>ERZ1066136.2-NODE-2-length-746855-cov-25.036924_pt1 | contig 746855 bp, 584 predicted proteins | sample MGYA00382783_ERZ1066136 | MGnify/ENA primary metagenome ERZ1066136 (study PRJEB33369, sample SAMEA5778366) | biofilm metagenome | biome: Industrial cooling water; feature: Water cooling tower basin; material: Biofilm | place: United Arab Emirates | collected...
CGTGCCGGCCACCAACATCGCCCGCTGGAACGGCTCGGCCTGGTCCGCCCTGGGCTCGGGCATGGACGGCGGAGTGAGCGCCCTTACCACGCTTCCCAACGGCGATCTGATCGCCGGCGGGTCCTTTACCACCGCCGGGGGCGTGCCCGCCAACTACATCGCCCGCTGGGACGGCTCGGCCTGGTCCGCCCTGGGCTCGGGCATGAACGGCGGAGTGGACGCCCTCACCACGCTTCCCAACGGCGACCTGATCGCCGGCGGGTTCTTCACCACCGCCGGGGGCGTGCCCGCCAACTACATCGCCCGCTGGGACGGCTCGGCCTGGTCCGCCCTGGGCTCGGGCATGAACGGCGGAGTGGACGCCCTCACCACGCTTCCCAACGGCGACCTGATCGCCAGCGGGAACTTCACCACCGCCGGGGGCGTGGTGGCGCCGTTTCTAGCTCGCTACAGCGGCGTGCCCCTCGTGACCGGCCAGCCGACGGCGAGGACGATCACGGCCGGGCAGACCCTCACGCTCTCGGCCACACCCGGGGCCGGATTCACGAACGTTTCAGTCCAGTGGCAGCGCGACGGCGTGAACATCACCAACGGCCCCGGCGGCGCGTCCGCCGGCGGCGGCAGCGTCACCGGCGCGTCCGGTTCCCTCGCCGCTCCCACAGGGCTCTCCACCGCCACGCTCACCATCACCAACGTCCAACCCTCCGACGCAGGCGACTACACCGCCGTCTTCTCCAACTCCTGCGGCAGCGTGACCTCCGCACCCGCCGCGGTCGTGGTTCAGTCCGCGTGCGTCGGCGATCTCAACGGCGACAATCAGGTCGACAACGACGACTTCTTCCTCTTTGTCGCCGCGTACAACATCTTCGACTGCGCCGACCCGACGATGCCCCCGGGTTGTCCCGCGGATCTGGACGGCGACACCTTCGTCGACGCCAACGACTTTGTTCTCTTCGTTGGCGCATACAACGAGTTCGTCTGTCCCTGACCGGTTCATCTGTCCCGGACATGTTCACGAGCCTTCGAAGGCGGCCGGCTTGTCCGGGCGACGGCGGACCGTGGCCGTGCGACGTGGCCGCATTGATTCTCGGTCCTTGACAGAATTGTGCGTGATCGCAAGCGCGTTGGATCACTCTTCGGCTAATCTGTTCTTGAGAGGCGGCTCGCAGGGTTGCACATGAGTTGGTGCGGCCGTGGCCACCTTGTCGACGCGCCGTGCGTCGAGCGCCGCTGCCGAGCCGACGCGTGGGTGCGTTGTGATCGGCAGCGTGTGCCTCTGCTGGAGGGAGAGTCTTCATGCTGGCCACTTGTGCGCTCGTGTCGGGCCGCTCACGCGTGATGTTCTGTGCCGGGGCGATCGCGTCGGCGACGTTGGGCGCTTCGGGCTTTGCCCATGCTCAATGCGGCTCGTGGGTCAGCGGCTTCGGCGTGCCCGGCATCACCGTGGGCGCGCTCGTCTCGGACGTGCACGCGTGGGATCGCGATGGTTCCGGGCCGATGCCGCCCAAGATCGTCATGATCGGTTCGTTCGGTGAGATCAGCGGCATCACGGCACGGAACATCGTGCAGTTCGACCCGGCCACCAACGTCTGGTCCGGTCTCGGTGACGTAGGGGACGGCCTCTCCGACGTGCGCGCGGTCACGTCCCTGCCCAACGGCGATCTGGTCGTCACCGGAAGCTTTACGACCGCGGGCGGAGTCGGCGTCAGCAACATCGCGAGATTCGACGGGATGAACTGGTACGCGCTCGGCACCGGCCTCTCCGGCGGTGTAACGCCGGGTGGGTCCGCGTTGGCTGTCATGCCCAATGGCGACCTCATCGTCGGCGGCCCCTTCAACACCGCCGGCTCGAATCCAGCCTCGGGGATCGCGCGTTGGAATGGCTCCTCATGGTCCACGCTGGGGTCGGGCGTCGCGGGTTCGGTCCGCGCGCTGGTTGTGATGCCCAACGGCGATCTCATCGTCGCCGGCAGTTTCACCAGCGCCGGCGGCGTGCCCAACACCGCAAACATCGCGCGATGGAACGGCACATCCTGGTCCGCGCTCGCCAGCGGCTCGAGCAGCGCCGTGCGGGCATTGGCCGTTCTTGCCGACGGCTCGCTGATCGCCCCGGTGAACTTCTCGGGCAGCAACGGCCTCTGCCGCTGGAATGGCTCCGCGTGGGTCAACTACTCCGGCGGGCCCTTCAACAACACCATCAACTCCCTGATCGCGCTGCCCGACGGAGGATTCGTCGTGGGCGGGGTCTTCGGGACCGTCGGCAGTCTCACCGTCAACGGCATCGTCCGTCGCGTCGGCTCGTCATGGGTGCCGCTCGGATCGGGCACCAACGGCGGGACGGTCGGCATGGCGCTCATCGGCGCAAGCAATCTCTACATCGGCGGCTCGTTCAGCATCGCCGGCGGCTCGCCCGCCAGCCGCCTCGCTCGATACAACCTCGGACAGGGGATCTCGGTCCTCACGCCCCCGAGCGACGCCTCGGTTCCCGAAGGCGGCACGCTCGTGCTCAGCGCCACGCCCGCCGCCGGCTTCACCAATGTCTCCGTCCGCTGGCAGCGCAACGGCGTCAACATCAACAACGGGGTCGCCGGCGCCTCGGTCGGCGGCGGCACGGTCTCGGGCGCGTTGCAGACGCTCGCCTCGCCCACCAACGCCACGCCCGCCACGCTGACCATCGCAAACTTCAAGCCCTCCGACGCCGGCACCTTCACCGCCGTCTTCACCGGCGACTGCGGCGGCGCGACCAGCACACCCGCGATCGTGACGCTCAGCGCGCCCTGCGAGGGCGACTTCAACAGCGACGGCCAGGTCGACAACGCCGACTTCGTCAGCTTCGTCGAGGCGTACGTCCTCTTCGATTGCCTCGACCCCGCCATGCCCCCCGGCTGCCCCGCCGACCTCAACGGCGACGAACTCGTCGACAACCTCGATTTCTCCCTCTTCGTCGACGCGTACAACCAGTTTGTGTGCCCCTGATCTTTGTGCATTCTTCAGAACCTCCGTTCGCTGGCGCGCCATTCCCAATGATGCGATCCACACCGGCTCGCATGAAGCCGAGTGTGAGATCTGCCTCCGCGACCTCGACCGTTGGATCCTCGCAGGCAGCATGTGCGTATCGATCTAGGGCGATGGGCGGGCCGGACGAGGGTGCGTACGCCGGGCTGCCCTCAGCGGGATCGGGAAGTGGCGTGGGTTGTGCGGCCGCGGGACATCATTCGTTGGAGCACGCAGATGACGAACGTGAAGACGCGTTCTGGTCTCATCGCCACTCGGTGGCTTTGGATGCTGGCGGTGCTGACACTGCAGGCAGTTTCGGCTCCGTCCGCCGTCGCGCAGACCTGCGGGCCCGGTTGGTTGCCGAAGGATGAAGTGTCGGGCATTCCCCTCGGCTCCGTCTCGGCGCTGACGTATTGGGACCACGACGGGGTCGAGCAGACGCCGCCTGAACTTGTGGTGGCCGGTTCCTTCGACCTCGAGAGAGGCGATGCGAGAGCTCGCCGCATCGCTCGATGGACGGGCTCGCAATGGGTGGCGTTCGGGACGGGGATGTCGGGCCCAGTCGCCGCGCTCGCGACGCTTCCCAATGGTGACCTGATCGCGGCTGGACGGTTCGACAACGCAGGAGGCGTGAGCGTCAACAACATCGCCCGCTGGGATGGCTCGTCTTGGTCGCCGCTCGGATTGGGATGCAACAACACCGTGCAGGCGCTCGTGGCCCTGCCAGACGGCGATCTGGTGGCGGCCGGGTCGTTCACCATGGCGGGGGGCGTCACCGCCAAGTATGTCGCGCGATGGACAGGCTCCGAGTGGGTTGCCATGGGGGAGGGAATGGACGATTGGGTCTTCACGCTCGAGAAGTTGCCCGGCGGCGGAGTGATCGCGGGTGGCATGTTTACCCACGCGGGAGGTGTCAGCGCGAGCCGGGTCGCTCGTTGGGACGGCTCCGCTTGGACCGCCATGGCAACGGGACTGAATGACCGTGTTTTCCGCTTGCTCGCTCTTCCCAACGGCGACGTGATCGCTGGCGGCATCTTCACGAAGGCAGGAGGCGTCGACGTCAACCGTATTGCTCGCTGGAACGGCGAGTCCTGGAACGCGATCGGCTCGGGCATGGACAACTCGGTATCGGCCCTCGCCGTCCTCCCGGGCGGAGACTTGGTCGCAGGCGGTCGATTTTCAACGGCGGGGGGTGCCAGCGTCAACGCCACCGCGCGGTGGGACGGCTCAAAGTGGTCCTCGATGGGACCGGGGATCAGCCAGACCGTGAACACCTTCGTCACTCTTCCAGACGGCTCGGTGGTCGCCGGCGGCAACTTCTCGACCCTTTTTCCCTCCTTTTCAGCCGCCGATGCCATCGTCCGCTGGAACGGGTCGGAATGGGTGCGACTCGGGTCGGAGATCTCGGATCGACTGTTTGTTTTGACCGGTCTTTCCAATGGCGACTTGCTCGCCGCTGGATCGTTCCAATTCGCAGGGGGTCAACGCGCGGGTTTCATCGCGAGGTGGAACGGCACGGAGTGGATTCCGACTGCACCGGGGATTTCCGGACCCCCGGAAACCCTGACGGAGCTCCTCAACGGCGACCTTGTCGCGGGCGGCAGCTTCACCACCGCCGGCGGCGTGACGGTGAACCGCGTCGCGCGTTGGAACGGCGCGCTCTGGTCGCCGCTGGGGTCGGGTATGAACGGTTCGGTACTATCTCTCGCCACGCTTCCCAACGGCGACCTCGTCGCGGGCGGCAGCTTCACCACCGCCGGCGGCATCCAAACGAACAATATCGCGCGTTGGAACGGTGAGTCTTGGGCCCAGGTGGGGCTCGGCATCGTCGGCCTACGTGTCCAAGCGATCGCCGCTTTGCCCAACGGTGACTTTGTCGCCGGTGGTCGGTTTGCTGCCGCAGGCGGATTTCTGATGAGCAACATCAGCCGTTGGAATGGCGAAGCCTGGATTCCGATGGCCTCTAGCCTCAACGACGAAGTACGCGCCGTTCTGGCGCTCCCCAACGGAGATGTGGTCGCAGGCGGATTCTTCACCCGCTCAGGAGATGTCCCCCTCAACGGAGTCGCGCGATGGGACGGCAGGTCGTGGCTGCCGATGGGTGAGGGAATCAGCCCCCGTGATCGGGCCCTGACCCGCTTGCCCAATGGCGACATTGTCGCGGGCGGCGTGGTTCCCGTCGCTGGGGGAGGCAGCACGCTCCGCCTCGCGCGATGGGATGGCATTTCTTGGCATCCGATCGACTCGTCCATGATCACCCATCTGCAGACGCTCACCGCGATGCCCAACGGCGAACTCGCCGTCGGTGCCACATTTGGACTGATCGGGCGGCCCCCCATCGCCTACTTCGCCCGCTACTCCTTCACGGGCATTCCCACTGTCGCGAAAACGCCGAGCCCCGTCGCCGTGCTGCGCGGCCAGGCCGTCGCTCTCTCTGCCGCACCGTCCAACGGCTACTCCAACGTCTCCTTCCGTTGGCAGCGCGAGATCGCCCCGGACATCTACGTCGACCTTCTCAACGGTGCCGGCGGGAGCGACGGCGTCGCCTCCGGCTCCGGCGGCAGCGTCGTCGGGGCCTCGGGCCAGTTCGCCTCACCCACGCGTGTTTCGTCCACCACCCTCACGATCGAGAATGCCACCACCGCCGATACCGGACGCTACCGCGTCGTCTTCTGGAACTCCTGCGGCGAGGTCGCCTCGCGCACCGTCGACGTCAAGGTCAAGGCCACCGCCGCGGATTTCAACGCCGACGGCGTGGTCGACGACGCCGACTTCGCGCTATTTACCGTGCAGTACAACGCCCTGCTTTGCTCCGACCCGTCCATGCCCGACGGCTGCAGCGCGGATCTGAACAGCGACGGCCAGGTCGACAACGAAGACTTTGTGCTCTTCGTCCGGTCCTACGTCACGATGATCTTCTGATGCAAAGCACGCGCAGGACGCATGTCTGTCGGCCTTCGGCAGACGCGTTTCATCAATCGCTCGTCACTTCAAACCGCACCCGCGTCTCCAGCCGTGCGCCCGGTGCGAGCAGCACCGTGCCCGTGGGGTCGCCCTTCGCACCACCCTTGGCGCCGGGCCGATAGCCCAGCCGTGCGGCAAGGTTCAGCGCGTCGTTGGCCTGCGATTGCGGCTCGACCGCGACGAACGACAGCGGCCCCTCCTTCGGCGAGGGCGTGCGCGGGCAGAAGACCACCCAGTGTCCAAGATTCGCCGAGGGCACAATCCGCAGGCGCACGCCGCTCGACGGCCAGTGCAGCTCGGCGCTCCGGGCCGCCTCGTCGCTCGCGTCGGCGCCCGGAGTGTCGGCCGTGGTGCCGCGGAAGCAGCCATCGACGGTCGCGGCCGGGACCGGCGCGAGCGAGCGGAGACGCGCACTCAACTCGTCGTCGACGGCGTCTCCCACGCTGCAGCCCTGCTCGAGCGGATAGCGTCCGCTGGTCGGGACGCGCAGGTGCAGATCGTCGCGATCATCCCACAAACGCCGCGCGAAATAGGGATGGTGCCCGCAGCCGGCGGGGAAGGGCTCGACGTCGTCGTTCTGCACCGACAGTTCGATCGACAGCGCCGAAGGTGAGAGGCGATAGCCAGCGCGAACGCGATAGCGCCAAGGCCAGTTGGAGTCGTTCGCATCGGCGCTGTTGTATTCGAGCGTGACCGAAGCTTGCTCGTTCGGGCTGCCATCCGCGCGCGCGGCGGCAGGGGTGGGGGTGTCCTGCACGATGTTCCAGGCCCGGCGGCGCACGTCGCCGTGCTGGGCCATCTGGTCGGCCGTGTTGGTGCGCAGCGTGATCACGCGATCACCCAGAGCGAACGTCCCCGATCGGATCCGGTTGACCCACGGCGCCATGAAGAACGACGCCAGCAGGGAGGCATTGGTTTCGCCCGCGGCTGCACGACGCATCAGCGGGAAGAAAAAGCCGGTCGGTCCCCGGAGCGAGAAATCCGCAAGCCCGGCGCCCAGACCCGGGCAGACCGACGCCCTCAACCTTCCCGCGCTGAGCGTCACGATCGATTCTGCGTGCATCGGGCATTCTTGTGCGCCCGCCCTCTCCCGGCGGCAGGCTCGCTCCCAAGGCCGGTGAGGCCCGAGAACACCGACGCGCGATGTACGGATCCTGTGACTACCGGCAGTCCGACGGTTGGCGCACGGGCCGCTCCATGCCATAATGCGTGCAGATTCGGAGGTCTTCATGCATCGTCCACTCGGTCGTCTCAACGGTTCGGTTCGCTCATCGCTCCTCGCGGCAGGCGTGCTCGCCGGCGGCGTTCTCGGCGCCGGGCAGGCACAGGCGCAGTCGATGGTGGCGGCGATGGTCCCCGACGTGATCAGCGCGACGCAGGGCGGGTGCGATCTGATCGTGATCGACCCGCAGACCGGATCGTGGCAGTTCTACATGCGTGTCAATTTCGACACCACCGGCAGCCGCGCTCTGCGCGGGCTCACCGCGCTCCCCAACAATCGCCTTGCCGCGTTGGTCTACCGTGACGACGGGACCGCCAACAACGTTGCCCGCCCCATTTCGATCGATCCGTTCACGGGCACGTTCGCAGTGTCGACGTTCGGCGCGCCGCTCGCAACCGCCTATTCCGAGGGCTTTGAGTACTCCCCGCGCCACAACGCCATTCTCGTCTCGTTCGGCGCGGTCGGCAATTTCGCCACCACCCGCCTCGCCACCGTGGACCCGACCACCTGGAACGTGCTTGCCTCGACGAACGCGCTCGCGGGCGTCGCCGACATGGATTCGATCGCGAGCACGCCGACCGAAGACTACTTCTTCGACCTCAATTCCACCATTGCGTCTGGACGCGTCCGACGCCTGACGGCTCTCATGCCGTCTCCGACGTTTGCTTCGTTCGCTTCGCCTCCGGCCCAAGCGCTGGTCTACGACTTTGCCGCTCACCCCGCCACGGGTCAGATCACCTTCACCGACTCGGGCGGCAAACGACTCGTCCGCTTGTCGGGCAACACCTATATCAACGGCGCGACGCTCGCTGAGGACGCCGCCATCCGCGGCCTGGCCTGGGCCACCCTCCCGCCCCGCAACGCCAGCGTGCCGGGCTTTGCCGGCGCGTGCCTTGGCGGCACCGCCACCCTCACCGCCTCCGCCGTGGGAACCCCGCCCTTCACCTTCGCTTGGCGCAAGAACGGCATCCTGATCGATCCGGTCGCCAACCCCTCGGCCGCCACCGCGACCCTGGTGCTCTCCGACATCGGCCCCGACGACGTCGCGTCCTACACCTGCGAAATCTCCAACTCCCTCCACGCCATCGTCTCGCCGCCCGTGCCCCTCACGATCTGCACCGCCGACTTCAATTGCGACGGCAGCGTCGACAACTCCGACTTCAACTTCTTCGTCACCCAGTACGTCGTCTTCCTCTGCGGCGAAGAGGGCATGAGCGCCGGCTGCCCGGCCGATCTCACCTCCGACGGACAGGTCGATGAGCAGGACTTCGCCGTCTTTGTCACCCAGTTCAACCGCCTGCTCTGCGGCGAGTAAGTTGGCGCACGGCTAAACTCGGGGCCGTCCTCCCGTCCGAACCCCGGGGCCCCTTGGGCTCCCCACGGGTCTCGGCCGGGACGTTCGCTCCCGCCCGCGATCGCCCCTGCGCCACGTGGACATCCTCCTCCAAACCCTCAAGGACGGCCTCACCATCGGCAGCCTGTACGCGCTCATCGCGCTGGGCTACACGATGGTCTACGGCATCCTGAAGTTCATCAACTTCGCGCACAGCGACGTCGTCGTGCTCGGCGCCTGGCTGAGCATCGTCATCGCCGGCGCCATTCTGTCGGTTCTGGGCCTCGAGGGGGCGCCACCCTGGTTCGTCGGGCCCGTCGTTCTCTTGCTCGCCATGCTCGCCTGCGGGCTCATCGGTTTCGCGATCGAGCGGCTTGCGTACAAGCCTTTGCGCGGCGCGCCGCGACTCAATGTCCTGATCACCGCCATCGGCGTTTCGCTCTTCCTCCAGAACACGGGGCAGCTTCAGTTCCTCTTCGGCACCAGCCCGCGGCGCATCCCCACGCTCCTGGCCGACGTTCGCCTGCTGCAGATCGGCGATGTCTCGGTCCGTCTGCTCGACGTCGTAGTCGTCGGCACCGCGCTTGGGCTGATGGTCGCTCTGGAGTGGCTGGTCTTCCACACCAAGCTTGGACGCGCGATGCGTGCCGTCTCCTTTGACGTGCGCACCGCGGGCCTCATGGGCATCAACGTCGATCGCGTGATCAGCTTCACCTTTATGCTGGGCGCGATGCTCGCCGCCGCCGGCGGGTTCCTCTGGGCCCTGAACTTCGAGGCGATCAAGCAGCCCGCCGACACGTCGTGGGTGCTGCTGGGGCTCAAGGCCTTTGTCGCCGCGGTCGTGGGGGGGATCGGCAATGTGCGCGGGGCCATGCTGGGCGGGCTTGCCATCGGCATGCTGGAGATGTTCGGCTCGGTCTACATCAACCCCGCGCTGCGGGATGTGTACGTCTTCGGGGTCCTGATCCTCGTCCTGCTCATCAAGCCGGGAGGCATTCTGGGCAAGGCGGTGACGGAGAAGGTGTAGGGGAAGGCATCGAGGCATCAAGGCATCAAGGCAGCAAGGCATCAAGGCAGCAGGGCATTGAGGGTGATCGGGTGGTGGGGCGGTTGTCAGCGGAGGTTGATCGGGTCGTATGTCCACGCTTCAAGACCGAGCCATCTTCCACCAGGCGCAGGCCTCCTCCGGGATCGCGGCGGCGTGGCGTCTGCTCTGGCCGGTCCTTCTGGCTCTGGCGGTGGGCGTGGCGATGCAGCTGTTCCTGCGTCCGAACATCGATCCCTACCCGGTGGCCCAGCTCATCAACATCGGCGTGGCGATCATGCTCGCCGTCTCGCTCACGATCGTCAACGGGTTCACCGGCCAATTCTCGATCGGGCACGCCGGGTTCCTTGCCATCGGCGGCTACGCCTGCGGCTCGATCAGCTACTACACCTCGATCGCGGTCTTCGGGACCGGCGCACCTCGACTGGGCATGCTGAGCGGAGCCTTCGGCGCACCGGCGACGGCACCGTGGATCACATCGGGCGAGATGGTCTTCCTCGGCGCACTGATCGCCGGCGGGCTCCTTGCCGCGCTTCTCGGGCTGGCGGTTGGACTGCCGAGCCTGCGCCTGCGCGGCGACTATCTGGCGATCGTGACGCTGGGCTTTGGCGAGATCGTGCGGGTGCTGATCCAGCAGACGCCTCAGGTGCTGACGACCAAGGCCGCGGTTGAGGCCGCCCCGGCGTTGCAGGTGCCTCTGAGTGTCGGCGGCAGCCTTGGCTTTGGCAACGTGCCCAAGTACACGAGCCTCTTCTGGGTCTACGCGGCGGTGGTGCTCACGCTGATCGTCGCGTATCGGCTCAAGCGCAGCAGCACGGGCCGCGCGATGCTCTCGATCCGCGAGGACGAGATCGCGGCCGAGGCGATGGGGGTGAACACGACGTACTACAAGGTGTGGGCGTTCGTGATCGCCGCCTTCTTCGCGGGCATCGCCGGCGGGCTCTACGCCCACACGCTGGGCATCAGCCTGAGCCCCAACGACGCCGGATTCCAGAAGAGCTTCGACATCATCATCATGGTGGTGCTGGGAGGGCTTGGCTCCATCAGCGGCGCGACGATCGCCGCGATCGTCGTGACCTTCCTTCCCGAACTGCTGCGCACCCCGGACACGCTCGCGAAGTTCGTCGTCGTCGGCGTGCCGCTCCTGGTCGTCGGTATCTCGCTGTTCATGCTCGGCGGCGGCCGCAAGGCCCGGAGCCTGGGCACCGAGCCCGGCGTGACATCAGTCACAAAGGTTCCGATGCGTGACCGTTCGTTCCCGCGATTCCTGATCGGGCTTGGGACGGTCATCGTGGTGCTGGGCTCGCTGGGCTTTGTCGCGCCGCGCGTGGGCATCAATCTGAGCGACTATCGCCTCATCATCTTCGCGCTGGCGCTCATCATCATGATGATCGCACGGCCGCAGGGACTGCTGGGCGTTCGTGAACTGTGGGAGGGGGCGCTCTACCGCCCGATCGTGCGGTTCTTCCGCCCCGGGCACGGAGGTCGCGCGTGAGCACGCCCACGACCCGTGAACTGCTCGCCTCGCACGCGCAGGTCCTTGCCGGCCGCGGAGCGGACGGATGCGCGCTGCGGGTCCGCGCGGTCTCCAAGTCCTTCGGCGGACTCAAGGCCGTGCAACAGTTCGCGCTGGACCTGCCCCCGGGCGGGCTCTTCGGGCTCATCGGCCCCAACGGCGCAGGCAAGACCACCTGCTTCAACCTTCTGACCGGCGTGTACAAGCCCGATCAGGGCGAGATCACGCTGGGCGAGCGAAGCCTCGTGGGCCTGCGTCCGAGCGCCATCGCAGCCGCCGGACTCGCCCGAACCTTCCAGAACATCCGTCTCTTCGGCGAACTCAGCGTGCTCGAGAACGTGAAGCTCGCGTGTCACCTGCGGACGACGCACGGCCTTCCCGGTTCGATCTTCCGCAGCGCCTGGCGAGCGGCGGAGGAGGCCGCGATCTACGAACGCGCCCGCGCCCTGCTGGATGTCTTCCGTCTCGACGATCGACGCGAGGAAGCGGCGCGGAGCCTGCCCTACGGCGATCAGCGCCGCCTCGAAATCGCCCGCGCCCTCGCCACGGCTCCCAAGGTCCTGCTGCTCGACGAGCCCGCCGCGGGGATGAACCCTCAGGAAAAGAAGGACCTCCGCGTGCTCATCCGCGAAGTCCGCGAGGTCTTCGGCGTTTCCATCCTGCTCATCGAGCATGACATGGGCGTCGTCATGGATCTGTGCGAGCGCATCACCGTTCTGGACTACGGAATGGTGATCGCCGAGGGCCCGCCCCACGAGATTCAGAAGGATCCCAAGGTCATCGAGGCGTACCTGGGAAAGGAGTGAAGGCGCCAGAGGCACGCAGACGCGCAGACGCAGAGACGAAGCGACCCGGTGGAAGGAATCGGCTTGGTTGCCTGCCCCGCATCGTCAAGGCGAACCCGCACCGCTCTTCCCGCTTCAAGCCACTCCATCACCGCGACTCTTTGCTCCATCTTCCCTCACCATGCTCACCGTCGAGAACCTCCAAGTCAATTACGGCGCGATCCGCGCCCTCCACGGCATCAGCCTCTCGGTCGAGCAGGGCGAGATCGTCACCCTGATCGGCTGCAACGGCGCCGGCAAGACCACCACGCTCCGCGCCATCTCGGGCGTCGTTCGCGCCGCCGCCGGGCGCGTCTCGTACGAAGGGCGCGACATCACCCGCGTCAAGCCCCACGAGCTGGTTCGCATGGGCATCGCCCACTCTCCCGAGGGCCGCGGCGTCTTCGCGAACATGACCGTCGCCGAGAATCTCGATCTCGGCGCCTTCGCGCGCCACGATCACGCCGAGATCGCCAAGGACCGTGAGAAGGGCCTCTCGCTCTTCCCGCGCCTGCGCGAGCGCCTGCATCAGTTCGCCGGGACACTCTCCGGCGGCGAACAGCAGATGCTCGCGATGGCCCGCGCGCTCATGGCGCGCCCGCGCATGCTCCTGCTTGACGAGCCGTCGCTCGGCCTGGCGCCGCAGGTCGTTCAGACCATCTTCCAGATCATCCGCGAGATCAACGCCACCGGCACCACGATCCTGCTCGTCGAGCAGAACGCCCACATGGCGCTGAAGGTGGCCCACCGCGCGTATGTGCTGGAAGTCGGTGAGATCGTCATGGAGGGCAACGCGCAGGCCCTCGCCGCCAGCGACGAGGTGCGCAAGGCGTACCTCGGCGTCGGCTAGCCGCCCGGACCCCCCCAGCCGCCGCCCAGCGGCCCCCCAAAGCCGCGCCAGTTCAACCCCCGGCTTGATCCCCAGGGCCGCCTCCTGAACCCTCGCAGGTCGCCCGCTCGCCAAAGCGGTGCCGACGGGGCAACAGGTGCGTCCGAAAACATGTGGTCAGCGCTCGAACCTGTGCGCGGGTGATGGCGTTCTGTTATACTGCGGCAGGTGGCGTCACACGCCGCCCTCGTAGGGAGAGAGTCCGATGATCCAGAACTCCAGGGGTTCGGCGGCTTGGCCGCCCGTTGGTCGTCATGGTCTGCGTGCGCTGCTCTTGGCCTGCGGCGCTGCGGCGTGGCTCGCGTCGGGCGCCAGCGCGGGCGTGGTGTACGTGAACGCCTCGGCCGCGCCGGGCGGCAGCGGCACCTCGTGGTCCGATGCGCTCACGGATCTTCAGGCCGCGATCGCGCAGGCCGTCAGCGGCGACGAGATCTGGGTCGCTCAGGGCGTGTACCGACCCGCCGCGACCGATCGCACCGCGTCCTTCACACTCAAGAACGGCGTGACGATCCTCGGCGGATTCACCGGCTTTGAAGACTCCGCGCTGCAGCGCAACCCCGCCAGCACGAGCACCCTCTCCGGCGAGATCGGCGGACCGGGCATCACCGACAACTCCTTCCACGTCGTCCGCGCCGAGAACGTCGACGGCACCGCTGTTCTCGACGGCTTCACCATCACCTCCGGATACGCCGGCGGCGGCGGGCCGAGTGACTCGGTCTTCGGCGGCGGCGTCTACATCCGCAACGCCTCGCCCACGCTCCGAAGCCTCGTCATCTCCAACAACTCCGCCTCCGACACCGGCGGCGGCATGTTCATCGCGCACGGGAACGTCCGTCTCGAACGCGTCTTCTTCTTCGGCAATCGCGGGATCGCCACCGGAGGCAAGGGCGGAGCCATCGGCGCAGGAACCGCCACGCTCACCCTCGTCAACTGCGTCTTCTCCAACAACTTCACCTTCAGCGCCAGCGGCGGCGGCGCGATCCATCTCGTCAACACCACCCTCTCCGTCGCCTCCTCGACCTTCAACGCCAACTCCGCAAGTTTCGGCGCCGTCGTTGCCGTCACCAACAACTCCGCCGCATCCTTCATCAACTCGATCATCGCCGGCAGCGGCGGCGCGTCGACGTTCTTCGGCGGCACCGCTCCGTCGGTCACTTTCTCGATCGTGCAGGGGGGCTACGCCGGCGCCGGCAATCTCGCGACCGCGCCCTCGTTCGTCAACGCCCCGGCCGCCAACTTCCGCCTTGCTCCCGGCTCCGCCGGCATCGACGCGGGCAGCAACGCGGGCGTTGCCACCATCCCCTTGGACTACGACCTCTCCCCACGCGTGCTCGCGGGCACGGTCGACATGGGCGCGTTCGAGTTCATCGCACGAACCTGCACCTGCGATCTGGATCGCGACGGCTTCATCGACAATACCGACTTCGTCCGCTTCGCCAACGCCTACAACAACTTCCTCGACCGCGGCGGCGACTTCAACGCCGACCTGGTCACCGACAACTCCGACTTCGTGATCTTCGCTCAGGCGTACAACGACTTCGAGTGTCCCTGAGCATCCTGCGCCGCACCGCTCGCGCGAGCGACGTGCGATGTCGCAAGGTGCGCTCACGACGACTCCGAGGCAAGCGGCGTGCGCAGGACCACGCAGAGGCGCGAGACGCGAGCGGCCGACGCCCGCGTGATCACGATCCTCAGTCTCCGCCTCCGCCTCCACCCCCGCCTCCATCCCCGCCCCCTCCGCCGCCGGCATCGAACGAGCCTGCGTCGCTGCTCCCGGCCGAGGATCCGTCCCACGGCGGATCACCGATGTGATGATGGTGCGAAGTGTGGTCCGGCGGCACGCGCCCGTCGTGCGCTGCGGGATGTCCATCGCCGTGGGGCGAGCGGTGCGGTGCGCCGCTCGTGGGCACGCTGTTCGCAGAGCCGGCGGAATGCGTCGTCAGGAAGGCGGCGCTGTTCGCATCATGCCCGTCGTTCGGTGATCGCCGGGCGCGAGGCCTCCGCGTCTGCGCCAGCACGATCACCACCACGAACAGAACCGAGAATGCCGCCAGACCCACGACCAGACTGAGCATCAGACTCATGGGATCCTCCTGTGGCTGCGAGGTGATGCGTGGCTTGCTCCTGCGTGATCTTCGCTCGCAAGGCCGGCCCCGAGGGTCGGTCCGAAGGCCTCGTCGGCGCGTGATCGTTCGCGCTCCGCGACTCCTCACCTCGAGCGGCGGAGGAGTGCGGCGCGGGTTGTACCCCCACAACCACAACAGGTTGAGCTTCTCAGGTGCAAACCTGACTCAATCTTCGCGCGGCGGTGCGGCGTTCGAGCCGTCGATCGTGGCGTTTTTCCGGACCACCACCCTATCCGGGGGCAGGGCAGCCTTGGGCTTGAATCGCTTGTGTTCCTCGTCCGCCCAGCGGTCCCCGATCTTCCACCACCACAGCGTGAAGGGAACGCCCAGCACCGCGATGAGCACCGCGAGAATCCAGAACTCGATCATGGCGCTCCGTCCGTCGGCATGACGCCCTCGCCGCGCTTTACAGCTCGACCATGCGCATCTCGGCCTGCTGCACCGTTTCGACCTTCGGCAGATGGACCTCGGTCGCAAACGCCTGCATCGCGCCGCCGACCTTGGCCATCTGCTCCCGCACGCTCGCGGCGTTGTAGGCGATGGCCCGCGGCGGCGCGACCGTCACGCCCGCCGCCACCTGCCCGCTCGTCGTTGCCAGCATCATCGTGACCGGGCGCTTGGATCCCAGGTCGAGGTGGCGGCGTGACGCGTCGAGCTCGGCCTCAAGGTCCAGCGCGATCTGGCCCTCGGTCTTCGCCAGTTCGACCACCGGGATCGCCTGCTCGAAGGCCTGCAGAAGCCCGCGATGGTTCTCGAAAGTGCCCGCCTTCTCGGCCCAGGTCGCGCCGGGGAGCAGCACGTCACACTCGTCGACCAAACGCGAGGCCAAGGTATCGATGAGCACGACGAACTTCCCGTCGATGCTCGAGATCAGTTCGTCGGTCGCCCAGTCGCTCGGGTAGTTGCCCGTGAGGATTACGCCGCCGACGTTGCTCTGCCCGGTGCCGTGACCGAGCGTGCGGAGAAAATCGGCGAACTCCACGACGTTCCCGCCGAACGACCGCAACACGCGCCGCACGCCCCGGGCGTTGGGCGCCTTCTCCGCGCACGCAACGAAGGCGTTCTTGTCGCCGGCCTTCGCGCCGACGGGATAGATCTTGTCTTCGCCGCGCACGGGCACGGGGCCAACGCCCAGCACCGCTTCGGGATCGATGCTTCGTGCGGCCCGCGCCAGGAGATAGGCCTCCTCGCAGGCGAGCATGGGGCTGACGAGGATCGCGAGCCGACGGCCCGCGGAAACGATCTTGCGCAGTTCCTCGACGACGATCTCGTACGCGCGGTTGTAATCCGACTCGACGAGCGTGCCGAACTGGCGGCGCAGGGGAGAGCGCAGGCGAGCATCGCTGTGCACGTGCTTCCAGCCGTAGCGCACCTCATCGGTGATCCACCAGCGGTTGACGCTGGGGTTCGCGCGGGGCTTGATCCGGTAGATCTTCCCTTCGTTGTGATGGATCGAGATGTTGTCGCCGCTGGCGGTGAGTCCGTCGATCGACGGCGTTTCCTTGAGGAACCAGACGCGCTGGGCGAAGAGGAAGTCCTTGTCGAGCAGCGCTCCGACCGGGCAGAGGTCGATGACGTTGCTGGCCAGTTCGTTGTCGAGTGCGACGCCGGGGAAGATGTCGATCTCTTCCTTGTTGCCGCGGCCCTGCACCAGCAGCTCGCTGGTGCCCGTCACCTCGCGGGTGAAGCGAACGCAGCGGGTGCACATGATGCAGCGGTCGCTGTAGAGATAAACGTGGGGGCCAAGGTCCTTCTTGGGCTGCTTGACCTTCTGCTCCTCGAAGCGAGACACGCCGCGACCGTACTCATAGGAGTAGTCCTGCAGGAAGCACTCGCCCGCCTGGTCGCAGACCGGGCAGTCCAGCGGGTGGTTGATGAGCAGGTACTCCATCACGGCCTTCTGATTGGCCACACTCTTGGGGCTGTCGGTGTAGACCACCGCCCCGTCGGTCGCGGGCGTCTGGCAGGTCGGCTGGAGCTTGCCGCCCATCTGCGCGACCAACTGACCCGTCTTGGCGTCCGGCGACCAGATCTCGCCCAGACAGATGCGGCAGGAGGCCACGATCGACAGCCCGTCGTGGTAGCAGTACTGCGGGATGGCGACGCCGTGGGCGTTGGCGACCTGCAAGATCGTCTGGCCCGGCGTGAAGTCGCACTTCTTCCCGTTGATGGTGATGGTCGGCATGGTCGCGAAAGGATAGCGACGGCCCAGCCCACCGGATTCGCCCTCGCCCATCTCCCCACCCACCCCACCCGTCCCACCCGCCCCGGTCCAGGCCGACTCGACCTCACCCGCCGACTGTCCGCCCGCGTCCCGGTCGAGTCTCGTCTTTGCCAGCCGCCGGGGCGTCTCTCCGTGTGCCGTGAACGAGCGGCCCATCTGCGGACGTTCCGAGAAACACCCCGCGCGCCCGCGCATCTGGCGCAGGCCGTTCGTTGGGCGTCGGTCGGGCCCATTTCCGGCGATCGCACGGGCGTGCGGGTCGGTTGCGTGGCCTGCTTGAGGACCGCGGCACGGACCGCCGCCCACACTCCGCCAAACTCGCAGAACACAGGAGAGAGAGAAATGAAGACCCGCACCACGACCACCATGGCCCTCGCGCTCATCGCAGCCGCCTCGGCCACGGCTTCCGCCTCGCCCGTCATCTACGGAGCCGCCAGCTCCGGCACCACCTCCGTCCTGCACGGCAACAACCGCGAACTCACCCGACTGGGCTTCAGCGGAACGTCGTCGTTCATGACCGGCAGCAACTTCCTGCACTGGCACAGCGGCAGCCTGACCAACAACTCCGGCACCTACGGCTGGACCGCTCAAGTCCCGCGCGATGTCAACAGCGCCAACGTCTACACCGGCAACCCCGATCGCGCCGACGGCTCCACACCCATGCCCGGCGAACTCGCCAAGACCGGCTCCATGCAGGACGTCTTCGGCTCGTTCGGCGGCTACAAGAACATGTCCTACATCATCGACGGCGAAGACAACGGCGCGTACACCTTCGACCTTCTGCTCGCCCAAGGCATGGGCCTCGCAGTCGACAACAACAACGCCACGGTTGAAATCAGCGTCCTCGAACGCGGCGGCAACAGTGATTTCAACATCTACGGCATCCGAGTCGACAACTCGCTCACCGGACCCATCTTCGTCGGACGCAGCCTCGGCGGCAACGTCGGCTGGAATCTCGACACCCTCGAGATCGGAGGCGCACAACGCGTCGTCGGCGTCGGCATCTCGCTCGACGCTTCATGGAGCGGCATCAAGGGCATCCGCATCGAGGCCAAGAACGGCTTCAACGGCCCCGACATCGTCGCCGTCGGCGTCGCGGGGCCCACGCCGCTCATCCTGATCCCGACACCCGGCGCTCTCGCGCTGCTCGGACTTGGTGGTCTCGTCGCCACCCGCCGCCGGCGTTGATCGCACGCTCTTCTCGCTCGCCCCCCCTTCAGGCAAAGACCCCGATCGGCACGAGTTATACGACTCTGCCGGCTGGGGTCTTTGTCAGTCCACTTGCGTTATATGCCTTGGTTTTGCGGGATCTTTGCAGTTTTTGTGGTCTTGACGCGTAGTCTTCTTCTAGCCGGGTGCCGGCTCGGACGTTTCCGCCGTCCGTGAGTCTTGTGGGGAGTTTGGTTCGAGGAGAGGCAATCATGAAGATGTGTTCCACCGTGGCCGCCCGTGCGGCCGTTCTTGCCCTTGCAGCCGCTTCGGTCGCTCAGGGTGCCGTGACTTTCACCGGAAGCGGGTTCAACCCCGAAGTCAACGCGACCGCGTCGGGTTCGGCGGTGTTCAGCATCAGCGGCAACCTGCTGACTGTCACGCTGACCAACACCACCGCTCCGCGCACCACCGCTCAGGGCAACGCCCTCACCGGCATCGCCTTTGACATCATCGGCGCGGTGCCCATGCCCACGCTCACGCTCGTCAGCACCTCGCTCGCGCCCGGCGCTCAGCTGTGGACCAGCAAGACCGCCTTCAGCAATTCCGCCAACATCAACGGCTCGTGGACCAACGTCCTCGGTTCCGCACCCCTCGCCGACTTCGGTGCGGCATCGACCGGCTTTGCAGGCGCGTTCAACGGCGGGTCCATGACCCTCGGCAACTCGAGCCCCAACTACGGCGTCGTCGCCGCCGGAACCTTCACCGGTTCCAACAGCGTCGCCTTCGGCGGCTCACAGTTCCCGTTCATCCAGGGCTCGCTCGTTCTGACCTTCAGCGGCATCGGTAACGCGACGGAGGCGCAGATCGGGAATGTTCGTATGCTGTTTGGAACGGATGGCACGGGCGTGATCACCCTGATCCCGACGCCTGGCTCGCTCGCCATGGCCGCGATCGGTGGCGTGCTCATCGCTCGTCGTCGCCGCGCTTGAGTGCGACTACGTAAAACTGCCTGAATGATGTTCTCGAAAGCCGGCGCAACGCCGGCTTTTTCTTTGCGTCGCTCGCTTTGGCATTCGAGATGCCCCCATCCAAAATATCTGCGGAAGCGCGTTTTCTCACCGATACAAGCCTTGGCGCAGCATCCGGGATGTGCTACAGTCCGAAGCGGGAGTCGAGCGATGGCTCAAAGGATTTTCCGTTCCTTTTGGGCGCAATGGAGTAGGAATCGCTCGGAGCGGCAAGGCAGTGCCTTGGCGTTCGTTGATCTGTGGCGCTGAGCGAGGAGGCTCTCGTCGCGGAAGCAAGGGTCGGGTCGGGTCAACTTTGGCTCGTCACTCGACAGGTCAATCGCGAGAACGCTCGCGGGGGAAGAAGAGGAGAGACGAAAGATGAAGACTCAAAGTTTGGCTCTGATCGCAGGTTTGGCCGTGATGGCCTCGGGCGCTTCGGCGACCGTCATCGCGACGTACGTCGACACGAATCCGGGCAACTGGGGCAACGTGTCGATCGACAGCGGCGTGACCTTCACCGGCTCGGTGAAGGCCGGTCAGTTCAACTGGGTGAAGACGGGCGGCACGTTCGGCGGCCTCGCCAACGGCGCTTTCGCCACGTTCTGCATCGAGGTCCAGCAGGGCATCCTGCCGGGCAACTCGTACACCTTCAACATCGACACGGTCGCCAACGCGCCCCAGCCGATGAACAACCCCCTCAGCGCTCCCATGGGCGCCTTCAAGGCGGACCGCATCAGCGAGCTCTACGGCCGCTTCTTCGGTCTGCTCAGCACCAACGACCAGTACGCCGCCTTCCAGCTGGCCATCTGGGACATCATCTACGACCTTGGCACCGGCGTGACCAACGGCATCTTCCAGGCCGCCAACTTCGGCGCCGCCATCCCGCTCGCCGACAACTGGCTCGCCCAGCTCGACGGCACGGGCCCGCGCTTCGCCGGTCTGTACGCTCTGGTCAGCGATGACCATCAGGACCAGATCGTCCCGACCCCCGGCAGCCTCGCGCTGCTCGGTCTCGGCGGCCTGATCGCTGCTCGTCGTCGTCGCGCCTGATCGGGACCTGATCGTCCCTCATCAGCGACGGCTCCGAAAAGCACATCGGATAAACCCTACACCCGGCACTCCCCCTACGGAGTGCCGGGTTTGTTTTTGTCTTCTCTCGCGAAGGGGGGCCGCACGCCCACCCGCGGGGCATGGTCAAGGTGTGCCGCACTGTCGCGGCCCGTCTTGTGGTCTATGTCCTTCAAACCGGAGAGAGGCAATGAAGAAGAATGTGCTACTTGTAGCAGCGCTTGCCTGTGCCGCGGGCTCAACCTCGGCGCTGGCGATCGACACCGTGCGTGCGCGCTTTGACACGATCGACCCGAATGTGACCTGTCAGTTCTCCACGAACTGGGGCGGCACCTGGCAAGGCACGCTGGCCGGGCGCATGAACTGGACCCGCGACAACGTGAACCCGGGCACCCACGCTCCGCTGCAGGGCACGTTCAGCACGTTCTGCATCGAAGTCACCCAGAACGTCGCGTTCGCCAGCACCTACGAGTACCACGTCGTTCCCGTGGGCAAGGCTCCCACGGATGATCCGCTGTTCGACCTTCCGATGGGATCTTGGAAGGCCGACATGCTCAGCGAGCTTTTCGGCCGCCGCTTCAACTCGCTCACGACCTCCGACGACTTCGGCGCGTTCCAGATGGCGATCTGGGAGATCGTCTACGAAATGCCCGGCGAGGAAGGCATGTTCCTCAGTCTCACCGGCGGGCGATTCCAGATCCAAAACGGCGGCACGGCGGCCACGCTCGCCGCGGCCTGGCTGCTTGAAATCGACGGCACCGGCCCACGCATGGGCGGCCTCTACGCCCTCACCAGCGACACGGCTCAGGACCAGATCGTCCCCACGCCGGGCACGCTGGCTCTCGCCGGTCTGGGCGGCCTGCTGTGCGCCAAGCGCCGTCGTCGCAACTGAGTACGCCACAACAACTCGTCACCTTCAACGGACCCCGCGAGAGCGGGGTCTTTTTTCGCGCCGACGCATGGTCGGCGGTGAACGGGCGGCCCCAAGACACGCCCCAAACCCGCGGCCCGCCTCCATGGAACAAGCACCCAGCGAGCACGGCGGATGTCCGTCGTCCGACCGCTGGCGGGAAGGCAGTCCACCGCGTCTCGCTTGACGAGGTGGGGGGGGGGGAGGTAGGCTGCTCTGAGCAGGTGGAGGGCTCACTATGCGACACAGCATCGGGTTGGCGGCGGGCCTTGTGATCTCTTGCTCGGTTTTGACCGACGCGCATGCGCAGTGCTTTCGAACGATCACGCAGAAGGGGACAGATCAGCACTGCGGGCCGTGCGTACCCGGTATTGGAACGGGGCTCTGCAACTCCAAGCGGATCGTCCGCAGCGACTACGACGTCTGTGTCTGGGCGGTGCCGGGGCAGGTTGGAAAAGATGATTTTCGGATCGAGCCGATGTTTCTGACGCCCGTGTGGCCGGCGGTGGCTTCACTTCCCAATCCAGAGGCGGAGATCGGCGATGAATGGCAATGCGTTTACACGACGAACTGGCTCAAGGTAAGCGGCTGCATCGCGAACGCGAGCCTGCTCTGCGCGGCCGTGTGCGCGACGTGCGAAGGCAGCGGGCCGAGCATTCTCGACTGTCCGCTCTGTTTGGCTTGCTTGACAGGGATCGATGGACTCGACTGCGGTTGGTGCGGCTTCGGGGGGTGTGAGATCGATCGAGGATCACATCAACCGATTCGCGTTTCGGACAGGTGCGTGCTGACCGGATCTCTGTGTGCAGGGAATGGATGGACAGGTCCCAGCGCGCCTTCGGGACCGAGGCGGGACGGCTGGAATCCGTTTGAAGGTCCGGTCGATCTGGACCCCAATGCACCCGGCGGCCCGAGCATTCGAGAGGAATAGTCGTCGAGGCGCGCATACGAAAAACGGGGCACGAACGCAAGGGGAGGTGTGCGGTGGTTCATACAAGTCGTGTGCGCTTGGTTCTGGTGGCGTGCTGCTGGGTGGGCTGTCTCCACGTTGCTCGCGCGGTTCCGCCCAGCGAGGTTGAGAGTTTCCTCCGGGCTGGGCTGCGTGATGAGGAGTTGACAAGCACGCGAGCCTTCTACTTCATCGGCGGTCGTGAATCGACTCTCGATGCGGTGCGCGAGCGCGTTCGGGCCGCCCTGCCGGGCGACGCTGGTCTGCCGGTCGAGGCGGTGCGACGTCGCGAAGCGGGTATCGAGGCGGAGGCCAGAAGGATTTGGAACTCCGAGACGATGGGGCGCATGTTCCTGCATGTTGTTCAGCGCGTCGGACGCTCATGGAGGCTTGACATCACCGAGTTCTACCCCGGGGTCGAGCCGTCGGAGTCGAGCCCTGCGGCGACGACGGACGTCGTGATCTTCAACGCCAGAGGCGTTCCGGTCGACAGCCGATTCATTTCCTGGGGATCGAAGAGGGTCGTCATTCATGACCCCCGCACCACATCATCCGGTTTGCGGTGGCCCGATGACGTGGGCCCGCTCCCCGGCGAGTTTCGAAAGGTGTTGCGGAACGGGTTGACGCGCGCGCTGGGGCGTGAGGTGGCGGCGAACGAGGAGCCGACGCCGGAGATGGTGGCGGTGCTGCGGGCGTCGGAGGTGGACGAGGCGGTGCCGAGCTGGAATTGGGTGGTTCGGTTCGAGACGGTGGGCGAGGGTGGACGGCGTGTGACGTTCAGTCGCCCGAATCTTGTCGAGCCGGTGATCGAGGCGGTCTTCCCGGATGATCAGTACCGGTGGGCGTCGCGGGTGCTGTTGCGCAATCCGATGAACGCGAGAATTCTGTCGGAGCGCCTCGTCAGCGAGGTCGATGAGCAGGGGCGCCCGACGCTGGTCGAGTTCCGCGAGACGCAGCCGTCGGGCGATGTGCGCCGGACGTGGGTTCGGGTGCTGTCGCGTTCTTCGGAGCCGCTGGGGAATGACCCGAGCGTGTTGATGCCCGCGCTCGGGCCGGAGTTCAAGGATTTCAACGGTCGCCCGGTTCCCCCGCCGGTGACGCCTCCGTCAGCGAATCCGCCCGCTCGATGAGTCAAAGGACACCACTCCCCAAACTCGCTTGATTTCGGTCTCGAAGCGGTGCGGGCGGGTCGGCTGCGTCGCTGCGGCAGGCGCCCATGCGACGCCGCTCTGGCCTCCTGCCACGGCGGCAACGGCTGCCACGACTGTTGCTGGCTCGCGTGCGAAGAGAATTCTCGCCTCGGGTGGGTCGCACGCGTGCGCGGGGCCCAACGCAACGGGGCCGGCGGTCTCTTGAGACGGCCGGCCCCGAGAAGTTGAACGCACCGCTGCGGCTTGCGAGTCTGTCGGGTGAGTTCCCGGCGGACAGGCAGAGATCGGATCGCGTGGTCGGTCAGTTCCGGCGGATGACGCGGTTGTTGATGCGGTTGGGATAGTCGCGCGAGGTGATCACGCCGCCGAGGGCCTGGGTGATGAAGTTGAAGAACGCGCGCTGGTAGGTGACGCCCAGGCGGATGAAGGGGGCGTTGTTGAAGGGGTACTGGTCACCACCCTGGACGGCGAGGAAGTCGATGGTGGCGACGTTGACGCTGGGCGCTCCGGGAAGGACGATGCCGTTGACGACGAGGTAGCGGCCGTCGTCGAGAATGACATCACGGACGCGCGTGCCGGGGCGGGTGACGACGTAGGGCGGCGCGGAGCCTGCGAGTGTCTGGGCGGTGCCGGTCGCATCCCAGACGATGCGCATGCCCGCGACGTGAGGGAAGCGGCCGTCGGCGCCGGCGACATTGCTGACGGCGTTCTCGAGGATCACCTTGAGCTGTGCGGCGCTGATGTTGGGGACGAGGGTGAGGAAGTTGGCGAAGGGGAGCTGGTCGTAGGTGTACTTCTCGTTGACGGGGCCGGCGGCGCGGAAGTCGTTGATGCGGATGCCGCCGCCGTTCTGGATCGAGACGTCGGGGATGGGCAGGTTGTTGGCGCGGGCGATGCGGTCGGCCTCCCAGAGCAGCGCGTCGGCGACGAGATTGCCGACGTTGGTCTCGCTGACGCGGATGCCGAAGTTGGCCTGGGGCGCGGGCGACCCGGCGACGTTCCGGCGGCTCTCGAGGATGACGTCGGAATTGGCGATGATGTTGCTGGCGAGGGCGTCGTTGGCGGCCTGCACGGGGTTGACCACGAGGGCCTGTACGGCGGGATCGGGCAGGACGGCATCGGGCGCCACGCCGCTCACGCGACGGATGCCGCTCAGCGTCGTGTCGGTCGCGACGACGTTGCCGGCGCTGTCAAAGCCCAGCGCGAGGCGGCCGACGTACTTGTAGTCGCCGACGGTGGTGACGACCGGCACGTTGGTGCCGGTGGCGCTGACAGCGACGACTGGGTACGGGAAGCCCGCGACATCGCCGGGGACCAGCAGGTCGCCGGGAGCGGCAAGCACCTCGCTGCCGCCGCCGGCGATGACCGCGTCGACGCCTGTGAGCAGCGGAACGAGGGCCAGTTCGCTGGAAAGCCCCTGCAGATGGGTGCTCAGGATGATGATGGAGACGCCCGAGGCGGTGAGGGAGTCGATCTCAGTCTGGACAGCGGCGACGACCGGGTTGACGATCGTGTTGCGCGGGCTTGAGATGACGGGGAGCAGTTCGGTGGTGGCACCCACGATGCCGATCTGTCGACCTTGCACCGTGACGACCTTGCTGCGGGCGAGTTTGCCAGAGTTGGCGAGGGCCTGCAGACGGGGCTCGTTGGCGAAGCCGAGGTTGGCGGAGACGAAGGTGGTGTTGTTGGTGCCGGTGATGAAGTCGGCGAGCACGTCTGGGTTGCTGTCAAAGTCGTGGTTGCCGAGGGTGACGGCGGAGTAGCCGAGAAGGTCGAAGAGGACGCTGTCGTAGAAGGGAATCCCGGCGTTGATCGAGGCGTTGAGGTTGATGCCCGGGAGGATGTTGTCGCCCGAGGAGATGAAGACCCATCCCTGGGGAACGCCGTCGATGCGCGGGGTGTCGGCGAAGGCCTTGAGGGCGTCGGCGAGGGTCTTGAACCGGGCCGCGCCGCCGAATCCCGCCTGCGCGCCGGTGAGCGGGAGGACGCGAGACTCGCCGTCGTTGTTGTGCAGAACGTGCAGCCAGAAGTCGACGGGAGAGACGACGCCTTCGATGACGAGGTCGTCGATGATGTACTGAGGCATGCCCCGCTCGCGGAGCGCGCCGGCGCTGAGGGTCTGGTTGTCGAGGGATACGGCGGCGGTGGGCCGGACAGGTTGCGAGCGCAGGAGCGGGGCGGCGATCTGCGCGAGAGCGGGCGCGGCCGAGATGGCCGCTCCGGCAAGAGCTGCAAGGGTCAGACGGGGAAGCATCATGGGGTGTTCCTTTGTGCGATGCGTGGATGCGGGTATGTCGACAGAGAGGGGAACTGCGAAGCTTGAGTGGACGCCGAGCGTGACCTCAGCGACGACGGCGTGCGGCGACGAGCCCGCCGAGCGCGAGCAGGGCAATGGAGCCGGGCGTCGGGACGAAAGCCAGACCCGAGAGGCCGCTCACGCCGTGCGCACCCAGAAGCGATGCGGCGCCGGTCGTCGGATCGACGGTGTACAGGTTGGCGCCGTCAGAGAGGAGCCAGGAGCCGGAGAGGAAGTCGTAGGTGAGGTCGGCGATCGCGCCGGAATTGGTGCCCGTGAGACCGATGAATGTGGCTGCGCCGGTCAAGGGGTTGAAGGAGACGAGCGAGTCGGGGTCCGCGCCGTTGGTCGCGAGGCCGAGCAGCAAGCCGTTGCCGAAGTCAATGCCCGAGATGTCCGATCCGGGGGCGAGGCCAGACGGACCGATCTCCTGCCAGGCCGAGCCGGTCCAGAACTGAAGGTTGTCGAAGAGGGTCGTATAGCCGGTGCCCCCCTGGAAGGCATAGGCACCCTCGGGCACACCGAACGAGCCGTCCACGACGAGTGTCGAAGCACCGGTGGAGATGTTGATCTGGTAGGTGTCACCCGCGGCGGTGAGAGCCAGAAGGCGTCCGCCGGCGGTGTCGTAGTCGAGTCCCACGATCTGACGCAGGCCGGTGCTCCCGATCACGGTGGCGGAACCCGTGGCCTGATCGATCGCGTAGAGCGACTGCACGCCGAAGTTCGAGAAGGACGCGACGCCGTAGAGACCGGCGTAGGCAGAACCGGCAAAGAGGCCGGCGGCAAGCGCACCAGCGCAGACGGAACGAATCATGGGGTCTCTCCTAGGGTGGCGGGAGAGACGCGGCACCACATGCCTCGGCGTCCCTCCGCTTATGCGTGAACGAAGGTAGAGAACGGGCGATCGCGCGTGCGTTGTGAATGCGTTGAGATTGTCGGAAGAAAGCTTGTGAGTTGGGTCAGGATGCTGTGCAGATCTCGTTGCCAAACGTGAAGGTTGCGGTCGGGTCCTGATCGAGGCAGCGTGCGATCGCTACGCTTGCACACGAATGAGCACGCCCGCCTCCCACCCCGCCTCGCACCAGGCCCCCAAGGGCACTCGTGACTTCTACCCGCTTGACGCCGCGCGTCGGAGGTTCATCACCGAGGCGTGGCGATCCGCCAGTCTGCGGCACGCCTTCGACGAGATCGATGGGCCCATCTTCGAGCACCTCGACCTCTACACCGTCAAGAGCGGCGAGGGGATCGTCAGCGAACTCTTCAGTTTCCGACGCGAGGGGGGCGAGAAGGACTACGCGCTGCGACCGGAGTTCACGCCGACGCTTGCTCGCCTCTACGCGGCCAAGGCGGGGAGCCTTTCCAAGCCCACGCGATGGTTCACTTCCGGGCCGTTCTTCCGCGCCGAGAAGCCCCAGCGCGGGCGGCTGCGCGAGTTTCTGCAGTGGAACTGCGACATCCTGGGTGATGCGTCCTTTGCCGCCGACGCGGAGGTGATCGCCACGTGCGTCGCGCTGCTGCGCCAGTTGGGGCTGACCAAGGACGACGTGCGGGTGAAGGTGAATCACCGGGCGGCGCTGGGCGCGTGGCTGGTGAAGCGGGGCTTGGCGGAAGATCGGCACCCCGAGTTGTTCAAACTGCTGGACGCCAAGGGCAAGATGCCCGCCGCCGAGTTTGACTCGAAGGTGGCGGCGTTCGGCTTCAGCCCGCAGCAGGCGGAGGTTTTCCGTCGCGGGATCGTGCGCGTCACGGTGCCGGCGGGGGTGGATCCGAGGCAGGCCGAGCTCGATCCGCTCGCGCCCCCCGCGCTCGATCCGAGCGTGACGGACGTGATGGACCTGACCTACTTCGCCGACGCGGTGCTGCCCTTGGCGCGCGAGTTTGTGAGCGCGGGCATCATCGACTGGATCGACTTTGACCTCAGCATCGTGCGCGGGCTGGCGTATTACACCGGCATGGTCTTCGAGGTGCACGAGGCGGGCGGGCAGGAGCGGGCGATCGCCGGCGGCGGGCGCTATGACAACCTCGTCGAGCTCTTCGGCGGACCGAGCACCCCGGCCGTGGGCTTTGGCATGGGTGACGTGGTGCTCGGGCTGGTGCTCGAAGATCGTGGGCTGATGCCCAAGGACCAGGCGCTGCTCAGGGCGGTGGGCGCAACGCCGGACGTCTTTGTGCTGCCCGGTCCCGCGCCCGAGGCCGAGGGGCTGGTCAAGCCGATGGCGGCGAGACTGCGTGCCGCGGGACTGCACGCACGCTACAGCGCCAAGACGACGCGCAACATCGGCAAACTGCTGAAGGAGGCGGGCGACAGCGGTGCACGGCTGTGCCTCATCATCGAGGGCGCGACGAGCGCCAGCGTGAAGAACATGTCGAGCGGCGAGCAGGTCGGTCCGATCGACCTCCCCGCCGCACTCGCCATGCTCGGACTGCGATGAGCATCGAGCGATCAACGACCCGGGAAGATGCTCCGGCGCCGGCGGCCGGGCACTCGTGCAGCAACGACACGGGGCGCCTCTCGGCGCTCCCGCGGCGGCTGGCGGTCGGGGCGCTTGTCGGGTTGATCCGCCTGTATCAGTGGACCCTGTCGCCGGTGCTCGGCGGGCAGTGTCGATACTGGCCCACCTGTTCGCATTACGGCGTCGAGGCCCTGCGCACGCATGGGCCGTTCCGCGGCACGTGGATGACCATTGCACGCGTGGTGCGCTGTCATCCCTTCGCCAAGGGCGGATATGACCCGGTCCCGCCACGGGAACGCTGAGCCGCGTGGGATTGGCGTGTTGGCGGCCGCGAGGGGGACGGCGGGGATGCTGGGGAAGGTGGGGGTGGTGGGGGCCGGCGAGGAGTGCGGCGAGAGTGGACGGTCATCTTGAACGCCTACTAACCTTTGGTTGCCGATCGACCGATAAACCAACGCGGGTGTCTGGGACACCCGGTGTTTGGGTGTGTCGGATCGGGTTGGATCGGAGGATGTTCGACCGAGATGAGCAGGCTGCCGGCACAACAGCGCAGGAGTCAGTTGCTGGACCACGCGGCTGCGGTGTTTGCGCGCGTGGGGTATGCACGGGCGACGACGGCCGAGCTGGCTCGTGCCGCGGGCGTCACCGAGCCCATCATCTATCGTCACTTTGATTCCAAGCGGGATCTGTTCATCGCGCTGATCGAGCGATCGGCGGAGCGGACGATCGCGACGTGGGAGCGTCACCTCGCGGGCGCGAAGGACCCGGCCGAACGACTGCTGAAGCTGCTGGGCGACAACCCGATGGTGGCCCCTGCGGGGCGGGACGACTATCGCGTGCTGCTGCAGGCGATCACCGAGGTGGACGACGAGGGCATCCGGGCAGCGGTCCGCCGGCACATGGACAATCTCCACGGCTTCATCGCCCGCGAGATCAAGCTCGCGCAGGACGAGCACAAAGTGACCGGGCGCTTCAGCGCCGACGTGATCTCGTGGCTGCTCATCCACATCGGGATGGGCTACGGCGTCGTTGCGGCGATGGGCTATGGCGACCATGGGGCGGACGCGTTGGGCGTCCACCCGCAGGACGTGGTGGCCCGCATTCTCGTCGGCAAAGCGGCCGAGCGGGCGTAGGTTCGGGGGGCCGGCGCGCAACAATGCTGTGCCCGCCACGGACCCGACGCGATGCTCTATCTCGACAACAACGCGACAACCCGCCCCAGCCCGGCGGCGGTGGAGGCCGCCCGCGAGGCGATGGTGGAACTCTGGGAGAATCCATCGAGCGTCCATCGCGCCGGACAGCAGGTGCGGGCGCGGGTGGAACTGGCGCGACAGTCGATCGCCACGCTGATCGGCGCCAAGCCGCGGGAACTTGTGCTCACCTCGAGCGGGACCGAGGCGGTGCATCTGGCGATTCAGGGCGTCTTGGGCGCGGCACGGAGCGCGGGCTCAAACCCGCCTCTGCTGGTCACCTCGCCCGTCGAGCACTCGGCGGGGCGCGAACTGGCCAAGGAGCTCGAAGGTCGCGGCGACGCGCGCCTCTGCTGGCTTGCGGTCGATCGCGACGGGGTGGTGGATGTCTCGCAGCTTGAGCGGTTGCTGGAAGCGGGCGAACGTCCGGCGCTGGTGAGCGTGCAGTGGGCCAACAACGAGACGGGGGTCGTTCAGCCGGTGGAGCGTCTGGCCGCGGTCTGCAACGCGCACGGCGTGCCGTTTCACTGCGACGCGGTGCAGTGGGTGGGGAAGGAGCCGACGAAGGTCGGCGCGGGCGGGCTGGACTGCGCGCTGCTCTCGCTTTCGGCGCACAAGTTTCACGGGCTCAAGGGGTGCGGCGCGCTGTATATCCGTCGGGGCGTGCGACTGCGGCCGGTGAACCCGGGGACGCAGGAATTGGGGCGTCGGGCGGGCACGGAGAGCGTGCCCTCCATTCTCGCGGCAGGTGCGGCGGCGGCTGAGGCCCACGCCTGGCTGAGTGCCTCCGACTTTCCCGACCAGCGGGAGGCCCTGCTTGCGCGGCGCGATCGATTCGAGCGGCGCGTGCTCGAGGCTTGCCCGGGCGCTTCGATCAACGGCGGCGGCGCGCCACGACTCTGGAACACCAGCAACATCGGTTTCCCGCGCCTCGAGGCCGAGGCCATTCTCCTCGCCCTCTCCGAGCGCGGCCTGTGCGCCAGCGCGGGGGCGGCGTGCGCGTCGGGTTCGCTCGAGCCCTCGCCCGTTCTGCTCGCCATGGGGCTGGATCCGGCCATCGCCCACGGTTCGGTCCGGCTCAGCCTCTGCCGCCAGACGACCGAGGCGGAGCTGGACCGGGCCGTTGAGGTTCTCGCGTCGTGCGTGGCGCAGCTCCGCTCGTCGACCTCGGCGGCGGTGGGAGATCCCGGCGCCGGCGGCACGGCGGCCCGCTGACGGGGAAGGGTGGGGGCCTGCGATGGCGTCCCGCCGGGTCTGTCCATACTCTCCCGCATGAGCACGATGGACGCACGCGGCGGGGGCATGCCGGGATTTGACTTCGGTCCGGAGCGCACGAGCATCCTCGCGATCGTCGCGTTTGTCTTCGGCGTTCCCTGCTTTGTTCCCGGGGCGGGCATCGTGGCGTCCCTGCTGGCCGTTTTCGCGCTGGTGGGCATTTCCAGTTCGCGGGGCCGGGTGGGAGGGACGGGGTTTGCGGTCGCGGCGCTGGTGCTCGGTCTTTTCGGCACGGTGCTGTGGACCGGGGTGATCTACGGCGCGATGCAGGTGGCGCAGCAGTTCAACCGGGGAGCGGTGGGGCCCACCGTGGCGCTGGTGCAGGCGATCGAGCAGAAGAACTGGGCCGAGGCCCGGGCACACCTCCTGCCCTCGACCGCCGAAAGGATCACCGACGAGCAGTTCGAAACGTTCCGCGTTGCGTTGGCGAGCGAGGCGGGAGAGCTGCGCGGCGGACCGACGGGCTTGGTCGAACTCTTCCGCTTCTACGTCTCGACCGGCGAGCGCATGAAGCCCCCGGGCCCGAACGAGCCGGCCGCGCTGCCCATCCCGATCAACTTCGCCAAAGGGCCGCAGTTGATGCTGATTGATCTCGATCCGGCCGAGCCTCGACAGCCCAAGCAGGCGACGGACGCGAGCACAACCGCCAAGGCGGCCCGTGAACTGTCGATCAAAAACCTGCGATTGATGAAGACGAATCGTTCGTCGCTGTATCTGATCGACCCGTCGCTGCTGCCGCTGGCGCGCTCGGCGGGTGCGGTGCAGATTCAGATCGGCGATGGTCCGAAGCCGCCTTCGACGGAGATCGAGGTCGGGCCCGACGGCGTGCGGGTCAACCCGTCCGACGCCAACCCCGCTCCGGCTTCTACTCCGGCTCCGGCCCCCACACCGGCCCCCACCCCGGCACCCGCATCGCCTCAGCCTCCGGCCGCTCCGGCGTCGAACCCGGGCTGAACACGGAGGTGCCCTGCATGTCCGAGACGAATGCCAACGTGATGCAGGCGGGCGCGTCGGCCGCGAGGGCCCGCACGCCGCTGATCTCGTGCCAGGGCGTGGCCAAGATCTTCGACGGTCGCACGGTGCTCGAGTCGATCGACCTGGATGTCTATCCGGGCGAGACGATGGTGATCATGGGCGGATCGGGCTCGGGCAAGTCGACGCTGCTGCGGGTGATCATCGGGAGCTTTCCTGCCGATCACGGGCGGGTTCTGCTGTTCGGGCAGGACATGAAGCCCTTGGTGGGCAACGACACCGACGGCGGCGGCGACGAGGAGAAGCTTGCGGAGATCCGCAAGCGCTTCGGGATTCTGTTCCAGTCCGGCGCTTTGTTCAACTCGATGACGATCGCGGAGAACGTGGCGCTGCCGCTCAAGGAGCACACCGACCTGGATCAGGAGATCATCGACATCCAGGTGAAGATCAAGCTGGAGCTGGTGGGGCTGCGCGAGCACGCGAACAAGTATCCGTCGCAGATCTCCGGCGGCATGAAGAAGCGGGCCGGTCTGGCGCGGGCGCTGGCGCTTGATCCGGAGATCCTGTTCTACGACGAGCCCAGCGCCGGGCTTGATCCGGTGACGAGCGCGCAGATCGATCGGCTGATCATCGATCTCTCGAAGCAGCTGGGCGTCACGAGCGTCGTGGTGACGCACGAGATGGATTCGGCCTTCACCATCGCCGACCGCATGGCCATGCTGGATCGGGGAAGGATGCTCAAGGTCGAGTCGCGAGCCTGGTATGACGAACTGCGCAAGCTCGACGACGCTTCGGCACGGTCGCTCCCGGACGATCAGCGCCTTATCCGCCAGTTCCTTCGCGGCGACGCGGAGGGGCCGATCACCGAGCGTCGCTCGGAGGCGGCGTTCGAGGCCGATCTGCTCGGGCTCACTCCCGATCAACTCATCCTGCCCACACCGAGCCTGGAGCCGACGCGCTCCACCAAAGGCACGGGCATCTTCCGGCGTTCGCGGGCGGAGTAACTCCGCGACGGGCCGCCCGCGCCGGGGGCTCCCGAATCGAGTATTCTTGAGGGCTCATGGCTTTACGCACTCCTTCGCGCTACACCGTGCTCGCCGGGCTTTTCCTGCTCGGAAGCGTCGCCCTGGCCATCGTGCTTTCGTTCGTCCTCTCCGGCGGCATCGACTTCTCGCCGCGCCAGAGCTTCAGCGTGCGGTTCTCGCTCGAGAACGGCGCACCCGGCCTGAGGCCCGGAAGCTTTGTCACCCTCGGCGGGCAGCGCATCGGCGAGGTCGCGAGCATCGAGTTCCGCGAGGGCGGCGTTGCGCGGGCTGAGAACTCCAAAGACAACGGCGAGAACCCGCTCGACGTCGGCGTGATTGTCGGCGTGCGCGTCCGCTCGCCCGTCACCCTGCGGCGTGACGCGGTCGTCAGCCTCGAGCGGCCTCTCTTGGGCAGCGCGAGCACGCTCAACATCTCTTCGGTCGGCAGCACCGGCGCCAAGGCTCTTCAGGAGGGCGAGACGATCGCCGGCGGGATGGCGCCCCCGGGCTTCCTGGCGCAGGCCGGCCTTGGGCCCAAGCGCGTCGGCGCGGTGGGTCAGGCCATCGATGATCTGGCCGCGACCATCAGCAACATCAAGAAGCTTGTCGAAGACAACGGCCCGCGGGTCGACACGATCGTTCAGGACGTCGGCTCGGTGACCAAGTCCACGCGCGAGAGCTGGCCCAAGTGGAGCGGCGATGTCGACACGACGCTCACCAACGTCCGCGCCTTCAGCGATCGGCTGGGCCCCATGGCCGACAACTTCAACGGCAAGGTGGACGAGTTTGGCAAGCTGGTCGGCAACGTCAACAGCGTGGTCGACGAGAATCGCCAGAACGTGAAGGACATGATCTCGGATGCACGCACGCTTGTGAGTGATCTGCGCACGAAGTCGATGCCGACGCTCGACGAAGTGCTGACCAACTCGCGTGACGCGACGTCGAGCTTCCGAGATCTGGGGCGCGACCTCAACGCCTGGGCCGCCAGCCAATTGCCTGAGTTGCGTCGGACGGTGGCCAATTTGCGCGTGATCAGCGATCAGGGACGTCGCGCGGTGGGAGAGATCCGCGCTCAGCCGTGGCGTCTGTTCTTCCAGCCGGAGAAGAAGGAGCTGGAAGCCGATGTGCTGTTCCGCGCGGCGAACGCCTACGCCGATGCCGTGGCCGACATGCGGTCGGCCGCGGAGAGCATGCAGAACACGCTGGCGCTTTCCCGCGAGGCGAAGCCCGGCACCGCGCCGCCCCCGGAGGTGGTGAGCGAGCAGTTGCGATTCCTGCAGGAGTCGATGTCGCAGTTCCGACAGGCCGAGAACGACCTGCTGGACGTGATGATTCTGCAGAGCGGGCGCGGGCGCACGGGCGAATCGCCCCGTTGATCGGGACGCGGGGCGCACCCCGCACAGGGACGTGAGGGAGCCGGGTCGTGACGCAGCGCAGGCATCACTATGAGTCCGCCTTCGAGGACTATCTTCGAACGCGGCGCGTGCCCTACGTCGCGGTCGATGAGGCCAAGAAGGCACTGCTGCCCGAGGGCGAAGCGGCGCGGCTCAGCGTGCGTGCGGGCGATGGCTCGGCCCACTCGATCAAGTCCTTCGATTTCGTGATCTACGGCAGGGGAGTCAACCTTCTCATCGAGATCAAGGGACGACGCCTCGGCCGCGCGACCCTCGCCGCCGCACGGCGTCTGGAGTCGAGCGCGCAGAGCGCGGCGTGGGACGGCCACGCGACGCCGCGGGTCCGGCGGCCGCGACTGGAGAACTGGGTCACGCAGGACGACGTGGACAGTCTGCGTGCGTGGGAGCGGCTGTTTGGCGAGGGATTCGAAGCGGCGTTCGTGTTTGTCTATTGGTGCGACGAGCAGCCGGCCGACGCGCTGTTCGAGGAGATGTTCGAGCATCGCGGCCGCTGGTATGCCCTGCGCAGCGTGAGCGTGGGTGACTACGCAAAGAGCATGAAGGTCCGCAGCCCGCGCTGGCGCACGCTGCACCTCGCATCGGCAACGTTCGACCGCATCAGCCGCCCGTTCGCGCCCGGCGCGGGGAGTGCGAGTCCGCTCGCTGCCCACGCCGCGCTCTCGCTCGACCTTCCCGCGCTGCATCCGCTGGATCTCTAGCTGAAGTCGCAGGTGTTGGCGGGAGGAGCCGCAGGCTTCGTGACGAGGCGTTGGGTTTCTATCGGCGCGCGTCGAGCTCGGCCCAGCGCTCGAAGAGTGCCGCGACCTGCGCCTGCGTCCGGGCGAACGTGCGGCTCACATCTTCGAAGCGTCGGAAATCGGCGATCACTTTCGGATCGTTCATCTGCTCCTCCAGCTGCCGGGCCTCGGCTTCGAGGCGCTGGATCTCCGGCTCGATCGACTCGAGCTCTCGCTGCTCCTTGTACGTCAGTTTGCGGCGTGCCGGGGCGGCGGGAGCGGGGGCCCGAGCGTCCGCAGCGGGTGCGGGTGGCTGCGAGATGGGCGCGTGCACGGGAGCGTGAACCGGCGCGGCGGTGGTCGGATCCGTCGGTGGGGCGGCGGGCTGTTGGGCGGATTGCTTCGCGACAAGGCGGCGATGGGACTCCCACGCGCGCTCCCACTGGGCGTAGTCGGCAAAGTGACGCGCTTCGCGCCCGTCGCGCGGGTCAAAGCCCAGCGCGACGATGTGGGTGCAGAGGCGCGCGAGCATCGCGCGGTCGTGGGTGACCAGCACCAGCGCGCCCGGGAAGTCTTCGAGGCTTTCTTCAAGCACCTCGAGGCTCGGGATGTCCAAGTCATTGGTCGGCTCGTCGAGCACCAGCACGTCGGCGGGCTCGAGCATCAGGCGCGCGATGTGGATGCGGGCCTGCTCGCCGCCCGAGAGCGAGCGCACGGGCTGTTCAAGCTGTTCGGTGCGGAAGAGGAACTTTCGTGCCCAGGTGTGAATGTGCAGGGTCCGGCCGCGGAAGATCACGGCGTCGGAATCGGGCGAAAGGGCCTGGCCCAGCGTGATCTTCGGATCGATCTCGGTGCGGTGCTGGCTGAAGACCACGGTGCGCAGCCGATCGGCGCGGCGGAGCGTGCCGGGCGCGGGAAGCCCGGGAGGAAGATTGACGGCCTCGGCCGCGGCACGCAGCGCGGCGGGCGTCGGCGGGTCCGGCGGGATCTCGCCTGTGAGGATCTTGATGAGCGTGGACTTGCCCGAGCCGTTGGGGCCCAAGAGGCCCAGGCGCTGGCCGGGTGAGAGGACGAGATCCAGATCGGAGAAAAGGCGACGCGTCGAGCCGTCGGGGAGCGTGAAGCCCTTGGTGATCGCGCGCGCGACCAGCAGGCGCTGCGTCTGGCGGCCCGTTGCCTCCCAGTCGATCTCGGTGGCCTTGACCGCGGCGTTGCGCTCGCGCAAGGCGGCCAACTCGTCCATGCGCTCGTACGACGCGTCGATGCGGCTCTTGGACTTCGTGCGCCGCGCCTTGGCGCCGCGCGAGAGCCAGCGCAGGTCCTCACGCACCTGGTTGGCGAGCGACTGCTCTTGACGCGCCTGAGCATCAAGGAACTCGGCCTTGCGGCGAAGAAACTCGCTGTAGTCTCCCTCGATCTCCAGCAGACCCTGCGGATACTGGCGCGAAAGCTCGGCGACGCGCGTGGCGGCGCTCTCGAGAAAGAAACGGTCGTGCGTGATGATCACCGAAGCCGGCGGCGTGCCGTGGCCGATCCCGCCGCCCAGGCCCGAGGTAAGCACCTCTTCGAGCCACTCGATGCCCTCGACGTCGAGGTGGTTGGTCGGCTCGTCGAGGAGCACCAGGTCGGGCTCCTTGGCCAGTTCGCGCGCGATGGCCAGGCGCTTGCGCTGCCCGCCCGAGAGCGATTCGACGCGCGCGTCGGGGTCAAGCCCGACGAGATCGATGACGAGGTACGCGCGCAGCTCGGCCTCGTGCTCGTCGTGCAGGTGTCCCGGCGCGGCGGAGGAACTGTCGCCCCCGGGCGCCATCAGGCCCCGGGTCAGGGCGTCGAGCGCTGTCGTTCCGGCGGGAAACTCGTCTCGCTGAGCGACATAGGCGACGCGCACGCCGCGGCGGAGCTGAACACTGCCCTCGTCGGCATGCTCAAGCCCCGCGAGGATGCGGAGCAGCGTGGACTTGCCCGAGCCGTTGGGGCCGATGAGCCCGAGATGCTCGCGCTCGCGGACGGAGATGGAGACCGACTGGAAAAGACGGCGGGTGCCGAAGGTTTTGGTGAGGCCCTGGGCGGCGATGAGAACGGACATGCGTGGCGGAGCGTAGTGGCGCGGTGCGGGGCGAGGGCTGGCTTAGCCGCGGAAGCGGCGGACCGCGATCGTGTCGTTCTGCCCGCCAAAGCCGAAGGAATTGCTGAGGCAGAGATCGACGCCCCCGGCGGCTCGGAGATCGCGTGCCGCGTTGGGCACGTAATCAAGGTCACACTCAGGGTCGGGCGTGCGCAGGTTGATCGTCGGGGGAACAAAGCCGGTCTGGATGGCCTTGAGGCAGGTGATGAGCTCGACCGCGCCCGCCGCCTGGATCAGGTGCCCGAGCATGCTTTTGACGCTGCTGAAAGGCACGCGCGGGGCGAGGGGGCCGAAGAGTCCCTTGACCGCGGCGGTCTCGATCTTGTCGTTTTCCTTCGTGCCCGTGCCGTGGGCGCTGATGTAGTGCACGCCGGGACGGCCGGTGGCATCGAGCTCGCGCGGGCTGATGCCGGCCTGACGGAGGGCCTGCGCCATCGCGCTCATGGCGCCCTTGCCTTCGGGCTGGATGTCGGTGATGCGGAAGGCGTCGGCGGAGGAGCCGTAGCCGGCGATCTCGGCAAGGATGGTCGCTCCGCGTGCGCGGGCGTGGTCGAGTGATTCGAGCACGAGCATGCCGGCGCCCTCACCCATGACAAAGCCGTCGCGCGTCTGGTCGAAGGGCCGTGCGGCCGAGGTGTGATCGTCGCGGCGCTGGCTCATGGCGGTGAGGCGGATGAAGCCCGTCATGCCCAGGACGTGGATCATGGAGTGCGACCCGCCCGCGAACATGATGTCGGCGTCGCCTCGCCGGATGATCTCGAAGGCCTCGCCGATGGCCTGCGTGCTGGCGGCGCAGGCGGTCATGCAGTTGAAGGCAGGGCCGCGACAGCCGAACTCGGCCGCCACATGGCTCATCGCCAGGTTGGGCTCCTGCTCGGTCTCTCGGCGCACGTCCATGGTTGCCAGCGCACGTTGCGCCCAGGCGCGGCCGTCGACGCTGCGCGTCTCGGCCTTCCAGCCGGCGAGGTTGGCGGCGAAGAAGTTGTCGTAGTCGAGCTGTCCTTCGCCGCTGCCGAGGTAAATGCCAAAGCGACGTCGATTGAGCTTTCCCCGATCGCGCGCGAGACTGAGGCCGGCCTGCTTCCAGGCCTGCGCGGCGGCGGCGAGCGCGAACTGGGTTCCGATGCTCGCCATCGCGTGCGGCCGCACATCGTCGAGAAAGTGGCGCAGGTCGAAGTTGCGGACCTCAGACGCGAAGTTGGTCGCGAAGGTCGACGCGTCGAAACGTGTCACCGGACCGATCGCGCTCTGCCCCGCGAGCAGCTTTGTCCAGACAGAGTCCACGTCGCTGCCCAGCGGCGTGACCCAGCCCATTCCGGTGATGACGACGGGGGACGGCATGGCAGGGGAAGACATCAAGGAAGCAAGGCATCGAGGCATCAAGGCATCGAGGCATCAAGGGGGAAAGACATCACGACTTGGAGCGAAGCTCGGCGAGTGACGGTCGCGGCGTGGGCACCAAGAGAGCTGGGGCAGGCCAGCGAGCAGGCAAGGGCTCCAGGCCGCACGAGCACGACGGCCCTCAACGCCATCCGGCCGCATCCGGTCAAGGCTCGGTCTCCAAACTGCTTCATGCCTTGCTGCCTTGATGCCTTCCTCACTGCTTCTCGTCAAAGTCGTACATCGGCGAGTCGCCCTCTTCGCCCTGGCCCGGAGCGATGCCCTTGGCGGCGTTGATCTTGTCGACGTTCAGCACGCGGACCAAGCCGTCCTTCAGGAGGCGTCCGGCGAAGTTGATGATGAGGCCCAGTTCGAGATCCGCGGCCTTGAGTTGGGCGCGAAGCACGCCGCGCTCCGACCCGCCGACTTCGCGGTGAGCCGCCATGACGTCGACGATGAACCGGTCTTCGATGAACAGATCGCAGATGGAGTGACCGACGACCTGGTCTTTGTACTTGACGGCGATGGAGTGGTTGACCTTGAAGTTGACTCCCTGAGCGCGCATCTCCTGCTGGAGGGCGTTCATGTAGACCGACTCGTCATAACCGCCGCCCAAGGCCATGTGCACATCGCGTGCGCATCCGATGACCTTGTGGCTGATGGAGGTGAGGGTGGGGTCGAGTTCGGAGAGGGGGATGCCCCGGCGCTGGGGGGCTCCGTCGCGCCGGCCGCGTCCGCCCCGGTCCGCGTAGCCACCCGAACCGTGCCCGCCCCGATCGTTCCTGTAGTCGCTCATGGCTGCTCCCGTAGAAACCCCGTCAATCTCGTCGCGAGTCGCGGGGAGCAAGTCTAGCGACCCTCCGGGAAGGTGCGGTTCGCTCAGACGTGCGCAGGCCCGGCGTGCGCGAGCACCGCCGCCGCGCACTGACCCCCGGTCGAACCGGTGGTCACCAGCACGTGGCGAAGCGCCGAGGCACCGGCGGACGCCGGGTTGGCGAGCAGATCCGGCGGGCAGTTCCCGCCGTGCAGTCGTGCCGGCAGCCGCTGCTCGTGGAGCATGAGGGCGGCAACGCCGACCTGCATGCCGCCCCGTCCGGCGACCAATTCGCCCATGGAGGGCGCGAGGGTGACGAGAGGGATCCGGGCAAGGCGTTGGCCAAAGAGGCGTCGGTAGGCGTCGGCCTCGGCCCGATCGGAGGCGGGCACGCCGTTGGCGGAGACGACGATCGCGTCGATCGCGTCGGGGGTGAGGCCGGCGTCATCGAGGGCCGCCTGCATGGCGTAGAGCATCCCGTCTTCGGGGCGCTCGTCGTCGGCGGGCTTCTGCAGGGCGCGGATCGCCTCGTATCCCGGGGGTGGGGCGTGGGCGGCGGCGAAGCCGGCCACACGCGCGTAGACGCGGGCGTTGCGGGCGCGGGCGCCGGCCTCATGCTCGAGGATGACGATTCCGCCGCCTTCACCCAGCACGGTGCCGGCGCTCTCGGGGTCGAAGGGTCGCACGAGCGACGCGGGTGTGTGTGTGTCGTCGCAGGGTCGCAGTTGGCCCTGCAGCGTCCAGCGCAGCGTGCCCATGAGGTTGACCTTGCACTCCGCGCCGCCGCTGAAGCACGCGTCGGCGGCTCCGCGCTCGATGACGCGGACGCCCTCGCCGATGCTCAGCAAGCCGCTGGCCTCGGCGCAGGTGATGGTGTTGCTTGGCCCTTCGCACCCGTGGATGATGGTGACGTGGCAGGCGAGCATGTTGGGCAGGTACTTGAGCATCCACAGGGGCTGCAGGTTGTTCATGCCGCCCACGCCCGCGGGGTGCGAGGCGGTGGCGACGGTGCCCCAGCGCCAGGTGTCAAAGGTGCCCTTGTCGTCGGTGGCCGTGGCGAGGGCTTCGGACAACTCGGCGGTTTCGGCGTTGATGAGCCCCGCGCCGATCTGACAGCCGACGCGGTCGCCGGGATAGGTGGTCGTTCCCGGCGCGCCGTCGAGCGTGCCGCGGGTGCAGAGGCCGGCATCCAGAGCCGCCAAGCGTGCCGCGGCGACCGCGATCTCCGTGTCACGCGCCATGACCTTGACGGCCTTGCGATACGACTTGGGAACGCTGTCGCGGGCCGAGAAAGCGGCCGCCCCGTCGGGCCGGATCTCGCCGGCCATCTGGCACGCAAAGCCCGAGGCGTCGAACAGCGTGGGCTTGGCCAGGCCCGAGCGTCCCTCGCACAGCCCCGCCCAGACCGCGTCGCGCCCGACACCCAACGCACCGACCAGCCCGACTCCCGTGATGACGACGCGTCTTGACATGAAGCAGCATCGTAGATCGGGTGCGTACGGGCGTGCGGTGACGGAGCAGGGACGTTGAGGAAGGGTGGGGAAGGATGGGGGAGGGTCGGGAGGGTGGGGGAGGACGCAAGCGAGCGCGTGCGACGTCTGCACGGCGCGTGCGGCGTCTGCGTCGCCTTGCATGCCCGGGGCGGCGACGTTCAGGCGATGTCTGCGGGGGTCAGGCGCTTTGCGTGAAGGTCGCGCCGTCGAGGACGTCGAAGCTGACAAGCTCGCCGGGCTGGAACTGCGAGGCCTGCTGACGCGGGTCGGTGGGTTCGCAATGGATCGGCACACCGGCGTGCACAACCACGCTGGCGCCTTCGATGGCGAGCACGGTGCCCTGCACGCGGCGCGGGCGGCCGAAGACGGGCTCGACGTAGCGACCGCCGCTCTCTACGCGGTCGATCCTGCGAGCGCGGGCGCGGATGGTGCCGACGATGCGTTTGCCGATCTCGGCTTTGATCGTGCCGCTCGGGATCAGGTGAAGCTCGTAGGACGTGTTGGGGATGCTGATGACGACGCGAGCGGGGCGTGTGGCGGTGGCGGCTTCGTGAGACTGGAGCACGCCGCGGGCGAGACGGGGATCGATCTTGGTGGTCGGGCTCGGGGTGATCATGTCGGAGAAGGCTAGACGCGTTGGCCTCATCCCGCGAGTCGGGCTCGACGTCCCATGCGCAGGAAGTTGGCGAGCAGCGTCGGGCCCTCGACGGTCAAGAAGCTCTCGGGATGGAACTGCACGCCTTCCACCGCCGGCCGGGACCGGTCCGCGAAGACACGGCGAAGGCCCATGACAACCTTGCGCTCCCCGCCCTTGCCGTCGGGTTCAAAGGTCCAGGCGCTGACGATCCAGCCGTCCTGTCCGGGCGCTGGCGGCGGGGGGATCGTTTCGGGGAGCACCACCAGCGAGTGATAGCGGGTCGCGACGAAGGGGTTGGAAAGCCCGGCGAAGAGGCCAAGCCCGTCGTGATGGATCGGGCTGGTCTTGCCGTGCATCTGGATCACGTGTCGCGCCACCGTCATGCCGTTCGAGTCGGCCATGCACTGATGTCCGAGGCAGACGCCCAGCACCGGCACGACACCCTCGAACGCGCGGATCACCTGCGAGCTGACGCCCGCCTCGCGAGGCGTGCAGGGCCCGGGCGAGATGATGACGTGACTGGGCCCGCGTCCGTTGTCGAGCGCGCGGATCTGCTCGGGAGACGTGCGGTCGTTGCGCACCACGATCAGATCGCGGCCCGGCTCCAGCGTGCGGTCCAGCTCGCCCAGCCGCTGCACCAGGTTCCACGTGAACGAGTCGTAGTTGTCGATCAGGACGATCACGGCTCAAGAGTAGAGAGGGCTTTGGCGGCGAGTGCTCTGGACGCTCGTCATCGCGGGCTTGGAGCGGCCGCCGGAGCAGGGACCTGAGCGGGGGCCGGGCTGGGGGCAGGAGTGGGGGCCGGGGTTCGGGCCCATGCTACCGCTTCGCCCAGCGTGCCGTTGCGGCGGACCGGTGTCAGGACGACCGCGTCCACGGCATCGACTCGGTCCGTCAGCGTGATGCCGTGGGTCTGCGCGGGCAGGATCTGCGTCTCCCACGCGCCGGCGCGGCGGACCTGCAGGATCCAGCGACGGGCGGCCTGCGGCTGTCCGGCTTGCTCGGCAATGCCCAGCCACGCGAGGGCCAGGCGAGACTGATCCTGGCTTGCGAGCAGGAGCGTGCGCCGATCGGCCGGTGCGGCAGACCACGGAGTGGCGGGGACGAGGGCGGGGCGCTGGTGGGCCTGCGCCATGGCGGCGTTGATGTCGCGACGGTTCTCCTGGAAGACGCTCAGGGAGAAGTGGATGTTGCCGCTCGCGCCGCCGGCGATCGGGCCGCTGCGCATGCGGGTCTCTTCGATCTGCTGAATGATTTCGGCGGGCTCCCAGTTGTTGGCGTTGCGCTCGTTGGCGGGCGCGCCGATGCGCCCGGTGTAGTTGCTCGGCCAGAGATGGCGGCGCAGTTCGTTCTCACCGATCCACCAGTCAAGCAGCGGCGCGTAGGGCTGCGCGGGAGCGCCCAGAGCCCAATAGAGCTGAGGCGAGAGATAGTCCAGCCAGCCCTTTTGCAGCCACAGCCGCGCGTCGGCGTGCAGGCGATCCACCGCGTCCATGCCGCGCACGCCCGGCGGATTACCCGGACGCCAGATGCCAAAGGGCGAGATGCCGACCAGCACCCAGGGCTTGGCGGCCTTGATGTCGGCGTAGAAGCGCTGCACGAAGCGGTTGATGTTGTCCTCGCGCCAGGCCTTGAGCGGCAGAGGCGAGGCGTCCGGGCGGTCCGGCGGCGGGGTGAAGGCGGCAACGTAGCGGGCGTAGGTCGCGTCGTCGGGGAACGGGACGTTGTCCTTGGGGTAGGGGTAGAAGTAATCGTCGATCGCCACCCCGTCGATGTCGTAGCGGCGCACGATGTCCAGCACGACGCGCATCGTGTGCTCGACGGCGTCGGGCTCGCCGGGGTCGAGCCACTTGTAGTTGTCGTAGTCGCGGACCAGATGCGGATGGGTGTTGTTGATGTGCGTCGGCGCGTCGGGAGACTCGGCGCGGAAGTGACGCGAGCGGAACGGATTGATCCACACGTGCAGATCGATCGCGCGCCGGTGTGACTCGTCGATCCAGACCGCCAGCGGGTCCCAGATCGGGTCGGGCGCCTTCCCCGACTGACCGGTGAGATACTCGCTCCAGGGTTCCAGGTCGGTCAGGTACAGCGCGTCGGCGCTGGGACGCACCTGCAGCAGCACCGCGTTGAAGCCCAGGCGCTGGAGCAGATCGAGCTTGGCGATGATCTCATCACGCTGCTCGGCGACGGTCAGGCCCCTCTTGCTCGGCCAGTCGATGTTGACCACGCTCGCGACCCACACGGCGCGAAACTCGCGGTCCACGTCCGGCGGCTGCATCGACGACGCATCGGCGGGCGCCCACGCCGACGGCCCGGGCGAAGCGCCCGAGGCAAGAGACGCGAGCGCGAGGAAAACGGAAACAAAGGTGGCACGTCGGAGCATGGCGGATTGTTGAACCCGCGCCGAGCGCGCGATGGGGAAACCGCCCGGGTATCTGACCCGTCCGGGCGCTCCTCTCTCGCGTGCGCTGTCCGGTGGGTCAGCGTGCGGAGGGCGACTGAGCGTCTTGCGATTGGAGCTGGCTGGCGCGTTCCAAAGCCGCACGAACGGCCCGGGCTCCTTCAGGATCGCGCGTGATCGGTTCGCCCCGCTCGATCAGGCGGCTGACCAGTCGCTCGAGCGTGGAGCAGCGGATGCCGAGCTCCTTGAAGTCTTCGGGCGTCAGCGGCGGCAGATCGGTCCAGCCGCTGAGGAGCATGAGTCGGATGTAGGGGATGCACAGCCCGCATCGCGAGCCGCAGCCCGTGGCGGCGTGGAGGTCATGGAGCGTGCCGCTGGTCGATGAGGCGATCTGCTTCAACGTGGTGAAGTCGGTGCGGAAACAGATGCAACTCGAAACGCCCATCGAGAGCCCCGGAGTGAGTCGGTCCGACGTGGAAAACTCACCAATGCAGTGTCAACTCTTTCGTCCGATTCGTCAAGTGCAAACAGGCAAGGATGATGCGAAGAGTTCATCGCCTCGCATGATCGGACGGGCCGGGAAGGTCCACGGAAGAAAGCTGCTCGTGCTATGCAAGCACCTGCGATACGGGACAAGCCGATCCAATGCTCTTCTCTGGAGTGAGCTGAAGCGGGGGAAGTTCTCAGTGAGACTGAAGCGTCCTTGATCCGGGAAGCGAGAGGGTTCCATCGAGCACGCGGGCGAGCTGGGAGGCGTTGAGAACGGGCACTTGGGTGAGGCCGGTGAGCAGCACGACACGCACATAGGGAATGCACATCCCGCACCCCGTGCCGCAGCCGGTGCGCTGTGTGACTTCTTCGAGCGTGGCATGGCCTCCGCGCGACATGGACTGGATCGACGAGAACGGAACGTTCTTGCAAACGCAGCGGCTGACGGCCATGTGAGAGTCCCCGGAAGAGGCCTAGCGCAGTCTATCGATCAAGCGAAACCCGCACGATGACGGATTCTGGATGCGTCTGTGCGAAATTGTGGTCCATTCTACGGACTAGGGTCATCACCACCTGCGCCAGTCAGGGACATATCCGGGATCGGGTGTCGGCGAGACGCTGGAGGTGGCGAACAGTCGCCCGCGTGAGTCGCGTCGCGGGAGCGTGAGCGGGGCCGCGATCACGCTCGCATCGGCGCGGGCGATGACCGCGGTGCGCTGGGTTCGCGCGTGGCGGAAGGCGGTGGTCGGGCTTGGGTTGGTGGACCAGCCGGAGCGGGAGAAGAGCATGGGCGGATCGAGCAGCGCGGAATTACGCGGCGTGGCGACGGCGCTCGAGGCGTTCAGGAGCGAGTCGGCGAAGACGAAGGTGGCGCCCGGCTGTTCGAGCGATGCGAAGCGCTGCCACGGCCGGTGCGAGATCGAGTCGGCCCAGCCGGGGGTCTGCGCCGGGGAGAGGAAGTAGCCGTTGTAGCCGTAGGTCGTGGTGAAGGTCAGGAAGCGCGTTTGCGGGGTGTAGGAGCCGGCGGGCTGCTCCGGGCACTCCAGAGCGCCGCGCGGAGCGCGGGCCGCGGCAAAGTAAGGCGTGAGCGTGCCGGGGCCCGAGCCCGGCGCGTCCGCTCCGAACCAATAGACGACCGGGCCGCTGCCCACATCCTCGACACGCCACGAGGCGGCGGGCGGCGCGAGGTCCTTGAAGTCGGCGGCGTAGAGCACGGCGGCGAGGGCGAGTTGTCGCTGGTTGGACAGGCACTTGGTCTGCCTCGCCGACGCGACCACTCCCCGCAGCGACGGCAGCAGCATCGAGACCAGCGTCGCGATGATCGCCAGGGTGATGAGCAGTTCGATGAGCGTGAAGGCGCGGCACGGGGCCTTCAGGCTGCGCGCGGGGCGTGCGGAGGAGAGCGGGTTCATCGCCGTCCCTCCGTCAGTTCGGCGGTTTCATCGGCACGGAGCAGGTTGGTAAGCGCGTCGCGATCGGCGGCGTTGACCGTGCCGTCGGCGTTGACGTCGCGCTGGCCCCGAGACTGCTCCCACGCGTAGAGATCTTCGAGAGAAACCACGCCGTCCGCGTTGACGTCGGGACGCAGCGGCGCTGAGCCGAAGGCGCGAAGGCCCGCGGTGGAAATCGCGTAGAGGTTGGATCCGGCCAGCGCCGGGCTGCCGGTGATGCCGGGGGCCGAGTCGACGACGACGAACGGCGACGTGCTCTGGTCGAGCGAGGCGACGTCGAGGATGCGCAGCACGTTGTCCGAGCCGACGACGGCAAGGCGCTGTGAGGAGGAGGAGAAGAGAGGCTGGGTGTTCCACAGCGCGGCGGGGACGTATTCGCCGGCGTCGATCTGGGCGTTGGCGTTCGCGTCGGTCCACGTGCGCTGATGGCTGGACCAGATGGGGGCGCCGCCTGTTCCGAAGATTTGCAGCGAGGGGAGTGTGCCGAATCCGGCCAGTCCGGTCGCCAGCGCGAGGCGCGCCGGGCCCGGCGCGACGGGCGGGAGCGCGACGGGTACGGCGGCGGACCTGTTGGACGACGCGCTCCAGAGCGGTGCGCCCGAAGCGGGCGCCAGGGCGGCGATGTTGCCCGAGTTGAGCCCGCCGAAGAAGGCGTAGGACGCGACCAGCACGCGGTCGGAGGCGAGATCGAACCCGACGCCGCCGAAAAAGCCGAAGGGCTGCGGGTTGTCGAACACCCATCGCGGCGCGGGGGGCAGAGCGGGAGGGCCGGGCGCGAAGGCGTCGAAGGCGAAGACCTGTCCGGGGCCGGAGGCGTAGAGGCCGACGGCGGCGGTAAGGACGCTCGCTCGGCGCGGGTCGTAGGCCGGGCTGTTGCCGCTGGACGCGCCGATGGGCACCGACCAGAGGATGTCGCCGGGCGCGGCGGCGGCTGAGGCGGGCGAGGACGCGTGCGGATCGAGCGCGATGGCGTAGAGCGACGCGCTGTCGCCGAAGCCGTCATAGTCGGTGATGAAGACGCGTGCGGGCGATCGCCAGTCGCGGACAACGAGCGGAGACGCGTTGACGACGGGGTTGTTGAGCGCCACGGACCACCGGACCGTCGGCGAGTCGGCGTCGATCGCCAGGAGCGTGCTGCCGCTGGCGACGAGCACCGTGCGTGAGGTCTGATCGAGCGCGGGCGTGACGATGCTCTCAAAGAGCGGGGTGTCGATCGGAACTTCGAAGGCGATTGTGCCGTCGCGTCGGTCGAGGGCGTAGAGCCTCCAACTGGCCGCGGCGTTGATCTGCACCATGCCCGCTGCGTAGACAAAGCGGAGGCCGACCGCAACCCCGCCGCGCGGCGAGAAGGTGATCACGCGTCCGGCACTGTCGAGCCCGCGCGTCCAGAGCGGCGCGGCGAGCGAGGGGAACGCGGTGCGCACCGCGCCGGAGCGCTGCGGGTCGGCGGCGGCGTGCGTCCATGTCTGGCCGACTTGCGCGAGCAGGCTTGACGGGAAAAGCGACGTCGCCGCGGTGGCGGCGACGACGCGGAGAAGTTGTGCGTGACGAGGGTTCACGGCGTGCGGCGCCTGCGCGGGGCGATCAGCGTCGCAACGACGAAGAGCGACGCGGTGACGGTGGCGGGGCCGGGCACGGCGGCGATCGCGTCGATGTTGAGCGATCCGGGGCTGTCGCTGAGGTTGGTGAGACGCACGAAGCGGATGAAGTCGAGCCCGGTGGCCGAGAAGTCCACGCCCGTCCCGCCGCCGCTGCCGTTGTAGCCCGCGACGATCTCGGCGAACGTCTTGCCGATCGGATCGAAAGCCGGATCGACGGCCTTGGTGAAGTCTGTGGGCACCGAGCCGGGGCTGGTCGCGTACGGCGATGTCAGATCGCTGTAGCCCAGCGTTGCGTAGCCGCTGGTGGGGTTGGCGCCCGGCACGAGGAACCAGTCGGTGCCGTTCTTGGAGACCTCGATGGTGGCGTTGCGGCTGCCGAACCGACCGCTCGCGAAGCCGCCGCCGTCGGTGAAGAACCAGTTTCCGAAGACGATGAAGTCCACACCAAAGGGGTTGCTCGGGCGGTTCCACACATCGTGGTCGAAGCCCAGAACGAGCGAGCCGCCCCTGCCGATGCTGACGATGTCACCCGGATCAAACGGCGGGTTGAAGGGCGTGACCGCGCCGGGGAAGCCGAACTGCACGCCGGTGAAGCGCGTCGGCGAGCCCAGAGCCGCGTTGGGATCGGCGTAGGTCGCGCTCCCTCCGGTACCGGGCACGAAGTTGGACCACGAGGTGGCGAAGGGCGACGCGCCCGCCGCGGACGAGACAACAACACCGACGACGCCGGACAAAACAATCGAGCGCAACATGCGATCTCTCCATCCGATTTTCGTGCAAGAGCGCACGAAAGCCGGCCATTCCACCCCGAGACGCGCGGGGCGTTCCTCGCTCAGGCGACGGTCTTCGCTCGCACGGCTCGCTCACGACGCGGGTCGTGACAAAGCACGACGACACGCCGAGGGACGAGCCTGCGCCGGAGCGGTGGATTCAGTGGGAGAACGCCGCGTGAGGAAAACGCGACCGCTTCCACCGACCGCCCCGATTCGCGAGGGCCGCCAGTCAACCGTCACGGGAACATCCCGTGCGGCGTCCATCGGCAGGTCTTCCGGCTTCGGGTAGAGCACTCTCCGCCTTCCCGCCGGGCCGCTCTGGAGAAGAGCGCCGGCAGTGGCCGGGCTTGTCGAGCGAAGTCGCTCACAAGCCCCTGGAGAGCGCCAGGCCCGTTACGGCGGCGCGTCCGCGGTGGAATCGGGAAGGGCCACGGCCCTTCACCTCACCACACTTCCCTTTTCAGCCCGGCCCGTGCACGCACGAACCAGACACCGAAGGACAACCGCAGCATAGCAAGTGCGCCGGATTCGTCAAGTCACGCGTCGGGGGACGATCGCGCAACGCTCGGCGGCTCAAGAGTTGGGGCGCTTTGTGAAGAGTTCGCGTCCCGAAGCCGCCGGCCCCGGCGTTCTCGACGTTACTTCTTTTCCGGCGGCTTCATGCCGGGGATCAGTTCCGTCACCTTCTTGGTCGCGTCTTCGACGACCTTGCCCGCGCCGGGTCCGAGCTTTTCGGTCACGGACTTGGCGGCCTCGGCGCCGAGGGACTCGCCGAGCTTCTGCACCGTGCCCTGCGCCTGCGCCGCGACGGACATCCCGAGGTTGTCGAGGTTGCCCAGGCCGGCCAAGCCGCCCTGCAGATCGTTCAGCAGATCGGCGGGAAGGATGCCCGCGCCCTTGTCCTTGGCGGCGGCGAGGACGGCCTGCACGATGATCGAGGCCAGTTCGCTCATCGTCACGCCCGTGCCGGCCACACCCGTGCCGGTCTTGCCGACGTTGTTGAGGCGGATCTCGTCGATGGGGATGTTGATCTTGGTGAGATCGCCGGGGCCGCCGATGAGGTCGACGCTGATCTTGATGTTCGTGAGGGCGAGCTGGTTGACGACGAACCTCTTCTCACCGCCCGCGGCTGGGCTTTGGGAGCCACCGGAGCCGCCCGCCTGATCGGCGACCTTCTTGATGTTGTCGAGGATGAGGTTGAAGTTGGTCTTGCCGCCGGACTTTTCGAGGGCGACGGCGAGGTTGTCGAGCGAGAGCGTGGGAAGCTCGACGACGGGCTTGGAGAGCGAGTTGAGCGAGACGGCGACGCCGCCCGAGCCGAGGGCGAGGAACGAGGGAGCCTTGAAGCCCGGCGGGTTGGCGACGTTGAGGCCGCTCATGCGGAAGGTGGCGTCGAGCAGACCGACGTTGGCGGACTGCAGGGTGGTGGGGACACCCAGGGCGTAGGTGCCGCCCTTCTCGATGCCGGTCCGAGCGAGCGAGTTGATGTTCACGATGGCGAAGACGACGGCGCCGACGACGAGCAGGACGACGAGGAAGACGAGGGCGAAGAAACGCTTGATGAGCTTGGTCATGGAAGGCTCCTGTCGGGATTGTACGGACTTCGGGCTGTTTTGAGCGCGGGCGGAAGAGAAAGCGGAGCGACCTCGTCTTCGCTGCCCCTTTGCGTGTGCGTCACTTCGCGAACAGGAACGCCGCACGCTCGGTTCGCGTCTTGCCCTCGCTGTGCACCGCGAACTCGTAGCCCTCGTGCATCGACGCGCAGCCGTACTGCCCGTCTTTTCGCACGGCGTAGAGCGTGACGTTGAACCCCGGCCGCCCCTTTGCATCGAGCAAACGCTTCTCTTTCGTGTGGTCCGCGATGCGCTTGAGAACCTTCAGGCATGCGTCGGTCGGGGAGAGTCCGGACGCCATCGCGTCGACGATCGCGAACGCGCCGCAGGACTGCATGACCGCTTCGCCGCGGCCGGTGGCGCCGGCGCTGCCCACCGCGTTGTCGGTGTAGCAGCCCCCTCCGACGCACGCCGAATCGCCAACGCGACCTGCGAGCTTGTACGACAGGCCGCTGGTGCTGGTGCAGCCGTAGAGATCCGATCCGGGTGCGAGCAGGAGCGAGGCGTGGATGGTGCCGTAGGTGTGTGGCACGGCGGAGGGCGTGCGCGAGTCGTTGGGGCGAGGTGGCTGCGCTGGCGAAACGGGCGATGCCGAACCCACCCCCCGGCCCCCTCCCTCCGGGAGGGGGAGTGGAACCGCCTGGTTCGCCTTCGGGTCGACGTTGCCGGCCCAGAGCGCCTGGCCGAAGCCGCTGCGGGATGCGTCGCCCGTCTGCGGGTCCTTCTCGCCCGCCCATTCCGCCGCGCTCAGCCACGCGTCACGCGTGCTGAGGCTCGCCTTCCAATCGAGCCAAGCCTTGCGGCTCTTGCCGGTGAGCAGATTCTCTTCGGGGAATCCAAGCGCCCGTGCGAACTTGTTGGCGCCTTCGCCGACGATCAGCGAGTGGTCGGTGCGGCGGAGGACCTCGAGCGCCAGACGCGCGACGTGCCGCACGCGGCGCACGCCCGCGACGCCGGCCGACCGATGCAGCGGACCGTGCATGACGATGGCATCGAGCTCGACCTCGCCGTCCTCGTTGGGAAGCCCGCCGTAGCCGACGGAGAGTTCTTCGGGGTCGTCCTCAACGAGCTGGATGCCGGCGACAAGCGCGTCGAGCGGATCGGCGTGCTGCGCGAGCATCGCCGCGGTGTGATCGAGCGCGGGCACGCCGTTCCAACTGGCGATCAGGACGGGCTGAAGCATGCGAGATCGTACCTGGGGTCTTCTCGGTTGCATTTCCGCGCGGGGGCTTGCGCGGTACACTCGATCGGGACGTGCGTTGACCCCGGGCGGCACAATGGAGCAACGAGATTTGCAACTCGACCCGACCGATCCGAGCCAGCCCGCCCAGCCGCGCGTTGCCGAGCAGGCGTCCATCGATGAGGCGCGCGAGCTGCTGCGTCAGGTGCACGAGGCCGTCACTTCCGGGCGACGTTCCGGGCGCATGCAGGCGGTGACCGCGATCATTCTGTCGCTCGCGACGTTGACGTCAACTTGGTGCGGATATCAGGCGGCGCGGTGGTCGGGTGTCCAGAGCGGCCTGCAATCCGACGCGGACACCGCGGAGCGTCAGGCGGCGGAGAACACGCTGGTCGGGCTTCAGATCCGCACGCAGGACGAGATTCTGCTGCTTGAGTACTGGCGTGCGCAGCGCGACGCGGATCAGCGCACGACCTCCCTGATCGAACTGCGGATGCGACCGGAGCTGAAGGCGGCGACGGAGGCGGCGATTCGGGAGGGCATCTTCAGGGACCCGGCGGTGAAGGGCCCGTTGCAGCGACCGGAGTATCGCCTGGAGCCGGAGACGATCGCGGCCGCGAGGCGCGCCGATGCCGCCAAGTGGAGCAGCCAGGCGGCTGTCGCCGGCAGAGTCTCCAACGAGTACGTTCTGCTGACGCTCATGCTGGCGTCGGTGCTCTTCATCGGCGGCGTGTCAACGACGTTCTCGCGTCCCCTGGTTCGCAAGACGCTGGGCGTGCTGGCGATGATCGTGTTCGTCGTCGCCGTCGCACGCGTGCTGCGACTGGACATCCTGTGGCCGCAGCTGAGCGACGGGCAGCCCGCCGCGGCGGGAAGCGAGAACTCGGCGCCAGCACGGTAAGGTCCATCTCGCCGCGAAAGTCCCGATTACTCGATGTGTGATGGGCGTGGGGCGGGCGAGTGGCGGTTGCGTGGCGAGCACGTGTCGGGTGCCACTGCTGAGCGCTTCGCTCGCCAGTGCAGGGAGTTCGAACGCTCACGAGGTTTCGACACCGGCGTCGTTCGGCACTGCCTGGCAAAACGCCGGGCAGTGGCACCCAGCCGTCGCACCTGACGCCGGTTCGTTCGAGGTCACCGCTTCGTCTCGTCGTTGTCCTCCACCCTCACGAAGCGATAGCCGCCCTTCTCCGCGCCCCACACCTGCTCGTCTTTTTCGTTGTACCCGCGGTCCCAGGTCTGCAGGCCATCGGTGTTCACATGGACTTCGGCGGTGGCGTACTTTGCCCCGCCGCGCTCGCTTGGGCAGCCCTTGCCCACCGTCGCGCCCTCGAAGCGGCTTTCGCCTGTGCGGGTCATCACCACCGTGCAGCCGTCGCGCGGGATCAGCTTCTCCGGCGTCACGCCGTCTAGCTTCTTCTCGTCCTTCCATGCGCCGGTGAACTTCAGCACCTCCGCCGGCGTGCCCGGCAGCAGATACACCGCGCTCTTGAAGACGGGAGTCGATCGGCCGCTCGGGTCTGAGACGTGCTCGACCGTCACGTGATAGACGCGCTGGCGATAGGGCCGGTCGGGCATCGCCGCGGTCGCCTGCTCGACGTAGAGCCAATAGCCCTTTTCGTCGCTGGAGATGTCCTTCCAGATCGGGGCCATGTGCAGGCGGATGTCGAAGAAGTTTTCGGGGTCTTCGCGGTGCTGGGCGGCACTGGAGAACGAGCCGCTCATGAGCCCGACGAGTTCGCGCAGCGGCGAAACGTCCGTGGCCTTGGGTTCGGGGTTGGTTTCGGGCTTGGGTTCGGGCGTGGGTTCGGGCGTGGGCTGGGGAGTGGGGACCGGAGGCGGCACCGGTGTGGGTGCGGGCCCGGGACGCGCCGGCTTGGTGATCGGAGCCGCGTCGGGCGTCGGATGGACGAGCGGATCGGCCCCCGCGAACGGCACGACGATCGGCACGACGAGTGTGCCGCACAGCGAGAGCATGAGCCACACACGCGCGCACGCGATAAACGCGGGGGGAGCGAGCCTTCGGGTGTCTGCTGTCGAGCGCAGGCGAGAGCGGCGTGAGGGTGCGTTCATGACGAGATGGTAACGTCCGCTGCCAGTGCAGCGAGCCGGCGGCCAACGATGGGAGCATGCCTGATGTGCTTTCGCCGTTGCGTGTGGGAGAGTGGGAGCTGCCCAATCGCGTCTTGATGGCACCGCTGACGCGCTGCCGCGCAGGCCCGGGGAACGTCGTCTGGTCGATCCATGAGCGCTACTACGCGCAGCGTGCGCGGCGTGGTGAGGGTGCGCCTGGAGGAGGCGCGCATGCGGCCGGGATTGGCGCGGGGCTGATTCTCTCGGAGGCGACGCAGATCTGTCCGGAGGGGCAGGGTTATCCCAACACGCCGGGGATCCACAGCGCCGAGCAGGTGGCGGGCTGGAAGCGGGTGACCGACGCGGTGCATCGCGTGGGCGGGCGGATTGTTCTGCAGTTGTGGCACGTCGGACGCGTGTCACACCAGGCGTATCAGCCCGGGGGCGCACTGCCTGTGGCGCCCAGCGCGATCGCGCGGGAGGGGATGTGCCGCCTGCCCGACGGGCGCAGGGAGCCCGCTCCGGTGCCTCGTGCGCTCGAGACCGACGAGGTGGGCCGCGTGATCGAGAAGTACGCCGAGGCGACGAGGCTGGCCCTTGCCGCGGGCTTTGACGGCGTGCAGGTCCACGGCGCGAACACGTACTTGCCGGAACAGTTCCTGCGCGATTCGACCAATCGGCGGACGGATCGCTACGGCGGGTCGCTCGAGAATCGTGCGCGGTTCCTCCTGGAGGCGACCGACGCGTGCATCGACGTCGCGGGATCGGCGCGCGTCAGCGTGCGCCTCTCGCCGAGCGGCTGGGGACGAGACTTCACCGATTCGGACCCCGTCGCGACCTATTCCTTCGTCGTGCGTGAACTGGATCGGCGCAACCTGGGGTTCCTCGAGATCCGCGAAGCCGACGAAGAAGACACCAAGGCGGGCGGCCCGGACCTGAAGATCGCGTTCTTCCGGCCGCTGTTCCGCGGCGTGCTCGTGGCCAACACCGACTACACGCGCGAGCGAGCCGACGAAGCGATCAGCAAAGGCTGGTGCGACGCCGTCGCGTTCGGACGCCCGATGATCTCTAACCCGGACCTGGTGAGACGCTTCGCGCGGCGTGAGGCGCTCGCGCCCTGGGACACGTCGACGTTCTATCCCGCGCCGGGGTCGACCGACTGGGAACGCGGCTACATCGATTATCCCGACGCCGACGGGCGCGTTGCGTGAGGCTCGCGATCAGGCGTCTGCGCCGGGCAACGCGTCGAAAAGAAAACACGGGCCTGCGAGAGGCCCGTGCGTTGATGCGAGAGTGGGTTGTTACGCCCGCGGGCGCCTTGCTGCGCCTCACTCGGGATTGACCGAAGGAGACTTGGGCGCGTCCTTGGGCGACTCCTTGGGGGCTTCCTTCGGTGCATCGGCGGGTGCCGGAGTCGGCGGCGTCGCGGGGGCGGCTTCGGGCGCGGCCTGCGGGGCGGCTTCCGGGGTGCCTTCGGGGGCTTGCGTCGGGGCCACGGGTTCCACACCTGCGGGAAGTGCCGCGGGAACCGCGGACGACTCGCGCATCGCGCGGTCGATCTGCGCCTTGGGGCCGGTGCTCTCGGCCGCGAAGGGCGCGAGGAACGCGGCACCGACCGCGCCGAGCACGATGCCGATGATCAGGCCGGGCAGAAAGGCGGCAACAAAACTCGAACCGGACTTGTTGGCGGGCGCAGAGTCGGACATGGGGCACCTCCAGAAGAGCACGAATGATAGCGGAACGCAGGGCCAACGCGGCGGCCGGGCCGGGCGCGTTACATCAGCCGTCTCATTCGGTGCATCCAGATCCCGTAGTGCAGGACCGAACGGACGAGCTCGAGGCGGGAAGAGGGGTAGCCTTTCCCGAACGCCGTGTGAAGACGCCACTGCCAGTAGGGGCCGCGGAAGCGGAAGCCGGAGCGCAGGCCCAGCCGGAACAACTGCCAGAGGCCGCCGAGGATGTCGAGAGTCATGTGAAGCACGGCAGAATCCTGCGGCGTGTCACGCGAGCGGCGTGTGCACCCGGCGGCCTCATCTTACGTCTGAGTCATCGACGACCGCCTGAGTGCGCGAGGACCGCGCTGAGCAAGACGTCGCACGTTGGGCGGGGTCGCGTTGCTTCGAGCGTTCTCGACCGGCTAGCGCCCGCGGCGTCGCGCGCACAGGCCGACGAAGGCGAGGACTCCCAACGTCCCGGGAGACGGAATCGCGAAGAGCTCAAAGGCCCGTCCGGCCCCGAAGATGTTGGTGGACTCAATGACGAACCACGAGTTGGCGGAGAAGATGTTGTACCCGGCCCAGTCGCCGCTGACGTCGGCGGAGTCGTGCCAGCTCCACTCGAACGAGAGGCTCGATTCGACGCGCCCGGCGACGGAGAACCAGTAACGCTCACCTGCGTTGAGACGCAAGGTGGTCCCAAGGTCGATGTCGTAGCGGGTGGACCCTCCGGGCGCAAGCTGCGAAGCAAAGCGTGCGCTCGTGACAAGCGTCTCCTGCTGGAAAATCAGCGTGCCCGGCGCGCCGGCGATGCCGTTGTCAGAGACGCCGTCGGACTTCCACAGTCTCACGGTGAAGGCCCCGGGATCAACAGGAAACGCACCTCCGACGCCGCCCCAGAATCGGACGGCGGACAGGTCCGCGGTTTGGTTGAGCGTGAAGCTTTCCGCGAGGTGTCGCTCGTAACCGGCGGGATAGAACGACGACGAGCCTCCGGCCGCGGCGGCAAGGGGGGCCCGCTGATGGATCGAAATCGCAGCCCACGTCGGAGCCGTCGCAACCCAGACCGCCAAGACCGCCCAGTAGCTTTTCACGCTCAACCTCCGACTCAAGTGTGTCGGAATCGGGCTCTTCCCGCAAGCGAAATCTTGAAAGTCTGCCGGCGCCCGCACACCGAAAAAGGGGCGGCCTTATCGGCTCGAGGACTCGCTCGCGGCCTGGCGGCACCAGGCGATCAGTTCCTGCAGGCCTGCTTCGAGCGTGTACGAAGGCTCGAAGGCCAGCAGCTCTTTGGCGCGGGTGATGTCGGCCAGCGAGTGCTTCACGTCCGCGGGACGCGCGGGCTGGAGCTGGGGGTGGACGTGAGGCAGGCCGGCGGCGTTGGCCATCGCCCGCGCCAGTTCGAGCATCGTCACGCTGGTACCGGTGCCGATGTTGACCACGTCGCCCCGCGGCGGGACCTTCGCCGCGCCCGCGAGCAGAAAGGCCATGACCGCGTCAGCGACATAGGTGAAGTCGCGCGTCTGCAGGCCGTCGCCGAAGATCACGGGGGCCTGACCCTGGAGCAGTCGGTTGGCGAAGGCGGCGATGACGCCGGAGTAAGGCGAGTTGCCGGGCTGGCGCGGGCCGAAGACATTGAAGAGGCGCAGCGAGATCGTGCTCATGCCGTAGGTCTTGGCGTGGACACTCAGAAGGCTCTCCGCGGCGAGTTTGCTGGCGGCGTAGGGCGAGACGGGCGCGGGAAGCTGGGTCTCGACGCGGGGCAGGTGCGGGTCATCGCCGTAGGGTGAGGAACTGGAGGCGAGAATCACGCGCTCCACACCCGCGCCGGAGAGGGCCGTCGTCTTCTTGGCCGCCTGAAGAACGCGCAGCGTGCCGGTGGCGTTGACGCTGAAGGTGCGCTGCGGGTCGTCCACGGAGCGCTGCACGCTGCCGACGGCGGCGAGATGAAAGACGGTGGCGGCATCGCGGAAGGCGTCGGCAAGAGCGTCGTCGTCGAGGATCGACCCGCGGACGAAGCGGACACGCTCGGGCTCCAATTCGATGAGTTCGGCGAGGTGCTCGAGCGTGGAATTGGAGAGGTCGTCGAGCACGCGCACCTGGGCGCCGAGGCCCAGCAGCGCATCGACCAGATGTCCCCCGATGAAGCCCGCACCGCCCGTCACACACACGATGCGCCCGTCGTAGAACGGACGGAGGCGATTGACCTTGTCGGCGGGGAGCTTCATGAAGAGGGAAGTATACGGAATGTCCGGGACGCCCCGGTTCAGCCGCGGGCCCGTCCGATCCGGACGCGCCTCTGCGAGTGAGGGCGCGTGGAGCGGACGTCAGGGGCAGACGGCGGCGAAGTAGGCGCCGGCGAACTGCTGGAAGTCGCTGTTGTCGGTGATCCCGTCGCCGTTGAAGTCGCCGGGGCTGGGCAGCGCGCTCTGGTAATACTCGGCAAAGAGCGAGAAGTCGGCCGCGTCGACGAGCCGGTCGCCGTTGAAGTCGCCGCGACAGGCGTTGCGCATCTGGTGTCGCACCAGGGCCCAGCTTCCGTCGGCAAGTCCGACGCGGAAGACAAAGGCGTTGGTCGAGTTGATCGCCGACGCCTGTCCGTCCTGGTTGGTGCCCGCGAAGAAATTGGTGATCGCCGTCACCGTTCGCGGCAGGTTGTTGATGGTGATGCTGTCTCCGGTCGCGAGAATCTTGCACAGATCGCCCGACGGGTAGGAGAGCATGAGCACCCGGTTGTAGCGCACGCCCGGAATGGGCGTCCCAAAGGGCGCGGCGAGGTAAAGCTGCCCCGACGTGCCGACGGCAAAGTGCGGGCTGATCTCTCCCAGACGAGGCAGGCCGCTGATGCCCGGCGCGATCAGCCCGGTCATGAGGCGGGTGCGGATCGCGCCCGCGGTGTCGACGGTGAAGATCCCGTGATCAACCTCGGGGGCAAGCCCCTGGCCGGCGACGGACGCCTTGAAGTGCACCTGCCCGATCGGGTCGATCGCGACCGACGAGTAGGTGATGAACGTGGAAGGGAGTCCGCCCAGTGCCGGGGCCATGTCGGGCAGGGCGATGGGGCGGGTCGAGCTCGTGGTGGAGAGCCACAACCCGTGCCGGAACTTCGAGGGAGCGAACCAATCGTCGTGATCGGTGAAGTGCACGACGCTTCCCGCGGCGTTCATCCGGTGCAGGCCGGGCAACACGCGCCGGATGAGATACGACTTGCCCTCCGGGGCGTCGGGCGACGAGGGCGTAAAGACCAGCGCGCCCGCGAACAGCTGAAGGATCGGCGTGGCCTGCGAGGTGACCCAGCGGGCGCTGTCCTTGTACGGATCGACGTTGGGACCCTGGACCAGACCGGCGAAGGCGAGGCGCCCGCTGTCGTTGAGGATCGGAGGGCCGAGACTTCGGACGGTGGTGGTGGGCTGGGTGATGATCAGCGAGTCGCCGCCCTTGATGACCACGCGCAGCGTGGACCCGTCAAAGAGCCAAAGGCTTCCGCCATTGGCCTGCGTGATGCCCGGACCGACGAGCGCCGCCTGAAACGCGATCTGCCCCGACGCGTTCATCACCGGGTCGCCCAGCTCGCGAAAAAGCACGCCCGGGGGCAGGCCCGGGGCCTGGCGGCCGGAGGCGGCGATGAGCGTGAGGCCGGTGCGCGTCGCTCGATAGATCGCGGTGCCCGAACCCACCGGCGCGTTGAACGCGAGCTGATCGGCGTTGTTGAGAACGAAGGCCATGCCCCGCATGGGTCCGACGGTGCCGAGATTGCCGGGAGGAGTCTGCCCTTCGCGGAGGATGAGCGACCAGTTGCCGGGCCGTCCGAGCCACAGGCCGCTCCTGGTGCCGGTGGTGTTGGTGAGCAGCCCGACGAAGGCGATGTTGCCGAGGTTGTTGATGGCGGGGGCGTCGAAGCCGTTGAACCGGGCTCCGGCCTCGACGCCCGGCACGACCGACTCGGTCGAGAGCAGAACGTCGAGGGGGGCGACGCCGCCGCGAGCGCTGGCGATCACGCCCGGCGCGCTCAGCGCCAGGAGCGTCAGCAGCAGGCGGCTCACGAACCGGGCGGGTCTCCCGGACAACCGGAAGCGGCGGATAGTCATGCGATCTCGTTCCTCGTCCCCCGAGTCGGATGCGCTGCGAGCCGCACGCAAGGTCGCGTACAGGATCGGCTCGTACTATCTAGCGGAAAACCGAAGTGAACACAACACTTTTTGCGACGCTTGCGAACCGAAAGACGTTTTCGATCGGGTGATCGAGAGCGGTTCCGATCAAGTCCCGCACAGAAAACCAGCTAGCGCAATACGCAAGGGAGTCAGGCGTGATGCATCGCACCTTTGGAAGGATGAATCGGGTCGTTCTGGCGATGTGCGTGTCCGCTTTGGGGTTGGGATGGACGGGCGAAGGCGCGTCCGGACCGGGCGTGGCGTGGGCGCAGGCCGCGGGCGACGCGAAGGAGAAGCTCGAGCCGACGCGTGCCGTGCTGCGTCAGATTGCGCGGTTGACGTACGACGTGGAGTTCCGCGCCGATCTGGCGGGCGCTCGCAAGGTGCAGGCAACGGCCAAGGTCGTGCTGCAGCGCCACGAAACCGACGGCACGTGGCGCATCGTGCTCAGCGGGGAGCAGCAGAACACCGTCGGCGGCCGAACGACCAGCCAGCCCTTGGCTGCCACTTGGGACGGCAAGATCGCTTCGGTCCTCGTGGCTCAGCGTCGTCATGTGCGCCGGACCGTGCCGCGTGACTTCGAGACCGTCCGTCTCGACTTCGGGCAGGGCGACGCCTCGGCGGTGGTCTTGTGGGACGTGATGACGCAGCGGCCGCTGGAAGCTGTGGATGTCGCGGGGCGCTTGGAATACGAGGGCGTGGAGAAGGTGGGTGACGAGGAGTGCGATGTCTTCTGGATCGCGCCCGCACCCGGAACGACCGACGCGAATCAGGGTCGAACGCTGGCGACCTTGGCTGGTGTGCCGGTCCGCCTTGCGGTGTCGGTGCGAGATCGACTGCCGCGGCGGATCGAGTACTTCCCGCTCTCGGCTCTGCGCAGCACGCCGGCGAATCGGCCCGCGCCGACACGCGTGCAGACGTTCAGTGCGGTGGTCGGACACATGGACGAAGCGGAGCTGGATCTCACGGTGCCGCTGCCCGAGGGCTTCAAGGTCAGCGACGGGCCGGGCGTGCGTGAGGCTCTGAACGACCGACCGCAGGGACCGGCTCCGGCTTCTGGTCCGGCTTCTGGTCCGGGTTCTGGTCCTGCTTCCGCGCCGCCTTCGGGGCCTGCGTCCGCCGCACCGCCCAGCGCGGCAGCGCCGGTCACTTATGAGCATCCGCTGCTTCCCTCCGACGATGAACTGATGCGCACCGGGACCCAGGGGCCCGACTTCCGGCTCGACGGATCCGACGGCAAGCAGCACAGCCTCAGCGACTATCCCGGCAAGGTGGTTGTCCTCGCTTTCTGGGGGACCTGGTCGCCCGACAGCGTCGCGTCGCTCGATGCGGTCCAGCGCGTGCACGAGCGTTTCAAGAATCGCGGCGTGGTCGTGCTGGGAATGAACTTTGAGTCCAACCCCAGCGCCGATCCGCTCAAGCATCTGCGCGACAAGGGGCACACGTTCGTCTCGCTGCTCCGGGCGCAGCCCATCTCGGGCAGGTACAAGGTGCGCCGGTGGCCGACGTTCTGCGTGCTCGGAAAGGACCACCGGCTTGTCTGGACTGGCGACGGGCTCAAGTCTCCGCCCGGCGGCAGCCGCCCGGGTGCTGATGGGCAGGTCGCGTATCTCGAAAGCAACCTCAGCCAGGCGGTGGAGAAAGCGCTGGCAACCCCGTGAGCGCATCCGATCCCAGCGAACAGTTGTCGGCGCGGATCGCGGCGACCGGGGCACGCACGGCGCAACTGCTGGGCGTGGACTTTGTCCCGCTGAAGCGCACGCGACGCCAGCCTGTCGAAGCGGGAGTTGTCGAGCGCGTCGAGCCGTCGCCGGTCCGTCCCGTCGTCGCGTCGAGCGCGTCAGCCGCGGCGCCGGCGCACGAGCCGGGCGAGGGGCTTCGCTCGTCGCGAGCGGCGCGGCTTGAGCGGCTGCGGGCGCGGTACGAGGCCGATGCGCCGCACGCGCAGTTCGTGACCGATCATCACTCGATCGTCTTTGGCGAAGGGGATCCGTGCGCGACGGTGATGTTCGTGGGCGAAGCGCCCGGCGCGGAAGAGGATCGCACGGGCCGCCCGTTCGTGGGCAAGGCCGGGCAGTTGCTCGACAAGATGATCGTGGCGATGAAGTTGACCCGCGAGGGTGTGTACATCGCCAACGTGCTCAAGACGCGTCCGCCGGGCAACGCAACGCCGACAAGCCGCGAGGCTGATCTGTGCCGCCCGTATCTCATCGAGCAGATTCTGACGGTGCGGCCTCGGTTCCTGGTGACGCTCGGTCTGCCGGCGACGCGCACGCTGCTGCGTTCGGAAGAAGCGATGGGCAAGCTGCGCGGTCGGTTTGTCTCGGTGAGGTTCGAGCCGTCGGACGCTCTGGATGGGACGGGGCGTCCGCTCGAGGGCGAGGCGGTGGGGGGGCACAGCGTCGAGATCATGCCGACGTATCACCCCGCCTATCTGCTGCGCGATTACACGCCGGAAAACCGGGCCAAAGTGTGGTCGGACCTCAAGCAGGTGATGGACCGCCTCTGAGAGCCTCGGCGACGGGCGCGAATCTGAGAAATCACGGAACCGCGCGGCCGGCGGCTGCGGATCCATAGGTGAAGTACTGCGTGCGTTCGCCGCGTAGTCCTTGCGTGCGGCCTGCTCGCGCGACGGTTGCGGGCCGAGGGATCTTCGAAGCCCGCGCCGATCGGCCGAGCGATTCATCGGCTCGATCGATGGATCGGTGCAGGCGGATTGACTCGCAACATCCAGACCCCCACGAGACCCGGCGTCGAAGCTTTGTGCTCTTGACGCCGGGGATTTTTTTCTCTGACGAACGTCACTTGGGCTGGGGCGCGGGCTCCACCTTGGGCGCGAGCGGCGAGACGAACTCTTCAAAAGCGAGCGTGGTGTCGGGCGGGAGAGACTTCCACGAGGTGATGAGGATCCGCTGCTCGGGGCGCGTGCCGCTCCAGTCGACCTCGAAGGTGACCTCGACCTTGTCTCCGATCTTGAGGCCTTCGTAGGAGACGCCCTCGACGCGACCGAAGGGCATGGTCATGGGGCGCATGCCGGGGCGTCCCTTGGAGTCGGTGCCGATGGTGCCGTCCTGTCGAGCGAAGGTGGGGATGCGCTCGTGGTGGAGTCGCAGGACATCGCTCTCGATGCCGGGAAGCGAGACGACTTCGCCGCGGACGGTGTAGACCGGTCGTGCGGGGGCCGCGGCGGGCGCCTGAGCGGGTGCCGATGGAGGAGTCGCTGCAGGCGCGGCGGGCGGCGCCTCGGCGGCGGGCACGGGTGCCATCGGGCGCGGCTCGGGAGCGGGTGCTGGGCCGGGCGGGGGCGACGGCTCGTTTGATCGCGAGCACGCGGCGATCGCGAGCAGCGCGATGAGCGTCGAAGCGGCGAAGATTCGGCGGCGGGCAGTGACGCGCATCCAGGCGGGGCTCATGCGAATCCTTTCGAGGGAGATCCCGTTGCGTTCGAGCGGCCTGGAAACGATATGGGCTCTCGCGCCGGCCAAAAAGACAAAGGCCCCGGAAGGCCGGGGCCGCGTGTGCTGCGGAGAAACCGTGTTTCTTGACCGATCGGAGTCAGCCTCTGCTGGTCGAGGCGGCTGGGTTCAGCCTGCCTTGATCTGCAGGAAGCGGCTGACGGACTTGATGTCCGGCTCGATGTCGAGGGTGTAGGTCATCTTCCACTCGGCGCCCTTGACGACGCGGACGACGCGGGCGGCCGACTCGCGGCTGACCCACATGCGATTGCCGCGGTTGTAGATGTTGATGCGCTGGCGGCGCTTGGTCTGAGCGCGGGCGAGGGCGCGACGGTTCTCGGGGTCGCGGCGCATGAGGCGTTCGATGGTCGAGATCGCGCCGGTGGCCTTGGGGGTGGCGCTGACGGTGCAGATGACGGGCTGTCCGGGCTTGAACGTGGTCATAGTCGATCCTTAGGCGAAAGCCGGCCGCCAAGAGCCGGGCCTTGATGCTAGGCGCCTCACCCGCACGGTTCGAATCCGGACGCGCGGTCTCAGGAGCGAGAGCCTAAACTGCGAACCCGCCGGGGCATGGTCTCGGCGCGCCCCCTCCTCCGAGCCCCTCATGTCCACCTCCAATCCCGACCAGAACGCGAACAACAACCCGCAACTGCCGCCCTTTCACCCCGAGTGGCCCCACCACCAGAAGCCCAAGATCCGGGCGCTGCGTGGTTTCGCGGCTCAGATCGGTGAGCAGCAGGCCTTGGGGCTGGCCGATGCGCGTCAGGTGACGGATCGCATCGTTGTGGCCGCGCCCGCGATGCAGCTGGTGCTGCCTCTGCTCAACGGCGAGCGCACGGTGGAGCAGGTGTGCGCAGAGGTTGGGCGTGGGCTGAGCGTCGAGATTTTGGGGCAGTTTGTCGCGCAGTTGGACGACGCCGGCCTGCTGTTTGGGCCGCGGTTTGATGCCCTGATGGCGCAGATGCGTGCCGAGTTTGACTCGTCGCCGGTGCTGCCTCCGGCGACGACGGCCCAGTTTGTCGACGCGCTGGTGGCCCAGGAAGTGGCGCGCGAACTCAACATGCCCAAGGAACTGCCCGAGGATCAGGCCGAGGCGCAGCGCCTGCGCACGCAGGTGCAGCAGGCGGTGGCGGCTCTGCCCGACTCGCGCAAGGACGAGATCGGCGCGACCAAACTGCGGGAGCTCTTTGATCTGTGGATCGCCAACGCTCTGGAAAAGGCGGAAACGCCGTCGTTTGACCAGCTGCCCAAGGCGGTGATCGCACCCCACATCGATTACGCCCGGGGCTGGATCAACTACGCGAGCGTGTGGGGGCGTCTGCGCGTCACCGACCGGCCCGACCGGGTGGTGGTGCTGGGGACCAATCACTTCGGAGAGGCGACGGGCGTTTGCGGCTGCGACAAGGGATATCGCACGGTGCTGGGCACCTGCGAGCTGGACCAAGCGCTCGTCAGCGCGCTTCGGTCGAAGCTGGGCGAGGAGAACAGCAAGCGGCTGTTTGCGCACCGCTACGACCACGAGCGCGAGCACTCGGTGGAGCTGCAGATCCCGTGGATTCAGCACTGTCTGGGGGCCGACGAGGCCGGCAATTTCCCGAAGGTTTTTGGCGTTATGGTGCACGATCCCGTGGTCAACAACGGGGAGAGCTACGACGGGACCGGGCTGGGTCTGGAAGCTTTCGTCGACGCGCTGCGTGAGGCGATTCAGTCGCTGCCGGGGCGGACGCTGGTGGTCAGCAGCGCCGACCTCTCGCACGTCGGGCCCGCCTTTGGCGACAAGCTCAACCCGGGCGCCGAGGACGAGCAGTCGGTGGCCTTCCGCAATCAGACGTTCAAGCACGACAAAGAGATGCTCGAGCTTGTCCGGCAGGTCAAGGCGGACGATCTGGTCTCCTCGATGCAGTGGCAGCAGAACCCCACGCGCTGGTGCTCGATCGGCAACCTGGTCGCGATGCTGCGGGTCACTTCGCCGCAGCGCGTCGAGATGCTCAACTACTCCGCGGCGGTGGACAACTCCGGCGCGGGCATGGTGAGCAGCGTGTCGGCGGGCGTCTTCTAAGAGGCCCCGGGAACAGCGGCGGCGGAGAGCCACAACGCGGAGCGACGCGATATGGGGTCGATGTGCGCAGTGCTCGCGAGCGCGACGCCGGCGACGGCCGCGGGATGCGCGCTGGGCGTGGTTGCGATCACGGCGGCGCTGTGGCTGTGGCGAGCTCGGTCGGGCGATGCGCCCGAGTCGGCGGCGGAGATTCCGGGCTGGACGGGGCGTCTGCGCGCGTGGCGGGCGGGCCTGAGCGAGCCGACGCGAACGGTGCTGGCGCTGAGCATCGCCCTGGCGGGCTACCACGCCGCGGCGTGGACAAGCCCGGACGCGTGGTTTGCCCTGAAGGTGCCGGTCGAACGCTGGTGGATCGTCGCCCTGGGGCTGGGATCGGCGATCGCGGCGAGCCTGTGGATGGACCGAATGGATCGCGCGGGCGAGTCGGAGCGGGGCGACGGCAACTCGGGGCGGGACGATCGCGTATAGACGCACGCGGGGGCGTGCGCCCCGACTGGATGTTGTGTACCATCGCGTTCCCCGCGAAGCGCCCGGTGCGCGAGCGGGGCGCAGCGAGCGTGTCGAGTCACCACGGCGCGGGCCGAACGTCGCAAGAGGAATCGCGGGCATGCCAAGTTCGAACATCTGCTGGGGCATCGAGATCGGGGCGGCGGCGATCAAGGCCGTGAAGCTCGAGAACGTCGGAACTCCCGGCAACGAGCGTGTCAACGTTCTCGACATGGCGATCATCGATCACCCCAAGACGCTCTCCACGCCGGGGGTCGATCCCAACGACGTGCTGCGCGTCTCGCTGGGCACGCTGGTCAGCCAGTACGACCTGAGCGGGGCGCAGATCGCCGTGAGCGTGCCGGGGCACTCGAGCTTTGCGCGCTTCGCGAAGCTCCCGCCGGTCGAGCCGAAGAAGGTGCCGGACATCGTCAAGTTCGAGGCGATGCAGCAGGTGCCTTTCCCGCTGGATCAGGTGGAATGGGACTACCAGACATTCATCAGCCCCGACAGCCCGGAGGTGGAGGTCGGGATCTTCGCGATCACGCGCGAGCGCATCATGGAGCGTCTGACGATGCTCCAGGACGTGGGCCTCACGCCGGGGTATGTGACGCTCGGTCCCATCGCCGTCTTCAACGCTCTGGCGTACGACCTTGATTTCAACGAGCGGACGGAGGGGACGATCATCGTCGATGTCGGAACGACCTCGACGGACCTTGTGATCTCCGAGGCCGGCCGCATGTGGGTGCGCACTTTCCCTCTGGGCGGGCACCAGTTCACAGACGCTCTGGTTTCGGCCTTCCAGATCGGTTATCCCAAGGCCGAGAAGCTCAAGCAGGAAGCCGAGGACTCCAAGCACGCGCGTCAGGTTTTCCAGGCGATGCGTCCGATCTTCACCGATCTGGGCCAGGACATTCAGCGCTCGATCGGCTATTACCAGTCGCTGCACAAGGACGCGAACCTTCGCCGCGTCATCCTGATCGGCGCGACCGCGAATCTCCCGGGCCTGCGCAAGTATCTCAAGCAGCAGCTGGGCCTTGAGGTGTATCGCGTCGAGGACTTCAAGAAGGCCAACCCGCTCCCGCTGGACGACAACAAGGAAGGCGGCGAGCGCGCGGGCCGGTTCCGCACCCGATCGCTCGAACTCACGACGGCGTACGGCTTGGCGCTGCAGGGCATCGGCGCGGGCACCATCAACGCCAACCTCATGCCCGTCTCGATCATCCGCGAGGCGATGTGGAAGGGCAAGGTGCGATGGTTCGGCGTGGCGGCGGGTATTGCGGCTCTCGCGGGCGCCGCGATGTTCGTTCGGCCGTTCCTGGATTCTGCCGCGGTCGCGGCCTCGGCATCGGACGAGGGGCTCTCGCAAGTCGGACGCACTATCTCGGAGGCCAACCGGCTCAAGTCCGAGGCGGAGGCGGCTGGCGTTGTGGGCGCGGCAACAGCGGACGAACGCCCGGCCAAGCTTGTGGGGCTGCTGGAGCGGCGCGACTTCTTTGCGCACATTGTCAACGACGTCGGGCTCATGCTCGAGGACGCCAACACCAAGGCCGCCAACTGGGCGACGCAGGTCAACAGCGGAACGCCCGACCCCACCGGCTTTGTGGTGGAGCGTCTGAACACGATCTATCACCCGCCGGGTGCCGCGGCGGATCCGTCGGCCCTGCCGCCGCCTCCGCCGCCGGGCGGGGGGCCGGAAGGCGCAGTCGAAGCCGCGTCGATGACGCCGCTGGGTCCGCCCGATCAGCCCCGCGTGGTGGTCGTGCTGCAGGTGTCGACGCAGCAGCCTGAGCCGCAGAAGTTCGTTCTCGAAACGCTGGACCGCTGGCTGCGTGCAAACGGGAAGCGCACGGGCGTGCCGTACGAAATCCACGTGTCGCCGGTCCCGTGGCGTCAGGAGATCAGCGGCGCGGCGGGGAGCGGGCCGGGAGGCGGTCCGACCGGAGGTCCGGGCGGAGCACTCGGTGGCGGACCGGGCGGCCTCGCGGGCCCGGGAGGTTCGGGTGGCGGCGGGTCTGATCCGACGCGCGGTGCGGGCGGCGGCGGACAGGGCAGCGTCGAAGCGCTCGCGCCCCTCAGCATGCTCCGGCAGGCGGAGACCTCGAAGCCGTCGACGCTGTTCACGATCACCTTCACGGCGGCGAAGGTGCCTGCCGCTCAACCCCAGACGGAGGGCGCCCAGTGAAATTCGACCCCAAGGCGGTTCTGAACTGGTTCAAGCGACACTGGGCGATCCCCTCGCTCACGCTGTTCATCCTCGTCGTGCTGGGCACGACGTGGTGGTTCAGCTCGGGCTGGAACGCCTCGATCAAGTCCGAGCAGGAGCGGGCGGCGAACGACAAGCTCACGCAGGTGAAGGGCATGCAGGTCACGTACGCGCTTCCTGCGGTCGGGCCTGATGGCCGTGCCATCGAGCTTCGTACCGAGCCCAACGCGGAACTCACCCGGCGATTCGCGGAGCGCAAGGCGCAGTTGACCGCTCAGGGCGAGGGCGTCGTGAAGCTCGCAGAGGCTTTCAATAAGGGCGACAAGAAGCCCCTGGTCGACGGACTGTTCCCCCAGCCCGCGCCCGGTCAGGAGCAGCGCAAGCCCCTGGACCTCGCGGCGATTCTCGTCGGCGATCCGGATCGCGGCACGCCGTCGGCTTATCAGGCGCTCTTGGATTCGCTGCGCGCCGGCGGGCCGGTCTCGTCGACGCAGTTGACCTCGCTGCTGGAGGACCTGCGTCGTCGTGAGGAGGAGAAGGTCAAGGGCGCCAACACCACGCGAGCGCTGACGCCGACGGAGACCGAGGCGATCAGCCGTCTGCTGCTCGAGGCGCGTCGCTCGGAGTATCAGCGTCGCGCCAACGGGATCTCGGTTTACGCGGACAAGAGCGTCTTCCCGCAGAGTTCGGCGGGCGGCGCGGGGCTTGGCTCCGGCCCCGGCGGTTCGGGCGGGGCTGGCGGCCCGGGCGGGTTTAGCGCCGCGGCGTCGGCGGGCCCGGGTAGTCAGATTCTCACGGCGCGGCCGACGACGCCCCCGAGCGTGGCGCAGGCGTTCCTTTGGCAGGCCGATTACTGGCTTCTGTCCGACCTGCTCGGCGTGGTCCGCCAGGCGAACACCGGACCCGGCGGCCGGCTTCTGCCGGTTCGTGAGGCGCTCGTCAAGCGCATCGATCGCATCGAACTCCTGCCCTGGAAGGGCCAGTCGCTCAGTGCGGCACCGGGCGGCGATCCGTCGCAGGGAGGCTTTGGCCAGCCGAGCGGAGCGCCCGTCGGTGAGTTCGGCGAGTCGATCACCAATCGCTCCGACGCCACCAGCGGCGGGCTGTACGACGTGCGCCGGGCACGGGTGCAGTTGGTTGTCTCCAGCAGCAGGCTGCCGCAGCTCTTCGACGCGATCGCCCGCACCAACATGATCTCGGTAACGGGCATGGCGGCCGAACGCGTCGATCCGTGGCGCGAACTGGAGCAGGGCTACTTCTACGGCGACGAGCCGGTGGTCCGCGTCATGCTCGACCTCGAGTTCGTGTGGCTCCGCCTGTGGACCGAGCCGCTCATGCCGCTGGCGGTGCGTCGTGCTTTGGGTCTGCCCGACCCGGCACCTCCGGCAGACCCGAACCAGCCCCCCCCGGGCTGAGCAGTGCGTCCGGTGCGCGGCTGGCGCGCACCGTCAACGCAGGACGGGCTTGGGACAGCAGACGGATCACGAAGTCCGGGTTGGTGAGGAAAGGGTCGGAGTGGGGCAGGTTGAGTGGATGGGGATGGCGTTGGGGCTGGTGTTGGTCGCGAAGGAGCAGGTATGAAGCTGAAGGGCATCAATCCGATCGAGCAGCACGTCGAGAAGGTGGTGGTGGGGCTGACGGGGCTGGTGTTCCTCGGCGTGATTGCGCAGCAGTTTCTCACGCAGCCCAACCAGGTGAAGGTGGGGGACGTGGAGGTGCCGCCACAGAACGCCTTTGAGCCGGTGAAGCAGGCGGCAACGACGCTGCGTGCGAGGATCGAGTCGGCAACGCCGACACTTCCCGAAGGGTTCGAACAGGCGGGCAAGGACCTTGGCGCGGAGTTCCAGAGGCTCGCGAGCGGTGCCGTGGCGCCCCGGGCGAATCTGGCTCCTTTCGGGCCGGGCCTGTCGCTGGGCGGAACGGGTCCGACGGTCGCGGCGGATGTGGTCTATGCGTCGGTGGTGCTCCCCACGCCCGGGCCTGCGGTGGCGGCATCGTCGTGGCACACCATTCACGCCAGCGAAGTCGCGGCGCATCCGGAACTGGCCGCGTTCCTTCCGGCAGAGCAGCCGTTTGACGCCCCGTCGGTGAGCGTGGAATCCACGCTCGACGTGAAGGCGCTGTTGACGTCGCTCTCGAGCGATCCGGACGGGGCGGGGCCGATCGAAGCTCTGCCTCAGGGCTGGTGGCGCGAGGCGGTCGAGGCGGTCGTCGTCGAGGCCGAGCGCCAGTCGCTGCAGAGCGACGGGACGTGGAGCGCGGCGGAGATCGTCGCGCCGGTGGCTGGACGCGACGAAGCTTTGAAGTCCTGGGAGGCCTCGGTCCGCAATACCTCCGACATGCAGACGCAGCTCCCGACGCTGCGACAGCTCGGCGATTCGGTGCTGCGGCCGCGCTTCTATCGCACGCTCGGCGGTGCGGCGTGGAGGCAGCCCACGGTCGCCGCGGCACGCGCCGCGGCTCGCGTGGACGACAACGTGACCGAGCAGAAGCGGGCCGAACTGGCCAAGGTGCAGGAAGATCTCGCCGCTCTGCGCACCGAGCTCGCGGCTTTGCCCGCCGAGCAGCCGCGCACGCCCACCACTCCGAGCACGCCCGGCAGCGGCCCCAACCGCACGCCGCCAAATCAGCCGAGCGGCCAGCAGCCCGGCGGCGCGCCGAACCAGCCGAATGTCGCTGCCAATCGCAATCGACTCAACAACCAGATCCGCGCGCTTGAAGGCCAGGAGCGACGCCTCACGACGGAGCTTGCGGCGGCCGGCGGCGTGGCGACCGAGGTCGATGCCCCCATCGGCGGGGCCAGCCTGCTCTCCAGCGAAAGCGCGACGTTCTGGCTCCACGATCTGTCGGTGAAGCCGGGCGCCACCTATCGCTATCGCCTGCGTTTGGGCGTGAACAACCCGCTGTACGGGCGGCAGATGCTCCTGAAGGACACGCAGCGCGCCGAGGCGGAGGCCGCGGTCCTGCGCACGGAGTGGTCGGCGTGGAGCACGCCGGTCGAGGTCGATCGCGATGTGTACTTCTTTGTGACCGCCGCGGCAGGTGATGACGAGACGAGCGTGGCCCGCGCGTCGGCCGAGCTGTTCAAGTTCTACTTCGGCTATTACCGTCGCCAGAACACGGGCATGCAGATCGGTGACGTTCTGCAGGGCGAGGTGGTGCTGCCCAAGGGGCTGAGCGCATTGGCCGAGCAGTTGGCTCGCGCCGATGCGTCCTCGACTCTCGCCGGCCCTGAAGGTGCGGCGACACCTCAGCCGCCATCGTCCGCTCAGAATCCGGGGCAGGTGCCGAGTCAGGTTCCGGGTCAGGCTCCGGGTCAGATCCCGGGACAGGCAGCCGGTCAGGCTCCCGGCCAGGGTGCTGAGGCGGCGCCGGCGTTGAGCTTCACCGTGCCCGAGCGGATCCGCGTGAGCAACGACGTGATGCTGATCGACGTGATGCCGCTGCCGGGTGCGGCGGGCCGCTCGGCGTTTGCGGCCGTGCTGCGTGAAATGGACGGGAAGATCGTTGTGCGTTATCCCGAGAGTGATCGGGAATCAGCGCTGTATCGTCGCGTGCTGGCATCGGCCAACGCGGGTGTGGCTGCGGCGGAGAATGCGGCCCGAGCCGCGGCCCCTCCGCCCGTCGATCCCAACACGCCGACGCCTGTGCCGACACCGAGTCAGCCCACGCCGCCGCGCGGCCCCGGTTGATCGAAGAGCACGCGACCAGATCTGCAAGGTTTTTGTTTGGTATTTCTGCCTGATCGTGGTCTTCTTGGATGCTCAGCGCAAGTGTGGACATCGTAAAGATTTGTGATGGGAAGTGGGGATTTGGGGATCGAGGCGCTTGACGTTTGTGGGTGGAGACCTAGAGTTCCCTCCGCTCTGAAACGGGCGGACTGACGCACGCGAGCAATCGGGTGCGTCCTCCGAGATCCGGCCTGGCCGACGTCTCGGGGCTTCTCTGACAAGTGAAAACTGGAAGAATGATCTGGGCCTCATCCGTGGCTTCGGCAATGCGTCAGCGTGTGCCTGGCAACGGGGAAGAGGCTTGAGATCGCGACGACGGCGGCAAGTCGGGATATCCCGGCGTGTCGCCGTGCATGTAAGCAAGCAAGAATCTGAGAGTTGGAGCATCGTCACCGGCGGGCCTTGTGTCTGTGGGCCAGGTGAAGGTGTGACAACGCTCTCGAGGCGCAAATGGTTGGAAGATCACGATCGGCCCCGGCCTGTCCTGGAGCAGAGCACGCAAGTGCGAAGCAAAGGGAGAGGTGCGACGTCCGGTTGGTGATCAGACAATAAGGGCGCACGGCGGATGTCTTGGCGTCAAGAGGCGATGAAGGACGCGTGAACCTGCGAAAAGCCCAAGGGAGCCGGTAACAAGGCTGCGATCTTGGGATCTCCGAATGGGGCAACCCACCCGCAAGGGTATCGTGCACTGAATGCATAGGTGCACGAAGCGAACGTGGAGAAGTGAAACATCTCAGTACCCACAGGAAAAGAAAGCAAAAGCGATTCCGTAAGTAGCGGCGAGCGAACGCGGATGAACCAATTGTGCGAGCGAAGCACCTGGAAAGGTGCGCTCCAGAAGGTGAAAGCCCTGTAGCCGCACGTTGGGGATGCCCACGAGTAAACTCGGGCTCGGGAAACCCGGGTTGAATATGGGGGGTCCACCCTCCAAGGCTAAATACTCCTTGACGACCGATAGCGAACCAGTAAGGCGACTGAACGATGAAAACTACCGCGATGAGCGGGGTGAAAGAGTAGCTGAAACCGTGCGCTTACAAGCGGTCGGAGCCCTTCGGGGTGACGGCGTGCTTTTTGCATAATGAGCCGACGAGTTAGCCTGTGAGGCGAGCCTAAGGTCTACCGGACCGGAGGCGGAGCGAAAGCGAGTCTGAAAATGGCGATTAGTCTCACGGGCTAGACGCGAAACCTTGTGATCTACCGTTGGCCAGACTGAAGGGCGGGTAAAACCGCCTGGAGGGTCGAACGCGTGAACGTTGAAAAGTTCTGCGATGAGCTGACGGGAGGGGTCAAAGTCCAATCAAACTGGGAGATAGCTCGTTCTCTCCGAAATAACTCTAGGGTTAGCCTCAGCAAGCAAACATTGGAGGTAGAGCGACTGGATGGTCTGAGCGGCCTACCCGGCTAGCCGGACCAACCAAACTCCGAATGCCAATGTTGAAGTGCTGGGAGATAGACGGCGAGTGACAATATCCGTCGTCAAAAGGAGAAAAATCCAGACCGCCAGCTAAGGTCCCCAATTTCTGCTCAGTCAAAGGAAGTCAGGTTGCTGTGACATCCAGGATGTTGGCTTAGAAGCAGCCATCATTTAAAGAGTGCGTAACAGCTCACTGGACGAGGAATCTGGCGCCGATAATGATCGGGAATAAGCAGAAAACCGAAGCTGCGGACGCCGCAAGGCGTGGTAGGAGAGCGTTCTTGGTGCGTTGAAGCCGTTCCGAAAGGATACGTGGAGCGCCAAGAAGTGCATATGTCGGCTTGAGTAACGATTAAACAGGTGAGAATCCTGTTCGCCGTATATCCAAGGTTTCCTGGGGAAGGTAAATCCGCCCAGGGTTAGCCGGGTCCTAAGGCGAGGCCGAAAGGCGTAGTCGATGGATAGCAGGTCAATATTCCTGCGCCCATGCGGAGATCAAACTGTCGTGCGGATACGCGGAGTTCGCGGCCCTGTTGGATGGGCAGGCCCTTGTGGCCGATGCGAGCGAAGGGTGTCTCTAGAAAAGCGGCAGGGGCAAAGCATGGCCCGTACCAAAACTGACACAGGTGGATGAGGCGAATAGCCTAAGGCGCTCGAGAGAACGGTCGTGAAGGAACTAGGCAACATAACCCCGTAAGTTCGCGAGAAGGGGGCCCTCGCCGCAAGGCAGGGCGCAGAGAAGAGGATCTGGGAACTGTTTATCAAAAACACAGCTCTGTGCCAAGGTGTAAACCGAAGTATACAGAGTGACGCTTGCCCGATGCCGGAATGTCAAGGAAGCGGTTCAGCGCAAGCGAAGATCGCGACCGAAGCACCGGCGAATGGCGGCCGTAACTATGACGGTCCTAAGGTAGCGAAGTTCCTTGTCGGGTAAGTTCCGACGCGCATGAATAGCGTAATCACTGGATCACTGTCTCCACGACCGACTCGGTGAAATAGTAGTGGCGGTGAAGATACCGCCTACCCGCAGCAAGACGGAAAGACCCCGTGGACCTTTACTATAGGCTCCTATTGAACACGAGCATATTCTGCGTAGCATAGGTGGGAGGCTTTGACGACCGGGTTCCGGCCCGGTAAGAGCCACAGGTGAAATACCACCCTGAGTAAGTTTGTGTTCTAACCTCGTTTCCCGTGAATCCGGGCGAGGGACAGTTGGTGTCGGGTAGTTTGACTGGGGCGGTCTCCTCCTAAAGAGTAACGGAGGAGCACAAAGTTCGGCTCAGCACGGATGGAAACCGTGTGATGAGTGTAAGAGCACAAGCCGGATTTACTGCGAGTCCGACGGGACGAGCAGTTACGAAAGTAGGTTCTAGTGATCCTGCGATCCCGTGTGGAAGGGTCGTAGCTCAACGGATAAAAGGTACCCCGGGGATAACAGGCTGATCGCTCCCGAGCGTCCATAGCGGCGGCGCGGTTTGGCACCTCGATGTCGGCCCATCACATCCTGGGACTGAAGGCGGTCCCAAGGGTTCGGCTGTTCGCCGATTAAAGTGGTACGCGAGCTGGGTTCAGACCGGCGTGAGCCAGGTCGGTCCCTATCTGTTGTGGGCGTCGCAAACTTGACGGGAATCAACCTTAGTACGAGAGGATTGGGTTGGACGCACCCCTGGTGATCCAGTTGCACTGCCAAGTGCACCGCTGGGTAGCTACGTGCGGCAGGGATAAACGCTGAAAGCATCTAAGCGTGAAGCCCCCCCGGAGATGAGGTTTGCTTGTCGAAAGACGAAAGACCCCTGGAAGACTACCAGGTTGATCGGCCGCGCGTCTACGGGCAGAAATGCCTTCAGCGGAGCGGTACGAACGGTCGAATGTCTGATCACCAACCAGCCGCCGCGCTTGGTGCTTGAGTTCTCAAGCCCCTGGCCGGCTGCCCCGAGAGCGTGCTCTCGGTTCTTGTTTGCTCGTTGTCGTTTCTTCCAGTTTCGCTGTCGACTGGTGGCTTGCCGATAGGCGTGCCGAGCCGGTTTGTCGGTGACCACAGGCATCGGGAAACACCTGTTCCCATCCCGAACACAGCAGTTAAGCCGATGCCGCCGATGATACTGCACTGCGGGAAAGTAGGTCATCGCCGACTTTGAGCCCCTTGAGGTAAACCTTGAGGGGCTCTTTTCTTTTTGCTTTCATCGCGGGCCCCGCGGCCGTTGATCCTTTGGCGATGGCTTCGGTTGGCGAGCTTTGTCCGATCGCCGCCGGCGCGGTGTCAGTGTCGCTGTCACGGTCCATGCCGATGGCGTCGATTCCGCCTGATCTTCGAGCGACTGAATCATCGTGGACCACGCGTTGGCGGGCGATGATGGCCGCTTTCTTGTGCTTCGGTCGACGTCAGCGTTCGACGGTGTAGTCTCGCTTCAGTTCGGCCAGGCCGCGCTCGGCTTTGACGCGTTTCTCTCGCTTCACCTCAGCGAGCATCCGGAAGTTGTGCTCGATGGTCTCGCGCGTGATCGTTGCGTCGCGGGGATGCTCCAGGTGGAGGCAGGTCGCGACATAGCGGACGTGCATCGTGCTCAGGCCGATGTGGCGCAGTCGCTCGCCGAATTCGACGTCTTCCTTGCCCCACCCGAAGCGTTCGTCGAAGCCGTTGACCTTCTCGGCATCGCTTTTCCAGCACGAGGCGTTGGAGCCGCTGAAGCGGGCGGGGGTGAAGTTTGCCCAGTCCATGAGCGGCGCGAGCGGCCGCGGCAGATAGACCTTGACCATCGAGCGGCGCCACTTCATGCCGTGGTCGGTCAGCCATTTGGCCGAGAAGGGCCGTCGTGCGAGCACGTCCTCGGCGGTGATCCTTTCGGAGACGGTCGTGTTGAGCCGCAGGTCGCCGCCGCCGAGGAAGCGGCCTGGTTTGGCGGCGCGGGCGTGATTCCGCAGCCAGTCCCAGCGGTGGATGCAATCGCCGTCGGTGAAGACGAGGTAGTCGCCGCTGGACTCGGCGATGCACTTGTTCAAGATGGCGCACTTTCGCCAGCCGTCGTGCTCCTGGCGGACGTGAATGACGGGGAAGTTCGCGGTTCTGCGAAAGGCGCGGATGGCCTCGCGGGTGGAGTCGCCCGAGCCGTCGTCGCCGATGATGACCTCGTGGGGTGTCAGATCCTGCGCCGCCATGCCGGCGAGGGTGCGCACGAGATAGTCCGGGCGTTCGTAGGTGCCGATGATGACAGACGGGCGCATGCGTGCTTCCAACGGGTTCGGAAGACTAGACGGGACGCTCGTCGCAGGGCTGCTCGCGGGCGCGGGGTCTGCGCGGAGCGGGGCGGGCGGGCAAGGAATGGGGGCGTGGGGTTGTGATATAAAGGCGGGTGCGGTCGGCGGTCTGCCGCTGCGGGAGGTTGCTCATGTCGGAACCGGGCTCAAATGGCGTGACGGCGATGCAGCCGCGCCCCGTGGATTTCGTGTCGCCGCAGCTCACGGTGCGGGCCGTGCTGACGGGCATGATCCTGGGCGGGACGCTTTCGATCTGCAACGTCTACGTGGGCCTGAAGATCGGCTGGGGTCTGGGCATGTCGATCACCGGCATCCTGCTCGCGTTCGGGCTGTGGCACGTCATGAGCAAGGTGACGTCCGGGCGCGTGCGCCCGCTGACTTTGCTTGAGAACAACATCAATCAGGCGTCGTGCTCGGCGGCGGCGGCGGTGAGCAGCGCGGGGCTCGTGAGCGCGATTCCGGCGTTGACGATGCTCGACGGCACGCAATTCACCTGGTTCATGCTCACCTGCTGGATCTTCGTCGTCTGCCTCGTGGGCATCACCGTCGCCAGCGGGCTTCGGCGGCAGATGGTCGTCGTGGACAAGCTGCCATTCCCGTCGGGCTTGGCCTGCGCGGAGATGCTCAAGGAGATCTACAGCGAAGGAACCGAAGCGCTCAAGCGCGTCCAAATGATGGCGGGGGCGGCCGTGGTGGGCGGAACGATTCAGGTCTTGGTCATCATGCAGACGCTCAAGGCGCAGTGGTTCGGGCTGACGATCAAGGGCCACGCGGCGAACACGCTCACCTGGCAGCTCGATCCCAGCCTGCTGATGATGGGCGTGGGCGGGCTCATCGGGTTGCGCGCGGGTGTCTCGCTACTCCTCGGCGCGATCCTGGCCTGGGGCGTGATGGGGCCGTGGCTCGCCGACAGCGGCCGCGCGAAGCTCACCGTCAACGAAACGCTCTTGGCGCTCCCCTCGGGCGTCGAGCTGCCCGCCTCCGGCGACATCGAGTATCGCGAGAGCCGTGCTCAGCTGCTGTATCGCGGCGAGATGACCGACGCGAGGCATGCGGAGCTGCGTGCGCTTTCCGCCGAGCCGACGTGGACGGGAGCGATCGACAAGCTCCGCGCCGAGTCGCAGCTTGTCTCTCGCCCCGAGTTGATGAACTTCACCACGACCCGCCCGCTGGTCAGCAGCGTCACGCTCGGCTCGTGGAGCAAGGACGTGATCATTCCCGGCGCGTACGCGGGGCGGCTGCGCTTCGACGATCCGAGCGACCGCCTGATCGCGCGCGGGCCTGTGCCCGAGACTGTGGCCGCCGAACTGCGCAAGCGCCTGGGCGAGGCCAAGGCCGCGCACGCGTCGGACCCGGCGCGGGTCGCTCTGCTCGAATCCAAGGGCAAGGCGCTTGAGGAACTGATCGCGAAGGCCGCGGCGGCAACGTTGCCCGGCTCGATCCCGGCGTCGCTCGCCGAGGTGCTCTCGTACGACGAGACGACGCGGATGTTGGACCTGCGCGGGACACTGACGGCCGAGCAGACCGCGGCCCTCCGCGGGATCTCTCAGGACCCCGACTGGGGTCTGACCGCGAGTCTGTTGATCGACGGCGCGACGTTCCGCAAGGTCACGCCCAACCAGACCGATCTGGTCGAGTGGCTGATGTGGCCGGGCGTGACGCTCATGGTGGTTTCGGCGCTCGTGTCGTTCTCGTTCAGCGCGCCGGCGATGATGCGGGCGTTCCGGCGGACCGGCGGGGGTGAACAGGAAGGCACCAAGGGCGCGGACACGGGCGACGTCAGCCGCAACTGGTTCCTGGGCGGGATGTTTGTCGCGCTGGTGCTTGCGGTGACGCTGCAGGTGCTGTTCTTCGACATCGCGTGGTGGGCGGCGGTGATCGCGGTTCTTCTGTCGTTCGCGCTGGCGGTGGTTGCGTGCCGCGTGAGCGGCGAGACGAACGTGTCGCCGGTTGGTGCGATGGGCAAGGTGACGCAGCTCGTGTTCGCGGGCCTGGCGCCCAAGAGCGCGGCGGCCAACCTGATGACGGCGAGCGTGACGGCTGGTGCGGCAAGCCAGTCGGCGGACCTGATGCACGACCTTAAGTGCGGATATCTCATCGGTGCCGTGCCGAGGCAACAGGTCGTGGGCCAGATCCTCGGCTCGCTCGCGGGCGCGATCGTGGGCTCGGCGTTCTATCTGATCCTGATCCCCAACCCGCGCGAGATGCTGCTCACCGAGGAGTGGCCCGCGCCGGCGGTCGCGCAGTGGAAGGCCGTCGCCGAGTTGTTCCAGACCGGCTTCAGCGCCCTGCCCGAAGGCACGACGCAGGCGATGCTGATCGCGGCGATTCTGGGCGTTGTGCTGCCGGTGCTGGAGAAGATCCTGCCCAAGAAGGTGGCGCTCTGGGTTCCGTCGGCGTCGGCGCTCGGGCTTGCCTTCGTGATTCCGGCCCGCAATTCGCTCAGCATGTTCCTCGGCGCGCTGCTCGCCAGCGTGCTGGGGCGGCTGTTCCCGCGCTGGAGCGAACGGTTTTTCGTCACGATCTGCGCGGGTGTCATCGCGGGCGAGAGCCTCGTGGGCGCCGGAGACGCTTTGCGACTTGTCGTGCTGGGTCTTCGGTGAGTCGGCGGGAGTCACTACACTCGGGCATGTCGGTGCCCCTCAACTCGTCAGATGAACAGATCGACGCGCTGGATCGGGCGCGGCGTCGAGGCGTTCCCGTCGGCTCGATCATTGACGTCGGCGCGTCCGATGGACGCTGGGCCGAGGTGGCTCGCTACCTCTGGCCGAGCGCTCCGATCCTCATGCTCGAGGCCAACGAGGCCCACGAGCCGGCGCTGCAGGCGTTCACCCAGCGATTCGGCCCCGCCGGTTACGTGCTGGGCGTCGCCGGGCCAAGCTCGGGCTCGGCCGCGTTCGTGCTCAGCGAGGACCGTTTCGGCGGGACCGTCATCAGCGCGGAGGCGGCCAAGAGCGTCGCGGCCGATCGGGTGCAGAGGCTCGAGCAGGTCAGCATCGACGACGTCGTGACGCAGCTCAAGCTCCCGCCGCCCTACGTCATCAAGCTCGACACCCACGGCTACGAGACCGAGATCCTCAAAGGGGCTGCCCGCACGCTCAAGGACACGACGCTGCTGCAGGTCGAGGTGTACAACTTCCGCCTGCGTCCGGATGTCCTTGTCTTCGCCGAGATGTGCTTTCACCTCGACCAACTCGGCTATCGACTGGCCGACGTCTTTGATGTCATCCGTCGCCCCAGCGACGGGCTTATGTGGCAGGCCGACGCGCTGTTTGAGTCCAAGGCCGCGCCTTGGTGGAAGAACGGCATCTATCGCTGATCGATCGCGGCCCGTTCACGCCCGTGCCGTTGCCTGTTCGATCAGTTCCGCCACATTCTGCGCGCACCCCCAGCTGAGCGTGTAGCCCGCGCCCCCGTGGCCGTAGTTGTAGATGAGCCGCGGGTTGGCGGGATCCGGCTCGAGACGGACGCTGGGCCGGAACGGTCGCAGCCCCGCGGATTCAGCAAGCACCTCTCCGGGCGACTCGCCAAGCGAGCGGGCACGCTCGAGGATCGTGGCGGTCATGTCGGGCGAAGGCACGGCGGGGCGCTGGTCGTCGCAGGGCTCGGCACATCCGCCGAGCACAACCCGGTCGCGCCGGGGGATGCTGTAATAGATCGCGTTGTCGCTCCGCTCATCACCCAAGCCGCGCGCGAGCGAGATGCGGCCGGGGCGAGTGATCACCGTCTGACCGAAGATCGCTCGCAGTTGCGTGTCGTTGGTGAGCGGGCGCGAGCCCAGCCCGGCGCACAGCACGATCGCGTCGGCGGTGCGCAGCAGGTCGGCGGCTTCGGGCACGTCGGCTCCGAATCCTTCCCCCTCGCGCGCCGGGGCCAGTACCCGGGCGCGCAGCACGGGCTTCTCCAGTTCGTTTTCAAGCCAGCTCAGGAAAAGCGGCACGTCGCAGCGAGGTGCATCGAAGCTGTAGGCGAACTGCGCGCCGCCGGGGAGCGAGGTCCGGTCCTCGTCGTCGTGATCCAGGTGCTGAATGACGCAGAAGTTCGCCGCGGCATCGGCCCACCATGGTCGCCGATCGCTGTCCACAATCTCAACCCGGCGAAGAATGTCCACGCCGGCCTCGGGGGTGGAGCGGGACAGATGTTCAAGCCAGCGCCGAGTCTCCGCCGCCCACTTCGAGGCGCGTTCGGGCGGACCGACCTTGAAGGGGTACCAGATGGCGCCCGCGGCGGCGGAGGTTGTCTGGTTGCCGGTGTGCTGAGCGACCACGCGGACACGGTGCCCGCGCTCGCGCAGCGCCAGGGCTGTCGTGAGCCCGATTACTCCAGCGCCGATGACCACGACGTGCGCCATCGGGCCAGCGTAGCCGCGATGCGGGTCAGTAGTCGCTCGGCGGGGGCTGGTTGATCGCGGCGAGCGCGCCGATCGCGATGAGCGGGAGAATCGCCAGCCCCACGCGGGCGATCAGGCGACCCAGACCCTCCCGCTGCGCCGGCCGCAGGCGGTCGAGCAGCATGGGGCCGACGGGCACGAGGGCGACGAGCGCCGCATAGATGAAGCGCAGGGCGTGCGGAGTTTCGCCGGGCGCGAGCAGGGCACTGACAAAGACCACCGAGCCCACGCCGAGCACCGGCACGACTGCGCCGGCGTGTCCGAGCGAGAGGTCGCGCCTCCAGAGCGCCACGAGCGATGCGCCGATGAGTGTCCACGCGATCACGCCGGAGAATTGCGCGTTGCTCAGCGAGAAAAGGCCGCCGACGCACGCGACCGCGCCCGCAACCGCAAAGACCGCTCCGACCGCCGGGCCCGATGCGCCGGGCACGCGGCTCATGGTCCGCGAGAGCGCATACCACGCGATGATCGAGAGGAGCGCGGCCGAACCGAGCCACGCGAGCGCTTCCAGCGGCGTCCAGCGGTCGAGCACGCGCCGCGCCGCGAACGCCGCAAGACCGGCAATCAAGAGCGCCCGCAGAGTCCATCGCGCCGCGCGTCCCAGCCACGTCCGGATCTCGTCGATGTTGCCAAGCGTCCACGACAACGCCGCGCTCAGCAGTGCGGCCAGCGCGATCCACGCCAGAGCGTCCGAAGCGCTCGCTGGGGGCCACGCAAAGCGACCGGCCAGGATGGGCTGCATGACGGCATAGACCACGCCGACGATCGCAAGGCCCAGCAGCGCACGCACGGCTCGGGGTCGGTCGGTCGCGACTGCGCTTTGCGGCGAGGCGGCGACGGGCGCGGGCGGGCGCGAGGCGAGCAGGCCGAAGGCGATCCCACCGACGAGGAGCGGCGGGACGACACCCAGGAGAATGTGCTTGATGATCGCCGGTTCCATAAACCACGGCCCGCGCTGTCGCGCGGGCCGCGGGTTTGGTCAGAATGTGCGGAGTCTGGTCCGCGTGTTACTTCGCGCCCTGCAGGGAGACGATGAGGGTGACGTCGTCGCTGAGGCCGGGGCCGACCTGGTAGGAGACGCCAAACTCGCTGCGCTTGATGGTGAAGCGCGTCTCGAAGCCGGCGACCTGCTTGTTCCCGCGCCCGGTGCCGCGGCCGGTCTCGGTGATGGTCACGGTCAGGGGCTTCTTCGTGCCGCGGAGCGTCAGTTCGCCGCTGGCCTCGAAGGTGTTCTCGCCGGTCTTCTTGAGCGTGTTGCTCTTGAAGGTGATGGCGGGGAACTCGGCGGCGGAGAAGAAGTCGGCGGCGCGGAGGTGCTTGTCGCGGCTGGCGTTGTTGCTGTCGACCGAGTCGGCATCAACGCTGATGTCCAGCGATCCGCCCTCGGCGATGTTGAACGAGCCGTCCACCTTGTTGAAGCGGCCGTAGAAGTTGCTCACGTTGTTGTGACGCACGCTGAACAGGACCGACGAGTGGACGTTGTCGACCTTGTAGACGTCGGACGCGGACTGTTCGGCCGCCACGGCGGGCTGGCCCGAGGGCAAGAGCGCGACGCCGGCGACGATCGAAAGGGCGAGGGTCGAGGCAGAGAAGGCCAAAAGACGACGGTTCATGCAAGGCTCCTGATGGACACGGTCACGAGGCACACGCGAGGGGTCCGCCACACGCGGGTTTGTGCTAAAGCGCTCGAACGCCCGGCGGGTTCGCTGCCCGGACAATCAGGCCGCCGACGCGCCGGAGTAGGATGCCACGCCAGACCTCCCGGTTTCCTGCCGCGGAATCACCCGACCAAAGAATAGACTGGACGAACCAGACCAAACCCGACCGGCCGCGACCCCCGACGTTCCGCGGCATGACGAGAACTCCCATGACCGCGACCCACGCCTCGATCTTCCACGCCCGCACCCAGGCCCTCTTCGCCAAGCTCCGCGAGGATCGCGTCTGGAAGGAACTGCAGACTCTTGACGGTCCGATGGACGCCCGCGTCCGCATGAAGTTTGGTGAGGGCCCATCCGCCCAAACTCGCGACGTTCTCTGCTTCTGCTCCAACAACTACCTCGGCCTCGCCAATCACCCCGAGGTCATCGAAGCCGGCGTCAAGGCCCTCAAGGACTATGGCGCCGGAACCGCCAGCGTCCGCTTCATCTGCGGCACATTCTCCCCGCACTGGGACCTCGAACGCGAGATCGCCCGCCTCATGGGCACCGAATCGTCGTACTCCTTCGTCAGCGCCTGGACCGCGAACGAAGCCGTCTTCCCCACGCTCTGCGAGCCCGGCGACATCATCATCAGCGACGAACTCAACCACGCCTGCATCATCGATTCCATCCGCCTCGCCACCACCATCAAGAAGGGCCTGCACAAGGCCGTCTACACCAACAACAAGCTCGAGGGTGAACGCAGCCTCCACGCCGCGCTCGAAGCCGCCAAGAACAACAAGGACGTCACCGGCCAGATCTGGGTCGTCACCGACGGCGTCTTCAGCATGGAAGGCTCCATCGCCGACCTGCCCGCGATGCGCACGCTCTGCGATCAGTACGGCGCCCTGCTCGTCGTCGACGACTCCCACGGCCACGGCGTCATGGGCAAGCTCGGCCGCGGCACGCACGAGCACTTTGGGATGGTGGGCGAGTTGCAAAGCTCAAATCAACAAAGCTCAAATGGGCAAAGCTCAAGGCAGCAAATCAAGCCTGCAGCGGGGTTGGTGGACATCTTTACGGGGACGCTCGGTAAGGCCCTGGGCGGAGGCGCGGGTGGCTTCGTCGCCGCGAGCGATCAGGTCATCCAACTCCTCATCCAGCGCGGCCGTCCCACGCTCTTCTCGAACGCCCTGCCCGTCACCATCGCCGCCAGCGCGAAGAAGGCGATCGAGATCATGCTGCGCGAGCCGCAGCGCGTGCAGCGTCTGAAGGACAACACCGCCTACGCCCGCAGGAAGATCAAGGAAGCGGGCTTCAGCGTCCTCGAATCCCCGACCGCCATCTGCCCCATCATCGTCCACGACACCGCCAAGGCGATCGCCATGAGCAAGCGCCTGCTCGAGCTCGGCGTTTTCGTCATCGGCTTCGGCTACCCCGTCGTCCCCGAGGGCCACGCGCGGCTGCGATGCCAGATCTCTGCTGCGCACACGACACAAGACATCGATGAGCTGGTCGCGGCGCTGAAGAAGATCTGATCGCGATCTGGGGTCTCGTGCTCGTGCCATCGAAGTCCGCCCTGAGACTTCGATGCTCTGGCGCGTTGGCGCGGCATCAAAGTCGCAGAGCCGACTTCGATGGCACGGCGTCTTTCCTAGAATCGCTCCATGCCCGTTCTTCTGCGTTGGTTTCTCGATTTGCTCCCGCTCAACCCGATCGCGGTGCGGCTGGTGCAGAGCGGTTCCCGTCGGGCGCGGCATCTGTACATCCGGTCGGGGTATCTGGCGGTTCTCATTCTCGTTCTGCTCTGGTCGCTGGTCGCACGGCTGGGCGGCGGGGAACTGGACTATCGCGAACTAGCGATCAACGCCGCTGCAAGCTTCACGTTCATCGCGTATCTCCAGCTCGCCCTGATCTGCGTGCTCACGCCCGTCTTCATGGCCGGGGCGATCGCGCAGGAGGCCAGCCCGCGCACCTGGGAAGTGCTGCTCACCACGCCCTTGACGGCGGGCCAGATCGTGCTGGGCCATTTGTTCGGGCGGCTGTTCTTCGTCATCGCGCTGCTGGTTGCCGCACTTCCGCTCTTCGCGCTGACGCAGTTCTTCGGCGGCGTGGCAGTGAGCGCGGTCTTGGGGAGCGTCGCGATCGGGGCGTCGGCCGCCCTGGTGGTGGGGGTGGTGGCGATTGCGTTGTCCGTCTCGCGGCTCGCGGGCAAGCGAGCGGTCTTTGCGTTCTATGTCTCGGTCATCAGTTATCTCGCGCTCACCTGGGGTGTGGACGCGTTTCTGCGCAACGCCGGATACGGCGCCGCGGGCGGATCGGGTGTGACGTGGATGACCGCGCTGAACCCATTTCTCGCGCTGGCGGCGCTGCTCACGCCCGCGAGCTATCCCGCCGCACCCTCGGGCACGACGCAGGGGCTCGCCACGTGGTTCCTCGAGCATCCTGTCCGCACGTGGGTGGTTGGCTCGGCGGGTTTCTCGCTGCTGTTGATGGTCGTCTCGACGCTGACCGTCCGAGCCGCTGCGAGCGGCGGGGAGGGGCAGGTCTCGTGGTTGCGGGCCACGATGGGCCTGGGCGCCGCCGGATCCAGCGATCGCCCGGCGCGCACCGTGTGGCACAACCCCATCGCGTGGCGCGAGGCCGCGGCCCGCAACGCGACGCTCGGACGCATCCTGGCGCGATGGATCTTCATCGCCCTGGGCGGAGCCTTCGGCGTTGGGCTCGTGTGGCTGTATCACATCGGAACGCTCTCGCACAGTGACTTTCGCGGCGCACTCTTGGCGACGGTCTGGGGCGAGATGGCGGTGATCACGCTGGTGGCCGTCAACATGGCCGCCACCGCGATCAGCCGCGAGCGAGAGGACGGGACGCTCGACATTCTGCTCACGACGCCCATCACTCCGTCGAGCTATCTGCTCGGCAAGCTACGCGGGCTGATGGCGTATCTGCTCCCGTTGCTGGCGGTGCCGATGGGCACGCTGGCGCTCGCTTCGGTGTACGTGCTCTTCGGGGGGCTCTCGCGTGCCGGCGGGGTCGAGGTCACGACACCCTCGCCGGGCGGCGCGATCGTCGCGCCCGTCGTTCTTCCCGAGGCGGCGATCGTCGTCACGCTCGTGGGCGTCGCCTTCATCGCCTTTTGCACGATGGTCGGCCTGCACTGGTCGCTGCGCAGCAAGGGCACCATCGGCTCGGTCGTCTCGACCGTGGGCGTCGTCGGCCTTGTCGCTGGGATGCTCAGCGTCTGCGGCTGGCAATTCGCGTCGACCGTGGCCTGGATCGGCCCCGCTGTGGGCGCGCTCTGCCCCGGGCCGTTGATCCTCATGGTGCTCTGGCCCGAGACGTCGATGGCCGCGACCGCCTCCGGAGCCGCGGGGCTGGAGACAGCCCGCATTTCACTGGCGATCGGCGCGGCGGTGGCCGCTTCGGTCTACGCCGGCGTCGTCTGGGTGATGCACAGCAATCTGGTCCGCACCTTCGACGTGACGGTGCGTCGACTCGCCGGCACCACCTGAGTCAACACGACTCAGGGACCGCGCCCAAGACCCGCGCCGTCTCTCCGGTTGGTCGGCTCCGACATGACCCGGCGCGTGTACATGCACATGCCCAGGCCCAGGCACATGCCCATCCCCACACGTGCGCACGCCGTGTGCGTGTGTGTCAACGCGCGGCCTTGAGCGCCTTGGCCAGTTTGTCGCGGGCGGCCTTGGCCGCGTCGGTGTCGCCGGCCTTCTCAAGGATCGCCTGCTGGGCGGGACGTGCGAAGCCCTCATTGACGGCCAAGTCCACCAGCGCGATCCGCAGTTCGGGGGAGTCCGACAATTCGGTCGCGCGGGCGACAATCGACGAGGCGACGTCTTCCTTGCCCGCGGCCAGATTCGCGACGTACAGCGTGGCCGCCTTGTCGCGGAACACCTTGTGGGGCATGTCGGCGATCTGAGCCTTCATGTCCGCGGGCATCTCGTCGTCCTTTGGGGCTCGGTCGACCGACGCCAGCAGCAGGGACGTCATCTGGTGCTGTTGAGCAAGAGAGACAAGCGGGTCGCCGTCCAGGAGGACCAGATCGGCCCAGCGCTTGTTCTCAATTAGAAGCGGTTCGAGGCGGAAGCCGACGCGACGAAGCGACGACGCCGCTCCGGAGTCGCCCTTGACCCGATCGACCCACGCGAGGGTCGCGGCCGAGTCGCCGATGATGTCGTTGAGAACGACCCAGTCGTCCAGATCGGTGAAGGTGCGCTCGTCGGACTTGAGCCGCTTCTCGGCCGCGTCACGCTTGTCGCGGAAGGCCGAGCGGGTGGGCTCGTGCTTCTCGGCCAGATCCTTGATCGAGGCGGCGAGGAAGCTGCCCCGGACGCCAAGCATCGAGGGGTCCTGCTGGACCATGTTGTCCCACAGCCAGCTGAACTCGGCGAGGGCCTTGTCGTACTGCTCGTTTCGGACCAGTTCTTCGGCGGCGCTCAGACGGTCCTGCATGCTCTGGACAGCGTTGTCGGGGTTGCCCGCCGGGGCCCCCGCTTCGGGCTTGCTCTCGGCGCCGGCTCCCGTGTGGGCGGCCTGCATCCAGGTCATGGTCTGCGAGGGGTTCATGAAGCCCACGCGGCGCGCGACTTCCTTCCCGCCCTTGATCGCCACCATCGTCGGCATGGCGTTGACCTTGTACTGACGCGCGATCTTGGGCTCTTTGTCAACATCCACCTGAATCGCCACGCCGTTGGCCTTCACCCATTCCACGACCTTGTCGTCCTTCCACGTCGTGCGGTCCATCGCCTTGCACGGCCCGCACCACTCGGCTGTGAACTTCACAACGAGCACCTTGTCGGTGTTCGCGATCTGCTTGAGGGCGGCATCGAGCGTCAGATCGGTAAAGGCCGGCGGCTGTCCGGCGAGGCTGCTGAGGGCCAAGCAGCCGCTGACGCTGAGGGCGAAGATCGAGCGGGAGAGAATCGAGCGCATCGGAGAGCCTCCGGAGGAAGCAGCCTGCGGACCCTCCAAGCCCAAGGTCGGCCGCCCCATTCGATTGTACGAGATCCGGAGACTTGGGTTTCCCGGCCGCCGAGCCCCCCTTCCGTGCTCGGAATTCGCTGTCCAGGGCTCCCAAGGAACATCGAAGTCGCAGAGCCGACTTCGGTGGCACGGGAAGCGGGTGTCGCGAGCGGGGTGGGTGGAGTTAGGGCACGACACTGCCGGGCAGTTCGACCGTCATGGTCGTGCCCTGTTTCCAGACCGATTCGACGCGGATGCTGCCCTCCAGCGTCTTGACCGCGTTCTTGACGATGGCCAGCCCCAGGCCCGTGCCGCGACGTTTGGGGCTCCCTGTCCGGGCGGCGTCCACCTGATAGAAGCGGTCGAAGATCCGCTGCTGCTGGCTCAGCGGGATGCCCAAGCCCTGATCGATGACGCGCCAGCGGCTGGTGAGGCCGTCTACCTCGCCAACAAGCCGCACACGCGTCCCCTCGAAGGCGAACTTGAGCGCGTTCTCGAGCAGGTTCTTGATGATCAGTTCAAAGAGCGAGGCGTCGGTCCGCACCACGCTCAGGCGAGGATCGATCGAGCGTTCGATCGTGACCGACCGTTCCTGGCACAGCGGCTCAAAGAGCGCGACGAGCGCGTCGATCAGCGGGTCGGTCTCGACGTTGGCCAGCTCGACCGCAGTCGCGGCGTCTTCGAGGCGCGAGAGCCGGAGCACGTCGGAGGTGAGGGCCTCGAGCCGGTCCGCGTTGGTCTGGATCATCGAGACCAAACGCCGCGCCATCGCCGGATCGTCGCTCACGCACTCGCCCAGCGTCTCCAGCGCGCCCTTGATCGAAGCGAGGGGCGTGCGCATTTCATGGCTCACGTTGGCCACGAAATCGCCGCGGCTTTGGATCGCCGACTGGTACTCGGTGACATCCTGCAGAAACAGCATCGGCCGGATTTCCGGTCCGGCGCCGGGCACCGCAAGGGTGTGGAAGATCCGTCGGCCGTCGGGACGAGGAATGCGCACCTCCGCGCGCCGCGTGCGACCGCGCTGCGCCGCCGCCACGAGGTCGAGGATCTCGGTCTGCACGAACAGATCCTCGATCGATCGGCCGCGCAGCGGCTTGGGCGTGCCGGAGAAGAACTCATCGGCGGCGCGGTTTGCGAGCGTCACAACCCCGTCGGCGGCGAGCGCGAGAATGATCTCGTCGGTCGCGTCCAGCACGCGCTGCGTCGTCGTCAGTTGATCGCTCAGTTCCGCCAGCCGATAGCCCGCCTGCGACGAGCGCCGCACCAGTTCTTCGAGCGTGCGGCCGAGGCTTTCTTCCGGGGCCTCGGCGCCGGGCAGGCGCCCTTCTCGCGCGACGCCGAGCGTCTCGCGCAGTCGATCCAGCACGCGACGCAGGCGATTCTCGCTGCTGCGCATGGCCCGCGTACGACGAGTGATCAGCACACCCGAGAGCACCGGCCCAAGCCCGATCAGCACAGCCGCCACCCATCCGGGACCGGCGAACAGCCAGACAAGCAGCCCCGCCGCCGTCGGAAGCGACAGAAGAAGGATCGGACCGGCCGTGGCCGGAAGGACCGGGAGTGCTTCATCGGCCGCGTTTGCGGCGGGGGTTGGACGCGAGGAATCCATCCGGAAGGATGCTAGTGGATCGACCGTCGCCCGTGGAGCCCGCTCAGCCGGCGAGGGTGCATGAGGGGCGGCGATGCATCACGCGTCTCGACGGGCGTCGGTGCGCGGTGCGGCCGGAGTGGCGGGGGTGCGAAGGGGCGACCGATCAATGCTGAGACGCGTCCGAGGTGCGGTCGGCGAAATCGGCGTCGTCTACTTCAAGGCTTGCCCGATAGCCGACGCCGCGGACGGTCTTGAGAATGCCCGCGTGATCGCCGAGCTTCTTGCGGATGCTGGTGATGTGCACGTCGATCGTGCGCTCGGTGACGGTGACGCCCGGCCCCATCGCGCGTGTCATCAGCGCGTTGCGGGAGAGGACGCGTCCGGCCGCCTGCAGCAGCGAGACGAGGATGCGGAACTCGGTAAGGGTGAGCCGCAGGGGCGTGCCGTCGACGCTGGCGTGGTGCGTGTCGGTGTTCACCTCGATGGGTCCGAGGCGCATGATGCCGCGGTCGCCCGTGAGGCGTCCGGTTCGGCGGAGAATGGCCTCGACGCGCGCGAGCAGCACCTTCATCGAGAAGGGCTTGGTCACGTAGTCGTCGGCGCCGACCTTCAGACCGACGATCTCATCGGCCTCTTCGCCCTTGGCGGTGAGCATCACGATCGGGATGGCCGCGGTTGTGGGCTCGGCACGCAGGCGGCCTGCAATCTCGGTCCCCGAAATTTCCGGAAGCATGACATCCAGAAGGATGAGGTCGGGGTGCTGACGGGTGACGGCATCGAGCGCCGAGCGGCCCGTGGCGGCGACCGTTGCCGCATAGCCCACACGCTGGAGGTTGTACACCAGCAGGTCGGCCAGATCGCGCTCATCTTCGACGACCAGGATGTGCGGACGGTCAGCCATGCGGTAAAGGTCCCTCGGACAGTGGTTTACGGCATCCGTTGGGAGGCCGAGTCCGACCGCTGTAGCCTAGCGGGAAGAGCGGAGGCGGGGGCCCGGCAAGGCGTTGAGGTTGCGCGAAGATTCGCCAGACGAGCGATATTCGTGTTATGGACGGTAGTGATTTCCATGGACTCCGGGGGTGGGGACCGAAAAAACGAATGGCTTGAGTCGTGGAACGGCCGAAAAAGAGCGAAGAGAGTTTGGACTTGCTAGCATCCGAGGGGTACCGTTCCTCCCTTCCCGACCGGTGAAGCTGACACAGAGAACGTGGCGGCGATCAGCGAGCGGGATGGAAGTCGGATGAGCAGTTGCGGATTCAGGTCGGGGCACGTCACGAAACACAGCGTGGCGAACCCGTGAGAAGACTGCCGAATCGCGTCAGGGACTGACGCGTCGTCTGGGAAAGACGGTCGGCAGGAGCCGCAGGATCGAGTCGGGGCACAGCGTGCGGGATGTTGAGCTGCTGTGCGTCGGATCGGGCCTGGGGCTTTGGAGGTGGATGGGGGCTTAGTCGTGGGCGGTCCGCGGCTGAGGGAACATGGTCCGGAAGACTGGCCTTGGGGCCCTTCTTTCGTTCGGACAGTGAAGAAGTGGGCGTGCTTTGAGACGGCACGTCCGGGAACAACAGGAGTCTTTCGAAATGTCGAAGAGCAAGATGATTGTGATTGCTGGCACGGCGCTGAGCCTTTCGGGCGTGGCGTTCGCGGCCGAGACCGACACCAGCCGCGCCTACGCGAACGAGCTTCGCGCTGACGCCGCGGGTCGCACCAGCCTCGCCACCGGCGCCAAGAGCAGCGGCCTGACCATCACCGATGGCTCGGGCAACTTCAGCCTCCGCGTCGGCGGCCTCATGCAGTTCCGCTACACCGCCAACTTCCGCAGCGGTGACACCTTTGACGGCACCCCCGTCCCCCCGGGCGGCGGCGGCCTCAGCGGTGACGACAAGGCCACCATCGGCTTCAGCCTGCCCCGCACGCAGATCAACTTCAGCGGCAACGCCGGCTCGCCCGAGATCACCTACTACATCCAGGGTAACTTCAACTCCGACGGCGCCAACGGCGAAGGCAACTTCCAGCTCGACGACGCGTTCGTGAAGTACGCGTTCGACAACAACTGGGACGTTCGCTTCGGCCAGTTCAAGCTCCCCATCCTCACCGAGGACCTGATCGGCGACGGCTACCAGCAGTCGATCGATCGCTCCTTCACCGCTGACACCTTCCGTCAGCGCCGCAGCCAGGGCATCCAGGTCGGCTACTCGGCCGACGTCTTCCGCGTCCTCGGCGCGTTCAGCGACGGCTGGCGCACCGCCAACACCGACTACAACAACCCCTCCGAGGCTGACTACGCCCTGACCCTCCGCGTCGACGGCAAGTTCGCCGGCGACTGGAACCAGTGGAACCAGTTCAGCAGCTGGCAGAACAGCCAGTTCGCCGCCTTCCTCGGCGGTGCGGTGCACTGGCAGCAGGGTGGCAAGACCGGCGACGGCGACGATCGCGGTGTGAACGCCAACCAGACCAACTACTTCCTCTGGACCATCGACACCCAGGTCAAGGGCAACGGCTGGAACGTCTTCGCGGCGATCATCGGCAGCCATGCCAAGATCCGCGGCGGCGGCGGCACCAACAACAGCTACGGCTGGCAGGTGCAGGGCGGCTTCTTCGCCACCCAGCAGATCGAGCTCTTCGCTCGTTACGACGGCAGCTACGCCAGCCGTAACATGAACCTCGATCCCCGCACCCTCCACTTCCTCAACTTCGGCCTCAACTACTACCTCTTCCCCGAGTCCCAGACCGCCAAGCTCAGCGGTGACATCGTCATCGGCCTGACCAAGAGCCAGGGCGTCCAGGCCGTCAACTACCAGGGCACCGTCCCCGGTGGCGCGGCTCCGGCCCCCAACATCAGGGCCGCCATCTTGGGCGCTCCCAAGTCCGGCGAGGTTGGCCTCCGCGTCCAGTTCCAGCTCCTGTTCTAAGGAGCTGGACCGGAAACGGTCCGCCTGAATCCCTCCGCGACGCTCGCGTCGCAGATCGGGTTCACCTCTGATCGGGCTTTGCCCCGATGTCCGAACGAATCGTCTCGCCGGCCACCCCGTTGGGGTGGCCGGTTTTTCTTTGCGCCCGTCGCGTCTGTATCCCCGCGCTCCCCGAATCATCTCACTGCCACGGTCTTCCGGGCGGGAGATGCTCCTCCGTGCGTGTGCTTATCGCCATCCCCGTCTTCAACGAGATCAGGACCGTCCGTCGAGTCCTCGAGCACGTCCTCCAATACGCCGGAAACGTCCTGGTGGTCGACGACGGTTCGACCGACGGCACGCCCAGCGTTCTTGCCACGCTCCCGGTCGACGTGATTCGCCACTGCGTCAATCGCGGCTACGGGCGATCACTCATCGATGCGTTCCGCTTCGCGGAGGCCGAGTCCTACGACTGGGTCGTCACGATGGACTGCGACGAGCAGCACGAGCCCGACCGTCTGCCCGAGTTTTTCGAGGCGATCGCCCGGGCCGATCGCGATCGCTCCCACGACATCATCAGCGGCAGCCGCTACCTGCACGTTCCCGATCGCGATGCCCTCGCCCTCGCGCCGCTCGATCGGCGCCGCATCAACCGTCAGATCACCGAAGAGATCAACGAACGCCTCGGCACGCGGCTGGGCGTCGCGCTCACCGACTCGTTCTGCGGCTTCAAGGCGCATCGCGTCGAGGCCATGCGCCGACTCGACCTGAGCGAAGACGGCTACGCGTTTCCGATGCAGCTCTGGGTGCAAGCCGCCGCGATGGGGTTGCGGGTGCGAGAGATCGGCGTCGATCTGATCTACAACGACCCCAGCCGCACGTTCGGCGAAGCGCTCAACGACCCGCAGGTGCGTTTGGCGCATTACCGCGAGGTGATGCGTCGCGAACTGACGCGCTGGCGCGACCGCCTTCCCGCTGCCGCGCTGGCCGAACTCTGCGAACACAGCCGCCCGAACGATGGTGACGAGTGAGGCCGCGACCCCAGGGGTCTCGGACCACGAAGGGTGGTGGAGGGGGCGCAGGGAGCGGCGGCGCGTCGGCCGATCCGCCGCGGCGTACGCTGCCATTCTCCATGACGTCGATGGACCCGCTCCAACCCGCTGTCAGGCTGCAGCCCCCCGAACGGGGCGGATCGGTCCGGTGGAGTTGGTCGGGCTGGGCGCGGCGAGCTGAGGCCGCCCCGTCGCGTGAGGCGACGGCTCTCTCCGATCGCTTCCGCGAACAGATGGGCCTTCCCGTGGGATGCGCGCTGGTCCTCTCGGGGCATCAGGCGGATCTGTGGCATCCGGGCATTCTCTCCAAGCATTTCGCCGCGGGGATTGTGGCGACCGAGGCCGGGAAGATCGCAGACAGCGGGCGCCCGGCCGCGGGCGCGTGGCTGATCGTCGATCATGATGTGGTCCGCGATCCCTCGATCGATGTGCCGGTGGTGGGGCGTGCGGGCGAACTGACCTCCCGGCGCTGGGTGATCGGCGCGACGGCGGGGCTGGAACTGGTCAGCGCGCGTGCCACGGTGGCACCCGGGGCCGCCAAGCCGCCGGCGGTGGGGGATGGCGAGGGACCTTCCTCGGTCGGCGAGGGGCTTGAGCGTGCGGCGGCGCTTCTGGCGGGCTCGAGCGAGTCGTTCGCGGATGCGACGATGCGCGTGATGGACGCCTTCATCGAGCCGTTGGCCCCGAAGCTTGTGGTCGTGCGATCAAGCTCGATCGGTCGCACCGACCTCTTCGCACGCACCGTGGAGGCGATGGCCCGCGATCCGCAGGCGGCGATCGAGTCGTACAACCAAGCCGCGGCGGAGGTCCCCGAGGCGGGGCTGCGCCCTCTTGATCTTGCACGCCATGAACTGCCGCTCTGGAGCCTCACGACGACCGGACAGCGGCGCCGTGTGCTCGCGTCGGATCTGGCGCGGCTGGACCCGCGCACGCTCCTGCCCCGCGCGCTCCTGATGACCGCGCTCTTGCGGCTGGCCGGGTGCGAACTTTTCGTGCACGGGACCGGCGGGGCTGTCTACGACCGCGCGATGGAGAAATGGATGGTCCGCTGGGCGCAGGCCGCGAAGGCTCCGTTGCCTTGGGCGAGCCTCGTGCTCGCGCCGGCGGCCGCTGTCACGGCCGATTTGCGACTCGATTTCGGGCGTCTGCGGCTTCCGACGTCCGAGGAGATCGCGCGGGTCCGATGGACGGCCCATCGCGCTCGCCACGATCCTGCGCTCTTGGGGGATGACCGCCTCGAAGCCCAACGCCGCGAGATTCTCGCGAGGCTCGACGAGCGACGACGCCGAGGGGAGGACGCGGCCCCCGACTTCGCAGCCCTGCACGAGCTTCTGAGTTCGATGCGCACAGCACATGCCGCGGCGATTTCGAAGCTCCAGGCCCGCGCGACGGAGATGGCGCGGTCCAGCCGGGGCGCGTCGCTGGCGGCCTCGCGCACCTGGTCAAGCGTGTTGCACCCGCGCGAACGGCTGGCGATGCTGCGCGACGAGGTCGCCCGGGCCCTCCACGCGGCGCAATGATTCGCCGTGGACTTCTTCACCTACAAGAACGGCGAACTGTGGTGCGACGGCGTGCCCGCCTCGGATCTGGTCGCGCGCTTCGGCACGCCGCTGTATGTGTACTCGGCACGCACGCTGCGCGAGCACGTTCGGCGTCTCGAGGCGGCGTTCGCCGAGGTCGAGCCCCTGCTGTGCTACGCGGTGAAGGCCAACGGGTGTGACGCCGTGCTGCGCGAGATCCTCGGTGCCGGCCGGCGCGTCGGGATGGACGTGGTCTCGGTGGGCGAGCTTGAGCGGGCGTACCTGGCGGGTACGCCGATGGACCGGATCGTCTTCGCCGGTGTCGGCAAGGGTGAGAGCGAGATTCGGGCGGCGCTACGGGGCGACTGCTCGGCGCTGCGCGGGTGGGTGGGCGTGGACGCGAACACGCTCACGTCACGCGGGAGCGTGCGCTGCCTGAACGTTGAGAGCGAGCAGGAGCTGGAGCTCATCGCCCGCGTCGCGGGCGAATTGGGTGTGTGCGCGACCGCGGCCCTGCGCGTCAATCCGGACGTCGACGCCTTCACCCACGCCTACACGACGACGGGCAAGGCCGACAACAAGTTCGGCGTCGCCATTCAGAGAGCGGTGGATCTTTTCGAACGCTTCGGCAGGCGCTCGCGCACCGCGCACGTGCTGCGGCTGACTGGTCTGCACGTTCACCTGGGCTCGCCGATCTACACAACGGCGCCGTTCGAGCAGGCTCTGTCGAAGATCAGCGTCCTGATCACGGAACTGCGCGAGCGCGGGCACGTCCTCGAATCGCTCGACATCGGCGGGGGATTTGCCGCCGATTACGAGACGGGACGCACACCGGCCTACGACGTGTACGCCCGCGCGATCGTGCCGCTGCTGAAGAGGCTGCGGACGGGCCCGGACCCACTGTCGATCGTGATGGAGCCGGGCCGGACGCTGGTGGCCAACGCGGGGGTGCTGCTGACGGGCGTGCGCTACACCAAGCAGAACGGCGGGAAGCACTTTGTGGTCTGCGACGCGGGGATGAACGCGCTCATCCGGCCGGCGCTGTACGACGCATTCCACTTCCTCTGGCCTGTGCGGGTCGATCCGCGCCAAAGCCCTCCCGAGCGGCGCGTCGATCTTGATCTGCCCGCGCTCGCACCGGTCGATGTGGTCGGACCCATCTGCGAGTCGGGCGACTTTCTCGCGCGCGATCGGCGCCTGCCTGTCCTGCGGCCGGGAGACACCGTCGCGGTCTTCGGCGCCGGGGCCTACGGGATGTCGATGGCCAGCAACTACAACGACCAGCCCCTGCCCGCGGAGGTCATGGTCGATCAGGATCAGGCCACCCTCGTGCGCGCACGCCAGTCCATCGCCCAGATGTTCGAGCACGAGCGGGCCGGGCTCTCACCCCGCGGCTGATCAAGCACCGTACCCTCTCCCGTGATGAAGCTGGCGATGCACCCGGAGACCGATGCGGCCGGGGCGGGGCGCGGGGTGGGGCGCGGGGCGCTGGGGTTGATTCCTGCCTCGGTGCTGTGGCTCGTCGTGCTCGCGACGATCGCGCGTCTGCTGTACCTTGCGCTCCTGTGCCCCTTCCCGCTCGTTGAGGACGAGGCGCAGTACTGGGTCTGGAGCACCCGGCCGGACTGGTCGTACTACTCCAAGGGGCCCGGCATCGCCTGGTCGATCTGGCTGTCGGTCCGACTGACCGAGTGGTGGGCGGGGCTCAGCGAGTTCGGCGTGCGCTGGTTTGCGCCGCTCTATGGCGCTGTCACGGCTCTGGCGGCCGCGGGGCTGGCGGTTGATCTGTCGCGCGATCGGCGGGCCGGCTTCTACGCCGCCTCGGTGGTGATGCTGCTGCCCATGACGCAGGTTCTGGGCAGCTTTGTCATGACGATCGATTCGCCCTTCGTGGCGTGCTGGGCCTTGGGGCTTTGGGCGGGCTGGCGGTGCCTGGATCCGGACGGCACTCGGGCGCGCTGGAGGTGGGGTGTGCTCGGCGTGGCGCTGGCTCTTGGCTTTGTGTTCAAATACACGATGGTGCTGCTGCTGCCGTTGCTGTTGATCGCCGCCATAGCGATGCCGCGACGTGCGAGGATCGGGTTCGCTGGTCCGTCGCTGGCGCTGGGGATTGCGCTGCTGGGCCTGCTGCCGGTCGCTCTTTGGAATGCGCAGCACGAGTGGGTCGCGCTGCGTCACTTGATGGGACACCTCAAACTCCCCGGCGGCGACGTAAGCCTGGCGCGTCCTGAAGCGACCGGTCTGCGCGAGCCCTACTCGGTTCTCTGGACGCTGGAGTACCTTGGCGTGCAGGCCGCACTGTTCGGCCCGTCCGTGGTGCTGGTCTGGATCGGCGCGCGCCACCTCGCCGCGGCCGCCGCCACGCGAGCCGCGGGACGCTTTGGCGTGGTGAGCACGCTGTTCCTGCTTGTGCTCTACGGCGTGGTGAGCTTCTGGACGCCGGTCGAGGCCAACTGGGCGCTCGCGGCGACCGTGGGGGGGAGCGTCTTGGCGGGCGTGGCGGCCGGTCCGGGGATGGCGGTGTGGCATCGACGCGTCGCGATCTGGAAGGCCCGCGTGCCGGCGAGCCGCCGACGCGAGGGGCTGCTTGTCCGTCGACCCGAGAGCGTGACGCAGGTGGCCTGGCACGCCTCGGTGGGTTACGGCGTCCTGCTGATTGGCCTTGTGCTGGCGGTCCCGATTCTGGCGTCGGTGGACGCCCTGCGCACGCGATTTGCGACGCACCGTATCCTGGGCGTGGAGACCTACATCGCCCGCCTGCATCAACTCGCCCGCGAGCACAAGGAACGCACCGGCGCGGAACCCCTCCTGATTTCGTACCATTACGGCATCGCGGCACAGATGACGTTTTACCTGCCCAATCACCCGATGGTGCGCGTCGCCGGAAGTCGGCTGGGCGTTCGTCGCACGCAGTGGGATCTGTGGCCCGATCTGGACCTGGCGGACCCGTCGCTCGTCGGACGCGACGCGCTGCTCGTCGGCGGGAGCGACCGCCAGTGGTCGGCGTGGTTTGACCGCGTGCAGGATCTGGGCGTCTTGCCCGAAGATCCGCGCCGCTCGCGCTGGACGTACGTCGGCGAGCGCTTCCGCGGCCCGGTCGGAGCGCGTCCATGAGCACCCGGTCGACGTCCCGCCACGCGTCCTACTTCCCTTCCGAGCGCAAGGCCCTGCTGCGTCGCCGCCTGATCGGTCTGGGGCTTGCGCTCCTCGCCTTTGCGCTGCTGCACTTGCTGGACCGCTGGCTCTTCTTAGCCCTAAAGGTCGAGAACCTCGGCGAGGTTGAGTCCAAGGCGTGGTACCAGATCCTCCGTCAGACCGGCGACGTGCGGACTTGGCTGCTCGTCGCGCTGGTGTTGGCCAGCCACATGCTCTGGTCCAACCTCCGCGCCCTGCCCGTTCCCAGGATCCATCCGGGCGCGATCGCCGGCATCGTCGCGTCGCCGATCATCGCGGGTCTGATCGCTGAACTGCTCAAGCTGATCCTCGGGCGCGAGCGCCCGGCCGACAGCCAGACCGGCGAGTATCAGCACTATGTCTTCAAGGGGCTGATGCGGGGGTTTGTCGATTCGAGCAATCTGGGGCTTCCCAGCAGTCATGCGGCGGTCGCCTTCGGTGCCGCCTTCATCCTCGGGCGGGCCTTTCCCGGTGCCGGGTTGATCCTCATTCCGGTCGCGGCCGGCTGCGCCCTGACGCGCATGCTGGCGGGGCGGCACTTCGCGACCGACGTCGTGCTTGGCGCGATCGTCGGCTGGTTGTCGGCGCTGCTGGTGGCCCGGGCGCTGCGGCGGCTCATGCCGGGGGCTTTCGCCAAGCGTGCGGGCTGAGGCCCGACGTCGGCTCGGGCGAGGTGCAACGATCCATCGACGTCGCCCCGGGGCGTCGGGGGACCCATCCACGTGTCCACGCTCGATCGCTACATCGCCCGACAATACCTTGTCAACATCATCGCGCTGGTGGTGGTGCTGTTCGCGTTCATCATCACCATCGACCTGTCGCTCAACTTCGACGATTTCATGTCGATGGCGCAGACCCGCGGCGCGACGGCCGAGGGTGAGCCGTCCGCCGTGCGCAAGCTGCTCCTCGCGGTCTTCCTCGTCTTTGACTACTGGTGGCCCAAACTCATCCAGCTCTTCAACTACCTCATCGGGCTGGTGGTGATCGGCGCGATGGGATTCACCTGCGCGCAGATGGCGCGACACCGTGAGTTTGTCGCCGCTCTGGCCGGCGGCGTCAGCCTCTTCCGCCTGCTGCGTCCTCTGCTGCTGGTGGCGCTGCTGATGACGACGATCCAGGCGTTCAACTTTGAGTTCGTGATCCCCCGCCTGGCCGACCTGATCCAGCGCAACCGCGATCAGGCGAGCCAGCGCCGGCTCGACGATCTGCCGGTGCGGCTAGTGCCCGACAGCATGCGACGACTCTTCTACGCCCGCTCCTTTGACGCGGAGGCCGGCGTGCTGACCGATCTCACGGTGCTCGAGCGCTCGCCCCTGGGCCCCGCGGTGCGGGCGATCGTGGCCCCGCGTGCCGTCTGGCGCGACGGCGGATGGGATCTGGAGGGCGGCTTCGCCGAGTCGCGCTCCAGCCAGCAGGCCCCGCGACAGGCCGTGGCAAGGATCGAGACGGATCTTGACCCCGTCGCGATCAAGGTGGCCCGTTTCGCGGGCTACAGCCAGAGTCTCTCGTGGAGGCAGATCAGCGAATTGCTGCGCCGGCCGGAGTTGTTGGGTCTGGGCGCATCGCCGGAGGGGCGCGATCCGACGCTGATCCGCCAGCGCGTCGAGGAGCTCGAGCGGATTCGCTTCGGCCGCGTGGCGATCATGCTGAGCAACCTTCTTTCCCTGCTCATCGTGACCCCGTTCTTTCTCCGCAAGGAGCCTTCGAACGTGCTGCTGAGTTCGCTCAAGGCGGCGCCGCTGGCGGTGGTGGGTGTCTTGGGCGGCGTGCTTGGGGCGAGCGCGGCGGTGCCGGGGCTGCCGCCGAGCGTGGGCGTCTTTGTGCCCGCGCTGATTCTGCTGCCCATGGCCATCGCGGCGGTGACGAGCATTCGCTCCTGATGCGTCACGAACAAAGCGCGGCCGCCGCACCCTCGGGACCGGTACACTCCGCACGGACAGCGGAGCGTGCCATGGCGAGCGTCGTCTTCTATTTCCAAGTGCATCAGCCCTACCGACTGCGTCGGTACAGCGTCTTTGACAGCGACCCGCTGTACTTTGACGACAGCAAGAACGCGGAGATCTGCCGCAAGGTGGCCTCCAAGTGCTACCTGCCCGCGACGCGACTGATCCTCGATCTGGTGCGTCGTCACGCGGGCGCGTTCCGCGTCTCGTTCAGCCTGAGCGGCACGGCGCTGGATCAGTTCGAGTCGTTCTGCCCCGAACTGCTCGACGTCTTCCGCGCCTTGAGCGCGTCGGGGTGCTGCGAGTTCCTGGGGGAGACCGACAGCCACTCGCTGGCGTTCATCCATTCGCGCGAGGAGTTTCGCGAGCAGGTGGACCTGCACACCGCGCGCATTGTCCGCACGTTCGGCCAGACGCCGCGTGTCTTTCGCAACACCGAGCTGATCTACAGCAACGCGCTGGCGGAGGAGCTTTCGCGGATGCTCGACGAGAGCGGGCGTCCGCGCTGGGCGGGCGCGATCTGCGAGGGTACGGATCGACACCTGGGCTATCGCACCCCCGACGTGGTCTACAAGCCCCCGAAGGTGGGCGGGTACGACCTGCGCGGGCGCGACGGGCGGCTGTTCGCGCTCCTGCTCAAGAACTATCGCCTGAGCGACGACATCGCGTTCCGCTTCAGCAATCGGGGCTGGGCGGAGTGGCCGCTGACGCCGGAAAAGTTCGCGTCGTGGGTCGACCGCCTGAACGAGACGACCGGCGAGGCCGGCTCTTCCCGGTTCTGCAATCTGTTCATGGACTTCGAGACCTTCGGCGAGCACCAGTGGGCCGAGACAGGCATCTTTCGTTTCCTCGATCAGCTTCCCGAAAAGATCCTCGCCGGAGGTCGCAACGACTTTCTCACCGTCTCGCAGGCGCTGGAGCGTGCGGCGCCGGCGGGTGAGTTCGACGTGCCCGAGCCGACGTCGTGGGCGGATACCGAGCGCGATCTGAGCGCGTGGAATGCCAACGCGATGCAGGCGGGCGCGCTGGAGGAGATCTACCGGCTGGAGAAGCCGATCAAGGACCGCCTGGCGCGAACGGAGATCGAGTGCCGCTCGGGCGGCGATGCGTCGCGCCGCCGTCTCGACGCGGCCGCTCAGCTCCTGGCCGACTGGCGCCGGCTCACCACCAGCGATCACTTCTACTACATGAGCACGAAGTACTTCGCCGACGGCGACGTGCACAAGTACTTCAACCCGTACGACTCGCCGTACGACTCGTACATCAACTACATGAACGTGCTGGACAACCTGCGCACGCGGCTGGCGCAGTAGCGTTCAGCCGATGACGCCCGCGACCTCGTCGAGCAGCGCGTTGGCCACCGCGGCGGTGGGAGCCTCGGCGATGAGCCGCATGATCGGCTCGGTGTTGCTGCCACGCACGTGCACCCAGGCGCGGCGGGAGGCCAGATCCACCCGCACGCCGTCTTGCGTGTCGATCGAGGCGTCGCCCGCGAATCGTTCGGCGGCAAAGTGAGCCCGGACCTTCTCCGCCGCGACCTTCGCGTGAGACAGGTCGCTGAGATCAACCTTGCGCTTGACGATCGAGTAGGAGGGCATCGACCGCACGATCGCGCTGAGCGGCTTGCCGGTCATGCGCAGCAGGCCGATGGTCAGGGCCATCGCCGCCAGCGAATCGCGCACGTAGGTCACACGCGGCCAGATCACGCCGCCGTTGCCCTCACCCCCGACAAGGCTCTGGTTCGACTTCATCGCCTGCACCACGTTGGCCTCGCCCACCGGCGTCCGGAGAACGCGACAGGAATACGCCTGGGCCAGGTCGTCGATCATGCGGCTCGTGGAAAGGTTTGCCGCCAGCGTCAGCCCCTCGGTGCGCTCGCCGCGGCGCTTCATGCCCTCGAGAATCGCCAGCACGCCCAGCACCAGCGTGTATTCCTCGCCGATGTAGGCTCCGGTTTCGTCGATGAGCGCGAGCCGGTCGGCGTCGGGGTCCTGCGCGAAGCCGACGGCGCAGGCGTTCTCGCGCACGGCGTCGGCCAGCCCGCCGGGCAGCGAGAGATTCTCCGCCGTCGGCTCGGGCGGATGGGGGAACAGGCCGGTGGTCTCGTTGCCGAGGTGGCAGACTTCATCGACGCCCACTTCTTCCATGAGGGCCATGGCGCCGGCGGCGCCCGAGGCGTTGACCGAGTCGATCGCGACTCGGAAGCCCTCACCAAGCACGGAGGCATCGGCGTCGGCGCCCGCGACGCCCGCATCTTCGACAGCGCCCAGCACGCGCGCCACGTGCGTCGTGTTCGCGCCGGTGTCCTCGCAGACGGCACCGATACGGTCCCACGAGACGCCGAAGGGCGCGCCGGTGCGGAAGCGATCGACGATCTTCGAGGCCAGGCTCGCCTCGGGCGCACAGGCGGCCGAGGCGAAGCGGTCGCGTCCGTCCGCAAGCAGGCACTTGAGCCCGTTCCACTGCTGCGGGTTGTGGCTCGCGGTGAGGACCATGCCGGCGACCATCCCGCGCGAGCGCACGCCCAGCGCATCGGTCGCGACCGCGACGGTCGGTGTCATCGCCACGCCCAGGTCCACCACGTGCACGCCGCTGCCCACCAGGCCGGCGATCGCGGCGTGATGGAGCATGGCGTTGCCGGCGCGGCCGTCGCGTCCGAGGACGACCGTCGGCGCCACGCCGTCGGAGCGTTCACGAAGGAACGCGCCAAAGCAGCCGGCGAACCGTGCCGCCACATCGGGCGTCAGCGACGATCCGACGATCCCGCGACAGCCACTGACCGAGAGCATGAGAGGGGCGGAGGTGGACATGCAGGCTGGCTCCATCATCCCGGCGGCCGCCGGGCCTTGATCTGGCTCGATCGGAGGGAACCCGGACCGAATCGACGAACTGTCAGGGCGACTCCAACGTTCCACCCAGCCCCGCGCCGCGAGGCGCAACATCGGAAAGACACAAACCGAACAGTCTGCAAACGACGGGTCGAAGTTCCGAAAACATCGAGGGTAGGTTGGTCCGGGGGCCTTGGAAGGCCGATCGGATTCGGGGGCGGGGGTTTGCGGGCGTTGCGGAAGGGTCGGACAGGAGAGGGGCGGCCACTAGGATCGGCGATGTTCGAGATCAGCATCCAACGCGAGTTCTGTGCCGCCCACGCGCTGCTCATCGGCGGGCATCGTGAAATCATGCACGGGCACAACTGGCGTGTCACGGTCGTGATCGCGGGGGGGAATCTCGACGCGGACGGCCTGCTCTGCGACTTTCACACCGCCGAGGACGTCTTGAGCGAGGTGGTGGGCCCCTTCAACAACGCGAATCTCAACGAGTGTCCGCCGTTTGTGAATGGCGTGAACCCCAGCGCCGAGCACATCGCGAAGTACATCGGCGAAGAGATGGCCGCGAGGCTGGACGAGGCGCTGCGTCCGCACGCGCGGGTGGTGAGCGTGTCGATCACCGAAGCGCCGGGGTGTGTCGCGACGTACCGACTCGCAAGGGCGGAGCGGTAAGGCAGGAGCAAGCGAAAGGAAGCGGGATTGTGAGTCCGGGTGATCAGGAAGCCGTGTCGTCTCGAGTCGCTGGCGTGCCGGGCCGCGAGGCCCAGGGCAACGCGGTCCCGTCGCCCCATGCCGCTCCCTCTGCGGAGACCGGCACGGCGTGGGAAGGTGCGCGTTTCTTCAACCGGGACTTGTCGTGGCTGGAGTTCAACCGGCGGGTGCTGGCGCAGGCGGCCGACGCGCGGGTTCCGCTCCTGGAGCGTCTGAAGTTCCTGGCGATCTTCACGAGCAACTTGGACGAGTTCTTCATGAAGCGGGTCGGCCTGCTGCGCCGGCTGATGCAGAGTGATCCGGATTCGCTGAGCCACGACGGGATGACGCCAAGGCAGCAGCTCGCGGCGATCCGGCTGGTTGTCAACGAACTGGCCGCCGAGCAGTCGCGTCTCTCGTCGACCGAGATCATCCCCGCGCTCGCGGGGGCCGATGTGCACCTGCTCTCGTACACGGAGCTCTCCGGTCGTGATCGGCGTCTGGTGGACGACTGGTACCGTGCCAACATCTTCGCCGCCCTGACGCCGCTTGCGGTGGATCAGGGTCACCGTTTCCCGTTCATCTCCAACTTGTCGGACAACATCGGTGTGCTGGCGGTTCCGCCGTCGGCGCCCGGCCGTCGCGGCCCATCGCAGCCGGAAGATCATGAGCCGCGCTTTGCGCGCGTGAAGATCCCGGTCGGCAACGGCGTGCGCCGGTTCATCCCGATCCCCTCGCGCGGCTCGAAGCGCGCCGATCGCTTCGTGCCGCTGCTGGACGTGATCCGCCACAATCTCGCCGACCTCTTTCCGGGGGTGGTCATCAACGAGCAGGCGGCGTTCAGAGTCACGCGTTCGGCGGGCGTGCAGCGCGACGAGCTGATCGATCCGGGCACCGGCTCGCTCCTGCGCTCCGTCGAGGAGGATCTCAAGCAGCGTCGCTTCGCTCGGGCGGTGCGGCTGGAGCTCGAGCCCGGCGCGAGCCAGGAGCTGCGCCTCTGGCTGCTCGACAAGCTCAACCTGGTTCCCCAGGACGTCTACGACCATCCGCCCATCGATTACGCTGCACTCTTCGAGATCGCCGAGATCGACCGCCCGGATCTCAAGGAGCGTCCGTACCGCCCGGTGGTTCCCAAGCGTTTCGCCCCGGCCGTGGCGGCGGGCGCATCGGCGCACGCCAACCTCTTCGCGACCATCCGCAAGCAGGACGTGCTGGTGCATCATCCCTACGAGAGCTTCAAGCACAGCGTGGAGCGCTTCATCGCCGCCGCCGCGTCCGACCCGGACGTTCTGAGCATCAAGCAGACGCTCTACCGCACCACGCCCGACTCGCCCTTTGTGGAGAATCTCATCCGTGCGGCCGAATCGGGCAAGCAGGTCGCCTGTCTGGTCGAGCTGCGCGCACGCTTCGACGAGGGCCGCAACGTTCGCTTCGCACGACAGCTCGAGAAGGCCGGCGTGCACGTCGCGTACGGCGTGGCGGGCCTCAAGACCCACTGCAAGACCAGCCTTGTCGTCCGGCGTGAGAAGTCCGGCCTGCGCTGCTATGCCCACCTCGGCACCGGCAACTACCACCCCAAGACCGCGCAGCTCTACACCGACGTCGGCCTGTTCACCTGCGACCCCGAAATCACCGGCGACCTCGTCACCCTCTTCAACTACCTCACCGGCCTTTCGGCGCCTCAGTCCTACCGCCATCTGCTCGTCGCGCCCTTCACCATGCGCAGCCGCTTTGCCTTCCTGATCGATCGCGAGATCGAGATGGCCCGGCGCGGCCAGCCCTGCGGCATCACCGCGAAGATCAACGCGATGGAGGACCGCGAGATCGCCGAACGCCTCTACCAGGCTTCGCAGGCTGGCGTTCCCGTCACGCTGATCGTCCGAGGGTTCTGCTGCCTCCGACCGGGCGTGCCCGGCCTCTCCGACAACATCCGCGTCGTCAGCGTCATCGGCCGATTCCTCGAGCACTCGCGCATCTTCCACTTCAAGAGCGGGTTCGAAGATCCGCTCGACGGCGAGTGGATCATCAGCAGCGCCGACTGGATGTACCGCAACCTCTCCAACCGCGTCGAGGTTGCCGTCCCCATCCGAGACCGCGAGGCCCGGCGCAAGCTGCACCGCATCGTCGAGGTCTCGCTGCTCGATCAGCGCTGCGCGTGGGATCTGCGCCCCGACGGCGGCTATGACCTCCGCCGCGCCGCCCCCGACGCCGAACTCGATTCACCCCAGGCCTCCGGCACCTTCAGCACGCTCATGTGGGAAGCCCAGCAGGACTGACACGCCTCGGCCAGGCCGCGATGCCTCACGCCCGCATGTAGAGATGCACCGCCGTGTGACGGTACACGTGCGTCTCCGGGCCGCGCAGGCCGGGGATCGCCAGTTCGATCTTCTCGCGCGCCGGCGGCTTGGGCGCGTCGGGGTCAGAGGCGCCCGTCCCGGGCACCGGACCCGCGGCGGCCGCTTCGCCCAGCACCGCTTCTTCGCCGAGGCTCTCGAGCGAGAGTTCGTCCAACTCGATCTCTTCCCACGCTTCCGGCGCGTTCTTCGTGTCGCCGCGACGTCCGCCCGACTGATGCAGCGGGTGTGGCGGCCGGCGGGGCGGCGCGTCTTCGTCGCCGCGCTCCCAGTCTCGCGGCGAGCGCCTCGACTCGCCCTTGCGGGGCTTGTTCCACTTCTTCGCCGGCCTCGCGGCCTCCGCCGAGACCGGCGCGTCGGCATGAATCTCGCGATCAAACGGCCACGGCGTGCGCAGGATCAAAAACCCGTCGTCGGTCAGGTTGGGCGCCAGCGTCTGCATCGCCTGCACGATGCGCTTCCAGCCCAGGACATCGCGCGCCAGCGGATACGGCGGATCGAAGAAGGCCAGCCGCACCGGCGACGGACAGCGGGCCAAGGCGCCCGTCCCCAGCGCATCGCTCTGCACCAGTTCGCAGCGATCTTCCACGCCCAGCATCTCGATGTTGCGCCGCAGCACCTGCGCGATCTGGCGGTTCTGCTCGACAAACACGACGCGCCTCGCCCCGCGCGACAGCGCCTCCAGCCCGATCGCCCCCGTCCCCGCGAATGCGTCGAAGATCTCGCTCCCCTCGATGTGCCCGCGCAGCAGCATGAACACGGATTCCTTCACCCGATCGGGGATCGGGCGGGTCACCTCCGCGTCGGGCGGCGTGTGCAACTTGCGAGAGCGAAACTCCCCAGCGATGATGCGCATCACGGAAGATAGGAGAACCCCCGCCCAGACGACTCTCGCGGCACCCCACCCAAACGCCCGCCGACTCTGGCATGAAGTCTGGCCTCGCCCGCTGAAATCCTGCGTGCGGCGGCCGCCTGATCTGGTGAATTGCGTGACGTCGAGGCGCGCCCGCTCGGTGTTTTCCGGGGCCAGAGCGGAGCCGCGGCGTCGAGCACGTCGGCGCTTGGTGGGATCCGACCGGTCTGATTGGCCCCCACCAAGTCTGGCCGGCAACACCCCTCTGGCCCGGTCTGATCGCCAACACCTTCTTCTGGGCCTTGGTCTTCGCGAGTCCGCTGCTCGTGCGCCGCGTCAACAACCTTCGCCGACAGCGCCTCCGTCGTCGTGCCGGTCTCTGTACCACCTGCGCCTACAACCTCGCCGGCCTGGCGGCGGGAACACCGTGTCCGGAGTGCTCGAAGAGTCTTGCGACGGGCGCGTCTTCCGGCTCTGAGCGCGTGCCGACGCGAGGGCAGGTTTGAACCTGTCCTCGTGAAGCACCCGGGGGCGGAAACATGTGACTCGCGGGCGCCGTCGGCACCTCTCTCCATGCTCGGATCACGGGCCTTCGCCCGGAGGATCGCGGGAGGGTGCGGCGTGCCCTGTGGCACGCCCGGCTCGGCCTTGGAACATCCCGCCGCAGGCGGACGCGACGGACGCTCCCTGTTGTCTCCCGACGCCGGCCGAGGGCGTCGGGTGAAATCCGAAACGTCCGCTATTTCGCGAGCGTGTCGATGGCGTAACTCGTGAACGGCGGGCGTTCGAGCCCGGTGACGACGCGCCAGAAGGGTTCGCCGAACTCGTCGGCCAGCCACGACCGGAATGGCCCGTTCTCCTGGCGCGACAGCTCGAGCAGCGTCGGGCCGCCGACGAACACCGAGCGGTGGATCAGCAGCAGATCGTCGGAGACATACTCCGCCTCGGCCGCCACGCCGCAGAGTGCATCAACCAGACGCGCGAAGAGCTCGGGCTGAACGCGGGCGAGCAGATCGGCGTCGTGCCAGACGTAGTAGCGGAACTTGGTCGCGGGTTTGCCGCGGACCACCATGCGGTTGCGCAGCAGGGCGGCGACTCCGCCGGGCCCGTCGATGCGTCGGTCCAAGAGCGGCCCTGGGACGGCGCGCTCGAGCTGGTAACAGAACGAGTCGAGGTCGGTGATGAAGCGGCCGTAGAACGGACAAACTTCGGTGTCGCGCTGCATCCCGAGGAACTGTCCGAGGCTGGTTGCGAACTGAAGCCGCCGCGCGGGGAAATCGCTCACCGCGACCAGATGGTGCTCGTCGAGCAGGGCGGTGACGTCGGGCTGCCAATCAGCGATGAGGAGTGCGGAATCGGGTTGTCGTGACAGAGCGCTCATGTCATCTCCCCTCGGACCCGCCCGCCACCCGACGCGCGGGCAGACGGACCGATCCGGTCGCTCGACACCACACCGACGGCCCCGGACGAGCGCGTTGCCGCGCTGTCCGTGACCAACACCGATCTCGTCGCCCAGAGCGCATCCCGCGGCCAGAACTGGCGCGCGAAACAAACTCCGGGCGAACAGCCGCCGTCCCTCACGGGGCGGAGCAGTCAGTCCGTAATGACACCATGCCCTTGCGGTTGTGTGGGCGCACGGAAAGCGCGCAACCCAAACGCACGGAGACGGCCTCTGACCACCCTCAATGTGCCTCAGAATCGCCCCCCGGACCACCCGAATAGACGGAATCGACTGCGAAAGTTGCGCAGTTCTCCCAATCCGAACCCAAACCCCGCGCCGGCCCGAGATCTCCCTCATTTTCTCGGATCGTTCCCGGGGAGCATGCCGGGCGGTCACCCTCCCGCGCGTGACTCGGCCGGTGGGGCCGGTGGGGTGGATGGGGTGTTTGATTGCTCGGGCGGGACGGCATCCCGACGTCCGGCCGTGCGCAGCCGATCCTCAATCTCGCGGGCGATGCGTCTGGCCAGCGGCGGGTCGTCGGAGATCGCGACCGCGACGGGGCCGGGCTCGCGCGATTGCGTGTCGAGCGTGGCGGTGTAGAGCGCCGTCGCGCGTGTATTGGGCCGAAGCCCCGGCGTGTAGAGTCGCTCGACGACCACGACCACGCGTGCGAGCGTGGGCTGAGGCAGGTCGATCAGGTCTGTGCTGCGATCGCGGGCGCCGTCGACGCGGATCTCGGGCGTCACGCTCGAGTCGGCCCGCACGGGCGAGAACAGGATCTCGACGCGTCGCTGCTGGCGGTTGATCGTGTCTTCCCATTCCTGGCTGGGGAGCGATTGCTCAGAGTCCCAGGGCGTGAGCAGTCCCGAGGTCGGCTTGGAGCCGGTGGTCAGGACGCCCGCGCGGGCGTCGACGCGCTCGATGGGGAAGCGGTACGAAAAGAGCACCTCGCGAGCGGCCTCGAACGCCGCCCGGTATTCCGCAGCTTCGACCCGAACCTCCGCCGGCGCGGTCGAAGCGCACCCGCCGAGCAGGGCGGTGAGCGTCGCCCCGAGGCTCATCAAGAGCGCGGCTGCCGCGCTCGACGAGCATCGTTGGGCCCTGGATCGCTGGCCATGAGTCATCACGGGTGAGGTTAGCCGATCCGGGTCATGCACGTCACGCGCCGTCAAAGAGCAGAACGAAGTAGGCCCCGAACAGCAGCAGATGGACGCAGCCCAGCAGCAGGTTGGTGCGTGGCATGCTGAAGGTCAGGATCGCGCTGACCAGCGTGAGCGCGAGCAGCACCATCTGCGCCGGCTCCAGCCCGAAGATCAATTCTCGCCCGGTGATGAGCGAAATCGCGATGACCAAGGGGATCGTGAGACACGTGGACGCCAGCACCGAACCCAGCAGGATGTTGACCGATCGCTGCAGGCGGTTGTCGTACGCCGCACGGACCGCGGCGATGGACTCTGGCGACAGTACGAGGACCGCCAGAATCATGCCGCCCAGCGCAACCGGCGCGTCAAGCCGCTCGACGGCGGTGTCGATCGGCAACGCCAGCTTCTTGGAAAGAAGCACCAACGGCACACCGTAGATCGCCAGCATCGCCGCGTGCAGCCACGTCGGTCGACCCGAGGTATTCGCGGCAAGACGCTGATCGGGCCAGTGGTCTTCGTCGACGCCGGAAGAGGAGTGCGCAGGGGAGTGGTCAAGCCCGGGCTCGGCGGCGCTGGGGGTCTCGATGAAGAAGTCGCGGTGGCGGCGGATCTGCACCATCAGAAAGACCGCGTAGATCCCCAGCGAAGTAAGCGAGAGAAAGACCATCTGGAACGTCGACAGCGTCGGCCCCGGCGTAGAGCGCGTGAAATTGGGCAGCACGAGGCACAGCACATTGAGCGGGACGATGAGGCTGAGGAACGAGATGGCGCCTTGAAGCGAGTAGGGCTGCTCGCGATGCTTCAGCCCGCCCAGGAGCATCGCGACGCCCAGAAACAGGTTGAAGACCAGCATGACGACCGCGAACATCGTGTCCCGCGCCAGCGTGGGCTTGGGCTCGCCGCTCGACATCACAAAGCCGACCATGGCGACCTCCAGCCCGGTGATCGCGAGGGTGAGCAACAGCGTGCCGCGTGGCTCTCCAAGCCGTCGGGCCAGTTCGTCGGCGTGGCGCACGATCGCGATCGCCGCCGCGAAAAGCACGCCGCACAGAACCAGCAGCCACGCGATCAACCCGGCGTTGGTCCCGACCAGAGAGGCCGCGACCCCCGGGGCCCCGAAGACAAAGGCCAGGGAGAGAGCGAGCAGCGCGAGCGGCCACTCCTGACGCCATGTGTGAGGATGCCCGGCGGAAGCCATGGCCCGATCGTTGCGCGCTTCGGCGGGCTTGACGACCCGGGTTGAATCTGTCACCATGCTGCGTCGCGCACCGGAGACCCCGGCCCGCGCGGAATGTTCGCCTTGCGGTCCCTTTCTTCGGAGTCGTCATGATCGAGATGCTGGACGCGTTGTCGCACGCCTCACCCCTCTCCGGGGTTCTGGCGCTCGCCCAGGCGAGCGAGGCGGCGACCGCGGTCCAACAACTCGCCGAGGCCAAGCCCATCGACCCCGGCTCGACCGCGTGGATGCTCATGAGCAGCGCGATGGTCCTGCTGATGGTCCCGGGGCTGGCCCTCTTTTACGCCGGCATGGTCCGACGCAAAAACGTCCTCACCACCATGCTCCACTCGTTCGTCGCGATGGCCGTCATCGGCCTGCACTGGGTGCTGATCGGCTATTGCCTCGCCTTCGGCACCTCGTTCCACGGGATCATCGGGTGGAACTGGGACTATGTCGCGTTCCACGGGATCAGCCACACCGCTCTCTACGGCGACAAGCAGGTGCCCGAACTGGTCTTTGCCATGTTCCAGGGCAAGTTCGCGATCATCACACCGGCACTGATCTCCGGGGCCGTCGCCGAACGCCTCTCGTTCCGCGGCTATATCGCCTTCATTCTGCTGTGGACCACGTTCGTCTACTGCCCGCTGGCCCACATGGTCTGGGCTCCGGGGGGCTGGCTGTTTGAGAAGGGCGTGCTGGATTTCGCCGGCGGCACGGTTGTGCACATCGCCTCGGGCTTCAGCGCGTTGGTGCTGGTCTGGATCATCGGCAACCGTCGCGATTATCCCGATGGCGCGATCATGCCCAACAGCCTCGTGCTGACGCTGACCGGCGCGGGGCTTTTGTGGTTCGGCTGGTTTGGCTTCAACGCCGGCAGCGCGGTGGCCGTTGAGCATCCCGTGGCGGGCTCCACCGCCGTGCTCGCCTTCACGACTACGCAGACCGCCGCCGCCGCCGCCGCACTGCTCTGGATGTTCCTGGAATGGCGGCACACGGGCAAGCCCACCTCGCTTGGCGTCGCGTCGGGCATCGTCGCGGGTCTGGTTGCGATCACCCCTGCCGCGGGCCACGTCACGCCTCTGTGGGCCATGTTCATCGGCGCCATGGGCTCGTGCGCCTGCTACTTCGCCGTCCAGCTCAAGGCATGGCACAAGCACGACGACAGCCTCGATGCGTTCGGCGTGCACGGCGTGGGCGGCCTGTGCGGCGCGCTGCTCACCGGCGTGTTCTGCTTCGTCCCGGCCGCGGGCCTTGTCAACGGCGGCGGCTTTGCGCAGCTCGGCAAGCAGGCTCTGGGCGCAGGCGTGGGCATCGCCATGGCCTGCGTCGGCACCCTGATCATCGGCTGGCTCGTCCACGCGACGCTGGGTCTGCGCGTCACCGAACAGCAGGAGCGTGACGGCCTGGACATCACGATCCACGGCGAACGCGGGTATCACCTGTAACACGTTGAGCAGGGGAGGAGGGGAGCAGCGAAGCGGGGTCAAGACAACCGACGTCAAGACTCACGCACGCCAAGCTCTTTTCCGAATCCCTGCTCCCCTGCCCCCCTGCCCACCTGCCCCCCCTCTTTCCCTTCCCCATGAAACTCATCATCGCCATCATCCGTCCCGAGCGTCTCCAGGCCGTGCAGGACGCTCTTCAGAAGACCCTCGACGAGGGAGACAACTACCGCCTGACCGTCGCAAGCGTCGACGGACACGGGCGCGCCACCGGAGAGACCGAGTACTTCCGGGGCCAGGAGGTGCGCACGCGCATGGCCCAGCGCACTCAGATCACCATCGGCGTCAATGACGCCTACGTCGAGCGAGCGATCGAAGCCATCGTCGCCGCCGCTCGTTCGCCCAGCGGCGAAGTCGGCGACGGCAAGATCTTCGTGCTTCCCCTCGAGCAGGTGGTTCGCATCCGCACCGGCGAGCGCGGCGGCAGCGCGATCTGATCGCCAGTCGGTCGCGCACGGCGCGTCCGGCCGCTCCGATCACGCACCTCGCTCACGGGAAGACAGAAAGAGAAACGCGCACGCATCGAAGTCGCTCGTGCGGCTGCGGTGCGTGCGCGTCTGTGGGTTGCGAGATGTTTCCGGCGCGCGATCAGGACCCGGTTTCGGGCCTTCGCATCATGCCGTCGCGGGCTGGGCGTTGCCGATGCCGCGGACCGAGGCGGCCCGACGTCGGAGTGCCGGCTCGTTGGATTCGGCGGTGGCGAAGCTCTCGCCGAAACGGAAGAGCCGGAACGAGTTGGCGAGAACGAAGATGTCGCCCGCGAAGTGATAGAAGGCGGCGAGCGGGAGCGCGTACTCGCCGATCTTGTTGAAGTAGCCCGTCGCCGCCAGCACCAGCCCGGCGATGGCGATGACGATCGACGCGGCGATGTTCTGCGCGGTGATGGCGCGGGTGCGTCGCGCGAGCTGGATGAGGAAGGGCACGCGCGAGAGGTCGTCGTTCATCAGCGCCACGCCCGCGCTGTTGGCCGCGATGTCCGAGCCCGACAGGCCCATGGCCACGCCGACGTCGGCCGCGGCGAGCGACGGACCGTCGTTGATGCCGTCGCCCACCATCAGCGTGCGATAGCCCAGAGCCTTGAGCCCGCGCAGTTGCTCGTGCTTCTCTTCGGGGAGGCACTCGGCCTCGATCATGTCCACGCCGACGTTCTGTCCCACGCGCGTCGCGACGCTCAGCCGGTCGCCCGTGAACATCGCCACGTGCTTGACGCCCTGCTCGCGCAGGCTCGAGATCACCTGGCGGCAGTTGGTGCGGACCGTGTCCTCCAGACCCACAGCGCCGAGATAGCGACCGTCGCGCACCACGTGCACGCCCGTCATGCCCTCGATGCGCTGCTCCACCTCTTCCATCTCGTGGCGCAGGTTGGGCACCGTCTCGGCGATCCACGAGCCGCGACCCACGCGGATCTCGCCGAGGCTGGTCCGGGCGATCACGCCGCGACCGTGGATCTCCTCGTGGTCCTGCGTGCCGTCGATGTCGATGCGGGCGGACCGGGCGGTCTGCAGGATCGACAGCGCGAGCGGGTGGTTGCTGTGCTGTTCGCCGTTGGCTGCTGCTCGCAGCAGTTCCGCGCCGTCCACGCCTGAGGCGGGCGCGAGCTTGGTGACCTGGAACTTGCCGGTGGTGATGGTGCCGGTCTTGTCGAGGACGACGGCGGTGATGTCGGCCGCGGCCTCAAGGTAGTTGGGCTGCTTGATCATGATGCCCAAGCGAGCAGCCGCGGCAAAGGCCGCCAGCATCGCGCTGGGGCTGGCCAGCAGGATCGCGCTGGGGCAGGCGACGACCAGCACGGTGACCACCGTCTCCATCGCACGCTTCTGCACCTCGGGGTCGTCCGACTGGCTCATGAAGAACCACACGATGAACGCCACCGCCATCACCACCGGCACGAAGAAGCCCGCGACCTGCTCGATCAGCAACTGTCGCGGCGTGCGCGACCGTTCCGCCTGGCGGATCAGGTCCGTCACCTTGCCGATGGTCGTGTCCCCGCCGATCTGCGTCACCTGGATGTCGATGCCGCCGGTGAGGTTGCTCGTGCCCGCGTACACCAGGGCGCCGGTCTCGGCCTCGATCGGGGCCGATTCACCGGTGAGCGAAGCCTGATTGATCGTCGAGCGGCCGGTGACGATGCGTCCGTCGACCGGGAGGTTTTCGCCCGCGCGCACGCGGACGATCGAGCCCACCTTGACCTCCGACAGCCGCACTTCCCGCTCCGCGCCGTTCTCCACCACGCGGGCGGTGTCGGGCGTGAGGTGCACGAGCTCGGCGATGGCGCGCTGAGCGCCGGTGGCGCTGCGACGCACGAACTGACCGAAGATCACGAGGATGAAGGCCAGCCAGCCCGCCATCTCGTAGTTGCCGTTGGCCAGCGCCGCGATGATCGCCACCGCCGCGAGCGACGAGCTGCTCAGCCGCACCGCCACGACCTCTCGCCACGCGGCGATCAGCAGGGGCAGGGAGAGCAGCACCGCGCCCAGCATCGCCGGGATCTGGATCACTTCCGGGTTCCCGATCCCCGCGATCCGCGCCAGCGTTGTGCACAGCACGAGCATCCCGCCCAGCAAGGCGAGCACGATGTACCGATCGATCTCGATCTCGTGGTGCGAGCAGCAGACCAGCTCATCATTCTGTGCCGCGCTCAGCGCGTCGGTGCTCCGCGCTCCGGAGTGGGCGTGCGCGTGGGAGTGGTCGTGCGAGTGATCGTGCGAATGGGCGGCCATACGGGGTCCTTGCGACTGGGTCCTTGCCATGCGGTCCGTGCGACAGGTCCTGACCCGTCCGGTCCTGATCCATGCCTTCCGGCTTCACGCCAGACGACTCAGGACCAGAACCGACCAGCACAGGAACCCTCCCAGAACGAAGAACTCGTCCCAGGTCACCACGTCGCCAGAGCGCGACGCGGCAAACGAACAATACGAGTCCTCTCCCCACACGGTTCGCCCGACCCCCGCCCCCACCTCACCCCACCCCACCCCACCCCACTCCGCTCCACCCCAGCCCAACCGCCTGCTCCCGTTCCTCCGCTCGCGCTCCGGGCGGGTATGCTCCCCCTTCGGTTCCTTTGCAGTGGCTCGGGGCCTGTGATCGGTGCGGATCCGGTCGCCGAGGTCCGGATTCCGCCGTGCCGTGGTGATTCCCGACGTGCAGACCTTTCTTGCCAAGCCCGATCGTCCCACTGTTGCCGTGCTGGGGCTGGGGCAGATGGGCCTTGTCTGTGCGGGCATTCTGGCCGGAAGCGGCGATACGTCCGAGGCGGGTCCTCCCCGGGCCGCTGGCGGGCCTGGCATGCAGGGGGGCTTGCTGCAGCGTCCGGTGCATGTGCGGCTGTGGGGCCGCAACGCCTCGGAGGCGGCCCAGGTGGCACAGACCCGGCGCAGCCCGCGCCTGGCGCACTTCACCCTGCCGCCCGGTGTGCAGGTCTGCCTTCAGGCGCGCGAAGCGTTGATGGGTGCCGATCTGGTGATCGCGGCGATCCCGGTGCAGTTTTTGCGCTCCGCGTTGACCGAGCACGCGGCGTTCATTCCCGACCACGTGGGGATCGTCTCGGTCTCCAAGGGCATCGAGGAAGGCACGCTGCTTCGGCCCTCGGAGATCGTCGCCGACGTGCTTGGACGCACCGGCCGCGATGATCCCGATCGGCGTCCGCGTCCGATCGGCACGCTTTCGGGCCCGACGATCGCGGCCGAGTTGTCTCGCTGTCTGCCCGCCGCGATGGTGGCGGCGAGCGACGACGAGGCGTTCGCACGCCAGATCCAGGTGCTCTTCACGTGCTCGTGGCTGCGCGTCTACACGAGCACCGATCTGCTGGGCGTCGAACTGGCAGGCGCGGTCAAGAACGTCATCGCGATCGCGGCGGGAGTGATCGACGGCCTGCGCGCGGGCAACAACGCCAAGAGCGCGCTCCTGGCCCGGGGCATGGCCGAGATCGCGCGGCTGGGTGTCGCGATGGGCGCCAGCCAGCAGACCTTCGCGGGCATCGCGGGCGTGGGCGATCTGGCGACCAGTTGCTTCAGCCCCGAGGGACGCAATCGCTCGCTGGGCGAGGCCATCGGTCGGGGGCTGCCTGCCGACGGTGGTGGTGGGGCGGGTGGGGCGGGTGGTGGGGGTGGTGGGGGTGGGGTGATGGATGTAGAGGCGTATCTACGTCAAAGCCCGTCGGTGGTGGAGGGCGTGTACACGACGCGTGCGGTGGTCCAACTCGCCGAGAAGTACCGCGTGGAGGTTCCGATCGTCCGTGCGGTCCACGCGGTGCTGTTCGAGAAGGTGGATCCGCTGACGGCCATCGGCGCGCTCATGAGCCGTGCGGCACGGCCGGAGCGCGACGAGGAGAGAGCATGAGCTGCCGATCCGCCGGTTTGTCCGTTCAACAGTTCACCCGATCTCACACAGGTGCGTTCGGACGCACGTTCATCGCTCTGCTTGGCATCCTTCTCGGCGCCTCGATGGGCCACCGGGCCCGCGCATGGGACGCGCCCGGGCATCGGATGATCACGGGGGTTGCACTCGACGCGTTTGTGTGCCGCGTGGACGATGCGGCGATCGCGTTTCTGCGCGAGCCGGGCGTGCGTGCGCAGGTCGCCGATCAGTCGGTGGTGCCCGACCGCTGGCGCGGCGTGACCAGCGCGTCGCTCGCGCACGTCAACAACCCGGATCACTACATCGATCTCGAAGACGTCGAGGCGCTGGGCATCCGCGTGCGCGAGATGCATCCGCTTCGGCACGAGTGGGTGCGCCAACTGGCTCTCGCTCAGGCCGCCCAGCCCGAGCCCCACCTTCAGCCCCAGAGCATCCCGCCGGTGAACCCCGCGACCGACACCGCCAAGACCGCGATGTACCCCGGCTTCCTGCCGCACGCGATCAGCGAGCAGTACGCGCGGGTCGTCTCGGCTCTGCGTGTGCTGCGGATCCTGGCGGCGATCAACGAGCCCTCGCGTCAGCCCCAGCTCGACATGGCCCGCGCCAACGCCAAGGTGCAACTGGGCCTCTTGTCGCACTACGTCGGCGACGCCGCCCAGCCCCTGCACACGACGCGCCATCATCACGGCTGGGAGGGCGACAACCCGCAGGGCTACACGACCGACCGCCGCTTCCACGCGCGCATCGACGGCGACGTTCTGCGTCACCACGCCATCACCGAGGCCGACATCCGGACGCAGGTCCGCCGCGACGCCAACGACCCCACCCCCACCCCCACTCCCACCTCCATCCCCGCCCGCACTCCTGAACCGTGGTGCCGCCATCTGCGGCAGAGCGAAGACCTCGACGCGCAGAACCCCTGGACGGCGGTGCTCGATCACATCCTGCGTTCGCACGAAGAGGTCGAAGCGCTGTACCGCCTGGAGAAGTCCGGCGCGCTCGACCAGGCCGAAGGCCGCACGCTGATCGTCGAACGCCTCGCCGACGGTGCGGGCATGCTGGCGGCCCTGTATCAGGCCGCGTGGACCGCGTCGGAACCCAGCGCGCGGAACATCAGCGACTTTCGGACCTACGACCAATGGCCCGGCCAAGAGGCTGACCAGTCGGCTGGCCAATAGGCTGGCCACTTGGGCAATCGGCAGGCGACCGGCGGTCGAGTCAGCGCGGTGCCGCAGGTGCGTGCGGGTCCGGTGTGAGAATCCGATCGATATCAGGCAGGATGGCGCTGGCCCATCGCTCGTAACCCTCTTCGCTGAGGTGGAGGGCATCGGGCATGACGGCTTTGGAGATGGAGCCGTCGGGTTCGAGCAGATGGCTCGAGATGTCGAGGAAGGAGACGTTGTGGTCGCCCGCCGCCGCCGCGTCGGTCGCGATGGTCGAGAGTCTTTCGTTCAGCTTCCGCACGCTCTCCTGCTGGGGGCGTGTCAGCGGACGCGGGGAGTCGGCGCTGACGCCCCTGGGAAAGACCGCCAGCACGAGGATGTGCGTGGAGGGGAGTCGTTGTCTCACTTCGCGCACGATGAGGCGCACGCCGGCGTCGATGGTGGCGGGTTCCTCGGCCTGAACTTCGTCGTTGCCGCTGGTGTTGTTGGTTCCGATCAGCAGAACCAGCAGCCTCGGGGCAGCGCCCGACCGCGGGGCGGCCAGGGCGTCGAGGTTTCCGTTGCGGATCCGATAGAGGACGTGTTGCGTTCGATCGGCGCCGATGCCGAAGTTGACGGCACGCCGCGGCACAAAGTGCTTCTCCCACACCGCCTTGCCCGCGCCTTCCCAGCCTTGCGTGATCGAATCGCCCAGGAAGATCAGGTCGATGTCGCCGCGCTCGGCACCTTCTCGCGCACGCCGGTTGAACGACTCGTGCCGATGGACCCACCACGCGTCGGTGCGCGATCGAGGCTCAAGGATCGCCCGCGGCCCGTTCTCGGCGTCGTCGCGCACGGAGGGTGGCGCGGCGGACGCCGAGGTGGGCGGCGCGGTCGGGGCGGGAGTGGGGGCGGGAGTGGGGGCGGAGGTGGGAGTGGGGGGGTCTGAGGCGATCAGCGTGAGAGCGACGCACATCCACAGCATGCGGGCATGCTACCGCCGGCGCGGCTGTGCGGCTCCTCCAAAAAGCCGCAGACGGCCCCTTTCAGGGCCGTCGCTGCGTTCCCCCGCACCCCAAAGGGGGCGGGGTTGGGGGTCGGATGTCTCTCTCCATCCAGCGGGGCGTCCCGCGTTCCGGGCGGTCATGCGCAAACCCCATCCGACTGCTTCACTCTGCCAATCGCGCCGCCGGGATGCCAGCACAATGGCCAGCGGCGTGCGAGAATTGGCCGTGCCCGGGTGGGTCTGCGCGGGTTGAAGCGGCTAAAGAGGGAACGGTCGCCCCCCACCCCCCATCCACCACCACCCGCCACCACCCACCACGCCCCACCCACCACCCCACTCGCAGGGCAGCCGGGCGTCGGGGCAGACGGAAGCGCGCCCGCAATGGTCGATCGGGCGAGGGCGGCCAAAACCGTGTGTCGGACAGACGCTCGTCCGATATAGACTCGCGCCGCAACCTCCCAAGGGCGGGGAGTGGGGGCGGTTCGTTCAAGGTCGCCCCGGACGGGGCGGAGAGGCAAGTCATGGATACGTTCCTCATCGAAGGCGGCAGGCGGCTGGAAGGCTCGCTGCGCGTGTTTGGCAGCAAGAACGCCGCACTCCCCGAGATGTGTGCCGCACTTCTCACCAATCAACCTGTCACTCTGCGCGACGTGCCCAACCTCGCCGACATCCGCTCACTGCGCAACCTGCTGGGCGAGCTTGGATGCATCGGCGAATACGCCGCGCTGGCGGGCGGGAGTGGTGGTGGGGGGCAGGCGGTGATGCGTCTGCACACGCAGGACGAGTCGCTGGAAAAATCGCACGCCCGCTACGAGATCGTCCGCACGATGCGGGCGAGCATCAGCACGCTGGGGCCGATGCTGGCGCGTCGCGGCTTTGCTCGTGTGTCCATGCCCGGCGGATGTTCGATCGGTGATCGGCCGGTCGATCTGCACCTGCGCGGCCTGGCCGCCCTGGGCGCCGAGATCACCCTCGACGGCGGCGACATCACTGCCCGCGCCCCCAAGAAAGGCCTGAAGGGCGCCACCATCTTCCTCGGCGGCCAGTTCGGTTCGACCGTCCTGGGCACCGCCAACGTGATGTGTGCGGCCACGCTCGCCAAGGGCACGACCGTCATCGAGTCCGCCGCGTGCGAGCCCGAGATCGTGGACCTCGCCGTCATGCTCACCAAGATGGGCGCGAAGATCAGCGGCCACGGCTCGCCCCGATTGGTCATCGAGGGCGTGGACGAACTCAAGGGCGTCGATCACACCGTCATGGCCGACCGCATCGAGGCCGGCACGTTCATGCTCGCCGCCGCCATCACCAACGGCGATCTCACGCTCGAGAACTGCCCCATCGACGCGATGCTGGCGGTCAAGGACAAGCTCTTGGCGATGGGCATCCACCTCGCCGTCACGCCCGGTGCGAACAACGACCTGCTGCGAGCCACCGTGCGCGTCACCAGCGCCCGCACGCTCAAGCCGGTCGAGTTCACCACCCAGCCGCACCCGGGTTTCCCGACGGACATTCAGGCCCAGATGATGGCGACGCTCACGCTCGCCGACGGCAACAGCGTCATCACCGAGCGCATCTTCCCCGAGCGCTTCCTGCACGTTGCCGAGCTATCGCGCATGGGCGCGAAGCTGATGCGTCAGGGCGCGACTGTCATCGTCAGCGGTGTGAAGAAGCTCGTCGGCGCACCCGTCATGGCCAGCGACCTCCGCGCCTCGGCGGGCCTTGTGCTCGCGGGTTTGGCGGCGGAGGGAACGACGATCATCAACCGCGTGTACCACCTCGACCGCGGGTACGAGAAGATGGAAGACCGGCTGGCGAAGCTTGGCGCGAGCATCCGCCGCGTCGACGACAAGGACCTCCCCAGCCACCTCACCGGCGGCGGGGACTGAAGCCCCCGCACCGCATCCAAGCATCCGCTGAACCCTCGCCCTCCAGCCGGCGGGGCCGCTCCTTTTCCACCCCCCTGCCTCGGGCATAAGCCGCGGCCGGCGGGGGGACGACCGTCGGTCCCTCGGCCACTCAGACCTTCAGCGAACCGGCGGCCGACGCCTTCGTATGATCCTCGCCGCGGGAGGAGATCCCGCTTTCGGAGAGTGCATATGTCTTCACTGCGCAGCGGCGGTTTGTTGGCGGGTCTGGCGCTGGCTCTCGCGTGCGCGGGCACGGCGTGGGGCGTCGATCCGGTGCGCAAGGGCGCGGGTGAGTCGCGCGCGAAGCTGACCTCGATGGAGCGCAAGCCCTTCGATCTGACGCTGCTCTCCAAGGTGAGCGACTGGAAGAACGGCGAGGCCCCGACCGCCGAGCTCTTGGCCGGGAAGGTCACGCTGATCGTGACCTACTCCGACTGGTACCCGCCCGCCCGTCGCGCGATCGCCGCGGCTCGTCGACTCGCCGAGGCGCACGCCAAGGACGGCCTGATCGTGCTGGCGATCCACCATCCCGAAGGTTGGGCCGAAGCGGCCAAGCCCGCGGCCCCGCAAGGCGCGACGATGCTCTTGGGCCACGACGCCAAGGGCGGTTTTCGCGAGGCGCTGCTCAGCGCGCAAGATCCCAACTTCTACCTGATCGATCGCGCGGGCCAGTTGCGGTTCGCCGACATCGCCAACGAGTCGGTCGAGGAAACGACCAAGTTCCTGCTCGGCGAGCAGCAAGACGCAGCCGCGAGCGTGAACGAGCGCGAGGCCGCCCAGCGTGCTCAGGCGCAGCGCGATGCCGCCCGCACCGCGGCCTTGAACCGCCAGAACGACATCCTGCGCAACATCCCCGAACTCTCGTTCCCCGCGCCGTCCGAGCAGGCGTACAAGGACGCGAAGTGGCCCGCCCGGCCGCGCGAGCAGACCGGACAGACCGACACGCAGGAAGACCGGCGCGTGACCCTGCCGACCACCGCCTGGGCGCCGCGAGCGCCCGAGCTCAAGGGACGCGCACAGGTTCTCTACTTCTGGCATCCGGCGATCGGCCCGACCTACGAGCAGATGCTCGGCTACGCAGACCTGCTGCAGCGTCAGCACCAGCGTGACTTGGCCGTCGTCGGCGTGCTCACCAACCTGCAGCGTCTGGGCGTGCAGGAGGACGAGTCGCGTCTGACCGACGCCGAGAAGGCGCGTCGCAACCTCACCCCCGAGTCGGCGATGCAGCGCGTCAACGAGTTCCTGACCGCGCGTCGGCTGGATCACTTCATGGTCGTCGACCTTGCCGGCGCGACGCTGCAGGCCGTGACGCCCAGCCAGCAGATCGTGCTTCCGTTCATCGCGATCGTGTCGAGCGACGGCATCCTGCGTTGGTGGGGCTTTGCCGGCGCGTCCGAAGCGCGCGGCGCGCTCGAGCGCGTCCTCGAGGTTGATCCGGGCATTCTGGCCCGGCGCAAGGTCGAGGCCGAGTATCTCCGGACGCTCAAGACCGAGGAGCCGGCGCCCGCCGACGCTCCCGGCTCGAACGCCGCCACGCCCCCGGGCAAGTGAGCCCTGCGCCATCGATCGCCCGCTGTTCAACATCGTGCTCCACGAGCCCGAGATCCCCAACAACACGGGGAACATCGGACGCACCGCGATCGTCTTGGGCTGTGCGCTGCACCTGATCCGTCCTTTGGGTTTCGACACCGACGAGAAGGCCTGCCGCCGCGCGGGCCTGGACTACTGGCCGAGGCTGGGCGTGCGCGAGCACGACTCGTGGGACGCGTTCCGTGCCGATCAGCAACCCGCCCGAGCCTGGTTCTTCAGCGCCCATGCCGCTCGCAGCGTCTTTGACGCGGATCTGAAGCGAGGCGACTACCTGATCTTCGGGAAGGAGTCGGCGGGACTGCCACCACCGTTGCTGGCCGCACAGCCGCCGTCGCAGCTCCTGCGTTTTCCGATGCTCCCCGGCGAGCGCGGGCTCAACCTCGCGACCGCGGTCTGCGCCGCCTGCTACGAGGGCGTCCGCCAACTGCTCGTCCGCGGCGACGTGATCGAGCGTGACGGCGTGCTCGTGCCCGCGCCGTTCCCCGGCGTCTGAATCTTTCCGTCAGCCGCGCCGATCGCTCCCCGGCGCAGGGTGCGGCGGGTGCTACACCTCGTGCCCGCGCCGCTTCATCCGCGCCAGCACCACGCACTTCCAAGGGCTGTAGAAGTCAAACGCGGGAGCCGCGTCCGTGCTCAACGTGATCTCGTTGCCGGCGCGTCGCCCGCTCCAGGCGATCAGCGGCGGACGGAAGACGTCGAACAGACTGTCGTAGATCGCGCCGGGCGCCTGCAGCCGCAGACGCTGCAAAAGGATCTCGAAGTTCTGGCCGTCCGTCAGCGCCCGATCGCTTCCCAAGACGTCAAAGCCGAACTTGGCAGTGTCCAGCCGCACGCGCTTGCCGTCGCGCAAGTAGATGTCGAGCAGGTGGCGCACCGATGTGCGAGTCTCCTTCGCACGGGGAGGCACCATCGATGGTCCCCACGCGTGCGTCGCCATGTCGGCGGCAAGCTCGAACTCCGCGTCCATCATCGTGCTCGGGCTGGGGTCCGGATCCGGTGCCGTGGTGCGGCTTTCGACCCGGCGGATGTCGCCTCGGATCATGAGCACGATGTCTCGCGTGCGGAGAACAAACGGCGGATCCAGCCGCGGACGCAACGGCTCGACCTGATAAGAAGCGTCCTCCCCGCCTCCGCTGCCGGCGATGAGGCGCCGCGCCAGCGCGGCGCGAGGTATGCGCGACAGTTCTCGCTCGCCGATTGCCATCGCGTGCACCCCAAGTTCTTCCAGCGCCGCCACACCGCGCTCCGCCGCGTCGCGGGCCAGCACCCGCGCGATCAGCGGCGTCGCGCCGGTGATGAGGCGTTTCGCGTCCGCGTCGTCCAGCTGCAACGCCGAGCCGACGGCGATCATCCGCTCCCGCTCGGTCATGTCCGGCGGGAATCGAAGGATGGTGACGTATGTATCAGACTTCCCCATGCCTCCATCATTCGTCCGTAGGACCTCGCCGGTCCCCGGCCGACGGGGCCCGTGCGAATCCGTACCATCCCGCATGACCCCCGCCGAGACCACGCGTCCTCACGCCGTCCAGCGATGCATCAACCCCGCCTGCGCCCGCGAGTTTGGCGTGGATCGCGTGTTGGTTGCGTGTCCGTCGTGCCACTCGCTGCTCGACGTCGTGTATCACTGGCCCCGGTCGCACGCGCTGTCGTTCGACCGCTTCACGCAGCGCTCGCTGACGACCGGCCCGCGCTCGGCCGCGGGCGTGACCAGCATCGGCGGGAGCACCGGCGCCGGCGCGACGCCCGCCGCTCTTGACTTTTCGGGGGTGTGGCGCTTCCGCGATCTTCTGCCCTTCTACGCGCACGAGAGCCAGATCGTCACCATCGGCGAAGGACGGACAAACCTGCAGCGAGCCGACCAGCTCGCGCGCCATCTCGGTTTCGACGCCGCACGCCCCGCCTCGGATCTCGCGCCTCTGTACCTGCAGTACGAGGGCTTCAACCCCAGCGGCTCGTTCAAGGACAACGGCATGGCCGCGGGCTTCACCCACGCCGCGATGGTCGGCGCCACCCGCGTCGCCTGCGCCAGCACCGGCAACACCAGCGCCAGCCTCGCCGTCTACGGCGCGCTCACCGGCAAGCAGGTCTATGTCTTCATCGGCGACGGGAAGATCGCCTACGGCAAGCTCTCCCAGGCTCTGGACTACGGCGCGATCACGCTTCAGGTCGCCGGCGATTTCGACGCCTGCCTCGCCCGCGTCAAACACATCGCCGAGAACATGCCCGAGGCCGGCGTGTACCTGATGAACAGCGTCAACCCCTTCCGACTCGAGGGGCAAAAGACGATCATGTACCGAGTGCTCGAGGGCCTCGACTGGCGCATTCCCGACTGGATCATCGTTCCCGGCGGCAACCTGGGTAACTGCTCGGCCTTCGGCAAGGCCTTCATCGAACTCTTCGAGCTCGGCCTGATCACGAAGGTGCCGCGCCTCGCCGTCATTCAGGCCAAGGGCGCCCGCACGCTCGATCGCTGCGTGAACGAACTGAGCCTGCGCTGGAGCCGCGGGTCGGGCGGTTCGCTGCTCTCGGGCGACTTTGACCGCGAGCAGGTGAAGGCGGAATACCTGCGGATGGACGCGCACAACGAGCGTGCCCACACCATCGCCACCGCCATCGAGATCAATCGTCCGGTCAACCTTCCCAAGGCCCTGCGGGCGCTGCACGCGATGAACGGCGTTGTGCGAAGCGTCGATGATCACTGCATCCTCGAGCACAAGGCCCTTGTCGGCCGCACTGGCTTTGGCTGCGAGCCCGCCAGCGCCGCGTCGGTCGCGGGCGCACGGATTCTGCTGGGCGAGGGCGTGATCAAGCCGCACGAGTCGGTCGTGTGCATCTTGACGGGCCACCAACTCAAGGACCCCGACGCGACGGTGGGGTATCACATGGGTTGCCGCGCCGCATCGCACGCCGCGGCGGACCAGAGCGAGGTCGGTGAATACTCCATTCCTCTGGGCAAGGTCGCCAACCGACCGATCCAGGTGCCCGACGAACTCGAGGCAATCCTCAAGGCGATGAAGGGGTAGGGGAAGGCAGCGAGGCAGCGAGGCACTGAGGCATCTAGGCATCCAGGCATCGAGTGATCGGGGGATCGAGCCGCAGGCGTCGTACGCTTGGAGCGTCAGGCGTTGGATCGCCTCCCAGCCATTGTGACCGCTCCTCGCCGCCTTTCCCCTCGCCGCCTTTCCCCTCGATGCCTTGATGCCTCGGTGCCTTGATGCCTTCCCCGCGCCTTCCCCATGCCTTCTCCCTACCAACTCCTCGCTCTTGATCTCGACGGCACAGTCTTCGATCCTTCGGGCCAGGTGCCCGATGAGAACGTTCGCGCCATCCGTGACGCGCGGCGTGCGGGGCTGCGCGTTGTCGTCTGCACCGGCCGCGGGCTCAAGGAGTGTTTGCACGGCCTGCGCGCGATCGAGCAGGTCGATCCCGTCGTTGTCGCCGGCGGCGCGATCATCGCCGATCCCGCCTCGCACAGCACGCTCCATCGATTCCACATCCATCAGGATCTCGTTGAGCGTGCGGTCGCACGCGTGCTCGACAGCCGCCACGCCGCCCTCGTGCTCAAGGATCCGGCCGATGCCGGCTTTGACTATCTGGTTGTCAACCCCGATGGATGCCCGCTTGATCCGGTGACGCAGTGGTGGTTCGCGAAGATGAACGTCGAGGTGCGCTTCGTCGAATCGCTCCGACAGGATCCGGCCCCGCACGCGACGGTGCGGGTCGGCGCCTGCGGCCGCGGGCACGATCTTGACCGCACGCGGGTCGAGCTCGAGCGCTCGCTGGGCGATGAAGCGGTCATCCACAACTTCCCGGCGGTCGTCGCCCCCCAGCACGTGAAGACGCTCTCCGACGGCCAGACGCTGAACATTCTCGAGGTCTTCGACAAAGACGCCACCAAGTGGAGCGCCATCAGCCACCTGGCGCTGCGATGGGAGATCGACCCGGCGCGGGTTGTCGCGATCGGCGACGAGATCAACGACGTGTCGATGATCCGGGCCGCGGGCCTGGGGATCGCGATGGGCAACGCGATCGACGCCGTCAAGTCGGTGGCCCGCAAGGTGACGCGCCCCAACACCGAGGCCGGCGTGGCGCACGCGATCGATCGGGTGCTTTCCGGCGAATGGTGAGAGCGGACGCGCGTCTTCCCCCGGGCAGACTCTCGCGTAAAGTCGGAGCCGTGCGCCAGACGCTCTCTTCCATCAAGGACCTTCTCGCCTCGCGGGGCTTGTCGCCCAAGAAGTCGCTCGGCCAGAATTTTCTGGTCGATCACAATCTGGTCCGTAAACTCGCCGACGCCGCGGGCGTGGCCGAGGGTCAGGTGGTGCTGGAGATCGGCCCCGGCACCGGCGTCTTGACGGACGAACTCCTGGGGCGCGGCTGCCGCGTCATCGCGTGCGAGCTGGACGACGGCCTCGCGGCTCATCTCGCCGAGCGCTACCGAGAGCAGGCGGGCACGAGCGCGTTCCGCCTGGTGAAGGGCGACTGCCTCGACGGGAAGCGGGCGCTGCACGCCACGCTGCGCGAAGTGCTTCCTCCGCTCGCCTCGTTCAAGCTGGTCGCCAACCTTCCCTACGCGTGCGCGACCCCTCTGATGACCAACCTGCTGCTGGATTACCCCAACTGCTCGGGGCTCTTTGTCACGGTGCAGAAGGAGGTCGCGGATCGGTTGTCGGCGTCGGCCGGATCGCGTGACTATGGCCCATTGTCGGTGATCGCCGCTGCCGCCGCCCACGCAACCACGATCGCCCGACTCCCGCCCGAGTGCTTCTGGCCAAGGCCCGACGTGACCAGCGCGATGATCGGCCTGACGCGTCTGCCCGCCCCGCTCACCCCCCGTCTGCACGCCCTGGCCGATTTCGTCCAATCACTCTTCGAACAACGCCGCAAGCAGCTCGGAGGCGTGCTGAGGGAACGCTTCGGCGTCGGCCCTGAGATCCTCCCCGAGGGCATCGACCCGCGCCAGCGGGCCGAGAACCTGTCCCCTTCTCAGTTGCTCGCGCTGCTTCTCGCGGTCGAATCTGGCGAGGGGCGAACCTCCGAGGTATCTTGAACGAAGGACATCGAAGACCGATTCACGCGAGCGACATGAGCACGCACGATCCTCAGCACTTCGCTCCGCTCGATTCGACCGCCGCCCCGGCGACGCCCCCTGCCTCATCCTCTCCGCGTGCGGCTAAGCAGCCCGCCGCCAACGCCGAGTCGCCCGTCTCGCTCGGCGGGCGCACACGCCCAGAGCCCGATTCCGACTCCGCATCGCTCGCGCACGCGCTGGAGGCCCCGCTCTTGGCCGAGTGTCAGGGTCGACTCAGCGAGATCTCCTGGTTCCGCTCCGCGTCCAGCTCTAGCGGGAGCGCCACGGGCACCGCGCGCTGGCGGGGGGAGGAAGGCGAGGCCGAGGTGATCGTCAAGCTTCCGCTCGGACCTTCCGAGTACCGCTGGACAACCGAGTTGGGCCGCTCCGACGCACGCTCGCCCACGCCGCGGGTCTTTGCCGCCGGTCTGGAGCTGGGCGGCTACGACCTGGCGTGGGTGGTCGAGGAGCGCGTCCGCGGCGAGCCCGTGCCCGCGCGCATGCGCGAGGGCGATGCGCTGCACGTGCTGCAGGCGGCTGCCGACTTTCACGACGCCGCCCTGCGCGTGCGCCCTGCCATCGAGCGGCCCCGGGCGCTGGACTGGCAGTCCAGCCTCGCACTCGCCCGCGAGGTCTGTCACGCCGGCGCCATCGCCGACGCGCAGCGCTGGAACGAGGGCGTCAAGAAAGTCACCAAGGCGCTCCCCCGGCTTCTGTCACGCTGGAACGAGCGACCCATCAACGCCTGGTGCCACGGCGATCTGCACCCCGGCAACGTCATCCGCCTCAGCCAGCCCCGCGATGATTCCCACGCCGGCGTGCTCATCGACCTGGCCCTCGTTCATCCCGGACACTGGCTCGAGGACGCGGTCTACCTCGAGCGCCAGTACTGGGCCGCCCCGCAGTTGCTCCACGGCGTGAAGCCCGTGAGCACACTCGCCCGGCTGCGCCGCGAGCGGGGCCTGAGCGTCGACAGCGACTACCCGATCTTCGCCGACATCCGTCGCGTGCTGATGGCCTCGCTTGTCCCCGCGTTTCTTGACCGCGAGGGGCACCCCAAGTACGTCGCGGCATCGCTGGACGTGCTCGAAAAGACGCTCCCGCACGTTGCCTGAGGGGCCCCTTCGGAGCGGTTTGCGGGTCGGTGATCTCCCGAACAAAGCCCTTCGCATGGCCGCGCTTCGGTGTCCTAGAATGCGGACCAAAGCCGATGGGGCTGCGGGGAAGCGTGGTCTGAATCACCGGAGGCACGGTCGTGGAAGCCTTTGACAAACTGAAGAAGCTGATCGCCGACGCGGAAGAAGACGTGCTCAAGTTCGAGGGCGGCAACAAGGCCGCGGGCACGCGCGTGCGCAAGTCCATGCAGGACATCAAGGCCGCGGCTCAGGAGATCCGCGAAAAGGTGCTGGAAAAGCGAGATGCCGGGAAGCCTTCCTGACACCAAGGTCCAGCCCGGCGCCGCCGCTTCGGGCCCCATGACATCCTCCGTCACGGAGGATGAGTCATCTGCCGCGCCCAGCAAGCTTCTGTTTGACCTCGGCGGGATCGACCTGACCCGCATCGTCGTCACCAAGGCCCAGCTGGAAGCGTGGAACCCGCATCGGGGCGACATGGCCCTGCTCGACGGGGTCGTGTGGCGCAACGAGGATGCGACGCAGGGCGTGGGCGTGCATCACGCGCGCACCACCGAGTTCTGGGCCGCCGGTCACTTCCCGGGCCGCCCGATCATGCCCGGCGTGCTGATGGTCGAGACCGCGGCGCAGCTCGCCTGCTATCTCTACAACGCGCGCATCGGCAAGCCCACGCTCGCGGTCTTCCTCCGCATCGAAGAGTGCGTTTTCCGCAACATGGTCGAGCCGGATCGCGACCTGTTCATCCTCTGCCAGGAAGTCAAACGCAACCGCCGGCGCTTCATCAGCGATGTGCAGGGCGTCGTCGAAGGCAAGATCGCCTTCTCCGCCCGCCTCAGCGGCATGAGCATGTGACCATCGCGGCCGGGCGTCTTCCCCGGCGTGCCCCTCAGCGTCGCCCTCAGCGCGGCCCCCGCCGTCGCCCCCGCCGTCGCGTGCGGTCCGTAGACTCTCCGCGATGAGCACCTGCTACCCGCTGCTGTTCCGTCCCATCTTCAAGGAAAAAGTCTGGGGCGGGCGTGCGCTCGCATCGCTCGGCAAGGCTCTGCCGCCGGGCAACATCGGCGAGTCCTGGGAACTCGCCGACCTCGACTCGACCAGCGCCTCGGGCGCCGGCGGCGGCGCAGAACACTCGCTCATCGCCAACGGACCGCTCGCCGGCCGCTCGCTCCGTGACGCCATGCACCTCTGGCGTCAGGACCTCCTGGGCCTCACGCGCAGCGCCGGCGCCTTCCCGCTGCTCATCAAGTTCCTCGACGCGCGCGAACACCTCTCCGTGCAGGTGCATCCCTCTCCCGACTTCGCCCGCCAGAACCCCGCCGCGGCTCTCAAGACCGAATGCTGGTACGTCCTCAGCGCTCAGCGCGTCGACGGCCGCGACCCCGTGATCTTCAAGGGTCTGCGCCCGGGCGTCACGCGCGAGGGGCTCGAACAGGCCGTCCGCGACGGTCGCGTCCCCGACGTTCTCCAGCCCTGGCCCGCGATCGTCGGCGAGTGTCACAACCTGCCGAGCGGCACCATCCACGCGCTCGGCGCCGGCGTGGTCGTCGCCGAGGTCCAGACACCCAGCGACACCACCTTCCGCGTGTATGACTGGGTGCGCGAGTACGCCCGCCCGCCGCGGGCGCTGCACATCCGCGAGACGCTCGCCTGCACGCTGGCCCAGGACCCGCCCCCCGTCACACGGTTCCGCACCGAACATCCCTCCGAGCCCACGCGATTGGTGACCACCGAGTTCTTCACAGTCGACGAGCTGCGACTGCACGCGGGGCTGAGCCGCTCGCTGCTCGCATCGCCCGTTGGGGTTTCCCCCGCGGAGATCCATCGCGCCCACGCGATCGTTCTGCTTCGCGGCAGCCTCACCCTCACCTCCGACGCCCGCTCGTTCGAGCCGCTCGCCCTCGACGCGGGCGCGACGGCGCTTCTTCCCGCGTCGATCGTGCCCGACGTGATCCTCACCGCCACACACGACGCCACGCTGCTCGTCGTCGACGTGCTCGGCTGAGCCGGAACCACTTCACGGGGCACGTTCCGGCACCGCTGGGGGCGGGAGGGGGCCGCTGTGCCGCGCGTCGCGGCCCTCTTGCTCACGAAGGTCGGAGCAGGAACGAGTTGTACACCTCGTGCGCACTGGGGCCAAGCAGCACCCGACGCTCCGCCGGAGCCTGCGAGAGATACGAGGCAAAGAGCGAGACGTTGCTGTACCCAAGCCCCACAAAGGCGGAGCACCGAGCCGCCAGAAGCACGTCGAGCAGCACCTCCTCGCCAAGCTGTCGCCCCATCAACTCGGCCTGAAAGTGCATGCCGGTGGTGGAGGAGGTCTTGCGCCCCGGCGACAGCAGCAGGCGATCGGCGTACCGGGCGCGGTACTCACGCACCGCCGGTTCCCAGTCGGTGAGCAGCAGCACGCGTGCATCGGGGGCCGAAGTGAGCAGCGAGGCGATGGCGGAGTGGTAGACCGAGGCGAGGGCGTGAACGTCGGTCAGTTCCAGCGTCTTGTCGCTGCCTCGCACGTGCACGGCGATGATCGGCGCCGGTCCGAAGGACTCGAAGATCGCCCCGGCTCGTGCCGCGATCTCGGGCCGCGGGCGCAGGTGGCGCTGCGACAGCGAGCGGTAAATCTCCGTGAGCGGGGCGGTGCGCCAGGGGTGGGAGGCGGGGAGCCAGTGTCGAAGCGAGATCACCGGCGTGTGAAAGTCGCTGACGGCGACCGTCTCCTCGCGGCCGAGGAAGAGCAGGCCGGCCATGCGCGAGTGCGCGCCCTTGAACGAGGCGTTGTCCCGGACGCCGAGGTTGCGAGCGTTCCACTTGGGAGGGAAGAAACGGGGCTTGCCCGCGAGCGACTGCTCCAGCGTCGCGTCCGACAGCGGCTCGAAGAATCGTTCCCACGCGTCGCCCGTCTCGCCCGGGTCGCGGAACCGCGAGTTCTCACCCCACCACACGATCGGCGTGCGCCCCGTGATCTCCGCCAAGAGCGCCTGCCCCAGCACGTGATCCACGTCCGACCAGAACCCCTGGCCCCACGCCCGGATGATCAGATACCGCGCGGCCCCCGCGGACTCCTCCACGGGCCGGATCATCGCCTCAACACTCCCGAGCGCTTTGCGGTCCGCGGCGAGGAACGTCCGGGCACGTTCCAGCGATTCGCGTGCGATGTCCGGACGGCGTGCCGCCACCGCCGCCTTCGCGACGATCTCCCACGACTGCCACGTGTCCCACCCCATCTGCTCCAGCTCGCGGCAGATCCGCTCCGCCAGCGCCACCAGCCCGCGCGACATCGCGTCGCGCGCCGCCGCCACCAGCGCGGCCTGACGGCCCGCATCCACCGGCACGCGCATCGAAGCACCAGCATCACGCGAACTCTGATTCATCGATCCAACGGTACGGAACTTCACGCCGTCGTGCCGCCACGCGATCCCGCAGAGCCGGCGTCTGATCCGCGGCAAGGAGAGCCGAAACGGAGCCAAAAGAAAACGCGGCCCGGACAGGTGTCCGGGCCGCGCTGGATTTCAACTCAAGCGAGTCGAACGACGCGGCTTAGTTGCCGACGTAGTTGACCTGCTCGTCGTTGCGGACCGACTTGGTCTGGTCAGAGGTCGTGACCGACTGGATCACGAACTGACCGCCCTTGGTGCCGCGGGCGACGATGACGAAGCGCTTGGTCTCACCGACCTTGAGGGTGCCGACGTTGGCGGTGACGGTCTGACCCTGAGCCGAGACGGCCGGGACAGCGTCGCTGCTGACGAAGGAGAGGCCCTCATCGAGGGTGAAGACAGCCTTGACGTTCGTCAGGTCGATGAAGCCCTGGTTCTTGACCTCGTAACGGAAGGTGTGGTTGTTGCCCACATCGACGACGCCGTCGTCGTCGGTGATCTGGGTGCCGATGTCAGGCAGGCCAGTGGTCGAGACCGAGCAGTTGGCCGAGACCGCACCAGCGCAGGGGCAGGTGGCAGTCGCGGTGGTCTGGAACGAGCCAGAGCCGGCCGCACGAACGACCATGGTGACAGCCTTGCTGGCGCCCGGGGCGATGGAACCGACGTTCCAGGTCACGCCGTTGGGACCGGCAGCGCCGGCGTTGTCAGCCGACACGAAGGTGGTGCCGGCGGGCAGGGTCGCGGTGACCGTCGTGCCGCAGGCGGCATCGCCGGTGTTGCTGACCGTGAACTTGAAGGTGAAGTTGCGACCGCCGCGACCGACCGGGCCACCCGTGGGGCACTCAGCAGCGATCTTGAGGACCGGCTGAGTGACGGTGGTGGAGACGGTCTGGCTGGTGGCCGTCAGGCCGCCGTCGGCGGTGGCCTGCGCGTTGTTGTCAAACTTGCCAGTCTTGGTGGCCTTGAGGTTGAGGGGGAACGAGCGCTCCTGGCCGGCGGCGAGGGTGCCCGCGTTGATCTCAACGACCTGCTTGCCGTCGCTGGTGGTCAGGCCGGCGGGCAGGGTGTCCTTGATGACCACGTTGTCGGCGGCGCCGCTGCCGGTGTTCTTCACCGTGATGTTGGCGACGATCGGATCGCACAGCAGAGCGCTGGGCGTCATGGTCTTGGTGATGGTCAGGGCCGGCTGGACGACCTGCAGGGTCGAGCACAGCGCGTTGTTGTAGGAGACAGTCAGGCACGAGCTGCTGCTGCCGACGGCCGAGGCGGTGGCGACGGCCTTGATGACCTTGCACTCACGCGGAGCCAGGTCGCCGATCACCCACGTCGGACCCGAGGGGCCCTGCGTGGCGGCGGGGGTGCTGCTCACGATGTTGCGGTTCGACAGCGACGTGGACGAAACGACGACGTTGTTCAGCGTCGTGTTGGTCAGGTTGCTGACGTAGATCTCGTAGGGGAACTGCTGGCCCGCGCGGACGGTGCCCGGGAAGACCTCGCGGATCTGCACCGCCGAAGAGGAGACCTCGCCCGTGGGGAAGGCCTGAGCCGCGGTCATCATGCCCGCGCCGATCACCGGGTTGCAGGGGTCCGACGCACGGGGGGCCGGAGCGGCTGCCTTGGGGGCGGCCTTCGGAGCCGGGGCCGGCGCCGGGTCACGCCAGTAGTAGCCGTGGCCACCGACGTTCGTCGGGGCGACAGGGGCGGAATCGCGCTTCTGGCTGCTGGCGCAGCCCAAGAGCGACGAACCGGCCAAAGCGGCCAGCGCGACAACGCTCGTCAACGTTCGACACAGAGACATGAGAACTCCTCTCAAGGCGAGATCAAGCCTGATGGTCCGAAGCCGCCAACCCCAGCGCTGGAGGCTTCGGCATTCGACCGAGAGGTCGTGCTCGCTGATCTCGGACGCAAGCGACGACCCTGACGGAACAAACACTGCCGGGCCAGACTCCCAGACCGGCGACGAAGGACAAACGATCCGGACCGCACGAAGGACAAGCCCGAGGGAACCGCGCTCAGTTGCCAGCTTGGTTTCATCGAAAGAATGCCCCGCTTGCGCGACGCTGTCCGCCAACGTCAGACCCGACCGAGAACCGGAGGGCCTAGGCGTTATTCTACCCTCTCTCCGTTCCGAGGTAAGCACCTACTCACCATTTCAACGGCGGAACCCCCTTTGCAGCCCTTCCGGGCCGCCGCGCCGTCGCGCAGACCCTGCGCATTGGCCGGGGTCCGTATTTTTGCGGGGCCCGAGGTTCGGCCGGTTCACCGCAGGATGATCAGCAGGGCCATGATCAGTCCCGGCACATAGAACAACAAGGTCAGCACGACACAGATCAGTGTGAGCATCAGACTGCGGTTCTTGAGGAAGACGGCCAGGGGTGGGATGAGGATCGCGATGATGACGAGCAGGAGGGTGTTGGTGCTGAGGTCGTTGGCCATGGTGAAATCCTTGGTTCGCGGGATGGAAGGCGGAGAAATCTGTGCCCGTGTGCGAGGATGAGGGTGATCGGGGCGGGTGATTCCCCAAAGAATACAGCACTCAGCCGGGGCAGCGAGCCGAGCGTGGGACGTTGTCCCGCCGCGCTGCCGCGGATGGCGTATGGGAAATGATCCATGCAATCGATCGAACGGTCTGGCGTGTTGGGCGGGCTGATCCTTGCGGCGGGCCTGGCGCTTGCGGCTCCGGCCTGGGCGAGCGAGCCGGCTGCGGCACCGGCGGCCGGCGCGACGGGGAAGATTCCGGTCAAGACCGCCGACGATCTGCCGCGGCATGTTTACAAGATCGAGGGCAAGGCGAGCGAGTTCCTGGTGAGCGACGCGCCGTTCAAGGCGTTTGTCGAGCAGGTGCGTGCCAACATCGAGAGCGATCTGGCGAAGTACGACATCACCGACAAGACGACGCTCCGCGGCTATCAGATGCAGCTCATGCAGATCGCCGTCTTCCAGGGGCGCGAGGCCGATGCGCTGAAACATCTCGAGAATGCCCGCGAGCTGGAGACCAAGGAGTCGACGCGGCTCATGATGGGCCAGAGCCTGCTGTCGATGTTCGCGGCACGGCGCGAGGCGGGGGGCGATCAGGCGAAGTTCGTCTCGGCGTTTGAGCGCGAACTGAATCAGCGCGTGTCTCGCCTGCCGTGGGACAAGGTGCGTGAGAGCGTGCTGCAGGCGCGTTCGCAGGCGCAGATCATCAACCGCGAGTTGGTGCTGGGCCAGATCAAGGGCGGGCTGGACCCGGTGGTCGAGGCCAACAAGGGCGAGGTGAGCGGCGATCTGGTCGGCGGGCTGATCTCGGCGAGGAACCTGCTGGACAACATGATCGCGCTGCAGCCTTCAATCGCGAAGGTGTACGGCGCGCTGGCGGAGAGCAACGCCAAGCCGCGGGTGGACGTGCTGAGCGCCAACAACGTCACCCTCGCCCCCGACACCAAGGCGAGCCCGGTGGTCATCGCGATCTGGGACTCGGGAGTCGACACGTCGATCTTCTCCGGCCAGCTCTGGACCAACGAGCGCGAGAAGGCCGACGGCAAGGACGACGACGCCAACGGCTTTGTCGACGATGTGCACGGCATCGCGTACGACATGGAGATGCGCCGCACCAGCGGGCTGCTCTCGCCGATCGACGAGATGAAGTCGCCCCTGGAACTGGTGATGAAGTACACCAAGGGCTCGAGCGATTCGCAGGCGGGCGTGGACAGCACCGACGCGCAGGCCTTCCGCTCGTACATCTCTTCGCTTAAGGCCGAGGAGGTCACGCCGTTCATCGAAGACCTGGGCCTGTTCGGCAACTACTCGCACGGGACGCACGTGGCCGGCATCGCCGCCGAGGGCAACCCCTTCGCGCGACTGCTGGGCATCCGCCTGACGTTTGATCACAAGACGATCCCGCGGTACGACATGGACCTCGCGGCGGCGGAGCGCTGGGCGACCAGCTTCCGCGAGACGGCGGCGTACATGAAGCAGGCGGGGGTGCGCGTGGTCAACATGTCGTGGGGCCTGTCGCGCCAGGACATCGAGGGCATGCTCGAGCAGCGTGCGGCCGTGAAGGATCCGGCCGAGCGGGCCGAGATGAGCCGCAAGATCTTCGCGATCATGCGCAAGGGGATGGAGGACGCGATGAAGAGCGCGCCCGAGATCCTGTTTGTTCCCGCGGCGGGCAACAGCGACAACGACAACCAGTTCAGCGAGATGATGCCCACGGGCATCAGCCTTCCCAACGTGCTGTCGATCGGCGCGATCGACTCGAGCGGGAAGCCCACCGGCTTCACCACCTTCGGCAGCAACGTGGTGCTCTACGCGAACGGGTTCGAGGTTGAGTCGTTCGTGCCGGGCGGCAAGCGCATGAAGTACTCGGGCACGTCGATGGCGGCGCCCAACGTGACGAACCTGGTCGGCAAGATGCTGGCGGTGAATCCGTCGCTGACGGTGCCTCAGATCATCGAGGCCCTGAAGAAGAACGCCGACCCGATGGCGGGCTATGAGGGCCGCTACATCATCAACCCCAAGCGCACGATCGATGCGGTGAAGAAGTAAGAAGCCGCACGCGCGATCCGCGCATGATGACCAAAGCACGCGGCCCGGGCGAGAGCCCGGGCCGCGTGCGTTTCGGAGGCGCTGTGAAACTCGTGGGCGAGTTGCGCTTAGTTCATGCTCTTGTCGGGCCAGAACTTGGTGCCCGCGAGGTTGGCGGTGAGCGCGAAGCCGGTGTCGGTGAGCTGGTAGGCGGTGATGGACTTGGTGGCGGCGCCGGCGGCCTCGTTCATCCCGCCGCTGCTGGTGCCCTTGACACCCGAGGCGGCGTCGCTGCCCCATTCGAAGGTTTCGCGGGTGAAGCGGTCGAGGGTGGCCTTGTCCTTGAAGGCGAGGATGAGCTTGCCTTCCTTGGCGCTCACGCCGAGGTTGAGCCCGCCGCTGGACATGCGCATGAAGGTGCGCTGGCCGGTGGCGCGGTCTTCGACCACGCCGTAGCCGTTGCTCCCGCCGACGCCCACACCCATGGCGATCGTCTCGAAGACGGCGTAACCGGCGCTGGTTTCGATGACCGAGCGGGCGCCGGGCTGCGTGCGGTAGAGCTCGGCGAGAGCGCTGTCACGCATGGAAAGGGTGCTGGCGCGACGGTCGGCGGCGGTCTCGCCGCTGGGCGTGGCGCATCCGACCAGGCTTGCGAGCACCGCGGTCAGGGCGAGCGTCGTTCGCAGAGTTGCTGATTTCATGGCAGTTTCCTTTCGGGTCACCTTTGGTCGGGAGCCGATCCGACGTCACGAGACGTGGAAGGCGAATCCCGCAGTCTCTCACTCTACCTGTTGGAGCGAGATCGCCCGGTGCGAACGGCAAAGAATCGCGGGGCGAGGCTTGGGGCTCTCGCAAGTCTCTTGATTGCAGTTTGTTCCGTGATGCCGCTGGGGGATGATCACAATGAGGTCTTTGCCCCAAATGAGGCTGGCGTTCGGCTCGGACGCTACCTTTCAGTCCCCTTCGGTGGAGACGACCTCATGAAGACGCGTGCCCTTGTTCGATTTGCCGCCCTCGCTTCGTCGAGCCTTCTGTCGACCGCGCTCTTGGCGCAGGCGACGACCAACCCCGCGACTCCCATGCCCAAGCGAACACTCGAGACCCGAAGCGATCAGCGCCTGGACAATTGGTGGAACGACGCGGTGTTCTATCAGATCTTCCTGCGCTCGTGGAAGGACAGCAGCGTCGGGCCCAAGGCCAACGACGGCATCGGCGACTTTCAGGGTCTGATCGACACGCTCGACTACCTCAACGACGGCAACCCCGACTCGACCTCGTCGCTGGGCGTGCGCGGGATCTGGCTGATGCCCATCTTCGAGGGACCTTCGTACCACGGCTACGAAACCGAGGACTACTACAAGATCGAGTCGGACTTCGGCAACAACGAGGATTTCAAGCGCTTCGTACAGGAAGCGGAGAAGCGCGGCATCCGCGTCATCCTCGACCTGGTGCTCAACCACACCGGCAAGACGCACCCCTGGTTCACGCAGAACCTCAAGCCCGGCTCGCCCAAGCACGACTGGTTCATCTGGTCGGAGACCAAGCCCACCTGGAAGGGACCGTGGGGACAGGAAGTCTGGTGGGATATCAGCCAGGCGCCCGGCGGCGAAGCCCTCAAGCGACCCGGAGGCGGGCCCTTCTTCTACGGCATCTTTTCGTACCACATGCCCGACCTCAACTATCGCAACCCCGAGGTCACCGCCGAGATGAACAAGGTGACGGACTATTGGATCCAGCAGTACGGCGTGGCGGGCTACCGGCTCGACGCCATCCGGCACCTCGTTGAGGACGGTGCGCAGCAGGAGAACACGCCCGGCACGCACGAATGGCTGCGCGCCTGGCACAAGCACTACAAGAAGACGCGCCCCGACGCTTTCACGATCGGCGAGGTCTGGTCGAGCACCGACATCATCGCCAGCTACGTGCCCGATCAGATGGACACGTGCTTCGAGTTTGATGTGAGCTACGCCACCATCGACGCCGTGAACAACGCCGACGCGAAGCGCATCCGCGAGGCGGCGGCCAAGGCGTTCCGGGTGTATCCGCGCAACCAGTACGGAACGTTCCTCTCCAACCACGATCAGACGCGCGTGATGACGCGCTTCGGGAACGACTTCTCGAAGATGCGACTTGCCGCCAGCATGCTCCTGACGCAGCCGGGCATCCCGTTCCTGTACTACGGCGAAGAGGTCGGGCAGGTGGGCGACAAGCCCGACGAGAACCTGCGCACGCCGATGCAGTGGAGCGACGCGCCCAACGCCGGCTTCTCGACGGTCGCGCCGTGGATGAAGCCGCAGAGCGATTACACCACCAAGAACGTCAAGGCGCAGTCGAGCGACCCGTCGTCGCTGCTCAACCTGTACCGGCGGCTGATCCGTCTGCGCAACGACAACGTGGCGCTGCGCACGGGCGACTTCCGCGTGGTCGAGCCTGTCGGACCGGGCGCGGACAAGGTGTACGCCTTCGCCCGCTCAGAGAAGATGGGCAGCGCCGACGACGCGATCGAGCAGAATCTGCTGATCGTCGCGAACCTGTCGGATCGCGTGGTGCGGGGCGTCTCGTTCTCGCTCAAAGAGGGCGGGTTCCGCAAGGCGGGCGAGGTCGGCGAGCTGCTTCACGGGACGGCGGTGTCGTCGTCGCGTCCGCTGCTGAACGGACGCGGCGGATTCTCTGACTTCCGCCCGCTCGATGAGCTCGCGCCGCGGACGCTGTATGTGATCGAGGTGAAGTGACGCTCCGGGGGAGAGCGGGGGGCTGCGGGTGGGGCGCGGGTGGGGGGGCGTAGGGCCTGTGGCCGATCAGGATCGGTCCACGCGGTCGCGCTGCGCGTCGGCGAGCCGCAGGCCGGCGCGCTGGGCGATGCTGGCCAGTTTCACGCGATCGTCGAGGCGGAGCTTCTTGCCGATGTTCTCGCGGTGGGTGTTGATGGTCTTGACCGAGCGGTGCAGGGTCTTGGCGATTTCCGCCGCGGAGAGGCCCTGGCCGATGAGCGTCAGGACCTCAAGCTCGCGCGGGCTGAGGACGTCGAGTGGTCCGAGATCGATGAGCTCGGCATCGACCTGCTCGACGGGTTCCTGCACCAGTTCGAGGGGGTGGCCGTCACTGCCGGAACGGCGAGCGATGATGAGGACGCGCCGGGGCGAGGCGCCGGTGGCGGCTTCGGCGCCCGGCTCGGAGGCTGCGTCGTCGATGGGCAGGATCCAGGAATACAGCTGGTAGCCGCGCCAGATCAGCCGGACGAGCAGGGGCTTGCCGGTCTCGAAGACGTGCCGGATGTTGGCGATGCGCTCGTTGGCGAACCCCTCGGGATAGAGCTCGCCGATCATGCGGCCGACGGCCTGATCCGGATGTGCGCCGGGCCCGCGCAGCATGCGCGAGATCTGCGGGTTGCCGTAGAGCACGCGTCCGGTCTCGTCCAGAATGGCGACACCGGTGAGTGGCTCGGTCGTAAAGGCGGCGAAGACCGCGCGCAGGATGGGATCGTCGATCGACCCCGGAACTGAGGGGGATTTGTCAGACACGGTGTGGACAGTATAAGACGAAAACAAGGTCCGCAGGTGCGAATGTGGGTCCTCGGGTGCGGCCTCGGGCTGGGGTGGTGAAGTGTGCGGGGGCTGGGGCGGCACAGTTACCGACGCGAGCGGTTATTCGTCTTCGCTGGGCATGGCGCAGTGCCCGCCGTGGCGCTCGTGATAGTCCTGGTGATAGTCCTCGGCGAGCCAGAACTGTCCGGGGGTGCCGGGCTGGCTGGCGAGTTGGAGTTCGGTGACGATCGGGCGCTTGCGGAACTTGTCTCGCTTGGACTGTTCGTCGAGGAAGGCGCGGGCCTCGTCGAGCTGCGCCTGGTCCGCGGCGAAGATCGCGCTTCGGTACTGCGTGCCGACGTCGGGTCCCTGACGGTTCAGGGTTGTCGGGTCGTGGAAGCGGAAGAACTGGCGGAGCAGTTCGCGGTAGGTGATGCGCTTGGGATCAAAGACGATGCGGATGGTCTCGGCGTGTCCGGTGTCCTCGTAGCAAACTTGCTTATAGGTGGGGCGGGAGACCTTGCCGCCCATGTAGCCGCTCTCGACATTGATGACGCCGGGAAGTCGCTGGAAGAGATCTTCGACGCCCCAGAAGCAGCCGCCGGCGAAGTAGGCGGACTGGGTGGGGATGGGGAGCGACGCGCCCTCGAAGCCGCGAGAGCCGTCGGCCTTGTTCTCGACGAACTCGAGCGATGCGCTGTTGACGCAGTATCGCAGGCCGGTGGGCTTGGGGCCGTCGTCGAAAACGTGGCCGAGGTGGGCGTGGCAGCGGGTGCAGAGGATCTCGACGCGGACCATGCCGAGCGACTCGTCCTTTTCGTAGGCGATGTGGTCGCGGTCGAAGGGCTGGAAGAAGGAGGGCCAGCCGGTGCCGGAGTCGAACTTGTTGTCGCTGGCGAAGAGGGGGAGATCGCAGAGCTTGCAGACGTACACGCCGTTCTTCTTGTTGTCGAGGAGATTGCCGCAGAACGGACGCTCGGTGCCCTTGGCGAGGATGACCTTGGCGTCTTCGGGGCTGAGGGATCGCGCGAGGCGCTGGACCTCGGCGTCGGGGATGCGGGTGATGTCGTAGGCCGAGCGTGAGTAGCGGCGGGCTTCGGGCGAGGTCGCGGGCATGCTTGGGTCCTTGGGAGCGACGGACGGCGAAGAAGAAGCGGCGGGCGCAGCATCGACCGGAGGCGCTCCGGCGGCGGCGAGCAGGGAGACCGTGTTCGAGACGCTGGATGTTGCCGTGCGCAGCATCCATGCGGTGCTGATCGTGACGGCGGCCGCCAAAGCGAGGCCAAATCCGATCGATCGCTGAAGGCTCATGAGGCGCTCCGATGGGTGGCGGGAGTGGGAATCAACGGTCGCAAGAGCGGCCACAGGCTCTGAGTACCCTTCGATGCTCGCCGGGCGGTGGATGGTTCATCCAAAACAAGACCAAACGGGGCATCCTTCCGAAACACGAACCAGAGGCCCGGGTGAAGCCGCAAGAAAGCCCACGTCCGCGGCGTTGGGCCCGAGAGGTGCCGGGGCTGTGTCGACGGGGCGAGAAAATCGGGATGATGTCGGGCTGCACGCGGCGTCTGGACCAGCAGCAGCGACCGGGAGATGAGTCATGCGCAAGCGGACGGGAAGGTGCGGGTGGGCGGCGTGGGGATGTGCGGCATTCGTGGCGGGGGTGCTGGGGCTGGCGCCGGTCGAGCCGAGCGACGCGCCGGAGCAGACGGAGGGTGCGCCGTTGCTGATGGGGCCGCGGGTGATCAGCGAGCCCGGCGAGGGCGGCGGCCCGGCGCGGACCGAGTCGATGACCAGCGACAAGCCGACGCTGATTGAGCGATCGTTCAACGGGAGCATGAAGCGACTGGACGAGCGTCCGGAGATCGCGGCTCTGGAGCGGCTGACGCTGAGCGAGGGCGAGCGAGCGGCGGTGCACGAGGTGTTGACGCTCCGCGTGGCGAGTGTGCGCCGGGTGCTGGACGAATCGATGGATCTGTTCCTCGAGGTGCAGGGGCTGCGGCAGTCGGGCGTCTTGGGCGGGAGTCTGGTGGCGGGGGAGCGCCGCGGCACGGACTCGGATGAGCGTCGGGCCGCGATGGAGAAACTCGCGGCGCTCCGCGAACGGATCATGCCGCTGCTGGAGCCCGCGCTTCTGGAGCAACTGTGCGAGGTGCTGGAGCCCGAGAACGGGGCGGCGCTGCGCGCGTTGGTGGAGTCGTATCGCGCCGCGCTGATCGGCGAGGAGCTGGCGACTGCGCGAGGCAAGCGCGCGACGGGGCTGGGCGGCGTGAACGACGAGGATGCGGCGCGCGAGCGCCGGGCCGAGGTCACGCCGCTGGCATTGCGACGCTTTGAGACGAACCAGACTCTGCGTGAGATGGCGCGGTCGCTGGCGGCGGAGGTCGCGGAGCGGCGCGAACGGCTGGACGCACTCTTGACGACCGTCGGCGCGAGCCCCGAGCAGGCGGAAGAGATCCGGCGCATCGCGGTGGAGGCCGGGCTTGGCAACGGCCCGGCAGACGCACGCGCGCAGGATCGGCGCGCCGAAGCGCTCCGCAAGATCCTCGCCCAACTCACGCCCGAGCAGCGGCGGCGGTGGATCGAGAGCCGCCGTGCGGCGGAGAACTGAGGTCGGCGCGTTCGGCGGGTGCGTGACGGCTGGTGTTGAAGCGGCCGAGGATCGGACGATCAGCCCGCGGCGCCGACCTGCCACTGCTTGATCGCGTCGACGGGCGCGAGCAGCATGAGGACGTTGAGCGACAGATTGTCGCGGATCGTGAAGAGCAGCACGACCTCAAAGACGACGAACACCGCCAGCGTGCGCACGAGCCCGAGCCTTGATGCCAGCACGTAGCCGGCAGCGCAGGCGAGGAGATCGCCCATCGCGTTCACCACGCTGTCGCCGGTGTAGTCCAGCGAGGCGGTCGCGGCGCGATAGCGATCGATGATGATCGGCGAGTTCTCGAGGATCTCCCACGCCGCCTCGATGAGCATCGCGACGACGAACAGCTGCGTGCGTCCCGCGAAGCGCGAGCCGCGACCAAGCCAAGTCGCCAATGCGGCGAGAGCGAAGAAGAAGACAAAGCCGTGCGCGACGTGGGTGAAGGAGTACGGATCCAGAAGATGCTGGCTCGTGTGCCGCGACCATGCGCTGCCGACCCAGAAGCGGGGCGTCTCGCAGGCGCAGAACCAGGCGCGTCCCATCGATCGCATCGCGAGAGCGACGACCAGGCCGATCGCGCTCACTGCCACCAGCGGCATGAGAAGCTGCGTGCGCCAGTCCGGACGCAGGCTCGCGTCGGAAGGGGGGGCGACGGGCGCAGGGTTGGTGCTCACGGGCGAGGCTCCTTCGGCACGGCGGTGGGGGCGGGGGCACCAGCCGGGGCATCGGCGGGCGCACCGGCGGGCGCAAGGGCGGGCTGGATTGCTGCAAGCACGCGGCGGTAGAACTCGGCCTGTGTGTCGTTTCCCTTGTGCCAGCGCCAGACGATCACGAGGTCTTGCGTGGGGTCGATGAAGATCGAGTGATCGCCCGCGCCTTGCGCGGAGAAGGCCGCACGCGATGCCGCGGGCCAGCGTCCCTCGTTGTTGAGCCACCACAGATAGCCGTAGTCGCTCTTGACGCCCTGCTGACGCGTGGCGCGGCTGATCCAGTCGGGGCTGAGAATCTGCCGGTCGGCCCAGCGGCCGCCCCGCGCGATGAGCAGGGCGAAGCGGGCGTGGTCGAGCGTGTTCATCCAGAGCCCGCCTCCCCAGCGTGTTCCGCCGCTGACGGAGGGGAGCTGCGTGGGCACGCCGCGGACGTCGACGGTGACGGTGGCGTTGTCGTAGGGGACCCACTTCCAGGTGTTGGAAGCGCCGATGGGGTTCATGATCTCGGTGCGCAGGACGTCTTCGAGCGGGCGCTGCCAGAGGCGGAGCATGGCGAGCGCGCAGCGGTTGATGCGCACGTCGTTGTACTCGAAGTAGGTTCCCGGTTCGCGCCGCTCTCGGGGCTTTTGTGCGGCGCGTCCGTACTCGGCTTCGCCGATGAAGTCGGACGACTTGTCGAAGAGCGAGCCGGTCCACTCGCTGGTCATGGTGAGGAAGTGTGCCCAGGTGATGGCGGGATGATGCGGCGTGTCTGGCGCGGGGTCGAAGCCGCCGTCGTGGACGCGTCGTCCGACGGGCTCGTTCTCATCGGCGATGAGCCCGCGGTCGATCATGAGGCCGACGAGTGTGGCGAGGTAGCTCTTGGCGACGCTGTAGGTGGGATCGACGGCGCGGACGTCGCCGAACTCGGCGATGAGGAAGCCGTTCTTGATAATCACGCCGTTGGTGGCGGCGCGTGACGCCGGGAGCGGGCCGATGCTTCTGCCGAAGATCTCGTGCTGACGGGAAAAGTCCCAGTCCGAGCCCTGCGTCTTGGCCCATTCGACCGCGGCCGCGATCGCATCGTCGTTGAGGCCGAGTTCGGAGGGGCGGCGGCGTTCCCACTCCGCGCCGGGCACGGTCCGATCATCGGCGTGTTTCGCGGCCTGAGCGAGTGCGGGCCCCGCCGAATCGGCGGGCGGGGTGTTCGCCTCGGTCCTCGCGTGCGCGAGCGAGGGGTGCAGCAGCGAGGCGAGCAGGATCGACAGCGCGAGAGGCGAACGCATCATGGAGCCGAGTGTACAAGGACCGCGCGGACGCGAGGCGAGCGCCGGGTTGCGGTACCATGCGAACATGACACCTCGATCCTCACGCGTGCTGGGCGGCTTGGAAGGTGCTGACGCCTGCGACTCGATAGTGACGGACTTGGGCGCGAAGGTGAAGCGCGCGGCGGCGATAGGGCTGGTTGTCGCCCTCGGCACACTGGGCGCGTGCGCCAGCGGCGGGGCGCGGAGTGGAGCCGGGCCGGCGGAGGCGCCGCTGGTGCTTGTGTATCTCAAGAGCGGCCCGACGAGCGGCACGGGGACGAAAGAGGCCCGAGCCGAGATCTTCCGCGGGCACATGAGCAACATGCAGCGGCTGTCCGACGAGGGAAGGCTCATCATCGCAGGACCATTCTCCAAGCCGCGCGACAAGTCGTGGCGTGGGCTGTTTGTCATGGACGTGCCGACGGAGGCGCAGGCTCTGGCGCTTGGCGCAAGCGACCCGGGGGTGATCGCGGGCGAGTTTGTGCTCGAGGCGCGGGCCCTGCGCGCATCACCGGATTTGCGTGAGACGCTGCGGCTGGAGCGGGAGCTCAAGGCACGCACCGCCGATGCGCCCAAGCCCAAGCCCGGCGAGCCGCCGGCCAACATTCGCGCGTACACGCTGGTGCATACGCCGGATATTCACGCGGCGGTGCGAGCGATCGAAGATGCGCAGATCGCTGCCCACGACGGCGCGCGAGACGGTGCGAGCGTTGGCGCGGCAGCTCCATCGGGTGCGACCGCGGAGGGTGGTGCGCCCCGCATCGTCTGGGCCGCACGCTTCGCGGAAGGTGACGGCGGGGTGCTCGCGCTGAGTGTTGCGGACGCTGACAAGGCGCGGGCATGGCTCACGGCCATTGGCGCTCCGGGCGAGGTGGATGGCTGGTGGTCGACGACGTCGCTGATGGACCTGCCCGCGCCGGCGCGACGGATCGCTCGGTGATGGACGTCTCCGCGTGACGAACGCGTCGGCTTCGTCTCTCCATCGCGCGTCGCCAGAGGGTTTCTTGCGCTTGCGTGCGGCAAGAAGGGATGGGCGTTGGCTAGCGAGCGTCGATGTCACGACTGCCGAGCGCGACGATGTGACCCAGCGTGCAGCCGACGCAGCCGCAGGGGCGTGGGGCCGGGGCGAACGCGTAGATGCCGCGGGCGGGAGGGGTGAACGAGGACGCGGGTTGCTCGCCGTTGTTGTTCGCGAGGGCCGGAAGCTGCGGCAGAGCGCCGACCTTGGGCTGCTCGCCCGCCTTGTAGATGCTGACGCCGTCCTTGATGGTCTCGACGACGGTGAGATCGCTGAGCTTCTCGATGTCGACGGCGAAGGGATCGGCGGAGAGGACGGCGAAGTCGGCGACCTTGCCGACTTCGAGCGAGCCCTTGGTCTTCTCTTCGAAGTGCTGGTACGCGCCCCAGATGGTGAGGCTCTTGAGGGCCTCGTTCACGCCGATGCGTTCGTCGGCGCCGAGGATGTCGCCGCTGCGGGTGCGCCGCGTGACGACCGAGGAGAGGACGCGGATGGCGCTGGGCTGGGCGACGGGCGAATCGTGGTGCTGGGTGAAGATGATGCCGCGGCGGAGGGCGGAGTTGGCGGGCGAGATGCGTTCGGCGCGGACGGCGCCGAGGGTTTCGTCGCGGTGCCAGTCGCCCCAGTAGAAGCAGTGCATGCCGAAGAGCGAGGGGATGATGCCCAGTTCCTTCATCGAATCGAGCTGGTCGAGCCGCACGGTCTGGGCGTGGATCGCGACGCTGCGCCGGTCGGCCATGCCGTGCTTGCCGACGGCGTCGCGGACGGCGGAGATGTACTGATCGATCGCCGCGTCGCCGTTGCAGTGGGCGAGGACCTGCCAGCCGTTGGCGTAGGCCTTCTCCACCTTGGCGGCGATGACGTTGTCGGGCAGCGTCTCGTAGCCGCGGTAGTTGGTGGCGGCGCCCGGCGGCGGGACCTTGTAGGGCTGGGAGAGATAGCCGGTCTTGCCCTGGATGGAGCCGTCGAGATTGAGCTTCACGCCGCCGACGCGGTAGCGGTTGGTGTAGGACCTGGAGTGCCACGGCGACTTCATCTCCGGCGGCTCGTCGGTGAAGATCATGTCCATGTAGGAGACGACGTCGATCTTCATCTGCCCGGCCTCGGCGAGGCGGACGAAGCTGGTGTGCGCCGGGCCGGTGGCGCGGCCTTCCTGGCCGGTGGTGTAGCCGTGGCGGATGTACATCTCCTGCCCCATGACGGCGAGCTGGGCGAATTGCTCGGCGTTCAGACGCGGGAAGATCTTCATCGCGCCGAGCATGAACGCGGTCTCTTCGAGCACGCCGTTGGGCGTCTTGCCGTCGGCCTCGCGGCGGATCACGCCGCCCTGCGGGTCCTTGCTGTCGGCGGTGATGCCGGCGAGCTCGAGCGCCTTGGAGTTCATGACGCCCAGGTGACAGGACTGATGGATGATCAGGATCGGGATGTCTTTCGCGACGGCGTCGAGGTCCTGACGCGTCGGGTGGCGCTGCTCGGCGATCTGGGCGTCGTCGTAGCCGAAGCCCAGGATCATGTTGAACTTCTTGGAAAGGTCAGTCGCGGCGTAAGCGCGGAGCAGATCCTGGATCTTGGCGATGGAGTTGCCCTCGCCGTCGGGCGCGGGGAGGAGATTGGCCGACGCGGCCTGCAGACCGGTGGTGAAGACGTGCCCGTGGCCGTCGATGAAGCCGGGGAGCAGAGCCTTGCCGGCAAGATCGATGGACGTGGTCGAGGCGGTGCGGAGCTTGTCGATGTCGGCCTTGGAGCCCACGGCGATGATCGTGCCGCCCTTCACCGCGATCGCCTCGGCCCGCGGGGCAGCATCGTTCATGGTGATGATGGTGCCGCCGGAGTAGATGGTGTCGGCGGCGGGCGTCGCGGCGGGCTGGGCGTGCGCGACGGTGACGATGAAGAGAGCGGGCGTGATGACGCGAGCGAGAGCGGCGTGCATGCGAGTCTCCGGGAGAGGCGGCGGGCGATGCCGCGGAGAGTCTACAGAATGCAAAGAAGAGTGATACGGCGCGCGAGGCCCGCTATCGGCCGCGGGGTCTGAGGCCTAAAGGGCCGCCCGGACCAAGCCCTGGGCGCGAGCTCAGCGGCCGCGGCGGGACGTCTGTAGGGCATGAGATGTCGGCACCGCGGCCATCGCGCGGAGTTGGTACTCGCCGACAGTCAGCCATTCGCGATGCTCAGACGACTCGATCGTCCTTGCTGATCCCCAGCGCCGGCCTCACATCCAGCGGCACCAGCACCTCGCGGCCGGCCTTCTGCTCGATCATCTGCTTCGCAGTGTCGGGGTCGACGTAGTCGCTGTGGCACGAGAGCTTGGCGGCCTCGTCGCCCTTTCGCTTGGTCGCTTCGTCGCTGCCCATCGCCTTCTTTGTCTTGTTCGCGAGCTTGTGGATCTCGTCGGGGCTGAGAACGCCGCGCTTGGCGAGGATTTCCTGCTGCTCGGGCGTGAGGGCGGCGGACTTCACGGGAGCGCCGGGCTTGCCGTTGGCGCCGACGCGTTCAAAGCCCTCGGCCTTGCCGGAAGCGAACTCCTGGATCTCCTTGCTGATGCGGACGCTGCACCAGTCGTGGCCGCACATGGCGCAGAAGTCGGTGTCAACGTCGAGGTCTTCGTCGTGGTAGGCGCGTGCGGTGTCGGGGTCGAAGGAGAGCTCGAAGTGCTTCTCCCAGTTGAGTGCCGCGCGGGCCTTGGTGAGTTCGTCGTCGCGGTCGCGGGTGCCGGGGATGCCCAGCGCGACGTCGGCGGCGTGGGCCGCGATCTTGTAGGCGATGCAGCCCTGCTTCACGTCGTCCTTCTTCGGCAGGCCGAGATGCTCCTTGGGCGTGACGTAGCAGAGCATGGCGGCGCCGTGGTAGGCCATTGCGGTCGCGCCGATGCACGACGTGATGTGGTCGTAGCCGGGGAACATGTCAGTGACGAGCGGGCCGAGGACATAGAACGGGGCGCCGTGGCAGAGCGTGCGCTGCACCTTGGCGTTGTATTCGATCTGGTCGAATGGGACGTGGCCGGGGCCTTCGATCATGACCTGCACGCCCTTGCGCCAGGCGCGTTCGGTGAGTTCGCCGAGGGTTTCGAGTTCGGCGAGCTGGGCGGCGTCGGTGGCGTCGGCGAGGCCGCCGGGGCGCAGGCCGTCGCCGATGCTGAACGTCACGTCGTACTGGCGGAGGATGTCGCAGATGTCCTCCCAGCGCGTGTACATGATGTTCTCCTGGTTGTGGACGAGCATCCACTTGGCCAGGAGCGATCCGCCGCGGCTGACGATGCCGATGAGGCGGTTCTTCACGTGCTTGAGATGGGCGCGACGCACGCCGGCGTGGATGGTGAAGTAGTCCACGCCCTGCTTGGCCTGATGATGCAGCGAGGCCTCGATCGTCGGCCAGTCGAGGTCTTCGATCTTCTTGCCGATGATCATCGAGTAGATCGGGACGGTGCCGATGGGCACGGTGGAGTTCTCGATGATGGCCTTGCGGCAGGCGTCGAGATCGCCGCCGGTGGAAAGGTCCATCACGGTGTCCGCGCCCCACTTCTCGGCCCACTTGAGCTTCTCGACTTCTTCGTCGGTGCCGCTGGAGACCGGCGACGCGCCCATGTTGGCGTTCACCTTGGTCTTGGTGGCGCGGCCGATGGCCATCGGGTCGAGCTTGTGCCGCAGGTGGTTGATGTTGGCGGGGATGACGAGGCGGCCGGCGGCGATCTCGTCGCGCACGGCGATCGCGCCTTGACCCGGGAAGAGCACCTCAAAGTGCGGCTCGCGCTCGGCGACGCGCTTCATCTGCGGCGTGACGATGCCCAGACGGGCCGACTCAAGCTGCGTGATCGGCTTGAACGTGCCGGGATAAATGACCCGCAGCACTTCGCCCTTCGCGGTCGCAAACTCGACGACGGAGCGATCGCCCACGCAGTTGTTGCACACGGCGGATGAGGGCTTCACGCCATCGGCGAGCGTGCCGAGACGGACGACGCTCCAGCCTTCGGGCAGGAAGTCCCACGCCGTCTTGGCGCTGGGCGCGGGCATGCCCGGGGTGTCGGGGCTGGCGAACATGAGCGGGCCGCCGACGTCGGGCTTGAGCGCGAAGGAGCCGGGGGTGGTGACGTTGGGCGTGGCGGCGGGGTTGAGGGCGCCGTGGAGCGGGAGGGCGCGAGAGAGCGTGTGGGCGGTGGTGATCATGGCGGGTCCTTGATGTTGGTCTTGCTGTTGGTCTTGCGGATGGTCGTGTTGTGGGTCGTGTTGCGGGTGCGGGGGTCGTGTTCTTCGTTCGCCTGCGGCGTGGCGGATCGGTTCAGGGATTCTGGCAGAGAATCTGCCAGTCGGGAAGGTCGAGTTCCAGCGCGGGTTGATCGGGCCGCAGGCGTCGGAGGATGTTCAGCGCCTGGGCGCGGTGATGCACCGCGTGGGTGAAGATGTGCAGCACAGCGGCGGCGGACGAGAAGCGCTTGCCCGGAGGCCGGCGGCTGATGAGCACGTCCGCGATCGTGCCCTGCTGAAGATCGCGCACCAGGCTCTCCAGTTCACCGTCGGACTGTGCGGCGATCGCGCGGATCTCGTCGAGTGACCGCGCCGGCTGCGGCTCGCCCAGCGGCGCGGGATCGAGCGCGGGGCGGACAGGGTCGAGCCCGCGCACGCGATCGTGCCAGTAGCGTGCCGCTCCGAGGATGTGCACCAGAATGTCGTGCAGGCTTCCGGGCCCGATCTCGAACCGCCGGCGCAGATCGGCCTCGGAAAGCTCGGCGCAGCGCTGCAAGAGCAGGCCCTGCGCCCACGCGTGATGCAATCGCAGAATGTCGAGCGGGTCGGTGGACAGATTCACAGTGCGCTTCCCTCCGCCGGTGCGAACCGGATCAGGTTCAACGGGTGCGTCTCAGCGGGGGAAGGCACTGGGCACTAGGCACTTGGCACTTGGCACTTGGCACTAGGCTCAGAGACTTCCGCCGCGCCCCGAGCGTGACGTGGAGATGGTAGCGTGCGGCAGGACGGGGGCGGCGGGAAGCGTCCTTCGTGTCATTGGTTCTGCTAGTCTCGCGGGGAGCGTGCGGGGTACGCACGCGTCGAGGCGACCGCTCCGTCCACCGGCCTGATGTGCCGGGTGGTCTTGATCCACCGGCGAGTTCCGGCGGTCGATGGAAACGTTCCATGACGTTCGCTGAACTGCTCCAGTCGCCCATGGTTCCGACGCTGGCTGCGGCCGGTGGGGCGGAGCTTTGGTTGAGCAACCTTCTCTCGCCGCCGATTCTGTTCTTTGTGGTGGGGCTCGTGGCGGTGGCGGTGCGAAGCGACCTTGCGTTGCCTGAACAGTTCAAGAAGGCCCTGTCGCTTTATCTTCTGTTCGCCATCGGATTCAAGGGCGGCGCGATGCTGCGCGAGGGAGGTCTGACGGGCGAAGGGCTCGCGGCGTTGGGCATCGCGGCGCTGCTCAGCGCGGTGACTCCCTTGTGGCTTTTTCCGATGCTCAAGAGGCGGCTTGGCGCCGATACCGCGGGCGGTGTGGCGGCGACGTACGGGTCGGTGAGCGCGGTCACGTTCATGGCGGGCGTCGCCATGCTGCGCGATCACGCGGTCGAGTTCGGCGGGCACATGGTTGCCGCGATGGCGCTGATGGAGTTTCCGGCCTTGATCGTGGGCGTGATGCTCGCGAGGATCAGCGCGAGCGGCCCGCAGGAGGGCCCGGGCGGATCGCGACCGGGGTTGGGGGCCGCGCTCTGGGCCGCGGCGACCAGCGGGCCGATCGTGATGCTCGTGGGCTCGATGCTCGTGGGCGCACTGACCACCGACGAGGGCCGGCGCATCACGGCGCCCATGTGGAGCGAACTGTTCGTCGGCCTGTTGTGCTTCTACCTGCTTGACCTGGGCCTGGTCGCCGGGCGAGGCGTGCGCGACGTGATTCATGCCGGGCCGACGGTCGTGCTCACCGCGCTGTGTTTTCCGCCGGTGAATGCGGCGATCGCCATGGCCCTCTGTGCGAGCGCGGGCCTTGATCGGGGCGACACGTTCTTGATGATGGTCATGGCCGCAAGCGCGAGCTACATCGCTGCGCCGGCGGCTCTGCGCATCGCGCTGCCCGAGGCCCGTGCAGGGGTCTACGTGCCGATGGCGCTCACCCTGACCTTCCCCTTCAACGTGATTGTCGGCCTTCCGGCGTACTGGGTTGCCGCGACGAGGTTCGCCGGCTGAGCCGGCGTGGCGTTGCGCGCAGATCGCCCACGCCGCATCGCGCGGTCATTCAGCGAGCCGCACCGTCCGAAGGACCTTGCGGGGGGCGTTCCGACGGGCGTGCGTCCGACGGGTTTACGTCCGACGCCAGGCCGTGCGTGGTCAGGTGCGTGAGCATCTGGGCGGGGAAGTCTCGCACCTCGCGGGCGTTGAAGATGGTGCCGTGGTCGTATCCGGGGACGATGCGGATGTAGCCGGGGCCGGTCGTGCCGCGCCACTCCAGAGGGGCGGGCGCGTCGGGCCCGGGTATCGCGTTGGCTGTTGGGATCTCTCGCGCGTCGGCCGTGGCGACGTCGTAGCGGAGCAGACGCACCGCCTGCTCGAGATAGAAGTTGTCGATGTCGCCGCAAACGAGGCGGATGCGATCGCGGAAGATCGGAAGGAAGCGAGCGGGCTCGGCGCGCAGGCGTGCGCCGATGTCGTACGCCCCAAACGCCCGGGCGACCGCGCGATCGATGACGCCGGTCATCGGGTCAAAGAGGGCAGCCGGGTTGCCGGCGGGCGTGCGCGGGCCAAAGACGGCGAACCAGGAGTCCCACTGCTGGCCCGAGGTGTTGTCGGTTCCGAGCATGTCCTCTTGGCGCGTTTCGCGGCGCACGGTCATCAGCACCCGCTCCTCCTCGCCCGACGCACGCCGGAACGACGGATGTTCCACGCGAGGGTCGTCGCTGCCCGTGCCGGGAGCGCTGCCGGTCAGCGACGAAGTCAGGGCGCGGCTCGCGGGGCCGGTGAAGAAGTTCTCGTCTTGCGTGACGTCGATGAGTTGGAAGCGCCGGAAGTCGACGGGATCGGGCGCGGTGGACCAGCAGGCGCCGAAGGTCTCGGGGTGCATGAGCGCCAGCCACAGCGTCGACCACCCGCCCGAAGAATGGCCGCGGAGCAGACGCGCCTCGGGCGCGGCGACCAGAGGAAACGCGGCTTCGAGTGCCGGGATCAGTTCCTCGATCAGCGCCCGCGCCCACGGGCCGTTGTTTGCCGAGTCCGCAAAGAGCGTGTGGCCGTTGGGGCTCTCGGGGCTTGGAACGATCAGGAATGTCTCACGTGCCAGCGCGAGGGCGGCGTCACGCTCCGGGCCGGGCGGTGCGTCGGCAAGCCGCGCGCGTCGACGCGCGTCGTCCGCTGCGCTCGTGTCGTCGCCGCCGAAGCCCGGGATGGAGTAGATGGCGGCGTAGCGTCGATCGGAGGCGGGATCAAAGCCCGTCGGCTTGACGACGCCGGCACGCAGGATGATCTCTCTGCCGTGGAACGTGCTGAGCAGCGCCGAGCGGGTCTGGAACCAGGTCACTCCGGGCGTCGGCGGACGTTCCTGCGCTTTGGTTGCCGCGTCCAGTGGAAGTTCGGCGTTGAGCGTCTTTGTGCCCGTCTCGGATGCTGCAGTCACGTGGACCGTCACCGGCGTCTGGGTGAAGAGGTTGCCGGCGTCGCGGCGCCAGCGGCTGTTCTGGCGATTGGTGATCAGCACGGCCTGGGCCCGGTACGTTCCCGCGGGCAGAGCCGAAGGCGCGTGCTTCAGCCAGTCCCAGGAGTCGTCGATTTCGATCACGCTTCCGGGCGTCAGGGCGCGCACATCGCGCGAGAAGATCGGTTGCTCGCTCTCCCACAAGGGCCCATCGAGCGGCGTGACGTTGGGGCGCAGTTTGCCGCCCTGACCGGCGCGCTCGTTGCTCTCGGCGATGTCGTTCTTATCGATCAGAAAGACGACCAGCCGTCCGGAGACCGGTCCGCTCGACGCCGCCGGGTCCAGCCGCACTCGGAGGCTCGCGGCCGCAGCCGAGCACAGAAGTATCGCGTTCAGCATCGCGGCGATCACGATGCAGGCATGGACGGAGACGAGCGTGAAGCGTCGGGTCGGGTGGGCGATCATGGCCGATTGTTCGCTCGGCCCGTGCCGCGTGGCCGCACGCGAGAACTTCACGCCGCCTGATCGGCGTGGCATTACTCGCTGGGGCTTGGCGCGTGGGCCGGTTTTGCCGGCGGTTGACTCTGCGACTCCGTCGCGCGCGGTTTGGCAAGACGGTCGAGTGCGAAGCGCACCATGGCGGCTCCGATGGGAGACTCAGGCCCGGCGAGGTAGCCGGTGACGTGGTCTCCCTCGCTGTGGAGCGAGAGTGTCGCCGGCACGCCGGCGCCTGTCGCGGCCTCGAAGAGTTGGCGGGCGAAGCGCGGGCTGACGACGCGGTCGTCGTTGGCGTGAATCACGAGCAAGGGCGTTGTTCGCAGACGCCGCGCCCAGTCGATCGGCTCCGGGCCCATGACGCCGCCCAGGAGCAGCCCGAGGACCGGGACGTTGTCGTTGGTCACTTCCCGCCAGTTGGTGAAGCCTCCCGCGGCGATGACGCCGGCGACCGGGTGTCCGGCCTGGGCGGCCATGGCGGCAGCAGCCATCGCGTATCCGGCGCCCATGGAGTGCCCGTAGATGAGGATGCGGTCGGGATCGACGTCGGGGCGTGAGCGCAGATAGGTGAGAGCCGCGAGAGCGTCGTCGGCGAGGCCGCGGTTGGTCAGCGGGGCGGCATCGGAATTGCCAAAGCCGCGATAGTCAAACGAGAAGACGCGCAGGCCGGCTTGTGCGAAGGCGTTGGCCATGGGCGAGGCGTTGCTGTCGGTGGCGCCGTGGCAAAAGAGCACCGCCGCTCGCTCGTAGGTCGGGTCTGCAAAGCGCGAGGCCCGATCGCCCTCGGCAACGGTGGATCGGATCCGTGCGATCGCTTGCTCGATCTCCGCGTCGCTTGCCCAAGGGCGCCGGCGAACGGCACGCGGATCCAGATCCAAGGGGACGTTTTCCTGCCCGTCGATCGTCGTGCGCAGGCCCGATCGACGCTCGGCCTCCATCTGCACAAGCCGCGGCGGAAAGAGGCGGCCCTCGAGCGTCAGCCCGTCGGTCGAGGCGAATCGGACCACCTCTTCACCCGAGCGGGATTCGGCCGCGCGGGAGGGGCTGGTCGGAATGAACTCGAGCGTGAGGCATCCGGGCAATGCGGGCAGGGTCATCGCCACAAGGAGCAGCAGGAATCGTCGTGGCTGAAACGCAGCGAGCAGGTGACCCAAAGGCATCGGCGACTGTACGTCGGGGCCGCTGGTTCTCGGGTCTGGGCCGCTGATTGGCGATACGCTCTTCCGCCGGTTTTGGTAGGATGGTGTGAGAGCGGTCGCACAAGTCGCATGGATTCGGACGGATTCGCCAACCACTCCGACGATCTAGCCCCTCGCGGGGTGCGAGCGATGCTCCGCAATGGGGTCATCGAGGCCGATTGGAGACGGCTGAGCTGGACCGGCGAGGTGTCCGCGGCTCTCGCGATTCCGCGTGTTCACTTCCTGTACCTGCACCATGTCTTTGCCGACGAGGTCGAGGGATTTCGCGCGACCTTGCGAGAGGTGGCGCGCACGCACGAGTTCGTGACGTATTCGCGTGCCGTCGAGCTCGTGCTGGCCGGCAACGTTGCGCGGCCGACGGCGTGCCTGTCGTTCGATGACGGGCTGATGACGACGATCCCGGCCTCGCGGGTGATGGACGAGCTTGGGATCAAGGGCTGTTTCTTCGTCTGCCCCTCGATCGTCGGCTCGACCAATCGAGAACTGGTCCGGCGCTTCGCCACCGGGCGACTGCACTACCCGGCGATGGATGTTCTGGGCTGGAGTGACTGCGAGGATCTGCTCTCGCGCGGGCACGAGATCGGCAGCCACACCTACACGCATCCCAACATGGGAACCGTCTCGGACGATCAGGCGCTCGACGAGCTGCTGTATTCGCGCGACGAACTGATCCGGCGGCTCGGCGGCGTGCGCCACTTTGCCTGGCCCAGCGGACGATGGTCGAACTTCAGCGCTGTCGCCGCCCGTGGCGCGTTTGATCTGGGCTACGCGAGCGTTGCGTCGGCGGTCCGCGGCTGTCATCGCCCGCGTGGGTCGGCTGTCGATCCGCGCGAGGTCTGCCTCCGGCGCGATCACATCATGGGCTCCTGGCCCGTGCATCACAATCTCTACTTCATGGTGCGCAGCGTCCGTCGCTCGCCTCCCACCGACTTTGGGTGGCCCGCCAGCTGGCGTCCGATCGTGCGACGGGCGGCCCCGCCGCCCACCAAGTTCATGACCGATGCCGAGCACGTGGTGCTTCGGCACGCGGGCTCTCGGGCCTCACGCACGGACGCAGCCATGTCGGGTGCAGTGGACGCACGCCCGTGACCGGCCTGTACGCCGATCCTCACCTCTACGACATTCTGCACCAGCCCGGAACAGACCGCGAGGCGCGGGTTCTGCTGCGGCTGTTTCGCCGCTTTGCCTCCGGCGCGCCGGAGGTGGCGCTTGAGCCGGCCTGCGGAAGCGGCCGCTACGTCTGCGCACTGGCGAGGCTCGGCCTGCGCGCACGCGGCTTTGATCTCTCGCCCGCCATGGTGCGATACGCCCGGGCCCGATCCGATGCGGGCGGTCTGGCGTCCTTCTTCGTGGCGTCCTTCGAGAGCTTCGCGGCACGGGTGCGCGCCGGATCCATCGGCCTGGCGTTCTGTCCGATCAATTCGGTGCGACACGTGCGCAGCGACCGCGAGATGGTTCGCCATCTGCGTGCCGTGCGCGACGTGATGCATCCCTGCGGGGTGTATGTCGTCGGTCTGAGCCTCAGCGCGTACGGCCTGGAAGCGCCGAGCGAGGATGTCTGGACCGCCACCAGACGAGAGGGCGCCTCGAGGGTGCGCGTGCGACAGGTGGTCTCGTACACGCCCGCGCCCGGCGGGCGCGGACGTGGGCGGCAGGAGCTTGTGCACAGTGTTCTGGAGATCACGCGCGGGCGGCGCGTGGAGGTGCGAGGCTCGTCCTACACGCTGCACGCGTTCTCTCGTGCGCAGTGGGAGGGCGTGGTGCGCAGGGCGGGGCTGCGCCTGATCGCGAGCGTTGACGAAGCCGGGCGTGACCACGACCCGGGCCTGCTGGGCTATGCGCAGTTCGTTCTCGCCCGGCGCGACCATCCTCTGGCGGGCTGAGTCAGGGAATGCCGACCGACTTGACGATGCGCAGCTGGGTGTCGTCGTCGGCGAGCGAGACGCCGAAGCGCCGGCCCGCGCTGCCGGGATAGACGCCCGGAATGGAGAATCGCCTGATCAGACGGTTGCCCGGGAGCAGTTCGCCGATGTTCATGAGCAGGCGCGGGCGCTCGGGCGGGAAGGCCGTGAGCACGGGGTTGAGCGTGCGTGAGCCGAGATTCGAGACGGTGGCCTCGACGATGAGGTCTTCGCCGCGCCGGGTGGCCTGCACGGTGAACGCGACATCGCGCACGCCCAGCTCGATGGGCAGGGGGATGGAGAAGGTGTCGTAGGGTCGCGATGCGGCCAGGCTGACATCGAGCGTGAAGCGTTTGGTGCCGATCTCCTCGGCCTGTCCGAAGGCGATGGTGACCGGAAGGCGAACGGTCTCGCCCGGGGGAAGGTTGAAGGAAAAGACGCGGGGCGTGATGCGCCAGGATCGGTCGCGCCGGGTGTTCTCGGCGCCCGCGTGTCCGGGTTCGCGGAGGGCCATCTGTCCGCTGACGGTGTCGGTCCAGGGGTTGTGCACGATCAGGGTGTGCTGCGACTCGGGCTCGGTGAGCAGCATCAGCGACGGCTCCAGTCGCAGCGAAGCCATGAACCGCAGGAGCGCGCTGTCGACTCCCTCGAGCAGCACCGGTGCCGGGCCGACGGGGAGCGGACGCTTGGCGGTGTCGACGATCGGCGAGGCGTTGCCGAACGCGTCGAAGGCCGTGACCGGGCCCGGCCCGAGGTAGCGGTCGAGAAGGACCGTTCCGGGCGGATGCTCGTCGTTCCAGACAACCAGGAGGCCCGACCGCGTCGGGTCGCTCTCGCGACTGTTCGCGAAGAGATAGCCGCGGCCGCCGCCGGTGAGCGGGATCTCGCCCACGAAGACCCGATCGACGAGGCGGTCGGCCATCGCGCGCCATGCCGCAAGCTCGGGTCGTGGGAGCAACTGGGGCGAGCGCCCGGGGCTGACGCCCCAGGGCGAGGCGAGCGCCAATCGCACGTCCATGCGCCGCGCCTGGGTTTGCGGCTGGGGCGGCGTGATCTCGACGGCTGCGGTGGCGTTTGGGGTGGGAGTGAACAGATCGGTCGTGGGAGGTTGCGCGCCGGGCTGGAGCGTTGCGCTCGCCCAGGCGAGGACACCCGCCTTGACGAGCGTGTGGACCGCGTCGGCGGGGCTGACGAGGTTGTCGGGGTCTGACTCGAACGCGATGGTGATTCGGCGTGCGGCTGCACCGGTGATCTGGCGCTCCCAGCGTTCGAGGCACTGGGCGCCGGTCGCGACGTGTGCGCCCGGTGGGATCACGACGACGGGCTCGGCGCTCGCGTTGGAGACGTACGCCGCGAGCGGACTTTCGGGCGTGACGGGAATCTGAACGATGGGCCCGGGTACGAGGCGACCGAGGGTGCTCTCGGCACCGGCCAGCTCGCGTGCACCGACGCCGCGGATCTCGGCCTCGACGCGGTTGCGTCCGCCGATCTGCCATCGGCGGACACCCTGCCCGTAGCGATCGAGGATGGGGTCGAGCAGGCCCTTGAGGGGAGGAGCGTTGGAACTGACGAGCGACCAGGGCGTGGGGCGCACGCGTTCGCGCGGGTCGACGGCGCCCGCGGGCGCGACAGGAAGCGAGAACGCCAGTTCGCGTCGGTCGCTTCGGAAGGAATCGACCAGCGGGCCCAGCGCGCGGGAGAGAGCATCGACATCTTCGGCCCGAAGGTCCGACCGCCAGAGCGGGAACGTCATCCCGCCGCTGCGCAGCGCTCGCAGCGCGTCGGCCATCTGCGGCAGCAGGGCCGGGGGCAGATCGTCGGAGAGGAGCCAGAATCGCAGCTCATCGTCGGAGGGGTGCTGGTTGTCGCTCGAAGCCTCGCGTGCCGGGAGATAGACAAAGTCCACCGCCGTGCTGCCCACGCGCAGCTCGCCGTTGGACATTTCCAGCACCGCGCGGTACCAGCCGTACGAGGGAAGCCGGGGCGAGAAGACGGTGCGGCTCTTTCCTTCGCCGACGGCGATGGGCCGCGTGTCGACGGTGCGGCCGGAAAGATCCAGCACGCGCAGCGTGCCCGACAACGACTCGCCGGTCAGGTCGCTCACCAGCAGCTCGATCTCCGGCGAGCGCGGCGCGAGCAGCACGTTGTCGGCGGCTTGCGTGCGCAGCGTGAGGCGCGGGAGCTGCACGACGCTGACATCGTCGAAGAGGGCGGCGCCGGCAAAGTCCTCACGCTTGAGCTCGACGCCCGGGCGTGTGAGCCTGGGGACGGAGCGGTCACGCAGTTCGGGGATCTGGTCGATCTGGGCCGGCTGCAGCAGGAGAAGCTCGATCTGCAGGAACGAGGCGTTGGTGAACAGCCCGGGCATCTCAACGCCGGTGCTTGTCCACGCCCCGTCAGAGAGCAAGGGTGCGGAGTAGCGGTCGCTGCCGGGGATCGGTTCCTGACGCTCGTCGAGAAGACGCACATGCAGCAGCGCGCGCGCGTGCTGGAGTGCCTCGGTGCGGACGCGCACACCGACGAAGTAATCCGCGTTCGGAAACACCGGCACCAGGCCGGGGTCGAGGATCAGAGCGGTTGATCCGCCGCGCGTCGGCAGTCGGACCGCGCCGCGCGTCGCGGCGGGTTCGCTCTCAAGGTCCGTCAGTTCCGCCAGGTTGAAGCGCGGAAAGCCCGGGCGCGGCAGATCGTCGGCATCCTGCTGACGACTCCAAAACCGCGGCACCGGAGCGGGGTTGAAGGCTCGCTCTTCAAAGTCGAAAACCCGCACCAAGCGTCCGGCGGCCGTCGGACGGCTGTTGGGCGCGGGCGACGCCGCCCTCGTTGAATCCCTCGTCGTCTCCCTCGACGCCGCGTCGGCCTTCGCCCGCTGGTCGGACGACGGCTGCGCCGAAGCGGGCAGGCCCGCGAGCAACGAAAGCGACAGCCCGACCGCCCACGCGGCACAACACAGCACCTCGGATCTGCGACAGGTCCGGCTCATCGAACAGTGTTCGGCCAGGGGCACACGCCCCGCTTCCGATGTATCGGACAGCCGACCTCGTCCGCGTCACCGGACCAACGCCGAACTCGTGCGTGGGGTGCGGCGGTGGATAGACAAGCACGCAGACGTGCTGGCCGGTTGGGAGCACACGGGTGGATGCAGGTGGATGCAGGTGGGTGTGGGTGGGCGGGTGGGGGTGCGTTGGGGAGGCGAGGAGGGCTGGGGAGGGTGGGGAGGTCGGGTGGTGGGGTGGTGGGGTGGTGGGGGCGGGCCGAGTCGCCGCCGGTTATCATCGCGACCTCATGATCCGTTCCGCCCGTTCGTCCAAAGCGTCTTCCTCGAAGGCATCGAATCCTGCCGGTTCGAGTGTCTCTGCTTCGTCCGCCTATCCGGCGCGGCTGGAGCGATTGCGCGAGGCGATGGCCTCGCACGATCTCTCGCACATGCTGGTCACCAGCCCGCTGGACGTGGGGTATCTCACGGGCTTTCTCGGGGGCGATTCGTACCTGGTGGTCGGTTCGGGCAAGCCGGTGTTGATCTCTGACTTTCGGTATCGCGAGGAGGTTGCCCACTTCGAGCCTCTGTGCGAGATTGTGATCCGCAAGCGATCGATGGGCGAAGCGGTGGGCGAAGTGCTCTCGTCGCCGAGCGTGACGCGTGCGGGCATCCAGGCCGAGATCATGACGGTCGCCGAGCGCGACGCGCTGGCCCGGCGCGTCGGGACCAAGAAGGTGGTCTCGACGGCCGGACTGATCCAGCGCATGCGCGCCATCAAGGACGCGACGGAGATCGCGCTTCTTCGCAAGGCGGTGAAGATTCAGGAGGACGCGCTCAAGGCCCTGTTGCCGACGCTCAAGCCCGGGCAGACCGAGCTGGAGGTAGCGGCACGGCTCGAGTCGGAGATGAAGGCCCGCGGCGCCAGCGGGCCCAGCTTTGACACCATCATCGCCGCCCGAGCCAACGGGAGCATGGCCCATTACCGCCCGGGGACGACGAAACTGGCGGCCAATCAGGCCTTGCTCATCGACTGGGGCGCGATCTATCGGGGCTATCACGCCGACATGACCCGCACCTTCGCCTTCGGTCGCTGGCCCAAGGCCATCGCCGACATTTACGCGATCGTGCTGGAGGCGCATCAGCGGGCGGCGGCTGCGCTGGCACCCGGCAAGAGCACCTCGGAGATCGATCGCCTCGCACGCGACCACATCGCGCAGGCCGGCTTTGGCGACAACTTCGGGCACGGGCTCGGGCACGGCATCGGCCTGCAGACGCACGAAGAGCCGCGGCTGTCGCACATGACCGCCGGGAGCAGGCTGGAGGTCGGCCACGTGGTGACCATCGAGCCGGGCATCTATCTGCCGGGCGTAGGTGGGGTGCGGCTCGAGAACGACTACGTCATCACCGACACCGGTGCGGAGAACCTGGCCTCGCTCCCCATGACGCTGGAGTGGGCCACCTTGGATTAGGACGATCGCCCGCTGCCTCTTCCTTGATCTAGAATCGACAACGCCGTGACGCTCGGTCGCGGCCTCACCCTCGGATCCACCTCATGATCGACCCCAACAAACTGAAGGAACTGGTCAAGCTGATGGTCGAGAACGACCTGACCGAGCTGGACCTGCAGGACGAAAAGGAAACCGTCACGCTGCGTCGAGGCCCGCAAGGGGGTGTGGTGAATCACGCGCCGGTCTACTACGGCGGTGCGCCCGTGGCCATGCCCGCGATGCCCGCGATGTCTGCCGCCCCGGCCCAGGCCGCCGCCCCGGCCGCTGCACCCGCTTCCGGCGCTCCCGCCAAGGGCGGCGACAGCGACGCTGGCCTGATCGCGATCGAATCCCCGATGGTCGGCACGTTCTATTCCGCCGCCAATCCCGATGCCCCGCCGTTCGTCGCGCCCGGCGCGAAGATCACCGGCTCGACGGTCGTCTGCCTGATCGAAGCCATGAAGGTCTTCAACGAGATCAAGGCCGAGAAGAGCGGCACGATCGAGAAGGTGCTTGTCAAGAGCGGGGACGCGGTGGAGTTTGGGCAGAAGTTGTTCCTCGTGCGTCCCTGAAGTGGAGCAGTGGGGGAGTGGGGCAGAACGGAGACGGGAATGCCGTGATGGCACGCGTGCGGAGTCATCGGGACCTGGTTGCGTGGCAGCGAGCGATGGAGCTTGCCGAGCGCGTGTACGGGATCGCCGCCGACCTGCCCGAGTCCGAGCGCTTCGCCCTGTCTCAGCAGCTCCGCCGAGCGGCGCTTTCGGTGCCGAGCAACATCGCCGAGGGATACGGGCGGCATTCGCGAAAGGAGTTTGTGAAGTTCCTGCGGATCGCCCGAGGATCGGTGTGTGAGCTGCTCACCCAACTCGAACCCGTTCGTCGTCTCAAGTTTATCGCGCACGACGCTGAAACCTCTGACCTCGCCGAAGAAACCGACCGCGTTCTGAACGCGCTGATCCGAAGTCTCGCCCAACGAACCAACGACTGACTTGATTCTGCCCCACTGCCCCACTCCTCCACTGCCCCACTCATGTTCAAACGCATCCTCATCGCCAACCGCGGAGAAATCGCTCTCCGCATCCTCCGTGCCTGTCGCGAGCTTGGGGTCGAGGCGGTCTGCGTCTACTCCACCGCCGACAAGGACGCGCCGTACCTCAAGCTCGCCGATCGCGCCATCTGCATCGGGCCCGGGCCGGCCAAGGAGTCGTACCTCAACATCAGCCGCATCATCTCCGCGGCAGAGGTCGCCGACGTCGACGCCATCCACCCCGGTTACGGGTTTCTCTCCGAGCGCCCCGACTTCTCGCAGGCTTGCCGCGACTGCAAGATCGAGTTCATCGGGCCGTCGCCCGAGTCCATGCAGGCCCTGGGCGACAAGGTCGAGTGCAAGCGCACGGCGAAAGCCAACGGCGTGCCGGTCTTCCCCGGCTCCGACGGCGCGCTCGACGACGAGAACGAAGCGGTGAAGGTCGCCAACGAGATCGGGTATCCGGTCATCATCAAGGCTTCGGCCGGCGGGGGCGGGCGCGGGATGAAGATCTGCCGCGACGAGGCCACCCTGCGCCAGCAGCTTCGCACCGCCAGCCAGGAAGCCCAGGCCGCCTTCGGCAACGGCGCGGTCTTTATCGAGAAGTTCCTCGAGAAGGCGCGGCACGTCGAACTGCAGATGCTGGGCGACAAGCACGGCAACGCGATCTACCTCTGGGAGCGCGACTGCTCGATGCAGCGCCGCCATCAGAAGGTGATCGAAGAGGCCCCGGCCCCCAATATCGACCGCGCGAAACTGACCAAAGTCGCGGAGGCCTGCCGCAAGCTCTTGCAGAGCGTCAAGTACGCGGGCGCGGCGACGTGCGAGTTCCTGCTCGATGCCAAGGGCGACTTCTACATGCTCGAGGTGAACACCCGCGTGCAGGTGGAGCACCCGGTGACAGAGCTGATCACGGGCGTCGACGTTGTGAAGATGTCGATCCGCATCGCGGCTGGCGAGAAGATTCCGTACAAGCAGGAAGAGATCAAGATCCACGGGCACGCGGTCGAGTGCCGCATCTGTGCCGAGGACCCGACGCAGGGCTTCCGTCCCAGCGCGGGCAAGATCACGACGTGGGAGCCGCCGGGCGGGCCGGGCGTGCGGATGGACACGCACGTGGTGGCCGGGTACGTGGTGCCGCCGAATTACGACAGCATGATCGGGAAGCTGATCGTGCACGCCGACACGCGCGACCTTGCGCTGGATCGCGCGGTGCGTGCGCTCAGGGAATTCACGGTCGGCCCGATCAAGACCACGATCCCGCTGCACATCCAGTTGTGCAACAACGCCGACTTCCGCAAGGGCGGCGTGGACATCCACTATCTGGAGCGGCTGCTCAAGTGAGACTTCGGGTGAGCATCGGGAGCGGAACGCGGCGTCGCCGTTCGACGCGAGCGGCCCGAGGCCTTTCGCTCCTGGAACTCCTGATCGTCGTGGTTGTCGTCGTCATTCTGATTGCGCTCAGCGTCCCCTCGCTTCGGAAGGCCCGGTCCTCGGCGCAGGAGTTGACTGACGCGGTCCGGATCAAGCAATTGGGCTTGCTGGTGGCCGCATACGCCAACGACTTCAAAGACCTGCCGCCGGTGATCTTTTCGCCGACGTATGTGAACCCCTCTCTTGGCTCGCCCTGGCAGCAGGCAACTGTTCGCGGGACGGTGGTGCAGGGCGGGTGGTTTTCCAACGCGACCAAGTTCTACTACGCGTTGAGTCCGCTGCCGTCGATCCAAGCCGTCACGTCGGTGAAAGCGCCGAAGGGCAGGTACACCATCACGATCGGCGGAGAACGAACCTCGTACCTGTCTGACTTCTATCTGGCGGATGTTTTCTACGCCGATCCGGACTACTGGACGCGCACCGGGCAGCGGGGTGTTTCGCAGTGGCACCCTCAGCCGATTTCAGCGGTCGCGTTCCCCTCGCGCAAGGGCCTTCTGTGGCAGTCGATGATCTACGACGTGCCCGGCTTTCCGAGCGGCACCAACGCGTGCTGCACGGGAACGAACCCGACCGCCATTCTGTGGGCGGACCAAAGTGTTTCGAACGAGGTGATGTCCAAACTCAATCCCGGCGTTCCCAACGGCTGGTATCACGGGGGGCCGATCGGGTTTCCGGATGACGCGATCGGGCCGCCGGTCTACGGCACCGAGCGAGGCATCCTCGGCACGGATCGCTGATCGCTACGTGCGTGCGGACGGGGCGTGGGCGTTCGTGTGCCAGGATCCCTGTGGCTCTGGCCCTGTAACCCCTTGATCGACAGGGTGTTCGGTCTTCGCGGGCGGCTCGAATCTCCGGTCGCTCGCGCCTAGCCTTGTTGTTGCCCGTTGACGGGCCTTTGCTCGATCCTGACCGGAGCCCCGCCTTGACGACCATTACTAGTCCCGCGGCCGACGTTCTTGCGATCCACGGCGGCACCCCGGTTCTTCCCAAGCCCATGCCGTTTATGTCCACCGGCCTCACGGGCGAGGACATCGACGCGGCCGTGACGGTGCTCAAGTCGGGCATGCTCCGGGCCGCGTCCAAGTGCGAGGAACTCGAGAAGCGAATCGGTGCCGTCAGCGACGCGAAGCACGCGATGACCTGCGCCAACGGAACATGCGCGCTGCAATTGGCCTATGAGCCGCTGTTTGCGCAAGGGGCCGAGGTGCTGGTGCCCGCGTGGTCGTACATCGCGACTGTGAGCATGATCGTGGCGCGGGGGTGCGTGCCGGTCTTTGTGGACTGCTTGGAAGACACGTTCCAGATCGACCCCAAGGACCTGGCCGCCAAGGTCTCGCCGCGCACGGTCGGCATCGCCTGCACGCACCTGTACGGCTGCCCGGTGGACATCGACGGCGTGCAGCGTGTGGCGGTCCGTCACGGGCTGAAGGTGGTGTACGACGCGGCGCAGGCGATTCTCGCACGCTACAACGGCCGCGGGATCGGCGCCTTCGGCGACGCGGTGACGTACTCGTTCTACGCCACCAAGAACCTCGCCACCGGCGAGGGCGGGATGATCACCTGCAACGACGACACGCTGGCACGCGACATCCGCCTGCTGCGCTCGCACGGCGAGACGGAGAAGTATCTGCACGAGCGCGTCGGCTACAACTACCGGATGAACGACATCGCCGGCGCGCTCGGACTGTCGCGTCTGAACCGGCTCGATGCGCAGACGCAGGCGCGTGTGCGCCTCGCGCGTCGGTATGACCAGATGCTGAGCACGCTGGCCTACGCGGTCGAGGGCCTGAGCGCGCCCGCGACGACGCCCGGCGCCGAGCCGGTGTATCACCTTTACACGGTGAAGATGGACCTCAGCAAGTTCCGCTGCACGCGGGACGAGTTCTGCAAGGCTCTGCTTGCCGAGGGCGTGCCGACGGCGGTGCACTATCCGCGCTCGCTGCCGCTGCAGCCGGCCTTGGCAAAGTTCGCGAAGAAGGACACGCCGGTGGCCGACGGCTTGGCGAGCCGCATCTTCAGCCTGCCGATGCACCACGACGTCACCGAGGAACAGGTGCGTGCGGTCGAGGCGGCGCTCCGCAAGGTGGCCGTCGCGATGCGGGCCTGAGGACGCCTCGGGTTTTTCGTCTGGTCTTTCGCTTGGTCCTTTCGCTTGGTCTTTCGTCTGGTCGGGCATCGCGCCTTGGCCGGCGTGCCACAACGCCGCGCGCCTTGGGCGGCGGCTTGCGGATGCGATGTGCCTCAGATCGCGGGATGCAGGTGTGACGCGCCGGAGCGGTCGGGCGCGGGGGTGGCGTTGTCGTCGGGCGGACCCGGATCGGGTGGTCCGGGAGGAGAGGGGGCGGCGGGGTTCTGAAGAACGCCGTAGGCCACGCCGCAGACGACGTGATTGATGTGCTTGAGCTGGCTGAGCGCTTCGAGGTGCAGGTCGGTGGTCTCGAAGGTCTGCTGCGAGCCGGTCTGGAGGCGGTCGTAGTGCTTTTCGCGCAGTTCGAGCTCGAGATCGCGGACGCGGGCCTTGTGCGCGAGCAGTTTGCGTGCGAGGTCGGGTGATTCGGAGACAAAGACGCCCGAGGCGAGTTCGAGTGTGGCGTTGGTGGTGCGGAAGAAGGACTTGAGATCCTCCCAGCCCTCCGGGCTGAAGCGCAGACCCTTGCGAGACTTCTTGATCGCCAGGTCGACAAGGTTGCGGTCGATGACGTCGCCGATGGTTTCAAGATCGGAGACGAAGCGGAGCTGACGGTCGCGCTCGTGGTCGAGGGCGGGGGGGAGTCCTTCGCCGATCGTCTGCGTGAGGAATCGCTTGAGTTGCCGTTCGAGTCGATCAACGCGATCGTCGCGCTCGCGGATCAGCCGCGCGGTCTGGAGGTCGCCGGTCTTCATGACGTCCCACGCGTCGTCGAGCATCTCCATGATTTCGCGGCTGAGGACGCCGATCTCGCGTTTGGACTGCGCCAGCGCGACCGCCGGGTCGTCCGGCCAGCCGTTCAGATGCAGCGAAGCGTGCAGACGAGGGATCGGTCCGGTGAGGAGCGCGACGAAGGAACCGAGCGGTCGCAGCAGCGGCAGCGCGAGGACCGCGCCCAGGAGATTGAAGGCCGTGTGCGCGATCGCGATGCGCCAGGGGACGCTCACGGGCAGCTTCTGGAGCATCTCGACCGGCCAGGGGAGCAGGGCCAGAAGCGCGGCGGCAAGCCCCACCCGCACCACCAGCACGCCCAGCCCGAGGCGACGCGATTCGATCTGGCTCCATCCGGCGATCAGCAAGGTCATCGACAGGCCGAGATTCGCGCCGACGACCAGCGGCAGCGCGACCGACTCGTTGATCAGCCGCGGATCGGTCAGTCCGAGCGTCACCAGCACCGCGATCGTCGCGGTGCTTGATTGCGCGACGATCGTCAGCGTCATGCCGACGATCACCAGCACGCCCGGCGCGGCGGCGCCCCACTCGAGCAGGGCGGGAATCTCGCGTGCCCCGGCGATCGACGATGCGCTGGACGAAAGAATGCCGACGCCGCTGAGCATGAAACCGATGGCGAGGATGATCTGTCCGACCGCGCGAGGCCCGTCGCGTTCGAAGCACTGAAAGAGCAGAACGCCGGCAAGGATGAAGAGCGGGGCGTGCGAGAAGATGTTGAAGGCGATGAGGTGAACGGTGAGGGTGATGCCGACGAACGCGCCCATGACGAGCGCCATGGCCCGGTGTGGCAGCAGGATGCCGTCGCGCACCAGCGAGACGCTGAGCAGCGAGACGGAGGTGCTGCTCGGGACCGCGAGGCCCAAGGCGGCGCCCGTTGCGGTGGCGCTCACCGAGGTGCCGGTCATGCGCTCGACCCAGACCGGCAGCCGCTCGCCGACGAGGCGGTCCAGCCCTTTTTTGAGGAAGCGGATGCCAAAGAGCAGCAGCGCGATGCCGCCGCAGGCGTGGAGGAGCGTCAGCATGATCGAGCGTCCATTCTCACGTCGGCGCCAGCGTTGGATCGGCACGGAGTCCGGGCGATCGACAGCCGCATCACCCGGCCGAATCAGAGGGATCCATCCCCTTTCTAAACCAGATCTTCATCTCGCGTGCGGATCATGTCAAGGTGTGTCCGGGGGAAATGACGGTGTTTGGAGGATTGTTTCCCGTTGCATCGCGAGAGGAGGACCTTTGCGCCATGCGGTCAGGCGGGGTGGGTGGTGGGTGCGGGCGGGATGGGTGGATTGGGGTTGGGCGGCCGCTCGAGGATCGCGCGCGCCAGTCGCTCGACGGAGCGCGGGGCACTTCCCTCGGCCTTGTTGTTGATGATGACGTAGGCATCGCGTGCAGCCCCGACCGCCCGCGCGCACATGGCGGCGAGCAGATCGCGGCTGCGATTGTCCTCATCGACGATGCGGTCGAAAGGCTCGTAGCGATGCTTGGCGCTTTCGTACTCCTGGCCCTCGATGAGCAGCCAGCGCGCGACCAGCGCCGGTTGCTGCACCAAGAGCGCACGCAACGCCGTGCGATCGGCGCTGCCAGCGAGGAGAGCGGCCTGCGCGTCGGGCGGAGGGAGCGAGGGGTGGACGCTAAAGGCGTGGCAGACACCGTGGCGGCGCAGGATGCTCTCGTAGCGCGGGGTGAGCAGCTCCGCGTTGCGCACTTCGACGGCCAGCAGCGGACGGCCGTCGCGTCCGTTTCCGCGCGGACCGAGCCGTTCGAGGAAGGCGTCGAGCCGGTCAAGAAGCGAGTCGACGCCGCCCAGCGTGCGCAGCGACATCGGGGAGAACTGGAAGAGGATCGGCCCCAGCGCGCCGTCGGTCCCTGCGCCCAGCCCGCGCACGCAAGGCTCGATGACCTGATCGATGGCGTAGGCGGGGTCGAGAAAAACAGGGTTGGGATCACCCACGCGAGACTCGGACGCGCCAAACGTGCTGTGCTCGCTGATGGTCGGCCGCAGGCAGGCCTGGTGCGCCTTGACGAGGAAGCGAAAGCCCGGAGCGACGTTGGCGCGCAGGTCGGAGAGCGCGGCGGCGGACATCGGGCGGTAGTAGGTGCGGTCAAGCCCCACGGTGCGAAAGAGCGGGTGCGCGGCGTACGCCTTGAGCCCGTCGCGCGCCAGTTCGCCCGACTCTGCCGCTCGGCTCCAGACCAGCCCCGCCCAGCCTGGGAACGACCACGACGACGTGCCCAGTCGCAGCGACTGCGGGAGACGAGCCCCAAGGTCTCTCACATCGTCCGGCACGTTCGCGGGGCCCAGCGGCGTGCGGGCCGTGCGCCCGCCGCGCGGCGTGCGGGTGGGGGTGGGGGTGGGGGTGGGGGTGGGGGGATCGGATTCGAGCGGGCCGAAGAGGCCGGGCGCGTCGTCGCTGGGTTCTGGCGTGGGGCGCGGGGACATGCTTGCCTGCGTCGGAAGTGGAAGCGAGCGGTGGACGTCAGGGATTCAGGCGCAGCCCAGAGGGGAGCACGCGCACACCTTCGCGGTCGATCTCGAGAACGATGCCGCGCGATCGGACGGTGGCCGACCGGAGCAGGGCGCTTCGCCGGTCGGGGCGCGTCGCCTGGTCGTCTGGCGGGGGCTGCGCGACAAACGGGGAGAGTTCGCGACCCTCGTCATCGATCAGGCCCTCGCGCTCGACCAGGTTGGCGGGAGTCTGGGGCGGAGCGGCCCACGGCACGGCGGCGGCCACAAAGACCGCCTCGCCCTGCAGGATCGGATGTCCCGGATCGAGCCGGTGCGTCCGTTGGCGCTGGTGCAAGGGCAGATCGAGCACGTACTCCGGCGGGATCGACGCGAGCTGCGCGCGCAGAGCCTCGAGGTTGAGCTCACTTTCGGGCGCATCGCCGGGTGTGCCGGGGGCGGGGGCGGGCGCGGGGGCGGAGGTGGGGGTGGAGGTGAGGTTGTCGACGCGGAAGAGGCGGACAGTGACGGGCGGGAAGCGCATCGAGGTGGGATCGCGCATCGCCTCGCTGTACGAGACGCTGAGTCCGGGCTGATCGGCGTGCGCGGGCAGTTCGAAGTGCTCGGGCAGTCGTTCGTAGCGACAGCCGGCCGCCACGAGGACCAGAGGAACAAGGAGGATCGCAGCGCGCGGACCGCTCATATGGGGAGTCTAGTTGGTTTCTGGCACGAGCGATACAGAGGCAGGCTTCACTCCCACCAGCGCGGGGCGATGTCGCGCATGAGCGCACGCAGCAGGGAGCGGCACGGGGGCGAGAGCAACCGCTCCACTTTCCCCTCGGTCGCAAGGGCCTGCTCGGGTGTGAGCCAGCACAACGCGTCGTACTCCCAGCCCGCGGCTGCCTTCGGACCATCGTTGTCGTCGACGCCTCGGGCGAAGACCACGTCGAGGCTGCGCGCGAAGGGATCGTGGACCAGACCCAGCACACGCCACGCCGAGCTGGGTGTGACGGTGTTTGGGCCCAGTTCCTCGAGGAGTTCCTGATCGAGTTGATCGAGGAGCGTTGCGATGGTCAGCGGAAGGCGCAGGGGCATCCCGCCGCGCGGAGCGGTCTCCCAGCAGCGGGCGTAGAGCCGCGTTGCTGCGGAGCGCCGCGCAAAGAGGATCTCGTGCGCACCGGTGGGGTCGGTTCGGTGAAGCACCCCCGTGACGCCCAGCGCGGTCACGCCCGTGGGCACTTCGTCCGCGACGGCGAGGCGTCGGTAGGTCTCGGCCACGCCGGTGATGCTCGCGTCATCGAAGGCGAGCACGCCGACGATCGGGGCGTCGTGCAGGCGCGGATTGGCGGCGCAGCGACGGGACCAGCAAGCTTCGGTCTGAGCGTCGAGATCGAGATCGATCGCCGCCGGACGCTCAAGCCAGCGCAGCACGGGCGGCGCGTGCAGGGGTATGAAGGCGGGCTCGTTCTCGAGGCCGGGCGTGTGCACGCGAGGGCTCAGCCCAGAAGGTTGCCAAGGCCCGGAAGGTCGGGAAGGCCCAGTTCGCGCGTGCGCTTCTGGATCGCGGCCTGGAGCTTTTCCTGCGCCTGGGTCATCGCGTTGTTGACGGCCTCGGCGATGAGTTTGGGGGCCGCGTCGCGGGCCTTGGGGTCCGAAGCCATCGAGGTGGCCATGGCGGGGGAGATCTCGACGCTGAGCACCTTCATCTGGCCGTTCACACGCGCGGTGACGGCGCCGTTGCTCGACTTGGCGGTGACTTCCGTCTTGGCCATGTCCTGCTTGACCTGTTCGATCGAGGCCTTGAGCTTGTCCTGGTTCTTGAGCAGGTTGGCGACGGCGCCCATGGCTTTGAGTTGGTCGAGCATGATCACGTTCCTGAAAAAAGAGGTGGGCGGCCGCGGCCGCGATGAGTCTGATCGTATTCGCACCCCACGCCCCTGCTGTTGCCGAGACTCACTCGTTCGCACGTGTCTGGCGCGGATAGACGCCCACCACCTTGGCGCCAAGCAATTCGACGGCGCGGCGGACCAGGGGATGGTCGGCGGCGCTCGCGATGGTCATCGTCGGAATCTCAGCGCCACGCGGGGACGGGAGGCCCGAGAGCCCGTCGTCGTCGCGTGCGGCCGGGCGGGCCGCAGGGTCGGCGGGGATGGTGGGGATGGTGGGGATGGCGCGGGGGGAGTGTCCGGGCACGCTGTCGGAGGAGTTGGCCGGCACGCTCGCGGAGGCGGTCGTGTTGGCGGTCGTGTGGGCTGACGCTCCTCGCGGGCGGAACTCCGGGCGTGCGGTCACGGACCACGCCTTGCCGATGAGCTCTCGGATCTCGTCCTGCACGCCTCCGGCGGCGGTCATGAGGTCGGGGGCGATCTCGAGCACGACTCGCCCGTCCTTGAACTCAAGCACGCGGGCCTCGTCCACGACCGCACGCACTTGGCGCCTCGACTGGCTCGCCGCGGCCTGCACCGTGGTCCAGTCGCAGGCGTTGGAGAACGTGCGCGGCGACTCGTTCGCTGACGTCGTCCGAGGCTCGGGAGCCGGATCGGGGCGGGGCCTGGCTTCCGCGCGTGGCGGCTCTGAGGCGAGGGGGGCAGGAGTCGGTTGCGGAAGGGCCGGCGGAGGCGAGGTGGGGCGTGCCGCCGGCGTCAGCGTTTTTTTGGTGACGCACTCCCGGCCATCGCGGGCTCGGCGGCTCCGGCGCCGGTGCTGGCGACGACGACGGAGGCGGCTTCGGCGAGGCGGTCGGTGAGCGCAAGCCGCACCACGCAGGCGTCGAGCAGCACGCGCGGGCAGGCGCTGTTCTTGGCGCTTCGGTGGATGTTCTCGACCAGCGCGATCATGTGCACGATCGCGGCGGGATCGAACGCGCGTGCGCGTGTGCTTTCGGCGAGGCGGGCCTCGTCGGAGAGTTCGACCAGATCGGTCGAGTCGCCGCAGGTGCGCAAGACCAGGAGATCGCGCAGCCGCTCAAGGAGCGTCTCCAGGACGAGTTCGATCGAGTTGCCCCGCTTGATGAGGGCGTCGGCGCAGCGGAGGGCCTCGCCGGGATCGCCGGCGGCGATCGAGTCGAGGAGCGAACCGACGAGCTGTCGGGCGGGCAGGCCGAGGAGCTGTTCGAGCAGACCGACGGTGAGCGTCTTTTCGCCGCTGGCGAGCAGGCGGTCGAGCAGGCTGAGCGAGTCGCGCATCGAGCCGTTGCCGAGCCGTGCGATGGCGAAGAGCAGCTCGGGGTCGGCCGAGACCTTCTCCTGCTTGAGCACGCTGGCGAGGTGCTCGGCGATCTGGGCGGTGGGGATGTTGCGGAAGTCGAAGCGCTGGCAGCGGCTCTGGATCGTCGCGGGCACCTTCTGCGGGTCGGTGGTCGCGAGGATGAACATCACGTGCTCGGGCGGCTCCTCCATCGTCTTGAGCAGCGCGTTGAACGCCGCGTTGGAGAGCATGTGCACTTCGTCGATGAGGTAGATCTTGCGTTTGCCGCGGAGGGGGCGGTAGGCGGCGTTGGCGATGAGCTCGCGGGCGTTGTCGACGCCGCTGTTGCTGGCGGCGTCGATCTCGATGACGTCGGAGTCCTTGCCGGCCATGATCGCCGCGTCGATGTCCTCCTTGCCGCCGTTGAGAGCCTTGGCGAAGATGCGGGCCATGGAGGTCTTGCCCACGCCGCGCGTGCCGCAGAAGAGGTAGGCGTGCGCGACGCGGTTGAGCTTGATGGCGTTCTGGAGCGTCTTGGCGATGGCTTCCTGGCCGACAACTTCGTCGAAGTCGGTGGAGCGGTAGCGGCGGGCAAGGACGGTGTAGGCCATGGGGGCATTCTAGTGAACGCCGGGGCCAAAGAGTCTCCGCCTGATCGACGGCCAGGACACCGGCGGCACCGGACGACGCTCGCTTATGGCTGCTGCGGTCAAGCCCTGACCAGGTTCACGGGCCATCCGTGCACCGGGCCCGGCCGTCGATCAGACGGAGACGCGGAAGTTTAGACCGTCGCCCTCGCGGGCGCGACGCCGCAAGCGCCGGCCGGCTGCGGCGGAGACGACCGAGAATCACCCGAGGTCGGTCGCTGCAGCATCAGACGAGAGGTTCGTCTCGTACAGTTGGGTACTGCGAGGCGGCTGGCTACCAAGGACCGTGCGCCCGCGAACGAAAGGTCCCGCGCGTGAGCACCATACCCAAGCCTGAGGATCTTCGCGACGGGCATCGCCGCGACGAGGATCCTGCGCGGGAGCCGCGCCGCGTCGAGCTCTCTCCCTCGGTGGTGGCCGAGTCCAACCGGGCGGCGGTGCTGCGGATCGCGCGGCTGGGGTTCTTCGCGTTGTTCGTGATCGTGACGACGCTGAGCGTTCTGTACTTTCAGCCCAATCAGGCCGTGCCCCGCGAGTGGCCCCGCATCGCGAGCGTGATCCTTGCCGTCGCGCTGGTGATCGGCGGCGTGGTGATCAGCGTGGAGCTGCTGACGCGTCAGAAGCGCATCGGCACGGTGATCGCAATCTTCTTCGGGGCGCTGGCGGCGATGCTGGGCACGCTGGCCATCGGCGCGGTGATCGACCTGCTCGCGATGCTCTACGAGATCGATCCTCGCATCACCAGCGCGGCCAAGGTGCTCTTGGGCATCGCCCTCGCCTACCTCGCCGTCACCACCATCCTGCAGACCCAGGACGACTTCCGCCTGGTGATCCCGTATGTCGAGTTCGCCAAGCAGATCCGAGGAAGCAAGCCGCTCATCCTCGACACCTCCTCGCTGATCGATGCGCGGATCGCGGAGATCGCGGCCTCTGGCCTCGTGCAGTCGTCGATCGTGATCCCGCGATTCGTGGTCTTTGAGCTGCAGATGCTGGCCGATTCGAGCGATCGGCTGGTGCGCACGCGCGGACGCCGCGGACTCGACGTCGTGACGCGTCTGCAGCGGCTTGGCACAGTGGGCGTCACCATCGACGAACTGCCCGTGCCGGGCAAGGGCGTAGACCAGATGCTCGTTGAGTTCGCCAAGCTCTCGCCGGGGATCATCGTCACCAACGATCTGGCGTTGGCGCGCGTCGCCGAGATCCAGAAGATCAGCGTCGTCAACATCAACGAACTGGCCAACGCCTTCAAGCCCGCGCTGGTGCCGGGCGAATCGCTCGAGCTGCAGCTTATCCGCGTGGGCGAGCAGCCCGGCCAAGGAGTGGGCTATCTCGAAGACGGGACCATGATCGTCGTCGAGCACGCGCAGACGCATGTCGGCGAACGCGTCGAGGTCATCGTGACCAGCACGCTGCAGACCGCCGCCGGGCGGCTGATCTTTGCGCGGCTTGCCAAGAGCCTCGCCGCGTCCACGACGGCCGCGCCCGGTTCGGAGCCGACCCTTCCCGACGGCGGACCCGCGTCGGGAGTGGCCGGGGACGCAAGCCTGGGCGTGCAGCCGGACGGCGTCTTCGATCCTGCGGCATCGACCCGCGACGCGCTCCCCGATCGTCCGCTCGCTGACACTCCTCTTCCGAGCGCGGCGCCGACCGCGCACTCGGCCGCGCCCTCGGCGGGGAACGCTCCGATCACCTCGTCCGAGTCGACGACTCCGGTGCGATCGCCCTTCCCGCCGCATCCGCCGCGCTCGCTGCGCAGTGGGACCCCGCGCAATCCTCGGCGGGGTTGAACGCCGGGACATGACGCGCCTCGCGCACGCCCGACCTATTCGGCCGGATCGACCGGCGCGGGGGGCATCGGTGCGCCGCCCGAGTCTTGCGCCGGCTGCTCGACGCCCCGAGCCAGCGACGTGAACGCGGCGAATCCGAAGGGCGTTGCGGGCTGTCCCTCCGGCGCCTCTTTCTCCTGGAGCTGCTCGAGGATGCTGTCGGACAGGCCGTGCAGCCCGCGGATCTCGTGGATCGGCAGTGTGTAGACGTCGCCGTCTGGGGTGATGATCTGGAAGACCGAGCCCTCGAGCATCATCGAGAGCATCTTCTGCTGAGGGGTCTTGCCGACACCGAACTGCAGGAGAGGCCGCACGGCGGCGATCTGGATTCGCTCGCCGCGGAAGTTGATGACGGCGAGGCGACCGTCGAGCAGGCGTGGCGTGCCGTCGTCGCGCTGTGCGGTCTCGAGGCTGAGGGCGGTGAGCATCTCGCGGACGATGTTGTGCCAGAGCATCTCGCGGAGCAGCTTCGTCTGGCGAGGATCAGAGCTGAGCGACGACGCGAGCGCGCGAGGGTCGGGCTCGCCCTCCGGGGCGGGGGCCTGCGACGAGCCGGGCGGCTTGTGAGTCGGAGGGGGTGGATCGCCGTGCTTGGGATGACGCCGTGCCCGGACGGGCGCGGGTTTCTTCTTCTTCCGAGGGCGGGGTTCGCGTCGCATCGGACCTCCGGAGGCTGGTCGAGGGCGTGTGGGATCGGTGAGAAAAAGGAGCGGGCGGCGGGGCGGGCGGAAGGGATCCCGTGCGCGCCGCGATGCAAGGTAGCACACGCCGTCTCGATCAGCGCGCGTCGCGCAGTTGCTCGGCGTGGTCGGCGAGGCGATCGCGTCGGTCCCGAAGGCCCTGAATCTGCGAGCGCCAACTGGAAGCATGGGTCGAGCGACGCTGCACGGTCGTGGTCTGACCGGGTGCCGGCAGACGCAGAATCTCGGGCGTTTTGTTGAGGCCGCTCTCGAGGGCTTCGATGGCAACGCCGGCGCGGGCGAGCGTCGCAAGGCTCTGTCGTCCGGCGGCGTTCTTTGTCGCCGGCGCGACGGTGGTGTCTTGTACGCGCAGGCGCTGTTCACTCTCGGCCTGATCGAGGATCGGATCGATGGACTCGAGCAGTGCGGTGGCCTCGGCGTGCCGATCCTCCAGCGATGTGCCGGTGATCCGCGTTCGCCGAATCTCGACGCGTGCCGAGCCTGCCCTGATCGTCGACGTGATGACGGCGCTACGAAGATCGCGAGCCTCGCCGGCGAGCACGCCGAGCATGATCGCGTCGGACGTCGAGAGTTCCAGTCGCTCGGCCGCCGCGTCGACCAGCGGCACCACGCGCATCGCATCGCCGGGCGCGGGCGCTTGATTGCGGACTTCGCGAGGCTGTCCGGTGCGCTCGACAAGCCACGAGCCCTTGCGGAGATCGAGCATCGAGGCCCGCAGCGCCGGGTGGGACGACAGCACCGACCATGCGTCGTTGGCAACCCACGCCCGGGACGCGTCGACCACCTCGCGCGGCGTGCTCGCCAGTTCGACCGTGTTGTCGTCTTTGGAGAGTGTGAGCGTTCCCGCCGGCGCCCAGCACCCCGCGCCCGCTCTCGCCGCGCCCACCGCAACGCCCAGCGATCCCGACGACGTCCACACCGCCACGGGCGGCTCGTGGGTACTGACCAGGTCCGACAGCGAGCGCAGCAGGTCGTAGCGCCAGCGCGTTCCGGCGATCTCCACACCGATGAGCGTGGTCCCGCCTTCTTTCGCTTCGGAAAGGGCTCGGCGGAGATCTTCGATCTGCGACGCGTGATCCAGTTCGCCACGCAGCGTGATCAGCACGGCGACGGCGCGGGCCGGCGGTTCGCGGGTTGGACCGGCGCCGGGAGCGGTAAGCGTCGCAAGGACTCCCGCACTCAGGCCCATACTGAGGCCCACACTCAAGAGAGTCTTGGCGCTCGTCATCGCGATCTCTCCGAGTCGCTGCCCACTTGGCTACCCACCTGACTGGCCTCTCGGCTGGCCGACCTGCTCCCCCGCTCCCCTTCCGCGTCCGTTCCCAAACCCGCCCGCCGCAGATCTCCTTGAGCGATCGACGAATCGTCGCTCACAGCATCAGGTTGCGGCCAAACTCACCGGGCTCGAAGAAGTGGGCGGCGTCCATGTCCACCGCGAGCGTGATCGACTGCCCCGCCTTCACGCCGTCGAACGCATGCAGACGCGCGACGACATGCCCGTGCTTCGGGGTCGAGCACGCAACATCCATCTGATCGCCCAGCGGCTCGACGACCTTGACCTGCATGGTCATCGCCGGCCCGCCCCCGCCCCCAGCCCCGCCCCCGTCGGCACGGTGCGTGAGCATCTGCGGCCGCAGACCCAGAACAATCGGCTTGCCGATGAAGCTCTCGACCCGCGAGGCCTTTGCCGCGGGAACCGCGAGGCGGTAGGGCTTTCCGCTCGGGTCGCTGGAGCCCTCGACGAACTCAAGGCCCGAGCCGCCGCGTTCCAGCGTGCCCTCCAAGAAGTTCATCGGCGGCGTGCCGACAAACGCGGCGACGAAGCGATTGACCGGATGGCGGTACACCTCCAGCGGCGTGTCGCACTGCTGGATCAGGCCGTTGCTCATCACCACGATGCGATCGCCCAGCGTCATCGCCTCTTCTTGATCGTGGGTGACGTAGATGGTCGTGGTCTTGAGGCGCTGGTGCAGCGACTTGAGCTCGCCTCGGGTCGTGACGCGCAGCTTGGCATCAAGGTTCGACAGCGGCTCATCGAAGAGGAAGGCCTTGGGCTCGCGCACGATGGCGCGGCCGACGGCGACGCGCTGTCGCTGGCCGCCGGAGAGCTGCTTGGGCTTGCGGTCGAGCAGTTCGGCAAGCCCGAGGATCCGGGCGGCCTCGTTCACGCGTTTGTCGATCTCGACTTTGGGCACGCCCCGCAGCTTGAGAGCAAAGGCCATGTTCTTGTACACGCTCATGTGCGGATAGAGCGCGTAGGACTGGAAGACCATCGCGATGTCGCGGTCCTTGGGGTGCACGTCGTTGACAACGCGCCCGCCGATGGAGATCGTGCCGCTGGAGACATCCTCCAGCCCGGCGATCATGCGGAGCGTGGTGGACTTGCCGCAGCCTGAGGGGCCGACAAAGACGACGAACTCGCCGTCCTTGATGTCGAGGTTGAAGTCCTTGACGGCCTGAAAGCCGTTGGGGTAGGTTTTCTTGACGGATTGAAGAGTGACTTGGGCCATGACGGGTACAGCGTAGCGAGAGCAGGCCGAACGCACCTGCGCTCGGGGATTGGGCAAGTCGATCGCGCATGAAACGCAACGGACCACCGTGAAACATCGCAGAGGGCGAGTGCGGCGGCACGTTGCTGGCAACGGGCTTCAGCTGCTGCCGCCGCGCATCCGGTCCACGCTCTCAGGGAACGGATAGCTGGGGAAGACGCCGACCTGGCCGAACCGCCACATGTCGGGCGACGTGTAGACGTCGCCCCGGAAGCCGGCGTGGTACATGGTCTTGAGCACGGCCTCGAAGCTGGGCTCCTTGCCCGCGTCCGAGCCCATGCCGCCCTGCACGAGACGGTTGGCGCGGGCGTTGAGAAAGCTGACGCTGCAGACCGGCAGACGGTCGCGCCGGTCGGCGAGCATCTTGCTGACGGTGATGAACCCGCGTGACAAGTCGTCGAGCGTGAAGTGGTCGCGGCCTTTGGGACGAAGCAGGGCGAGAATGAGCACGCTGTCGAGGTCGAACTTGAGCACGTAAGGCTCGCGGTCGTGGGCGGCGTGGACGCTGACCGAGTCCTGGAAGAGCTTGGCGTAGTTGGTGACCGTGCGCGCCGACCATTGGCTGGTCGTGACCAGTTCGCAGAGCTGCGCGATGATGCCGTGCGAGTTGTCGCTGTCGTTCACGCCGCAGACGACCGTCCGATAGCGCCCGTCGAGAATGTCTCGGAGCATGTCCTGGCCCCAGAGGATGCGGGCGCGGGTGCCGGGCTGGAGCTTGCCCCCGCTTCCGGGCAGCAGGCTCACCCGATCGGGGGCATGCTCGGCGCGGAGCAGGGCCTCGGCGTCACCCTCGTAAAGGCGGATGGCGTTGCGGTTGGTCATGATGCGGGACTCCCTTGGGCGTGAGCGAGAGTGTGCGGGTGCGTGCAAGGACCCGGGGTCGAGTATACCGGCGGGTGTTGCGCCCCTGCCGCCTGTTGGACGATCGGTTTCCGCCCGCTTCTGGCGCGAAGCGGGTGCGAGGACCGGTCGGTTGCGGCCGGAGCCAAAACCGGGCACAATACCCCCGATGCTCGCGTTTGGTTCGTACGAAGCCCGCCGGGAATTGGCGAGCGCAGGATTCTGCGCTCGTTATGAGGCCGCGCTCGCTGCGGATGCCTCGCTGTCGGCGGCCAAGGCCTTCGGCTCGCGCTTCGTGGCGACGGCCGTGGGCCCGAGCGTGGTCGTGCCATGGCTGCCCCGGGCGGGGCTGGACGAAGAAGCGCGCCGGCTCGTCGGTGCCGCGCGGGATCAGTCGCAGTTGGTCGGCGCGGGGGCCAAGCGCTGGTCTGTGATCGCGGACTTTGGGCTGATGGACGACGGACGCGGCGCGTATGTCGTTCGGCCGTCGCCGGCCTGGACTCTTGAGCGGCTTGCGCTGGTGCGCTATCGGCCCTCCTCGGTCGAATTGCGGGCGATCATCCTGGGCGTGGTGGAGGGGCTGCTGGAGCTCGAGCGGCTCGCCGACCGGCCGTGGGGACTTCTTCAGTCGTCCTCGATCCACCTGGCGGGTCCGCCCGGAGACGCGAAACTCTCCGATCCCTCCGGCGTGACGCTCACCGATCTGGAAGCCAGAGAGCGCTTGCCAGACGACGCCGCGGTCGCCGACGTGCGGGCGCTGGGGCGGCTCGTCTACGAGCTTGTGCTGCACAAGCGCCCGCCCCTGAAGGCCGCGGGCGGCTGGGTCGCGACGTGGTCCGATGACTGGCTACAACTGGGCGACGGGCGATTCTGGTTCGATCTGACCAACAGGCTGATGGGGGCGGGCAGTGTGCTCGGCGCGGAGAATCCCGCTCCGTCACTCGCGGTCCTGCGTCAGACGCTGGTGGAGCACAAGCCGCACCGGCCGCTGCCCAAGCGACAGATTTTCATGGCTGCTGCGGCTGCCGCTCTGGCGGTGGTGGTGGGGGGCGGCGTGGTGGTGTATCAGTCGATGCAGGTCACGCCGGTGGAAAAGACCGCCGACCAGCTCGAGGAGGCCGCCCGCCTTGCGCGCTGGCAGGGTTTGGTTGATCGGTGGCGCTTTTTCGGTGGTGATCTCTACGCGTCGCGGGCGTCACTGGCGGACTTGGCGAGGAATCAGCCCGGCAGCAGCACGATGAGCGCGATCGCTGCCGCGCTGTCGGAGGCCGACCTGCGTGATCCGCGTGAAATCGCCGGAGCCGCGGCCGGAGCCTCGCTGCTGGATCTCCGCGACCGGCCGGGCGACGCGATCGAGGGTGACAAGATCGTGGCGGCCGCAGCCAGCTCGGATCGCCTCGACGAACTGCGTCGCCTGATGCTGGAATGGCCCGAACTGCGACGCCTGCCCAGCGTGGCCGAGCAGTGGACCGCACGCGGCTGGGAACTGGCGGCGCAGTCGCTCGACGGCGCGGGCGCGGAGATCACGCGCCTCATTCCGCCCCTGACGACGACGACCCTGAGCAGCGAGCCGGGCCCCGGCGAGGTAACGGCGGCGCTGGTCGCGGCCCAGCGCGTGATCGACGACGCAACGTCGATCGAATCGTCGTGGGAATGGCTCACCCGCGAAGCCGAGGCCTCGAAAGAAGGGGGCGATCCGACGCTCGCAACGCTGGCGGAGATGGGCGCCGCCGAGGCGCGAGCCGCTCTGACGGGCGATGCGACGCCGCCCGCCCCCGAAGCCGCGCGGGCCGCGCTGCGAGCGCGCCTGGGTGAACTGGAGGAGCGAGGTGTTCGTGCGATCGCGCTCGACCGCGGGCGGGTTGAGGGATGGGATCGAGAGGGATTCCGCGAACAGGCAAAGCAGGATCCGACCCTGACGACCGGAACGCCGGGCCGCGCGCGGCTGGACGCGTGGCTGACGCTGGCCGAGTCCGACTCGTTCGCCAAGGTCGATGCGCCCGACCCGCGTCAGCCCGCACTCGAGCGCGTGCGCGGGGCGATCGAATCGCTGACCGAATCGGGACGCCGCCTCTCCGACATGCAGGGTGCCGGGCGGGATCTCTCGCTCAGCGTCGACGAGTTTGAGCGGCGTCTGGCTCGGTTGCGTGCCGACTCCGACGTGCTCGAACGCACCGCCTGGAGCAATCGCAACAGGGCGAAGGTGGAGTCGGGCAGTGCCGCGCTTCTTCGTGGCGTCGACGCTCTGGAGCGTGATGTGAGCGATGCCCTGGTGACAGGGCCGATGTCGTTGCCTCAGGCGATCGCTTCGCTGGACCGGGACCTGTTCCGTGCTCCGTCGCTTCGCGCCGACTGGCTCGCGACGCTCGAGCGGGCGCGGGCCAGCGAAAACAAGAAGGCGGCGTTTGCGCTTGTGCGCGAGCGCCGGGATCAACTGCTCGCGATGGATCAGGCCGTGCCCGTCCGGGCCGAGCTTCCCGAAGCGCTCCGCGGCTCGTTCGACGCGGCACGCTGGGAACGCGCGTACTCGGGCGCCCGCGACGCTCTGCTGGCGAGGCTTCTGCCGGCGCTCGCGAACGGCGGCATGAGTTCCGAGTCGGTCGATGCCGGACCGCCGCAAGATGCCCGTCGGGCCATGGACGCGTGGCTCGCCGGGGCCACCGAAGATCTCGAACGGGCACGCGATGTCAAGCAGCGACTCACGCGCGGCGAAGAGCGTGGCCTGAGCGCCGATCTCGACGCGCAGGTCGCAACGCTCCTCGCCTCGCCCCGGAGGGAAGATCTGCGGCCCGTGCTCGAATCCATCGAAGCGGCGCTCGCGCGCCTGGACTCGATCGCCGCGAGCAACGACGCCGCCGAGTTGGTTCGGACAGCGAACGAAGATTCCGACTTCCCCTCGGTCGCTCTCGCGGCGTGGGCACGTCTCAGCCAGCTTCCCTGGCCCCGCGACGCGGCTCAGTTCGACCAGGCGGGCGAACTCGCCTCGCGGGTGCTTCCGGCGCTCATCGCGTCGCGCATCGACTCCGTTGGCCGCGCCGAGGTCGAGTCGCGCGTGGCAGCGCGGGCGCGGGTGATGTGGCTGTCGTATTTCGAGAGCCGTCGTCCGGAGGATCGCGACCAGATCGGTGCCGCCCTCGCCCGCGCCGGGCGGTTCGGCGTCGCGCCCGCCACCGAGCGGGAACTCTCGCCCGAGTCACGCTACAACGCGATGCTCTGGAGCCTTGCACGCGAGGCACGCGAGTTTGAGTCGCAGTCGGTGCTGCGCGGCGAGACTCCCCTCGATGAACAGACCCGCGAGGTCGGCCTCATGCTCGAGCGGCTTCGAGTCCAGGCGCCGGCCGGCGTGCTCGAGCAGCCGCCCGCCGCCGCACTCGTCAACGCCCTGCGCGTGATCGCCGAGCGCCGCGCACGTCCGCCCTTTGATCCGCTTGTCAACGGGCCGGCCTCGGTGCGTTCGCCTTCGACCGGGCGCCCTTTGTGGAGGGCGCAGCGCGAGGGCGAGGCGATCGTCTTCACGCTCGACGTGCCGATCGCCCGCACGACGGGCTTGTCCAACGTGCGCATCACGTTTCTGCCGGTCGATGTCCGTGGGCCCGGGGGACCGATCGCCACGTATGTCTCCACGACCGAGGTGTCGGTCGCGCAGTTTGTCGGCGCGGTGGAGGCCGCCCGCGCGTGGGACCAGGTCCGTGAGGTGCTCCGTCGCTGGGAGGCCGACAAGGCCGATCCGCGCATCGGGCCCGCGACCTGGACGTGGGATCGCTCGCGTTCGCGCGTCATCGTCAGCACGCCCGACCTGCGTGAGAACGAGGTGCAGCGTCAAGGTCGCGCGGTGCGGCTCGAAGGGCGCAGCAGCCGCCGGGAGAGCAACGGCTGGATCCCTGTTCCCGAAGCGCTCGTCGGACTGGCGTTCTATCCCGCCGAGCTTGAGCCCGTGCCGGCGCCGGTCGCTGACAGTCCGATGAACTGGGTCTCGCCGGACGCGGCGGTGCTCGCGGCACGGCTGATGGGTTCGCGCGTCCCGACGATCGCCGAGTGGAAGAGCGCGGTGGAGCAGGCCGGCCCGCTGCCGGAGCTGGTGGAACAGGCGAATCTCCGCGACAAGTTCTGGAAGTTGCAGTTTGACTTCGTTAGCGAGGGCAAGCGGATCGAGATGCCCTGGCCCCACGCCGGCGCGTTCTGGCCCAAGGGCCTTCGGCCGGAGTGGTCGCTCCCCGCCAACCGGCGCGGCTATGTCGACGCGAACGACAACGCCGCGGTCGAACGGACCGACGGCGTGCTGTGGTTCGCGCCCGGCTCGTCCGAGAGCGACGCGTTCCAGCATCTGGTCGGGAATGTGGCGGAACTGGTGGTCGATGCGCCGGCGGAGCGGCTGAGCGCGGTTCCGCCTCGTGCGGCCGAGGTTCGCGCCGCGGTCGAGTCGCTCGGTGCCGAGTGGCGGGTCATCGGCGGTTCGGCGCTTTCGGGCCTGACGCTTCGGGGCGATCGTCCCTTCGAACTGGCCGAGCCCTACGAGTTTCAGAGTCTGCGCGACGCGCGCAACGCGTACAGCGATCTGGGTTTCCGCCTCGCCTTCGGCGAGGGCGGCGAAGGTCGCCCGGTGGAGCCGCCCGCGACCCTTGCCGCCCAAGCGCTCTCAGCCGCGCCCTACCTCCGCCCCACGAAGGGCGAGGCACCGCGCTGAGAGTCGGGGCGGGTTCCGTTGTGAGTCAACCGTTACTCGACGCCCGCGGCCGCCACGGTGGCGGGTGCCGCACGCCGAGTCGTGACCCGTGATTCCTGATTGGCACGCGCCAGCACCTGCTGATGGTGGTACATGCCCATGCCCAGCCGGTCGCCCGCGGCCATCGACATGCGTCCCGGCGCGGGCAGATAGCCGTCCGATCCGCCCAGCGTCCCGCTGCGAGACGCCGTCGCGGTCGGCCCCGAGGCGCAGCCCGTCAAGGCCAGAGCGAGGGCTCCCAGCCCAAGGGTCTTCCCCAAAAACGACAACCGACGGCAAAGAACCGTCTGCATCTCCCTGCTCCCGCCCCGAATCGGGGCTTTGGACCGGCACCCGCCGGTCGTGCTCTCCCACGCACCCCAACGGGCACGCCTGTGGGGAGTCGATCGACCGCCAGAGGTCGGCGATGAAGCCCCGCATCCGAGCGGGCGCAAAAGTCGCGCGGATTGCACGGGCTGTGGCGGGCGTGCCTTACCGATCGTGCAAGACCCACCTTGTTCAGCCGTCGGTCGGAGGGCGTGCACCGAGCCTGCGTCCCAGAAAGAGCGTGCCGATTCGCTCAGGACCCGATATCCTCGATGGAATCCGTCGCGCTCGTCCTTCCGCAGAGGGAGGAGAGCTGTCGATTTGCCAAAGCCCGGGGGTCTGGATCCCGGGCCCGAGGAGCACGCGTGGCGCAACGAAGCCCGACAGCCTGGCACACCCGACTGCTGCAGGCCGCCGAGTCCCTGCGAAGGGCGCGGCTGAGCGTGGAGAGCGCGGGTGGGGCGGGCGGGGCGGACGGGACGGGCGCGGAGGCGATGCGGGCGGGGATCGATGAGGCTCTGCGGGTGCTCGAGGGTGCGCAGGTCGAGATGCACGCCGCCGCCACGCTGAGCGAGACGTTCGAGCAGTTGGACCAGCTGGTCTGGAGCGCCTGGAGCCGCAAGATCGCGCCCGACTCCGCGCTGACGCGCGAGGGTTCGTACGCGCAGGCGATCGCGCGGGTCTTGTCGGAAGGTGACGAGGCGTCGCGGTTGAAGGCGCTGGAAGAGTCGCAGCGGACGCTGGCCTCGACGCGTCGGATGACGGCGGCACTGATCGCGGCGGTGGCTCAGGCCGCCGAACGCTTCGCAAGCCGTCACGTGATGCGATTCGGGGTGGATTCGATCGAGAAGGCGGCGGTGGCGGAAAGCACGCGTGCGGGCGGAGGCGTCGGGGGCGGTCGTCTGGGAAGCACCGAGGCGGCGGCGTGGCGGAAGTACAAGGAACTGATGGGCGAGACCGCGGGCGCGAGCGAGGCGAACATCGAGGCCGAGATCCTCCGCGCGGTGGCCGAGTTTGCCGAGGCCCTGACCGGAACGCTCGCCAGCGCCGAGCGCGACAACCTCTCAGAGTCGCAGCGTGAGGTCGGAGGAGCGTCATGACGTTGCTGGATCTGGTCGAGCCCGTGCTGCAGCAGGTCTGCCGCCTCAACAGGCTTGCCCGCAAGGGGGCGGCGATCGATCTTTCGATCGCGCGGTCCGAACTGCGATCGACCCTGAACGACGCGAGAGCCCGCGCCGCCGCTGATCCAGAACTGATCCGCGGCTTCGAAACCGTCGAGCCTTCGATCCTGGTGCTGATCGACGCGAGCGTGCGTTCCATGCGGGCCGGCTTTGCGGGTGTCTGGAAGCCCTTGGCACCCGAGCGGGGCATCGAGTCCAGCGTGCGTGTCTTCGAGGAAGCGCTGGAAACGGCGATCGCCGACGACTCGCCGGGCTCCACGGAGCGGCTGGCGGTCCTGGCTCAGATTCTGGGTCTTGGCGTGCCCGGCGCCTACGGCGGCAACCGCGAGGCGGCCGCCCGCAAGCTGGCCGAAGTGCTCCCCCGTCTGAGCGCCCTGGCGGAGATCGACCAGACACAGCGCATCTGCCCCGAGGCGTACCGAAATGTGGATACGCGCCAACTCACCCTGCCCCCGGTGCGCGGCTTGACGGCCGTCGCCATCGCCGCCGTGGGCATGCTGCTCGTTGTGGGCATCGCCTACTTCCAACTCTTCTCGCGTGCGTCGGGCGAGCTGCGATCGACGCTGCAGGCAATCCAGGCGCCGGCGCCGAGCGCCCAGCCCGCCGGCCCGGGAGGTGACCGATGATCCTCGACGCGGCACAAAATCTGCTGAACCTGGGCGTGCTGGGGGCCGCGGGCGTCCACGCCCTGGCCTCGGGCGATTACGCGGCCATCCTCCGGCTCGTCCCGCGCGATCCGGCGTTTCTGGTCGCGCTCGGGGTGGGCGCCGTCATCGTCTCCCTCGCCATCGGCGGGTTTCAGTGGTTCGTGCAGATGCGAGACAAGGCCAAGGGTGTGCCCTTTGCCGAGCTCATCAAGGGTGCGGCGGGCCTCACCCCGGTGATCGCCGATCCCGCCAAGCGGGCACGCCTGGACGATCTGCGGCGCAAGTTCGAGGACGGCGTCGAGAAGTTCCGAGCCGCCGGCAAAGACCTCTACAGCCTCCCCTGGTATCTGCTCGTCGGCCCCGCGGGCAGCGGCAAGACCGAGGCATTGCGCCACTGCAACGTGGGCTTCCCGCCCGGGCTTCAGGACTACCTGCAAGGCGCCGGCGGCACGCTCAACATGCACTGGTGGTTCACCAACCACGCCGTCGTGCTCGACACCGCAGGCCGCATCTTCATGGAAGAGATCGCCACCGGCGGCGACAGCGGCGAGTGGGGCGAGTTTCTCAAGCTGCTCAAACGCTACCGCCCCAACCAGCCCGTGAACGGCATGTTCCTGGTCATCGGCGCCGACAGCCTGATCCGCGACAAGAGCGAGGAGATCGAGAGCAAGGCCGGACGCATCGCCCAGCAGCTCGACGCCATCCAGCGCACGCTCGACGTGCGCTTCCCCGTCTTTGTCATCATCACCAAGTGCGACCTGATCGCCGGCTTCCGCGAGTTCTTCGACAACGTCTATGACCCCAACCTCCAGCACCAGCTCCTGGGCTGGAGCAACCCCGACAGCCTCGACAGCCCGCTGCGCATCGAGCTGGTCGAGCAGCACATGACCGACGTCCGCAAGCGGCTGCTCTCGCGCCGACTGGCGCTGATCGCCGACACCACCCGCTACGCCCAGGGATCGGGCAAGCGCCTCGACGAGGTGGACGAGCTCTTCGCCCTGCCCGACAACCTCGAGAAGATCGTGCCGCGACTGCGCCGGTATCTCGAGATGATCTTCGCCGGCGGCGAGTGGAGCCCCAAGCCTCTCTTCCTGCGCGGGATCTACTTCACAAGCTCGATGCGCGAGGGCGAAGCCCTCGATCAGGATCTAGCGCGGGCTCTGGGCCTCTCGCTCGACAGCCTGCCCGGCGGCAAGGTGTGGGACAAGGAGCGATCGTTCTTCCTCCGCGACGTCTTCCTCAGCAAGGCCTTCAAGGAAAAGGGCCTGGTCACCCGCGCGACCAACGTGCAGAAGCAGCAGAGCACGCGGCGCTTCGCGCTGCTGGGCTCGGCCGCCGCCGCCGCGGCCTTGGTGCTCGGATTCACCTTCTTCGGTCAGTCGCAGTTGTCGAAGTCGGTCGAGGGACCGCGCGCGTTCTGGCGGGCGGTGGGCGAAGCGGTGGGTGTGGTCAAGCCCGAAGTCGCGGCTGCGGGAACGGAGCCCGAGGGTCAGCAGGCGACGCAGGGAGATGTCGCGATCGTCCGCTACGAGGCGCCGAGTTGGGTCTACGCGGGGGATCGTGCGGACATTCGTCTGCCGGACGCGTTCGTTCCACGCGCCGCACTGCCCACGTTGACGGCCCAGCGCGCGGTCGAGCCCGTTCGCGTGCCGTGGATCTTCTCGCCCGCCGCCGCGCTGGGCGGCGGGAGCGGCGGCTTTGTCGCCGAGCAGCGACAGGCGCACGCCGGCGTGCTGGAACGTGCGATCCTCGTCCCGCTCATCGACGCCGCACGTCAGCACGCTCGCGAGTCCGCGACGTGGACCTCGGCCTCAACCGCGGCCTTGGCGGAGTTGATCCGGCTCGAGACGCTGAAGGCGGGCCTGGTGCCCGCCGGCGGGCCGCGTGCGTCGCTTGTCGATCTGCGAGCGCTTCTGCGCGTCGTGGTGCCCGGCAGTGAACTTCCCAACGAAGTGCGCCTGTGGCAGGATGCGATCGAGAGCACCTTCGCAACCGGAACCACCAGCGACGGCCGCCTCCCTTGGCCCGCCCCTTCGCTGCGGGTCGGCGAGGTCGCGGCCCAGCGCGCGATCCGCGAGGGTCTTGACCGATTTGCGAACTCCTGGACCACGCGGGCGCAGGCCGAGGAGTTCGCGCTCGGGCGGCTTGCTCTGCTCGCAGACGCGCTGGGCGCGTTCCGGGCGGAGGAAGCGCGCTTGCTTTCGCTCCGAGGCATGCCTGGCGAGGCCGGCGCCAAGACATCTCTCGTGGCGACCTCCGGCGAACTCGAGTCGTATTCATCCCAGTTGCGAGCGCATCTCGAGGCGATGAAGGCCGCGGCAACCCGCGCCGATGCGCTGCTGGCGGCCATCAAGGAGTCTCCCGCAAGCCTCAGCGCGGGTCTGGAGGCGACGCGCCGCGACGCGATCGAGCAGATCAACTCCGAGTACGCGCTGCTGCTGGCACAGCTTCCCGCCGTGGGCGAGGGCGACACGACACGAGAGCCCTCGGGCCTTGCTGAGATGCGTCAGCAGATCGCGTCGCGTCGAGAGTCCGCGGAGAAGGCGATCGATCAGGTCGCGTCGCGCGTGAGTGCTTCGTTGGCGCCGCTCCTGAGCGTCGCGGCTGCAGGACCCGCCGGGCGCGAGTCCGATCTGGCCTATCGCGTTCGTCTGGCGGCGTACGAGCGCGGAGCGGCGGAACTGGCCGACGCGTCGGCCGGGCCCGAGACCGCGTGGTACCTCCTGTCCGAGCGCTTCACCGATCTCGACCGGCGCCTGCAGCGGGCCGAGGCCGACTTGGAGCAGATCGCTCGTGGACTCGCCGACCCGGCCGCTCGTCCGACGCTGATGGCCGCGGCCGGATCGGTCGCGCGCACCGCCCGGGCCGCACGCGCTTCGGCCGCTCTCCAAGGCTTCCTCTCCAAACTTCCCGAGAACGCCGACGGCGTCGCCGGCGTGGTCGAGACCATCGCCCGCGAGCGCAACGCCGCGCCCACACGCTTGCCCGCACTCCCGCTCACCGACGCGGGCGAGTCGACGATCGACATTCGCTTCGCGCCCGGAGCAGCGGCGGCGGTGCTGGAAGGATTGACGCGGGCCGAGGCCGAGTTGGCATCGGGCGTCGTTGATCGCGAGCGTCTGCTGGCCGAAGTGCGCGCCCGGGCTCGAGGCTTGGAGGAATATGCACGCCAGTATGCGCAAGCCTGGACCTCCGGCGCTGTCCGGGCCCTGTCGCTCTCCGCGTCCTTGCAGAGCTGGCGCGAACTTGCGCCGGTCTTGTCAAAGATCGAGACGGCCGGTTCGCCCGAAGCGGCGGCCGCCCTGCGCAGCTTCGCGGCCGAGGCCATCGCCGCCGTCGAGCCACTGCCTCCGAGCGTTCGCGCACTTCCGGAAGTGAAGGGCGCGGTGGATCGGCTGAGCGCGACGCTGCGGGCGCTCTCGGACGAATCGCTGGTGCGCGCCCGCGCGGACGCGCTGGGCACGCTCGCGACGCTGGCGGACAAGCCCTGGCCGCAGGCGCGTGGCACGTTGCTCACGCCCGGCTCGGGCCGAGGGCCGATGGACGCGCTCGGGGTCCTGACCGCCGGCACATCGCGCGTCGTGTACGACGAGAGCATCGCTCTGGGCGTGCTGCGTGCGCTCCGCGCCGACTACGAGCCCGAGGCTCGCAAGGCGCTGGACTTGATCGTCGCGTCCGATCGCTGGCCCCTCAACCGCGCCGGTGATGTTGCCAAGGGCTTGACACCCGACGAACTGCGCCGCGTGCTCGCGGCGACGCGGCTGTTGAGCGGCGGATCGGTCGCTCCTCGCGGCCTGAGCGACGAGGCCGCGGGCTTGGTCTCGGATCTCTCCGGCGGACGCGTGCTCTCCGACGAACAGCGCCGCGGGGTGGAGCGTGTGGGCGCGGTGGCCGGCGCGCTGGGCGCGGGGCTGGAGCAGAATCAGCCGGTGACGGCGTCGATGGTGCCGATCTGGAGCCGCCGCGAGATCGACGCGCTGCCGACCTTGGCGAGCGTGGGAGTCGGCAGCGCGGGCGATGCGGTGGAGTGGTTCGAGCAGATGGAGGTGGTGCGCGAGGGCGAGCCGCCTCTGCCGCGCGTGGCGCTGCGCGGGATCGACGCCGCTCGTGCCGCCGAACTGGTGAAGCAGCTCACGGTCGCAAGCCCGGGCCCCGGCGTAGCGATCCGGCTCTACCGCAACTTCGGCGACGACCAGCCGACGGGCGAGGTGCGGCTCGTCGGCCCGTGGTCGGCTGCGGAGTTGGTGCTGCTTCCCGGGGCGAGAGCCTCGGCCCCCGGCGGAACGATCTGGCAGATCCCGCTGCCGGTCGTCGAGCGCGACACCAAGCAGGTCTACCACCTCTGGATGAACCTGACCTTCTCCACGCCGTTGCCTCGCGCCGAGGACTGGCCCAGCGCGCGGACGTGGCCACGCCCCTGACTTTCCGACCTTTCGACCTCACCCACCCCGGATGTTTGATCCGACCTGCCTCAGACCCGGACCGCGTCACGGACCGCACGGATGCTCAAAAAGCTCGCACAGTGGATCGGCGAACTGGGACACGCGGGCGTGGTGCGAGAGCCGTGCGCGCGCTTGTGCCTCTTCGGCAAGCATCCCGGCTGGGCGGACCATCTCGACGATCTGGGTCTGACCACGCAGCGGTTGGTCGAGCTTCGCCGTCGGCTCTACAGCGAAGGCATCGCGACCAACATCGACAGCGGGGCGTGGGAGCGCCTGGGCGCTGGGCGTGCGCAGGCGTCGTTTGATCACGATCTGGTCTGGCGTTTCGGGCCCGACGAGTACGTGCTGGCGCGGCTGATCGCCAGCCGCGACGCGCGCGGGCGCGACAAGTACCCGCTGGTCGGCGCGGCGCACGCCGTCTCCGTCAGCCCGCGACGCCTGATCGCCGAAGGGATTGGTGTCCTGGCCGATCTGCTCGATCAGGCCCGCGCGACCGACGACGCTTCCAGCGTCCGCGCGATCTTCGAGCGTGCGGCATCGTCGGTGCAGGCGCGCTGGCTCGCCGCCGGTCAAGCGCCGGGCGAAGAGAGGGGAGCGGGGGGGCTGGATCCGGCGTTGCTGGGCGCTCTGGCCGCCGACGACGTGCTCAACGATCCATCGAGCCCGGCTCTCGCCCGCGTGGCGCACCAGGTGGTCGCGGAGACGCGTCGGATCGCCGGGAACGCGGACCGTTCCGTGCAGGTGCGCGTGCCAGCGCTGACCAACGCCGAACGCGGGCGCAGCGCGTGGGCCTGGCTCGCGGGCGTGCGAGAGCTGCTCGCTCCCGAGCTGCGCGACCGACTGCCGCTCCTTGCGATCGAGTCGACGCGCGAGCGCGTCGTGGATGTCATCATCGGCCGCGTGAGCGCGGGAGAGCTGGTCTGCCTGCGTGCAACCCGTGCCGCGATGCCGTGCACGACCGATGTTCCCTACAGCCTTGACCCCGCCCTGGAGGCGAGTACGCGTTCGCTGCTGGCGGGCTGGAAGTCGCTGAACGTCGGCGTCTCCAGTGCGCCCGGCTCGGCGTCGTCGGGGATGCACGCGTGAGCGCCCACCTCGCCATCTCGCTCGCGCTCGCTGCCGGCCTCGTCGCGCGGGCACCGGCCGACGCACCCGCCGACGCGCCCGCCGACGAACGGACAGGCCCGCCGACCCAGCCTGTCCCCGAGGCGAGTCCGGCCCAGACGCCCGCCCAGAGACCCGCCCAGAGACCCGTCGAGACGCCGGCCGAGACACCCGCGCCGCCCGTGCTCAGCCCGATCCCGCCGACGCTCGAGATGCCCGTTGATCCGGACGATCCGCCCAACGCCTTCTTCGAACTGCCCGAGCGGTCGTATCGCGTGCGCCGCTTCGTGCTTTCGTACAAGCGTCCGCATCCGGATCTGCCCCCGATCGCCGAGCTTGAGAATCTGCCCGTGCGCCTGGGGCTCACGCGAGACGGTTACGTCGGCCCCCGTCCGGGCGTGCCCGAGGTGACGGTGCGCGTGGGCGATGTCTTCGGCGGGCGAGAGAGCCGCGGCTCGATCTTCTTCGAGACCGCGATCGTGCAGTTCTCGCTCGCGATCGTCAACGAGTTGCGTCGGCGCGAGCTGATCGGCCTCTTCGTCGTCCCCGACGCCCGCGACATCGACGAGTTCACGCGCGACGACCTCCGCCTTGACGCCGAGGAGGAGCGCCCCGATCTTCGCCTCGAGGTCTGGACTGGCGTGGTGCGCGATGTCCGAACCGTCGCCGCCGGCGAGCGCGTCGGGGAGAACGAGCCTCGCATCAACAACCCGATCCACGATCGCCTGCGACGCTCAAGCCCGCTGCGTGTCGGCGGGCTGCTCCGCAAGGACAAGCTGGACAACTACGCGGTGCGGCTCAACCGCCAGCCCGGCCGGCGCGTCGATGTCGCCATCGGCCCCACCAGCGAGCCCGGCGAGGTGGTCTTGGACTATCTCGTCAGCGAGTCCAAGCCCTGGTCTCTCTACGCCCAGCTCTCCAACACCGGCACCGATCAGACCAACGTCTGGCGCCAACGCGTCGGCTTCGTCCACAACCAGCTCTCCAACAACGACGACACACTCCGTCTCGACTACGTCACCAGCGCCTTCAAGGAGGTCAACGCCCTCAACGCCGGCTATGACCGGCCCTTCGGCGACACCGGCCTCACCTGGCGGCTCTACGGCGGATGGAACGAATACACCGCCTCCGACGTCGGCCTCGCCGGCGAGGCCTTCACCGGCAACGGCTTCACGATCGGCTCTGAACTCTCGGCGCTCGTGCTCCAAAGGCGCGAGTGGTTCTTCGACTGGTTTGCGGGCGGACGCTTCGACGGGATCGCCGTCAACAACCAGGCCGTGCTCCAGGAAGGCAGCGCGACTCTTTTCTCCGCCTACACCGGCCTGCGCGTCTCGCGCGAGACCGACGCGATGACCACCCGCGCCGCGCTCACGTTCGAAGCGCTCGCGCCGTTCGTCACCGGGCTGCAGCAAGAGCGATTGAACGACCTCGGTCGCCTCAATCCCGACGGGTCCTGGTCCATCCTCAAGTGGGAGGCCGAGCACTCGTTCTACCTCGAGCCCGTGCTCAACGGGCATCTCAACGCCATCCTCCCGGCCGACGCCGACGCCAGCCCCAACATGACGCTCGCGCACGAGCTGGCCATCTCCACCCGCGGCCAATACGCCTTCGACAAGCGCCTCGTCGCCAACGCCCAGCAGGTCGCGGGCGGCGTCTACAGCGTGCGCGGCTATCCGGAGTCCATCGCCGCCGGCGACAGCGTTTTCCTCGCCACCGCCGAATACCGCTTCCACCTGCCGCGACTCTTCAAGATCCGCGACCCCAACCAGACGCCCCTCTTCGGCCGCCCCTTCCGATATTCGCCCCAGCAGCCTTACGGCCGCGCCGACTGGGATCTCATCTTCCGCGCCTTCGTCGACGCCGGCCAGACCATCAACAGCCAGCGCGAGTCGTTCGAGCAGGATGTCACGCTTCTCAGCGTCGGCCTTGGCGTCGAGTTCCAGTTCCAGCAGAACCTCAGCCTGCGCATCGACTGGGGCTCACCCCTCAAGCCGGTCGAGCAGGGCGACACCAAGATCGAAGTCGGCGACAGCCGCCTCCACTTTATCCTCACGCTGCTCTATTGAGATCCAGGCGAGCCTCGCAAGCCTTGATCGGCTCGCGTTCGGACCGCGCTCTCGCCGACTCGCCGCACGGTCATTGCCCGAGAACCCGCCCTCCATGGTCCCTCCGATCGCTACAGGCAGAATCCGCGCGATCGGTTCAGGTTCGCTCCGACCGGCATTCCCGGCGTAGCGCTTGTACATTACAGGAGCAGGACGCGAGGCCCGTGTGGCCAAGCGGGAGACGCCGGAAACTCGACCCCCCGGCATGCGTATGGATGAGCGGGTGATCCAGCGCTCAGGGATGGTCCGGCCCGGAGTGTGGGATGCGTTGTGTGGAATGAAGCGAGCATGAAGCGATCGGTTTCGCCAAGCCGTGTTCGAGCGCTCACCGCCGGGGCCGGCGCCGCCGTCTCCACGCGCCGAAGCGCGCTGCGCGATCCCCTCTCCTGGCTTGCCTCGTCTCTTGCCGTGTTGCTGCTGCTCTCCTCCGCCCGTGCCAGCGGTCCGGAGAACCCGGTCATCCACTACGGCAACGCCACGTTCCAGCGCCAGGGCAACACGTGGATCATCACGAGCGGCAACCGCACGATCGTCTCCTACTCGTCCTTCAACATCCCCGCCGGGGACATGGTCCAGTTCCTGCAGTCCGGCGCGGGCGCACGTTTTCTCAACCGCATCAACTCCGCCGCCCCCACGCAGATCGACGGCTCGATCTTCTCCAACGGCAGCGTCTACTTCGTCAATCCCGCGGGCGTGATCTTCGGCAACGGATCGGTCATCAACGCCGCCAACTTCGTCGCCGCCGCAGGTCAGCTCTCCGATCAGGACTTCCTCGCCGGTCGCGACCACTTCACCAACCTCTCGGGTTCCGTCGTCAACAACGGACGCATCGAGGTCGGGCAGAACGGCGTCGCCGCGCTGATCGGCCGCCACGTCGCGAACTACGGCACGATCGTCGCGCCCCAGGGCACGGTCGTTCTTGCCGCCGGCAAGGACGTCTTCCTCGGCGAGAACGGCGGGCGCATCTTCGCCCGTGTCGAGGGCGGCAGTGACCAGCCGGGCGTCGAGGGCGTGCGCAACGACGGGCTCATCAACGCCGGACGCGGACGCGCCGTCATGGCCGCCGGAGACATCTACGGCATGGCCGTCGTGCACCGCGGTCGAACCGTGGCCCGCGACGTCACCATCGACGGCGGAAACGCCGGCGAAGTCCGCGTCAGCGGCTCCATCGACGCCTCGGGCCAGGCCCCGGGCGAGAAGGGCGGCCGCGTCGAGATCACCGGTCACAACGTCGCCCTGCTCGGTGCCGACATCGACGTCTCGGGCCATTCCGGCGGCGGCGCAGCGCTCGTCGGCGGCGGACGCGAGGGCAAGGGCCTCGACCGCACCGCCAACGCTCTCTTCGTCGACTCCGCCACGCGCATCAACGCCGACGCCACACACGAGGGCGACGGCGGTGAGATCGTCCTTTTCTCTCGCAACGCGACCCGCACCGCCGCCTCGCTCTCCGCCCGCGGCGGGCTCTTCGCAGGCAACGGCGGTTTCATCGAAACCTCCGGCGGGTGGCTCCAGGTCAGCGGCGCTCCCGACACCCGCGCCCGCTTCGCCTCCGGGCGTGACGGCCACTGGTTCATCGACCCGCTCGACCTCACGATCTCCAACGCACCGTCCCTCGGCGTCTCGGGCGCACCGGTCTTTGCACCCGGCACCGGCGCCGCCAATTTGTTCATCGGCGACCTCGTCACCGCCCTCACGCTCAACAGCGTCGTCACCATCCAGACCCTGGGCACCGTCGGCTCGGGCTCGGGCCTCATCACCTTCGCCGACGCGCTCGATCTGCCCGCCACCAACGGCATCCGCACGCTCAACGTCCTCTCCGCCGGCGGCATCGCCATCAACGCCTCGATCCGCGACCTCAACACCGCGACCGGCGGCGGGCTCAACCTCAACCTCGTCGCGACCACAGACATCTCCCTCGGCGCCAACGTCGACATCCGCCTCAACCAGGGACGCTTCACCAGCACCGGCCGCAACTTCAGCGCCGGCTCCAACTCGTTCATCTCCGCCGGCCCCACCGGCATCTCGATCAATCACACCGGCGTCGTGTCGCTCCAGCGACTCACCACGCAGGCCCCCGTGCCGGGCGTGAACACGCTCTTCGTCCGCGGCTCGCAGGTCACGCTTGCGAACAGCGTGGTGACCAACGGCGGATCGATCGATGTCGCCAGCACGGTCGGCCTGCTGAACGTCGCTCCCGGCGCCACGGGCCTCAACGCCGGCACGGGCGACATCACGCTCGTCAGCGCCGGCGGGTTCACCCAATCAGCACCCATCAGCGGCCGCAACGTCTCGGTCCGCGCCCAGGCCGATCTCAACAGCAACGCCAACATCCTCGCCACCGGCGGCGTCGATCTCCGCGCCGGTCAGGCCGGCAGCGGGCTGCTCAACTTCGGCGGCAGCGGCACCGGCCAGCTCACCGGCTCGGTGATCAACCTCTTCGCGGGCAATCAGACCTCCGGCGGCTCCGAGATTCGCTTCAGCCGCAATCTCAACGTCTCGGGCCCTCTCAACCTCTTCGCCGGCCCCGGCCTGGTCAACGTCGTCTCAAGCCGCACCCTCGCCCTCACCACCCCGGGCGCCGATCTGTCGATCGTCGCCGATTCGTTCACGCTCGCCGGCTCGCTGACGGGCGGGAGCGGCAGCGCGCTGCGCCTGCGCACCGCGACCAGCGCCCGCTCCATCGTCCTCGGAGCCGTCAACGCCGCGTCCATGGACCTCGACGCCGGCGAACTCGGGCGGCTCTCGGGCTTCTCCTCGATCGTTTTCAACCGCACCGGACAGTCGGGCAACGTCGTGATCGACGGCCCTGTCTCGATGGCACGCTCCGCCCTCTTCCAGATGGGCGCGGGCGTCGTGCGCCTCAACAGCGACCTCACGCTCACCGGCGCCGGCAACAGCTTCAGCAACAGCGGCCGCACCCTCATCGGCACCGGCCCTGTCACTCTCACCGCCGCCAACGCTTCCTTCTCCGGGCTCGTCGACGCCGCCGCCCCCGGCGCGGCCTTCCGCGTCAGCAGCCCCGGGCTGGTCCTCTTCAACAGCGCCGTCGGCTCCACCGGCGCCTTCACCTCGCTGACGGTCGACGGCGGCGCAACCACGCGCGTCCGCGACCTCGTCCGCGCCGCCAACGCCTCCTTTGCCGGCAACGTCGATCTGCTCTCCAGCACCTCCTTCTCCGGCGGAAGCGTCGCCATCAACGGCGCGCTCAACTCCGGCCCCGGCGGACCTTTCAACGCGCTCTTCCTCGGTTCGTCCGTCTCACTCCTCGGCGGCGCGGGCACGTCCAACGCGCTGCTCTCGCTGCTCACCTCCGGGCCAACCACCATCCGTGGCGACGTCAACACGATCGGCTCGCAGTTCTTCGGTGGCCCCCTCACCGTCACCGGCCTTTCCACGTTCAACGCCGGCGGCGCATGGAGCGTGCTGGGCCCGACGTTCCTTGCCGAGTCCGCCGCCATCAACGCCGCCAGCGCTTTCTTCGCCGGCACCGTCAACTCCGCCGCGATCGGTGGACGCGACCTGACCATCACCAGCCCGGGCATGGTCACGTTCAACGCCGCCCTCGGCACCGCGCCCGGCGGCGAACTCCGCTCCCTCGTCGTCAACGACGTCGGCGGCACGGGCCTGACGCGCCTGGCCTCCGCCGTGCGCACCACCGCCGGCGGCAACGCCTCCTTCGGACAGGCCGTCGAACTCACCTCCGACACGACGCTCACCGGCGGCTCGTTCCAGTTCCTTCGCACGCTCGACTCCGGGACGGCCGGTCCCTTCTCGCTGATCGCCTCCGGCCCCGGCACGATCACCTTTGCCGATGCCGTCGGCTCCGGCCGCGCCTTGCGATCGCTCAACACCGGAGCGATGAACCTCACCGTTGTGCGCTCCAACGTCACAACGACACAGGACATGCTCTTCTCCACCCTCCGGCTGGAGGGCGCGCCCGGTGAGCGAACCTTCTCCACCCTCGGAGGCGCGGTCACCTATCAGGGCGCGGTCGCCGCGGCCACGCCGGACGTGGGCCTGCTCGTCGACACGTCGGGCCTCGTCACTTTCAACAGCACCGTCGGCTCGGGCGTCTCGGGCGCAGGTGCGCTCGCGTCGCTCACGCGTTCGGGCCCGGGCGACACGATCCTGCGGGGCAGCACGCTGACCGCGGGCGACCAGACCTTCGACGGCAACGTGCGCTTTGACACGGCCCTCTCCGCCGTCGCAGGCGGACTGCTGCGCGTCTCCGGCGTCTCGACCCTCAACGGCCACACGACGCTGGAGGGTGCCAACGTCGACCTGCTCGGCGCGGTCAACGCCCTGGGCGGGCCGCGCAACCTCATCGTCACCACGCCCGGCGTGGCCAACTTCGCCGGTCCCATCGGGCAGTCCGGTCCGCTGGGCACGTTGCTGGTCAACGGCGGCGGCAGCGCCCGGCTCAACACGCTCGTCGACGCCACGAGCGCCACATTCGCCAACGCCGTCGATCTCGCCTCCGACACGCTTTTCCGTGGCGGGACGGTCACCTTCCAGAGCACCCTCGACGCGCTCAATCCCGCCGCCGCGGGCGCGACGTTCCAGGGGCCCGGCGGCATCACCTTCAACGCCGACGTTGGCTCTTCGCGGGCCTTGTCGTTCCTCGTGGCGCAGACCGCCGCCAACGTCAACGCCAGCATCACCACCAGCGGGCAGCAGCGCTACGAACAGGCCCTCACGATCTCCGGCCCATCGACGCTCAACGCCGGAACCTCGCTCACCACGCTCGCCAACGTCCTCATCGACGGCACCGCAACTCTGCAGGCCGCCACCGTCTCTCTCGGCGGGCCGATCGACTCCCGCACCGCGCCCCTCTCGGGCAGCCTGTTCATCGTCTCGCCGGGCGCCATCAATCTCGCCGCTCCCATCGGGGCGACGCGGGCCTTGGCCAATCTCGACGTCTCCGGCGGCGGCATCACCACGATCGCCACCACCATCCGCGCCGCCAACGCCGACTTCCGAAACGCCACGCTTCTGGGCGCCGACACCCTGCTCGCCGACGGCGCGTTCACCTTCCACCAGACCCTCGACTCTCTCTCCGGCCCCTTCGCTCTCACGACCTCAAACGTCTCGACCCTCTCGTTCCTCGGCCATGTCGGCTCGGGCAGCGTCCCCGGCGGCGGTCAGCTCCGTCTGCTCGACACCGGCGGTGCGCTCCAGACCATTCTCGCCGGCGACGTGACGGCACGCGACGCGATCAACTTTGGCAGCCTCCGGCTCGACGCCGACAGCCAGATTCGCAGCACGAGCGCCGGCCCTGTCACCTTCGCCGCCATCACCTCGCCCACGCCGCGCAACCTCGGTGTCTTCAGCAACGGGGTCGTGACGTTCAACGGCCCGGCCGGAACGCTCGCCAACCCGCTCGCCTCGATCAATCGCACCGGCTCGGGCCTCACCGTCCTGGCCAACGACACGTTCACGAGCGGCGATCAGGCGTTCGTCGGCGACGTGCGCTTCGACGGCAACCGGCTCCTCCGCGCCGGCGGCGCGCTGCGGATCGACGGCGCGACCACGCTCAACGGCGACGCGGACATCGCCGCCGCCTCGGCGAGGTTCGGTGCAGGCGTCGATTCGTCCGGCGGGCCGCGGTCGCTGATTGTCTCCGGCCCCGGTGACATCGAGTTCGTCGGCCCCATCGGGCTCACCGGCGCGCTCGCCAACCTCACCGTCACCGGCGGCGGGCGCACCACGATCAATTCACTCGCTCGCGTTCTGGGCAGCGCCGACTTCCAGAACGCCACGCTCCTGGGCTCGGACACCAATCTCGAGGGCGGCTCCTTCCGTTTCGGATCCACGCTCGACTCGGGCGCGGGCGGGCCTTTCGCGCTCGCGTCGCTGGGCACCGGGGCGATCGAGTTTGTGGGCGATGTCGGCGGCGCCTCGCGTCTCTCCACGCTCGACACCCGCCTCGCCTCCTTTACTCAGCAGCACGCCTCCATCGCTACCGACGGCGCGATCGAGCTCTCCGAACTGCGACTTCTCGGCGCCGCCCCCAAGTCGATCTCGAGCACGGGCGGCACCATCAACTTCAACGCCCGCGTCGTCGCTGATTCCGGCGCGGACCTGAGCATCAGCACCCCCGCGCAGGTCACCTTCAGCGATCAGGTCGGCTCGGGCGTCGCTGGCTTTGGCGCGCTGGGCTCGCTGGTGCGCACCGGCGGTGGGCTCACCGTCCTCAACGCCAACACCACCACCCTCGGCCAACAGTCCTTCGACGGAGCGCTCGACCTCAACGGCGCACTCACGCTCACCAGCGGCGGACCCCTGCAGGTTGATGGTCTCACCCGCCTCTTCGGCGACACCACGCTGCTCGTCGGCGGCTTCCGCTTCGGCGCGGGCGTGGATTCCGCCGGCGGCGCGCGTCGGCTCGATATCACCAACTCCGGCCTGGGCGAGTTCGCCGCAGGCGCCGGCGTCGGGTCGGCCTTGGCCAATCTCGCGATCCAGGGTGCGGGCACCACCCGCTTCGCCGGCCTTGTCCGTGTTCTCAACTCTGGATCGATCACGCTCGATCAGGCGTCTGAGATCTCCGGCCCGTCCACCTGGTCGGCCGGCACGATCGACCTCAACGGCGCGATGAACGCCGCCCCCGGCGCGGGCCTTTCGTCGCTCGTGCTCACCGCCGACACGCTGCGGATTCAGGCGGGCATCGGCCAGACCAGCGCTCTCTCTTCGCTCGACGCGACGGGCGTCACGCTCTCGCGCGTGGCCTCCGATGTGCGCACCACCGGAACGCAGTCCTACGCCAACGTGCTGCTCACCGGCCCCGCCGGCGCACGCGTCTTCAACGGCTCGGCGCTTTCCTTCGGCGCGGTGGACGCACAGAACCTCAGCATCGGCCTTGCCGCCCAGGCGCCCGGGACCATCCTCTTCGCCGGCCCCGTCGGCCGCGGCGCCGTCGCGGGCGGGAGCACGCTCGCCGCACTCGCCACCGGCCCCGGCACCGCCATCTTCCAGGGCGATCTGCGCGTGCTCGGCACGACCAACCTGCTCGGCAGCATGATCACCGTCGGCGCTCGAACGTTCGACACCGGCCTGCTGTCAGTCGGCGGCGGGACTGTCCTGGGCGGCAACTTCACGCTCAACGCCGCCAACGCCCGCTTCGTCGGTGCCATCGACGCCGCCGCCCCCGGTTCTGCCGCGTTCCTCGGCAACGTCGTCGGCGAGTCACGCTTCGAAGGTGGCGTGGGACAGGTCAACGCGCTCAGTTCCTTCCGCTCCAACGCCTCGACCAACTTCCTCCGCGGCAGCCTGCGAACCACGGCGTCGGGCGGCGTCTGGTTCGCCTCCGATCTCCGTCTGGACTCCTCGCTCACCGGCGTCAGCACGATCGAGTCGGGCAGCCTCTTCTTCGGCCGCGACATCTTCACCGACTCCCTCGCCGCGCCCGCCAACCTGACGCTCGTCGCTCTCGCCCCCGGCTCGGTCGAGGCGGCCCCCATCCGCATCGGCGGAAACATCGGACTCTCGTCGTTCGCGCCCGCCGCCGGCCAGACCCTCGGCACGCTGGTCTTCAGCGCCGTCTCCCCCTCGCGCAGCGCCACCGTCCTCTTCTCGCGCTCCTTCGACGCCCTCGGGCGCATCGTCGCGGCGGGCGTCGCGCCGGGCTCGCAGTTCGCCATCAACGCCTCGAGCGTTGATTTCCGCAGCGGGCACAAGCTCACCACCCTGGGCTCCATGACCATCAACGCCGCGGGCATCAACCTCCACGACGTCAACACGCTCGGCAGCCTCGCCCTCAACGCGCCCAGCATCACCATCGCCAGCCGTCCGGCGTCCGATCTCTTCGACAACACCGGCGCGGTGCTCAGCGACATCGGCACCGACTGGGTCGTTGGCGGCACGCTCAGCGTCAGCAGCGCCCCCGTCCTCGCGCCCGGCGCCGGCAACTTCACCTACTCCGCCATCGGCGGCACCGCCGTCAACATGGAGCGCTTCAGCTTCCGTCAGTATCCGACCGCGATCAGCGTGAACCAGTTCCGCGATCAGCGCGCCGGCGGGCTCGGACCCGCGTTCCTGCTCTTCCTCGATCTGGTCTCGCTCGGCCCCACGTCCACCAACGTCGCCGACACCCGCACCGTGCAGCCTCCGCGCCTCGGCGAGGTCGCGCGCGTCCGTCAGAGCGTCTCGGTCGATCCCGCCGAGCAGGAACTGCTTCGCACGCTGGGCCTGCAGGTTCAGAACGCCGCGCCCCAGCAGATCGTCGACGCGCTGGTCGGCTACTCCTACTTCGAGAACGTTCCCAAGCAGGCCAACCCGAGCGTCGAGACGGGCGACTACATCGTCACCGCCGACCGCCTGTGGATGAAGGCCGTGCTCGAACTCAGCGCCACCTTCCGCGGAACCATGATCGCCGACGTGCCCCAGGAAGACGGGACGGTTCGGCGTCAGCGTCGCGACGGCGAGCTGCGTCAGATCTTCACCGATTCGTGGGACAGCTTCACCGCGTCGTCCACAGCCTCCAGCCCGGAGGAAGAACTCAACGAGTTCCGCTCGTTCGTGCTCAGCGATCCCACGCAGGAACCCACCCGCCGCGAACTGGCCGGCCTGGGCGAGATTCTCTCCAAGCTCGACGACTTGGGCCTCACACCCCTCGAGGCCGCCATCCCGGCCGAGCGACTTCTTGAAATGGTGCGACCCTCGGCGCTGTCCGCCGCCGAGCTGCGCAGCATCATCGATCAGCTCCCGCGCTCCGGCCCGGACGCGGTCTCGCCTGCTCCGGCTCTGGGCACCGAGTCGACGCGGCCGCCGCTTCAGATCAGCCGTCGCTGAGGCTCCGCACCCGGCGCGTCGACGCACCAAGGCAACCCGCCGTCATCGCCGGGCACCAACCGTCAGGACTTGGCCTTGTAGTACTCCAGGTTCACCTGGACGTACTTGTTCCATTCCGGAGGCAGGTCTTCCTGCGGGAAGATCGCCTTCACCGGGCACTCGTCCACGCACAGCCCGCAGTCGATGCAGGTGTCGGGGTCGATGTACAGCTGGTCGGTCTTCCCGAAGTCGGCCTCGGCCTTGGTCGGGTGAATGCAATCCACCGGGCAGACTTCCACGCAGGAGGTGTCCTTCGTGCCCAGGCAGGGTTCAGCAATGATGTGAGGCATACGTCGGATTGTATCGTCAAGAGCAGCCCGCCGGACCAGTCTGATGCGACGTTCCGGGGAATCCCCGGCCTTCGTGCTCTCACGGATTGCCCAGGTCGCCGACCTTCAGCAGCACGTAGCTATCGGGGCTGGAATCACCATGCACGCGCGCGATCTGCTGGAGCAGACCCGTCGGGTCGTCGTGGACAAACTGCAGACAGCGGATCGTCACCGGTCGCCGCCCCGTGACGGCCGAGCGCGGGTTCAGTCGGTCGAGCTCAGCGAGAATGCGTGCCTGCTCCGCAGCGCTCGAGTCCGAGCGTCGGATGTTGGACGTCAGCAGAAACACGACATCGGGCGCAAACTCGAGCGCACGCCGCAGGCCCGCCAGCGGCGCACTGCGCCCGCCCGGAGCCGCCGTCCGCAAAAACGCGTCCACTCGAAGCTTGGCCTCCGAGCCCGCGTTCTGCATCGTCGCGCCGCCCGAGGCGTCGGCCAGCACGCGCGTCTGCGCCTCGCCCGACAGCGTCTCGCGGAACAGCACGATCTGAAACTGCTGATCCGCCCCCAAGCGGCCCACCGAGCGGCGAAGCTCCAGCAGCACGCTGTCCAAGCTCGCCGCCATCGCGCCCGACACATCCACCGCGTACACGATCCGACGCGCCTGCTTCACACGCACGCCCGCAAAGCCCGCCGTCATCCGCTCCGGAGCCGCGGCACGCGGGCTCGGCTGCTTCGTCCGAGGCGATTCCACCCCCGGCGTCGGACGACGGCTCTCGAGCAGGCTCGTCGTCGGACCCGTCCACGCCGGCTTCGGTGCCGGGGCCGGACGAGGCGGCACAACCTCGGGCACAGGATCGAGCGGCGTGACCGACGGCATGGTCTCGGGGGCCGGCTCGGACGCCGCCGTCGGCTCAGGCTCGGGCATCGCCGCGGCCTCCACCGGCTCGGTCGCCGCCTCGGGCACCGGTTCCGCGCTGGGAGCAAGATGGATCGCCACGCTCACATCGTCGCTGGTGTGAGCCGCGATCGGCCCGCCACCCCAAGGCAAGACGTCCCACGCCGCAAACGTGCCGAGCACGCCCGCGTGCACACCCACCGACACGGCAAGCGGGATCGCCAGCCCGTTCCACCGAGATCGGCGCACCGGCGAGCGCCCGTTCCTTGACGCAGCGGCTGATCGCCTCGCCTGGCTCGACACGGCGGGCGAACCACCCGACGTGGACGCGGCAGACGCGGGATTGGGGGGGCGTGAAGCGTGCAACGTGCGACTCACTGCGCGAGGCAGACGCGTGCGAACGACGTGAGCACAGGCCCGCGACGGGGCTTCGCCCCGAATCGCCGGACCGATGCCGCGAAGCGATGCACGCTCATCGGCCCGGCCCCCGGCCCGCCGATAGTCTACCCCGGCCGCGGAGCGCCACGGATCGCGTAAAGCTCTGATGACGCGTGCGTTGCGGCCGATTCAGCCGCCCGTGGCAGGCTTGGGCTTCGAGACGATCGGTCGGGCGGACATGGCCCGGTCCATCGAAAGCCCGCCGGCACCGATCAGCGTGAGGGCCAGGGCCGATCCCAGCAGCGAGAACTGCCACAAGAGAGTCTTCCACGCGTTGACGTCAAAGGCCTCGCGAGCGGGGAGGAAGGCCAGCATGGTCTGCCCGCTGACGAGCGCCGGGCCGATCTCGGTCAGCCAGATCGCCACCAGCATGACCCCGGCCAGCGAGAGGGCCGAGAGACGCGTCAGAAGCCCGAACAGGACCAGCAGCCCGGCAACCAGCTCGGTCAGCGCCGCCGCCCAGGCCATGCGCACCGGCCACGCCCCCTCACCCACCGCGGCCGGCAGGAGCGGGAAACCGAGCTTGGAGTCGGCGCTGGCGACGCTACTGGACTTGACCAGCAACGCCAGCCCGTACAGGCGTGCGACGCGGATCTCTTCAGGAAAGTCCGAGGGCGTGAACGACGCCGCCGTCGCACCAGTCGCGGCGGCCGCCGCACCGCCGGAGGCCGCCTTGGTCTGCACCGCACCCACGCCCATGTTGGCGAGCAGAGCCGCGTTCTCGCCTTTGACGGGCATCTCGGCGAGCAACTTGCCAAGCCCGGCCCAGACGAACGTCAGGCTCAGCACCGCTCGCAGCAGCATCGGGGCAAGGGCCAAGGAGACCGAATCACGCGTGCTCATGGAGGGCGGGTTCCTGTAGTCGGCGGGCGGGGGGAGGGGAGGTGGGTGTGGTGGGGCTGGGGGTGGGGGTGCCATCGGGGCCACGCGGGAGCGGGGCTCGAAGCATTCTTGGGCATCGTCGGCGGGTCGTTGCGGAGCGCTTGAAAACCTTGCCCGGCGTGTGAGCCTGCGCCACTACGATGCGGCACGCGGGCGTGGCGGAATTGGCAAACGCGCGGGATTTAGGTTCCCGTGGCCGCAAGGCCCTGCAGGTTCAAGTCCTGTCGCCCGCATTGAGCCGCCACCCCGGCTTTCTGAGCTGGGGTGCGCCGGGGCCCACGCGACCGCTCAGGGGCAGAGCAGGTCGCCGTAGGCGTCCGCGAAGATCACAAAGTCGTTGCTGTCGGTCCGCGCGTCGTCGTTGAGGTCGCCCTCGAACGACGCGAAGGCGTTGTACGCCAGCGCGAAGATCGCGAAGTCGGCGTTGTCCACGACGTTGTCGCGATTCAGGTCCGCGCGGCAGCTCTCGATGCGGAACGCCGTCGCGGGGATCGTGCGCCTCGCAAAGGCCGGCGTGTTGAGCGCGCCCAGCGACGCGTAGTTGAGCGACACGCTCTTGCCCGTGGTGTCTCCCGCTCCGGCGAAGTACTCGACTCGGAAGGAATGCCACCCGGCCCGCAGGGGCACAAGCCCCGACGCTTCGAACATCGGGTGCAGCCCGTCGTTCTCCACGACCAGCCGGTCGTCGATGTACAGACGCGAGCCGTCGCTGCTGCGCACAAAGAACTGATAGATGTCGTCGGCGTTGGCCTGGATGTAGCCGCGCAGCACCGCGCCGCTGTTGGCCGAGAGCCCGGTGCCGGCCAGACCGGTCGACGAGAAGAACGCGTTGGCGACGCGTTCGACGCGCGTGGCGACCAGCGAGGCGTCGGCGAACGACGGGAGTTGGTTGAGCGGGGCGAGCTCGGCGAGGTCGAAGTACGAGCCGCGCACGCCGGCGATCGATGTGTTCAGACTCACATCCTCGATGAAGTCATCGGCGCGCACGAGCGAGACCTGCACCGTCGCCGTGGCCGACGCGTTGACCGCGTTTCGCGCGGTGTAGGTGAACGTGTCCACGATCGGTCCCTGTGCGCCCGCCGCGAGCGTTGCGGGGGCGGTGTAGCGAAGCACGTCGCGTCCATTGGGCCCGGCGCCGGCGAGCCGCGTGATCGTCCCGCCGCTGGTGCCGGTCGCGTCGAAGGCCGTGATGGTCAGCCCGAGCTGGCTCAGGTCCACGTCGTTGGCGAGCACGTCGATGGAGCGGGCGGTGCCCAGGACGCTGGCGGTGACGTCGGGGTTGATCGTGGGTGAGCCGATGAGCGAGATCGCGCCCTGCACGGCACGCTGGGCGTTGACGCGCCCGAAGCCGAAGACCGCGTCGCGCTGCGGATAGACGAGCGACGTGTTGCCGAGGCGGTCGGTCGTGCTGTACAGCAGGTCCTGCACCTGCTGGGCGGTCAGGCCCGGATTGGCCGACATGATGAGCCCGACAACGCCCGCGGTCAGAGGCGTGGCGAAGCTGGTGCCCGAGGTCGAGCCGTAGCCGCCGCCGATGAACGTCGTGAAGATGCTCACGCCCGGCGCAAAGACCGAGACGCCGTTCCCGAAGCTCGAGAAGCCCGCCTTCGCATCGCCGAATGAGGTGGCGCCCACGACGATCACATCGGGCCAGGAGAAGCCCGACCAGTTGGTGTTCGAGTTGTCCGCGGCGTACAGGAACAGCGCGTTGCGCGACTTGACGAACGTGCCCGTCGAGTTCACCGAAGGCGAGCTGACGCCCGTGAAGCTGGCGCTGACCACGCGCGCGCCGTTGGAGGCGGCCCACCGCGCGCCGTCGAGGATCGCGCTCGACGGCGCGCTGCCGTCGGTGTTGGTCGAGCAGCGCACCGGCATGATGCGGAAGTTCCATCCCGCGCCGCTGACGCCGACGCTGTTGTTGCCTCGGGCCGCCGCCGTCCCCGCGCACGCCGTGCCGTGCCCGTTGATGTCGTCGACCAGTCCGCCCGAGGCCTGCGTGCGGCCGTCGGCGCTCGAGTATCCGGGCACCAGACTTCCCGCCAGATCGGGGTGATCCAGATCCACGCCCGAATCCACGATCGCGATCACCACGCTGTTCGTGCCGGTCTGAAGGTCCCACGCCTGCGGGGCGCGGACCTGGGGCAGGTGCCACTGATTCCCGAACAAAGGGTCGTTGGGATTGACGGTCGGGAAGCAGAGCCAGTCCGGGTGCGCGTACTCGTAATCCCCGGTGCCCAAGAGCCACGCCGCACGCGCGTTCTCACGCTCGCCCCGCTGGGGGTGACCGACCGCGAACGCCTGCAGCACCGCTTCGTCCCCGACCTGCACGAGGTACTCATCGGTCTCGGGGATATAGCGCAGCACGGTCATGCCCTGCGTCTGCAGCCGCGCACGAGCCTGAGCCGAACGAAGCGCCTCCTCGCCGGGCTGCAGATCCTCCCCCGGCGTCTGCGCCGGGCGGACGAGCAGTCGGCCGGTGAACTGCGTGTGACCGGCACGCTCAACCAGACGCATCGCCGCACCCGCCACCCCATCCGCGCGCTCCGCCCCGTCGCCGATCTGCGCGAGCGCCCCCGAGCACGCGACCGACGCAAGCGACCATGCCGCAAACTGGTGCAGTGAACGACGCGTGAAGAGTCTCATGGGCATGGCAGATTCCAGGAGGAGTGAATCGACAATCTGGGAGGGGCGGGGTGGGGCGGATTATCTATCCGGCGGGCACACGGGTGTTTTTCTGCTGTAGAGACGGCGTCACCCCGGCCAATGTTCGAACGCCACGCGTCAGGGATGCAGACAACACCCCTCAACGTCTCGTCTGTTGCTCAGTCCGAGAATGCGCGGCCGTCCGGGTCGGACGCGCTTGCTTGTCGCCGGCGAACGGGTGTTGGCTCACGGACAGAGGAAGTCGTTGTACGCGGCCACGAACAGGAGGAAGTCGGCGTTGTCCACGAGCGCGTCGCCGTCGAGATCGCACGGACACCCCTCGAGCATCCCCGGCTCCGTGCAGTCGAAGATCAGATACTGCTGCACAAAGATGACAAAGTCGTCCTGATCGACGAAGCCGCTGGTGTCAAAGTCGGCCGGACAGTTCGAGCCGCCCGGGGTGGAGAAGTTCACGAGCGTTGCGTCGTCGAACGCGATGAACGACACCGCTTCGGGGTCGGTGGGCAGCGTCTGGCGGCTGGAGAAATAAAGGCCGAGCTGCAGTTGGCTCCCCTCGGGCAATGTGCCGGCGGGCACGACGACCGATGTCTCGGTCGGTCCGGGGAAGGCGAAGAAAACGGCCTGCTGAGAGGTGAAGCTGTAGATGACCACAAAGCCCAGTCGCTGATCGGCGGGTTGCGGGCTGTCCCAGGTGTTGAACTCAAGGACGAGGTCGCTCTGCACGTCCACGTTCTGCAGGGCGTTCATCGTCGCCTCGCTGAAGGCCGGCGGCTGATCGGGCCAGAAGATGTCGTTCGTCCGCGTCATCTCCGCCGTCAGCGGCCCGAACGTGCCGCCAGTGCCTTGGAAGGTGTAGAGCCCCTCGGGCGTGTCGCTGAGCAGCGTGGCGTCGTCGATGGCGAGACGCGTCACGGTGTGCAGGACTCCGAACTGCTCCAGACTCAGCACGCTCCCGCCGCCCCCCGGCCCGGGAAGCTGCACCGTGACCTCGTCAAGATCGGCTTCGGCTTGCGTCAACAGACGCAGCGTGGTCGCTCTGTAGAAGGGCTCTCCCGGCGGATCGACCGACACCTGTTCGAAGTAGCGCGAGTAGAACATCGCCGTCTCACGCAGTTGGGCAAGGGCCGACGTCGCGAGCGCCGACGAGAGCATGGCGATTGCAGCCAGCGTGCGAAGCGAGCGGGCGTGGTGGCCTGACGTGGGATCGTTCATGACGTGGTACTCATGACGTGGGACTGATGAAGGCGTGTCGTTGGTCGACGGGCATTGTCTCGGACGGAGCCGAAAGGATCAAGACGAAATCGTGACGCGGCCCCCGGGCCCCCGGGCCCTTGGCCGCCGGGCACGTTGCACGGGTGTCATTGTGCGGCGGTTCTCGGTCCTTCGCCCGGTGATCAGGCGGATGGATTGCCCAAGGACCTGCCTCGCTACCGTTGGCTGGGGCCTGTTCAGGCCGATGCCTTTGTCCGAGCGCTCACTTCCGGAGTTCACGCCATGAGCCCAACCGCCCTCTCGCAGCCCGCGTCGCACGCCGATCGCCACGCCTCGGTCGCCCCCCACGCCCCGGGCCTTGCGACGATCCGCGCCACCGACCCCGCCATCGCGGACCTCATCGAGAAGGAAGCCGATCGCCAAGAGACCACTCTGGAATTGATCGCCAGCGAAAACCACACCTCGCCCGCCGTCATGGCCGCGATGGGCACCTGCCTCACCAACAAGTACGCCGAGGGCTACCCCGGCGCTCGCTACTACCACGGCTGCGAGTTCCACGATCAGATCGAGTCGATCGCGATCGACCGCGCCAAGCAGATGTTCGGCTGCAACTTCGCCAACGTGCAGCCCCACTCGGGCGCGCAGGCCAACGCCGCGGTCTTCATGGCCCTCATGGAACCCGGCTCGACCTTCGCGAGTCTCGTGCTCAAAGACGGCGGCCACCTCTCCCACGGCATGAAGATCAACTTCAGCGGCCGCTACTACAACCCCGTCCACTATCCGCTGCACTACGGCCTCGATCACCCCGAGTCCGAACGCATCGACTACGACGCCGTCGAGAAGACCGTGCTCGAGCACAAGCCCAAGATGCTGCTCTGCGGCTACTCGGCCTACCCCCGCATCATCGACTTCGCCCGCCTCCGCGCCACCGCCGACAAGGTCGGTGCACTGCTCATGGCCGACGTCGCTCACATCGCCGGCCTGATCGTCGGCGGCGCCCACCCCAATCCCTTCCCGCACGCCCACGTCGTCACGACCACCACGCACAAGACCCTCCGCGGCCCCCGCGGCGGCCTCATCATGACCAACGACGAGGAGATCGCCAAGAAGATCGACAAGGCCGTCTTCCCCGGCATGCAGGGCGGCCCGCTCATGCACGTCATCGCCGCCAAGGCCGTCGCCTTCGGCGAGTGCCTCAAGCCCGAGTTCAAGACCTACTCGGCTCAGGTCGTCAAGAACGCCAAGGCTCTCGCCGCCGCCCTCGTGTCCCACGGCTACCGCATCACCACCGGCGGCACCGACAATCACTTGATGCTCGTCGACCTCCGCAAGAAGAGCGAGGCCCTCACCGGCTACGACGCCAGCAAGTGGCTGGAGAGCGCCGGCATCATCAGCAACATGAACGGTGTGCCCAACGACTCGCGCCCGCCCAAGGTCACCAGCGGCATCCGCCTCGGCACCCCCGCGACCACCACCCGCGGCCTGAAGGAAGCCGACATGGCCACCATCGCGTCGTTCATCGACCGTGTGCTGTCGGCGGGCGTCCAGGGCCCGAGCCAGCTTGAGGCCGCGACCAAGGCGGTGCGGGCCGACGTGCGGGCGCTGTGCGCGAAGTTCCCGCTGCCCCACTGAGCGGCCTTCGTCGCCATCCAATCGCATCTTCGGATCGCCGGCCGCGATCGATCAACGCAGCGCGACCACGCGCGATGCGTCGTGACGGCTCAGCCCGACGGCGTCTTCGAGCGTCGCGCGGAGCAGCAGTTGTCCGGGCGGCGCAAGGTCCGCCGCGGGCACGCTCAATTCGACGACGTAGTAGGTGCCTGTGAATCCTGAGCGATACGCCTCGCGCAGGGCCAGCGGCTGCAGCGTCGCACGCGTGAGCACACGCGCGGGCGCGTCGGCGCTTGAGGCCGAGTCTCCAGCCGCGGGAGTTCCACCAGCAGCCCCGCCGAGCGACTCCAGCCGCGCGATCTCGACGTTGAGCGTGCCCGTGGCCTGGAGGAAACGCCCGCGGCCGTCGAGCGGGCGCACGTAGATCGCCACCGTGCGGCGACCGTCGCTGCCCGCGGGGGTCTGGCTGTCGGCGACGGGGCCCGAGAGCATGTCGATCTCGATCGAGGCGATGCGGGGCATGGCCTGAGCCGCCTCGGGCGAAAGAGCCCGCGCCGGATCGGTCGAGAGTGTGGCGAGTCGCTCGGAGAGCTTGGTGGTCAGTTCGCGCACGTCGCCGGTGAGCTTGTCGACCTCGGTCTTGAGGCGCAGGTTCTCTTCGCGCAGCGCGTCGGCGGGCGTCGGCCCCCCGGCCCGGCAGCCCGAAAGGAGGGACAGCCCCAGCGCGAGGCTTCCCACCAGCACGCCCGTTGCGGAACGATTCGGCTCTCGATGCACGGCTTGTCTCCCGCCCGGCACAACCCGGGCCGCAACCCGGGCCGGAACTTATTCCTCGTCGGCCTTGCCGATCTGCCACTCTTCCAGGTCGATGGGCGCCTGACGACCGAAGATCGTCACCAGCACGCGCACCACGCCCTTGTCGGGGAAGAGTTCGTCCACCGTTCCTTCGTAGCCCTGGAACGGACCTTCCTTGATCTTGACGTGCTCGCCCTTCTCGAAGACCATGCGGACATTGGGCGTGTCTTCGGGCTTCTTCGAGTCCTTGAGCATCTTCTCGATCTCGTGGTCCTTCATGGGCGTCGGCCGCCCGGCGGTGCCCACGAAATCGCCCACGCCCGTCGTCTCCTTGATCAGGAAGAAGACGTCCTGCGGGATGCGACCGTCGGGCTCGAGCCTCATCTCGACGAACACATAGCCCGGGTAGAGCTTGGTCTCGGTGATCTTCTGCTTGCCGGCCTTGACCGTCTTGGTCTTCTCGGTCGGTACCAGAATCCGGTTGACCAGGTGCCCCATCTTCTCGATCTGCACCTTGCGCAAAAGCGTGTCGCGCACCGAGCTCTCTTTGTTCGACGCCACGCGCAGCACGAACCAGTTCATCCCGTCGTGCTTCAGCGGCTCGTCCTGCGCGATCAGGCCGACCTTCTCATCCGGACGCCCGTCCATCGCTCCGACGGCCTTGGTTTCGTTCTCGCTCATGGGGGTCTCCAGGGGAGCAGTGGGGTAGTGGGGCAGAGGGGCAGGTGTTCGTCGGCCCGGTGTCGGGCCGGTCCGCACAGCCCAGTGAGACCGGCCTCCCGGCCGGTCGTTCCACGCTGTCCGTATGACACAAACGGCGGCCACTCGGGCCGCCGCTGGTCAAGTATAGCACGTCGCCCCCGACCGGCGGGTTCGCCGCAAGACCGGCCGTTTCGAGCATGATCTGCACGCACAACGGGCTGCCCGGACATCGTCAGCAGGCTCGTCGAACGCTCCACCCACTACGCCGAGACGATCCGCGACGAACGCCGCGGCATCGTTGAGCGCGGTTACGTCAACAGCTTCGGCAATGCATCCCGCACAAAGTCCCGGATCTCATCCCGCACCCGCTCGTAGTGCGGCAATGCCTCCGCCTCGGACCTCGCGCCCGCCGCCAGGGCCGGTGGATCATCGAACGGCACATGCACGCGCTTCGCCGGACCCGGGAACGCCGGGCACGCCTGATCCGCCTTGCCACAGACGCTCACGATGAGGTCAAAGGGCAGGTGCGTCAGATCGCTCGCCAGCTTTGCACGATGGGTCGAGAGATCGACGCCCGCATCGCGCATCACCCGCGCCGCCAGAGGATTGACGCCACGCTCAAACTCGGGATGCAGTTTGGTCCCCGCGCTGTGAGCTTCGACCGAAGGCAGTAGCCGCCGACACCAGCCCTCGGCCATCTGGCTTCGACAGGAGTTGCCGGTGCAGAGAAAAAGGACGCGCTTCATCGCCACAGACTATCGCTGAGGAACGATGCGGACGTCAAGAACGCGCGAAGAGTCGCGCCGGCGGCTGCGGCACGCGCATCCGTGCTGGCACGCAACGCACAGGCCGATCGCATGATCCGTCGTCACGACCCCCGAGCATCAGCGAGCGGGTCCATTGCGTCATCACGAGCCCCGAGCGTCAGTGAGCGGGTCCATGCGATGCCTGCCAAAGCGTCCCCTCGCTCACGCTCGGGGCTCGTGCGGAGTTCAGGTGGTCATCCTGGCTTTGTGCGGCCGCGGACGGATGACCCCCGCAGCGGCTCACCCCTTCGGCGGGACGCCGATGTCTTCGTTCCACAGTTCCGGTCGTGCGGTGATGAACTCTTCCATGATCGAGATGCAGCGCAGGTCGTTCATCAGCACGATCTCGATGCCTTCGTCGCGCAGCCAATCCTCGCGGCCCTGAAAGGTGTGGTGCTCGCCGATGACCACGCGCGGGATGCGATGCAGGACCGCCGTCCCGCTGCACATCGCGCAGGGCGAGAGCGTGGTGGCCATGGTGAGCGTGTGCCAGTCGCGTCGTCTTCCGGCGTTGCGGATGCACACCGTCTCGGCGTGTGCCGTGGGATCGCCGGACTGGACGCGCAGGTTGTGTCCGAGAGCGACCACGACCCCTTGCGGATCGATCAACGCCGCCCCGATCGGGATGCCTCCCTCGCGGAGTGACTTTCTGGCTTGTTCATACGCGGCGTCGAGTGCGAGGCGATGAAGCGGGGTGTGCTCGATCATGGGCAATCAAAGCCGCGCCGGGCCGCGAGGGAAACCGCGTTCGTGCGGCCCGACGTGATCAACTTGCCGCTCATCCGGCGGGCTCGAGCGATGCGGCGGGTCACGGGCAGAGGAAGTCGTTGTACGCCTGCGCGAAGAGAACGAAGTCGGCGTTCTCGACGACTCCGTCGTTGGAGAGATCAGCGGGGCACTTGGGGGTCATGCCAACTTCGCTGCAGAGCAGCAGCAGATAGTCCTGCACGAAGAGCAGGAAATCGTCGTTGTCGACCTGTTTGTCGGCGTTGAGATCAGCGGGGCACGAGCCGCGCGTGTTGAAGTAGGCGAAGAGGGCGCGGGTGAACGACTGGGACTCTGTCCCGCCGTCGATCCCGCCGACGGGATCGAGGAAGCTGGTCGAGTAGTACATGACAAGGAAGTACGCGCGGCCTTCCTCGATGGCGTTTGCGGGGATGGTGAAGGCGGTGGCGGAAGGCGAGAACGACTCGGCGTAGTACACGCCGGGGCCGCCGCCGCCGAGGGACTGCACGATGATGAAAAGCGAACTGTTGTTGGCGCCCGTTGCGTCGGTGAAGCCGCCGACGGTGCCCGCGAAGGGCGAGGCGAGGTCGGACTTGATGTTCTGGAGGCGCGAGAAGGTGTCGCCGGTGAGTTCGGGGATCTCGGGGCAGAACGCCGAGGGAAGCACCGTGATGGTCTTGCTCCCGCCCGCCAGGACGCCGGCGCCGAAGGAGAACTCGTAGTTCCCCGCCGGGATGTCGGTGTCGAGGCTTGCCTGATCCGGGTAGATCGGCGAGTAGCAATACCACAACTGACTCGGCGGCAAGACGCTGTTGCCGACCATGATCCCCGCGATCGGGAAGACCGAAGCGTTCGCGCCCGCGCCCGCATCCGCGATCGAGACCGGATCCGAGAAGGCGTCGGTGGTTGGCGCGCCGACAGAGAAGATCGCCGAGTAGTCGTTGAACGGCGTCACGACACCGTCGGCGTCCTGCCGGTAGTTGACGCTCTTGCTCATGCCGAACGACACCGGACTCGCCGCCAGGGCCGCAGGGGTCAGCAGGGTGAGGGCCATCAAGCCAGTGATTCGGGCGCGCATAAGGAGGCTCCGGTGTGGACAGGAAAGTCCGAAAACGCCAGCGTATACGCTGGATATCCACTCGCACGGCGAATCGGCGAAGTCCGGGGATTTAGAGGTTATAGGACGTAAAGCGGGTGGTGTGCCGTGGGTCGGTGGGGTGCCGAGCTCCGCGACGCGAAACTGTGTTGCGGATCTGACGGAGGCGGCGTGCGTACGATTTCGCCGCAGACCTGAAGCCCCACCAGCCGCAATGCGGCTGAAGGCCGGGGTGACGGACGGGTCTGCCGGTCCTGGCGGGAAGTGAGCGGGGCGATGCCGCGTCATCGGCAAGCCCCCGTGAGCGATCCGCAGTCGGCAGGAGTCCGGGGCAGCCCCCCGGTCGCCGAGGTCGAGCAGGCAACCGCCCGCACACCGTCTTGTGAGGCTTGTGCCCCGCAAGTCAGTCGAGCATCGGGCCCCGGCGGTCTCAGATTCCTGCACGCCGCCACCGTCTTTTTCGCATCCGCTCATCCACACAGCGCGATCCCTGTCGTTCACCAGAACGGCGCGGGTGCGCGGGTGCTGGTGCGCATGGGGGCTCTACGAGCGATCTCGGCACGCGAGGGTTCGAGTGGACCGCATGGCCGCGAGCAGCCAACCTGAAGAGGAAGCCCGAGCCGAGACACCGGAGGTGGTGGGTCGCAAGCGTGGCACGGAAGTCGTCGCGGGCGAGCCCGACGTGCCCACGCCGGACGCGTCGGGGACGGAGACGGATCGCGAAGAGTCACGCGGCTTTCGAGCCGCGACGGACCGGGTGCGCGAAGGTCTGCGGGCGGCGGGGACGGTGACGAACCGGGTCACAGAGAACCTGGCCGATCATCTGACTGAGAACGTCGCCGAGCCTGCGGTGCGTGTGGGCAAGGAACTCAAGAGCATGCTGCTGGATCCGCCGCCGGTGAAGCCGCCGCGCCGGCCGGTGGTGCATCCGAGCATCAAGGCGGGGGACAAGCCGCGCCTGATGGGCGGGTTGACGGTGCTGATCCCCGCGTACAACGAGGCGAGGTTCGTGGCCGACACGATCCGCAGCGTGCAGAGCCAGAGCGTGCACGTCGATCACATCATCGTGATCGACGACTGCTCGACCGACGGCACCGGCGATGTCGCCCGCGCGTGCGGGCCGGACATTCAGGTGGTGCGGCCGGCCAAGAACTGCGGGAGCAAGGCGACGGCGCTCAACTTCGCGTTGCAGCTTGCGACCACCGAGTTCACGCTCGCGATCGACGCCGACACCACGCTGGCGCCCGACGCGATCGAGAAGCTCATGCCGCAGTTTGAGCGCCCGAACACCGCCGCGGTCTGCGGCATGGTGATCCCGCGGTTCGTGAACACGATGTGGGAGCGCGGGCGGTACATCGAGTACCTGTACGCGTTTCTCTTCTACAAGCCGATCCAGGACTACTACGAGCGTCCGCTGATCGCCAGCGGATGCTTCAGCGCGTATCGCACCGAGGTGCTGCGCCGGCTGGGCGGCTGGAGCACACGCACGGTGGGCGAGGACATGGACCTGACCTGGAGCGTCTACGCGCTGGGCATGGCGGTCCGGTTCGCGCCCGAGGCGGTCTGCTATCCGGTCGAGCCGCACAATTTCCACTTCATGAGCAAGCAGCTCCAGCGCTGGTGCGCGGGATTCGCCCAGTGCCTCCGCGTGCAGTGGCGTCAGGTGGTGCAGACACCGGTGCTGCGCTCGATCGTCGCGACGGCGCTGTGGGACGCGGTGATCAGCGTGCTCGCGCTCTTCGTGCTGATCCCGCTGCTGACGGTGCTGGTGCACCCGGCCTTCATCCTCGCCTACTTCCTCGACATGCCCACCATCATCGTGCCCGTGCTCTTCTACGCGTGGAAGCGCGGCGAGTTCATGCGGGCCCTGGCCAGCATCCCGGCCTTCTGGGTGCTGCGATTCGTCAACACCTATTTCGTCGTCCGCGCGTTCTGGAACGAGTTCGTCGGCGGTCGGAGCATCACGGTGTTTGAGAAGGGGCACTAGGAAGGGATCGAGGCATCGAGGCATCGAGGCATCAGGGCATCAAGGGATCGGGGATCAGGGCATTGAGGTGGGGGTTGGTCGCACGAAGGAGACGCGATGTTTGCAGGGCTTCCGGCAACGGGTATCGGCGGGATCTTCTACATGCTGCTTGTCTTCTTCATGCCCTTCCGCGAGCTGTGGCGCGCGATGAAGGGTGAGAGCAGCATCGACCGCTGGATCTTCATCGCCTCGCGATGGGCGCTCTTCGCGATCGTCATCTCGATGATGTACACGCAGGCCCTCATCATGAAGTGGATGATGGGTGATGACATGACCAAGTTCATGACCGCCGGCGTCAACGCCGCCACAGGAACCGAGAGCCGCTCGGTCTTCGGCTCCGCCCTTTACCTCTCGCTGCTCAGTCTCGCGGGCGTCATGGGGCTGGTGTACCTCGTCCGCTTCGTGCTCTTTGTGCGCGGCGTGATGAGCGATCGCCCTCAGGCCTAAGGCAGCCTCCGTCCATCCGCGCGATGCGACGGTGCGGTGCAGCGGCCTCGCGGGTCATGAAGTCTTCGTGAATCACAAGCCCGGCGCGAACCGCGCGCGCGGCTCGATGCTGCGCGTTTCTTGATGCCTTCTTGACACTCGATCTCCGTGCGCCGAGGGCGAAGACATCGCTCGAGCCCGTGTTTCTCAAGCACTTGCGCATCGTGAAGAATGCGCTCTGAACACTCTTTGCACGATCCTTGCGCAAACTCAACGTTGCTCTTCACACGCCGCTCATGAGAACTTGAACGCGTCACGAATCGACTTTCGACGCGCGTTCTCTAGCGTCTAGGTGTGCCGGCATGGTCGCCGGGACATTCGCACGCAAGGGAGCCAGAGCATGAACAGGTTGCGCTGTCAGGCCGCCGGTTGTCGCGGCAAGTTGAGGGAAAACACCTCTCAAGTCCGTGGTTTCACGCTGATCGAGCTGCTGGTGGTGATCGCGATCATCGCGCTGCTCATCGGCATTCTCCTCCCGGCGCTGGGCAAGGCCCGCAACGAGGGGCGCACCACAGTCTGCGCGACCAACATCCGCGCCGTGGCGCAGGCGGTCACGTCGTACACGATCAACAGCCGCACCTATCCCGCGGCTTACGTGTACGCCGACGCGCCTCGCTCGCTCACCTGGAAGCTGGAGGAGCAGCAGGGCACCGATCCGCAGAACGGGTATGTGCACTGGTCGGCCTTCCTGTTCTCCGACGGCGGCGTGAACCAGAACGCGTTCCAGTGCCCGTCCGCGCTCAATCGCGGCGCGCCTCGGACCAACTGGGATCCGCAGCGCCCGCAGGATTCCGAGCCCGATCAGCGGCGCCCGAGCACCACGCTTGCGGACGTCGTCGATCGTCAGGCCGCACGCGTCGCCTTCGCGCCCAACGACGCGATCATCCCGCGCAACAAGTTCGTGCCCGAGTATCGACCCGGCTCTTCGGCGCGTCGCAACCGCTTCGTCTCACCCTCGGAGATCGACGGCACGCCCGGCGGGCAGTCGCGGATGATCCTCGCGACCGAGTACGCCTTCTCCGATCGGCACGGCTGGAAGACCATCGGCACCGTGCCCGACGCCGAGGACACCGGCGCGTCCGAGACCGGTCCCTGGGTCGCCAAGGCCCACCGACCCGTCAGCGGGCTTGTGGCGCTCGACGGCGGCGATGTGCTTCAGCAGCCCGCCCGCGCCAGCGGCCGCCCCAACTACACCTACGCGACGCGCGAGAATCTCTCGGCGACCAACAAGCTTGAGCCCGGCGCCATCAGCGACCGACGCAACGGCTCGATCAACGTCGTCGGCCGTCATCACGGCGGCGATCCGGAGTTCGGCAACGCCAACTTCGTCTTCGCGGACGGGCACGTCGAGCGCATGAGTGTTCTTGAGTCCTTGAACCGACGCCTGTGGGGCGAGCGGTACTTCTCGATCACCGGGCCCAACCAGGTCTTTGACCCCGAAGCCGAACGGCGCCGGGGCAACTGACCGCCGCTCGCGCGGTCACGCCCTTCGGCGGCCCGCTCGAGCACACGGTGGTCCGGAGCAGGATCGATGCGGGTCGGGGGCCCCGTCGGAGGGCGGGGAATGAGTGTGGAGCACGCCCGAGCGGATCGTGCGTGCGGAGGAGGGGTGCGACGGCAGCGTGCCGGCGCACCGTTGTGTGTGGCCTCGAACTGGGAGAGTCTTCGATGCGCAAGAATCTGAATCAGCGTTGCCTGCTGCTGGCCGCGTGCGGCCTGGCGGTCGGCGTGTCGGGCGTTGCCTACGCCCAACCCAAGGTTGTCAACATCAGCGGCGCGACGCTGCTGGAGTCCTTCGTCAGCGCTCGCGCCTCGACGAACGACTACATCGACGTCGACGGCAACGGCGTCGCCGGCATCTTCAACTCCTTCCCCCCGCAGAATCTCACCCCGGTCCCGGGTGTGAACCAGGTCTCCCCCTTCCCCGCGACTCAGGTCTGGGCGACGACCTACCGCGTCTCGGGCTCGGTCCGCGGCGTGACCGAGCTTGCCTCGTTCGGCAACACGTTCGTCACCAATGCCGCCACCGGCTCGCAGCTGCTCTTCAGCAACGCCAGCCGCTCCTGGTACAACGGCGCGTTCCTCTATCAGAACGGCGCCACCATCGGCACGCAGCCCGTCACCTTCAACAGCCAGAACCCCGGCGGCATGCCCATCCGCGCCGACGTTGTCACGCTCGACGCGACCTACACCCTCCCGGGCACGGCTTCGCCCGGCGGCGTGCGCATCGACATCGCCCCCTGCGACGTCCCGGGCCTCTGGGTGCCGCGCCTGTCCGGTTCGGTGAGCCCCACCCGCCTGCCCGGCACCGCTGGTTACGGCGCGTTCAGCCGCCCCTCGACGACCGCCGCCGGCACGGGCGCGGGCATCGACAGCCGCCTCCCCGATCTGGGCGCGGTGCAGTTCGCCAATCCGCTCAGCCCGCCCCCGCCCAGCGCCACCAACTTCCTCTTTGACAATCCCTTCGCCTTTGCCCCGATCGCCTTCACCGTGAACTACGGCGTCGGCCGCTCGCAGGCCACCCAGTCCGAGATGCGCCATCTCTTCGCCACCGGCCGCATGCCCAACGGCGAGAACCTCATCGCGGTCACGCGTGACATCGGTTCGGGCACCCGCAACGCCGTTTACAACTCGGTCGGCCTCGATCCGTCGTTCGGCGGCGGCGACAACGTGAGCAACGGCACCGGCCCGTCCAACAACGCGGCGGACAACCTCCTGGGCGCCAACTTCGTTCCCAACAACAAGGGCGGCAACAACCGCGTCGAAGAGGCGATGGTCAACGCCCGACTCAGCATCGGCTACGTCGGCCCCGAGCGCGGCGGCTCGACCCCCGGCACCCCCGGCTGGCTCTTGGGAACCAACCCCCAGTTCGACGTTCTCGCCATCCGCAACGATCTGCAGGGCGGCACCGACTTCAGCCGTCCCAACATCGACGAGATCGTTGACAACGACGCCAACGGCTACACCATCGGCGGCCCCGCGGTGCTCGTCACCCTCGGCTCGCCTCTGGCCGAGTCGGTCGCCGACGGCGGCACCGGCGCGCTGCTGCCCAAGATGCCCAATCCGGCCGCGGCCAAGTACATGAACAACATCCGTCGGTCCATCGCCGACTTCATCACCACGCCCGGCGGCTCGCAGAACGACTTCATGCCCGGCGAACTCGCCGCCGTGCAGTTCGTGCTCACCGCTGCTCTGGACACCGTGCACAACCAGGCCAACCCGCTGGTCCGTGACGTCAACGCCGCCTTCAACCTCAACGTGCAGAACTTCACCCGCATCGCCAACGTTCTGGCCGAGCCCCAGTTCTACGCCTTCAACACCACCGCCACCGGCCGCGTCCCCACCCGCACCACCGGCACGACCTACTCCGACGGCGTGGTCAACGGCGTCAACTACATCAACCAGAACGGCGTCAACGTCTCCTACAACGGGAACCTCACCCTCCGCAACAAGATCGCCGGCGACTTCAGCGGCAACGGCGTCCGCGACATCAACGACACCACCGACATGCTCCGCGCCTTCCGTCAGCGCAACGGCGGCCCGGCCTGGACCGCTCCCAACGGCACCGGCGCCATCGCCGGCGCTTCGGGCGGCGACGCCATCATCGAAGTCCTCGGCGACTTCAACTGCGACGGCAACTTCAACGCCGCCGACGTCCGCTACTTCGCTGACGGCCTGGCCCTCTCCGGCGGCAGCCTCGACCGTGCCGCCGCCTTCACCCGCGTCGACAGCGACTGGAACACGCTGACCGGCGGCAACAACTTCTTCGGCACCACCCTCGCCACCGCGAGCGCCGGTGCCGTCTACACCACCGGCGCGGCTCGCGCCGACGTCCGCGGGGCGGCCGGCATCGCGCGCGGCTGGGCCCCCGTCGGTGCCAACGGCGTCATCAACGCCGCCGACATCGACTACGTCTACCAGCAGTTCAAGTCCAACGCCAACATCTCCGGCGACGCCGACTGGAACAACGTCAACGAGGCCGCCTTCTTCGATCTCTCCGCCGACATGACCGGCGATCTCAAGGTCAATCAGGCCGACGTGGACTACGTGGTCCTCACCGCCCTGCAGACCTCCTACGGCGACGCGAACCTCGACCGCAAGGTTGATCTCCTCGACCTCAACATCTGGGCTTCCAACTTCAACCTCGCCGGCGGCTGGGCTCAGGGCGACATCTCGGGCAACGCCACGGTCGACGCCGCGGACTACGACCTCATCATGAACAACCGGTCCTGCGCCTCGGACCTCAACAACGACGGCTTCATCGACAACACCGACTTCGTCGACTTCGCCAACGCCTACAACGAGTTCCTCTGCGCCGATCTGCCGGCCCTCTGCCTGGCGGACATCAACAACGACCGCAGCGTGGACAACACCGACTTCGTGGTGTTCGCCAACGCGTACAACGAGTTCCTCTGCCCGTAACGCAACCCCGAGCGGACGGAACGTCGTTTCCCTTGCGCGCCCCCGGGCTCACCCCCGGGGGCGTGTTGTTTTGTGTGCAACGGCGCTTCGCATGCCCGCCAGACGGACGAGAGGAGTCGAGCGCTTCACGAAGGTCAGCGCCTCACGAAAGTCAGCGCTCCACGAAAGTCAGCGCTTCACGGCGATCAGCTCAAAGACCGGGGGGACGAGGACAAACTGTGTGTCGTCCGCCGCGGCGAGGGCCAGATCGCGCAGCGCGTCGTCGCACGCCTGCTTGCTGAGGAAGCCCGACTCGACCAGCTTGGGCAGGTAGGAATTGAAGAACGTCCAGGGCCAGTGCCACATGCTGGTCTGGGGCCGGGCGATGCGCTGCTGCACGCCCATGTGCTCGATGGCGAAGCCGTGGTGCTTCAGAATGCGGGGCAGTTCGCCCATGATGTCGGGGTTTCCGCCGCGCGAGCGCCAGGAGCGTCCGATCGCCGCGACGGCGTTGGAGAACGCCTCTCTTCGGGGCGCCATGGTGATCCCAAACTCGTAGTTGAAGTAGTCCTGAACCACCAGGCGTCCGCCGGTGCGGAGCACGCGCCGGACGCCCTTGACCACTTCGGCCGGGCTGGCGAGGAAGCAGAAGACCCAGCGCGCGTACGCCATGTCGAAGTAGTCGTTGGTGGCCGGATCGGGCAGGCAGAGGTCGAGGTTCTGGACGTCGCCCAGGACGCGGTCGATGTTGTGAAGACGTCGCGCCTCGGACTCGGTGCCCAGCTGCTTGAGGAACGTGGGCGACTCGTCCACGCCGACGACGCGTCCCTGCATGCCGACCATCTGCGCCAGGTCGAGCGTCGCGTGCCCCGGACCGCATCCCAGGTCGAGGACGCGCTGACCCGGCTGAAGCCCCGCGCGCAGCCACAGATCAAACGCCGCGTTGCACCACAGGCGATGCTGCAGCCCGAGGCGGAACGTTTCGTCGTCTCCGGTCCCAAGGACATAGGGACGCGTGCGTCCCGAGTGTTCGTTGGGCGTGCCGGCTGGGGAGGGCGTGGGTGTGTGTTGCGTCATGCGCGTCTTTCGGCTGGTGCCTTGGGCATCACGCCCGTCGAGCGGGCGAGACTTGCCGCTCAGCGGCACGAGCGTGCAAGGGTAGTCGTCGCGTGCCGCGGTCCGCCGTTCCGGGGGGCCGGGTGCGTGCGGCGAAGTTCTGGCGCAGCGAGGATTTCGGGGCGGGGAGTGCTCCCCGCGCCGGGAAAGACGCGGGGCGGACGATCGGGCGGGGCGCGTTCGTCTACAGTGCCGCTCCATCGGCCGCACGCGGCTTGCGGAGCGGCTCGGTGGGTCGCGCTCCGCGACGGAGCGGCGACCGGTCAGCCCGCCGCATGAGCTTTCTCTCGTCATTCCTGCCGCGCTCGTTCCCGTACATGTCCCGGCGGTCGTACGCGCTGGAGCTTGTGACGACGTTCTGCTTCGCCGTCGCGCTCTCGATGGTCGAGGGCGGCGTGCTGGGCAACATCGCCAAGCGCCGATTCGAGGACGAGGTCTCCCCGCTGGTCCTCAATCTCTTCGTCGCGTTCATCGCTGCGGCTCCGGACATCGCCAACATCCTGTCGTTCGTGTGGTCAAGCGTGAGCCACACCAAGCCCAAGATCCCGCTGGTCAACCTTCTGCAGTTGTCCGTGGTCATTCTGATCGCGTTGATGGCGTTTGTTCCCGATTCGACGGCGGGGCTGGTGATGCTGGCGATCCTTGCGCTGGGTGCGCGGATCTGCTGGTCGGGCATCATCACGCTCCGGCCGACGATCTGGCGCAGCAACTACCCGCCCCACGAGCGTGCTCACGCGGTGGGGAACTTCTACACCGTGCAGGTGTTGGTCGTGGGCGGGGTGGGCATGGTCGCGGGCAAACTGCTCAACACGGCACCCGCGCAGTTTCCGTTGATCGTTCTGGCGTGCTGCGCTGTCGGGCTGGGGGCGTTTGTCGCGACGCGCCACCAGCGCGTGCGTCAGGAGCGACGCATGCTGCGTGCCGAACTCCACGCCGCGCCGGCGATGAAGCCCTGGGAGGGTCTGGCGGTGGTGTGGCAGGTGCTGCGCCGAGATCCCATGTGGGCCAAGTTCATGCTCTGGATGTTTGTACTGGGCCTTGGCAACATGCTGATGGGGCCGGTGATGACCATCGTGCTCAAGGATCAGTTCGACCTGGGCTACTTCCAGTCGATCCTCATCACCAGTTCGATCACCGCGCTGGTGATGCCCGTTGCCATCCCTCTCTGGGCTCGCTACCTCGACCGCTCGCACGTGGTCAAGTTCCGCGCGCGTCAGACCTGGGTCTTTGTCTTCTCCGCCCTCTCGGCGATGCTGGGCGTCACGCTCGGGCGCATCGAGTTCCTGTACCTCACCGCGGTGCTGCAGGGCATCGCCTACGCGGGCGGCTCGCTCGCGTGGAATCTCGGTCACGTCGACTTCGCACCGCCTTCTCAGACCAGCCAGTACATGGCCAGCCACGTGACGTTGAACGGCGTGCGCGGGCTGATCGCCCCGTTTGTTGCCGTGGGAATCTATAACTTCGGCATCGCGCACGGGGTGTCGCTGCTGGGGCTGAGCGTCAGCAGCACCGCGGCCGCGGTGGTGTTCCTGCTCAGCGCCGCCATGGCCGCCTGGGGCGCCATGGGCTTCGGCTGGCTCCTGAAGGAAATGGGCGAACGGGCCTCCAGCCCCCGCGCTCGTCACGCCTGATGCCCGCGCGAACGCGGCGGCGAACCTGCGAACAATTCTCGCACGATCGCTCGCACGGAAGGGAAAAGAGTCTCGAGGCCAAGGCATGAAACCTCGCGTCCGAACCAACGCGTTCCGCCTCCTTCTTCTCTCAACGCTCACGCTGCCCTCGTGCGTGACGCCGATTGATCTGGCGGCCAACGCGAGCCTCGGGGTCGCTCAGGCCGGCTCCAGCACGTTCATTCAGGGCACGCTTGCAGCGGCCTTCGCGCGACCGATGGACGAGGTCGCCGATGCCGTTCGACGCGCGATGGATCGTCTGAACTACCCGCTCACGCACGAGCGCACGGCCAGCAACGCGACGATGTTCGACTATGGGCAGAGCGACGGCAGCTCGATCGCCATCCGCACTCGGCGCAGCAGCCCGACCGTCACGATCCTCACCATCCGCGCCGGATTCTGGGGTGAGCACGCGCTCAGTCGCCTGATCCTCTCGGAGGTCGAGCGCGAGCTCGAGCGAGCCTCGACGCCGGGGTAGGTCCGCCGGGTCCGGAAACCAGCCCGCGCACAGGGCTTTGCCCCGATGTCTCCGCAGCGGCGCGACGCTTTGCTGCCCGATGCTCTAGCATGTGTGTCAGGATCGCGTTCACGCACACGCGCCCACGCTGCTCGGGCACGCGATCCGTACGGAATTCGGATGGACCAGCGCCTGCACAGTGCGACGACGACAAACGCGACGCAGCACGCATCGCCCGAGGCGACGGCTCCGGAGATCCGCGTCCCGCGCTCGCTGCTGGAGGCCATCACCGGCGAACCCTCCGTCGGCGACCCGGCCCGCCCGGTCGACGGCGAGGCCGCCAGTCTCGATCGTTCCGATGGTTCCGAGGCTCCGCGGGTGACGGTGGCGTTGCCCCTGTACAACGCGGCCTCGGACGTCACGCGGGTGCTCGACGAGGTGGTTTCGTTCGCACGGTCGCGGGGCGCATGGTCGTTCGTCTTCGTGGACGACGGCTCGACCGACGGGACCGGCGCCATGCTCCGCCGCCGCCTGCGCGCCATCGACATCGTCGAACCCGAGATCGCCTCGCGTCTGAGCGTGCTCAGCTACGCCCCCAACGCCGGCAAGGGCCACGCCGTCCGGGCCGCGGCCATGGAGAGCGACAGCGAGTACTTCCTCTTCACCGACGGCGATCTGGCCTATTCGCTCGATCACCTGCCGCGCTTGCTCGAGCGGCTGCAGAGCGCCGACGTGGTGATCGGATCGCGCCTGCAGCACGACGCGGGCTACGGCGCCCGCCCGCTGCGCCGGCTCATGGGCTGGGTCTTCAACCGCATGGCGGCGATGGTGCTCAGCATCCGCTATCGCGACACGCAGGCCGGGCTCAAGGGCTTCCGGAGCCGCGCGGCACACGACGTCTTCTCCCGCCTGCGCATCCGCAACTTCGCGTTCGACGTCGAGGTCCTCTAGGTCGCTCGCAAGCTCGGCTATTCGATCGCCGAGATCCCCGCCCATGTCGAGGCATCGCACAAGTCGAGCCAGTCGACGGTGAACCTTTTCCGCGATCCGCTGCGGATGCTCGTGGGCCTTTGCCGCATTCGCGCGCACAAGATTCTGGGCCTCTATCGCCTGCACGAGCGCGATCTTGGCGAGGTGCGGCCGCTGCGCCAGGACGGTCGGACCCGCTCGCCGGGGCGACCGCCGCGATGACCGAGTCCTCGCCCATCGTGCTCTTCAGCTTCGATGTCGAGGAGTTTGACATCCCTCTTGAGTTCGGCACTCCGATCGGGCCGCGGGAGCAGATGCGCATCGGGATCCAGGGTTTCGCGCGGGCGCTGCATCTCCTAGACGAAGTCGGGGTCCGGGCGACGCTCTACATGACCGGCGCGATCGCGCTCGCGGCACCCGAACTGGTGCGATGGGCCGTCCGCTCCGGGCACGAGATCGCCAGCCACAGCCTCGAGCACTCGCGCTTTGAGACCTCGCATCTGCTCGAAAGCCGCACCGTCCTCGAACGCGTAAGCGGCACGCGCGTCGTCGGCTTTCGCATGCCGCGACTCGCGCCGGTCGGCGACGACGACTTGGTGAAGGCCGGCTATCTCTACAACTCCTCGCTGAATCCCATCTGGCTGCCCGGGCGGTACAACCACCTTCGCAGCCCGCGTCTGCCGCATCGACGCGGCGGGCTCGTGCAGGTGCCCCTCTCGGCGACGCCCGTTCTGCGCTGGCCTCTCTTCTGGCTCGCCTTCAAGAACCAGCCCGCCTGGCTCACACGGCGTACCACCGCCCGCTGCCTTGAGCACGACCGGCTTGCCTCGCTCTACTTTCACCCCTGGGAACTCTGCGAGTGCACGGGCTTTGGCCTCCCCGCGAGCGTCGCTCGGTGCAGCGGCGAGCGTCTTTACCACCCGCTGCGCGACTACCTGCTCTGGCTCAAGTCGCGAGCCCGATTCGAGACCACCGCCCGCTACGTGCAGGAACACATCGGTGGCCGGGACGGTGCCTGATCCACTCAGCGCATCAGATCGCACGGCCCACGGCGCGGCGATCGGTTAGTCCAGTCGTTCGAGTTTCTCGGTGACCGTGCTGGTGACGGTGGCGGGCTGGCCCTGCCACTGGTAGGTCGAGCGGTAGACCATCTTGGATTCGCCGGTGCGCACCAGCGCCGAGGCGCGGTTGATGACATACGTCGCTTCGATGGTCGCGTCGCCAAACTGAAGATTGCGATCGGCGGCATCGGGCGAGGCCTTGGAACCGCCGCTGACGACAATCCGGGCGGTCAGGTCGTCGATGGGCTCCACCCGGAACGTGCGGTCGAGTTCGACGCGGTACTGGCTGTTGTTGCGGAAGAGACGCGCGTCGGACCATGTCTCGCCGGGTCGGGCCTCGTCCTTGAACCACGTGAACAACGGGCCGAAACGCACGGTGAAAGCGTCCTGGCCGATCACATTGTCGAGCAGGTTGACTCCCTCGGGGTGCCAACTGCGGAGGCGCTGATGCTCGTTGTAGAGATACTCGCCGCGCGCGGAGAAAACGAACTGATTGATGTCCCGCTGGAGGATCGCCGCGGCCCCTTGCAGCGCGCTGCCGTAGGTGCTCGGGTCGGAGGTGTCGAAGCGTTCGACGCCGCCCGGAGTGGAGGCCTCGATCATGACGCGGTCAAACTTCATGCGTCCGCGGATCGTCTGCTCCTTCGGGAACACCGCCTCGATTGTGAAGGTGATCTCAAAGATCGCGCTGCTCTCGCTGCGCTGCTGGCGGGGCCCGATCGTGGGGCCGCTGCGCTCGTCAACCGACCTTTGCGTGAGGCGATAGCGAAGAAGATCGCCCGTCTCCAGGCGCTGCCGCAGGGCGATGGGCTCCGGTGCTGTCGCGCTCGCATCGGCTGGCGCCGCCGCGGGCGAGGGGGTGGAAGTGGGGGCTGGCGCGGGGGCGGGAGTGGGAGTGGGAGTGGGAGTGGGAGTGGGTTGGGCCTCGGGCGTCGGCGGTGTGTCGCTCAGCGCCGGCAGTGCCCATGTCCCCAGGATCAAGCCGGTCCCGAGAAGCAGCGACAAGCGCGGCGACGCGCCAGTTCGGGCGGCGGTGCGTTGGTTGCGTGCGGGAAGATGGTTCATGAACATGCAGGTCTCCTCGGATCGCCCCGACGGGGCCTGAACGATGCGCCGGCCCGGGTGAATCCCCGCTTCCTGCCGACGCGAACCCCACCCCAATGGCGTCCCCAACCCCCTATTTGCTCGAAACCTCGATTGTTCTAGCGCGCCCGCTGGGTGAAGTGTTCCCCTTCTTTGAGAATCCCGGCAATCTCGAGGCCCTGACGCCCCCCTGGCTCAACTTCCGCATCCTGACGCCCCAGCCCATCGCCATGCGGGCGGGGGCGTTGATCGACTATCGGATCCGCCTGCGAGGCCTCCCCTTGCGCTGGCGCACGCGCATCAGCGAGTACCGGCCTCCCTCCATGTTTATCGACACCCAGATCCGAGGTCCCTACCTCCTCTGGGAACACCTGCACACCTTCGAGCCCGTCACCCTGCCCGACGGGCGTCCGGGCACCCGCTGCGGCGATCGCGTCCGCTACATCCCTCGCGATATCCCCTTCAGCGGGGGGCTGATCCATCGACTCTTCGTACGCCCCGAGCTTGATCGCATCTTCCAGTACCGCCACGAGCAGATCGCCCGCTTGCTGGGCCCTGCCGTCGACGTTGCTGCCGAATTCCCGGCCTCGGCCACGCCCGTTCCGGCCTGAGCCGAAGGACCCGCGCTCCCGCGACGCGCGAACTTTGCAGATTCGGGCAGAGCTTGCCGATAACTCAACATCGGGCGTGCGCCTTCGGGCCACCCCGAACAAGCATCGGATCGTCCGCCGCGCCCGACTGTCGGTCGCCCGGCCGATCCACCAAGCCAACGGACGGCGGAGTCGACCACATGGCGGACCAGGACACGCAGATCACCATCATCGGCAAGGACGCGAAGATCAAGGGCGAGCTCTCGTTCGAGAACTCCGCGAAGATCCTGGGCGGCTTTGAGGGCAAGATCATCGCCAAGGGCGAAGTGGTGATCGGCGAGACCGCCACCTGCCGCGCGAGCATCGAGGCCTCGACGGTCATCGTCGACGGCCCGATCGAGGGCGACATCGTGGCCCGCGACCGCATCGAGCTGACGGGCCGCGCCAAGGTCAAGGGCGACCTGGTCGCTGGCAGCCTCAGCGTGATCGAGGGCGCGTCGTTCGTCGGGCACTGCAAGGTCGGTCCCGAGGCCGTCAAGCTCAGCACCGAAGACGCCGCGACCGAGCTGGAGATCAAGTCCGGCCGTCGGCTGGGCGTGAGCCCGGTGGCGATTGGCACGCAGAATGCGTCCAATGGCGCGTCGTGGCTTGCCGGCACGCGTCCGGAGTGACGTCGGGCCCGCCCTCGCCCACACGCGAGCGAAGTTCCACGACGCGTTCACGCGGAGCGTGAGCGCCCAAATGGCCTCGGATTGTGCGCGGAGGCGCGGCATCCGGCGCGTCGCGGAGCGTCATGGCGGGCATGCTTCCCACCAACAGTCAAGGGCCGACGCACGCGGTCGTGTGCGTGCATTGCGCCACGTCGATCCAGGTTCCCGTCAAGGCGGAGACCGCGACGTGCCCGCGCTGCTACAAGCGCCAGACCGTCCGCGACGTGATCGTCGACACCGACAAGATGGGCGCCCGCGTCGAGACCACGGGCATTCTCTTCGTCAAGCGCAAGGGCCGCGTCTGGGCCCCGGGTGTGAAGGCCGGCGAAGCCGTTGAGGTTCTCGGCGAGCTTCGAGCAAACGTTGAGACGGTCGGGCACGTCGTGATCGGCGCGACCGCTCGCTGGCGAGGGGACTGCACGGCGAAGATCCTGGTGGTGGAGGACGGCGCCCGGATCGAAGGCGGGTTCTTCCGCATCGATCCCACCGGCGAACTCAGCAAGCCGCCCGCGACGTCGGTCGTCGAAGCCAAGCCCGATGTCTCGAGCGTCGAGCCCGCCGCGAGCGATCCCGCGTCGCCAATCACCCCGGCCGATGCGACGCCGCTCGCCAATCTCTCCCGCCCGACGGATCGCCCGGGCTACGCATGGCCCGCGGCCTGACCTGCGGCCTGACCTGCGGCCTCGCCCGCGCGATCGGCCACGCGGCAGATGCACGTTGTTGAGTCAGGGATTCGCCGGCGGATCCTGCGGGCGCGGGTCGAGCATTCCCGGCAGCGGCTGGAAGACCCCGTCGGGCGCGACGCGCAACTGGTCGGACTCAAGCAGGTAGTTGAGCACCGCGTTGCGCAGATCGGTCTTGCGCTGGTCGCGACGGTTCTCGGCCGCGAGCAGATCGTTTTCCGACTGCACCACGTCGCGCGGCTCGACCGTGTCGATCTTCAGGAGCTGCTCCTGCAGTCGACGCCGGTTGATCTCGACCTGCTGTTCGGCGAGCTTGAGCTGGAACGCCGCGAGGTCGATCCCGCGGAGCGCGCCGCGCACGCTGATCACCACCTCGTCGCGCGTCTCGTCGAGCGAGCGCTCGCGCTGCTGCAATTGGATCGTCGCCTGACGCACGCTCAGCCGCTCGATCGTGCGGTCCAGCGGCAGGCTGAGGGTCGCGACGCCCTCGACGTTGGCGTCGCGCGGGCTGAACGACAGGCCCGAGACGTCGTCGCGGGGATTGGTGGGCAGCGTTGCCCGGGCGCCCACGTTCAAATCCGGGAGCACCGCGTTCTCCGCGTTGGCTACCGCCCGCCGCGCGTCGTCCACTCGGTCACGCGCGGTCTGCAGGTCGAGCCGGAAATCGAGCGCGGCGGCGGTGGCGGCGTCGAGCGTGGTCGCCGGGATGGGCACGTCGATCAGCAGGGGTTTGACCACCACCGGCGTCTTGAGGTCGAGGCCCAGACGCACCTTGAACTGATCGAGCTGCAGGATGTAGCGCTCGCGCAGGCTCGCCAGCGAGGCCTGCGCGTTCAGCACGTCGTTCTCCGCGATGCTGACGTTGAAGGCCGGGATGCGCCCGGCGTCCACACGCGCCTGCACCCCGTCCCGGAACGTGCGCAGGCTCGCGAGCGAACGCTCCTGATTGGTGATCTCCGCCTGCGTCTGGATCAGCCGGAAGTAGTCGTCGGCGATCGAGACGAGAAAGCGCCTGCGGAAGCGTTCGAAGCTTCGGGCGGCGTAAATCAGATCTCGCTGAGACTGGATCAGCGATTCGCGCGCCACCGGCCCCGCGCCGCGCAGCAGCGGGACCGTCGCGCTCAGCCGCACCGCCGATGACTGCTCGTACCCCGCGCTCACCTGCTCGCGCAGATCCTGGCTCGCACGCGTCACCCACGCCGCCTCGACTTCGCCGCCGGATGGAAGCTGCTTTTGTGCGCGCAGCGTGTTGATGATGTTGAGCGCCGGCGAGGGCGAGCCGTCGTCCCAGGTGTTGGTCGCGGTCAGCGTCGTGTCGTTGAAGTACCGCACGTCCCAGCGATGCTGCTCGATGAGCAGGCGGATGACGGCGAGGATGTAGTCCTCTTCCGCCGTCAGATAGTCGCGGGCGCCGCGTTGTGCGCGACGCCAGCTCTCAGCCAGAGTCAGCGAGATCGCGTCGCGCAATCCCTCGCCCTGCACGCTGCTGCCGTACGACTCAACCGCGTACTCCTCCAGCTTCGCGGCCACGTCGCGCGATTCGGAGGCCACGTCAAAGCGGAAAGTCTCGGCCGCCGGGTTGACGGTCTGCGGCGTCGTCTCGAGCGAACGCTCGCGCGTCGCGGGGTCTGGGTGAACCGAGGGCCACGTGCGCCCCGGCGGCACGGTGTGCACGATCTTCGACCGGTCCTCCAGCATCGCCGCCACGCGCCGATCCACGTCGTCCATGGACGAGCAACCCGGAAGGAGTCCGGCAGAGGCCATCAAGAGAATGGGGCAAACACCCCAAGTCCAAGCCAAAGCCGCCCGTAACTCGCGCCTGGATCGGGCGGGCCGAGGAGCGAGGTGGGTGCGGGAGGGGAGAATGGTCACTCTTGTTTGAATTTTGTTGGAAAAAAGAGTGGAGGACGGAAGGGTTCGGGTGGTGCGGCGGGCAGGATCCGGCCTGAAGTGTACGACGATTCGGGGCTCCGCGTTGCGAAGGGAGCCGGTGCGGAATACGATGTCCCATCGTCGATCTGACGCCTCACTCCGTACGGTTTTTGGATGGTATGAGGAAGGACCTCTTGGGCCTCCGAGGCGTCGTCGAGTCTGGGCCGCCGCTCTGAGAGCGTGCGCGAGCCCGATTCGGATCGGGAGGCGTCGGATCGTCTCCCGGGTTTGAGGCCAGCAGGAGTTTGGATGCTCCGAGCAGAGGGGAGGGCTGACCAGGCTGGTCGGCGCGGTGTGTTTATCGCGTCGGATCGAGCCTGGCGGGAAAGGATCCGACGCTGATGGCATCGATCACGTACGACGGGCGGAGCCTTCTGATCGAAGGCAAGCGGATCTGGCTGGTCTCCGGATCGATTCAGTACACGCGCACGCCGCGGGAGTATTGGGCCGACCGTATCCACGCGGCGAAGATGGCGGGGCTGAACTGCGTGGACACGAGCGTGGTGTGGTCGCGTCACGAAACGCGCCCGGGCCACTTTGACTTCAAGGGCGAGAACGACCTGAAGCACTTTGTCGAACTGGTGGGGCGCGCGGGGCTCTACTGCACACTTCGGCTTGGGCCGCACGTCGGCGACGGTCATGACATGGGCGGCATGCCCGCGTGGCTGGTGGCCAACAAGAGCGCCGAGGCCAAGGCCGCCGAGGCCAAGGTCGCCGAGGGCAAGCTGCCCACCAAGCCCGACGGGGACGACAACGCCGAGACGCGCGCGATCAAGGCCAAGGTGATGCGACTGCGGGCGCCGAGCCAGCCGTTCCTCGAGGCGGCGTCGCGCTTCCTCAACGCGGTGGCCAATCAGATCCGCGGGCTGCAGGTGACGGCGACCGCCAAGGGCGGGCCGATCGTGATGCTGCACAACGAGTCGCGCTGGACCTGCGGCGATCAGGACGTGGCGGATCAGTACCTGGGCGAGATCCTCCGCTACATCCGCGAGGCCGGGCTGGACGTTCCGATCCTCAACAGCAACAACCTGTGGGCCGGCGTCGAGGGTGAGATCGACGGATGGTCGGGCAGCGACGAGATGCTGAGCACCATGCGCCAGTTCGCGATGGTGCGTTCGCTCCAGCCGCGTTTCGTCGTGGACTTCTTCACCGCGCCCAAGGACTCGTGGGGCGACGAGGCGCAGAAGCCTCGTGAGCCTTGGCTCCTGCAGCGTCAGCTCGCCGAGGTTCTCGCCGGCGCGGGCCAGTACAACCTCGCGCCGTTCCACGCGGGGACGAACTTCGGCACCGGCGCCGGTCGGCTGCCCGAAAGCCCCAACCGCTTTGCCGCGACCGATCCCTGCTCGAACGCGCCGCTCACGCAGGTGGGCGGAATGGGGCCGACGTACGCGTTCCTGCGACGCATCAACACCTTCGCGTCACGCTTCGGGCGACTGCTCAGCGGTCTGGACCCCACGTTCCATCCCGTGATGGTGGCGCCGAGGCTGCTTGGCACGTCGGGGGCGGGGGGAGCAACGGGCGGCCGGCGCGGGAAGCACGATCCGCACGAGCCGCCGGCGACGGTGGTGCACGCCTCGGGTAGTCAGGGAGGCGTCGCCTTCGTCTTCACGCCCGGTCCGGCGGACAAGGGCGAGGTGCGCACGGTCGACCTCATGATGCACGACGGCACGGTGCTGCCGGTGCATCTGACCAACCAGAGCGTCGCGTGGTGTCTCATCAACGCGAGCGTCGGCGGCCGGGCCAACGTCGATTACTGCACGATCTGTGCGCTTGGCGCGGTGGGGCGCACGCTGGTCATCTTCGGACCTTCGGGGACGCGGGCGACGATCTCGATCAACGGCTCGCCGCTCGAGTTTGTCGTGCCGGACGTCAAGTCGCGTGCGCCGGAAGTGATCGAGCACGAGAACATCCACCTCGTCGTGGTGAGTGAAGAACTGGCCGACGCGACGTTCTTCAGCGAGGACGCCGTGTACGTCAACGCCGCGGGTCTGACGACCGACGGTCGTCCGATCCCGCTGGAGGGTCAGCGCCAGATCACGCGCGTGGACGGCGAGGGCGATGTCCGCACCGTCGACGCGATGAAGCTGTCGTTGCACAAGAAGCCGGAGAAGGCGCCCGAGAAGATCGCGCTCACGCAGTGGGCGGCGGCCGGGCTCGAAGACTACGTCTCGGGCGAGAGCGCCCGCTACGCCAGCGTCGACGGCCCGGCGGATCTGGCGACCTTGGGCTCGTCGACCGGCTATGGGTGGTATCGCATCCGACTCAAGTCGACGCGGAGCGAGCGCCTGCTGATGGGTGTTCCGGGCGCGGGCGATCGGCTGCACTTCTTCACCAAGGGACGCGAAATCGGGCTCTTGGGCGCGGGCCCGGGTGCGCACGAGGTCATCCCGCTCTCGGTGCACAAGGGAGAGCAGACACTGGTGGTGCTTGCCGAGGCGCTCGGCCGCTTCAGCGACGGGCGTCACATGGGCGAGCCCAAGGGGCTTGTCTCGCACCTGCGCGAACTGACGCCGATCAAGACGGGGCTGCCGAAGGTCGAGAGCGCTGAGCCGCTCGACATCCTTCGCTTCGCCAGCCCGATCTTCGAGGCCCGGTCCAGCGACGCGACGCTGCCCGACCGCATCGCGTGGCACCTGGGCAAGCGATCGGCCTCGGGCATCCTTGTTGTCAACAAGGGCCTGCCGTTCGCGTCGCTGCTGGTGGTCAACGGCAAGCCGATCGGCGTGATCGACGAGGCCGGTCCGTCGACACTGCTCATCGAGGCCGAGCGCTTCGGCAAGGGCCCGATCACGGTCCAGCTCGCGCTGCTTCCCTTTGAGGACGCGGACGACAATTCGGTGGCGAGCCTGATCGACGCGGCGTCGGGCGCCATCGAGTTCTACTCGGTCGAGGCGGAGATCAGCGACAAGGCCGAGTGGGCGTTCGCGAAGTTCGACGTGCCGGCCGCCGGCGCCTTCAAGAACGGGGTCAAGCCCGACGAAGGGCCGTGCTGGTGGCGGACGACGTTCGTCGCGCCGCTGACCGGCGTGCCGATGTACCTCGAGATGGAGGGTCTGACCAAGGGTCAGATCTACCTGAACGGGCGGCATCTGGGGCGCTACTTCGTCGGCACCCGCGCGGGCAAGGACGTCGCGCCGCAGCGGCGATACTGGCTGCCTCAGTGCTGGCTCAAGCTGGGCGGCGACGCGAAGCATCCGGTTGTCAACGAACTCCTCCTCTTCGACGAGCACGGCGCACGTCCGTCCAAGGCCAGGCTGGTCTTCGACGACACCGCCATGCCCATCACCACCGGCGTGCCCAAGGAGCAGGTGTGATGCCCGGGCGTGCCGGCGGGCGATCGGGCGGTGCGGCCGGTGCCCCGGCCCGTCCGCTCTGGCAGGAGGCTGTCAGCTTCGCCCTGCGTCGTCACGCGCACCAGAAGCGGCGCGACGGTCGCACGCCCTACGCGGCGCACGTCGTCCGCGTGGCGTTCACCGTCGCCGAGGTCTTTGGCTGTCATGATGAGACGGTTCTGGCTGCCGCGCTCCTGCACGACACCATCGAGGACACAACGACGGACTACGACGACGTGGCCGAACGCTTCGGCACCGACGTGGCGGACCTTGTCGCGGCCCTCACCAAGGACATGACGCTGCCTGAAGCTCCGCGGGAGCAGGCGTACGACCGCAGGCTCGCGCGGTCCGACTGGCGCGCCAGGCTCATCAAGCTGGCCGACGCGTACGACAATCTCGCCGACAGCGAGAACGACCCCCGACAGGCCGAGCACCTCGCCAAGCGGCTCGAGGCGTGTGATCGGGCCATCGCGCTGGCGGTCGCCGACCGGGACCCATGCTCCCGACGAGCGGTCGAAGCGGTCGCGGCACTTCGACGCTCATTCGCGACCAGGCTCAAGCCCCGTGCGCGACGAGCGAACTCGAGACGGACGAAGTAGACGCGGTGCCAGAAAACGCGGCCCGGAAGACGCGGCCCGGAAAGCATGGGCCGGTAGCCGTGAACTGATCGAAGATTCACCGAGCGGCTTCGCGCAGCGCCTCGCGCAGCGTCGCGACCGCCAGATCAAGCTCGGCGAGCTGCTGCTCCACCGCGTCAAGCAGGGTGCGGTTGGCGTCGCGGATTTCCCTGGGCATGAGCGGGTTGTTGACCGTCATGCGGAGCGACTCGGCCTGCATCATCAGCAGGTCACGCCGGCGCATCGTCATCTGAAGTTGCTGGGCGATCGCTTCGCGGCCTTGGGGAACCGCGAGCATCGCGGCTCCACGCCGGCTCATGAGCTGCGCGTCGGTGGGCAGCGGCGTCAGGACACTCCGCACACCGCCGCCACGCGCGAGCAGACGCTCCGGCGCCTCCGGGTCGCGACGACGCTCGAGCACGCCATCGGGGCTGATGTGGATGATGTTGCCCGAACCCGGGGTGACCGCCAGATTGGCTGATGACTTGTCGGCCGTCGGAGTGGCCCGAGCGAGGCGCTCGGCGACAACCCAGGCCTGCGCGTCGGGCAGCGGCTCGAGTGCGCCGGCGTCGTCGGATTCCAGACGCATCGAAGGCCGCACGCGCTGGAGGCGGGTGCGCCACGCGTCCGTGAGCGACTGGGGCGGGAGAGCGCCCGGGCGCAGCGAGCTGAAGGCGCCGAGGCGCAGCGAGACAACCTGCGAGGCCCCGTCGCGTTCGAGTTCGATCTCGACGCGATCTCCCGCGTCATAACTGATGACCTGCGACCGGACCTGCGTCATCGTGCGCACGCGCACGCCGCCGATCGAGCGGATGAGGTCGCCCGCCTGCAGCACCCGGCGCGAGTCAAAGCCGTCGAGGGTGGCGCCGACGGGGATGCCTTCGTCGAACGACTCTTCCGGTCCCCCGAAGCGCCACGCGCCTTGCTGAAACTCGACGCCGATCGCGCCGCGCGGCGACTCGAAGAAAAGCCGTTGTGCCGCGGCGAGCAGGCGCTCACGCTGTTCGGGCGTGGTGCCCGGTCCGATCAGCAGCAGGATGCGGTCGACGCTGATGCCGGGGACTTGAAGCAGCCTCCCGCTCGCCGCTTCGCGCGTCCGGATCGAGTCGCTGTCCAAGTCACGCAGCAGGCCGTCTAGCTCCGGCATGGGCGTGGCCGTCGGCGACGACGCCGGCGCGCCGTGCGACCACGCGCACAGGCACATCGTGGTGGCCAGCGCCAGTCGGATCATCCCAGCGTGTTGACGAGCGAGAGTCATGAAGACACCCCGTCCGCGTCCGCCGCAAAGGGCGAATGCTGGAGGAATGGTACGCCCGGCCACGCGGCCCTCGGCGGTCGAACCAGACAATCGCCTCAGCCCCAACAAGTCGGACCCAAAGCCTGTTCGCGGGATTCGCTGTGCGAGGCAGGCCCCGCGAGAGGTCCGGCGGGCCTTGCCGCGGGCCGCCTCGTGGTTATTCGACGTTCGCCGCCTGCTCTTTGATTCGATCGATGGCGCCCTTGATCTCGATGGCGGCGCGAGAGACCTGCGCATCGGGGCTCTTGCTGGCGATGGTGTTGGCCTCGCGGAGCATTTCCTGGGCGAGGAAGTCGAGCGTGCGTCCGAGCGGGCGCGATTCGGAGCTGGCGAGCAGTTCATCGAACTGGTGCAGGTGTCCGCGCAGGCGGTTGATCTCTTCGGCGATGTCGGTGCGCTCGGCGTAGGCCGCGATCTCACGGACGAGATCGACCGTCTCGACCTTGACGCCGGCGTCCTTGAGGAGCGAGTCGATGCGGGTGCGCAAGCGGCGCTGGTAGTCTTCGACCACCTGCGGCGCACGCTCCGAGATCGATCCGAGGCGTTCCTGGATGAACGCGTGATGCTGGCGCAAGTCTGCGACGAGCGTGCGGCCCTCGCGCTGGCGCATGGCTTGCAGCCCCTCGATGGCGCGGTCGAGCAGGGGCATCAGCGCCGTCTTGGCCGCGTCCAGCCGCCCTTCGCTGTCGCCCGGAGGTTGCAGCACGCCGGGCAACGACAGCAGGGCCGCGAGGTCGGGCGCGGTGCCGGCCAGATCCACATCGCGGAGCTGCTCGACGTAGCGGGCGAGGGCCTTCTTGTTGATGTCGTAGGCGGCGGAGGCCGTCTCGTCGGAGATGGAGGCGGTCAGCGTCACCGTGCCGCGATGGATTTTCTCTCGGACGCGGGCTTCGAGCTCGGCCTCGAGACTCTGCACCGATTCCGGCAGGCGGATCGAGGTCTTGAGGTACTTGTTGTTGAGCGACCTGATCTCGACGAAGTAGTGCACGCCCGAGACGTCGACGGAAGCCTCGCCATAGCCGGTCATGCTTCGGATCAAAGGAAGACTCCCTCGGCTGCGCGATCGCAGGCTCGTGTGGTGCAGATTACCGAGGTGTGCCGGGGTCCTGCGCGGGAGGCGCGGTCGGCTGGGGGGCCGACGCAGGCTCGGGCTGCGCGGCCGGCGGCGGAGCGGGCTGGCTTGGGGGCGGGCTCGCGGGCTGGCTGGCCGGCTCGGTCGTAGTCGGAGCGGCCGGGGCGGGCTCAGTGGCAGCGGGCGTGGGGGCGGCAGGTGCCTCCGTCGTCGGAGCAGGGGCCAAGCCCGGCTCGGCGGCGCTGGTTTCGCGCGTGACCGGGGGCGGCGTGGTCGCGTAGTTGAGCACCACTCCAAAGACGAGGAACACAAGGAAGACGATGATCGTGAACCACGTCAGCGCGTCGCCCGTCTTGGCACCGAAGGCGGTCTGGCCCGATCCCGCACCCGCGCCGCCGAATGCGCCGGAGAGGCCGCCTCCCTGCGGACGCTGGATCAGGATCGTGAGCACCATGATCGTGCTGATGGCGATGAAGAGCACCATCAGCAACGCGGTGAGCCAAGGATGATTGTTGAACCAGATGATGACGTCGGCCATGTCGTTTCGAACTCGGTGAGCGGGACACACAAATCAGCGGCAGCGAGACGGCACAGAGGCCACGGAAGTCCCCGGGTGCTCCCGCTTCCAACCCGGAAGAGAAGTGTAGGTCACAGGGCGGGATTGCACGCTCTCGCCCGGATTTCGGGAAACACGATCCGCAGGAGGCGGTACGCTCCTGAGCCATGCTCCGGCGGCGTGTGCCGCCCGGAGCCGCAAGCCCCTGTCGAGTGGAGTCCAGTCGTGCGAGACGGCGATGAATCGTTCGGAGCGGGGAACGTTCGGTGGGCTGGTCAGTGGGGCGGTCGGTCGGCCGGCGGGGCGATGACTCGCGGGGCGTTGTGCGTGGGTCTGTGGGCGCTGGTGGCTCTGGCGGGCTGCGCGCAGGCGCCGCGTGCGTCGGATCCGGGAGCGGCGATCGGCGAAGGCCAGCGTCTGTTCGAGCGGGCGAACGTGGTGGTGCACGAGCGGACGCCTGAGGAATGGGTGGGCGTTCTGGACGAGAAGCAGGTGCCGGTGCCCCCGATCGAGATGGGCGACGCCTCGATGCCGGCGCGCTTTGTGGAAGAGGGGACGCAGCGCAGCCGCGTGATGGAGTTTGTGGAGGCGCTGTCGAAGGACCTTGGCCCGCGTCTGACGGGCTCGCGGAATCTGGAACGTGCGGAGCGCTGGGCGATGCAGCAGTTCCGGGCGTTTGGGGCGACGAATGTCCACCTGCAGCCGTGGGGGACGATCGGCCTTGGGTTTGACCGTGGCCCCAGCAGTGGCGCGATCTACGTGGGACGCGTGCCCAGGCCGCCGGCGAATCAGGCCGGGTCCGCCTCGGGCGCTGCACCGGCCGCAGCATCGGGCGTCGCACCGGCGGCAGCATCGGCCACCGCACCGGCCGCCGCGCCCGGCGCGGAGCCAAAGCTCGAGTGGACCAAGTCGCGCGAGGTGGAGTTGTCGGCGCTCTCTTGGTCGATCGGGACCGACGGCCCGGTGCGAGGGCGGGTGCTGCGCGAGCCGCAGACCGAAGAGGAGTTCAACGCCGTCAAGGACCAGTTGCGCGGCGCGTGGATCCTGCTGCAGGCGCCGCCTCCGATCGGTCAGCGCGGCGTGCGTTCGATGGTCGCGGCCCGTTACGAGATGCGCCGAGAGGCGAGGAAGAAAGTGAGCGAGGGCAAGTCGATCGGCGAACTGCCGCTGGCCGAGCGTCTGGCCTTTGAGCCGGTCGCGGGGTACATCTCGACGAGCCGCGACGAGCGGGTGTGGACGGGTCCGACGGCGGGCTGGCGCGACCTTTCGTGGGAGGACCGTGATCAGTTCAGCGACGACCAGCCGCACGTGCAGATCAGGCTGAGCGATTACGACTATCTGAACTCCCGTCTGACGGACAAGGAGAATGTCGAGGTCGAGTTCAACCTCCCGCACACGTTCCGTCGCGGGCCGATCCCGCAGTACAACGTGATCGCCGAGATCCGCGGGAGCAAGCGCCCCGACGAGTACGTCCTGGTCTCCGGGCATCTGGACTCGTGGGACGGGCCCGGCTCGCAGGGCACGATCGACAACGCGACGGGCTGCGCCGTCACCATCGAAGCGGCACGCATTCTGCTCGCCTCGGGCGCCCGGCCCGATCGCACCATCCGCTTTGTCTTGTGGAGCGGCGAGGAGCAGGGCCTGCTCGGCGCACGCGGCTACGTCGAGACCAACAAGGACGATCTGCCACGCATCTCCGCGATGTTCAACGACGACGGCGGAACGGGCTATCAGGCGGGCATTCCCGCCGCGGGCGTCATGGTCGATCTGCTCGTCGCCGCCACCGCCCCGACCAACAACGTCTTCTACAGCAACGCCGACAAGAAGTTCCTCAACGTCAACATCCGCAACACCGGCGAGACGCTGCGCACGCACTCGGGCTCCGACCACGCGGCGTTCAACGCCGTCGGCGTGCCCGGCTTCTTCTGGGACGAGGGCGGGCGTGCCGACTATCCCTTCGGCTGGCACACGCAGAACGATCGCGTGAACCTCGCGATCGAGGAATACCTGATGCAGTCGGCGGTCAACTCCGCGATCACCGCCTATCGGCTCGCCTGCGCTCCCACGCTCCTGCCGCGCCCCGAGAAGAAGGCCGACGGGAGTGATCGTCCGAACATGCTCCCCCGGCCCGGCACGCAGAGCGGCGATCGCGCGGCGGAGTCGTCTCGGTAAATCCGGGGTTGCTTCGACGGTCTCACGCCTGTGCGTTGCACCGCGCGGTGTGTGCGCCAACGTCTCTGCGGCTTTGTTCGCAGATGTCGGTCTCGTTCGCCGGCGAGCCGCTTCCTGCGGGCCGCTGGTTCGGCATGTGGAAACAAGGGTCGCGCGGTTCTGACACCGGCCGCGCGAGCCGATGCGGGATCAGAAAGGCGAGCGGATGCTCGATCAGGCGTTGACGGCGCGCATCACGAGGCGGCCTTCGGAGGCGCCGCGTCCGGCGGGAGCGATGTAGATCGCCAGATTCCGCGGCACGGCGTTGCCCAGCGTGATCTCGCGGGTGACGAGCCCGCCGTCGGAGGGGAACTCGGCGATCTGGCGTTCGATCGTTCCGTCCTCGCGCAGCGCGACGAGGCGCACGGTCTCGCCGGGCTGGGTCTCGAAGTTGCGGACGAAGAAGCGGGCGGACTTCCACTCGCTGTTGATCCAGACCGATGCTTCGCCGCGGAACAGGGTGTTGTTGGAGGCGAAGGTGACGCGACGGGTGTTGGCGTTGAACAGGGCGTCGGTCAGGTCGCGCGGGCCGAAGAACTCGACGAGCCGATCGATCGTGCGGTCGTTGCCGTTGGCGATCGCCAGGCCGGTCATCTGCGCGTTCTGCTGGCTGACGAAGATGGCCAGGGCGACGGCGGCCGCGGCGCTGGCCATCGCGGCCGCACGCCAAGCCGGGCTGACACGACGGACCGGGCGCATGTCCGGGATGGAACGTCCCGCCGCCTGGGTCTTGCCGGTCACGCGCCGAGGCGCGGCGCCCGTCACCTCGGCACGCACCCGCGCAAGCACGCTGGCGCGGAGTTCGGGCGAAGGCTCGACGCTCCCCGCCCAGCGATCGGGGCGGGCGAAGCGGTCCTGCTCCTCGCGGATCTGAGCGCGCAGCGCGGGGCTGGCGGCCATCAGCGCCGCCTCGAAGTCTGACTGTTCCTGCTCGTCGAGCAGGCCCAGCGCATCGAGTTGTGCCGCCTCAAGCAATTCGTTGGTCTTCATACGGCCATTTCCTCACTTCCACGCTCACGAAGCCGGGTCAACGCGCGGCTGAGGGCGGACTTGATCGTCCCCAGCGGAGTGTTCAGCTCTTCGCCGATCTGGCGAAGCGTCTGCCCACCCAAGTAGGCGCGTTTCACGACGGTGCGCTGCAGTTCCGGCAGCGCGTCGATCCGTCGCATCATCTCTCGCATGTTCTCCTCGCGCTCGCTCCGCGAACGCTCGTCGGTCGGCCGGGCGGCCGGGATCGGGCTGGACTCGTCCAGCGTCGCCGGACGGATGCGGGCCCGGCTGCGACGCATCCGATCGACCAGTTGACGACGCGAGATGAGCATCACCCAGGTGACCAGGGCGGCTCGCTCGGGGTCGTAGCGATCGGACGTCTTCCACAAACGCACAAAGATCTCCTGCACCGCATCTTCCGCTTCGGCCCGGGTGGGCATCGATTGGAAGGCCATCTTGTACACCAGGCTTCCGAACCGGTCGTACAGCTCCGCCACCGCCTGCTCGTCGCCGGCCGACACGCGCTTCATGAGAGCGAGGTCGATCGCCGCCTGTTCCGGGTTCGAGCGCCTGTCGGTCATGGTCCTTGCTCGGGATGGCTCCCGATGTCCAGCCCACACCCCGTTCGATCCAAAATCCGTTCAACCTCCAACCCACGTGCTCGCCGCCGGGATCGGACCCTTCCGATTCGTCGCGACGGCGTTTCTGCACCCAACCAGCAGCCGAGACTTCGGTCATTCGGGCGGAATCGCCCGGCATGTCCTGATACGTTGCAACGCTCCAGAAGATGCCAGATTCCCCGATTTCCGTCGTCGCCGCAAGCTCTTTCGGACTTCCGGGATCGAAATTGCGGCAGCATTGTAGGCGGTGTGTGTTCGGGTGTCGTGTCCGAAAAGATCGGGTGTATGCCGGATCTCATTCTGCCGAAGAGACTCTTGCGAACCGGGGAGGCTTCTGGTAGCGTCTAAAGGCAGAGTGGACCCGTGCAGGAAGCCGTGGAGGTCGAGTGTCCGCGCATCCGGACCAAGTTGAGACCGTGTCAAGCCGCCGCGCGGTGGCTGCGCGCGGGTTTTCCTTGGTCGACCTTCTGGTCTCCCTGACGATCATCGCGGTGTTGATCGGAATCCTGCTGCCATCGCTGGCGCGGATCAACGAAACGACTCGTCGAGTGATTTGTCGTTCGAACCTTCGACAGGTTGCGATCGGCGTGTCTATGTACGCGTCGGACAACTCCGGGTTCCTGCCGCGCTCGCAGTATGTCAGCACGACGGGCCTTGGCGGACGCAGTTCGCTGACGACGACGTTGCGTGTGGATGAGTCGGGCGGCACGCGCGCGCCGCGACGGACCGACTTTGACGGTCTGGGCATGCTGTACATGCGGGAGTACCTGCTGGCTCCCAAGATCTTCTACTGCCCCTCGCACTCGGGCGCCAATCCCTTCGCTCGGTTCACCAACCAGTGGGCGGGTTCGCCGGGGGTGATCTTCGGCAACTACCAGTTCCGCGGAACCATGGCCAACGGCAGCCGCCTGCTCAATGTTGAAGACGAATTCTCCGGTGCCGCGCTCGTGAGCGATGGCTTGGCGTCGGTCAACGACTTCAGCCACCGGACGGGCCTGAATCTGATGCGAGCGGACTTGTCCGTGACCTGGCTGTCCGATGACGACCGGTCGATCCGGGCTCGCATCGCGACCCCCGGCAGCCGGGATCAGGCGGTGGGCCAGACGTGGCCGCTGCTCGACCGCGCCTTGGGCGTGGTTCGCGACCGCTGAGCTTTGAGTACACCTTGAGTTCGCCTTTGCCGTCTTCGGCGGGTTCTTCGTCGCGCTTCTTCTGGCGTTGCGGTCGACGACGCCCGGCGCGATCAGGGTTCCGATGCTGCTTGGCGGTGGCGTCCGGGTCGGCCTCGTGACTATCCTCGGCGCATGAACACGAACACTGCGGCGGTCGGGACGGGTGGTTCCTTGTCGGTCGGTTCTCGCCGGTCCGGCATGTCTTCTTGGGGCAAGTCCTCCCGGGGCACGTCCTCTAGGGGCACGTCCTCTTGGGGTCTGCCGATGGCGGCGATGCTCGGTGCGATGTGGGCGACGACGCTGCCGGTCTTTGGGCAATTGACGCCGGAGCGTCTGTACAACGGGATCAACCGTGAGATCCCGGTGCAGGTCGCCGTGCCCGAGGGCAAGCAGGGCGAGGCGGTGATCGAGCTGCTGCGTCCGGTGAGCGCGGAGGTCGTCTCGACGGCGTCGGTGCTTCCGGGCAAGGTCAATCTGGCGACGCTGTTCCCGGTGTTGTGGAACAGCAAGACCCCGACGGTGCTGTACGCGCAGCTTTCGGTGGGCGGCGAGAAGATCGGGCCGGCCCTGGTGCTGCAGCCGCTTGTGAACCCGCGCGTCGCCTCGATGCGTCAGGGCGCCAACGCGCCGGTGTTTGGCGCGACGGGCGACACCTACTCGGGTCTTCGGATCTACGTCGAGAAGTTCGTGGTCCTCGAGACCGATCGCGGCGAGATTCAGTTCCAGCTCCGGCCCGACGTGGCGCCCAACACGGCTTTCAACTTCCGGCACCTGGTCGAGGGCGGCTTCTACACCGACGTGATCTTCCACCGCATCGTGCCCGCGCTGGCGAACGGGCATCCCTTTGTCATCCAGGTGGGCGACCCGACCGGCAGCGGCCGGGGCGGTCCGGGGTACATGATCGATCTGGAGCCGAGCACCCTGCCGCACGACTTTGGCGTGCTCTCGATGGCCCGCTCGGGCGATCCGAACTCCAACGGGTCGCAGGTCTTCGTGTGTCTGAGCCGCGAAGGCACGAGCTTTTTGGACAACTCCTACACGACGTTCGCGCAGGCGGTCTCCGGCCGTGACGTGATCTTGGACATTGCGGCGTCGAAGCTGAACGGCGAGCGTCCGGCCGATCCCGCGCCGCGCATCGTCTCGGCTCGCCTCATCGACGCGCCGCCGTTCGGCACCGGCCCCAAGCCCGTGACGCGCGAAGGTGCGGCGAACGTGAAGTCCAACACGCCGCCCGCGGAGCAGCCGGCGCGCTGAGGGCGATCAGTCGGGTTGAGGCGCGGCTCTCAGAACCGCAGAACGAGGCCGATGCTGACGAAGAGATTGGGATCGACGTTGGTGCTGGCGAGCTCGTTGCGATCGCGGTCGCGGAGCTGCAGTTCCTGATAGACCATCGCGCCGATGCGTCCCTGGACGATCAGCGTGGGGATGGGCGACCAGTCGACGCCGATGGTGACCGGAACGCGCGAGTCGCGCCCGATGCCGGAGGGGACGAAGTTGTCCTCCTCGAGCCGGAACTCGCTGCTGTCGTATCGCGCGCCCGCGCTGAAGCGCCAGGTTTCGTTGGGGCGGTAGCTCAGGTAGAGGCCGGGCTGGTTCTCGTTGGAGAGCCGCCAGTTGGGCGCGAAGCGCCAGTCGATGCCCACAATGGGGAAGACGCGCGTCCCGCCGCCCAGGCGTGAACGGACGATGACGCCCGCGCCGAGGTCCAGATCGTCGGTGACCTTGAAGAACAACCCGCCGCCACCGCCGCCCATGAACCCGTCGTTCCACGCGGCAGAGTCTTCGCCTGCGAACTCGATCGAGCCGAGGACGAAGCCCGAGACGGTCTCGGAGAACTGGTACGAGAGGTTGGCGCCGAGGGTGTAGCTCTGGATGTGTCGCCAGGGTCGTCCGCCGCCGGTGATGAGCGAGGTGTCACGTGCAAAGTCGTAGTAGGACTGCTCGGTTCCGCCGGTGATGCTCAGGCGGCCGCGCTCGAGGACCGGGCCGCTGACGCTGACGCCCGCGCCGATGCGGTAGATGCCGACCTCGCCTCGATTGTCGTCGAGATCGCCCCGGAGGCGGAAGGTGGAGGAGACATCGAGCAGGGCGCCCCAGCGCTGCGGCGCTTGGCCCGGTGCGCCGCCCTGAATGTCCTGGCGCACGCGGCTGGAGGGCTCGAACTCCTGCGCAGGAGCGCGTGACGCGGCCGGTTCGGACGCTGACGTGCTCGACGCCGCGGCCTCGCGCTCGACCGGACGATCGGACTGCGCAAGTGATGTGCCTGCGGCCAAGGCGGCGGCAAGGCCCGCGAGAAGGGCGGTCGTGCGTGTGGTGCCGGCTCTGGTCCGCTCAAGTCCGATTCGTGCATCCTGCATCATGGAACGATCCATCAAGAGCCCTGACGTGGCGCGTGCGCAGCGTCTTTCGATTCGATCCACCCCCCGCGAGGCCGTGGGTGGAGGCTCCCGGGCTGGCTCCGCCGCTCCCGAGACGCAGATCCTACCGCGTCTGGCGTGGCGGCGTGGGAACGGGTCTGGACGAAGCGTCGTCCGATGCGCGAGGCCGGGGCGGCGTAAAGTGCGTTCCTGTCGGCACAGGGCTGGCGCTGGCCGGTCGGGAGAGATCTCCCGCCGCACCCGAAATCCCTTGTCGCGCGGGGCGGTAGCTCAGTTGGTAGAGCGCCAGCTTTGCAAGCTGGATGTCGGGAGTTCGAGTCTCCTCCGCTCCATTTTCGTGGATCTGGCCTTGGGCGTCGGGGGGCCCGTGCGGCCTTGCGGCGCGCTCAGCCTGTCCGGTCCGGGGTGCCCGGAGACGTGGGACGGCTCCTGGTGGTCGCGGCGGCGAACTCGGACCACCGGGCCTCGTCGAGGACCATTTCGATCTGCGAGCCTTGCTCGAACTGCTGCTTCGATCGCGCCAGACGCGTCCACAGCAGCGTGCCCAACCCGAGCGTGAGCGTGGAACTGATCACGAGCAGGATGGCGGCGTGGACGACGCGCCGATCGTCGAGAGGCGCATTGCCCGACGTCGCGACGTCCTTGATGATCGTCACCGCGCCGTCGGCACGACGCTCGCGCGTGGCGTTGGCCTCGCTGGCGAGCGTGGTGGTCAAGACGTCCAGCGAGCGGCTGGCGCGCTGCGAGCCGAGCGCTCGGAGCTCAAAGGCCAGGGTTCCCGGCTGGGGTGAGTTGTGGGTGAGGCTGTCCTTCAGCAGTTGGCGCACCGCGACGGGCGTCGCGAAGGCCTCCAGCCCGCGCTGGCGCATGCGGTCGGCCAGCAGATCGAGGAAGCGCGGATCGGCGAGCATTTCCTCGATTGTCCGCTTCCACTCTTCGAGTTCGGGGTCGGAGAGCTCGCGGCCCCGGCCGTCGGCGCTGATCTGGGCGCTGGCCGCGTAGAGGCCCGGAACCGTCTGATTCACCGCGCTCCACGACAGCACGCCGAGAATCGCCACGATCACCAGCGCGTAGAGCACCAGTGCGAGGCTGCGCTTGGCGGCCTGCGCGCGGGCGAGGCGGGCGGCCTGCTGGTCGAGCGCCCGCTTGACGTTCAGCAGGTCCGAACGCTGCGCCAACACCTGCTCGCACTGTTCGAAACGCTTGGCCAGCACCTCGCTGGCCCGACGCACCTTGCGGGCCTGGTCACGCAGGATCGACTTGCAGCGACGAAGACGCTCTCGGCGAAGCGGCGTGCCCTCGCCGATCGGACGGCCCTGCGCCAGGGCGGCCAGACGGCGGGCCGCCTCTTCGCCTGTACGCCGCGCGCTCAGCAGTTCGTCGTCGCGCTGGCGCAGCTGCTCCTGCACGGCGGCGGCAAGGGTGCGTGCTTCGTCGCGCTCGCGCAGGGCGCTCTCCACGCGAGACTCGGCGCCGGCGCGAGATTCGCTCTCGCGGGCCAGACGCGTCCGCACCTCGGCGACGATCGCGTCGAGCTCGGCGGGTCCCGTGCGCGCGTCGTGCAACTGCTGCACAAGCTCGTGCACGTGCGATCGCTCGAGGGCGAGCAATTGCTCGTACTCGACCAGCACCGATTCCTGTGCCGCACACCGACGCGTCACCTGTTCCAGATCCTGCTGCATCAGCAGGGCGGCCTGCTCCTGAGCGCGGAGTTGTTCGTCGGATTGCGCCTGCGTCTGGCTCTCGCGGACCTGGGCGAGCGTGCGTCGCTCTTCGTCGAGCTCTGAGACGCGCAGACCCAGCTCGTCGCTGCGGCTCTGCAGTTCCTGCTCGCGCGACTTGATGACTCCCGCCGCCTCGCGCAGCGCGGAGCGCTGCTGTTCGAGGTCTCGCTTGCCCTCTTCCAGTTCGGCCTGCAGGCGCTGCAACTCGCTGGCGAAGGTGTTGAGTTCGTCGGCGATCGCCTTGGCGCGTGCCGCCTCCTCGGATTGGCGACGCTCATACTCGCGGGCGCTCTCGTCGATCTGGCGACGGCGTTCTTCGATGGACTGCGTGAGCTGATCGAGTTCGGCGCGTCGACCCTCGAGGGACTGCTGCTGCTGGGTGATCGCGGACTGGAGTTCGGCCAGTTCCTTCTGACGCACGGCCTCGCTTTCGCGGGCCTGGCGAAGTTCATCGTCGCGGGTGCTGAGCGCTTCTTCGCGGGCGCGGAGTGTGGCCTGGGTCTGGAGCAGCCGCTGCTCAAGCTCTCGGCGCTCGTCGTAGAGGCGTTTGAGGCTTGCAAGGCCCTTTTCCAGATCCCCCAGCGCGCTGAGCGCGTCCGGGCCTGACGCCGCCGCGGCGCCAGCCTGATCCGGACCCGAGTTGACGACATGCTCGCTCTGGCTCATGAGGACGCCCATACCTCCGCCCGGACCGAGGGCTCACAACCTCCGGGGGGCTTCGGCTTATCGGCGCTGGCGCGGGGCCGCTCAAGCCGCGTTCGCAAAGAGGTCCGAAAAGGGGAGGGGACCCGGCCTCTCGAGCGTGTGTCCGGTTTCCGATTGGTGGCAGACCTTGGCCCAGCGCGGTTTGGCGCATGTGTGAAGGGTGGCGGTGCGGGGTGGGGGCTAGGGCGGAGGTGGGGAGGGGTGGAAGTTGGGGCGAGAGCGGCGGTTTTGCGCGATCTTGCGGGGCCCTCCCGTCGCTATACTCTTTGGGCGGGCTTGACCGCGGGGATTCCGATCCCCGATACACACAGAACACTCACTTCTCTGGAGCGATTTCCATGGCCTCGAACTCTGGTTCCTCGACGGTGACGGCTCTTCTCGCGATCGTGGGCGTGGGCCTCGTCGGCCTTGGCGGCATGAACTACATGCGCACCGGCTGTCCACTGGGCATGTATAAAGCCTGCGATTCGGTCGCGGTTCAGTCCGTCGCGGCCGGTGCGAAGTCCGACTCGTGCTGCCCCGTATCCGAAGGTGCGACCGTCGCTCAGGTCAAGTCCGAGGGCACCTGCTCCGACGCCAAGGGCGCGTGCGACAGCGAGAAGTCCTGCGACGCCGCCAAGTCGTGCGAGGGCGACAAGGCCGCCGCCGTTGTGAACGCCGCCGGCACCAAGGCCGACTCCAAGGACGCCACGTCCTGCTGCAAGGGCAAGACCGAAGGCTGCTGCAAGGAAGACGGCGGCTCGTGCACCGACTCGGCGTGCGCCACCGCGTGCAAGGACGCCGGCAAGACCGAAGCCAAGGCTGAGACCAAGCCCGAGACCAAGCCCTCGACCAACTGAAGCCCCGACCGATCCATCGCACCAGATGACGCCGGCCCAAGCGATTCGCTCGGGCCGGTTTTTTTCTGGCTGAATGGCATGCCGTGCGGACTCGACGATCGCCAGCCGTCCGCGAACGGCAGGCTGCGGGGCCGAGGCGTCGTGCGGCGGCGGGAAGATGCGTGTCGGGGGTTTGTTGTGGCGCTGCGAGGGGCTCGGTCGCCGCGGCTCGAAGCGACGGTTACGAGGGGCAGAGGAAGTCGTTGTACGACGACGCGAAGCGGACGAAGTCGGCCAGATCGACGAGGCCGTCGCCTGTGAAGTCGGCTCCGGTGTAGGCGCCGCCCGGGGAGACGATGTCGTTGTAGCTCTGGGCGAAGAGGACGAAGTCGCGATCATCGACGCTGCTGTCGGCGTTCAGATCTCCGGGGCAGCGGATGCGGCCCGAGAGATAGCGTCCGGCGGCGAGCGTGTCGATGATGCCGTAGCCGAAGGTGTCGTTGCGCGGCTTGGTCCCGGGATTGTCGGCGGTGCGTTCGAGGACCCAGCGGAGTGTGGCGGGGGGAATCGGCGGCAGACCCTGCGCCGGCGGGAAGGCCGAGAGGAGCAGGGCGGCCGCTCCGGCCACATGCGGACAGGCCATGGAGGTGCCGTCGAAACTGGCGTAGCCGTGGTTCCCGGTGCCTCGGACGATGGTGACATCCAGACCCCAGGCGTTGATGAGCGCCTCGCCGACGGTGGAGTCGACGCGGAAGACAGGACGGAAGGTGGACTCCATGAGCGAGGCCGAACCGGTGGCGGAGACGAGAATGACAGCGACGGCGCCGGCGTCCCACGCGTTCTCGACGACGAACGAGGTGTAGAGGGGGAAGCCGATGTCGGTGATGACGGCGATGTTGCCCCGCACGCTGCCGGGGAACTCGTAGAAGGTCAGGCCATACCCGCAGTCGTACAGACGGCCCCAGGTGCCGTTTTCAGGAGAGTTTTCGACGTGCTCGGCGTTCCACTGGAAGCCGCCGCCGTTGACGAGCCAGTTGGACATGGGGACGGTGGACTCGACGCTGACGCCCGGCGCGGTGACGCTGACCTTGGGCCCGCGGTCGCTGAACCAGGCGATCTGGCGATTGGCGTCGACGGCGCCGACGGCCATGACGCCGGGGAAGGAGGCGGGGTAGCTCGGAGCGGTGCTGGCGCTGTTGCCCGCGGATGCGACGAGCAGCACGCCGGCGTCGGCGGCGGCGCGGAACGCGTCGGCCGCAGCCTGGGAGCCGTCGCTCCCGCCGAAGGACATGCTGACAACGCGGGCTCCCTGCTGCACCGACCACTGGAGGCCGGCGAGAATGTCGGACCAGCCTCCTGTGCCGGCGTCGCTCATGACCTTGGCGACCACGAGTTCGACCTGCGGGGCGACCCCGAGCACGCCGATGGAATTGTCGAGTGCCGCGACAGTGCCCGCGGTGTGCGAGCCGTGCTTGTTGATGTCGATCTCGGACTGTCCGGCGACGAACGAGCGGATGGCGACCGGCGTGGGCAGGTCGGGGTGGCCCAGGTCCAGGCCGGTGTCCATGACCGAGACGCGCACAGGTGCGGCGGGCGCGCCGAACTGCTGTCGGAACGCGGGCGACCGGACCATCGTCACGCCGTAGGGCGTGGACTGAGACTGGATGCGCAGCACCGAGTCGAACTCGGCGTAGCGGACGCCGGGCGTGGCGAGCAGGCGCTGGAGGACATCGTCGGCGCGGCTGGCGTCGACGCGCAGGGCGTGCAGCCCGGGCACCAGCTCGTACGCGTGCTCAACGCTGACGACGCCGAGGTTGGCGAGCATGTGCAGTTCGGAGCGATCGGCAAAGGGCTCGAAGCGCACGAGAATGCGGCGATCGTCGTCCGGCTCGCGGAGCGCCAGCGGCGGGAGCAGAAGCGGGGCTTGCCCCGGACGCGCGAGAAGGAATCCGCCGTCGGGCGTCGGTTGCAGCGGCAAGGGCCGCAGCGAGCCGGAGGGAACTCCGGCCAGCGCGGGCAGCGAGGCGAGACAGAGCGCGAAGGCGGGCAGCGTGATCGGGCGCATACGAAAAGTCGTCCGCGAACGGACGCTCCGAGAGAGACGCGGCAGCGATCGGGTCGATCGTGCGACGGGTCCTCCGAGCCCCGCGGTCAGAACGACACGGGCTCTGCATCGGAGGACCGTGTCTATTGGAGCACCCTTGTCAAGAGGTTCCGGCGGATCGGAAAGTCGCGTGCGGAAGTCGGAGGGCTTGCACGGGAAAGTGTGGGCAGCGTGTTCCCGAGCGCCGTTGCGTCCTGACGTGCGGGCCCTGGGCGCGTGACCGAGGTGCGCTGGGCTGGTGTGGCCGAGCACGGCGATCAGCCTTCGGGCGTGCGCCTCTCCGACGCTTTGCGGGGCGGCGTGTTGCTCTGGAGTGGCAGAGGGGCTATTTTCGATCGGAGTCGGCGGTGGGGGTGGTGGGGGTGGTGGGGGTGGTGGGGGTGGTGGGGGTAGGTGGGGTGGTTTGGGTCTATGGGGGGAGTGGTGCCCGATTGCAGTTCAACGATGCCGCGACCCGGCGTCTTGAGATGGAGCCTCCTGTGCGCGAACGCAAGCCCTTTGTCGGCGGCAACTGGAAGATGAACACCAACCGCACGACCAGTGCGGACCTGACCCGCGGGTGCGTGGATGCCCTCGCGGCGATCGGCTCGGTGGAGACCGCGGTCTTCCCGCCGTTTCCCTATCTGCTGGCGGTGCGGTCGATCCTGCGCGATCGCGGATCGTCCATCCAGCTCGGAGCGCAGGACTGCTACTTCCGGCCCGACGGGGCCTTCACCGGCGAGATCTCGCTGGAGATGCTCAAGGACTGCGGCGTGCAGCTCGTCCTCGCCGGGCACAGCGAGCGTCGTCACGTGATTGGCGAGACCGACGAGATCGTCAACAGCAAACTCCGCGCGATCCTCGACGCGGGCCTCACGGGCGTGTTGTGCATCGGCGAGACTCTCGAGCAGCGCGAAGCCGGGCACACCGATCCGGTCAATCAGCGTCAGCTGCGATCGGGGCTGGCCGACATCTCCGCCGACGCGATGTCGCGCGTGGTCGTCGCGTACGAGCCGGTGTGGGCCATCGGCACCGGCAAGAACGCCACCCCGGAGGACGCGCAGGACGTGCACGCCAAGCTCCGCAGGGTGATCGCTCAGCTCTACAACGCCGAGGTCGCGGAACGCACGCGCATCATCTACGGCGGGAGCGTGAAGGCCAGCAACGCGGCCGAACTCTTCCGCGGCGCGGACATCGACGGCGGGCTGATCGGCGGCGCATCTCTCAAGGCGCCCGAGTTCGCGGGGATCGTCAAGGCGGCGGCGGGCGGGTCGCGCTGAGGCCGCGTCGAAAGGCTTGATGACGCCGTCCGTACTGGTTCACGCGCGCGACGCGAAGCGTCCGACGTGAAATGGCGGCGTGCGCTCGTGGAGCATCGCGTCGACCGCTTCGTGCGCGGCCTGGAAAGACATCGACATCCCGTGGCCGGTGCAGGCCGAGCAGATCCACACGCGGGGTCCCAGCGCTGGCGCGTGCGACGCGGGTCGGGCGTGATCGATCGGGCCGAGGATCGGCAGCGCGTCGGGCGTGAAGGCCATCAGGCCCGACCAGCGCGCCAGCACGGGCAGGGGCTGACCCGGCTCGACCGCGAGGATCGCCCGGGCGAAGGACTCGAGCGATCGCTGCACCGCTTCGGTCGTGCGGTCTTCGTAGCCCACCTCGGCGTCGGCGAAGTAGGTGCGGCAGCCGCCAACGACGATGGTGGAGTCGGCGGCTTGTCGGAAGTACTCGCTCCCGTCGTTGCAGTAGTACGACGCTCCGAGCGTTCGCCCCATGGAGGAGAGCGCGAGCATCTGGCCGCGCCGGGGAGCGAGCAGATCGGCCAGTTGCGGGAACAGCAGCGGCGCGTAGGCGTTGGTGCAGACCAGAACGTGCCGCGCACGCACCGAGAAGTCGGCGGTTCGCACCAGCACGTCGGAGGCGCCGGGCTCGAGGGCGAAGACTTCCTGATTCTCGAGGATGGGCTGCTCGGGAGTGCGGCCCGGGTCGGGCGCGAGACGGGCGGCGAGGAAGCGCAGCAGTTCGACCGAGTTAACGCTCGCGTCGTCGGGATTGACCAGCGCGGCCGCGATCAGCCCGGAGCGCCACGCGTCATCGGAGAGTTGGTGCGAGCGTGCGTTGTCGTCGATCCATCCGACCCGCAGGCCGTCTTCGAGCATCAGGTCGCGTGAACGCTCGAGCGAGGCGAGGTCGGAGGCGAGCGTGGCGCGATCGCGTGCCCAGGGATGAAAGGGCCGGCCGGCGAGCGACTCGGTCCGCAGCGCGACCAGCGCCGACGGCACCGCGCGGTAGGAAGGGAGCGATTCCACGCCCTCGCGCCGAAGGCCCTCGAGATTGGATTCGGTGAAGCGCCAGAGATCGCGGGCACGCTGACGGCCGTAGAGGTCAACGGCCTCGGCGTAGTGACACGCCGCACCGCGCATGAGAAAGCCCGCGTTGCGCGACGAGGCGCCCGCGCCGAGCGTGGCTCGCTCGAGAATGACGCAGCGCTGCCTGTGGCGCTGCACCGCAAGAGCCGCAGAGAGACCCGCGATGCCCGCGCCCAAAACGCAGACGTCGGTCTCCAAGGTGTGCGGGCGGGAGGCGGTGCGGCTCCAATGCGAGATTGTCACGCGTGGAATCTAGCACCTCTTCCCGTTCCCGGAAGCGGGAGGGTCGCGGTGGGGGTTAGCGAGGGAGACGCAGGCGGATCGGGCCCTTGGCGAGCATCGGATCGACGACGCGTCCCGCCTGGGTGATCTCGATTGCACCGCGCGCGACCAGCCGTCGGGCGGCCTGGTGCGTGGCGTCCATCCACGTGCGCCAGTCGTCGGGTCGGACGTGGCGGGCGGCCTGGCTGGGGCAGATCGAGTCCGTGCCGCTTGCGAGCAGGGCGAGCATCGCCTGCTCCAGCGCGCGTTCAACCAACTGCGGATCGTTGCTGCGTGCGGCGCGGCGGCAGGCGTCGGAGCAGTACTTCACCTGCTCCCAACTGCGCTCCCACTTCTTGCGCCACGTGATCACGCGGGCGCACAGGGCGCAGGGTTTGGTCGGAAGGTCGGTTCTCACGCGGGTGGATTCGACCGGGCGGAGGCGGGCGATGCGGGCGGGGATGAGGGTGGGGCGGATGGAGGTGGGGCGGGGGTTTGGGGGTCGTTGCTTTGGGGGTCGTTACTTTGGGCGACGAGGGCGACGTTTTCGTCGACCGGCAGGGAGTCCAGCTCGTCGGCGGGCTGAATGCGTGCGGCCTTGGCGGCGCGGTGCTGGACGACGAGGATGACCGCCGCGCCCGCGACGGCCAGGGCGCCGGTGGCCCACTGGGCGGGGGAGAGGTGAGGATCCTGCGGGAAGAGGAAGGGCGCGGCGATGGAGACGGTGATGGGCTGGAGCTGGACGACGCCCGCGCTGACGGCCAGGCCGAGGATCTGGAGGCTCTTGAAGTAGAGGGTGTGTCCGATGCCGATGCCGATGACCGAGGAGAGGAGCAAGAGGCCCATCTGCCATGGAGAGAGTGCCAAGGCCTGCAGGCCGAAGTCGCGTGTGCCGTCTTTGGTGGCAAAGGCGAACATGAGTCCGACCATGACGACGGCGGTGTACTGGCTGACGACGCTGAAGGCGAGCATCGGGTCGGTGCCGTGGAGCGACGCGCGGACGCTCAGCGCGTACCCGGCGTAGAGCAGGCCGGAAGCGATGGCGAGGGCGACGCCCAGGCCGGTGCCGCCGCCGAGGCCGCCGGGTCGCAGCAGGATGGTGGCGAGTGTGCCCGCGATGACGAGGCCGATGCCGAGCAGAAAGCCGGGGGAGCGGATGATGCGTCGCTCGGCGGCGAAGAGGATCGCGGCGCCGACGGTGACGAAGACGATCTGGAGGCGGAGGCTGAAGGCCATGAGCCCCGGCTCGACGTAGTAGGGTGCGAGGCCAAAGCAGACTTGTGCGGCTGCGTTGAAGAGGCTGGGCAGCAGGGCGGCGGACCACAGGCTGCGGGGCACGTTGCCGCGTCGAAGGGCCAACAGGAGGACAGGGAGCCAGAGCAGCGCCGAGAAGCCGTAGCGCCAGCCATTGGCGGTCCAGCCGTCGATGAGCGGGGCGAAGTGTCGGAGAAAGAGCGGGATGGTGGTCCACGACGCGAGCGTGAGCAGGATCAGCGTGATCCCCAGGCCCGGGCTTGCGGACTTTGCGGTGGAGGAGTGAGCGGTGGCCGTCACGCTGGAGCGTATGGAGCGGAGACGCGTGAAGAGACGAGGTCGGCAGGGAGTTCGCGAGCGAAGGTGTCGTTTGGAGCGGTGAGGGTCGCTCTGGGCGTTCGATGCGGACGACGGACGCGCGCCGATGAGTGTTCCGGACGAACGGAACGGACTCTGTTGCGGTGGTGGTTCAGGGGGGCGCGGGCGGAGGGGCGTGATCGTCGTTGAGCACGATCAGGTGGGCGCGGGCGAGGTAGAGGCTGAAGAAGCGATCGAAGGTGGGCTCGGCGACGTCGTGGAAAAACTCTCGAGCGACCTCGACTCCCCAGCCGCGATGGCCGGTGGATTCGAGGTGTTCCCAGCGCTGCCAACGGACAGCCTTGGAGGCGGTGACGACGACGCCGATGTCGATCTCGGGGAGCAGCGTGTCGTGCAGCGCGTGGATGCCCTCGACGACGATGGGGTGCGGGAGCGCGGGGGGTGTGAGTTCGCGTTCGCCGGCGCGGGCGTGGCTCTGGAAGGACCAGACCGGAACGCGCGTGACGCGTCCTTCGCGGAGCGAGCGCAGGTCGCTCACGAGCCGCGCCTGATCCGAAAAGGCGGGGTCGTCGCGCTCGTGGTAGGCGACGCGGTCGTAGTCGGGCAGATAGTCGTCGGTGCTGAGCACGCAGGGAGAGAGCAGCCGTGCGAGGTGCGACTTGCCCGCGCCCACCGGGCCGGTGATGCCCACAACCGGGGGACGGCGCGCGACCTCGAGGGCGAGAATCTCCTGGGGAGCGCGAGTGATCGGGACGGAGCGTGGCAGCGGCACACGCAAGGCTAGAGAGGCGCGGACGAGGTGTTCAGGGATGGGGGCGGCGACGGGGGGCGGTGGACGAGTCGAAACGTTGAGGGCCGGTTTGCGATAGTGTGACGCCATGAGCGGTCTTCAAGGTCTTGTCGGCGTCCTGTTGCTGCTATCGATCGCGGTCTTCCTGTCGTCGGATCGGCGGCGGATCGATTGGCGGCTGGTCGGAGCGGGGTTGGCGTTGCAGCTGGTGATCGCCTTTGCGGTGCTGCAGTTCGGGCCGGTGGTCGCCTTGTTTGACGCGATCGCGGCGGGGGTGGCGCGGGTCATTTCCTTCGCCGACGCGGGCATCTCGTTTCTCTTCGGCAATGTCGCCAGCCCCGGCGCGGGGGCGTGGGGCTTTGTGTTTGTGGTCCGGGTGCTGCCGGTGATCGTCTTCTTTGCCGCTCTCATGAGCGTGCTGTATCACCTGGGGGTGATGCAGGCGATCATCGCGGCGGTGGCTTGGCTGCTGCGGCGCGGGCTGGGTGTGACGGGCGCCGAGGCGCTCTCGGCCTCGGCCAATATCTTCGTCGGTCAGACCGAGGCGCCGCTCACGGTGCGGCCGTATCTGGCGGGCATGACGCGATCGCAGCTCATGGCGGTGATGGTGGGCGGGTTTGCGACGATCGCGGGCAGCGTGATGGCGGCGTACATCGGGATGCTGGGTCCGGTGTATGCGCGGATCGTCGGCATCGAAGAGATGCAGGGGCGCGAAGAGTTCGCCAAGCACCTCCTGACCGCCAGCCTCATGAGCGCGCCCGCAGGCTTGGTCTTCGCCAAACTCATGGTGCCCGAGACAGAAGCGCCCCGACCCGAGTCCGTCGAGGCTCTGATGAACGACGAGAGGACGGACGGGAGCAAGGCCGCCAACCTCATCGACGCGGCGGCGATGGGCGCGACCGACGGTCTGAGGCTGGCGCTGAACGTGGCGGCGATGCTGGTGGCGTTTGTCTCGCTGCTGGCGCTGGTGGACTGGTGCGTGGGTGCGGTCTGTGGCTGGGGACCGATCGCCGCGACGCTGACGTTTGTGGGCGTGCGTGAGGCGTCGCTGACGGGCATCCTGGGCTGGGCGCTGGCGCCGGTCGCGTGGTCGCTCGGCGTGGCGTGGGGACCGGGCGGAAGCGAGGCCCGCGCGGTGGGTGAATTGCTCGGGACGCAGATCGTCGCCACCGAGTTCGTGGCATACGCCAAACTGGCCGCGGGGCTGGAGAACGGGACGATCTCGCCGCGCCACGCGCAGATCGCCACCTACGCGCTGTGCGGCTTTGCCAACGTCGCGTCGATCGGGATCCAGATCGGCGGCTTGGCGGCGCTGGCCCCCGAACGCCGGGCCGATCTTGCGAGACTCGCGCCTCGTGCCATGCTTGCGGGTGCGATGGCGTGCTGGTGCACCGCGGCGCTTGCCGGGTTGTTCCTGTAGACGAGAGCCGAGCGGACGGGCGTCGGCTGCGGACGTGCGTGGTGCCGTGCTGTGCGGAGCCTTCAGGGTCGTGACGGCTCGCGAGAGAGTTCTCGTGCCTCGCTCTGCCAGCGTGCCGCCAGAGCCGTGTCCCCCCGGGACTCAGCGAGCCACGCCAGTCGCGCAAGTGCGCGGCGGGCGCGTTCGAGCGGGACCGTGCGATCGGCGGCGAGTTGTCGGGCGATCGAGGTCATCTCGTCCAGCGCCTCCCGTCGGGTCGTCTCGTCGGCATCGGACGCGGCCGCACGGACACCCGCCAGCGCGGAGCGCACATGCGCCCAGCGAGCATCGTCCGACGCCGCAGCGGCGCGGAGGCGAGCGAGCGTGTCGAGGGCGAACGCACGGGCGTCCTCTTCGCGGCCCGCGAAGCCCAGGGCGTCGAGCAGCAGGGCGGCGACGTTGAGTGTCTCGGTATCGCTGGCGCCCGAGAGCGTGTCGCGCAGGGCGAGGGCCTCGCGGAGCGGGTCGATGGCGTCGGCAAAGCGGCGCTGCTCGAGCCGCCAGTCGCCCAGGGCCGTGAGCGATCGCGCGAGCAGACGCGAGCCCGGGGCCGCGGCGCGCGACTCTTCGACGACGCGTGCCGCGAGGGCTTCGGCCTCGTCGATGCGGCCGTCCTGACCGAGGGTGGCGGCGTAATTGAGACGGGTGAAGATGGTCTCCGGGTGTGTCGGGCCGTACGACTGCTCGCACATCGACAGGGCTTCGCGCAGGAGCGGCTCGGCGACGCGGGCGCGGCCGCGGAGGTTCTCGACGATCGCCAAGTTGTTGAGCGCGGTGACGAGTTCGGGGTGCGGCGGGCTGAAGAACCGGCGCTGCATGTCGGCGGCTTCGTGGAAGAGGTCGCGCGCTTCGTCAAGGCGACCTCGCTCCTGCAGCAGGGAGGCGATGTTCCCCAGCGATCGCGCCACGCTGGGGCTTTCGGGGCTGACGGCGCGGAAAGACGCGAGCGCCTGACGCGACAGAGCCTCGGCCTCATCCAGACGCCCCTGCAGACGGAGGCAGAGCCCCAGGTTGTCGAGCATCTGCGCGAACGAGGTTTCGTCGCGATCGGGCGCCGAGCGGACGATGTCGATCGCCTCGCGCCAGACCGCCTCCGCGTCGGTCAGGCGGCCCGTCCGCCTCAAGAGCGAGGCGAGGTTGTTCATGCTGACCGCAAGATTCACCGGCTGCGTCGCGCGGTGTGCACGGAAGACCTCGACGCAGGCGCGGTACGCGGCCTCGGCCTGCGGGTACTTCGCCAGTTCGTCGAGCAGGTAGCCCAGGCTGTTGAGCGCTTCGGCATACTTGAGATCCCGCTCGCCCAGGTGCTGACGACGAAGCTCGACCGCGCGCGTGGTGTGCGGCTCGGCGGCGTCGAACAGGCCGAGGCTGATGTAAGTGTCGCCCAGCACGACCCGCACCTCGGCCTCGACCAGCGGCTGATCGCCGAAGGCTCCGCTCTCCACGCGACGGGCCGCGGCGTCGAGCGCTTCGCGGATCGTCGTGGTGGGCAGAGCGCCCTTCTCCGGATCGCCCGCGGCGAGCACGTCCTGAAGGAACAGACGCACCGCCTGCGAGGTCGCGGCCTCGCGCTGCGCGGCGTCGCGCTGGGTTCGCGCCGAGACCAGGCCCCAGGTCGCAAACCCCGCTCCCAGCACCAGGGCGCTCGCCACCGCCACGCCCGCGACCACGAGCAGGCGGTGGCGCCGCACGAACTTGCCGGTGCGGTAAATCAACGTCGGCGGGCTAGCGAGCACCGCCTCGCCGGCGCGATAGCGGCGCAGATCGGCGGCGAGGTCGCGCACGGAGGTGTACCGACGCTCGCGGTCCTTCTCCAGGCACTTGAGCACGATCCAGTCCAGATCGCGCTGCAGTTCGCGGACGAGCGAGGTGGGATCGGTGGCGCGGCGGATCGCGACGCCGCGAGGGTCCTCGATGCGCGCGTCGTCGCGCGTGGGCGAGCGCAGCAGTTCGGAAGGGCGTCGCGGCTCCTGCTCGCGAACGAGCGCGATGAGGTCGAGCGGATTGTTCGCTGCGGTGGGCGGGGGCTCGATGGGCAGACGGCCGGTGAGCAGTTGATACAGCACGACACCCAGCGAGTAGACGTCGGAGCGCAGGTCCACGTCGACGCCGAGGCTGCCCGCCTGCTCGGGGCTCATGTACTCGGGCGTTCCGAGAAACGTGCCGTCGATCGTGCGGGCCGAACCGACGCCGGGCGTGCGTGCTTTGGCGATCCCGAAGTCGATGATCCGGACGCGAGCGCCGACGAGCGGGTTGGCGGTGGCGGAGTGAGCGACGGCGGGCTCCCGGCTGACCAGAATGTTCGCGGGCTTGAGGTCGCGGTGGATGATGCCGCGGAGGTGCGCGTGCTGGACGGCGTCGCAGACCTCGAGCATGAGCTCGACGCGCTGCGCGATCGACAGCCGGTGCTCGTCGGCGTAGGTCGTGATCGTGACACCCGGGACGTACTCCATCGCAAAGTACGGCCGCCCGCGGTCGGTGACGCCCGCGTCGAGGATGGTGGCGATGCCCGGGTGATCGAGCTGCGCCAGCGCCTGTCGCTCGCCTTCGAAACGCGCGATGATCTCACGCGAGTCCATGCCCGGTTTGAGAATCTTGAGCGCCACGGTGCGACGGATCGGACGCTGCTGCTCGGCCAGATACACCACGCCGAACCCGCCTTCGCCCAAGACCCGCAGGATCTGGAACGGCCCGACCCGATCCCCCGGCGCCAGCCAGCCGCCGCTCCCGCCGCTTTCTCCTGCGGCGCTGATAAACGGCGCGGCGGCGTCGAGCGTCGGGCGGTCGGGGTCGATGGGAGCGGGCGATGTCGGTGTCGGCGCTGCGGGCTCGCGCTGCGTGGACCGGGGATCGGGTTCGTGCGCGCCGTGAGGCATGGGGGAAGGGTATTGCGGGGAGCGGTGGGACCCCGCCGCGCAGGCTCAGGTCCGGTGAGGACGAGATCGTGCGACGCACGGATCGGGGCGGACGGGTTCGGCTGTGCGGCGGCGAAACGAAGCGGTCAGAAACTTCGACGGACCAGCCAGACACCGGGGCGCAGCGGACCTGTGAGCTGGTTGATCGCGTCGCGTTGACGTTCGAGGCAGGTGCGGATGAGCGCGTCGTGCCGAGGGTGTCGCTTCGTGAGGGTGCGGGCGTGAGCGCGGAGTTTGGCGAGGATGCGGCGTCCGCGTCGGAGGACTTCGGCTTGGGTGTCGATGTGTTCGCGCTCGACGCGGTCGCCGTGCTGTTCGATGAGGGCGCGGACGTCCCCGGACGATGGCGCGTCGATGCGTCGGTCGGGGCGCACGAGAACGGCATCGTCGACGATGTAGACGCCGCCGGGCAGGGTGAGATCGCGGGCGATGGGCAGTGCGTCGTCGAACGGCAGGACGTTCAGGAGGACGACGGCGTGGAAGCGGCGCGGCGCTCGCGACGCGAAGCGATGGAGATCGGCCCGACGGAATGTGCAACGATCCTCGACCGCAAAGCGTGCGGCCCGCGCCCGGGCCGCGGCAAGAAAGGGCTCGAAGGCATCGACGCCGACGACCGCGCAACCGATCCCGCGTGCCGCGGCGAGCGCGACCGCACCCTTGCCGCACCCAAGATCCAGAAGCGTCTGGCGCCGCGTGAGGCCTGACGACGCGAGCCAGCGAACGATGCGACGCGGAGCACAGCCCAGCGCCCAGAGCGGCTCGAAGAACTCGGCCAGGATCGGCAAAGCTCGGTCAGGCGCGTTCAGAGAATGCGGGATCGACATGGCGGGACGGGGAAGGAGAAGGGGGAGGGGGCGTGAGGACGGTGGGAGGGATGGCGGGGCCGAAGGGGCTTGGGCTTGGGCTGGGGGTGGGTGGGGGGTTGGGGGGGGAAGAGGGTCCGCCTGTCACGTTGGCAGGCGGGGCTTCCTTGTAGGGCCCGAACGCGGGAGGGGTGGCGGCGACGGCGCGGGCGGCGGGGCCTCGTCTGGGGGCGTTGGCGACCCGTCGCTTATGCTCGGGGCTCGTTGAGCGGGGTGTTTGGCGGGTGTCAGACGGCTGTCACGCGGGTCTCTTGGGGAACGTCTGGCACGCGGCTTGCCTTCTGGTCGAAATAGTCCGTTACGGAGAGTCCCCATGTCCAAGATCATCGGCATCGACCTCGGCACCACCAACTCCTGCGTCGCCATCATGGAAGGCTCGCAGCCCAAGGTCCTCATCAACAGCAGCGGCAACCGCATCACGCCGTCCGTCGTCGGCTTCACCGACAAGGGCGAGCGCCTGATCGGCCAGCCCGCCAAGCACCAGCAGGTCACCAACCCCAAGAACACCATCTTCTCGATCAAGCGCTTCATGGGCCGCCGCCGCGCTGAGGTCGGCTCCGGCGCCGACACCGCCTACGGCAAGTCGGGCAACGAGGAGAGCAAGGTCCCCTACGCCATCACCGGCAGCACCGAGGACTTCGTCAAGGTGAAGGTGAATCAGGGCGAGTTCACGCCCCAGCAGGTCTCGGCGTTCATCCTCCAAGACCTCAAGAAGACCGCCGAGGACTACCTCGGTGAGAAGGTCGAGCGCGCGGTCATCACCGTTCCCGCCTACTTCAACGACGCGCAGCGTCAGGCGACCAAGGACGCCGGTGAGATCGCCGGTCTGAAGGTCGAGCGCATCATCAACGAGCCCACGGCCGCGGCCCTTGCGTACGGCCTCGACAAGGGCAAGAAGAACCAGAAGATCGCCGTCTTCGACCTCGGCGGCGGCACGTTCGACGTCTCCATCCTCGACATCGGCGACGGTGTCTTCGAAGTGCTCTCCACCAACGGCGACACTCACCTCGGTGGCGATGACTGGGACCAGCGCCTCATCGACTTCCTCGCTGAGGAGTTCCGCAAGAAGGAAGGCATCGACATCCGCAAGGACCCGATGGCCCTGCAGCGCCTCAAGGAAGCCGCGGAGAAGGCCAAGATCGAACTCTCGACGATGAACGAGACGACGGTCAACCTGCCCTTCATCACCGCCGATCAGAGCGGTCCCAAGCACCTGCAGGTGTCGATCACCCGCAGCAAGTTCGAGTCGCTCTGCAACGATCTCTTCGAGCGCCTCAAGGCCCCGTGCCAGAACGCGATCAAGGACGCGAAGATCGACGCCAGCAAGATCGACGAGGTCGTGCTGGTCGGCGGCTCCACCCGCATGCCCAAGGCGGTGCAGATCGCCAAGGAAGTCTTCGGCAAGGAGCCCAACAAGAGCGTCAACCCCGATGAAGTCGTCGCCGTCGGCGCCGCGATTCAGGGCGGCGTGCTCATGGGCGCGGTGAAGGACATCCTCCTGCTCGACGTCACGCCGCTCTCGCTGGGCGTCGAGACGCTCGGCGGCGTGATGACCCGCCTTATCGAGCGCAACACGACGATCCCGACCAGCAAGAAGGAAACCTTCTCCACGGCGGCGGACAGCCAGACAAGCGTGACCATTCACGTTCTGCAGGGCGAGCGCGAGTTCGCCAAGGACAACCGCACGCTCGGTCAGTTCGAGCTGGCGGGGATTCCGCCCGCGCCGCGAGGCGTGCCGCAGATCGAAGTCGAGTTCGCCCTCGACGCCAACGGCATCCTGACCGTCACCGCGACCGACAAGGCCAGCGGCAAGAAGGCCGACATCAAGATCAGCAACAGCGGCGGCCTCTCCAAGGACGAGATCGACAAGATGAAGCGCGACGCCGAGGCCCACGCCGCCGAGGACAAGGCACGCCGCGAAGTCATCGACCTCAAGAACCGCGCCGAGGCGGTGCTGCTCGCGACTCGCAAGAGCCTCGAAGAGCACGGCGGCAAGGTCTCGGCCGAAGTCCGCGGCAAGGTCGAGAGCGCCCTGTCCAACCTCGAGAGCAAGCTCAAGGGCGACGACAAGGCGGCGATCGAAGCCGCCCTCAAGGAACTCGACACCGCCAGCATGGAGCTGGGCAAGATCATGTACGAGGAAGCCGCCAAGAAGGGCCAAACCCCCGGCGCCGACGCCGCGGGCGCCGCACCCGCCGGCGGCGAGGGCAAGAAGGACGACGTGATCGACGCGGAGTTCAAGGTGAAGGAAGACAAGTAAGAGTGGAGCAGTGGGGGAGTGGGAGAGTGGAGCAGTGGGGGAGTGGGGCAGTGAGAACAGCGAACCCCCGGCAAGTGCCGGGGGTTTTCATGTCGGTATCATTTCATCATGGTCGCCCCGCGCTTTGCCAATCAGGATGCCGAGATCGCGGCGTTCTGCCGTCGATGGATGGTGCGGGAGCTTGCGCTGTTCGGCTCCGTGCTGCGCGACGACTTCCGGCCCGACAGCGACGTGGACGTGCTGGTGGACTTTCAGCCCGACGCGCCGTGGTCGTACTGGGAATGGCCGCAGATGACGGATGAACTGGAGAGCATCTTCGGTCGGCGTGTCGATCTGATCGACGCCGCGGGTCTGAAGAATCCGTTCCGAAGAAAGGCAATCTTCGAGACACGGCGGGTGATGTATGCGGCCTGAAGAACGGGACGCCGCTTTGCTGTGGGACATGCTGCGCTACGCCCGCGTGGTCGAGCGACTGGTCGCGGGGAAGACGCTTGAGGACTACGAGCGTGATGAAGCTCTCAGGCTTGCAGTGGAGCGAGGAATCGAGATCATCGGCGAGGCCGCGCGGAGCGTCTCGGACCACACCAAGAAGATCCACGCCGAGATTCCCTGGCGCCCCATCATCGCGCAGCGGCACATTCTTGCGCACGAGTACGGCGAGATCGTGAACGCCAAGATCTGGAAAGTCGCATCCGAGCATGTCCGACGCTTGATCGTGCAGCTGGAACCAATCGTGCCGCCCTCGGGCGGATGATGCATGTGACAGGTGAGGGGTTGCATCGACCATGAAGCGTTCGGGCGCGTGGAATCAGCTCGCCGGCCTTGATGGCTGCTCCGCCGGGTGGGTGATGGCGACGATCCGTGATGGTTCGATCGCGATCGACGTCGTGGACTCGATCGACGCCGCGTGGCGGGCGCTTGCCGCGCCGCGGGTGGTGCTGGTGGACATTCCCATCGGTCTCTGCGACGGTCCGCGTGCGTGCGACGTCGAGGCCCGTGCGCTGCTCGGCGCCGCCCGTTCGCGGGTCTTTCCCGCGCCCTGCCGCGCCGCCGCCGAGGCCGCGGCGTATCCCGAGGCCAACCGGCTCTCGAAGCAGATCACCGGCAAGGGACTCTCGAAGCAGGCCTGGAACATCACCGCCAAGATCCGCCAGGTCGATACGTTCCTGCGTGCAACCCCCGCCGCCCGCGGCGTGGTCCGCGAGTGTCATCCTGAAGTGTGTTTCACGGGTCTGTGCGGCCGCCCGATCCTCGCCAGCAAGAAGACCGACGACGGCTTCGAAGAGCGTGCCAACGCCCTCGCCGCCGCGTTCGCGCCGGTGCTCGGCCGCGGATCGGTGGTGATGGACGCGGTGGAAGAAGCAATGAGCCGCTGGCCGCGGCGGATGCTGGCGCGGGACGACATCGTGGACGCGATGGCGGCACTCGCGTGCGCGATCGCGCCCGAGGGAGCGTTGCGCACGCTGCCTCGGGATCCGCCACATGACTCGTGCGGCCTGCCGATGGAGATGGTGTACCGAGCGGGTGAGGTGTGCGTGGCCAACGAGCCCCGAGCGTGAGCGAGCGGGTTGTGTTGAGCTCGGGGAGAACCCACTCGCTCACGCTCGGGGCTCGTTTGGAGCGACGTGGGTGGTGCGGGCGGTGTGCGGACCTGCCGCGGGGTACGCTCGTGCATGCCCGCACCCGATCTTGGACCGGCACCCGCGCACGTGATCACCGAGAGGCCGCTGGCCGTGCACCTGCTGCCCGCGCTGGTGGCGCCCGAAGCGCTGGCCGGCGGCGTGGTGATCATGATCGATGCGCTACGGGCGAGCGTCACGATCTCGGCGGCGCTGGCGGCGGGCGCGACGCGGGTGGTGCCCACGCTCACGGTGGAGGATGCGTTGGCGGCGCGAGAAAAGATGGGCGGAGACCCGCTCGCTCACGCTCGGGGCTCGCTCGGAGGGTTGCCGGGCGTTCTGCTCGGCGGCGAACGCGGCGGGGTGCTGATTCCGGGGTTTGATCTGGACAACTCGCCGCGGGCGTACACGCCCGAGCGTGTGCGTGGGAAGGAGATCGTCTTCACCACCGCGAACGGCACGGCGGCGCTTCTGCACGCGGCGCGAGCGGCGGAGGTCTATATCGGTGCGGTCAGCAACATCAGCCTCGTCGTAGGTGCGGTCGCGCTCGAGCCGCGGCCGGTCCACATTCTGTGCGCCGGAACACGCGGCGAGATCACGATGGACGACTGCCTTGCGGCGGGCCTGATCGCGGTGCGGCTGGTGGACGCGGGGCGGCAACTGGTCTCGGACGACTCGGCGCGGCTGTGCATCTCGCTGGCGCGCCTGGCGCGGGTGCACGCCGAGGGAGAGGCCGGCGGCGTCCTCGAACTGATGCGTGAGAGCCGGGGCGGGCGCGGGCTGGAGCGGATCGGACTGCTGGACGATCTCAGCGTCTGCGCACGGATCGATTCGGTGCCGGTGCTGCCACGGTTCGACGCGGCGAGGGGCGAGATCACGCGGGCGGATGAGCGCGCAGCGACGCGAGGCGTGTGACCATGAGCTTCGCGGCGTTGGCTCGGTGGCTTGCGAGATTCTTTTCGGCGGGTTCGAGTTCAGCGCCGGTGCGGGTGTACTCGGGCGCGACGAGGAAGATGGGGTCGTAGCCGAAGCCGTGCGTGCCGCGAGGGACCTCTCCGGGCAGGCCGATTCTGCCTTCGAACGTGCCGCGACAGAGCGAGAGGCTCAAGCCGCTGTCTGCGGACGTGCAGAGCGCCATGACGCAGACGAAGCGCGCGGAGCGCAGATGCAACGGGACATCGCGCAGCTCGTGCAGCACGCGGCGGTTGTTGGCTTCGTCCCGCTGAGCGCGGGTCATGCCCACTTCGCGTCCGTCGGAGTTGTAGTGCGAGGAGATGACGCCCGGGCGGCCCTGCAGCGCGTCGATCTCCAGTCCCGAGTCATCGGCGAGGCACGCCAGGCCGCTCGCTTGCGCATACGCACGCGCCTTGATTGAGGCGTTGGCCTCGAAGGTGTCGCCGGTCTCGAGAGGCTCGGGGGGCGGGCCGCCGGGGAGCTGATCGAGCGACTTGAGTTCGAGATCGGGGATGGCGGCGGCGAAGATGGCGCGGAGTTCGTCGACCTTGTGCGGGTTGGCGGTGGCGAGCAGGAGGGGGCCCATGGCGGATTGTTGTGCGGCGCGGAGACGGGCTTCCTACCTTGGGGATCATGAGCAGCGATGCACGCGTTTCGACCTTGTCTCGTCGGGAAGCGGCGCTTGCGGCGTCGGAGCGGCTGGCCTCGTCGCTGCCGACCCTTGAGCGTCTGCCGGCGCTGGTTGGCTTTGACGGGTTTGTGGACTCAATCATCCAGGTCGTCGATCAGCGCCACGCGATGACGCCCGACGGCTACTCGCGCCTTCGGACCATCGAGCAGTTCGCCGGCCGAACGGCGGCCGCGGCGGGCAGATCGACGAACATCGAGTTGGTCGTCCGAGAGGATCGCTTCGGCGGCAATGGCCCGCTGATGGCCGGCGGTCTGGGCAGGCTTGGCGCCGCGGTGACCTACATCGGCGCGGTGGGGCGCGCGGACAACCCCAGAGAGGTGGACCCGATCTTCCAGCCCTTCGCCTCGCGCTGTCGGCGGGTCATTCCCGTCGCGCCGCCGGCGCACACCGACGCGCTGGAGTTTGACGACGGGAAACTGATGTTCGGCAAGCCGCAGAACATCCAGGGCGTCACGTGGGAGACGCTCAAGGCGCAGGTGGGGGCTGATCGCCTTCGCGCGCTGATCGAGCACGCGTCGCTCATCGGCGTTGTGAATTGGGTGATGATGGGGGGCGTCGAGTCGATCTGGGACGGGCTGTGCGACGAAGTTTTTCCGACGCTCGGAGCGGCGGCGAAGAAGAAGCGAGTCTTTATCGACCTGTGCGATCCCGCGAAGCGCACCGATGAGGACGTCGCCCGAGCGCTCGCGAAGGTGCAGCGCCTCAACTCGTTCGTCCCGACCACGCTGGGGCTGAACCTTGCCGAGGCCGAGCGCGTCAGTGCCGTGCTTGGGCTTGATGTGCTTCAGCATCTGGGCCACGAGGCGAACATCGGGCGTGGGCAGGCGATCCGCTACGGCGCCGACGCCATCCGGGACCGGCTCGCGATCGACTGTGTCGTCGTGCACCCGCGTGAAGGGGCCGCGGCGGCCGACGCGGCGGGACGCAGCGCGTGGTTCGACGGCCCCTTTGTTCGTCAGCCCAAGCTGAGCACCGGCGCGGGCGATCACTTCAACAGCGGCTTTGCCCTCGGGCAGTTGCTGGGGGCACCGATCGAGGAGTGTCTGGCGATGGCCTGCGGGACCAGCGGCGCGTATGTCCGCGACGCACAGAGCCCCGATGCCGCGAGATTGATCCAGATGCTTCGCGATCTGCCTCCGGCCTCTTCGGAGTGACTCGGTGCGGGCGAGTTCGTACAGGGGCGAGGACCGAGAACGATGGATGAAGAAGTGACGAGACGAAACGAGGGCCTAGAGTTCGACGGATGTGTTTCACAGTTCCATCCGGGGATCTGGGCACGGAGGTGCTCTCAGTGGACGCTCTTGCACGCGCCGCGGTGGCGGATGTTCAGTCTGGCATGATCGTGGGCCTGGGCACCGGGCGGACGGCCGCGCGGGGCATTCTGGCTCTGGCCGAGCGGGTGCGCACGGACAAGCTGGTCATCCAGTGTGTCCCCACCAGCCACGCCAGCGAGACGGTGGCGCGGAGCTATCAGCTTCCGATCATCGACTTCTCCATGATCGAGCGCGTCGACTTCCTGTTCGACGGCGCCGACGAAGTGGACCCGCAGCTGCGGATGCTCAAGGGCAAGGGCGGCGCGATCGTGCGCGAGCGCATCGTCGCGCACGCGGCCAAGCGCTGCGTCTACATGGTCGGCAGCAACAAGCTGGTCGATCGCCTCGGCCAGTCGTGCACGCTTCCGGTCGCGGTGATGCACTTCGGGCTGGCCTCGATCCGCGAGAGACTGCGTGCGATGGGGCTCAACGGCGTGATCCGGCGCACGTTGGACGGTCAGTACTTCCTCACCGACAACGGCCACCTGCTGATCGACGTGACGCTCGAGAACCACGACGTGGACGAGATCGCCGCCGAGCTTGACCGCATCCCCGGCGTTGCGGATCACGGTCTTTTCCTTTCCGAGTGCCAGGAACTGCTGGTCGAGACCGAGAAGGGCATCGAGAAGCTCACGCGCCGGATTCCGGCCTGAGAGTCGATGAGCGTGCGCCGCGGACGGCCGCGGGTGCCAAGGCCTGACGCACGCCACGGCTTGGCGTCTCTGTTCACCGATCAACGAAGCGCAAGGAGGTCTGGTGATGACGTCGCACGTGGCGTTGCGTGGCGGGGCGGGCGGAGGGGCCGGCGAGGGGGCTGGTGACGGGGCCGGAGGCGGCGCGTTTCGTGCGGCCTTGCGGTCGATCGGGCTGGAGGATCATCCGAGGCTGACGTTCGATCCGCCGCGCGAGGGCGATGCGTCGCTTGCGTACGTGACGGACCCGACAACCGGGCGCGTTCTGGTGGGTGTCCGGCTGGACGACGCGGCCTCGTACGAGCGGGCGATCGCGCGCAGCGTCGCGGCGTTCGGCGCTTGGAGCCGCGTGCCTGCGCCGCTGCGCGGCCGGGTGGTGCGTGCGATCGGCGATGAATTTCGCGTGCACCAAAAGGCCCTCGGCGCGATCATCACCGCGGAGGTCGGCAAGATCACCAGCGAGGCGGTGGGCGAGGTGCAGGAGACGATCGACATCGCGGACTTCGCGGTCGGTCTGTCGCGCCAGCTCTACGGCCTGACGATGCCCAGCGAGCGCGCGGGCCATTCCATGCGAGAGCAGTGGCTGCCTTTGGGGCCCGTCGGCGTCATCAGCGCGTTCAACTTTCCCAACGCGGTCTGGGCGTGGAACGCGATGCTGGCGGCGGTGTGCGGCGACAGCGTGGTCTGGAAGCCAAGCCTGCTCGCTCCCGTCACCGCCCTTGCCAGCCACACGATCGCGCAGCGTGTTGCCGCACGGTTCGGGCATGAGGATCTGTTCACGCTGGTGATGGGGACCGACGAGGTGGTCGGCGAGCGTCTGATCGCGGATCGTCGCCTGCCGCTGATCAGCGCGACGGGTTCGTGCCGCATGGGCCGGCGGGTCGGTGAGGTGGTGGCGCGTCGGCTGGGGCGTGCGCTGCTGGAACTCGGCGGGAACAACGCGGCGATCGTGCACGCGGACGCCGATCTGGAACTGGCGACGCGTGCGATCGTCTTTGCCGCGGTCGGAACCTGCGGGCAACGCTGCACGACCACGCGCCGGCTGATCGCCCACGAGTCGATCGTGGATGAGCTGGTGTCGCGGCTGGGACGGGCGTACGCCTCGGTGCGGATCGGTGATCCGGGCGCCGAGGGCACGTTGGTCGGGCCGCTGATCCACGCGAGGGCGGTCGAGGCTTTTGAGCGGGCTGTGAGCGAGGCGTCGGCGCAGGGAGGGCGGGTCGTGGCGGGCGGACGGCGGGCGGCGGTGCCCGGGCTGGACGGGCACTTCGTGCAGCCGACGATCATTCGCGCCCCGGCCGGGAACAACCTGCCGATCGCGCGCGAAGAGACCTTCGCGCCGATTCTTTACGTTCTCACCTATCGCACGATCGACGAGGCGATCGCGCTCAACAACGGCGTGGATCAGGGGCTTTCCTCCTGCGTGTTCACGCGCGACGCGGCGATCGCCGAGCGATTCCTCAGCCCCGACGGCAGCGGCAGCGACTGCGGGATTGCCAACGTCAACCTCGGCACCAGCGGCGCCGAGATCGGCGGCGCGTTCGGCGGTGAGAAGGACACCGGCGGCGGCCGCGAGTCGGGCTCGGACTCGTGGAAGGCGTACATGCGGCGCCAGACCTGCACCATCAATTTCAGCGGGCGTCTCGAGCTGGCGCAGGGCATCCGATTCGAGTGACGCTCCGGCCCGGCGCGAGCGCACAACCCCGGAGATTCCCCGAGGGAGTGCGGTCAGCAATGAGTCGGCGTTCGTTCGCGGTTGAACGGAGCGTGAAGTTCAACGAATCCGACCGTGGCGACTCGATGAAACCAACGCCAGACGACTACGCTCTCTGACCGCCCGGGGATGTTCGACGCAGACGCGTGACGAGCGGACCGGACGAGGCTTCGTCCAAAGGATCTCATGAGCAGCACCGCATCGCGTCCCGTCGCGCCTCTTGACCTTGAAACCACGCCGCCCGCGCCTGCCGCTCCTGTGCACGCGGGCGTCGAGATCGACCCCGAGACGGGCGCCCCCAGCACGGTCGCCCGCAAGCTGCCCCTGCCCGAGGGCGTGAGGCCGTACAAGCTGCGCTGGCACGTGATCATCGCGATCGCGGCGATCCACCTTGCGGCAATTCCGGCGTTCTTCCCGCAGTTCTTCTCTTGGTCGGGCGTGGCGCTGATTCCGATCGGCATCTACATCTTCGGGTGCATCGGCATCAACCTTTGCTACCACCGCCTGCTGACGCACAAGGGCTTTGTGGTGCCCAAGTGGTTTGAGCGGTTCCTCGCGATGATCGCGCTGTGCAACCTGCAGGGCACGCCGGGCGGCTGGGTCGCCGCGCACCGTCGCCACCATCAGCACTCGGACGATCAGCCCGATCCGCACTCGCCTCTCGTGCATTTCCTGTGGGGGCACATCCTCTGGCTCTTTGTGAACAACCCCGCCGTCGACACGCGTGAGAGCGTCGATCGCTACTGCGTCGATCTGATGCGCGATCCGGTCTACAAGTCGATGGAGGACAACAAGGCCTGGCTCTTGCTCTATCCGCTCAGCGCCGTGCTCATCATGGCGGCCGGCTACGGCGTGGGCTTCTGGATGACCGGCACCACAGAGGGCGCATGGCAGCTGTCCCTCTCGTGGCTCTTCTGGGGCGTCTTCCTGCGCACCGTCGTCGTGTGGCACATCACCTGGAGCGTCAACTCGGTGACGCACATGTTCGGCTATCGGAACTATGAGACCGACGAGGACAGCCGCAACAACTGGCTGGTCGCGATCCTCTCCGGCGGCGAAGGCTGGCACAACAACCACCACGCCGATCAGCGTGCCGCGGCTCACGGGCACAAGTGGTGGGAGATCGACCCCACGTACCTCACGATCCTGTTCCTCCGCAAGATCGGCGTGGCCAAGGAACTCGTCCGCCCCAAGGCGTGGGTCGGTCACGACGCTCCGAAGAACGTGCGCAAGTCCTGATCGCTCGGCTCCGCGGCTCCTTTCCAGTCCGACGACGACGTCGCGTAGGATCGTTGCGGGTTGTGCGAACCCGCGCGGAGGGTGTCGTATGCGCCTGTGGATCGTGATCTTCGTCGCGTTGCTCGTCGGATCGCTGGCGCAGGGGCAAGTCGCCTCGGGCGGGAGCGAGCGCCGCCCGGGCGAGTCGATCCTGCGGCTCGAAGCCGTCGTTCGGGCGCCCGCGTCGGACATCTACACCGCGTTGACGACGCCCGAGGGTCTGAAGCGGGCCTGGGGCGTCGCGCTCGCCGAGGTGGACTTCCGCGTGGGCGGCGTGATCCGCATGCACTACAACGCGCTGGCGCGGCTGGGTGACGAGGGCACGATCGAGAACACGATCATGGCCTTTGAGCCAGACCGCATGCTCGCGCTCAAGCCCTCGACGCCCATGAACGCCTCTGACGCCGTGCGGGCGATCACCGAAGTGGGCTGGACGGTGATCCGTCTCGAGCCGCTCGGCCCGCGCAGCACGCGCGTGGTGCTGACGGGCATGGGGTATGGCGAGGGGCCGCTCTTCGACGAGGCGTACACGGTCTTTCGCTCCGGCGGGCAGTGGACGCTTGCCAAGATGAAGCAGTCCCTCGACGAGCCGGAGTCCGACGCGCGGGCGGAGGCGATCGCCGCCCTGCTGCGCTCGCTCGTCGGACGTTGGGACTTTGAGTACACACAACCCGGAGATCCCGTGCGGCCGGCGCGCCTGGTCGTCTCCGCTCCCCCGGTTGTGCCGCTGATCGTCATGAGCACCGAACTCAGCGACGGCAAGACGATGCGGCAGATCGGCCTAGGCGTTCTGGCGAGAAGCCCCGAGAGCGGGGAGTGGGAACTGCTGCACTACGACCTAGACGGGCAGCGCGCGGCCGGCTCGATCAACCTCGCGCCCGACGAACTCAGCCGCCCGAGGCTGATCCTCGAGTGGACCCTATCGCCCGGGGGCAATCTCCTCGCGTCGGGTCTGCGGCTGGCGCAGCGGGTGCAGTTCACCTGGCTCGACGATGACAGGGTTGAGCGGGTTGTCTGGGCTCCGCCGGATGTCGACGGCGTGCGCGTCGAGATCGCACGCCAGGTGATGAGGCGGGTCGCGGGTGCGCAGACCGAGCCGGGGATGCCGGGCGAGGCGGAGGCGGGGTTGCCGCATGGATCCCAACTCTCTCCGGGATCGGGCGAGGCTCAGAAGAAACAGCCTGATCCGAAGGTTGGCACGCCCCTGCCGCGGTGAGTGGTCGGAACGCGCCGGGCGCGTCCTTGCCGCTTCTGCTTCCTACCCTTTCGCCCCATGTCACTCATTGTCACCGGCACCATCGGCATCGACGACATCGTCACTCCCAGCGGGCACGCCAACCAGGTCCTGGGCGGCTCGTGCATGTACTTCTCAGCCGCCGCGAGCTTCTACAGCCCGGTGCGGCTGGTCGCGGTCGTGGGCGAGGACTTCCCGCCCGCGTTCCGCGACTCGTTCAAGCAGTTCCCGAACGTGGACCTGCAGGGACTCGAGACCCGCAAGGGCGGCAAGACCTTCCGCTGGGGCGGCAAGTACCACGCCAACATGAACAGCCGCGACACGCTCTTTACGGAGCTGGGTGTTGTCGGCGAACACCCCGCGAAGGTGCCCGGTGCGTACGCCGACTCGAAGCTGGTCTTCCTTGCCAACTCGCCCCCGGCGGTTCAGATGGGCTTCATCGATCAGTTGCCGCAGCGCAAGCTGACCGTCGCCGACACGATGGACCTTTGGATCAACGTGGCGAAGGAGGATTTGCTCAAGCTGCTCAAGCGCGTCGACGGCCTGGTGCTGAACTACGACGAGGCCGAATTGCTCACCGGCAAACCCAACAGCGTGAGCGCGGGGCGAGCGATCCTTGAGCTCGGGCCGCGGTTTGTGGTCATCAAGAAGGGCGAGCACGGCTGCCTCCTGGTGCACAAGGACGGCATGTGCGCCCTGCCCGCGTACCCGACCGAGAAGATCGTCGATCCCACCGGCTGCGGCGACACCTTCGCCGGCGGCATGATGGGCGCGCTCGCTCATCAGTTGCAGGACGCGACGGCCGACGCCGGCTCGTACGCCGCCGTCCGCCGCGCACTGGTCCACGGCACCGTCGTCGCGTCGTACACGATCGAGGCGTTCAGCCTGGATCGGCTCAAGCAGATCAAGAAGAGCGACCTTGACAAGCGATTCGAGGAGTACGCGGGGATGGTGCGGGTGTAATCGCGGAGCGGGTTGCGGGGCGTGCCGCCGCGGACTGCGTGCGGCGAGGTGAAGCAGGAGAGGCTCATGCCCATCATCGTCTTTCAGCATTCGTCGGTCGTCGGCCCGGGTCGTCTGGGGGTCACGCTGCGCGATCACGGCTTCAAGCTCTCGGTCCGCCGGTTGGATCTGCCGGTGGAGCATCCTCTGAATCAACACGCGCTGTCGACGCCCGGTGTCGGCACCGACCGCTCCACGCTCATCCCCCGCGATCTGGACAATGTGGAGGGTGTGATCTCGCTCGGCGGCCCTCAGAACGTGGGGGACACCGACGCGCAGACGCAGTCGTGGATGCCTCGCGAGATGGAGTTCCTTCGCCTCGCGCACGGCGCACAGCTTCCCGTGATCGGGCTGTGCCTGGGCGCTCAGATGCTCGCCGCCGCCTTGGGCGAGGGAGGCAAGGTGGGCCCGATGGACAAGCCGGAGATCGGCATCCACAACGTGGTCCTGAACGTGGCGGGCCAGACCGATCCGGTCCTCGCGGGCATGCCGTGGGAAAGTCCGATGTATCAGACGCACGGCTTTGAGGTCAAGGCTCTGCCGACCAATGTGCCGGGCGGCATCGCGCTCTTGGGTTCGACTAAGGACTGCAAGGTGCAGATCTTCCGGGCGGGGCTGCGCACCTACGGCTTCCAGTCGCACCCGGAGTTTGATCGCGCGATGATCGAGGCGCTGCTCCCGCAGGAGCAGGACTTCCTTTCTCGCAGCGGCCAGAACGCCGCGGAGATCAAGGCTCAGCTCGACAAGCACTATGCGCGGTTCGCGCTGATCGCGGACCGCCTGTGCGTCAACCTCGCGACGCTGCTCTTCCCGCTGCAGCGGAAGATCAGCGCATGAGCCAACGGGCTCGCGCAGAGGTGTCGGCCGGAGCTTGGCATGTCCAACCATGAGCGCCAGTTGACGCTGCGCCCGCCCGGCGACTATCGCCTCAGCCGCGACGTGTGCAGTTACGGGTACTTTCTGCTGGCGCCCAATCGCTGGGACGTCGGCGAGCAGACGCTGTCGAGAGGCCTGGTGGTGGGGCGTCGGGTCTTTGGCGTGCAGATCGCGCAGCCCTCGCGGCGTGCGGGCGGGGCGCTGGTGGTCTCGCTCGATCGTGCAGCGACGGCGCCGGAGCGCGAGTCGCTGCGATCGCAGATCAGCCGCATGCTGCGCCTCGACGAAGACACGGCGCTGGTGCGGGCGTTTCATCGTGCGGATCCGCGATGGAAGCGTTCGGGCCGCGCCCGGCTCTTTCGCTCGCCCACGTTCTTTGAGGACGTGGTCAAGACGGTGACAAGCTGCAACATCACCTGGCCGGGGACGGTGCACATCAACCGTCGCCTGTGCGAAGTTCTGGGGGCGCGGTCCGCGTCGGGCTTGCTGGCGTTCCCCGAGGCGCGGGTGCTGGCACGCACCGATCCGCTCCTGCTGCGCGAGCGCTGCCGCGTGGGGTATCGCGATCGGCGGCTGGTGGAGCTGGCGACTCTTTGGGGCGCGGATCGTTCGGCGATTCGAGCGATCGAATCGGGCACGCTTTCGACCGATGAGATCCACGAGCGCGTGCTCGAGTGGCCGGGCGTCGGCCCGTACGCCGCGGCGAATCTGCTGCAGTTGCTCGGCCGCTACGAACGTCTTCCGCTGGACTCTGAAAGCGTGCGACACGGGCGGACGCTGCTTGGGTTTCGGGGCACGAGCGCCGCGGTCATGAAGCGTGTGGCGGCTCACTTTGCGCCCTTTGGCGAGCAGGCGTTCCGCTCGTACTGGTTCGAGATGTGGGCCCATTACGAAACCCTGCACGGCCCGGCCTCGACCTGGGACCGCGACACCACCGGAACGCAGTTCACCGCCGCCGCCATCCGAGCCAAGGAACAGGCCCGGCTCCGGCCTCGTTTGGGGGTCGCGGGCCGGACGCGTACGGGGCCCAAGGTCCGCGATAACCGGCGATCAGGTCCGTAAGTTGTGGTCCGGTCGTGAATTCCGTCCCTCGACGGTCCGATCATCGTGATATGCGATGGCGATCGCGACACCTCGACGCCGAGGAAGCTGTGCGCTGGCTTGAACGCCGAAGCGCGCTCGATGTGCTTTCGCTCGCGCTCCTGGGCCTGATCCCCGTCGTTGCCATCGACCTGCGCCTGGGGCCGATGATCTCGCTCAGCGTGCTGACGCTCGCGCCGGTCTTTCTTGTCGCGTGCTTTGGGGGACGGTTTGCGGCGTACGTGTACTCGGTCATCGCCGGGCTGTGCTGGTTCGCCGCAGACTGGGAACTGATGCCGGACGGTGCGTCCGCGGGTGTGCTGGCGTGGGCCATCGTTTCGCGGGTGGCGTCGTTCCTGCTTATGGCGGAGGTCTCGGTTCTGGTGCGCAAGGCGATTAAGGCTCTGGCGGTGCAGGCAAGCACCGATGCGCTGACCGGACTGGCCAACCATCGCGAGCTGCGCGCGCAGGTCGAGCGAGCGCTTGCCGTGGCGCGGCGTGACTCCAGTCCAATCTCCGCCGCGTTCCTCGACTGCGACAACTTCAAGGCGATCAACGACGTTCACGGCCACGCCGCGGGAGATCGCGTCCTGCGCGCCGTTGCGGGGGTGCTCTCCAAGAGCACGCGTCCCGCGGACATCGCGGCTCGAGTGGGCGGGGACGAGTTCGTGCTGGTGATGCCCGGAACCGACCGCCAGGGCGGGCGCCTGGCCGTCGCACGCATCCAGTTCGCGCTCAACCGGGCGATGCAGGGTCTGGGGTACAACGTCACCTTCAGCATCGGCGCCGCGACGTTCGAGACGCCCCCCGACAGCGTGGACGCGATGCTCGCACGCATCGATGAATGTCAGTACCGCGCCAAACGCAGCGGGAAGGACCGTTTCGTCTATCACGGCGACCGGAAAGCGGCGTAGGCGAGCGTCGCGACTCTTTCATCAGCCGGCATGACGCCGCGGCCGTTGACCACCCCGGCCGACCGGATCGCGATGCGCCGAGGCATCGGGTATGCTCTCGCGTCCGACCGGCTTGGCTCGGCGGGCGGGAGGGCTTTGGCATGGTGGCGCATCGAATCTGGGTGATCTTGGCTGCGTTGTCGTTGGGGCTTGCTGGATGGTCGGAACCGGAGCCGACGAAGTCGGAACCCGAGCCGAACCCCGAGCCGAAGCAGGAGTCCGCGGCCCAGCCTGAACCCGAGGCCGAGCGCACAACGGAGGAAGAGTCCAAGCCCGAGACACGGTCGCAGCCGCGGCCGGCCGGCGTGCGACCGCCGGTCTCACCGGGTCAGGTGGTCGGGGCGTCGGCACGCGTTTCGAGTGCCGCCTGTTGCAGCAATTGCCAGGGAAAAGGGCAGGCGATCGAGAAGCGCCCCGGGAGCGTTCAGGAAGTGGTGCCCGGGATTCGCACGCGGGTGGACAAGGACCAGTTGGTGCGATGCGGCCGTTGCAATGGGTCCGGGTTGTCAACCTCAAGCCTTCTGGTCAACACCATGAAGGACTTCGGGCGGCAGCTCGCGAGGCTCAACGACGCCGATGAGCGATGGCCGGCGGCGAGCGAGCGTGTGCTGAAGAACTTCCGCGATATCGCCAAGTACGGCGCCGCCGCGTGGGCCTCGCTCAACAACAACAAACTTCAGACGATGATCAGCCAGAACGTCGATCCGAAGGGCGAGGCTATCTTTTTCGTGGGCCGCCTGAACTCCGATCGGGTCGAGGCAGCGCCCGAAGGCGGCATGGCCGTGCGGACGATGCATGTCAGCCTCACGGGCGGTGGAAGGGCGGGAGCAAGCGGCGAGGTGATTTTCGAGCGCCCGCTGGTGGTTGATGCCAGCGATGCGGACGATGTCGTTCTCTGCGGGGGCGTGATCGCTCGTCGCGCCGCCGATGGCGGCCGCTTTGTGATCTACATCGATCGCGGATACGTCGTTCGCTTCGACGGCCCCGCCGACGATCTCGACGGCGATCGCTAGGGCACAAATGAACAGGACCGGCCGATGGCCGGTCCTGTCGTGGATGCTGGATTCTCCGGGGCCTGGAAGACCCTGCCCCCCGCAGGGGACTTACACCGCCACGCCCTTGTCGGCCTCGTCGGCGGGCTTCTCGTACCAGAACGGCCCGACGGCCAGCGCGTTCATGCGGGTGCGCTGGAAGCAGCCCACCGCGTGCGCCGGGGTGTGCACGATCGGCTCGTTCTCGTTGAACGAGGTGTTCAAGAGCACCGGCACGCCGGTGCGAGCCTTGAACGCCGTGAGCAGGTCGTAGAAGAGCTCGTTCTGCTCTCGACGCATCGTCTGCACGCGGCCGGTCGAGTCCTCGTGCGTCGTCGCGCTCAGGCGGGCGCGCCACTCGGGGCGGACCTTATAAACGACATTCATGAACGGCACGTCGTGGCTGCCTTCGTACAGCTCGCTGAGGTGCTCTTCCATGCACAGAGGCGCGAAGGGGCGGAACGGCTCGCGGTTCTTGACGCGGGCGTTCAGGATCGCCTTCATGTCCGGCCAACCCGGATGGCAGATGATCGAGCGGTTGCCCAGTGCACGCGGGCCCCATTCCTCGCGGCCCTGGAACCAGCCGAGGATCTTGCCCTGGCTGAGCGCGTCGGCCGCGGTGTTGAGGAGCTGCTCGCGGGTGAGCTTCTTGAAGGGCATGCCGCTCTCGCGCACGGCCTTCTCGCACTCTTCGTCGGTCCAGCCGCTGCCCCAGTAGCCGTGGATGACTTCGCCCAGGCGCGGCTTGTTGAGAATGCTGTGCATCACGTACGCCGCCGCGCCCGCGGCGGTGCCGTCGTCGCCGGCTGCCGGGTGGATGTACACGCGGTCGAGATGGTTCTCCATCACGAGGCGGCCGTTGGCGACGCCGTTGAGGGCGCAGCCGCCGGCGAGCACCACATCACGCAGGCCGTTGTTCTGGCGGATGGCGTCCTGCACGTACTTGATGTAGATGTCCTCGAAGCGTTTCTGCATCGAGAGGGACATGTCCTTGTGCTTCTGCTCGGTCGGGTCCTTGCGCTTGCGGGGCTCGCCGAAGAGCTGGCGCATGTTGTCGTTCCACATGGGCTTGACGACGATCTCGCCCTCTTCGCTCTGGTTGTGGGTGTGGACCGTGTAGTGGTGGTTGTAGTACTTGAGGTTGAGCCGCATGCCCACGCCGGGGATGTAGTCCACCAGCTCCTTCATCTGCTCGGCGTACGTGTCCTTGCCGTAGGCAGAGAGGCCCATGACCTTGTATTCCTCGCCGTACTTGTTGAAGCCGAGGAAGTTGCAGACGGCGGTGTAGAACACACCAAACGAGTGCGGCCAGAAGTTCTTGTGGATGACGTCGATCTTGTTGCCCTCGCACCGAGCGATGAGACCGGTGCAGAAGTCACCCGCGCCGTCGGTGGTGACCGCGGTGGCGCGCTCGAAGGGGCTCCAGAAGAACGAGCTGGCGGCGTGGGCGATGTGGTGCTCAACGTGGTGGACGCCGGCCTTGAACTCCGAGTGCGGGCGGCCGCAGGCCTCGGCGATGAGCTGGTCCACCGTCGCGAGCGTGCCGTGGACCTTCTGCGACCACATGGCGAGCTTGATGCCGCTGATGGGATGCTTGGCGATGAAGCCGAGCTTGGCCCCGCGGTTGGCGGAGGAGTCGCGGGCGATGGCGACATCGGTGATGTCGCTCATGGACGCGCCGGCGAGGCGCAGCACCTCGGCGATCGCAAGGCTCGGGAAGCCGGCGCAGTGCTTCTTGCGGTTGATGCGTTCCTCGGCGATCGCGGCCAGGACGCCCTTCTTGTCGTCCATCAGCACAGCGGCGGCGTCGGGGTGGATCGAATTGAGACCAAGAACAAGAGCCATGTCGTGGTTCCGTGCTGGGCAAAGAAGAGGGCTCGGGCCGCCCCGGAGCGAAAGGGCAAGTTTAGCGCGTGCTCCGGCTGCCCGACCGAATCGAGCGGTCTGAGGCTGGGTTTATCGACCCTTTTGCCCGCCCGCGTGATCGAGCCCTGCCCGATCGTCCCAGAGCAATGCGCGAAGATTGCGCTGCGGGCGGGGGTGATGCTGGGCTTCGGACTGGACGCCTGCGCCGGGGGTCAGCGGCCCGGAAGCCGCGGCAGCGTGGGCCGTGCGAAAACGCTCAGCGGCTGGTGACGGCGGACTGCGAGAGCAGGGTTGTGTCACCCAGGTTGAAGGCGAGATAGTCCTGCAGCGAGGCCACGTTCCAGTCGCCGAAGCGCAGGGCCTTGATCGCCCGAACCGCGGCGGCGGCGCCGGTGGTGGTGGTGATGATCGGGACGCCAAGGCGGATGGCCGCGGCGCGGATCTTGCCCTCGTCGGTCAGCCGGCCGGTCTTGGTGGGTGTGTTGATGATGAGCTGGATCTGCCCGTCGGCCATCATGTCGATGACGTTGGGGCGGACCTGGGCGTCGATCTTTGGAACGCTCGTCACGGAGACGCCGTGCTCGGAGAAGAACGCGGCGGCGCCGGGGCTGGCGAAGATCTTGAAGCCCATCGCATCAAGCTCCTTCACCAGCGGCATCATCGCGATGCGGTCGTTGCGGCGGACGCTGACGAAGACGTTGCCCTTGTTCGGGAGCACCGTGCCGCAGGCGATCTGGCCCTTGGCGAATGCGATGTCGGCCGAGAGGTCGATGCCCATGACCTCGCCCGTGGACTTCATCTCCGGCCCGAGGACGATGTCGACGCCGGGGAACTTGCTGAACACAAAGACCGATTCCTTGACCGCGTACACACCCTTGTGCACGGGCTCCTTGGCGCCAAGGTCGCTGAGCCGCTTGCCCATCATCACCATCGCCGCCTGGCGGGCCCAGGGGATGTGCGTCGCCTTGCCGACGAAGGGGACGGTGCGGCTGGCGCGGGGATTCACTTCCAGGATCGCGATCTTGTCGCCCTTGATCGCGAGCTGCACGTTCATGAGTCCGTTGACCCGCAGCTCCGCGGCCAGAATCTGCCCGATCTGCTTGATGCGGTTGACCATCGGGGGCGAGAGGCTCCACGGCGGGAGCGTGCACGCGGAGTCGCCGGAGTGCACACCGGCCTGCTCGATGTGCTCCATGACGCCGATGACGATCGCCTGGCGGCTGCCATCGTTGCCCGAGAGGTCGGTGGAGCCGGCCTTGCCGGGGATGAAGTCGGCGACGACGTCCATGTCGACCTCGGTCGCGTCGTCGAGGAACTTGTCGATGAGCACCGGCGCGTTGTCGAGATCGCTGATGTTGACCGCGTTGGTCATGTAGTGGCGCAGGGCCTTCTCGTCGGAGCAGATCTCCATGCCGCGGCCGCCGAGGACGTAGGAGGGGCGGACCAAGACCGGATAGGTGATGCGGTTGGCGATCTCGATGGCCTGATCGAGCGTGCGGGCGATGCCGCTGGGGGGCTTGGAGAGGCCGAGGCGTTCGAGCAGGGCGTCGAAGCGCTTGCGGTCCTCGGCGAGGTCGATGGAATCGAGGCTGGTGCCGATGAGGGGCGTGCCGCCCTGCACGAGGCCGTGGGCGAGGTTGAGGGGCGTCTGGCCGCCGAACTGGACGACCACGCCGTGGACGAGGCCGTTGCGCTTGCCGTTCCAGCCGTTGGAGTCTCGCTCGAGCGTCTTGCCGTTGAGGCGCTCGATGATGTTGAGCGTGTCCTCGAGCGTGAGCGGCTCGAAGAAGAGCAGGTCGGAGGTGTCGTAATCCGTGCTGACCGTCTCCGGGTTGGAGTTGATCATCACCGATTCGAAGCCCAGCTCACGCGCGGCGAAGGCGGCGTGGACACAGCAGTAGTCAAACTCGCAGCCCTGACCGATGCGGTTGGGCCCGCCGCCGATGATGATGACCTTCGGGCGATCTGAGACGCGGATCTCGTCGTCGGCCTTGCCTGCTCCACTCCCTGTCTCGTACGTCGAGTAGTAGTACGGCGTGACGGCCTCGAACTCCGCCGCGCAGGTGTCGACCAGCTTGTACACCGGCTCGATCTTCAAGCCCTTGCGGTGGTTGCGGACTTGGATGATGGTCTCGGGGCTGATCTTGCCCAGGTACAGGTTCGCGAGCTGAGCATCGGAGTAGCCGAGCTGCTTGGCCTCGAAGAGCACGTCGGCGGGGACGTCCTCGAGCTTCGCGTACGAACACAGCACGTCCTCGAACTCCACCAACTGGCGGATCTGATCGAGGAAGAAGTAGTCGATCTTGGTGAGGCCGAAGATCTTCTCGTCGGTCCAGCCCATCTTCATCGCGTAGCGGACGTAGTAGAGACGGCCCTGGCTCGGCACCGCGAGCTTGCGGCTGAGCTTGTCCTCGGCGATGGGCCACTCGATTGGCTGGCCGTCGGCGGTGCGGAAGGTCTGCTTGCCCGCCTCGGTGGTGACGTTGCCCGCCTTGCCCGCGCGGCGTGCCTCCAGCCACTTGTCGTTGCGATCCAGGCCCAGGCCGAAGCGCTTCACGTCCATCGAGCGGATGACCTTCTGGAAGCTCTCCTTGAAGGTCCGCCCGATCGCCATCGCCTCGCCGACGGACTTCATCTGCGTCGTCAGCGTCTCGTCGGCCTCGGGGAACTTCTCGAACGTCCATCGCGGCATCTTGGTGACGACGTAGTCGATCGTCGGTTCGAAGCACGCGCTTGTGGTGCCGGTGATGTCGTTGCGCAGTTCGTCGAGCGTGTAGCCGACCGCGAGCTTGGCAGCGATCTTCGCGATCGGGAAGCCGGTGGCCTTGGACGCGAGGGCCGAGGACCGCGACACGCGCGGGTTCATCTCGACGACGACCATTTCGAACTTGCCGTCCTTGGGCGCGGGGTTGACCGCGAACTGCACGTTGGAGCCACCGGTTTCAACTCCCACGGCCCGCATGATGGCGATGGCGGCATCGCGCATCGCCTGGTATTCCTTGTCGGTCAGCGTCAGGATGGGGGCGACGGTGACGGAGTCGCCGGTGTGGACGCCCATGGGGTCGATGTTCTCGATGCCGCAGATGATGACGCAGTTGTCCTTCTTGTCGCGGACGACCTCGAGCTCGTATTCCTTCCAGCCGAGCACGGACTGATCGATCTGGACCTGGCCGATCATGCTGGCGCGCAGGCCGCGGGTGGTGATCTCGTCGAACTCTTCCTGGTTGTACGCGATGCCGCCGCCGGTGCCGCCGAGGGTGAAGGCGGGGCGGATGATGGCGGGGAGGCCGATTTCCTTGAGGAAGGCGCGGGCCTCGTCGAGGGTGGTGACGGTCTTGGCCTTGGGGAGTTTGAGGCCGATGCCCTCGCAGATGTCCTTGAAGATCTGGCGGTCTTCGGCGCGGTGGATGACGGTGCGGTTGGCGCCGATCATCTCGACGCCGAACTCGGTGAGCGTGCCGTCGTCGAAGAGCTTGCAGGCGCAGTTGAGGGCGGTCTGGCCGCCGAGGGTGGGCAGGATGGCGTCGATGGGGGTGCCCAGGTCCTTCTCGCGCTGGAGGATCTTCTTGACCGCCTCGGGCGTGATGGGCTCGATGTAGGTCCGGTCGCTGTACGCCGGATCGGTCATGATCGTCGCCGGGTTGCTGTTGACCAGCACCAGCCGGTATCCCTCGGCCTTCAGGGCCTTGCAGGCCTGGGTGCCCGAGTAATCGAACTCGCAGCCCTGTCCGATGACGATGGGGCCCGAGCCGAGGAGGAGGATGGTCTTGAGGTCGGTGCGTTTGGGCATGGGCGTGTCCGGATCGTCGGCGCACGGGACACACCTGTCCGGCGGGCGCAAACTCCGAGAGGATAGCGCGTCCGGGGTGCGGGATGGGCGGCGGCGTGTAGAGTGGAACAAGATCGTCAGCGATCGCGTCCGCGGACGCCGCCGAGGGTGCTGGTGCCGGGGAACGACGGCGACGTGTTGCCGCCGCCGGGAGTCCAGCGGTCGGTGCCTCCGGGATATCCGCCGCGCATGGTGCGCCAGGGGATCTCAAGCACGGCTCCGTCCACGAAGCCGAACGGGAACGTGCGATGCAGGAAGGGTTCGTTCGTGGGGTGGCGAAAGATGGTGTGGTCCCACGGGCAGGAGAAGAGAACCTTCTTGTCCCGGAAGCGCACCTCGGCGAGTCGGGTGGAGCGCCATTGCTCGCGGCCGGTGCGCTGATCGGGCGTGAAAAAGGCGGGATCGGCGAGGAAGGCGGAGGAGTACCAGATGCGCACCATCGCGGGGCCGTCGCGATCGCGGGCGCGGAAGATCTTGTCGGTCCAGGCCCGGCGATACAGCGGCTCGGCCAGCGCGATGTGCCAGTTGTGGTAGGGGTCCCAGAAGTCGAGCGCCGATCGGTACGGCGGGACATTGGTGTTGATGACGGTGTAGGTGGCGTTTGGATCAGTGACGAAGGGCCACTGGTCCTGGAAATCGGCGGTGTAGGACGAGAAGGCCGCGATGTGGCCGGCGACGCGGGCGTGGAGCGTGACAAGTTCGGAGCGCTCGCGCATCGAACGAAGCGAGGGGAGCGCGAGGGAGATGAGCACGACGATGATCGAGATGACGAGGAGGAGTTCGAGGATGGTGAAGCCCGGGCGAGTTCTCATCATGGCTTCGCCTGTCACACGCTGCGCGTCGAGCGGTAGCGAACGATCAGCAGAGCTGGAACAAGAATCGCCAGCAGCAGCCAGCCGACCCACGGCCCCACCCACTTTCGTGCCCAGGATTCCGCCGCAGACGTCACACCCTGCCACCGGGTGGGTGGGACGACGGGCGGCAGGGTCGGATCCATTTCGCCAGCGGCGGTCATCTTTCCGTCGGCCGCGCGGACCGAAACCGAATTCGTCCGATGGTCATACACGCGAGAAGCCCTTAGCTGACCCCGGATCGGGTCGGACCCGAGTGGGTCTGGGATCTGGATGACGCGCGCGAACTCTGCGCGGTCGAGAGGGAGCAGCGTCAAACCGGAGAGGTTGATCGCAGGGCGTCCGTCGGCCCGCGTCGCGCGGACGGAGGCGGCCGCGAACTCGCCGGGGACATTGGGGATCGCGATCCAATCCGACCAAGTCGTGATCATGCCCTCGCTCGCCGGATCGGGATGGCGCTCGTAGACGCTCTTCTGCGGTACAAAGGCCGAAAGCGTGGGGTCCCAGCGGCCCTCGTAGCGGATCGCGGCGGTCGTGCCGACGACATGAGCCGACCAACGATCGCCGCGTGCCTGCACGTCACGCACCGTGGCATTGGGGAGGTAGGCCGAGAGGCCCCAATCGAACATCAGTTCGAGTTCATAGCGGGCTTTCGAGAACTCGGTCATGCGGCGAGCGGCTCTGCTCGTCGGTTCGTTGTTGATGCTGATCTCCCGATCATTGACGCTCCACGCGTGTTGACTCGTGCGACAGGAATCGAAGAATGGGAGGTACCCCTTCTTCCGAGCCGCTTCCGACGCACGGTCCGGCAGGTCGGCGTTGAGTCGCCAGTTGGAGCCGTCCTGCCACCAGAAGTTGATCTGCGCGCGTGTCTTGCCGCCGAAGAGTTCGCGGAGTTCGCGTTCGCGCTTGACAAACTCGATGAGGCCCGGATCGTCGAAGGACTCTGCGACCTTCGCCTGGAACTCGGCGTCGGAGAGGCGAGGATGCCACAGCGAATCCCAACGGATACGCAGCGACCGCAGCCTTTCGGCGGCGCGATCGCGCTCGAGCATGGACTCGAGCCACGCTCGGACTTCCGCTTCAGAAATCACCCTTGCCGGGACCGCCTCGCCGCCCGGCCCGCCCCCCGCCCCGCCGCCCTGCGCCCAGGAGACGGACGCGGCGCACATCGTCACCACGGCGCACACCAACCGCTTGATCATGTCTCGTTTCCCCGGACCCATGATGCGCGGAATCTACCAAAGTGATCTTGTGCTGTCAACGGGGTTTACGAGCACTTTTCGCAAGTCGTGTGGGGGGGCTTGCGCGCAACAGGAACGCGTGCCGCGGGACGGATGCTGGCACTGGTCTGGCACGACCGCATCGGTCAGAGGTGATTGAACCCGCGGGCGATGGCGATTTCGAGATCGGGGCAGACGCTGGTGGGGTCGACGGCCCAGCGGCCGCCGCTGCCGTCGGCTTTGCGGAGTTGTTCGTACTTGCGATGGGTGATGCCGGCGAGGATGAGGGTGCGGCCGACTTGGGTGAAGCGGAGCAGGGCGGCGTGGACCTCCTCGGCCGAGTCGGCGTCGAGCTGTTCGACGCTGCTCATGTCGAGAATGACGACGCGCATCTCGGGAGGCAGACGGTCGGCCCAGGCGATGAGGTTGGGCATGTGGTGGACGCGTCCGGGTTGGCGAGCGTTCTTCTGGATGGCGAAGACGCCGATGCCGGGCGGGAGGTTGAGGCCGCCTTCCGCGACGATCTCCGACGGCTGGATGGCGCCGATGGGTCGCATGCCGTCCTGATAGATGAGTGCGAGGAGGAAGAGGACAGGGGGGAGCATGGAGAGTTCGGGGAGGTTGCGGTAGGCGAGCGTGCCGAGTGCGGCGCCGAGCGCGAAGCCGGCGACGATGGCGGCGAGGAGCGCGAGGTGGCGGGCGGTGGGATGCTCGCGCAGGCGTTCGACGATGAGGGGGATGCCGCCTTTGGCCAGTTCGCGGCGTTTGTCGCGCAGCCACCAGAGGAAGATGGCGGACTCGGCGCCGAGATCGGTGAGGACGCCGGTGACGTGGGTGGTGCGGACTGCGCCGCTGGAGATGTTGGCGACGGTGGCGTTCTGGATGCCCATCGCGATCGAGGCGAGGCCGGTCATGAGATAGAGGCCCGAACCAACCTCGATGGCGGACGCGTCGTGGACCTCGACGAGGATGGCGAACGCGCCGAGCAGGAGAGTCTGCAGGCCCATGGGCAGGACGTAGATCGATTCCCAGCCCAGGCGCCGGCCCAGCTCGGTGACAAAGCCCGAGATGGCGGCTCCGAGTGCGAAGGTGGTCAGCAGGAAGGCGAGGAAGACGCCGGCGGAGAAATCCGCGTCGATGAGGGCGCGGCCGAGGTCGCTGGTGGTCCCGCTGACGTGGCTTGTGACATGCCCGCAGGTGAGGATCGTGAGGATGTTGGTGTATCCGGCGATCCAGGCGAGCGTGACGGCAAGCCGAGCCTGCTGCTTGAAGGAATGCGCCTGCGCGACGAACACGCCGGATTGTTCGGTGTCAGCGGCCGCACGTCACGCGCGAAGACGCCAAGTGCCCGTACAGTGAGGCCGCATGGGCAAAGTTTTCTTTTATTCGCTGCTCTTGATCGCTGGTCTGGTGGGTTCGCAGGTGATTCCCCCGATGCTGGGTGAGAACTTCGCGACGCTTCAGCCCTGGCTGAAGTTTCTCACCTTCACCGCTCTGGCCTACATCATGATCCACGTCGGCTACGAGTTCGACATCGACAAGTCGAACGTGCGTCAGTACGGCTGGGACTATGCGGTGGCGATGACGGCGGCGGCGTTCCCGTGGGTCTTCGCGGCGGCGTACTTCATCTTCGTCATGGGCAAGCCGGGCGACGCAACCTCGAGCAAGGCCTGGATTGATGCGCTGCTGCTCGGACGATTCGCCTCGCCGACTTCGGCGGGCGTGCTCTTCAGCATGCTGGCGGCGGCAGGGTTGGCGGCGACGTGGGTCTTTGCCAAGGCCCGCATCCTCGCCATCTTCGACGACATCGACACCGTGCTGCTGATGATCCCGCTCAAGATGCTGATCGTCGGCCCTCGATGGCAGTTGGCCATCGTCGTCGTCGTGATGGTCGTGATGATCTGGCTGGCGTGGAAGTATCTCCATGCCCTGCGACTTCCCCTCACGTGGGCGTGGGTGCTGCTCTATGCCGTCTTGCTGGCGCTGGCGTGCGAGAGCGTGTACTACGGCTCCAAGATGATCGATCGCACGGTGCCCATCCATCTCGAAGTGCTGCTTCCGGCGTTTGTCCTTGGCTGCATGATCGCCAAGCGGCCCGGCGGGGCGCACGGCGGGGGGCACGCGTCGGGCGAGGCGGCCGATTCGCACGCACGCTCCGAGGCGATCGCGTCCACCGTGATCACCGGTCTGTTCATGTTCCTGGTGGGCATGTCCATGCCCTCGATCGCGTCGATGACCAGTGCCGAGGGGGGCCAGACGCTGGACTGGACCACCATCGCGATGCACGTTCTGGCGATCACGTTCCTGGCGAACTTGGGCAAGATGTTTCCTGCGTTCTGCTATCGGCGCGAGGCGCCGCTGCGCGAGCGGCTGGCTGTGTGCGTCGGGATGTGGCCGCGGGGAGAAGTGGGCGCGGGTGTGCTGATCGTCTCGCTCTCGTACGGGATCTCGGGGCCGGACGTGATCGTCGGGATGCTCTCGCTGGCGCTCAATCTCGTGCTCACCGGGGTCTTCATCTTGATCGTGAAGCGGCTGATCGGCCCGACGCCGACCTTGGCGACCCGGTAGACCCGTCCGCCGGGCCCGACAGGCCGTGCGGTGCGGCTTTGCACGACGGCTCCACCCCGTGGGGCGTGCGGGTGAGGCGGCCAACAGGTCCGCAGCGAAAACCTTTTCCGAACCGGAGGGGTTCGGGGTGGGTAGTGCGTGGGGGACGTCCTCCGAGGTGTTCTCGGACGGCTCCGTAGCATTACCAGTCGCCTTCCAGCCCCTGCCGGGGAAGGTGGGTTCAGGTCACCCGCCCTTCCGGCTCGATGAGACTTCCACTATGTGCGGCATCGTTGCTTACATCGGAACTAAACCGGCCCAGCAGATCCTCTTGGAAGGCCTTAAGCGCCTGGAGTACCGCGGATACGACTCCGCGGGCATGGCGGTGCTGGAGCCCGGGAAGGGTTCGGCGCCGGCGCTGCGTGTCGTGCGCGCGGTGGGGCGGGTGAGCAACCTCGAGGACAAGATCGAGGACCTGGGCGGCTTCCGAGGCTCGGTGGGGCTGTGCCACACGCGCTGGGCGACGCACGGCGGGGTCACGGAGTTCAACGCGCACCCGCACACGGACGACCGCAACGGGATCGCGCTGGTGCACAACGGGATCATCGAGAATTACGCCGCCCTCAAGACGTATCTCGAGGAGAAGGGGCACACCTTCAAGAGCCAGACGGACACCGAAGTGCTGGCGATGCTGATCGGTGAGTTGTACGAGGGTGACCTGGAGGCGGCGGTGCAGGCCGCCTTGCGCGAGGTGACCGGCGCGTACGCGATCGCGGTGATCTGCGAGAAGGAGCCGGACGTGATGGTGGTGGCCCGGAAGGGTTCGCCGCTGATGGTGGGCGTCGGCGCGGACGAGTACGTGGTGGCGTCGGACGCGTCGGCGATCGTGAGCCACACGACGCAGGCGTTCGCGCTGGACGATTACAACGTGGTGAAGCTGACGCGTCAGGGCTTCCGCACCAGCACGATCCACAACGTGCCGGTCAACAGCAAGATCATGCAGCTCGAACTGGAACTGCAGGAGATCGAGCTGGGCGGCTTCAGCCACTTCATGCAGAAGGAGATCTTCGAGCAGCCCAAGGCGCTGACCAACTGCATCCGCGGACGCCTGCAGCTGGAGGAAGGTCGCATCCACCTCGGCGGCGTGGGCAACTTCAGCAAAGAGCTGAGCAAGATCAAGCGCGTGGTGCTGACGGCGCAGGGAACGGCCCTGCACGCGGCGATGATCGGCGAGTATCTCTTCGAGGATCTGGCCAAGGTCTCGAGCGTCGCCGAGTATGCCAGTGAGTTCCGCTATCGCAACCCGATCGTCGAGGAGAACACCGCGGTGATCGCGGTGAGCCAGTCGGGCGAGACGGCCGACACGCTGGCGGCCCTGCACGAGGCCAAGGAGCGCGGGGCGCTGGCGATGGGCGTGGTCAACGTGGTGGGATCGTCGATCGCGCGGGAGACCGACGCGGGCGTGTACCTGCGCGTGGGCCCGGAGATCGGCGTGGCTTCGACCAAGGCCTTCACGGGACAGGTCGCGGTGCTTTCGATGCTCGCGATGTACCTGGGGCGCAAGCGCTTCATGAGCCCGGATCAGTGCCGCGACCTGATGCTCGAACTCGAGCGCGTGCCGTCGAAGATCGAGAAGATTCTGGAGCAGGACGCGCGGATCAAGAAGGTCACCGAGAAGTACATCCACCGCGAGAACTGGCTCTTCCTCGGCCGCGGGTACAACTATCCGACCGCGCTGGAGGGAGCGCTCAAGCTCAAGGAAATCTCGTACATCCACGCCGAGGGCATGCCCGCGGCTGAGATGAAGCACGGCCCGATCGCGCTCATCAACGACGGGATGCCGGCGGTCTTCATCGCCAACAAGGGACGTCAGTACGAGAAGGTGATGTCCAACATTCAGGAAGTGCGGTCCCGCGGCGGGCACATCATCGCCGTCGCGACCGAGGGCGACAAAGACATCGTCAAGTACGCCGAGGATGTCATGTACATCCCCGACTGCCCCGAGTGTCTCAGCCCGCTCCTGGCCGTGGTTCCGTTGCAGCTCCTCGCGTATCACGCCGCGGTGCTGCGCGGGCACGACGTGGACAAGCCCCGCAACCTCGCCAAGAGCGTCACGGTCGAGTAAACCTCGCCTTTCTTCCAACGGGGTCCGCCGCCCGGACAGCCGACGGTGCGCGGCGGATATCTCGTGGACGCACCGCTCCGCTTGGGCGGTCGACCGAGCCCGCGGCACGGGGGCGGCCAGCACTTGAAGGGCGCGCCTGCGGAACTTCTGGGATGACTCCCCGCTGAGATCACTCTCCGCTGAGATCACTCTCCGCGATCGGGCGAGGCGTGCGCCGCCTTGGGCTGATCTGGAGCCTCGGTGATGCGCGGCGATGAGGCGGGCGGCGTGCGGGAGGAGTGGATCGGCGCGGCGCTGTACGGATCAGGAGGCAGCGACTCGCCGAGGATCATGATCTCGGCGCGCTGATTGCTTTCGGCCTCTTTGGCGGTTCCGGCGCGAAGCACGACCGGGTTGCTGTGGCCGCAGGCGGTGAGCCGGATCTGATCCCACAGAATGCCGTGGGTGACCAGCTCGTTGGCGACGGCGTAGGCCCGCGCGTAGGAGAGATCGCGCGACTTGCGGACGTCTCCCCAGGTCTCGAAGCGGCTGGTGTGCCCGCGCACTTCGATCATCCAGCGGGAGCCCACGACGCGCTGAGCGATCTGCTGAATGGTGCGTCGGGCGCTGTCGCTGAGTTCGGAGCGGGTGTCTTCGAACTGCACGTAGCCGTCTTCGCCGACCTGCTCGCCACGTCGAACGATCTGCGAGGGGCCGTCGTTGCCGTCGGGGCCGGGCGTGCGGACGTCGCCCTGGTTGAGGCGCTGGCGGAGGCGGCGGATGAGGGGCTGATCCTCGGGACGGGTGGACTCAAGGCTGACGGGGTTGTTGAACGCCTCGCGCACGGCGATCGCGAAGTCGATGAGGCTTTCGCTGCTGCCCGCGCTCCCCTCTTCCGCATCGCTCTTGCCCTTGGGGCCCATGTTCATCGCCAGAAGGATGACGAAGAAGCCCATCATGAGCAGCACGTTGTCGGCGAAGGAGACGATCCACCCTTCCTCATGCTCATGCTCGTGAGGCATGTGCGGGTGGTGCTTCTTGTGCTTCTTGTGCCCACCGTCGGCGTGCGCGTCGCCCGCGTGGGCATCCTTCTTGTCGTGCGCGTCGGCCATGGGTGGGGCTCAGCGGGGCGGGTGCGGGCGGGTGGGGGTGGGTGGGGGGATCGGGCTCAGGCGGCCTTGAGGGCTTCGCGTGCGGCGGCGGGGACGAACGACGACATCTTGTCGAGCGTCGCACGCGGGTTGTCGCCGGCCTGAATGGACAAGACGGCCTGGAGGATCATCTCGCGGCGGAGGATTTCCTCGCTGGAGCGGTAGGCGAGCTTGTCACCCATCGGACCGGCGATGCAGTTGGCCAAGACCGTGCCGTACATCGTCGCGACGACGGCCACGGCGAGCATGTAACCCATGGTGGCGATGTCGCCGCCGAGGCTCTTGAACATACCGATCTGTCCCATGAGCGTGGCGACGAGGCCGAGGCCGGGGCCGTAGGTCTTGAGGATGTCGAAGAACTTCTTTCCCGACTTGTGCCGGTCCTGCATGGCCATGATCTCAAGGCGCAGAGTGGATTCGACGGTGTCGGGGTCGACGCCGTCGATGGCCATCTTCATGCCGTTGCGGAAGAAGGGGTCGTTGATCTTGCCCAGTTCGGCCTCGAGCGCGAGGATGCCGTCCTTGCGGGCGCGGTCGGCCAGAGCGCTGATCTGGGTGATGGTCTCCATCATCGGGGCCGCCGAGTGGAAGAGGAACTTCTTGACGTAGCCGGGCACCATCTTGATGCGGTCAAAGGGCATGGACATCATGACCGCGGCGATGGAGCCGAGGATCACCATGTAGAACCCCTTGGAGGACCAGAGCGACATGAGGTCGCCGTGCGTCGCCTGGTAGCACACCAGACCGACGACGAAGAGCATCATTGCAGATCCGACGAGACTGGCTTTATCCATGACGCATCTCCACCGCAGCCCCGGCACGACCGGCGCAGACCAACCCCTCGATGAACATCGGAGCAATGGAGGTCCGGGTTCAGGGCCTCCGGGCAGCACGCGCAGTTTTCGGCCCGTCCGGAGGGTCCGGGTCGCCGGGGATCGGGCGCGAGCGCGGATTCTGCACGAAAGTCGTGCCCCGTTTGGGCCGATGGACCCCGCATGCATCCCCGGCGTTTCGGGAGAGTGGTGTGTCAGCACGTCGGCTCGACCGCCGGCGACGTCGTCAACATGTCCGCGGGCGGCATGCAGATCCGCAGCGACGTCGCGACGCCACTCATTGTCGATGACGTGATCAACGTCACGCTCGTGGGCCTTTCGGGCTCGGCCGACATCCGTTGCCGCGTTGCGTGGGTCCGGTGTGTCGAGGGCCGCGGGGTGACGGGCTGGCTGCGGCGTGTGCTTCGGCTGGCCGCGGGCGGGGGACAGTTTGAGGCCGGTCTGCAGTTTGTTGAGCTGGACGATCGCTCCCGGGCGATCATCTCTGAGATCGGGGCCGCGGCCGGCCGCAACGAGACGATCCGGCCCGACATCGCCCGCTTCCGAGACAACGCGGCCTAGCGACCCGGCGCACGACGCGAGCGGCGGCGATACGCTACACGCGATGAATGTCTCGTCTCGGTGCGCGATCTGGATGGCGATCGGTTCGCTGATGCTGGCGACGGGCCTGGCCCGCGCGCAGTCGTCGATGCGTCTGGACCCCGATGGCCGCTGGGTCCCTGCGGAGCAGACGCCGGACCCGGCGAGCGACGCCGGCGTGATGATGCGTGCGCGTGCGGCGTTGGCGGAAGGCCGACCCCGGGCCGCGCTCGCTCTGCTCGATTCATGGATCAAGCGGAACACTGCGCAGGATCGCCCGGAGATGGCCGAGGCGTTCCTTCGTCGTGGGGATGCCAAGCTCGCCCTCAAGGACGAGTACGAAGCGCTCATCGACTACGAAGTGGTGATCAACGACTACCCCGGCACTCCCCAGTTCGTTGTCGCCGTAGAGCGCGAACTCGAGGTCGCGCTGATGTACCTCAACGGGCTGCGCCGCAAGTTCCTGGGCCTGCGCATCGACGACGCGACGCGCATCGGCGAGGAACTTCTGATCCGCGTGCAGGAGCGCATGCCGGGCAGCCAGTTGGCCCAGCGTGCGGCCATCGAGCTTGCCAACTACTACTACCGCGTGCGCGACTTGCGCATGGCGGGTGAGGCGTACGAGATCTTCCTGGTCAATTTCCCCAACAGCGAGTATCGCCAGCTCGCGATGCAGCGACGGGTCTTCGCCAACATCGGTCGGTACAAGGGCCCTCGGTACGACGCGTCGGGGCTGATCGAGGCGCAGTTTCTGGTGCGCGACTTTGCCGCCCGCTTCCCGCAGCAGGCCGAGCAGATCGGCATGACCGACGCGTTGATCGCGAGGCTCGACGAGTCGGCGGCGGAACAGATGTACGAGAGCGCCCGCTGGTACCTGGGTCAGAAAGACGAAGTCTCGGCGCGTTACACACTTCGCCGGCTGGTGCGCAAGCACCCCGACACCGTTGCCGCGCGGCGTGCAACCGACCTCTTTGCCGAAAAGGGATGGGGTCCGGTGGTTCCGCCCGCGCCGGCCCGCACGCCCGCGGATTCGCCCGCAACGGACTCGAGCGCCGCGTCCGCCTCCCCGGAGAGTGCGGCGTCGCCGGGTTCCGCCAACTCCGAGCCGGAGGCTCAGCCCTGATGCGAAGGCACGCGCTCTCATTTCTGCTGGCGGCGTGCGCGAGCCTGCTCGCGTCGTGCGCTTCGGACCCCACGCAGGGGTACTCGTTCCGCACCACCTACGACACCGAGACACGCACCGTTCAGGTCCCGATTTTTCAGAACAACACCTTCCACCACGGGACCGAGATCGAACTCACCGAGGCGATCGTCAAGGAGATCCAGAACAAGACGCCCTGGATCATCGATCCCTCGCCCTCGGCCGATGCGACGCTCAGCGGGACCATCACCAGCGTCACGCTCCGGAGCATCGCGACCGATCCCAGCGGCCTGGTGCAGGAACTCGGCTACGTGATCACCGTTGACTTTGAGTATGTCGACAACCGCACCGGCAAGGTGCTCGTCGGTCGGCGCAGCTTCTCGGGCGCCGACACCTTTGTTCCGACCCGGGGCGTGGGCGAACGCATCGAGTACGGCCGCAGTTCGTCGGCGCAGCGGCTCGCACGCGACATCGTCTCGGAATTGCGCACGTCGTGGTGAACTTGGGTGAGGCGGTCACGTCGCCCGCGGAGTGCACGCATCGGTCAAGCCGGCGTTCGCGAGGTCGGAGGTTTCGAACTGGTCCGCGGCATTGAGCCAGACCCCCACAACACACGCCGGGACATCGACGCTGGTCCGCCTGATCGGGTCACCGCTCGGCCTCCGAGATGGGGCCGCACGCTCCCAACCAATCGCCCGCCTCTGCACGCGGCCACGCCGACAGAGGGGCCCGGCGAACCACGCGCGGCTGGCGATTGTTCGGCAGTCGGAAAGGTCCGCTAGAATCGTCGGACAACGAGAATCGCCGTGCATCCCGGCTCCGTCGGGGACGAAAAGCATCCACGGGGCCGTTCGTCGGGGCGCGACAGTCGATAGCAGTGGTGGAAGTCGTGTTTTGGACGAGCGTTCAACCGGGCGAAGCCCGAGAGGTCCGATGAGTTCGACCGTGCAGCGTGAGCGTTCCGATCGCACCAAGTCGCTCCTCGAGCGATTTGCTCTGGCGCCGACGCCTTGGCTGCGTTTAGCGGCCGAAGAGCAGCGAGAGGGTCGCGCTCGGGGCAAGCGCGGCACGAGCGGACCCGGGGGCAATGGCGGCGGACCCGGCAACGGCGGCGGGAATGGCGGAGGCGGACCCGGTGGCCCCGGCACGCCTCAGCCCCAGTCTCGCGGCTTGTTCACGATGGTCGCGGTCATCGTGCTGATGGTGCTGCTGTTCATGATGTTCACCTCGCCGGGGCGGGGTGATCGCATCACGCTCGCGGAGTTCAAGACTCTCTACAACGAGGGCAAGCTCAGCGAAGTGGTGATCACCGACGAGGCGGCGACCGCCAAGCGCCGCGCCGATGCCGCCACGCCCGAAGGCATTGTGCTGATCCCCATCAACACGGCCAACCGCGAACTGGTGACCACCGAGGTCAACGCGATCGCTGGCGGGAACGTCCAGTTCCGAGCCGCGAGCCCGTGGATGCAGTTGCTGATCGTGTTCGGGCCGCTGATTCTGATTCTCGTGGTCGGCTGGTGGCTCATCAGCCGCGGGCTGCGCAACGCAGCCTCGGGCGGCGGGATGCTGGGCAACTTCGGGAAGAGCCGTCACCGCACGCTGACGAAGGAGATGACGGGCGTCCGGTTCGACGATGTCGCCGGCATCGACGAGGCCAAGGACGAGTGCACCGAGATCATCGAGTTCCTCAAGAACCCCAAGAAGTTCACCAAGCTGGGCGGACGGATCCCGCGCGGCGTGCTGCTCGTCGGTGAGCCCGGCTGCGGGAAGACCCTGCTCGCCAAGGCCATCGCGGGCGAGGCCGATGTGCCCTTCTTCTCGATCAGCGGCTCGGACTTTGTCGAGATGTTCGTCGGCGTCGGCGCCTCGCGCGTGCGCGACCTTTTCAAGCAGGCCAAGGACTCCTCGCCCTGCATCATCTTCCTCGATGAGATCGATGCCGTCGGTCGTCGTCGAGGCGGCGGGTTCACCACTGGCGGCCACGACGAACGTGAGCAGACGCTCAACGCGATCCTGGTCGAGATGGACGGCTTCAACACCAACGACGGCGTGATCGTCATCGCGGCGACCAACCGCAACGACGTGCTCGATCCCGCCCTCACGCGTCCGGGGCGCTTTGACCGCCTCATCACCGTCCCGCTCCCTGATGTGAAGGGTCGCCTGGAGATCCTCAAGGTTCATGCCAAGAAGGTCAAGCTCGGTCCCAACGTGGACCTGGAGCGGATCGCTCGCGGCACGCCGATGTTCAGCGGCGCCGACCTGGCGGCGATCATCAACGAGTCGGCCATCGCCGCGACGATGCAGAACAAGGACTTCATCGAGCACGAGGATCTCGAGGAGGCCCGAGACAAGGTGAAGTTTGGTCGTGCCAAGAAGAGCCGCGTGCGCGAGAAGGACGAGAACAAGCTCGTCGCCTACCACGAGGCCGGGCACGCGGTGCTGCAGGCTCTGCTTCCGGATGCCGACCCGCTGCACAAGGTGACGATCATTCCGCGCGGCGGCGCAGGCGGCGCCACCTTCAGCCTGCCTGAAAAGGACCGCATGGGCTATGGCCTCAAGTGGCTTGGTGCGACGATGCGCGTGCTCTGCGGCGGCCGCATCGCCGAGCAGAAGGCAATGAACGATGTCTCGAGCGGCGCATCCATGGACATCACCATGGTGACCAACCTGGCCCGCACGATGATCGTCGAGTGGGGCATGAGTCCCCGCCTGGGCTTCGTGCGCTACGCGGGCATGGACACGCGTGAGATGTTCATCGCCGAGAAGGCCTACAGCGACGAGACCGCGAAGCTGATCGACGAGGAGGTCCGTCGCCTTGTGGACGAGGCGTTCGCCGATGCCGAGCGAAAGCTGCTCGAGAACTGGGACAAGGTCGTCGCCGTCGCCGACGCGCTGATCAAGTACGAGACACTCGGCGCCGACGACGTGCACCGCCTGATGCGCGGCGAGCCGCTCGCCAAGCCCACGGTCTCCGATCTGCTGCGCAGCGAGGCCATGAAGAAGCCCGAAGCGCCGGCCAGTCCCGACGCCGCGGGCGGAACGCCCGACCTGCCCCCGGGGGCCGTGCCGAAGCTGGCGTGATCATCCGCCCCGTGCGGGCTTCGTGACTGCAGCTCTTTCGACAGCCGCGGTGCGATCGCTTGATCGCAGGCGGTGTTGTCACACCTCGGGGAAATACCGTCGCCAGACGTAGTACATGGGCACGCCCGCGGCGAGCACACCGAGCCACATGCCCGTCGTCCGCGGATCGTCGAGGATGGCCAGGACGGTCATGGCGATGCTGGCAAGAACGAAAATGGCGGGGACGACGGGGTAGCCCGGCACGCGGAAGGGCCGCTCGTGATGGCGGTGCCTGGCGCGGAGCACGAAGAGCGCGACGGCCCCCATGCCGTAGAAGATCCACATGGTGAAGACGAACGACTGCGCCAGGCGTGAAAAGTCCTGGAGCAGGGTGACCGCAGTGCACGACAGCCCGAGCTGGACCCACAGCGCGACGGCCGGCGTCTCGTAGCGGGGGTGCATGCGACCGAGGAAGCGGAAGAGCAGGCCGTCGTTGGCCTGCGCGAAGGTCACGCGTGCGCCGGTCATCACCGACGCGTGCGATGATCCGAGCGTGCTGACGATGATGAGCACCGTCACCGCCGTCGCGCCGGCCGGACCGACCAGCAGTCCCAGGAGCAGCGGCGCCACGGTCTGCGTCGTCGCCATCGTCGCGAGCGGGATGTGCCAGAGGAAGACGAAGTTGGCGAGCATGTACAGGGCGATCACGCTGAGCGTGCCGAACACGTAGACACGGGGGAGCGTTCGGCGGGGCTCTCGCACCTCGCCGGCGATTGATCCGACGTCGGCCCAGCCGTCGTAGGTCCACATGATCGCCGCCATCACCGGCACGATCGCCTTGAAGAGCGACTGGCTCGAAGGCTCGGCAACCAAGCCGCCCTGCGAGCCGGGTACCAGCAGCGACGGATCCGCCAGCCCGCGCAGCATGGCCCACAGGCCCAGCACGATCACGCCGGCGATTGCGGCGTACTTGAAGGCCGTGAGCACGATTGCGAAGCGCGTGCTTCCACGCACGCCCAGCACGTTGATGAGCGTCAGAACCGCCAGCGCCCCGCACGTCATCGCAGGTTCGTTCCACGCAAGACCGGTCAGCGTGTTGAAGTGCTCGGCGAAGATCACCGCGATCCCGCCCGCGGCGGCGGGCTTGGTGATCAGCATGTACGTCCATCCGAACACGAACGCCGGGCAACGCCCGAAGCCCTCGCGCAGGAAGACGTACACGCCCCCGGAACGCGGCATCATCGCCGCGAGCTCGGCAAAGGTCAGCGCGCCGCACAGGGCGATCAGGCCGCCAAGCAGCCAGAGGCCGAGAATCAGGTAGGGGTCGCCGATGTTCTGCGCGATCGCGGTGGGCGTTCGGAAGATGCCCGATCCGATCACGACACCCACCAGAACGGCCATCGCGCCCCAGAAGCCCACTTTCCTCGGGAGGTCGAGAGCGGAGGACCCCAGGCCGCCTTGAGCGGACGAGGAAGAGTTTGGTGGCGGCGTGGATGCGGAATCGGATGGCGGATGCACGAGCAGAGCATAACGCTCGGGCCCGCGAGCGTCCGGCGGCTATGCTCGGGCATGCTCGAATCGCCTGTCGAACGAGCCCTTCTCGCGACGCGCGACCTGCGCGACGCAGGCCGACGGGCCCACATGCTTCGTGCCGTCGGGCGGGCGCTGCTCCGGCGCCGCGAAGAGATCATTCGACTGGCCTCGGACGAGACGGGACTGACCCCGGAGGAACTCGATCCCGAGTTCAGCCGTGCCCGGCGCACGCTGGACCTCTTCGCCCAGACGATCGAAAGCCCCGCGTGGCAAAGGGCTTGGCATCGCCCGCCTGAGGCGGAGCCGGCCGCGGCCATCGGCCCCAATCACGACCTGCGGGTGATGCTCGCCCCGCTCCGCGGCGTCGTGATCGTCTTTGGAGCGAGCAATTTCCCGCTCGCGTACGGCGTGTGCGGCGGAGACACCGCGTCGGCGCTTGCCGCGGGATGTCCGGTGGTCGTCAAGGAACATCCGGCCCACCGCGCGACGGGGCGGCTGCTCGCTCTGATCGCGCGAGAGGCGATCGAAGGCTCGGGCATCTGTCCTGATGCACTGGTTCTGGCCGAGGACGACGAGAGCGACACGCCCGGCGTGGCGCGACGGCTGATCGAGCATCCCGCGGCGGCTGCGGTGGGCTTCACCGGGTCTGGTGCCGTGGGTGCCAGCCTGTGCGCCGTTGCTTCGCGTCGAGGGAGACCGATTCCGGTCTTTGCTGAGATGGGGAGCGTGAATCCAACCTTGATCTTCCCCGGCGCGCTTGCCGCGCGGCGCGAGGCGATTCTCGACGCGATCGCCGCCTCCATGGCGCAGCGCTACGGGCAGCAATGCACTTGTCCGGGCCTGATCCTGCTGCCGGGCGTGCGCGAAGGCAGGGACATCGCCCGCAAACTCTCCGAGCGTCTGTCACGCGTGCCGATCCGGCGCATGCTCTCGCGCAGTGTCGCGGTGAATTACGATCGCGCTGTTGCACGTGTGCGCGGAGCAGCCGGCGTCACCGTCGTGGAGCCTTGGCGTGGTCTGGGCGCGCCGGTCGTGCTGCACGCCAGCGCGCCCGACGCGGCGGCGCAGCGCGACGTTGTGCTCGAAACCGAGATGTTCGGCCCGGGCGCGGTCGTGATCGACGATCCACTCGCAACGCTGCTCGACCTTCCGCTGCCGGGAAGCCTCACGCTCTCGCTCTGGTGCGAGCCCGAAGAAGTGCCCAGTGTTCGCGCCTGGCTCGAGCGGGAGACCTGCGAGGCAGGACGCGTGGTGTTCAACGGCGTGCCGACGGGCGTGCGCGTGGACGAGGCGATGGTTCATTCCGGAGGCTGGCCGGCCTCGAGCAGGCCCGACACCACGGCGGTGGGCCCGCGAGCGATCGAGAGATGGTGTCGTCCTCTGTGCGTGCAGAACGCTCCGTCGGTCTGACGCTGTGTGCCGGGTCGAGGGAACGATCAGTCGTCGTGCAGCATGCGCTCGGCGGGGCTGTCCACGTCGTCGAACTGGCCGGACCGCGCGGCCCACGCGAACGCAAGCACACCCGCACCTGCGAGGAGGATCGCCAGCGGAACGACGATGTAGAGCACGCTCATGGTCTGTCTCCGAAGGTCCGCGATCGAAGAGAAACGCCCAGAGCGGTGAGCGAGCTGATCGGCATCACCACCGCCGCCAGGAGCGGATTGATCATCCCTGCTACGGCCAGCCCGGCGGCCGTCACGTTGTAAAAGAGCGAAACCCACAGGTTTCGTCGGATCACGATCATCGAACGTTCACAGCCGTCGAGCAGTTCGAGGATCGTCGCGATGCCCGGACGCGCGAGATAGACGTCGCTGGCGGCGAGGCTGGCCTCCGCGCCGGCGTGGACGGCGATGCCGACGTCTGCCGCGGCCAGCGCTGCCGCGTCGTTGACCCCGTCGCCCACCATCACCACCTTGCCCCTGCTCTTCAGGCCCTCGACGAGCGCGAGCTTCTGCTCAGGCGACTGACCCGCGAGGCACTCACCGGCGAGGAAGCCCAGGCTCTGTCCGACGTGACGCACCACGCGCTCGTCATCGCCCGAGGCGATCAGGAGCGTCCAGCCTCGCGAGCGCAGAGCCGCCAGTGTGGACCCGGTCTCTTCGCGCACCGTGTCGCCCAGCGCGGCCAAGGCGACAACGGTTCCGTTGATCGCCGCCAGCACCGGCGTGAGTCCGTCGGCGGCGAAGGCTCCGGCGCGCTCTGCCAGCGCGTGCGGATCTGCCGCCAGGCCGCGTACGAAGGGCACGGAGCCAACGACAAGGTTCACGCCATCCACCAGCCCGCGGATGCCCGCGCCGGTGGTCTGCTCGAGGTGGTCAACGCGGGGCGTGCGTGGTGCGTCTGGCTCTGCCAAGTCACGCGCGAGAGCACGGGCGATCGGATGGGTCGATCCCGACTCCAACGCCGCGATGAGCGGACGGATCGCGGCCGGGCCGATCCACTCGACCAGCGTGAGTCGTCCGTGCGTCAGTGTGCCGGTCTTGTCGAGCACCATGATGCCCGGAGTGGAGAGCGATTGGAGCGTGTCGCCGCCTCGGATGAGCATCTGGCGTCGTGCCGCCCTGCCCGTCGCGAGCGTCAGGACGATCGGCGTGGCAAGTCCGAGCGCGCACGGGCAGGTCACGACGAGGAGCGCGACGGCATGATCGACCGCGTGCGACGGCTCGATCGCCAGCCACACGCAGAGCGTCAGTGCCGCGAGCAGCAACATGCCGAGCGTGAACCAATGACCGGCCCTGTCGGCGAAGCGAACGATCGGCGCCCGGCGCGACGCACCTTCGCCGACCAGTCGCATCAGACGCCCGACGCGTGTCTCTTCACCCGTCGACTCGACGCGGACGCGCAGGACCGAGGAGAGGTTGACGCTTCCCGCCGCGACGCGCTCGCCGCGGCCGGCCCGAACGGGTCGCGACTCGCCGCTGAGAAGAGATTGATCGACGTGCGAATCGCCTTCGACGATGACCCCGTCGCACGGCACGCTGTCACCTGCGCGGACCTCGACGATCACGCCCGGCGTCAGCGCTTCGATCGGCACATCGCGGACGCCCGCATCATCGACGAGCCGCGCCCGTGAGGGGGTCAGCGAGAAGAGCAGTTCCACCTCGTCGGCGCTTGAGCGCTGCTGTCTGGACTGAAAGAAACGTCCGGCGAGCAGCGCAAAGACCAGCACGCTCACCGTGTCGAAGTAGATCTCCCCCTCGCCCTTGACGGTCGTATAGACGCTCCATGCGCCGCCCGCGAGCAGCGCCAGCGCGATCGGCACGTCGATGTGAGGCGTGCGGGTCCGGATCGCCGCCCACGCGCTCGTAAAGAAGACTCGCCCGGGCCAGGCCAGCGCGACGAGTGTCAGGATCATGCTCGACCAGCGGAAGAACTGGCGGTGCGCCGGGTCCATGGCATCGAACATGCCGGCGTAGAGAGCCGCGGCGAAAAGCATGACGTTTCCGGCGATGGCGCCGGCGGTGGCCAGCCGCACCAACTGACGACGATCCTCCCGCACACGACCTTCGCGGGCCTTGCGGTCCCGCGCGGGCTGGGGCGGATAGCCGATCGAGGCGAGAGTCGCGGCGATCCGCGAGAGTGCAACGACCGAGTCGTCCCAAGAGAGTCGCACGATGCTTCGGCGCAGGTCGAGGCGAGCCTCGATCAGTCCGGGCACCATGCGGGGCAGCCGCTCGATGAGCCACAGGCAGGCGGCACAGTGCACGCCATGCAGGAACAGATCGCAGCGGGAGACGCCGCCCGACGAACGGGTGTAGAGCGAGCGGAACGTGGGCTCGTCGAAGTCGGCGTAGGTGCGGTCGCTCGTGAGGGCGGGCGTGGTGTCGCCGAGGTTCTGGCGCAGCTCGTAGTAGCGCTCAAGTCCGCAGGACCGGATGACGGCGTACGCCGTCTCGCAGCCATGACAGCAGAACGCGGCGTCGGCTGCGGAGGTCGAAGCGGGCACGATCTGGCCGCAGTGCCTGCAGGACGTGCGCGCCGTCGCGGCGCGTCGGAGGGTCTGCGGAGCGTTGAGCGGGCCCGCATTAGCCACCATGGCACACCACGCTTTGCATCGTCGATGCTTCAGGCCCGTGCATCAGGCGGACGCGACCGGCCAGCGTCACCAACCCCACGGCCATCAGCAGGAGCGCGGTCGCAACAGGCAGATGCCGACGCATCGGCCCGAAGAGCGACTGCACACCAAGGCCCAGCGTCGCCATCACTGGAAGCGTGCCGAGCCAGAACGCACCCATCGTCAGGGCGCCTGTCGTCGGGTCCGCAGTCCCCGCGGCCGTAAAGACGAACGCATAGAGCCACCCGCAGGGGAGGCAGGTGGTGAGCATCCCGATGATCAGTGCGCGTCCCGCGGGGCTCCAGCGTCCGGCGTGTCCGTACGCGGATGCGATCACACGCGTCCAGGCGTGCGGCATCGGAGCCCGCGCGATCGGAACGCCCAGCACCTTCAGCATCGCGGCCCCGCCGAAGAGGATCATGACCACCCCCGCGATCATCGCCGCGGCCTGCTGAAGGCCGACGAGTTCGGCCCCCAGATTGACCGATCGACCCAGCAGACCGGCGAGTGCGCCGAGGGTGGCGTAGGAGATCAGACGACCGAGGTTGTACATCGCCAGTAAGGTGCCGCGCCCCGCGCGTGCGGACTCATCCGGGGCCACCGCCAGCGCGAGAAACGCGCCGCACATGCCGGCGCAGTGCAGACTGCCCAAGAGGCTCGCCACGAGAATGCCGCCGATCATCGTCAGCATGGAGTGCTCAACGGGCTCCGGGGGCCTGCACCTCAACGGTGCGTTCGTCGGTCATGATCATGTGAACCGCGTTGATCGACGAGCGCACGCGGTAGAGACCCGGGGGCCCGTCGGGCAGCGCCGCGCGGTACACGCCGCTGCCGTCGCCGATGAAGCGCACCGAGCGCACCGAAGCGGGGTCTGCCTCGTGCAGCACGGTGGTCTGAACATCGGCGCTGCGGATCGGCATGCCCCGCGAGTCGGACAGGGTGAGCACAAGCGTGCGCGACGGTCCCGCCGCCATCTCGACTTTCCAGCCCAGAGACCGGTTGATGCTCGCCTGACGTGCCGTGTCGTCCCAGCGCAGCGCTTTCTCGTAGTACTCCTTCTCGACGGCGGAGCCGCTCGAGGTCGCCGCGGCGTAGACCGTGATCGCGACGATCACCATGTTCATGCCCAGCAGCACGAAGATCGCCCAGGGCCAGAGGAACGACTTTGCTGCGTATTCGTTGGATGTCGGCGCCTGCGTGACGGTGCTCATGGCGTCTCCTTGGCGGGCAGCGGGCCGGGGGCCGACGCGGGGCCGGCCATGCGGAAGGGGACCGATCGTCGATAGCCCTGATCGTCGGCGATCGTCAGCGTGACGATCGCGCTGCCGCCGGCCGGGCCGAACGCCCCGACGTCGGCAAAGACCTGGGCGGGAAGGGTGCGTGACTCGCCGGGACGAAGTGTCGCGGGAAGTCCCTCTGCACGGAGCGAAGCGCCCTCGACGCCGCTGGCCTCGATCCGGATCGTGCGCGGCGTGGCGGTGCGGTTGACGAGCTTGACGTTGACCTGATTGGAGACGGCCCGCTCCTGCGCGTTGAGCGTGAACACGGCGCCGCGTCCGCGCAGCACGGTAATGTCCAGCGGTGACTGCGTGGCCAGAACGATGACAAAGGCCGAGAGCAGCGCGGTGAGGATGGCGGGGTAGACGATGACGCGCGGGCGCAGCCAGCGGAAGGGTTCGCCGCTCAGCGCGGCCTGCGACGAATAGCGGATCAGCCCGCGGGGTCGCCCGACCTTGTCCATGATGCTGTCGCAAGCGTCGATGCACTGGGTGCAATGCACGCACTCCATCTGCAGCCCGTTGCGGATGTCGATGCCGGTGGGGCAGGTGGTGACGCACATGTGACAGTCGATGCAGTCGCCCAGCACGGGAAGGGAGATGTCGGAGTCGGACTGCGAACGCGACTTCTTGCCGCGCGGCTCGCCGCGACGCGCGTCGTAGGAGACGATCAGCGAGTTGCGATCGAGCAGCACCGACTGGAAACGTCCGTAGGGGCAGGCGACGAGGCACGTCTGCTCGCGGAAGAACGTGAAGTCGAACATCATCAGCCCGGTCACCGCGGCCATGACGAGAAACGCCGTCGGATGCTCGAAGGGCGAGCGGGTGATCCACTGGCGCAGCTGCTCGACACCGACGAAGTAGGCCAGGAAGGTGTGCGCGAGATAGCAGGAGATCGCGAAATAGCAGGCGTACTTGAAGGCCTTGGCGAGGGGGCTTCCGCGGAAGCCGCCCCGGCGCGTGCGCCCCGGCGCACCCTCGAAGAGGCGCTCGATGGGCCGGTAGACAAACTCGAGGTAGACCGTCTGCGGGCAGGCCCAGCCGCACCAGACGCGGCCCAAGAGCGCGGTGGCGAGGAAGATCGTCACGAACACGCTGAGCATGAAGAGCGCGAGCAGAAGCGTGTCGGTTGGCAGGAAGGTGTAGCCGAAGATCGTGAAGTGGCGCGACGCCACGTCGAGCAGCACCAGAGGCTTGCCGTTGAGCGAGAGATAGGGAATCGCCGTGAACACCAGGATCAGCGCGTACGCGACGGCACGTCGACGATGCCAGAAGCGACCGGCGCTGAGCCTCGGCATCAGCCAGCGGCGTGAACCGTCCTCGTTCAATGTCGAGAGCACGCTGGGCGGGCCAAGCGCCGCAGCCGGCGCGACAGGTGACTTAGGTTCTTTCGATTCCTGCGGAGCAGCACTCACGATCGCCTCCCCGAAATCAGTCATCCGTCCGAACCAGGGCTTACTTCACGAAGGGCGGCAGCTTGTCCCCTTCCGGCGGCTTTGCGTTGGCGGGCGTCGTGCCGCGGAGCGTCAACGAGTACGCGGCCAGCAGCACGCGCTCCTTCTCCGAGAAGTTGTTGCGCCACGCCGGCATCGCGCCGTTGTTGGCGCCTTCGGTGATCACCTTGTAGAAGTCGCTGACCTGTCGGATGTTCTTGTAGTGGTCGTCGGTGAGGTTGGGCCCGTTGATGCCGCCGCCGTCGCGTGCGTGACAAGCGGCGCAGCTCGTGCGGAACGTTCCTTCCGCGACCTGCATGAGGAGCGTGTCCTTGGCAACCTCGAGAATGCCCTCTTCGGTCGGCTTGATGTCGCGGCCGGCGAAGAGGCGCTTGACCTCGGCGTTCTGAGCCGCGGTCCACACATCCCGTTCGCTCCACGCGACCGGCGCAAAGTGCCAGAAAGCCACGTAGATCACGCTGAAGACGACCGACGCGAAGAAGAGCAGATGCCACCAGCCCGGGGTCGGGTTGTCGTACTCGCGGATCCCGTCGTACTCGTGATTGAGCAGGTGGTCATGCTCGTGGCGCGGCTTTGCGGCTGGCGCGGCAGGGGCCTGCTCGGCGTGGCTGCTCTCTCGTGAGAAGGTCGTCATCGCGCGTCACCTTTCCCGGGAGTCACGGTCCCGTCCTCGAACGGCAGGTTGGCCGCTTCGTGCATCGCCTGCTTCTGGCCTCGCGCGAACAAGCGCACCGTGACCAGCACAAAGACCCCGAAGAAAAGCACGAGCGCCGCCTGGGGCCACAGATCCAGATCCATGAACGACATGAGCTGACTCATGCTCATCGCGCACCTCCGTTGGTCGATGTCGCACCGCTCGAACCCGCCGCCGCACCGGCTTCTGCGGTCGGCACGGGCGTGCCGGCGGTACTGGGGGAAGCGGTGGGGGTGGTGGGGGTGGTGGCAGGTGCTTCAGTCGGCGCGTCGGCCGGCTGGCTGATGTCCTTGCCCAGCCGCTGCATGTACGCGACCAGCGCGATGACCTTCTTGGTCTCCATGCCCGAGCGGCCGCCCTGCGCCACCAGTTCGGCTGCGAACTGACGCGCCTGGGCTCGGGCCATTTCGACGGCCTTGCCGTTCTTCACCGCTTCGCCGTAGGGCACGCCCAGCATCGCCATCACGTCTACGCGGCGCTGGATGCCCTCGAAGTCGATCTCCTGCTCGAGCAGGTGTGCGTACGAGGGCATGATCGACTGCGCGTTGAGCGCCTGTGGGTTCTCAAAGTGGCGGACATGCCAGTCGGTGCTCTGCTTGCCGCCCTCGCGCGCCAAGTCTGGGCCGATGCGACGGCTTCCCCACTGGAACGGATGGTCGTAAACGAACTCGCCCGGCTTGCTGTACTCGCCGTACCGCTTGGTCTCGGCCCAGATCGGGCGGATCATCTGCGAGTGGCAGTTGTAGCAGCCCTCGGCGATATAGATGTCGCGGCCGGCGAGTTCGAGGGGCGTGTAGGGCTTCACACTCGCGATCGTCGGCACGTTGGAGCCGATCAAGAACAGGGGGATGATCTCAAAGAGCGAGGCCAGCGCGACCGCGACGAGCGTGAGCACGCTGAACTTCAGCGGCCGGCGCTCCCACACGCGATGGAACCAGCCGGAGATGATCGCCGAGTCGATCTTCCGCGCCACCGCGAGGTTTCCGGCCAGCGCGCTCTCGGGGATCGGCGGGTCGACATACCGGGGCGCGAGCGCGGGCGCGGTGACGACGGGTTCGTCGTACTTTGCCGGACGGTGCGCCCAAGTCATGATCGCGTTCACGACCAGCAGGATGACGCCGAGGAAGTAGAGCGTCCCGCCAACGACACGCATCCAGTAGAAGGGCATCAGGCGCGTGACGGTCTCGAGGAAGTCGGGATACGCAAGGCGGCCGGATTCGTCAAAGGCGCGCCACATCAGGCCCTGGGTGATGCCGGCGGTGTAGATCGGGATGACGTAGAGCAGGATGCCCAGCGTTCCGATCCAAAAGTGCGTCGCCATCAGGCGCTTGCTCCAGAGGTTGGTCTGGAACAGGCGCGGCAGCAGCCAGTAGATCATGCCGAAGGTCATGAACCCGTTCCAGCCCAGAGCGCCCGCGTGGACGTGTGCGATGGTCCAGTCGGTGTAGTGCGAGAGCGAGTTCACCAGCTTGATCGAGAGCATCGGGCCCTCGAAAGTCGACATCCCGTAGAAGGTGATGCCCACGACGAAGAACTTGAGCACCGGATCGGCCGCCACGCGGTTCCACGCCCCGCGCAGCGTGAGCAGCCCGTTGATCATCCCGCCCCAGCTCGGCATCCAGAGCATCAGGCTGAAGACCATGCCCAGCGTGCTGGCCCAGGCGGGCAGGGCGGTGTAGTGCAGGTGGTGAGGACCGGCCCAGATGTAGATGAACACCAGGCTCCAGAAGTGCACGATCGAAAGCCGGTAGGAATAGACCGGCTTCTCCGCCGCCTTGGGCAGGAAGTAGTACATCAGCCCCAGGAAGGGTGTGGTGAGGAAGAAGGCGACGGCGTTGTGCCCGTACCACCACTGCATGAAGGCGTCCTGCACGCCGGCGTAGACCGAGTAGCTCTTGGTCAGCGAGGCCGGGATTGCGAGGCTGTTGAAGACGTGCAGCATGGTCACCGTCACGATGGTGGCGATGTAGAACCACAGCGCGACGTACATGTGCCGCTCGCGACGGATCGCCAGCGTCCCGAAGAAGTTCACCCCGAAGAAGCCGAGCCAGACCACCGCGATGGCGATGTCGATCGGCCATTCCAGTTCCGCGTACTCCTTGCCCTGCGTGATACCGAAGGGCAGGGTCAGGGCCGCCGAGACGATGATGAGCTGCCAGCCCCAGAAGTGCAGTTTGCTCAGCGTGTCGCTGAACATGCGGGTCTTGCACAGGCGCTGGGTGCTGTAGTAGATGGCGGCGAAAATCGCATTGCCGGCGAAGGCGAAGATCACCGCGTTGGTGTGGAGCGGACGCAGGCGTCCAAAGCTCGTCCACTCCATGCCGAGGTTGGCCGCCGGCAGCGCCATCTGCACCGCGATCAAGAGGCCCACCAGCATCCCGACGACGCCCCACAGGATGGTCGCCCCCACAAACAGCCGCACAATCGCGTCGTCGTAGGTAAAGGACTCCAGTCGCTGCTGCCCCCGTTCGCCGTAGGTCGCGGCGACGGTCGCACCCGGTTCGCTTGCGGCTGTCATGATCGAGCGGCTCCTCTGACTTTCGGGCCCACCGAGGACTCGGCGGCCTTCTCCTGACTAAAAGACAAGCATTTCGTCTATTACGATATCGGAGACTTGTATCCGTTGTCAACGGGAAGCCCTCAGATCGGGAATTTTTCAGAGAAACTGGTGGTTCTCTGGGCTCGACCCGGGGAATACCCGAAATCTTGCATGGAGGGGTTGAAATAAGACTTGCTGAATAGAATCTCTGTTTCTATGATGCTCCGGGAGTTCTCCATGCTCAGCCAAGCCTCCGGGTACGCCATCTCCGCCATGGGTCACATCGCCGCCGCGGGCGGCAAGCCCGTCCTGATCAAGGAGATCGCCGATGCCGCCACCATCCCGGCGCCCTACCTCGGCAAGATCATCAACGCCCTGGCCAAGCGGGGTCTGGTTCTGACGCAGCGCGGCGTGGGGGGCGGGGTGACGCTTGCGCGTCCGGCCACCGAGACCACCCTCATTGACGTCTGCATCGCGCTGGACGATCCGATCGCCCATCCCACCTGCATGCTCGGCACCGCCGAGTGTTCCGATGCGCGTGCCTGCCCCGCTCACAAGTTCTGGACGCAGCACCGCACCAAAGTCCTTGATTTCCTGAGCGAAACGAAGGTCGCGGACATTGCCGCGTTCGAATCAAGACGCCGCTGGAAGTCCGAGTTCGTCGCACTCGAACAGAGCGCACGCTCCAAAAACGGAACGCACTGACCAGCCTTGCCCCGCGGCGGGTCGCATCTTCTTTCCTGATCTCCCGTGCGACGCTCTCCCCTGCGCTGATCTCGAGCCGCCCCGGGCTTGGCGTGTGCGGCCGTTGGCTCACGCCGGCGCGGGCGGTGCGCCAGACCCCCAAAGCAGTCGCTGATGCCGCGCCGGTCAGGCGGCGTGGATGTCCCTCACGCCGCTCGATTGGGGCGGATGGGTCCTGCCCAAGGCGACCTGTGCGGTGAGCCGCGCTGTCAGGCGAAGGGCGAAGGGGGAGGGGGCGGGGCACGGCGGTGGGGGGTCCGAGATTTTTCTGATTTTCCGCGCCGAAAGCCGTTGACAGCACGGCGAGTTGCCGGTAGGTTGTAACTGTTTCATGTGTTTCAGTCGTTCCGTGCGAGGGAAACATGAGCAATGTCCGGAAGATCGCGAGCAAAGCAGGCGTGTCGATCGCAACTGTTTCGCGATCGCTGAACAACCACATCAACGTGGACCCGGCGACGCGTCAGCGCGTCTTTGAGGCCGCCGCCAGCGTCGGCTACAGCAAGATCCGGGCGACGCGCCCGGGGACGTCGACTGTGATTGCTTTGGCGTATCCGGGCGACATCGTGCGAGCGGACTACGGCGGGTTTGAGTCGGCGATGCTCTCGGGCATTCTCCGCGGCGTGAACGAGCAGCGTTTCGATGTCTGCGTGCTGTCGCTGCACCGCGACCTTGGGCCGGACGAGTCGTTTGGGCGGCTTCTCGATCGCAAGAAGATCGCGGGGACGATTCTCCGCGTTTTCGAGGACTCCCGCGATCTGGCGTACGAGTTGGCCGGTCCCGGGCGGCCGGGGATCGTCGTGGCCGACCGCTTCGAGCCGGCGTCGGGTGTGAACTTCATCTGCTGCGATTCGCGGGTTGATTCACGCCGCGCGGTGCAGCATCTGATTGACCTGGGGCATCGTCGCATCGCGTTGGGTGTGCACGCGGTGCGCGACACGGACCATGTGGATCGTCGCAACGGGTACGAGGACGCGCACCGGGACGCCGGACTTCCTTTGGATCCGTCGCTGGTGTCGGAGATCGTGGCCAGCCCCGAGGGAGGCGCCGGGCTGATCACGCGCCTCATGAGCTCGCCCACGCCGCCGACCGCGATCTACTTCACCGATCCGATGGCGACGATCGGCGCGCTTCGTCGGTGCCTGGAGATGGGGGTTCGCGTTCCTCAGGATCTGTCGATCGTCGGCTTTGACGACAGCGACACGCGCAAGCACACGTTCCCGAGCTTCACGGCGGTGGTGCAGGACGCGGAGATGCTCGGATTCGAAGCCGCCCGATGGCTGACCCGCAAACTCGCCAATCCGGGCGATGCTTCTTTGCAGTCTCTGCAGGTGGTTCGTCCGACGCGGCTGGAGATCAACCAGACGACCGGGCGCCCCACGCGTGAGCTGTGTCGGGTGCTACCCGACGGCACGCGAGTTCCCGTTCCCGCCGTGCAAGTTTCGCAATCACAACGCCAAACGCACTAGTCCACGTCCGCGGTTCGTCGCGGGCGCCTGCCCGTGAGACGAACACGATTCTCGGAGCAGGCCATGCAGAAACCGACGCGTCCATCGAAGCTAGGCCGGGCAGACGGCTTCACGTTGATCGAACTGCTTGTTGTGATCGCGATCATCGCGTTGCTGATCGGGATTCTGCTGCCTGCGCTAGGCAAGGCCCGTCAGTCGGCGATCGAGCTCAAGTGCACGGTCAACCAGCGACAGATCGTCAGCAGCCTCCTGGCCTACGCCAACGACTTCAAGCAGCAGTTCCCGCCCATCCTCAATGAAGCGGTCGATGTCTCGAACGGCAAGATCAGCATCATGTGGCACGACGAGGTGCGCATCGGGCGATACCTGCCGCAGATCGACAAGTCGAACCTCACGGCGACCAACGAAAAGAACAACACGGTCGGCGGCGGTGTGATGGTCTGCCCGAACCATCCGCAGGGCGGCCGCTCGTACGTGATGAACTTCTGGGCCGCCTCGGCCACCACGTTCGAGCCGGGCAGCCGCCAGATCCCGACGCGCGTGTACAAGCCCGGGGGCGATCCGCGCCCGATCAACATTCTGGATCGTGAGCGCGGGACGGCGTTTGATGCGAGCGTGGACTTTGCCGGGCGCATGATCCTCGTGGGCGAGGGCTGGTCGTTCTTTGGCTCGGAGATCACGCCTACGCAGCCCGCCGATCAGCAGCGTTGGTTCACGGTCGCCGACTTCGGTCGCGAGGCTCGCCGCAACGGCGGGCGCTTCCACGTCGCCAGCCGCTTCGGCGCCGGCGGCCTGCCTTCGTCGGCGATTGCGTTCAACCCGCGCTCGCCCGAGATGTCCGAGGGTCGCACGGCCCAGGACTTCCAGAGCTACATCCCGTGGTATCGCCACCCGCGCCGCAACCGCGAGTTTGCCGCGATCCGCGGCTCATCGCCGATCGCGTTTGTCGACGGGCACGTCGCGACCTGGCAGCCACAGCTCCTCTTCAACCGAACGACCGAGCCGGCCCGCAGCACGCTGCAGGCGACGTGGTCGCTCCTCGACTACGCCCTCGACGGGAATCGTCCCTGAGTTTCGTTGTCGCCGCGCCAGGATGGGCGCGGCGTGTTCCGCACCGAAGCGATCGTCCCCGCCTCCGAATCGCCCCCAAGGGAGAGACAAACAAGCCTCGGGCGTGACGGGAGCGGCAGAAGTTGTGGTGCACCGCTGGTGCACATCGATCCAGAGTTCGTGGTTTTTCTTGTCAAGGAGTCCGTTATGAAAGTTCGTCGTGCGTACACGCTGGCTTCGGCGCTTGCCTTCGCCGCGGCCCTCTCGGCCCAAGGCGTCGTGGTGAAAGTCAACGATTCGACCGCCGGATGGAACGCGTTCATGAACGTGTTTGAACTGCCGTCCAACGGCGGCGGGTACGTGTTCGGAAGCCCCTGGGCGATCTCCGATCTCCGCGCGGTCTTTGACGATTCGACCAACAAGCTCACGCTGTTCCCCAACAGCATCGGCGACGCGAATCCGTTCTGGTATCTGCCCGCCGGCGGGCCCGGCTCGACGGGCAACAAGCAGATGGATGCGGTGCTCTACCGCGAGTCGCTCGACGGCTCGATGAGCGACACGACGGTGACGTTCACCGGTACCGTGCTGTCCAATTCGTTCGCGGGCTCGCACACGGCCCGCGCGTTCATCCGCGATTTCGCGCCCGGCTTCACGTCGTTCAACGAGTCGTCGGTCGTTCTGGCGCCCGGAGCCTTCTCGATCTCGCTCGACACCCAGCCCGGCGCGGGACGCATCGTGCAGTGGGGCTTCTCCGTCACCGGCCCGTGCGTCTGGATCACGGACATCGCCCCCATCGGCTTTGCTGAAGTTCGCACCGAGGCGGTTGTCACGACCAACCTCTTGACCAACGGCAGCTTCGATCGCCCCGCCGCGTTCGACGGCTGGGTCCCCTTCAACAACGCCTTCAACGAGGCGCAGCCTTTCGCGCGCTCGGCGCCCAAGACGGCCAAGTTCTTCGGCCCCTTCTTGGGTGTGGAGGCCGCTTCGGGCGTCTACCAGCAGATTCCCGCTCAGCCGGGCAATCGCTTCCGCGCCACCGTGCAGTGGTACAACCCCAGCGCCGAGCCCATCGCCGGCTCGAACACGACCGCGATGAACGTGGAGTGGCGCGATGAGAACGGCGACCTGATCGGCTTTGAGACGTCCCCCGGCCTCACCGCTCTCTCGCCCACCAACACCTGGATCGCCCGAGAGCTCACGACCGGTCCGGCGCCCGAGGGCACCTTCTCCGCTCGCTACACCCTCGTCTTCGTGCAGCCCAACGCCGAAGGCGGCGCGGCTCACGCCGATGACGCGTTCATCGAACGCCTCATCCTCCCCTGCCCGGCCGATCTCAACGGCGACAACCAGGTGGACAACGGCGACTTCGTGCTCTTCGCCAACGCCTACAACATCTTCGACTGCACCGACCCGGCGATGCCCGCGGGCTGCCCGTCGGACTTCAACGCCGACCAGTTCGTCGACAACGTCGACTTCGTGACCTTCGTCACCGCCTACAACGAGTTCCTTTGCCCCTGATTTCGCTCACGTGCTCGCACGATCGCGGGCTGAGCGTCGGAATCTGATTTCCGGACTCCCTTGATGGGCGCTTCGGGCGCCCGTGCAGACCCCGGCGGTCGGTCCACCCAGAAAGGACCGGCCGCCGGGGCTCGTGCACGAACAGTTTTCGCGTTTATCACTTCGGCCTTGCGTTGGGCCATCACTTCGGCGAGGACGACGATCAGCGCTCCCGTCCGCCAACTTCGCGACCGGCTTCCGGCCTGGCTCTCGCCCGGTGCCGCGGTGATCGCCTTGCTCGCGCTGGTCTCAACGATCGGCGTGGCCTTGACGCCCGACCGCGCCAGCCAGGGCCGCGTGATGTGGACCTTCGCCGCGGCCCATCACGTCATGTACGTCGATCGCGTGCGCGCCTGGAACGCGACCCGATCGCCCAAGATCGACCTGAGGCTCATCAGCCTGCCGGCCCTGGAACGCCGGATGCTCTCGGCGTTTCTCGGCGGCGTGCCTTCGGCAGACCTGATCGAGATCGAGAGGCGAGCCGCGTCGCGTGCCTTCGCCGGCCCGCTGAGCAGCGTGGGCTTCTACGACCTGACCGACCGTTTGCGCGAAGAAGGGCTGCTCGACGCGATCAACGCGCCGAGCTTCAGCCCCTGGACCAGCCGTGGGCGTGTGTTCGGCCTGCCGCACGACGTACACCCGGTCATGCTCGGCTATCGCGCCGATCTGGTGGAGGCTGCGGGCATCGATGTCTCGAAGATCGAAACCTGGGAGGACTTCGCTCGCGAGTTCTCCAAGCTGCAGGTCGACGCCAACGGCGATGGGCAGCCCGACCGCTACGCGCTCAACATGTGGGAGACGCACAACGACCACCTCGAGCTGCTGCTGGCGCAGGCGGGAGGCGGTTTCTTCGACGAGAGCAACCGGCTGACGATCGACTCGGCGATCAATGCGCGTGTGCTTGCGACGATCGTTACGTGGGTGGCCGGGCCGTCGCGCATCGCCTCCGACGCGCCGAACTTTTCGGCCGCGGGAAATCGGCTCAAGGCCGAGGGCTACGTCGTGGCGAGTTTCTTTCCCGACTGGATGGGCGACATCTGGGAGCACGAGATTCCCAGCCTGTCTGGCAAGATGAAGTTGATGCCGCTGCCGGCGTGGGAGAAGGGCGGTCGTCGCACGAGCGTGTGGGGCGGAACGATGCTGGGCATCCCGCGGACGGCGGTGCGGACGCCGGAAGACTTCGAGCAGCTGTGGGGCTTCGCGAAGGAGCTTTACCTCTCCGAGGAGTTCACCGAGATCCTCTATCGCGAGGGGGGCATCATCACGCCGGTGAAGGCGCACTGGGCGAGCCCGCTCTTTGACGAGCCCAGCGCGTACTTCTCCGGACAGCCCGTCGGGCGCATGTACATCGGCCTGGCGCCCGATGTGCCCGGACGCAACAGCTCGCCGTACAACACGCTGGCGATGAACCGCGTGGCGGACGCGCTGGTGCGGCTTGCGGAAGAAGCCCGTCGCGAAGGCATCTACGACCTTCCCTCGCTGGAACGTCGCGCGTCGGAGTTGCTGCGCCGGGCGCACGCGCAGGTGGCCGATCAGATCGCCCGCAACGTGTTCCTCGCCGAAGAGTCCGGCGGAGGTGGCTCGTGAACCGCGCGACGGGCACCGTGACAGCGCGGGCGGCGACGGCTCCGTGGGTTTTCCTCGCCCCGTTCCTGCTGTGCTTTGGCGTCTTTACTGTGTACCCGCTGGTGCAGGCGGTCGTGCTTTCGACGCAGACGACCTTCGGGCCCGGGGCGACGCGCTTTGTGGGCACAAACAACTTTGAGGCGATGCTGCGCGACCCGCTTTTCTGGCGGGCCTGCTCCAACACGCTGATTTACACGCTGGGGTCGCTTTTCGTGCAGCTTCCGCTGGCGCTCGGGCTTGCACTCCTGCTCGAGTCGCCCAACCTGCGCGGGCGCTCGTGGCTGCGTCTGGTTCTCTTCTCTCCCGCGATGGTGGGCGTCGTCTTTGCGGCGATGATGTTCAGCCTCATCTTCGAGAAGCGCACCGGCCTGCTCAATCAGGTCCTGCACGCGATCCTCGCACCCGTGGGCATCACCTGGGATCTTGACTTCGGCTGGCTGCAACAGCACGTCATGCTCGGCCTGGTGGTTGCGAGCCTGTGGATGTACGTCGGCTTCAACATGACTTTCTTTGCCGCGGCGCTCCAGAACGTCCGCCGCGATCTCGTCGAGGCCGCGATCGTCGACGGCGCCGGGCCCCTGAGCCGTTTCTGGAACGTGACGGTCCCGGCGATCCGCCCGGTGGGCGGCTTTGTCGTGCTGATGAGCGTGATCGGGAGCTTTCAGCTCTTTGAGCTGCCGTACATCATGTTCAGCAGTTCAGCCGGTCCCGACAACAGGGCGCTGACGATCGTGATGTACCTCTACCAGAACGGCTTTGAGCTGGGCGATCTGGGCTATGCGACCGCCATTGGCTGGGCGCTGGCGGTGGTGCTCGTCGGCTGTGCGGCGGTGCAGCGGTTCCTGGCCCGCGGCGAGGAGGCAGGGTCATGAACCTCCGTCTCTCGCGTGCACTTGGCTGGTGCGTGACGCGATCGCTCCTCGCGATCGCGGTGGTGGTCACGCTCCTGCCCTTCGTGTGGCTTGTTGCGTCGAGCTTCAAGAGCAACGAGGAGTTCTTCCGCTCCACCTTCCTCCCGATGCGAGAGGGCTCCTGGTCGATCGCGTGGGAGCGGCTGAGCGTCGAGGCGTATCGGCGACTCTTCGCCGAGGCGGACTTCGCCACAGGGCTTCTCAACTCGATTTTCCTTTCGTCGGTCACCGGCGTGCTCGCGACGCTGGGCTGCGCCATGGGCGGGTACGCTCTGGCCAAGTTCAACTTCCGCGGGCGTCGGTTCTGCACGATCCTGGTGCTCGCGGCGGTGCTGATCCCGGGCCCGCTGCTCCTGGCGCCGGGGTATCAGTTGCTCTACAACCTCGGCCTGCTGGACACCTTTGCCGGGCTGATTCTTCCGGCGATCGCGCCGGCCTTCGGCGTCTTCCTGTTCCGTCAGGCGGTGATCAGCGGCGTGCCGACCGAGCTGCTCGAGGCCGCCCGCATCGACGGCGCCGGCGAGTATCGCACGTTCGTCGTGGTGGTCATGCCGCTGCTGCGTCCGATGATCGGAACGTTCCTGATGATCACGTTCCTGGGGGTGTGGAACAACTTCATCGGGCCGCAGGTGGTGCTTCAGAGCGCGGACAAATTTCCGCTGTCGGTGGCGGTGGCCGAGCTCAAGCGCGGATACTACAGCGACTACGGGCTTCAGATGGCCGGCACGGTGGTCTCCATCCTGCCGGTGATGGTGCTGTTCCTGTTGATGCAGAAGGATTTCGTGTCAGGCCTTGCGGCCGGGGCCGTGAAAGGTTGAGTTTCGCGGCTGACGTGCTGTTCGAAGGAGGATGTATGTTCCCCGCAGGATTCGCATGGGGTGCCGGATCGAGTTCCTATCAGATCGAGGGGGCCGTCACACAGGACGGTCGCCAGGACTCGATCTGGGACGCGCTTTGCCGCAGGTCGGGAGCGATCCACGGCGCCGAGACGGGCGCGGTCGCGTGCGATCACTACAACCGGTTTGCCGAGGATGTGGCGCTGATGAAGCGCATCGGTCTGCGAGCCTACCGCTTCAGCATCGCGTGGCCCCGTGTCGTCTCGGCCGGATCGGGAGTTGTCAACGAGAAGGGCTTGGCGTTCTACGACCGCCTTGTGGACGCGCTGCTCAACGCGGGCATCGAGCCGTGGATCACGCTGTACCACTGGGACATGCCGCAAACGGTCTTCGAGCGAGGCGGGTTGCTCAACCGCGACATCGCGCAGTGGTTCGCGGATTACTCCGTCGCTGTGGTTGATCGACTGAGCGACCGCGTGAATCACTGGATCACCATCAACGAGCCGCAGGTCTTCATCTCGCTGGGCTATGGCGACGGGAAGCATGCGCCCGGGCTGCGTCTGTCGATCCCCGAGCAGTTGCTTGCGGCTCACAACTGTCTGCTGATGCACGGCCGTGCGGCGCAGATCATCCGCTCGCGCGCCAAGAAGCGTCCGCTGATCGGGTGGGCGCCGGTCGGGCGGGTCGAGTATCCGTTGGTCGAGACGCCTGAGGAGATCGAGGCCGCGAGGACGGCCACCTTCGCCTTCCGGGACAAGAACTTCTGGAGCAACAACTGGTTCGGCGATCCGGCGATTCTGGGCCACTATCCCGAAGACGGGCTTCGACTGTTCGGCTCCGATATGCCCAAGATCGACCCGCGCGACATGGACGTGATCAAGCAGCCGCTCGACTTCTTCGGGCTCAACATCTACTCGGGCACGCAGATCCGGCGCGGGCCTGCGGGTCAGCCCGAGGTGGTGCCGTATCCGCCGGGCTTCCCGACCACGACGATGCGCTGGGCCGTCGCTCCCAAGAGCCTGTACTGGGGGCCGCGATTCCATTATGAGCGGTACAAGCTGCCGATCGTGATCACCGAGAACGGCATGGCCGGGACGGACTGGGTGCAGAGCGATGGTCGCGTGCACGACGCGCACCGGATCGATTTCACACGCCAGTACTTGCTGGAGCTCGCCCGAGCGTCGAGCGACGGCGTGCCGGTGCGCGGGTACTTCCACTGGTCGGTCATGGACAACTTCGAGTGGGCCGAGGGCTACAAGGAGCGCTTCGGGCTTGTCCACATCGACTACGCCACGCAGAAGCGCACGCTGAAGGACTCGGCGTACTGGTACGCCGAGGTCATCCGGACAAATGGCGACCATCTGAGCGACGAGTCGCCCTATCTGAACATCGATGCACCCAGAGAGGCGGGCGCATCTGCGCCGGATGTTGAACCCGAGGCCGACGGACACGCGAAGCGGATGATCGAAACCAAGTCTTCTGTGGGAAGGGGAAACGCGCTGTGAGCAAACTTTGTCGATGGACCACGTTGGCGATCGCGGGTCTGGCGTGCGCGCCGGCCCTGGGTCAGGATGTTCCGGGCTGGCGCATGACCTGGTCGGACGAGTTCAACGGTTCGACGTTGGACCCCACCAAGTGGCGGGCTGAAGATGCCGCGCTGGTCAAGAACAATGAGCAGCAGTACTACAGCCCGGCGAACGTCTCGCTGGTGAACGGGGAGCTGGTGATCCGCGCGGAACGTCGCTTCCAGGGCGGGCGTCCGTTCACGTCGGGGCTTGTTGAGAGCATCAACCGCTTCTCGCAAGCCTTCGGGCGCTTCGAAGCGCGGATGAAGCTGCCGCGCACGCAGGGCCTGTGGCCGGCGTTCTGGATGCTCCAGCAGGCGGGCGGCTGGCCGCCCGAGATCGACATCATGGAGTTGCTCGGGCACCAGCCCACGACGGTGTACATGAGCAACCACTGGGGCGTCTGGCCCAACAACGCGTGGCGCACGACGTCGTTCACCGGGCCTGACTTCACGCAGACGTACAACACCTTCGCCGTCGAGTGGTGGCCGGACCGGCTGGACTTTTTCGTCAACGGCTTCCGTCGCGCGACGCACGTGCAGAACGTGCCGCAGACTCCGTTCTACATCATTCTGAACACGGCTGTGGGGGGCCTGTGGCCCGGCAATCCCGATACGACGACCGTGTTCCCGCAGTTCATGAACGTCGATTGGGTGCGGGTGTATCAGCCCATCCTGCAGAACGCGAGCTTTGAGTCGCTCGGGCCGGGCGTGAACGCGCCGATGTTCGGCTGGAACGCGTGGGGCAATTCGTCGCTCGACCCGGGAGTCGGGCGGACCGGCGGAAACTCTGTCAAGATCTTCGGCAACTTCAGCGGCGGCTTCAACAGCAGCGGCGTCTTTCAGGAGATCAACGCGACCCCCGGGCGGCGCTATCGCGCTTCGGCCTCATGGCTGACGCCCGGAAATGACCGCATCCTCAGCCCCAATTTCGCCGCGATCAACATCGAGTGGCGCAACGCCGCCGGCTCGATGATCTCGTTCGTATCCACCACCGGCATCACGTCCACATCCGCGCTCAACACGTGGCTCGACAGCGAAGTCCGCGGCATCGCGCCCGCGGGCACCACGCGCGCCCGCGTCGTTGCCATCTTCCTTCAGAACAACAACGCCGGCGGCTCGGTGCGGGTCGACGACATCGACCTGCGCGAGGTCTTCTGCCCCGCCGACTTCAACGCCGACTGGCAGGTTGATCAGGGCGACTTCGTCCAGTTTGCGGCGGCGTACAACGACTTTCTCTGCGACGCCTCCTGCCCGGAGGATCTGAACGGGGACAGCGTTGTGGACAACACGGACTTCGTCATCTTCGCGCAGGCGTACTCCGAGTTCCTTTGTCCCTGAGGCCCGGCCGCGCCCGGCTCCGGGTGATGGATGGAGTCCCAAGCATGCTCCGACCGACTCGCTCCGTGCTGGCCTGGGCGATCATGGCCGCGTCTTCGGTGTGTTCGCTCGTGGCCGTCGCGGCTCAGCCGGGAGGGCAGACCCGTTTCCGCGTGGAGCCCGACGCGCGGGGCGTGTGGTCGTTCGTCGCGCCGTCGGGCGAGCGATTCGTCTCGCTTGGGATCAACAACGTGTCGCCCTGGCCGCACGAGCCGCGCGAGGGCACGCGCTACTACGACGCGGCCCGACGTCAGTTTGGGGGCGATCTGTCGCGCTGGGGGGCGTCGGTCGCGTCGCTGCTGCGTGGGCACGGCTTCAACACGCTGGGATGCTGGAGTTCACTCGAAATCCCGACCGACGCCCGCGCGCCCCTATACCGCACGCACATTCTCTACATCGCCGGGCACGCGCAGGACCGCCCGCTGCTCGCTCTCGCGCCCGACTTTGAGCAGATCGTCCGGACCAACACGCGCGAGGCGATGAAGGGCGTCAAGGACCGCGAGAATCTCATCGGTGTGTTCCTCGACAACGAGGCCGCATGGTGGGGAAAGACCGCGTGGGACAAGCTTCCGACCTACACGCTCCTGGACGTCGCGCTCGAGAAAGACACCGCGGGCGTCGCCCGGCGCGCCGCTGTCGACTTCCTCCGCGCTCGCCACAAGACCCCCGCGGCACTGGGCGAGGCGTACGCGAGGCCGCTGGCTTCGTGGGACGGCGTTGACGCGGCCTTTCTGCGGGGTGCGGCGACTCCCGCCGCGCTCGCCGATCGAACCGCGTTCACCGCGATGGTCGCAAGCCGTTTCTTCGAGCGCGCTGTGCCGGTGGTGCGGAAGGAATTGCCCGACATGCTGCTGCTGGGCGTGCGCTTTGCCGGCGACGCGCCCGATGCGGTGATCGAAGCGGTCGGACGACATGTCGACGTGATGAGCGTCAACATCTACGAGCATCGTCCGCGTGCGAGCGTCGAGCGACTCACGCGCATGTGGGTGCTCGGCCGACGCCCGATCATGGTCACCGAGTGGTCCTTCCGCGCCCGCGAGAACCAGAGCGGCAATCCCAACTCGCGCGGCGCAGGTCCCGTGCTCGAAACCCAGGCGCAGCGAGCTGCCGCGTACAGCGCGACCGTCGAGGACAACCTCGCCTGGCCCATGGTCATCGGCATGCATTGGTTCGAGTTCTCCGATCAGTCGCCGCAGGGCCGATTCGACGGCGAGGATTCCAACTACGGCGTGGTTGACGTCGACAACCGGCCGTACGAGGCCCTCCTCGCGGCCATGAAGGCGACGCACGACCGCGTTCCCGGCATTCGCGCGTCCATCTCCCGCACCGCTCCGACCGAACTTCCGCCCCCCGCCCGCATCGTCTTCGCCCCGGGACAGTTTCCCGATCGTCCCCCGACTCTCGATCTGCTCGCGGCCCCGACCCGCGACCCAGAGACGTGGTCGGCACCGGACGCCGGCGCTGGGTGGTCGCGTCGGGGCACCGCCCTGGTCATGGGCTACGACGCGGGCGAGCAGTGGGGAGCGGGGCTCAACGTCTTCGGCCCCGCGACAAGCCGCACGTCACGAGGCCCCGCCGAGATCACCGACCTCGACGGCTACAGCACGCTGGTCTTCGAGATGACGGCCCCCAAGGGACTCATGTTCAACGCGACGCTGGTCGAAGCCGGAGCCGATTTTCCCGGACGCTCGTCCTACGACTCCGGCACCCCGGCCGACGGCGAGGCGTATCAGTCACGCCCCTTCTTCGGCACCGGCGAGCGCCAGGTCGTCCGGATCGATCTGGGGGAACTCGACAAGCAGACCGGCTTTGGCAACCAAACAGGCAACAACCGGGTCGACACCATGGCGGTGCGCACGCTGGGCCTCCATCTGCAAGGCACGCCCCGTCGTGGCGAGGTTGTTCTTCACCGCATCACGCTCGAGAAGTAGGGCCCGGTATCGCGAAGCAGGAATACGGAAGCGAGCGCTTTGTTTCAGGGCAAAGACCGTCAGTTTCATCGACAAAACAGGCTGTTTTCAGTTGGTGGACGCGGGTGAATTCGGTACGTTGAAGGGGTGAGGTGATCGGTTTTCCGTCCGACTCCTTTCCCAGTGTTCGGGAATCGCACAAGCATCTGGAGAGAGATCATGAGCAAGAGAATCGCTGCTGTCGCGGTCGTTGCCTTCGCGGGCGCGACCATGTCGTCTCAAGCCGCCGTCGTTGGCGTCGATCCGTCGACCGCGAACTGGCTCGGCTTCATGAACGTCTTTGACCTTCCCTCCGCCGGCGGCGGATTCGTCTTCCCGTCGCCGTGGGGCGTCTCCGATCTGCGCGCGTCCTTCGACGACGCCAACGGCAAGCTGACCTTCAAGCCCGCCACGATCTCCACGAGCGATGCATTCTGGTATCAGGGCGGCTCCGGCGGCCCCGGTGCTCTTGGCAACAAGATCATGGAAGCCAACCTCTACCAGCAGAAGAGCGACGGCAGCCTCAGCGGCACCACCGTCACCTTCAACGGCACCGTCCTCTCCAACAGTCTTGCCTCCGGTTACTCGGCCTTCCTCTTCATCCGCGACTTCGCCCCGGACTTCTCGTCGCTGAATCAGGCGATCATCCCGCTCTCGGTCGGCTCGTTCAGCTTCAGCCTCAACACTGCCGCCGGCGTCGGTCGCAACGTTCAGTGGGGCATTCAGGTCGTTGGTCCCAACCTCTGGCCGACCGACGGCGATAACTTCGGCAAGGTCGTCCTGGCACTCATCCCCGCCCCGGGCACTGCCGCTCTCGGCACCATGGGTCTGCTCCTCGCCGCCCGTCGTCGTCGCTGAGTCTCTGAGCCGCATTCGTTTCCGCGGCCTCTCACTTCAACACGCCCCCCCTCCAAAGAGGTCGGCCGGCTCTGCCGGCCGATTTCTCTTTTGCGACGACGCACCCACAGGCCCCGCGCGAGACGTGCGACGAACGCGAGCTGCGCGACGGCTCCAGCCGTGCCCCAGATGACGAAGCCCTCGACAACGCTCCCGCCGCCAATGCACCGTGACCCGAGCCGTCCGCGGCAAGCCGGATCGAAGAACTCGAGACACGCCGTCCCGCTTGCGCGGCCGGGAGAAAAGCTGTGAGCCGGAAGGTCGTGTCGCGAACCCGCGCGACAGGCAAGCGCACGAAAAAAGCCCGGCGAACGGGCTTTGCTGATCAAGCGGAGAGGGGGGGATTCGAACCCCCGAAACGGTTGCCCGTTTACGCGATTTCCAGTCGCGTTCCTTCAGCCTCTCGGACACCTCTCCGGCGAAGGGGGGAACTGTAGAACCGACTTTCGGCTCTTTCTTCCGGCCCGCTTGCGTCTTGACGCAATCGACACGCGGTTTGCCCCGGCCTCTCTTGGCGGCTTGCGTCTCGGCGAGTGATCGTTGTCGGGCGGCCTCGTGGCTTCGGGTGCGTCGCGTTCTTGCCAGCGGGGCGGGCGCGTCCGACCCGCATGCATCGGCTTGCCTCGGTACTGTGTCAGGCGGGCGCGGCACGAAACAGGCCTAGGCGTGTCAGCAGGTTGGACCCGACTTGGTGCCGCAGGCACCACGCCGCGATCAGCCAGCCAAGGCCCGCTCCGATCAGGACGTCGCTCACATAGTGCGCACGCAGGACGACCCGGGCGACACAGACAACGACAACCAGGAAGAGACAGAGCGGGCGCAGGCGGGGGTAGTAGGCGCACAGGACAAAGCCCATGCACGCCGCGGCCATCGCGTGGCTGGAGGGCATGGACCACAGGTCGCTGAGCCCGCGGGTGCCCAGTTGCCACGCGTGCACCAGCCCGACCGTGCCGTCGGCGCTGACTTCCACTGGATACTTGCCCAGCGGCCCGAGGAGGTGGTGGGGGTCTGCGAAGAGCGGGCGGGGCCGACCGAGGATCATCTTCAGGAGATTGCCGCTGAGCCCCACGATGACGGCGGCCATGGCCCAATCGGCGATCCTTCGGCGCAGGATCTCACGCGGCGCGGGGTCGAGCAGCAGGACGAGCAGGCAGGCGATGACGATGCTCGAGATGGCGCCAAACTGCTGGAGGAATTCCAGCTCGCGCCGAAAGTCGCCGCCCGGCCGCCAGCGTGTGGTCCAGTCCAGAACCAGCGGATCGATGCCGACGCTCAGAAGCCCGAGCATGATGAGCGTGGCCGCACCCCACCTCCGCCTTGCACGGCGCTCCACTGACCAGAGTTGAGGATCGATCTGCACGCTCGGGATTGTTGACCTCGTCCGAGCCCGGGCGCGGCGAGGAAAGGCTCGTACTCTTGGGTCGCTCGTGAATGCCCGCCGCTTCAGCCCGTTCTGGTTGCCTCGTCTCGCCCGCTCGGCGTGGGCGCCGGTGGCGCTGATTGTGATCTGCGTGGCGGCGTATCTGCCGGGGCTGCGGGCCATCCCTCCGATCGACCGCGATGAATCGCGCTTCGCCCAGGCGAGCCGCCAGATGTTCGAGAGCGTGACGCTGCCCGAGCACCAGCGCACAGCCGTGTATCACGACGGCGGGCTGATCGTCCCTTACGTCGACGACCGCCCGCGCCTCAACAAGCCGCCCTTGATCTACTGGCTGCAGTCCGCCAGCGCCTGGTTGGCGACCGGCGGCGATCCGACGCGTGACGCGATCTGGATGTACCGCCTGCCGGGCGTGCTGTGCACGGTGGGCGCTGTGCTGGTCACATGGAGGCTCGCGCGGCGACTCACCGGCCGCCTTGCCGCGTTCCTCGCCGCCGCCGCGCTGGCGATCAGCCCCGTCGTGGTGCTCGATGCGCATCAGGCCCGGGCCGATCAGCTCCTGTTGCTCACGGTCGTGCTCACGCAGTACCTGCTTTGGCGCGTTCTTTCGGGTGAGCGATCAACGCGGATCGTGGTGGCGTTGTGGGTGATGATCGGCGTTGGCATCCTGGCCAAGGGGCCCATCACGCCTCTGATCGCCGTGCTCACGGTGCTGGGCGTGGTGGTGTCTCGTCCCCGGGCCGCCTCGGCGGGGCTTTGGCGAGCGCTTCGTCCGATGCTGGGGCTTGTGATCGTGGTGGCGATCGTCGCTCCGTGGGTCGCGGGAGTGGCGGCACATGTCGGCTTCGAGAAGTACGCCCGCATCGTCTTCGACGAAACCCTCGGACGCAGCACCGAGCCCAAGGAAGGTCATTGGGGACCGCCCGGGTATCACCTCCTGCTGGTCTTTTTCCTGCTCTGGCCCATCTCGCTCGCTCTGCCGAGCGCGGCGGTGATCGCGGTGCGGCGCTGGCGCTCGGGCGCAGGCTCGGTGCTGACGCGCGTCCGAAGCGCGATGACGCGATACCCCGCGGACTGTTTCCTCCTCGCCTGGATCGTGCCGGCCTGGGTTGTTTTCGAACTGGTCAGCACCAAGTTGCCTCACTACGTCCTGCCCGTTTACCCCGCGCTGTGCATCCTCGCGGCCCGGGCCGCCGTCTGGCTCCAGCGCGGCTTCGCCGCACGCCACAAACGATCGCTCGTGCATGTCGAGCGGCTGTGGTTTGGCACCGGGCTGGTCGTTCTGCCCGGGGTGATCCTGCTCGCGCTTTCGATCCCCTGGTGGACCGAGGGAACCGGTTTCTCGCTCGGATGGCTCGCCGGCGATCACCTGCCCCGGGCACCGGGGCTTCTTGCGCTGGGCGCGATCATCGTGATCGGGCTGGCCTCGCTGCGACTGCTCCTGGGTGCCGGCAGACGCCTTGAGCAAGGGCGTCCGGTCGACGCGCTGGTGCGCGGCGGTCTGGCTCTGGTTCTGACCTTCGGCGTGCTGCTTCAGATCGTCGCTCCGCACGCGCTCTCGCTTTCCACGCGGGTCGACCGGATTCTGCGGGCCGCCGATGAGTCTCGCACCCGTCCTGTGCTGCTCGTTGGCTTCCAAGAGGACAGTTTGGTGTACCTCACCCGAGCCCGGAGCGAGCGTCTCACGCTCGAGCAGTTGTCGACGCGCCTCGAGAAGGATGTCCAGCCGCTGCTGGTGCTCTCCGAGCGACTGCTTGCGCAGGTGCAGCAGCCGCTCATTGTCCTTGGGAGCGTGCGAGGTTTCAACATCGCTCGCGGGCGACTCGAGACGGTGGTGGTCGCCCTCCCGCGGCCGAGCGAGCCGGTCGCACCCGATGGCCCTTCGGTCGAAACCGGCAACCCGCCACGCAGCCCGGACGCGACGGAGCCCGGTCCATGAGCCTCGTCCCGCCGCCGACGCCCTCGGGACTGCTGGTGATCGACAAGCAGCCACGTTTCACGTCGATGGATGTCTGCGCGATCATCCGCGCCCGTTTGCGCCGGGGCGGGGCGCCGAAGCGGATCAAGGTGGGACACGCCGGCACGCTCGACCCGCTGGCGACAGGCGTGCTGGTCGTGCTGATCGGCAAGGCGACGCGATCAGTGCCGGCGCTGATGGCGACCGAGAAGGAGTACGCCGCGACGATCGACCTTTCGGCGACCTCCGCGACGGACGATCTCGGTGCAACCCTCGAGCCCGTCGTCGTGGCATCTCCCCCGACCGGCGCGCAGGTCGCGGACGCGCTTGGGCAGTTCGTCGGGGTGATCCAGCAGACTCCGCCGCAGTATTCCGCGATGCGATTGGGCGGCCGCCGCGCGTACGAGATCGCACGCGAGGGTGAGGTGGCCCCGCTGGTCCCCCGGCCCGTGACCATTCACGACATCCGTCTGGAGTCCTATATGTGGCCGCTGCTCACGCTGCACATCCGGTGCGGAAAAGGCGTGTACATCCGCAGCCTCGCCCGCGATCTGGGACGGGTGCTCGGAGCCGGCGGCGTGCTCGCCTCGCTGCGACGCACCCGCGTGGGCATCTACGCCCTCGACCGGGCGCGGACGCTCGAAAGCCTCCCGCAGGTCCTGCATCAGCAAGACCTCGACCCGCTTTAGTTGGCCGGTGCCCGAGGTGAGACGCTCGCCCACTGCGAGATGATCAGCCAATTGCCCGATCGATCGCCCGAGCGATGCCCAGAACATCCTCGACCGTCTCGCCCGACCAGCGCACCTGACCGGGGTGGATTTCGATGCGGAATCCCGCCGCGTCCAGTCGGGCGGCATGCCCGCTCTCGCGGCACTCCAGCAGCAACCGGGGCAGGTCTTCACGCCGCGCCCGCAGCACGCGCTCGGGTTGATCCCCAACGCTCAATCGAAGCTCGCCAAAGCCCCGCTCCGCCAGGAGGCCGGCGATGGCGACAAAGCACCGCTTCGCCTCGGTGTCATCGCGAAGCCCGACCGTCGAAGGGTGCTGCCCTGCCATGACGCTGCTCCCCGGGGGCTATGCCGTCGCGAGCGCGTCGCTCCGGCTTAACGGGGTTCGTCGCTGGACGATGCCGGATTCATCGGGGTCGAGGAACCGCTGGCAGAGGAGGATTGGCCGGCAGAATCGCCCGAACGCGGGTCGTGGGTCTCGGCAGTCGCCGGGGCCACCGTGCCCGGGAGCATCCCGGGCATCCAGACCTCGCTCATCGCCTGCCCATCCACCGCACGTCGGACGACCAGATACAGCACGCTCGACGCGGAGAAGACAAAGCTCATCGCGTACGCCCCGGCCAGGAGCATCGGCAGCCCCACGCCCAAGCGCAGCAGCCACGCGGTAACCCCGGTCTCCGGACGGTCCGGATCGATCAGCACGCTGGGCGGCTCGGGCGCGAGGGCGGTCACCCCGCCGACCGTGAAGCGGAGCACGCCGCCGCCGATGGCGAAGGCAACCGTGATCGAGACCCAACCAAGGCCGACAAGAACAAGCAGGTAGAGCGCGTACTTGAGCGGCCGCGCCGGAACGTAGGCGAAGGTGCGCTGGATCGATTCGATCCAGTCTCCACCCTCGACCGCGAGAGAGGCGATCAACATCGGCGCGCCGAGCACCGTCAGCACGAGCACCGCCGTCGCCACCGCGCCGGCCAGGAGCGCCAGCGGGAAGAGGACGCCGCCGACAACGCCGGTCCAGGTGGTCGCGAACAGCGCCCAGAAGGTCAGCGCCAGCGCGCCGAAGATCAGAAGGCACACGAGCGCCGGCGCGAGAAACGAGAGCACGGCCGACAGCCCCCGCCGCAGGGCAAAGCCCAGGGCGTCCACCCAGTGCAGCCGCACGCCGTGGGCGAAGTCCAGCGCCGCCAGTCGGGCGATCGCAAGACCGGCCACGAGGACGATTCCCGCCATCGGAATGAGCAGGAGCGAGCCCCACGCGAACTCGTCCCAGAGCGTTCGCGGCACAAGCGCGACGCCCGCGAAGGCGTCGACCAGAGCGCCGGAGTTGCCCCCGACCACGCCGGTCCACAATCCGCGCGCGAACGTGCCTCCCGCGCGCAGCAGTTCATCGCCGGTCAGCACCGAGAGCGTGATGCGGTTGGACGCCGTCCACAGACGCGTCAACTCGCCCGTCAGGCCCGCGAGGATGATCGCAAAGAGCGCGAGCATGACGCTCGAAGGGCGGCACGCCAGCGCGGGCGAGCGCAGCAGCCGCGTCCAGAGCAGGTCGTCGGTCAGGTCGGCCAGCGTGATCGGGCGGGCCGAGCGCCGGTCTGAAGGTCCCTCGTCGGCGAGTAGCGGGTTGCTCATGCGTGGGAAGTCTCTCAGGGCGGGGTGTGGGACGGTCCGCGAACCCCCGATGCTACCCGACGACGGGGCGTGGTGCAGACCGCAGATCGGCGAATCTGCTTGCCGCAGGCCCTCGGGGGGCCGATGATCGTGCATGCGCAAGGCCATCTTTGAATGGGTATCGCTGCTGGCGGCGGTGATCGTGCTGGGTCCGGTCGCCGGCTGGGCCGTCGCGTCGCTGCGGCCGGCGCTGGGAGCGGATGTCGCCACGCCGCTCGTCTCCGCGTCCCCCTTTGTGGGGCTTCTTGCTGCGGTGCTGGTCTTCGCACTCGCCGCTCTGGCCGGCGTGCTGGGGACGGTGACCGTTTCGCGTGGGATGGGGATGGCGTCGGCGGGATTCGTTCTGGTCTGGGCGGCCTGCCGCTCCGCTGCCGGCGCCGATCTGCTCCGGCTCGGCGGCAGCCCCGTGCTGGTGCGATTCGCGCTCGAGGCCCTCGTGCTTGCGCCGATCGCGCTGCTGGCGATGCGGGTGGTGCAGCGTGCGCGTGCGGCTGATCACTCAGACGACCACTACCCGCTCTCCGAAGCCCGCGAGGGCGTGATCGCGGGCCTGTCGGCGCTTGCCCGCTCCCCGCGGGGGCTGGTCGCTGTCGCAGCGGGTGTGGTGGGGGCCTTTGCGGGATGCTGGCTGGGTTCGGTCGAGGTGCTGAAGGGACAATCGGTCTTTGCGGGTGTTCTGGCGGGTGTCGGAGCGGGCGTGTTTGCGGGGCTTTTGTGCGCGGGTGTCGATGACCCGCGGCCGTCATATGCCGCGTATGTCGCGATGCTCCTTGCCGCCGTTCTGGCTCCGCTCATCGCCCTCGGACTGCACGGCACGCAGGTTTCAACCGCGTCCGTCACCGGAGCGCTCATCCCGCTCGGGCGGCTGGTGCCGTTGGATTGGTTCGCCGGTCTGTTCCTTGGCGTCCCCTGGGGGCTGTCGTGGGTGAGCGGGATGGCCAAGGACGAGCCGCGCGCGGCACGGGCCTGAGGCGGCCCGCTAGCGACGGATCCGAAACTCGGCAGGCACGCGTGCGGTCAGGATCAGCACGCCTTTTTGCAGAGCGCGCCCGGAGCGCACGCCGTCGCTCAGGAGCGCATGGCCCAGCGTCATCGGGCGAGGGACGCGAGGCCCGATGACCGGATCGGGCTTCTCGGGTGTGAACTCGTCCTCGTCGGGCTGCTGCTCGACATAATTTGCGAGACGAGCCGCCTCCGACCAGTTCTCTTCAACCTCTTCCGGAACGATCACCAGGCTCACGCCCGGCTCGAGCCGGAAACTCGCGCCGAGGGACTCCAGCGCTTCGCCCGGCAGCGGCCCCGACGGCTCCTGCGCGGCCCGGTCCAGAATGCGCTCGCTCGCTCGTTCCACATATCGTCCGGCCAGTTCGACACGCAGGCGTGCGCTCACACGGCCGGCATCGAATGACCCCGGCTCGATCCACGATCGCGCCCACATCTGGACCCGACCCGCACTCAGGTACATCAGCCCGTCCGAACCGCGCAGCGTCGCCACCCCGGCCCATTCCGGGCCGGAGACCAGCTTCGTCCACTGGGGCATTTCCCTTGCCGCCATGACCTCCGACGGGCCACGCTGACGCAGCGAGGCGAGAACACGCTCCAGATCCCCTTCGGGCACGCTCACCAGCCGGAGCCCCGACTCGCGCAAACGCCGATGCGTCCGCGCGTCGACCGGTGTGGGCTGCGACTCAAACTCGGCCAGCGCCCGCGCCAGGTTCTCGCGCACATCCTCAATACTCAGTAGACGCAGTTCCAGCCCGCTCGAGTCCGGGGCGGCAACCACAGCCACCTTCGCCGGCGCTGCCGCACAGCCTGGCAACAAAACCGCTCCGACGCCCGCCACCAACCCCCACCCCAATCTCCACCCCATCCCCCATCCCACCGCCAGCCCCAGCGACGAGAGCAGCCAACGGGCAGGCCCCGCCCCGCGAACGCGAGCGTCCGATCGTCGTGCATGGCGCATCGTGTGCGTTCGGGACACTGCGCTCTCCACGCCTCACAGGCGACAGCCAACTCAGGAGCGGCTGAACTCGTTGATCCGGTCGATCAGCCGCCGGACGAGTCCCCACTTGTGCTTGGTGTGATGGAAGACCAGACGCGGCAGTTCGAGGACGTCGGTCTCCGCCTCCAGCGGCCCTCGCTGCTCGATGCGTCCCTGCTTCACAAGGATCTTGAACTCGTCGTTCAGCGCGTCGAGCTGCACCGGAGTCAGCGGCTTCTTGATGCGGATCACCAGGTCGTCGCGGACGTAACGCGACGAGTGGTAATTGCGGTAGAACGCGAGCACGTGGTCCGCCGCATCGCGCGGCGATCGGGCCAGGTAGTACAGGCCCGTGTCCTCCGGGCTGATCCAGCCATTCTGTAGAAGCGCCGTCCGCACCCATCGATCCCACGACTGCCAGTAGTCGCCTCCCTCGCCCTCGATGCACACGATCGGGGTCGGAGCGGCCTTGCCGGTCTGGACGAGCGTGAGCGTCTCGTACGCCTCGTCCATCGTTCCGAATCCGCCGGGGAAAAGCGCCACGCCCTCGGCCTGGCTGATGAACATCAGCTTGCGCGTGAAGAAATAGCGGAAGTGGATCAGCTTCTCATCGCCGGCGATCACCGTGTTCGTCGCCTGCTCAAAGGGCAACCGGATTGCCACGCCGAACGACTGCGCCCGTCCCGGCCCTTCGTGACCGGCCTTCATGATGCCGTCGCCCGCGCCTGTGATCGCCATCCAGCCCGCTTCGCTCATGAGCTTGCTGAACTCGACGGCGGCGCGATAGTCGGGGTGATTCTCCGGCGTGCGAGCGCTGCCGAAGATCGTGATCTTGTGCGGATCGCTGTAGCGACCAAAGACTCGGTACCCGTAGCGCAGTTCCTTCACCGCGGTGGTGATGAGCTTGAGTTCGCCGGTGTTGCGGCCGTCGCTGATCAGCTTGCTCGACGTCAGAATCAGATCGCGCACCATCCGGTGCTCGGGCGTGCCGGGCTGCCCGCCGATCGCCTCCATCAGCTTGTCGATCAAGCCGCCAACCACCGGATCTTCCGACGTCGGACGCGTCGGACGAGGCCCCGGAGGAGCCTGCTCGACCAGACCGGTGAGTTCGAGATTGAGTTGATTCTTCTCAGGGTTCAAGTTGCGTGTGCCTTCCTGTGTGCGGGCCGGTTGCCGCGGCGGGCTCTTCCGCCCTTCGTGCGCCGTTGCATCGCGGCGTGCGGGTCGCGGGCGGTCGGTCTCGGGAACGATCCTGCTGCGGCCCCGCCCTCCCGGCCCGCGTTCCGGCGTGAACCATCATTCTTGGCAGCCCGCCGACGCCGCAGCATCCGGACGCTTCGCCCCGCCCTTTGCGCAAAGCGACGGCTCAACGCGACGGCTCGACGCGGACGCGCTGTTCGCCTCGTCGACCGCGTTCTTCCAACTCACGCATCCGACGCTCCTGGAGCGTGGTGGGGCCGCCGAAAAGGCGGTCCAGGAGCCCGCGTGTGCCCCGCATCGACGACACCCCGAACGACGGCTCGGTGAGCGTGCCCGTGACGCTGGTGGTGACAAGCTCGTTGCGGAAGCTCTCCACGATCGCGCCGACGATCGGTACGCGATTCGCCGCGCGGTGCGTCACGATCATGTCGAGGGCCAGGTCGGGCCAGGTGACTGTTCCGAAGCCCAGAAACTCCACGCTCGCGGAGAAGATCGACAGCTCTTCGAACGACACGGTGGGCCCCTGCAGGAAGAACGACGCCTGCATGAGGTCAAGCGGTTCGCCGGTGGGGAGCATGAGGTTGCTCGCCTCGGCCAGCCGCGTCACCAAGGGCAATCTCAGCAAGGTGCCCTGTCCGGCGGTCGCGGTGCCTCGCCCGCGCCGAGTCTCGGGCTTGCCCAAGGTTCCCGCGACCGTGAAGCCCACATCCACCTTCGCGTCGCTCTGCTCGGCGCCGGTCGCCTGCGGCTTTGCTCCGGCCGGCGCCTCGCCCGGACGCGTGCGACGAAGGTCTTCGATCATCGGCCCCAGCGTGACACCCGAAAGCCCGATCCGAGCCTCAAAGTTGCGGTCGCTTTCGGGGTCGGCGGAGTCCTGCGGCGTCACGGACGCGCTGGCGGTGAGGCGACCGCCGTGGCAGTCACCCGTGAGCTGAGGAACGAAGATCTCGCCCGGGCGCGAGCCGCTCACGACACGCAGACGTCCGTCGGTGAGGCGCACGCCCGCGAGCGCGAGCCGCTCGAACACGCCGCTGAGATCAAATCGCAGGGGTGCGTCGCGCCCGTCGCGCACCGCTTCGAAATCGAGCACGCCGTGCAGTTCGCTGACCTCAACCCCGACCTGGGCCGCCGCGTCTTCGAGCAGCAATCGACCGACGGCGCGCAGGCGGTCCGGACGCCCCGTGCCCGGACGCTCGGACGTCGGGGCGTCCCACGCCGCGTCGATGCGCAGGTCCGGCAGACGGATCGGGCCGGTCCCCCCGACGCCAAGCTCGCGCAGCGCGTCGCTCACGCCTGCCGGCGCCGCGGATTTGAGGTCCTCGGGAACACCCATGGAGCGGATGTCGAGCGAAGCGGTGGCACGGCTGGCGCCGGACTCGTCACGCGACCAGCCGCCGCTGCTAACGACCGACCATGCGCCGGCCTCGAGGGAGATCGCCTCAAACGATGCCGAATCGCGCGAGAACGTGACGCTGCCGTTGATCCGCTCGAAGCGCACAAGTCCGTCGCTCATCGTCAGGGACGCCGATCGCGGGGTGATTTCGCCGCGAACGTCGGGGCGCTCGCCGCTGAGAGTGGCGCGCACGTCGAAGATGCCTTCGGGCCGGTGGCGGACGTGCAGTGTGGCGGCCTCGGCACCCAGAAGCGTTCCCGTGAGCCAGCGCGAGAAGGGCGTGGACATCTGGGCGTCGGTCCACCGCAGGTCGAGCGAGCATGGCTCACCCGGCAGCGGGACCAGCCGCCCGTCGCGCGTCGCAACGACGCCGCGAAGTTCGGCTCTGCCGGTGGCGACGCCGTCACTCCCCAAGTCGACCTGAAAATCATCGAACCGCAGCGTGGTGGGGGCCGGCACCGGGGCCAGTTCGACCCGCAGCGAACCGGACGACGATCGGGCTTCGAGAGGCACGCCGCCCGAATCGTCAGGCAGCCGCACCCGAGCGTCGGAGAAGTTGGAGAGCGTGATGGTCGAGCGTGTGGTGTCGCCGAGAGAACTTGCATCGGCACGCACGTCGACGCGCCCGGCGGGTTGGTATCGGTCTCGGAGTGAGGCCAGATCGGCGCCAGCGCGCGGGGAGACGATCGCCAGCACCTTTTCGAGAGGAAGCGTGACGTCGAGACGTTCGGACTCGAAGCGGGCCGTCGACTCGCGCTGGTCGGAGAGGTCCACATCCGCGAGGAGCTTGATGCGCGGCGGCGCAACGACCGCGCCGGCAGCCGCGTCCTGGGGCGATACGGGGGCATCCGTCGCCGCGCCGCGTTCGCCGGGATCGTCCGCGTCTTGACGCACGACAGTGCCTTGAAGATCAACGCTCAGTTGGTCATCGTGCACGTCGACCGAGCCGGTGAGATCCGTGAAGCGCAGATCGCCGGCGATCGGGCGGCGTGCGGCGTCGACCGACGACACGAGCGGCGTCTGGACGGGTGCCACATCGGCGAGGCGAGGGGTCGATTCGAGTTTCTCAGGAACCACGCGGACCTTGACCACCAGCCGATTCTCCGCGTCTGGCGCGAGGTCCGCTCGGGCGTTGATGGTTCCGGTCAGTCCCAGAGCCGAGACGACCGAGCGTGCCGAGCGTCCCGCGTTCTGCTTGTCGGGAAGGGCCTCGACCAGTGCGCGGTCGATGGGGATGTTTGAGGCCTCGACGAGGATCGTCGGCTCGGGGTCGGGCTCGTGATCGGGGCGGCGTCGGGCGTCGAGCGTCGCATCGACGACGACCTTGCCGCCGCGCAGACCTTCCAGCTCGACGCTGTCCAGGCGCACGATGCCGTCGTCGATGACCGCGGTCACCATCGGAGCGCGCAGCGGGAACGGGAATCGATCGACAAGCAGTCCTGCGTTGCGGATATCGACCTGCACGCGATCGGTCCACTGGTCGCCCGGCCCGAGCGCCCGTCGCACGTCGACCGTGATGTCCGCGACGCCGCCGACCGCGAACTCGGGCGTCTCGGGGTCGATCGAGGATGCGTCGACCGCGCCGGCGTTCGCAGGGTCCGTCGGGGGACGGATGTCGCCGCGGTCGAGCAGCGCCCGCTCCTTCTCGCGGCTGAAGATTGTCCGGACCAGTCGCGCGCGTCGCTCGCCCAGGGCGGATTCGACCGTTTCGTCCATCGGGACATTCGTCGCCTTGACCAGCACGCGGACTTCGGCGTCGGCGATCGGCGGCGCGATGCGCCCTTCCGCGACGATCGTCGCTCCGCTCGGCGCCCGTCCCTCCACGCGATGAATGACCACCTCGTCATCGGTGAAGCGCACCAGACCGACCAGATCGCGGAACTCGTAGGGAAATCGGTGAAACGCCGCCACGCCCTCGCGCAAGCGCACCTCGCCCCGCGTCTGGATGGGTCCTCCTTCGGCCCGGCCGACGCGGATCTGCGCCTCGACTTTCCCCGTCGGATAGCCAAAGTCCTGCAAGCGATCAAGGACCAGCGGCGTGGCGAATCGCAGCACGGGCGCGTCGCGTCGAAGCTCGAACTCTCCCACGTCGAAAATCGCCTCAAACGCCGAATCGCGTCGCGTTCCCTTGTACGTCGCCCGCACCCGGTAGGGGACGCCCTCGATCGAGCCCTCGAAGCGGGCCTCGGTGAAGCCGCCGGCAAAGGTGATCGAGCCGTGCTCCGCCTGCAGTCGCATGAGCCGCCCGCTCTCGCCGTCGCCGATCAGCCCCGGCCGCTCGGGGACGCCGGGGAGCGAGACGCCGACATTCCGAAGCTCCAGAGTCGCCGCGACGCCTGTCGCCGGAGCCGACGTCGAATCGCCCATCGGCGCGACGAAGGAGTACTGCAGCCTCGTGCGTGCGATCTCACCCGAGAGGTCCAGATCGGTGAACAACTGACGCAGCTTTGTCGGGACTGATTCGGGGCGCCAGTCTTCAAGCTTGACGTCCTGCAGCAGCAGTTCCACGCCGTCCGGACGCAGCTTCCCGCCGATCGCCAGCCCCGGCAGCTCACCCTCGCTCTGATCGGGACGGCGGCGCACCTCCCGGAAGCGGATGTCGAATGCGCCGGCATCATCGGGAGCGACCTCGCCGCGGACTTCCATCGACTTGAGGACTTGAAGATTCGAGCCGGTGTGTTCGCACAGTTCGATGCGGCCCGATCGGACGATGACCTTGGGCACCGCCCCGGGGCCGCCCGCCGCCGGCAGGCGCCAGCCCTGAATGTTCAATCGTTCCGTGCGTGTGTCCTGGCTGATGCGGGCAAGGATTCCCTCGGCGGCGACGGCTTGCAGCACGATCTCGCCCTGTCGCCATCCGGAGTAGTCGAGCTCGACCTCGAGTCGGCGGGCCTCAAAGAACGTGCCGGGCACGCCCGCGACGTCGGGCACACGCAGGCGAAGCCCCTTCAGCACCGCCCGGCCGGAGGTCGCGATGCTGATGCCGTCCATGCGGGCCGACGCGCCGAGCCGCTGGCTCAGGATGCCCTGCACGATCCATCGCCCGACGAAGCCCTCGGTCACCGCAAACCAAAGGCCCACCAGAAGTGTGACCGTCGCCAAGCCACCCAGCACCGCCCGAAGCAGCCAGCGCGTGGCACGCGACCGTGTGGCCCGTTGGGGATGAGAGGGCGACGACTGCTGCATGAGACGCTTCTACCAAAGGGAGGGTATCGCCCGAGGCCCCCGAGCGTCGCACGCCGAATGGAAACCGTCCCGGGTCCTGTCTGCGCCGACCACTGGCTGATACTCTCTGTCCGTGGCCAAGTTGCGAACGGTCTTTGTCTGCCGCTCTTGCGGCGCGGTCCAGAGCCGCTGGATGGGCAAGTGCCCCGACTGCGGCACGTGGGACACACTCGAAGAAGAAACTCAGGATCCCAACGCCGCCAAAGACCCCCAAGCCGCCCTCGTGAGCGCGTGGAGCGAACTCGCCGAGGTCAAGGGCAACGCCGCCGAGGACAACGCGGGCGTTGCCGCCAAGTCCATCGCCGACCTTCACGACGAAGAAGCCAACCTCCCTCGCTTCACCACCGGCATCCACGAATTTGACCGCGTGCTCGGCGTCTCGCGTGACGCGTCGGGCTCCGCCACGTCCAGCGGCATCGTCGCGGGCTCCGCCGTTCTCGTCGGCGGCGAGCCGGGCATCGGAAAGAGCACACTCCTGCTGCAAGCCGCCTCGGGCCTCTCCCGTCGCGGCTCGCGCGTGCTCTACGTGACCAGCGAGGAGTCTGCTTCGCAGGTCCGCCAGCGTGCCGTACGCCTCGGCGGCTCGACCGAGAAGGAACTCTTCCTCCTCAGCGACACCAACCTCGCCCGCATCGTCGAGCAGACCCGAAAGGTCATGCCGCGCGTTCTGATCATCGACTCCATCCAGATGATCTATCGCTCCGACATCCCTGCGGCTCCGGGCAGCATCACCCAACTCCGTCGCTGCGCATCGGAACTGGTTTACCTCGCGAAGAAGAGCGGCATCGCCGTCATCTTGGTTGGTCACGTCACCAAAGACGGCCAACTCGCCGGCCCGCGCCTGCTCGAACACCTCGTTGACACCGTCGTTTCCTTCGAGGGCGATCGCTACCACGCCCACCGCGTCGTCCGCTGCGTCAAGAACCGCTTTGGCACCACGCTCGAGATCGGGCTCTTCGAGATGACGGGTGAAGGCCTCAAGGAAGCCCCCGAGAGCGCGGGCGTCATGCCCCTCGCCTCCGGCGGCAGTGTCGAGCCGCGCATCGGCAGCGTCGTCGCGCCCGTCATGAGCGGCTCGCGCTGCGTGCTTGTCGAAGTCCAGGCGCTGACCGCCACCGGCTTTCTTGGTGCCGCCAAGCGCAAGGCCAGCGGCATCGACTCGAACCGATTGGCGATGCTGATCGCGGTGCTGGAGCAACACGCCGGGCTGCGCTTGGCCGATCGCGACATCTTCGCCCAGAGCGTCGGCGGGCTCAAGGTCGCTGAGCCGGCGAGCGACCTGGCGCTCCTGCTCTCGATCGCGTCGGCGCAGATGCGCAAGGCCCTCGATCCGCGGACGTGCGTGGTCGGCGAAGTCGGTCTCGGCGGCGAGATCCGACCCGCTCCTCAGCTCGAAGCCCGCCTCATCGAAGCCTCGCGCCTTGGCTTCTCCCGCATCCTGCTCGCCCCGGGGCAGCGGGCGCCGAAGAACGCGAAGATCGAGCTTGTCGGCGTGAAGAACGTCGACCGCGCCATCGAGCAACTCGGCTAGAGCATCCCTCGCACGAGCGAGGTCGCGCTGTCACCTCGACGCCAGCCAGTCGGGCAGTTCCATCGGTCGTCCGTCGCGGTCCACGCACGCGAGCGTGGTCTTCGCCACCGCTGCCGAAAGAGGAAGCGGGATCGGTGACGGTTCGTTCGCGCTTTCGCGGTGCGTCACGACCACCTCGTACTCGTGCTCGATCTTGATGCGGCTGCCGCCGGTCCAGGTTGTGCGGATCTCGACCAGATCGTCGTAGAGGACCGGGCGTCGGTACTTCACGTCCAGCTTGACGATGACGAGAAACACGCCGCGCTCTTCGAGGGTCTTGTAGGAGATGCCGCTGGTACGGAGGAGTTCGGTGCGTCCGATCTCAAGCCATGGGATGTAGGAGGCGTGATGAACAACGCCCATCGGGTCGCACTCGCAGTAGCGGACGCGCACGGAGGCGGTACCGGACTTGGAAACGGGGGTCATGAAGGAGCGTACGGGGGAGGGGAGTGGGGAGGTGTCAAGGTGCCACGCGGAAGAAAAAGGGCGATGCGTCTGCATCGCCCCTTGAAACCTCGGCACCTTGTCACCTACCGCTTATCCCGCGTGATCTGCGCGTACGCGTTGTGGCTGTGGATCGACTCGAAGTTTTCCGAGTTGATCTGGTACCACGTGATCCGCTCGTCGTTGTTCAGGCCCACCGCTAGGTCGCGCACGATGTCTTCGACGAACTTGGGGTTCTCGTACGCTTTCTCCGTCACCCACTTTTCGTCCGGGCGCTTGAGCACGGCGTAGACGGGGCTGCTCGCCGCCGCTTCGAGGTGCTGCACGATGTCCTCGATCCAGAGATTGCTCACCTTGCCCGCGTCAAACCGCACCTTGGCCTCGATCGCGCAGCGCTGGTTGTGCGCGCCGTACTCGCTGATTTCCTTCGAGCACGGGCACAGGCTTGTCGCGGGGGCCGAGACGCCGATGATGAAGTCGTCGGTGTGGTTGGCGCGGCACTCGAAGGTGACCTTGTAATCCATCAGCCCCGGCTGCTTGGTCACCGGCGCGAACTTCTTAATGAAGTACGTGAACCGCGCCTCGAAGTGCGCCTCCTCCGCGTCCAGACGGTTGCAGATTGCCCGCGTCAGCATCGGGATCCGGTCGGGCGTGATCGGCTCGCTGGTGTGGTCGTTCAAGACCTCCAGGAAGCGGCTCATGTGCGTCCCCTTCTTGTAGTGGGGGAGGGAGACGTACATGTTGATCGTCGCGACGGTCGTCTGTTCGCTGCCGCTGGGCGTGCGAAGGCGGATCGGATAGACCACGTCCTTGACGCCCACCCGGTCGATCGCGACGTTGCGCTGGTCCTGCGATGCCTGGATGTCCACCATCGCTTCGCGGCGCAGGGATTCCTTCGCAGGTCGTGCGGCGGCGGGACTGTCAGAAGATGCTCGGGGCTTGCGTGCCACGTCGACAATGCTACCGGGGCTCGGGGAGACCATGCGAGGATCCTTTTCTCGACTTGGATGCCGGCCGACCGAAGCGCGATGCCGTCGATCGTCCCCCGGCAGGAAGGATTCTCCGCCCTCCGCCCCGCGGATTCGAGCCGCGGGTCCAAAACGGGTCCAAATTGAAGGGGGCGACTGGCATCAATCGTGGCGGAGGGCGACGATCGGGTCCTGGGCCGCCGCCCGTCGGGCCGGATAAATCCCGAAGATCAGCCCCACACCCACCGCGACCGAAAAAGCGAGAACGACCGAGCCGAGCGTGACATACGTGGGCAGGTTGACGGCCTGGCTGAAATACTGGCCGATGAACGGCGCCTGCGGCAGGCGGGGCGCGACCCACTCGATGAACCAGGACGCGCCGATGCCCAGCGCGACGCCCAGCAGCCCGCCGCCGGTCGAGAGCACGCTGGTCTCGACGAGGAACTGGTTGAGAATGTCGCGTCGCGTCGCGCCGAGCGCCCGCCGGATGCCGATCTCGCGCGTCCGCTCGGTGACGGTGGCGAGCATGATGTTCATGATCCCGATGCCGCCGACAAGCAGGGAGATTCCGGCGATGAACCCGAGGACGAGGTTCCAGGTGAGCTGGCTCTTGCGGGCGTTCTCGAGCAGTTCGTAGGGCACGATCATCGCGACGTCGCTCGTGTCGGTGTGCCGCGAATCGATGATGCGTTGCAGGCGCTTCGCGTCGGTCAGCACGCTCTCGCGGCTCTTGGCCGCGATGTAGATCTCGGAGATCTCGACCGTGCTGTTCTGGAACGAGCCGCCCGAGCCGCGAAAGACGCTGTCGCCCATCACGCTGCGTGCGGTGGTGATCGGGATGTGCACGTCCATGTTGAGATCACGCCCGATGAGGGCCGAGCCCGCGCCGCCCGCCAGCCCCACCGGTGCCAGCACCCCGACGATCGTGAACGCCTTGCTGTCCAGCCGGATCGTCGCCCCAAGCGGGTCGTCGAACTTGAAGAACTCGCGCGCCACCCCCTGCCCGATCACACACACCATCGCCTGCTGCTCCAGGTCCGCCTCGGTCAGGTAGCGGCCTCTGGAAATGCGGAGCTTGGCGACGTCGAGCAGTTCGGGCGTCGTGCCGTAGGCCTGGCTTGTGCGGCTGAGCGCTCCGCGCATCATGCGGCTGCCCACCTCCTTGAGCGGCACGATCGCTTCGGCCTCGGGAAAGTTCTCTCGCACGACGGCCAAGTCGGCTCTCGTCAGGCCGTAGCGGCTGATCCAGCTTCCGCGGTTCTGGCGTTGACTCTGCGAGGCCTCGTTCTCCGCCGGTCGCTGCGAGCGCACGATGATGTTCTTGGCGCCAAGCGCCTCGATCTGCAGGATCGCCTCGCGCTTGCTCCCCTCGCCCAGGCTCACCATCGCGATGACGGCGGCGACGCCCAGGATGATGCCCAGCGCGGTCAGGAACGAGCGCAGCAGATGCAGGCGCAGATTCGACAGCCCGAGGCGGACGGTCTCGAGAAGAAAGATCACGTTCGGATCGTACGGATCCCGCTTGTGCCGGGCAGAGATCTGTCCGATACTGCCCGCGTTGGATCATGACGACCGCCATTCTCCGCCCCGGGCCGCACGACGCCCGCACGCCCCGGAGGGCTCGAGTGCCTCGCACTCTGGCTCGACCTCGGGCGCTCTGTCGCGGGTCGACGTGCGTGAAGAGCACGAGACGCCGCGTGGCTGGCGATACCGCGTGCTCGTGCACACCCCCGGACGAGCCGAGGCCGAGCATCACGTCTCGCTCAGTTGGGTGGACCATCACCACTACAGCGGCGGGCTCGACGCTCCGAGCACGACGGTCGAACGTGTGGTCCGGGCCCTGCTGGAGGCCATCGAGAGAAGCGATTTGTCCCCGTCCCTGCCCAAGCCCCGGGCCGCGGCTCTTCCCCCTCGGTTTGACGTCTCGCTCGCACGGCGCCTCGCGCCCGGGCTCGACGCGAGGCTGCGCCGCGCCGGCTGAGGCCTCGGCGTCGCACGCTTCGGGCGGCACGCCCACCACGCGAACAGAGATTCGTGATACCCTGCCGCCCGGGAGGTCCGGATGGTCGGGTGGGTCTTTGCTGTGAGCGGGTTGTCGCTGGCCGTGGGTGTGCTGCTCGCGTGTCTGGGCCTGCGCGGCAGACGCGTCAACCGCGATCCGGTCTGCCGCGATTGCGGCTCCAACTTGCGGGCGCTTCGGCTCCCCGAGATGCACGGCGTTCCGCTGCCGCAGGTCGCGGCGTCGGTGCCCCAAGAACGCCAGCCGCTCGACGCGAACGCGACCCAGCAGCCGATGCCGAGCGATCGCGAGGATGGCGGCACGCCGAGCATCGGCGAGATCCCGGTCACCGTCACCTGTCCGGGCTGCGGCGGAGGTCTCAAGCGACCCAAGTCGGTGCAGATCGGTGAGCGGAAGAGGATGCCGCTGGCAGTGCTGATCGGGGTCGTGCTCGTGCTGCTCGCCGCCGTGCCGACCGGCTCGTCCGCGTTCGCGTTGCTCTCAAGTCGCGACGTCTCGAAGCATCTTCCGTTCTCTGTGCTTCTGCTTCAGTCTCGGTTCGCGGCGCCGGCGAACAGCCGCCTGATCGCGATCGAACTTGAGCGTCGCATCCTCGCCGATGAACTCGACGCCGCCCAGATGCATCTGGTGCTCGATCGGACGCTCGACATCCAGGGTGATTGGTCGACTCCTTGGCAGGAAGAGTGGGGTTCGGTCTTCGACGCGATCCTCCTGAAGGGGACGGTGAACGAGGCGGAGCGAAGGCGCTGGATTCGGCAGTCGGTGAAGCTCTCGCTCGTGACTCGATCTCAGCTGCGGCCCGGTGATCCCCTGCCGCTGAGGACGCAGATCCTCGAGACGCGCACGTCGCCCAAGCAGAACAGCTACGCGGTGGTCTCGTTGAAGTCCGCGCGTCTCGGTTCACACAACCTGATGCGAGGCTCGGGTCTCTTTGGCCTTTTCTCTCGGAAGCCCTTGCCCCGGCCGATTCCTCTGAGCGTGCGAGGCTCGAGGGCCGGCGGCGAGGCGTCGATTTCGGTCGTGGAGTCGCTCGCGGACCTGCGAGTCCCACGAGATCTCTCGCCCGGCAAGCACGAGATCCGGGCGAGCGTGAGTCTTTCCGGCTGGGACGGCAGCAGAAACATCAAGGACGATGTGGCCACTGAACTGCGGGCGGAAGTTGAAGTGGTCGGCGCGTCGGTGGAGATACTCACCCTCATCCCCCAGGACGAGAAGATCGATGCGGCGATCCGAAAGGCGCTGGAACTCGACGATCCGGTGTGGCGCCTCATCCCTCACCAGATTGTGTCTGGCGGCAAGTTTGTGCTGAGCGAGATGCAGAGCAACTGGTACCTCGACTTCGGGGTGTACGACCCGTCACGCCGTTTGTCTGTCCCGATCCACATGACGGTGCTCGCGGTTGACGCCTCCGGCAAGGAGATCGATCTGGGGACGATGAGTTCGGAAGTCACGCTGCTTGAGGGACCGGTGGGAGAGACGCCTGACTTTCAGTGGCGCATGACCCGACCTCGCGACATCATCGAGCCGCCTTTCACGGTCGTGCTCCGCCCGGATCCTGAAGGGGCCAAGGGGACCTTCTCTCTCGGTGCGATCTACGCCGGCGAGATCCGCGTGCCGGTCAGCCGCGTTCGCTACTCCGACCAATCTGGGCGGATGCGCAGCGACGATCCAGCCGAGATCATCAAGGCCGTGCTACGCCAGCAGCCGTGATCAGCGGCGAAACGAGCTGGTGTGACGCTGCGCGGTCCGTGACCGCCGCGTCACGTGCTGGATGTTGCCCCGCGGCCGGGCCCCAGCATCGCCTTCAGATACGCGCCGGTGAAGCTGCTCGTGCTCTTCGCCACCGTCTCCGGCGGGCCCTGGGCCACGATCGTCCCGCCGTTGCTGCCGCCTTCGGGGCCGAGGTCGATGATCCAGTCGGCGCACTTGATGACGTCGAGGTTGTGCTCGATCACCACCAGCGTGTGGCCGGCGTCGGCGAGGCGGTCAAAGACGTGGACGAGTTTGCGGATGTCTTCGAAGTGCAGGCCGGTGGTGGGTTCGTCGAGGACGTAGAGGGTCTTGCCGTAGGGATTGGCGGCACGCTGGCGCATGGCCTCGAAGCGCTCGGCCCACTTGCTGGACTTCTTCTTGCCCTTCGCCGGTCCCGCGGCATCTGCAAATTCATCGAGCGCGTCGCCGGATTCCGCGTCATCTTCCGCCGGTGGCGTCGGGCTTCCCGACTTCAGCAGCTCGACCTGCTCGAGTGCGCCGAAGGTCTTGCCGAGCTCGGTGGCGAGCTTGATGCGTTGGGCCTCGCCGCCGGAGAGCTGGGTGCTCGGTTGGCCGAGCGTGAGGTAATCGAGTCCGACGTCGTGGAGGCACTTGAGGAACCGCAGGATCTTGGGGTGGTTCTCGAAGAAGGCGAGGGACTGCTCGATGGTCATGTCGAGCACGTCGGCGATGGATTTGTTGCGGTAGAGGATCTCGAGGGTTTCGCGGTTGTAGCGCTTGCCGCGGCAGACTTCGCACTCCACAAACACATCCGGCAGGAAGTGCATCTCAATCTTCTTGAGGCCCTGGCCTTCGCAGGCTTCGCAGCGGCCGCCGCCGGACTCGCCTCGGACGTTGAAGGAGAAGCGTCCGGGCTTGTAGCCGCGGACCTTGGCTTCCTTGGTGCCGACGAAGACCTTGCGGATCTCGTCGAAGATACCGACGTAGGTGGCGGGGTTGCTGCGAGGCGTGCGTCCGATCGGTGACTGATCGACCTCGATGACGCGGTCGAGGGTCTTGGGCCATTTGAATGATCCGTGCGTCCCCGGCTTCTCGCGCGAACCAACGAGTTGGTTCTTCGCCGCGGTGAGCAGAATGTCGTTCACGAGCGTGGACTTGCCGCTGCCGCTGACGCCGGTGACGCAGACGAAGCCGCCGGTGGGGATGGCGACGTCGATCTTCTTGAGGTTGTTGTGGGCGGCGCCCTTGACCACGATGGCGTTCTTCTGATCCATCGGGCGGCGTTTCGCCGGCACTTCGATCCGCTTCTTGCCGGAGAGGTAGAGGCCGGTTTGCGACTCGGGGACCTTGCAGATGTCGGTGACGGTTCCCTGAGCCACGATGCGCCCGCCGTGCACGCCGGGGCCGGGGCCGACGTCCAGCACGTAGTCCGCGGCACGGATCATGTCCTCGTCATGCTCGACGACGAGGACGGTGTTGCCGATGTCGGCGAGATGGCGGAGGGTCTTGATGAGCCGGTCGTTGTCGCGCTGGTGGAGGCCGATGGTGGGTTCGTCAAGGACGTAGCACGCGCCGACGAGGCCGCTGCCGACCTGGGTGGCGAGGCGGATGCGCTGGGCTTCGCCGCCGGAGAGTGTGGCGGTCTTGCGGTCGAGTGAGAGGTACTCGAGCCCGACGCCGGTGAGAAACCGCAGGCGGTTGTTGATCTCTTTCAGGATCGGCTCGGCGATGACGATCTGTTCCTTGGTGAGCTGCAGGCCCTCGATGTAGGCGATCGCGTCGAGGATGTTGAGGCGGGAGAGCTCGGCGATGTTCAGCATCGTCCCGTCGTGCTTGGGCCGCCCGATGACCGACTCGCTAAAGCCCTTCTTTGTGTCGGCGCGGTGCTTGCTGGTGAGCAGCACGTGCAGCGCCTCGATCCGGAGGCGGTCGCCGCAGCACTCGGGGCAGGGCGTGTTGGACATGAACTGCCCGAGCCATTCCTTGACGGTGGGGTTGTCGGTCTTCTTCCACCAGTCGTTGAGTTCGGGCAGCACGCCCTGCCACTGGAAACGGCCGAGCGCGGCCTTCGCCGCTGCCTTCTGCTCTGGAGTCGGGCCGTGCATGAGCAGCTTGCGCTGCGCCGGGCTGAGCGTCGACACCGGCGACTCGTAGCTCACTCCAAAGCCGCGGCAGAACTTCTTCAGCCCGCGGTGGAACCACGCCCGCACCGCCATGTTCTTCGCGTACGCCTCGATCGCGCCCTCCGACAGCGACTTCTGGTCGTTGGGCAGCACGAGGTGTTCGTCAAGTTCCAGCAGCGTCCCCAGGCCCGAGCACGTCTTGCACGCCCCCTGCGGCGAGTTGAACGAGAACAAACGCGGCTCGAGTTCTTCGAGCGCGACTTCGGGGTGATCGGGATCGGAGAAGCGGGTCGAGTAGGTCACATCCCGCCAGCCGCCCGGTGCTGCCGCGTCCTCGAAGGACACGGTGAGGGAGCCTTCTGCAAGGCGCAGCGCGGCCTCGATCGACTCCGCCAGGCGCTGACGCGACTCCGGCGCGATGCCGATGCGGTCGATCACCGCGTCGATCGAGTGTTTCTCGAAGCGGCCGAGCTTCAGCGGGTTCTCGCTCGGGTCCTTCAGCACGTCGCGCAGATCAACGAGCGCCCCGTTCACCCTCGCCCGCGTCCAGCCTTGCTTCACCAGGTCTTCGAAGACGTCGCGATGAAAGCCCTTCTTGCCGCGGACGACCGGAGCTAGAACCATGGCCCGAGCTTGCTCGCCCGGCTTGGCCTTCTCCATCACGGCGTCGACGATCTGGGTGCTGCCCATCGCGCTGATGACACGGCCGGAGCGTTCGAGCACGGCTCCGTCTTTCTTGGTCTTGGTCGGCGCCCAGGAGTGGGGCGTGCCGCAGCGGGCGAAGAGGAGGCGGAGATAGTCGTAGATCTCAGTCGTCGTGGCGACCGTGGAGCGTGGGTTGCTGCTCGCGCTGCGCTGCTCGATCGCGATAGTGGGGGGGACGCCCTCGACCTCGTCCACGTCGGGCTTCTTGAGCTGCTCGAGGAACTGGCGGGCGTACGCGGAGAGCGACTCCATGTACTTGCGCTGACCCTCGGCGAAGATGGTGTCGAAGGCGAGGCTGCTCTTGCCGCTGCCGGAAAGGCCGGTGATCACCACGAGTTGATCGCGCGGGATGGTGACATCGATGTTCTTGAGGTTGTGCTCTCGCGCGCCGCGCACGCGGATGACACGCGTCTCCGCGCTGCCTCGGACCGACGCACGCGCATCGGTCGCGGCGACCGGCTCCTGCGCCGTCGTCGCGACGTTCACCCGTACCGGCGCCTTGCGAGACTGCGGGCTCGTCGTTGTCACGCGCTGCTCCTCCTCAGGTCGCGATCCGTCCACAAACGCACTGTAGCGGCCGCCTTTGCGACAGTCGCGTTTCGTTCGGTATGGCAGATCGGATGTCGCGTCCGGTCGAAACGCGGTCAGCGCTCAGCGGGCCGCGTGTCCTTCGCTCCGCTCGTTTCGCCCGTCGTCGGCGTTGGAACGCTCGGTCCGGGCGGCGCGTTCATCAGCCGCTGACGCTCCGCCTCTCGCTGCCTTGCCTCGGCTTGGCTTTTGGCCCGGAGCATTCCGAGGATCGCAAAGCCGATCGCGACGCCGATCGCGTAGTACGACAACCTTCGCAGGAAGTCGGCGCGAGAGTTGAGAGCGTTGCCCCGGGTGCGATGGTCCGTCATGGCCGCGAAGCGTACGTCCGGTCCGGACCGTTCCACACCCCGCCGCGGCACCTACCGCCCGCTCCCCTTCTTCCGCATCTGCTTCGTGATCTTGACGCCCGGCATGCCAGGCCTCTTGCGGCTCTTGGCTTCGGCGTTCGCAGACAATTCCGACCGCCGCACCTTCGTCGATCCGCCCGACTTCGTCGCCTTCTCGAGCTTCGCTTCCAGTGACTTCAACTGATCACGCAAGACCGCGGCGGACTCGAAGTCCAGCTTCGCCGCACTCTCGCGCATCTCGCTCCGAATCGTCTCGATCAGGTCGCTGATCTCGTACTCCGGCTCCTTCTCGTACAAACTCTCCCGCGCCTGCTTGCGGCCCTTCAGGCTGATCTCCATCCCGCGCCGGATGTCTTTCTTGATCGTCTTGGGCACGATGCCGTGCGCCTCGTTGTACGCGATCTGCTTCGCGCGGCGGCGCTCCGTCTCGCTGATCGCGGCCTGCATCGCCGGCGTCATCTGATCCGCGTACATGATCACCAGCGCGTTGACGTTGCGTGCCGCACGGCCCATCTGCTGGATCAGGCTCGTCGGCGAACGCAGGAACCCTTCCTTGTCGGCGTCGAGGATGCAGACGAGCGAAACCTCCGGCAAATCCAGACCTTCGCGCAGCAGGTTGACGCCCACCAGCACGTCGAACTCGCCGAGCCGCAGATCCGTCAGAATCGCCACCCGCTCCAGCGTCTCCACCTCGCTGTGGAGGTACCGCACCCGCAGGCCCTTCTGGTCGAGATAGCTCGTCAGGTCCTCGCACAATCGCTTGGTGAGCGCGGTGACGAGCACGCGTTCGCCCTTGGACACACGCTCCTGGCAACGCTCGATCAAGTCCGGCACCTGACCCTGCGCCGGCTTCACCTCGATCACCGGATCGAGCAACCCCGTCGGCCGGATCACCTGCTCCGCCACCTCGCCGCCCGTCCGCTCCAATTCGTACGGCCCGGGCGTCGCACTCACATATGCGATCTGCGGCACGATGGCCTCGAACTCCTCGAACCGAAGCGGCCGGTTGTCGAGCGCACTGGGCAAGCGGAACCCGTGCTCCACCAGCACCGTCTTGCGAGCCCGATCCCCGTTGTACATCGCCCGGATCTGCGGCAACGTCACATGCGATTCATCGATGATGAGAAGCCAGTCGCGATAGTTCGGCCGCGCTGAAGGCATCGGGCCTCGGGCATCGGGCATCAGTTCCGAACCTGCCTTTCCCGATGCCTGATGCCCGATGCCCGATCCCTCACTGACCGGCGCAAAATCAAAGTAATCCATCAACGTGTACGGCCGCTCCCCGGGTTGGCGTCCGTCCATGAACCGCGAGTAGTTCTCGATCCCCTGGCACATCCCCGTCTCTTCAAGCAGTTCCAGGTCGTACTTGGTGCGGCTGATCAGGCGCTGGGCTTCGAGCAACTTGCCCTGCGACCGCAGCTCCAGCACCCGCGCGTCCATCTCGGTGCGGATCGCCGACAGGACCGACTGCATCTGGTCCTCGGGCATCATGTGGTGGACGGCGGGGAACAGGAAGAACTGGCGTTCTTCGGCGAGGACCTCGCCGCTGGTGGGGTTGATGAGGTCGACGCGGTCGATCTCATCGCCGAAGAGTTCGATCCGCACGGCGTACTTCTCGTACGCAGGCCAGACTTCGAGGGCGTCGCCGCGGACGCGGAACTGGGCCCGCTTGAACTCGATCTCGCTCCGCGTGTACTGCATCTGCGAGAGCGCCATCAGGAAGTCGCGACGATCGACGCGGGAGCCTCGCGTGATCGTCAGCACCCGCTCGCCGTAGGACACGGGATTGCCCAGGCCGAAGATGCACGAGACGCTCGCGACCACGACGGTGTCGCGGCGGCTGAGGATGTTGCTGGTGGCCGCGAGGCGCAACTGGTCGAGATCGTCGTTGCGGGACGAGTCCTTCTCGATGTAGATGTCGCGCTGGGGGATGTACGCCTCGGGCTGGTAGTAGTCGTAGTAGCTGACGAAGTAGTTGACGCTGTTCTTGGGCAGGAACTCGCGAAGCTCCTCGTAGAGCTGGGCCGCCAGCGTCTTGTTGTGGCTGATGATCAGCGTCGGCTTGCCCAGGTTCGCGATCACGTTCGCCATCGTGAACGTCTTGCCCGTGCCCGTTGCGCCCAGCAGGCAGACCGCGGGCTTCCCGCCGCGCAGTCCCTGCGTGAGCTGTTCGATCGCGCGGGGCTGATCGCCCATCGGCTTGAACGGCGCGACGACCTCGAACGGGCGCTGGCGTGCAGAATGCGGCACGGGCGAGGGTATTCGCCGAGCTCCCGTCGGGTGCCTGCATGCGCTGGCCGCACGGCCCCGGCGCGGTCGGCCCCGTCCGGGCCGCTGGGTCAGAGACCGAGAACCAGACCCGCCAAACGCTACAGACGGAACCCGGCATGCCGTCGCGGCGTCCTGGTCCCAGTCCGGCCGGCTCCGGCGCAGCCTCAGCGGCATTCGACCGATGAAGCGGAGGATGGGTTGGCTCTCCTCAAAATTCCGCCTGCGCAAGGACTCCGAGGGTCCGAGCCCTTCGCTCCCGGAGCGTCCAAGGGTGACCCGTCGATCCAAACGCTACGACACGCGTCTCAGCGATTCGCCCCTGGGCGCGATCGTGGACTTGTCGACCGAGGGGGCACGCATCGTCTGCCACGGCCAGCCGCCGGTCCGCGCCGGGCACGTCTTTGAGATCAGCCTCGCGTGCGACACCGTGAAGGTGTTCATTCTGGCGAGGGTCGCATGGACGCGCAAGGTGGACGCCAACATCTGGAACGTCGGCCTTCATTTCTTCGAGGCCGACGCTTCCGCACGCGCCGACATCGAGCGACTGCTCGACAAGGCCGCGATCGGGCGAGAAGTGCTGCCGACGACCGCGGAGATCGAGGACCTCTACGAGGTGCTGGGCGTGCGGCGCGACGCCACGCTTGAGCAGATCCGCAGCGCGTACCGGGCGCTCGCGCGCCGCTATCACCCGGATCACGCGCCCAACGACGAGGCCTCGCGCCAGTTCGCCCGGATCAGCAAGGCCTACATGGTGCTGCGTGACGAGAGCCTGCGCCGTCGGTACGATCAGCTCCTCAGCGCCGCCTGAGCCTCATCCCTTCATCGCCGCCAGAAGCTCGCGCGGCTGCTTCCGCGAGAGAGCCAGCACCGCCGGCGCCGCCGCCATCAGCGTCAGCACCAGCACGATCGCCCAGCCAGCGAGGATCGGAGTCGCCTGAGGCCTGAGTGAAAGCTCCAGACCCGCGATCACCGCGTTGAGCCGGTTGCCCCCGTAACTGCCCTGCAGGCCCATCAGCGTCCCCAGCACCGCCGCCGCCAGCGCCACCAGCACGGCCTCCGCCAGCACCAGGCGGCACACCAGCCCGCGCGAAGCGCCCACCGCCCGAAGCACGCCAAACTCAAAGCGACGCCCCTCGATCGCCGCCACGATCAGGTTGGCCACGCCCAGGCACGCGACGATCATCGACATCACCGCGATCGCGCTCACGATGTACAGGCTGCGCCCGATCGCGCCCTCGAGCAGGTTCTTGAAGAACCGCCCGCTCCCGACGTCCAGCACGCCAAACTCCATCATCGCTTCGCGCACCTTCGCCACCGCCGTCTGATCGTCCACGTCCTTTGCCAGCGAGAGCGAGATCAACTGCGTCGGCGGCTCGCCCCCGTTGAGCACGCGCTCGCGCAGGTCGCGCCGGGATCCGAAGACCGCGCTGACCGCCTGGTCCACGTACACCTCGCCCAAGTCAAAGAAGTTGCTCACGATGTCCAGCCCCGGGCTGGTGACCACGCCCACGATCTCGAACTCGGCCGTTCGGTTCTGATAGGTGACCGGGATGCGCTTGCCCACGCCCAGCCCCTTGGACGTCAGAAACTCGCGGGCGACGATCACCGCCCCGCCTTCGCTCAGGCGGCGCTTCGCCGTCTCCGGGTCACCCTGCACCCACGTCACGTCCATCAGGCGGAAGAACGAGTCGGGATCAAATCCGATGAACGTCGTCTTGAGTCGGCGCAGCGACGTGACGCCCAGCCCCTCGGTCTCGACCCGCACAAGCGAGAGCGGGCTGGCGTGCTCCACCTCGGGCAACGACTCGAGCTTGCGCACCGCCGCGTCGCTGAGCGCCAGCCCCGTCACGAACGCGTCGGGGAACTGGATCTTGCTGATCCAGTCCTCCGAGAAGCTCTTGCCCTGCGTCCAGATCGCCACCATCATCGACAGGCCGGCCATCAGGGCCCCGGCCGTGAAACCGTGCCGATACGGCGTGCGACGCACGCTCCGCTCCAGCAGTGTCCGCGGCACGCGCAGCGTCCAGGCGATCGCTCCGCCCGCCACACGCAGCAACCCCAGCGTCACCGGCACCCCGATCAGGAAGTACCCGAAGAAAAGCCCCGGCAGCCCCAGCAACAAATAGAGCCAGAAGATCTGATCCGCCCCCGTCGAGAACGTCACAACCACCAGGTGCGTGCTCAAGAGCACCACGCCCGCGACCAGCGCCCAACGCACCGACGATGCCCGAGGCGTCTCCGCGCGCGACGCGAGAGCCTTGAGCGGTTCGAGCCTTGCCGCGTTCCACGCCGGCACCAGCGCCCCGATCAGCCCCGCGAGCACCGAGCCCGCCACGCCCACCGCCAGACCGAAATACGGGAACGCCAGCTCCACCTTCAAGTCCGCCTGGAACCACCAGATCAGCAGGCTCGCCAAGCCGATACCCAGCGGCACACCCATCGAAGATCCCGCGATGCCGATGATCAGCCCCGCGATCACCTGGCTCCACGCGATCTGCGAACGCGACGCGCCGATGCAGCGCAGGATCGCCAATTCGCGCTGACGCTCCACCACGCCGGTGGTCATGCCCGTCAGAATGATGAACGCCGCCGCCAGAAACGCGAGGCTCGAAGCCACGATCAGCCCGAGCTGCTGACCACGCAGGCTCTGCTCCAGGTTCGAGGTCACCTTCGCCGTGGACTGCAGCAGCGTCCACTCGGGCAGGTCCGCCTGGCGCTGCTCGGCGATCTTCTGCGGCTCGTGCCCCTCGCGCAGCACGATCTCAAGCTCGGCGAACTGGCCCTCTTGCCCAGTCGCCTGCGCGAGCGCCTCGGGAGTCATCCACGCGCGGGGCCGGCCGCCCAAGATCGCGTAAGGGGCGATGCCCACGATCCGAAGTTGAACGCTCCCCGCGCCGCCCGGGCGCACCATCTCGATCGTGTCGCCCAGGCCCACGCGGAAGCGCTCGGTGAGCGATGCCGCTTCCTCGGCGCTCCGCGCAACCGGCGGGCCCAAGTCCTGCGACTCCAGCGGCGAGCCCGGCGGGACGTCGGCGACCGTTCCGCCGATGAGCGCCGAGAGCGTTCCGCTCCGACGATCGGTGCGGGGCGCGATCCCTCGCAGGCGGTCCAGCACGGTTCCGTCGATCGCGACCTCTCCCGCCTGCGTCGGCATGCGCCCCTGTTCGAGCGTCACCGGCCGGTGCACGTCGTCAAAGCCCGGGCGGAAACTCTCGAAGAACACATTGACCGCGAACGAGCGCAGCACGCGATCGGCGCTGGTGTCGCCCTCGCGGACCGGCCAGGTGGGGCGCACCGAGCGCAGGGCCGCCGCCGCGCGCACGCGCCCGCTCACGTCGCTCACTTCCGGCCAGGCGGCGACGGCTCGGCGCACCGTCTCGTCGATGGGGCGCGAAGCGCCGGGCACCACGACCTGCAGGTCCGCGCTGCCCACGAAGGAAACCATGCGCGTGCGCAGCGACTGCGTCACGCTGGCCATCGCCGTCGCCACCGCGCACACGAGCGTCGCCGACATCGCAACCACCAGCAGCAGCAGGACGCTGCGACTAGGTCGCTGCGACAGACTGCTGATAGCGAGACGCCACGCCGCTCTCATCGAGCCCCTCCGTGCTGATCTTGCTTCGGATCACGCCGTCCGAGACAACGAAGACTTCGCGGCAATGCGTCGCCGCCGCCGGCTCGTGCGTCACCATCACGATGCTGGTCTCGTGCTCGCCCGCGATCTCGGCGAGCAGTTTCCACAGACCCGCGCTGCTGGCCGAGTCGAGATTGCCCGTCGGCTCGTCGGCGAGAATGAGCGAGGGTGCAAAGTGCAAGGCCCGCGCGATCGCCACGCGCTGCTGTTCACCCCCCGAGAGCGCGTCGGGCCGGTGCTCGAGCCGCTCGCCCAGGCCCAGCCTCTCGAGCAGTTCGCCCGCACGAGCGCGGGTCTTGCCCGCGTCGGCGCCCTGCAGAATCGCGGGCAGTTCGGCGTTCTCAAGCGCCGTGAGCGTGGGGATCAGGTTGAACTGCTGGAAGATGATCCCGATGCGCGTGCGCCGAAACTCGGTCGCCTCGCGTTCGCTCAGCCGATCGATCCGCGAGCCGCCGATCGTGATCTCGCCCTGATCGGGCTTGTCCAGCGCGGCCAGGAGGTGCAGGAGCGTCGACTTGCCGCTGCCCGAGCGACCCATGATCGCGTAGAAGCCGGGCCGCTCGATCGACATGTTGACGCCGCGCAGCGCCTGCACGGTGCGATCGCCGATGCGGTACGACTTATGGACATCGACGCAGTTGAGCACGGAACAGGATCCCTCAGAGCCCCGGGGACGACCCGGCGGCGCACGCCGAACGCCTCGCTTCGGCGCTTCCCACTCGCTTCGTTCTTGACCGATCCGCAGATGAGGCCGCCCACGCCGATCGTCCCGCGATGCGGCACGGCCGCAGGCTCAAGGATGGGCCTTGTCGTACGCCGCGCTGTCCATCAGCTTCGCCAGGCCGGACGCGTCGGAGATCTTGGCCTTGAGCAGCCAGCCCTTGGTGTACGGGTCTTCGTTGATGAGGCCCGGATTGTCCGCCAGCGCGCCGTTGACTTCGGTGATCTCCCCCGAAACAAACGCGTAAATGTCGCTGGTGGTCTTCACGCTCTCCACCTCGCCCACCACATCGCCCGCCTTGAACTTGGTGCCCACTTTTTTCATCTGGACGTACGTCACGTCCGTCAGCGCGTCCACGGCGTACCGCGTGATGCCCAGCGTGAGCACGTCGCCCTCCACCTTGTGCCACTCGTGAGACTCGGAGTACTTGCGGTCCGCGGGGTTCGTGCTGGCCATCTCAGGACACCTTTCGGCAGGCCCCGACCGAGGTCGGAGCGGGTGCGTGAACCAACGACCCCTGCGTCAACTCGACCGGCGGGGATCCGTTCATGCTAGCAGCCACCCAACCGCTTCTCTCGCGTTCTCCGTCCGTCGTTCCAGGTCCGAGTTGTCCACACGCGCACGCGCGGGTCCCGCGCCGGTTTGACCTCCCGCGATTCGCGCGGTAGGTTGCCCTTGACCTTTTCCCCTCCGGACGGTCGCTGCCGAAAGGTGTCGACCGTCGTATCGACCGCGAGGCTCAAGGCGGCAGAGGCTCCGGGCGTCCGATGCTCCGGGAGGCTGCGTCCCCGAACGCTCGTGCCGTCGCGGGGGCGTACAGTCCGCGACCTGCATGCTGCTGACGCTCAACGCATCCTGCCTGCGCGACCGCCTGTTGCCCTCGGGCTCGGCCCCCCCCGCGTTGGCCCTGACGGACCTGCCGCACTACACCAAGGACGTTCTGGGCCTGGGTGGGCTCAACCTCTCGACCGATCTTCTGGTCGGGGCGGATCGTCGGCGGCTCGAGAATCTTCGCGAGCGTGCCGATCGGGCCGGCTGCCCCTGCCTGCTCCTGATCGAGGCCGAGCCGCAGCGTCTGGTCAGCGATGAGCCGGGCGTCGCCGAGGCTTCGATCGCTCGCATGCTGCGGGTGCTCGAGGCGGCCCAGATCCTGGCCTGCACCGCCGTCGCCCTCAAGGTCGTCGCGCCCGATACCGACGAGGCTCTGGCGACGCTCTGGCCGCGGCTTCGCAAGATCGTCGATCGCGCCGAGCGGCTCGAGATCAACCTGCTCATCTCGCCCCACGCCGGCCTCACCGCGCGGCCCGAGCGCGTCACGGACCTCATCAAGAAAGTCGGCGGTTTCCGCATCGGAACCTTCCCAGACTTCCAGTCCGCCTACGAGGCCACCGGCAGCACCGAGGGCGCAGTCACCTACCTCCGTCGCATCACTCCCTACGCCAGCGCCGTCGTCGCATCGACGCTTGATTTCACCGATCCGGCGCCGGGCCAGCCGACCTCCGTCGCACCCGGGCGTGCCGCACGTCCGCCCGCCGTCGACGACGCGGACGATGACGACGACGCACCCGTCCGCAAGGCCTCGCGCGGGTCGCCCGAGCCACCCAGCGGCGAGCCCAAGCCCAAGAAGAAGTCCGCCGCCAAGACCGCGCGCAGCGAGGACGACCAGCCCGCTCCGACGGCTCCCGCAGCCGACGAAGGCTCGGCCTCCAAACCCCGTGGCAAGTCGGTCGCCAAGGCGGTCGCTTCCGAGCCGGCTGACGCACTGCCCGACGAGGGGCTTGAGGTCCCGGGGGCCAAGACACCCGCGAAGGGCGCACGCAAGGGCCGCGCACCGAAGGCCGACGTGAAGGCCGATGCCAAGGCCGATCCGAAGGCCAGCGCCGGGGCTGCCGCCAAGTCGCAGGGCAAAGCGGCGGACCGGGCGGACGATCCTTTGGATGCCAAGCCATCGCGCAAGGACGCAGGCAAGGACCCGGCCGGGGCGGCCGCGGCGAAGCCGGCCGATGACGACGACGGCGACGCCGGCCTCGAGGCCATGGACGACGCCTCGCTCGAGGACCTGATCGCCGACATCCTGCACTCGGGCGAAGGCGACGACGCCGAGCCACCCGAGGCCCTCCCCGTCCACAAGCCCTACGACCTCTACGAACTGGTGCGTGCGATTGCGTCGGTCGGCTTTGATTCGACGCTGGCTGTTGACTATCGAGGCCCGGGAGACGTTACACTGGGCATCCGCAAGAGCCAGAAGGTGCTCCGGGCCGCTTTGGAGTTCGCGGCTTCGGCTGACTCGTGAGCGTTCGCGAGCGCCGGGGAGCAGCTTCCGGACGTTGGAGGGCAGGCACATGACGGCCGCTCAACCACCGACCTCCCAAGCCCCGTCCGACGCGACCGAGCCGGGCGTCACGCTCGAACTGCTCGAAGTGGTCGAGGTTTCGCGAGCGCAGATGGAGATCGCCGCCGATCTGGAGCGCGTGGTCCGCGCCGACGAGTCGCAGGCGTTCTTCCGGACGAGCGACGTCCTCGTCGCGGAGCCCGCCTCGATCGAGACAGATCGTCGCCTCGACGCGATCTCGTCCGATACGCTCCCCCGCACGCCGCACCAGCGCGGCCCGCTGCCCATGCTCGAGCGCGACCAATCCATCGTCATCACCATCGACGGCCCCGCAGGGACGGGCAAGTCATCGGTCGCGCGGGCGCTGGCCCGGTCGCTGGGCCTGGACTTCCTCGACACGGGCGCGATGTACCGAGCCGCCGCGGCGATCGCGATCGACAAGGGCATCGACCCCGCGGATCACGACGCGATCGTGCGCGAGACCGTGCGAGCGGACCTGCACTTTGACTGGACCGCCGATCCGCCGCGCGTGCTGGCCTTCGGGCAGCCGATCGATCATCGTCTTCGGGCCGCCGATGTGAGCGAGCTGGTCTCGCCCATCGCCACGATCCGGACGCTGCGTGAGCACATGGTCGCCAAGCAGCGGCTGATCGCCCGCCAGCATCCGCGCCTCGTGACCGAAGGGCGCGATCAGGGATCGGTCGTGTTCCCCGACGCCGCGGTGAAGTTCTATCTCGACGCGGCTCCCGAAGTCCGCGCCCGTCGCCGCGCCGAGCAGTTGGTCGAATCGGGTCGGGCGGCCGACCTTGGACGCATCACCGCCGAGATCCTCGAGCGTGACCTGCGCGATTCGTCCCGCGCCGACGGACCGCTCACCTGTCCGCACGACGCCGCCCGTGTCGACACGTCCGATCGGTCTTTCGACGAGGTCGTCCGCGCGCTGCACGAGCATGTTCTCCGCGCTGTCGGAGGCATGGCGAGGTAGCCCGCCTTCTGTCGCACGCCCGGACGGCCGGGTGTCACGCTCCATCCGGGGACGCTCCATGCCTCTTCGTTCGTGGATCTCCAGCCGTCGCCCCGGCGCGACCGCTCCCAAGGTCATGCTCTACGAGTTCGCCAGCGCTCTGTGTGCGATGGCGTTCGTCATCGCCTATCGCGTGCGCATCCGCGGCGCGGCACAGGTGCCCGCTTCGGGCCCGTGCCTGCTCGCCGCCAATCACGAAAGCTTCTTCGATCCGCCCCTCATCGGAACCTTCGTCCGCTCTCGCCATCTCAGCTTCGTCGCCCGCATCGGCCTCTTCAAGTTCAAGCCCTTCGCCTGGCTCATCAGCGCCCTCAACGCACTCTCCATCAACGACGGCGGCAGCGACACCGCAGCGATCAAGGAAGTCCTCCGCCGTCTGGGCGCGGGACACGCCGTTCTCATCTTCCCCGAAGGCGCCCGCACGCCCGACGGCCAGTTGCAGGAGTTCAAGCGCGGCGTCGCGCTGCTCGTCAGCCGAGCGCGATGTCCGGTCGTCCCCGTCGCGGTCGCCGGCTGCTACCGCGCCTGGAGCATCCACGACCGCTTCCCCAAACTCCGCGCGATGCCCGTGCCTTTCGGGCTGTTCTGGGGCGGCGGACAGCGCCTTGCCGTGGTCTATGGCAAGCCCATCGCGCACGAAGAACTCATGAAGGACGGGCCCGACGCCGCCCTCGCACGCCTGCGGGCCGAGATCGAACGGCTCAGCCACGAGGCCGCCCACCTCGCCCGCACCGAGTCGTCCCTCGCGCACACGGACTCCAAGGAACGCGACGCGCCAGCCTCCTCCTTCGCGCACGCGGCCCTGGCTCGCGTACGCTGAACACCGACGAACCGCGGCTCCCGACGAGCCGCCCGAGATCCGGGAGAACATCATGCTCAAGGTCGCTGTGGTGCTCTGCGGCTGCGGCCGCGCGGACGGAAGCGAGATTCACGAGTCCGTCTCCGTCCTCATCCACCTTCATCGCTGCGGGCTCCCATACCGGTGCTTTGCCCCAGACGAACCTCAGACCGAGGTCGTCAATCACGTCACCGGCCAGCCTGTCGCCGAGGTCCGCAACCAGATGGTCGAGGCCGCCCGCATCGCTCGAGGCGACATCTCTCCCCTCGCGTCGCTCCGCGTCGAGGACTACGCGGCCGTTGTCTTCCCGGGCGGGTTCGGGGCCGCCAAGAACCTCTGCTCCTTCGCCAAAGACGGCGCCGACTGTCGCGTCCATCCCGACGTCGCACGCATCCTCAAGGGATTCCACGCGCACGGCAAGCCGATCGCGCTCGCCTGCATCGCGCCGGTCCTGGCGGCCAAGGTCCTCGGCGTCGCCGGGGGTGGGCCGGGGTGCGAACTCACGCTCGGTTCAGGCGAGGGCGTTGCCGACGCCGTCGCCAAGATGGGGGCGGTCCATGTGCCCCGTCCGGTCACGCAGGCCGTCGTCGATCGCGCCAACAAGGTGCTCAGCACGCCCGCCTACATGTGCGACGCCGGCCCCTACGAGGTCTTCACAGGCATCGGCGCGATGATCGACGCCCTCAAGGCCATGCTCCACGCCGGCACACCCGCGACCGCAGGCGCACGCTGATCGGATTGTGTTCGGATATCCAAGCCTGAATTCGGACGCGATCGCCCAGATTTGCTACTCTCTGGTCGACCCCTCTCGGCCAATCGCAGGACGCAGCGGCGGTCTCGTCCATCATGCTTGTCGCCGAAAACCGCCCTCGCAACCTGTCTTGGTACCACGCCGGCCCCTTGCTCTTTGGGGACTGGGGGACAAGCCGTCTCTACGTGCTGGGGCTGGCGTTCTACTACACCTCGCACGTCTCGGTGCTGTATCTGGCCGCGATGTCGCTCATCATGGCCGGGGTGGCGTGGGCGTACACGGTCGTCTGCCGCTGTTTTCCAGACGGGGGCGGCGTCTACTCCGCTGCCCGTCAGCTGAGCCCGACGCTCGCGGTCATCGGCGCCACGCTGCTCCTGTGCGACTACATCGTGACGGCTTCGCTCTCCGCGATCGAAGCGTTCAACTACCTCGGGGTGGCCGAGTCGCGGGTGGTCGTGCTCTCGGTGGCGACGATCCTGCTTGTCGGCGTCATCAACTGGTTTGGAGCACGCAACGCCGGTCGGGTCGCCATGGTCGTGGCGATCGTGGCGATCATCGTCTCGGCCCTCTTGGCTGTGGCATGCCTTCCTTGGCTAAAGGCCGGTCTGACCACCGTGACCACGCACAGCGGGCCGGCCCAGTCGCCCCTGCAGATGTGGGAGTCGCTGGTCCGCATCGTCCTCGCGCTGGCCGGCCTGGAAGCCGTCGCCAACATGACCGGCCTGATGAAGCAGCCGGTCGCGCGCACCGCCCGGCGCACCATCTGGCCGGTGCTGATCGAGGTGATCGCGCTCAACATGATCTTCGGGATCGCCCTCAACGCGATGCCCCAGCTCGTCCAGCAGAGCACCCCCGACTATGTCACCTACGAGCTGGAGCAGGGTCTCAAGCCCGAGCAGGTCCCGGCGGAGGTCAAGGACTATCGGGACACGGCCGTGCGTCTGATCGCGACCGAGACGATCGGGTATCAGTTCGGTGCCGACGCGGGGCGGATCGCGGGAATCGTGGCAGGCGTGGTCTTTGGGGTGCTGCTGCTCAGCGCCGTCAACACGGCGATCATGGCGATGGTCGCGGTGCAGTACTCGCTGGCGCAGGATCGTGAGCTCCCGCGGATCAACACGCGCCTGAACTATTCCGGTGTGCCGTGGCTCCCGCTGGTGATCGCGTGCATCGCTCCGTGCGCGCTGTTGATGCTGGAGGCCGACGTCAAGGCCCTGGGCGAGCTCTACGCGATCGGGGTGGTGGGGGCGATCGCGATCAACCTGGTTTCCTGCGCGCTCAATAAGTCGCTGGCGATCGGGGTGTGGGAGCGTCGCGGCATCTGGGTGCTGGCGATCCTGATGACCGCCATCGAACTGACGATCATCATCGCCAAGCCCAACGCCACGCTCTTTGCCTCGATCATCGTCGGCTCGGTCCTGGCCACGCGATTCGTCGTGCAGGTGCGTGCCCGACGCCTCGCCGCCTCTCCGCTCCCCGAGCCCGAGATCGGCTGGCTCGCCGAGCTCCGCGAGCAGCCGGCGACCCCCGGCGACGGCCCGCGCATCATGCTCGCCGCACGCGGACGCGATCAGGCGGCCTACGCGGTCGATCTCGCCAAGCGTCGCGGGGCCACGCTCTTTGCCATCTACGTCCGCACGCTGCGCGTCATCGACGTGGCCCCGGGACAGGTCCCGCGCATCGAGGACGACCCCGACGGGCAGGCCGCCCTCGGCACGGCGGCGGTGCTTGCGAAGCAGTCGGGCGTGGCGTTTGTCCCGATCTATGTGACGAGCGCCGACATCGTCAACGAGATCCTCGACTACACCGTGACCTTCGCGTGCGACACGCTCATCATGGGCAAGAGCCGCCGAACGCTCTTCAGCCGCGCCTTCGCGGGCGACGTCGTCGCCAAGGTGGCCGAAGCTCTGCCCGAGGGCGTCTCGCTGCTGACGCGAGCACCCGGACCCTTCGAGCACGCCGAACCGGTCCGACGAGAGCCGCCCGCCAACTGAACTCCGTCCGCTGCGTGCCAGCCGTGGGAACCCCGACGCTCAGCCGCGGGGCGTGGCTGACGGCATCGCGGCAGCTGTCCGGGACCTGCGCCCGCGTCCGGTCGCGTCGAGCGGGAGCACCGCCGCATCCGGTGGATCGTCGCTATTCTCCGTCACAGCGGCCCCTGCGGGGGTCAAGACGGGAAGGAGCCCGAGGGTGCCAGAGGCGGCCGACAGAGCACGATTGCTGGAAGACCTGACCGAGCCGCAGCGTCGCGCGGTGCTCACGAGCGAAGGTCCGCTTCTTGTGCTGGCCGGCGCCGGCTCGGGCAAGACGCGGGTGATCACGCGCCGGATCGCGCACCTGATCCATCAGGGCGTCGCCCCTTGGTCGGTGCTCGCGCTCACGTTCACGAACAAGGCCGCCAGCGAGATGCGCGAGCGTGTGCACGCGCTGCTGGGACCCGATCCGCGCCTGTCGCGCGGGCTGACGGTCACGACGTTCCACTCCCTCGGCGCGCGGCTGCTGCGCAAGTACGCGGCCGAGGCGGGGCTCAAGCCCGAGTTTTCCATCTACGACTCGTCGGACCAGCAGGCGATCTGCAAGCGCGTGATCGGCGAACTGCAGCTCTCAACAAGCAACTTCCCGCCGCGCAGCGCCCTCTCGGCCATCAGCAACGCCAAGAACGACCTGCTCACAGCCGACGAGTACGCCGCCCGGGCGATCGACTTTTATTCCAAGACCATTTCCCGGATCTACTCGTCGTACCAGAAGGCCCTGCGCACCGCCGACGCGGTGGACTTTGACGACCTCTTGGTGCTGACGGCGCGTCTGCTTCAGTCCGATGCGCGGGTCCGACGCGAGTGCAACGAGCGCTGGCGCTACCTGCTGATCGACGAATATCAGGACACCAACCACGCCCAGTTTGTGATCGCCTCGCTGATCGCCGGCGCACCCCTCGACGCGCTGGACGGCGCAACGCCACTTGCCCGCGGCGCGGGCGCAACCCCGGGCACCAACATCTGCGTGGTGGGCGATCCGGATCAGGCGATCTACGGCTGGCGCGGCGCGGACATCACCAACATCCTCGACTTTGAGCGCTGCTACGCGGGCACCAAGGTCATCACGCTCGGCGAGAACTTCCGCTCGACCGCACCCATCCTGCACGCCGCCGACACGCTCATCCGTCGAAACGTGAAGCGCAAGCACAAGGACCTGTTCACCGCCCGCCGCGGGGGCGAGCGCGTCGAGGTGACGCTGACGCGCGACGAGAACCACGAAGCACGCCTCGTCGCCGACTGGCTCAAGAGCGTCAAGGACGAAAGGCCCGGATCGGCCGAGCCCATCACCTGGCGCGAGATGGCCGTCTTTTACCGCACCAATTCCCTCAGCCGCGTGATGGAGGAGGCCCTCCGGTCCGCCGCGATTCCCTACACGATCGCGCGTGGCACGGCGTTTTACGAACGCGAAGAAGTGCGAAACGCCTTGGCCTACCTCCGCCTCCTCGCCAATCCCAGCGACGATGTCTCGCTCGCGCGAGTCGTCAACACGCCCGCGCGCGGGATCGGCGCGACGACCTTCGGCAAGCTCGAGGACTACGCCGCCATCCGCGGCGTTCCGGTCCTCGCCGCCATGCGCGACGCTCCGAGCATTCTCGACGTCGTCGGACGCGGGGCGGCGGCGGTCGAGCGATTCGTGGCGATGATCGACGAGTGGACCGGCGGCGGCACCTTCATGGGCGCGACGGTCGCCACCACGCTGGCCGACCTTGTCTCCAGGGTCATCCGCGAGTCGGGCCTCGAGGCCATGTACCGCAGCCAGGCCAAGGCCAGCAACAGCGACGCCGATCTGGAGCGTCTGGACAATCTCGATGAGTTGGTGAGCAGCGCGCGACAGTTCGAGATGGAGTTTGACGCGATGGCCGACCCGGCTGCGGAGATGACCGAGATCGCCCGCGCCGCCGAGGCCGACGACGAGCGCGCCGCCCGCGCCGATGCCGAGGGAGACGCCGATGCAGACGCCGCGAGCGATTCGGAATCAGACGATCTCGCCGGCTCGATGACGGCCGAGCCGACGCCCTTCGACGATTTCGGAGCCGAGCTGGGCCTGGTGCGTCCTCGGGATGACTCTCCGCCGCTGCTGGCGATGCTGCGGGCCTATCTGGAGTCGATCGCGCTGGTGGCCGACGCCGACGCGGTGGATTCGGCAAACGGATCGGTGACGCTGATGACCCTGCACGCCGCCAAGGGTTTGGAGTTCAAGGCGGTCGCGGTGATCGGCCTGGAGGAGGGGCAGCTACCGCACAGCCGCGCTCGCGAGTCGCAGGATGAACTGGAGGAAGAACGCCGCCTGTGCTTTGTCGGCATCACCCGCGCGATGCGACGCCTGCACCTGACGTCCGCGCGATACCGGACGCTCCGCGGCATCCCCGAACGCACGATCCCAAGCCGCTTTCTCGACGAACTCCCGCGCGAGTCGTGCCTCTTCAGCGATCAGGCCGACGCGATGCAGGCGCGTGATGTCCGCGAGTTCATCGAGCGCGGCGACGATGTGGACGAGGGCGACGCGGACGGTCCGCGCTACGTGCCGGAGGACGAGTACGCCTCCAAGCCCGGGCCCAAGCGAGCCAAGCCCGCCTGGGGCGCGTCGGCGCTCCATCCGTCCGGTCCGGCACGCAAGACGGGCGACGTCCCGTTCCCCGTGGGCGCGGTGGTGCGTCACCCCCAGTTCGGCGAGGGAGAAGTGACCAGCATCACCGGCGGAGCCAACGCCCGCGCGACCATCCGCTTCCGCGGCGCGGGCACCAAGACGCTCGTGCTCGAGTATGCCCGCCTGACCCGCGTCAAGTGACGTCGAGCGAACCTCCGCTCGCGTCGCCGCGCTCCATGGGCGATCGACGTCGCCCACGCAGTCCGCTCTTGGCGTCCGCCCTGCGACCGGCCGAGGATCAACACACGCTCACCCACCGGAGTCTCTCATGCGCAGCCTGTTGCCCGTCGCTGATCCGCTCGCACGCCGCACTGTGACAGGCCTGCAACGCGACCCTTGGCGCCACGCGTCGGCGAACTTCTCCCGGCCCGCGACACTCCTCCGTCGTCGCGCGGGCGTTGCGCTGGTCGGGCTGCACGCCGCGCTGCTCGGGCATGTGCAGGCGGGAAGCGTTGCAGCCGAGCAGGAGCTTCCTCCCGCGCCGATCCTCACGATCTACTCCTCGCTGCAGCCCGGGCAGGGCATCCCGCGAGACGCGCTGGCTCAGGCTCGGGCCTCGGGCGGCTACGGAGCCATCCGAGATCAGGTGCCGGGCTTCGCGTTCGTCCGCCAGCACGCCACCCTCGATCTCAAGCACGGCCGCAACAGCGTGCGCTTCAGCGACGTGGCGGCCCTGATCGAGCCAACCACCGTCGCCTTCGAGTCGCTCACCGCGCCGACCACCACCCGCGTGCTCGAGCAGAACTTCCAGTTCGACCTCGTCGGCCGCGAGCGGCTGCTCGAGCGCTATCTCGACAAGACCATCCGGCTGTACGTCAAGAGCGGCGACGCGTCGATGCTCGTCTCCGGCACGCTCCTCAGCACCGCCGGCGGCATCGTCCTCCGCTCCGACAACGGCAATGTCGGCGTCTTCAACAACGTCGAATCTCTGCAGCTCCCCGCGCTCCCCGACGGCCTGCTCACCAAGCCCACCCTCCTCTGGGAACTCGAGACCGAGCAGCCAGGCTCGCACCTCTCTCGCATCACCTACGAGACCGGCGGCATGACCTGGTGGGCCGACTACAACGCGCTCTTCACCCCCGGAAAGGACAACAACTCCGGCACGCTCAACCTTTCGGCGTGGGTCAGCATCGTCAATCAGTCCGGCGCATCCTTCGAGAACGCACGCCTCCGGCTCATCGCAGGCCGCGTCAATCGCGTTCAGCCCGAAGGCCGCCCGTTCGCCTCGCGTGCCATGCGGACGGCCGAGATGCAGGCCGACGCCGGCGGCTTTGAGCAAAGAGCCTTCTTCGAGTATCACCTCTACACCCTCGGGCGCGACACCACGCTCCCCGACAACTCGACCAAGCAGATCGAACTCTTCGCGCCGGTGCGATCGATCCCGGTCGAGAAGGTCCTTGTCTTCGACGCGCTGGGCTTTGAGCCGCCCGACTTTGGTCAGCCCATGTCGGATCAGGGCTTCGGCCAGCAGGGCAAGTCGACCGTCGATGTCTACCTGCGCTTCAAGAACACCAAGGAGTCGGGTCTGGGCATCCCTCTTCCCGCCGGACGCGTCCGCGTCAGCCAGATCGATGCCGATACCCGTCCGCGCCAGGGTCTCGCCGACGCGCCCGTGGCCGAGTTTGTCGGAGAGGATCTCATGCGGCACACGCCGCGCGACGAGACAGTGCTACTCAAGATTGGAGCCGCGTTTGACGTCGTCGGCGAGCGCACGGTCCAGAACTTCGAGGTCGATCACGCACGCCGGACGATGACCGAGACCGTCGAAATCAAGGTGCGCAACCGCAAGGACGTCCGCACCGACGTGATCGTTCACGAGCGGCTCTATCGCTGGACCAACTGGGAACTGCAGACCCAGGCCAAGTACACCCGTCAGAACGCCACCACCGTCCACTTCCCGCTCTCCCTCAACCCGGGTGAAGAGGGTGTCGTTCGATACACCGTGCGCTATTCGTGGTGATCCCCCGGCAGGCTGCACTCAAGGCCCGCGCATCGGCGCACGCAACCACCGTCGCCACCAACATCAGGCCATCACAGCCGCGAGCGGTGCTGTCTCTTCCAGGCACCAGTCGGTCGCGAACTCACACACCCGGCAGAGGCACCGGAGGCTGCTGCGGGGCTGGCGCCGGAGCGGGAGCCGGAGCGGGAGCCGGAGCGGGAGCCGGAGCCGGAGCGGGTTCCGCGACCGGCGGTGCCGGGGCTGGCGTCGGGGCTGGCGTCGGCGCCGGTGCCGGCACGGGGGTCGTTGCGGGAGCGGCCTCGGGCGCGGGCTCGATCGGACGAGCCGCATCCTCGACAGGCGTCGTACGCGTGGCCGGCATCGAGAGCGGCGTCACCTGCGCGATCCCGCGCGGGTCGCTGCCCGCCGGGTACTCCGGCGACTTGCGGATCGACAAGTCCAGCCGACGCGAATGCTTGTTGGGTACGGCCATCACGCTGCTTAGTTCGCCCGCGCGAGTGGGGCGGTCGTAGAACTGCCAGCGCATCGAGTCCGGGTTCGCCGCGTTGTCTTCGTACTGAGCCTCGTGGAAGCGCACCGTCAACTGCTTGCCAACGGGGATCTCCGCCGACCAGACCGGCTCGCCCGTGCGCGTGTCTACCAGCGTCACCGTCGCGGGATAGTGCTCGTCGGCCACGTAGGTGAAGGTGTCGTTGCTCCGCAGCGATCCACCCTGGCGGTAGATGTTGCACCCGCCCGCCCACACGCAGAGCGATGCCGCGCTCAGCACTCCGACGAGTCCGGTCCGAGTCCAGCGTTCGGCGATCGCTCCAACGTTCGTGCGCATGTGAAATCTCCACGCGAGCGGACACAAGCCGCCCGCGTCCCAGAATGTATCGGCTCTTTGGTCGTTCGACCTGATTCGGTGCCCGGTTCGCCCGGCGGCCGCGGATCCAGGCCGAACGCGCAGTTCCCGCCGATCGCACCCTTCCCGCTCGGACCGTCGGCCCCGCCGTCTGCGACGCTCAGGCGGCCGCTCGCCAGCCCCGTACCGTTGGCCATGAGCGCACCCGGTCATCCTCCACGCCCCGCCGATGAGTTCCGCATCGGGCACGGCTACGACCTGCACCGTCTGGAGCCCCGTCCCCCCGCCGGGCAGGGCCGCCCGCTGATCGTCGGAGGCGTGTCGGTCGATCCGGACGGTGCGTTCGGCCGTGGGCCGATCGCGCACAGCGACGGCGATGCGCTGCTGCACGCCGTGACCGACGCCCTGCTCGCCGCCGCCGGCCTTCCGGACATCGGCCAGCTCTTTCCCGACACCGATCCGCGTCACGAGTCGCAGGATTCTCGAGAGTTCCTCGTCGAAGCGGGCAGGCGGGTGCGGTCGGCCGGCTTCGACATCGCCAACATCGATGCAACGGTGATTCTGGAGCGCCCCAAGATCGCGGCTCATAAGGACGCGATGCGAGGCGTCATCGCCGGTTGTCTGGGTTTGGGAGTCGAGCGCGTCGGCCTCAAGGGCAAGACCCACGAGCGCGTCGACGCGGTGGGGGAGGGGCGAGCGATCGAGGTGCATGTTGTCGCGCTGCTCGTGCGTTCGAAGGCATGAGTGAGCGCACGCCCGGCGAGTGCAGCGAGGCCGCTTCGCGTCGAGTCCCCGGCACTGCGCGACGGTCCTCCGCGCGAAAGCGCTAGGCCCCGCGGCTCACCGAGCGGTGTCGACGCAGCAGCAGGTAGTCGGCAAAGCCGGGAAAGAGCGTTCCCAGAGCGAGCAGGGCCCGCATCGGCGTGCTGGTCCAGACTTCGCCCCGAGGACGACGCAGACAGCGGACGACCGCGTCGGCGACCGTCTCGGCGGGCTGCTTGAAGCGCTCGGGCGTCTGGATGCTCACACGCTTGCCGCCCGAGAGGTCCTTGGCGACATCGAAAAACTCGGTGCGCGTGCCGATGGGGTGCACGCTCGAGACCGCGACGCCCTGATCCGCGAGCTCGATGCGCATCGCCCGCGCGAAGTGGTCTTGAAGGGCCTTGCTGGCGGAATAGGCCGCGTACTGCGGCAGCCCGATCTTGCTCACGCAGCTCGAGCAGACGAGCACGTGCCCGCGGGGCTGGTCGTCCACGCGCGGACGCTCCAAGAGCATGCGTCCGGCCAGTCGCATCAGATCGAGCGTGCCCTGGAAGTTGGTCTGGAAGATCGCGAGCAGCTCTTCGTCGGTGTAGCCCAGCACCGGCCGCTCAAGCCCGTAACCGGCGTTGGCGAAGACGCTGTAGAGGGATCCGAAGCGGGAGACGGCGAAGTCGACCAGACGCCGATTGTCCTCGGTTCGTGCGACGTCGCCGCTGCACCAGGCGGCTCTGCCTCCCTCGCTCTCGATCTGCTTGACCACCTCGATCAGGCGATCTTCCCTGCGGGCGTGAACCACCACGCTCATCCCCGCTCGGGCACAGGCGATGGCGGTCGCGCGGCCGATCCCGCTGCTTGCGCCGGTGATGGCGATCACTTTGCCCCGCAGATCAACGCGCATGACACCCTCCACATGCCTCGGCGCCGATCTTGGCGGAGACGAGGTGTGTTGCTCGCCGCGAACCGTCCGAGCGATTGCGCGTGACGTGGTGAACTTAGACTGGAGGTGCGATCAGCGCTTCGATGCCATCGTGTCGTTGTTCGACGACGTGGAGCTGCTCGACTTGCCGCCCTGGAGCATCTTCTGGGTGTTCTCGCCGGTCTCCTTGATGTCGGTCCCGACGCCCTGGACGGTGTTGCATGCGCTCAGGCACGAAGCAACCACGCCGACCGAGGCCATCAACGCAAGACGAGTGCGGCACGAGCGAACACGATTCTGCATGACTTGGTCTCCGACCGTTGCCCAGTGGGCAACCTGTCCATCCGATGGTGCGCACGCCCGACGCCGGGCGCGCCCGAAAACATAGTACCTGCGGGCCGGGGCGGCTGACAAGCGGCGACGCTATTCGACGAGCATGGACTCGCCCGGCGCACCCTTGGGCGCTCGCTGCAGCAGCCAACGCACCTCCCGCAGGCGGAGCAGCACGGCCAGCAGCAGATACGAGCCCGCGCCCACGACGGTCGCCGCGCACAGACGCAGGAAGTGGGCCGTCCATCCCGCCTGCCCCGAACCGCTCGCCACACGCATCGCCACCCACACGCACAGCCCCATGAGCGCGGCAACCAGCGCCAGCCTTGCCAGCGCCGCGACCATCTCCCGGTCGAGGATGACAACGCCGAGCTTGCGCTGCGCGATCCAGAGGATGATGATCGCCTGGGTCATCGCGGAGATGCCGGTCGAAAGAGCCAGGCCCGCCTCGCGGAGCGGCCAGATGAGCGTGAAGTTCATCGCGACGTTGGCCAGCACCATGGCGACGGCGATGGTCATCGGCGTGCGCGTGTCGCCGCGGGCGTAGAACGCGCGCGTCAGAACGTGATTCAGCGAATAGGCCCAGACCGCCGGGGCGTAGCAGGCCACGACCAGCGCCGATCGCTCCAGCCCGGCGGCGGAGAATCCCGGGAACATCGTGCGCACCAGGTCGTCGCGGACCAGCACCAGCCCCACGCTGGCCGGGATGCCGATGAAGAGACTGAGCCGCACCCCGCGACGGAGCACGTCGGTGAACGCCAGAGCGTCGGTGCTCGTGCGAGAGAGCAGCGGAAAGACGGCGGTCGCGACCGCGATGCCAAAGACACCGAGCGGGAATTGATAGAGACGCGAGGTGTACGAGAGGATCGCGTTGCTCGCTTCGTCGAGCGGGACGGGCCGCCCGAACATCGTCGGGCCGATCAGGATCGGCCACGTTGCGATCAGCGAGTCGAGCAGAGTGTTGAGTTGCAGAGTGCTGAGCCCCAGGACGACGGGCACGAACCGGCCGAGCACGCGCCGCGCCGACGCCGCGGCGTCCGACCACAGACGCGTCCATCGCACCAGCCCGCGCAGGGCGCGCAGCGACCAAACGATCTGCGCGCCGCTCGCGGCGACGGCAAGGAACCCTAGCAGATACGCCGCCCCCTCGCGAGAGACCCCGGGGCTGACCAGCGGGACGATCGCGCCGCCGATCATCAGCAGGTTCAGCAGGATCGGCGCGGCGGCGGGCGGGCCGAATCGACCGTGCGCCTGCAGCATGCCGCCGAGGATCGCGGTGATGCAGACCATGGGCATCATGGGCAGCATCAGCATGATGAGCTGGAGCGTCAGCGTCCGCTCGGGCGTGGTGACCCCCATGAGCAGCGTGAGGAGCAGCCCGATCTCGAGCAGGAGCGTGATCCCGCCGGTCACCAGCGTCAGCACGAAGAGCACAAGGCTCGCAAGCTGCGGCGCCCGGGCCGGATCATCGCGATGAAGTGTGGTGTACTCCGGAAGAAACGCCGCCGAGAGCGCGCCCTCGCCAAAGAGGCGACGGAAGAGGTTCGGGATGGCAAAGGCCAGTCCGAACGCCGATCCGGCGGCGGTGTCGCCAAGGACTTTGGCCGTCAGCACGTCGCGCACGAGCCCGGTGAGTCTGGAGAGCAGGGTGAAGCTCGCAACGACGCGCAGCGCGCCCGCCAGCACGCCGCCGAGCGCCTCGGTGTCGTGTGCGCGGGGCGTCTGCCCGCCCGTCCCGGGCGCGGGGTCTTGCGTCGATGATCGGACCTCCGGCTCACTCATGCGCGAACACTGGCTTCCATCGGCACGCCGGGCACCCGCGCACGAGCGGGTGCAGGTCCGTCGCGCCCGTGCCGGATCAGGGCGATGCGGTCCGGCGCATCCGTGCGAGAAGCGCGAGGACCCCGATCGCCAGCGAGATGCCCAGGACGTTGGACGCCAGGTCGTCCCACGCGCTGGTGCGACCCAGGATCGGAATGGCCTGCGTCCCCTCGTCAAAGCACGCGTACACCACGCCCAGCACCCATGTGCGGGACAGGTTCCGACCCGACAGCGCCGGCCCGAAGAAACCCGCCAGTGTCGCCAGGGTCGCCCACAGGCCGAACGCCGCGAGGTGCACCCACAGATCGCTCCGCGGCACCGGCCCGCGCACGTCGAGGTTGGGCCAGTGCGTGCCGACAAAGAGCACGATCGCGTAGCCCGCGAAGATCAGGCGGAGCATCGTCGGGGAGGGGCTCACGCGTTGGCCGCATCCGGCGCGGGACGGGCGATCGTGACCTCGGGGGTCTCTGGGCGCGTCTCAGGCTTGGCGGCGCTCTGCAGCCGCGCGAGATAGGCGTCCCAGTCGCGGAGAAAGACCTCGCCCAGGGCGCGGTAGTCCTCAGCTCCGCTGGCCTGCGGCGCGTACTCGAAGATCGTCTTGCCAAAGCTCGGGGCCTCGGCCAGCTTGATGTTGCGGCGGATGGCCGGGCGGAAGACGCGCGCGCTGCGCCACGGGGTGTCGGCGGCGGCTTGCCGTGCGGTTTCGAAGAAGGCGTCCAGATCCGCGACGACCTCGCGCGTGTGCGTGCTGGCGTTGTCGTGATTGCACAGCACCACGCCGGCCACGCGCAGGCGGGGGTTGATCGCCCCCGGTCCCGTCGAGACCAGCCGAACGGTCTCCAAGAGCTTGCCGACGCCCTGCAGAGCCAGAAAGTGAGCCTGCATCGGCACCAGCACCTCGCGGGCCGCCGCCAGCGCGTTGAGCGTGAGCACGCCAAGCGAGGGCGGGCAGTCGATCAGCACGAACTCAAAGCGACCCTGCAGGCCCGCGAGGACGCGCTCGAGACGGCGCAGGCGATCCGCGGCCTGGGCCAGTTCCGTTTCGCACGCCGCCAGATCTGTGTGCGCGGGCAGAACAAAGAGTTCGGGCACGCCCGTGGGCGCCAGCGCGAGGGTGGCGCTTGCGGCAGGGTCCATCAAGAGGTCGTAGAGCGTTACCGAGAGCGAGGAAGGGTCCAGCCCCAACGCGATGCTCGCGTGCGCCTGGGGGTCGAGATCCACAACCAACGTCGAGCGCCCGGCCCGAGCGAACGCGGCCGCGAGATTGACCGTCGTCGTTGTCTTGCCGACGCCGCCCTTCTGATTCATCAGCGCGATGAGGCGCACGGGCCGACGAGCGGGCAGCGGAGGGGCAGGCACGGATCCGTCCATGCCGCACTATACGAAACCACCCACCCCAGCGGAGGCGCGATCGAGCCGGGTGAGGCCGGGTGGCGGAAAGGTCGGGGCAAACCGGGGGCCGGATGGTCGCTGAAGCGGGCCATCGGACGCCGCGGCCTTGAGGAGTGTCTATCGGGCGGAGACGCCGCCGGCGGGAACCTCGCCGGTCGCCAGATCGCCGGCTCCGGCGGGCCGCTCCTGGGCAAGAAGTCCCAATCGAGCCGGATCGGTGCCATCGCCCAGCCCGGCGGCACGTCGCGCCTCGTACTCCTGCGCCTGCTCTTCGAGCAGCTTGCGCCGTGCGATCTTGATCGCTGTCACACCGATGAAGGCCGCGAGCATGAGCGCGAGGATGTAAACCACGCGGGCGCGTCCGGTCGAGAGCAGGACGCCGAGCAGCGCGAAGCTTCCGGCCATCGCGTACAGGACGAGCACCGCTCCCTTGACGCCCACAGCCCGCTTGAGCATGTGGTGCAGGTGGTCGCTGTCGGCGCTGCTGATGCTCTTTCCGGCCATCTTGCGTCGCACGATCGCGAGGCAGGTGTCGATCAGCGGGACCGCGAAGACGATCAGGCCCGCCATCACCAGGTGCGTCTTGTCAGTGGCGCCCAGCGACAGAATCACCACGATGGTGGTGAAGCCCAGCAGCAGGGAGCCCGCGTCGCCGAGGAAAATGGTCGCCGGATTGAAGTTGTGAGGCAGGAAGCCCAGGCACGCGCCCAGGAGCGCGAGGCACAGGACCAGCCGACCGCTGTCGCGATCTCCGTCGTCGGTCATCGCGAGCCCGAGCGCGATCACCAGCAGGCCCACCGCCGCGATCGCCGTCGTCCCGGTGAGCAGGCCGTCGAGTCCGTCGATCAGGTTGGTCGCGTTGCACGCGCCCAGCACGAAAAACCCGATGATCGCCGTCCCGACCCAGTAGATCAGGTCGAAGCTCAGCTCGTTCCCGCCCGTGAAGGGGACCGTGAACGGCAGGTTGAGCGTGAAGACCAGTTCCGGGTTCCCGATCCAGCCGCCGATCGGCGACATGACCTGTGCGGCGACGCGGGTTCCGATCTCGTCGATCGCCAGAAGGGCCGCCGCGAAGAGCAGGCCGCCGATCTTCACCCGAGGTGGCAGCCCCCATACGTCATCCATCAGCCCAACCACCACCACGATCGTCATGCCAAACAGCACGAACAGCGGGACCATCCGCTTCTGGATGTCCTCGGCATGCGTGGAGGGGTGGTACTCGATCAGCCCCGGGAAACGAAGCGAGGCGTAACTGAACAAAATGGCGGCCAAGATCCCCAGGAAAACGGCGACGCCGCCCATGTACGCCACCGGCACGCGATGCACCTTGCGCGCTTCGCTGGGCCGGTCCACCACGCCGTACATCAGGGCCAGCTTCCGCATCAGCGGCGTCGTCAGCAGCGTGACAATAAACGCCACGGCCATCACCCAGGCGTAGCCGTTGAAGATCTCCCACTTGGTCAAGGTGCGGCCGTCAGCCTCGGCCGCGAATGCTTGCGGCGCGGCGCACGCCAGCGCGAAGCCGCCAGCCAACGTCAACCGCGAATGAGACCAGCACCTCACCACGAAGTCGCCCTCCGCCCACCCCGTCCGCAGATCCCGACTCATCGAACCGACCGATCTCACTCGCTCCGACGCCTCGGTCGCCCGAGCGACTCCGCCTCACCCGCGGCCCGAGAGCCAGTCCGCAACGTCGCGGATCGTCCGCTCCAGGTCACGCGAAGGGGCAAAGCCGATCGCCTCCCGCACCCTTGTCAGATCCGGGCGGCGCTCCGCCAGGTCCTCGAAGCCGCTCGGGAACGCTTGAGTGTAGGGAACGAAACGGATCTTCGACGATGAGCCCGTGAGCGAGATCACCAGTTCCGCGAGCCCGCGGATCGAGATCGCACGATCCGAACCGATGTTGAACACGCGCCCGTGGCACGCCGGGCTGCTCATCAGGCGGGGCAGCGCATCGGCGACGTCCGCCACATGGCAAAAACAGCGCGATTGGCTCCCGTCGCCGTGCACCACCAGGTCGTCCCCGCGCAGCGCCGCCTGCACGAACCTCGGCACGACCATCCCATAATCGCCGACCTGACGAGGGCCGACCGTGTTGAAAAAGCGCCCGACAACCACCGGCAGACCTCGACGCGCCGCGAAGTTCAGGGCGAGGTACTCGTCGATGGCCTTGCTGTAGGCGTAGGACCATCGTGCGATGGTGGTCGGGCCGTACACCACGTCGTCGTCTTCGCGATACGGGGTCTTGGCGCTCTTGCCGTAGACCTCGGAACTCGACGCCAGAAAGGTCGGAATCCCGCGCGAGGCCGCCGGGCCTCCGGTGCCCGGAGGTTGTCGGGACGCCGCAAACTCCAGCAGCGCCATGCTCTGTTCGATGTTGGTGCGGATCGCCTGAATGGGGTCGTCCATCACCAGCCGCACGCCGACCGCCGCGGCGAGGTGATAGATCTCGTCAAAGACTTCGCCGGGCCCGAGGGCGGCCAAAGCCTCTCGCAAGTCCGCCTCGAGGAAGCGCAGGCGTGCGCTCGCCGCGGCGTCGAGATTGGCTTCTCGCCCCGTGGAGAGATTGTCGATGACCGTGACCCGGTCGCCCCGCAGGAGCAGCCGCTCGACGAGGTGAGATCCGATAAATCCGGCACCGCCGGTGACAAGCACCCGGCGGGGCGGTGCCCCGGATTCTGTCCTGAGCGAGTCGTGCATCGCTGTTTACGCCGCCGCGTTGGTCTCGCCGAGGTTCTGATACTCGTGCGTCGCACGGAGATTGCCGCGGATGTACCCGCCCGCCGAAGGCTTGACGGCGTTGACGATGACGCCCAGGAACTCGCCACGAGTCTCCGAGAGATCGTTGCGGAGGCGGGCGACAAGGCCCCGCTTCTCGCCAAGGGCGCGGACGACCAGCGCGCTGGCGTCGCAGCGGTTGGCGATGGCAGCGCCGTCCGACGCGACCAGGGCCGGGGCGACATCGACCAGCACGTAGTCAAAGCGGGCCTTGAGCTCGGCCAGGAGCGTGCTGAACCGCTCGCCGCTGAACATTTCGAACACGCGCTTCTCGCGCGAGCCGGCGCTGAGCACAAACAGGTGCGGATCGGACGTGGGTTGGATCGCGTCGTCGATCGGCGTGCCGGTGAGCACGTCGGCCAGGCCGGGAGTCTCGCGCAGCGCAAAGACGCGGTGCACGCCCGAGCGACGGAAGTTGGCGTCGATGATGAGAACCTTCTTGTCCGCCGCGGCCCAGGAGAGCGCGAGGTTGCAGGTCACGCTCGTCGAGCCCGAGCCGGGCATGCCGCCGATCACGACCAGCGATCGGTGACCGGCCTGCGACATCCGCTTGCTGAGCACCGAGCGCACCTGGCGGTAGTTCTCCGCGATGGCGCCGCGCGGGCGATCGCGGAATGTCGTCTCCACCGCGCCCGCGCCGGCCGGGTCTTCGGAGGAGTCCGGGATCCAGCCGAGCAGGCGAGTCCGCGGCATCAGCGTGATGTCCGCCGGCCCCTTCACGCGACTGTCCATCAGTTCGATCGCGAGGATCATCGCCGTCACCAGGCCCAGCACGCCCAGCACCGCCGCCGGGAGGATGACCTGAATCTTGGGCGAAGAAACTTCCTGCGGCCGGCGCTCATCGCCGACGACCAGGATGCGGAGCGTCGTGGGGGTTGCCGCGAGCATGGTCGCGGTGTTCAGGTCCTTCTGCAGGTCGGCGATGGCCCGCTGGGTGTTGCCGATCTTCTCGTCCAGGTCGCGGACGGTGGCCAGGGCGCGGGCGACGACCTGCGACTGCGCGGCGAGCGTGTCGCGCTGCTTGGTCATCTCGGCCGTCTGGTTCTCCATCGACTGCAGCATGATCGAGAGGTTTTCGAGGTTCGCGTTGAACCGCTTGGTGAGCAGATCCTCGCGGACCTGTCCCAGGTTCTGGTTCATGCCCTGCAGCGTCGAGTCGAGCCGCTTGTACTCGCGGTGCTCGCGCGTCAGGCCGCGCATGAGCATGCCCTTGAGGTCGGCCTCCGCCGCCTGGATCTGCTGCTTGATGCTGATGACGAGCGGATCCTGCTCCACTTCGGCGCGGATCTGGTCGGTGAACTGGATGCCGGCCGGATCGCTCATCTGGTCTTCGAGCTGCTTCTTCTGGATCTTCTTGATCTCGACCTCGTTCTGAGTCTCGAGGATGCGGGAGTTGAGGATGTAGAGGCGCTGGAGCAGTTCCGATCCCTGCTCGTTGAGCGTGCTGACGTTGGCCTCGCGCAGGAGCGACTCGCGACGGGTCTGCTGATCGCGCAGCTCGCGCTGGAGGGATTCGATCTGCGACTGGAGCTGGTCGCGCTGGAACTGCGTGCTGCGCTGACCGACCGTGCGCAGCTCGGTCATGTACGCTTCCTTCAGCAGCTTCGCCAGAGCGGTCGAGTCGTCACGCCAGCGGGTGGACGCGGACAGCTCGATCAGGCGCGTGCCCGGAACGATGCGCGTGCGCGCCGCGTCCTGCAGCGCACGCACCGCCTCGACGACGTTGATGCGACCGCCCTCGTCGAACTTCGCGACCCAGTTGGGCGCCTCGCGCGGCAGGCGCGGGTCGGTCGCCACACGGTTGAGCACGTCTTCACGCGTCATCTGACGCGCCTCGGTCAGCATGAAGCGCTCGATCTCGTTCTGGCTCTCCATGTTGCCTACGGCCGTCGGGCTGATCGGGTTGTTCGAAGGCGTGAACGCCTGGAACATCACGTTGCTGGTCCACGTCGGGGAGAACTTGAGCAGCAGCACATACGCGACCACGCCCACAACCATCCCGATGCCGGCCGCGCCGCCCAGGATGTACTTGTACTTCATCAGCAGCTTGACCGGATCGATCGCTGCGCCGGGCGCGTTGCTCACCGGCGCCGCGGGAGAGCCGCGCGAGGCGGCACCCGGGACCGGAGCGCTCGACGGGGTCTGATTGGACATCGGGACGCTGGTCATACGACGCACACCTTCCTCGCGGGCTGCTTGCCTCGCGCTCTTTCCCTATCGACGCAACACCCACCCCGTCAGGCGATTCGGTCGCCCCGGGGTGCGTGTTCACCCTTTCTCCGCTCCCCGTGCCGTTCCATCGGCGTTCCCGGGCCGATTCTGTGCCCCTTCTCGGCTCCGGGTGGGACCGTTACGAGCCGCCGATCAGTTTCTCCAGCCGGGCGGCCTCGTCCTTCTGGAACTCCTGCGTCACGCCCCCCGACTGGGCCAGCAGAGACTTGGCACGCGCAAGGGTTGCGCGGGCCTCCTCCGTCTTGCCCTGCTTGTGCTTCAGTTCGGCGATGTGCAGCAGGATCGTCACCTGGGTCGAGATTTGCGACCGCGTGGCCAGCGCGCGGCTGAGCACTCGGTCGGCCTCTTCCAGCTTCCCGCTCTGCATCAGCACCATCCCGTACGTGTCCAGCGTCTCCGCGCTGTTGGGACGCAGCTCCGAAGCCTTCTTCGCAAACTCCAGCGCCTCGTCAGGGCGGTTCAGATCCTTGCCCAGAACGTACGCGAGGTTGTTGAGAGTCTCCGCGTCCTGCGGATCGGTGGCGATGATCTCTCGCATCGCCTTCTCGGCCTTCTCAAACTCGCGAGCCAAGTACAGCCGCCCCGACCACTCCCGGATCGCCAGAGCCGCGAGCGGAGCGATCGAGGTCGAACGGGCGATGCGGTTCATCTCGTCCAGACCGGCGCTGCGCGTCGTGGCATTGTCGGCCTGGAGACGGGCGCGGAAGAACCCGATCCAGTCCGCGTTCGCACCCTCCCGCGCCATGCCGTCCAGAATCGTGGCCAGGTCGGTCGGGCCGAGCAATCGCAGCGCGCTGGCGAACCAGCCCTGGAGCGGCCCGGCCTGATCGACCGGGATCAGGCGGATCGACTGCACAGCGTCGCGCCGCGCATCCGGCACGCTTCCGCGAGCACGCCGAAGCGCCGCGCGGGCCAGCAGCAGCTCGGGATCTCGTGCGATCCGGTCCTGCACACGCGTGAGCGTCTGCTCCGCTTCCGTCAGGTTCGGCGGCGTGCTCTTCAGCAGGGCGTTCACGTACCGAACGATCAGCGGCGTCCGCGAGTCCAGCGTCGCCGCGTTCTTGTAGAACCCAAGCGCCAGCCTCGGGCGGCGCAGAGATTCGAACAGATCGCCCAGATCCGCCTGCAGCGTGCCCGAGCTGGGACGACGACGGGAGACGTCCTCGGCGAGGGCGACCGCTTCGTCGTCTCGGTCCTGCTCCAGAAGCATCCGGATGCCCATCCCGAGCATGTCGTTGGCCTCGGGATTGATGCGCAGGATCGAGCGGATCTCGTTGATCACCTCGCCCGGGCGGTTGGCGCGGTCGTAGACATAGGCCCGGAGCTGGTGCGCCTGCCACAGCCGCGGATCCAGGCGCAGGGCCTGCTCAAGGTCGGCCAGAATGTCCGCGGTGTTGCGTTCCTGCTCGATCGCGGCCTGTGCTCGCTTGAGGAAGACGGCGGCGTTGTTGGGGAACGTCGTCACCGCCTTGTCCAGGAGTTCCATCGCCAGCTTCGAGTCACCCCGTCCCGCCGCGGCATCGGCCCGCAGGATCGCCGGCGCGACCGAGTCGCGCATCGTCGGCGAGAGCTGATCCAGCTCCTTGAGCGCCTCGTCAAACCGTCGCGCCGTCACCAGCGACTCGGCCAGACGCAGGCGGATCGCGTCGTCCACGTTCGGCGCCATCGCCTGCACCATGCGCTGCAGCGCCTCGATCGCGCGGTCGGTCTGCCCAGCGTCGATGAACAACTCAACCAGCAGCCTGTCGGCCGGGAGCGCCTTGGGGTCCTGCACCGGTCGGGCTTCTTCCAACGCTCGGATGGCGCCCGCGCTCTGGCCGCGCGAGGCGAGGAAGCGGCCCAGCGTCAGCAGCGTTTCGGCCTCGCTCCCGGGCTTCTCCGCCTTCAGCTTGCTCGCGTAGTCGCGCAGCACCTTTTCTGCCGACGCCAGATCGCCCTGATCGGCATGCCAGAGCGCGTCAAGCTGGGCGGCGTCCAGCCCGTCGCTCGACGCGCGCAGGGTGTCGATGCGCTTGCGCGCCTGGTCAAAGCGCCGCACCTCCGTCGAGAGGCCGGCCACCTGCAACTGATACGTTCGGTTGTTGGGGTCGCGAGCAAGGTCACGCTCGCGCTCGCGCAGCGCCAGTTCCTTGTCGCCAACCGTCGCCTCCAGCCGGATCCACTCGTCGCGGATCTGCATGGACTCGCCCGCGATGGCGCGGCTGTCGCGCATCAGGCGAAGAGCCTCTTCGTTCTGTCCGCCCGCCTGCAGCACCGCCGAATACTGCAGCACGCTCGTCACGTCGTCGGGACGGATGTCCAGCGCCTTCTTCATCGACGCCTGCGCATCGGCGAAGCGACCTTCCTCGGCTTGGAGCGCGCTCAGAATGCGCCACGCCTCGACGTTGAAGTTGTGCCGCTGCGCCGCCGCCTCCATCAGCGTGATCGCCTCGGGCCGTCGCTGTTCGAGCGTCAGCAGGCGGGCCTTGAACGACGCGCCCTCGTACTGATCCAGGTTGCGTGCCACCGCCTTCTCCGACCACTTGCGCGCGGTAGGCACGTCGCGCTCGCGCAAGGCGCGGATGAACAACGCCTCGATCACGCGAGGCTCGTCGGGATACTTCGACTCAAGCTCCGCCGCCGCGGACTTGGCGGCGTCGGCAAACTTCTCGCCGCCCGCCGCGTACGCCGCGTAGATGCCCAGGGCCTTCTCCACCTCCGGCTGTTCCGACTGCCGGATCGACAGCACCTGCGCCTCGACCGGGTCACCGACCTCCAGCACCTTGAGCGACCGCTCGAAGATCTGCTTGGCCTGCGCGTCGGTCGTGCCCGCGATCGCGCGGTTCAGCATCGACTTGGCGCCCTCGATGTCGTTGGCTCCCATCCGCAGCGAGACCAGCGGCAGCACCAGACGGGGGTTGAAGGCGTTGGCCTCGGCGCCCTTCTCAAGAACCTCGCGTGCCGCGGCGTCTTCGCCCGCGTTCTGCTTGGCCTGCGCGTCGGCGAGGACGCGGTCGACCGGATCGGTGATCTCGGCCTGTCCGCGCTGTTGGTCGATCAGATTGAGGCGGGCCTTGATCTGCTCGTTGTCGGGAAGGAGCGACGCCGCCGACGCGTAGAGCTCCCGAGCGCGCTCGAAGTTGCGGAAGCGGATCTCCACCTCGCCCAGCATGAGCATCGCGCCGACGTTGAGGGTGTTGATCGCCAGCGACTTCTCGAGCAACTCGCGCGTTCTGCCGGGCTGGTTCAGCCGGATCGACGCCCGTGCCGCCGCGAACAGCGCGTCCGCGTCCGACTCGTTGGTCGCCGACAGATACGCCAGCAACAGACGCTGCGCCTCCGGGAAGTTCTCCTCCGCCAGACGGATCTTGCCGTCGATCAGCATCATGCGCGGCGAGCCGTCGGGCTCGAGCTTGGCCAGTGCGTTGCGCTTGGCCTTCCCGCGCTCCAGCCACTCGGCCTTGAGCGTCTTCTCCTTCGCGGGGTCCGGATCGGTCGTCATCTCATACGCGCGCATCGCGACGGCCGCCTGACGGAACACCGCCTCGTTGCGGCGCAGCCACAGCAAACGCCCCTGGATTCCCAGCGGCTGATTCGGAAGCGAGAGCACCTTCTCGAACGAAGCGATCGAATCGTCGTAGCGGCGAGCCAGCTCCTCCGCCGTGCCCTTGGCCATCAGCAGCGACGCGTTCTGCGGCTGGGCCGCGACCGCACGCTCGATCAGCCCCAGCGATCGCGTCAGCTTGCCCGAATCGTCAAGCTGCAGTTCGAGCGATGCGAACTGCGCCAGGTCGGACGCACGCAACTTCGCCGGATCGATCGAGCCGAGCGCCGCGGCGGTCGCCTCGAGTCCCGCGGCACCCTCCTTGCGCAGTTGGTCGACGATCTTCTGGCGGTCTTCCGGGCGCGTCACCACGCTCGCACGCCGCCGGGCATCGGTCAGCACATAACCCAGCTCGGTCAGCATCGCCCGCGGCTCGCCGGGGTTCTTGGCGCGGAACTCACGGACGAGTCCGCGTCCCTTTTCGGCCAGCTTTTCCGCCTCGTCGGGCCGCTCGCCGCGCATCGCCACGTCGGCACGGAACAGGTGCCACTCTTGCAGCGCGATCACGCTGTCCACGTCGGACGGGTCGGCCGCGATGGCCGCCTCAAGATCCTCGCGGACCGCTTCCTCTTCCTGCGGGCGCAGGTTGCGAGCGGCGAGCATGATCCGGATGTTGGCCAGCCCGCGGTAGCGGCGCAGCGCCTGTGCGGGCTGCTGGGCCTCGGGGGTTTCGCCGAACTGAGCCAGCGCGTCGGTCGTGCGCTGCGCCAGCATCTCGGCCGTGCCGCGGTTGTAGCCGGCCTCTTCCAGCAGCGAGAGGTAGTACTCGAGGTGATCGCGGTGTGCGTCCACGTCGGTCCGCAGCAGGTCCGCGATGGCGCGGCGCACCTGCACGTACTGCGGGAACTTGGTGTCAAAGAGCGTCTGCGAAGGCAGCACCAGTTGGTCGAGCGAATCGCGCCACTTGCGCAGGTATTCGACGTTCGTCCGCTCCTTGGCGACCGCCTTGGAGTAGGCCTTCTCGGCCTCGACGATGTTGCCCGCCTTGGCGAAGGCGTCACCCTGCGACGCCAGGTCGGCCGCAGACCGGTTGAGCACCAGCGACGCCGTCACCGCCACGCCGCCAGCCAGCAGCACCAGCGCACCGACGAGCACCGCGACGAACTTCGTGTTGACTTTCGAGGCCATGAACCATGCTCCCGGCGTCGGATCAACGACGCCGCGTGAAGGGACCAATACCGTCCGCGTCCCGATCCGGAACGCGGCACAAACCGCACGTCGTCAGCTTGCGCCGACCGACGTTGTCTTCCGCGAGTCGGGCCGCACCGGATAGCGGCCCGCCTCCACCTCGACCCAATCCGGCACGCAGCGCATGAGGTCGGGCAGGAGCTCTCGCAGCAGGCTGCTCGCCTGCTCCGCCAGTTCCTCCGCGCTGCTCACCGTCGAGCTTGTGAACTGCACCTTGAGGTAGTACGCGTAATCGCTCCGAAGATCGAACGCCAGCAGGCGAACCTCCTCGGCGCTGCTCACGTGACCGCCGTTGGCGATGAAGAAGTAACCCGAGTACATCGGCGGCCGCCCGCGCCCGGTGAACTCTGTCACGCGCATGCGGATCGAGGCGGGGTCGCGCGGCAGGGTCACGCTGGCGCCCACGCCGTCGCGCGACCAGTTGGGCACGCGCTGGCGGAACCAGCCCTTCTCCGCCGCGTTCTCCACCGAGGGGTGAGGCGACCAGAGCGAGGGATCAAGCTTGAGATCGACGATCTTGGCGCCCTCTCCGATCTGCAGGCCCCCGCCGACGAAGCATCGCTCCGGCACGTGGGGCACCGTGTCCACCATGCCGGTGTAGTACGCCGCGTGGAAGTCGAGCACCATCGGCGGCGCGTCCTTGGGCCGGTCCTTGCGGACATAGAGGCGCGAGAGGTAGTTCTCCGTGCCCAGCACCTCGACGACTTCGGGGCTCTCCAGGCGGTCGCTCCCGCGCTGCTGCCACGTGGGCGTCTCGGTCGGGAGGCTGATCAGAGCCCGATTGTCGGGCGGCTGGATCGGAAGCTTGCGGAGGTGAATGCCCGCGTAGTGGATCCCGCCGGTGATCCCCGCCGCGCCCAGAAGAAGGATCGAAAGCGCCGCCGTGAGAGCCGCACGCACGGTCCGTTGGGATGATCCAGCCCCCGCAGTCGCGCCCGCCAGAGCGGACGGCGCCTGCGCCGACGCAGTGTTGGCTGACTTGGCCGTTCCGGTCGGTCCAGACTCATCGACCACGCGCGAGAGCGCCCACACCACGCCCATGAACATCGCCAGCCCGGGCAACAAGAGCACCGTGCCGATCATGATGTGCGCATCGCCCCGGGCCAACTCCGGGTTGTACTTGCACGCGATCCCGAGGATCGCGACGCGGAAGACGTTCATCAAGATGGCCACCGGCAGCGCGAGCACCACGACCGCCACGCGCTGCCACCAGAACTTGGCCGAGATCAAGGCCACCGCGCCCGCCAGCGCAAAGAACGCGATCACCATCCGCATCCCCGAGCAGGCCTCCGCCACGTTCAGCGGAACCGGCGGCAGGTCCGCCCCTCGATTGATCGTCAGCGTGTTCCCGTCGATGTCCACCGTGAAGCCCATCAGCGGCCCCACCAGGCTCAGCAGCAGGAACGCGCCTTGGCTCGCGATCAACTGCAGCTGGAACGTGATCTTGATCATGATCATGTCGCTGATCGTGATCGCAAACGCCAGGTACGCGATCGGCAGGAACAGGATCGAGAACAGCCGCGGCCCGCACAGCAGCAGCGCCACGCCCGCGATCGTCAGAACGATCGAGAGCCCCTGCAGCATGTGGTTCTTCACAACCACGAGACAGATGAAGTACGCCGCCATGCCCACCAGCATGGGCAGAAGGCCGGGCCAGAAAGTCGTGCACGGCGTCCGCACGATCTGCTCGCGTGCTCGCCAGACCAGATAGCCGCTGATCAGCGGGATGACGTACGCGTGACCCCAGTCGCTGGGCGCACGCAGACTGTGCATGTTCTGCGTGACAAACCAGCGCCAAAAGACCAGCACGATGCCCGTCAGCACCAGCCCCAGCGCGATCAACCCACCGGGCGTGATCAGCCCGAGCAGGCGATCCTCACCCGTCCGCAGCGAAGCAACCGGCACGGCGCCCGGGCTCGGGGTGGACGGCGTTGACGACACGGTGCTCACGGGACGCGTTCACCTCCGGAAGGTCCGAACTCGGGCTCCAAGCGTAAACGCCCGGGCGATCGGGCGGCTCGCATTCTTTGCCGCTTCCTGATCGACCCGACGCGTGCGCCCCTCCAGCCGCGCAGCGCCAAGTCCGACACCATTCTCCACTTCCCGGCCGTTCTACGAACGGCACGTCCGCCGGGTTCGCCCTTTCGCGGCCGGTCTGGGCCGCACGCGCAGATCCTGCGCGTTCATTGGAGAGGCGCGAACGCTCCGGCCGACCAGGCGAGGGCTGGGGGGCAGGGGGACAGTGGGGCAGTGGGGCAGCGGTGGTGGTGGTGGGGGGCGATTCGATTCCGAGTCCGAGCGGACGTATCGTTGCCCCCGGCCCGGGCTTGCCCGGTGCCGCCGTGACGGTGGCCATAGCTCAGTTGGTTAGAGCACGAGGTTGTGATCCTCGGGGTCGCGGGTTCGAGTCCCGTTGGCCACCCTTTTCGGTTCGACAGCGTCCCCCCACCCCCCACCCCCCCGCCTCGCGGGACGCGGCCGGGGACCGCACCCGGTCGATGGTTGGGCACGCCCTGTCGGATAAGCCCAGTCTGACGAGCCCAGTCGGACAAGCCCATTTCGACAAGCCCGGTCGGGTGTCGGCTTTGTGAACCGGTCAGCTCAGCCCGCAGAGCGCTCGCAGCGCCTGATCCAGTGTCGGCGGCACCTCCATCACGCTGAGGCGGCCCTGACGGACGAGCGCGAAGTCCTTGAACCGCGGGTCGCTCTTGATGTCCGCCAGCGTCAGCCGACGCGGCACCTCTCGCCACGCCTTGAGATCGATCACCGGACGCCGGATCGCGCCCGCGTCGTTGAGTCCGGGTTGCTGCGGGTCCTCGTACGCGCCGCGGGCGACCCTGGCGAGGCCCACGATCGACTTCTCGCTGCCTGTGTGGTAGATCCACGCTTCGTCGCCGCGTTGCACGCGCCGAAGCGCGGCGAGGGCGGTCGGGTTGCTCACGCCGTCCCAGCGCGACTCACCGGCGCGGACCAGATCGTCCCACGAGAACTCGCCCGGCTCGGTCTTGAGCAGGAAAGTGGCCATACGCCCAGCGTATGGCGCGACGCGTTTACGCGGCCTTGGCGCGGTCGCAGGCGTTCATCACGTCCTTGAGAACCGCCGCCGACTCCTTGGCGCTGCGCGTCAGGTGCAGCATCTGGATCGCGCGATCCGCGATGGCGACCATGCCGGTGAACCCCATCTGCGGCCCCGCGCCCTTGAGCATCAGGCAGATCATCTCGCACTCGTCGGCGTCGTCGCGATCGACGGCTTCGCGGAGGCGCTGCGCGGTTCGGCGGAGTTCCTCGACGAACCAGGGCACGAGGTCCTTGGCCGGGCTGGTGCTCGAGAGCGTGGAGGAGTGATCGCCCGAACTCGGCGAGCGGTTGATCGACAGAAACTCGGCCATCGCCCGCAGCACCCGATCGAACGTGAGCGGCTTGCCCAGCACGCCGTCGCAGTTGGCGCCGCGGAGTTCGATGCGCGTCTGCCGGGAGACGTCGGGCGTGATGAGCACCACCGGCGCCTGCACGCCCTGTTGGCGCACCGCGCGGATCAGATCAAGCCCGTTGCCGTCGGGCAGCTCGAAGTTCGCGAAGATCAGGTCCACGGGCTGCTTGAGCCGCTCGACCGCGTCGGCGCAGTTCTCGGCGGTGGCCATGCTGACCTTGGTCCGGCGCAGGAAATGCTCCATGAGCTTGCGGTCGTCGGCGCTGGGCTCGACGAGCAGCAGGCGTCCCTCGATGTTCTCGGGGTCGACCTTCTCGGGGCTGAAGGCCTCGGCCTCGGCGTCGAGGGCGACAAACTGGCGCGCGTCGATCGGGGCATCGAACTTCACGCCAAGCTCGTGCACCACGCCGCCCCGGTGCGTGCAGCGCACGATCGTGCCCGCCACGTACACGTCGCCGCGCGTCGGGTGCGGCAGCCGGACGATGCAGCGTGATCGCTCGTGGAGGAATCCGTTGTGCAGCAGCGAGGCGCCGCCGCGAGAGAGATTTCGGCAGGCCAGGCGGAGTGTGAGCGTCGAGCCGCCCGGCTGCTCGACGAGCATCTGAATGCGATCTCGGTAGAAGGGCCAGCGGACGAAGTCGCGCTTGAGAGCGGCGGGGTTGCCCGCACCGGCGGCGTCCAGACGCCCGGCCAGCGCGCGGACTCCCTTGAGATCAAGCCCGAGAGTGTTGGTGCGCCCGGACCGGCTGTCGTCGCCCCACGAAGCTCCGCGCGACAAGTCGGTCAGCGATCGTTTGTTCGCCATACCCGGAACTCCGGAGTGTCCACACCGGAATGCGTCGGCCACCGCGGGTACGCGCGTGAGGCAGGAACGTAGATTCACGTCACCCTTCGGCGCGAACGTGCGTCAGGCGCGTCACACACGGCTCAGGCCGCACGTCCCGCCTGCGCACTCTCGCACGCCAGGATCAGACGCTGCAGCGCCGGGCGCGACGATTCCACGCTCCGCGTCTGCGTCAGCGAACGCGCGGCCTGATCCGCGAGCAGCCCGATGCCCGAGAACCCCACCGTGGGCGCTGCCTTGGCCAGTTGCAGACAGATCGCCCGGGCCGCATCGGCCTCGCGACGCGCGATCAATCCCTGCAGATCCTCCGCCGACTCGTGCAGACTGCGCACAAACCCCGGCACCAGCGCGTAGCGCTCGTCGGTGGTGATGAGAGAGCTGACCGTGGCGGCGGCCGACCGACCGACGACGAGGAACTCTGCGATCGATCGCAGCAGCAAATCGCGGAGGATCGGCTTGGCCAAGACCGCGGACGGTTGGAACTCGCGCAGCACGCGCTTGAGTTCAGCGTCGGACTTGCCGCTGACCACGATCACGGGCGTTGCGAGGCCCGACTCGTTGGCCGCCGCGAAGAACGAGTCGAGATCCACCCGTCCCTGATCGATGTCGAGCAGCACAAGGTCCGCACCCTCGCGCACGTAACCGATCGCCGCCTCATGCCCCTCGGCCAGACGCAGGCGTGTCTCGGTCCCCTCGAGGCAGTGCTGGATGAGGCGCTGCTCCACCTCGCTGGCGCCGCCGAGGACAAGGCAGCCGCGGACTTCGTCCAGCGGCACATGTTCGAGCGTGAACCAGTCGGAGAGCTCGTCGAGCTTCACGTAGTCGGCGATGTTGACAATCTGCTCGAAGCGCACGCCCACCTGGTGGACCATGCCGCGGACGTGATCGCAATGCGCCACCTTCCCGTGCACAGTCACCGAACCTCGGTTGAGGTGGCGCAGCGTCAGCGCCAGGCGCGTGCCCGCGTGCAGAAATGAGTTGTGCAGCAGCGACGCGCCCCCGCTCGAAAGGTTCCGGCAGACCATGAGCAGACGCACGCTCGGCCCGCCTCTGGGGGTGATTTCCACAGGCAGTGAGGCGACGCGGTGCGAGCGGCGCTTGTACTGGCGCTTGGCGGCGCGCGAGCCGGAGGTCGCCTCGGCCTCGGAGGCGTCCAGATGATTCAGCAGGGATGCCAGATCGTGCAGGCTCATCCCCAGGGAACGGATGCGCCCGCCCGCGACGTTCGAAGCTGTGCTCTCACCTGAGCCCAAGGTGCGCTCTCCGTGCGGCGAACGACCGCGTGGCCGCGTCGCGACAGAGATCTATCGGGTGGCCCGGCGACCACGCCGTCGCATCCTCGAGACACGAGGAACTTTCCTCATTTCGCCAGGCGTCACCGACGTTCGAGACCGCACAGACCGCGCCGGGCAGCGCTCGGGCTCCGAACGCCGGCGCCCACCGCTCTGGTGCGTCGAGAACGCGGGTACGCGTCAAACGTCCAGGTTCTTCACCTCAAGCGCGTGCTCCTCGATGAACTTGCGCCGAGGCTCGACTTCTTCGCCCATCAGGACCGAGAACATCGCGTCCGCGTTGCTCGCCATGTCCCAGTTCACCCGCAAGAGCACCCGCTTGCTCGCGTCCATTGTGGTCTCCCACAACTGCTCCGCGTCCATCTCTCCCAGACCCTTGAACCGCTTGATCTCAAGGCCCCGACGACCCAGGTCCTGCAGCGAATCCAGAATCGCCGGCAGGCTCGCAGCCTCCACCACCTTGGCGTTCTTTGACGAGTGGGGGACCCGCGCTCCCGGCGTCGGCGGGGCATCGTCGTCCGTCTCGTCGGCTGCCGCGTCGGTCTTTTCCTCCGCCACCTTCGCCGCATCGCCCGTCAGCACCCACGCGAACTTTGACGGCAGCTTCTCGCCGGTCACCGACTCTTCCTGGATCAGCGTGTAGTCGTCGATGGACAGACCCACCGCCGCCAGATCCTGGAAGAGACGCTCCATCTCGCGGTTCTCGTGAAGGTCGCGGATCGTGGCGTGATCGGCGCTGCTCGCGCCGGCATGCTCGCTGCCTGCCGCGCCGCTCGAATCGCCGTTGCTCGTGTCCGCGAGCCGCAGCTTCTTCTGCGACACGATCTCGAACGCCTGCTCTTCGGTCCACGCGTACGCATCCCCGCCGCGCCAGGAGACGCGCCGCGTCGGCAGTCGCCCCTTGCCGGCGGGGTCCTGTGAGCGTGCCGCGAGCAGATCCGCGAACTTGACGCCGCGGCGCTCCGCGATCGTCACCAGTTCCTGCAGCCGCGCCAAGAGGAAGATCGCCCGCTTGAGCGAGTCGCCCTCCAGCCGCGCGATCTCCTTGGGCTCGCGCCCCGCGTGCAGCGGATCGACATTCAAGATGTCGCGCACCGAGAGCACCGCGTTCTCAAGGCCGAGGTTCACCAGCGAGTCTTCGAGCGTCCGCTCGTTCAGCACATACCACGCCCGCTTCGCCTTGCCGTGACCCTTCGCCACCTGATACAGCGGCGGCTGCGCGATGTAGATGTGCCCCTTGCGGATCAGGTCCGGCATCTGGCGGAAGAAGAACGTGAGCAGGAGCGTGCGGATGTGGCTGCCGTCCACGTCGGCGTCGGTCATGATGATGATCTTGCCGTAACGCAGCTTCGCAATGTCCAGCTCGTTGCCGATGCCGACGCGCAGGGCCGCGATCAGCGTGCGGATCTCCTCGAAACCCAGAATCTTGTCGATGCGCGCCTTCTCGACGTTCAGGATCTTGCCTTTCAGCGGCAGGATCGCCTGCGTCTCCACGTTGCGCCCCTGCGTCGCGCTGCCGCCTGCCGAGTCACCCTCGACGATGAAGATCTCGGCCTCGTCCACGTTCCGGGTCTTGCAGTCCCGCAGCTTGTGCGGCATCGACCCGCTGTCGAGCGCCGTCTTGCGGCGCGTCAGCTCGCGCGCCTTGCGGGCCGCCTCGCGAGCCTGCGCCGCGACGATGCCCTTGAGGCAGATCCGCTTGGCTTCCTGCGGATGCTCCTCCATCCAGTTCTCGAGCGCCTCGCCCACCGCTTGGCTCACAAACGTCTCGATCTCCGGGTTGAGCAGCTTTTCCTTGGGCTGGTTGTTGAACGTCGGGTTGGGCAGCTTCACCGAGATAATCGAGACCAGGCCTTCGCGCAGGTCTTCGCCGCTCGGCACCGGGTCCTTGTCCTTGATGATGCCCGCCTTCTTGGCGTAGGCGTTCATCGCGCGCGTCAGCGACACCTTGAAGCCCTGCGCGTGCGTGCCGCCGTCGACGTTGTTGATGTTGTTGGCGAAGGTCAGCAGCGTCTCGTTGTACCCGTCGTGGTACTGCAGCGCGACCTCGCAGATCAGGCTCTCCGCCGCGTTCTCGCGCTTGATGTACACCGGCGCCGCCACCGCGTTCTTGCCGGTCATGAGGTAGTTGACGTACTCAAGCAAGCCGTTCTCGGCCTTGAAGGTCTCGCTCCGCGTCTTGCCGTCGGGACCGACGCGTTCATCGGTGAACTTGATCGTGACGCCCGGGTTCAGATACGCGAGTTCGCGCAGACGCGTCGCCAGCGTGTCGTAGTTGAAGGTCGTATCCGGGAAGATCGTCGGGTCGGGACGGAACGTGACCGTCGTGCCCTTCTTCCGGTTCGAGTTCGCCGGGATCGGGCCCACCGTGTGCAGCGCCGTCGTCACCCGCCCGCGTTCAAAGCCGATCGCCGCCACCTTGCCGTCGCGGTAGACCTCGCAATCGAGATACTCCGACAGCGCGTTCACGCACGACACACCCACGCCGTGCAGTCCGCCCGAGACCTTGTACGCCGAACCCTCCTGCTGGAACTTGCCGCCCGCGTGCAGCTTGGTCAGCACGATCTCGATCGCGGGCTTGCCGTTGAGGTTCGGGTCCTCGTGCTTCATCGCGTCGGTGGGGATGCCGCGGCCGTCGTCGATCACGCAGCACGAGCCGTCGGGCTGGATCGTCACCTGCACGAACGTCGCGTGCCCGGCCATTGCCTCGTCGATCGAGTTGTCGACGACTTCGTACACGAGGTGGTGCAGCGCGTTGATGCCGGTGCCGCCGATGTACATGCCGGGGCGCTTGCGCACCGCGTCGAGGCCTTCGAGCACCTGGATCTGCTCGGCGTTGTAGTTGTCGCCGCCCTTGGTGATGGTGTTCGCGGCGGGCGGCGCCGGGGTCGTGACGTTCGTGCTGGGTTTCTCAGAAGTCGACAAGGGCTTCACCTCGGCGTGCAGCGGGAGTGGTGCGGGCGCGGCGGGCACGGCCGTGTTCATCGGAGATGACCGTCGCGACATCGGCGTCTCCCGTCAGCCGCCGACCCTCCAACAGGCCTCGGCGGCATACCAAACAAAGAGCGACTTTCCTGCCCCACAGGGGCGATCGAAAGAATAGGTCGGCACCGGCGTGGAATCCGAAAAAGTCCTGCATTCTGTCGGTGCAGAAGGGCTTGTCCTTCATGGACTTGCGATCGGCACGCAACGCCTCCGCGTCCGCCGCTGGATCGACCTTGCTGAAGGCCATGCAGGCAAGCGTTCGCACGATGCGGTTGCTGTTCCAAACGCTTCGTTCGAGGCAGCGGCGATCGCACGCGTGAGCTGATCGTCGCGCGAAGTCAGAGATCGTCTCTAGGGGGCGGCCCGCCGCGAGCGGAGGGCCGCGACGATGCGTTGCGGTCTCGTTCCGCACGCCGCACGCGTGCGTGGGAGCGTGTGAAGGCCGCGCGAGAGAGGCAGGAAAGAGCCTGAAAATTGGGGATCTAGGATTCGAACCTAGACTAAGTGAGTCAGAGTCACTCGTGCTACCGTTACACCAATCCCCAGATGGGTGCGAACTTGTGCGAGCCGGCATGCCGCGGCTCGGGCCGCATTCTACGCCCGGACACACGCGGGGCAAGCCTGTCGGCTCCCCGTGCGGCGACATCAGCTCTGGGGCGGTCTTGAGAACATCGAGGGGCGGCCGTCGTACTTGGGCACCGCCGCCGAGTCGTTGAAGTACTCCAGAATCCAGCCCAGGCCGCCCGTGCGGTAGAGCGAAACGAACAGCTCGACTGTTCCCGGGCAGTAGCGCGTGCGGATCCCCGCCTGGAGTTCTTCGATCGCGTGTTCGGCGGCCAGCAGGCCGGTCTCGCGCCGATACGGACGCAGACTCGTCATCGCGTCAAAGGAGTCGATCACCGAGAAATAGCGCGCGGCGACCGGGATCGCGTCGCCCGTCAGCCCGTCGGGATAGCCCGCGCCGTCAAACCGCTCGTGGTGCGATCGCACCAGGTCGAGGATCAGCGGATCGTCCTCTCCCATCCGGAGCAGACGCTCATGCCCGAGCAGCGTGTGCGTCTTCATCACCTCAAACTCATCCGGGTCCAGCTTGCCCGGTTTTTGGAGGATGGCGGACGGAATCTCGATCTTGCCGATGTCATGCAGCGCGGCACCGACGGTCAGCCGTTCCAGCATGTCGGCGCCCAAACCCGCTTTCTCTCCCAGCGCGCGGGTGTACAGCACAACCCGCCACGTATGGGCCGCGGTGCTCATGTCTTTGGCCTCGAGCAGGCCGACGAGGGCTTCGATCACTTCAGGCGCGAGCAATCGATGGAGGGTAGAACGGGACGCCCGCCGGGGTGATGGCCGCTACAAGATGCGAACGACAAGGACAGACTGGTCGTCTGTCTGAGCGCCGTGGGATCCAGCCGCGTCGAGCAGGGCGTCGGCGACGGCCTTGGGCGTGCGTTCCTTGAGCGACGCGAGGAGGCGGGCGATGGATTCCAGCCCGAGCTGTTCGCCCTGCGCGTCCGTCACTTCGATCAGGCCGTCGGTCAGAAACACCAGCAGGTCGCCCGGACCGGCCCGCAGCGTGCCCGAGGTGAAGTCGACGCCGGCGTCGATCCCGAGCGGCAGATGCTCGTTCTCGAGCCGGTTCCACCGGCCAGCGCCCGCGTCGAAGTGGAAGATCGGCAGATGTCCCGCCAGCGCGTAGGAAACCGACCGGTCGGCGCGCACGCGAGCGCACGCAAGCGTCGCGAACATCTCCGGACGCGTCAGGTCGGTGGTCACGCGGTTCACATCGCTGAGCACCGGGCCCAGGTCATCGCCCGTGGCCAGCAGGCGCGTCCGGATCGACGCCTTCAGCATCCCCATCACGATCCCCGCGCCGACGCCGTGGCCGGAGACGTCGGCAAGAAAGACGTCGAGCTCGTGCTCGCGCTCAACGGCGTCGACCAGATCGCCGCCCATCTCGGCGGAGGGAACCGAGCGGGCGAGGACTTCGGCCAGCGGCGTCGAGAGCTCGATCGGCGGGACGATCGATTCGTGGATCACCCGCGCGACGTCCAACTCGGCCTGCGCGCGCTGCGCCCGACGCTCCCGGCGCTGCACGTACTGAATGAACAGCACAAACCCGATCGACGTCAGCGCCACCATCATCACCGCCAGTGTGACCTTGCGGCTCAGCTCCGAAGCGCTCATCCCCACTTCGAACGTCCCAAGTCGCCCCAGAGGCCCGAAGAACAAGCGCTCCGCAAAGAACGGCAACGCGATCAGCGGCAAGAGCAGCCAGAAGCGACGTGAGGCAAAGGCGTGCGCCCAGCCCAGCGCGATCGTCCCGCCAAACACCACGAGCGACAGCCCGCCAAGCCAGCCCATCGGCCGCGGCTGCATGAATCCGATCAGTATCGCCAGCGACCCGAAGATGAAGAAAACACCCAGATACATCCAGGCGTCGTCGCGGCTGGGTTTCTCGTTGGCCCGCGCCATGAATCGAGGATAGCAGACGGGCAATGTCGACCGCGTTCACGCCGGTCCGCAGGCCCGGCGCGATACCGGCTCGCGCTGTGATTCTCGCTTCCCGTTTACGCGCGCGTCTGCAGAATGTCCGTCAGCACATCCGCCTGGTGATCGGCGTGATAGCTGCTGCGCACCAGCGGCCCGCTCTCGACGACCTTGAAGCCGCGCTTCAGGCCCTCTTCCTTGTACATCGCGAACGTCTCGGGCGTGACCCAGCGGTCCATCGGGAGATGGTTGCGCGTGGGCTGGAGATACTGGCCGATGGTCAAAATGTCCGTCGCCGAAGCGCGCAGCTGTGTGGGATTGCCTTGACCTGCCCCACTGGTCTTCGCGATCACGTCATCCATCAACTCCAGCACCTCTTCGTCGCGTTCGCCGATGCCGACCATGATGCCGGTCTTGGCCACGCCGCCTTGTTCCTTCACGCGGCGGAGCAGTTCCAGCGAGCGATCGAACTTCGCGCTCGGACGCACCGCGGGGTACATGCGGCGAACTGTCTCGAGGTTGTGATTGATGATGTGGGGCTTGGCGTCGATCACCATCTGGAGCGCCGGCCAGTTGCCCTCGAAGTCGGGGATGAGGACCTCGACGCTCATGTTCGGGCAGGCTTCGCGGGTGCGGATGATGGTCTCGGCCCAGATGCCGGCGCCGCCGTCGGGAAGTTCGTCGCGGTTGACGCTGGTGATGACGACGTGCTTGAGACCCATGAGGGCCAAGGACTCAGCGACGCGGCGGGGTTCGTCCTTGTCGAGGACGTTGGGCCGGCCGGTCTTGACGTTGCAGAAGCCGCAGGCGCGGGTGCAGGTGTCGCCCAGGATCATGATGGTGGCGACGCCGCGGGCCCAGCACTCGCCCATGTTGGGACAGCCGGCCTCTTCGCAGACCGTGTGCAACTTGTGGCTGTCCATGATGTTGCGCAGGCGGTTGTAGCCGGGGCCGCCGGGGACCTTGGCCTTGAGCCACGCGGGCTTGCGCTTGACGAGCAACTGCTCGTTTCCGGTCTGGTTGTTGAGGACCATGCCCGTGAGGCTGACGGCCGGTCGATCGACTCGGCGAAGCGGATCGCCCCCCGCCGGCCTGGGATGCCGGGCGAGGGTCTTTGCCAAAGCCTCCGGGGTCATGCCCGGGGGAAGAGAAACGCCAGAAGGGCCGGGTGCGTCGGACATTGGCGAGACTTTAGGTCCTGCCCGGTCGCCCGCTCTGCGGGTACTCGCCGGAGCCAGGAGTGGATCGTCAGGCCGCCGAGTCTGGTCGCGAGGAGGCCTGGTCGCAAGAAGGGGGAAACCCGGACGTACTCTCCGCTCCGGGCCAATCTTGCGCGAACCGGGCCGAGGCTCCCAACGAACTCCGATCAGCCCTCTGTCACGTCCGATCAAAACAGCGGGCGGCGAGAGCCGATACAAGAAAGCGCCGCCGATAATCACGGGCGGTTCCGCGCCCGGCTTTGTGTCGTGTGGAGGGGCCGGGTGCGTGGTCGCCGGGGACTGAACCGGACGCGGCCTTGTTCCGACGGGGTCTTGGAGCGAGGACGGGCGCGGGGGTGGTGTGGGTGGGGGAGGCGTCGGAAGCGGGTGGGTCGAAACACGTGGAGCGATTCTTGAAGCAGCCCTCTATTCATCACAACCTGTCCCGTACACCCCGGTCCCGCGGCGTGCGCAGTCTTGTTGCGTTCGCCGGGGCGGCGGTCGCGGCGGGTCTGCTCACCGGGTGCGAGTCGGATTCGTTCTTCGATCCCTCGGTCGTCGGACGCTGGGAGCACACGCCCACCAAGGTCCCGATTCTCGAACGCATCGCCAGCATCGAGGACGCCAAGGGCGACTTGGTCGAGTATTCCTCTCCGACGCCGGAGGACCTCTACACCGACCCGCGTGATTACCGCGTTGGTCCGGGCGACCTGCTTCAGATCGAGATCTGGGACTTCATCGAGACCGGCCGCCCGGAGCAGTTCGAGCGCGTGGTCGATCCTGTCGGCACGATCGAGCTTCCTCAGTTGGGCCGCCTGTTTGTGTCCGGTCAGTCCGTCGAGCAGGCCCGCGACACAATCGCCGAGGCGATGAAGCGACTCGTGGCCGATCCGCTGGTGGGCGTGGTGGTCAAGGAACTTCGCCAGCAGACCTTCACGATGGTCGGAGCGGTCGATCGACCCGGGCCGTATTTCATCCCCTCGATCGACTACAAGCTGCTCGAAGCCGTGACGGCCGGCGGGCGCATCGACGACAACGTCAAGGAAATCTTCGTCATCCGTCAGGTCGCGCTCGACGAGCGCGCCATGAGCCCGCGCGACACGCGCCGATCGCCCTTGCCCAGCGCCGCCCCGCGCTCGCCTTCGGGACAGACCCCGGATCAGCCGGCCGGTGGCACCAACTCGGCGCCGCCCAGCGGCGAGTCGTTGATGAACCTCATCGACTCGCTCTCGGGCGAGGCCAAGCCCGCGCCGGCGCCCGCACCGGAGCGTCCGGCGGGTGATCCGCCCGTCGCACTGCCCGACGGCGAGGCCCCGACACCCGCTCCGTCGGCCGCGCCTTCGTCCACGCCTTCGCGTCCGACCACGCCTCCGATCGATCTGCCTCCTTCGCCGGGTATGCTCGCCGACAGCGCCCCCGCTCGTCCGGCCACCCAGCCGGGCGTGCGTGCGGCTGGCGCGCCGATCATCGATCTCCCCGAGCCGGGCGCACGCCCCGCCCCCGCGGGCACGCGATCGGGAAGCGAGCCTTCGTGGATCTTCATCGACGGTCGCTGGGTCCAGGTCGCCCCGGGCACCACGCCCCAGGCCGCGGCACGTCCGGACAGCGAAGAACAGCGACCCCGCGTGATTGCGCAGCGGGTCATCCGCATTCCCTACAAGCAGCTGCTCGACGGCGACACGAGCCTGAACATCGTCATCCGCCCCGGCGACACGATCCGTGTCCCGTCGCTGCCGCGCGGCGAGATTTACATCGCCGGTCAGGTCGCCCGTCCCGGCGTCTACAACATCTCCGAGACCGGGCGGCTCACGCTGCTTCGCGCGTTGCAGGCCGCATCGGGCGGGCTTTCCAACCTCGCCATTCCCGAGCGAGTTGATCTCGTCCGCGTGGTCGGCGACGGCCAGCAGGCGATGATCCGCCTCGATCTGCGGGCCATCGCCGAGGGCACGCAGCCCGACGTCTATCTCAAGCCCGACGACCTGGTCAACGTCGGCACCAACTTCTGGGCTCTGCCCCTGGCCGTCATCCGAAACGGATTCCGCGCCAACTACGGCTTCGGACTTGTCATCGACCGCAACTTCGGCTCCGACATCTTCGGCGTCCCGCCCGAGTCGGCGGCCAACCGCGGCTTTGGCTTCTAACGCCCCGCGATTCCCATCCACCGCGAAAGAACACGGCCCGGGCGCTCGCCCGGGCCGTTGCTTTGCGCTTTTGTGTGCTGCCTCCCGGGCCTTTACCCGCCGGCAGGGTGTGTGTGCGATCAGGGAACGATCTTGACCACGCTGATCTGCTCGACGAGGAGTTCGTAGATCAGACGCACGTCGTCGTCACCCAGGCGCACGCAGCCCATGGACTTCTGCTGACCGATCGAGTCGGGCTCGATGGTCCCGTGGATGCCGTAGCCCGTGATCGTCTTGCTGTCGCCGATGCCCTGCAGGCCGAGCCAGTACTCGCCGATGGGGTTCTTGGGGTCGTCGGCGTGGAATCGCTGCCCCGTCTGCGGGTTGACCCAGTGCGGATTGACCAGCTTGCTGCGCGGGCGGACGACGAAGGTTCCCGGCGGGGTGCTGTTGCCCGTCCCAAGGCCGACGCGGAAGCTGCGGATGAACTGCCAGGAATCCGGATCGTCGGGCGAGCCGTGGAACAGGTCCAGGCGATACTCGCTCTTGCGCACGATCGCGTGGAACGGCCCGCGAACGAGCTTGATCTTCTGTCCGATCCGCAGGGGCTTGTCCTTCAGGTTGTTGATCCGCTCGATCAGGCGCCAGTCCACCGCGAGTTCGCGCCCGCGGGTGATGCGGATCAGGTTGTCGCCGCTCTTGACGGAGTATTCCTCGGCGAGCGGATCGCCCGGGGTGATCTTGGAGGAAAAGACCAAGTCCTGATTGATCGCCATCAGACGCTGGCGGATCCGCTCCTGATCATCGCGGACCGCGTCGGGGTGGCGGAGCGCACGGTTGAGCAGCACTCGAGCCGCCAGCACATCGCCGGACGAGGCCTTGCGCTCGGCATCCTGAATCGCCTGGACCACTTCGCTCGTGCTGGCGGCGGGCGTCAGCGTGCCGGGGGCGGCGGTGCTGCCGGGGTTGGGGGACGGAATCGAACTGGGCGGCGTGGGCTGGCCGGCGCCGGGCTGCCCGCCTGGAGTCAGCGTCGCCGGAGCCGAACCGGGCGTCGTTGCCGACGGCGTGGTGGTCGGATTGGTGGCCGGATTGGTGGCCGGACTGGTGGCCGGACTGGTGGCCGGACTGGTGGCCGGAGTCGTGCCGGGCACCGTCGTCGACGCGGGCGTCAACGTGGTCGTCGAGGGCGTTGTGGCGGGGTTCGTCGCAGCCGGCAGGGTCTGCGGCGTCACGGCGGGCGCCGGGCTCAGGTCCGAGCGCGTCACGTCCACGCCGGCCGGTCGGCCGTCGGTGTTGACGCCCGGCGTCACGCTCGCGATCGCGGCGGTCGCGGGCAGGCTCTCGACGCCCTGGATCCCGCTCGTCAACGCGTTCGGAGCGGTCGTCGCTGCGGCGTCGGCGCGGCCTCGTGCGTCCAGCGTGCCGGTCGCGTTGTTGCGGCCCGAGATGGTCATCACCGCCCAGATGCTGCCGGCCACCAGGACCAGCGAGGCGGCAGCGATCACGACGACCTTCAGCCCGCTCGCCGCCGTCGCGCCGCGGTCCTTGTACACATACGAACGACCGATCTCGGTCTGACGCTCAGTCTGAGAAGGAAGTGCCATCGATCCGACCTCCGTGTTGTCGCGGGCCCGAACCCACGCTGCTGCGCCGCCCTTTATCGACACAAGGGCCGACGCACGCTCAATCACTTCCGCAGCGACGCACGCCTGTTTCGCTGGCGAGCCACCGCACCGGCACGTCCATCGCGCCGGCGGGAATGCGGTCCACGATCAGCTCCTGAGCCGAGACACCGATCAGCACGGTTTCGGGCTGAACGCGAGACAGATCCCCGAGAAACCGATCATAGAAGCCTCCCCCGCGACCCAGCCTTCCGCCCGACTCGTCAAACCCCAGACCGGGGATCACCACCGCGTCCAGCCGCGAAAGCTCCGCCGTCACACTCCCCGCCGGCGGGACGGGCACGCCACGACTGTCTCGCTCCACGATCTCGGGCCAGGACTCGACCGCCACGATCTGCATGGACCGTGTCTGCCAATCCACCCGCGGCAGCATGATCACCTTGCCCGCCGCCGAGGCCGCGCGGCCGAGGGCCGAGACATCCACCTCGCCCTGCATGGGCAGGTACATCAGGACGCCCCGAGCATCGCGCCAGAGCGCCTGCCGCTGGACGTGTTCACAGATCCGCGCAGAGATCTGAGCAAGGCGATCATCCGAGATCGCGGCGCGGCGTGCTCGCAGGAGCCGGCGTGTCTCACTCTTGAGGTGGTCGAGCGTCGCGTCGGGCGAGCCGTCCCCCTTGCCGGAGTTCACAGGTCACCCCCCGGGCGCGGCGCGGCGCCGGGCTCGCGCACGGCGGGGCTTCGGCGCAAGCGCCGGAGTTCCTCGAGTCGCTCTCGCATCTGCTTCTCCGCGCCGCGGTCGGTCGGCCGGTAGTAGTCGCGCTCGACGCCCAGATACTCCTGATCGTTGATGGCGCCGGGGGCGGCGTGCGCATAGCGATAGCCCGCGCCGTTCGCGGGGCCCGTCCCCGGCGAGGGAGGGGCGGCGTGCGAGTCGCGGAGGTGCGGCGGCACGGCGACGGTCCGTCCTTGCTTCACGTCCGCCAGCGCTTCGTCGATGGCCACGTAGCTCGCGTTGCTCTTGGGCGCCAGCGCGAGATAGGTTGTCGCCTGCGCGAGAACGATCCGCCCCTCGGGCATCCCGATCCGCTCCAAGAGTTCCCACGCGCTCTGCGCCACCATCATGCCGCGAGGGTCGGCGTTTCCGATGTCCTCGCTCGCCAGGATCGCCAAGCGACGCGCGATGAAGCGAGGATCTTCGCCGGCGTCGATCATGCGCGCGAGCCAGTAAATCGCGGCGTCGGGGTCGCTGCCGCGCACCGACTTGATGAAGGCCGAGATCGTGTTGTAGTGCTCATCGCCGTCGGCGCTGTACACGGCCGCCTTCTGCTGGATCGAGTCCTCCGCCGCCGCGCGTCCGATGCGGAGCGCGATCGGTGCCGAGGGCGAGCCTCGATCGGCGCTCGCGATGGGCGCGTCTCCGCCCCGACTCTCCGAGACAACCGCCACCTCCAACGCCGTCAGCGCCCGGCGGGCGTCGCCGTCGCACTTGGCGGCCCAGACGCGCAGCGCCCCGTCGTCGACTTCGACGGCCAGGCGGCCGTAGCCGCGCTCCGGGTCTGCAATCGCCCGTCTCAGCACGTCGACGATCTCATCCTCGGTGAGCGGCTCGAGCCGGAAGAGCGTGCTCCGACTGACCAGCGCGCTGTTGACCGCAAAGAGCGGGTTCTCCGTCGTCGCGCCCACCAGCGTTAGCACGCCGCGCTCCACATCGGCCAGCAGCACATCCTGCTGTGGCTTGGTGAAGCGGTGGATCTCATCGAGGAACAGAACGGTCCTTCGTCCGGTGCGTTCCAGGCGCGTTGTCGCCTCGTCGATGATGTCGCGGATGCGCTTCACGCCGACGCTGCTGGCGTTCTCGCGCTCGAAGTGACGCTTCGTGAAGCTCGCGATCAGTTCCGCCAGCGTTGTCTTTCCCGTGCCCGGTGGTCCGTGGAGAATCAGCGAGGTGATCACGTCGGCCTCGAGCATCCGACGCAGCAGCTTGCCCGGCCCCAGAATGTGCGTCTGCCCCGCGAACTCGTCGAGCGTGCGAGGGCGCATGCGCACCGCGAGCGGCTCCACTCGTCGTCGCGCCTCCTCGCGTTGTCCGGCCCACAGGTCGCGGTCCATCGGGCCAGTCTACGCCCCGCGCCAGATGTCCCCCGCGCCGGCTCTGAACCCACGCACGAGGGAAACCGCGACGCAAAAACCCGGCGCGAACCGGGTCCACATCGAGCGAATGCCTCGAAACCGAAGTTTGCAACGACTAGCATGGGGTCGATGCACTCGGGTGTGCAGATTGTGCTGTGGGTGGCCGGAGTCGCAGGGACTCTGGCCTTGCTCGCTTTGGCGAGCGCGGCTCTGCTGCGCAATCCGCGTCGGGACCCGATGGTGGGGCTCTTGCTGGTCGCGATGCGTCTGTTTGCCGCACTGGTGCAGCGGGCGCGCTACGAGGGGCGTGGCAACGTGCCTTCGTCCATGCACGCCGGGCCGCTGATCATCGTGAGCAATCACACCGCGGGCGCCGACGTGCCGTTGATTCAGGCCGTCTGCCCATTCGAGATCCGCTGGATGATGGCGCGATCAATGCAGGTCGAGTTTCTGCAGTGGTTCTGGGAGTGGGCGAGGGTGATCGGCGTCGACTTCTCGGCCAAGGACGCCCACGCGCTGCGCGAGGCCATCCGTCACGTACAGGGCGGCGGCGTGCTTGGAATCTTTCCCGAGGGAGGGCTGGAGCGTCCGGCACGCCAGATCATGCCGTTCCAGCCCGGGCTTGGCCTGCTCATCCGAAGGACGGGGGCCCGCGTCTTGCCGGTGGTGATCGACGGCACGCCGCAGGTCGAGCCGGCGTGGGCGAGTCTGTGGCGCATGGGGCGTGCGCGCGTGGTTTTTCACGAGCCGATCGATTACGCCTCGAGCGGCCTGGGTCCGGACGAGATCGTGCAGGACCTCGAGCGTCGGTATCTCGAGTGGACCCAGTGGCCGCGCAACGCGCAGGGCAGGCGATTCCCCGCCGCAGCGCCGGCATCTTCAGCGTGAGCGCATCTGCTGCAGGGCCTCGAGGCGCTGCTTGTGGATCGCGCGGTCCGGCTCAAGGATCAAGAGAGCTTCGAGCTGGCGCTGGGCGTTGTCGTAATCGGCGCGACGGATCGCGATGGCCGCGGCCAGTTCGCGGTTGGCGGCTTCGTAGGGCCCGACGGTGCAGGCGCGGAGCGCCTTGGCCCACGCCAGGTCCCACTGCTCGCGAGCGGCGTACAGCTTGGCAAGCTGCATCGAGATGCTCGCGGCGTTCTGCTCGCGCGCGTCGAGGAACTCCAGCGACTCGATCGCCGCCGCCGGGTCGTGCGCGGGCGAGGATTCGTCGAGGAACAAGGCCGAAAGCAGGCGATGGGGCGTCGGGTCCACGGGGCGGGCCGCGGCGAAGCGGCGCAGCAGCGGGATCATCTCCGGCGTGGCGCGGCCACGGTTCTCGCCGGTGCGCAGTCGCACCGCGACCTCCAGCACCTCGGGATGGTCGGGATACTGCTCGAGCCAGCGATCCACCACCTCGATCGTCGGCGCGGCGTCTTCACCGGCGCCGGCCTCGAGCGAGCGCCGTCCGTCCTGCGCCGGTGCGGCTTCCGCTCCGCGAGTCTGATCGCCCGCTTGCTCGGAGCGCCAGGCCTTGAGCAACTCGGAAAACCGCGGCACACCCGGCGCCGGGTGCATCCCCCAGCGGACCAGGCGTTCGCCCGCCCAGGCGTGAAACTCGGTGAAGAACGCTTCGCGGCTTCGGCCCAGCACGCTCTGGAACGCCTCCGGCTCACGGTCGCCGGCGCCGTAGCGGTCCATTAGACGCAGCGGAGCCTCGGGCCCGAAGCGCTCGATCATGAACTCGTACATCCACGCGCCCTGGGCGTATGCCTGCGCACGGTCGGTCGGCTTGCGCGGGCGTGTGAACGCGATGTTGATGTCTTCGAAGTCAAACAGCGTGTCCGTCTCGTACGCGCGCGTCAGGATCTGCACCGCGCTCCAGTCCTTGGGCGCGTCCTCCAGATACACCGCCGCCGCCTCCGTGAACCAGTGCGGAAGGCGGTTCTTCGTCCGGCTCAGCGTCACCGTGTGCGTGTACTCGTGCTGCACCACACGGGCCCAGTCGTACGCGCCCACCTTGTTCGCCGGCCCCAGACGCGGAGCCTCCATCGCGATCAGCGGGCCCGTCGCCGCCGCCATGGTGTGGACCTGCGGCATGCCCGCGATCCGCACGCTGAACCACGCGTGGTCGGGCATCAGTTCGATCACCGTCTTGGCCTCCGGAACGTGGCGGATGCCGCCCGGTCCGTCGCCCGTCACCCGCGCGAAGATCCGCTCGAGCACCGGCATCATCTCCCGCGCCAGCGCCTGATCCACGCCGGGCCGATAGCGCACGATGAAGTGCTCGTTCTCGATCCGCGCCCACGAGCGCACCTCGCGCACCAGCTTCAGGCTGTTGGCCGCTCGCGTGTTGAAGGGGTCGAGCGCTTCGGCCCGCTCCAGTGCCGCCAAAGCGCGATCGTCCCGCGCCGCCTGCACCTCGAGCAGACCCAGCTCGATCCAGCCTTCCGCATGACGCGGCGAGCGGCGCGTCGCCTCCTCCAGATACCGGGCGGCGTCGGCGTATTGGCGCTGATCGCTCAGCGCCCGCCCGACCGTCAGATAGCCGATCGAAGTGCCGGGCGACAGTTGGTCCAGCTCCCGAAGCAGCGCATCGGTGCGCTCCAGGTCAAAGGTGCAGGCGACCGCGGCCGCCTCGAGCGCCCGCGCCTCGAGCATCTGCGGGAAGCGGGCTCTCGTGGGCGCCAGGGCGGCCAGCGCCGCCTCCGGATCGCGCTGGCGCAGGCGCGTGCGGGCCACGAGCATGTCCGCCAGCGGTGCGACCGGCACGACGAGCTCTGGCGAGGGTGGGCTGGTCTCGGGCGAATCAACCGCGTCGGTCGAACCCGACGCGCCCTGCACCGGCCCGGCAAGTTCGCGGAGCGTCTCGGCGATCTTCTCCGCGCGGTCAAAGTCGAACGCGTCGACGCTCATGCGGCCCAAGAGCGCCCACGCCTCGGCCGCCGAAGGGTTCAGCGTCAGCGCCTGGCGGATCGCCTCGCGGGCTTCGGAAGCGTTGTCCTTTTCATCGAGCAGTTCGGCTTCGGCCAGCGGCGCGGTCCAGCAGAGCCTCTCGAGCTGTTCGCGCGCGCGGGCGAGCATCGACATCAGCGACTGGAAATCCTGCGCCCCGCGCTGAGGTCCGTCGAGCCTCGTCCGCTGGTGCGCCGCGCGGACGCCCTCGACCAGTTCCCAGGCCGACTGCTGGCGCTCGCGGTTGAGCCGCTCGCTCACCTCGCGCAGCACTTCGCTCGCCTTCTCGCGTGCGCCCTGCGCGTCCAGCGTCAGCGCTCGAAGCCGCAGAGCGCGAAGCGAGGTTTTCGCGGATTCTTCCAGCGTGCGCAGCGCCTCGTCGTGCTCGCCGCGTCGGAGCATGGCCTCGGCACGGTCGAGCGGGTCCGCCGTTGGTTCGCGCAAAGCCGCGTCGTCCCACGCGCCGCGCAGCAGTGCGGCACGCGCCCTTCGTGCCGGGTCCGTCAGGTCGCTCGCCTCCCACACGCCGTGGCGCACGCGAAGGTCCGCTCGCTCTGTGTCGGTCAGGTACTCCGACGAGATCAGCCGCGTGACCATCGGCGACAGCATGCTGGGCTGGCGGCCTGCGGGCTCAGCCTGCGGGGGGGCTGCGGCGGCGCCCGCGGTCAGCGCGAGCGTCAGCAGCCAACGCACCTTGATGTTCCGCTCAGTCATGGGCCCTTCCGCTCGTTCTCGTCGTCTGCACGTTCATGGGCACGCAGGATCTCGTCCCCGGCGCCGGAGCGGCGTGCGTTCACGGGCGACGCTCTGGCGGCCGCGACGCCGGTGGGGATGCCGGTGGGGACGCTGGTGGGGACGCTGGTGGGGACGCTGGTGGGGACGCTGGGGAAGAGTTCGGTCCGACCGCGCCCGGTGCACCAGCGCCGCCCGATCGAGGAGCCGCCGAGGCCGGGCCGCCGGGGCTGTCTGTTCCCGTCGCGCCGCCCGGACCGCCGGTTACCGGATCCTCCGAGGCCGCCCCGCCCGGCTCGCTCTCCAGGCTTCCACGGAACGGCTGAATCGTCACGTCCCAGCCCACAGGCGTCGACGTGTCAAAGACGCCCGGCGCGATCTTGGCCTCGTCGTTGATCTTCACGCGGATCAACTGCACCAGCGCTCGGTCGTCCGAGCGATTGATCGTCCGTGCCATGCGCGGGAGCAGCGTCCCGGTCTTCGCGTCGGCCCCATCGGCCCGACGGTACCAGAGCCGGATCTCGCGGAAGTCGTCGCGGTCGGCAAACTCGGCTCGCGGCACCAGCAGCAACTGCACGCTCCCCGCAACAAACGTCCGCAGTTCCTTCGCCTGCTCGGGAGCAAGGTCGTCCAGCCCTTCGCCCGGCTCGAGCAGCGTGGCGTCGTAGCGCGCGAGGATGTCGTCGCGGCGCTGGCCGATCGGGATCGGCAGCGGTCCTTCGCCGATCTTCAGCGGGTCAAACCGCTCGCCCGGTCGCACCACCTGGCGCTTCACCAGCCGCTTCTCGGCCGGAAAACGCTCCACCAACCACTCGCCGTCGAAGTTGTAGATCTGCTCGCGTTCCTCCATGCGCGTCCCCACCAGAAGCTGGCGGAACAGAATCGAGAAACGCCTCGCCCGCGCGCCGGCCTCGCCGGCCGCGTCCTTCGATCCCTGGCGTGCGGCCGTCGAGCGATCCTCGAACCACAGCGATCCCAGTCGCACCTGCGTGTCGCCCGCGAGCGCGAATTCCTTGGAATAGCGGATCTCGGCGCTGAGTGCGCGCAGGTCGCGGTCAGCGGTCTCGAGCGCGTTGAGCAGCGCGATCGCGTCGGCGAAGCCGCCCACCGGGCGCCGGGCTTCGGGCTCGAGAACCTTGATCGTCGTCGGCTCGCTCGTCCCGCCGCCGGTGCTTTCCTGCGCGATCGCCGTGCCCGCCAACGAGGCCAGCGCGGCCAACCCCACCGGCACCAGCCGATCGACACGGCGACCGATCGCGCCCCGAATCGCGGTCCTGATCCGACGCGTCAGCAAGTTCATCTTCACGCGGCACCCTCGACGAGGTCGCGCGCCGGGCCGGAGAGGCTTGGGCGCGACGGCTAGTGGACGATACGCTCTGGCGTCGGAACGGTTCATCCCGAACCCGACCGGGCGGACTCCGAACGGACGCCGGAGTCGATCAAGCGTACCGATGATCGTCCGCCTAGTTCGCCTGACCTGCAGGAAAAAGTACGGACCACGGGCCGAGCGGTGCGAATGTGTGTGTGACCATGCTCCGATCCCCTTGCCACTCACGCGGCTTGCCGCGCACGTTTGCGTCGGCTGTCGCCCTCTGCGCGGGCATGCTGATGCCCGCCGCCCTGCACGCTCAGGACGCGTCGTCCCCCGGGTCGCAGGCTCCGCCTCGCACCCCGGTCGTGACCCGTCCGACGCCCGACATCGCCGATCGTGCCGCCTCGGGGCGGAGCCTTGTTGTTCCTGCCGCGCTCCGGCGCGTCGGCTCGGTCTATCACGTCGTCGGGCCCAACCGCCTCGACGTGCGTGCGCGGACCGACGGCGTGCAGACGCGCCCGGACGAGGTCGTCGGCTTTCTCATCGCCCGCGCACCCACCCGCGCCTCGGGTGACGGGACGGTGGGCCCGGTGATCTCCGCAGGGCAGTGGCGCATCCCGTGGAGCGCTCTGCTCGCCCAGCCTGATCTGGATCGATGGAACGTGCGCGCCGGAGGGCCGCTCAACATCGAGCAGCACCCCGATGTCGTCGTCACCGTCCGCAACGCATTCGACACCCGTCTGCTCACGCGATCCGACTCGGAGACGGCCTACGTCTGCACGCTTCTGCTCGACGTGACGGTCAACGGCATCACGACCGAGCGCGTCGTGCCGCGTGTGGTCTTCTCCATGACCACTCGACGCTCGAGAGAATTGCCCGGCGAGGCCACGCTCCGCGCGACGTGGCGGCTGTTCCTCGCGGATTTCATCGAGAAGGCTCCCGGACGTGCCGAGCCGCCGACGGCGGACATCGTGAGCGAGCTGAGACTCTCGACGCAGGAACCGGGTGATCGCGCCACGGACACACCCGCCCGTCCCGACGATTCGCCGCGTACGCCGGCGCCGGATCAACCCGCCCCGGACACGCCTTCGGCGCCTCCCGTGCCCGAAGACGGCCGCGTGCGCGAGAGATAATCGCGGAGGATCGCCGCCGCCGCGAGCGAGTCGCGCCGACGCTTTTTCTGATCGTGCGTCAGACCGGAGCCGGCCATGGCCCAGTCCGCGTCGGCGGATGTGAGCCGTTCGTCCTGATACTCAATGTTCCACCCGCACAGGGCGCGGAGTGCCTCGCCAAAGGCGCGTGCCTCTCGCGCCGCCGGCCCTTCGCTGCCGTCCATGTTGAGTGGAAGCCCGATCACGACGACCGCACCGTGCGCCGATCCCGCGCAGGGGACGCCCAGTTGATCCTGCACCACCCTCGCGACGCCACGCAGCCGCTCACGACCCGCATCGGCCCGCGCGTCGGCTAGAACGGCGTCGAGCGCGGTGACCACGCCCGTCACGCCGTCGCCGAGCGCGACGCCCGTCCGCTTGCCGCCCAGATCGATCGCGAGCACTCGCACGCGCGGAGCGTAGACCCGATCACTTGAGCCGGTCGTGGACCCGCGCGTGGAGGTTCTTGAGTTCCTCCGCACGCGATCGCGGCATGATGAGCGTTGCGTCGGGCGTGTGCACGACGATCAGGTCCTCCACGCCCAGCATCGCGATCGTGTGACCACGTCCGGCGTTGACGACGAGGTTGTTGCGGCTGTGCTCCAGCAGCGTCTCACCGGTCGCGGGCGAACCGGCGCTGTCGCTCACGAGCGATCGGTTGCCCTGACCGTCCGCGTCGAGCGTCTCGCCATAGCTGGGCCACGAGCCGACGTCCAGCCAGTTCACGTCCATCTGGACCGTGCAGACGCTGAAGTCCTTGTCCTTGCTCGCCGGCTCCATCACCGCGTAGTCCACGCTGATCTTGGGCAGCTCCGGATAGACCTTGGCGACGGTCTCGTTCTGTCGCGGCGTGCCCCAGGCCCGCTGCAGTTCCATCATCCCCGCGTGGCTCTCGGGCTTGAACTTGCGCAAGGCCGCCAGGAAGGTCGACGCTTTCCAGACGAACATCCCGCTGTTCCAGTTGAACGCCCCCGACTGCACATACGCCTGCGCACGCGGCAGATCGGGCTTCTCGACGAACCGCGCCACATGAAACGCGAGGTTGCGCCCGTCCTTCTCACACCCGCTCACTCCTCGGATCGGCGTCCCGCGTTCGACGTAGCCGTAGCCCGTCGCCGGAAACGTGGGCCGGATTGAGAAGGTCACCAGGCGCTTGGGGTCGTCCTCCACCAGGCGATAGCCAAGCTCCATCCGCTCGCGGAAGATCTCCTGAGGCTCGATGATGTGGTCGGCGGTCAGCACCGCGAAGACCGCGTCCTTGTCCAGCTTCTCGAAGACCGCCGCGGCAAAGCCCACGGCGTTCACGGTGTCGCGTCCCACGGGCTCGCCGAGGATGCGTTCATCGCCGAACGAGGGAAGGTCGCGCCGGATCACCGAGCGGAAGCTCTCGCTGGTGCAGATGAAGCGCTTTTCCGACGGCACCACGCCCTCGAGCCGCGCCGCCGCGATCTCGAGGAGGCTCTGGGGCTTGTCCTTCTTTCCCCCGCGCGGGCGGATGAAGGGAATGAGCTGTTTGGGCAGGTCCTTGCGGCTCATGGGCCACAGGCGAGTGCCGGCTCCGCCGGCCATGATCATGGCGTATCGCATGGTCCCGAAGATATCGGTCCGCGACGACACGCGTCAACGCTCCTCGGCGACTTCAGCCCTTTTTTCCGACCGACGACCCCAAGCCGCTCCCGGGGGCCGCCCCGCCGGAGAAGATCTGGGCCACTAATTCGTCGGGCGTGGTCGGCAGAGCACGCCCATGGCGGCGAAGGCGATCCAGCACCGTGACGATCTTCCGCTCCGCGTCGGCACGCGTCTCGCCCAGGGCCACGAGGACGGCAGCCGCCTCCTCGCCCACCGGCGTCAGCGCCTCGTGCCCGGCTCCCAGGGCCTGCGCGAGGGACTCGCCCAAGGCCGTCGAGCCATGGAGGCGGCCCGCTCCCAGAGCCTGGGACTTGATCTCCAGCGAGCCGCGCTCGGCCTCGCTCAGATACCCGTCCACCTTGCCGTGCAGTTCGGCAATCACCGTCTCCGCCAAGCGCTTGCCGATCTCAGGCAGTTGCGTCAGAGACTTGGCGTCGCGCTCCGCAACGGCGCGTGCGATGACGCCCGGCGGCTTGGCCATCGCCCGCAGTGCACGCCGGTTGCCGATCCCCTTGACGGTCGTGAAGAGTTCAAAGAAGTCGCGGTCGGCCGCGCTCTCAAAGCCGATCAGCCGCGGGATGAAGCTCGTCCCCTGGCCTTGGCCTTCGAGGTACTCGATCGTCACGAGGGTCACCCGCTGACCCACGCGGGACGCCAGCCCCGCCGCGAGATACGAGGGCAGCAGAACCTCCCGCGCAACCTCCGCACCAACCCCCGTCCCCTCGCCAAAGACGAGGATCGCCGACGCCTGATCGCTGGACGAGACCGGAGCGTGGACAGACTCCAACAGCGCAGAAATCCGGCAGATCATGGGCGAGCGTAGCGCGAAACTCACAATCCGGGCCTCGTTTTCTCGCAATAGGCCCTCGCCGGGATGCGTTGCTTTGGCGAGCGGGCGCACCGGGCCCCGCGATGATCCGGCGCGGCGTCGGGCGTGCAACGTCGGGTCCCACGCACATCATGTCCTCTGGAGCATTCTCATGAATCGCCGAAAGACCGCCTCCATCCTGAGCCTCGCGTTTCTCTGTGCCGTGAGCGTCGCGTCGATCGCACAGACCACCCGTTCGAACGCTCCGTCCGAGGCGGGTGTCGTCTCGCCCGACGCGAGCCGCCAGCCCGCCGCCATCGTCGGACGCGTCAAGAGCGAGGACCCGGCCGCCAATCTCCGCGGCGTGGTCGTCGTTCTGCACCGCGACGGTCGCCCCGTCGCACGCACGGTCACCAATGACAAGGGTGAGTTCCGGTTCCTGGGCATCCGCCCCGGTCCCTTCGCCCTCACCGCCGCCAAGCCCGAAGTCGGCGGCGGAATCGCCCGCGGCGTCGCCAAGCCCGGCGAACCGACCCGCGTTCAGATCGAACTGAAGAAGCGCGGCTGACCGATCCGCACGCTCCCCAGATACGGCCCGCCAGGACGCTCTTCCCCGCGGGCCTGATCAACCACACGCCGAGGACGCGCCCAGCGCTCCTCGGCGTGTGTCATAAAGGACGCGTTCTTCCCGCACGCTCCCCTCCCTCGACTCCGCTCGGCGCGGTACCTTGGAGCGATGTCCGCACCTCCGACCGACTCGACATCCAACGCCCCGCGACCGATTCGTCTGCTGTCGCTCGACGCTTTCCGCGGCTTCGTGATGATCGCGATGCTGGTGGTCAACTCCTCGACGCCCGCCTCGTTTCACTGGCAGTTCGCGCACCGGGGCTGGAACGCCGGAGAGCACGGCGCGTCGTTCTGTGACATGGTCTTTCCCTGGTTCCTGTTCGCCGTCGGCGTCGCGATCCCCTTCTCGATGGGCTCCGGTCGCGGGAAGGACCGCTCGGCGATCTCCAAACTGTGGTCGGCCTTCTGCCGCGCTTTGGTGATTTACACGCTGGGCCTCCTCATCACCGCCGCGCGGCGCGAGCAGGTCTCGTTCTTCGTCTGGGACATCCTGCCGATCATCGCGTGGTCCTACTTCCTGGGTGTGGCGCTCTACACCCTGCCGCAGGTCATCCGGCTTTGGGTGCAGGGCGTGTTCGTCGTCGCGGTGCTGGCCGCGAAGTGGTACGTGCTCACGCAGATGCCCTATCCCGGCGAGGCGGGCGTTCTGTGGGAGCAGACGCGCAACATGCAGACGTGGATCCAGTCCAACTGGCTCACGATCCGGCAGGGACCACTTGCGTTCGTCGGGGGCTGGCCGGGCGGGCTGACGCAACTGCTCCCCGGCACGGCGGTCGTCGTGCTGGGCATGTGGTCGGCGCTCCTGCTGCGAGCCTCGGCCCTCGATCCCTGGCTGCGGGGCGTCTGGCTCCTCGCCGGAGGTGCCGCCTGCACCGCGCTGGCGTACATGGTGGAGGGCATGCTCTCGATGCCCTTCAGCAAGGACTTCTTCACCAGCTCCTATGTGCTCCTCTCGGCGGGCACCGGAGCCATGCTGCTTGCTCTCTTCTACCTCGCGCTCGACGCGTTCGAGCATCGTCGCGAGCCTGGCCGTGGCGTCGCACGTGCCGCCGGGCTTGCTTCGCTTCTGTGGCTGCTCCCGCTCTGGACGCTCCTCTTCGCGGCGACCAATCTCGCCGGTGGATTCGAGGCGATGCGAGCCAACCTTCCCGCGTTTGTCGCGGGCGCGATCGGCTTCACGCTCATCGGGCTGATCGCCGGCCTGCGCGCTCCGCCCGGCGAGAGCGGGCTGTTCCGCTCCGTCGGCTGGCTCTGTGCCGTGCCGGGCCGAAACGCCATCGCGCTCTATGTCGGAGCCGAGGTACTCTGGCGCGTCGTGCTCATGGGCTGGAAGATTCCGTTCCACGACGGCACGATGCAGACCATGCTGCCCGCGCTCAAGGGCTTTGTCCGCGATGATTGGACGCTCTGGCCCTCGCTCCTGGGCAACGTGGTGCGATGGCCCGGCGCCGGTCAGGCCGTGGCCGACTGGACCTTCTGCATCGCCTACACCCTGGCGTGGTGGAAGATCTGCCACGCTCTCTACAAGCGAGGAGTGTTCTTCAAGGTCTGACCGCTCCGGTGCCGTGTGGCGTTTGGCGAGCGTCGCTCAGCTCACCGGCTCGCGCTGCTGATCCTTCGCCTCGGCTTCCTGCTCAGCCGCGAGGAGTGCGGCACCGATGCGCTTGAGGCTCGTCGCCGTCAGCTTGTCGTACTTGCGCAGATACTCCATCACCGCGATGACAAAGGTCGCGTGACTCCACGTCAGCGGACTGACCGAGATCGGATCACCGTTGTACGGATTGAACTGCTCGGCCAGAACGCCCGACTCCTCGGCGCGTCGCTCGGCCCACTCCAGAAGCGGCATGGCCTGCTGCAGTTCCTCGAGCGTGCGTGCCTTCTCGATCAGATACTGCGCCTGCCAGAGCGTGCAGATCACCCACGGATTGCCCGGCACCGCGTCGGTGTTGTCGCGCTCGACCTGGTGGTAGTAATCGCGCTCGTAGCGCGCGCACCCGCCCACGCCGGTCTTCACCCACAGCCGGTCCCAAAGGCCCTTCATCTCCTTCTCGATCAGATCGTCGGTCGCGTAGAACGCGCCGAACGCGAAGAGCGCGAAGTTCGCGCTGTCGCTGGTCATGTCGAGCCGGTAGGTCCCGTCTGGCAGAGGCGTCGCCATCCGGGCGAACCGCTGCGACTGCTCGTTCCACAGGTGCTTCTTGCACGCCGCCTTCATCCGGTCCGCCGCGTCGCGATAGGTCTGCGCCCGGTCCTCGTCGCCAAAGTCGTGCGCGAAGTGGCTGGCGGCGTAGAGCGCGCCGATGGTCGCCGAGACCGTGAACGTGTGGACGCCGCGACGTTCCTCCCACAGGTCCCACGAGGGCTGGGGCAGGCCGTTGTGGTCGCGGTAGCGCAGCATCCAGTCCGCGGCACGCACCACCAGCGGGTTGTACAGCGGCTTGACGAACTCCACGTCGCGGAAGCTGGTGAAGTGCTTGCGCAAGGCCCACAGCACGAGCGCCGTCTCGTCCTGCTGGATGGGCAGAATCCGCTGGCCCTCGATCATCCACGGGTGCCAACTGCTGGCCAGTTCGCCCGTGGGCGTGTACTTGTGCAGGAAGTACCCGTCGTTCTCGATCGTCTCGCCGCAGAAGCGGAAAAAGCTTCGCGAAAGCTCCGACTGCCCGCAGAGCGTCAGCGCGTAGGCGACCAGCGCGCCGTCCCGCGGCCAGCAGTACGAGTAATGATCCCCGCCGAACTGCGTGATGTCGCTGTCGTTGGCCGCGATGATCGCCCCGCCGTTGTCAACCTGCGTCCGCAGCACCAGCTGGCTGCGATGGAACAGATCGCGCACGCCCTCGGGCAGCGGCGACAGGTCGATCGGCTCCTTGCGGCACCACAGCCTCCAGTAGGCCTGCGTGCGCGAGATCATCCGGTCCGGACCCTTCTCGTTCACGCGCCGGTTCAGGTCGCGCACCTGCTGATAGCTGCGACCGCACGCGAGCCAGCTCGTCACGTAGCTTTCGCCGTGGGGCTCGATTTCGAGATTGAAGCCAATGGTCGCGTCGACCGAGCCTTGGCTGATGGCGTTGCGCCCCAGCCGTCCGTCCTCGGCGTCGCGCCAGGTGCCCTCGGCGCCGCCGAGGCGCTTGGTGCCGATCGCCCACGCGTCGATGCCGCATTTGTTCTGGTCGCACGCGTTGAAGAGGAAGTAGATGTCGTCCTTGTAGAGCACGAGGCTGCTGGTCGCCGGGTCGTAGTTGGCGGTGTCGCCCAGGGCCGACCCGCGGATCGACATGTCCCAGTGGTAGAACAGCCGCACATCGCGACGCGTGCCGGAAAGATCCTTGACCACCGCGCGCCGAACGTAGACCGGCTCGTGAAAGTCCACGCAGTCGCTGCAGGTGATCTGCAGTCCAAGCGATTCGTTGACCAGCCGCACCTCCGTCACCAGCGTGTCTCGCTCGTAGCGAAGCTCACGCTGCCACGACGGATCTTCGATCCACGCAAAGCGACCGTCGGCCCAGACGCCGAACCGCTGCACGTGCCCGTCGGTGTGGTTGAACCGCCCGACGTTGGGGTAATACAGATCGCGGACGCGATAGAGGTGATCAAAGGTCACCAGCACGTCGCCGTTGCCGACTGGGATATCGCGGGGCATTTCTGGGCCTTGCTCTTGGACCAACCACGCACACGCCCGGGGCGATCACTCCACCGCCCACGGTCCCGGCGTCATCATCTTTGGATCGGACCTTCGGAGACGTCGATTCACGCCCGCGGCACGATCCGCGCGTCGTCCGTGAATCCTCACCCCGCCCGCCGCCACGTGCACACCGCGCCCGACACGCTTTCAACCCCGTCCGCCTCTCGTGCGGGACGTGCGCTCCGCGCAGCACTTCACGCCGACGGACCGCGCAAGGACTGCGCGTCCTTACCCGCTCTGACCCGACAGCAGTTGGTCCGCCATCTCGTCCGGGCTCAGCCCCACGCTTTCGGTGACCGTCATCTGCAGCCCGCCCATCGCCTGCACGCGTTCACGCGTGTCTCCGATGAACGTGACCTTCAGGCCGAAGTTCTCGCCCACTTTGACGGCCGTCCCACGCCCGATGCACTTGTTGTTGACCAGGAGGTCCAGTTCCGCATCGGCGGACTTGGGCAACTCGATGATCGAGCCCGGCGTCAGGCCGATCACCTCGTGCGTCGCCATGTAACGCTCGCCCAAACGCACCACGACGGGCACGTTCAGACGCAGAATCTGCTGAAGGTTGACGTCGGTCTTGGGCATGGCAAAGCCGCCGGGCGGCATCCGAAGACTCGCAACTGCCGTGCCGAGAAATCGCCCGTCGCGCTTCCCGGGGGCAGACGTGCCTCCAGCCTCAAGCAACTTCCGGGCCCGTCGGCAGCAGAAAACCCAGGTGCAACTCGCCGTGGCGCATGTGCAGGCGGAGCCATTCGTCGTGCGTCAGCCAGCCAAGCGCCGGATCAGGGACCGTCGGAGCGCTCGCCTGCAGACGCGCCACGGCCCGGCGCAGGCGATCCAAGCCCTCGTCGAGCGAGATGTCCTCGGTGCCCAGGGTGCCGTTGGCGATGCCGGGCAGACGAAAGCCCGGCTTGGCGCGGCGATCGGTCATCCGCCCCTTGAGCAGCGGCCCGATCAGCCGCAACCACCACGGCGGGCGAAAGCCGTGCCCGTCAAAGCTCTCTTCGATCCACCAGGCGAGGTGGCCGAAGATCTGCCCGGTGCTCCAGTTGCCCATGCGTTCGAGGGAACCGGCGCGTTCATGGGCGGCGAGGCGTTCGGCCTCCGCGAGGACTTCGCCGAGCGTCGTGAAGGTCAGTTCACGCGGCCGCACACGTCGGGTCTGGATCATGATTGATGAACGAGGGCGAGAGCGTCGGGGCTCGGGCGATCAGCCCTTGTACTCGCCGAAGATCAGCGTCACGTTGTGCCCGCCGAAGCCGAACGTGTTGTTCATTACGTACTTCACGCGGCGTTCGCGGGCGTGGTGGGCGACGAGATCGATGTCGAAGCCCTCGTCCGGGCTGTCGAGGTTGATGGTGGGGGGGATGACGCCGTCGGTGATCGCGTGGATGCAGGCGATGGATTCAACCGCGCCCGAGGCGCCCAGGCAGTGGCCGTGCATGCTCTTGGTGCTGCTCATGAGCAGCTTGCCGCCGGCGGACTTGCGGGCATGATCGCCAAAGACGCTGCCCACTGCGGCAACCTCGGCCTTGTCGCCCAGAGGCGTGCTCGTGCCGTGGGCGTTGATGTATCCGATGTCGGCGATATTGAGCTTGGCGTCGCGCAGGGCCATGCGCATCGAGCGTGCCGCGCCGTCTCCGGCCGCGTCGGGCGCGGTGATGTGCCCGGCGTCGCTGCTGTTGCCGCTGCCGACGAGCTCGGCATAGATCTTCGCGCCGCGCTTCTTGGCGTGCTCTTCGCTTTCGAGAACCAGCATCGCCGCGCCCTCGGAAAGCACGAAGCCGTCGCGGTCCTTGTCGAACGGGCGGCTGGCGCGGGTGGGATCGTCGTTGCGGGTGCTCAGCGCCTTCATGACCATGAACGCACCGATGCACAGGGGCGAGACCGCGGCCTCGCACCCGCCGGTCACCATCACGTCCGCCCAGCCGCGCTGGATCATGTGGGCCGCGTCCGCGATGGCATGGCCAGAGCTGGCGCACGCGGTGGCGTGCGCGGCGGCGGGGCCCTTCAGGCCGTACTTGATCGAAACGTTGCCGGTGGTGGCGTTGACCATCAGGCGCGGCACGGTGAAGGGGCTGAGGCGATCGGGCGCCCGCTCCACCATCGTGTACACGCCTTCTTCAATGGTGATGATGCCGCCGATGCCCGAGCCGATCACGACGCCGCAGAGCTCGGGATTCTCCTTCGAGAAATCGATGCCCGAGTCGGCGACGGCCTCGACGGCGGCGCCGAGGCCCAGATGCGTCACGCGATCCAGGCGCTTGGCCTCGCGGAACTCCAGAATCGGGGGCCGACCATCGATCGACGCGGAGATGTCAAACCCACGGACCTCGCCGCCGATGGTGACGTCCCACTTGGGATAGCGCTTGAAGGATTCACCGGTGATGGTGCTGATGCCGCTCTTGCCCGCGCGCATGGCGGCCCATGTGGCCTTGGCATCGAGACCGATGTTGGTGACGGCACCGATCCCGGTGACGACGACGCGGCGGCTGGAGCTTCCAACGAGCATCAGGGGTGACAACCTTCCAAGAGCGGCGTAGACGCCGCGGCCAAAACACGATCAGCTTCGGTACGCAAAGGCGTGCCGATGCGGAGGTGGCAAAGACGGCGTGTGGGCAGCAGCCCGCACGCCGCAGATGTTCGGGGAGCCGGATTCAGTTCTTCGCGCCGGCGCGGGCCTGCTTGATGAAGTCGATGGCCTCGCCGACGGTCTTGATCTTCTCGGCGTGCTCGTCGGGGATCTCGGTTTCGAACTCGTCCTCGAACTCCATGACGAGCTCGACCGTGTCGAGGCTGTCGGCGTTGAGGTCGTCGACGAAACGGGTGGCGCGGCTGATCTTGGCCTTGTCGGCGCCCATCTGCTCGGCGACGATCTCGATCACTTTCGCTTCGATTTCCTGGTCGGTCACAAGCATTCTCCTAAGGCCGCACAAGCCGCGGCAACCATCGCGGGAACTCCGGGCCGGTCCGATCGGACCGACCCCGTGGCTCCGTCCCGACCGACGCCCGCGCGCCGTTCGTTCGGGCCGGGCTCGAGGGCCCCGTCCCGACACGGACCGTAGGGGCATTCTAACCGGCCACCCGCGACGTGCCAACTCCGCGCCCACACGTGTTCGGTCCCGGTTGGGAAACACTAAGTTCGCGGACGCTCCCGCTCCCGCCGTCCTCCCCGACGATGCAGCCCTTGCGCGAACAGAGGTTCGGCCTTCGGCAATCGTCGCGAATGTACCAGTCATGACGGGGCGTCGTCTCATTTCCCAGAACACCCGCGTCGAGGACCCGTATCGCCCGGTCGATAGACCTCGCGGTCGGCATCGGGCCTCTGTCGTGTGTTCCCGCCGGTGGTGGTCGGGGGACAGTGGCCCGATGCCAAGCTGGGCTCTGACCGGCCGAGAGGGATCGAGATATGGCCAGCATGCCGCGTGAGCCTGAAGCCTTCGCCGAGGCGGTCGCCTCGATGCTCCGCAAGCTCCAGCCCGAGTATGCGATCGACCTGGTCGGCCCGCGCGAGCTTCTGGTCAACGGGCGTCGGCTCGATCTCGAAAACCTCTACCGCATGGTCAACCACGAGCCGGTGCGCGGGCAGGAGATCGTCGAGCACTATCTCGATCAGCTCTTCGCCGGCGACACCATGCAGCTGGTCAACATGTCGCTGGACTTCGCGCGTCCGCGGATCATGCCGCGCATCCAGCCCGTCAGCATCTTCCGCCATCTCGCCCGCGAGCAGGTGGCGCACGTTCCGTTCGTGAACAACACCGTCATCGTCTTCGTCACCGACCTTCCGCAGATGACCGTAAGCATCACCACCGAACAGCTCGTGCGCTGGAACCTCGCCCCCGAAGAACTCGACGAAATCAGCCGCGAGAATCTCGACGCCTACGCACCCGAGCTGGAAATCCAGGTCGTCGAGAGCAAGGAAGGCGGCAAGGCGGCGATCATGAGTCAGCACGACGGCTACGACGCCGCTCGCCTGCTTCTCTCGGGCTTGCACGAGCGCCTCGCCGCGCAGCTTGGCGGGAACTTCTACGTCGCCACGCCCGCTCGCGACATGTTCGTCGCTCTCTCCGCAGGCCCCGATCCCTTCGTCCGCCGCCTCCGCCTCCGCGTCGAGCACGACTTCAAGCGACTGCCTTACCCCATCTCGCCCGACTTCTTCTACGTCACCCGCGACGGCGTCTGCGGCACGATCGAAGAGACCGGCGAAGCCGAGGCCGCCTGACGCATCCTCCGTCGGCCACAACGCTCCATCTCACCCGCCGATGTCGCGCGAGCACGTGCGGCCGCTCTGTGCGACCGCGCCCTGTGCGACCGTGCCCTGCACGCCACCGCGCCGCGTTCCACGCTGCGCACGCTCACAGCGCTTGCCACGTCTCACAGACGTCACAGACGGTGCACACCCAACCTCGAAGGCACCTCCAAAGCAAAGTGTGTTTGCATCGCCGACGCTCGAATCGGACTGTTCTTGAGGCGGCGTGTCGGTCTCGCAGGTCATACGCCGCGGGAGGTGCGGAATGCAGTTCATGCGTGGTCCATCATGGCGTCGGGAGGGCATCGCGGCGATCGCCGCGCTTGCGTGTGCGCTCACGCATCAGGCTCAGGCCGGCTTCTTCAACGACTTCGAGTCGTACAAGCCCGGCACGTCGATCGGCGGGCTGGACGGCTGGTCGGGCTGGGACAAGAACGCGGCCGTCGCCGGAATCGTCACCGATCGCATCTCCGCCAGCGGGTCCAACTCGCTCCAGATCGGCGAGCGACCGACCGACAGCGTGCTCGAGTTCAAGCGACTCGAGTCCGGCGCCTGGTCGCTCTCGGCACGCCTGTTCCTCGCGAGCGGCCAGCGCGGCAGTACGTACTTCATCCTGATGAGCGACTACGTCGCCGAACGCAACGCCGACCCCAAGCAGTGGGGCCTCCAACTCCGGTTCGATCTCGACAACGGCGTCGTCGGCGATGACCTCCGCGGCGGCAAGGTCGCGCTCCAGTTTGACCGCTGGGCGGACATCCGCGTCGATCTCGATCTCGATTCCGGCTCGGTGGTCAGTTGGTACAACGGCGAAGCAATCGCCAAGGGCGCGTGGGACTGGGCCGCCTCGGGCTCGCGCAGCGCCCAAACCTTCAACGCGATCAACCTCTACACGGCGGGCGACAACGTCGCCTTCTACGACGATGTCGAACTCCTCCAGGTCGGCGGATCCGCCGCCTCGCCGGTGGTTGTCATTCCCTCGACCGGCGCGACTTCGATGCTCGCGCTCGGCTGCGTACTGACCGGTGGCCGCCGGCGTTGGGGCGGTCGTGGTTGATCGCCTTGCGACGCGGTCGGGCCGGGTTTAGCTCGCCGCGCCCGCCTCGGCCTTGTCGCGGCTTTGGCGCTCGGATCGCTTGCGTGCGGACTCGTCGAGGATCTTCTTGCGGAGCCGCACCGCGTTCGGCGTGATCTCAACCAGTTCGTCGTCCTCGATGTACTCGAGGGCATATTCGAGCGTGATCTTGCGCGGCGCCTTGAGCACCACCGTCGCCTCCTTGCTGGCGGCGCGGATGTTGGTGAGGTGCTTCAGACGCGTGGCGTTGATCACCAAGTCGTTGTCGCGGTTGTGTTCGCCCACGATCTGCCCGCTGTAGACCTTTTCCTGCGGCGTCACGAACATCACGCCGCGATCGGCCAGTTGCTCAAGGGCGTAGGTCGTGACGGGGCCCGATTCGAGGCTGATGAGCACGCCTTGCTGGCGGTGCCCCATCTCCCCGCTCACCGGCGAGAACTTCAGGAACGAGTGGTGCATGATCGCCTCGCCCTGCGTCGCCGTGAGCACGCGGGAGCGCATGCCGATCAGCGCTCGCGAGGGAATCTCGAACTTGAGGTGCGTCACGCTCTCCCCGCGAGGCTCCATCTTCTTCAGTTCGCCCTTGCGGCCGCCCACCAGCTCCATCACCGATCCGACCGACGAGTTGGGAGCGTCGATCACCAGCTCCTCCACGGGCTCGTGCGGCGTGCCGTCGATCTCCTTGATGATCACCTCGGGCTTGCCGACCGAAAGCTCGAAGCCCTCGCGGCGCATGTTCTCGATCAGGATGCCCAGCGAGAGCACGCCGCGCCCCGAGACCATGAACTCGTCCGCCGAGCGACCCGGCTCCACGCGCATCGCCACATTGCGCTCCAGTTCCTTGAGCAGTCGCTCGCGGATCTGGCGGCTCGTGACGTACTGCCCGTCCTGACCCGCGAAGGGCGAGTCGTTGATGCGGAACAGCATCGTCATCGTGGGTTCGTCGATCGTCACCGGCGGGAGCGCCATCGGGCTGGCCGGATCGGCCACGGTGTCGCCGATGTCGACGCCCTCCAGACCCACGATCGCGCACAGGTCGCCCGCGTCCACCTCGTCCACTTCGCTGCGCTTCAGGCCCTGGAACTGCATCAGCTTTGTCGCCTTGCAGTTCACCTGCTTGCCGTCGCGCTTGATCAGCGTCACCGCCTGCCCGGCCTTGAGCCGCCCGTTGAAGACGCGACCGATGCCGATGCGCCCCACGTAGTCGTTGTAATCCAGGTTCAGGATCAGCGCCTGCAGCGGCTTGTCGATCTCCGCACGCGGCGCGGGCACCTTGTGCACCACGGCCTCGAAGATGTCACGCAGATCCGTCGGCTTCTTTCCGCCCTCGGGCAGGGGCCACTGAGTCGTCGCCCACCCGTCGCGACCGGCGCAGTACACCACCGGGAAGTCCAGCGCAAGCTCCTCGGCACCCAGCTCCACGAACAGATCAAAGACCTCGTGCACCACGTCCACCGGGCGGCCGTCGGGACGGTCGATCTTGTTGACGATCACCACGGGCTTCAGACCGGCCTCCAGCGCCTTGGTCAGCACAAACTTCGTCTGCGGCATCGGCCCGTCGTAGGAATCGACCAGCAGCAGAACGCCGTCGGCCATGCGCAGCACGCGCTCCACCTCGCCACCGAAGTCGGCGTGTCCCGGGGTGTCGATGATGTTGATGCGGTAGGTCTTCCCGTCCAGCGCGGTGTACGAGACGGCGCAGTTCTTGGAAAGGATCGTGATCCCGCGCTCCCGCTCCAGCGGGTTGGAGTCCATGATCAGCCCGTGCTGACCGCCCTCGAGCTTCTCGAGCTCGCCGGCGCGGAAGTTGCCCGACTGCTTGAGCAGGTTGTCGACGAGCGTGGTCTTGCCGTGGTCGACGTGAGCGATGATCGCGATGTTGCGGATGAGCGTGCTGTCGGTGGTCGCCATGGGGGGCTCGGTCGTCTGTCCCGACGCCGAATCCTGCTCGCTTCCGGTCTGCCTCAGGCACAGACCGACCGCTCGACAGGCCTCCCGGCGTCGTGGGGCGAAGGGCGCCGACTCCAGCAGGCGGCGTCCTTGGTTCTTCCTTCGCTCTCGATCACCGATCGTAGCACGTCACCGACGCGTCTCACCGATCGCCCGAGACCCCGTCGCCGCCCCTTGGGCACGACGCCCGCCCTCTCGCCCCGACATCGGGACCAAGAGCCCCTCCGAGTCGTACCACCCGGTCACCACAAATCGCACGCTGTCACGACGTTGCGTCGTGCCGCTCGCGATGTTCGCGCCTGTTCCGCCCAGCATGCCCAGCATGGGGTCGTTGGCCGCCATCGCCACCGGTGTCCGCGACGGGCCGGGATTGTGCACGACGCCGCCCGCACGCGCCACTTGGAACGAAGGCATGGCTCCGCGATCGGTCGGGCGCGCCGCTGCGCCATCCACGCCGCTCGCGTCCGCGACAAAGACGCGTGACGGCGTCACCGACCGAGCGGGAGACTCACTCACGCCGCCTGGCGAGGCCGCGGCATCTGATCCCGGTGCCGAGCCGCTCGAAGCGGCGGCCGTCGTGACCGCGCCGCCGGGGTACCACGCCGCCTGCTCGGGAAACTCCTGCACCCAGGGAGCCGCGAGCATCGGCTCGATCGTCGACGCGCTCGACGCAAGCGCGATCGGCGCGCCGCCCTCCAGCCCGTGCGACACTGGCGCCGGTCGAAGCCCCAGAAGCACCAGCGTGCCAATCGCTCCAACCGCGATCGACGCGGCCAAGCCCCCGACCGCCGGGCCGATCCACGCGTGACGCGAGGGCACTTCGGGCAGGGCTGCCAGCACGCGCTCGGTGATGTCGGGCGTGCGCGGCGGAATCTTGAGAGCCTGGTCGATCGAGCGCAGGGCCTGATACTCAGCGCGGAGCGAGGCGTCGCTGCGCAGCACCCGCCGCAGAAGCGGAGCGTCGTGCGGGATCTCGCCGTCCAGAGCCGCGTGCATCAGCGCCCGCGCCTCGGCCCGCGAGATCGCCTCGGCGCCCGTGTCGCGCCGGGGAGTGGGGGCCCCGTCATCGCGGAGACGCAGGGTCATCGGCTCGCCCCCTGGCGGGCGGGGATGCGCGCAAACGTGGGCAGCGTGCGCCCCGAATCCTCGATCGCGACAACTTCGCCCACGCCTCGTACAAGTTCTTCGCGGAGGCGCTGGCGACCGCGGTGAAGGTGGCTCTTGACCGTTCCCTCGGGCAAGTCCATGTGCTCGGCGATCAGCCGGATGGGCCAGTCCATCTGGTGAAACAGCACGATCGTCTCGCGCTGCTCTTCGCTGAGCAGCATGAGAGCGCCTTGGAGCGCGTCACGCGCCAGGTCGCGCTGCTCATCGTCCGGCCGCAGCGTGGCCAGCACGTCCGAGCTCGTCGACGTGCCGCGCCCGGCGCCGACCTCCCACGAATCGCACGCATCGCCCGCGCTGCACGCCTTCTTCTTCTCGCACAGATTGAGCCAGACCCGACGCGCGATCGTGAAGAGCCAGGTCGAGAACCGGAAGGTCGGATCAAAGTTCCGCATCCCCGCCAGCGCGCGGACAAACGCCTCCTGCGTCACGTCCTGCGCCACGTCGAAGCGGCCGCACAGGCGGTAGATGTACGACTGCACGCCCGCCTGATGTCGGCGGATCAGCGCCTCCGCCGCCGCGCTGTCGCCGCGGGCGGCACGCCGAACGAGCATGGCTTCTTCTTCTCGCAGCATGCCAGACGGACTCTCCGAGGCGCCTCTTGATGCCTGCAAGGGCGTCGCTTCACCTACCGATGCGCACCCGAGCGGTTGCAGTCTCGAAACCCGCGATTGGACGCCGACGCAGGCGTTGGGTTCCCACGAGGCCCCAGAATCAGCCATCGGACCCTTTCGGAATCCAAACAGAGGCCCGTTCGCGCCAATCTCGGCCCGTCGTCAGTCCTGGTGGCGGGATCGCAGCTTGGGGCTGAGGCGCAGGAGCAGATGGACGCGTTCGATCTCAGCGAGCCAATCGGCCCGCGTGGCGGCAACCTCATCGGCAGGAACCGGCGCACCCGGCAGCGGGCATGAGGCGCCCAGTTGGCGCGCCGCCGCCGCCCGAAGGCGCGACAGCGTCTTGTCGCCCATGAGTGAGACGAACTCGAAGTCCTCGTTGAGCATGAAAGCCAAAGGCACGCGCCGCCCGCCGCAGACCTGCATCGACTCGGACAGTTCGCGTGCGTCGTCGCGGTCGATGAAGCGAAGATCGATGGATCCCGCTGCGCCGACGGCGGGGTTGCACTGGGCGATGTGGTGCAGCAGCGGACACTGCTGCACGCAGTCGCCGCACCACGTTCCGCTGAGCACGAGCACGTTGATCCGCCGGGTGAAGGACGCGACGAGAGCGCGCTGCGCGTCGCTCATCGGGGCGTTCTGCCGCGCGGACAGTTCGAACGCACGCCATGCCGACTGCTGATCGGGCGTGCCGCCGGCGACGTAGGCGTCGAAGGGCTGGGCTCGCTGGAATAGCGCCCGCAAGGACGCGGGGTTGAGGACGAACGCATCGGGCGTGGCGTCGAGGCTCTTCATGGACAACGCTAGCGCCGCGGCGATTCACGCGTCGGGGCGACGGCGCGTGCGAGACACGGGCCGATCTTGGTCCGGGCGGTGCACGCTCGCGAGCGACGCGCGAGAGCGTGTGCTCCTCGAACCGCGTCGCTCGGTCGAGAGTTCGGGCGCTGCCGCCGGGCCTGAGGGAGCGTTCTCCAACTCTGAAGGCGTGAGGTTGGGCGGGGTGATCTCCGCAGAGTCTACGAAGAAACGCGCCCGCCTCAGCGGGTGATTGGCGTCGAGCGAGGGCAGCCAGTCCGCAAGCCACGCTCGTACCTGCGGGCCCCAAACGCTGTTGACGTTGTGCGAAAAAGTTGGGTCGGTGCCGACACTCGTCCACGCCCGCTCCGAACTCTGGGTCGAGACGATCGCCGTCCAGATCACGCGTGTGGCATCGAACGCCTGATCGAATTGCTCCGCGATCAGCAGGCTGCGTCCCGAGCCAGGGCCCGAACCGGGCGTGACCGAGACCTTCCACACGCCCGCGCTCTTCCCACGCTCGATCCGAACACTGCCCTGAGTGCCTGAAGCGAAACGCGATTCAAGCCCGCTGATCAACGACCCGTACGCGGTCGTCCGTTCAGCGCGCGCAACGCCTTGAAGATCGATGGTCAGAATCGGGCTCCCGGCGAATCGAACCGGAGTCTGTTGACCTGCCATGAAGAACCTCGTGCTGAAGGACACGATCGCGATCACCCCAGCGATGACCAGCAAAGCCACAACGCCGAGCGTCAAGAGACTCGCCCGACCCTGCGCGGAACGGACGGCGCCTCCGCGATTGGGGCGGCGCCCCCGGAAACGAGATCCGCGCAACACCGTCTGCCGATCAGTCCCGCGACAAGCGTTCATGGCCCCACGGGTCCCTGCTTGACCGCCCGGTACTTCTCGGCGTCGAAGGTCAGCGCTCCCACGGCGTTGTTGTACCACTCATACAGCGCCTGGCGGTTGCGCGTCTTGAGCGAAGAGGCCGCCTCGCCGGGAAGAACCAGTTCAAGTTCGCGCCAGATCGCGTCGGCATCAATGCTCGGTGGGGTCGTGACTTCCTGCAACGCATCGACAAGCCGTGTCAGCGCGGGGATCGAGCGCTGGCGTCGCAGGTCGCGCAGCAGCACGAAAGTCCGCACCGACGCCGCCACGTCTTGTCCCAGCGTTTCGGCGTTGACCGCGCTCGAGTCGCGTGAGGTGAGCAGCCGAAGCAGAGCCGCCGAGCGCTCCTGCACCAGTCCATAGACGCGTGCCGAGTAAGGGACGGTGGTCATGAGGATGTAGGGTGCCTGCACGCCAAAGCGGACGGGCTCGGCCGGCTCGCGCGTGATGGGTCGCGGGGTGGCGGGCACATCGCGCTCGTCGAACAGTTCGCCCGTGCGGCGGTCGAGGACGAGGGGGCTGCGCCAGAAGCGGCTGGACTGATCGCGCGGGCGTCCCACCACGATCCACGCCCCGCGCTGCAGCGACGCCAGATCGCTCCGGCCGCCCACAGCGTTCACCAGGTCCGAGCCGAAGAACTGCACGCTGTAGTCGATGATGACGCGGTTGTCCTGGTTCGCAAGCACCAGCGACGCCGTCCGGATCGCGAGGCTGATCGCCGGGAGCGCGGGTGAAGGAACCAGATCTCCCAGGGAACTGGCCAAGTTGCTCACCTGATCCAGCAGCACGCCCGTCGCCTGATTGCGCTCGGTGCGGACGTCGAGCACCCGCAGTCGGAAGAACGGCGGAGAGGACGCGTCCCACTGCTCGGTCGTGTACACCAGAAGATTGCCGAAGTTCAGCGTCATCCCGCCACGCACGTCGCGCTGGTAGAAGACGACCAGGCTCGTCGCGCGCTCGGCGGGCTGGTCGCCCATGACGATGTCGAGCACGACCGCCACGTCGACCGGGCCGCTCAGCGACTCGGGGAGACGCACCTGGCTGACGATGACGCTCAGCGGGCTGCCGCTCGGGATCTCATCCGCCGAGCGAGCGTCGGAGGCTCCGTCTGCGTCCGGTGCCGGCCGCTCGTACGACGGCAGGAGCGCCCGCACGCTGACGCACTGGCACGATGCGTCCGCGCCGTTCACTCCGGCCGGCGGAACGTTCCGCGCCCGGTCGAGATAGAACACCCTGTTCTCCGTGAACGCCCGGGACGTGTTCGCCGCGTACGACGAATCGCCCACGAGCGACGGTCCTGGCGCACAGCCCGCCAGCGTCAGCGCTCCAAGCACCATCGCCGCCCAGCCGCTCGTGCGGGTCGCACCCCTGCCGCGCAGCGAGGCATCGCCACGCTGTAGCCGCGCTCGGTGCGCGTTGTCCGTTCGGACCGATCGACCGTCCACCCTCGAGGAGTTCTCACCCATGTTTCCCCCATTTCCCGCAAGCCCCCGATTCCCTCCCAAAGCCCGCATCGTGCGGGAGCCTATCCGCGGATGATGGCGACGAAACGCACTTCAACAAAGATGGGTGAACGCACGCCTCAATCCCACAGAACTATGCCGGCAACGACGCGCCACGTCCGGCGTTCCGTGTGGCAACGGCGTCTGGTACGCTCCGTCGCGGGAGGCCGCATGGGTACTGGGTTCGCCCGGCTGTGGAGGCTTGCGATTCCGTGCGCGGACGATGCTGGTGATCGTCGGGAGTTGCTGTCTCTTCGCCAACTGCCCTCCGGCACGCCTCGCCTGCAACGCCTCCGCGAGCTCACGCAGAACGTCTACTCGGGCGCCTTCTCGTTTCGTCGCAACTGGCTCGCGTTTGTCGCGCTGGTTCTGATATTCCTCGGGCTTGGGGCCACCCTCGGATCGTGGCTGCAGAGCCTCAACACCCCGGCGTGGCTTCTCGGTTTCATCATGATGTTCCCGGGCGTCGTCGTCGCCAGGCTCTGGGTCGCGTGGGCTATGCGCAGGCTTGGCGGCCGCGCGGCAGAGGTTGTCGATGCCTTCCTCGAAGAGGGCATCTGCCCGACCTGCGCGTACAACCTTGCGGGCGTCATGAGCGGCGAAGAGCACAACGCGCTCGTAGCCTGCAGCGAGTGCGGCGCGCGGTGGCGGCGTGATCGCGTACGACGCGTTGTGCAGGAAGAGACCGACACGGCCCGCGAGCCGTGGTCGCTCCGCGCCGCCATGCGCAACGCCGGAGCCAGGATCGTCTCCATGGAAGGCGTCGACGACCTCGGGCGGACCACGGTCTTTGTCCGCCAGCTCGATCTCGCCGGCGTCGAGAAAGCCGCGACGGGCGAGCGGCAAGAGCGCGTGCGACGAGCACGACGCCGCCTCGCGGCGGTGGGGCGGTGGTCCCGCGCGCTGCTCGGGCTGCTCATCGTCCCCTTCGCGGCGGTGCTCGCGTGGTCCATCCTGCGCCGGCCATTGGCGAGCTTGGGCATGGCCGACGCGTTCCACGCGTTCGCCGTCCTGCTTTATCTCTGGTGGATCGTCGTCTTGCTCCGCAGTGATGTGGGGCGTCGAGGACCGAAGCGGCGTGCGCTTTTCCTCGACGAGTCGCTGTGTCCTGCGTGCGCGTCGGATCTGGGGCCCGCGGACGCAGACGGGTGGCGGGATTGCCCGGACTGTCGGACGTGCTGGAAGGCGGGCACGGGTGCTGAGGGGCCCGCTTAGACTTTCGGGCACAGGCACGGAACAGGTCCCGGCGCCCCGGGCCGCACGAGGCGGGAGGGCGGACGCCCGACGCACGCCAACGAGAGAGCACCATGTCGCAGTTGACGCTGAATGATGCCGCCCCCTCGCCGGGGGCTCGCCGGTTCATCGCGGAGATGGGAGAGCCGCCGCAGCGCGTGGCCGGGATCTTCTCGATCTCCAATGCGCAGATGGGGCAGACGCGTGCGGGCAAGCCCTATCTCCGCTGCATCGTGGGCGACAAGTCGGGCGAGATGCCGGCGCGGATGTGGTCGATCGAGGAGCCGGTCTTCCGGCGCTTGCCGACCGAGGGCTTTGTCTATCTCGAGGGCGAGACGCAGGCGTATCAGGGCGAGATGCAGCTGATCGTGCATCTCATCGAGCCCGCCGAGCCCAGCGCCGCCGAGCTGCGCGATCTCCTGCCTTGCAGCAAGCGCGATCCGGCCGAGATGTTCGCGGAGTTGACAGCGATCCTTGCAACGCTCAAGCACCCCGCGATCAAGGCGCTGGTGCAGTCCTACCTCGAAGACACGTTCCTCATGGACGCGTTCCGACGCTGCCCGGCGGCCAAGAGCATGCACCACGCCTACCTGGGCGGGCTGCTCGAGCACACGCTCACGCTCGTGAAACTCGCCGACCTCATCTGCCCGCTCTATCCCAAGATCAACCGCGACCTGGTGATCACCGGCCTGTTCCTGCACGATCTGGGCAAGACGCGCGAGCTGTCCTACGACCGGGTCTTCACCTACACCGATCGCGGAGAGCTCATCGGCCACATCGTCGAGGGGGCGATCATGCTCCACGACAAGACCCAGGCCCTGATGCGTGAGCGGGGCATCCGCCTGCCGGCGGGCGCTCTCAGCGTTCTGCAGCACATCATCCTCAGCCACCACACGCAGCCCGAGTTCGGGGCGGCCAAGATCCCCGCGACGCCCGAGGCGATCCTCGTCGCCATGCTCGATAACCTCGACGCGAAGACCACCATCGCGCTCAACGCCGCTCGCCCGGACCGGTCATCGAACCACAGCATGGGCGGAAACTTCACGGAAAAGCAGTGGGCGCTGGACCAGGTCAAGCTCTTCCGACCCGATGTGCTCGAAGACCCCGGCGCGTGAAGGAGATCGGGATGTCGGAAGAGGACACGATCCAGGTGAACTTCGCGCGGCCGATGGCCCTGTTCCCGCTCGATCAGGTCACCTTGCTCCCGCAACAGGTGCTGCCGCTCCACATCTTCGAGCCCCGCTATCGACAGATGATCGACCTTGCGATCGACGGATCGGGTCAGGTGGCGATGGCCGTGTTTCAGGGCGGCACATGGCGGCAGGAGTATCACGCCCGGCCGCCGATCCGCGGCGCGGTCTGCGTGGGGCAGATGGTGCAGCACGAGCGCCTGGCCGACGGGCGGTACAACATCGTGCTGCGAGGCGTCTGCCGCGCTCGGGTGCTGCGAGAGATGCCGCCGCGCGAGGGCGTGCTCTTCCGTGAGGCGATGCTCGAACCTCTCGGTCTCAATCAGGACGAGACGCCGATGCTCGCGGTGGTTCGCAACCGACTCGAGCAGGCGCTCGAGCACGGCCCGCTGCGGGCGCTCCGAGAGTCGGGCGCTCTGCTCGAGTACGTCCGCGACGAAGAAATCCCGACCGCGGCTTTGCTCGAGCTGGTGTCCTTCTCGCTCATCTCCGACCGCGAGACGCGCTATCGCCTGCTCGAAGAGTCCGAGTCCGACGCCCGAGCCGGGATCATCGAGAGCGAACTGCGATCGCTCGGCCGCGTTCTCCGCATCGCTCGCGCCCAGCGTCGTGCTGACCAGCCGCGCGGCGTCTCGCTGAACTGAGTCCGCCTCGGTTGGGTCGATCGCTTCAGCGTCAAATGCCTTGTCGAAAGAGACTTGCGCAGCGGTGGCACGCCTTCCGCGCCGTTCTCCGCGCGCCCACCTCGGCCCCCAACGCCCCAACCGCGACGAAACCGCTTTCTCGGCGACGAGAAACTTCGGGAATTTGACCGACAATGCCGCGATTTGTCTTGATCCGGGAGGACAAGATTACGACAATGCAATAGGAAACCTTGGTGCCCGGTTGACGATTCCGGGGGTCAACCGGGCCCCGAGGGTCCGAATTCGCTTCAAGACGTTTGTGCCGCGAACGACGGCGCCTGCAACCACAAATCGCCTCCGGAGTCAAACCGTGAGGCAGATTGTGCCGTATGTATATTGCAGACTAACATACAGCGTCGAGTGTCCCGATCGCGGCGTGACGCGCCGGGGCGCTCTGCAGGGAGTGAGTCATGTTCAGGTCATCTGGCAATCTTCGGGTGCGTAGCGCTTCGGGGCTTCGTAGGTTGGCCGCGGTCGCGACGATCGGCGTTCTCTCGCTGGGTGCCAGCGGCTGCAACAACGCGGTCGAGGGCGGCCTGACGGGCGCGGGTCTGGGTGCGCTCACCGGCATGGCCGTCGGAAGCGCCTTCGGGCACATGGGCAAGGGTGCCGCGATCGGCGCGGCGGCCGGTGCGCTGGGCGGACTGATCATCGGTGATCAGAACGAGCGCAACTCGCGTTCGCGCTACTGAACCGATCCGGCGGCCTGGCCGCCGTGCGACATTCTTCTTCGCTTTGTCGAAAGGCCCCGCACACGCGGGGCCTTTTCATTGCGGCCGGCACGCGCGGCGACAGCCTGCGATTCGCCTGTGCCCTAGAACGAGTACGGATTGTCCGCCAGCATGCCCCGGCGCTCGCGGGGGGCTTCGCCTTCGAGCATCGCGTCGCGGCAGGCCCGCATGAGCGCCTGGTGCAGTTTCTCGTGGTCCGGGATCGCGTGCAGATAGAGCAGCAGCTCATCCACACGCCACGAGGCGGGGTGTTGGGCCTGAACGCGGGCGATCGCCGCGTCGCCGAGCACTTCCGCCGCGGCTTCGAACCACTGCGTCGGCGGGACAGCGGTGTTGTCGTCGCGCGTCGGGCCCGCGCCCGGCTGATCGTGCGTCGGGCGCACGCCCGCCGGCGGCTCAACCTGCGCTCGGATCGTGACGGTGTCCACCAGCCCGCCGGAGGTGACGGCGGCGAGCGGCCAGCGGCCGGCCCGGGTCATGGGCTCTCGGCACAGCAACATGACGGGAATCGCCCGTGCATCGGCGGTGTCTCGCACGTCGCGCGCTTCGACCGCAATCATGGGCGGCTGCACAAGGTACAGCCCGGGCCGTAGCTCCGAGGGTTTGGGACGACGTGTCAGAATCGCGACCGGCCCCGCGTCGCACGCAAGCTGGCGGATCTGGCGGCGAGCTTCCTGCAGAGGGAGCAGGATGCGGGCCATGCGCTCAAAGTCGCCCGCCGCCCGCGCCTTTTCGAGCGCGCGGCGACTGATCTTGACGACGCCGAAATAGTCCATCGAGAGCAGCGCCGAGCTGGCGTCTTCCATGAGCCGATCGATGGGATTCTCCCTCTTCTCGCTCACGGTCGCCCCCTTTTAGCTCTCCTCGATCTCCGCCCCGAGCGAGCCGCCCCGGACCAGCGAGGCGATCTCTCGCAGCAGCCCGCTCCACTCGCGCGCCTTGGGCGCCAGGTCGTAGAGCAGGATGTCGGAGAGCGCCGAGAAGTCCTGCGTCTCAAGAGCGGACTTCATCGCGCCCAGGCGTTCGTGCAGCGCGGCGAAGCGCTCGGAGATCGTCCCCGGCACTCCGTCCGACGGGCGCAGCGCATCGAGGTCGAGCTTGAGCAGGGCCGCACTCTTCGCCAGAATGTCGCAGACCGCCTGCCAGGTCGCGATCGACTCGGACAGACGTCCGAGGGCTTCCTGCGTCTGGCCCGACTGAATGGCCCGGCCGACATCCTCGTGGTCCAGGGCGACCTGCTCGAGCGCTTCGGCGGCGTCGGTGAGGGTGAACGCCACGAGCGCTCGCGGCTCGGCGCTCTTGAGTTCGATGCGCTTGATGTCGACAAGCTCGTCGCTCGGGCTGGCGAGCAACTCGTCGGCGATCGGACGCCCGTCGGCTCGAACCTCGACGATGATGCGGCCCCGGGCACGCGCGAGCGACTGCGCCGCGCTGAGCGCCGCCGCGAGCGAGGCCCGTTCGACCGACAGAGCTTGTTCATCCAGCAGCACGAGCATGGGCACTCCCGGCGTGATCCCGCCCGGGCGTCGGCCGCGCCCGGGCGTCGTTCGAGTCCACTTGCGCCGGCGCACCACACGCCATCGATCCCGAAACCTGCTCCCGACGGCCGCGGAATCGGGACGCCGAGAGCCCAGAGAATAGCGTCGGTCAGGCAGTGCCGGGCGCACCGCCTTCGGGATTTCCGCGAGCCTCGCGACGACGCTGCTTGGCGATCAGGCGAAGGTTGCGCCCATAGATCACGATCCCGCTGGACTGCCCGAGAACCCCCACGGCATCCTGACGCCACACAAAGTATGCGAACAGCATCACCGCCCCCAGCAGGCTGAGCCACCAAAACAGCGGCGGGACGGTGCTCACACGCCGCTTCTCGCTCAGCAGCCACTGAATGAGCATGCGGCCGGTGAAGGCCAACTGGCCCCCGAACCCGATCGTGACCCAGACAAGGCTGCCCCAGCTGGTGATGTTCAGGAGTCGAAAGAGCCAGTTGGGGCTTTGCGCCCGAACCTCGCCCGACAGCGCGGGCCCGAAGATCCGCTCAAACTCCGAGGCGTCGAGGACCGGTGAGGCGAAGCCGTCGCGCGAGAGCAGGCGGAACTCTTCGCGGCCCGTTTGGTCGCGCAGGATCTCGATCGCGCCGCGCGTGCTGCCGATGCGCAGCGAGTGAACCTCCGCGCCGGCGCGGGGCTCGAGCCCGCGCTGCGCACTGGGTCCCATCACGAGCCAGAGGCCCAGCAGCACCAGGAGCACCATGAGCGCCGCGGGCTCCCACTTCACGCCTTGATCTCCGCGAGGTGGCGGCCGCCGACTTGCGTCGGGGGTGCGAAGGCCGGGACCGCCTGGCCGCGGCTGTCGGTGCGACCGGGCGCGTCGGGCGCCACGTCGATGGACTCGACGGGCCGCCGGCGCGATCGGAAATAGCGCACGGCGAAGAGATCGATCAGGCCGGGGATCGCGCGCTTGGTGATGCCAAGGCCGTATTTGGTCTGACCCGCGACGCGCGGGCGGTGGTTGACGGGAAACTCGACGATGCGTCCGCCCAGGTCTCGCACGGTGACGGGGATGAAGCGGTGCATGCCCCGGAACTCCAGCGGGAGCGCCAGCGCGAACTCGCGTCGGAGGATGCGGAGCGAACAGCCCGTGTCTCGCACGCGATCGCCCAGCAAGGAGCGTCGGAACCAGCGACCGACGCTCGAACCAACGCGTCGCACGAGGTTGTCGCGACGGGCGTGCGAGCGGTCACCCTGGACCAGATCGGCGTCGGTCTCGCGCTGGCGTTGGAGCATGGCGACCAAGTCGGCCGGATCGTTTTGCAGGTCCGCGTCGATGGTGGCGATGAACGTGCCCCGCGCGGCGCGGATGCCGGCGTGAAACGCCGCGGACTGGCCGTTGCCCCGTCCCGCGGGCGTGCGCTGCATCGCCACGCCCCGCACCCAAGCGTGCCGCATAGCCAGCTCGCGGATGATCGGACGGGTGCGGTCGGTGGAGCCGTCGTCGACCAGGACCAGTTCAAACGCCACGCCGGCGGGCTCAAGAGCGCGGCAGACCTCGTTGGCGAGCGCTTCGAGATTCTCCTCCTCGTTGTGCGCCGGCGCGACGACCGAGAGAACCGGCACCGTTCCCGACTCGACGGTCGTCGCGGGATCGGACGCGAGCGGCGTGCGGTCCGGCGCGAGGCCGAGCGCGGGGGCTGGCGCGCGATTCGGGCTCACGCGGGTGGACGGGGAATCGGTCATGAACATCAAGAATAGCGGGCGAACAGGACGCGGAGAGTCCGACGCTCGCGTCGTATAGTCGCTGCGTTCGAGGATTAGCCGCTCCCGGCGGCTCGATGACAGAGAGGACGGCACATGCACATCCGTGACATTGACCGAAGCAAGTTCCCGCCCAGCGTGGCCGTCAAATTTCTCGTGGAGGATCACGAGGGCATGGGCCTTGACAAGGGTGTGATCGACGTCATGGCCTCCAAGACGCGCACGCTCCTGGAACTGGCGATGGAGCACGGGATCAACATCGAGCACGCCTGCGGCGGGGTGTGTGCGTGTTCCACGTGTCACGTCCATGTGGAGCAGGGGATGAGCTCGCTGAGCGAATCGACCGAAGCCGAGGACGATCGCGTGGAGGAGGCTCCGGGCCTGTCTCGATACAGCCGCCTGAGCTGCCAGTGCGAGATCCGTGGCGAGGGGCCGATCGTCGTGCGTGTGCCGGCGTGGAATCGGAACGCGGTGAAGGAAGTGCCGCACTAGCGCGGTCGCGGCGTGAGGAGTTGATCGGTGGGACTCTCCAAGACATTCGGCTGGCTTGAGGTGCGGCGGATCGGCGAGGAGTTGGCGGATCGGCACGCGGACATCGACCCGGTGCGGGTCGGTTTTCCCGAGCTTCGCCGTCTGGTCATGGCGCTGCCCGGTTTTCGCGAGGAGCCGGGACACCCCTCCAACGAGCGCATCCTCGAAGAGATCCAGCGTCACTGGATCGAGGAACGCAGCGACCGCGAACCCGACGAGGACTGAGAGAGCCCGTCCGGTGGCCGCGAGAGTGCGTTCTACCCTTGATCATGGCCCAGCGCCGCATTCTTCACGACGAGTACTTCAAGCGTGCCAAGGCCGAGGGCTATCTGGCCCGCAGCGCGTACAAACTGCTCGAGATCCAGGAGCGACATCGCATCCTCCGCGCGGGGCTGCGGGTGGTGGACCTTGGCTGCGCGCCGGGGAGCTGGCTGCAAGTGGCTTCTGAACTGGTCGGCCCGCGCGGGATCGTCGTGGGGATCGACCTGCAGGAAGTGCGGGCCTCGATCGCGCCCAACGTCCGCACGCTGGTCGGCGACATCTTTACGACCGACGCGACCGCGCTGCTCCCGGGGGCCGACGCGCGATTCGACGTCGTGCTCAGCGACATGGCGCCCAGCACCAGCGGCCACGGCGACGATCTGCTCTCGGTGCGTCTGTGTCGGCGCGTGCTCGAACTGCTCCCCTCGCTCCTGGGGCCCGGCGGGTCGTGCGCCATGAAGGTGCTCGAGGGTGACGGCTACCCCGCGCTCTTGCGCGACTGCGGGCGACTGTTCATCAAGGCCAAGGGGCTCAAGCCCAAGGCGACGCGCGAGGTCTCGCGCGAGATCTTCCTCGTCTGCGAGGGTTTCCGCCCGCCGCCCGCGGGCAATCCAAAGGCCCCGCCCAAAGGTGTCGCACCCGCCGCTCCGCGCCCGGGCACGGGATGGTCCGCCTGAACGCGCGAAGCGGGGTTGAGGGAGGAGTGGGGTGGGAGTGGGGTGGGAGCGGGGTGGGAGTGGGGCGGGCGGCGTGACTAGCCTCGGGCGTGAGTTTTCTCGCACCTTCGACCATGGCTTTCGCCGCGGCGCTGGCGTTTCCCGCGCTGCTGGCTCTCTACCTGCTCCGCCTGCAGCGTCGTCCGCTGCGGATCAGCTCGATTCTCTTCTGGCGCGCGTCGGCTTCCGACCTTCAGGTCAACACGCCGATCGCTCCGCCAAGGCCCAGCTGGCTTTTGCTGCTCCACGCCGCCGCGCTGCTGCTGGTGGTCGGGGCGATCGGTCGGCCGACCATCCTGCAGTCCGGCGGGAGTTCCTCGCGGCTGATCGTGGTGATCGACCGATCCGCGTCGATGAGCGCCAAGGACGCGGGAGAGGTGACGGCCCGGCGCACGCGCCTCGCCGAGGCGCTGCAGCAGGCACGCGAGCTCGTGGCACGAGCCGGCGATGCCGGCTCGCGCGTCGGCGTCGTCTCGCTCGCGGGCACGGCACGCATCGAGGCGTCGCTCGGGCCGCCGAGGGCTGCGCTTGAAGCCCTTGCGGCGATCACGCCGACTGATCAGCCCGCGAATCTTGCCGCCGCCCTTGAAGTCGTTGGCTCCATGCTTCGCGCATCGGGCGTCGACGATGACGCGCCGCCCGAAGTTGTCCTTTTCAGCGACGGCGATTTCGAGGAGGTGCCCGCCTCCGCGGGGCTCGACGCGGCTCTCCGGCTTGTCCGCGTCGGTCCGGCGCCGGGAACTTCGGCCGAGAACCTCGGCGTGGTCAGCGTCGCGGCACGCGTGGACGAGACCGACCCGACCACGCTGTCCATCTTCGCTCGCATCCAGAACGCGTCACTTGCCGAGCGCAGCGTCAGCGTGCGCCTTTCCTTCAACGGGCGCACCGTCGACGTCCGCACCCTGCGCGTCCCGCCGATGCGGGGCGTCACAGGCGCCGCGCCCGGCGAAGCCTCAGCGCCGATGCCGGGAGAGATCTCGACCGTCTTTCGGCTCCCACGCGGCGAGGGCGGCGTCGCGGCGATCTCGCTGGGCGTCGATCCGGCGACCGATCTACTCGAGAGCGACGACACCGCCGCCATGCTCCTGCGTCCGGGAGTTCTGCCCCGGGTGCTCCTGGTCAGTCCCAACGCCGCGGCACGCTCGAACGCCGACGAGCCGGATCTGGCCGGCAGCCTGCTCCGGACCGTTCTCGAAGAACTGCGTCCGGCGAGCTTCGATGCCGTGCGTGCGGACCGCTACGAGGCCCTCGCCTCCGAAGGCGGGCTGACCCGGTACGACGTGATCGTCTTTGACCGTGTGCAGCCCGCGCGCTCGCCGCCGATCGCGTCGCTCAGTTTCGGCGCCGGTCTTGACGAGCCCGGCCTGCGCCTTGCCGGCGCGGGAGGCGATGCGCCCGAGCCTGTCCTCCTCTGGGACCGCGAGCATCCGACCCTCCGTTCCGTCACGCTCGACGGCGTCGTCGCCTCGCGCGAGCGACGACAGTCCGCGCCAGACGAGTCGGTCCGGGCGATCGCTCGAGGGGCGGCGGCCCCGCTGGTGCTCGAGCGTGCCACGCCGGGCTTGCCTCGGCGTCTGGTGGTGACCTTCGCGCTCGCGGACTCCAACTGGCCGCTGCAGGCGGGCTTTCCGATTTTCGTCAAGTCCGCCATCGACCTTCTCGCCGGTTTCGGCCCCGGTGAGGTCACGCGTCAGTTCACGACCGCCGAGCCGGCGCGGCTTGAAGTGGGCGCTGCGGGAGGGCCCGACCTCGCCTCGATCCGGTTCAGCGGGCCCAGCGAGATCGATGCTCGCGTGGTCGACGGCGTTGCGACGCTGGGGGTGGTGGAGCGGGCGGGCGTCTACGTCGCCGAGTTCTCGAACGCTGGCACAAGTGCGGGCACCCAGCCGCCCGGCGCCGGCGGCGAGCGCTCCCTCGGCGTCGTCTGCGTCAATCTGCTCTCGCCCCGGGAAAGCCTTGTCCAGACCTCGGCGGTCGTCCGTGTCGGGCAGCGCATGCTCACCGAGACCGGCGGCGAGCCGGCCCGCAGAGAGATCTGGGCGTGGCTCCTGATGGCGGCCGCCACGTTGCTCCTGATCGAGTGGGTCGTCTTCGCGCGATCCGCACGCGTGTGAGACGTCGGGCTCTCTACAGTCCACCGTGAATACAGGCGACAACGTGAGCCTTTCCAGGCGTGGCCTCCTGGCGCGGGCCGGACTCGGTGCGATCGCGGGCGCGGCATTGACCGTGCCCGGCTCCAAGGCTTCGCCGCCCACTCGGCCGGCCCGAGGTCGCGCACGCAACGTCATCTTTCTGGTGTCCGACGGCATGAGCGCCGGCACGTTCACCCTCGCCGATCTCGTGCTTCGACGCGAGCGAGGCCGCCCCAGCGCGTGGGCAGGCCTGCTGGGTCGGCAGGGTGTTCGGCGTGCGCTGATGCGAACCTCGTCGGCCGACTCGATCGTCACCGACTCGGCCGCCGCCGGCAGCGCGTGGGGCAGCGGCAGGCACGTGCACAACAACGTGATCAACATCACGCCCGACGGTGTCGAGCACACGCCGATTCTCGTTCAGGCGCGTCAGAACGCCAAGAGGGTCGGCCTGGTGACCACCACGCGGGTCACGCACGCCACGCCGGCTTCCTTCATCGCCAACACGCCCTCACGCAATCTCGAGGACCAGATCGCCCGCCAGATCATCGAACGCGGCGTCGATGTGTGTCTCGGAGGCGGAGCAAAGCACTTTCCAGAGGCCGCACTCCAAGCCGCCGGCGTGCGCACGGTGCGCGACGCAGACGCGCTGGCCGGAGCGGCGGTGGGAGGGCGGCTGCTGGGGTTGTTCCACGAGTCGCACTGCCGCTACGTGCTCGATCGGCAGTCGGGCGATCCGTCGCTGAGCGCGATGACGCAGGCGGCGCTCCGGCATCTGGGCGATGGTCCTGACGGGTTCGTGCTGCAGGTCGAAGGAGGCCGGGTGGATCACGCCGCTCACGCCAACGACGCCCCGAGCCTCGTGGCCGAGCAGATCGACTTCGACGACGCGCTCGAAACGGTCCTGCGATTCATCGAGGGACGCGACGACACGCTGCTGATCGTCACGACCGACCACGCCAACGCGAATCCCGGGCTGACGCTCTATGGCCAGGAAGGGGAGCGTTGTCTCCAGAGGCTGCGCCGGGCGAAGCGATCGTTCGAGTGGATCTTCGAGCAGCTCCAGACGCGCCTGGCCAGCGATGATCCGGTGGACACCAGCCGCTTCAAGCGTGAAGCGGAGATCCCCGCGATCGTTCGCGAGGCCACGGGCGTCGAGCTCGAAGCCTGGGAAACCGAGCTGTTCACCAATGCCCTGCGCGGCCGGGCTCGACAGCCCTTTGCGCCCATGTCGGCCCCTGCGTGCGTCCTGGGCGCGTGTCTGGCCAACCGCTTCGGCGTCTCGTTCGTCAGCCCTAACCACACCGCTGACGACGTTGAGGTCACCGCGCTTGGACCCGGCAGCGAAGAGCTCGGAGGCATGATCGACAACATTGAACTGCACGCCCTGATGGTGCGGGCGATGGACCTGGCCCCCGTCGGCGCGGGCTGACAGATAAGCGGCGGCGTGAGCGAGTCGCGCCCCTGGGGTCGCTCGACTCGGTGTGCCTCTCTCGCGCGGCTCACCACTTCGACAGATCGATCGAGGTGCGTCCCGGCTCCGCCTGCCAGGGGAACATCGCGCGGGGCCACGCGCTGCGCACCGCACCGCGATCGTGCTCGACGCCCAGTCGAAGGATCGACGGCCGCTCGATCGCGCGGGTGGGGATGGGGATGCGCACCAGCCAGCGATCGCTCGAGGCGAGCACCTGCGCGCCGGGGAGTTGCTGCGTGGTGTTGTCGGCGCGGACGGTGACGCTTCCCTCCTGCGACTCGGGGATGCGCGGGCTCTCGGGCAGCTCCACGCGGATGACGTGGCTGGGGCTTCCCGACGGGCCGAGCCACACGCGCACGATCTGTCGCTCGACGGGGCTGCGCTCGGCGTCCAGGTAGAGCACCCATCCGGACCCGACGGGCACGTCGGTCGGCCCGTCCTCGCGGACCAGCCGCCCGGCGAGCGTGCCCGGCCCGCCCGAGCCGCCCGAAGCCAAGGGGCTTCGCAGCACGCCCGTGAGCCAGGAGTGCTTGGAGTGATCAAAGTAGCCGGCGCCCAGCTCCAGCCCCGGGGGCTGCGCCGTGGCGTGCGAGCGTTGCGTGAGGACGGCGTTGGTCCACGAGCCCACGCGTACTTCGAGCGGCTCAAGGACCGAATCGTCCGGGCGGGGGGAGGGATGAACGGTGAAGAGCCGCGCCGTGCGCGGGGCGAGCGTGTCGAGCTGGGCCGCCCCGCCCGCGAACTGAGCCAAGGCGAGCGCGCTTCGTGGCGAGAGATTGATGAGCCCGACACGGGGAAGCGGCCTGCTCGACGAGGCGTCGAGCAGGCCGCAGTCGTCGCTCACCCATGCCGCACCCGGCGCGCGGGCGTCGAGCCACTCGCGGGCCACGCGAGCGACCGCCCTCGAATCGCTGCGCGACAGCAGAAGCGATGAGCGCAGCGACCAGAGCTCCAGGGGCGCGGGCCACGCGGGCACGGCGCGCCGGTTTGCGTCCGTCTCGAGCGCCAGCACCAGAGTCAGTTCCTCGCGCAGGCGAGCGCCAAGTTCGGCGTCTGCCCGCGAGACATCGCTGAGCACGCCGCTCCACAGGCGTCGTTCCTGCTCCGCCAGGCGTTCCAGCGGCGAGGCGTCGCGCACCGCGATCCGCGGCGCGTCGGCGGGCAGCATCGGTATCGGCGGAAGCGAGAACGACTCGACGCGCACGCCCAGAAGGTCGGCACGCCACCGCGTCAGGGGCGAGAGCGCCTCAAGGCGGAGACACTCCCGGGTGAAGGCGTCGGGCCTTGCGGTCGGGGCTCGCTGCGGCGTCGGCGCGTCGGGCTCCTCTCGAGGCAGCCACACGATGTCCAGACGCCGACCCCCCAGCCAGACCCAATGTCCGAACGCATCCACCGGAAACTCAAGCTCGGCGAGTATCAGGTCGGGCGCGTCGGAGGCGATGGTCCAGCGGCTCACCGGCCCCAGCCACGACGCCGCTTGCTGCGCACTCTCTGTCACCAGCTCTGAAGCCGGATCGATCTCCAGCCTCACGGGATGAAGCCGGATCGGCACCCGGCGCCCATCGTCCAGCCTCGCCTCCGCCGGCAAGTTCCGGGGATCTCCGAGATTTTCCACGCGCGTCAGGAGCGAAGAACCAAACGGCACCACCAGCGGCAGACCGACGGGCCAGAGCGCCGAGACCAGTTCCGGGCTGACTCCTCCGCCCGCACGCACCGTGTTGTTCGACGTTCCTGGTGCCGGTTCAACCCTGACATCGCGCTCCAACGGGCGAGCTCGCTCCGGACTTGCACAGCCCGCCAGCCACCCGATCCCAAGCGCCAGCACCACACGCAGCGAGCGCGGGATGCCGCGGACGCGTGGTCGCACGCGAGCGGCCGGGTGCCGGGATGGTGAAGAACTCGCCATGCAGCGCACGGTATCACGCGTCGGGTCTACCCGCGGACGCCGCCCCGGAACGACTCGTGGGGGTTCGCGTGCGTCCCGGAGAGATTTCGCTAGATTATCTGCGCGGCTTCGTCGTCCGCCGCGACTCGTTGTCTCTTGACCAGCGTCTTTGGGAGGATCGCATGTCTCGGACCATTCCCGCCTGCCTTGCCGAGTTCGTTGGAACGGCCGCTCTGGTGTTCTTCGGCGTGCTCTCGATCGTTCTCGCGCACCCAAGCCTGGCCCCGGGCTCGGTCTCGCTGGTCTCGGTCGCGCTGGCGCACGCGCTGATCCTGAGCGTGATGGTGACGGCGTTCATGGCGATCTCGGGTGCGCAGTTCAACCCGGCCGTCTCCATCGCGCTGGTTTTCGCGGGAAAGCAGAGCCCGGCTCGGGCCGCCCTGTTCATCATCGTTCAGCTTCTCGCCGCGGCGTGCGCCGCCGGGCTGGTGCAGTTGCTGCTGACGCCCGAAGTCGCCAACTCGCGTGAGGCGGGATTCCTGGGGCGGACCAGCGGCGTGCTGACCGAGCAGGGCAAGACCGGATCGCTGCTGCTGATCGAGATGATCCTCACCTTCGCGTTGATGACGTCGATCCTCGTCGCGACCGTCGACGCCCGGGCGCACAAGCTCGGAGGCTTCACGATCGGGCTGACCGTCGCGGCCTGCATTCTCGCGGCCGGGCCGCTGACGGGTGCCAGCATGAACCCCGCGCGGACCTTTGGCCCCGCGATCTGCGGTCGTCACTGGGACATGCACTGGGCGTACTGGGCGGGTCCGATCGCGGGCGCCTTGCTCGCGACGGTCTGCTATCGCGTCTTCTGGGAGCAGCCCGCCAAGTCCTGAGCGTCGGCGTTACGCCGCGTCCAGAGGCAGCGTCTGCACGAGATTGTTCACCACCGCGTCGGCGCTGACACCTTCGGCGCTGGCTTCAAAGTTGAGGATCAGGCGGTGACGCAGCGCGGGCAGCGCGACGGCGGCGATGTCGCCCATCGAGACCGAGACGCGACCTTCGCGCAGCGCGCGGCACTTGCCGGCGAGCACCAGAGCCTGTGCAGCGCGGGGTGACGCGCCCAGCCGCACGTACTGATCGACCATCGGGGTCGAAAGACCCGGCTCGGTCGAGGTTCCCTTGGGCTGCGTCGCCAGCACCAGCCGCACCGCGTAGTCGCGCACGCTGGGGGCGATGGCCACGCGACGGATGAGCGAGCGATGGGCGATGATGTCCTCGGCTCGAATCATGGCCGACGCGCTCTCGGCCCGGGAGCCGGTGGTGCGATCAAGAATCTCGCCCAGCTCCGCGCGCCGGGGCGGGAGCACCAGCAGCTTGAAGAAGAAACGGTCGAGCTGCGCCTCGGGGAGCGGGTAGGTGCCTTCCTGCTCGACGGGGTTCTGCGTCGCCATGACGAGGAACGGATCCGGCAGCACGTGCGTGACGCCGCCGACCGTCACGCTGCGCTCCTGCATCGCCTCCAGCAGAGCCGACTGCGTCTTGGGCGTGGCGCGGTTGATCTCGTCGGCGAGCAGAATCTGGGCGAAGAGCGGTCCCTCTCGAAACCGGAAATCACGCCGCACGCGGCCGCCGCTCTCTTCGCTCTCCACCACGATGGTCGTGCCCGTGATGTCCGCGGGCATCAGGTCGGGCGTGAACTGGACGCGGCTGAACGAGAGACTGGTTGCCTGTGCGAGCGTTCGCACAAGCAGCGTCTTGCCGATGCCCGGCACACCCTCGAGCAGAACGTGTCCGCCCACGAACAGGCACGTCAGAATCCCCTCGACGATCGAATCCTGGCCGACGATCACACGTCCGACCTGCTCGCGCAGCGCGGCAAAGTCCTTCGCAAACCGCTCCGCCATCGCTTCCACATCAACGTCTGTCATGAGGCTCGATCGTAGAAGAGCGCTCGACCGGATGCGGGCCGGGATGTGAGCCGTTCATCGGCGGCACGTCATCGACAAGGGCCTGCCCGCTCCGCCCGGCTCGGGTCCACCCCGCGTGCAGGTGGCCGCTTCCGCCACGTCCGTGGGACGTAACCCCGCGTCCGAGCCGTTCATGAACTCTTCACGGGGCCGGGCTCTTTGCCGACCGCGAGCGCCGATTGCTGGTGCATCGCCGCCAAAGCGCGACGCATCGGCCCCGCCGAGGCGGCCCCCGTCGGAGCCCCGGGAAGCGGGGCGGTCAGTTCATCGTCGGGCCGCACCGGCTCGGGAATCACAATGTCGAGCGGAGCCGCCGCGTCGTCGGTCAGCACTTCAGCACTCGCCACCGGCAACGAAGCCTCTGCATCCACTCCCGTCTGCGTCGAAGCGTCGACGGACGCGGGGGCAGTCTCTGCGGGACGGGTGCGGCGGCGCAACGTCCGCGTGGTCCGAACCTCGGGCGACTCCGAGGCGGGTGTCGCCGACACCGCCTCGGCGATCTCAACCGGGCGAGCCTCGGGCGCTTCGGACCGGCCGGCCGCCTGGCCCGCCGGCGTCTCGGACTTGATGCTCCCGTCGCGACCGACCTGATCGAACTTCACGCGCACGCGCGTCGAAACGCCGCGCTCCTGCATGGTCACGCCGAACAGCGAATCGGCGGCCTGCATGGTCCGCTTGTTGTGGGTGATGACGATGAAGTGAGAGAGATCGGTGAACTGACGCACAACGCTGGCGAAGCGCTGCACGTTGCTCTCATCAAGAGCCGCATCGACTTCGTCCAGGATGCAGAAGCAACTGGGCTTGCTGCGGAAGATGCTCATGAGCAGCGCGACGGCGGTCAGGGTCTTTTCGCCGCCCGAAAGCTGGCTGATCCCGCGCGGTTCCTTGCCCGGCGGCTTGGCGATCACCTCGATGCCGCTCTCGAGCATGTCGATCTCGTCGGTTTCGACCTTGACGATGCTGCCGTCGGCCTGCTCCACCTCGCGCACGAGCGGCATGAGCCGCACCTCGGCCTTGCCGCCTCCGAACAAGCGACGGAACATCCCGTCCGCGCCTCCAAACTGGTCCTGAATCTTCGTGAAGACGGCGGCGAAGCGCTCCTTGCTGACGTTGTTGAGTCGCTCGATCAGATCCACCAGCGTGACGCGAGCCGCGTCGAGATCCGCCACCTGCCGGACCAGGTTCTCGTTCGTCGCCTCCAGCGTGCCTTCCTCGTCGATCGCGTCGAGGTTGACGTTGCCCAGCGACTTGATCTGCGCGCGAAGCTCATCGATCGCGCGTGCGGCCTCGGCCAGATCCGTCCGCACCGCCGCCCCTTCACGCACGCGCTCCGCGAACGCCGGGTAATCCCCGGCCAGATTCACGCGCAGCTCCTCGGCTGTGCGCTCTTCGATCGTCTCGCGCTTGACCTCCAGCTCGCGCCGCGCGATCTCCAGCGCGTTCCAGTCCCGCTCCAGCGCCATCGCGTGCTCTCGCTCGCGGTGCAGGGCTTCGCTGACCGCGACGAACTGCTCGCCCGCTTCCGTCAGCGCGGCCGCCGCCTGCTCCGCGCGTCCGCTGAGTTCAGCCAGCGCGACCCGAGCGTCCTCGATCTGGCGATCGCACTCGGCGAGGGTCGCCTCGTGCTCGCGACGCTGGTCCTGATGTCGCTGAACCTGCTGTTCCAGGTCGCGACGCAGACGCGTGATCTCGTCGCGACGAAGCTCGAGGCGAGAAACCTCGCGGCGTGCCTGCGTCGCAAGCGCCGACAGCCGCTCCACCTCGATCCGCGCCAGCGTGCAGCGCTCCTGGAGCGATTCGGCCCGGGCGCGGGATTCCTGCGCCGCCTGATCCGCCGTGGCCAGCGACTGCGAGAGTTCCTCGATCGAAGACGAGATCGAAGCGGCCTTGGCACGGAGCGTGTCGCGCTCCGCGCTCTGTCGCTCGCGCCGCTCGCAGAGCGACGACAGTCGGCTCCGGGATTCCTCAAGGTCGCGCGACCACCGCGCCAGATCGGCATCGCCCCGCTCCGCCGCACTCTGCGCCGCGAGCGATGCCTTCTGAGCGATCTGCAGATCCCGTCGAAGGCCACCAGCCCGTTCCGAGCACGCGCTGGCCGCCGCGCTCAGCGTCGCCAGTTCCGAGCGAGCCGTGTCGAGCCGCGCCCGCACCTGTTCGATCGACGCGTCGAGGCGGGCTAACTCGGCCCGGCGCTCGAGCACGCCCGAGCCCTCGTCGGCCCCCATCGGGCCCGCGATCAGGCGGCCGTTGGACTCCAGCAGATGACCCTCGCGCGTCACGAATCGTGCGCCGGCGGGCAGGAAGCCCGACGCTCGCAGCATGCTCGCGACGTCGAGCGAGTCCACGAGATACGTCTCGCCCAGCAGACGCGAAAGCAGCGAACGCACGGCCTCCGTATCCGCCTCGTTCAGCCCGGCGTCCGTGCGCGGACGCACCACGCGCCCAAGCCGCACCACACGCGAGCTCAACGCCGGATCCACCTCACGGATACTCCCCGGAAACTCCGCGGCATGCACACCGCCGCCGGCATCCAGAGGCAGGAACGTCACCCGTCCCTCAAGCTGCGACAGATCCTCGGCGCTCAGCGACGACGACGAACGCACCACCAGTCCCTGCAGACTCGACGCAAGCGCCGCCTCGATCGCTTGGGTCATCCCGACCGCTTCGCCGCCCTCACCCTCGACCAGAGACATGCGGTCGGTCTCGATCAGGTCCGCCAGCGGCGCGAGGACCGCGGCATAGCGCGTGCCACCAGATCCGTCGCGCTGCTGCATCACGGCGCGCACCGCCTCGGCGTATCCGACCCGCGACTGATCCATCTCGCGGAGCGTCGCGCGCCGGCTCTCTGTCTTGGCCGCTTCCTGCTGAAGGTCGCTCACACGCCGCGCCAGGCTCTCGCGCCCGACGCTCAGGCTCTCCAGCTCCTGCTGCGCCGACTCCAGCGCCGACTCGACGCGCGCCAGCGAAGCGATCGCCTCCGCCGCAAGGGCCGCGAGCGACTCCCGCGAGCCGCGCAGGTCCGATCCCTGCTGTTCCAAGGCGGCCATCGCGCGCTCGGCCTGCTCGATCTGCTCGCTCAGGGCGCGGGCCTGTCTCTCCTCCGCGTCGGCGGCTGCAAGCAGACCGGCGCGCTCCCGATCCAGGCGCTGCGCCTGCTGGCGAAGATCAGACGCCTGGCTCTCACGGTCCTGTCGATCTCGCAGCGCCGACTCACGCTCGAGCGAGAGCGATCGCAACGACCGCTCCTGTTCGTCGCGCTGCTCGGCCACCGCCCCGACAAGGTCGGACGCATCCGCCAGCGAAGCCTCGACCTCGCGAGCCTCGTTCTCGAGCGCTCCGGCCCGGGCGCCGTCCTGCTGCTCGCGCGAAGCCAACTCCGACAGCAGTCGCTGCGTCAACTCCCGCTTCTGGCCCGACTGCGAGGACTGAAACGCCAGATTCATCCGCTCCTGCTCGGCGGCCCGGCTCGCGACTTGCTTCTGAGCGCGGGACTCCTCCGCCTCCAGCCGGCGTGCATCCAGTTCGCTCACCTTCGCGTGCACCGCGTCGCGGCGTTCCTGCAGATTCGCCTGCCCGCTGGTCAGGCCCGACAGCCGCTCGCGCAGATCGTGATACTGCTCGAACGCCAGCGCCAGGCGCCAGCGGGTCAAGTCGGCGTCCAATTCCTTGAACTTGCGCGCCCGCGCCGCCTGGCCCTTGACCAGCCGCAGGCGACGCTCGCTGCTCTCAAGCTGCTGGCGAGAGGCCGCGAGGTTCTGCTCGGTCTTCTCGAGTTTGCGGAGCGACTCGATGCGGCGCTGCTTGTACTTGGCGACGCCCGCCGCTTCTTCGAAGATCGAGCGCCGCTCCTGCGGGCTGGCGAGCAGCATGCGATCGACCTTGCCCTGCTCGATGATCGAGTAGGCGTCGGCGCCGATGCCGGTGTCGAGGAAGAGTTCGCGGATATCGCGCAGGCGCGCCCGCCGCCCGTTGATCAGGTACTGGCTGGTCCCGTCTCGATAGAGCCGACGCTCCACTTCCACAACGTCCGCGTCGATCGGCAGCCCGCGCTTGCCCTTCTGTGTCAGATCGACGATCGATCCCTCGCTCTCGGCGAGCGCTTCGTCAGAGATCGCATCCGAAGGCGCGGCAGCCGCCTCTCCGCCGCCCGCTTCAGGCGTTTCACTCGTCTGCTGCGTCTCGGCCGCATCGGTCTCTGCGTCCGTCAGGGCCGCGTCGCGTGCCTCGGCCGCGAGTGGTTCGATGGTCGCATCGGCAAGGACGGGGGCGTCCGTCGGGGCCGCCTGTGAGATGGGATTCTCGAAGGTGAGGCAGACGCTCGCCATGCCAGCGGGCTTTCGCCCCGCGCTGCCGGCGAAGATCACGTCGAGCATCTCGCTCCCGCGCAGGCTCTTGCTGCTGCGCTCGCCAAGCACCCACTTGATCGCGTCGACGACGTTGCTCTTGCCGCACCCGTTGGGTCCGACGATCCCCGTCACCGCGTCCTCGAAGTGGAACTCGGTGCGATCGGCGAACGACTTGAACCCGTTCAGCGTGAGCCGAACCAACCTCATGGCGCAACCTCCTGTCGCTCGATGGCCCAAAGCCCCTCACCGGTCGCGGCCGCCGGACGGACAAGGGGTGCGCCATCGCCGGCCCCACTCCGTGGAGCCGCGGGCATGATACAGCATCACGCCCGACATTCGTTGTCTTTGCCCGCGTTTTTCCGTCGGTTGTCGGTTCGCCCGATCACTTCCGCTGCGGCGCCCGCGGGATCGGCACGATCACAGGCTTGACACCCTCGTCGGCCTGAGGCACCAACGGGGCGGCCGGGGACTCGAGCACAACCACCTCGGGGCGGTCGGTCGTCGTCTCCGGGCGTTCCCGGCGCGTGCCGCCGCCCGCAGTGCTGATCGCCGCCATCAGACGGTCGCGCTCGGTCGCGAAGGCCGCGTCGGTCCCTCCCGCCCGGTGCAGGGCGTAGAGCGCTCCGACCACCTCGCTGAAGCCCAGCCCCAGACCCGGCCTCGGATCTTCGGGAGTGGGGGTGTGCGCGAAGAACTCGATCAGCTTCGTCAGGTCCTCGGGCACTTCCGTCTGCGTCACCGACGTCGAACGCCAGTCGCGGTAGAACAGCCGCACCGGTGAGGACTCCGTTTCGGCGTCCAGCAGCATCCGGTCCGACCACGCGGAGGCGAACAAGGGCTTGCGAAGCTTGGGGGCGTCGCCAAACACCACAATGCGCGGCGTGCCCTGCTGGGTCACATAGACCAGGGGCTCGCCGCCCACCACGCGGTCAAGGAAAAAGCCGTTGCCCAGGCGGGTGCGGCTTACGCCCTGCAGCGAGCCGCCGGGAATCTCCGATCGCGCCAGCACCTGCAGCTGCGTCTCGCTCAGGCGCGGGAGATTCGGGTCCGGCGAGGTCATCTGCTCGCGGATCAGGCGGTTCAGCCGCGCCCGCTCGGCACGCTGCGCCAGCGCCTCGTACGCCGTGACCCGCGTGAGAAGCTGCGGCTGCTTCAGCAGTTCGCGGAGCGCCAGATCCACCGTCGGACCCGCGCTGATCTCACCCAGAAGCGTAATGGCCTCCAGACGCTCGGCTCCGCGACCCTCGAGCGCCAGCCGGCGCAGCGGCTCCACCGCCATCGGATCGTTCAGTCGAGCACCTGCACGCAGGGCGGCGTAGCGCGGCGCCGCCTCGGCGTGGTCGTACAGCTCGCGGATGATCGGGATCGCCGGCTCTCCGAGGGCCTCCATCGCCCACGACAGATCGTCGGCCAGGAAGGGCTCGGCCTTCGCCGCGTCCACGTACCGCTGCGCGTATCGCTCCGGCGGGCCGTCGATCTGCACGAACTGCACCAGCTTCAGGAAGTTCGTCGGGTTCGCGCGATACTCCACCGGCACCGCGATCTCCACCGTCTGGCCCGTGCGCCCACGCGCCACCGGCGAACGCTCCGGCGTCTCTTCCGGGAATCGCGAGTTGATCGCGCTTGTGATCGCCCGGGCACGTGTGTGCAGTTCGTTATCGAGCGTCAGTTCCAAGGGCAGCGGATTCACCATCATCCCGCCGTCGAGCACGCGACCCACCGTCGTCGTCACGCCGTCGCCCTCGCGACCCGGATCTGCAAAGGGGTTGATGAAGATCGGCCCGCTCGCCTGCGCGATCACCCGCGCCCGCGGCCCGCCCGCCGGACGCGCCTCGCCGATCTGAAGATCGGTCGTCCACAACTGCCCGCCCTCGAGGCTCGTCGCGTTCAGCGCACGCACGTTCACATCAAAGCGCATCCCGCGCGGCGCACCGGGCGCGACCGCCGCCTGCACCATCACCACCGCCACATTCCGATCACGCAGCAATTCCCGGGGCGAAACGTTCGACACCCCTTCCCAGCGCGACTCGCGACCGGGGCTGATGCCACGCAGGTTGATCTCCCGCTCCATCAGCGCCGCAATCCCGTCGTCCAGCGGCTGTCCGCCCGTGCCGTTCAGCCCCACCACCAGCCCGTATCCGCTGATCAAGAGAGGCTCGACATTCCGCAGCGTTGATTCACTCCCGACAAGCCCACGCAGCGCCGGCGGCACATCGCGAACCACGGGCGTGACCGTCCGCGGGCGGGGCGGGTCGGCCGACGAACAGCCTCCCAGCGATCCAACCACCGCGCCCACCGTGACCGCTCCGCCCAGCCACAGGCAACGCCCAAGGCCCAGCACAACTCGATTCAAAAGCAGGCGACGCTTCAACGGGTCGATCCTTTCGCAACCGGGACGCCCGGGGCGCCCGCACCAGAACCCACACTGTACGAACCCCCGCTCCGACGCGCGCAGCGCCGCTCCAACCGCTCTTCGCACGCGCGGCGGTCGGGTTGCGAGTGGCCCGTTCTCCGCCGCATGCTTCGCGTTCTTTCTCACAGCCACAGCGCGGCGCGACCTGCTCCAACCGACGGCGCCGACGCGTTTTGGATCGCCCCGCCGTCCGCGCGCACGTGCTCCACGTCCGCCCCCGCGGCCCGCTTGCCGAGGGACTTTCTCCCACGCCGCATACCGAACAGATTCTCGCCTTCGAGCCCTCCCGCCCGCGTCCGTCGTCTTCCCGAACGCGGACGGGGCCTGTCGGTTGATGTCGAGTGAGCCTCCGAGCGATGTGGAAAAAGCCTGCGACGAGAATTCATGAAGCGCGCAAGTCATGAAATGCACAATTCTTGCGCATTCTTGACAGAATTCACACACTCCACCCACACTATTTTGGGGCCTGAGGGGGTTGCAGACACGATCTGTAGTGGTATGCTCTGGGCCCGCTCCAACTCGGCCGAAGGGACGTCCACCTCCGGCCCGAGCCCTGTTCCAGTGCGTTCGTGGAGCGGTTCACGGGGAAACCACGGCTCGCTTGTCGTTGCCTCCTGACCTCCGCGTCATCCGGACGTCTCATCTGCTGCGATGACTTTTGATAGGGGATCGTTCAGTGCCTGTTCTCTCGGACAAGCAGATCCGCAAGCACGTCAAGATCGTGCCCTTCGAGGACGCCGTCAAGCGCCCGGGTCGCATCTCCTACGGCGTCTCCTCCTACGGCTACGACGTCCGCGTCGGCACCCACTTCAAGATCTTCACCCCCGCCACCCACTCCGGCGACATCGCCGTCGTCGACCCCAAGGCCTTCAGCGACGACATGATGATCGAGGTCGACGTCGCCGATCGCCCCGCCGACAAGCAGTACGTCATCATCCCGCCCAACAGCTTCGCCCTCTGCGAGACCGTCGAGTACCTCGACATCCCCCGCGACATCCTCGCCATCTGCGTGGGCAAGAGCACCTACGCCCGCTGCGGCCTCATCGTGAACGTCACCCCCCTCGAGCCCGAGTGGCGCGGCAAGGTCACGCTCGAGATCAGCAACACCACGCCGCTCCCCGCACGCGTCTACGCGAACGAGGGCGTTGCACAGTTGATCTTCCTGAAGGCGGACGACGTGTGCGAGAAGTCGTACGCGGACAAGGCCGGCAAGTATCAGGATCAGACGGGATTGACGCTGCCGAAGGTGGATTGAGAAGGAGGCATCGAGGCAACGAGGCATCAAGGCATCGAGTGAAACGCAAGGGGGCGAGGTGAGCGGTGGGGGGTCAGGTCAACAGCTATCGAGACCTGATTGCATGGCAGAAGGCGTTTGCACTGGGTGTGCTCGCCTATCGACTGACTGAGCCGTTCCCTGACCGGGAGCGATTCGGATTGACGGTTCAGATTCGGCGTTCCGCCATCTCGGTCGCGAGCAACATCGCGGAGGGATACGGACGCGGCAGCACGCTCGATTACGTCCGGTTCCTCAAGGTCGCACGCGGTTCTCTTTACGAGCTCGACACGCAGATGCTGTTTGCCATCGAGCTCGGATACCTCGAGAAAGACGCGTACGACCGGATCAAGGAACTCCTCGACGAGACCGAACGCGTGCTGGCGGGCCTGATCCGCAGTCTGGATCGCTGATGTCTCGAACTTGATGCCTTGATGCCTCGATGCCTGGATGCCTTCCCCATGAAGATCACCCGCAAGTTCACCACCGCCGGTTCCGACCCCTTCGCCTCCGTTACCTGGGTGAAGCGGTCGTCCAAAATCTCCAACCCCGACGGCTCCGTCGTCTTCGAGATGAAGGACGCCGAGGTCCCGGAGAGTTGGTCGCAGCTCGCCACCGACATCATGGTGTCGAAGTACTTCCGCAAGGCCGGCGTGCCGCAGGCCGACGGCACGACCGGGCCGGAGAAGTCCGCGAAGCAGGTGATCCACCGCCTCGCCGGTTGCTGGCGCCACTGGGGCGAGAAGCACAAGTACTTTGACTCCGCCGCCGACGCCCAGGCGTTCTACGACGAGCTCGCGTACATGATGGTGCACCAGATGTGCGCCCCCAACAGCCCGCAGTGGTTCAACACCGGGCTGAACTTCGCCTACGGCATCAACGGCCCGGCCCAGGGCCACTTCGTGCCTGACCCCAAGACCGGCGAGGTCACGCTCGCGGCCGACGCGTACACCCACCCCCAGCCGCACGCCTGCTTCATCCAGAGCGTCACCGATGACCTCGTGAACGACGGCGGCATCATGGACCTCTGGGTCCGCGAGGCCCGCCTCTTCAAGTACGGCTCGGGCACCGGCACCAACTTCTCCAACCTCCGCGCCGAGGGCGAGAAGCTCAGCGGCGGCGGCAAGTCCAGCGGCCTCATGTCCTGGCTCAAGATCGGCGACCGCGCCGCCAGCGCCATCAAGTCCGGCGGCACCACCCGCCGCGCCGCCAAGATGGTCTGCCTCGACATGGATCACCCCGACATCGAGACCTTCATCAACTGGAAGGTGCGAGAAGAGATCAAGGTCGCCGCGCTCGTGGAAGGCCTGAAGGTCCTCAAGAAGGGCAACAAGGAAATCGCCGAGACCAGCGACAAGCTCGGCCTCAAGCTCGACTACGACTACAACGGCGAGGCCTACTACACCGTCAGCGGCCAGAACAGCAACAACTCCGTCCGCATCCCCGACGCGTTCTTCGACGCTCTCGACGCCGACAGCGACTGGCAGACCAAGTACCGCACCAGCGGCAAGGTCGCCAAGACCTTCAAGGCCCGCGAACTCTGGGACGAGATCGGCTTCGCCGCCTGGCGCTGCGCCGACCCCGGCGTCCAGTTCGATTCGACCATCAACGCCTGGCACACATGCCCCAGCGCCGGCCGCATCAACGCCAGCAACCCGTGCAGCGAGTACATGTTCCTCGACAACACGGCCTGCAACCTCGCCTCGCTGAACGTCCTCAAGTTCTACGACAGCGAGAAGCGCACCTTCGACGTCGCCGCCTACGAGCACGGCATCGACCTCTGGACCATGGTCCTCGAGATCTCCGTCCTCATGGCCTCCTTCCCCAGCAAGCCGATCGCCGAGCTGTCGTGGAAGTACCGCACGCTGGGCCTTGGCTACGCCAACCTCGGCGCCATGCTCATGCAGGCGGGCATCGCGTACGACAGCGACGAGGCCCGCGCGGTCTGCTCGACGCTCTCCGCCATCCTCACGGGCCGTTCGTACCGCATGAGCGCCCTGATGGCCAAGGAACACGGGCCGTTCCCCGGATACGCCGCGGACAAGCAGAACATGCTCCGCGTCATCCGCAACCACCGCCTCGCCGCCCACGGCGAAGCCCGCGACAGCGGCAAGTACGAGACGCTCAAGATCCGCCCCGTCCCGATCGATCACGCGATCATCAAGAGCGGCAAGATCCGCCTCTCCAACATCGACGCCCTCGCCAAGCACTCGGTGCAAGCCTGGGACGACGCCCTCAGCCTCGGCGAGAAGCACGGCTATCGCAACGCCCAGACCACCGTCATCGCGCCCACCGGCACGATCGGCCTGCTCATGGACTGCGACACCACCGGCGTCGAGCCCGACTTCGCGCTCGTCAAGTTCAAGAAGCTCGCCGGCGGCGGCTACTTCAAGATCGCCAACGAGTCCGTCCGTCCCGCCCTCGTCGCCCTTGGCTACAGCGAGAAGCAGGTCCAGGACATCATGGAGTACCTGCTCGGCACGCTCAGCCTGGAGGCCCCGATCCCCGGCGACGTCAAGGGTCTCAAGACCAACATGACGCTCTCGGCGTTCCTCAAGAGCAAGGGCCTCAGCGAGGGCGAGCTCGACGCGATCAGCAAGAGCCTGCCCGGCGTCTTCGAACTCGGCTTCGCGTTCACCGCGTGGAGCGTCAAGCCCGAGACGCTTTCGCTGCTCGGGATCGACGCCGCCAAGGCGCAGAGCGACTTCTCGTTCAATCTGCTCAAGGCGCTCGGCCTGAGCAACCTGCAGATCGAGGGTCTCAATCGCATCATCTGCGGCACCCAGACCATCGAGGGCGCTCCGCACCTCAAGGCCGAGCACCTCCCCGTGTTCGACTGCGCCAACAAGTGCGGCAAGCTCGGCCAGCGCTTCATCGCCGCCGAGGGCCACATCCGCATGATGGCCGCGGCTCAGCCCTTCATCTCCGGCGCCATCAGCAAGACCATCAACCTGCCCAACGAGGCGACGGTGGACGACATCAAGTCGTGCTACCGCCTCTCGTGGGAACTCGGCCTCAAGGCCAACGCGCTCTACCGCGACGGCTGCAAGCTCAGCCAGCCGCTGAGCAGCACCGCCGACGAGGCCAAGAGCGAGCTGAAGAAAGATGATGAGAAGGACGCCGAGGCCGAGGTGCTCTCGGGCGCCGACGACGACAAGGCCGAGCTCGCCCAGGCGAAGGACGAGGTCGCCAACAGCGTCGTCACCATGGCGAGCGCCGTGCAGGCCGGTGATCAGAACGTGGTGGTGCAGACGCAGGTGCAGATCGTGCACCGCCCGATGCGTCGGCGCCTGCCCGACACGCGTCCGAGCCTCACCCACAAGTTCAACGTTGCGGGCCACGAGGGCTATCTCTCGGTCGGCCTCTACGAGGACGGGCGTCCGGGTGAGCTCTTCATCACCATGAGCAAGGAAGGCTCGACCATCGGCGGCCTCATGGACTCGCTCGGCACGGCGGTCTCGGTCGCGCTCCAGTACGGCGTGCCGGTCGAGAGCCTGGTCACCAAGTTCAGCCACCAGCGGTTTGAGCCGGCGGGCATGACGGAGAACGCCGACATCCCGTTCGCCAAGAGCCTGGTTGATTACATCTTCCGCTGGATGGGCATGCAGTTTGTGCCCGGTTATCGCGAGAGCAACTCGCCGCGCTTCGCCAATCACGGCGCGGAGCCGGTCTCGGACCGCGGCGTGAAGGAGGAATCCCGATGGACGCACGAGAGTGGTGGGGGCTCGGAGAGCGGCGGACGGCTGACGGTGGATTCGCCGCGGTCGGTTCAGGCCTTCGCCGAGAGCTTCGTGAAGTCGGGGACGGCGATCGGCGCGGTGCGTGCCCAGGCCGCGACGCAGAGCGGGGCGTCGGTCGCGTCGGCGACGTTGTCGGCTGCGATGGAGAGCCTGGGGGATGCTCCGGCGTGCGATGGCTGCGGCACGATCACCGTCCGCAGCGGCACTTGCTACAAGTGCCTCAACTGCGGCGCGAGCATGGGTTGCAGCTGATTCGAAGCAACGAATGGCTCGATGAATGAGCGGCCGTCGCCATCGGTCGCAGAGTGGTGTGTGTTCGCAGGGGCCCTCGACTGCAGGCGAACGAAGACGCGTTTCCTGCTCGCCGCTGTCCCCAAGGAATCTCGGGAGTGTCCTCAGGCTTCCGGCCGCGGAACGGACCCCGGCCGACGATGCACGAGCACGGACCGGCTCGGCATCGGAGGACGATCAAGAAGGATGATCCAGAAAGAATCGTGCGGCGACGGCGCAGGTGATGCTCACCCGGGCGGCAGAGCACCACAGATCTCCCGGCCACGAAGGCCGGTTCAACGAAACCGTTGAGGATCGCGCCAGGGCCGCACCGCAGAAGCACCGGACCGACTCCCCGTCGATGGTCAGCCTGATCCTGTGTTCAGCCGACGGGCCCCTGCGAACGCACACCAGCTCGAGACGCCGAATAAAGTCCGAATTTCATGCGTTATCTTGACGCAGAAGGGCAAAAAACTTCGGAAAAATGAATCAGACGTCCTTGCAAAGACGGAAGTTCTGGTGACAATAGGTTCGGAGTCGTGACTCGACCGCCCACGGAGTTTCCGCTTCTGTGGGGGAGGACGGTTGAGCCAACGCAGGCGAGAGCCTGAGAGAGAGGGACAGACGTGTCGACCAACAAGACTTTGGCTGTGGGTGTTCTTGGCATGACGCTCGTTGCGGGCGCTGCTGTGGCAAGCCCCCTTGTCACCTTCACCTACACAAACCTGAACGGTTCGTACGCCCACAACGGCATGACGAACACCGGCACCTTCACGGCGGTCGCTTCGAACAGCGGCGGCCTGGTGAGCGACGGGTCGGTCAGCCGCATCCCCGGCCCTGGCGCTGGCACCGCGGTTTTCCAGCCCGGATTCGTCGGCACCGGCTTCGCGAACTTCTCGCTGACGCTGTCGGTGTTCAACAAGAACATCGGCCTGGGCACGGCCCAAGGCTCCGGTTCGTTCACCGCGACGTCCGTGAACGGCTCGGTGCTCTCCGGCACCCTCATCGGCGACTGGATCAACTTCGGCGGTGCGACGTTCTTCAACGGCGCCATCTACGGAGCCTCGTTCTCCGGTCCCACGACCTTCGCCGGCACCTCGGGCAGCTTCGCGACGAATGTCCCCGGCCAGCCCCTCGACGGCTCGCTCGTCCAGCTCTTCTTTGACCCGGTCGGCGTCCCCTTCTTCAACCAGTCCTTCACCGGTGCGTCCACCGGCGTCGCTGGTCAGTTGGTCCCGACCCCGGCCTCCGCGGCTCTGATCGCCCTCGGCGGTCTGATCGCGGCCCGCCGCCGTCGCTGATTCTCCCCCCAATCCAGCCCTCACAAATCTCACAAAGACCCACCCGCAAGGGTGGGTCTTTGTGATTATGCGCTCTACGACGGGTCACTGACTGTTATTCGGACTTTGTTTGCTTGAGAAAGTCCGAAAATGCGGGCCTGCGCTGGGGTCAGTGGGGACAAATCGCTCCGAATCCAAACTTTTGCGTGCGCTCACCTTGCCGATTTCGCGGCGTGGTGCATGTTTGACGGGTGGGAGATCCCGGCGCGCGTCGGCGTTTAGCGCGCCATCGCCGGATCTGAATTTCGCACGGCCAGGACCGGGTGCTTTGACCGGGTCCGACGATCATGGGAGAGATGTGGTGAAGATGAGCAATTCCATCGCGTTGGCGGCTGCCGCTGGCCTCGCCTCGAGTGCGTTGGCGGGCCCCTTGGTGACCTTTACCTACACGAACCTCGCCGGCTCGTACGTCTACAACCCGATCGGTGACACCGGCCAGTTCAAGGCTGTCGCGTCCTCGACCGGCGCCCTGCAGTCGGACGGCAGCGTGAGCCTGGTGCCCGGCTTCGGCGCGGGCACGGCGGTGTTCAACCCCGGCTTCACCAGCCGCACCATCGCCGACTTCCAGATCGACATCAGCTTCTTTGCCCGCGTCGGCAACATGGCCAGCGGCAACGGCTCGTTCACGATCAAGGACGTCGTCGGCAACACGCTCTCGGGCGAGTTGGCGGGCGACTGGGTGATCTTCGGCGGCGCGGTGTTCTTCAACGGCGCGATCCGCAACGCGAACTTCACCCCGGTCCCGACGGCGCTGCTGCCCTTCACGGGCGAGACGGGCTCGTTCGGCATGGGCGCTCCGATCGCGGTCCAGCCCCTGAACGGCTCGATCGTTCAGATCTTCCTCGCCACGCCGGCAAGCTCGAACATGGACAATGACTTCCGCCTCGTCTCGACGGGTGTGGCCGGTCAGCTGGTTCCGACGCCGGGCAGCCTCGCGCTGCTGGGCCTCGGCGGTCTGCTCGCCGCTCGTCGCCGTCGCGCCTGAGCGGGACCGACGTCCTTCAAGTCCCTTCCGAGTCATAGAGCTCGAGATTGACGCAAGACCCGTGACGCAAGTCGCGGGTCTTGTCGTTTGGGATCTTGGACCTCAACCCGCGGCGATGCCGCGCGCGATCAGGTGATGTCTGCCGCCTCAACATCTCTCGCTGCGGACCTTCCCGCGGCGGCGTGCACTGCACGGGAGGCGCCAGTGGCTGAGGTTCGCTGCCGGCATCGCGGGGCCGGAACGCGCCTCGGCAGGCGGCCGTGGGAGAGTGGCGTGGAAGACGCTTGGAGCAACGTTGCTCGCCCGCACCGCCTGGACCGCTTGGCGGGGGCGAGAAGGCCGGCTGCGACCCGAGGATCGGCTCAGTCAAGCGGGCGCGGATGGACCGCCGCCGGGCGAGCGTTGCTCACCGGTACTGCGGCTGGCGAAAGGCGGAGGAGCGGCAGGGTTACTGCTGGGCGGTCGAGTCGCCGGCGATACCCATGCGCATCGAGGTGTCGGCCTGGATGTTCTGCATGCGGTAGTAGTCCATGACGCCCATCTTGCCGGTGCGCAGGGCTTCGGCGAGGGCCTTGGGAACCTCGGCCTGGGCGAGCGTCACAATGGCCTGATTTTCCTGGATCTTGGCCTTGTTTTCCTGCTCCAGAGCCATGGCCAGGGCGCGGCGCTTCTCGGCCTCGGCCTGGAAGCGGGCCTTGTCGGCCTGGGCCTGATCGGCCTGCAGCTTCGCACCGATGTTGTCGCCCACGTCGACGTCGGCGATGTCGATCGAGAGGATTTCGAACGCCGTGCCCGCATCGAGGCCGGAGCGCATCACGGTCTTGGAGATCTCATCGGGATTCTCGAGCACGGCCTTGTGGTCGTGGGCCGAGCCGATGGTGCTGACGATGCCCTGGCCGACGCGGGCGATGATGGTTTCTTCGGTCGCGCCGCCGATGAGGCGGGCGATGTTGGTGCGGACCGTCACGCGGGCCTTGCACTTGAGCTGGATGCCGTCCTTAGCGACGGCGTCGATCGTGGCGCGCGGGCCGTTGGCCTGCGGGCAGTCGATGACCTTGGGATTCACGCTGGTCTGCACGGCGTCGACGATGTCGCGGCCCGCGAGGTCGATGGCGGTGGCGGTGTCCCAGGTGAGCGGGATGCGTGCCTTCTGAGCGGAGATCAGGGCGTTGATGACGTTGCGGATGCGCCCGCCGGCGAGGTAGTGCGTCTCGAGGGCGTTGGTGGAGATGTCCATGCCGGCCTTCACGGCCTGAATGCGGCTGTAGACGATGGAGCGCACGTCGACCTTGCGGAAGCGCATCGCGACCATGTCGAACAGCCCGACCCGGGCGTTGCTGAGCAGCGCCTGGAACCAGAGGGTGAAGAACTGCCCGATCACGAAGAGCAGGATGATGAAGAAGACGGCGCCGATGACGCCGAGGCCGATGAGCACGGGAAGAGGAATAGACATGAGGCGAGGTCTCCGACAATCGCTCGGTGTGGGGCGGGGAAGATCCGCCCAACCCCATCCCCCACAACGGGGCGGGTCCCAACGCGCGGAGTATACGGAGCGTGCGGAGCGGCGGTCGAGACTCTTCGCCGATCACGCGTCTGCTGAGGAGGCAACGCCGGGACCGGTCGGGCCGGTCGGACCGGTCGTCTCGGACGCGGGAGAGCCAGAGCCCCGCGAGGAAGATGTCTCGTTGAGCCGGTCGAGGCGTCGGATGGCCGGGATGAGCCAGGCGACCGCGCCCACGACGAGCAGCGAACCCAGCCCGCCGGAGACGACGCTGAAGACCGCGCCGCCGACGGCACCAAACCAAGGTGCGGCGAGGCGAGCGACGGCTCCGCTCTCAAAGTTGCCCAGTTCGTTGCTGCTCTCGATGAAGACGCTGTTGACCGCGCTGACCCGGCCGCGGAGGTGGCGGGGCGTGCGCACCTGGACGAGGACGTGGCGGATGACGACGGAGATGTTGTCGAACGCGCCCGAGAGCACCAGAGCCGCCAGCGAGAGCCAGAAGGAGGTGGAGAGCCCGAAGACGATGATGCAGACTGCAAAGCCCGCGACGCTCCAGAGCATCTTCGGGCCGGCGTGACGCTGGAGCGGACGCCGCGCGAGCACGACCGCCATCGCCGCAGCTCCAAGGTACGGGGCGGCCTTGAGCCAGCCAAGACCCACCGGGCCGACCTCGAGCACGTCCTTAGCAAAGAGCGGGAGCAGAGCGGTTGCGCCGCCAAGCAGCACGGCGAAGAGATCGAGCGTGATCGCGGCGAGGATCGTCTTTTCCCGCCACAGATGGCTCATGCCGGCGAACATGCCGCCCAGCGAGACGCGGCTTCCGGGCGCGTGCGCGTGCAGGGGGCGCAGTCCAAGCGCGGTCGCGGAGAACGCGGCACAGAGAATGCCCGCGATCAGATACACCGGCCAGGCGACACCGGTCGAGGAGATGATGAGGCCGGCAAACAGCGGGCCCGCGATCGCGGAGACCTGAAAGATCCCGCTGTTCCAGGTGACCGCGCTCTGGAAGTCCTCGGGCGGCACCAGATCAGGAAGCAGGCTCGAGCGCGTCGGGCCGTTGAACGAACGCACGCAGCCCGAGAGCGTGACGATGAGATAGATCGCCCAGAGCGAAGCGACCGACCACGACGCGGCGGCCAGCGCCACGCACGCGACAGCAAAGCCCGCTTGCGTCAGCACGAGCACGCGTCGCCGATCAAACGAATCGATCACATAGCCCGCCGGCAGCGCCATCAACAGGACCGGCAGCGCCCGCGCCAGACCGATGATGCCCAGCGCCAGCGGATCGTTCGTGCGCTCGTAGATCTCCCACGCCAACGCCATCGCCAGCATCTGCAGCCCCAGCCCCGAAACCAGAAACCCGGCGGCGAAGAGCCGGTAGTTGGCGTGACGCATCGCGGCGAAGGGATCGTGCTTCGCGGGCGAGATTGGAGCGGCGGGGTCGGACATCGGGGCGGCGCGGGAGGTGTCAGGCCGCCGCCGATCCTATCGGCGATCGGGTCGTCGGTTGCACTTCACGATCCGCGAGCGCATGCCGAGAAGGCGCGCGAACCTGCGGCGCGGGGCGTCGAGTCATCGGATGATGCCCGGTGGCTCACCGGCTTCGCCACGTCTTGCCATCTCGTTCGACGCGCCGGTAGAGCGTGTCGCGTTCGATCGGCTTGAAGCCGGCCTCGCGGATGGCTTTCTGCAGTGTCCAGACGTTGACTTCCTGGTGCGTGAGCGTGTTGTCGCCGGCGGAGCCTTGGCCGCTGCCGTGGTTGACTTTGGTGATGTCGTACCAGACGACGGTGCCGTCGATGTCGTCGGCGCCGGACTGGAGCATGAGCTGTGCCATGGGCAGCGTCTGCATGATCCAGAAGGCCTTGACGTGGGGGAAGTTGTCGAGCATCAGCCGCGCGATGGCGAGGGTGCGGAGGTTCTCGAGGCCGGCGGGGCCGGGGAGGTGTTCGAGTTCGCTGCCGTCGGGGAAGAAGGGGAGCGGGATGATGGTTTGGAAGTAGCCGGGGGAGGCAGAGACAGAGGCATCGGGCATCGGGCATCGGGCATCAGTGGGAGAGCCGAAGGCGATGTGTTCAGGGAGCGGCGTGCCCGGGCGGGTGAGCGTGATCACGGGGACGTCAGCACCTTCGTCGCCGGAGTAGCCGAGGTGGCCGGACTGGGTTTCGTTGCTCGGCCCGGTTCCCGATGCCTGATGTCCGATGCCTTGGTACCCCATGCGAGCCAGCGCTCGATCCTGCGCCCTTCGCAGCATGTCCATGTGCACGAGGCGGTCGTGGCGTTGTTCGATGTGGCCGTAGAGGATGGTGGCGTTGGTGTTGAGGCCGAGCTCGTGGGCTTCGCGGTGGACGTCGAGCCAGACGTCGGAGCGGATCTTGCCCTTGTACGCCTCGTCGTGGACGCGGTCGTCGAAGACTTCGGCTCCGCCGCCGGGGAGGGAGCCAAGGCCTGCTTCCTTGAGCTTGGTCAGGACGTGGCGGATGCCCGCGGCACGATCGTCGGCCTTGTAGACCTTGGCGATCTTGGCGAGGTGGACGATCTCGACGGCGGTGAACGCCTTGACGTGCAGTTCGCTGCCGAGGCTGCGCGCGGTGTCGCGGATGGTGCTGACCAGATCGGTGTAGTAGCTGAAGGGCAGGTAGGGGTGCAGGCCGCCGACGGAGTGCATCTCGGTCGCGCCGGCTTCGACGGCCTTGCGCACTTCGTCCTTGACGTACTCCATGTCACGCGTGTACGCGCCGGGCTCGTCCTTCTTGCGGTAGAACTCGCAGAACTTGCAGGACAGGGCGCAGACGTTGGAGTAGTTGAGGTGGCGGTTGATGTTGTAGTACGCGGCATCGCCGTGCAGGCGGCGGCGGACCAGGTCGGCGAGCTCGCAGACGGTCCAGATGTCGGGCGTGGTGAAGAGCAGGTCGCCGTCGGCGAGGGAAAGGCGCTCGCCGGCGAGGACCTTGGCGCGGATGGGCTCGAGCGCGGGGTCGGTCGCGACCGGGACAGCATGGACGTCAAACGGCGGAGCGGAATGGCGGGCGATCGCGACGGTCATGCCCGAACGATAGGGCCTGCGACCGGAACTTTCAATAAATCTTGAAAGATCAAAAAGAGCCTGATTTTGTGGGTCGACTGCTCATGGCGAGGGCGGCGCGAGCAGGAACACCTTGACGAGGATGTCGCCGATGCCAACGAGCGCCGCTCCGGCGATGAGGCCCGCGCAGATGGGCTCGTGGGACTCGACCCAGAGCTTGTGGCCGCCGCTTTCCTTGCGGGCGTGGTAGGCCTTGTGCATCAGCCAGAAGAAGCACGCGCCGGCGAACATCGCGAGCGTCGAATCGGGGGGAATCACCACGCCCAGGCCGATCGCCAGCGGGCTGAGGGGGAACTTGCCCTTGCTGGCGATGCGTGCGACCTCAAAGACCAGGCCGACGACGGCAGCGATGATCATCGACCAGATGATGGACGTGGTGAGCAGCGTGCCCTGCCCGCCCTCACCGAAGATGCTGGTGACGAGATCCGAGACGCCCTTCCACTGCACGGCGGAGGGGAACGCGAACTGCTCGGTGACCATCTTGCTCTGCACGTTGTCGCCGGGCTTGTAGTCGGAAAGGAACAGGGCGTAGAAGAGCGGCGTGCTGGCGAGCGCGCCGGCGATGACGCCGATGCAGTGGCCCCAGGCCTGCTGGCGGGGCTTGGCGCCGAGCATGTAGCCGGGCTTGATGTCCATCAACAGATTGCTGGCGTTGCTGGCGACCTCGACGCACATAACGCCGGTCATGAGGTTGGTGGGCGGGTGCTTGGGGTCGAGTGCGCCGTAGGTGAACTGCGGGATCTTGGACAGCGAGCCGGTGGGCGTGGTGCCGGTGAGACCGGTGCTGCTGGCGGCGATGAGCGTCAGGATGATGATCATCGGGATCGCGGTGGCGCCGAAGACCCACGACACGCCGAACCAGTCGTGCGCCATCCAGACGCCGATGGCGCCGAAGATCGGAACGCCGACGAACGAGACCCACAGCGGCAATTCGATGTGGCCCAGCACGTCTTTGCTGGTGTCCTTCTTGCCGGTGAGGCCCTTGAAGGCCTCGACAAAGACCTGCGGCTTGGCGAAGAGCGCGGTGAGCGAGGCGACGACCATGATCACGATGCCCCACCAAAGGGCCCACGTATTGAGGATGTGGGCGCGGCCGAAGACGGCGGTGCCGGCCTCAATGGAGCCGGAGCGCGGCTTGATCTCGCCGTAGGAGATCATGATGGGCACGATAATCGCGAAGTTGAGCAGCATGCCGATCATCATGCTGGTGGCGGACTTGATGCCCATGAGGGCGCCGGCGCCGAACATGGTGAGATCGAGCGTGGGGCGCAGCGCGAGTTCGCGCAGGTCAACGCCCGCGAGGCGCGGCGTAGAGACGTAGCCCTTGGCGGCGAGGTTGTAGTACCACTCGTCGAGGTAGTGGGGGAGGTGGAAGTTCTGCTTGAAGCCGAGCCACTTTTCCTGGATGAGCTTCTGGTAGCTCTCGCCGGAAAGGAACGAGATGCTGCCGGCGAAGAGGGCGGCGAAGGCGAGGACCTTGGCCTTGAAGACGCCGACAGCGGCCTGGGAGGTGTAGAGCGTGTCGAGCACGACGCCGCAGGCGCGGCCTTCGGGGAAGGGCTGCTGCTCGTCGTTGATGAAGCGGCGCTTCATGGGAAAGGCGACGAGCACGCCGAGGATGGAGAGGACGACGTTAAAGAGGAGCATCTGCCACCAGGGCATGAGCTCGTTCTGGACCCACATGTACGCGGCCATGCCGCTGATGAGTGGGCCGGTCATGTATCCGGCGGCGGTGGCGATGGACTGGGTGCAGTTGTTCTCGAGGATGGTCATGTCCTTCGCGCCCAGCTGCGCGAAGAAGCGGTAGATGGCGAAGGAGAGGATGACGGAGGTCAGGCCGACGCCCAGCGTCCAGCCGGTCTTGGCGCCGACGTAGAGGTTGGTGGCGGAGAGGATGCCGCCGAGGAGGAAGCCGGTGAGGGCGGAGCGGAAGGTGAGCTGGGCCATGTCGCCGCGGAAGACGTTGGCGAGCCACCACTGGTCCTTCTGTTCGCGGGACCAGGTACGGACTTGATCGTCGGTGAGGGTGGGGATGGCCATGGCGATGTTCGCGGTGAAAAGGCGAGTCGCCTCGTCGGGCGCGAGGCGTGCGGCGCGGCTGGGGTGACGAGGCCCTTAGAGATTCCAAGCCATCAGCCCCGAGGCGGTGGCGAGCATGGCGAGCAGGGCCTTGATGAGGCTCTCGCCGGCGACGAGTCCTGAGGCGATGGGGATGCAGAACTTGTCCTGCGACTTGAAGTGGATCTTGGCCCAGAGCATGGCGATGAGAGCGCCGATGAAGAACGAGAACGAGTTGGAGAAGCTGACCACCCATGCCAGGCCCAGTCCCATCGCGCTTGGGAGGAACGGGCGTGCCTTGGGCAGGATCTTCTCGAGCGTGGGCAGCAGGATGCCCACGAGGCCGCCGATGACGATCGCCATCTTCGCGCTCGCGGGCAGGGAGTCGATGCCCTTCTCGCTGGCGAGGACTTCGGCGACGGCCTTCCACATGTTGGTCGCGGGGGGGTTGAAGGCCTCGAGCGCGGCCTTGTTGGGAACGAGCAGGTACCACGCCGGAACAATGGCGATCGTGCCGAAGAAGATGCCCGAGAACTGCGCGATGAACTGCTGGCGCGGGTTGGCGCCGAGGATGTAGCCGCTCTTGAGGTCGGTGAGCAGGTCGGCGCTGCTGCTGGCGCTGTTGGCGGCGGTGGCGGCGGACATGAGGTTGATGGTCTTGTTGCCCGCCGCACCGGGGAGGACGGCAAAGAGCAACTGCATCACCTTGCCCATCGCGCCGATCGGGTTGGTGTCGGTTTCTCCGGTGGCGCGGCAGGCGACCATCGAGAGCACGAACGACATCGCCAGAGCGATCGCGCCCAGGAAGATGTTCATCTGGAAGGCGTACCAGTTGATGATGAGCACGCCGATCGAGATCGGGATCATGCCCGCGATGAACCACGAGGTGGGCACTTCGATGCGCCGCGCGACGGCCTCGGCCTCCGGCGTCAGCGCGTGCGCGTCGCCGGCTTCGGCCTTCTTGCCCACGCCGAAGGAGCGCAGCACCGTCTTCCACTGCAGCGCGAGCGAGGCGAGAGAGGCGAAGACCATGACCGCCGTCCCGCCCCAGAGCGACCACTGCGTGAGGCGCAGCGTGCCGGCGCCGACGACGGGGATGTTGAGGATGATGTCCGTGGAATGCTGGGCGGCCTGGAAGGTGAGTGCGCCGTTGGGGCCGGTGACCCAGCCGCTGCCGGGCGTGGCCTGATCAAGCCCCGAGAGGTAGGGGCCGAAGCCGAAGTAGAGGATGCACGAGCCGATGAGCATCGAGAGGCTGACGCGCATGCCGACGATCATGCCGGCGGCGATGAGCAGGCCGGAGGGCTCGAAGCCGAAGCCCGCCGGGTTGCCCGCGCGATAGCCGGCGAGCGATGGGCTGAAGGGCATGAACTCGGGCAGGCGGATGCGCACGTGCTCGAAAAACTTGTCGACGAACTTGAGGCCGCCCTCGCCGGTGTTGAGGAAGCCGATGATCGTGCCGCAGATCAGCGCGATGACGAGCGAGTAGGCCTTGAGCAGGGCCTCTCGTCCGTGGCTGTAGAGGCTCTGGAGGGTGGTGGCGCAGGCGATGCCCGAGGGGAAGGGCAGCCGCTCCTGGTTGATCATCTGGCGCTTCATCGGGATGGCGAGGAAGACGCCCAGCGCGCCTGTGAAGAGCGTGAAGGCGGCGACGATCCAGACGGGCTGCTTCGCCCAGGTCTCGATTTGGGCCGGATCGGGCCCGTCCTCGAGCAGCAGGAGCGCACCGAAGGCGGTGGCGATGGTCGCTCCGGTTGAGTAGCCGGCAGCGCTGGCCGTGCTGGCCATGCAGTTGTTCTCGAGGATCGTCATCTGCGAGAGGCGATTGCCCGACGCGGAACGGAAGACGTTCCAGACGACGTAGGAGATGACGCAGGCGGTGATCGCGACGCCGAAGGCCCAGCCGATCTTGAGCGTGGTGTAGAGCCCCGCGACCGACATGAGCATGCCGATGATGCCGCCCATCATGACGGCACGCAGGCTGAGCTGTCGGACCGTGTCACCCTGATAGACCTTGGTGTACCAGTAGGACTCTCGCTGCGCCGGGGTCCAGCCGTTCATGTTCGGCTCGTTGGAGACGGGCGACTGGGATCCGGCGCCGGGTTCGCTCATGGGGCGATCTCGCGTGTCGAACCACTGCGGGGCGGGCGCAGAACGCGCGGCAAGCAACCCGACGCCCCGCGATGGAGCCGACGGGGCAGCGTATCACGGGACTTGCGTATCCGCAAATAGGGAAAACCCCGGCGCGAGCGTCCGGGAATCAGTCTCGACTCGCGCTCAGGTGATGACGCGGACGCGGAGCTGCGTGCTCTCGACGAGGACGACCTTTACCCGCGCGTTTGGTCGGATGAGTTCGCCTTCGCTGACCGCGTCGTGGCGCTGGCCGTCGATCTCGATGACACCGATGGGGCGCAAGTCGGTGAGCGTGACGCCCTCGCGGCCGAGCAGCGACAGGCGCTGCTGGAGGAATCGCTCCTGCTCGCGTGCCTTTTCTTCCAGTTGCTGCTCGGTGGGGATGCCAATCATGCGGCGGCCCAGCGGGGTGTGTTGCCAGAGCGACATGCCGGCGTAGACCGTCAGCGGCACGGCGACGATCATGCCCACCAGTCCCATCAAGCCCCAGAGCGGGCTGAAGCGGAAGAGACAGACCAGCCCCGCGATGGTGCAGACGCCGGCGGAGATGGCGATCGCGCCGGCGCTTGGGACAAAGAACTCCAGCAGCACCAGAAGCAGCGCCAGCGCCAAAAGTCCCAGTCCCCAGGCCAGATACGGGTCCATGTCTCAGTGTACGCGACGGAGGTGCGTCAGGTCTGCAGCGGAGACTGCGGCTGGGTTTGGGATGCTGCGTCGGGCGAGGCGTCGCGGATGGCCTCGACGCCGATTCGGAAGGGCGTCACGCTCGCCACGCGCACGCGCGCCCCGGCGTCGAGCATGCCCATCTCGGCCACGACGTCGTGGGTGCGGCCTCGGAACTCGGCCTTGCCCGATGGCCGCAGGGGCGTGAGCGCCGCACCCTCATCACCGACGCGCAGCTCGTCGGCCGACATGGCGGCGAGCATGGAGGTCTCGTTGGTCAGTTCGACCTGCGCGTCCTGCAGCACGAGGTTGCGCAGCAGAGGAATCGTGCCGAGGTTTCGGTAGACGAAGTAGAGCACGACGATGGTGGTTGCCGCGGAGAGGAGGATGGTGAGCACGCCGGTCGCGAGGCCGGAGCGGAACTGGGCGGCGGTGGAGCCGACGCCGCTGGAGCCGGGGATAAAGACGCCGATCATGCCGACGAGAATGGCGGCGATGCCCAGCACGCCGGCCACGCCAAAGCCGGGCAGCACGAAGAGCTCGGCTCCGAGGAAGAGGATGCCCAGCAGGATGGCGCCGAGTTGCCACCACATGGACATGCCCACCAGCAGCGGCGGGACGAAGAGCCCGGCGAGGCAGCAGAGCGCGATGATGCCCGGGAGCGTCACACCCGGCGAGAGAAACTCGATGAAGAGGCAGACGAGAAAGACCGTGATGAGCAAGCCGCGGACGGGCGTGCTGGACATGAATCGGGCGAGGCTTTCGGACCAGGACTCGTCGAGTCGCGTGAGACTGGAAGCGCCCATGAAGGCCTTGAGATCGGCGTCGGAGTTCACGGGCGCCAGCTCGGTGCCGGCGGGTGTGAGGCGCGTGTTGGAAGCGAGCTGGAAGTAGGCCATCTCGCGCTCGCGCAGCACGATGGCGCCGTCGCCGTTGCTGATCTTGGCGAGGAGGCGATAGCGTCCCGATGCTTCGGGGACGGTGCGGGGGCGCAGCGAAGGCACGCCGCCGGCGAGGTCGAGGGCCTGATCGATCTTGGTGTCCAGATCCCGCAGAGAGGGCGCGGCCGACGCGGCGCGCGTGGACTCAAAGACCGGCTTGTCGGGGCCGGAATCGGGCGAGGCGGGCGGCGGGGGGCTGGCGGTAGGGCTAGGGCTAGGAGCGGGAGCGGGGGCCGCGGAGGCCGAAGAGGAGCCAGCGGAGGAGGTGGCCTTTTCGTTGCTGCCGACGCTTGCGGTCGCGACGATGGGTTGAAGTACCGGGCGGTCTGGGAAGAGGCGTTCGAACTCGGCTCGATCGACGGCGAATCTCGTGTTGGTCTTGGTGTCCTCGACCCACCAGAGTTCCGCGTCGGTCGCGACGATGGCCTGCACGAGCAGTTCGTCCCAGCGATACGCGCCGACGGCGCGGTTGTGACGACGGGCCGAGTCGATGACGTCGGCGAGCAGCGGCGGGAGGAGCTTTTGCCGCTCGTCGTTGTTCATGCCGCGTAGCTGCATCGACAGCGAGTTGCGGTCAAAGACCGGGCGGATGACTTTGGCGTCGCCGAAGCCGATGCTGCCGGCGACGATGATCTCGCGGCATGCAAGAGCGATGATCGCACCGCCGGAATACGCGTTGGGATTGATCCACGCGACGGTGTTTCGGATGGGCGAGTTCTTGAGCAGGTTCGAGATTTCGAGCACGGCGCCGAGCTCGCCGCCGGGGCTGTCGATCTCGAGGACAATCGCGTCGGCTCCGAGCGCGACGGCCTCGTCCAGACGGCGCCTCACGCTGCGGGCGGTGACCGAATCGATCCCGCCGCGCACGCTGATGACCACCGGGTTCTTGGACTGTCGCGACGCGTCCACGGCGAGCGGCGGGGGAAGGCTGGACGTTGGATCCGCCGCGAATGTCGGCGAAAAGACCGAGGGTGCGGCCCAGGCCAGCAGCAGCAGCGTCCAGGCGATCAGGCGGGAGATGGAGCGGCGTGTGCCGAGCATGCGTGATTCTAGATTCGTGAGGTCGAGGGGCTGGTTTCAGGGGGACGGGCGGCCAGCGGATCGGTCTGTCGGCTCGCTCGCGAACCGGACGTGTGCGCACGAAATCGGTTGGCGAAAGCTGATGCTCCCGGGAGGCGCGGTGCCTTGAGGCGATGTCGGATGCGGGCCAGATCAGCGGGGGCGCGGTTCGATCGTCGTTGCGTCCGGGGAACTGTCGCCCGAGGCGATGCCGTTCATGCCGCGGCGCGGGCCTGTGCTCGGGCTTTACGGGGCTGGTTGTTGAGGTGGAGTCAGGTTGCGGGCGTTTCCTGCTCGACGCGCCACTCCATCTTCTCGCCCTTCTCGCCGCTGCAGGAGATGTGGACCGCGAAGAAGCCCGGCGTGCCGTGGGGCGTCTTGGGCTCGTGCTTGCGGATGAGAGGCCAGATCACCTTGCGATCACTCTCGGGGAGCGGGAGTGATTCGAGCTGATCGAGCGGGAACCAGTCGAGGCGGCCTTCGCGCATGTCGCGCGGCTCGGTCCAGACCGGGCCCAGGACGCGGTAGAGGAACATGAGCCAGTGGCCGCGGCCCTCGAAGGCCTGCTCGCTGATGATGCCGGCGAGGTGGAGACGCTCCATCGGGACATAGATGCCGGCTTCTTCTTCGATCTCCCGCTGAGCGCAGCGGGCCGGGGATTCGCCGTGGTTCACGTCGAGCTTGCCGCCGATAGGCGAGACCAGCCCGAGGTTCGGGGCCTTGAGCCGCTTGAGCAGCAGCACGCGGCCGTCCTTGTCGCGCAGGTCGCAAAGGCAGGCGATCTTGTAGGGCAGGGCGCCGGCGGCGGCACCGGCCGGATTCACGGCGTGGTCGGACATAAAGGAGGGTAGCGACCAAGCGAGGAAGGGTTCGAACCGGCCCCGACTTCATGCTGCTCCGTCGCTCGGTTGCCCCGTCGCTTTGTCGCGTCGTTGCGCCGGTCCCACACTTCACGTCCGAGCCTTCCTCAAGCCGATACCGCCCTCATGTCGAGCCTGCCTGTTTCGTCTCTCCCGGGCGCGTCCGGCGCGCCTGCTTCATCGCTTACACTCGCGCCGAGCGGCGTGCCCTTCTTGCCCAAGGGCGTGCGGCCGCTGGTCCAGTCCGGGGTTGCCATGAAGTTTGTCGCCGCCAACGACCAGCCTGCCGACCGACGCTCCTTCGAAGTCGTCGGCAAACACCTTTATCTGATCGGCATCGGTGGGTGTGGCATGAGCGGGCTGGCCCGCATGCTGCGGCATCGGGGCGCGATGGTGAGCGGCTCGGACCTCAACGAGAGCGAAGTGACCCAAGCCCTTTCGGCAGAGGGCATTGCGGTCGGCTTTGAGCAGACGCGAGAGGCCTTGCCCCCGGGCTGCGATTTGGTGATCGCCTCGGCCGCGGTCAAGCCCGACCACCCGCAGGTGATTGAAGCGGAGAACCGCGGCGTCCAGGTTCTGTTCTATGCCGAGGCGCTGGGCCTCGCCATGCTCGGACGCACCGGCATCTCGATCGCCGGCACCCACGGCAAGAGCAGCACGACGGCGATGCTCGGCTGCGCGCTGACTGACGCGGGCCTGGACCCGACGGTCATCGTCGGCGCGACGTGCACGCAGCTGACGACGGGCACGCTCAACTCCGCCGAAAGGCCCAAGGGCGTCCAGATCTCCGGCTTCCGGCTCGGCAGCGACCAGATCCCGGTCGGCGAACTGAAAGGCCGCCCGGGCCTGTTGATCGCCGAGTCGTGCGAGTTCAACCGCTCGTTCCACAATCTGCACCCGACGATCGCGAGCATCAGCAGCGTCGAGGCCGACCATCTGGATGTGTACGGATCGATGGACGCGGTGATCGAGAGCTTCCATGAGTTCGCGCGGCTGTTGCCTCCGGCGAGCGCGGGCGGCAAGCTGCTCATCGCCCACGAGGGCGCGCACCGGCGCGAGGTGACCGCGGGGCTCGACTGCGCGATCGAGACGATCGGGTTCACCCCCAGCGCCGACTGGGTCGTGTCGTACGACCAGGAGACGCGCCGGGTCACGCTCTCGCACGAAAACAAGCAGGTCGCGGCGTGGACGATGCGTCTGCCCGGCGCCCACAACGCGATCAACAGCGCGACGGCGATGGCGCTGGCGGTGATGGTCGGGGCCGACCCGGCCCGCGTCGCCGCCTCGCTCGCGGCGTTCACCGGCGTCGATCGCCGCATGCAGTTGCTCGGCGAGCGGCAACTGTCCGGCGGCACGGTCCGCGTCTACGACGACTACGGGCATCATCCGACCGAGGTGGATGTCACCTTGCGGGCGCTGCGGTCCTTCGAGAAGCCCGAGCAGCGGGGCGGGCGGCTGATCTGTGTCTTCCAGCCCCACCAGCACTCCCGCACGCGGCACCTGCTCGAGGAGTTCGCCCAGAGCTTCAGCGAGGCCGACGTGGTGATCGTGCCGCACATCTACTTTGTGCGCGATAGCCAGGAAGAAAAGGCCAAGATCGGCGCGAGCGACCTGGTGGACCGTCTGCGGCAGCGCAAGGTAAAGGCCAAGCACGTCTACCCGTTCGACGCGATCGTCGAGGAACTCGAGACCATGTGCCGCCCGGGCGATGTGGTGGTGGTGATGGGCGCGGGACCGGTGTACGAGGTGGGTCGCGGATATCTGGCTGGGAAGTAAGCGGGAAGGCATTGACCACGGAGGCACAGAGACACAGAGAAGAGAGTCGGGAAGGTCAAGACCAAGACTCAGAGCCCGATGTGATTCGAGAAGCCTCCCGCCGCGATCTCTTCCTTCTCTTCTTCCAATCGATCCTCTCTGTGCCTCTGTGTCTCTGTGGTTCAATTCCGTGATTCAAGTCCGTGGTTTCACACCCCATGCTCGTGCACGATGAACTAGCCATCTCCCCTCTCGCTCAGATCCCCACCTGGTTCGGGATCGGCGGCGGCGCATCGAGATTTGCCGACGTGCATTCGGCAGAACAGCTTCGACGCGCGGTGGACGTGGATCCCGCGCTTCGGGTGCTCGGCGACGGCGCGAATCTGCTCGTCGATGACGAGGGCGTTGATGAACTCGTGATCGCGATGCGGGGCTCGCTGGCGGAGTGGACCATCGACGCCGCCAAGGGCATCGTGCGGGTCGGTGCGGGCGCGAACCTGCCCAAGCTCATCAACGAGACCGTGCGGCTCGGCCTTGCGGGCCTGGAAACGCTCGGCGGCATCCCCGCCAGCATCGGCGGTGCGTTGGTGATGAACGCCGGCGGCAAGTTCGGCGAGATCGAGCAGTACGTGCTCCGCGTCCACGCCCTCACGCGTGACGGCAAGGAAGTCACGCTCGAACGCAAGGACATCGCGTTCGGCTACCGGCGTTCGGGGCTCAACGAGTACATCCTCACCGGGTGCGAATTGCAGCTACTGCCGGACGATCCGGCCGCGGTGCGCAAGCGGCAGAAAGAGGTGATGGCGTACAAGAAGACCAGCCAGCCGATGGCGGAGAAGTCCGCGGGCTGCACGTACAAGAACCCGACGCTCGAGGATGATGTGCCCGAGCTCTTCGACGCCAACGGCCGCGCCGGGCGGCGCGTGCCCGCGGGCATGCTCATCGATCGCGCCGGGCTGAAGGGCCTGCGCGTGGGCGGCGCTGAGGTGAGCGCCGTGCACGCCAACTTCTTCGTGACCCACCCGGGCGCGACGGCACGCGACGTGATCGGGCTGATGAACGAGGTGGAACGCCGCGTGATGGATCGATTCGGTGTGCAGCTCACCCGCGAGGTCGTGGTGTGGAGCAAGAACACGACCGGCAAGAGCACGACGGGCAAGAGCGGGGGTGCACGATGAGCCGGAAGACCGTGCTGGTGCTGGGCGGCGGGCCGGACGCCGAGCGCGAGGTGAGCCTCAAGAGCGCGAAGTTTGTGGCGCAGGCGCTCGAGCGCGGGGGCGTGTACAGCGTTCGGAGCGAGACGATTGATCGGCTGACGCCCGAGACGCTGCGTGCGCTCCCGGGCGATGTCGTCTTCCCGGTGCTGCACGGCGGGTGGGGCGAGGGCGGCCCGCTGCAAGACCTTTTGGAGCACGATGGACGACCGTTCGTCGGATGTCGTGCGCAGGCGGCGCGCCTCGCGATGGACAAGATGGCGACCAAGCTGGCGGCTGCGGCGATCGGCGTGGCGACCAAGCGAGCGTGCGTGATCAACGGGCGTGACGCGGGATGTCCGCTTGAGTTGCCGGTGGTGGTCAAGCCGGTACACGAGGGTTCGAGCGTGGGCGTGCACATTTGTCGCACGACGCCGGAGTGGAAGACCGCGATCGCGGCCGCCCTCGCCGACATGCAGCAACATCCAAAGCGTGTGTATATGGTCGAGGAGGCGGTGCTGGGTGGCAGCGAACTGACCGTGGGAGTGCTCGATGGGGCGGCGTTGGCGCCGATCCAGATCCGGCCGTCGGTTGAGTTTTACGACTACGAGGCGAAGTACGAGCGGAGCGACACGCAGTACGTGGTCGATCCGCCCTTGGACCAGAGTCTGAAGGCTTCGCTTCGGACCAGTGCCGAGGCGATCTTCCGAACGATCGGTGCGAGGCATCTGGCGCGGGTCGATTTTCTGCTTGACCGCCAGGGCAAGGCGTGGCTGCTGGAGGTCAACACCATGCCGGGGTTCACCGACCATTCGCTCCTGCCGATGGCCGCGGCTCACGCGGGCAAGCCCATGCACCTGCTCTGCGAGCATCTTGTGGGCCTGGCGATGAGGGACACGCGCGGGCGATAGAGTCGCCGGCATCGAGCGGCGGCCTCCCAACGATGGCTGAGTGGGGGCGGCGGAGCGGTGAGGAGCGAAGAATGAGTCTGGCCGCAAGGCACTGATGAGACGGAGAGAGTCGCGAGAGCGGTGATCATGAGCGAGCAGTCACCATCCAATCCGGAGGCCCAAGCGGGCGATGCCAAGCGGCGTCTTCGGTTTGACTGGGGCGCTTTCGCGTCGCATCTGACGACGTTTCTGAGCGTGGCGATCGTGCTCGGATTGGTCGCGGGCTTCCTGCTGCTGCGCCAGCCGATGCACGAGCGCGTCGACGCGATTTCCAACGCCGGTCCGGTTCGGATCTCGATCGAGTGGCCGCCGCTGAAGGCGCCGGCGGCTGGTGGCGCGGTTGGCGGGGCGGCTGGCGGCGCAACGGCGGGCCCGAAGACGTGGCTCGCGGCTCAGTTTCAGGAGGAGTTGCTGACGCTTTCGTACCGGGCGCTGGGGTCGGATCCTGATCCCCTGAGCCGCGCTCCGCTCGACGCGATCGGGTCGGCGCTGGAATCCTCGGGCTGGTTTGACGGTGTTCCGAGCGTGACGCGGCGCGGGGGTTCGGAGATCGTGGTGCGCGGGGTGTGGCGCATTCCGGCGGCGGTGGTGCGCGTCTCCAAAACCGCGGGCACGGAGCACACTCCGGCGGAGTACGAGGACCGGCTGGTGAGCTGGGACGGACGGGCGATGCCGGTGGTCTATCCGGAAGGAAAGTCCGGGCTGTACGTCCTTCGTCGCGCGGCGGGGTCCACGCCTCGCACCTCGACGGGCGAGGTCGACTTTCGCACGCCCTGGGGCGCGGGTGTCGAGGGGAGCGGCGGGGCCGATGTGCAGGCTGGGCTTGAGTTGTTGCGACTGCTGGTGGAGCGGCCTTGGCGATCGCAGATCGCGGGCATCGATCTCTCGTCCTATTCGACGACGCGCCAGTTGACCATCGAGACGACGCACGGGACTCGCCTGGTGTGGGGCGGGCCGGTGAGCAATCCGCTGCCCGGCGAGTGCTCGACGCCCGCCAAGCTGGCGAAGATCGACGACCTGTTCCGGCTCTCCTCGCGCGTCGATGCGGGGTATCGCGAGCTTGAGTTGTGGTGGCCGATCAACAAGCCCCTCGAGATCGATCGTTCGGCCAGCGCGGGGCCGACCACCGCGACGGCGGAGACACCGGTGCCGCCGGATCGACGCTGAGCGTTCCGCCGGTCCTGACCGTCGCACACCACCGATGAGTGCCGATCCGAACCATCCCGGCGAGCAGCCCGCGCCCGGCGTGGCGGACGGTCGCACTCCGGATGCGTCGGCGACTTCGTTCGTCGATCCCGCGGAGGGTCGCGACGTGCCGGCGAGCGAGATCGCGGATGCGCCGGAGGTGGCGGCGGCGGGCCATCCGATCGCCGGACCCGCGACGTCTGCGCGGCGCCGGCCCCTGGACTGGTTGAAGTCGGAGTGGGCGATCGCACGCGGGAAAGAGCGTGATCGCTGGAGTCACCGTCGTGGGGAGCCGCGCACCTTTGCGTTCCTGTGGGCGATCTTCCTGATGCTTGCGTCGATCGGCGCGCTGGGGTCGGTCGTGGCGGGGGGCGTGATTTCTCTGGACTCGTACCAACCCCTGTCGCGTGTGCTCCTGCTGGTGGTGACGGTGGGTGTGCTGGTGTTCTGGCCGCTGGTGCGGCTGTGTCAGGAGCGGCCGGCGGAAGGATCGCTTTCGTCGGTGTCGAAAGACCTGATCGTGCTGCTGGTTCCGTTGCAGGCGGTGGTCTGGCCGCAGATGGCGCTGGCAAGGTGGTCTTTCGACGTTGTTCTGGCGACGGCGTGCGCACTGGCGTCGTGGGGTCTGCTGGTGGGCGCGGTGCTGGTGCTGGCGCTCCGGCGCGACGGGACGCGGCGCGGGTGGTGGATGGGCGTGGTGTTGGTTCTGGCGATCGGCGGCAGCGTCGCGGGGGTGGCGACCGGGATGGTGAGCCCCGACCTGACGCGACCGGGGGGCGTGTCATCCGCGCCGGCGATCGTGCTCTGCTCGGGTGTTGGCCTCGTCGCGGACATTTCGGCCGATCGCTCGTGGGCGGGCGTCTGGGCGGTTGTCCAGCCTCAGCACTGGGCGGCGATCATCCTCACGTCGGTCGCGGCGATGGGACTATGGACTGTCGGGGTTCTTGACGCGCTTCGTCGCGGCGAGGCGGCTCGCCTTGGATTGGCGTGGCGCCAGTTCGAGGACGACGCCGAGCATGGAATCAACCGGGGGGCGGCCCTACCGTCCTCACCCGGGATCGCCAGGGTTGGTGATCCGCCCGGATCGGTCGAGGCGACCGACGGCGTGTCCGACTCGCCCGTGTCGGGCGGCACGAGCAGCAGAGCAGACGAATCGCCCTGACCCAGCCCTGACCTCGCCCCGACCCCGACCCCCACCACGCCTTCGGCCGGCGAGCTTGGCCGCAGACGGCACATCGGAGCGGTTCTCCCGGGTGTGCACATGCCGGTGCAAGAGCGTGTGTGGCGGGAGCGGCGTGCGGGTCGATGCAGGGTGTCGGTTGAGAGACTGGTTGAGAGATCGGTTGAGGGGTGGACGCGAGAGGGTGGGGACGCACGAAGGGGCGAGTACCGGAAGGCGCGCCGCCAACGCAGGCTCAAGAGAGACGATCGCTGCCGACGCTGATGAGGAACTGTGATGGAACTGCTGAACAAAGTCGAGAAAGAGCAGTTGGAGGTTCGGCTGGCGGCGTTGATCGCCAACCGTCCGTTGATTTCCAAGCGCATCGCCGAGGCGCGTGAGCTTGGGGATCTGAAGGAGAACGGGGATTACCACGCCGCCCGCGAGCAGCAGGGGATCGAAGAGGCCGAGATCCGACGCCTGGAGCAGCGACTCGCGCAGGTGAAGGTCATCGACGAGGCGATGCAGAAGGCGGCGGGGGGCACGGTCTTCATCGGCAGCACGGTGAAGATGAAGGACCTCGACGACGACGATGTCGACACGTACAAGCTCGTGGGCGAGGCGAGCGGGTCGGCGGACCTTGTCGAGGTGACCGCGAGCAGCCCGATGGGCGAGGCGATGATGAAGGCGCGCGTCGGCGACGTGATCCGCGTCAGCGCGCCGCGCGGCACCAAGCGGTTTGAGATCCTCGAGATCTCCTGAGCCGTCTGCTCGCGCTTTGCGATCTGCTTCTTCTCAGCGTTCGCCGAGCCAGCGGCTGGGCTTCTTTCGACGACTGTCGCTGGCACGGCGAGCCGACGCCGCGAGCCCGCGGGCCAGAATCTCCCTGCACTCTTCCGGAGAGTCGGTGACGCTGATCAGGTCTTGATCGTCGGGGCTGATGGTTCGCGCCGCCACGAGCCGGTGCTTGAAGAAGTGGAGCATCGGCTCCCAGAAGTCTCGGCCCATCAGCACGATGGGGAAGTTCTCGACCTTGCGCGTCTGAACCAGGGTGGCGATCTCGAAGAGTTCGTCGAGCGTCCCGAATCCGCCGGGCAGGATCACAAAGCCGTACGAGTACTTCACGAGCATGACCTTGCGCACAAAGAAGTAGCGAAACTCGATGAAGCGATCGACGTAGGGATTGGGCTTTTGCTCGTGCGGAAGCACGATGTTGCACCCCACGCTGCGGCCGCCGGCCTCCTTGGCGCCGCGGTTGGCCGCTTCCATGATGCCCGGCCCGCCGCCGGTCATGGTGGTGAGCCCGAGTGAAGCGATCTGCGCGCCGACGTTCTGCGCGAGGCGGTAATAAGGATGATGCTCGTCGAAGCGCGCGCTGCCGAAGACCGTGACGCATGGTCCGACAAAGTGCAGCGCCCGGAAGCCGCGGATGAACTCCCCGGTGATGCGCAGCACGCGCAGCAGTTCGTCGGTCCGCGACTGAGGCCCTTCGAGGAATCGGTGGACGTCCGGAGGGACGCCGCCACTCTGAGGCCCCCAGGCACCTCCGGTCGCAGGGGCGATGAGGAGTGGCTGGCTATCTGGATGCTGTTCGGAGGGTTCGGGAGAGGGGGTGGTCATGGGCGGCTTCTCGTTGGGGTCGGGGGCTGATTTGCGAGGTTCTGAGGCGAATGCTCTGGATCGACTTGTCGCCGAGGCGGGAAAGCAGGATACTGTTGGGAGTGAGGCGCTCGGCCGTGCAGGCCGCGCAGACAGCGACTGTCACGGGATTCCGGGCCCGGGGCAGGGACTGTCGGCGCCTTCCGGGGCGCTGGGCCTTTTCCGAGGCCTGGCGATGCAGGCGAAACGTCATGACCAATCTACGGGGAGCGATGGCGGCCATTAGTGCCGCCGATTCGAACAGGGCTTCGGGAGACCACTATCCCGCGGCATGCTGGGACGCGCTGGTGTTCGATTCGGGTGCGAGCGTGCTTCTGGTTGATTCCGACGGGAAAGTGCACTTTGCCAACGAGTCGGCCGCCCGTTCGCTGGGCCTCACGATCGAGTCGGTGATCGGGAAGTCGCTCGGCGAATTGCAGCCCGGCGAACTCGGGGCGGAGCGTACGGCTCTGGTGCGCCGCGTCGTTCAGAGCGGACGGCCGCTGGTCGTCGACGGCGTGGTCAAGGGCGTCATGACACGTCAGGTTCTTCGGCCGTATCACGCCGGAGCGAACGTGGGCACGCGCGTGCTCAGCGTCACGCGACCGATCTCGCCCGATCAGCACGAGAAGACCGACGCCGCCGCCGATTTCGTTCGAGCGCGTGTGGACGACAACGGGGCGATCTCGGAGCTGACCGAGCGCGAGCGGGAGATTCTGGCGCTGATCGGCTCGGGCCTCTCGACCGCGGATATCGCGAAGAAGCTCGGTCGGTCGGCCAAGACGATCGAGTGGCACCGCGTGTCACTCGGCGAGAAGCTCAAGTGCTCAAACCGCGTGGAACTTGCCCGCATCGCGATTCACGCCGGCCTTGTCGGCGTCGATTCCGCTGACGGCTCGGGTTCCAACGGCAACGGCAAGCACTGACTCGCGCGGCCCAGAGGCTTGAGTTGTGACCGGCTGTTCCGGAACGGCCGGGTCTCCGTCAGGTCAGATACGCTGATCGAGTGGCCGTCTGCGCCGTGGGAACACGAGGGGTGCATGGGCCGCTGTGCGTCATATTTGGAATATGATCGGGTTGCCGTAGTTGGTGGGGGGCGCGAGGCGGGCGGCCGGTGCCGGATTTTCGGCCGCTTGGGTTGCCGGGGGATGCCTCGTCGGTATACTTATTGATAATGAGTTTTCAGAAGCGCGAGTCTGCGGCTCGTCGCCGGTGTCGGAGCGGGGTCGGCCCCGGTCGACGGCCGGGTGGCTTCACGCTCATCGAGCTTCTGGTGGTCATCGCCATCATCGCACTTCTGATCGGCCTGCTGATCCCCGGCCTGGCCAAGGCGCGCCAGTCGGCCCGCACCATCGTCTGCCTCAACAACCTTCGCCAGCTTCAGGTCGCTCACGTGCTCTACAGCGACACCTACAAGGGGGCGTTCGTGGACGCCGGCCTGTCGCACGGCGGACCTCCCAATCTCGCCAGCGTTCGCGCGTCATGGATCAACGCCCTAAGGCCGTTTTACGGCGGAACGGTCAACGTGCGTTCGCCGGTGGACCGCAGTCCGTTCTGGCCGGTTTCGCAGGGTGGGACGCACAACGGCATGACGCTGGAAGAGTTTGAGCTGGCGCTCGCTTCCGGACGCTCGGTGCCGCTGACGCGACTGGCGCGCTGGACCAGTTACGGTCTCAACGACTGGCTGACGACGAGCTTCCGTCCGAACATCGACCCGCGCGAGCCGTTCAACGTGATGAGCAAGATCGACTCGCCGGAGTCGACCATTCAGTTCCTGCAGATGACGCAGGGCATCGGCGACAACAGCCCCTACGCGCGCAGCGATCACGTCCATCCCAGCGAATGGGACAACGGCCCGCCGGGCTCGGCGCCGTCGATCGCGGCGCGACAGATGGATGTCTCGGCCCACGGCGGACCGGCCAAGAGCGCCGACGGACTGGCGAACTACGGCTTTGTGGACGGGCACGCGGCGACGCGCCGCTTCCGCGAGGTCTTCACCAGTTACGAGAAGAACCTGTTTTTCCCGCCCGTCGCCCGCCAATAGCAGTCGGCGGGCCGTGGCTTCGCCTTGTCGCTCAGACCAAGACCGTGCAGAGGAGAAACGCTGAGATGAGCAGGAATCAACGACAGACACGAACGCTCGCCCGCCTCGTCGCGTCGCTCGCGACCGGGCTGGCCGCGTCGACCGCCGGGGCGCAGCACCTGATCGACATCGCGCTGGGCGTGGCGGACAACCGCATCGCGTCGGGCGTGTTTCAGGTGCGCGGGGGCGGCGAGCAGATCGTGCCGCTGCTGAGCCAGCAGGTCTTCATCACCACGTTCGGCACGTTCCCGAACTTCCGGATGATCCGGGCTTTGAGTCGTTCCCCGGGACGTTTCAGCCCGGAAGCCAGATCGGCTTCAACATTCGCAAGGCGCTTCGACGCTGGGAGAACGGCAATTTCGCGACCATTCCGCCCGAGCGCATGCAGATGAAGCTCGGCCCGGCGGTCAACACGCGGCTCACGCCGCTGGTGGACGAAGTGGTGACGGGCTTCAGCCGCGGGGTCGATTCGAGCGGCACGACTCCCGGTCGGTTCCACCATCACATCGGCTACACGCTGCTTTCTCCCGCCCGCAACGGGGTCTATCTGCTTGAGTTCGAGCTGTGGTCCAACCAGCCCGGCTTGGGCACCAGCCGCCCCATCTGGCTGCTCTTTGGGAACAACGTCCCGCAGTCGGAACTGGAAGCGGCGGCGACGTGGGTGAGGTTCAACCTCTGGCAGCCCACGTGCGGCGGGGATCTCAACGCCGACGGCGCGGTCGACAACACGGACTTCATCGCCTTCGTCGAGGCCTACTTCACGTTCGCCTGCGACCCGCCCGGCTGTCCGGCGGACTTCAACGGCGACTTCGTCGTCGACGCGGGCGACTTCGCGATCTTCGCGCAGCAGTACAACGACTTCTTGTGTCCTTGACGCGTGTCATGGCTCCGACTGCGGAGCGTGCTGAAGCGGCAAGGGCGTCGGATTGGGGGTGACTGGATGGGGAGGGGGGCGGGGTGGGGGAGATTCGTCGCGGGGGAGGGGCCGGAGGGGTTTCCTCCCCGCGACGAGATGAAGGCGAGCGTTGGGCGTGACGCTCGAACGCTCCGGGCCTCAAGGCCCGGCGGCTGTCACACGCTCGGGATGGAAAGAGGTTTTTGTTCTGGAGTTTGCGCAATGAAGAAGTCTGTGTTTGTGGCAATGGCGGGCCTGGCGGCCGTGGCGCTCCCGGCGCTCGCGGGCGGCGGGGATATCGACATCCGCCTCGTGGGCAACAACATCATCACCCACAAGGCGGCTGAGAACGGCGATCCGCTCGGTCCCTCGCGCGTCTTTGTGGGCAAGATCGCGCTCGACAGCGGCGTGTGGTACGGCGATGAGCCCGGCCTGCTCATCACCGAGGGCGTGCTCAACCCCGGCGACAACCTGCAGCTCTATTTCACCAAGCAGCTGCGCCGCTGGGACGGCAGCTCGTTCGTTCTGAGCAACAGCGTGCTCTCGGCCTCGTTCGGTCCCCCCAGCAACTCGATCAGCACGCCCGGCTCGGACACCAACTCGAGCGTGATGGACTTCATCGTGCCCCCCAACAACCTCCTGCACGACCACCCGGATTGGGTGCTCGACAGCTTCGCCCCCGCTGGCGGGCCCGAGTTCTTCCTCGTCGAGGCGCGCCTGCGCCTGGCGGGTTACAACGACTCGGAATCCTTCTGGATCGTCTTCGGCGTGAACGCGACCGAGGGCGAGATCGAGGAGATCGAGGAGTGGGTTGAGGCGAACGTCGTCCCCGCTCCGTCGGCCGCGCTTGCCTTGGCCGGCTTTGGTCTGCTGGCGTCTCGTCGCCGGCGTGGCTGATCCCTCGGGGGCCGGCGCCCCCGAGCAAGGAAAGTCTCGTTGACCCCGCGTCCCGGCGCTCTGAGTGCCGGGCGCGGGGTTATTCTTTTGCGTCCGGTGCCGGGCGCACGCTGCGTCGGGCGTCTGCCGCGGCGCCCTTTTCGAGAAGCCTGAGCGATGACAGCAACGACGAACACAAGCGACCGACCGGCCGCGTTGGAAGTAGAGGGAGTTCGTTTTCAGTATCCGGGCGCCGAAGGCTTCGGGCTGGAGATGGGCTCGCTGGTGCTCGCGGCGGGAGAGCAGGTCCTGCTGACGGGCGGCTCGGGCACCGGAAAGAGCACGTTGCTCCAGATCGTCGCGGGCTTGCTCGATCCGCAGTCCGGGCGGGTGTGCGTCGCCGGCCGCGATGTGCACGCCATGCCCGGCCCGGCGCGGGACCGATTCCGGGGCTCACAGATCGGCATGATCTTTCAGACCTTCAACCTTCTCCAGGGCTTCAGTGCGCTGGAGAACGTGATGGCGGCGCTGATGTTCAGCACACTGCCCAGAGCCGAGTACGATGCTCGCGCGCGGGGGTTGCTCGGCTCGCTGGGCATCGCGCGGGTGACCTCGCGTGTGGAGAACCTCAGCGTGGGCCAGCAGCAGCGCGTCGCCGTGGCTCGAGCGGTGGCGTGTCGCCCGGCGCTGGTTCTGGCCGACGAGCCGACGGCGAGCCTTGATCCGGAGAACGCGCGTGCGGCGATAGAACTGATCCAGCAGACCTGTCGCGAGAACGGTGCGGCCCTGTTGTGCACGAGCCACGATCCGTCGATGCGGGAACGATTCGCGCGGGTGCAGGCTCTCGCCGCTCCCGGATCCGGGGTGTTGGCGGGGGCGGGCGAGGGAGGTGCGGCATGAATGACTGGACGATCATCCGCCGCAGTCTTTCGTCGCGGGTGCTGAGCACCTGGTTGACAAGCCTTTCGGTCGGCGTCGCGGTCGCGCTGATGCTTGTGCTTTTGATGATGCGAGACAGCGGGCGCAGGGCCTTTGAGCGCGGCAGCGGCAACATGCACCTGCTCATCAGCGCCGAGAGTGATCCGCTCAGCAGCGTGCTCAATTCGATCTTCTACGCCGGCGCGCCGCGCCGGGCTGTGGCCTGGACCAAGTTCGAGCAGCTCCCGCGACTGGCGCCGTTTGAGTTTCTGATCCCGATCCAGACCGGCGACAGCTTCCAGGGCCTGCCGGTGCTGGGGAGCACACCCGAGTTCTTCAGCAAGTTCAAGCCCGACCCCGAGCAGGGATGGCGGCTGCGCGAGGGACGCTTCTTCGAACGCGAGTTCGAGTTGGTTGTCGGCGCCAGAGCCGCCGCCGCGACGGGGCTGGCCATCGGCGACCGCGTCCCTCTCACGCACGGGATGCCCCGTCGGCGCGGCGAGGAGAACCTGCCCGCGCCGCACGTCCACGACGAGTTCAAGTTCGAAGTTGTCGGGATCCTCGAACCGACCGGCAGCGCGCATGATCGCGCGATCTTCACCGACATTAACGGCTCATGGATCATCCACGCCCGCGACCTGCGCGAAGCGGCGGAGATTGAGGCCGCGAAGAAGCGGGGCGAAGTCCACGTTCACGATCACGAGGCCGAGGACGCCATCACGCCCGCGGATCTGCGCCCCGACGAGAAGCCGGTGACGGCGATCTACGCACGGGTCGCCTCGCGGCCGGGGAGCGACGCGTCGGCCGCGATCCCCGCGACGTTCAGCCGTCTGCGTGCCGATCCGAGCATTCAGGTGGCGCAGCCCGCCCAAGAGATCAGCCGCCTGTTCGCGATCGTCGGGAACGTGGACCAGATCCTGCTGGCGCTCGCCGTTGTCGTCTTTCTCAGTTCGGGCGTCTCGATTCTGCTCTCGATGTACAACTCCATGGATCAGCGGCGGCGCCAGGTCGCGGTGCTGCGCGTGCTGGGTGCAACGCGCGGACGGATCTTCCGCCTGGTGCTCGGCGAGTCGCTCATCCTTGGGCTCATCGGCGCGGTCTTCGGGCTGCTTATGGCTCTGGTGGGGACGCACGTGGTGGCGCTCGAGATGCGAGCGCGGCTGGGGCTGGTGCTGGAGCCGGCCCTGACCCCGACGCTGGGCGCTCTCGTGCTCGGCGGGGCGATCGTCTTGGCTGGTGTTGCGGGGCTGATTCCCGCTGTCGCGGCGTATCGCACCAGCGTCGCTCGCAACCTGCGGCCGTTGGGATAACGGACCGCCTCGAGAGACCTCACCCGCGGCCCGTTTGTTCGTACCATTCATTGCCGAAAAGGCACCGGGAGCAGCACGATGAAGACCCACGAGATGCAGTCACGCGGCCCGGAGAATGGCTCGGCACGTCCGCAGCGGCGGGCCGCCGCGCGAATGGCCGCGGTGACGGCGTTACTGCTGGCGACGGCCGCAGGCGGGGTGGTCCCCGCCGAGTCGCGGGATGGGGTTGAGGACCCGGTCGGTCGCGCGATCGATCAGGCCATCGTCGCCGCCAGCCCCGACGCAGGGGCGAGCGCACAGGCCGGCACAGGGTCCACGTCGGCGTCGGGCTCGAACGCCGGTTCGCAGACGCCCGCCGCGACCGAGGCTTCCCCGCCCGCGCCGCCATCGGATGACAAGCAGATCGCGGCGATCCAGGCGAAGTTCCCCGCCTTGAAGCTGAGCCGCAAGGACCCCAAGACGATCATGGTCGAGGACCGCTTCGCGGTGCAGGGGGAAGGCACCGAGCAGTCGCCCTACCTGGTTTCGTGGGAGCATTTGCTCAGCGCGTCGGAGGTGTACGACCCTCGTCGCGGGATGAAGAAGCTGCCCGATCGGGTGATGTTTCTCGATGGCGCGATCGTGCGTCTGAGCGGCTACATCGCGTTCCCGCTCTACGTGCCCGAGCCCAAGGAACTGCTCAGCATGCTCAACCAGTGGGACGGCTGCTGCATCGGCGTGCCGCCGACGCCCTACGACGCGGTCGAGGTGCGACTCAAGGCGGCTGTGCCCGCGGAGCAGCGCAGCGCGACCTTCGGCGACGTGACCGGGCGCTTCAGCGTGAAGCCGTTCCTCACCGGCGACTGGCTGGTGGGGCTGTACGTGATGGAAGACGGGACGCTCTCGATGCCCAAGGCCGTCGGAGCGCCCTGATCCGGCGGCAGGCGGCGCTCGGGCATGTACAATGCTCGCATGCCTCTCACTCGTGAACAGATCACCCAGCGTGCGGCGAAGGAACTCCGCGACGGATTCATCGTCAACCTCGGCATCGGCATGCCCACGCTGGTCGCCAACTACGTCCCGGCGGGTATGGACATCTGGCTGCAATCCGAGAACGGCCTGCTCGGCATGGGCCCCTTCCCGACCGAGGCCGAGGTCGATGCCGATCTCATCAACGCCGGCAAGCAGACCGTGACCGCACGCGCGGGCGCGAGCTTCTTCTCAAGCTCCGACTCCTTCGCCATGATCCGAGGCGGGCACGTTGATCTCACCATCCTCGGCGCGATGCAGGTGTCGCAGGAGGGCGATCTCGCCAACTGGATGGTCCCCGGCAAACTCGTCAAGGGCATGGGCGGCGCGATGGATCTTGTCGCCGGCGCCAAGAAAGTCATCGTCACCATGGAGCATGTCGCCAAGGGCGACGCGGCCAAGGTGGTGAAGCAGTGCTCGCTGCCGCTGACCGGCAAGCGCTGCGTCGACATGCTCATCACCGATCTGTGCGTGATGGAGATGGACGCGGCTAGGCGTCGCTTCGTGCTCACCGAACTTGCCCCGGGGGTGACGGTCGATGAGATCAAGAAGAAGACCGAGGCGGAGTACGTCGTGAGTCCCACCCTGAAGACCGTCGCGGTGTGACGCGGTGATCTTCTTCGACTCCCATCTTGATCTCGCGTACCTCGCCGTCAATGGGCGCGAGATGCAGCACGCCGATCCGCTGGCTGCGGGCGGGCCGGATCAGCCGGGTTGCGTGACGCTGCCGTCGCTGCGCGAGGGCAATGTGCGCTTTGCGCTGGGCACGATCTTCACCGAGGTCGGTGGCAAGGGGCCGGAGTCGTATCCGTCGGGTGATTCCATCGAGGCGATCGAGCGGGCCTTTGCGGTGGGGCGGGCGCAGCTCGAGGTCTATCGCACTTGGCGCGATCGCGGGCTGATCTCGATGGATCTGCGCGAGTCGCTGCGGGCGGCGCCGGGCACCGGTCGCGTGCGGGGCGGGATGGGTGTGGCGGAGGTTGTGCCCCCAACCGTGCGTGAGCGCGTCGAGAAGGCGACGGGGCCGCGGACGCCCGCGCTGCGCATCGGCGTGCTGATCGAGGGCGCGGACGTGATCAAGTCGGCGTCGCAACTCGAGTGGTGGGCCGCGCAGGGCGTCGTCGCGATCGGTTTGTGCTGGGCGAAGGACTCGCGCTATGCGACCGGAAACGCGACCGACCCGGCGACCAACCGCGTCGGACTCACGCCGGCGGGACGCGAGTTGCTGCAGGAGATGGGACGCCTCGGCGTGGTGCCCGACCTCTCGCACCTCTCGGACCGTGCGTGCGATGAATTGCTCGAGGCGACTGACAAGCCGGTGATCGCTTCGCACTCCAACTGTCGCGCGATCGTGGCGAGCGAGCCCCAGGTGGCTTCGCCCACCGCCCCAAACCTCCAGCGGCACCTCCGCGACGAGACGATCCGCGAGATTGCGCGGCGCGGTGGCGTGGTCGGGATCAACCTGCTCAGTCAGTTCATCCTGCCCGGGGGGCGGCGTGATCGGCGAGCGACCGTGGACGAGACGATCGCCCACATCGAACGCGTCTGCGAGCTCACCAACTCACGCCGGCATGTGGGGCTGGGCAGCGACGCCGACGGCGGGATCACGCGGGAGCGGCTGCCGCTGGGGATCGATCTGCCGCGTGACTACACCCGCTTGCTCGACGGTCTGGCCCGTCGCGGCTGGAGCGAGGACGATGTGCGCGGCTTCGCGTGCGAGAACTGGGCGAGCTTCTGGTCGCGCGAGGCGGGCGGAACGATCGGATGATCGTCCGCTTCAGTGATGCTCGTGCGTGCAGGCCATCGCGACGCCCGTGACGCGCAGGTCCGGCAGGTAGGGGAAGGGGTTGACGATCTCCGGGACGATGCGTCCGATACCGGCATCGGCAAGAGCCTCGATCTGCTCGAGCCTTGCGAGCTTGTTGAGGAAACGGGAGCGGAACTCCTCCTCGCCCGTGCGGAACTGTGGGTTGTTCTGCGTGAAGGAGTACTCGGTCGCGAGGATGTTCTGGAGGCGGCGGATGCGCGTCTCGGGCAGCGGGTGGGTCGAGAGCATTTCGGGCTGCTTGCCGCCGCCGGCTTCACGCGCGAGGATCTGCATCACCTGCAACTGGCCGATGGGGTTGTAGCCCACGCGGGTCATGTACCGCACGCCCAGCGCGTCGGCCTCATTCTCCTGCTCGCGGTCGTAGCTCATGAGGAACAGTCCGACGCCTTCGCCCAGGACCTGCGAGACAACATCGCCGCCGACGGCCACGCCGATCAGGCCGACGCCGAGTGACGCGCCGGTCTGCCGTGCGACACGGTCGTTGATGTGACGAGCGGTCACGTGTCCGATCTCATGACCGAGCACGCCCGCGAGTTGTGCTTCGTTGGTCATCTTGGACGCAAGCCCGCGCGAGACGAAGACCTTGCCGCCGGGGAGCGCGAAGGCGTTGATCACCGGGCTGTCGAGCAGGGTGAACTCCCAGGGCAGCGACGGGTTGTCGCCCTCGGTCTGGGCCGCCAGCTTGCGACCGATCTCTTCGACGTACGCCCGGAGTTCGGCGCTCTGCACCTCGCCGCCGAATTCCTTGAGCATCTCGGGCTTGGCCTGCACGCCCATGGCGATCTCCTGATCGCGGGAGAGCATGTTGAACTGGCTTCGTCCGGTGGTCGGGTTGGTCGAGCATCCGGCCAGAATCGCGGCACCCAAGAGGGTCATCACCATCGCCAGCAATCGACGCATGATCGGTCTCCGTATCCGGACCACCCGCGGCCGCACATCGCGGCCCGGCGGCCTTGGACAGTGTATCTCGGGCCTGGTTCCTACCATCCGCCCACGCAGAACGAGCGAATCTTCCCCATATGCAGGCCCCTTCTTCCAGTTCGACCAGAGCCCCGCACCCAGCCGCACCCGCGTCCCGCGACGGGGGGCTGGGGAGCGCCGCTGACGGCTGGAGCGAGCAGGATCTGCGCGACAATCCGCACGCCCACGCCGAAAAGGCGAGCAAGGTGCGTGGCATGTTCTCGGCGATCGCGTCGAGCTATGACCTCAACAACCGCGTGCACTCGCTGGGTCGCGATCAGGCGTGGCGACGCTTTGCCGTCCGGGCCGCGGAGGTCCGGCCCGGTGACGAGGTTCTCGACGTCGCCTGCGGCACGGGCGACTTGACCGAGGCCTTCGCACGCACGCAGGCCTCTCGGGTGGTGGGGCTCGACTTCACGGCGGCCATGCTCGACATCGCGCGGCGCAAGCAGCCGCGCCGCCTCGAGCCTCAGGACGCCGCCAAGGTCTCCTACCTCGAGGGCGACGCGATGGCGTTGCCTTTCGCCGATGCGAGTTTCGACGTGCTGTCGATCGCCTTTGGCATCCGCAACGTCTCGGAACCTTCGCGGGCGCTCGCAGAATTCTGGCGCGTGCTGCGGCCGGGCGGACGTCTCATCGTGCTGGAGTTTGATCGTCCCGGCTGGTTCCCGATGAAGCAGTTCAACGACTTCTACTGCGGGTGGATCATGCCTCGGACGGCGACGCTCATCAGCGGCGATCGCTCGGGCGCCTATCGCTACCTGCCCAAGAGCGTCGGGACGTTCCTCTCGCGCAGCGCCATGCGTGAGTCGATCGAGCGGGCGGGCTTTGGCGACGTGCGTGTCCGCGCGCTGACGCTGGGTATCTGCGTCTGCTACCGCGCGGTGCGTGGATCGCGCTGATCCGGCGGCAAAGAGAGACGGGTCGGGATGCGAGATTTCGGCGCTCGAGCGAGCCCGAAAGTGTCGTGACGTGGTCTCCGCGGGGCGGCAGGATCTGCGCGGATCTTGATTATCGGACTATCCTGGGGGCCAGCGGTGCTTCTGATTGGTCCAGAGCGATGTAATTATAGGACGTATTGGCGGGCGGACATGTTCTGCGCCGTGGGGGTGCAAACTTCACGCGTGTGAGGGGTGTGGCTCGATGACCAAACGCCGAGCGATGTGATCGCTCTCCCGCTGGGGACTCGCGGGTCTTGCTTGTTCACTGACGTCGATGGGCCGGGACTGGCGATCGACGGACGGCACGGATGCCGCGACACGCGTGCACTCCAGTCGGAGGCCCAGCCCCATGGCTCAGGAGATTCTGGTCGAGCGTTTGTTCGAGACGTTGATCAACGGCGATCGCCCCGCGGCGCGTCGCGTGGTGGAAGAAGCGATGGCCGAGGGCGTCGGCCCGGCTCGTGTTCTCACCAACCTGTTCTGGCCCACCCACGAACTGATCGAGCGGCTGCACCGCGCCGACCAGCTCAGCCGCATTTCCTACCACTTCTCGACGCGTCTGCTCCGCGTGCTGATCGATCAGACCGCGGCTCGCCTGAATCGCCAGACGTCCAACGGAAAGACCGCGTTCGTCTGCTGCGGGACGCAGGAAGGCGAAGAGCTGGGCGCTCAGATCGCCGTGGACCTGCTCGAGGCCTCCGGCTTCAGCGTGACCTTCGCGGGCGGCGGGGTGGCCGCCGATGAGGTGCTCGCGCACGTGCAGACCAACCAGCCGACCTACCTCGTGATGTTCTGCTCGGCGGCGTCGGATCTGCCCGGCGTGCGGTCGCTGGTGGATCAGCTCCGCGAGATCAACGCCTGCCAGAAGACGCAGATCGCCGTCGGCGGCGGAGTCTTCAATCGCGCCGAGGGGCTTGCCGATGAGATCGGCGCCCGCCTGCACGCGGCCTCGCCGCTGGAGCTCGTCGGCCTGCTTCTCAATCCCGAGCGATTCCTCGCCGAGCGCGAGGAACGCGAACAGCTCGCCAGCCAGCGCGCCCTGCAGGCTCGGGCCGAGGCTCGGGCGGCGATGAAAAAGCGCCGGGCGGCCTGAGCATCGTCCATCGCGGGTTTCCTCTCCCGCGACATCTCGATCACCGACGCACCCACCCGACTTCGGGTGGGTGTGTTCTTTTGCGGACGGCCGCGGGAGGACCTGTTGATTCGCCCGCGGTCACTTCAGCGCGTGCAGCCCGCGCTCGTGCCGCTTGCGGTTCCACGCTTCGAGCGCGGGCGGATGATCCTTGACCAGCTTGATCAACTGGCTCGCGCTGCACGAGAGGCGCAGGGCGGCTTTGCGCGGGTCGAGACCGGAGACCTCAATGACGTCGAGAGCCTCTGCCAGCAGCGACGGGAAGTCTCGGTGCTGCGGGTTGCAGACGATGCGGCCGGCTTGGCAGCGCGAGCGCCAGAGGTCGCTGGTCACATCGCCGAAGGCGTCTCGGGCGACGGGCACGGTCCGAACTTCGACGGCAAGGACGAGGCGCAGCCTTCTCACGGCGACGTGACGGTTCTCCTCGGCGCTGCGCCGTTCGCCCGCGTGAGCGGACAGGCCGGTGGGCCGGTGTATGCAGGTGATCTTCGTCTCGACCTTGTTTCGGTGCTGGCCGCCGGGGCCGCCGTCGCGTCCGCGTCGGATCTCGACGCTCTTGAGCAGTTCGTCCTCGGGCAGGGCGGCGGGGTGCATCAGCACAGGGTGGTGGGGGTGGGCTGGAGCGACAGATCGGCGAACTGCCCCGCAGCCGCGAAGCGATGGCCAAGCCCTCCGATCATCGCGGCGTTATCCACGCACCAGCGCAGGGGCGGGAGGGCGAGGCGCAGCGATCGGTCGGACGCGAGGCGCTGAAGCTCCGCGCGCAGACGTGAATTCGCCGTCACGCCGCCGCCCGCGAGGAGCGATCGCACCGTGATTCCGCGTGCCGCCGTCTGCTCGAGCGCACGCTCGAGCTTCAGGGTGATAGCCCGGCAGGCGGCCCGCTGGAAGGTGGCGGCCAGATCCCGGCGCCGCTCGTCGTCCATGGGCGGCGGGGGGATGTAGCGAGAGTCGGGGCGCTTGTGGGCCGGGTGGGCCGGCGCTCCGCGGACTTCGTACAGCACCGCGGTTTTGAGGCCCGAGAACGAGAAGTCCAGAGACGTCGGCGACAGGCGGCTCAACGGCAGGTCGGCGATGCGGTCCGACGCGCCCGGCGACTGCGCGAGCCGATCGAGATTGGGTCCGCCGGGGTACGGAAGGCCGAGGATGGTGGCCACCTTGTCGTAGGCCTCGCCCAGGGCGTCGTCGATCGTCGCGCCGAGCCGCTCGAGCCTCAGCCAGTCGCGCAGCAGATAGAGCGATGTGTGGCCGCCGGACACAACCAGGCCAAGCGCGGGGAAGAGAATCTCGTCGGTCGGCGCGGGATCGTGGGGGTGGTGGCGGTGGTGGGGTTCGTGCAGGATGCCCGCGTAGAGATGGGCGTGGACATGATCAACCGCGACCAGCGGGCGACGCGTCGCCCACGCCAAGGCCTTCGCGCCGTTGACACCGATCAAGAGTGAGCCGACCAGACCCGGGCGCGAGCCGACGGCGAACGCATCGATCTCCGCCAGCGTCACACCCGCCTGCTCGAGCGCACCGGCGATCACCGGCTCCAGCCGCTCCATGTGTGCGCGGCTGGCGAGTTCGGGTACTACGCCGGCGTATTGCTCGTGGATCTCGTGCTGACTGGCGATGACGCTCGAGAGCACGCACACGCCGTCACGCACGACGCTCGCCGCCGTTTCGTCGCAGGAGGTTTCGATCCCCAGGAGGAGCATCGAGCTTGGCGGCGATCAGCGGCTCGCGGGAGCGCTAGAGGGGGTGGTGGAAGGAGTGGGGGAGTTGGTGGCCTGCTCGGGCGAGGCGGGCGCGGTGGAGGCGACGGGCTTGGTCTCCTCCCCCAGTTTGCGCACGTCGGCGTCGATGAGCCATCGCTCGAGGTTGGTGCCGGTGATCTCGAGCGTGGCGATCACTTTGCCGTCCTTGTCGGTGATCTGCACGCGGCCGCCGGTGAGGTCGAGCGTGTCGGGCCATAGGTCGAGCGGGTTGGTCTTGGCGAGTTCCCCGCTGGCGGTTGAGAGCGCCTCGATGCGCCGGTCCACGCGGATCATCTCGCGCTCGAGCTGCTGCTGGAGGCGGCGGGCGCGCGTGAGTTCATCGCTGGCGATCTTCTCGCCGGCCAGTACCTCGCGGCCCGTCGGCTTCCATTCGCCCGCGTCGATCCGGCCCTGCAGCGCGTTGACGGCGGCGGAGAGTTGCGGGTCCTTGAGATACGAGAGGATCCACGCCGGGTCGGCCCAGTTCTCCTCCTTGGGCTGCTTGGAGGCATCGCCGCCCAGGACCTCCAGATCGCGCCGGACGCGGTACATCTCGACGAGCTCTCGCGTCTCCATCGGGACGAAGTAGCCGTTGGACGGATCAACGCCCCACGTGGCGCTTGTGTCCTTGCGTGTGATGCTGCGGCCGCTGGGCAGGTAATAGCCCTGCTCGGTGATCTTGAGTTCCGCGCCGTCGGAGTTGGGGAGCTTGCGCACGCTCTGGACGCTTCCCTTGCCGAAGGTGCGGGTGCCGACGATGATCGCCCGGTCGTTTTCGACGAGGGCTCCGGCGAGCACTTCGCTCGCGCTCGCGGACGAGCCGTTGACAAGCACGACGAGCGGGAAGTCCGGCAGCGTGCCTTCCTTGGTGGCCTTGGCGATGCGTTCGGGGAAGTTGCGGCCGCGGGTCGAGACGATCACGCCCTCGCGCAGGAACAGATCGGCGAGCGCGACGGCCTCTTCGAGCACGCCGCCGCCGTTGTCGCGCAGGTCGAGGATGAGGCCCTGCATGCGGGTGTCGGGGTTGGTGCTGGTGGCACCGGCGCGTTCGAGGGCTCGGAAGACCTCCTGAGCACAGCCGGGGGTGAACTGGGTGAGGCGGACGTAGCCGATCCTCCGGGACTGATCGATGAGGAAGTCCCAGTTCTGCTCGTCGCCGGCGATGCGGTGGACGCCCCGGACCGCGCGGGTCTTGATGGGCGCGCGGGTGAGGGTCATCGGGATCTTCTCGCCCTTGCGTTCGATGAGGATCGAGACCTGCGTGCCGGCGGTGCCCAGGAGCTTGTTGATGCACTCCTCCACGCTCAGGCCCTGCGTGGTCTTGCCCTCGATCTCGAGGACGCGATCGTCGGGAAGGATGCCGGCCTTGAACGCGGGTGAATCTTCCAGCGGGCTGACGATGGTGAGCCAGCCGTCGCGCATGTTGACCGACGCGCCGATGCCGACATATTCGCCGGTGAGATCCTTGTTGAAGTCACGCACCCTCTCGCCGGGCACATAGACCGTGTACGGATCGCCCAGGGCCTCGACCATCCCGTTGATGGCGCCCTCCTGAAGCTTCTTGAGTTGCTCCTCGGAGAGCTTCTCGACGTAGAGGCCGCTGATCGCGCTCTTCACGTCGACGATGGGGTCAAAGAACTGCAGGTCCATCGGCTTGCGCGAGAGCGCGATGGTCGAACCCGCCACCGCGATCGCGAGCGTGCCCACCAGCGCGACGCGCAGGGTGCCGCCGCGACGGGAGGCGAGCAGACCGGAGGGACGGACGGAACTCTCGCGGCGGAAACGGACCATGCAAGGCTCCAGCAAACGGGAGACTCGTCGGACAGCGGCGCGCCACCGCGCCGACCTTGCCCAACCGTAGGGATGCGCGCGTCGGACCCTTCCGCCGCACCGCGTTCCTACACTTGTTCGGAAACGAGGGCGTGATGGTTTTCAAGTAGTGTCTCATCGCGGTCAATCAGGTCCGCCGGCCCCGCCCTGTGGGTGAGGGTGCACGTGGAAGTGCTCCGCGGGAACCGGCTGGCCCGACGCTCCAACTCGGTCCGCTCTCCCGTCCTGTCGGCCGAGTCCGAGCGGCCTTCCTCGGCCTCTGCGGGCGGTGACGAGCCCCCGCGTGCGGACGCGGCAACGATTCCACGCCCGATCGCACGCATGCACCCGACCTCCCCGGGGCTTTGTCCGGATCTCGGGCATTTCTCCGAAACTCAGACCGGATCCGGTGCGCCCACCTTGGGCGGGACGGACCGGTCACGAAAGAACTCTCTTTTATGTCACAGCGCAAGGAACGAAGCGGGATCGAGGTGCAGTCGGAGCGAGCGGTGCTGGCCGCGGTGCGACTGCCCGAATCCAACTTCGACGCGTCCGACCCCTTCGGCGAACTGCGATCACTGGCCGAGCAAGGCGGGGCGATCGTGGTGGGGGAGTTGACGCAGAATCTGGCCAAGCCGGTGGCGGGAACGTACATGGGTTCGGGCAAGCTGGCCGAGCTCAAGGCGCTGTGCGAGGAAGTGCGCGCGTCGACGGTGATCTTCGATCACGACCTTTCTCCGAAGCAGATCGCGAAGATCGAAGAGGCGGTCGGGCGCAAGGTGATCGATCGGTCGGAGTTGATCCTCGATATCTTCGCGAGCCGTGCGACCAGCACCGAGGCTCAGCTTCAGGTCGAACTGGCGCAGCTCGAGTACACCTTCCCGCGTCTGCGCGCGATGTGGAGCCACTTGGAGCGCATCGTGGGCGTGGGCGGGATCGGCGGCATCGGAACGCGAGGCCCGGGCGAGCAGCAGCTCGAGATCGACCGGCGCCTGGTGCAGCGCCGTCGCGACGACCTCTCACGCGAGATCCGCGAGATCCAGGCGCGCAAACGCCGCGAGGTGAGGGCCCGCAAGGCCGAGCACTTCACCGTCGGCATCGTCGGCTACACCAACGCGGGCAAGAGCACGCTCTTCAACACGCTGACTGCCGGCGGGGCCTACGCCGATGACCGACTCTTTGCGACGCTCATGACCCGCACCCGCGACTGGAACCTCGGCGGCGGACTCACGGTCATGCTCTCGGACACCGTCGGCTTCGTCCGTGACCTGCCCACCAACCTCATCGCCGCCTTCCGCGCCACGCTCGAAGAGGCCACGCACGCCGACGTGCTGCTCATCGTGCTTGACGTTTCCGATCCCGCGGCTCAACTCCAGTACGACACGGTCTGCAAGACGCTCGATGAACTGCTCGCCGAGGTGGCGCGGGCACGCGAGGAACAGGAGAGCGGCTGGACGCCGCCCCGCAGGCTGGTCCTGCTCAACAAGTCGGACCGCCTCGCCGACAACCGTGAACTGCTGATCTGGCAGCAACGCGTGCCCGGGGCGATCCCGATCTGCGCCCTGCGGCCCCCTCCGGGCACCGATCTGCTCGATCAGCCCGGTCACCGCGAGCTGCACGACCGCATCGCCGAGCAGGCTCGGGGCACGATCGAGGATCTGGTGCTCACCGTCCCGCTGCGCGAGAGCCGCATCATCACCATCATCGAAAATCAGTCCCGCGTCGCGTCCCGCGAGTACGAGGGCGACTCGGTGCGGCTGCGCACGATGATCGGTCGCCGTCAGGTCGAGCAGTTGCTCGTCGGCGGGCGTCGCTTTGAGGTCCGTTATGCCGACGGCGGGACCTGGACCCCCAAGTCGCCCCGCCTGCTCGACGCCCCGCCGCTGTGGGTCAGCCGGGCGGCCCCCCCCGTTCCCGAGGCACCGATGCCGCCCAACCCCTCCCCGAAGGGGGGCGGATCTGCTCGGACAGCGGGAAAGCGCTGACGGACGGCGAGGACGGTCCGGAAAGGCGGCGGAGATGGTGGAAAAGAGCGGGCGGGATGCCGATACTTGGGGTCCCGTCTCACCCGCCTGCGCGGGGCCTGAGACGCGTGCCACCTTAGCTCAGCGGTAGAGCGATGCTTTCGTAAAGCATAGGTCCAGGGTTCAAATCCCTGAGGTGGCTCTTTGCCCGCCGCGACTTCCTCGGTCGCAACCGCACAGTTCTCCGGAACCGGACCGAGGCCCCGGGCGTCACATATCAGCAGACGGGCTTTGGTGCGTGGAGCTGGGCGTTTGGGCCGCATCGCCGGCGGTCGGCATCGCGTATCCCTTCTGGGCGGGACTTTCGGTTCGGGCGGCGGTGCTTTACACTGTGGGTGACGGGGGAGCGGGTGAGGGACGCGGGCGATGCCGCAGGACCGTGCGGAAGGCCCCTGCGGCGGGACGGTGGGGCGTGCTGCGGCTTGTGAATCGCGCGAGGCGCAAACGGCTTTGGAGAATCCGATGACAGGTGCAACGACCCGGGCGACCATGCTGACGCTCCTGCTCTTGGCCGCGGGTGCCGCGCCGACATGGGCCCAGAACCCCGACGTTCGGCCGCAGACCGCCGAGTCGCGTTCGCTGCAGCGTGACGCCCTTGCACAGATCCTTCGTCCGATGAGCGTGGACTACGAGCAGGTTCCGCTCGAAGCCGTCGTCCGCAACATCGCCGACGTGACCGGCGCGCCGTTGCAGCCGCTGTGGCTCGACGATCGCAACGACGTCGGGCTCGACAAGGAAGCGCTCGTGACGCTCAAGGCCGAGTCTCGGCCCGCGCTTGAGATTCTCGAACAGGCCCTTCTCACGGTGGAGGCCGACGCGACCAGCGGCGGCAACACCTGGCAGCTCACCGAGGCCGGACAGATCGAGTTCGGCCCGCGCGAGCGACTCAACCGCACCCGGCGGCTCGAGATGTACGACGTCGCCGACCTCCTGCTTGAGGTGCGCGATTACAGCGACGTCCCGCAGTTTGACCTCAACAGCGCGCTGCAGGCCGGCAGCGGCTCAGGCGGCGGGGGCGGCTCGACCAGCCCGATTCAGAGCACCCAGACCCAGAACACCCAGGACCGCCCAGAGCAGGAGCGGGCCGACGAACTGCTGCGCCTGCTCACCGAGCTCGTCGAGCCCGATCAGTGGACCGCCAACGGCGGCAGCGCGGCCAGCGCCCGCTTCTGGCGACGCCACTTCCTCGTCACCGCGCCCGATTACGTCCATCGCCAGCTCGCGGGCTACGCCTTCTGGCCCGCCGAGCGCACGGACATCACCACCGACGCGAGCGGGAAGCGCATCGTCCGGTTCCGACCCGACCCGTCGTCGCAGCCGCCGGTCGTGCAGCGATCGCGGATTGATCCGGCGACGACCGACTCGACCGCTGCGCCCTCCGACGCACGCCCGAAGTAAGTCCCGGACCAAGCCGCTCTGTCCCAGCCCAACGGCCTGCCGCGCCTCGGCGCTTTACAGCTCCGGCGCGAAGCCTCGGCGGAGAGTGTTTTCGGCGATGGCGCGGGGTTCGACGAACTGGAGCAGGTAGTCGCTGCCGCCGGCCTTGCTGCCGACGCCAGACATGCCGAAGCCACCGAAGGGGTGGCGGCCGACGAGTGCGCCGGTGCAGCCACGGTTGAGATACAAGTTGCCCACGCGGAACTCGCGCTTGGCGCGTTCGAGGTGCGAAGGCTTGCGGCTAAAGACGCCGCCGGTGAGCTTGTAGGGGCTGGCGTTGGCGATGCGCAAGGCGTCGGCGAAGTCCTTGGCGTGGAGTACTGCGACCACCGGCCCGAAGATCTCATCGCGGGCGATCGCCGCGGTCTCGGGCACGTGGCTGAAGATGTGCGGCCCGACGAAGGCGCGGCCGGTGCGTTCTTCGAGGCCCGCGGGCACGGGGAGCGAGAGCTCGAGGCGCGATTCCTTCTTGCCGAGCTCGATGTAGCGTTCGATCTTGGCCTTGCTCTCGGCGTCGATCACCGGGCCGATGTCCGTGCCGGGGAGCGTGGGGTCGCCGATCGTGAGGGCGCGGCTTGCCTCGACGAGGCGGCGGGTGAAGTGTGTGATCGCGGGGCCGTCGGGGCCTTCGGGATCGACGACGATGACGCGCGAGCAGGCGGAGCACTTCTGGCCCTGGAAGCCGAAGGCGCTGTGGCGGACGCCGATGACGGCCTCGTCGAGATCGGCGCTGGTGTCGATGATGATGGCGTTCTTGCCGCCCATCTCGCAGACGACCTTCTTGACGAAGGGCTGCTCGTCGGGGGTGGTGCCCGCGGCCTTCAAGATGTCCAAGCCGACGGCCTTGCTGCCGGTGAAGGCGATGAGGGCGACGCGCGGGTCGCGGACGATCGCGGCGCCGGTGGACTCGCCCGGTGCGGGGCAGAAGTGCAGGACGTTCTGAGCCAGCGTGCGATCGACGCCGGATTCCTTCATCGCGTCCTGCAGGATGTCGAAGAGGATCGCCGCGATGCCGGGCGTCTGCTCGGCGGGCTTCATGATGACCGGGTTGCCGGTGACAAGAGCGGCGGTGGTCATGCCGGTCAGGATCGCCAGCGGGAAGTTCCACGGGCTGATGACGGCGGCGACGCCTCGGGGTTGGTAGAGGGTCTCGTCGAGCTCGCCGATGAACTTGCCGAGGCGTGTGCGCTCGAAGAGCGGCACAGCGAGGCGCGCGTAATAGTCGCAGAAGTCGATGGCTTCGCAGACATCGGCATCGGCCTCGCGCCAGGTCTTGCCCGATTCCTTGATCATGACGCCCGCCAAGCCGTCACGCTGCTTGCGCATCAGGGCGGCGGTGCGAACGAGAACCTCGGCACGCTTGCGCGGGTCGGTGTCGCGCCAGGCGGCGAACGCGGCGTCGGCCTTGGCGATCATCTCCTTGGCCTGATCAACGGTGCGGTCGTTGGCGATTTTGGGGACGGTAGCGCGGGCGATCGCCGCGGCGAAGGCGTCGCGCTGGGCCTTGACCGAGAAGTCACGCACGGCTTCGGTGAAGAACGGGCGACCATCGCCCACGCCGGGGACGCCGGGCGTGAGGCGGTGACGCTCGGGCGCGATCGCGAGCAGGTCGGAGGGTTGCTTGCTGCTCTCGGTGCCGGCGGCGGGGGCCGGCGCGCGCAGCAACTGCCCCGCGTCGGCGTTGTCGAGGAAGCCGGCCTTGAGCCAGCTCTCGTTGCTGGTGTTTTCGAGCAGACGCCGGACGAGGTAGGCCATTCCGGGGATCATCTCGCCGACGGGGACGTACTCGCGCATGCGCAGGCCCAGCTCGGCGGCGGCGTACTTGAGCTGGTCTGCCATGCCGTGGAGCATCTGGAGTTCGAGAGCCTCCCGCGGCAGGTTGCGGGCTTCCATGCCGGCGAGGGCGGCGGCGATCGACCGCACGTTGTGCGAGCCGAGCGCGAGCTTGATGCCGCCCTGCTTGGCCTCGTCGGCGGTGCGCGGGCAGGCGTCGAGGTAGATGTCGGTCATCTTCTCGAAGCAGGCGTCGGTCTGCCACTTCTGGGCCCAGACCGGGCAGGGCCAGCCGTGGAGCTCGCTCTTGATCGTCTCGGCGTCCCAGTACGCGCCCTTGACGAGACGGACGGTGACGAGGCGGCGGGCGCGCTTGGCCCAGTCGGCCATGCGGCGGGCGTCGTCGGGGCCGGACTTGAGGTAGGCCTGCATCGCGAGCCCGGCGTGGAAGTCGAGCTTCTCGCAGCAGCGCTGGAAGAGCTCGATGGTGAAGTCCTTGAGCGCGTGGTGCTCCATGTCGAAGTTCACGAAGACGCCGCGGTCGCGGGCGGTTTCGAGCATGGGCAGCAGACGCTTCATGAGGTCGCCGATCGCCCCCTCGGTGTCGATCGGGTCGGTGCGGGCGGAGAGCGCCGAGATCTTGACCGAGACGTTGACCCGCGGCACACTGCCCAAGTGGTCCGACTCGAGCCGCGGGTTGCCGGGCCAGCCCGCAACTTGGGCGGGCAGGTTCTGGATCAGATCGAGGTACTTCTTCGCGTACTCGTCGGCCTCGCTGTCGGAGACGCAGGTCTCGCCCAAGAGATCGACGGAGAACGCGATGCCGTCGTCCCAGAGTCGCTTGAGCCCGGGCAACGCGCTGGCGGCGTCGGTGCCGGCGATGAACTTGCCGGCCATGCCCTCGATCTGCTTGCCGATGGTGGCGCTGGCGGCGCCCTTGAGCAGGCCGCCGGCCTTGAGCGCGGCGTTGATGACCGGCGGCACAGTGACGCCGGGCTGTGAGAGGTAATCCTGCAGGTGATCGAAGATCGCGTCCCCGCTCCGCAGCATGGGGAACGTGTCCACAAAGCGGAACATCTGGACCTTGAACTCGGGGTCCTTCATGGACCATTCCATGAGGGCGTCGGAATAGAACTTGGCGGAGAGCACGCCGGTCTTGTGCCCGCGGGCGCGGCGGAGGAAGTCGGCGCCCAGGTCGAAGATCCGCGCTTCGCGCCCCGAACCGTCCGGCGACGAGCGCGGAGCGGACGACGCGACGACCTGCTCAGACACCTTGGATGCGGGCTTGCGGGAGAACCATCCCATGGGTGACTCCGGGGAGCGAGGGGACGAGACCGGAAGACAACGAGAGGGCGAGACGAAGGGGCTCGACGAGCGGGGGAGCGTTTGCGGGGGCGGTGGGGATTCGGGGCGGACGAGGAAGAGAGTCAGAGTCTAAGAGTTCACGTCTTTCGGATGCCGGGCGTGGATCGGGCCTGAGCGGGTACACGCTCCGTCTGTGGAGCTCGGCGCCTCTCGGTCGTTTCTCGTCACAGGCCCGGGTTTGCGCGCTTCTTTTCGCACCACGCGTGCCACGCCCGTCGATAGTCGGCCTCGAGGCGGCGGGTGAAGCCTGCGTGGTCGCACAGGACGCTCTTCTCCACCATCGAGCGAAGGTTGGTGCGGAGCGACAGGCGTCGCGTGCGGTCCTTCGCCAAGGCGTTGACGGTCGCGACATAGGACTCTTCGTCGGCGGCGATCAGGTCGGGCAGCCCCACATTCGTCAGCAGGCTGACGCCCACCCGCGAGACGTGAGAGTTGCCCGCGATCGTCACCACCGGCACGCCCATGTACATCGCTTCGACGGTGGTGGTGGTGCCGTTGTAGGGCCAGGGGTCGAGCGCGATGTCGAGCTCGGCGTAGGTGGCCATGTGCGCGTCCTTGCCCTTGGTCTCGCCGCGGAGGTCGACCCGCTCGCGGGGAATGTCGAAGGACGCCAGATCGGCGTAGGTGCGTTCCTGCGTCTCGGGCGTGGCGAGCGCCTGCGCCTTGAGCAGAAGCCGCGAGCCGGGGTTGTCGTGCAGGATGCGTGCCCAGACGCTCAGGACATGGCGGCTGACTTTGGTGAGCGTGTTGAATGAGCCGAAGGTGAGGTGCCCCTTCTCCGGCTCGGGCGCGGGGGCGACGGGCGGCGCGTGGTGGGGGGGCGTGTAGCAGAGGAAGCACCCGTCCATGCGGACAAGCGTTTCGGAGGCCAGATGCTCGGACCCCGCCGGGTCGGTGTGCCAGTCCACGACGCGGTAGTCGATCGTGGCCAGCCCCGTGGTGTTGGGGTAGCCCATGTAGTTGTACTGCACCGGCGCGGGCTTGGCCGCGAAGGGGATGATGCGCCCCATGCCCGTGTGTCCGGTCAGATCGACGAAGATGTCGATCCCGTCTTCGCGCACGCGCTCGGCCATCTTCCGGTCGTCCATCGGGGCCACGTCGACCCAGCTGTCGACGGCGCGTCGCAGGCGAGCCGTGAGCTCGTCCTCTGAGATCGTGTTGTGATAGCAGGTGACGTGGAAGCGGCTCTTGTCGTGGTGGGTGAGGATGGGCTCGATGAAGTGCCCCGCGGAGCGGTTGCGGAAGTCCTGGCTCACGTAGCCGACGCGCAGGAGGCGATCGGGGTCGGGGACGTTGTCGTGCGGGCGCGGGTCGGGGCGGACGATGTTGGCGATCAGCCGCCCCATGTGGAGATGGTGCTGAAAGACGACGCTCGGATCGACGCCGTGCTTGCGGGTGAGGGGCAGCAGCACCGCCTGAGCCAGCACCGGATCGTTGGGCGACTTGGCGATGGCGCGTCCGAGCACCGAGAGCATCTCGTCGAGATCGCCCATGATGTCCAGAAAACTGGCGTAGAGCGTCAGAGTGCGTAGGTCCGAGGGCGAGGACTCGTACAGCGCCCGCGCCCGGGCCAGCGCCTCGGAGTGACGTCCCAGCCGGAAGAGCGCGACGCACTGGCTGCGCTTGTGATCGACCTCGGTGGGCTGGAGCGATTCGGCACGCTTGTAGCGCTCGAGCGCCGCCTCCCAGCCCTCTCGCCGCAGTTCGGTCTCGCCCGCCAGGGCCCACAACTCGCCGTCGAGCGGGCGGCTGCGGAGCGTTCGGTCGAGCAGGAAGATGGCCTGATCGAAGCGCGACAGACGCTGCAGCACCCGCACCACGCGCATCGTCAGCAGTCGGTTGGACGGCTCCTTGTCGAGCGCGCGACGCAGAACATCCAGCGCGGCCTCGAACTTGCCCGCTTCGATCAGCGGCGTGGCTTTGGCGATGGCCTCCTGGTCGCGCATGGATCCGTTCCGTACCGCCCCGACGCGGGGCCTTCCACACAGGGCGTCATCGTAGAACCATCCGTCGAGCCGACCGAGGGTTTCGATCCGGCTCGGTGGGCGATCGGTCACCCGCGCCCGCGGGTCGCGCACCAGCGGCGCCAGCGTGCGCGATAGATCGCCTCGACGCGACGGGTGTGCGCCGCGCCGTCGCCGATCGCCGCCAGCACCGACCCACGCAGGCTCCGGCGCATCTCGGCTCGCGCGGCGTCGTCGTCCGCGAGCGTCGCGGCCGCCTCGACATAGCCGTCGTCGTCGGACGCGATCAGCCTCGAGAGGCCGACACGCGTCAGCAGGCTCTCTCCCACGCGAGAGACGTGCGACGTGCCCCGCCGCGTAACGAGCGGCACGCCCATCATCAGCGCCTCGACCGAGGTCGTCGTGCCGTTGTACGGAAACGGATCGAGCGCGATGTCGATGCGCTCGTACAGGCGGAGGTGTGCCGCGGGAGAGGATGTCTCGCCCAGACACTCCACCCGGGCGGCCTCCACTCCCTGCGCCGCGAGGGTGCGAAGGACGCGCGCACGCACCATCTCCTGCTCCAGCCCGTGACTCTTGAGCACCAGCCGCGAGCCCACGCACCGTCGAAGCACCCGACCCCAGACCTCCAGCACGCGATCGTTGATCTTCACGATCGAGTTGAACGAGCCGAACGTGAGCGGGCGGCCCGCGTTGGACGGCGACGAACCCGCAGGCGGCACGCGGGCAAAGTCGGCGAGTGCGGGCAAGTGCGCAGGGGGCTGATACGCCAGGAAGAAGCCCTCGACCCGCTCGAGCGATTCGGTGCAGTGCGCCTCGCTTCCGGGTGGATCGGTGATCGCATCCACAATCCGGAAATCGACGCGCGTCAGGCCCGTGGTCGCGGGATAGCCCAGATAGGTCCCCTGCACCGGCGCCGGGCGGGCGGCGAGCACCGCGACTCGATTGGAGCCCGTGTGCCCCGTCAGATCGATCAGAACATCGATCTGGTGCGAGCGGATCAGGGCAGCCGCCGCCGAGTCGTCGAGCGACTCGATGCGATGCCACGCGTCGGCGGCCTTGATGAGGCGATGGGTGAGTTCATCCTCTCCGAGAGTGTGGTGATAGCAGGTGACATGAAAGCGAGAGCGGTCGTGGTGGGCGATCAGGGGCTCGATGAAGTGTCCGGCGCTGCGGTTACGAAAGTCCTGGCTCAGATAGCCGACGCGCAGCCGCCGCTCCGGATCGGCGTCGCGCAGCGGCTCGGGCATCGCGCGAACGTTGGCCTCGATCAAGGCGCCGACGCGCCGGTGGGCCTCGGTCACGCTCATGGGCGTCGCGTCGGGATCGCGCAGACGCCCCATCAGCGACTGCTGCAGCGCGGGCCAGTGATCCGGATGACGATCCGCGTACTCGAGCACGAGTCCGTCGGCACGCTGATGTGCGCCGGAACGCCACAGGGCATCGGACGCGGCGAGCACCACGCCCCAATCCTCCGGGAACGCACGGATCGCCTCCTCCCCCGCTTGGCAGGCCGCCTCCAGCCGCCCGCTCATCACGAGCGATGCGATCAGGTTCACCCGCAGCGCCGCGACGACCGGCGCACGATGCACGCCCTGCTGCATGAGTTCCGCGCAGCGTGCGACATCACCCGTCATCGCCGCCAAGTCGGCCCCAAGCACCCACAGCGTCGCGCGGGACACAGGACGGTGCAGCCGATTCTCCACGATCACGCGCGCGTGTCGGACATCACCGGCCCGAGCAAGCGTGGTCGCCGCTTTCTCCAGCGCCTCATCGTCCAGCGCGGTCGGCTCTCGCTCGAGCCACGCGGCCAGCGTTGCCCCTTGGCCCGTCCGCGCGAGGCGATCGGCCTCCGCCGCGGCCGCGAGCGACGCGGCGGCGTGCGAAGAGGCAGGTCGTGGCTCGGGCGTCGTCATGGCAGACCCGTCGCTCCCGTGCTCGCAGCGGCCTGCTGAGTCACTCGCGCTCAGTTGGCGTACGCGCTCATCGGCGGGCAGGTGCAGACGAGGTTGCGATCGCCGTAGGGGTTGTCCACGCGCCCGACGAACGGCCAGAACTTATTGTCGCGCACGTAGGGCAGCGGGAAGGCGGCCTGCTCGCGGCTGTAGGGGTGCTTCCACTCCGCGCCCGTGACCATGCCCACAGTGTGCGGGGCGTTCTTGAGCGGGTTGTCGAGCTTGTCGGACTTGCCTTCCTCGATGGCGCGGATCTCAGCCCGGATGCCGATCATCGCGTCGCAGAAGCGGTCCAACTCGGCCTTGGGCTCGCTCTCGGTGGGCTCGATCATGAGCGTGCCGGGGACGGGCCAGGACATGGTGGGGCCGTGGAAGCCGTAGTCCTGGAGACGCTTGGCGATGTCCTCGACCTTGATGCCCGCGGACTTCTCGAAGGGGCGGCAGTCGAGGATGAACTCGTGGGCGCAGCGGCCGTTGGCGCCCTTGAACAGCACGCTGTAGTGGCCTTCGAGCCGCTTGGCCATGTAGTTGGCGTTGAGGATGGCGATCTCGGTCGCGCGGGTCAGGCCGGCGGCGCCCATCAGGGCGATGTAGACGTAAGAGATGGGGAGAATCGACGCGCTGCCGTAGGGAGCCGCGGCGACGGCGCCGACGGACTTGTCGGTGGCGACGCTTGGCTTGGTGACGGGGTGTGAAGGCAGGAAGGGGGCGAGGTGCTTAGCGACGCCGATGGGGCCCATGCCGGGGCCGCCGCCGCCGTGGGGGATGCAGAAGGTCTTGTGGAGATTGAGGTGGCAGACGTCGGCGCCGATGAAACCGGGGCTGGTGAGGCCGACCTGGGCGTTCATGTTGGCGCCGTCCATGTAGACCTGGCCGCCGGCGTCGTGGACCATCTTGATGACGTCCTTGATGCCGGTCTCGAACTTGCCGTAGGTGGACGGATAGGTGACCATGAGCGCGCCGAGGCGGTCCTTGTGCTCGGCGATCTTGGCGGCGAGGTCGGCGTGGTCGATGTCGCCGTTCTCCTTGTTGGCGACGGGAACCACGTCAAAGCCCGCACAAACGGCTGAGGCCGGGTTGGTGCCGTGGGCGCTGTCGGGGATGAGGCAGACGTTGCGGTGGCCCTGGCCGATCGAGCGGAGGTACTGGCGGATCACGATGAGGCCGGCGTACTCACCCGCGGCGCCCGAGTTGGGCTGGAGCGAGACGGCGGCGAAGCCGGTGATCTCGGCAAGCCAAGTCTCGAGATCCTTGAACAACTTCTGGTAGCCCTTGGTCTGCTCGGCGGGGGCGAAGGGGTGGATCTTGCCGAACTCGGGCCAGGTGACGGGGATCATCTCGCTGGTGGCGTTCAGCTTCATCGTGCACGAGCCGAGCGAGATCATCGAGTGGGCGAGGCTGAGGTCGCGGCTCTGCAGCTTGAAGATGTAGCGGAGCATCTCGTGCTCGCTGTGGTGGCTGTTGAACACGGGATGCGTGAGATAGCCGCTCTGGCGGGCGAAGGCGGCGGGGAGGGCGGTGGTCGTCGAAGCCAGAAGCGCATCGATGTCGTCGCTCCCGCTCCCGCCAAACGCGGCGAGCAGGTCCCGGACGAGGGCGCGGTCGGTGGTCTCGTCAAAGGTGATGCCCAGCGTGCCGTCCGCGAAGTCGCGGAGATTGATCTTCCTCGCACGGGCGGCGTTGACGATGTCCATCGTCGTGCGTCCAACGGGCTTCACACGCAGCGTGTCGAACACAAGATCGCTGTCGCTCACCTGATGGCCAAGCTTCTTGAGGCCGGCGCGGAGGGCCTGTGTATAGGAGTGGACGCGGAGTGCGATGCGGCGGAGGCCTTCGGGGCCGTGGTAGACGGCGTACATGCCGGCCATGATGGCGAGCAGCGCCTGAGCCGTGCAGATGTTGCTGGTCGCCTTGTCGCGCTTGATGTGCTGCTCGCGCGTCTGGATCGCCATGCGCAGCGCGGGCTTGCCCTGCGAGTCGCGGCTGACGCCGATGATGCGGCCCGGCATCTTGCGGACGTGTTCTTCCTTGGTCGCGATGAACGCGGCGTGCGGGCCGCCGAAGCCCATCGGGACGCCGAAACGCTGGGCACTGCCGACGGCGATCTCCGCGCCCCACTCGCCCGGGGGCTTGAGGAGCGTCAGCGCGAGCAGATCGGTGGCGGCGATGACGGTGATGTTCTTGCCGCGCGCGTCGGCGGAGAGCTTCTCATAGCACTCCACGCGCCCGTCGGTGGTGGGGTACTGAACGATCAGGCCGAAGTCGTCATCGGTGAAGGTGGTGGGGGCGGGCGTGGCCTTGGGGTCGAACGTGCGGACCTTGATGCCCAGGCCGTCGGCACGTGTATGGATGACGGCGAGGGTCTGCGGGTGAACGTCGTGCGCGACGAGGAACGAGCGCTTGGTGCCCTCGTGGCCGCCGGCGATGGAGAAGGCCATGGCCATGGCTTCGGCGGCGGCGGTGGCTTCGTCGAGCAGCGACGCGCCGGCGAGGGGCAGGCCGGTGAGGTCGCTCACCATCGTCTGGAAGTTGAGCAGGGCTTCGAGGCGGCCCTGGGCGATCTCGGCCTGATAGGGCGTGTACTGGGTGTACCAGCCCGGGTTCTCGAGGATGTTGCGGAGGATCACGCCGGGGGTGATGCAGTCGAAGTACCCCATGCCGAGGCAGGAACGGAAGATCTGGTTCTGGCTCGCGATGGCCTTGAACTCAGCGAGCAGTTCGGTCTCGCCGCGAGCCTGCGCGCCCCTGATCTCGCCCGTCAGCGTCAAGGGCTTGGGCAGGCGGATCTCGGCCGGCACGGTCGCGTCGATCAGCGCCTCCAGCGACTTGTACCCGAGCGTGTCGAGCATCTCGCTGATGTCCGCCTCGCTGGGAGCGATGTGCCGATGGGCGAACGTGTCGGACGGATTCAGGATCGAACCCGACGCAGCGTGAAGCGTGGCGGGCTTGGCGGAGGCGGGGCCCTGAGCGAACGTGGTCATGAACGACTCCGAGAATGGCGGCCGATCCGACGAGAACGACGAATCATCCGGAACGCGACGGGTCAGGCAAACGCGGGGAACACCAGACGGCGAGGCAACGCACATCCCACCCGCCGACGCCCCCCCGGGCGACTCGCCGGGCTTCGTGCATCGCGTCAGTTTGGATGGGCGAAATGGTAGCGCCGACGCGCCTTCGGTCCGTCTCGTCCGCCCATGACGAATCCCCCGCGCCAGGCGCTCTTCCGGGCCCGCTGCCAGACCCCGTGCCAGACCCAGTGCCAGACCCGGGCACTCCGTCGCACAACATCCGGTTTCCCGCGCAGCCGCCCCCCACCCGCCCCCAACCAGTCGACCCTCGCGAGCCGACCCGGTCGACTTCGTCTCTCCTCCCGGGCTCGGCCCGGTGGGGTACGCTCCCGGTTCTCGGGCCGTCCGCACGCGTGCGACGCAGCCCACGACAGGAGTTGCGTCCATGCCCGTCTTGTTCTCTGAGCCGTCCGATCGAGCCTCCGTTTTCGCCCTGCTCGTGGGTGCGGGTGTCGCGCTGCTTCCCGCCGCGTTGCTGAGCACGACTCCAGCGCACGCTCAGGGCGTCGGGCAGACGCCCGAGGCCACGTCCGTCGCGGTTCCCACCAAGTCGGACGCCTCGGCGTCGTCGACGGTCGGAACCCCTCCGGCCGCCGCGGCCGAACTTGCGGTCCATGTCGAGCGGCTCCGCACTCACGTCACGACGCTCGCCAATCCCTTCTTCGAAGGTCGCTTCCCCGGCACCCGCGGACAGCGTCTCGCCGCCGACTATCTCGAGTGGAACTTCCGGACCATCGGCCTCCAGCCCGCTTTCGACGCGGCCAGCGCACAGGTGCCCGCTGCGGGCCCGGTGGAGGAGGCCCGACCGCCCAGGGGCGAAAACGCCGGTGATGCGGCTGGCGCGACGACCGCGCCAACCCCGGCGACGTCTGCCCCGCGGGTGATCGTCGGCGAACTCATCGATACCTCCGCGCACAGCGGCATGCCCCGCGTCGAGCGCGGCCGCACGTTCCGCCAGACCTTCCTCGCCCCGCCCACCAACGTCGTCGCCGAGCAGAAGGCGTCGTACCGCGCCGGCGAGCGGACCGTGTCGCTCGAGCCCGGTCGAGACTTCAACGTCCTGGGTTTGTCGGGCGCGGGCGAAGTCGAGGCGCCGCTCGCCTTCGCGGGCTATGCGATCGCCAGCGGCAACGACGGCTACGCGAGCTTCCCCGACGAGAGCCGCAGCCTCGAAGGAAAGATCGCGATCATCCTGCGATTCGAGCCCATGAACGAAGCGGGCTCGTCGCGCTGGGCTGCGCAGGGATGGTCGTTCCTCGCGGCGCTGGAGCCCAAGATCTCCGCCGCGGTGCGCCGCGGGGCCCGCGCCGTGATCCTCGTCAATCCGCCGGGTGCCAACGACGAGCGCGTCGGTCGCCTCGAAGACGTCAGCAGCGTCACGGCCCGACAGGACGCCGGCGTGCCCGTGGTGATGCTCTCGATCGACGCGGCCGACGCGCTCGTCCGTGCCGCCGACCCGCAGGGACGTTCGCTGCTCGACCTTCGCCGTCTGGCGGACGAAAAGGGCGAGCTCATCGACCTGCCGAATGCCACCGTCGCCCTTTCGACACGCGTCGATCGTCTCCGCGCTCCGACCGACAACGTCGGCGCAGTGCTCCCCGGCGTCGGAGATCTCAAGGACCGCTACATCGTGATCGGCGCGCACTACGACCATCTGGGCTTTGGCCAGGTCGGCGTCCGCTTCCCCACCGATCGCGGCCAGCTCCATCCGGGTGCCGACGACAACGCCAGCGGCACCTCGGGCATGCTTCTCATCGCGCGCCGCCTCGCCGAGGCCTATGCCGCCCTGCCCCCCGATCAGCCCCGGCGCAGCGTGCTCTTCATCGGCTTCTGCGCCGAAGAGTCGGGCCTCAACGGCTCTCGCTACTACACGCGCAATCCCATCGCCCCCGCCGATCGGCACGATCTCATGATCAACCTTGACATGATCGGTTACCTCGGAGGCGAGTTGAAGGACGGCGAGCGACCCGGGCGTCCGCTCGAGGTCGGCGGCGTCGGCACCGCGCAGGGACTTGCCGAATGGCTCGATCCCTACTTCACGTCCAGCGGCCTCAAGATCACGCCACGACAGGGCGGCTCGGGCCCTTCCGACCACGCCTCGTTCTACGCCGCCAACATCCCCGTCCTCTTCTTCTTCACCGGCCTGCATCCCAACTACCACCGGCCCGCCGATGTCGCGTCGCTGATCAACTTCGAGGGTGCGGCCCAGGTCGCCGACCTTGCCTTCCGCGTCGCCTTCGACGCCGCCACGCGCACCGAGCCCTTTGTCTTCACCTCCACCAACGCCGCCGGCGCGGCACAGGCGCCGGGCGCCGGCCCCGGAATGCGCGGCACGCGCGTGCGCTTCGGCATCGCCCCCGGCGACTACTCGGGCGATGAGAAGGGCGTTCTCGTCGGCGAAGTCCTTCCCGAAACCCCGGCCGCTCGCGCCGGCATCCGCAAGGACGACCTCATCACCCGCTGGAACGACACCCCCGTGACGAGCGTGGAGGATTGGATGCCCCTGCTCGCCGCGGCCAGCCCGGGCGACGTTGTCAAGGTGACCGTCCTGCGCGACAAGCAGCCGATGGTGATCGACGTGAAGCTGGAGGCTCGCGCCACCGGGCCGCGCTGATCGCTAGCGCCCGTCGTTCTCCACGATCCAGCGCAGTTTCCAGTTCGCGCCCTCCAGGCGCATGTCAAAGCCCACCACCGGCACGTCCTCGACCGAGCGGCCGTAGACGCGTACCCGCATGATCCGCGGGCCCACCACCTGTTGCAGCACGCCCGGCGTGAACTCGCCGCGCGGGAGTTCCTTGAACATCAGTTCGATGTCGCGCCGGCGGCGCTGCAGTTCGCGGAAGGCGAACGACGGATCGCGCCCGTTGGCCAGCAGCTCGTCGCGCGTCAGTTCGCTCAGCACCTGCTCGGTGAAGAGTTTCTCGTCGTTGGCGCGCATCGTCGTCGCGATGTGATACATCAGATCAAGCCCGTTGCGCGAGAAGAGAGTCTTGGTCCCGTCGGGGTTCTCCTGCACGCGCGACGCGGCGATCTGCGCCTCGACCGTCGGGGTCATCGCGATCGCCTCGGGCCCGCGCACCACCGGCGCTGCGCTGGTCGCACCCGGCAGCCCCGCCAGCGGCGGGTTGTACCGCACCACACGCGTCTCGCACGACGCCGTGAAGCACGCCAACGCCGCGCACACGAGCGCAGCAACCGCGTGCCGCTCTGCCCGGCGGCGATCCCGCGCCCGTGGGTTCTGTCGCGCCCGCCCGACCACGTGCACCTCCGCAGATCAGGAAGAAGTCACCCGCTCGGCCCCCATTCGCGCCGCCGCCTCGGCACGCGCCGAGAGGCTTATCCACTCGGGCCCCTCGCGCCCGCGCTTCCAGCAGTCGTGCGCGGCAAAGCGGTCGAGGCTCTCGGTCGCGTCCAGACGCGTGTGACAGCCGCGGCTTTCCTCCCGCGCCAGCGCCGATTGCGCGACCAGCGCACCCACCAGCAGAAGGTTCTGCACTTCCCAGCCCGACGGTTCGTCGAAGATCTTGTCCAGCGTGTAGCGGGCCCAGAAATCGAGCATGTCGCAGACATCGCCCAGCTTGCTCCCGCTGCGCTCGATGCCCACGTTCTTCCACATCGCGCTGCGCAGGCTCGACCGCACGTCGGCCAGGTCCAATTCCCCTTGCTCGCTGGGGCGGATGTCGCTGATCACCGGCACCGGCGCAGGCCGCGCAGGCACCGACCAGTTCGCCGGCCTCGTCACCCCTTCGGCCCTCGTGCCCGAGGCCTTCATCTCCGCGCTGGCGTGCCCCGCGATCTCGCCCATGACCAGGCCTTCGAGAAGTGAATTGCTCGCCAGCCGGTTGGCTCCGTGCAGCCCCACGCTCGCCGCTTCGCCCGCGGCGTACAGGCCCGGGACATCGGTGCGACCCATCAGGTCCGTCCGCACGCCGCCGACCATGTAGTGCGCCGCCGGGTGAACGGGAATCAGATCGCGTGACGGGTCCAGATCAAACCGTGCCAGGAGCGCGGCGATGCCGGGGAATCGCTCTCGGAATCCGTCGATGCGACGACAGTCCAGCCACACGTGGCTCCCGCCCGCGCCCGACGCCTGCTTGGCGATCTGGCGCACGATCGCGCGGCTCACGACGTCGCGCGGCGCCAACTCCGCCAGCGGGTGCACGTCGAGCATGAAGCGGTAATGCGACGAGTCCAGCAGGTGCGCCCCCTCGCCGCGCACCGCCTCGGTGATCAGCCAGCGCGCCGCGCCGGGCAGATAGAGCGTCGTCGGGTGGAACTGAACAAACGACATGTCGCTGACGGTCGCGCCGGCGCGATAAGCCATCGCCAGTCCGTCCGCGGTGGCCTGCGCCGGATTGGTCGTCTCGCGGTACAGCACGCCCGCGCCGCCGCTGGCGAGGATCGTCGCCTTCGCCCAGATCATCTGAAGCCCGTGCTTGGGGTGATAGGTGATGGCGCCCATGACCGGCGAGCCCGGTTCGTTGCCCGGAGTGATCAGGTCAAGCGCGAAGCACTGCTCGAAGATCCGCACGCCCGGCGTCCGGCGTGCCTGCTGCGCAAGGCAGCGCTGCAGCTCGCGCCCCGTGGCGTCACCGTCGGTGTGCACGATCCGCCGCTCGCTGTGCCCGCCCTCGCGACCGACCGCGATCTCCCCCTCCGCGTTGGTGTCCAGGCGCATGCCCCACGACAGCAGTTGGCGCATGCTGCGCGGCCCGTGCTCAATGATCGCCCGCACCGCCGCCTCGTCGCACAGCCCCGCCCCGGCGATCAGCGTGTCCTGCACGTGCGATTCCGTGCTGTCCCGATCGCTCATCACCGCCGCGATTCCGCCCTGCGCCCACGCGGTGTTGGTGGACTTCAGATCACCCTTCGACAGGACGATCGCCTCGCCGTGCTCGGCCGCCGCCATGCCCGCCCGAAGTCCCGCCACGCCCGCGCCGATCACCAGCGTGTCCGTGAAGATCTGCGGGAGCAGCGTCGAGCGGAACGGGATCAGGTAACGGCGTTGGTCGAAAAGGCGGTTCATGTGCGCGGCAGAGCTTCCTGTGCGGTTGTTCCATCCGGGCCCGATGCCCGTTGCGTGCTTCCGAACGCGACGGGCCCGCTCGGACGCGGCGGTTCAGGCTCCTCGACGGCGGGGCCCGCTCACGTCGTCCCCGCGCCGGCCGCGACCGGCTCCGGCACGGCGCCGAGCATCCGGTCCAACTTCATCTGCAGGTATCGGGCGTGATGCTCGAGGTGCCAGGTGTTCAGGGCGACCATCGTGCGCACGCTCATCGGCCCGCGCTCGGGGTGCATTGCGACGCGTTCCCACTGCGACGCTTCCAGGCCACCCAGCCACTGGGCGTTGAACATCCGCATCGTGTGGACCACCGCGACGAAGCCGCCGATCAGGCTCGCCGGGTCGTTGTCGTGCATCTGACGCGGGAGTTCGTACAGCCCGCTGTCGATAAACGCGTTCTCATCCCACACGCTCAGCAGCGGCTGATCTTCCGCGACCGCGCGACGAAGGCGATGTGCCGCGGCGATCTCCGCGTCGGCCATGTGCCCAAGAAGCATCCGCACCGACCAGCGCCCTACGCCCGCGTCGGGCAGGAATGCCTGCTCCATCTGTTCGCGCGTGAGGGAAAAGACGCGGGGGTCATAGTTCGCGACGCCGCGACGGAACCGTGCGACAAGTTCACCGGCTGGCAGCGTCGCGATCTCCTTGGCCGTTCCGGTGGGGATCAGCAGGCGCTGCGGCGCGCTCTTGCAGCCGCACGAGCCGCCCGTGCCACTCGATCCGCCGCAGCAGCCCGACGCGGCATCCGACGCCTCGGTGTTGTTTGCGCCCTCGTTCCTGCCCTTGTTCTTGCCCCCGCAGCACTCGCCGTTGGCCATCGAAGCGTCCTTTCCGTTCGTGCGTTGCACCTCGAAAGAATAGGTCCGGCCCGATCCTGGACCGCCCCGTCCACGTTGTGTCTTCGACCGATGCCGGCGCTCGGGTGCGGCCGTCCGGCGAGTTCGATCCGCCTCGGGCCTACCTTCCCGCATGACCGCCCCGACCCGTCGCCTAGCCCTCCGCGTCGCAACCATGCCCCGCGACACGAACCACTACGGCACCATTTTCGGCGGCGTGATCCTCAGTTACATCGACCAGGCCGGCTTTGTCGAGGCCCGCCATCACGGTCAGCACCGCTGGGTCACCGCCGCCATCGACCGCGTCGAGTTCAAGGCCCCGGTCCACGTCGGCGATGTCGTGAACTTCTACGCCACCACGACCCGACTGGGCACCAAGTCGGTCACCGTCAGCGTCGAAGTCGAGGCCGAACGCTACTCCGACGGGACCACCGTGCCCGTCACCCACGCCACGCTGGTCATGGTCGCAGTCGACAGGGACGGAACGCCCATCGCCTTCCGCCAGCCCGCGACAGCCTGAGCCGTGCGTTTTGCGTACACTCGTCCCTATGTCGACGTCGTCGTTCGTCTCTCACTCGCTGGTCGGTAATGTCGTGGTCGCTCGCCTCGAGCGAGAGAAGATCACCGAGCACGAGTGCCAGGTCATTCTCACCGAGCTCACCGAGGCCGCGGCCAAGTGCCAGCATCACCTCGCCGTCGATCTGTCGGTCGTGACGCTCATCGCCTCCGCCGGGCTGGGGGCCTTGATCACGCTCAACAAGAACATCAAGGCCAAGGGGGGCAAGGTCGTGTTCTTCAACATGAGCAACGACCTCATGCAGGTCTTCAAGCTCACCCGCCTCAACACCCTGCTCACGATCGTCAAGGACCGAGACGCCGCCGTCAAGGCCGCCCTCTAGCGAGCCCCCCGCCTCGATGTCCTCTCCCTCATCGAATTCCGCGCGCCGCCTGGCCGTCTTGATCTCCGGCGGCGGGCGCACCCTTCTCAACCTTCTGTCCCACATCCGCGCCGGCACGCTCGACGCCCGCATCGCGCTGGTCATCGCTTCGGCCGAGTGCCTCGGCGCTCAGCGCGCTCGCGAGGCAGGGCTTCCGGTCGTGGTCGAGCCCGGACGTATTCCCGGCCCGCGCCTCGCCGAACTGCTTCGCACACACGACGCCCGGTGGGTCGTGCTCGCCGGGTATCTCAAGCTCGTCGAGATCCCCGCAGGCTTCGAGGGACGCGTCGTCAACATCCACCCCGCGCTGCTCCCGCGCCACGGCGGTCCCGGCATGTTCGGCCATCGCGTGCACGAGGCCGTTCTCCGCGACGGAGACACCGAATCCGGCTGCACCGTGCATCTCTGCGACGCCCGCTACGACACCGGCCCGATCGTCCTGCAGAGGCGAGTCCCGGTTCTGTCGGGCGACACGCCCGAGACTCTGGCGGCACGCGTCTTTGCCGCGGAGTGCGAGGCCTATCCCGAGGCTCTGCGCATGCTTCTGCGCGGTCCCGTCGCGTCGCCACGTCCCGAGCAATCCGATGCCTTCCGCCCGTGACACATCCGCATCGAGTCTCGCGGTCGCCGCTGCGGCGCACCCCCGCCCACGTACGGCGACGCTCCGCCACTCGACGCTCGCAGCCCTGATTCTCGCGATGGCATCGCTCGCGCTCCCGATCGGGCACGCCCAAGACCCCGCCGCCCCCGCGGCGGTCGACTCGATCTCGCCCGATGAACTCGACCGTCGCCTCGAAGCCGCTCTTGCAGCGCGGGACTTTGTCGCCGCCGAGCCGCTTCTCCGCCGCACGATCCAGTTGCGTCCGCGGGACTTTGTGCCGCTCTTCAACCTCGCCTGCATCCTCGCATCGCGTGGCGAACTCGACGCGGCGATGGAGCAGCTGCGTGCGTCGATCGAGCGGGGCTTCGACGACGTGCGCACGCTGCGCCGCGACCGCGATCTGGATCCTCTCCGCGACCGCGCCGACTTTCGGCATCTCATCGAATCGTGGCCGCGCGTCCTCGAAGCACGCCGCGACGCCAACCTCGCCCGCGTGCGACGGCTGTTCGACAACCCGGACGATCCCGCGCCGGGCACGCCGCGCGTGGACTATCGCGAGTACGTCGACGAAAAGCGCCGGCTCATCTACCGCACCGCGTTCGACGAGCGTTCTTTCGCCGTTGCGCGTGCCGAGATCGAGGCTCTGGGCGAGTGGGCCGAGCGCGAACTCTTCCCCGACTTGTGGAAGCCCGAGCTGATCGCGGACGACCCGTGGGTCATCGTCGTGCTCCCCAGCCGACGCGACTTTCGAACCTGGCAGGCTGTCACCTTCGGTCCCGCTGCCACCGCCGGCTTCTCCACCATCGGCGGGGCGTATGTCCATGAGCAGAAGGAACTGGTCTCTCAAGACCTCGGCGGCACGCTCCGCCACGAGTTCTTCCACGTGCTGCACTGGCGCGACTGCGTCCGACGCGGGCAGACCCATGCCTTCTGGGTGCAGGAAGGGCTCGCGTCGCTGCCAGAGGACATCGAAGGTCCCCGCACCCCTGCCCCCACCCCTGCCCCCACCCCTGCCCCCGCCCCCTCGCCCGCGCCAGAGCCGTCTCACCTCCCGCTCCTCGATGCCGACGCGATGGCGCCTGTGGCGTCTTGGCGCACCAACATCGTGCTTCGGCGCGATCGAAGCAACACGCTGATGCCGCTGGATCAGTTCCTCCGCCAGCCGCGCGAGCGATTCCTGGCGCGCAATCAACTCGCGGGGTACGCACAGGCCCGCGCCATCTTCCTGTGGCTGCACCAGTCGGGGCGACTGGGCGAGTGGTATCAGGCGTACACCGAGCAGTTTGACGGCCCTCGCCCCGACCCGACCGGCGTCGCCACCTTCGAGAAACTCTGGGACAAGCCGATCGCGCAGGTCCATCGCGAGTTCCGCGCCTGGGTCCGCACCCTGCCGGAGGTTGCCGAGGAGATTCGCTCGGGCATGGCCAGTCTGGGCGTCGAGGTCGAAACGGGCCGGGGCGACGGCCTGCTCGTCACCCGCATCGCCGAGCCCGACCGGCGCAATGTCGCCAACGTCATCCCGCTCCGCACCCTTCGGGGCGTGGAGGGCGAGATTCAGGTCGGGGACGTCATCGTCGCTGTCGACGAACGCTCCACCCGCGACATCAGCGAACTGCTCCGGGTGCTGGGCGAAAAAGCGGTCGGTGACGAAGTCGTCGTTCGTTACTCGCGCCGCGGCGAGCCCGGTCGGGCCGTCCTTCGTCTCGTCGAGCGCGAATAGCCGCCGCGGGTCTCCTGTCACGCACCACGCAGGCCGAACTTCCGCACCGGAGCTCGAAAGCTCGATTTTCCCGCACGGCCTTGAGCGGGGAATCGGGGAATCGGGGAACCGGGGCGGCCCCCGTCCGTACACTCTGGCGTATATACTATGTCACGCATACTATGGCCCACAACCCTCAGGAGCGCAGCCGTGAAGACGCCAGATCCCGCCCGCATCGAACGTGAACTCATGCGCGGCGCCGGCCCCGTCGCCGTCCTCAAGCTCCTGCACCGGCGCGAGATGTACGGGTACGAACTGGTCGAGGCGCTCGAGTCCAAGACCGACGGCGTGCTCGCGATGGGACAGTCCACGCTCTACCCGATGCTCTACAACCTCGAATCCCAGGGTTTCATCGAAGGCTCGTGGAAGCAGGCCGAACTCACCCGCGCCGGCGGGCGCGATCGCAAGTACTACCGCCTGACCGACAAGGGTCGCAAGCGTCTGGCCGACGACAGCAAGCAGTGGGAGGCCGTGATCCGCGCCATGAAGGCGCTGGGGATCGCCACGTTTGCGCCCAGTTTCGCCACGCTCTGACCGTCGCGAACGCGTCCCGCGTACGCACCCCATCAGCGGCGTCTGCTCACCTCGCCGGCGCCGCACTGCACCTCTCCGGAGCACAGCCATGTCCAGCCGCACGTCCGACGCAGCCCAGAAGCCGTCCGGTGACGAGGTCGCCCAGACGCCGGCCGCCCGAGCCGAATTGCCCCCGGTTCTCCGCGAGACGATCGCGTCGGTCTGCAAGCGGGCGCGCCTCTGGAAGAACGAACGCGCCGACGTCGAGGCCGAACTCAGCGCCCACTTCCATGATGGTCTTGCGCAGGGCGTGAGTCCCGAGAAACTGCTCGCCGACTTCGGCGACGTGAAGGCCGCGGCTCGGCTGATTCGCCGAGGAAAGCTCCGAAACCGTCCCCGTTGGGCCCGGGTCGTGCGCCGCACAGGGCAGGGGCTGCTCCTCGCGACGGGCCTTGTCGTCGCCTTGGCAGGTGCGCAGATCGTCCGATTTCAGATGGGCGAGCCGACGGTGCGGTTCAGCCCCGCAGAGGTCTTGAACCGGCCCAGTCTGGCCGTGCCGGAAGCGCAGCGTGCCTGGCCCATCTATCGGCGTGCGATCCTCTCGTTGGATCTCACCAACGACGAGCAGCGTCAGATCGGCGACCTGGACGTGGGGTCCGGGTTCGGCGCGGTCGAGCCCTTGCGACCCCTGCTCGCGCGGGCGGAGCCCGCGCTCGGGCTCATCCGAGAAGGAGCGGCCAAGCCGGTTCTGGGCTATCTCGTCGGTTTCGTTGCCGACCACGAACTCGAGATGCACGCCTGGATCGTCAACGGTCGACAGGGAGATCCACCCAAGCCCACCCCGCCGCTCGATGAGGCCAAGGGCGGCAACGCCGTTGCCATTCTTCTGCCTCAACTCTCGCGCTTGCGAGCGATGACGCGTCTGCTCCGGGCCGACGCAACGCTCGCGGTGCTCGACAAGCAGCCCGAGCGCGCCGTTGCCAACCTGCACGCGCTGCTCTCGATCGCACGCCAGTCGCGCGAGCCCGATCTTCTGATCTGCGGCCTGGTCTCCGCCGCGATCATGGCGGTCGGCTGCGAGATGATCCGAGACGTGCTCTTCAGCCATCGCGACGCGCTGACGGACGAGCATCTGCGCGGCATCGCCCATCGACTCGCCGCGTTGGGAGGGCCGGCCGACCTCATCTCTTTCCGAGGCGAACGACTCGGCTTTGAGGACTTCCTCCAACGCGCGTTCACCGAAGACGGCGGGGGGGACGGGCGTTTCACCCCCGAGGGGGCGCGTCTGCTCGCCGAGTACGCCGCGTTGGACCGCGTCGAGCAATCCGGCATTGTGGTCGAGGCTCTCAGTTCCGCTCTCCTTGCCGGGCGGAAGGAACTCTCCGACATCTTCAACGCGAGCATCAATCTGGCCGAGCGAGAACTCACCACGCCTCCTTGGCTTCTTGCACCCGAAGCCCTCAGCGCCGTTGTGGAGTTGGAGCGACGTCTCGATTCGCCGCTCGGTCGCGTGCGCTATGCGCCGCTGCAAGTCCTCCTGCCCGCTCTCAGCACCGCCGCGCAGGCCGGTCGCCGCGCCGTCGAACAGCGCGACGCAACGCTGGTGATGATCGCTCTGGAGCTTCACCGTCGGGCGACGGGTGAGTATCCCGCGTCGCTCGAGGCGCTCGTTCCGTCCCTGCTCCCCGCCATACCGCCCGACGGAGCCGACGGCAAGCCGCTCCGCTACGCCCGCCGGGGCGATTCCTACATCCTCTACTCCGTCGGCGCCGACCTGCGCGACGACGCCGGGACGCCTCCCACCAACGCCGACGACAGCCGGGCGCTCCGGGGTCGACCGGGCGCGCGGGCCTTCACCGGGCCCGGCGACCTGGTGTTCTTTCCGCCGCTCTGACGGGCCGCCCCGCGAGGGGCAGCGAGGTCGGTCCGTTCAATTGACGCGTCGTCGGATCACCGCCGCGGTCATGTCGTCGTTCTGCTTCGCGCCCGCCGCGAACGAGACGACCTCGCGATGGAGCAATTGGATGAAGGCGGTTGCGTCGAGGTGCCCGTGCGCCTTGAGCAGTTCCCGCAGCCGCTCCACGCCGTACTGCTCACTGTCCGAGTCGCGACCCTGCTCGAAAAAGCCGTCGGTGACCAAGAGCAGGGTGTCGCCGGGCTCGAGCTTCCAGCGCAGCGGCACGCCGTAGTCCTCTTCGGGCATGATCCCCAGCGGCAGCCCGGTGCCCTCGGTCTCGGCGAGCGTGCACGCGCCGCCCGGCGTGCGGCGCAAAAGGATCGGCCCGTGTCCCGCGCTCAGCACCTCGACCTCGCCGCTCGCCGGATCAAGCACCGCGACCGCGAAGGTGATGAAGCGTCCTTCGCCGACGTCCTCGGAGAGCAACGCATTGAGCCGTCGCATCGCCTCCTGCAGCTCCATCTGGGACGGAAAAGTCGCGCGCGTGTACGCGCGGCAGATAGCCATCAAGAGCGCCGGTCCGATGCCGTGTCCGGTCACGTCGCCCAGCATCACAGCGAGGCGACCGTTGGGAAGCGCGATCCAGTCGTAGTAGTCGCCTCCGGTCTGGTCCGCGGGCTTGCTCCAGCCCGCGATGTCGTAGCCGGGGGTCTCGGGCGGGGTCTTGGGGAACAGGCCTTCCTGAATCTTCTTGGCGATGTCCAGATCGTGACGCAGCGACTCGAGCTTGGCCTCGGTCTCGGCTTCCATCAACGCGCGGCGAACGTAGCCGCGCACCTCGCGCGTCACCAGCGCGGCGGCGGCGCCCGTGAGCATGAGGATCACGCTGTAGCTGACGTAGAAGTCGACGCCGAGCGGCCCGGGTCCGTCGTGCCAGGTGGCGGAAAAGACATACGCGCCCAGGTGCAGCAAGCCGCCAAGGAACCCGGCAAGCAGGCACATGGACACACGCAGGCGGAGAACCGACAGCAGGATCAAGATTCCGAAGGTCAGGACCACCGGAGCGCCGAGCGCGGAATAGCCGTCCAGCCGCGGCGAAATGATCTGCGCGATCATCGCGCCGGTGGGGATCAGCAGCTCGAAGAGCACGGTGACCGGGCCCAGCCACTTTGGAAGCAACCGGTGAGCCTTGTTGGCGCGGCGTGTGACAACCGCCAGTCCGGCAGCGCCCGCGATGCCCACGAGCAACACCGCGAGGGTTTCCCAGAACACCGACCCAATCAGCACCTGATCGGCCGTCACGCGACGGACGATCGAGGTCACCAGCAGTGTCACCAGCACGAGGATCAGCAGCCGCAGCCGCCGCTCCTCGCTCTCCTGTGCCGCGAAGTCGAGCGAGTCCAGAATCACGGTCTTGCGCAGAATCATGTGGCGCAAGCCTACCGACGCAGCGTCACCTTCGCTATCCTGCGGCGTTGGCGGAGCCAAACCATGCAGCACTCGACGCAGAACGGAAGCGAATCATCTTCGGGAGCCTCCACGTCCCCGACGCGAGAATCCGAGGCGCCGCAGATCACCGAGACCAAGCCCGCGGCGAACCTCGTCGGCCGTGACGGGATCGCGCGAACCATGCCGGAAACCCCGATGGTGGACGTCATGGGCGGGGCCTCTCGAGCCCAGATCAACGTCCTCGACCATGGCTTTGTCGCCCTCGTCGATTGCATGCCCCGGCTTGTCCCGCAGGGCCAGACCGCGGATGCCGCCATCGTGCAGGCCGCTCGCGTCTCCTACGGCCACGGCACCAAGAAGGTGAACGAAGACCGTGGCCTCATCCGCTACCTGCTCCGCCACCGGCACACCACGCCCTTTGAGATGGTGGAACTCAAGTTCCACGTCTGCATGCCCATCTTCGTGGCCCGCCAGTGGATCCGTCACCGCACCGCCAACGTCAACGAGTACTCCGCCCGCTACTCCATCCTGCCAGACCGCTTTTACACGCCCAATCTCGATCAGGTCCGCAAGCAAAGCTCCGCCAACCGTCAGGGCGGCGAGGAACTCTTCCGCGTGCACGACGACGCGCAGGAACTCAAGACGGCACAAGAGTTTGTGAAGTATCTCGACGACGTCGAGGGCTTCTATCAGCGGTATCTGTCGCTGACCGAGCAGGGCGTCAGCCGCGAAATGGCACGCATCGGCCTGCCGGTCAACATGTACACCGAGTGGTACTGGAAGTGCGATCTGCACAACACCCTGCGATTCCTGAGCTTGCGCATTGATTCGCACGCCCAGGCCGAGATCCGGGCCTTCGCGCAGGCGATGCTGCGATTGATCGAACCGCTCGCTCCCGCCACCATCGAGGCCTGGCGCGACTACGACGTTGGCTCGATGCACCTCTCCCGCTTGGAGATTGAGGCCTTGCAGCGCAAGGCGGCGGGTGGCAGCCTTGAGCTCACGTCCGAAAATGCCCGCGAGCGGGCCGAGTGGGCGTCGAAGCTCGAACGCCTCGGACTCAGCGACCGCTGAAGCGGGACGCAACGAGGTATCCAACCGGTTCGGGCGTGTCCTTTCGAAGCGAGCGGACCGGCTGCCTGCAGGCACGGCGGCGGCTGCGGCACGGGCGTTTGCATCCGTGCGAGCGGGTGTTGAACCGATCGATAAGTGCCGTGTGGATATGAATTTGGCATCCGGGCGGGTGGGCTTGTGCTCCGGACGCTGGCGGCGGCAGGCCCCCACGTGACGAGGATGCGGTTTCGGGCGGAAAAGTCGAATTTTCCGTCTGATTCGCTGGCAACGCGCAAAACACGAGGCATGTTTGAGTCGGTACGCCCGAGCAGTTCGGTGCGTCCAGATGGTTTGTCTTCCTTCGAGATTTGTGAGGAGACTGTCAGATGAAGAGCATGATCGCTGTGATCGTCGGCGTCGCTGGCGTGGCTACGGCTGCCAACGCTGCCTGGGGCTTCCGTTACCAGTTCAGCACGGACAACGGCGCGACCTGGGTCAGCAACGCCACCGTGGACATCTCCGGCGGCAACGTCACCGGCGTCCGCTTCCGCGTCGTCGCTTACGCTGATCCCGGCACGAACGTCGCTGCCGCGGGCGGCGCTGGCCCGGCGATTCACTTCGCCCGCTACACCGGCTCTGAGCTGCTCACGAACTTCGGTTCGGCCGGCTCGGGCGACGCTGTGACCTCGAACACCTTCGGTGGCGAGTCCGGCTTCAGCGGTAACGCCGCCTACACGACCAGCGGCGTGTCCGGCAGCAACTTCCGCCTCGGCGGCACGGCTGCCACCTCCTTCGGCTCGCGCCTGCTCCTGCCGGCCGACCTCGCGGCCTTCGCCCCCTCGCAGGGCGGCACGCCGAAGCTCACCTACGTTATCCGCGCCGGCACCCTCACGGTGGGCGCTGCGGGCGGCGTGCGCGTGATCAACTTCCGCAACAACGCTCGTACCCAGGCTCAGTGGTACCGCGACCTCATCATCAACGGCAACTCTGACGTCGCCGTTGCGAACCCGGATGGCACCGCCACGGACATCAACGGTGTTCTCAACGTGATCATCCCGACCCCCGGCTCGCTGGCCCTCCTCGGCCTCGGCGGCCTGGTCGCTGCCCGCCGCCGTCGCGCCTAAGCGAACGGCACGGACCTAGGTGTGCGGCGAAAGCCGCAACTCCTCGGCAAATCAAGCAATCCATCGTCCGCACCGGTCTCAACGCCGGTGCGGATTCTTTTTTGCCCTGGGCGACACCAAAGACCCCTCGCGCCGGCCTCGCCGCGCCTCGATCGACAGTTGCCCACAGCTCCTTCAGACTGAGAACCCGCCGACGAGCCCGTAGAAGCTTGGGCCTCGTAGACGTCACGGACCGGATAAACCAACGAACGGAGTACTAAAACGGCGTGCTGCAACCGGATAAACGTTCAAAACGCAAAAAAAACGCTCAAACTGTGACAATGCCTCTTGAGCGACTCCGGAGCCTGAGGTACATTTCACCGGTCAGGAACGAACCGCCCGTTCCGAATGTTTTTTCAGAGGAGAAGAGAGACATGAAGAATTTTGTTCTGGGCCTCACGGCTGTCGCTGGCATCGCTGCCTCGGCCAACGCTCAATACGGCTTCCGTTACGAGTTCAACACCGGCTCCGGCTGGACGTCGAACGCGACGGTTGACGCTGGCGCTGGTAGCCAGGTCGTTCAGTTCCGCGTGGTGGCCTACGTCGCCCCCGGCACGAACATCACCGCCAACTCCATCTCGGGTGGCGCGATCCTCTTCGGCCGCTACACCGGCTCGGAGGTCATGGCTGGCCTGTTCGGCGCTTCCGGTGACTCTGTTCTGACCAACACCGGCACCGGCACCGACGGCTTCGCTCCCGCTCTCAGCGCGAACGCTGCCTACAACGGCAACGGCCTGATCGCTGGCGTCGGCACCCGCCTCGGCGGCACCGCCGGCACCTCGTTCACCGGCCGCCTCCTGCTCGACCCGGCCGCGTACGCCCCGTCGCTCGGCGGCACGCCCCAGCTCCAGTCGGTCATCCGCGCTGGCACGATCCGCGTCGGCCAGACCCTCGGCAGCCGCGTGATCAACTTCCGCAACAACACCCGCGTCCTCAACGGCCAGGGCTGGTACCGCGAGGGCTTCAACGCCAACAGCGCGTTCGACGCCACCCTCGGCTGGCCCGCTGGCTCGGCCACGGACATCAACGGCGTGCTGAACGTCATCCCGACGCCCGGCTCGCTCGCTCTGCTCGGCCTCGGCGGCCTGGTCGCTGCCCGCCGTCGTCGCGCCTAAGTCGGGTCGGCTCGTGAGAGCCTTCTCGATCGGCGTCTCGAAGAGACACCATCACGCGACGCTCGCCGAAAGGCGAGCGTCGTTCTTTTTGTCCCCGCGGATGGCCACTCCCCTCGATCACGGCTCGAGACGCTTGGCGTGATTGGATCCGCGGCGTCGGGGGAGGTGGGAGGTGGGAGGTGGGGGGGCGCGAAGACGCGCTGGCTAAAACGGCGCGGGTGACTCAAACTCGACACGGGTCTGCGTGCCGGGCTCGAGGAACGAGAGGCGCGAAGCGTGCAGCATGAGCCTGGGCGATTCAGTCCGGGCGGCCTGCTCGGCCTCGGTCATGCTTCCCCCGTGCGCGAAAGTCGCCGCTGCGGCCTTCCCGTAGAGGACATCGCCGAGAATCGGGCAGTTCAGCCCGCGAGCGCAGTGGACGCGGAGTTGATGGGTGCGCCCGGTGTGCGGCACCAGGTGCAGGCGCGAGCGGTCGATCTCACGAGCCAGCACTCGGAACCGTGTTGTTGCCGGGCGTCCGTGCACGGGGTCGACGATCTGAAAGGGGCGGCGTTCGACATCAAGACGCAGGGGCAGCGAGATCTCGCCCTCCTCGCGCTCCGGCAGTCCGTCGACCAAGGCGATGTAGGCTTTTTCGGGAATGCGGCGTTCAAACTGCCCCGCGAGATCGCGCTGGGCGTCGGCGTCCAGCGCGACGACCATCAATCCAGAGGTGTCCATGTCGAGCCGATGGACGATGAGACGCCCCGGATCAGCCGGAGCCTGCGGGCCTGCGAAGACGGCATGCACCCTGGCCACAACGCAGTCGGCCTTGTGCGCGCCGATGCCGGGCACCGACAAAAGGCCTGAAGGCTTGTCGATCACGACGTACCGATCGGTTCGATGAATGACATGGAGATCGAGCGGGCCGCCGGGAGTCACCGGGGATTGTTGCCGTGCATGTGCGGGCCGGTGCCGCGGGCGGCGTGAGCGGACGCGGGTCGGTGGCAAAGATCCCCCGGCGCGAGCGAAGGCGCCAAAGACGAGGAGTGCATGCAAATGGAGCGCACGCGACGTCATGAACTGGACCCGAAGCACGGCCGATCGCGCGATCGCCGGTCGACATGGCGGTGGGGGCGGTTGTGGTGTGGCGTCGTGTTCGCGTGCGGATCCGCCGTGGCACAGAGCGTGCCCGAGGCGCGCGAGGCGGAGCTTGTGGCGGCTCGAGAGAAGGAATCGAGGCACCTGGGGCTGTGGAGCCAGTTGACGTTCCGCCGCGAATTCCTGAAGGCGGGCGAGTCGTACTTCAGTCCCGACGGACGTCGGATCATCTTTCAGGCGATTCCGGTGCCCGACCCGGGGCAGGCGCCACAAGAACACTATTCGATGTACGTGGCCTCGCTGACGCGGGACGCCGAGGGAGGTCCGGTGGGCATTGTGGACGTTCGGCGCGTCAGCCCTGCGGGCAGTGCGAACACGTGCGGGTGGTTTCATCCAACCGATCCGGATCTGATCCTTTTCGGCAGCACGATCGAAGCGCCGCTCGCGCCGAACAAGCCGGGATTTCAGGTGGGAACAAGCCGCTACGTGTGGTCGTTCCCCGAGAACATGAAGGTGGTGACGCTTCGGTTGTCGTCGCTGCGGGAGGGCGAGGAGCCTCGCCCGACGCCGATGTTCGAGCGGGCGGGATACTGCGCCGAAGCGTCGTGGGATCCGACCGGGCGCTTCGTGCTGTACACCCATGTCGACCCCGCGCGACAGACCGGCGAGAAGCCCGACGCGGACATTTGGATCTTCGACACGACCACGCGCCGGCACCATCCGATCGTGGTGGCGCCGGGATACGACGGCGGTCCATTCTTTTCTCCGGACGCAACCAAGATCTGCTATCGCTCAGACCGTGCGGGCACCGATCTGCTCCAGCTCTTTGTCGCCGAGCTCGATCGGCGGCACGCGGGCGAAGCTTCGGGTGTGACCGATGACGCGAGCAAGAACCCGGGCACGGAAGTGCCGGTGGGCATTCGGGCCGAGTATCAGGTGACGGCCAATGCACACGTCAATTGGGCGCCGTTCTGGCATCCGTCGGGTCGTTTTCTCGTGTACGCGAGCAGCGAAGTAAGCCACCGCAATTACGAGGTGTTCGCGGTGGCTGTGGATGATTTGGCGGGCGCGAATGCGCTGGGTGGGGCGCCGGGTGGGGTGCTGGGTGGGGTGCCGGGCGATGAGATCGAGACGGGGACGCTTGACGAGCGCGGCGAGATCGCCCGGACTCGAGTTCGATCGATCCGTTCGGTGCCGCGTGCGACGCGTGAGTTGACCTTTGCTCCCGGCGCTGATGTCCTGCCGTGCTTTAGCCCTGACGGTCGGTGGATGATGTGGACCAGTCAGCGGGGCGGGATGGTGGAGGGCGAAGCGAGACCTTCGAGTCAGGTGTGGATCGCGCGCTGGCTGGAGGTGGATCCCTTCGTGCCCGGCGATCAACCCGCGAAGTAGCGGGCGAGCAAGGGTGCGGGCGACGTGCGGCCGCTGGTCGTCGGGTGGCTCTTGAGTCTGAATTGGCTGGTGAGCAGGACGATGGAGGTGCCGGTGCTACAACCGCCGGAGGATTTCGGGATGGATGCGCTGGGGACGCTGTGCCACGTCTCGCCGCGCGCACCGAGCCGGCTGCACTCGACTTTCTGGGCCGCGTGGCGACGCGCGGTCTTTTCCCATGAGGCGGAACTGATTCCGCGCGGCGGCCCTGGGGCGATGGACCCCAGCGACGCGGGGGCATCGCACGAGTTGATGAGCGTGACGCCCACGGCGCGCGTGCCTGTCGGTGCGTTGCTGCTGGAGCCGGCGAAGGCTTCGCACGCGGGGCTGGTCGTCGTGCACACCTCCGAGCCGGTGGAGCCGCTGGAGCGTCAGGCGGAACGGTACAGACGAGCGGTCGAGCGAGGGCTGACGGTGTTGCTGCTGCGTGTGCGCGGATTTGGCGGGAGTCGCGGCGCGTGGTCGCGGCTGCGATCGGACGATGCCGACTACGCGGTTTATGGGCTTGTGGCCGGCACGCCGCGCGAGGCTGACATGCACCACTGGGTGCTGCCCCAATGTGTCGCGGACGTGACGCACGCCTGTCTTGCGCTGCGTCGGCGTTTGTCGGCACGATCGGGGTGCGTGCCGACGATCTCGATGGACGGGACGAGCTTTGGCGCGGCGCTGGTGATCATGGCCGCCGGACAGATGACCGCGCACCATCCGGAACTTGAGCCTTCGCGGCTGACGCTGGCGCTGCCTTCGCTTGGCGATCTGGCGTGGCGGTTTGCCGACGAGTCACGCGTGGCGCGGATGGGCATGGCGCGTGCGATGTTCGAGCACCTTCGGCGTACCGGTGAGGCGGGGGCGGACATGCTCGACGCGATGCGGCTGGTCGACAGCGCGGTGCACAGCGTGGAGGTGCGCTCGTCGGTGCTGATGCGTTTGGCTCTGCGGGACGATCGCGTCCCCGCGCCGACGCAGGCTGGCGTGTTCAACAACCTCTCGACGAGCGTTGGGCGCAAGTGGCGGTTTGTCACGCCGACGGGGCACTTTGAGGGCGGGCTGCGCGACCTGCGCCGGGCCGCGTTGTTTGAGCGGCTGCGCGAGGAGTTCTGGGATCCGGCGCGTCCGGTCGATCAGATTCTGGAGCCGTGGGAGGGTCTGCTTCTCGAGGGTGAGCGGGCTCCGAACTGACGCCGCGAAACGCGATGCATGCGCCGGACGCCGCGGAATCCGCGGGCTGATCGCGTGTGATAGACTACACGCATGGAGAACCGCAGCATGCGCACGCTGGGGGGCGGGCTGATCGACTACGCGGGGCTCTTTCCGCCGGCGGCGCTGTCGATGCAGGGAGCGGTCGAGGCCTTCGCCCGCGCACGCATGGGCGAGCACGAGTGGATGCTCTCGCGATTCGTCTGCCCAGCGAGCAGACTCGACGAGCTCTCCGCGATCGGGGCGCGCCTGATGCCCGGGACGAACGCGACCAGCGGCTATCGCGAGCACGCCGAAGCCGGCGAACCATGGCGGATCTCGGCGCTTGTTGACAAGGTTGCCGATCTTGATCTGATCGAGCGGTTCAACGAGCGCCACGCAGACGAGGACGCCGGCCTTGCGCGCGTCGACGCGATCGAGGTCAAGATCGGGCGCGTGGAAGAGATCGATCCTTTCCTCGATGAGATTCCCGAGGACCTTTTTCCATTCTTCGAGTTGCCGGCGGCTCTGCCGGGTGGCGATTGCCGCGGGTTTGTCGCTGCGCTCGCCGGCGAACCTTGTGCGGCCAAGGTCCGCACCGGCGGGGTGGTGAAGGACGCGTTCCCGTCGCCCGCGTTTCTCGGCGAGTTCCTCGTCGCCTGCCGCCAATGTGAGGTGCCCTTCAAGGCCACGGCGGGTCTGCACCATCCGGTCCGCGGCGAGTTCTGCCTGACGTACGAGAAGGACAGCGCGTCGTGCACCATGCACGGCTTTGTCAACCTCTTCGTGGCCGCTTGCTTCGTCTTCTGCAAAGGGGCGCGGGCTGAAGACGCCGCCGCGATTCTCGCGGAGACCGATGCCCGGGCGTTCATCTGCACCGATCAGGGCCTCACCTGGCGCAACCACGTGCTCGACATCACCGAAATCGCCCGCGCTCGCGAGGCGTTCGCGCTGTCCTTCGGCAGCTGCTCCTTCGACGAACCCGTCGAAGACCTCAAGCGCCTCGGGCTGCTTTGAGTTCTCTGCTCCACTGCTCCAGTGCCCCCCTTCTCGACTTCCCTGCCATGTACTTCAAGCCTGACGACACCCACAACCCCGATCTCCAATCCTGGGTCGACTCCGCCAACGACCCCGCCTCCGACTTCCCCATCCAGAACCTCCCCCTCTGCGCCTTCGAGGTCACCCACGGCGAGGGCGCGCACCGCCACTCCCACGCCCACCCCGGCGTCGCCATCGGCGACCAAATCCTCGACGTCGGCATGCTCGTCGAATCCGGTTGGATGGACCGCGAAGCGCCCGAGGATCTCATCGCCGCGCTTCAGCAGCCCTACTGGTTCGGCATCGCCCGCTCGCCGCGCCTCGTCCACGACCTCCGCGTCGTGCTGCAGCGTTTCCTTTCCGCCGGCGCAGGTGGTGGCCAACAGATCCGCCGCCTCCGCGACAAGGCCGTCCGCCCGCTCGCCGAAACCAAGCTCGTCCCGCCACTCCCCATCTTCAACTACACCGACTTCTACGCCTCGGTCCACCACGCCACCACCGTCGGCAGCATGTTCCGCCCCGACAACCCGCTCCTCCCCAATTACAAGCACGTCCCCATCGGCTACCACGGCCGCGCGTCCTCCATCGTCATCAGCGGCACACCGATCACCCGCCCCAAAGGCCAGCAGTCACCACCGGATAGCGATCCCAACGCCGGCCCGACCTTCGGCCCCTGCAAACTCCTCGACTACGAACTCGAAGTCGGCGCCTACATCGCCCGCGGCAACGACCTCGGCGAGCCCGTCCCCATCGCCCTCGCCCACGACCACCTCCTGGGCCTCTGTCTCGTCAACGACTGGTCCGCACGCGACATCCAGAAGTGGGAGTACCAACCCCTCGGCCCCTTCCTCGCCAAAAACTTCGCCACCAGCATCTCGCCTTTCATCGTCACGATGGACGCGCTGCGTCCCTTCCGCCGAAGCGCCATGGAGCGCCCCGCCGGCGACCCCAAGCCCCTGCCCTACCTCTCCGACCCCGACGACCAATCCCACGGCGGATTCGACATCACCCTCGAAGCCTTCCTCCTCACCGAGCAGATGGAAGCCAAAGGCCTCCCCCCACACCGCCTCAGCAAGGGCAGCTTCAAGGACATGTACTGGACCTTCGCCCAGATGCTGACGCACCACGCCAGCAACGGCTGCAACCTCCAACCCGGCGACCTCATCGCCAGCGGCACCGTCAGCGGCCCCACGCCCGACAGCCGCGGCTGTTTGCTGGAGTTGACTTGGGACGGAGCAGGCGCGGACGGCAAGCCCAAGCCACGCAAGCCGATCCAGTTGCCGACGGGGGAGACGAGAACGTTCCTCGCCGACGGCGACACGGTGATCTTCAAGGGCTCGTGCGAACGCGAAGGGTGGAGAAAGATCGGGTTTGGGGAGTGCAGGGGAAGGGTGAAGGCGTGAAGCAACGCCTTTCCGGATTGCGCTGCACTACTGAATTCGATTTGGAGCGAACTACCTTCGGCGTTGCGTCGCTCGCTTCACGGCAACGATGAGTTCACACTGCCTCGTCGCGAGGCACTTGGTCGCTGCGCTCAGACGAACCCGCCGTGACATCCGGGTCGATTGTGGGTACGGAACCCAGATTCGGCGTTCAACTTCGAGAAACTCCGATAGGAACGTTGTCATCGCAAAAGAGCGGTCAATTTGCGTTGCATCCCTCACCTCGTTCCCGATCAACAAAGCGAGTCGCCCGCCGCAACGGAGAGCATCCGCCCACGCTACGCAGACCTCCTGCAACACCGCCTGAAACACGGACTCGCTCTCGATACCGGATAAGTCACGCGCGTCCGACGAATAGGTCATCATGCCTCCGTACGGCGGATCGAGCACGAGGAGCGCCGCGGATTCCCTCTCGATCCACGGCGCCAGAGTTCGGGCATCCCATGCGCGAACAGTCTTGTGGCGGGGAGTCAGATCGGAACACGCAGCTCGGCGGCCCATGTGCCGAGCGATACGGCCGACAATTCCGTCATTAGCGAACGGATCGACGATCAGATCGCTCGGCCCCGAGAAGTGGTGCACTGCGTTCACGAAGACTTGTGGTGCCGGGGTACCTGGCGTGACCGGCTGGATGTCGAACGCGGTCTCTCTCTGACGAAACTGCCAGAGGTCGAATGCCCGCACGCACCGCTTCACGATGGGATCAATGGCTCCGCGTCGAATCTCTGCCGAGGTCATCCGCATACGGCGGGCCTCGACGTACGCGCGATTCAATGACCAAGTCTCGGCATCGAGCTTTCGAATGATCTCATCAACTCCCGGACAGATCGACCGGCTCTGCCGTATGAAGAGGAGTTGTCTGACCGCCTCGCGAGCGATTCCAATCTGTGCCGCCACATCGTCGATCGCACGATGTGCCGGTCGCGGCTCACGGACGCGACTTGCTTTGGACTTGCGGGCGGCCGTTGCCCGCTGGGCGGCCGCTCTGCGACACTCGGGAAGCAAGGCGTCGATCTCATTGCCCAGTTGTGTCCAAGTCTTCCGGCGCTGGCGGTTGAAGGCGATGAGCGTCTTCGCGGAAGACGTGACAGAATCGATGCGCACGGGAACAGTCGCCAAACCAAGTGCGATACTCGCAGCGTAACGACGGTGCCCCGAAACAATCGTGAGTTCTGGAGTGCAAACGATTGGCTCCAGAACGCCCTGCTCACGGATGGACGCTAGCAAGTCCGTCGGCTCCGCGACCCCGTAGATCTTCTCGTTCAGCGGATCGGGAGCGAGCGAGTGAGGGCTCAGCCAACGGGTGCTAGACATTCAAGACCATATGGATGCGCGTGCCGGTGCGGCGCGACCAGGATCGGTAGCGTCCCTCAAAAAAGGGAGCAAATGGCTAAAAAATGGTTCGCGGCAAGAGACAATATCTGGCCACGCGCGGAGGGCTTGCGCGACCAAGATCGGCCGCGCCAAAAAAAGAGCAAGTTGGTAAAAAAATGTTCTTGTGAGATATAATGAATTGCACATAAATGTTTCTAAATGTCTGATTGAAGGGATCTTGTGTAATGTCCGGACGTGTTGTCTGGCACAAGTATCTCGTCGTCAGACGAAAAGGAGAATGCTCATGGATTCCTATCGGAATACAAACGAATTCACGAATCGGGCAAGCACTCGGACTAAGACTCTTCTCTACTGGTTGGCGGACATTCTGGAGGGAAAGAAGGGCTTCGCCTACCACGATACGAAGTACCTCGGCAATCTGCGTCGTACGACCTGGGCCGAGACCGGAGAGTACCTCAAGCACGTTCTGGCCCCATTGCGGATTGTCCCTGTCCTGATCGGAAACAAGGTTCTGTTTCTTGATGTGCTCGGGTGTACTCAGGATCAAATGGTCGCGCGTGAATTTGTTTGCGATACCTCGTGGAAGATCTGAAGAATGGGAAAGGGAGTATGCGATGAACAAGCCAAGCAATGAGAGTCTGGAGTTCTGCGCGAGAGTTCTGAAGGCGGTTCGTGCGTCGGTCTTCCTGTGCCAGCACGGCCTGCGGAACCCGTACGGTCCTGCCGCGATGCACCTTCTCGAGACGCTCGAGAACGCCTATGGAGAGATTCCGGGTCTGCCGACCCGCGTCAGTGAACTTCGCATGGAACTGGCCTATGCGCTTGCCATGAAGCCCAAGCCACAGCCGGTGCCCCCACGGTTTGCGGGCGCAAGTGGTGCAGGAAGGGGGGAAGAGTACTCGGCGTCAGGCGAGCCCTCTGACAGCCTGAAAGCCATGAGGGAGCGTCGGCTTCGGAAGTGGCTTGAGGGTGACGGGTGCGAGTAGCGGGGCGGCAATTCGCTGGACTACGACCACGGCCTCGATCGGCCGTGGTCGTAGCACATCCAGTTCGTGGAGAGTTGCACTCGCTCACGCTCGGGGTTCGGTGCGTGCTCCGTACCCTTCTGCCATGCATTGGCTCCACCTTGCTCTCGCCATCGTTTTCGAAGCCGGATGGGCTCTTTCGATGAAGAAGTCGGAGGGCCTGACCAAGCCCGGGTGGGTTGTCGTGTTTGCGGTCACGTATCTGCTCTCGGCCGCGTTCCTCGCGCTGGCGACGCGGAAGTTGGACGTGGGGCTTGCCTATGCCATTTGGGCCGGCTGCGGCATGGCGATCATCGCCGTCGTGGGGATGCTGTTCCTTGGCGAATCGGCCAGTCCGCTGCGGGTGATCTCGCTGGCGCTCGTGCTGGTGGGGGTCGTGGGGCTCAAGCTGAGTGCCCTTTAGCGAGACCAGTTGTGAGGGGAGCAGTTGTGAGTGGGCCGGGCGGCTTCTACCCTTGCAATTCGTGCCTTGTGATTCGTGCTTCGCGATTCGTGAGTCGCGGCACAGGAGTGGGAGTGGCTGCGCGTTGCGGGTTGCCGGATCGGGTTGTCAAGCGCGTTGGGTTGGGGGTTGGGATGGGGGTGTCGGATCGGAGCGTGTGGGGTTGGTTGGCGGGGGTGAAGATTGGTGTGGGTGGGCTGGAGGGTGTTGTGATGTCGCAAGGGATCGAGTTGCCGCCGAATCTGCCGTCGGGTCCGGCGTCGTTCAACGCTTCGGGCTCGTGGACGCGCCTGGTGGGGCTGGGTCTTGGGGCGTACGTGTCGCGACGCGCCCGACGGCTGTCGGACGAGGGATATTGGCGACGCGAGTCGGCGGCCATTCAGCTCCGTACCTTGCGTTCGCTGCTGAGCCGCGCCTCGGGCACGAAGTTCGGCAAGGTGCACGGCTTCTCGAAGATCACTTCGCTCAATGACGTCGAGATGCTGCGGGCGTATCGCGCGGAACTGCCGGTGCGCGACTGGTACGCCTTCAAGGACGACATCACGGCGATGCGCGAGGGTGGCGAGCCCGACGTGCTGTGGCCGGGGCTGGTTCGAGACTTTGCACAGACAAGCGGCACCACGGCGGGCGACAAGTTCATCCCCGTCTCGAAGGAGATGCTGCGATCCAACTTCCGCGCCTCGCTGGACATCTTCGCCAATCTGCAGCGCCAGGGCGTGCGGATCGGCGAGATGCTCTCGGGCCGCTGCCTGTTCCTCGGGGGCAGCTCGAACCTGGACACCAACCGGCATGGCATCCGCACCGGCGACCTGTCGGGGATCGTGACGCCGCTGATCAAGTGGCCGATTTCGACGATCTATCTGCCCGGTCCGGAGGTGGCGCTGATGAGCCACTGGCCCAGCAAGATCGAGGCGATGGCGCGTCGGTGCATCAATGAAGACGTGCGGATGATCAGCGGGATGCCCTCGTGGGCGATGGTGCTGGCGCAGCGGTTGATCGCTCTGGCGGGCGAGCGGGGGATTACCAGCCGCGTGAGCGGTGAGGAGGGCAAGCCGATCACGACGCTGCGTCAGGTGTGGCCGAATCTCCGGGTGTTCGTGCACGGCGGGGTGCGCTATCAGCCGTTCGAGCCGCGGATGAGGCAGGTGTTCAGCGGCTCGCCCGAGGGAGCGGACATTCCGACGCGGTTTGAGCTGTACCCCGCGAGCGAGGGCTTCATCGCGATGCAGGACGCGCCCAACGCGCCCGGGCGCTCGCACCCGTCGCTTCGACTCAATGTCGATCTGGACAACTTCTTCGAGTTTGTCCCGCTCGAGGAGATCAACGAGTCCAACCCGCGTGCCGTCACCCCCGACCGGGTCGAGCCGGGGCAGCGGTATTGCGTGATTCTGACGACCTGCGCCGGGCTGTGGCGGTACAACATCGGCGACGTGGTGGAGTTTGACGCCGCGTGCGACGGCATCGACGGTGCGCGGGCCAGCGCCCTGCCGGCAGGGCCGGCGCGGCTTCGGATCGTCGGACGTCATCGCCACTTCATCAACGCGTTCGGCGAGAACCTGATCGTCGAGCACATCGAGAACGCCGTCGCCCGCGCGGCGCACGCGGCGAGCATGGTGGTGGGGGAGTTCCACGCCGCGCCGGTGTATCCGGGCGAGGGCGCGGACGGTTCGAGCCGTCGCGCGGGGCTGGAGCTTGCGATCGAGGTGGAGGACGTGTCGGGCGAGCGGCTGTCGCGCTTCCGCGAGGCGTTCGATCTGGCGCTCAAGGAGCAGAACGTCGACTACACAACCAAGCGGACCAGCGGCGTAGGCATGGGCGAGCCGACGATCACGCCGCTGCGTCCCGGGGCGTTCCATCGCTGGATGGACTCTCGGGGGAAGCTGGGCGGGCAGCACAAGTGCCCGCGCTGCGCCAACAACCGCGAGACGATCGAGGCCGTGGTGCGTTTCGGGGTGTGACCTGAGCGGCGCGGCGCGGTCTGGCGTCGTTGTGCGGCTGTCGCCGGGGCGACGGGGCATGCGAGCGATGCCGGCGGGGACGATGGCGCATACGAGACGGGCGCCGGGAGCGGCGTTCGTTTGCCGCCCGTTCGCCGGGTGATCTACACTGTGCCCGATGCTCCCCGACTTTGTCACTGCGCAGTTCTTCGTCTCGGTTCATGTGCTCATCATCGTGCTCCACGTGATTCTCGTGGGCGCGGGCGGGTGCATCTATCTGGAGCGAAAGATCAGTGCGTACATCCAGGATCGTCTGGGCCCGAACCGGGTCGGTTTTGACCTCGGGCTGCCATTCCTGTCGTTCCTCAAGGGTTTCTGGGGCCTGGGGCAGTCGCTGGCGGACGGGCTGAAGCTGTTCTTGAAGGAGGACTACACGCCGGCGCGTGTGGACAAGTTCCTGTTCGCGCTGGCGCCGGCGGTTGTTGTTGTGCCGCCCTTGGTGGCCTTTGCGATTATTCCCTGGGGCGGCCGCTGGCAGTGCCCGGACATTCCGATCCCGTTTGTGGGGACGATCCCCGGTGATCTGGTGCTGGTCGCGGGGGCGAGCATCAACGTGGGCATCGTGTACCTGCTGATGGTCGCTTCGCTGGGCGTCTACGGGATCACGCTCGGCGGGTGGGCGGCGAACAACAAGTACTCGTTCTTCGGCGGTCTTCGCGCGACGGCACAGATGATCTCGTACGAGATCCCGATGGGTCTGGCGCTGCTCGCGGTGCTGCTGGTGGTGGGAAGCCTGATCCCCGAGCAGATCATCCGCCATCAGTACGAGCACGGCTGGCTGCTTCTGACCCAGCCCCTCGCCGCGGCGCTCTTCTATATCACGATGCTCGCCGAAGGCAACCGCGCCCCCTTTGACAACGCCGAGTGCGAGCAGGAGCTCGTCGGCGGATTCCACACCGAGTTCTCGTCGATGCGCTTTGCGCTCTATCCGCTCGCCGAGTACGCCCACCTCATCACGGGCGCGGCGATCTTCTCGATGATCTTCCTGGGCGGGTACCACCTGCCGCTGGGCATCCTGGGCCCCGATCACCTGCTGAGCCCCGACAACACCTCGACGCTCGCGATGCTGGCCAAGATCGGTGTCTTCGGCGGCAAGACGTTCCTTCTCATCGCCTTCGCGATGCTGATCCGCTGGACGATCCCGCGCCTGCGCTATGACCAGGTCATGACCGGCGCGTGGCAGGGCCTGATCCCGCTGTCGCTGATGCTGGTCATCGTCAACAGCGTGCTGGTCTATCTCGGTCAGACCTCGGCCCTCGCCCTCGTCGCCTCGAACGTCGCGATGGCCGTCGTCGTGCTCATCATGCAGCCGGTTCTCAAGAGCGTCAACCAAAGCAACGTCAACAAGCGCGTCCCGCTCTACGGCTCGCGCTTCAGCCCCATGCCCGGTGAGCGCGTCGTGACCGGCCCGACCGACCCGGTCGCACGCGAGGATCGCCCCGTGCAGGGGACCGTGGCGTCGTAAGCCCCCGGCGCGATTACGATCCTTCGTGATCGCACGCCCTCTCCAACTCGGCCCCGTTCGGCTCGCCAGCAATCTGCTGCTCGCGCCCATCGCCGGGTACTGCGATCTGGCGTTCCGCACGATCGTGCGCGAGTGGTCGACGCATCCGGCGGGTGTCGGCATCGGCGTCGGCCTCGCGTGCACCGATCTGCTCTCGCCCCAGGGCCTGCTCCGCGGCACCGCCACCAGCCTCGACCTTGCTGCCACCAACGACATCGACAAGCCCGTCGGCATGCAGCTCTACGGCAGCGACCCGGAGATCATGGCCCAGGGCGCACGCTGGGCCGTCGAGCACGGCGCGACCATCGTCGACATCAACATGGGCTGCCCGGTCGACAAGGTGACCAAGAAAGACGGCGGCAGCAAGCTGTTGACCGATCTCTCGCGTGCGGTCGCGATCGCGAAGCGCGTGGTCGAAGAGCTTGAGAAGTGCCCGCTGAGCCGCGAGGAGTGGATGCGGCGCACGGGCAACGCGGTGCTGCTCGCGCCCGGAGCGTCGTGCCCGGTGCCGCTCACGTGCAAGATGCGGCTGTGCTGGGCCACGAGCGACTACGAGGCCGGGCTCGCCTGCTCGCCGCATCTGGCGAAGATGCTCGCGGACGTCGGTGTCGTCGGCGTCACGGTGCACGGACGGACAACGGAGATGAAGTTCAGCGGCGAGGTGCAGCTCGCGGGTATCGCACGCGTGGTCGAGGCCGTCAACGGCGCGATCCCGGTCATTGGCAACGGAGACGTGCGCGAGCCCGAGGACGCGGTGCGGATGATCAACACGACCGGTTGCCAAGGCGTGATGATCGGGCGCGGGGCGCTGAGTACGCCGTGGATCTTCCGCGACGCGTGGGCGCTGCAGACTGCGGGCGTGACTCCGTCCAAGCCGAGCGAGCGGGAGATCATCGACAGCGTGCGCCGATATCTGGCGCTGATGGTCGAGCATCGCGACGAGCACTACGCGATGGTGCAGATCCGCCGCCGCATGACGTGGTTTGCCAAGCGGCTGATGACCATCGACGAGCGCGGGCGGATCGTGGGTGTCAAGCCGCTGAAGGAAGCGGTGCGGAACAGCAAGTCGCCGCTGGAAGTGAACCGGTACCTCGACACGTTCCTCGCCGGCGGGCTTCGCGGCGGGTCGTACGAGACGGAAGAAGCGGGGGCGTGAGCCTCGGATCGCTCGATCCCGAACCGGTATGCTAGAACCCGTCCTTCCCCCCGGCCGCGCGGACCGGTGCGGTAGCATGGGGCATGAACACCGACGTCTTCAGCGGAGCTCTTGCCCGCATGCGTGCCGCGGCCGAGATCGTCCCGGTGCATCCCGAGACGCTCGCCCGGCTTTCCCAGCCCAAACAGTTCCTCGAAGTCAGCCTGCCCGTCCGCATGGACGACGGCTCGCTGCGGGTCTTCACCGGGTACCGCTGCGCCTACGACGACAGCCGCGGACCCGCGAAGGGCGGCATTCGCTTTCATCAGGATGTCTCGATCCCCGAGGTGAAGGCGTTGGCGTTCTGGATGGCCTTCAAGTGCGCGGTCGTGGGCATTCCCTTCGGCGGGGGCAAGGGCGGCGTGATCGTCGATCCGAAGAAGCTCAGCCAGGGTGAGCTTGAGCGTCTGAGCCGCGCGTACATGCGGGCGATCGCCAAGAACGTCGGCCCCGCGACCGACGTGCCGGCGCCCGACGTCAACACCAACGCGCTCATCATGGCGTGGATGATGGACGAGTACAACAAGTTCACCGGGTCGATCGAGCCGGGTGTGATCACCGGCAAGCCGGTCGCCGTCGGCGGCTCGCTGGGTCGTGACGACGCCACCGCCCGAGGCGGGTTTTACATCCTGCGTGATCTGGAAAAGACGCTTGGCTGGGACCCCAAGGCCAAGCCGATCAAGGTCGCGATCCACGGCTTTGGCAACGCGGGGCAGCACTTCGCGAAGTTCGTGCACGACGTGGGCTACAAGGTGGTCGCGATCGGCGATTCACGCGGCGCGATCGCGAACGACGCGGGTATTGACATCCCCGCCGCGATCGAGCACAAGAACAAGACCGGGGCGCTCCCCGCCGGCAAGGCGATCAGCAACGCCGAGCTTCTGGAGATGGACGTCGATCTGCTCGTGCCCGCCGCCATCGAGGACGTGATCACGACCAGGAACGCGGGCAAGATTCGTGCGAAGGTGATTCTGGAGCTCGCCAACGGCCCGGTCGCCGCCGACGCCGATGCGACGCTGCAGCAGAAGAACATCCTCGTGATCCCCGACATCCTCGCCAACGCCGGGGGCGTGACGGTTTCGTACTTCGAGTGGACGCAGAACCGCGCCGGCTTTGCCTGGTCGCTCGAGGACGTGCACACGCGGCTCAAGGAGATCATGGTGCGGGAGTTCCGAGCCGTACACGCTCTGGCCACGCAAAAGAACACCCCGATGCGGATCGCCGCCTACGCCCACGCCCTTTCACGCCTCGACGCGGCGGTGCGGGCCTTCGGCGTTGCCAGCGTCCGGTAGCCGGAGCGGACGATGACGCCTTCATCGTCGCTGCGGCGACGGTCCGACTCCCGCGATACGTACGGAATCCAAACTCTGAGTCTCGGTTGCCTGTTTGGGCGATACACTGTCGCGCGATTGAACCGTGGAGCGCCTTGCGGCGCTGCACGGGCCGGAGGTCCGGCCGATCGGATCCGAACCAGGTCGTCATCCGCGGGCCTTTCCCGCGACGTTCGCGTTTCGCAGCCGCGCTGCGGCTCAGGAAGGAATGGGCGTGATGGATCGAGCACGTTGCCTGTCGGTGGTTGGTGTGGCCGGGTTGGCGGTGGCCGGACTCTTCGCGCTGAGCGCAGAGGCCCGGCAGCCCGAGGGTGATCCGCTTCCGCCGCGTCCGCAGCAGGTGAGTCCGGCCGGTCCGGCGACGCCGCGCCCGATGGGACCTGTCGCCCGCTTCACGCCGATCGAGTCGCGGCACGACTTTGGCACGATTCTGGCCGACAAGGCGGTGCAGCACACGTTCCGGTTCAAGAACACGGGCGAGGCTCCGCTGACCATCACCAGCGCGACCGGCTCGTGTCACTGCACGGTCCCCGCGCTCTCCAAGCTGACCTACGCCCCGGGCGAGGAAGGCGAGATCCCGGTGACGTTCGACCCGCGCGGCCGCGCTGCTGGCCAGGTGAGCCAGAGGATCACCGTCGTCTCGAACGATCCGGCGTCGCCGACCACCGTTCTGACGATCGACGCGAACCTGGTGCCGGTGGTGAATGTCGAGCCGCGCCTCATTGCGTTCAACCAGATCCCCAAGGGTGAGTCTCGCCGCGTGGACATTGTCTTCACCGGTCGCATCCCCGAGTTCGCCATCACCGGCGCCACGTTCAACGGCGCGGGCCCCGAGCTCTCGGCAGAGTTCACGAAGGCGGAGCCGGTGGAGATCAACGGCGAGCGCCTGTACCGCGTGATCGGGCAGATCATCTCGCCCAAGGACGCGCGGATCGAGCGATTCAACCGCGAGGTGGTGTTCACCACCAACGACCCGCGCGAGAAGGAGATCCGGATCCCCGTGCTGGGCGAGGTGCTCGGCGATGTCGAGATGCGCCCGATGCGCGTCACGATGGGGCTCGTTGCTCGCAAGGCCGAGTTCTCCAACACCGCCACGATCGCCAGCCGCAGCGGCAAGCCGTTCCGCATCCTCGGTGTCCGGCAACTCAGCTCGACCGACCGGCCCGACGAGCCCAAGCTTTCGTTCGACGTGAAGCCGGTGCTGAAGGATGGCGAGAAGGGGCCCGCGGCCGCCACGCACACCATCGCCATCTCCGGCTCCGCACCCGACGCGGGCTTCCGCAATCTCATGAACGTCGAGATCATCACCGACGTGCCCGGCGAGGAGCAGATGAGCCTGGGCGTCTATCTGGTCGTCCGTTGATCGTGCACGGGCGTCGGCCGCCTTCATTCTCGAATCAGGCCCCGGGAGCATGACTCTCACCATCATCCAACGCGTGCTGGCGATCGTGGGCCTGGGCGTCTGCATCGGTGCGGCCGACTCGTGGCTGCGGCCCGTCCGCCTCACGCTCGCGCCGACCGTGGCCAGCCCCGCGGCTGCGACGCGGGCGGATGCGAGCACGCCCGCTTCGTCACCACGGGGGTCGACACCGGCCGCCTCGACACCGGCCGCTTCTATGCCCGCGGCCTCTCGCACGCCGACTCCGTCCGATGCGACCGGCGCTTCGCCGTCGCCACCTTCCGAGGCCGCGCTGGGCCTCATGATCGATTCTCGTGCCGCCAAGGGACTCCTTGATCAGGGCGTCATCTTCCTCGATGCGCGTCTGCGCAACGAGTTCGACGAGAAGCGAATCGAGGGCGCCTACCACCTCACGACCTCGACCATCAGCGGTCCGGAGGGCCGAAAAGTTCTCGACACCCTGTCTCGCGAAGACCCCGTCGTCATTTACTGCGGCGGGGGCGACTGCGACGCGTCGAAGAACCTCGCGGTCATGCTGCAGGGCATCGGGTTCACAAGGCTCCACATCATCGAGAATGGATTTCCCGAGTGGGTCGCCCTGGGATATCCCGTTGAGAGTGGAGCGGGGGGCACGCCTTGAAGGGTCTGCTCAACACGATCCTGCTGCTGATGAGACTGGCACTCGCCGCGCTCTTTCTTTTCGCGGCGTGGCAGAAGCTCAAGCCCGGCACGGACCTTGTCGTCGATTCCGGCCCCCAGAAGTTCGCGCAGGCGATTCAGGGCTTTCGCATCCTTCCCGAGCATCTGGTCTATCTCGCCACCGGGGTCATCCCGTGGCTCGAGGTGCTCTGCGCTCTGCTGCTGATCGTCGGCGTCTGGACCCGGGCGGCGGCGTGGCTGCTCGCACTTCTGCTGGCGGGCTTTACCGCCGCCGTGGTTTCTGTCCTCCTGCGCGGCATGAGCCTGACCTGCGGCTGCTTCGGGGATCTGACGCTGCTGTGCCCGAAGGGAACCATGGGCTGGTGCAAGGTCGCGGAGAACCTCCTGATTCTCGCGCCGGCTCTGCTCATCGCCCGCTTCGGGGGTGGGTGGCTGGACTGGGACCGTCCGGCTCGGCCGTTTGCCCTGCGTCCGCCCGGCTGAACGGGCGGGCGGTTGTAAGCCGCGGAAATGGGTGGCCCGGCTTGCTGCTCGACCGGTGACCGCCGGACGCCTACCATCACGACCCAACGTCGCCCGGACGGAGGCGCTCCTCCGAGAACCCGGGCCAACGTCCACGACGGAGAGTTCGCATGTCCAAGTTCGCCAAGTTCAGCGCCGGTCCTCAGCCCAAGCCCCGCATCACCAAGACCTCGTCCGAGGGCAACATCGTCGTTGACTGGAAGGACGTCGAGAACCTCCGGCGCTGCATGTCGCCCAACGGCAAGATCTTCGCCCGCAAGCGCAACAGCACGTCCGCTCAGGAGCAGCGTCTGCTCGCTCAGGCGATCAAGCGTGCCCGCTTCATGGCGCTCCTGCCCTACACCAGCGCGACGCTCTGAAGCGTCCGGCTCCGAGACCTCGGAGCGACGCGAGTCCCACACGACCTTCGACGCCGCCGCGATCCGTTCGCGGCGGTTTTGATTTGGTCGACGCGGAGTACTTCGGAGCGGGGGACCGCTCGATCGCCCGTCGGGGCATCCCATCGGTAGGCCGTGCGGCGTGGCGTACCGTTGCAGGCATGTCCAGCGCCGCAACCATCGAACGTGATTACGCCGCCCTGCGCCCGAGCGTCCGGGGCGGCTCCGACCATGCGTCCTCGCGTCGCCGCTTTCTGGAGCAGACCTGGGCCGCATTCGGCGATCCCTCGCCGACGCCCGATCGCCGGACCGTTTCGTGGATCGGGTTCTACGAGCGCGACCCGAGCGACGCGAGCCAGATGCTGCTCCTGGACCGTGAACCCAAGCCCGCCTGCTCTCCGATCGGGCTCCACGGCATGTGCGGGCGGGGCATGATCGATGCCGCCGCGATCATCATCGACAACGTGCGCACCCTCGGTCCCAACTACATCGCCTGCGATCCGCGGGACCAGAGCGAACTGGTGATCCCCGTCTTTGGTGCAGACGGCGTGTGCACGGGCGTGCTGGACGTCGATTCGTACGCGATCGGGGCGTTCCGCGAGCACGACGTGCACGGGCTGCACGAATTGCTCGTGGCCTTCGGGCTCACGTCACGTACAAACCTTCCGCGGATCGTGCGGCTCTGAACGTCCATCGGACGTGGGACAAGGGCACCCGCCCGCAAGACGCACGGTCACTTCAGCGAACGCTCAAAGTCGAGCATGGCGTCTGCGAAGGCCCCGGGGCACTCGATCATGGGGGCGTGCCCGCACCGGTCAAACCAGGTGATGCGCGAGCCCTTGATGGCGGCGAGGAACCCCTCGGCCGCCTCGGGGGGCGTGACGATGTCCTGCTTGCCCCAGATGAGCATGGTGGGACAGCCGATCTGGCCCAGCTTGGCGCCCAGGTGATTCCGGCGTGCCGAGCGGGAGAGCTTGACCATCGCTCGTGCGCCCGAGCGGGAGGAGAGTTCCTTGAAGGCGCGGTCCAGATCGGCCTCGCGCATGTTGCGCTCGTCGTAGAAGAGTTCACCGATCTTGCGGCGCAGCCAGTCGCGGCTGGGGCGGATCTGCACGTCGCTGACGATGGACTTCTCGATGAGACCGGAGGATCCGGCGAGCACCAGGCCGCGGACCAGCGAGGGCTGCTCGATGGCCAGGCGCAGCGCGACATGGCCGCCGAACGAATTGCCGACGAGGCAGACGGGCTCAACGCTGCCGTCGGGTCGGGCGAAGTGCTGTCGGAGGAAGCGGACGGTCAGGTCGGTGACGCCCTGAATGCAGCAATCATCGCCCTCGAGTTGCAAGAGCGGGATCTGGAGGAGCACGCAGCGGGCGTGGCTGGAGAAGCGACGAGCGACGTCGTCCCAGTGCTCGTTGAGACCGACCAGACCGTGCAGAAAGACAAAGGGCGTGCCGCGACCGACCTCAGCGACCGTGGCGGCCACGGCGCCGTGCGCTCCGGGAATGGTGATGGGTCGCTCGATCAGCTGCGCCGGCACATCCACGCCCGCCTGCGTCGGGTCGCCTCCGGGCGAGATCGTGGGCATCGTGCTGGACGTGGAACGCTGCATGATCGGGGGACGGTCCTCCGCCGGCGGGTTGATCGCAACTGCCTCGCTCAACAATAGTACCGGCTAGCGTCGGCGGTTCGCAGACCCTTGACAGTTCCTGAACACGCAGGTTCGGTCCGGCTCCCTCAGCCCGCGACACGTCCGTCGATCAGCCGTACCACCCGGTCGGCCCGGGAAGCGGTGGCTTCGTCGTGGGTGACGATGACCATGGTTTGGCCGTCGCGGTGCAGACCGCTGAACAGATCGAGAATCGACGCACCGGTGACTCGGTCGAGGTTGCCCGTGGGCTCGTCGGCCAGGAGCAGCGCGGGGCTGTTGATCAGCGCGCGAGCGATCGCCACCCGTTGGCGCTCGCCGCCGGAGAGTTCGGCGGGCCGGTGCCGAAGGCGGTGACCGAGCCCAACACGCTCAAGCAGCTCCGCGGCCCGGGCGGCAGACTGGCGACGGTTGGTCCAGTACGACCAAGCGCCCCGGGCGGCCATGGCCGCGACCGTGACGTTGTGCAGCACCGAAAGCTCGGGCAGCAGGTGATAGAACTGAAAGACGAAGCCGACCTCATGGCGCCGGTAGCGGTCCAGATCACGGGCGGAGGCGCGGGCGAGCTCGCGCCCGCGGAACCGGATCGAACTGGGTGTCTGGGCCGGGTCGGGCGGCGTGCGATCGGGCTGATCGAGTCCGCCGAGCAGGTGGAGGAGGGTGGACTTGCCCGAGCCCGATGCGCCGAGGATCGCGACAAACTCTCCTGCCTGAACGTTGAGTTCAACGCCGCGCAGCACGGGGACTTTCGTCCGCCCCAGGGTGTAGGTCTTGAAGAGACCGCGTGCCTCGAGCGCCGCGCCGGGAGCGGTTGGAACAGCGGACGGGAGGTGGGTGGAGGTGAGGTTCATTCGAATCGCAGGGACTGAACGGGGCTCATGCGTGCGGCGCGTGCGGCGGGCCAGAGGGCGCCCAGGCAACTGGCCAGCACTCCCCCGGCAAGGACCAGCGCCACGTGCGTGGGGTTGAGCTCGCTCGGGATGCGCGAGAAGTAGTAGACCTTGGGATCCCAGATGAAGAGGTTGAGCCGCTCTCCCATCCAGTCGTGGATGGCGTTGATATTGGAGACGACGAAGTACGCGATGAGGAACCCGACGACCGCGCCGGTGAGGCCGATCGCCGCGCCGTACAGAAGCCAAAGGCCCGCGACGCCCGATCGGGTCGCGCCGACCGCTCGCAGCACGCCGATGTCCTTGGTCTTTTCGCTGACCATCGCCCAGAAGATGGCGAGGACGAGAAAGACGGCCGTGAGCGAGATGAAGGAGAAGATAAAGAGCACCAGGCCCGTCTCCTTGCGGACGGCGTTGATCATGGTGCGGTTCTGATCTTCCCAGGTGAGGATGCGGATCGAGGCCGGGTCGGGGACCTCGCCGCCAAGATCGCGTGCGAAGGCGGCGTAGATCTCGCGCACGCGTGATTGCAGGCGGACGGCGTCGGCGCTGTCGAACGACTCGGTCGTGCCCCGCACCAGCACGTTCGTGACGCGCGCGGGCTCTTCTCCGAGCACCGCGGGGGCCTCGAAAGATTCCTCGTCGGGGTTGGCCGAGACGCGGACGCCGCCGGCGCTGGCGACGCGCTGCGCGCGGTTCATCTTCAGCATGTTCTGCAGGGCGTCGAGCTGGATGAAGACGGTCTTCTGGTCGATCTCGTAGAGGCCGGAGTGGAACTCATTGGCGACCGGGAAGGTTCGCGCGACCATGTCCACGGCGCGTCCCTTGGTGTCCATGGGCAGCACATTGATGGTGACCGTCCCGTCGACGGGCATGATGACGTTGACGGGGCGGGTGCTGCCGTCGCTCTGGCGTGCGAGGGGTTGACCCGGCCAGAAGCCCCAACGCTCGCGGAAATTGAAGCCCGTCACCTGCACGCCCAGAACGACGCCGGGGCGAGGGACGGCGATGTTGCCGGTCTCGGGCCGCTCGTAGCGCACGAGCTTTTGCCCGCCCTTGAAGACCAGATCCCAGAGGTTGTGGTTCTGAAGCCTCGGATCGATGCGGCCGGGGTCCTTGGGATGAGGGGTGTCGACCGGTCGCCAGACCAGCGTGTCGGAGAAGTTCGTGACCCGCGAGAACGACGGGCCGTCGATGCCCTTCACGATCACCGTCTCCGTTCGCCCGTCGGGAAGACCGATCAGGCCGAAGGTTTCGATGACGGGCGATGCCGCGGCGACCATCGGATCGGCCTCGAGGCGCTCGATGAGCTTGTCGTAGTGTGCAAAGCCCGTGACGGGCCACGAGATCGAGACATCGCCCGCGAGCGTGCGGCCGGAGTTGATGAGCATCGCCAGGAAGCCGCCCATCACCGACCAGACGATGATCACCATCGCCGTGCACAGCGCGACCGCGAGCGCCGCGAGAAGCGGCATGATCTTGCTGGAGAGATAGCGAGAGGTGAGCAGGAGCTGGTACACGCGGAGGGAGGGTAGCCGCCGCCGTGCGCACGCTCAGGTCAACCAGCGTCCGCCGTCGACGCGCAGGACTTCGCCGGTCACGTACGTCGCATCGAGAGCAAGCCACCGCACGGCTTCGGCCGCCTCGTCAGGGGTTCCGGAGCGTGCCAGGGGCACGCGCTGCAGGTAGCGCTCATGGAACTGCGGGTCGGCGTCGGGCCCTTCGTCTGGCCATGCCACCACGCCGGGCGCCACCGCATTGACCCGGATCTTCGGCGCCAACTCGCGCGCCAGGCACTGCACCATCTCGACCAACGCCGCCTTGCTCATGCTGTAGGCGAGCATGTCCCGGCGCGGCCGTCCGAGGACGTGGATGTCGGCCATCGCGACCACGGCACCAGGTTGCGGATGGGAGGCGAGCACGGGCGCCAGCGCACGCGTCAGGAGGGCCGGCGCGAAGGCGTTGATCCGCGCGTGGCGTTCCAGGGACTGAGGGGTCAACTCCGTCAGGGCGGACCGCTCGTAGACCGAGGCGTTGTGCACCAGCACAGAGAGAGTGGGGTGTGCCGCCCCGATCGCCGCCGCTCGCTCGGGGATCGTCTCGAGACGTTCGGGGTCCCAGGGCTCGAGAAAGACGCGGGCTCCGAGCGCCTCGAGCGCGGCGCGGGCGGCCGCGGCGTCTGGAGCATCGGGCGTGCGCGTGGTGAGCACGAGGTCGTGGTTAGCCCGGGCCATAGCCCGCGCGATCGCAAGCCCGACGCGACGCACGCCGCCGGTGATCAGTGCGCAGGGACGGGATGCCGAGGCGTTGCCCATGACGGATCTTTGGTCGTGCGAAAGGAGCGGCGCGTCAGTCTCGCGGCTCGCCCGGGCCGCGATCGTCGGGCCGGGGAGAGTCCTCGATCCGAGTGTCGTCCTTGTCGAAGCCGCTGGAGCGGTAGAGGTCGTCGGCGCTGGGCGTTTCGACGCGCTCGGCGCTCAGCCTCCACGGGTCGGCGGCAAGACGTCGTGCGGTATCGGCCTTCATGGCGGCAAAGGTCGCGCGTCGACGCTTCTGGACCACAAGAACCAAGCCGGCCAGAACCGCCGCGAGCGTGAGCAGCAGCACCACGAGCAGCAATACGGCCTCCCCAAGGCGCGACGCGGACGGTGCTTGCTCGGCGAGTGTGCGGATCACGGGTGCAGCTCTCTGGAGACGCGCGGGACGCTACTGCATCGGAGTGAGTTGGCCGGCCACCTCGATCTGGGCCAGCAGCGGCAGGAGATAGTTCTCGCCCTTGTAGCTGAAGACGCGGCCCGTCACGATGATCTGCACGCCCTCCGGCCGTGCGCCCGCGGCGTTTTCCAGCCGCTCCAGCGCACGCGAGCGCTGCACGATCATCGGCGGGTCGGCCGGAGTCGAGGCGTCGCCGTCGAACGCGACAGCAAGGCGATCGTTCACGCGGACCAGGCGGCCACGTCGATCGCTGATCAGCGTTCCTTCGTTCACCAGCGGCCGCGATGCTTCCGCCTCCGCTTCTTCGGAGCGAGCGGCGCGGGACGCGCCCGTCGCGGGTGCGCTCGTGCTGCGTCGGCTTTCGAGCGAGCGGATCAGATCATCCACCTCCGGATCGTCGGCGTTGGTCGCCGCTGACGGCGGGGGGTTGCTCGCGCTCGGAGCGGAGGAAGCAGTGGTGGAGGGCGCGTTGGCGGCTTCCGCGTCTTCGTCGGTCAGCACCGTGAAGACGGTGGGCAGCAGTTGCTGCCGATCGCGGTAGACGAACATCTGTCCCGAAAGCTCGACGCGACGCAGGCGGTCGGCCTCGCCCATCGAGACGACCATCGAGGCAAGCGTCTGCGACGGGAGCAGCACCATCGGGCGCTCGCCGCGACGACGCAGATCGCGCGGCGATGGACGCTCGGGGATGAAGACCGCGTCTCCGGTCTTGAGCACGCGCACCTCGCCCCGACGTCGCACCAGGAAGGTGCCCTCGGGGTAGAAGCGCCCGGGACGGATGCCGAAGGACTCGCTCGACAGCCCCGGTATCGGCGACCGCGACGCGACCCCGGGCGGCTCGCTGCGGAGGCTAGCCGCGTCACGCGGCTCAGGTCGCGGGTTCGCATCGACCGACGCGCTTGAGCCTGGCGCGGCCTTGGACTCGGGCGAGGTCGGAGCAGGCTCGGGACGAGGGGACGCGGCCGGCTCGGTCGCGTGGGCGATCGACGGCGCCAAGGCCAGCATGAGGAGCAGGTAGTGCATCGAAAAGCGCACCCAGAGCGGAAAGCCCTGACACGCCCGGCCATGGTACACGAGGTCGGCTGCCCCGCGATGATCTCTCTATCGACCGATCCCACGCCCCTCGGCGAGGCGTTCAGGACCCTCGGGCGCGCAGTTGACGCGGGGCGGGAGACGGGTTAGTGTCGGTGCTTGCCGGACGTCGATCTGGGCCTTGGGCCCCGGCGACGGGTCGGACCTCGGCCGGGTGCCAGAGTGGACAAATGGAGCGGATTGCAAATCCGTTGCGCAAGCTTCGTGGGTTCGAATCCCACCCCGGCCTTTCCGCTTGACCCTTCCGCCTGAGAGTGAGCCCTTCGCTCCCCCGGGCGGCCCTCGCTAGGGAGCCTCTCCATGGCGTCCGGACGCAAGCGGCCTAGCAAAGGCTCGGACCCGGCCTACCCCATGCTGCGCTTTCTCGGCGTCGGTCGGTGGATTGCTCTGACAGCGTTGACGGTGTTCCTTGCCGTCTGGCTTCTGGCGACCATCGGCATGTTCGTCTTGGTTTCGGGCGTCGCTTCGGGTTTCTTCAAGGTACTCGTGGTCGGGTTCGCGCTGGTCGGAACCGTCGTGATCGGCGGAATGATCGTCGCCCTGCTCTTCCTGGACCCCCGCTCCGCCATCTGGCGGTCAACCGAATCTGGCGAACCCGGATCGACGTCCGGCGGCCAACACACGGCATGTGCTCATTGCGGGTTTCGCATGGACTTGAAGCGAGAGACCTGTCCGGGTTGCGGCGCGCCGAACCGCCGGAGCTGAAGGGGCGGCCCCGTCGGGGCTGGTGCCGCGTTGCGACCGACAAAGGCCCTTGTGCGCATCCGTCCGGGGGTTATACTCGGCGCGGCACGCGGAGAGGCGTTTCAAGCGTGGCATTTCATGGTCGCCGCCGCGTCCGCACTACGAAAGGGAATCACATGGGCTTCATCAAGGAGTTCCGCGAGTTCGCGCTCAAGGGCAACATGCTCGATCTGGCGGTGGGCGTGATCATCGGCGGCGCATTCGGCGGCATCGTCAACTCGCTGATCAAGGACGTCATCATGCCGGTGGTCGGCATGGCGGGCAACGTGGACTTCAACAACCGTTTCATCCCCCTGGGCGGGACCGTCGCCGAGCAACTCAAGGCCAACCCGAACCTGACGCTCGATCAGGCGCGTGGCTTTGGGCCTGTCCTGGCCTACGGCTCGTTCGTCACCGTGTCGATCAACTTCCTGATCCTGGCCTTCTGCATCTTCCTCGTGGTCAAGGCCTTCAACACCGCCCGCAAGCGCTTTGAGGCGGAGAAGCCGGCCGCGGCTCCGGCCGGGCCGACGCCCGATCAGAAGCTGCTCACCGAGATTCGCGATCTGCTCGCGGCCCGACGCTGAACAGCGCGGCCGCGGACATCTCCGTCGCCGCCGGCGGCCAAGCCGCCTCGACGACGCACACGATGCACATCCGTTCCGGCCGGGCTCGTCCCGGCCGGAACTGTCTTTGGCGTAGAACGCACGCACGCAGCCAAGGCCACGCGGCGTTGGATCTTCGCGCAGGCAGGGGCGGCTCAGGCGTTGTCGAGGCCGGCCAGCGCGGGGCGCGGGCCGGGATCTGCACGCGTGAGCTGGCGGATGAACTCTCCCCAGAGGTTCGAGCCCATCTTGCGGTCGTAGTGATTGAGCGCGACCGACGCGAGATCGACCGAGCCGATCGTGTCGGTCAGCATGACGGCCATCGCGATGAGCTGCTCGGGCGAGAGGGTGTGCCAGGTGCGGAAGTCGCGCACGTACAGCGCGTCGATCCACAGAATCTGGTTGATGCGCTGCGACGGGTTGTTGTTCGCCAGAACGGGCGCGAAGGTGCGACCGTTGAGCGAGCGGATGGAGTGCAGCATGAAGCCCCGAGCGCGGAGGAAGGCGTCCACGTCGGCGAACAGGGGCTGACCCTTGTACATCTCCAGGAACTCGACCTCGGTGTGGATCATGAGCGTCGAGGCGAGGTGACGCGGCGCACCCTTGAGAATGTCAAGCTCGGCCCCCTGCACGTCGAGCTTCATGTAGTCGACGCGCTGCACCTCTTCGATATCGTCGAGGCGCCGGGTCTGGATCGGAGTGGCCGAGACGGGGCGGGTGACGTCGGCCAGCTCGAGAAAAGCGCCGAGCAGCGGCAGGTTCGGCTCGTAGAGCGAAGACGTGTACGCCGGCTCGCACGTGTAGAACGTGCGCGCCGTTCCGTCGCCGAGGCAAAAGGGCAGGAAGACGTGACCCGGCCGGTTCATCGCGCGGAGCTTGGCGCACTCTTCTTCAACGGGCTCAAAGCCGTACACCACCGTGCGCCCCGGACGCAGCAGCGCGCGGTAGGGCAGCGTCTGCTCGCCGGTCCACATGGCGCCCGCGTCGAGGATGTGCAGTGTGGGCGTCAGGTTCTGAAGCGTGTCGAGCAGGTTGAAGGTGGGGGGCGGTGGTGGCATGGCGCGACTTGGGTGGCTGATTGGTGGGAGCAGTGGTGGGGGCTGGGGCGCGGTGGGGTGGGAGCGGCCGTCAGGGTCAGGTGGGGCGGGCTTCCTTGTCGGCGCGCCGGCGCTTGAGTTCGGCGTCGACGAAGTCCGCGATGTCGCCGCGGAGAACCGACTCGTAGTCCGACGACTCGACTCCGGTGCGATGGTCCTTCACTCGGTTGTCGTAGAAGACGTAGCTTCGGATCTGCGTGCCCCAGCCGCGGTCGAGGCTGCCACCCTGTGCGGCGGCGATTTCCTTCTCGCGCTTCTCCTCGGCCATTTGCTCGAGGCGGGCCTGGAGGATGGCGAGGCACTGCTTCTTGTTCTGGGGCTGGTCGCGGTAGGTGCTGCTGACGATCATGATGCCGGTGGGCTTGTGGACCACGCGGATGGCGCTGGCGACCTTGTTGACGTTCTGACCGCCGGGGCCGCTGGCGCGGACGAAGGGCGTGACCTCGAGGTCGGTCTCGGGGATCTTGACGTCGACTTCCTCGAACTCGGGCGTGACCTCGACGCTGGCGAATGACGTCTGGCGTTTGCCCTGCGCGTTGAAGGGCGACACGCGTGCGAGACGGTGGGTGCCGCGCTCGCAGGAGAGGTATCCGAACGCGAAGGGCCCCTTGACGTGCAGGGTGACCTGGTCGAGCCCGACGTCGGCGCCGAAGGACTTGTCAACCTCTTCGAGCGCCCAGCCCATCTTCTCGCAGTAGAAGACGTACATGCGAAAGAGCATTTCGGTCCAGTCCTGCGCTTCGGTGCCGCCGACGCCGGCGGCGATGGTCAGGAAGCAGTTGCGTCCGTCGTGCTTGCCGGAGAGGAGCGACTGGCGCTCGACCCGGTCAATGCGCCCGACAAGGCCGAAGAGTTGTTCGTCGGCCTCGGCGAGGAGGTCCTTGTCGCCCGACTCCTTGGACATGTCGTACGCGAGTCGTGCGTCCTCAAAGTCCTTGATCGCGCTGGTGAGGGGGTCGATCTGAGCCTTGAGGCGCTTGAGCTCGCCGACGATCTGCTGGGCGCGGTCCTGATTGTCCCAGAAGCCCGCGTCGTTCATGCGGGCCTCGAGTTCCTGGACGTTTTTCAGCTTCGCGTCGTAGTTAAAGCGAGTCGCGGATGGTCACGATCCGCGCCTCAAGATCGTTGAGGATGGGTTGATGAGCGTCGTAATGCATGGGGGCGAGTCTAGCGGGGCAGCCGGACGCGTGGGGCCGGCACGCACGGGCGGCATCGACAGCAAGGCGTCGGGCACCGTGCAGCCGGCGAGCGGCGGCGGTCGAATGATCATCACATGAGAGAGGTCTTCTCCTCCAGGCGTTTGCGTTGGCGCACCGGGGTGCTCGCTTTGCTCGGCACGCTGGCGTGGGCCGGCGGGTGCGCGACGTCTCCCGCGCAGCCCAGCGGGGCGGAAGCCGCGACGGTCGAGGAGTCGGCCGCGGCTCCGGACGGGATGTACCGCGTGGTCGTGACCTCGCGCTTCACCGGACCAATCGTCGGGATCATGGCCTTTGAGCCGCTGGACCGTCCGCCCGAGGCGGAGGCCTTGCCGCAGGAGCGAACGGACGGCGAAGTCGCCGGTTCATCGTCGTCGCCCGCGGCCGCAGCGTCGGCTCTGGCGGTGGACGGGGCGGCTGGTGCGCTGGCTGCGCGTCCGGAGCGATTCCGCGCCAACACGCGTCCGGGCGTTGCGTGGACGATGGTGGGTGGATTTGAGGCGGCGCTGGGGCGTGTGTTTGCGCCGTTTCTGTTCCCGCACGGGATGATCCTCACGTGGGAGAGCACGCTGGCTCGACGCGTGCGCGATGGTGAGGGTCGCTGGAAGATCGAGGCGGGTGAAGGTTCGCTCGGGGTCGGTTCGCTTGCCTCCTTGCGTGTCAAGACAAGGCAAAGGTCGCTTGGAGGGCCGCACGAGGTGTTGCTGCGCGACGGGCGGGCGATCGCGCGGGTGACGCTCGAGCCCGTCTCGCGGGAGCAGATCACCTTCGAGAACTGGAACGAGGACACAAGGCCCAAGACCGGCGTCGACTATCCGTCTCTCGCGGCCGCGGCACGGCGCGAGCTGGGGCCGGCCATGCTTGGCGCACCGGCCTCCACCGCAGCGATCGAGCAGTATTTCGCGGACCTCGACGGCGTTGCCGTCGCGGCGCGGGACGATGTCGAGTTTCTCTTCGGCTCGCTCGCGGCCGCTCGCAAGCAGCAGGGGTTGAACTGGCCGCTGATCGCTCCGCGCGAGGATCCCTCGGCATGGGAGCGTTGGGCGAGCGACGACGACGACACCGTCGGCGCGTGGAAGGTGACGCGTGACGACGCGACGCGGATCGTGACGGTGCGCGTGGACGCGTTCCTCGAGCCCGAGGCGATCGAGCGGCTGGTGGAGCACGTCGAGAGCCTGAACCCGCGGGGCGTCGTGCTGGATCTACGCACCAGCCCGGGCCTGACGCTGGGTGCGGCGGTCCTCGGGGCGGCGCTGGTCGGCGCGCCGACCGAGTGGGGGACGTACTTCGCCGAATCACGCCGCGCCGAGCTCAGCAAGGCCGAGCCGCGGCCTTCGCCTCCGGTTGGCGAGGTTTCGGTCGCGTCGGCGCGGGACGTGGATGAGGCCATGAAGACGCTCGAGACTTCCGGAGCGGTGCGTGTGTCGCTTCGGCCGCGCGGGTCGGCTCTGGCGTCGGTGCCGCTGGCGGTGCTGGTCTCCAGGCGCACCGGCGGCACGAGCGAGCATCTGGTGCGGGCGGTGCGAGAGTCGCGGCGGGGCGAGGGTGCGGCGACGGCGCGGGTCTTTGGCGAGCGCAGCGCCGGGCGGCTGCTCCTGCCCGCCAGTCGCGACCTTGGGCAGGGCTGGGTGCTTAGGCTCGCCGGCTATGGGCTGCGCCCTGTCGGCTGGACGGGCGCGCTTCGGATCTCCGACCTCCGACGCGCGGAGAACGGCGTGGAGCCCGATGAGCGCGTCGCCCCCAACGACGCGCCGAAGCGGGCCGAGCGTTGGCTGATAGAGTGAGGCGGTCCGAGGGTCGCGAAGCTTGACGTGAGCGAGGCGGCGCTGGACGCGGGGGAGTGGCGGGCTTGGCGAAGTTGGAGCGCTGCGTGCGTCGATTGCTGCATCTGTCCCCGTTTGCCCGCCTGCACCCCGTCGAGCTCGTGCTCATGGGCCTGCTGGCGCTCATCGTGGTCGGCTTCGGAGCGATCACGCTCGAGCGCTCGGCGTTCAGCGATCGGCGCAAGACCGACGCGGGCGTGTACTTCCGGGCGGCGTGGGCGATCACGGCCGACCGCGATCCCTACGCGATCAAGGATGACAACGGCTGGTCGTACCTCTACCCGCCCCCGCTGGCGATCGTCGCCGTCCCGTTCGCTGAGGGGCCGATGTCGCGCTCCGCCATCGGCTGGATCAAGAACCCCGAGGGTTGGGAGGGGCTGCCCTACGCGTGGAGCGTGGCGATCTGGTACGCGATTGGGGTGCTGGCGCTGGTGCTGGGCGCACACTGGATGGGCTGCGTCATTCAACATGCGTCCCAGGACGCGGCGGTGCGAGAGATGCCGCGAGGGTGTCGACGCTGGTGGCAGGACCGACTGTGGCCAACGCTGATCGGGATCGTGGCGGTGGGCAGCACGCTCTCGCGCGGGCAGATCAACACCCTCATGTTCCTGGGCATCGCCGGCTCGGTGTGGTGGATGGTGCGCGGGCGCGGGTTTGGCGCGGGGGTGTGGATCGCGTCGGCGGCGGTGCTCAAGCTGTTCCCGGCGCTCCTGGGCCTGATCGCGCTCTTGCGTCGAGACTGGAAGACGGTGGGGGGGTGTTTCGCCGGGGCGGCGTTTTTCCTCGCCGTGATGCCGGCCTCGCTTCTGGGCCCGGAGCGAATGGTGGAGTTGAACAAGCGTTTTGCGGAGGTCATGCTGCTGCCGCACGCGGGCGCGATGGTGGATGCCGACGGCGGTGAGCAGGGCAAGAAGGTGGACGAACTGCAGCGGACGCGCGACAACCAGAGCCTGATGTCGATCTATTTCGCCGCCACCAACCTCGAGCGCGTGCGAGAGTCGGAGCAGATCGAGCCCGGGCTCGACGCGAGAGTGTTCCATGTCGCGGGCAGCGTGGCGTTGCTCGGATTGTCGATCTGGGCGTGGTGGCGGCTGCGGCGTGCTCGGTCCACCTGGGAGATCCCGCTGACCGTGGGGCTGCTGTCGAGCGTGATGCTGGCCATCAGCCCGGTCTGTCACCTGCACTATTTCGTGCTGGCGATTCCGCTGATCGCCGTCTTGTGGGGTATCGGCCTTGATCGCTCCGCGACGAGACAGCCGACGCTGGCGATGATCGGTCTCTTCGGCGTGTACTTCGTCCTCAACCTCGTGCCGCGGCTGGGCGACGGCGGCGTGCCCGCGCTGGCGTGGCTTGGCGCGACGCGCTATGTGGGGCTGGCGCAGTACGCGAACCTGATGCTGATCGGGTGGGGCTGCTGGGTAGCGTGGTCGCTGAGCCGAGCGGGAGCCGCGAGAGTCAGCGGTACCGATTGATCAGGTCGATGACCGCGGTCTGGCGCGGGTCGAGCTGAACGCTCGTGCGCAGGTGCCGCAGTCCCTCGGTACGGAAGGCGTCGTTCTGACGCTGGGCGAACTCGTACTCATTGAGCAGGCAGACGCCGACGCCGGTGTGCCCGGGCGCGTAACTGGGGTCGATCTCGATGGAGGTTCGGAAGGACTTGAGAGCATCCTCGTAGCGGGCGAGCCGGAACTGCGCGAAGCCAAGGCGCTCGTACGCGCCGGCGGAGGGCTGGGCGCGGATGACCTGATTCAGCGTGTTGACCATCTCTTCGAAGCGGCCGACCTTGCCCAGGCTGTTGGCAAGGTTGAGCAGCAGCGGGGGCTTGAGCTCCGTCAGCTCGGCCGCCTGGAGGTACTCGTTGACCGCGTCCTGGTGACGGTTGAGGGCGCCGTAGATGGAGCCGAGGTTGGCGTGAGCCGGGCCGCTGCGCGGGTTGATGCGGACCGCGCGCTGCGCGTACGGGAGCGCGCTCGAGGCCTCACCCGTCTGCAGATAGGCGGTGGCGATGTTCAGGTTCGCGTCGTAATCGTCCGGCTTGATCTCAAGCGCCCGCAGATATGCCCGGATCGCTTCGTTCACCCGATTGAGAAGCTGGAGCATCAGCCCCTGGTTGTACCGGGAGTCAAAGCGCGTCGGTTCAAGGTCGGCGGCTTGGCCGTAACGCACCGCGGCGGACTCGTAGTCGCCTTGCGCGCGGTAGATCTCAGCAGCGCCGATGAAGGCCTGGGGCAGCGTCGGATTGTTCTCGATGGCTCGCTCAAACTCGACGAGCGCCTGGCGGTTCATGCCCTGCTGACGCAGAGATTCGGCGCGCTCCATCGCTTCGGTCGCGATCGTTTGGCGAACCGCGACGGGCTGAGTCTCGGGGACCGCGTTGAGCGGACCAGACCCGCGGGCCGACGAGGTGCCGCCGCCCCCGCCGGCGCAGCCGGTGAGCGAGACGACGAGCACGATCCCCGCGCTCCCCGCAAGAAGCTTGGGACCAACACGACGAGCAGAAACGCGAGAGAGGGAGCCTGCCATAGAGGTTCTTTATCGGCCTTTCCGGGGGGGGTTCTCAACCCCGAGTTTGCGGCGTGCTGGCTTCTGTTTGGGGGACACGGACGTGCGCTTGACGGATCGTTCCTCGGCAAGACCCAAAGACCGAGACGGGGGCTTGGATCTGGCCTTGTCCTTTGCCACGCGTTTGGCCTTGGCTTTGGCCGGCGTCGTCGACGGACGGGACGCAAGGGACGCGGCGGGCGACTTGGATCTTGCGGGCGTGGTGAGGAGGCTCTTGAGTCGTTGCAGGTTGATCGAGTCCCAGGGGGTGGCGTTGTGCACGCCCTTGGGGGTTTCGAGGATCTTCGGTACGTCACGCAGAGCGGGGTGGTTCACAAAGACCGCAAAGCCGGACTCTGCGAGGCGTTGCGGCGAGCCGCCGACGGTGCCCTGCCCGATGTGCTCGTGCCGGTCCAGGTGCGAGCCGCAGGCACCCTTGGAGTCGTTGAGGTGGACGACCCGGAGGTTGGGAAGGCCGCAGGCGTGGTCAAAGCGGCGGAGCAGATCGGCAGCCGCGACGGAGGTGCTGAGATCTTCGCCCGAAGCGTGCAGGTGGCAGGTATCAAGGCAAAAGCCCACGCGCTCGGGCTGAGGGGTCAGGTCGAGGATGAGGCGTCGGAGGTCGGCGAGGTCGTCGAGTGTCCCGCCGAGCTGCGTGCCTGCGCCGACCGTGCCCTCCAGACAGCAGACGGTGCGGAAGCCGGGCGTGGCTCGCAAGAGCCGCGCGTAGGCGGCGGCGATGCGTGCGAGGCCGGCTTCGCGTGTGGACGAGGTGAACGCGCCGGGATGGTGGACAAGGAACGGGATCGAGAGGGCTTCGCAACGCTCGATCTCCTCGATCATCAGGGCGATGGAGCGCTCCCAGAGGGTGTCGTCCGGTGACGCGAGGTTGGCGAGATAGCTGGCGTGGCTGACCGTGCGGTCGCGCCAGCCCAGCCTGTTCAACTCATCAAGCCACGCGCGCACGGCCGAGTCGGTCAGGGGCTTGGCGTGCCACTGCTGCTGGTTCTTCGTGAAGATCTGCACCGTGTCGAGCCCGAGCGACTCGGCCTCGCGCAGGGCGTTGGTCATGTCGCCGGCGATGGAAAGGTGGGACCCGAACACGCGTCGATCGTACGGGGATCGGGTGTGGGCCCGCTAAACTGGGCGCATGGCACAGACCCTTCAGGATCTCAAGGCTCGCGTCGCGGTGGTCACCGGCGCCTCTGCGGGCATTGGCGAGGCGATCGCACGCGAGCTGGTGTCGCACGGCTGTCCGGTCGTGCTCAACGCCCGCCGGCGCGAGCGGCTCGAAGCCCTGCGAAGAGAACTCGGCGACGAGGACGTCGCGATCGCGCCGGGTGATTGCGCCGACGCGGCGGTGATCGAGGCGATGCTCAACACGGCGCGCGACACCTTCGGCGCCACCGGACGCCCCGCGCCCGCACGCGACGCCGACCTCGTCGTCATCAACGCGGGGCGAGGCCTCGGCGGCACGGCGATCACGTCCGACGAGTCGCAGTGGGACGACATGATCCGCACCAACATCCTCGCCGCCTCGCGCATGATCCGGGCCGCGGGCAAGCGCATGCTCGCCATGCAGCCCGAAAGCGCGATCGGCCACGATCCGGAAAAGCACGCGTGGCTCAAGTCGCCACGCGACATTGTGATTCTCGGCTCGGTCGTCGGGCGACACGTCTCGCCCTTCTCGAGCTTCTACTCGTCAACCAAGGCCGCAATCCAGACGCTCGCCGAGGGCACCCGCCGCGAACTGGGGCCCAAGGGCATCCGCGTGACCCTCATCGAGCCCGCCTTTGTGACCAGCGAGTTTCAGAGTGTCGCGGGTTACTCCCAGGCGTGGTACCAGTCGATGGTGGAAAAGTTCGGTCCGATGCTCATGCCTCAGGACATCGCGCGGCTCGTGGCGTTTGTCGTGAGCCAGCCGGCGCACGTGCACTTGAGCGACGCGCTGATCCGTCCGACGCGTCAGGAATATCCGTGAGTGTGCGCCGGTGCGAAGTGGGGGCGCGAAGCCAACCAGACCCCGGCGTCTGATCGACTCGGGTACGCTCTGGTCATGTCTCACGCGAAGGCGTTCGATCGAGAGCTTGACGATTTGTGGCATCGAAGGACGGCCCCGATCCGTGCTCATGTTCGTCGGCGTCCGGGGGCGCCCAAGAGCCTGACGAAGAAGGGGCGAGAGAACGCGATTGCCGCGCTGTGTCGCCTCGCGGAGCAAGTGATCTGCCGACGCGACGCGAGAAGAGAACTGGAGTCGATCGTTCGACGTTCACGCCGGACGGTTCTGCGAGGCAGAGGTCTCGAAGCGCGATTTGGGAACATCAAGACCTGGGCGCAGAAGCACCTCAAGGGCCCGATCATCTACTCGTTCTGGCGAGGCAACCGCTGCCTTTATGTCGGCAAAGGCAAGAGCTGGCGAAGACTCGGGGCGTACCAGAAGTCCGTCTACTTGCGCGACGCAAGCACGCTCCGCGTGAAGATGGTTCGCAGCCCCAGTTACTTGCCGAAGGCGGAGTGCCTCTGCACCCACCTCTACGAGCCGCGCGACAACCGAGTGAAGGCGGCGTCGAAGACCTACTCGAAGAAGTGCCCGATCTGCCGTGCAACAAAGCAGATTCGTGACGAGATTCGCGAGCTTTTTCGCATGCGATAGCCAGGCCACGTGCTTCAGAAGTCGCTGGCCAGCCGCGTGATGACTTTCTCCAGTCCCTGGACCACCCGCGCCATGCGTTCGTAGTCGAGCGTTTCCGGTGTGTCGGTGGCGCGGTGGTAGTGCGGGTTGCGGAAGTTCGCCGTGTCCGTGACCATGAGCGCCGGGTAACCAAACCGCCAGAACGACGCGTGGTCGGATCGCCCGATGTCGCGGATCACCGAGGGCAGCGCCGCACCCTCGCTCGGGAATGCCGCGGCTTCGCGAAAAGCGCCGACGCAGCGCTTCACGAGCGCACGGTCCTCGAAGCGCGACACGAACGCGATGAAGTTGCCGGTGGACGGGTACAACGCCGACAGCGGCGGCGGGTACTTCTGCGAGTTCGGCTCATCGCTGTAGTAGCCGAGCATCTCCAGCGCGAGCATGGCGACGATCCGGTCGCCCGCGGCCTTGCACTTCTCGGCGTAGATCCAGCTCCCCATCTCCGGCGTGCCGCCCGTGGGCAGCTCTTCGTTGGGGAAGAGAACAAAGCGGATGGTTCGTGGCTGGGGCTTGTCCTTGAAGGAGCGAGCGAGGGCGAGGACGGCGGCGCAGCCGCTGGCGTTGTCGTCGGCACCGGGGGAGCGCTGGGTGGTGTCGTAGTGCGCGCCGATGACGATGATCTCGTCGGGGCGTGAGGTGCCATTCAGAGTGGCTTCAAGGTTGGGTGTGAGGCTGCCCTTGGTCGGGAACGAGTGTTCATGGACTTCGTAACCGGCGGCGGCGAGTTGGTCTTTGAGGTAGAGCGCGGACTCGGCGAGCTGCTTGGGTCGGTAGATGCTGCGGGTGCCGATGCCCGAGGCGAGGTGCGTGACGGTGGTGCGGAGGTCATGAGCGAGCTCGCGCTGCGAGTCGGTGATCGCCGGCAGCGGACCCTGAAACGTCGTTCCGGGCATCCGGATCATCGCCCCGTATGCGTACAAGCCCGCGGCACCGATGATCAGCAGTGCGCACGCCGCAAGGCGCAGCAGCCAAAGGGGCAACCGGCGACGGCGCAGATGAGACATCGTCGCAGGATAGCGAAGGCAGCCCGCCTGGACCTCGCGATGCACAGCGAGAATGCACTTGAGTGTCCCGCCAATTCTGTTAGACTCGCCGCTGCTGCGAGTTGATTCGTGTTCTGGCTCGCGAGAAGGAGCGCGAAATGCGAAAGGCGATCTGTGCGGCTGGGCTTGTTCTGGCGCTGTTCTCTGGGGTTTGGGCGAAGGCGCAGCTCGCCTTGGGAACGAGCTTCACGTACCAAGGGCAGCTGAAAGACGGCGGGGTCGTCGTGAACGGCTTTGCGAAGATCGTGCTCAAGCTTTTTGATGCGAGCACGGACGGCGTTCAGGTGGGTCCGACGCAGAGCTTTAACGCAGTGCCGGTGCTGAACGGCACTTTCACGGTGCGGCCGGACTTTGGCCCAGGGGTGTTCGCGGGGAGCCGGCGCTGGGTGGAGGTCACTGTAAACAGCGAGGTTCTAAGCCCGCGGCAGGAAATCACGCCCACTCCGTATGCGCTCTACGCGCTCAACCCCGGGCCGCAGGGTCCGCCCGGGCCGCAGGGGCCGTCAGGTGTGATCCGGACAGCTTCATTTGCCGGGCCGGTCTTGTCGACGCTGGCGGCTGCCAACAACAATGTCTGGGCGTTCGCCGGTACGACTGTGAATATCAGCGTCGCGGCGGGTCAGACTCTGCACGTCACCGGGAATGCGGCGATCGGGATCGCGGCGGGGGGAACGGCGCGGACGTTCTGGTACAACGTCGGCTATCGACTTGTCGGTTCAACGGAAGCGCCGGTTGAGTTGCGCACGAACGGGTACCTTGCTGTGAAGCTGATTCCGGGGCTGCGGCTGCCGTTCTTTGCGAGTTACAGCTTGGCGGGGTTGCCTGCCGGCAACTATCAGGTTGGACTCATCGTCCGTACAGGCGGAACCGACGGGGCAGCGCTGAACGACAACGATTGGTCGCACGTTCACGCGTGGGTCAGCCAGCCGTGACGGCCGGTTGACCGGCGGCGATGGCAAAACGAAAAAAGGCCCCGTTCAGACGGGGCCTTTTTGGTTGCTGCAAATCAGGTTTACGGGAAGATGCCGCGGCTGGCGTAGGCCTTGTGCAGGCGGTCGAGGGCGGCGATGTAGGAGGCGGTGCGCAGGTCGCAGTTGAACTTGCGTCGGGCCTCGCGGGTCTTGGCGGCGGCCTTGACCATGTGCTTGTTGAGTTCGCTGTCGACCTCTTCGAGGTCCCAGGACTTGTAGGTCTTGTTCTGCACCCACTCGAAGTACGAGACGGTGACGCCGCCGGCGTTGCAGAGGATCGCGGGGAGGATCTCCACGCCGCGCTCGAGGAGCACGCGCTCACCCGCCGGGGTGGTGGGGGCGTTGGCGCCTTCGGCGATGACGGTGGCGTTGATCATCTTGGCCTCGGACTCCTGGATCATCTGCTCCAGAGCCGCGGGGATGAAAACGTCGACCTTGGTCTTGTAGAACTCTTCCTTGGAGACGGCGGTCGCCTTGGTGTAGCCGGCGACGCCGCCCTTCTGAGCGACGTAGGTCGCGAGGTCGTGGGCATCGATGCCCTTGTCGTTCTTGATGAAGCCGGTGTGGTCGGCGACGGCGACCATCTTGGCGCCCTTGTCCTGGAAGATCTTGCCCGACCAGGATCCGACGTTGCCGAAGCCCAGAACGCTGAAGGTGCACTGCTCGGGCTTGAGGCCCAGTTCGGGGAGCATCTCGATCAGGGTGTCGACGACGCCCTGGCCCGTGGCCTTCTCGCGTCCGAGCGAGCCGCCGTATTCGACGGGCTTGCCTGTGATGACGGCGGCCGGGTCCTTACCGCCGACGTCGGCGAGGAAGGAGTAGGTGTCGGCGATCCAGGCCATGTGCTGGGCGTTGGAGCCCACGTCGGGCGCGGGGATGTCGTAATCGGGTCCGATGGAGTGGGCGATGGCGGTGGTGAAGCGCCGGACGATGCGCTCCATCTCGGCGTTGGAGTGCTTGCGCGGGTCGACCTTGACGCCACCCTTGCCGCCGCCGAAGGGCACGCCGACCAGCGAGCACTTCATGGTCATGAGGAAGGCGAGCGACTTCACGTCGTCGAGATGCACGTCATGGTGAAAGCGCAGGCCGCCCTTGTACGGGCCGAGCGCGTTGTTGTGTTGAACGCGGTAGCCCTTGAAGAGGCGATAGTGCCCGTCGTCCATCTTCACCGGGAAGTGGACCATGATCTCGGTCTTGGGCTGAGCGAGGATGATCTGCACGCGATGGGGCAGGCCCATCAGTTCGGCGGCGTAGAGCATCGAGCCGACGGTCTGGCGGTACAGGTTGTTGGGGTCGGTCTGGAAGCCCAGTTCCTCGAAGATCGGAGAGTTGAAGTTGGCGGGCGGGACGTTCTTGGGCTTGGTGTGAGCTGCCGACGGTTGAGAGATCGTGGTCATGAATGGTGTCCGAATGTCCGAGCCAGCAAATGCGTCCGCCGCCACAGCGGACCGGGGCCTGCATGGTAGTGGGCGTGCGGGGCCCAAGCCGTCCGAGGACGTCGCCCGTCGACCCAGGCCGCGCGAAAGGGGAGAAGTTGGCGAGCGATCAGGCCTTACCTGCCCGGGGCCGTCCAGACGACAGCCGCCCGATCGAGTCATCGGGCAGTCGAATCGATTCCGGGGGCGAGTGTGGGTCGAGCTTTAGGAGGCCTTGGGCTTGCCCGTCGAAATCTTGAGGGGCAGATAGAGCGGGCAGAAGCCAACGAGTGAGGTGGCGAGGAAGATTGTGCCCGCGATCAAGGCGATCACGCCCAGCGCAGCGCCCTCGGCAGCTCCGAGAGTGAGCAGTGCCAACGCGATGAGCGATCCCCCGAGGGCGAATCGCAGGCCCCGATCAACGCCGCCGACGTTCTTGCATGCGTGCATGGTGTGGACTCCTTGTGGCCGCGGCAGACTCGGCCGCGACGCTTCGGCTCGTCGGAGGAGAAACAGATCCGATCACGCGGCAAACCGTTGCTCTCCGATCAAGTCGCCGACTTGTAGATGATCTTATCCTCAATTGGTTTCAGCAAGACGGCTCGATCGGCAAGAAAGCGATCGCACAAGGGCCCGGGCATCGGGGAGCGTGCGTCAGGAAGCGGTCGCGACCGGTGTTTTCACCTGTGGCTTCGTGTGGCTCACATGGGGTCCGTCCCGGGGGCTACGGTCTGAATCATGTTGCTTTACCTGGCTTCGGACTTGTTGTGGGCGAGCAAGATCAAGGCGACGGCCGACGCGCTGGGGGTTCCCTGCCGCCCGGTTCGAAACCTGGACATGCTGGAGGCTCGGCTTGCCGACAGCCCCGTGCGGGCGCTGATCGTCGATCTGGACGTGGCGGAGATGGCGCTGGCGATGATCGGACGGGTGAAGGGCGTGGGGCTGGGGACATCACCGATCGGCAGCGACGGCAAGCCCGGCGACGCCATTGCCCCGGACGCTCAACGCCCGGTCCGTTCGGCCGATCCCTCGATCCGCGTCCTCGCTTTCGGGCCGCACGTGGAGAGGAACGCCCTTCAGGCGGCACGGGACGCGGGGGCGGACGATGTCCTGACGCGCGGAGCATTTGATCATCAGATCGAGCGGATTCTGTTGCAGTTGGCGGGACGAGAGTGAGGGATGGCCGTCATCGGCGACGGCGTTGGTCGCTCGGCGGGCATGGGGAAGTGGCTGCATGGTTGGGGCGGGAGATGCCTACTATTTCCCGTTCGGCCGGTCGACCGAACCGGAGGGCTCGCGTGTGCGGGCTTCCGACCGCGTTGCATGATGCAAGCGCCCCCGTTCCTCTCGACGAGAGGGGGCAGACCGAGGTTCTTCGTTGCCGCGTGATCCGCGGCGGACGGGGCCTGCGGTTTCGGTGCCGACGGACCTTGCCCTTCGACCGGGGCGGGGCGGGCATCGCGAGGAACACCATTCATCATGATCGACGAGAATCTGATCGCTTCCCTCAAGGTGGCCGACGCGGACGCGGAGGCGTTGTTCCGCGAGGCGTATTCGGGCAAGTCCACGGCCGCGGCCGGCTACATGGACGAGTTCCTGGGCGAGTCGGTGGAGGCGCTGGCCCCGGGGAAGCTGATCAAGGGCAAGGTCATCGGCTTCGCGGGCGACGACGTCGTCATCGAGGTCGGGCTGAAGTCCGAAGGCCTGATCCCCAAGGCCGAGTTTGACAACATCGAAACCGTGAAGATCGGCGACGTCTACGAGGTGCTCCTCGAGAACCTCGAAGGCGAGGGCGGGCTGATCGAACTGTCCAAGCGCAAGGCCGATCGCATGATGGCCTGGCAGAAGCTGCTCGACACCACCAAGGAAGGCGACGTGGTCGAGGGCGCGGTGACGCGCAAGATCAAGGGCGGCCTGCTGGTCGACATCGGCGGCGTCAACGTGTTCCTGCCGGCCTCGCAGGTCGACGTGCGTCGTCCGGGCGATGTGGGCGACTACATCGGCCGCAAGGTGCGCGCCAGCATCCTCAAGATCGACACCGAGCGGCGCAACATCGTCATCAGCCGTCGCAAGCTCATCGAAGAGGAACGCGACGCGGCGAAGAAGCGCCTGATGGACACCCTCAAGGAGGGCGACATCATCCACGGCGAGGTCAAGAACATCGCCGACTTCGGCGCGTTCGTCGACCTGGGCGGCATCGACGGCCTGCTGCACATCACCGACATGTCGTGGGGACGCATCAACCATCCCAGCGAGATGGTGAAGGTCGGCCAGAAGGTCGAAGTCAAGATCCTCAACATCGATCGCGAGAAGGAGAAGATCGCGCTTGGCATGAAGCAGCGCGAGGCTTCGCCTTGGGAAGAGATCGAGAAGAAGTACCCGGTCAACAGCCGCGTCAAGGGCACCGTGGTCAACCTCATGTCCTACGGCGCGTTCGTGCGTCTCGAGGACGGCATCGAGGGCCTCGTGCACATCTCCGAGATGTCCTGGACCCGTCGCATCAACCATCCGTCGGAGCTGGTGCAGCCCGAGCAGGAGGTCGAGGTTGTTGTCCTTGAGATCAACAAGGACAAGCAGGAGATCAGCCTCGGCATGAAGCAGACCGAGGTCAACCCCTGGGAGCTCGTGGGCGAGAAGTACCCGCCGGGCACCATGATCGAGGGCAAGGTCCGCAACCTCGCCAACTACGGCGCGTTCATCGAGATCGAGCCGGGCATCGACGGCCTGCTCCACATCTCCGACATGTCCTGGACCAAGAAGGTCACGCACCCCAACGAGGTGCTCAAGAAGGGCGACAGCGTCCGCTGTGTCGTCCTCGAGGTCGACCGCGAGAAGCAGCGCGTGGGCCTGGGCATGAAGCAGCTCACCGAGGATCCGTGGCTCAACGCCATCCCCGAGCACTACAAGCCCGGCATGGTCGTCCGCGGCAAGGTGACCAAGATCACCAACTTCGGCGTCTTCGTCGAGCTCGAGGCCGACCTCGAAGGCCTGCTGCACATCAGCGAGCTCGCCGACCACAAGGTCGAGAACCCGCAGGACGTCGTCAAGGCCGGCGATGAGGTCGATGTCAAGATCCTCCGCGTCGACAAGGCCGACCGCAAGATCGGTCTCTCGCTCAAGCGCGCCCAGTGGGGCGACACCAGCGCCAGCGAGAGCAGCGGCGGCGGCGACGAGCCCAAGCGCTCCAAGCCCTCGCCCACCCGCGGCGGCATGGACAGCCACGACGCCATGGGCACCGACAAGATCCGCTTCAAGTAAGCGATCGATCGGATAGATCGACCCCCTTCATGTCCCCTCAAGGTCCCCTCAAGCCCCGGCTCCCGCCGGGGCTTTTTCTTTCCTGCCGCTCGCCCCTCGAAAGCGGACACAACGCCACACGCGTCACCTCGTGGAAACGTCTTCAACCCCGACACACAGGTCGGGGTGGCCATTCCCCCCAGCAGTTCGGGCGGGAGGTACAGTTTCTCAGGCAGCGGCGTGCGAACGCGGCGACGGGGCAACGCGGCTCAGCACATCGCTAGAAAGCTGATGATGAACAGGAGCGACACCTTGCGGCGGCTTGCGGTCATGATCATCAGGTTCTTCATGTCTTTAGTTTCCTGCCTCAGGTCGGCCTCGTCGTCGGGCCCCGCGGCCCGGCGTGCGATGTCAGAGTGGGTGCAACGCCTGTGCCAGCGTGCCGCACGCGGGCGTGTTCCGGCTTCGGGCGCCGAGGCAAGTGATCTTCTCGGACGATCCACCCCGACGCGTGCCGCGAGCGCGGCCGTGTGGCGACGCCGCATCACCGCGTGCGGCGTAGCGGCGACGGCGCTTGGGTTCGCATCGCCCTCCATGGCGGCGGACCCGGAAGCGACGCAAGCGCCGACGCCGGTCGAGGCGCTCGAAGCAGACTTCGCCCCGCTCGATCCGGCGCGGGCGCTCGAGGTGTATCGAGAGGTGCGTGCGTGGGTGCACGCGTGGAGCGTGCCTTCGCAGACGCCGCCGAACAGCACCGTTCATCGCGCCGGGCTGGAGAGCGGCGCGGTCTGTGTGACGCTGCGGTTTGGCGGGCGTGTGATCGGCAGCGCGGTGGGCATCGGTGCGCGCGACGGAACCATGCGTGCCGACGCGGGCGAGGCCGTGGCGGAGGCAACCAGGGGAGCGCTGCGCGAGGCGTCGCAGTTCTTCGGGCTCAAGGCGGGCCAGACGCCGCCGGCGGCGGACCGCGTGATGGTTTCGGTGGAGTTCGCCGGACGGTTCGTTCCCTACCTGCCCGCGTCGTACGACGATGCGGATCTGGAGATCCCCGCGGGGATCGAAGGCATCGCGGTGCGGGCCGGTGAGCGGACGCGGGTTGTGTTTCCGTCCATGATGCTGCTGTTTGGCGCAGGGTCTGTCGATCTGGGCCGTCCAACAGGCATGTCGCCGGGAGACGCTTTGGCGACGGGTGTGGGGGCGGTGCTGGAGGATCCGGGGACGGGCATGCGACTGCTTGCCGAGAACAACCCGCAGAGAATGGCGAAGGAACGCGGGGTCACGTTCTACCGCTTCAGCGTGGCGCACCTGGCATCGCGGACGCCCGGGGGCGATCCCGAGTTTCTGTACCGCCATGGACGTGTGCTGCACGAGCGTGAGGTGACGCTGGAGACGCTGCGCGTGTGGCGCGACGGGCTGGCAAACCACCTGCTCGCACGCGTGCGCACGGGCGCTGACGGCGTGACCATGGCCGGCGTCTACTCGCCCGTGTCGGACACCTTCGCTCCGCGGGCCGAGTTGGTCGAGCAGGGTCTGGCGGCGTGGGCGCTGGGCGTGACGGCGCGTCAGCCGGGCGTGGACGCCGAACTGGCCGCGCGGTGCGCCGAGGCGGCGCGTGGACTCGTTCTCGATCTGTCCCGGCGCGAGGATGCCGCAAGGCGGGTCGAACGGACACCCGCCGCCGCGGCCGCGTTCGTCCTTGCGCTCTCGAGCGCAGCGCCTGTCGATGCGGAGCGCGTGAAGCCCGCGCGCGACGCGGCGATGAACTCCCTGCGCACCGTCGTGGAGCGGCCGGAGGGTGCGCCGTCGATGCTCGCGCTGGTCGCATACGCCGTCGGACGCGAGGGGGCGCGGGCCGGCCTGCCCGAACTGCGTGTGCGTGCCTCGGGGCTGCTGGAGACGATTTTCCGCGAGAATCCGGTCGAGGACCTCTCTTCGTCGATGCCCTGGGCGGCCCTCGCGGCGATCGACCTGCCCGAGCGTGACGGGACGATCACGTCGACGCCGGTGCTTCTGGACTGGCGCGACCTGGTGATGAAGAACATGATGACGCCCGCCGATGCCGGGCCCGACGCCGAGGACCTTGTGGGCGGGATCGTCTTCCCGCGTTCGCGTGCGCCTCTGCCTTCGGCACAGAGCGTGCGGGTGGGGCTGGCACTCGCGGCGATGTTGGCCGACGAGCGACTGACGTTGAACAACCGGGTCGCGCCCGAGACGGCGAGATTGGTGCCGCTGCTGCGATTCGTCCGTCAACTGATGGGCGACGATGCGCACGCCGCGCTGTTTGTCGACCCGGAACGAGCGAAGTTTGGCGTGCGCAGCGCGCTGTGGGATCAGCGCATGACCGTCGAGGCGTGCGCCGTGACCTTGGTGCTGCTGAGCGACGCGATCCGCGGCGTGGAGCGTTCCGCGGGCGGCCGCTGAGCCCGCGGACGGGCGCGCCGGAGCGATTGCGCGAGGGTTGCAAGATTCTCGAAAAGCGTCTGTTTTGCAGGCGATTCTGTCCCCCTGCAAGGCAGAGTTCAGATGACTTGGACGCCCGGCGAACCTACCCTTCCCGGTCGATGCGCGGGCCTGACGCAGGCCTGCGGCGAAGCGCTTGCACACCGCCCGGAGTGTCCGGGACAGGGACGCAGCGAACAGCCGCGGGACCCGTCGAATGATGGCTGGTCGATCGCCGCGCAAGGGAGTTTTCGATGGCAGGTGACGCACGCGACGGATCGAGCGGCATGGACTTCTCACCCGAGGGAGGGTCTCAGTCGGGGCTCGGCACGGGCACGCCCGCCGGCGGCCGCGTCCTCGATCTCGACATCCAGCGCGAACTCCAGGACTCCTACCTCACCTACGCCATGAGCACCATCATGGACCGGGCCCTGCCCGATGTCCGTGACGGCCTCAAGCCCTCGCAGCGACGCATCCTCGTCGCGATGAACGACCTCAAGCTCCGCCCGGGCAAGAAGCACCTCAAGTGCGCCAAGATCGCCGGCAACACCTCGGGCGACTATCACCCGCACGGCGAAGCGGTCGTCTATCCCACCCTCGTCGGCATGGCCCAGCGCTGGCGCATGCGTGTGCCGCTGATCGACCCGCAGGGCAACTTCGGCTCGATCAACGGCGACCCGCCGGCGGCGATGCGATACACCGAAGCCCGCATGACCCACGCCGCCGTGGACATGCTCGCCGATCTCGAGTTCGAGACCGTCGACTTCCAGCCCAACTACGACGACCGCTTGATGGAGCCGATGATCCTGCCCGGCAAGTTCCCCAACTTGCTGATCAACGGCGGCATCGGCATCGCCGTCGGCATGGCCACGAGCCTTCCGCCGCAGAACCCGACCGAGGTCTTCGACTCCATCATCCGCACCATCGAGAACCCCTCGATCGGGCTGATGGAGCTGATGCAGGACGTCGTTGACGCCAACGGCAACGTGATCCGCCGCGGCATCAAGGGCCCCGATTTCCCGACCGGCGGCACGATCCTCGGCCGTCGCGGCATCCTCGAGGCGTACGCCACCGGTCGTGGTCGCATCACCGTCCGCGGCAGCGTCAAGATCGAACCGCTCGGCGGCATCAAGAAGGGCAAGGCCGCCGAAGCTGCTGCCAATGGCGAGGCAGTGGAGGGCTCCAAGTCCGACCGCTACCAGCTCGTCATCAGCGAGATCCCGTACAACTCGTCGCAGGAGCTCCTGCTCAAGAAGATCGTCGAGGCCGTCGAGGAGGACAAGATCCCCGATGTCTCCGACGTCCGCGACGAGTCGGGCCGCGAGGCCGCGACACGCATCGTCATCGAACTCAAGCGAGGCGCCGACCCGCGTGTGGTCGAGAAGCAGCTCTACGAGTTCACGAGCCTGCAGGACACGTTCAGCATCATGAACATCGCGCTGGTGAACCGCCAGCCGCGGACCCTGTCGCTGAAGGAACTGATCGACCTCTACATCGAGCACCGCAAGGACGTGATCCGTCGGCGGACGATGTACCTGCTTCGCGAGGCCAAGAAGCGGGCCCACGTGCAGGAGGGCATGATCTTCGCGGTGTGCGATATCGACGAGGTGATCCGGATCATCCGCGGCAGCCGCACGCGTGAAGAAGCCATCCAGAAGTTGATGGACCGGCGCTTCCAGATTCCCGCGAGCCATCCGTACGCCCCGAAGCTGCCGGCTCGCCTCATGAAGATGATCAAGGCCGCCGATCCCGCGGGCGGCATCGCCCTCAGCCGCGTGCAGGCCGAGGCGATCGGTGCGATGCGACTGATCCAGCTCGTCGGCCTCGAGATCGAGAAGCTGGTCAGCGAGTACAACGAACTGGTCAAGCAGATCGAGGAGTACGAGTCCATCCTCGCCAGCGACGCCAAGGTGCTGGGCATCGTGAAGGACGACACTCTGGAGATGCGGGCTCGCTGGGCGTCGGCCAAGAACAACGAGCGTCTCACGCAGATCGACGACACCGAGGTGGACATCACCATCGCGGAACTGATCGCCAAGGAAGACGTCGCCGTCACGATCAGCCACCAGGGCTACGTGAAGCGCGTGCCGCTCGATACGTACCGCACCCAGGGGCGTGGCGGCAAGGGCATCCGCGCCGGCGACGCCAAGGACGAGGACTTCATCGAGCACGTCTTCGTCGCGGGCACGCACGACGACCTGCTCTGCTTCACCAACACCGGGCGCATCTTCAAGATCAAGGTCTACGAGGTGCCGGAGATGAGCCGCACCAGCAAGGGCCGCGCGATCATCAACCTGCTGGAGCTCAAGCCCGGCGAGAAGACCTGCGCCTACCTCGCGATCAAGAACTTCGAGGAAGGCAGCAACTTCCTCACCTTCGCCAGCCGCGGCGGCATCGTGAAGCGCACCGCGCTCAAGGACTACCGCAACGTCAACAAGGGCGGCATCATCGCCGTGGGCCTCAAGGACGGCGACAGCCTGCTGGATGTGGTGATGACCGGCGGCGGAGACGACATCATGCTCGTCACGGCGCAGGGCAACGCGATCCGCTTCGCCGAGGAAGACGCCCGACTCATGGGCCGCTCCGCGGCGGGCGTGAAGGGCATCGAGCTCGAAGAGGGCGACGAGGTCATCGGTGCCGTGCGCGTCGAGATGAAGCCCGACGCCGACGGCGACCCGGTCACTGTCGATCCCACCGTCAGCCTGCTCACGATCACCCAGAACGGCTACGGCAAGCGCACGCTCGTCGATGAGTACCGCGTCCAGCCCGAGACCGGCAAGGCCCGCTCCCAGTCCCGCGGCGGCAAGGGCCGCGCCGACATCAAGACCAGCGACCGCAACGGCCGCTCCGTCGCGGCCCTCAGCGTCCGCGACACTGACGACGTCGTCGTGGTCAGCAAGGGCGGCCAGTTGGTCCGCGTGAAGGCCGGCGAGATCAGCCAGATCGGCCGCGGCACGCAGGGCGTCCGCGTCGTCAGCCTGCACGAGGGCGACCAGGTCATCGCCGCGGCCCGGATCGACGAAGCGGCGGGCGGGGACGAGACGCCCGCGTCGTAGTTCTTCTGCAGAGGACACGAGGCGACCGGGTTGCGCGAACCGCAGAAAGGGTCCCGCGTCGCATCGCGCAACGCGTGCGAAGCGTCTGCCCCGGGGATGCTGTCAAGACACCACGCCTGAGCGAGCACGATCGCGCCCGTGGCGATCCGCCGTGTTCCGTTCGCCTTCTGCCGTCGGGTCTTCACACGCCCTTGGTTTGTTGTGTCTTGTTCCTTGCCGCGCAGCCACTTGAGAGCGACGGGCGAGTCTGGTACTCTCTCTACATGTCCACGGAATGGTCCGATTCCATCGTCATCGCTGATCTCGCGGACGAGCCCGCGCTCTCCGAAGAGCTTGCGGCGATCGCCGAGCGCCTGAGCGCGAAGGACGCGACCGTTCCCAGCGTCGTGCTCAATTTCGCCAACGTGACCTACGTGAACAGCAGCAATCTGGCGGCGCTGCTCAAGATCCGCAAGCTCGTGACCGAACGCGGGCGTCGTCTGCGTCTTTGTTCGCTTTCAGACGAGGTGGAGAGCGTGCTGCGGGTGACGGGATTGGACAAGATCTTCCGCTTCGCACCCGATCCGATGACCGCGCTGGCCGGTCTGCAGATCGAGGAGGGCGAGCACTGAGCCGCGGCTGCGCGGCGGGCGTTCGGGGGTGTGGTGACGACGGGAGTGAGCGCGGGCGCACACCCAGAGAGCAAAGAGGCCGGCGCCGATGATGCAGAGTGCTTCCGTGAACCCCTCGGGCGAGAGCGCGTCATCGTCTGCGCTCGCCTCGCTGCCCGAACCGATCGCAGAGCTGCGCGGGCTCAAGAAGATCTACTACAAGCCCGACGGGTCGGTGATGGTCGAGGCGCTGCGCGGGCTGGATCTGATCATCCGCCGCGGGGAGTACGTCGCGGTCATGGGCGCGTCGGGCTCGGGCAAGTCGACGCTCATGAACGTCCTGGGATGTCTCGACCGGCCGAGCGAGGGGCACTATCTGCTCGACGGGCGCGACATCGGAGAAATGGACGACGAGGAGCTGTCGCTGTATCGCGGCCGCAAGATCGGGTTTGTGTTTCAGGCCTTCAACCTGATCCCGCAGCTGACGGTCGAGGCGAACGTCGAGGTTCCGCTTTTTTATCAGGGGGTCGGGCCGCGCGAGCGACGTTCGGCTGCGGTGGCGGCACTGGAACTGGTGGGGCTGGGCGGGAGGCTCGGGCACCGGCCGCGCGAACTGTCGGGTGGTCAGCAGCAGCGTGTGGCGATCGCGCGGGCGCTGGTGACGCGTCCGGCGGTGCTGATGGCCGATGAACCGACGGGCAACCTGGACAGCGTCACGGGGCAGGCCATCTTGTCGACGTTCGAAGACCTGCACCGACAAGGCATGACGATCATCATGGTGACCCACGACGACAACATCGCCAAACGGTGCCGTCGCGTCGTGCGACTGGCCGACGGACTGGTCTGCGAGGATCGCCTCGTGCGGCACGACTGAGCAGGCCGGTCGTTAGGCGCGGGCTGCCGCCTCTGTCACGAACTCAGCGGAGTTCGACGCTCCAGTACGCGTTGTCGAGGAACGACTTCCACGAGGCGTACTTGTCGTGACCAAGCCGCAGGGCGATCAGCGGGTTGCGTCGCGGCCTCTCGGGCTTCTTGATGAGCTTCATGCGTGCTTCGTCGGGCGTGCGGCCGCCCTTCTTGGCGTTGCACTTGATGCACGCGCACACAAGGTTTTCCCACGTGTCTCCCCCGCCCTGCGTGCGAGGCTTGACGTGGTCGAGCGACAGATCCGCGGTGGGGAAGTGGCGCCCGCAATACTGGCACGTGTTGCGATCACGCGCGAAGAGGTTGCGGCGGTTGAGCTTGACGGTCTGCTCGGGTAGGCGGTCATAGCCGAGGAGGCGGATGATCCGCGGGACGGCAATCTCGAATCGCACGGTGCGGACCCAGTCGTGCTGCGAACGGTCGAACTGCGTGCGCAGAGCCGCAACGTCGGTCCAGGACTCGAAGTCGTAGTTGATGTAGCGAGGGCCGTCGTCGCCGGACTCGACGTGGATGACCTCGGCGATGTCGCGTGCAAGCAGGCAGAAGGCGCGTCGCGCCGAAACCACGCGGACCGCGACGTACAGCTTGTTGAGCACGAGCACCTTGGCATTGAGACCGTCGGCCGCCAGCGCGCCGCCAAGGTTGAACGATCCGCCGGCGGAGGCGAGGCTCGCCAGATCGACATCGCCCTCGACATCAAGCACGGGCGCGTCGGCACTGGCAGGAGTCTTGGGAGCGGTGGAACGACTCGGAGCGGATCCGGGTCGGGCGTCCTGTGCGTGCGGTCGGTGCGGCATCCTGTCTCGCCCCGTCTCGTAGCGGGACCGATCAGGAGCCCGAAACCCGTCTCTGCCGCCACACGCGGCCAAGCACGGGAGGGCGCGTGATCGCCCCGACATCGCCGGAGCGGGCATGACGGCACCGGCCGCCAGCCGATCCGGTAGACACCGAAGTATACAGAATCGTGCAAGCAGCCGGACGGATTCGCACCGTGCCTTCACATTCTCTTGAAGTTCCGGGACGGTCCGGTAAGGCGAAACGTGCGATTACAGGGTCGGCTTGGGCTTGCGGGGGGCCGCCGCCTTCGGAGGCACGGCAGGACCCACGACCGACTGCGCCAGGCGGTCACACCGCGTCGCCAGTTCGAAGTCCTTGATCGTGATGCCCCCGGCGTCATGGGTGCTCAGCGTGAGGGTCACGCGGCTGTAGCGGATCAGGATGTCGGGGTGGTGCTGGGCCTTTTCCGCCTCGGTCGCGACCGCAGAGACGAAGGCCATCGACCGCACGAAATCGGGGAACTGGTACGTCCGCTGGATGGCGTCTCCCGACTCACCCCAGTCGGGCACCTGCTTCAGGGCCGATGCGATCTGCGCGTCACTCAGCTTGGCTACGGCCTGTCCCATGCGGTGTCTCCGTCCTGCGTCGAGCCCGAGCGACAGTGTATCGTCTGGTCGTGACGACGCCGACGCCGACTCCGCCCGCTCTGACGCCCACAAAACCCACGGTTTGGACGAGGTTGGCACCTTCTCCGACCGGAGCCCTGCACCTGGGAAACCTGCGAACCTTTCTCATCAACTGGGCGATGGCGCGGCAGCAAGGGTGGCGGATTCTCCTGCGGGTCGAGGATCTCGACACCCCACGGGTCAAGCCGGGCGTGGTCGAGTCGATGCTGAGGACGCTTGAGCGTCTGGGTTTGGACTGGGACCACGGGCCCGTCATCCAGAGCCATCACATGGAGATCTATCGCGATGCGATGCGCACACTCGCCGCACGCGGGCTTGTCTACGAGTCGGCCCACACCCGGACCGAGCTTGACGATGCCGCGGCATCGGAGGCGGCCTCGGCGCCCAACGAGGGAGCAGCGGAGAGTTACTTCCCGGCGTCGCTGCGGCCGTCGGTCTGCGGGCCGGTCTCGTTCGACCAGCGGGCGGCGGCGACTAACTGGCGATTGGTCGTGCCCGAGGAAGAGATCACGGTCGACGACGTCTTTGCCGGGACCCGGACCTTCCGCCCCGATCGCACCGTCGGCGACTTTGTCGTCTGGACCAAACGCGATCAGCCGGCGTATCAGCTCGCGGTCGTCGTCGACGACGCGAGGCAGGGTGTGACGCGTGTGGTTCGGGGGAATGACCTGCTGGAGAGCGCCGCACGCCAGCGGCTGATCTACCGCGCGCTGGGGCTGGGCCCGATTCCGGTCTATTGCCACCTGCCGCTGGTGCGGGGCGCGGACGGGCGTCGGCTGGCCAAGCGTCATGGCGACACGCGGGTGGAGGCGTACCTCGCGAGGGGCGTGACGCCGCAGCGTCTGATCGCGCTCATGGCTCGCTGGAGCGGGATCGTTCCGGGGACGGGCGGCGGCCCTGAGGCGATGACGGCGGCGGAGTTCTGCGGAGCGTTTCGTCTCGATACTGTTCCGCGCAACGACATCACTTTCACCCCCGAGGACGATCGATGGCTGCTGGAATCTGTGTGACACGAGCGATCGGGCGAATCTCTCCGCCAGCACAGCTCGCGGTGTGGGGCGTGCTGGCGCTGCTGTGTGCCGCGCTGACGGGTTGTGCTCCCTCGTACGAGACCACGCCGACAAGCACGCGCGTCACGCTCGGCGGACGCGTCTTCACGCTTGAACTGGCGATGGACACCGCCTCGCGCGAGAAGGGTTTGTCGGGACGCACCGAGATCCCCGTCGAAGGCGGGATGCTGTTCATCTTCCCTGATCGGGGAGTGCGGGTGCAGGAATTCGTGATGCGGGACTGCCGGATCGACATCGACATCATTTTTCTGGACCGAGCCCGTCGCGTGACCGCGATGCACGCGATGAAGGTCGAGCCGCCTCGCGAGGCGACTGAATCGCTCGCCGAGTATAACAATCGTCTTCGTCGCTACTCCAGCCGCTTCGACGCTCAGTACGCGATCGAACTGCGCGGGGGAACGCTCGAGTCGCTGGGACTCAAGCCCGGTCAGTTGATCGATCTGGATCCGACCCTGGCCGCTCGGGCGAGGTGATCCAGCGGCGTGCGGCTTCTCGGACGCTCGGGGAACGGTTGGCCATCGGGGGCTCGGCGCGTCGTCGTGACACATCAATCCACGGTTGAACCGCGATCTCGGCGGGGCGTTGATGCGCAGAAGACGGGCAGTTGATGGGCCGATCGGGGCTGCTGTGCCGGTTGCGGTGAAGCGCGGACGCGGAAGCGTCGATGCTTCCCCATCGGCGTGCCGGTCGGAGTCGACCCGCGCGCACCTGACTGGCGCGTGGAGAGCGGCGTGGCGGAGCGAAGGATCACATTCTGCTCGGGTGGACCGGACCCGGAGCGTCGCAGAGCGGCATCGGCCTGGCTGGCATCGGTCCTCGCCCAGTGGCCCGGCGATGATCTGCCCGGCGTCGACGGCGTGACTCTCGAGCAACTGCTCGACCGCCTTTCGGATCCGGAGCTGGATCCTCGCGCTTCGGGGCTTGGTGCGTGCGTCCTCATGCTGCTGGACTCGGAGATTCCGCACGCGGCGGCCGCACGCGCGTGCGATCTGCTCCAGGGGGCCGCGGCGCCGGTGATCGTCGTTTCGTCCGAGGCTGAGTTGCTGCGTCCGCTTCTGCAGAATCACGGGACCATCGTGCTCGACGGGCGCGTCTCGCCGCGCGACGCCGCGCTCATGGCCTTTGCGCTGGCCGAGCGACAGCCCTTCGTCGACTCGATCCTGCGGGACCTGCGGGCCGGCCAGGGCGCCAGCCGCGGCATGCGCGGCGAGATGGTGCGCTTGCACGAGGAACTGCACCTCGCCTCGACCGTGCAGCGCGAGATGCTGCCGACGGCGCTGCCGGATTCGGATGACCTCCACTTCGCGACGCTCTACCAGCCCGCGACCTACGTCAGCGGCGATCTGTACGACGTGCGACGCATCGACGAGCATCGCGTCGCGTTCTTCATCGCCGACGCGGTGGGTCACGGCGTGCCCGCGGCGCTGATCACCATGATGCTCAGCCGCGGCATCCTCAACCAGATCGCCCTCTGCGGGTCGGGCCCGATCCGGCCCTCGGCCTGCATCTCCGGACTCAATCGCGAGCTCTGCGAACACGCGTCAGGCTCGCACCGCTTCGCGACGGCGGTTCTGGGCATCATCGATCAGCGAGACTTCACCGTCCGGCTCGCGGGGGCGGGGCATCCGCCGAGCATCCTGCTTTCGGGCGGGAAGATGCGGATGATCGAGAGCGGCGGTCCGCTGCTGGGAGTCTTTGCCGAGGCGGAGTATCCGGAGGACGACTTCATCCTCGCCCCGGGAGACACGCTGGCGGTCTACACCGACGGCTTCGAGCTGGCCTTCCCGGGCGAGATCGGGCCCGGTGAAGCGAACGTCGGACCGACCGGGCGGCCAGCGTCGCGCGTCGCACCGCGCGAGTATCTGCGACACATGGGCGTGCTCGACAGCGAGCAGGTTGAGTGCGTGCGCGAGGGGATGGATTCGCTGGCGCGACTGCTTGCCGCTCAGGAGGGCTCGCTCCATCAGCGCGACGACGTGACCGCTCTCGCGGTGCGGCGAGTGCGTCGGGCCGAGTCGGCGCGGCTGGCGGCGTGAGCGGGCGTTGCGCCCGAGCGGCAGGCACGGCACCGGCGGGTCGTGAGCTCCGCTGAGATCAGTGACGGAAGTGGCGCAGTCCGGTGGTCAGTACCGTGACCCCGCGCGCTTCGCAGAGATCGAACGTTTCCTGATCACGCTTGCTCCCGCCGGGATGCACGATCACCCGCACACCTGCGTCGATCAGCGCCTGCGGACCGTCGGGGAACGGGAAGAAGGCGTCGCTGGCGGCGACCGCGCCGCGTGCGAGCGCTCCGGCCTTGGACGCCGCAAGGCGGCACGACGTCAGGCGGTCCATCTGCCCTGCGCCCGCGCCGTACAGGCGGAGCGTCCCCTCGGCGTCCACGCCGCCGATGGCGACGGCGTTGCTGGTGACCGATCGGGTCACCACTTCCATGAACTGCGCGATCCGCACGACCTCGGGAGTGGGGGCTGGGCCGGCCTTGTGGACAAACTCTTTGGGAGCGGCGAGGAGCAGGTCGCGGTCCTGCACCAGAAGGCCGCCGGGAATCGAGCGATGCTCGAGCGCGGGCCCCGCGATCTGATCGATCGGACCGACCTCGAGGATGCGCATGTTGAACCAGCGCTTGCGCAGCGCGTCGAGGGCTTCAGGAGCGAAGGACTCGGCGACGAGCACCTCGGCAAAGGTGTCGTCGCGCGTGAGGCGTTCGGCGGCGGGCAGATCGACGTGTCCGGAGACCGCGATGATTCCGCCGTACGCCGCGAGAGGATCGCCCGCGATCGCGCCCGAGACGGCCTGGAGCGCAGTTGAGCCGAGCGCACAGCCGCAGGGGTTGGCGTGCTTGATGACCGCGGCGCCGATCTGGCCGGGTGCGATGATCCGAAGGCTGCGGACCAGTTCAAGCGCGGCGGCGGCGTCGTTGATGTTGTTGTAGCCCAGTTCCTTGCCGTGGTGCTGACGCGCGCGCGGGATGCACGCGGCGGGCTGGGGGCCGGCGTCGGGGGTTGCGGAGTAGACCGCGGCACGCTGGTGCGGGTTCTCGCCGTAGCGCAGTTCGCTCACCAGTTCGTACCCGCCTGCGAACCGCTTGGCGAACGCGCGGCGGGGCGTGTCCGGCGTTTCGGCGAGATAGCCCGCGATCGCGGCGTCGTACGCCGCGGTTCGCGCAAAGGCGCTGGCCGCCAGTTCTCGACGCAGCGCCAGGCTTGTGTGCCCGCCCAGCGCTTCCAGATCGCGAAGAACCGCCTCGTACTGCTCCGGAGCGACGACGACGGTGACCCAGTCGTGGTTCTTCGCCGCCGATCGGATCATCGACGGCCCGCCGATGTCGATCTGCTCGACTGCCTCGTCACGCGAGACTCCCTCGCGGGCGATCGTGCGCTCGAAGGGATAAAGGTTCACGCAGACCAGATCGATCGGCGCGATCTCGTGGCTGGTCATGGCGGCCTGGTGCTGCGGATCGTCGCGCACGGCCAGCAGCGCGCCGTGCACCTTGGGGTGCAGGGTCTTGACGCGACCGTCCATGATCTCGGGGAAGCCGGTCACGCGATCGATCGGCGTCACGCCGATGCCCGCTTTCTCGAGCACCGCGGCAGTGCCGCCCGTCGAGATGATCTCGACGCCGCGTCGTGCCAGCGCACGGGCGAACTCGACGAGTCCGGTCTTGTCCGACACCGAAAGGATCGCGCGTCGGACCGTGACGAGATCGTTCATGCGGCAGTCTCTGTGAAAGTGGGGAAGGCTGGTCGAGCGGTCACCCTGAGAGTCGGGCTTGGGGCGGCGGACGGGCTTCAGACAGGGCGAGAGAGTCAGGCCGGGCGGGTTTGGACGCAAGAGCCTCAGGAACGAGGGACATAGCGCACAACGACGCCGTTGTCGCTGACGGCGTAGAGATTGCCGTCGACGAACTGATCGGTGATGAGCATCCGGGTGTCGGGCAGGACGTAGGAGCGGATGATGTCGCCGCGCTGGGCGTCGATGAGCAGCGCCAGCGTGCCGTTCCAGACGAGCAGGTTGCCGGAGCGGATGCCGATGACGCTTCCTTCGACGACGCGGTTGCTCCAGAGGATCCGTCCGGAGGCGGCGTCGACCGCGCTCAGTCCTTCGCCGGCGAGCTGGCACCAGACGGTGGTGCCGTCGGTCGCGGGTTGGCGGGAAAGCGGCTGATCGGTGCGGATGCGCCAGGCGACTTCGCCGTCGGTGCGCAACGCCCAGAGGGACTGATCGCGTCCCGCGACGATCATCAGGCCCTGAGCGGCGATGGGGTCGGTGTCGATGGGGCCGAAAATCGACCCGCGTCCGATCGGGCGCCCAGAGCGTGCGTTGACGAAGAGGTAATCGCCGGATTGGGCGACGACGCCGATGACCGCGTCGTCCTCGCTCCCCGAAACCACGACAGGGGCGCGATCGATCGAGCCTCGGAGCAGGAAGGACCAGCGCGTCACGCCCAGACCGGTCCGGTGGCTGAGCAGGTGGCCGGTGCGTGTGCCGTAGACCGCGGCCTCTGTCTGCACGATCGGCGCGGTGTTGACGACGCGCTCGTATCGCTGGCGGCCGAGGATCGAGCCATCGACCGGCGACAGGATAAAGAGCTCGGCATCGCTGGAAGCCAGGACCCTCTCGCCCTGGCGGGAGAGGCTGACAAAGCGGGTGAGCGGGGAGGCCAACTCGTTGGCCCAGCGGACGGCGCCGGTGGCGGGCTCAAGGGCGGAGACGGTCGAGCCGCTCTCCTGAACCAGAATCGCATCACGCGAGGGCGCGAGGAAGACGACGCGTTCACCGGGTGCGACGTAGGGGAAGGCGGTCCAGTCGCGCCGATACCCCAGCTCGAGCATCTGAGAGTCGCTGATGGCGTAGCCGCCGATTGCCGGAGAGGCGTCGGGTGTCTTGGCGGGGGCGGCAGCCGCGGTCGAGGACGGGGTCGCTGACGAGGCAGCGGCGGGGGCCGGCTTGTCGGATGTCTTGTCGGATGTCTTGGTGCTGGCGCACGCGCTGAGGGCGGCGCCGGAGACGACAAGGAGCCCGAGCAGAGACAGGGGACCGAGGTTGCGGGTCTTCATCAGGGACCTTTCTACCACACCGCGAGCCGGGAGGGCGCGTCGGACCGGGCGAGCGTATCAGCGTGTCCGGCGGCGTGTGCCGCCGCGCCCCAAGTGTCAGGGTGCGATTGTTGGAGGTCAACCGGCTCCGGATCGGCTTGAGGGGCGAGGCCGGTGGTCTTTTGCGCCTTGGTGGCGGACACTTCTGGCGATGTTCACCGGACTTGTCGAAGCCAAGGGGACCGTGCGATCGATCGAGCCCCGGGGGCCGGGCCTGCGGCTGACGATCGATCCGGGAAGCTGGAACTACGCGCCAAGCGACGGGGACTCGATCAGCGTCGAGGGCTGTTGCCTCACGGTCGTCGACCCCCGCCCCGGGGCCTGGTCGTTCGATGTGGTCGCCGAGACGATCGACAAGACCAGCCTGTCGCGACTCGCGCCGGGCAGCGAGGTCAACCTCGAAAAGTCGGCGACCCCGACGACCCTGCTGGGCGGGCACGTGGTGCAGGGGCACGTCGACGGCGTGGGCGAGGTGGTGCACGTGCAGACGGGTGATGACTGGCGGGTCGGCGTTCGCGTGCCGCCGGCTCTGATGGCGTACATGATCCCCAAAGGGTCGGTCTGTCTGGCGGGCGTGAGTTTGACGCTGGCGCGGGTGGATGTCGCGGCCCATCGCATCGAGGTGGCGCTGATCCCGGCAACGCTGGCCAAGACGACGCTGGCTTCGTTGCGGGTGGGTGATCGGATCAACATCGAGGCCGACGCGATGGTCAAGACGATCGTGCACTGGATGACGCACTTTGCCTCGGTGCGGGGAAGCGCATGAAGACGCGCCAACGCATTCTTGGAATCGATCCCGGCCTGCGCATCAGCGGGTATGGCTGCATCGAGTGCGAACCCGGGGGCTTGGGGGCGATCACGCTCGTCGAGGCCGGCGTCTTTCGGCTGGGGACCGCGATGACCGCCCGGGAACGCGCGGACGTCGAACTGCGCCAGGATCTGGCGAGCGAGCGGCTGAGCTCAAGCGGAGCCCAGAGCATTTCGTCGCGATTGGTCGAGCTGGATCGGGACTTTCGTCACGTGCTCGACCGGCTGCGCCCCGACGTGGTCGCGGTCGAGGCGCTCTTCGCGCACTACAAGCATCCGGCCACCGCGATCATCATGGCGCACGCACGCGGCACGCTTCTGCTGGCGATCCGGCAGATGGGCATGGAACTGCTCGAGTTCAAGCCCACGATGGTGAAGAAGAGCGTCACCGGCAACGGGCTGGCTCGCAAGGAGCAGGTGCAGCGCAGCGTCGCGGGCCTGCTCTCGCTTGCCGCGATTCCCGAGCCGCCCGACATGGCCGACGCGCTGGCGGTGGCGATCTGTGCGTCCCGTCGGGCGGTGGGCGCGGGCGTCGCCGGCGCGATGTTCCCGGCGGGCTAGCCGCGCCCTGACGACGGTCGTTCGTGAGTGGTGTGGCGCGTGGGGTGTGGGGCGAAGGGCGTGGGTGGGTTCGTGGTCGTGGCCGGGAATAAACTGGACCATGCCCGAGTCTCGAGACAACAGCAAAATCGGCGGGAATGCACCGGCGCCCTCGGCGGGTGCGGCGGCGACGAGTGCCGCGGCTCAGGTGCTCATCGTCGAGGACGAGTCAGACCATGCCGAGGTCATGGCCGAGGCGTTGCGCAAGCCCGGCCACGTCTGCACGCTCGTGCGGACGGTGCAGGAAGCGATGGCGGAACTTCGGGGTGGCGCGTTCGACGTGATCGTCACCGATCTCCGGATGCCCTCCTCCGGCGGATCGCTGGGCGTGGCGGCCGACGGCGCCGACGCGGGACTCCGGATTCTGGACGCGGCGCGACAGCTGCAACCCGCGGCGGAAACGATCATGGTCACGGCGCACGGCGACGTGCCCACGGCGCGGGCCGCGTTCAAGCTCGGCGCGTACGACTTCATCCAAAAGCCGCTGGATCTGGACGTCTTCCGCAATCTGGTCAATCGTGCGGCCGAGACGGTGCTGCTGCGTCATCAGAACTCGGAGCTGCGACTCGAGGCCGAGGCCGCCGGCTTTGAGGGGATGGTCGCCGCGAGCGAGCCGATGCGAAGGGTGCTGCGCACGGTGCGGACCGTCGCTCCAAGCAATATCCCGGTGCTCATCACGGGCGAGAGCGGCACAGGCAAAGAGCTGATCGCGCTGGCGGTTCACCGCCTCAGCAAGCGGGCCGGCCAGCCCAACGAGCGCGGACAAAACAGCGGCGGCCGCTACGTCGCGTTCAACTGCGCCGGACAGGCCGAAAGCCTGCTGGAGGACCAGCTCTTCGGGCATGTGCGCGGCGCGTTCACCGGCGCCGACAAGGACCGGCCCGGCGTCTTCGAGTACGCCGACGGGGGCACGCTCTTCCTCGACGAGATCGGCGACATGCCCTTGAGCATGCAGGCCAAGCTGCTCCGGGTTCTTGAGAGCGGCGAGGTGGTCCGCCTGGGGTCCAACGAGGCTCGCAAGGCTGATGTCCGGTTCGTCTCCGCGACCAACAAGGACCTGAAGGAAATGACCCGCTCGGGGACCTTCCGAGAGGACCTGTTCTTCCGCATCAACGGCGTGCACGTCCATCTGCCGGCGCTGCGAGAAAGGCGAGAGGACATCCCGCCTCTGGTGCGCGCGTTCGTCGAGCGATTCATGACGCAACTCGCCCCGCAGCGACAGTTCCCCACCGTCAGCGACGCCGCGATGATGCGGCTGACGAGCTACGACTGGCCCGGCAACGTGCGCCAACTCCTCAACGTGGTGCAGAACATGGTCGTCATGGCCCTGGGAGAAGAACTCCCTCCGGGGGCGTCGTTCGCGCTCGATGTGCGGCACATCCCCGACGAGGTCCGCGTGCCCGACGCCGGTGAGCCGCACGCGCACGACGCGGATGATCTGGCTCCGTCCGGAGGCGCCGGCTCACTCGCCGGCACCAGCCTCGAGGCGATCGAGAAGCGGGCGATCCGCGAGACGCTGCGCCTCACCGGGGGCAACCGCGAGCACGCCGCCCGGCTCCTGGGCATCGGCGAGCGGACGCTCTATCGCAAACTGCGCGAATACGGCTTGCGCTAGTCGGTGGCCGTGATGGCGGTCGACTCAGCGCACCCGCGCCACGATCTTGTCCAGGAACGTGCGGGCCGCGGTCTCGCTGCCCGTCGGGCCGACATCGACCGTCACGTCGGTGGCGTTCTCCGTGCGCTTGTCCAGCACGACGTTGATGGCCGACTTGTCGGCGGTGCGCGTCTTCACGATGCCCATGAGCACGTCCTTGGACTGCTCGAGCACGGTGTACTGCATGTCGCCCGCAGCGGCGACCGCGCCCGCGAACGCGCGGTCAAGGTTCGCGTCCACCGTCGTCGTCAGGCGTCCGGTGATGCGGTTCCACGAAATCTCCGATCCACCGGCCGTCGCGGGCGTCGTCGAACAGCCCGGCAGGACGACGAACGAGGTCATGGCGAGCGTGAGGGCGGCGAGCAGGCGAGCGTTCTTCATGGCGGGTTTCCTCAGTGTGATCGGATGGATGGAGTGATCCGAGTGCGTTTGCGCACGAAGGGTACTCCGAGCCTGTCGGCTCGGACGCGGCCGCAGACTCTACCAGTCCAGAGGCGACAGCCACGCCCGCGCGAGTTCCTCGACACCCAGGCGCACGTCCAGCATCGGCACCGCCAGCGACCCGCTCGCGTCGAGCGTGCCCAGCGTCGAGCACCAGACGCCTTCGGCGGCGAGCGCCGCCACGACGCGCGGTGCGTCCGACGCCGCGACTTCCAGCACGTAGCGGCTCGGGCTTTCGCCGAACGCGGCTGCGCTGAGGTCGGTGTGGACCTGCGACAGATCAAGCGACGCGCCGATGGGCGCCTTGGACGTGCTCCCGGCGATGAGCATCTCGGCGACGGCGCACAGCAGCCCGCCGTCGGAGACATCGTGGGCCGAGCGGACCACGCCGGACTGGATGAGCGTCGCGACGGCGCGCGCGGTCTGCGGCCCGAGGTGCAGGTCGGTGCGCGGGATGGTGGAGTCGATCACGGCGCTGCGGTTGATTTGCTGGTAGTGGCTGCCGCCCATTTCGCCGGTGGTGCGGCCGACGAGGATCAGCGCGTTGCCGGGCTGCTTGGCGTCCATGGTGACGCAGCGCGTGACGTCGGGGACGATCGCCAGGCCGGTGATGAGCAGCGTGGGTGGGATCTCGATCACGCGCTGGTTGCCGTGTTCGTCTGTGTAGCGAAGCTGGTTGTTGAGCGAGTCCTTGCCGCTGACGAAGGGCGTGCGATAAGCCTTGGCACCGTCATAGCAGGCTTCGGCGGCCCGCACGAGGGTGGCAAGGTTGCGCGGCTCGGCGCAGCTGGGCCAGCAGAAGTTGTCGAGGATGGCGATCCGCGACGGATCGGCCCCGACGCAGACGAGGTTGCGCACGCATTCGTCGATCGCGGCCAGCGTCATCAGGTATGGATCGCCGCCGTTGTCGGGATGTCCCATGCCCGTCTGCAGCCCGCAGGAGATGGCGATCCCCTTGGTGTGCGTGGGGACGGGCTGCAGGACGCTCGCGTCCATGGGGCCCCGGGCGAGCGGTCCGCCGAGGGGCTTGACGATGGTGTTGCCCTGCACTTCGTGGTCGTACTGGCGGATGATCCAGTGCTTGGAGGCGATGTTGGGGTGGGAGAGGAGGCGGAGCAGAAGTGGCGCAGTGGGGGAGTGGGGGAGTGGGGCAGGTTTGCTGCCTCTCAGTGCTCCACTGCTCCGCCGCTCCACTGCCCCGCTCCACAATGCCTCCCGCGTAGGCGTCGGAATGCCATCATGCAGGAACGCCATCGGCAGGCGGCCGACTTCCAGGTCGTGGTAGTGGAGGATCAGTTCGGCGTCGGGCGTGCCGAACTCGCCGAGGTCGGCGAGTTCGACGCCCTCTTCGTCGCAGATCTTCTGGAGCGATGCGAGATTGCGAGGCGGGACGGCGAGCACCATGCGCTCCTGGGCCTCGCTGATCCAGATCTCGGTATAGGAGAGGCCGGCGTACTTGAGAGGAGCTCGGTCGAGCTGGACGCGGGCGCCGATTTTGCTTCCCATCTCACCGACCGCGGACGAGAAGCCGCCGGCGCCGCAGTCGGTCATGCCGTGATACAGCGGGCCTCCCGCGGCGTCGCGAGCTCGCAGAATCGCGTCGAGCGTGCGTTTCTCCTCGATCGCGTTGCCGATCTGGACCGCATGGCTGAACTCATCCGCGTGGGTGTGCTCCATCTCCGCGCTTGAGAACGTCGCGCCATGAATGCCGTCGCGGCCTGTGCGACCGCCCAGCGCGATGATGCGATCGCCGGGCTGTGCCGCACCCTTCACAAATGCACGCGGAATCAGCCCGACGCACCCCGCGAACACGAGCGGGTTGCCGATATGTCGATCGTCGAAGAACACCGCGCCCGAGACGGTGGGGATGCCCATCCGGTTGCCGTAGTCGCGGATGCCGCGGACGACTTCGGCGAGAGTCTGCCGCGGCGGCAAGCAGCCTGGCGGCAGAGAGGCGACGTCAGGAGTCGCCACACAGAACACGTCCGTGCTCGCGATGGGCTTGGCTCCCAGCCCCGTCCCGATGACATCGCGGATGCAGCCGCCGATGCCGGTGGCGCTCCCGCCGTACGGCTCGATCGCCGATGGATGGTTGTGCGTCTCGACCTTGATGCACACGCCGAACTGATCGTCGAACGCGATGACGCCCGAGTTGTCCTTGAAAACGCTGAGCGTCCAATCGATACCTTCCGCGATCAACTCATGCGTCGCCGCCGCGACCGTGGATTTCAGCAGATTGTCGATCTCGATCGTGCCGTCGGGCAAGATGGTGTGCCCCGGGCGAGCGTGGAATGACAGAGGATCCGGTGTGGCAGTGGGGGAGTGGGGCAGTGGGGCAGGCGTCGTGTCTTTCCCTGCTCCCCTGCCCCCCTGCTCCACTGCGCCATTCCGATACCGAATCCGACTCTTCAGCGTCTTGTGCACGCAGTGCTCTGACCACGTCTGCGCGATGGTTTCGAGCTCGATGTCGGTGGGGTCGCGGCCCAGGGTGCGGTACTCGTCGCGCACGGCGCGCATCTCGTCGAGGCTGAGGAACAGGTGCGCCTCGCGGGACATCTTCATCAACTGGTCGTCGTCGAGGTCACGGATGGCGATGTGGCGCAGCGTGGGTGTGTAGGTGTGGCCCCGGGGCAGGCTGGCGGGGTGGAACGGGGCGAAGTGAGCGGCCTGGATCGCGGGATTGAACAAGAGGCGGCTTGCGAGCTGCTCGACGGACTCGGCCGGGGCGTTCACGTCCAGCCGCACCTCGTAGCGCAAGCCCGTCGAGACGCGCAGTGCACAGTGGTCGGGGAGCCCCAAAAGGTCGCGTGCGGCGGCCTCAACTGACTGTGCCGCCGGGTCCATCACGCCGGGGAGCGGATGGATCTCGACCAGGCGGGCGGGGGGAGCCACCGACGACGATCCGATGAAGCCCTGCTCCGTCACCGGGTCGACCAGCAACGCGCCGGCGAGGCGTTCCAGCTGACGGCGCTCCAGGGCGGCTTCGACGAGATACACCCGGGCCGAGCCAACACCCGTCACGCCCAGCCCCAGTGCGCGTGCCCGCGTGGCGACGCTGTGCCCCCGGGCGTCGAGGGATTCGGCACGAGGACGTACCTCGACCCGGAAGACACGGGGAGCGAGCTCTGGCGAAACTTGCGCGTCGTGTGTGGGCGTACCGGCATGCGTGCTCATCGCGCGATGGTAGAGCGTCGGCGATGCACCCGCGCCGTGGCGTCGAGTCGGCTAGACTCGCCCGTGATGGCCGACCACGTCGCCTCCAACCTCGCGGGCGCGCTTGATGACGACGCCTCGCGTCCGGGTGAGACCGCGCATCTCTTCGAGATCGCCTGGGAGGTCTGCAATCAGCTCGGCGGCATTTACCAGGTCATCCGGTCGAAGATCCCGCTCATGCTGGAGCGATGGGGAGATCGCTACACGCTGGTCGGTCCGTACAACGAGGCCAAGGCCGCGCTGGAGTTTGAGCCCACGCGTCCCGCCGGCTGGCTGGCGCGGGCGATCGACGTGCTCGGCGCACAGGGGCTGCGCGTTCACCACGGACGTTGGCTGGTCGAAGGTCGCCCCCGGGTGCTGCTGCTCGATCACGGCGTGCCCTCGTGGAAATTGGGCGAGATCAAGTACGCCCTGTGGGAGCAGCACGGCATCGAAACGCCCAGCCAAGACTGGCTGATCGACGGCGTGGTCTCGTTTTCCGACGCCGTCCGGCGGCTCATGGAAGTGTTGAGCGGCGAGCGGGCGCCCGGCCCGCGCTCCACGAAGCTGATGATCGCCCACTTCCACGAATGGATGTCGGGCCTGGCAATCCCCTCGATCCGCAGGCTCAACCTTCCCGTCGCCACGGTCTTTACGACCCACGCGACCCTGCTGGGCCGCTACATCGCGATGGGGATGGACAACTTCTACGAGCGGCTGTATGAGCTGAACGACGCCGAGCAGGCGCGGAAGTTCAACATCGTCACCCAGCACAAGATCGAGCGGGCCTGCGCCCACGGCGCCCACGTCTTCACGACCGTGAGCGCCATCACGGCCGAGGAATGTGCCGCGCTCCTCGGGCGGCCGGTGGACGTGGTTACGCCCAACGGCCTCAACGTCGCGCGATACAACCGAGCGCACGAGCAGCAGCAGATGCACGCCGATTACAAGGAGCGCATCCACCAGTTCGTGATGGGGCACTTTTTCCCCAGCTACTCGTTCGACCTGGACAAGACGCTGTACTTCTTCACCTCCGGGCGATTCGAGCCGCGGAACAAGGGTTTTGACCTCTGCCTCGAATCGCTCGCGCGGCTGAACCTTGAGCTCAAGGCCAACCGCATCGACAAGACGGTGGTCTTCTTCATCGTCACCAGCAAGGCGACGCGCAGCCTCAACCCCTTGGCCCTGGAGAAGCGGGGCGTGATGAACGAGCTTCGGCGAGTCTGCGAGAGCGTGACCGAGAGCATCGGCACCAAGCTCTTCAGGCGAGCCGCCTCGGGCGAAAAGCTCCGTCTCGACGACCTGATCGATGAGTACTGGTCACTGCGCTACCGGCGCACCCAGCAGGCGATGCGCCAGCACTGTCTGCCGATGGTCGTGACGCACATCCTCGAGAACGACGCGGACGATCCGGTGCTCTCGCAGATACGGCATCTGGGGCTGATCAACCGCCCCGAGGACCCGGTCAAGGTGGTCTATCACCCCGAGTTCATCAACCCGGCCAATCCGCTCTGGGGCATGGAGTACGACCAGTTCGTGCGCGGGTGCCATCTTGGTCTGTTCCCCGGCAGTTACGAGCCGTGGGGATACACGCCGCTGGAGTCGATCGCGATGGGCGTGCCCAGCGTCACCAGCGATCTGGCGGGCTTTGGCCGCTACGTCGCAGAGCATCACCTGGGCCACGACGAGTGGGGCGTGACGGTGCTGCGCCGTCGCGGGCGGTCGTACCACGACGCGGCCGGGGATCTGGCGGCACGCTTGCTCGACTTCTGCCGCCTCGACCGGCGCGAGCGGATCGCGCTTCGCAACTCGGTGGATCGGCGCTCGTGGGACTTTGACTGGACGCACCTTGGCCCGGCCTATCACGAGGCGCACGACATGGCCGTCGAGCGGTTCTTCGCCGGGGGCGGGATGGGCCTGCGGGCGCTCTTGGGTCCGCAATTGGGTCCGCAATTGGGTCCGCAGTCGGGTCCTCAGCCGTGACCGACCGCCCTCATGTGCACCTGTTCACCGACGGAGCCTGTTCGGGCAATCCCGGACCGGGCGGGTGGGCGTACATCCTGCGTCACCCCGCAACGGGCAAGCAGCGCGAGCTCGCCGGCGCCGAGCGCGAGACAACCAATAACCGCATGGAACTCATCGCCGTCATCCGCGGGCTCGAGGCGCTCAAAGAGCCGGCCGAGGTCGACATCTACAGCGATTCGCAGTATGTCCTCAAAGGCCTGAAGGAGTGGATGGATTCCTGGAAGAAGCGCGGCTGGCGCACCGCCGACAAAAAGCCCGTCAAGAACCGCGAGCTTTGGGAAGAGCTCGACGCGCTCAAAAGCAGGCACACCCTCCGATTCCACTGGATTCGCGGGCACAGCGAGCACCCGGAGAACGAGCGCTGCGATCAGCTCGCGGTGGCAGCACGCGAAGCGCTTGTCCGCGGCGATTAGTCAAGCGGCGTCTGTCTTCGGACCGCTCCAGCGACTTGGGCGTTCAGCGAGGCGCCCCGAAAGATCAGCCGATGAGCCAGCCGATGAGTGAGCCGGTGAACACGCCCGCACGCATCGCACGCCGGCGCCGTGTCGGCGTCTTCATTTTGCTGGCCTTTGTGCCTCTCGCGGCGGCCGAGCTGGTGGCGCGCTGGGGGCTGGGTCTGGGCGATCCGCCGCTTTTCGTGAAAGACGACGCGATCGAGTACCTGCTCAAGCCCGGCACCTATCACCGATTCGGGCAGACCATCTCCATCAATCGCTGGTCGCAGCGCTCGCCCGACATCGAGCCCCGCAGGACCGATCCCCGCGAAGTCCGTGTGCTGGTGCTTGGCGACAGCGTGGTCTACGGCGGGGCGCAGCTCGATGACACTCAGCTCGCGACCACGCTCGCGGAAAAGGCGCTGCGCGACGCGCTCGGCCGGCCGGTGCGTGTCCTCAACATCGCGGCGGGCAGTTGGGGGCCGCAGAATCAGCTCGCCTATGTGCGGCGATTCGGCCTGTTCGATGCCGACGTCGCGGTGATCGTCTGGAGCAGTCACGACGCGTGGGATGTGCCGCGATTCGCGAGCCTCGGCCCAGATCTGCCCGAGCGGACGCCGACCTTCGCGCTCGCAGAGTCGATCTCGCGATATCTCCTGCCGAGGCTCCGGCGGGCCGAGCCAGCCGCGGCTGTCGCCCCGGGGGACATCGATGAGGCGTGTGCGTCTGCGGCCGAGTTGCTCGCCTTCCTCAACGAGCGAGGCATTCCCACACGTGTCCTGCTTCACTCTACCCGCGGCGAGCTCCGCGGCACGCCCGACCCCTCTCAGCCTCTCCAGATCGGCAGAGAACGGTTGCAGCAAGTGATCGTCGACGCAGGCACATCCTGGACCGGTACGGGTGAGGCCTTCAGCGACAGCCTCAGCCGCGGCGAGTCCCCGTTTCGCGATGACATCCACCCCAGCGCCGAGGGCCAGAAACTGCTGGCGGACCTTCTGGAAAAGATGGTGCGATCGGCCGTCGAGCGCTGAGCGAGTCGATCGGTCCGCGGCCGGATGCGAAGCCTTCGGGCGCGACGGGCGGCGTGGGTCAGCGGGTTGACCGGCGCACCCTCTTCGTCCGTTTATTCCGTTTCCATGGCCTGCGTCGGTCGCGGGCTTGGGCTCGAGTCTCTGCGCGGGCGGCTGGGTCGAAGCAGACGCCCTCGATGGTCGATCCTCCTCGGGGCCGGGCGCGGCGATGCGCCGGCACATCAGGAGCGGCACCGTGGATCTGAACACGATTCTGAAGACCGCCTTCGAGGCGGACGCGTCGGACGTGCACCTCATCGCGGGCCAGCCGCCGATGTGCCGCATCCACCAAGTGATGACGCGGATGGACTTCCCGGTGATCACGCCGGAGGTCGCGCGCAAGTTCTTTGAGCAGATGGCGCCCAAGGAAACGCAGGCGACCTTCGACCGCCAGAAGGACGCGGACTTCTCGTACAACGTGGAGGGGATGAGCCGCTACCGCGTGAACGCGCACAGCCAGCGCGGCAACCTCGGTCTGGCGATGCGTGCCATCAAGACGAAGGTCCCGCCGCTGGCGAAGCTGAACCTTCCCGAAGTGATCGCTCGTCTGACGTATCTGCCCCGCGGGCTCGTGCTCGTCACCGGCGACACCGGCTCGGGCAAGTCGACCACGCTGGCCGCCATGATCGAGGCGATGAACCAGCGCTACAAGAAGCACATCATCACGCTCGAGGACCCGGTCGAGTACATGTTCGAAAGCAAGCAGTGCGTGCTGGAGCAGCGCGAACTTGGGCAGGACATGCCCAGCTTCGCCAGCGGCCTCAAGCACGCGCTGCGTCAGGATCCGGACATCATTCTGGTCGGCGAAATGCGCGATCTGGAGACGACGTCGCTGGCGATCTCGGCCGCCGAGACCGGCCACCTCGTGCTGTCCACGCTGCACACGGTCAACGCGTCGCAGACGGTGGAGCGCATCATCGACATGTACCCGGCGGGTCAGCAGAACCAGATCCGATCGATGCTGGCCAACACGCTGCAGGCGGTGGTGAGTCAGACGCTCTTCAGCCGCACCGACGCACCGGGCATGGTGCCGGCGGTCGAGGTCCTGCTCTGCACGCCCGCGGTGCGCAACCTGATCCGCGAGGCTCGCACCTTCGAGATCCCCAACGTGATCGAGACCAACCGCGCGATCGGCATGTGCAGTCTGGACACCGCGATCGCCTCGCTCTACTTCAACGGCATGATCAGCCGCGACGACGCGATCGCACAGGCCGCGTTCCCGGACAAGCTCGACCGCCAGCTCGCGGCCTGACGGAGAGGCACTTGGCAACAGGCACTTGGCACTAGGAAGGCCAAGGACCCATGTTGGGAGACTTGCACGAAACACACGCACTAGCGCCTAGTCCCTAGTGCCCAGCGCCTGCACGAACCATGCCCAACTACCGCTACCAAGTTCGTTCGAGCGCCGGCCAGGTGACGACCGGCGTGGTCGCCGCCGACTCCGCCGCGTCCGCAGCCGCCATCCTGCGCAATCAGGGCGCGCACGTGCTCAGCCTCTCGGCGATCATCGCCGGCGAGCAGGCGGGCGGGCTCTTCGAGAAGTTCCGCGAGCTCAACAGCGGCAAGCCGACGCAGAAGAACGTCCTGGACTTCACGACGCAGCTCGCGGTGATGATCCGGGCCGGCATCAACCTCCGTTCCGCGCTCGAGGGCATCGCCGAGCAGACCGAGCACAAGGGCTTCAAGCGCGTCATCATCGGCCTGAAGAACGACGTCGAGAGCGGCAAGCAGTTCTCCGAGGCGATCGCCAAGCACCCCAAGCTCTTCAACCCGCTCTACGTCAACATGGTGCGGGCCTCGGAGATGTCGGGCTCGTTCGCCAAGATGCTCGACCGCATCGCGGGATACATCGCTCAGCAGATCGAGACCAAGAAGATGGTCGTCGGCGCCGCGATCTATCCCGGCGTCATCGGCACCCTCGCCGTCGGCGTCACCGTCTTCCTGCTCACCTTCGTGCTCCCCAAGTTCTACGCCGTCTTTGAGGGCAAGGAAGACGTCCTGCCCTGGGCCACCACGTTCCTGATGGGCGTCTCCCGCTTCACGGTTGCCAACTGGCCGTTCCTGATCGGCGCGATCGCGGTGGTGGGCGGCGGCGGCTACGCCTTCAGCCGCACCGAGATCGGCTCGTTCTGGGTCGACAAGCTCAAGCTCACGATCCCCATCGTCCGCACGATGTTCCGCTCGCTCTACATCAGCCGCTCCCTGCAGACCATGGGGCAGCTCATCAACGCCGGCGTTCCGATGCTCGACACCCTGGCCATCACGGGTGAGATCAGCGGCAACCAGCTCTACCACACCATGTGGAAGAAGGTCTACTCCAACGTCAAGCAGGGCAAGAAGATCACCGGCACGCTCACGAAGGATCCGCTGCTCCCCCGCGCCGTGAGCCAGATGATCGCCGCGGGCGAGGAGTCCGGTAAGCTCGGCGAGGTCCTCGACGAGATCAGCGCGTACTATCAGAAAGCGCTGAAGGATCACATCAAGGCGGTGACCAGCCTTATCGAACCCATCATGATCCTCGTCATGGGCGTCATCGTCGGCTTCATCGCCATGGCGATCATCCTTCCGATCTTCAAGATGAGCCAGATCGTCAAGTGAGTATCCGATAGTTGTTCATGGATGCCGCACGCACGGCGCGCGTGCGGCGGCGGGAGATCCTCGCACCATGATCCGCTCACCCAGGCGCCATCCCGTCCGCTCCGCCCGCCGAGGCTTCACACTGCTGGAGACCAGCCTCGCGCTGGTCATCATCGGGGTCGGCGTCCTCGCCTTCATCGACGCCCAGCGGTCGTTCATCCAGAACAACAACTGGTCCAGCCAGGCCGCCACGGGCGCCCTGCTCGCCAACGAGATCCGCGAACTCACGCGGCGACTGCCCAAGTACGACCCCGTCGTCGGCCTGAGCGTCAACGCGAGTCAGCAGGTCGTCGGCTGGGGTGCGGGCCCGGAGAAGATCGTCGTCCGCGACTTCAACTGCCTCACCGACTTTGACGCCAAGATCTTCGGCGCCGACGGCAACATGCCCGGACCCATCTCCGCCTCCGGGACGATCGTTCCGATGATCGGGCCCGACGGCGTGCCGCTGGTCGACGGCGAGGGTGAGCCGCGTGCTCTGGAGGGCTGGTCACAGTCCGTGATCGTCGAGAAGGTCGACCCGCTCAACTTCGCCACCGTCCGCGCCGACGGCTACTCCGTGGCGCCCACGGGCACCGACCCGGGCATCCCGGTGGATCAGTTCCCGCTCCGCGTGACGGTGGTCGTGACATACCAAGGCCCGTTCGACGCGCGAGAGACCGAGGTGACGCGCCTGGTCTGGATCGTTCCGTGAACGGGCGTTCGGATCTGAGTGTTCTGTTCGGTTCGATTTCCCGACGCGTGGGAGCAAGGCAGATGGACATGAGCCACAACCAGCCCCGCCGCAACCTGGTCCGCCGCAACGGTCCACGCCGGACGACAACCGCCCGCGATCGCGGCGTTGCCTCGATTCTGGCGATGATGTTCCTGATCCTGTTCGGCTCGCTCGCCGCGGCGATGGCGATCGCCAGCCGCGGCAACATCCGCACCGCCGCCACCCATGTGCACGTCATGCGCGCACAGGGGGCCGCCGAGACCGGCCTGGCGATCGCGCAGGCACGTCTGCTTGAAGCGGCCCAGCGCTTCGTCATCAGCCGCAGCAACATCGACAGCGCTCTGGCGACGCAGATCTGGAACGGCAACACCTCTGGCGCGGGCACCGTGCAGGTGCTACCGCCGCTGAGCTCCTACCCCGAATCGGCTCTGCCCGGCGGGATCGCCGCCGCTCTGGCCAACCGCCACGCCGCCGATCAGAACATCATCAGCGGCGCGGGCGTGAGCCAGCCGACGCTCGGCAACGCCATGGCCGATGTCGATCTGGCGATCTACCAGCAGACCGGCTGGCTCTACACCCCCGTCGTCGGCGTCGATGCAACGCCGGTGGGGGGGACCACGCCGACCCTCGGCTTCACGATCACCTACGCGCCGCTCGTGGACGGACGCATGATCCGTGCGATCGTGACCGGGTTTGACTTCGCCTACACGCGCAACGGTCAGCCCCTCTCGCGCACGATCATGCAGGATTTCGCGCTCAGCAAGGTCGTCCGTCAGGCGATCGTCGCGCCCACCAAGATCCTCGTCGGCAAGAACGTCCAGGTCCAGGGCGATCTCGGCGCCCGCTTCACGCAGGTCGAACAGGACAAGGGCGAGCCGCTGAAGATGAACTCGGACTTCTTCGGCCTGGATCCGATCCTCGACCAGAAGCTCCGCGACTTCTTCGCCGGCGTCGCCCAGTACGACGCCGACGGCGACAACCGGCTGCGCGTCAACCATCCGCTCGAGAGCATGGGCATCCCGCCCAACTCGCGCGATTACGAGAGCTCGGGTCGTCCCAGCAACGCCTTCGTCGACGTCTTCGACAACGGCTTCATCGACGACTACTCCATCTTCGTCAAGCACTTTGACCGCAACGCCGACGCCCGCCTCGTGCTTTCCACCGCGTTGACCGACGGCACCCCGGCCGAGGGCACGACCGCCGAGTTCACCGCCGACGAAAACCTCGCCCTGCTCATCGACGCCGCAAGCCCCGACCGCAATCGCAACGGCGTCTCCGGCTACACCGACACCAACAACAACGGTCGTTGGGACGATGGCGAGGACATCGCCGATTCCGACGACGTCACGCTCGGCTGGCGCGACGGCGCCCTCGACGCCCGCGACCGCTACGCCAAGGTGAGCGGCCGCCTGCTCTTCGCCACCTCGCAGTCCGCCTGGAGCACCAACCGCGGGCCCATCGCGGAAGACGTGCAAGGCGCCATCGTCCCGGGTCCCGGCAAGGCGGCCCAGACCTTCAACGCCGGCAGCAACGTGCTCCCCGCGATTTCCGCCTCCAGCTTTGACTCCACGCCGCTCAAGAACCTCGCGACCGGTGCCACCTTTGCCGAGCAGGTCGCGACCAATCTTGGCATCGGCACGACGCAGCTGGCGACCTACGTCGAGACCAAGCCCTCGACGAGCACGCAGCCCCGCTTCCTCCGCGTCGATCCCGACACCAACAACGACGGGCGGCCCGACAACTTCACGACCGCCTACTGGGAGCGCATGCCCCTGGGCTCTCCCAACGCGACTGACATCTACTACCGCCCCGTCTACCAGAACATGACCTTCCGCAACGTGGTCATCCCCGCGGGCAACAACGGTCTGTTCGTCAACTGCACGTTCATCGGCGTCACGCTCGTGCAGACCCATCTGGACAACACACACCCGCTCTGGTCGTCCTACGGCCAGATGCGCATGCAGGGTGACGGCTTCCCCGGTCCCTACCCCCCGCGCACCGTCTACGGCGACTCTGCCGGCGAGACCAGCTATCCCACCATGCTGCCGACCACCGCGATCCCGACGCAGGCGATGATCCTGATGGCCAATCCGCCACTCGACAAGGCCGACATCCCGGCCAACCAGGTCGCGCTCACCACCGGTTACAGCGCGCTGCCCGATCCGCTGGTGATCGGCGGTCGACGCATCATCGACACCAAGACGCTCAGCAACAACATCCGCTTCCACGACTCGCTCATCGTCGGATCCATCGTCAGCGACTCGCCCGCCGTTTTCACGAACGTTCGAAACAAGGTCCAGTTCACCGGCAAGACGCGCTTCACCAACACCCATCCCACCGAGCCTTCCAACCCCAATCTCAATCCCTCCGCCACCGCGCTCGTGGAGATCAACAAGAGCAGCATGATGCTGCCCAACTACTCGGTCGACGTCGGTAACTTCAACGCCCCGCCCGAACAGGACGTGCGCCTCCAGGGCGCCGTCATCGCCGGGCTCATGGACCTCCGCGGCAACGTCACCGTGGACGGAGCGCTGCTGCTCACCTTCGACCCCCAGCGCGGCACCCGCCCCCTCGTCGACGTCGGCGGCAACCCGGTCGGAAATCCCGCCGACTTCAACGTCAGCCTCGGCTATTTCGGCATCAATGATGGCGACCAGGAGAGCCTCGACCCCAACTCGCTCCCCGTCGTCAACGGCCAGCGCATCGTCGGTTGGGATCTCAACAACGACGGCATCGCCGATCTCGGCCCGACGCAAACCCCGACCCAGGCCCAGCTCGACGCCGGCGCAACCGCCGTGCCCTTCCACGGCTTCGGACGCATCTCGCTCCGACTCAATCCCAACATGGTGCTGCCCGACGGCATCATGCTCCCGCTCTCGTTCACGCCCCAGCCGCTCACCTACCGGGAGGGCAAGCCATGAAGACCCCGCGCCACACTCGGCGTGCCTTCAGCCTCGTCGAGATGCTCATCGCGCTCATGATCACCAGCACGCTGCTGGTGGCCACCATGACCGCCATGCACGCCTCGTTCCGGGCGTACAAGTTCACGACCGACGCCGCCTCGACCCACGTCGTCTCGCGTCTTGTCTCGCACCGCGTCCTCTCGATGATCCGCACCGGCGATGAGTTCGGCCCCTTCCCGGCCGACGTCTTCGCCAGCGCCCAGAACCCGGTGACGAGCAACTTCATCGAGTTCCTCGCCTTCCGCGACGATCTCACCGCCACCCGCCGCATCCTGCGCATCGAGCGGCGCGAGGCCCTCTCGACCGAGCAGGGGCCTTTCACGCTCTACGTGGTCGAGCGCACCTTCGTGAACGGCACGCTCACCAACACCGAGCAGCAGCCGCTGCTCGAGGGCGTGAGCGACGCGGTGTTCACCCTTGAGTACGACATCGGTCCGCGCCTGCGCCGCGCCACCTTCGATCTCACCGTGCAGCCCAACGACACACGCGACACCGACCTGCACACCGAGTTGCAGGCTCCCACGATCCGCCTGGTTTCGAGCATCGTCCCCCGCCGGCTCGAGCTTGTCGATCCCTGACGCCGGTTGTCAGTCGATCCTCACTCGGCCCGCATGCGCTCCATCACGCGAGGCACTTCGTCCGCCAGTTCGTGCGCGAGCAGTCCGGATGCACCCTGACGCGCGGCCCAGTTCTCGCCCGCGATCGCGTGCGCTTCCACCGCCGCGCACGCGACGGTGAACAGGTCGGTCGGACCGTGCGTGCCCGCCACGATCGGCGTGCGGGGCGCGAGCATCGCTCCGATCACGCCGGCGAGCACATCCCCGGTCCCCGCCGTCGCGAGACACGCGTGCCCGCGTTCGCAGCGCCACGTCCTGAGGCCGTCGCTCACAACGGTTCGCGAGCCCTTGAGAACAACCACGACCCCGAGCCGGCGCGCCAGCCCCTCGCACGTCGCCGTGCGTGAATCGTCATCATCGCCCGGCGCGGGCAGCGCGAGGGCTCGCGCCAGACGTGCGGCCTCGCCGGGGTGAGGCGTCAGGATGGCCGGAGCGCGAAGGTCGCGCCAGAACTCGGGCATGACGCTCAGACAGTTGAGTGCGTCGGCGTCCAGCACCACCGGCACCTCGCTGTGCAGCGTGACGCGGAGAACAACCGCCGCAGTCCCCGCCGCCAGCCCGCTCCCCAAAGCGCCCATGCCGAGCCCCGGCCCGACGATCACCGCACCCGCACCGGACAGGGCAACGTCGATCGTCGTGGCTGCCTCATGGCCCAGAACATGCCCCGCTTCGTCGCAGCGCAGCCCCACGCCAGTGGCCTCGGGCGTCACGGCGATCACCTCATTCAGAATCCGCTCGGGGCATAGCAGCCGGACCAGCCCGGCCCCGGCGCGCAGCGCGGCCCGCGCCGCCAGCGCCGGCGCTCCAAGCATCCGAGACTCCGACACGGCGCAGCCCCCGATCACCACCACGGTCCCGAATGTTCCCTTGTGCCCCCGTGGATCGCGCGCGATCAGCCGGTGCGTCGGCGGCCGCAGACGCTCCTGTCGCCCCGATTGCTCGGTCCCGTCAGCCATGCTCGACTGTAGCGGCCGCCGCAGCGACGTACCCTCCCCCGTGATCGACACGCACTGCCACCTCACGTTCCCGGAGTTGCGCGACCACCTGCCCGACGTGCTCGCTCGCGCCCGCGCGCAGGGCGTCCATGGCTGCATCACGATCTCGACCACGACCTCCGACTGCCTCGACGCACTCGCGATCGCGGAGCGATTCGACAATGTCTGGTGCAGCAGCGGCGTGCACCCTCTCTACAGCGACGAGCAGCCGCACGTCTGGGACAATCTCGCCCGCGTTGCCGCCTCCGCGCGGTGTGTCGCATGGGGCGAACTGGGCCTGGACAACCACTACGAGACGCCCGCTGCCGCGTTGCAGCGACGGGTGCTCGACGAGCAGTTGGCCTTCATCGAGTCCTGCCGAAGGGGGCGGGAGGGTCGCGCACCGATCGACAAGCCGGTGATCCTGCACTGCCGCGAGGCGTTCGACGATCTCATCCCGGTCCTCCGCGCGACCACGCTCGATCCCGCGCGATTCGTTTTTCACTGCTTTACCGCGGGTATGCGCGAGATGCGTCTCCTGCTCGACTTTGGCGCGATGGTGTCGTTCACGGGCGTCGCGACCTATCGAAACGCCGCCGAGGTGCGGGAAGCCGTGCGGCTTGTCCCGGCCGATCGCCTGATGATCGAGACCGACGCGCCCTTCCTCTCGCCCGAGCCGCACCGCTCGTCGCGTCCGTGCGAGCCCTGGATGGTGAGCCTTACGCTCCGCTCGCTCGCGCAGACGCGGGGCGTTTCGTTCGAGTCCCTGCACGAGCAGGTGAACCGAAACACCGCCCGCTTCTTCGGGGTCGAGGCGATCGAGACCGGCCCTGCGCTACACTGACCCGCGATGCTCCTCCTGGGCGCCTGGCTCCACGACCTCAGCCCCTTTGCGCTGCGATTCACCGATGATTTCGGGCTGCGCTGGTACGGCCTCTCCTACGCCGCCGGCTTCGTGGTCGCGTACTTCATCCTCCGCGCGCTGGCCGTCCGGCGGCTGATCGACATCCCGCACGATCGCATCGCCGACGCGATGACTTGGCTCATCCTCGGCGTGGTCGGCGGCGGGCGTCTCGGCTACATCCTCTTCTACGATCCCTCGCTGCTCACGTCCTTCTCGTCGAGCTTCCCCTTCTGGGGCGTCTTCGCCCTCAGCCAGGGCGGCATGGCCAGCCACGGCGGCATGGTCGGCGTCATTCTCGCCTGCTGGTTCATCAGCCGCGGCTTCCGCACCGAGTCCAACGCCCTCGTCGGACGCACCTCCACGCTCCACGTCATGGACTGCATGGCCCTCGCCGCCACACCCGGCCTCTTCTTCGGCCGGATCGCCAACTTTGTCAACGGCGAACTGCTCGGCAAGATCGTCGCCATGCCAGGTCAAGCCGCTCCGTGGTGGACGGTTCGCTTCCCGCAGGAGCTCCTGGCGCGTCCCATGAGCGAGGGCGGTCACCGCCCTGATCTCACGCCCGCCCAAAGCGCCGCGCTCGACGCGCTCGTTCGCGCGCACGCTCTTCCGAGCGACGACTTCCGTTCCGCCACCGGGCGCATGCTCACGCTGCTGCAGTCCGGCCCAGACGCCACCCGCTCACGCCTCGCCGCCGAGCTCGCGCCCCTTGTCTCCGCCCGACATCCGTCTCAGCTCTACCAAGCCGTCGCCGAGGGACTGGTCCTCGGCCTCGTCTTGCTCTGGTTCTGGCGAGCGCCCCGCGCTCCGGGGCTTGTGGCGGCCTGCTTCCTCATTCTCTACGGCGTGCTGCGCGTGCTCACCGAGTTCATCCGCCTCCCCGACGAACAGCTCGCCGTTCAGACCTTTGCCGGCCTCTCGCGTGGGCAGTGGCTGAGCCTCGTCATGGTTGCGGCCGGCGCTCTGCTCGCCCGTGCGTCGGTCGTACGCTCTCGGCGCTTTTCCCCGCCCCTGAAGCTCGGGGGCTGGGGCGCTCGGGCTTCCTGAGACGATTTCGTTCTGGCGTGAAGCCAGCCGGAGGACGAACGCTTGCGAGTCGTGGTCACAGGTGGAGCCGGCTACATCGGGTCGCACGCGGCCGACGCCCTCGCCCGCGCCGGTCACGAGGTCGTTCTTGTCGACAATCTCTCGCGCGGTCATCAGGCCGCGGTCGACATCCTCGCCGAACGTCACCCGGGGCGCGTGCGATTCGTCGCGTGCGAGCTCAGCGACCGCACGAGCCTTCGATCCGCCTTCGCGCAAGGGGCCGACGCGGTCATGCACTTCGCCGCGTTCGCCAACGTCGGCGAGGGCGACGCCGATCCCACGCTCTACTACAACAACAACGTCGCGTCGATGCTCCCGCTGCTCGAGGCGATCCGCGATCACCGCGTCCCGCGGGTCGTCTACTCCTCCAGTTGCTCCGTCTACGGCCAGCCGCCGGACGCCATGATCCCCGTGCCCGAGTCCGCGCCCCTCGCACCGCTGAGCGCCTACGGCCGAACGAAGCTCATCGGCGAACTCATGCTCGAGGATCTCGCCCGCGCACAGAGACTCGCCGGCGTTCCTCTCGCGCTCACCTCGCTGCGATACTTCAATGTCGCCGGCTGCGAGGATGTTGACCAGCCGCGCTCGCTCGGCGAAGACCACGAGCCCGAACTGCACCTCATCCCCCTCGTGCTCCGCGTCGCCCTGGGTCGCACGCCCTCCATCCGCATCTTCGGCGACGATTACGACACGCCCGACGGCACCTGCGTGCGCGATTACGTCCACGTCGCGGATGTCGCCAGCGCTCACGTCGTCGCGCTCGACCGAACCGCGCCGGGCGAAACACTCGCGTGCAATCTCGGCACCGGCCGCGGCTTTTCGGTGCTCCAGATCATCGACGCTGCTCGGCGTGTGACCGGCCATCCGATTCCCGCAGTCGTGGCGCCGCGCCGTTCGGGCGATCCGGCACGCCTTTTCGCCAGCGCAGAGTGGGCCAGCCGTCGGCTCGGCTGGCGACCCGTCTTCACCCAGATCGACCAGATCATCGAAACTGCGTGGCGATGGTTCCGTCGCCACCCCACCGGGTACTGAACCCGCCCCGCCACGCACCCAAGTCGCGAGCGTGTACTGTTGACTTTGCCTGTTTGCGTGCAGTCCCCGACCGGTTCGGTTCGATGCACGCACCCTGGGCAGATCGCTCGGATGCCCGCCGCCCGTTGACCCGTATGGACCTCGTCATCAGCCCCTATCACCTGACGACACGAGAGCCGCCCGCTCTGGCCGCGGCGGTCCTGTCCTCGCGCGCCATCACCTTTCTTCCCGAGCCCTTCTCGGGCGCCGACGCACGCAGCCTCACCCGCGCCGTCGCCGCCAGCCCGCGATACCTCCAGGCGATGGATGCGTGGCGATGGTCGCAGCCCCTGTGGGACGCCGGCCTCTTCGCCACCCGCGGCGAACACGACGCGACGCTCGATCACGTGCACGAGGCCTGGGAGGCCATCTGCTCCCGCGATGATTGTGCGCCGCTCCGATCGCTCCTCCGCCCCGACCTCTTCGCCGAACAGTCCCGCTATCTCGACGCCATCTCGCGCGACCTGCTCCGCGGCGGACCCGACCCGGGCATCAGCCTTCCCGTCGCCGCCGGGCTCGACCGCTTCGCCTGCTCGAATCGACTCGCGGTCCTCCGAACCGCGGCCACCTCGGTCGCGCAGCGGGTCGAGGACCGTCTCGCCAAGCGTCTGCTGACCGTCGCCGTCCCCCTCGCGGTGCAGGCCGACGCGCACCGACTCGCGGACCTGCGCCAACGCCTCGATCAGGAACTCGACGAGTTCCGCATCGCCCTGCGAGATCTCGTCGACGCCGCGTACGACGCAGACCTCTCCGGCGCTTCGCTTGCGGTCGATCCTGCTCGACGCATCGCGCTGGATCGGGCGGCCTCGGCCCTGACGCGATCGTTCGAGTCGCAGCGCGAACAGTTGCTGCGCGACGCCCGAGCGGACGAAGTGCGGCTCATCGACGCCACCTGCACCCTCACGATCGCGATGCTACCCGCCGACGCCGTGCTCCAGAGCGGCATCGCCGCGATGCAGGCTCTGACGGGACGCTCGCTCCTCTCGGGTTCGATCGATCCGGCCCGTGCCGCTTCCTCGACGCACACCGCCCTCGCCGTGCGCCGCGACGCCCTCGACGGCCGCGGCGTCGTCACCATCGTCGTCAAGCCCTTGGGCTCGGCCTCCGGCGGACGCTCCGGTCCGGCCGGTCGCTTGCGATGAACTCCACGAGGGGTTTGCCTCGCAACCCGGGCGGCGAACACTTGCTCCATGACGAGCCCTCCGCGTCCCGCACGCAACCGACTCCGAAGCGCCGCAAGCCCCTACCTCCTCCAGCACGCCTCCAACCCGGTGGACTGGTTCCCGTGGGGCCCCGAAGCCATTGAAGAGGCCCGCCGCCGGGATGTTCCGATCTTTCTGAGCATCGGCTACAGCACCTGCTACTGGTGCCACGTCATGGAGCGGGAGTCGTTCGAGAGCCCCTTCATCGCCTCGATCCTCAACGACCTCTTCGTCGCCATCAAGGTCGACCGCGAGGAACGACCCGACATCGACGACATCTACATGACCGCGACGCAGATCCTCACCGGCCACGGCGGGTGGCCCATGAGCGTCTTTCTCGAGCCGCGCGAGCTCCGGCCGTTCTGGTGCGGCACCTACTTCCCGCCCGAAAGCCGGCCCTCGATGCGCGTCCCCGCGTTTCCCGATGTGCTCCGCAATATCAGCCGGGCCTGGACAACCCAGCGCGACGATGTGCTCCGCCAAGCCGAGCAGATCGCCCAGATCGTCCGCGAGCGGTCCGCCGCAACTCCCGACCCCGCACCCTTCAGCGGCCTGCACATTGTCTCCGAGGCCATCGCCGGTCTGCTCCGCTCCTTCGACCAGACCCACGCCGGCTTCGGCGGCGCGCCCAAGTTCCCCCAGCCTCTCTTCCTCGAACTGCTCCTCCAGGCTCTGCCCTTCGCGGCCGACGTCACGCGCCCCGGCATCGAGCGGGCACTGCGCGCCACGCTCGACCGCATGATGATCGGCGGCCTTTTCGATCAGATCGGCGGCGGGTTCCATCGCTACTGCGTCGATGCGCACTGGACCGTGCCTCACTTCGAGAAGATGCTCTACGACAACGCCCTGCTGGCGAGCCTTTATGCCCGTGCATCGGTCGCGCTGGGCGAGGCTGAATACGCGCTTGTCGCCCGGCGCACGCTCGAGTACGTGCGTCGCGAGATGCGGCTGGAATCGGGCCTCTTCGCCTCGGCGCAGGACGCCGAGGTGGACGCACGCGAGGGTCTGAACTACCTCTGGACCGCCCAGGAACTGCAGGCCGCCCTCTCGCCCGACGACGCATCACTCGCTCTGCGCATGTGGATGGTGGATCGGGGCCCGAATTTCCGCGACCCGCACCACCCCGACGAGCCGCCGCGCAGCGTGCTGCGCCTGTCCGACATCCCCGCGCGCGTCGCGCCGGGTCTGGGGCTCGACGAGGCGCAGTTCTGCGAGCGGCGAGAGGCGATCGCGCGACGGCTCCTGGAGATCCGCGCGTCGCGTCGTCAGCCTCATCGCGACGACAAGGCCATCACGTGCTGGAACGCGATGATGATCGACGCCTACGCCGCCGCCGCGGGCGCGCTCAAGGACGCCGCGTTGCTTCAACACGCCCTCGACGCCGCCGACGCGCTCCTCCAGCACCTGCAGACCGCGCCAGGAGAGCTGATCCGCACCCGATTCCACCAGACCCCCGGCGGCCCTGCATTTCTCGAGGACTATGCCGCCGCCATTCTCGCGATGGAGCGGGTCGCCGCCGTCGCGAGGGCACTGGGCCGCACCGACGATGCGCCACGCTTCGAGGCGGCGTCCGACCGTTTCATGAAGCACGCGGCCGATCGCTTCCGCGATCTCCAGGGCGCGTGGTACGACACGGCGACCAGCGATCTCTTCGTCCGCACGCGGTCGCTCCACGACGGAGCGATCCCCTGCGCCACGTCGCTCATGCTTCACGCCCTGCTGGAGCGTGCCGCCCGTGACCAGGCCGCGTCACCGGCGATCGACGCGGCGGTGCACGACTTGCTGTGCGCCATCGCAGGCCCCGTGCGGGACATGCCCCTGAGCATGACCAACGTCGTCCGAGCGCTGCTGACGATCCAGACGCGTGCGGAGTGGAACGCAACCCGCTCGCGAGCGCTCGTGCAGGGCCCGGCGCCCGAGCCCAGCGCAAGCAACCCGGCAGACGACTTCACGCCCGTCGAGATCTACGCCGAGCACGAGCGTCTCACGGTGTCGCGTTCGACGCCCGCCTCGACGCGCGTGGCCCTGCGCATCGCACCCGGGCATCACGTCTTGGCCGCCGATCCCTGGATCGACGATCCGGCGGGCAGTGTCCGCGGCATGATCCCGCTGCGCGTCTCGGTGGTGGGGGGGACGGGCGTCGCGGCCTATGCCGAGTATCCGCCCGGCGCTCCGCTCGCCACGGCGCCCGATGTGCTCGGTCGTCCGCGCGTCTACGAGGGCGAGATTGATTTCGAGATCGCCGTCGAACGACAAGGAGACTGGAGCGGCAAGCCCTTGCTCGCCGTCACGTTCCACGCCTGCACAGACACCGAGTGCCTCGCACCGCGCACCGTCGAACTCGACATCGCCATCGATCGCGCGGACTAGGGCGGCCCTCACGCTTCCATTCACCCCGCGGCTCGGGCCGGAACCGTGACGCCGTACCGCTCGAGATGCTGCGTGATCTGGGGAGCAGTCTCACGATCGGGGTCGATCCGCTCGGCGTGCCACCCGCGACTCCGCGCCGCCTGCACGTTCTCTTCCAGGTCGTCGAAAAAGAGGATCGAGGTCGGAACGATCGCCGTCACGCGGCAGAAGGCGTCATAGATCCCGGCGTCGGGCTTCATCAGCCCAAGCAAGTGACTCGCGTGCGCGTGGCGCACCATCGCCGCGGACGGAAAGTGTGCCAGCCCGCGCGACGAGCTCTCGCTCCGGCGAGCCCAGTGCCACGCGTCGGTGTTGGAAAGCATGGCCGTGGTCACGTCCTCCCGCGCCGTCAGCGCCGACAGCAGCGCACCTGCGCCGGCATACTCCTCGATGAGCCACGCGTCGTGGAGGCGCTGGAACTCTTCGGCGGAATAGATCCCGTCCATCGCGTCGCTCATGCGAGGCGCCAGGTCCTGCGGGGCCAGCCTTCCGGTCTGCGAGAGCAGCGAGAGCTGCCGCCGTCGCGCCTTGCGCTCCGGCGTCTGGCACTCGGGCCGCCACTCCAGCCCGGCGCGTCGGGCGCCCTCCTCCATCGAGCGACAGATGCGCAGGATCACCCCGCCCCAGTCAAAGCAGACGCACCCGATGCGGACGCTGTTCTCAACCGCCTTCATGCTCTTCTTCGTCGGCCGAAGCGGGGGGGCTCTTCATGATCTCGTCCAGAACGGTGGTCGCATACGCCCCCCGAGGCAGGTCAAACGCAAGGCGGATGTACGCCCCGTGTTCGTCCAGGCCCGCTTCGATCTGCGTGTCGGTCACCGCGACGCGCAGCGAACGCCGAGACGCCTCGATCAGTTCCGGCGCCTGCGCCTCAAACGCCGCAAGCTCCTCGATCGTGGTCTCCGACCGAGCGAGCGCCGCTGTCTCGGCCTCGAGCGTCGCGCCCCCGGGCCGGCGCATGTGTGCGCCCCACATCGGCCCCGTCGCGCTGATGGCGAGCGAACCGACGCGTGACGGCGTCTCCGGCGCGTCGAGAACCGCGCGGTCCACCGCGAACGTCGCCCGGCTGTCGTGCTTGAAGGCGATGTCCCCCTCGCGCAGCGTTCCCAGCGTCCCTTCCGACAGCCGCTGGCGCAGCACGTCATTGAAGATCGCCGATTGCAGCGCCGAGATGTAAAACCGCTTGGTCGATCGGTCCAGACCCTTGATCGCCCCGCGGGCCGCCGCCCCGCGCATCAGCGCACGCAGCACGTTGCGCTCCGGATGGGCCGTGCGAGGCAGCGCGTCCAGAGCATCGCCATACCGCTGCGCCAGAAATGCCTCTTTCGCCCGCGCATACGTCTCGGACGTCGCCCGCTCCGGCGCCAGCATCTCGCGCACCGCGCCGTCAAAGTCCCCGCGCACGATCGCACGGCCTACGAGATGGTTGTTCATCGCCCGTCCGAACCGCTGCACGCCAAAGCGGTTCGGAACGCCCTCACGCTCAAGGACTCGCAGCGACTGCATCGCCGCCCGCACCTTCTCGATCCCCACGCCGCGCACACGCACGCTGAAGCGGTTGCCCTGCAGATGCCCAAGCCTTAGCTTGTTATCGTGCAGATCTGCCCACTGCACCTGCACGCGTTCGTGCTGGAGCGACGGAAAGTCCTCGGGCCGCCGCCCCGGCGTGTGCACCGAGAACAACTGCCGCGTAATCGCCACGCGGTCCTTCATCCCCGCATAGCCCACCGCCTCGTGGCGCACGCCGAAGTGCCGAGCCAGAATCCGCGCGACGTCCGGCGTCGAGAGGTTGCGCTTCTCGACGAACAGGTACAGGTGCTCGCCCTTGCCCGAGGGCGAGTACGCGGGAATTTCATCGACCAGAAAGTCCTCCGGCCGGGCCTTGAGGGTGCCGCCGATCCCCGGGATCGACGCGGTGACATACCCCGCGTGCAGCGCCGCGGGCGCAAAGTCGCCGACGCTCATTCCTCGTCCTCGTCGCTGCGCTCGTCGGCGTCCTCGTCGTCGCCCTCTTCGGAGGGTTCGGCCGATTCAGAAGGGTCCGGCTCGCGCCCCGCCCGCTCGAGCACGTCCTCGTCCACGAAGATCGGCACGTTCTCCGCCACGCCCAGCGCGATCGCGTCGCTCGGGCGACTGTCGATCTGGATCAGCGAGCCGTCCGCGCCGCGCACGTCCAGCGTGGCGTAGAACGTGTGATCCTCCAGATCGCTGATCGTGATCGATTCCAGCCGCGCTCCCAGCTTCTGAATCACGCTCGCCAGAAGATCGTGCGTCTGCGGCCTCTTGATCTGCACACCCTTCAGGCGGCGCTCGATCGCCATCGCCTCCGGCAGGCCGATCACGATCGGAAACGACCGCGCCTCGTCCTCCGCCCCAGCGGCCTCCCGAACCTCACGCAGTTCGATGAGCTGCATGTCGTTCAGCTCGCGGATCAGAATGCGGCTCAGTTCCATGCGCACGCTCATCGTCGTCTTCGCCCTTTCCTTCCGGCCGCACCGTTCCACACGCTCGCCCGCGACAGACCCGCTGCGGCTCAAGGTTAGAACCCCCGCCGACCGCCCACCCCGCCCACCCACCCCACCCGCCCAGCCCACCCAGCTCGTCAACCGAGCGCCGGTCGCCACGTCACGCGTCGTCACCCTGGCGCCGGCCCGTTGGCGGCGGCTCGATCTCGCCACCTCGCGCGTCGCTGCCTCGACGCCGCGTCGTCGATCCCGCGTCGCGGCCCTCTTGCGCTTCGGGTGTCAGGGGCCCCTCGCGCAGCGGCGTTCCAAGCCTCGCCAGCAAAACGCGCGGCACGCCAATGTCCGCCACCACGATCTCACCCACATGCTTCTGCGCCGCCATCGACAACAGCCCGCGCTTGAGCCCCGCGAACGTCACCGTCACGCTCGCGTGCACAAAGGCGCCGATCACGCGCCCGCTCTCGCCGTCCAGCCCGCTGGGGATGTCCACGCTCACGATGCCCACCCCGCGACGCCCCATCTCGTTGATCGCGTCGATCAGGTCCGCCGCCGGTCCCTCCGCCGGACGCGAAAGCCCGGTGCCTAGGAGCGCGTCGATCACCAGGTCCGGCCCGCGCGAGCGTCCGTCGCGGTCGGTCAGAGCCGCGTCGATCGCGCTGGCAGCCCGATCGTGGCAGAATCGCACCTCGATCCCCATGGCCCGCACGGTCCGCAGTTGGGCGCCCGCTGCCGCGCTCATCGAGCGTTCCTCGCCCAGCGCGACGAGCCGGACATCGACCCCGGCGTTGTGCAGGTGCCGCGCCGCCGCCAGACCGTCGCCACCGTTGCTCCCCGGCCCGCAGACAATCAGCACCCGCGGGCGTGCGATGGAATCAAGCAGATCCAGGGCCGTCTCGGCCACGTGGACCGCCGCGTTCTCCATGAGCACCGCGGGTGCAAGCCCGAATTCGGCCAATGCCAGTTCATCAAGGCGTCGCGCGGCCTCGACCGAAAAGACATAAACATCTCGTCCGCGATCCGTCCCGCCGGTGCGTGGCGTGCCTCGCCTTCCCATGAAACAATGTACGCCGCTCGCGCACCGGGCGCGACGGGAGGAGAGCGGCCCGTGCGACTGGTTCACGATCTTGCCCTCGCCGCTGCCTTGGCGCTCCCCTCCCTGGCACTCCTGGCTTGGTGGGGTGGTGTCTGGTTCGCGATGCGACAGACCCGACGCCAGCTAGGCGATCTCCAAACGCCGGTCTTCTCGCCCGACGCCGCACCCTGGCCCCCCGCCGCACCGCCCCGCGTCTGCCTGATCACGCCCGCGCACAACGAGGCCCGTTCGATCGCGGCCCACGTGCGGTCCCTGCGCGACCAGACCTGGCCCGCCTTCCGGGGCGTGCTTGCGCTCGACCGATGCACCGACGCCACCCTTCCCGCCGCGCTCGACGCGCTGCAGGCCGACCCGCGCATCGAGATTGTCGAAATCACCGCCTGCCCCGAGGACTGGGCCGGCAAGGTCCACGCCATCGAGACCGCCCGCCTTCGTCGTCCGGAGGTCCAGGACGCCGACATCCTCATCTTCACCGACGCCGACACCGTCCTGCACCCGCGCTGCGTCGAGGCCGCAGTCGAACTGCTCGTGCGCGAGCGGCTCGACATGCTGTCGCTGCTGAGCACGCTCACCTTCACCGCCCCGTTCGAGCGCAGCGCGCAAGGACCAGCCGCCTTCGAGCTGCTCGTGCGATACCCGCCTCTCCGCGCCTCGCGAGCCGCCGGTCGTCGTCCCTTCGCCAACGGGCAGTTCATCGCCTGCACCCAGGACGCGTATCAGCGCCTGGGCACCCATGCCGCCTTCCGTGCACACCTGCTCGAAGACATCGCCATCGCCCGCGCCGCGTGGGATGCGCGTCTGGCCGTGCGCGTCCTCCCCGCGGGCGCCATGCTCACCTGCCGCATGTATCCCGACGCGCTCGCCTTCGAACGCGGCTGGCGACGGATCTTCACCGAAGCGGCCAACCGAAAGGTCTCGCGCTTGAGGTCCTGGGCAAGGCTCGCCCCCTGGCGCAACGTCGCCCCGCCCCTGCTCGCGAGCATCGCGGTCACGGTTGCGATCGTTCGTCTGATCACCTCTCCCGAACCCGCCGCACGTCTCGCATGGGTCGCGGTCGGCGCACTTTCAGTCGCCCTTGGGCTCGTCTGGCTCCTTGTTGTCGCGCGTTTTCTCCGCCAGTTGGGCGCGTCCGACGTTCGGACTCTGCTCGCAGCGCTCGTGCAATGGCCACGCGGCACTCTTGCCCTCGCCCGATTGCTCGCGCGGGCCGCCCGCGACCTCGAACAGGGCATCGCCACGCCCTGGGCCGGACGCGAATACGCACGTCCGGCGCGATGAGCGTCGGTCGCCCAAAGTTCCCCCGGTGCGTACCATCCCTTGCCGGGCGTGCGCGGCTTGCACGTCCGACTGTTCATGGGAAAACCGGGGTCCAACTCGTCCTTCGTTGTCGGGCTCGGCGTCTCGCTTGCCGTGCATGCCGGCGCCGTGGTCGCGCTGCGCAACATCGAAGTTGTGATCGACCCGGGTCAGGCCCGACAGCGACTGGCCTCGCTCGCCTCAGGCTCACCAGTCGATCAGCCTCCGCGGGTGCGTCCAGTCCCAAGTACCGAGCCCAAACCGGAGCCCAAGCCCGAACCCGCCCCCGAGCCTCCGCCTGAGGAAAAGCCCATCCGCTTTGGCCTCGAGGACTCGCCGGTCGAGAGCACGACCTGGCTTGGATTCGTGGATGAAGGCACGCCCACCGGCCGCCTGAGCGATGCGCCGCAGGCGGCCTTCGCGCCCGATCCGGGTGATCCCGGTCCGGCCGGCCAGCCCCTCCCGCCGGGCACGCCCGACGCCGCGCCGCCAACGCCCGCGCCATCCGCTCCCGCTCCATCCACAGCATCGCAGCCGGCAGTCGCGGCTTCACCGCCCCCTTCCTCAACGCCTCCCTTAACGCCCGCAGATCCGGCATCCGCCGCTCAGCCGCCCTCGCCTCCCGAGCCGACCTCGACGTCGCTCGCACCCGCGCGCCCCGGACCCGAAGGTCCCGCCCCCGAGCCGCCGACACCACCCCGCGAGCCCGGCGTGCTGCCTCCCGAGTCGGCGCCGCCGCCAATCAGCCGCACGCCTGCCGGTGAGGCACCCGCGGCCGGCGCTCCGAATCCGCTGTCGCCCGCACCCGGCGATCCGAGCGTCCCTGTTCCCACCCCAGAGACCAAGGACGAGCCCAAGCCGCGTCCTGACGACGCACCGGACCAGCCAAGCCCGGACGCACCGTCGCCGCCGGATGCGCCGCTGCCGAAAACTTCCGGCGGCTTGCCTACGCCGCCGTCGCCGCTTCCCGCTGATCCAGCACGCACAACTCCAACCGCCGAGCCGCTCGGCACGCCGCCATCCGGCGCGCTTCCGCCGTCGCCTGAGCGGCCCAGCACCGAGCCTCCGAGCGCACCGCAACCCACGCCGCCCGCACCGGCGTCGGCGGCGGCACCCGATCCGAACAACGCACCCCAGGAGCCCGCCGTTCCGCCCGAGCCGCCCTCGGCGTCCTCGCCTCCCGCGCCGCCGGCGATGTCCGGCTCACCCGGCACGCCCGGAACCGTCGCGCCCGGCGCAGGGGGCCAGAATCGCACCGAGGGCTTCCGCTCCGAGCGAGAGTCCGACGCCTTCACCAATCGTCCCATCGAAGTGCGCGTGCGCGACGGACGCGTACAGGCCGGACGCGGGCTGGAGATGATCCCCGCTCGCCCGCGGTTCAGCGATACGACCCAGGTCACCAACCCGCCTCGCGTCCTCGACGCACGCCTCACCTTCCGTCGAGACGGACGCGTCGCCAACGTCGAGTTCATCAACGGCACCGAAACCGGCAATCCAAACATCGACGGCCCGATCCGAAACTCGCTCTACCGCTGGCGGGCCACAGGCTCGCGTCTCTCCCGACTTTCGGAGACCCAAACTCTCTCCGTCGTCGTCCGCGTGAGCTTCAACTAGCCGCCCGCCACACCGCACTCCGCGCCCCGTCGTTCGCAAGACGCCCACGCGTTCGCAAGTGAAGCCCGCCGCGCCAGACGCCGATATCCTGCACAAGCCCGCCATGAAGCCATCAGGATCACACGCCGATGCGCCAAGGCGCCCCCGCACTCCTCCAGCCGCGCCGTGCGGCGTTCGGCAGACGTGCATCGTGCTGTTGTGCGCGACTATCGCGGCCGGCTCGCTCGGCGTCGGCCAGGAGCCGCAGCCCCGGCCGCGTCCGGTCGATCCGGGCGTGAGCGACATGGGGCCGCTCTCCGCCGGCGGCCGCGTGCTCCCGCGCGACATGCGCCAGCCCGCCAACTTCGAGCGCGTCTACGAGGTCGAGATCAACGGCCGTCGCTACTTCGCCCGTCAGCACGCCGGCACCACCGCCGTCTTCGAGCGCTCCGACTACCTCCCCACACGCGCCGGACTCTTCCCCCTCATCCCCGGCGGCACCCGCTACTACATCGGCAGGCTGCCCGCCGCGCGCAGCCTCGACGCGGAGTCCTCCGCCTCCTCCGGCTCGAGCTCCGCCGCCAGGAGTGCGGCAGCCGGCGCACCGGTCCGCTCCCCCGATCGTGCGGGAGTGCAGCTCGCGGTGCCGTCCGCGCCCCGTCCACTCGTCTCAGCCCGTACTCCGGGCGTCACCGCGCCGCGACCCGAACAGCCCGGCCCCGCGCTCGCCGCACCCGCGCCGCGAGATCCAGTCCGCAGCGTCTGGACCCATGAGTCCTACCGCATCGAACGCACCGCAGCGCTGCTCGACGCCGCTCGGACCGCGCGGCTCGCCGACTGATCCCAAGCCTCAATCACACCACCGGCGGCAGCCCAAGCGCCGACTCGCCCGAAGGCAACTCGAATCGGTCCCGCGTCCGGCAGTACAGCGTGCCGCCCATGCGACCCACCGCGTCGAGCACCTCAGGCCGTATGTGGCCCCGTTCGCCCAGCGCTTCGTCGGCGACATGGACCAAGACCACCCGACCGATCACGATGTTCCCGCCCCCCGGCGCACCGGGATTGGTCCGGATCACCTGCTCCGTCACGCATTCGTACGCGACCATCGCCCGACGAACCCGAGGCGGCGAGACACGCACGCTCGGGGCACGCTCCAGCCCGACAAGGTCGAACTCGCTGCGCTCAGGCTCCAGTTCCGCCGCACTCGCCGCCATCTCGCGTGCAAGCGCCACCGGCACGATCTGCACGACAAACTCGCCGGTCCCGCCCTCGGCGCGGGGCTTGGCGTTGCGAAGACTGTCCTTCTCGGTGCCGTCCGCCCGGTTCGCGGGACAAAAAAGCAGAGTCATGGGGTTCGACCCCACGCCCGCGAAGAAGGAGAACGGTGCGAGGTTGTCCACGCCGTCGGCCGAGCGGGTCGAAACCCACGCGATCGGCCTAGGCACGATCCCGCCGATCATCAACTTGTACCGGTCGAGCGGGGAAAGATCATCGGGGTCCAGCTGCACGTGCCACGATAGCGGGGGTGCGCACCCGCGCGGCGAGCGTCATCGGGCTACCCCGCAGCCGCAAAGGCTCCGGGGCGTCTACTGCCGCCGGGATACCAGGCGCACGGTGGTGGAACCGGAACGAATCTGCGGCCTATCAGGCCCCATAAATCGCCCAGGAGGGATCTGTTTGGTAAAAATGTCATCGAGGATGACGGGATCCACTTGCATTGTGGAAAATCTGGTGCATCTTCCAAGTGGTAGTCAAAATTGTACTTGATTCCCGAGTGGTCGTGCGCGATACTGCCACCACGGGAACGAGAGAGCCCGTCGCCCAGAGTGTCGCCGCGCGATGCTCGAGTTGAGGAGGAGAGTTGAATATGCGTCTGAATGCCCTGACTGTTCTTGCTGCGGCCGCGATCGGCACCATCGGTGTCGCTCAGGCCAGCCCCCTTGTCGTCTTCGGGTACAACAACCTTGAGGGCGGCTACGCCGCGATCAATGCGAACTCCGGCCAGTTCACCGCTCGCGCGGTCGATCAGGGCGTCGGCGGTCTGCAGACCGACGGCTCGGTTGATCGGAACGTCCCCGGCGCGGGCCAGTCGAAGTTCCAGGCCGGCTTCCGCAGCGGTGGCAGCTTCGCTGATTTCGTCATCAGCATCTCGTTCACCCGCCTGTCTGCCACCACCGGCACCGGCATCGGCTCGTTCCTGGCGACTGACGCTCTCGGCAACACCGTCAGCGGCAACCTCGCGGGCATCTGGAGCCTCCAGCCCACGATCGGCATCGCCTTCAACGGCACGCTGAGCAACGTGGTGATCTCGCCCAACGCCACCTTCACCGGCACCGACGCCTCCAGCACCAACTGGAACACCAACCTCCCGGTCCCCGGCCCCTACACCGGTGCGCTGACCCAGCTGGTCTTCAACAGCACCAACATGTTCAACACGTCCTTCCAGAACATCGCCACGCAGGTCAGCGGTCAGATCATCCCGACCCCTGGCAGCCTCGCGCTGCTCGGCCTCGGCGGTCTGGTTGCCGCCCGTCGCCGTCGCGCCTGATCTCTCTCCCCAGCGGACCGGACAGTCCGCGAGGGTGGGGCTCTTCAACTCACCAAAGCCCCCGCGCCACGCGCGGGGGTTTTTTTCGCGCACGCCGGCTCCACGCCTTGCGCCGTCCCGATTCCTGCCCGATGGTCTCCACCTCTCCGGGCGCTTCGCAAGATGGCACGCCCCGGTGCGGCTATTGTCGGCCCGTGCCGGCTTCTCCCAGCGACCCTCCATCGTCTCTCGGTCGCGCGCCCTCGTGGTCCGCGCTTCTGGCGGCCTGCACCGACTTTGCGCGCAGTGCCGCAGCACTTCCGCGTGACGGCGATGCCGGCCTGCTTCGGCGAAGCGTGCCCGCGATCATCGGGCTGCAAGCCATCACCCACGCCCTCGACGAGATCGATCATCTCCCCCCCGCGGAGTACGCCCCCGGTGTCGACCGCGCCGCCGTCGGTGTGCGGTCGTTCGTGCAGGAGATCAACGCGATCTGGCGCGGCGAGGTGATGCCAGAGGCCCTGATCGGGATCATCAACGACGCCCGCGAGCGACTCGACGTGGCTCGCTCGTCCGGCGTGGAGTTCGTCTTCGCCGTCGACCCGGGCGTGATGCCCCCTATCCCGGTCGCGACCATCGACGGCTGGATCCGCGACTACACGATCGACGGCGAGTTGTGGCTGGCTCCCCCGACGCTGCAGGTGCGGGCTTCGCTCCCCGTCGCGTTCCTGAAGGAGCCTTCAGGTCGTCCGCCGCCGCCGGCACTGATCAGCGCCATCGTCGACGCCCTGCCCGCGTGCCTCTGGCGCCGGGCGCCGCGCATGCGTCAGCTCTATCACGCGCTGGACGACGCGGGCAAGCCCACCGGGTTCCTGGCTCGTCCGATGACGGAACTGCCGGCCGGACGCCCCCTTCTGCGCCTCGTCGTGCAGGCGGGGCGACAGATCGATCAGGAGGCCGACGCGCTCGGTCGTCCGAACATGCAGCGGGTGGGCGAGTCATCCTGATCGGACCAGAGAACCGGCGCGCATCTCGCGACGCCCGACACGCTGAACCCTAGAATCCCTCCCCGTCCCGCCCAGGAGACGCACACCGACGCGGTGGCGTGCTGGAGCGGGCCTTGGATGTCGGGCGTCGGCCCTTGTCTGGCCGCCCCTCTCTTCCCGGAGTCTTCTCATGCGTCGCGCGAAAATCTCCGTCATCGGCGCCGGCAACATCGGCGGCGAGTGCGCTCGTTCCATCGCCATGAAGGAACTGGGCGACGTCGTCCTGCTCGACATTCCCAACAAGGACAAGCCCGAACTGCACATGCCCCGCGGCAAGGCCCTCGACCTGGCCTGCTGCGGCCCGGTCGAGAGCTTCGACAGCCGCATCACCGGCACCTTTGACTACAAGGACATCGAAGGCTCCGACGTGGTGATCGTCACCGCCGGCGTTCCCCGCAAGCCCGGCCAGAGCCGCGATGATCTCGTCAGCATCAACGCGGGCATCGTCAAGAACGTCGCTCAGAACATCAAGCAGTACGCGCCCAACGCCATCGTGATCGTCGTCAGCAACCCGCTCGACGCCATGGTCTACGTCATGTGGAAGGTCACCGGCTTCCCGGCAAACCGCGTGCTCGGTCAGGCCGGTGCGCTCGACGTCGCCCGTTACAAAACCTTCCTCGCCATGGAACTGGGCGTCAGCGTCGAGGACATTCAGGGCCTCCTGCTCGGCGGCCACGGCGACGACATGGTTCCTCTGCCCCGCCTCACCAGCGTCAACGGCATACCCGTCAGCGACCTGCTCCCGGAGGCCAAAATCCAGGCCTGCGTCGAGCGCGCCAAGGTCGGCGGCGGCGAGGTCGTCAAGCTCATGGGCACCAGCGCCTGGTACGCACCCTCCGCCGGCACCATCGAGATGGTCGAGTCCATCGTCCGCGACAAGAAGCGCGTCATCCCCTGCGCCGCTTGGTGCGAGGACGAGTTCGGCGTCAAGAGCGCCAACGGCGGCAAGGGCCTCTTCGTCGGCGTCCCCTGCGTGCTCGGATCCAAGGGCGTTGAGAAGGTCCTCACCTTCAAGATGAACGACACCGAAGCCAAGTTCATGAACGAGTCGATCAGCCACGTCAAGGACCTGATCGCGGCCACCGTCAAGCTCTTCCCCGATCTCGCCTGATACGCGGGGCCGGGCGCCTCACTCTGCGTCGTCGCTTCCCTGCCGGGGCCGCGACGCGCTGTGATCGCCCTCGGCCGCGAGCCGCCATTCCTCCGGCTTCGACCTCCGCCGTCCCCCCGGCAAGCCCTGCGGCAGGGTGCCGGCCCTTCGAAACCTGCTCGTCGGTCCGCCCGAGCGGTCGTTCTCAAGTCGTTGGGTTCTCGGACCGAAGTAGGGCACAGGGGCCGCAGGTTCGGCGGAGGCCGGACGAGGTTGTTTCGCTCGCTGCCGGAGCACGTCTCTGGCAAGTGTGTTTCGGCCTTCGGAGCGAGCGGCAGAGTGGACCCACTGCCGCCCCGCGCTTGACTCACGATTGAACCCTTTTGTCTCCCAAGTCGCTTCAGGAAGACCTATGCCCACCCGCTCATTCACGTCGCCGCAACTTGCTTTGGCCGTTGTCGTCGGGCTTGTCCCGTCGATGCGCGGGTTGGCCGCCGACCCGGCGCCACAGCCCGCGCAGCAGCCCGCTCCTCAGCCCGCTTCTCAACCGGCTCCGCAGCCGGCAACCGATCCCGCGACGCCGCCCGCGCCCGCCGCGGGTCAGGCCCCCAAGCGCGAGCCGCTCCCGCCGATCACCTGGTCGGACGCGGAGATCGAGAAGATCGCGAAGATGCTGACGGGCTCGTGGAAGTCCTCCATGCCGGTGCCCGAAGGCGGCAACCCGTCCGAGTCGGTCGAGGTGGGCATGTTCATCGCGCCGGTGCGCGTGCGGGACATGACGGACATGCTCTACGTCGAGTCCGCGCGGATGGACTCGGTGCAGGCCCCGTACCGCCAGGGCTTCTTCCAGATCTTCCGTTTCCGTGACGGATTGCGTCTGCGCACCTTCGAGCTGGCCCGTCGCTCGGGCGGCGCGATGGTGGGCATGTGGACCAATCCGGATCTCTTTCCCAGCGTTGAGCGTGCCGACCTGGTCGCGACGATGGACATCGATCTCAAGCCCGACGGGGACGGTTTCTCGGGCAAGTCTCCCGCCCCGTACGCCACGTCGCTCAACGGCGCCGTGGAGATGACCAGCGAGCTTTCGCTCCGCCCGGACCGGATCATCACCGCCGATCGAGGCTTCAACGCCAAGGGCGAGATCGTCTGGGGCGCCAAGGCCGACGCGACGTACGAGTACCAGCGCATCGAGGCGCCCGTCAAGACCTGGACGTCGCCCAACGGCGTGTTCGTCATCGAGTACGGTCGCGGCGATGCGCCCAAGGTCGCCGTCATCGATGACATCATCACGGTGCACTACCTCGGCTTCCTGAGCAACGGCTTCCGCTTCGACTCCTCCGTCGATCGCGTCCCCCCCAATCCGCTCACCTTCCTCGTCACCGAGAAGCAGGTCATCGTCGGCTTCGTCGACGCGCTGCTAGGTTCCAATGTCGGCACCATCCGCCGCGCCTACATCCCCCACGAGAAGGCTTACGGCGAGTTCGGCAATCAGCGCGTCCGCATCCCCCCATTCGCCGATCTCTACTTCGACTTTGAGGTCATGAAGCTCGAAACGCCCGTCGGTCCGCGCCCGGCGATCCCCGCGGCTCCGAGCCAGAGCCCGCGCCTGATCGACGAGATGACCAATCCCCAATCCGCCAGCCCCCAACCCGCCAGCCCCCAGCCCGCGAACCCCGAACCCGCCAGCCCGGAGCCTGCGAGCCCGCCGCCCGCGCCGCGCTGATGTTCTCTGCCTCGCCAACAGTCGGCCGAGCCTCGTGCTCGGCCGACTATCGTTTTGCACCTCGCGCAAGTCCGCTCCGGCGCGAACGCAACCATGAGCCGCGATCTGTACAGCATCCTCAACGTCTCACGCTCGGCCGACGAGAATGAGATCAAGCGCGCCTACCGCCAGTTGGCACGCCAGCTCCATCCCGACGTGAACAAGGACAAGGACGCCGCCGCCCGCTTCAGCGAGGTGCAGGAGGCGTACGACGTGCTGTCCGACCCCGCCAAGCGACGGTACTACGACCAGTTCGGAGTCGTTCCCGGTTCGGCCGCTGCCGACGCGGGTGCGGCCCGCCCGGGTCCGAGGCAGACGCGTAGCGCGGGTCCGATGCCCTTTGATCTCGACGCCGAAGAGATGGGCTCGATGTTCGAGAGTTTCTTCGGCGTGGGCGCCCGCGGCGGTGACTTCCGCGCCGGGCCCGTCGGTCGCTCGGGCACCCGCCAGACCCGCACGCCCGCGCAGCCCCCGGTCGAAGCGCCACTGCTCGTGACTTTCCTCACCAGCGTGCGGGGCGGGACCGAAGAGATCCGCCTCAACGTGGACGGCAAGGCACGCACGATCGAGGTGAACATCCCCGCCGGTTGCCGCGACGGCCAGCAGCTCCGCATCCGAGGCGGCGCGGGCGATCGCGATGTGCTCATTACGGTGCGCGTCGGCGAGCATCCGGTCTTCCGAAGGGGAGATGGTCTGGACCTGCTCGTCGACCTTCCGCTCAATCTGGCGGAGGCCACGCTCGGCGCCGCCGTTCGCGTCCGCACGCTGGACGACGCGGTCGAACTGCAGGTGCCTCCCGCGACGGCCAGCGGCAGCCGCCTGCGCCTGCGCGGCCGAGGCATCCGCGCGTCCACCTCCGATGTCGGCGATCTCTACGCCGTCGTCCGGATCATCCCGCCCGACCCGGCGGACTTGACAGAGGACCAGCGCCGCGCGCTGGCGGAGATCGGTCGGACGCAGGGCGACGTACGTGCGGCTCGCTCGTAAATCCTCGTGTTTCGCGGGCAAGATTCCTACCCTGAGCCCATGTCGGCGCGAGGCTATGACATCGTGGTGATCGGGGGGGGCCACGCGGGCGTGGAGGCCGCGTGGGCCGCGGCCAATCTGCTCGGCCGCCCCGGTTCGGTCGCGCTGATCACCATCGACGCCGCGCGGATCGGCGTGATGTCCTGCAACCCCGCGATCGGTGGCCTGGCCAAAGGGCAATTGGTCCGCGAGATCGACGCCCTCAACGGTCTGATGGCCCTTGCGACCGACGCGACGGGGATCCAGTTCAAGGTTCTCAACGCGAGCAAGGGCGAAGCTGTGCGCGGCCCACGCGCCCAGTGCGACAAGCACGCGTACGCCGAGGCGGTGCAGGCGCTCATCCGCTCGCGTCGAGAGATCGACGTGATCCAAGCCACGGTGGAGCGGCTGGTTGTTGAGAACGGGCGTGTGCGGGGCGTGTTGCTGCAGCGATCGCCCGCGGAGCACACGCCCACGGCGCCCGAGTCGCCCGCGCTCCCACGCCATGTTCCCGCCCATGCGTCTCTCTGGCCGTTCGAGCCTTCCGCCCATGCGGCCCAGCTCTCGACCCACGCCGTCGTTCTGACCACCGGCACGTTCATGCGCGGGCTCATGCACACCGGAGAGAGCCGTACCGCGGGCGGTCGCTTCGGCGAAGCGCCGGCCGTCGGGATCTCCGCCGCCCTCCGCGAGCTTGGATTCGAACTCGGGCGGCTTAAGACCGGCACACCCCCGCGCCTCAAGCGCGACACCATCCGCTGGGACGATCTGCCTCCCGCGTCAGGCGACGAAGTCCCGGTTCCCTTCAGCGATCTCAGCGGACGCTCCCAACTTGCCGCGTCGGCGCTGGCATCGGATGCGGGTTTGAGCCCTCTGCGGCACTTTCCCCCTTTGCCGCAGGTCGACTGCCGCCAGACGCACACCTCGCGCGCCGCGCATGACCTCATTCGCGCGAATCTGCACCGCGCCCCGATGTACAGCGGCCAGATCGAGTCCGCCGGCCCGCGATACTGCCCGAGCATCGAGGACAAGGTCGTGCGCTTCGCCGACCGCGAAACCCACGGCGTCTTCCTCGAGCCCGAATCGCTCCGCGACGACTGGATCTACTGCAACGGCATCTCCACCAGCCTCCCCGCCGACGTGCAGGACGCCATCGTTCGCTCCATGCCCGGTTGCGAGAACGCCCACATCTACCGCTACGGCTACGCCGTCGAATACGACATGGTCCGCCCGCACCAGATCTTCGCCAGCGGCATGACCAAGTTGGTGGAGGGCTTGTTCCTCGCTGGGCAGATCAACGGCACCAGCGGCTACGAAGAAGCCGCGGCACAGGGTCTCGTCGCCGGCCTCAACGCGGCGCGCTTCGTGCAGGACAAGCCCGAGTTCATCTTCGGGCGGGAACAGGCGTACATCGGCGTGCTGATGGATGACCTGGTCACCAAGACGCCGGTCGAGCCGTACCGCATGTTCACCAGCCGCGCCGAGCACCGGTTGCTGCTGCGAGCCGACAACAGCGCCGACCGCCTGACGCCGCTGGCGCGGGATCTCGGCCTGATGGACACCGATCTTGGCCGCGTGCGTGCCGAGATCTTCGAGAGCCGCCGCACTCAGATCGCCGCGCTCAACAAGGCGATCGACGCGACCCGCATCAACTACGAGCCCTTGGCCAAGGTGCTCCGCACCGCCGAGTTCTCAGCCGCCAAACTCCGCGAAGCGGTGCAAGACCACGAAGCCCTCCGCGGCACGGCTCTCGAGGACAGCGTCATCGACACGGTCTTCGCCGCTCGGCGCTATGAGCCCTACATCGAGAAGGCCCGCATCGAGATCCAGCGTCACGCCGAGCTGGAGCATCGCCGCATTCCCGTGGATGTCGACTATGCGACATTCGCGGCCCTGCGCACCGAGGCCCGCCTGGCGCTCACGCGATTCAGGCCCGCGACCTTTGGTCAGGCGGGGCGACTGGAGGGTTTGACTCCCGCCGATGTCACGCTGCTGGCGGTGCTTCTTAAGAAACGTGGCGACGAGCGTCGCTCGGCGAGCGAATCATCTGCATGACGCGTGCGTGGTCGCCCCGGCGTCGGCCCTCGCGAACGGCATGGTCGCATGCCGATCGCCTCCCGGCTGAATCAACACAACAGGAGAATGACGGAGACCGATGCTGCACTCGATGCCTCAGATCCTGGCTCTGGCGACGGACGGTGCTGCGGCCCAGGCGGTGGGGGCTGCGTCGACCGCATCGCACAGCCCCGGCGCGGGCGAGAGCGCCGTCTCGGGTGTTGGCAGCGGTGTGGGGCTGGTGGTCATCCTGTTCGCGGCGGCGGCGGTCGCGACGCTCTTCCGGCGGCTGCGCCTCCAGATCATTCCCGGCTACATCATCGCGGGCGTCGCGATCAGCGCGGGCGCGGGCGCCTTCGACATTTCGTTCGCCGGATTGGGCGAGGTCACGCAGTTCGCGACGGTGCTGCTGCTGTTCACGATCGGACTGCAGCTCGAGTTTGACGCGATACGCCGATCGATGCTCTCGATCGTGGGAATCGGCTTCGGATCGACGCTCGCCTCCGCCGGCGTGGGGGCGCTGGTCGCCATGCTCTTTGGCTTTCACGCCCCGTCCGCGATCGCCGTGGGCATGGCGATGTCGATCTCGTCGACCGCGGTGCTTCTGCGCGTGCTGCAGGATCGCCGCGAGCTGCATCAGATCCACGGGCGACTCACCGTCGGTGCCTCGATCGCACAGGATCTGCTCTCGATCGTCTTCCTCGCGGCGCTGCCCGCGCTCGCGGCATGGCTGGCGCTCTCGAGCGTCGCCCCCGGCGGTCCGGCCCAGGATGGAATCGGTGCCGCGCGCATGGCGCTGTCGATGTTGATCGGCCTGGCCGGGGTAACGGTGCTCCTGCTGCTCGGACGATTCGCTCTGCCGACGATCCTGGCGCTGGTCGCCGATGTCGGCTCGCGCGGCTCCGCCGGGCGCTCCGGCGCGGGGTCGCGCGAACTGGTGCTGGTCGCCAGCGCCGCGATCGCGCTGGGGGCGGGCACCGCAACAAAGGTGCTGGGGTTCAGCCCTGAACTCGGCGCGTTTCTCGCCGGGCTTCTCCTGGCGTTGACGCCGTTCCGGACCCAGCTCGCCGGCCAGTTCGAACCCCTCCGCGATCTGCTGATGGCCGTCTTCTTTACCGCCGTCGGTCTTTCGATCGACGCGGCGGGACTGCTCCCGTTCCTGCCCGCGGTGGTTCTCGCAACGCTGGTGCTGATGGTGCTCAAGGCGCTGATCATCGGCGCGTTCGCGTGGGGCTTTGGCAGCAGCGGGTCGCTCGCGACGATCACCGGCTCGTATCTCGCGTTCGCCAGCGAGTTCAGCCTCGTGGTGCTCGGGGCCGCGCTCCTGACCAATCCCGTCCCGCTGCTCACGCCCGCCGAGTACGCCGCTTGCGTCGCGGTGGTCGTGCTCTCGCTCATCGTCGCTCCGTTCACCATCGGCCTGGCGCACCGACTCGCCGGCGCGATGCAGGGCGTTGGACCTCCCGCCTGGATCCGACCCGTCGCGCCCGAACTTCGTGCCGCGGCAGGGCCCGAGACCGATCCTCCCATCGCCCAGCCCACACCCGCGCCGCACGTGATCATCGCCGGCTTCGGGCCCGTCGGCCGCCATCTCGCGGCGCGGCTCGCGCTGCAGGGCATCGGCTTCACCGTCATCGAACTCAATCCCGAGACCGTCCGACGACAGGCGCAGCTCGGGCGATCGGTGATCTATGGCGATGTAACCAACACCGAGGTCCTTGAGAGCGCGGGCATCCGCCGCGCCGCGGCGTTCGTGCTCACGATTCCCGACGACGACGCCGTGATCCGTGCCATCACCGTGGCTCGATCGGTCTCCGCATCCACATTCATCGCGTGCCGGACGAGCTTCCTGAGCGGCGCGTTCCGCGCCACCGAGGCCGGCGCCGATCATGTGATCGTTGAGGAAGTCGTCACCGCCGACGCGATGGAGAAGCAGATCATCGAACGTCTGGAGACGAGGCTGAAGGCTCAGGAGCTTCTCAAGGCCCGGCCCGCCGCCGAGACGAATCCCGCCTCGTCGACCGACGCACCGTCGTCGCCTTCGACCTGAGACCTGCCTGAATCAAGCATCCGTCGCGGCACAACCGCGCGGGCCCTCGACCGCGTGCCTGCGTCGCGCTCAGTTCTGCTTCGATCCCTGCGGCGGGCGATCGTCGGCCTTGCCGGGGTTCGTCGGCGTCGAGGGCATCGCCGAGGGGAGCGTCGAGGTCGCGCCCGGCGTCGAGAGCATCTTCAACTCGTCGCGCAGGATCGCGGCAAGCTCGTAGTTCTCCTGCTCCAAAGCCTTGCTCAGGCGGGCACGCAGCTCCGAGTGCTGACTGACCGGAAGCTTCGGAACCAGCGACTCGCGCATGCCGCGAAGCATCTCCGCCTCCGATGATGCCTCGAACATCTGCGGCTGTCCAAGCCCGGCGAAGTACTGACGCAGCGCCTCCAGACCCTGATCGAGCGCGACGATCGCCGCCTTCGGCTCGTTGTCCTTGAGCGCCTGGCTCGCCATCGCCCGCGCGCGGAGCATGAGGATGTACGGACGAAACTGCTCGAGCACGCTGCGGTCCGCCTCTGTCTCGGCGTGGGTGGCACACAGATCGAGGACTCGCAGATTGCGCGTCGTGTCGCGGACCACGCCGTCGTAGTCCTCCAAAGCCAGCAGCGCCAGGTAACGGTGGTAGTACTGCACCGCTTCTTCGCGCAGCATTCGGCAGTCGTCGGGCGTCAGCGAGAATCGCTCGTCGGTCGCGGCCTCCTCGCCGTCGTGCTCGCCGTCGATCTGCGACTCGTAGTACTCCAAGAGCGAGGGAAAGCCGTGGGGGCGCTCCCCGTCTGGGCGGCCCGTGGGAAACATCTGGAGCAGGCCGAGGTCGACTCGGATCTGAATGCGAGGCTGGCCATCCTCGCCCTCGATCAGCCGGGCGTTGATCGCGCCGGGTTCGTAGGGCCAGTCGTTGAGCAGCTTCGTGAGGTCTTGGCTCATGCGGACTGGAAGGGTACGCCGCCTAATTGTTCGGTTTTTTATCGGATCCTGTGGGCAAGCGGCAAGGTCTGCAGGCGAATTCGGCCCGTCAGCGAGAAAAGTTCTCATTTTTTGATGAGATTGTGGCTGACGAGTTTGCATTTGGCGCGTTCTGTGTCATGGTTGATCTTGGAGAGACTGCGCCAATGGAGAAGAGAGGGTGATGCGTCGTCCGTACCCAGACGATTGCAACCCCATCAAGACCGGCTGCGTAGAGTTCCCCGTGGAAAGACCCGGCATGTGTGTGGCCGGGTCGTAGAGTGGAGTAGGGGTGTGGTGCCCCGAAAGGTGGGTAGAACAGTGCCGACCAGTCGTGTTCGGGCCCGAGAGGGTTCCAATCAGGTTCAAAGCGACCTGCAGCTGTATTTCCGCGAGATCAACCGAACGGCTCTTCTGACTCAGGACGAGGAGAAGGAGCTTGGTTGGGCGATCATCAACGACAACTGCGCCAAGGCGCGCGAGCGCATGATCCGCGCCAATCTGCGCCTGGTCGTCGCCATCGCCAAGAACTACGCCAACCGGGGTCTTTCCCTCAACGATCTGATCGAAGAGGGCAACATCGGGCTGATGCGGGCCGTCGAGGGCTTCGACCCCTCGCAGGGCGCCCGCTTCAGCACGTACGCCTCATGGTGGATCAAGCAGGCCATCAAGCGGGCGCTCATCAACGCGACCCAGCCGGTGCATGTCCCGGCGTACATGGTCGAGTTGATCGCCAAGTGGAAGATTGCCGCCCGCAAGCTGGAGCAGGAACTTGGCTATCCGCCGAGCCTGCAGGAACTTGCGGTCGCCATGGATCTGCCGGTCAAGAAGCTGCGCGTGATCAAGCGGGCCGTCAAGGCCTTCCGCACGCCCGGCACCGATGCCCGGGACGTCGACGGCGATCTTCTCAAGATGACCGACATCCTGGCCGACTCGCGCCACCAGACGCCGCACGATTCGGTCCTGCGCGATGACGAGCTCTCGACGCTCCGTCGGCTGCTCGAGTCGATCGACGATCGCGAGGCCCGGATTCTCCGTCTTCGTTTCGGCCTGGATGGGTGCGAGCCCCTCACGCTCAAGGAAGTCGCCGACGAAGTCGGCATCAGCCGCGAGCGGGTGCGCCAGATCGTGGACGAGGCCCTCACCAAGCTCAACGAGCGTCTGACCGACGAACGTCCGAGCAAGTTCTTCCGCGATGCGGGGCGCCACGAGGAGTCCGCTCCTCCCCGGGCTTCGCGTCTGGCGGGCGAGGGTTCGTTCGAAGGCAGCCGCGCCGGCTGATCGGGGTCCCCGGTTTCCCACCCGGATGTGCCCCCGGATGTCGCCCCGGATTTCGGCCCGGATCTCTCACCGGATCCGCCTCTCGCACACCCCGCCGGAACTGGTCGGGATGGTTGCCAACTGGAACTCGCCCGGAACTCGCCCGGAACACGCCTGAAATTCGGCGTCGGTTCCCATTGCTCGTTTCCGCGCACGCCGTTTCCGCACGCAGGGCGGAGCTCGCGGCGGATCCCTCACAACACAGCCGTGCGCGTCACACGTCGGGCGTGTCTGTGGACCGTGGGAACGGTGATTTTTTCGCGCGGACGCGAGGGTGCTCCGATCGTCGTCGCGGAGCCGTCTTCGGCTACGATGCGGCCGCATGATCAACAACATTCGATGGATGGGAGTCGCGGCGGCGGCGTTGGTGAGCGTCGCGGCACCGGTGGCCCGGGGGCAGGACTTCATCGAGCGCGTCAACGCGCTGTACGCCGACATCACGCCCGACAAGCGGAGCGACACGATCCTCATCCCCGCGCTGCGCGGATTGCAGGCGCCGCCGGCGGCGATCTCCACGCTCGAAGCCGCCCGGCTGCTGGTGCCCGAGATGGGCGCGTGGAACGACGCGGTTACCTGGGCGGGCAAGCCCGAGCAGCGGGCCGCGCTCGACGCGTTGCGCAAAGCGACCGAGCCGCAGACCAGCGGTGCGCCGCTGGCGTGGGGCCAGGGCTACGGCGTTTCGTCGGTGACGCCGGATCTGGTGCGAGCGAAGATGTACACGGAGCTGGGAGATCCGCCGCTGCTCGCGGCCGCGCAGTTCCTGGTGATGCCCCGCCTCGAGACCCTTCACATCCTCGCGAACATCGAGGCGACGAATCTGCAGTCGCAGGGGAAGGCAAACGACGCGATCGAGCTGATGGAGCGTGTGGCGGCGCTGGGGCGTCAGTGGGCCGATCGCCAGTTCTTCCGCGAGTCTCGCTTTGGTCTGAAGATGATGGTGGGGGCGCTGGAGCGGATGCGCGACATCGCGTATCTCGATTTCCGCGGGCCGCGCGTGCTGTCGCGTGAGCAGCTGATGGTGGTGATCCGCCGGCTGGATGCGCGGGGCGACCTTCGAATCGACCGCATCCTGTTCCCGCGTGCCGACCTGATCGGCGCGGAGCAGGTGGTGGCGACGGTCATGGTCGAGCGTGGCGGCGTGAACGAGCGGACCTTCCCGACGACCATGGCGGCGCTCAAGGCCACGGAGCGTCCGCTGCGTCTGTTCAGCGAAGCCGCGACGTGGAAGACCACCGCAACCGGTCACGCCGACTGGTTCTCGACCAGCGAGGAGGTGCGGCGCATCCGCGACGACTATCTCAAGCGCTGGCCGCTCGAGTGGTTCCACCCGCTGAATCAGCTCGTGTTCGAGCGGACGAAGATGGACGCCAACTCGTTCGCGGTGGTGGGGGCGACGGTGCCGGACATGAGCGAGCTGTTCGATCTGCGCCAGGCTGTGCGGACGGAGATCGTGGGCACGCGTCAGGCGTTGGCGATGCTCGGGTTCTTCTACCTGCGCAAGCAGTTCCCCCCGCGTCTGTCGTCGATCGCGCCGGAATGGATGGAGCGTCTGGACGTCGATCCGTTCAACCCGAACCTTCAGAACAACGCGCGTCCGCCGCTGGAGTACTTCGTGCCGATGCGCGATCAGCCCCGCGACGAGCGCACCGACCCCAAGCCGCACGAGATCAAGGTGGTGACCGAGCAGGGATTCAACTTCGCCATCTCGCTGCGCGACGACACGTGCGTGATCTACTCCTGGGGCTCGGACAACCGTCGCGGCTGGGCCGAGCGCGTTCAGAACACGGTCCAGAAGGCGCCCGACGTGGACTACCTCATCTGGCCCAGCGTGCTGTCGCTCTACCGCCAGCACCTCCGCGAAATCGGCGAACTCAAGTGATCTCCCGGCCCTTGCCCGGCGATCGATCTCTCACCTGCCACTGACACTGGAGTCGGCGTTGACCTCGAACGTGCACAAAGTCGTGATCATCGGGTCCGGCCCGGCGGGCTGGACCGCCGCCATCTACGCCGCCCGCGCGCAGCTCGAACCCGTGGTCTACTGCGGCATCCCCAAGCAGGATCCCGGCCCGATCCTCCCGGGCGGGCAGCTCATGCTCACCACCGAGGTTGAGAACTACCCCGGCTTCCCCCACGGCGTGATGGGCCCGGAGATGATGGGCCTCTTCCAGCAACAGGCCGAACGCTTTGGGACCAAAGTCATCGGCGAGGACGTCGTTCGCTGCGACTTCGCCAAGCGGCCCTTCGAGCTGCACATCTCCAATGGCGAGACGGTCAAGACGCACAGCGTCATCCTCGCCACCGGCGCTGTCGCCAACTGGCTGGGCCTCAAGAACGAGATGCGATTGGCGACCAGCGGCGGCGGAGTCTCGGCGTGCGCCGTCTGCGACGGTGCGCTGCCCGCGTTCCGCAATCAGCCCCTCGCCGTGGTCGGCGGCGGCGACACCGCCATGGAAGAGGCCACCTACCTCACCAAGTTCGGCTCGACCGTCTACGTGATCCACCGGCGAGAGTCGCTCCGCGCCAGCAAGATCATGCAGAAGCGGTTCCTCGACCGTCCAAACGCCAAGGTCCTCTACAACAAGACCGTGGACGACGTTCTCGGCGACGAGAAAATCAGCGGCGTGCGCCTCCGCGACACCGTCACGGGCGAGCTGTCAACACTCGAGGTCAAGGGCCTCTTCATCGCCATCGGCCACACCCCCGCGACCAAGTTCCTCAAGGGCAGCGGCGTCGAGCTCGACGAGAGCGGGTACATCGCGCTCAAGCATCGCAACTCGTACACCAATATCCCGGGCGTCTTTGCCGCGGGCGACGTGGCCGACAGCGCCTATCGCCAGGCCGTCACCGCGTCGGGCATGGGCTGCATGGCCGCCCTCGACGCCGAGCGTTGGCTGGCCGCCGAAGGCGTGCACTGAGGCCGGCCGATGCCGCGACACGCTGAACGCGCGATCAGAGGGTCCTCGATTGCGGGGAGCGCCATGCCGAGCGACGCCGCTCGCGAACGTCGGCGACGTGCGGCTTAGTGCTGGCCCTCGTCGTTCTTGGGCAGATCGCACTCGCCGAAGATGCGGAACTCCTTCCGCCGCAGGATCTGTCCCGCGAGGGTGGGGTCATCGACCGCGAGTGCGATCGTGGGCGTTCCGTTGGGTCGGAGCATGAGGGGGTACGCGAACTGGATGAACAGTTCAGCACCGAGAAGCGAGAGGCACATGCTCGCGAGGGAGTGTCCCCTGGACAACTCGACGACGAGGACCTCCTTCTCGCTAAAGGGCAGGCGCTCGTTGATGAGCACACGCTTGGCATGCTCGGCGTTGTTGGTGATCAGGCGGACGACGGCGTGGTCGGTCGCCTCGTGCACCGAGAGGGCGCAGATGGAACAGGTGGAGCCGTCAAACGCTTCGACCAGATCGAAGAGCTTGCCGACCTTGTTGGTGAGGAACACCGAAAACTGAGTGACCATCGGGGGCGCGTAGCCCTGTGTCGTTTCGGCGCCCATCGAGGCCTGGTTCATCCCGCCGTCCTTGCGAAAAGAAGGCCACGCAACCCGTTGCCTCGCCCGTACGACGCCCGCACCCTAGCCGGCACCGACGCCAGCGCCACGGCCCACGCGCGTCCGGACACCGCAGCGTATCCGATCCGGGCGACTGCCGCAACTCTCTCGTCGCGCCCGGATCGTCAAGGCCGCAGAAAAACCGCGTCGCACCCGTGAAAGGCGACGCGTGAGCCCTCGGCGGGAGGTCGCCCCGACTCGAGGTCTGGGGAAAGGAGCCCGGGGCGACGAGCCTGATCAGGCGGAAAAACTGCTGCCGCAGCCGCAGGTGCTGGTCGCGTTGGGGTTCTGGAAGACGAAGCCGCGGCCCATGATCTCGTCCTTGAAATCAACGGTGACGCCGGAGAGATACAAGAGGCTCTTGGGATCGCAGATGATGCGGACGCCGTGCTGCTCGAAGAGTTCGTCGGTGTCCTTGCGGGTCTCGGTGAGGTCGAGGATGTAGGAGAAACCGGAGCATCCGCCACCCTTCACGCCGACGCGCAGGCAAACCTTGGACTCGTCGAGTTCCTGCTGCTGGATGATGGTCTTGATCTCTCGGGCAGCGGTCGGAGAGAGGATTACCGGGGCTGTGGAGGGGGCAGTTTCAGTGGTCGTCACGGCGAACTCCTGGGCAAGGCAGGGTGCAGACACCCTGATCACAGTTCTGAGTCTCAGTCTCAACCAAAGGATACGCCGGAGCAGCCGAGACGGATCGGAAATGGATGGGCATCCAAATAAAATACGAAAGTCTGAACGGACAAGGAGAAAAGCGCAAAAAACTCAAGGAAAGTTGAACTTTCACTGGATTCGGAGGTGTGGGTCTGGTAGTCTGGCTGCTTCGGGGTTGATTCACCTCGGCCGCGTTTCCGCGCGGATCCAATCGTTTTCTTTGAGGAGAGAGACATGAAGAAGGTTCTTGCCGGCATGGCTGGTTTGGCCCTGTCCGCTTCGGCGGCCAGCGCTGCGGTTTTCAACATCAACGTCAATCAGGTCTTCAGCTTCGAAGGCCCCGGCGACCCGCTGAACGTGGTTCAGTTGGTCAACACCGGCATCGCCAACGGCCAGGTGGTTTCGATCGGCTGGGATGTCACCCTTTTCGCTGACAGCCCCTCCTGGCTCTCGGAACTGACGGTCGGCTTCTCGAGCCTGTCGAATCCCGCTGGCGGCGTGAGCGTCTCGCCCGGCTTTGGCGATGACTTCGCGGGCACGGCGTCCTACACCAGCGGCGGGCTGATCGATCTGGTCGGCCTTGGTTTCGACTTCACGCTCGATGCCGACGGCATCCTGCGCCTTGAGTTCTTTGAAGGCTTCAATGACTTCGCGCTTGACTGGGACGGCATCTGGATCTCGGGCACCCTCTCCGTTGAGGTGATCCCCGCTCCGTCGACCGCCGCTCTCATGGGCTTCGCCGGTCTCGTGGCGTCCCGTCGTCGTCGCGCCTGAAGCGCGAGGCAACGGACCGTGCGGCCGAGCGATCGGCCGTGAACTGAAAACCATGACGAAGGTCGGCGCGAGCCGGCCTTCGTTGTTTTTGGGGAGCCGCGGTTGCCGCGCGACGCGGACGGCCGCGAGGGCGACGAGCGGCTCTCGGCGAGGTGCCGAAAGAAAAAGGGCACGCCCTGGAGCGTGCCCTTTCTTTGGTGTCGAAGGCTGTCGCGCAGGCCGCAGAGCCGGGCGACTTAGTGCTTGGCGTGGGCGTGGTCGTGATCCTCGACGGGCATGCCGTTCTTGGACTTGTAGTCCTTGATGGCGGCGTGGATGGCGTCTTCGGCGAGGACGGAGCAGTGGATCTTGACGGGCGGGAGGCTGAGTTCCTCGACGATGGCGGTGTTCTTGATGGCTTCGGCCTCATCGAGGCTCTTGCCCTTGAGCCACTCGGTGGCGAGGGAGGACGAGGCGATGGCCGAGCCGCAGCCGAAGGTCTTGAACTTGGCGTCGGCGATTCGGCCGGTGGCGGGGTCGATCTTGATCTGGAGTTGCATGACGTCGCCGCACTCGGGGGCGCCGACGAGGCCGACGCCGACATCCTTGCGCTGCTTGATCTCGGCCTGGGTGCCGAAGCTGCCGACGTTGCGGGGGTTCTCGTAGTGGTCGATGATCTTGGGGCCGTAGGCCATGGGGTGCTCCTTCGGAGCTAGGCACTAGGCACTGGGCACTAGGCACTAGCAGGAATTCGGGGATCGGAATGTGCTGGGCTGAATCGTATTGCCGAATGTCTTGACCCTAGTGCCCAACGCCTAGTGCCAAGTGCCTTGCGTCAGTGATGCGCCCACTCGACCTTGCTGAGGTCGATGCCTTCCTTGTGCATGTCGTAGAGGGGGGAGAGTTCGCGCAGCTTGTTGACCGCACTGACGATCTTGTCGGCGGCGTAGTCCACTTCCTGGTCGGTGGTCCAGCGGCCGAGGCTGAGGCGCAGGCTGCTGTGCGCTAGGTCGTCGCCAATGCCGATGCCCTTGAGCACGTACGAAGGCTCCAGGCTCGCGCTCGTGCAGGCCGAGCCGCTGGAGCAGGCGATCTCCTTGATGGCCATCATCAGGCTCTCGCCCTCGACGTAGGCGAAGGAGATATTGGTGATGTGGGGGAGGCGCTGGTCGCGGTGGCCGTTGATCGCGCAGGCGTCGAGGCGGCTGGTGATCGAGTCTTCGAGCCGCTTGCGCAGGCGAGAAAGACGCACAGCATCGGCCGCCATCTCGCGTCCGGCGATCTCGGCGGCCTTTCCGAGGCCGACGATGCCCGTGACGTTCAGTGTTCCCGAGCGGAAGCCGCGCTCCTGCCCGCCGCCGTCGACCAGCGGGGTGAGTCGCACGCGGGGCTTCTTGCGTCGGACGAACAGCGCGCCGACGCCCTTGGGCCCGTAGATCTTGTGCCCGGAGAAGGAGAGCAGATCGATGTTGTCGGCGTAGACATCGGTGGGCATCTTGCCGACCCACTGCGTGCCGTCGGTGTGGAAGATGATGTCCTTGCTCTTGCAGAGCGCGCCGATCTCGCGGATCTGGTTGATCGTGCCGATCTCGTTGTTGGCCCACATGATCGTCACCAGGATCGTGTCGTCACGCAGGGCGGCCTTCACCATATCCACGGTGACGATTCCGTCCTTGGGCGGCTCGATGAACGTGACGTCGAAGCCTTCCTTCTGAAGACGCTTGCACGGGTCGAGCGTGGCCTTGTGCTCGATGTTGCACGTGACGATGTGGCCGCGGCACTTGCCCGAGCCCTCGGGGTTCTTCTCGTACATCAGAGCCGAACCGCGGATCGCGAGGTTGTTGCCCTCGGTGGCGCCGCTGGTGAAGATGATTTCCTTCTCGTCGGCGCGCAGAAGTTCGGCCACCTGCTTGCGCGCCACGTCCACGCCTTCCTCTGACTCCCAGCCGAACTTGTGGTTGCGCGAGCCGGGGTTGCCGAACTTGGTCGTGAAGTAGGGCAGCATCGCCTCAACGACCCGGGGGTCGCAGGGGGTGGTTGCGGCGTGATCGAAGTAGATCGGGAGGCGGGGCGAGGAATGGGCGTTGGTGGCCGCCATGGCAAAACTCCGCGAGTCGGGAGAACGACCGCGCCCAGGCCGCGCACGAGAACAGGTCCAGTTCCTCTTCCGCTGCGCGTGACCGGTGCGATCACTTCGCCGGCTTCGATGATCAGCGTAGCGTGGATGTTTCCGACGGACCGAGGAAAAGGCCCGGGAATTGCCGAAGGCCCGGGGACATTCAGGCGTCCACTGTCCGGTTTGTGTCGGAGGGGTCGGAGGCTGGCGGCCGGGCGGCCGGGCGAGGGTCAGCTCGTCGCGTTGCCGCGGCGGTAGACCATCTCGATGCGGTTGCCCTTGTCGTTGTAACGCACATCGGACATGTAGGCGCGGATCAGCATGACGCCGCGGCCGCGGGGCACCTCGAGGTTCTCATCGAGCGTGCAGTCGGCGACGGCGTCGGGCTTGAAGCCGGGGCCCTGATCCTGAACGGCGATGAAGACCTCGCTGGGCGTGACGCTGAAGTCGACGGTGGCGGGGGTCTCGGGCGGAAGCGAACGGTGCCCGTGGTTGAAGGCGTTGGCGATGGCTTCCTGGAAGGCGAGCCGCACGGCAAAGAGGGCCGACTTGGCGTAGCCGGCGCGGGTCATCGCGTCGTCGAGAGCGTTCTGCAGCGACTCGAGCTCGCCCCGCTCGTGATGGACCACAACGCCGGACCGGTGGGTGGAGGTCTGGGCAGGTGGGGATGATTCGTCGGGTCTCATCGCACGAGTGATCGCAGGAGAGAGCGGCCCTGAGCGGGTGGGTGACGGAGGAACGGGGCGCGCCGGGAAGGGCGGAGCGGCGTGCTCAGGCGAACGACTTCATGGCCTCTTCGGTGGTCTCGTGGATCTGGAACAGCTTGTTGAGGCGCGTGATGACAAAGACCTCGTGGATCTGGGGGTCGATGCTCGAGAGCCGCAGCTGTCCGGACTTGTTGCGGACCTTGTTGTTGATCGAGATGAGCGCGCCCAAAGCCGCGGAGGAGAGGTGGTCGACGTTGGCGAACGAGATGAGCAGGCGGGGCGACGACTCGGCGTCGACCAGGCGGGAGATCTCCTCGCTGATCAGCTGGATGTTGGCCTCGTCGAGGATATTGCGGTCGATGAACTCGACCTGGATCACCGAGTCCTGACGTCGAACGCGGAGACGGGATTCGGAAGCGGGCATCGGCATCGGACTCCTGTCGCGCGCCAGGCACAAAGCGGCCTGTGCGAAACGCATCATAGACGCACCACGCCACGTCCGGGTGGCGTCGGTCGAGGGCCCGGCATCCCGCGCAGGTCGGCGTGGGGGCATGGCGCAAGGGAGGCGACGGTGCGCGACGCGCGTGCAAAGAAAAACCCCGCTTCGAGGCGGGGTTGATCGAGGACGAGGATGTGCGTTCGAGAGCGGCTCAGCCACCCAGGCCGGCGTTGAGCGAGTCGATGAGGCCCGGGTGAGCCTTGTTCTCCTGCTCGCTCTGGACGAGGATGGTGGGCTTGACGAGGATGAGCAGGGTGGACTCGGTCTTGCTCTCGGCGCGGTTGGAGAAGAAGCGGTTGAGGACCGGGATCTTGGAGAGGACGGGGACGCCCGACTCGATCTCTTCCTCGGTGACCAGCCGCTGACCGCCGAGGAGCATGGTGCCCTGATCGGGGACGGTGACGGTGGTGGAGATGCTGGTGAGGCTGACTTCGGGAGTCTGGAACTCGCCGGACTGGAAGGCAACCGCGCTGCCGCCGCCGAGGCCGCCGCCGCCGCCGACGGCCGCGGTGACCTGACGGGAGACGAAGCGCTTGAGGGCGGAGACCTGGGTGGTGATGTCGACGGTGACGTAGCGGCGATCGGCCGAGACCGTGCCGCGGACGCGGAGGAGCACACCGGTGTTGAGTGCGGCGGGGACGGGCTGGAAGGCGACCGCGCCCTGGTTGGTGATGGGGGTGAGGTTGGAGATGTAGCCGGTCTGGTCAACGACCTGGATGTTGGCTTCCTGGCCGTTGGTGATGGTCAGGCGGGGAGCCTGGAGGCTGACGTTGCGGCGGTCGGCCTGCGTGGCCTGGAGCAGGAAGTCGACCTGGATGTCGTCGAGGAAGGTGCCGGCGGCGGTGAAGCCGCGGCCGGCGGTGTTGACGGCGCGGGCGAAGGAGCTGTTGAGCAGGGCGTTGGTGATGCCCAGCGAGTTCTGGCGGAAGCCGACGGGGCCGAAGCCGCTCTGGTTGGTGACCGAGGTCGGGGTGGCCTGGAACTCGATGGTTCGGGCGCCGGTGTCGGCGTCGACGTCGGTGATGACCGGGGTGCGGTTGCTGGTGAACGTGCGGACGGCGCGGCCGTTTTGGTCAAAGAAGTCCGAGGCGCGAACGGTGGGGTTGATGTTCGAGTCGTTGCCGGCCTGATCGACGAAGCGGTTCTGGACGCTGGGCAGGCTGATCGAGCGCTCGTTGATGGAGTCGGCGTTGAGGTAGACGTCGAAGTTGAAGCCGATCTGCTCGAAGAAGTCCTGCGAGACCAGGAGGAAGCGGGCCTCGATGTTGACCTGCATCGCGCGGATCTCGCGGAGGCGACGCAGCAGGGCGCCGATGGCGCGGTGGTTCTTGGGGGTGTTGGTGATGAGCAGGTTGCCCTTGAAGCGGCTGACGAAGCCGACGGCGCCGCCGTTCTCGCGCCAGTTGTCGGGGTCGATCTGCTCGGTGATGAGCCGGACGAGTTCGTCGGTGCGTTCCTCGACGGTGCGGCCCGTCTGCTGCTGGGTGGTGGTGCTCTGGATGGGGCTGGTGGAGCCGCCGCCGCCGCCGGTGCCGCTGCCGGCCTGGAGCGCGCTGTTGAGGTCGAACTGGGGAACTTCGGAGTAGTCGCGGACTTCCACGAGCAGGTCGCGGATGTCGTAGATGACCATCAGCCGGTTGGTGTTGATGGCCTCGGCGGAGGCGACGCGGAGGATGCCGTCCTGAACTTCCCATGCCGCGGCGCTGGTGGGATCGGGGCTGACCTTGGAGACGATGAGATCGAGGAGTTGGTCGAGCCGGATGGTGGAGAGGTTGACGGTGACCGGCGTGTCCTTGTTGATGCCGATCTTCTCGAGCGAGGGCCAGTCCACGTCCATCTTGATGTTGCCGGACTTGGCGACCCAGTCAACGGCGCGCTCGAGAGGCGTCTCGGTGAAGTCGACGGGGCGACGGGTGTTGGCGAGGGCCGCGAGCGTGGAGCGGGTCTCGACCGACTCGGCGAGGGTGACGGGTTCGCCTCGGTCCTTGATGACGCTGGGCCAGTCGGTGGGGTAGTTGACGATGCCCGAGGGCGCGACGGAGGCGGCCTGGTTCTGCAGGCGCTGCTCGGCGATCGCGACGCCGCGCTTGATGTTGGTCTCGTTCCAGTCGCGGTAGATGCGGGCGCTGGTGAGGACGTCGCGGAGCAAGAGGCCGGTGGGGTTGATCGGATCGAGGAAGAGGATCTGATCGACGACCTGGAGGGCCTCGTCGTACTTCATCTCGACCTGCAGGGCGCGGACGCGGTCGATCGCTTCGCGGATCTTGCGGTCGCGTTCGCGGGCGCCCTGCTCGGCGACGCGTCGGGCTTCGAGCTGGTTGCGCTCGGCCTGGCTCTTGGAGCGGGCCTCGGCGAGGCGCTGTTCCTCGGCGTCGACGCCCTTGAGGAAGTCGCTGACCTTGGTCTGCAGCGACTGGAACTCGGTCTCGGCGAAGCGTTCGCGGTTGCTGTTGAGGATGAGGCGGGCGCGGGCGGCCGAGTCGCGGGCGCGGATGACGTCGCCACCCTTGAGGGCGTCCTGGGCCTGGACGAGCTGATTGTCAAACTCGGCCTGAGCCTGCTGGCGGGCGACGGTGCCCTGCTCGATGAATCCGGCGAGATCGCGGGCGTCGCCGCCGCTGCCTCGCAGACGCAGGCGGGCCTCGGCGAGGCGGTCTTCGACGGTGCGCGACTGATCACTGCTGAGCAGTTCGCGATACTGCGTCCGAAGGCGGTTGTACTTGATCTGCGCTTCGTTGAAGCGGCTCTCGTTGAATGCCGCGTCGGCCTCGGCCAGCAGGTTGTTGGCCTCGGCGCGGCGAGCGGCGGTGATCGGATCCTCGCCAGAGACGGCCGGGGCGGGGGCGGGCGTGCTGGTGGTGGTGGGGGCGGACGAAGACGAGGACGACTCGATGCCGGATTGGTCGGAGGGCTGCGAGACCACGGCGATAGTGGACGAGGTCGTCGAGGAGGTCGTCGTGGAGGCCTCGCCGGACGGATCCCGGCGCTCAATCACACCCGGCTCGGCGAGCATGCCCGCAGCGAGCAACGGCGAGGGGCCGGTCTCGGCGCGGAAGGCCTGGCCGCGTTCCTGCTCGGCGGCGACCACACGGGCCCGAGCGGCCTCGAGCGCGTCGGTCTGGGCCGGGCTGAGGGTGAGGCCCCAGCGGGTGACGCGGTCGGCAAGGCCCTTGGCCCGGGCGTATTCACCGGCCTCAAGGGCGCGGGTCGCGTCAGCGAGCGTCGAGTCGACCTGGGACTGCAGAGCCGTCTGGCGGGCGTCGATCGCGGTGAGGAGCGACTCGGCCTCGGCGGCGTTGGACTCGCCACGGCCCGATGCGATGGGCGAGGCGAGGCGGCGGGCGGTGACCAGATCATCGCGATCGAACGCGACGCGGGCCCGCTGCACAGCGACGAGGCGAGGATCCTGCGAGCGGATCTTCTCGTCGGCCTGACGGAGCATGTTGATCGACCGGGCACGCTCGCTGTCGCTCAGCGAGAGGGACGAGAGGTCGAGGAGGATTTCGCGTGCGAGCACGGCGTTGCCCTCGCTCAGCGCGCGGGCGGCGCGGTCGAGGTTGCCGTCCTGCCCGGCTGCGGGCGTGGGCGGCTGCGCGTACGAGACAGGAAGGACGGTTCCGGCGAAGTTGGAGATCAGGGCCGCCGAGAGAACCAGACCAAATCGCGTGCTCTTCATCATGCTGCTCCGAGGGGCCGAGAATGTAGCAACTTCGCGGCGATGTTTCCTGCGTGGGTCGGGAATGGCAGTGGGCAAACGGGAGTCAACGGTGCGGGCGTCGGTGGGTGAGTGGGGAGGTGAGTAGGTAGGTGAGTGGGTAGGTGAGTGGGTAGCTGGCTGCGTGAGTGGGGGGTGTAGGTGGGTGGGTCGGTGTGTTCGCAGTCGGGTTTGAGTTGGTCCGCGCCGCAGTTGGGTGCAACTCTACGTGAGGCGCAGGCCCGCGTGTCCGCCGATCAACAAAAAGGTCGGAGAGACTGGCCGAGTCGAGGGGGACGGATCGGTGCGACGGGCTGGCGGATCGACTGGCACAGTTCGACGCGACTGCGTGCGACGCGTCGGGACGGTCATCGGGCTGGGAGGGACGCTGCGTTCGATGGGGGCCTCGGGCCGCGCCTGGCGGCAGCTCCAACGCCTTTGGGCGATCGATCCGGGCGACGCGTAGGCGTCGGCGAAGATCGCTGGGCGTGGGTCTTGGGACCGTTCGATCCGGATCGTTTCCGCGCTGAACCTGGATCCGCGGTCCGGGTGCCTCTTCGCCTCGCTCGCGCGAACGGTTCTGCGACAGTCGGGAGAAGTTTGCGGAAGGTAACGCGCGGGCCGCGGTCGTGCAAGTCACCGGGGCCTGGCGGCGACGGTCGGCTGCGGGCCCCTGCGAGCCCGGGGTCGCTCTGAGCGGGTCGATGCAATCGTTAGGATTGTGGCGACATGGACTTGTGGCAGACGCGACTAGCTGAGCACGCGCGCCAGCCAGATCGAGCCCGCCTTGAGAGGCTCCGATGCGCTCGGGGCCGGGTCGGGCGAGAACGTTTCGCCACGCTCCACGCCCGCCTTCACACGCTTGGCCCGCGCCCCACCCCCACCCGCCCCACCCCCGGCGCCACCCCCGCCACCCGCCCCACCCGTCCCGCCTCCGCGTTTGCGGCTCGTCGCCGCCTTGAGCAGATCGGCCAGTTGTTCGCGGCTCAGGCGGTCGGAGACAACCACCGCGGGCTGGTGCGTCTCGGGCTCGACGTCGTTCCCCGCCTCCCCCAGCACGCGTGCCGCCACGTCGAACGCGGCCTCCTCGGCCTCGCGCAGGTTTGCGGCCGCCAGAGCGACTTCCACATACGACGAGGACGGGTCATCCTCTCCTACCCCGACCTCATCGGGGTCGAAGCGAACGACCATCCTCCAGGGGGTGATGCCCAGATCGCGCCCGTCGTCGTCGAGATTCTGCTCAACGTCGACGTTGAGCAGGAGCCGCCAGCGTGACTTGAGGTCTTCGATGATCTCGTCGAAGCGCAGGCCGTCGGGCGATGAATCGCTGAGCAGGACGCCCCGATGTTCATGTGCCGCGGCGTCGGCGCCGCGCGGCTCGCTCATCTCTTCGAGATCAAAGGCGTGCAGGATTTTTTCCAGCCGCTCCTTGTACTCGGGCTGCGCGCGGACGGTGATGATTTTGTGCTCATCGACAAAGACGTAGAGGAACGGCTCTTCGCTCATCGCGCCAAAGCCGACCATGCCGTCCTCGAAGAAGAGGTCGCGGAACTCGCGCAGGTCGTCGGTGAAGCGGTCGATGCCGACGAGGTCGTAGGAGATGTACGGATCGATCTCGCGGTACGCGTCCTGCCCCAGGACGTCGAGGATCGGATAGACCCGGCCGGGCAGAAGCGAGAAGAGCATGCGGCACAAGGGCTCCACTCGCTCGGCGCTGACGACGATGTCAAAGACGTAGCGGTCGGGCCACTCTTCCCAGTCGGCTCCGCTCTCGGCGTCTTCGCCCCCGTCGGCCGCCTCGAAGAGAACGGTGTACCCCGGCCGCGGCTCCATCGGTTCGACCGGATAGACACCCAGGGGGAACCGGAAGTTCTCAAACTCCACACGGGAGAGGCTTGGATCCGATTTGCAGCGGGCCATGGTGCTCCGGGAGGAGTGGGGAGTGGGGAGGTGGGGGGCGGGGGTGGGGGTGGGGGAGGGGGTTGACTGGGGGAGTCTACGTCCTCTGATCCCATACGCTTGGACGCATGGCACCCGCTCCGAACGGATCTTCAGGCGACGCGACCACCCTTGAGACGCTGGTGGGACTGTGCGTCGGAAACACGCGCACCCGCCTGGCCCTTCTGAGGGCCGGTCAGATCGAGCAGGGTGCGTCGGTCGACAACACGTCGATCGAGGCGGTCGTGCGCCAGGCGTGTGCGCTGGCGTCGGGTCACGACGCGACGGGGTTCGTGGTCGCGGGCGTGCAGCGCGAGGTGATGGGCCGCCTGGACGCGGACCTGGCCCCGCACGCGGAGGTCTACCTCCTGGGGCGCGACCTGGAGATTCGCCTGAACCACAGCCTCGACGATGCATCGACGCTTGGGCAAGACAGGCTTCTCAACGCGATCGGCGCGTTCGCGACGCTGAAGGAGGCCTGCGCGATCGTCGACGCCGGGACCGCCGTGACGGTCGATTTCGTCGACGGCACGGGCGTCTTCCACGGCGGGGTCATCGCGCCGGGCCTGGCGATGATGATGCGGGCGATGCATGAGCACACCTCGGCCCTGCCCAAACTCGCGTACGAGCGCCCCGATCCGGCCCGCGGCCCCTTCGGGAAGGACACGCCCCACGCGATGCGCCTGGGCGCGACCAACGCGCTGCTTGGCCTGGTGCGCTACAGCGTCGAACAGTTCGCGGAGAAGTATGAGGCCTTCCCCATGGTCGTCGCGACCGGCGGCGACGCGGGCGTCTTGAGTGAAGATCCGCTCATCGATCGCGTCGTGCCTGATCTTCAGATGATGGGACTGGCCGAGGTTTGCCGGCGAGAGCTGGGCTCTGGCGACGAGAGCGATGCCGAATGACGCCGACGCAGCCCAGGCCGGCCCACGCCGGCGATTCCGGCGTGCGATGGTGGCTGGAGACTCCCGCGTCGTCGTCCGGGGCGGTGGCGGTGCTGAGGTTGCTGGCGCGAGATGAACACACGCTGCATGCGGTCTGCGTCCGAGCGCGGCTGGTTGTTCCGGAGGTGGGTGGGCTGCGACTCGCGTCGCTCTGCGGCGTGGACGAAGGCGTGATCGCTCGGCCCACAACCTGCGGTCTCTTGCTGATGCCGCACGGGGGCGTGGGCGTCGTGCGGGAATTGCAGGCCGCGCTGACGCGATCGGGCATCGAGCAAGGTGAAGCGATCGGCGCGGCGGGTGAGACGCTCGAGGCACGAGACGCCGCGCTACGTGAGCGCTACCCGGAGGCGGAGAGTGTGATCGAAGCGCGTGCGCTGCACGCGTTGTCGACGCCGATCAGCCCGCTGGCGGTCGATCTGCTTCTTGATCAGGCTTCGCGCCATGCGCGGGGCGAGGCGTGCGAGGATGCGCTGGATGCGGCGCTCTCGCGATTGCTGTCGCCGCCGCTGGTGGTGGCGCTGGGCGCGAGCAACATCGGCAAGAGCACGCTGGTGAACGCGTTGGCGGGTCGCACGGTTTCGGCGGTCGCGGACGAACCGGGCACGACGCGCGATCATGTCGGCGTGCTTCTGGATGTCGACGGACTGACGGTGCGTTATGTCGATACGCCCGGCGTTCGGGCCGACGCGCCGCCCGTCGAGCGCGAGGCGGTGCATTTGTGCTGGCGGTTGATTCAGCGAGCGGATCTGCTTCTGTGCTGCGTCGACGCGACGAGCGAGCCGGTCTGGCCCGAGCGATTCGCGCAGTGGGCTGGAGAAGCGCGCACCGAAGCGAGCGCGGAGGGGCATGGGTTCTCCGGGGCACGGTTGGTCGTCGCGCTGCGGTCGGATCTTGGGCCGCCGGGGATGGGCCGGGCTGGTCGCGTGCCGGGTGCCGGGGCGGGCTCTGCGGGGGAGACGAATCCGTGGCAGCAGGAGCCGGCGGTGTCGGTGTGTGTGCCGCGTGGGGAGGGCATTTCGGAATTGGCCCGGGCGATCCGGGAAAAGCTGGTGCCGCAGTGGGCGTTGCGGGACCGGCGTGCGTGGCGGTTCTGGGCGACGCCGGACGTGCGGGTGCTCCGACCCTAGGATTGCCGCTTGGCGCGGCGAGACTCCGCTTCACCGGCCGAGCCTGGAAAGAAGCAGCGATGGAAGAGCAACGCGAAAGAGGGACCGAGGGTCGACGCCAGGGCGTGCAGGTGCGTGAGCGCGCCGGTCTTGAAGAGTCGAGGCTGAACACCGAGTTCATCGACTTCCTGACGCGCTGGAGCACGCCGCTGCTTGTCGTGATCGCGTTGCTCGTCGGCGGGAATTACCTCTGGCAGCAAAAGAGCAAGCGGGACTCGGATCAGGCGACGCGAGCGTTCGCGGAACTGACCGAAGTGGCTTCCAAGGCGAGCCCGAGCCCCGATTCGCTGAAGACCATCGCCGACACCTATCGCGGCGTCGGCGCGGTTTCGGAGATCGCGAGGCTTCGAGCGGCGGACATCTACATGCGGTCGCTCGCGCTGGGCGTCAAGCCGGGCAGCGAGGTCAATCCGGACGGCTCGCTGAAGAACCTCTCCGACGAGGTGACGGTTGACGAGCGCGCGGGCCTGCTCGCCGAGGCGGAGACGCAGTATCGCCTTGTTGAGGAGAGCACGAAAGGACGCGCGGGCAAGGAGATCCTGCACGTCGGCGCACTCTTTGGTCTGGCAAGCGTGGCCGAGAGCCGCGGGGATGCGGCCGCGGCTCGGGCGTTGTATGACCGTATTGCGCAAGTGTCGAAGGACCAGGCCAAGTTGAGCGAGTTTGGCGAGGTTGCGCGGCAGCGCCTGGCGGATCTGGACCGTGTGGTGGTGGCTGGCAAGCTGCCGACGCGTGCGATGCTCCCGCCGCCGCCGACGACGGGTGCGGTGCCGCCGGTGGAGTCGACCGCCCCGGGCGGAAGCCTGGAGGTCGTGCCGTCGGGACCGCCGCCGGGACTCAATCCGGGCTCGATGCCGCTCGGACCGATGCCGCCCGCCCCGAGTGAGTCTCCTGCGCCGAGCCCTGCGCCCGAGTCGAGCCCTGCGTCGACGCCGGCTCCTGCTTCTGCTCCGGCTCCGGCTCCGGCCCCCGCGCCGGCTCCCGAGCCGGCCCCCACCCCCTCTCCGGAAAGCCCGCCCGCACCCCGGTGAGGTGCGCGGGTTTCGAGTCGCGTCGCGATGACCGGAAACAAGCGTCCGTTGTCCGACGGGAAGGAGGCGGCCGACGAGTCGGTCGAGTTGCAGCGCGCCGGCGACGCGGACGGCAAGTGGGATCCGGGCCCGCTGGTGAGCGTCGGCGGGAAGGTGGACGCGTCGGCGCTGGAACGTGCGATTGCAGAGGCGGGGGCGGAGGGTGAGGATTCGCGGGCGGTGCGGACGGTGCGCTTTCGCCTGCTGCGCGATCTGGACAAGCGACTGGATCGGTACCTGACCGATCGCATCACGTTCATGAGCCGCAATCAGCTGCAAAAGCTGATCGACGAGGGCGGCGTGAAGGTGAACGGTCGCGTGCCGAAGAGTTCGACGCGGCTCAACGCGGGTGATCTGGTGGAGGTGGTGGTCCCGCCGCCGCCTCCGACGGAGATCCAGCCCGAGGACATTCCTCTGGAGGTGCTGTTCGAGGACGAGCACCTGATCGTGATCAACAAGTCGCCGGACATTCTGGTGCATCCGGCGCGGAGTCACAACCGGGGGACGATGGTGAACGCGCTGGCGTTTCACTTCCGCAATCGCTCGCGTCTGGGGGGCGCGTTGTCGAGCGTGGGGACCGAGTTTGCCCGGCCCGGCGTGGTGCATCGGCTGGACCGCAACACCTCGGGCGTGATCGTCTTCGCCAAGACGGAGGAGGCGCACTGGAAGCTGGGGCACTCCTTCGAACATCGACGCGTCGACAAGCGCTATCTCGCCATCGTCGAGGGCAACGTTGAGCCGGACATGGACGTGATCGATCTGCCCCTGGGCCCCCATCCCTCGCGCGAGAAGGGCTATCGCGAGAAGTACGTCGTGCGGCACGACGAGTTGGGCAAGCCGTCGGTGACCATTTATCGTGTGCGCGAGCGCTACCGGCTCGACGCGTCCGTGCCGGGCGTTTTGCCTGCGCCGAGCGCTCCTGCGCCCGCTCCGGGCTGGTCAGCGCCGAGTTCGCCGGGTCGGCCGATCACGCCGGCCGCGGCCGTCACATCGACGCGGCACGGCGACGTGCGTGTGTACTCCCTCGTCGAGTTGGAATTGCGCACCGGGCGAACGCACCAGATCCGCGTCCACCTCTCACACCTGGGCTGGCCGATCGTGGGCGACGACATGTACGGCGGGCGCGTCTACCGGCTGGTCACGTCCGAGGCGCGGTCCGAGTGTTCGGATCGGCCGTCCAATCAAGGCAACGCTGGGGCCGCGGGCGACGAGGTGACACGGCAGGCGCTGCACGCCTGCGAACTGGGCTTCACGCATCCGATCTCGGGCGAAAAGATGCGGTTCACCGCTCCGCTGCGGGGTGAACTGAGCGCCCTGGTCCACGATCTGCGGGCGCGTGCGGGGCCGAGGCTCGAGACGCCCGGCGTGCCCGGTGCGACGATCGATCTGGCGCGTGCCATCCCCTGAAATGGCGAGGCGGGGCGGCCGCACGGGGACCGCGCGACGCGCCAACGGTCAGCGCGGACCTGATCCCTTGATCTTTTCGATCGACCGCGTGGTGCTGCGTCCCTCGACGAGGTTGATGAGCACGACGCGGCCGCCGCAGGATTCGACGAAGGCACCGCCGACGACTCGGTCCTTGGTGTAGTCGCCGCCTTTGACGAGAACGTCCGGCCGAATGGCTTCGATGAGCGTCTGGGGTGTGTCGTCGGCGAAGACCACGACCGCGCCGACGCTGCCCAGAGCCGCCAGGACTCGCGCGCGATCGTCCTCTGGGTGCACCGGACGCGAGGGGCCCTTGAGGCGCTTCACCGAGTCGTCGCTGTTGAGGCCGACGACCAGGAAATCTCCCTCGTCGGCGGCCTGATCGAGCAGCGCGACGTGGCCGGCGTGGAGCACGTCGAAACAGCCGTTGGTGAAGACGATCTTCTGCCCGGCTCGGCGTCGGGCGTTGACCTCGACCAGCGTCTGCGCGAGCGTGCGGACTTTTCCAAGTCCCAGCGAGGACTGTTCGAGCACCGAGCGGTGCACGGCCTCGAAAGCGATGGGCTGAACCCCGAAGACTTCGACCTCCAGGCCCGCGGCGGCGTTGGCAAAGCGGACGGCGTCGGGCCAGTCGATGCCGTTGGCGCGCGCGGCGGCGAGCGCCGCGAGCATCATGTCGCCGGCGCCGGTCACGTCGTAGACCTTGCGGGCGACGGTGGGCACGGCCAGGGGCGATCCGCCGCGGCAGAGCAGGAGGGCGCCGTGCCGGTCGAGGGTGAGCACAACGGCGTCGAGGTTCACATCGTGCAACAGGCGCGTCGCGAGCAGCGTGTTGTGATCCGCCGAGCCTTCGCCGTGCGTGCGCAGGCCGGTTGCGTGCTCGGCCTCGGTGCGGTTGGGTGTGATCGCGGTGGCGCCGCGATAGCGGGCGTAATCGGTGAGCTTCGCGGGATCGACAAGCACGGGCTTGGCGGCTTCGCGACAGAGCCGGATGACGCCCTGACAGACCCGCTCGTCGCAGACGCCCTTGGCGTAATCCTCCAGGCAGACCACGTCGACACTCGGGAGGCACGCACGCACGCGATCGAGCAGGCGGTGCACGACCTCGTCGTCGAGCGGCTCGCGCGACTCGTGGTCCACGCGGAACATCTTCTGCGGGTGACGAGCCTGCGCCAGACCGATGAGGTTCTGCTTCTGCGTCGTCGGTCGCGACGCGTCGACCTCGATGCCCTCGTCGCTTACTCCCGCGGCCCGCAGCGCCTCACGCAGCCGGCGCCCGGCTTCATCGTCGCCAACGACGCCGACGGCGATGACCTCCCCGCGCAGCGCGACCAGGTCGAGGCACACGTTGGCGGCTCCGCCGGGGCGATGCTCCTGGCGCCGGACGTGGAGGATCGGGACGGGCGCGTCGGCGCTGAGTCGCTCCGCGTCGCCGTAGAGCATCTGATCGAGCATCAGATCGCCGACGACCAGAGCGCGGAACGGACGCCAGTTCTCGAGTGATTGCAGGAGGGTGTCCATCGTGCGCGTGCGGTGCATTGGGGAAAGAAACGAAGGCTAGTCGCGACCCTGAAGGCCCGCCTGCTCGTCCTCGTCGCTGGTTCGGCGGTCGGCGGTCTCCAGAACATGCCGCCGAAGCTCTTCCCAGCCCGACGAAAAGGCCAGTTCCAGTGTCGGGCGCACGACCGGGCAGGGCCACGCCTCGGGCCGCACGCGGGCCAATTTGGTCCAGTCCTTGGAGGTTGTGACGATCGCCCAGACGCCCTCGCGCTCTGCCGTCTCGATCAGGCGGGCGATGGTCGCCGGTCGGAACGGGTCGTGATCGCGGAGGATGAACTCCACCGGCGGGACGCCGCAGGCGGCGCGGCAGGCCTCGACAAACTGGCGTGGCGCACCGATCGCGCACGCGACGAGGCACCGCCGCCCGTGCAGCATGCTGATCGGCTCGGTCCGCTCGCCCCGTCGGTCGGTCACGCGCAGCGATGTCCACGCGTGGCTGCTGACGGCGAGGATCGCCCCCGGGGCGACGGCCCGGACCTGCTGCACCATCGCCTGCACATCGCGCGGGGCGACGCGCTCCGCGTGCGTGAGCACGATCGCCGTGGCGCGACGCAGAGCCGGCGTCGACTCTCGGAGCCACCCCAGCGGCAGGATCTGATCGCGAAAGACGCTGCGCGACGCGTCGAGCAGAACGATGTCGCACTGTCGCGCCAGGCGACGATGCTGAAACCCGTCGTCGAGCACAACGCAGTCGATCTCCGCGCCGCGCGGTTCGTGGAAGAGCGCGAGCAGCCCTTCGAGTCGGTTGGCCTGAGCGACGACGGGTACGCCGGGGAACTGGTCGGCGTAATCGGCCGCCTCGTCCGACATGCCCTGGCGAGCGCGGTAGCCCCGCATCGCGATCGCCGGGCGATGCTGCGCCTCGAGCAGGACGCGGACGAGTCGGGCGACCATGGGCGTCTTGCCCGTGCCGCCGACCGAGAGATTGCCGACGCTGATCACCGGACGATCGATCTCGATCACGCCCTTGCGTGCATCAAAGGCCCGGTTGCGCCGCTCGATGGCGGCGGCGTAGGCCCAGGCCAGCATCCGGCCGAGGAACGAGGGCAGCGATGGAAGGGGGGACGCCGGTTCACGCATCGCGGCGCTCCGCGGGATGAGTCCGGTGCGAGTCGCTGTCGCTCGGCGTCGTGTCTGTCATGGGGCGGTCAAGCTCTTCGCGCAAGCGGCGTCGCTCGGCCTGATGCTCGCGGTGCGCGTGCGCCAGATCCAGCAGCGACACCACGATCAGAAGAAGCATGAGGATCGCCACCAGCGACCAGATGAAGACGAAGGCGCGCGGTTCGGAAGGCGTGACCACGCCGAACGCGGCGGCGCCGATGGGCACGACCAGCAGCATGATCCAGCCGCTCAGCGTGCGCAGTCGACGCCTCCGGGCGGGCATGTTGCTGCGCAGAAGCATCAAGAGGTGGGTCGCAACCGCGAGCAGAAGGATGAGCGCCACCGGCAGCACGATCCACGCGGGCAGCAGCGGCGTGGTGTTCAGCACGGCGAGCCCCCGTTGCGGGCCGCTTGCGACGACCCGGCGTGCGCGGCAGGATCGGCCCGGTGCCGATGGCGCCGGGCGAGCGTTTCCAGACGCGGCGCGAGCGCCCGCATCGGAAGGCCCATGATCGCGGTGGGGTCGCCGTCGAAGGTCAGGGGCCATCCCGCCGCGAGGCGCTCGGAAAGGTTGTAGCCGCCCGCCTTGCCCTTCCATTCTCCGGTTTCGATGTAGCGATCAATCTCGGCATCGCCGAGGGGTCCAAGCCGGACGCGTGCGCCGACCGCGAACATCTCGCGTGTCCGGACCGCGCCGTCCGCGTGCGTGAGCAGGGCGACGCCGCTGATGACCTCGTGCTCGCGATCGACGAAGCGGCGGATCATCTCGCGGGCTTCCTCCGCGCTGGCGGGCGTGCCGATCAGGCGACCGTCGGCGACGCAGGTGGTGTCGGCGCCGAGGATCAGCGGCGGCGGTTCGCCGGTCGCCAGCGCCTGCGTCAGCCCGGCGCTGGCCTTGAGCATCGCCAGCGACGCGACCCACTGCGCCGGGGTTACGCGTCCGGGCGAGAGGTCTGAGTCTTCCAGCCCCGGGTGGGCCGCGATGTGCGGGATGCCCGCTTCGCGCAGCAACTGACGTCGGCGCGGCGAGCGGCTTGCGAGCCAGACCAAAGGGGGGCCGGCGCCCGCCGCCTCGGTCGGCTCGGGCGCACGCGTGGGTGGCGGGGACTGGAGCGGAACGGGGGTCAACGTCAAGAGTTTACGGGACCCCTGCGGCTTCGGGGCGGCATCCGTCCCCGCCCGCTACCGTCGTGCATGAGGGCCCATCTGATCCAGCTCGACATCGCCTGGGAAGCGCCAAGCACGAACCGAGAGAGGGTTTCTCGGCTGCTTGAGCAGGCACGCCCCGGACCGGGTGATCTGGTCGTTCTGCCGGAGATGTTCGACACCGGCTTTTCGTTCCGCCTTGGTGCCACCGTCGACCACGAGGGCGAGACTCTGGCGTTTCTGACGCAACTGGCCCGGCGCTGGGGGGTGACCGTGCACGGATCGCGGACGGTTTCGGGCGAGTCGGGGCGAGGACGCAATGTGTCGAGCGTGGTCGGGCCCGATGGGTCGCTGCTGTGCGAGTACAACAAGCAGCGGCCGTTTGAGCTCGGGCCGGTGGGGGCGCGCGAGTGTGACTGCTTCGAAGCGGGAACGTCGCCGGGTCTGTACACGTGGGTGCGTCCGGGCGCACCCGAGTCGGAGCGAAGCGTGCGGGTGGGGTGTCTCATCTGCTACGACCTGCGTTTTCCGGAGCTGTTCCGGGCCGCGTTGGCGCGGGGGGCGGAGGTGTTCGTCGTTCCGGCCAACTGGCCCCGCACGCGGGTGGAACACTGGCGTGCGTTGCTGATTGCGCGGGCGATCGAGAACCAGGCGTACGTGTTGGGAGTGAATCGGGTGGGGCGCGACCCGTCGCTGGACTATCCGGGGGTGTCGCTGGCGATCGATCCGACCGGGCGGGTGCTGGCCGAGGGCGACGATCGCGAGGGCGTCCTGAGCGTGGAGATCGCGCGAGGGCCGCTGGACGACTGGCGTGCGAGGTTTCCGGCGTGGAAAAACGTGTGAGCGTGCTCAGCCCTGCCCGGCGACCTTGTCCACTTCGTCGAGGGTGGTGACGCCCTCGGCGACGAGCTTCCAGCCGAACTGGGCCAGAGTTGTGAAGAGGCCCTGCTCGATGACCTTCTTCATCGCGGCGATCGTGGGATCGTGCATGACGACATCGCGAAGATCGTCGTTGAAGTCGAGCAATTCGTAGAGCGCGCGTCGGCCTCGATAGCCGGTCTTAAGGCAGCGTGCGCAGCCCGTTGCGGTGAACATCTCGTGCTTGCCGCCAAGGAAGCGACCGAGGCGTGTTGCCTGTCCGGGGCTGACGGGCACGGGGCGCTTGCAGTGGTCGCAGAGCACGCGCACGAGCCGCTGGCCCAGGACGAGATCCAGCGCGTTGGCGACCAGATAAGGCTCGACCTTGAGGTCGAGCAGTCGGAAGACCGCGGCGATTGTGTCTTTGGCGTGGACGGTCGAAAAGACCAGGTGGCCTGTCATCGCGGCCTGCATCGCCGTGCGGGCGGTTTCTTCGTCGCGGATCTCGCCGACGAGAATCACGTCGGGGTCCTGGCGGAGCACGCTGCGGAGCAGGGTGCCGAAGGTGTTGCCCTTGCTGTCGTCGATGGGGATCTGCGTGACGTTGGAGAGCTGATACTCGACGGGGTCTTCGATGGTGACGACGTTTCGCGCCTCGCGGTCGATCTCGCGCATGGCGGTGTACAGCGTCGTGGTTTTGCCCGAGCCGGTGGGACCGGCGACGAGCAGCAGTCCGTGGTCCTGCGTGCAGACGCGCTTGACGCGGTCGCTCATGTACCCGGCCATGCCCAGTTCGCCGACGCTGCGCGGCAGCGAGCGGTCGTCGAGCACGCGCATGACAAGCTTCTGTCCGTAGACCGACGGCGTGAAGCTGACGCGATACTCCACCCGCCGGTCGGTGAAGCGTGCGGAAAAATGTCCTTCCTGCACCGCATCGCGCGAGGCGCCGCGCATCTGGCAGGCGGTCTTGATGAGGCCGTAGACCAGTTCGCCCACGCGTCCCGGCAGCGACGCGATCGCGACCATCTGGCCGTCCACGCGCAGACGGACGTGGTACTGCTCGGACTTGGGTTCGACGTGGATGTCTGTCGCCCGCGCCTTGCTGGCGGTCTGGAGCAGGAGCCGGACGGCGGCCGGTCCGTCGCTGCTGCCCGAGAGGGCTGCCGACGCCTTGCCTCCGGCCTCGATGATCGTCAGAGACTCGACCGGCTGGTCCTTGGGAGGCAGCCCCTCGATCACCTCGATGAGCTGGGCCGACCAGGCGGGGTCGGTCTCTTCCTCCTCCGCCACCTCGTGATCGTCGCTGGACTCTACCAATCCGGCCCGGTCGCTCTCCATGTCCTCGACGATGACAAACTCGTGCCCGCCGACGCGCAGCACATCGCCGGCCTTCAGTGCGGATTCCTTCACCCGCTGGTCGTTCACCTTCGTGCCGTTGCGCGATCCCAGATCGCGCACGCTGAAGCCGCCCACGCCGTTGGGCTCGACGGCGCAGTGGAAGCGGCTGGCCAGATCATCGGCGAGCGGGACCGTGTTGTCAGGATGACGTCCGATGGTGACGGCGTCTTTGCCCAGGCGCACCATCGCGGCCGTGCCTCGGATGGGTTTGAGATAGAACGACGCCAAGTCGGTGCGTGCTCCTGTCGGTGAGCGTTTGCGGCACAAGACCGTCGCAAACGGGCGGGACACGCCCGCGAGATCGGAGTGTACCGGATTTCCCGGCCCGTCGGGCGCGAGGCCCGATATCGACACCGCTTCCTACACTGCCCTTTCGCCCACCATCCGCACTGACCGGCAGGCGGATCCGAGCGATTCGTCCTCTGTGCCGCCCACCCTCTCCCGAGCCCTCCGCATGATCGATCTTCGGCAACTCCGCGAAACTCCCGAGCGCTTCAAGAACGGCGCGAAGGCCAAGAACATCCATGTTGATATCGACCGCATCCTGGCGCTCGACGAGCAGAAGCGATCGCTGCTGACCAAGATCGAGACGCTCCGCGCTGAGCAGAAGAAGATCGAAAAGGACCTGGGCCCCCAGATCGGCAAGCTCAGCGGCGCGATCAAAAAGGCGACCGGCGACGAGGCCGCGGCACTTCAGAAGGAACTCGACGCGATCAAGGCCAAGCCCGCCGCACTCAAGGACCAGATCGCCCAGGCCGAGCCCGCGCTCGCCGCCATCGAGCCCGAACTCAACACGCTGCTGCTGCAGGTGCCCCTGCCCCCCGACAGCGACGTGCCCGTCGGCAAGGACAGCAGCAGCAACGTCGAGATCAAGCGCTGGAGCCCCAGCGGCTACGACCTCGCCAAGACCTTCGAACAGAACAAGGGCTTCAAGCCCAAGACGCACCAGGAAATCGTCCGCGATCTCAAGCTCGCCGACTTCGAGCGCGGCGTCAAGCTCGCCGGCACACGCTCCTACGTCCTCACCGGCTGGGGCATGCGCCTGCATCTCGCTCTGCTGCGCTACGCCACCGACTTCATGACCGACAAGAACGGCTTCACCCCCGTTAGCGTGCCCGTGCTCGTCCGCGAGGAAGCCATGATCGGCACCGGCTTCTTCCCAGCCGGGCGCGAGCAGGCGTACCACATCCCTGAGAGCCAACGCGGCAATCCCGACGCAGATCCGGCCAAAGAAGGCAAGTCCGGCTACGACCTGTTCCTCACCGGCACCGGTGAGGTCGGACTCATGGGCCTGCACCAGGGTGAGATCCTCGACGAGAGCGTGCTTCCCTTGAAGTATGTCACGGTCTCGACCTGCTTCCGGCGCGAGGCCGGGGCGGCGGGCAAGGACACCGCGGGCTTGTACCGCATCCATCAGTTCGACAAGGTCGAGCAGGTGGTGATCTGCAAGGCCGACGAGGCCGAGAGCCGCGCGTGGCACAAGAAGATGATCGGGTTCGTCGAGGACCTTTTGCAGGGCCTTGAGATCCCGTACCGCCTGCTGCAGTGCTGCACCGGCGACCTGGGCCCCAAGAACGCCGACATGGTGGACATCGAGTCGTTCATGCCCGGCCGCGGCGAGGCCGGCCCCGACGGCCGCCCCCTCGGCGACTTCGGCGAAACGCACTCGGCCAGCCGCCTGTACGACTTCCAGTGCCGCCGGCTGAACATGCGATACCGCAAGTCCATCGACGGCGGCAAGACCGAAACCGTCGTCTGCCACTCGCTGAACAACACCGTGCTCGCCAGCCCGCGCTTCCTGATTCCGCTCCTGGAGAATCACCAGAACGCCGACGGCAGCGTGACCATCCCCAAAGCGCTGCGGCCGTATCTGGGTGGCGCGGAGCGGATCGTCTGAGCGGCTGCGATTGACCCACATTGGAACGCATGGTCGAGGCACGTTCCAAACGCGCTTCGACTACCACACCAGCACGATCTTTCCGAACTGTTCTGCCGCTTCCAGCCTGGCGTAGGCCTTGGGTGCGTCTTCGACGCGGAAGACCTGATCGACGACGGGCTTGAGCGCGCCGCGCCGGAAAAGTGCGACAACTTCGTGGAACTCTTCGCTCGTGCCCATCGTCGAGCCGAGCAGGCGCAGTTGATTCCAGAAAACGCGGGCCAGATCGGTGACGGCGTCGGGGCCGCTGGTGCAACCGGGCGTGGCGTAGCAGCCGCCCCGCGCCAGTGATTTGATGCACGACAAGTGGGTCGCCTTGCCCGAGGAATCGACCGCAAGGTCCACGCCTCGCTTGCGCGTCCACGCACGCACCTCGCGGCTCCAGTCCTGGCCGCTGTCCAGCACGCACAGATCGGCGCCAAGAGCCGCGGCCTTGTCGAGCTTCCAGCGATGGCGGCTGGTGACGGCGGTGGGGCATCCAAGGTGCTTGGCGATCGCCAGTGCGCTGGTGGCCACGCCTCCTCCGATGCCCGTGATCAGCACCGCCTGCCCGGCGCGAAGCCCGGCTTTGGTGACCATCATCGAGTAGGCCGTGAGCGCGCAGAGCGAGAACGCCGCGGCCTCGGCGGGATCGGTCGCGTCCGAGATCAGCGAGATGTTGGTCGCCGGCGCGTGGAAGTACTCGGCGAAGAAGCCGTGGTGGTGCTCGCCGAGAAGTTCGTAATTGGGCGCAAGAGTGGAGGCGGGGGGATCGCCGGGTCGTGCGTCATCGGGGAGCGGCATCGCCGCATTGAGGACAACGCGCTTGCCGACCCACGCCGGATCGACGCCGGGGCCGACCTCGATGACCGTGCCGCAGGCGTCGCAACCCGAGACGCGTGGGTACGTGAGGGTGAGGCCCTGAATGCCGCGACCGACCCAGAGATCCATGTGGTTGAAAGCGCTGGCGAGCGCACGGACCTTGACCCAGCCCGGTGCCGGAGCGGGGGCCTCGGGCCAGTCGGAGACGACCTTGATGTTGGGTGTGACGGGGCTTCCCTGCTGGGTGACGACGACAGCTCGCATGTCGGAGGATACACGCCTTGCGCACGCCATCGCGCAGCGACGAGCGCACGAAAAAGCCCGGGCATGCCGGGCTTTGGGTGAGACGGTTCAAGAGTGGTTCAGGCCGTCGGAGCGTCGGCCGCGGGGGCCTTCTCGCCGGGGACCTCGATGTGCTTCATGCCGCGGCGGCGGTCACGCAGGCGGCGGCTCTTGCCCACGCGGTCGCGCAGGTAGTAGAGCTTGCTGCGACGGGCGTCGCCGTGGCGGACGACCTCGATCTTGGCGATGAGCGGGCTGTTGATCGGCCACACGCGCTCGATGCCCACCTCGTCAACGACGCGGCGGACGGTGATCATGTCCGTCATCCCGCGCCCGCTGCGGGCGATGAGCACGCCGGAGTAGACCTGGATGCGCTCCTTGTCGCCTTCCACGATGCGGCTGTGGACGTTGATCGTGTCGCCGATCGCCAGGGAAGGAAGGTCCTTCTTCAGGGCGGGGGCGTTGACGCTCTCGAGGATCGACTGCTGGCTCTTGGCGCTCTGGGACATGGCACTCTCGCTTGCAAACCCCGCCTCCGTCACGGGGCGTGGGGTCGAGATGATAGGGCGCTCGCCGCGCGGGTTCTAGCCGCGGCACCCCGCACCTCTTCACCCTCTGCCGCCCCCGCGGTCGGGAAACCTGCCCGGAAGGAGCCTGTTCGGAGCCTGCGGGGCATCGCGGATTCAGGCCTTGGGGGCGGGCGGCTCGAGCAGGTCCGGGCGTCGACGCTGGGTGCGTTCGAGGGATTGCTGCTGACGCCACGCGGCGATCCGGGCGTGATCGCCCGACAGCAAGATCTCCGGCACGCTCATGCCCATCCACTCCCGCGGCTTGGTGTAGTGGGGACAGTCGAGGAGTCGTCGGCCTGCGTCGCCTTGGGAAAAACTGTCCTGCTGCGCGGAATCCTCATGCCCGAGGGCGCCCGGGAGTTTGCGGATGATGGCGTCCATCAGCACCATCGCGGCCAGTTCGCCGCCCGAAAGCACGTAATCGCCCAGACTGATCTCCAGCGGCGCGAGGCGTTCGATGACGCGTTCGTCGAGCCCCTCGTAATGACCGGCGATCAGAAGCAGGCGAGGCCGCGTCGCGAGTTCTTCCACCAGCGACTGCGTGAGCCGCACGCCCTGAGGCGAGAGCAGGACGCGCGTCGCGGGGCGAGGGTCCATCGCCTCGACGCCGCAGACCGCGTCCCACAAGGGCTGGCACATCATGACCATGCCCGGGCCCCCGCCGAAGGGACGGTCGTCGGTCTTCTGGTGCTTGTCGGTGGTGAACGAACGGATGTTGGTCGCGTGCCATTCGACCAGTCCTGCGGCCCGTGCCCGCGCGGGGATGCTGAGGCCCAGTGCCGCCGGGGCCTGTGCCGCGAACATCTCCGGGAATGTCGTGAGAATGTCGAAGCGCATGGGGGCGAGGAAGTGGGGCGGTGGGGGAGGGGAGCAGTGGGGCTCAAATGACGCGAGGCCCTTTCGGGCCTCGCGAGGAAAATCGTACAGAGTGTCGCGCTGGCGGTTGATGAGAGACGCCGCACGCGACTGGGACGGTCAGTCCTTCTTCTCTTCCTTGGCGTCGCCGGCGGCGGCCTTGGCGGCTTCGGCGGCCTTGCGGGCCTCGAGGCGCTTGCGGTCGTGCTCGCGGTCCTTCTCCCAAGCCTTCACGTCAACCAGGCCACGCTTGGCCAGGAAATCGCGCACGGTGTCGGTCGGCTGCGCGCCGACGCTCAGCCAGTGCTTCACGCGCTCTTCGTTGATCTGAACCTGCTTGGCCGGGTCGGTCTCGATCGGGTTGAACCAACCGAGATTCTCGATCACCGAGCCGTCGCGACGCGTGCGCTTGTCGAGCGCGGCGAGGCGGTAGAACGGACGGTTGTGACGACCCAGACGCTGAAAGCGAAGACGAACCATGCGAAACTCCAGTCCCCCGGCACCCGGTCCGTCCGATCGGCGCGAGGCCGGCGGCAGGAGCGGTTCAACGGGGCAGTGCGGGATGTGTCCCGAATCGGCACGCGCCGGAACGGGCCAAGATGATAGGCCGCAAGGTCTGTCGAAGGATCGGCTCAGCGCCGCGTGCACGATGCCCTCGTGCGCAACCCACAACGGAGTCGGCCCATGAGGGATGCCCGCATGTGGTGGCACCCGTGCGGTGGTGAGGTTTGGGTGATCGCCTCCCTGCGGCGGAATGGCCCCGGCGGGACTTGAACCCGCACGTCCCTTGCGGGACAAGGGATTTTAAGTCCGCTGCGTCTGCCGTTTCGCCACGGGCCCGAAGAGGCTGATTCTACGGAGGATACGGCCATTCTGAAGGCCGTCCGTGAGCGAGATTGGAAGCGTCTCGGCGGTTTGCTTGGCGCGACCTCGGAGGCGGACAAGGACCTCTTGAGCCTCTTGGAGCATTGGACCGCGGTTCCTGTTGCTGTCCGACAAGCTGTCGTGTCTCTCGTAAAGGCATCGTCCGTCGAGAAGAACACTCGGGGAGGTGCCCAGTGAGTCACCCTTCCCCTTCTACTCGGCCGGACCGGCTTCGTCCCCTGTTCAGTTCAGCGACAGACCTTTGGGAGACCCCGTTAGACCTGTTTCAGGAGCTCGACGCGGAGTTCGGCTTTACCCTGGACGTCTGCGCACTGCCAACCAACGCCAAATGCCGCAAGTTTTTCAGCCCAGACGAGGACTCGCTCAGACAGCAGTGGACTGGAACGTGTTGGATGAATCCCCCCTACGGTCGAACCATCGGCTCCTGGGTCAGGAAGGCGTGGGAGAGTTCCAGAGACGGCGCGACTGTGGTGTGTCTTCTCCCTGCTCGCACCGACACGCAGTGGTGGCATGAGTACGTAGCCCACGCGAGCGAGATCCGTTACGTCCGAGGGCGACTCCGCTTTGGGAAGGCTGTCAACTCGGCACCGTTCCCCTCGGCGGTTGTGGTGTTTCGACCATCGTCACTCCGATGGTCTACGCCTCGCTCAGTTCGCCCAAGGTCCCTCTTCGAAGTCTGACCGCCGGGCGACTGGCGGCGACACCCAGGAACTGCCCTCGGCATTTTCGTACGGGCTGTGGTACTCTGAGCCTAAGTAGCCGCCTCTGAGGCCGAGATGGCGGGCATGCCGAAGACTTGGCTTCATGGGACGCTTTGAATGCATCTTCACAGTGTGCGCATCCGCAACTTCCGACGACTCAAAGACGTCTATCTGACTCTTGAGGACGACATCTCCATTCTCGTCGGCGCCAACAACAGCGGGAAAACATCTGTTGCCCACGCCCTCCACGCCTTCGCGGCGTGCTCGAAAGATGCGTTCACGGTTCATGACTTCAATGCAGAATGCTGGGACCAGCTCGATGCGCTCGCCAACGCTGGGCCACCTCCACCCCCGGCATGCCCCACAATCTCAATCGATCTGTGGTTGGAAGTGGCTGAAGCTGACCTCGCACGCGTCGTCACGCTGCTTCCGAGTCTCAGGTGGACGGGCACTTTGGTGGGCCTGCGTATCGAGTTCGGGCCAAAGGACTTGAACGAAACCCTCTCGCGATACCGCGAGTTGCACGCCGCTGCTGCTGCGAACGCCCGGACCGTTGAAGGGAGACTCCAGTATCACCCATGGCCAAAGTCCATGCGCGAATACCTACGCGAGCGACTCACGGCCGAGTTCGAACTTCGATACTTTGTCCTCGACAGAGCCCGCTGCGATGCCGACCTGAACCCGCAGCCGAACTACTCACCTCTACCCCTGCTGTCCGATGCGGAAGGACGCGGCGGCGCTCACGTTGTGAAGTCACTCCTGTGTGTCGACTGCCTGAATGCTCAGAGGCACCTTTCAGATGGCGACTCGAGCGCTCGGGCGGAAGATCTGTCGAAGTGCCTTAGTCGCTACTACAAGCGACTCAAGCAACGAGAGCCGCACTTCGAGGCATTGGGAGCCTTGGCCGATTCCGAAGCCCACCTCAATGCCCACTTGGAGCAGGTCTTCGCGAGCACTCTGACCAAGCTCGGCTCCGTCGGATACCCCGGCTTGGACAACCCGCAACTGCTGATCCGGTCGGCGTTGAATCCAGCGACTCTTCTCGGTGCGCCCGATGGAGCACGGGTGCACTATGTGCTGGGTCAGACCAATGGCAACGCTGAGCCGAAAACGCTGCCGGACCGCTACAACGGTCTGGGTTTCAAGAACCTCATCTACATCGTCGTAGAGCTCTTGGACCTCCACACCAAATGGCTGGAAACCGAGGAGGACCGACCGCCGCTGCACCTCGTGTTCATTGAAGAGCCCGAGGCGCACATGCACGCTCAACTCCAGCAGGCCTTTATCCGCAAGGTACTTGAACTGCTGAGCATCCCGGGTGACGACACCGCCCACTACCGGAGCCAGGTGGTAGTCACTACCCACTCTCCCCATGTTCTCTATGAGCGCGGCTTCACCCCAGTACGGTACTTTCGCCGCCAGCCAGAGCAGGGTACGTCAGTCCTCAACCTCTCGGCGTTCTACTCGCTGACAACAGAGCCTGACCGGGACTTCCTTGAAAAGTACATGAAGCTCACCCACTGCGATCTATTCTTCGCAGACGCAGCCATCTTGGTGGAGGGGAACGTTGAACGATTGCTGATGCCGCTGATGATCGAGAAGCACGCTCCCCGTCTTCAGTCATCCTACATCACGATCCTTGAGATCGGCGGCGCCTTCGGCCATCGCTTCAAGTCCCTGATCGATTTTCTTGGACTCACGACACTCATTGTGACCGACATTGATAGCGTGCTGCCACGCGCCGAGCCCGCCGATGCTGGCACGCCGGACGACGACGAGGATGCCTCGACTGGCAAGGCGTGCATGACGAATGTGACCGGGGCCATCACGTCTAACCAGACGCTTGTGCAGTGGCTGCCACAACGCAGAGCGATTGCTGACCTTTTGTCCGCGACCGCGGACGAATGCACTCAGCCCCGAGTTGGCAACAGCGCTTCCCACGTCCGAGTCGTCTATCAGACTGCAACGGCCGTGACTTGGCGAGGAAGCACTATGATGCTCGCAGGTAGGACGATGGAAGAGGCGTTCGCCTTCGAGAATCTGGCGTGGTGCCAGGATCCTGTCCATAGTGCTCTGAGCCTCCGAATCCCGCGAAACGACTCTCTGTCCCTTGATGAGCTCACCCGCAGAATCCACACGCGGGTGAGGAGCTCTAGTTTCAACAAGACGGATTTCGCCCTGGGGTTGCTGTCGGAAGACCAGAATGCTTGGACTACTCCCGCCTATATCATCGCGGGGCTTGAATGGCTTCAGAATGCCGTCTCCTCGCCCCCGCCCCAGCCAGCTACACAACCGGAGACTGCTCTCGTCACTCCTCCGGCCACTCCACCGGCTGTGGCTGCAGCAGAGCCTGTCACCACATGACCACCCGCATCGGCAATCCAGACACGCTGGCTGACTTAGACGTTCGCCGCTGCCTCGACCAACGGCCCGCCCAGAGCTTCGTCATGATCGCTGGCGCTGGCTCGGGCAAGACGACATCGCTTGTGAAAGCACTGTCGCACCTGATTCGCACTCGCGGGCCTGACCTCAAGCGACGAGGCCAGAAGGTTGCCTGCATCACCTACACCGTCGTCGCCGAGCAGGAGATTCTCTCCGACCTCTCACACTCGTCTCTGGCTTACGTCTCCACCATCCACAGCTTCTTGTGGGAAATCGTCAAGCACTTCCCGGAGGATCTTCGCGAATGGACTATCGAAAGGCTGAACGAGCGAATCCAAGAGCACCAGCTCAAGCTCAGCAACACGCGAACGCGGGCTGCAACGAAAGAGCGGTCACGTGCGGAGATTGAACGCCTCACCGGTGTTATTGAACGCGTAGAAGAGTTGCGGCACTTCACCTACGGCGCGGGCAGTGACCTGTCCCGCGGCGTTCTCGGGCACGAAGACGTGCTTCGAGTTGGGCCGACGCTTCTCCAGAGACACCCCCTGCTTTGCAAGCTGGTTGCGCAGAGATTCCCCTTCATCTTCGTGGACGAGAGCCAAGACACCACTGCGGAGGTTGTGGCCGCACTAAAGCACGTCGCCAGCACGACTGGCGGCTCGTGCTGTGTGGGCTTCTTTGGTGACCCGATGCAGAAGATCTACGCGACAGGAATTGGCCCCATTACCGCAGAGCCTGGGTGGGCGAACATCACGAAGCCAGAGAACTTCAGGTGTCCCCTGTCTGTGTTGGAGGTCATCAATCGAATCCGGGCGGCGGGCGATGGTCTGGTGCAGACTCGCGGCCGCGTGGTGAACAACGGCGATGGGGTGTCTCCGGTCGTCGGCACTACTCGGCTCTTCATCCTACCGGCAGATGAACGACGAACCGAAAGGCTGCATCAGGTACGCGAGTGGCTCTCTCAGGCTGACAATGACCCAAGATGGTTGCAGGACGACTCGGATCTTGAGGTGCGGGTACTCGTCACTGTGCATCGAATGGCTGCCTTACGGCTCGGATTCGACCAGCTGTATTCGGCTCTTAATGACAAGGCCTCGACTTCAATCAAAGAGGGCTTTCGAGACGGCTCCGCGTGGGTGACGACGGCCTTCCTCACGGTAATCCTGCCTCTAGCAGATGCGGCCGAGCGTGGGAACGATTTTGACGTCATCACGCTCCTTCGACAGCACTCCCTCCGCTTGCAGCCCGACTCAGTCCAAGCCCAAGCTGTTGCCCCTCTACTTGCCGAGCTCGACCGCGGCGTACAACGTTTGCGTGAACTGTGCGCGCACGGATCAGGGGCAACCATCTGGGAGGTACTGACGCATGTGCGCCAGTCACAGCTGGCCAAGCTGGATGACCGCTGGTCGGCGTACCTCGACGACCCTGCGCTAAATCCCGAGTCCCCTATGCTACCAGAGCCGACCGACGCCGACGAAGCTGAGCTTGAGCGGTTCGCATTGGCAGCGATGCTCCGCTGCAGGGTCGGTGAGCTCCGAGGATATCAACGCTACATCGAAGAGGAGTCGCCCTACTCCACCCAACAGGGCATCAAAGGCGCCGAGTTCGACCGCGTGCTGGTAGTCATCGACGATGACGAGGGACGGCACCCGCAGTTTTCCTACGACCGACTCTTGGGCCTGACCGAAGCCAGCGACACTGAACGTCGGAACCTGGAGGAGGGCAGAGAGACCGTGGTTGACCGTACACGGCGCCTGTTCTACGTGTGTTGCTCTCGTGCAAGACAGGACCTCGCAATCGTTCTTTTTACCCAAGACGTCGAGCGGGCCAAGCGGGTTATCGCTGAGCAGGCACTGATGTCACCGGAGAACATCCACACACTCGTCAACTGACGGTAACCTTGCGCGGTGAATATTGACGAGGAACGGCCACTTCGGGCCAAATGCAGGTCAAATCGGAGGCTTCATGGATACATCAACCGTCACCTGCCCAAAGTGCCAAACGGCTTTCCCGCTGACGGATGCCATCGAGCGGCCCATCCTTGACCGTCTGCGTGCCCAGGTCTCCAAGGAGTCCGACCAGCGAGCTGCCGAGCTTGCGGCCAGAGAGAAGAAGCTCAGTGAACAGGCCGAGCAGCTTCGGCATCAGAAGGCTGAGGCGGACACCATCGTTGCCGCGAAGCTTGAAGAGGAGCGAAAACGACTCGCAGTCGACTTGGAGAAACGTGCACGTGAGGGCGTGGCGGTTGAACTCAAGGAGCTCCAGGAGAGGCTCACGACGAAAGAGCAAGCCCTAGCGAAGTCCCAGGCCGCGGAGCTTGAACTGCGGAAGGCAAAGCAGAAGCTCGACGATGACCGTGCCAGTTTCGAGCTGGAGAAGCAGCGGACCCTTGATGCCGAGCGGCAACGGATTCGAGACGAGGCTACAAAGACGGCAACGGAGGCGATGACGGTTCAGCTCGCGTCGCTCAAGGCTGATATAGCGGCCAAGGACCAACGACTTGCCGACGCACAGCGGCAAGAGCTCGAGCTCAGAAAACAACGCACAGAGCTTGAGGAACAGAAGAAGTCATTCGACCTGGAGGTCGCCAGAAAGGCGGACGCTGTTCGGGACGAAGTCGCCAAGCAAAAAGACGAGGAGTTTCGCCTCAAGGAGGCGGAGAACGCGAAGAAGCTTGCCGACATGACTCGGCAGATCGACGAGCTCAAGAGAAAGGCCGAGCAAGGGTCACAGCAGAGTCAGGGCGAGATCCTGGAGCTCGACCTTGAAGCTGCACTCGCCAGAGCATTCCCGTTCGATGAGATCCGGCCCGTGCCGAAGGGCCAGCTTGGCGCTGATGTGCTCCACGTCGTCCGGGATGAGCGGGCCATGGACTGTGGGACCATGATCTGGGAGTCAAAGCGTACGAAGAACTGGAGCGATGGTTGGATTCAGAAACTCAAGGATGACAAACTCGCCGCCAAGGCTCAAATCGCAGTACTCGTTTCGAGCGCATTGCCCAAAGACATGCCGACCTTCGACTGCCGGGACGGCGTATGGGTGGTTCCGCCTGTTCTCGCGATGTGCGTCGCAACGGCATTGCGGCGCATCCTGATCGACACGGCCGGTGCGAAGCGGTCCGTCGAGGGGCGCCACGACAAGATGGCCGCCGTCTACGACTACCTCGCGGGGCCGGAGTTCAAGGGGCGGGTTACTGCGATCGTCGAGTCCTTTACGGCGATGAAGGCTGACCTCGAATCGGAGAAGAAGGCAATGCTCCGCATTTGGGCTAAGCGCGAAAAGCAGATCGAGCGGATGATGACCAACACCGTCGGGCTTCACGGCGAACTCCAGGGAATCATCGGAAGCAGCCTGCTTGCGCTTGATGCCTTGGAGTTAGGCGCGATCGCTGCGCTCCCAGCGAGCACTGACGACGAGTGACCCCGTGCTTTCGCAAGCCTTTCTCCGTGCGGGCCACGCGGTGGGTTACTAAAGGCGACCGACCAGGGGGAGGCAGCGAGGGGTTCCGAAATCGGCCACAAGGTGCGACAGGTATCCAATGGGCACACCGCGAAAGAACCCGGCGATCAGGAATCGAAGCGACCGGGGCAGAGAATCGTCTGAGCCGCAAGTCTCTTCCGAAGTCTGAATCGCTTCGTGTGCCCAGGTGTATAGGGAGTCGCACCCTTCCCGATGAGCTCCCCTTCCGAAGTGTGCCGCTGCGGCTGCCGGGATAATCCCGTGTGCGAACTGGCGATGGTTCGGCGTGAGCGCAGGCTCCAGGATGTCGGGTAGGACACCGCCGAAAGACGCTCCCAAGCAGGCTCCCACAACATCCCAAAATCGATCACTGTCTTGAAGGGTCGAAGGCTTCAGCAGCTCCACCGTCAGCTGGGCGATGAGGGCGAATCCGATATGTTCAGATTTCCGAGGCACTTGAAATACTCCGGGAAGGTCAGGAACGCCGTACACATTCTTATCGGCAAGAGAAGGCACCCTCGACAAGGGCAAAGCCGTCATGAGAAGACGTTGCAGCACTTCAGCCGGGTGCTTGCAGACTCTAGTGTTTTGATAGCCACGTGCCCGTGTCGGTACGGCTCTGCCGCACGTTCGGTGAGTTCCACGTCGGACAGCGCCAGGACCGAGGTGGAGAGTTGGTCAATGTGCACGCCACCATGCAACCGCCGCAGCAATTCCGAGACAACCAGGCATGCAGCGATTAGGCCAACGAAGGGCACGCCAACCGACCGGGAAGCGAGGCGTGTCAGGCCACACTCATCCATCCCCGCCTGTTTCAGCGCGTCATACGCGGGCATGGATCGTCGAACATCCGCGTTAGACTCGTGCCTACCCCAAATGTCCCTTGGGGTACGCGGGCCCGGGAAAGTGTGCATCGAGATGCTTCGAAATGCGTCTGGGCCAGCCCCGAGCCCCGCTTCGACAACGAGATCGAATCCCGCACGATCCAGAGAGAGCCGCGTGTTGGCATTGTCCACCCCGCAAAGCGCCACCCCCGGCTCGCCGTCCACTCGGTTTGTGTGAGATCCGAATCGACGCTCTTCAAGAACCGTGTGGAAACCACGTTCTTCAAGCCAACGAGCCACCATGCGGGTCTTCTTCTCGCCTACATCCCGAGTCCGCGACAGTAGCGACGTGCTGTCGTTCGACTTCCCCACCACGTCGAAGTCGTGGAGAACGAGTTCTACCTCTCCAGCGACGGAGTACGGCAGCAGGGCGAGAAGCCAGGCAAAGGCCTGTCCAAGATTCCCCAGGCCGATGATCCAGAGCCGCGACGGCAGAAACGCCAGAGCTGGTTCCGAAGGGTCCGGCGCCAACCAGTCGCTTCCGGGCTTCCAAAGCGACATGCCCGACGGGCGGCGCCCCGCAAGAGCATGGTCTCCCGCGTAGTACGCGAAGGCCTCGCCAGCGCACGCGGCCGCTGCGAGAGCTGGAGCAAGACAACTCTCCGATTCATCCGCTAGGCAATCGTCGTATCCACGGGGCACCACTCCCCCTCGCCACCCTTCCCACGTCAGCCGCCATCCAGGCCCAGCACTCGACGACCGTGCAGAGCCGATGATGGCAGCAGGCCACTTCGGGTTCTCTTCAGCGGAGACCAGTCCGCCCAGCTCGATGACCGCATCGATGAGCCGACGACCCGGCGCAAGTGCAGTGATGCTCGGGACGTCGGGCACGTTCACGACCTGCACGCCCCCTAGAAAGGTTCTCCGGCAGAGGTTGACAAGAGTCAGGAGAGCGGCCTGGTGTTCGCTGGAACTCGCGAGTTCGTCGCCCAGGACGACGTTGAGCCCGAAGGACTCCAGCATCGCCATGGCCTCCTCGTGCGTCTTGGCACGACCATTGTCCATGAAGTACTTGGCGGTACGGTGCAACTCGTTCGGATCGACTACGCGGCTCATGCTCAGCTCCACCACCCGGTGTACAAGAAGTTCGACGTCTTCGACGGGCTCCGGTCTACCCACTGGTGCTGGCCCCGGTACTCGAAGATTCCAAGTCGGTCGCGGATCGAGGGGCCCGAGGCAAAGTCAGGGACGATGATGGCAATGTGTCCCGCAGTGGCGACCATCGGGTTTGTTCGATCAGACACGCTCTGGAACGCTTCGCCCGGGTGTGTGTGGATGTCGGCGACGACCGTCAGTTTCCGTTCCCGGCAGATGGCCCAGAGCTTCGAGAAAGCAGGCCCGTGCAACACACATACACCCGTCGAGTATGCCCTCGGGTCAAGTTCGTCGTAGTAGACGACCTGCGTCGCCTCCCGACGCTGGTCGCGTTCTAGTCCGAGGAGAAAGGCACCTGACTCGTGACGGCCGTGCCCACGGGAGCGGAGCTCCGACATGATCCGCTCCCAGAGCACCGGCGAGCAGCTCAGCCGATGCTCAGGAACCCACCACGCCCGAATAGTCGCCTTGATTGAGAAGCTCATATACCTGCTCCAGATAGCACACGATTCCGCGAGAAGGCTGCCACAGACGACTCGGGTGCTCGTGTCTCCAGTTGTCATGCCCCTCGAACGCCATCCGGTCACACGGGAGGTACAGGCATTGGCCCTGTTTCCAACCCGGGCGGAAGACTGACGGCACAATCGAACGGCCGGCGGGCCACTTCGCAGCGGGCAGCGGCGCGTTCGCGTCGATGTCCCACGGCTGCCCGATCGGCAGTGCTTGGCGGTACCCGGTAAGCTCGAAGCGGAATCCAAACTCTTTGGGTCCGCCCGGACGCTCGGGTGCCGAGACCGCGATGACCGCATGCGGCCAGTTTGTCGACACGTGCCGCCACCGACCTTCTACTTCGCCGCAGCGGAATTCAGGCGCCTTCAAGTCGGCCTCGAAGAGCGCCCGGTCCGGAGGAGTGGGACTGCTCATTAGCCCTCCACCCGCTTCTCGGGCACGAGGTCGAAGCAGACCGAGCAGCCCTGGCACTTGGCGATCTCCGAGAGCGGCGTATCCGTCGCGGGCCGCTCCGTCGAGCCGCAGACCTGGAGCACGTGCTCCGCGGCATCCTGCGGTGTCATGCCAAACTCGTGGACCGCCCACTGCTTGACCGCCCGGAGGCGGACGCCCGGCGGGAACTCGCGGTCCGCCGTCTTGTGAGTGAAGTGCACCGTGACCTTGATGCGGCGGCAGGTGCTCACGTGGATCCGAGAGCCCCGCTTGCACCCGTGGGCCGGGTGGTGACGCTCACGCGGGAGGTGCTCCTCCGCCTCATCCACGAAGACGAACGTCTCCGCCTCGACCTTGATCCCCTTTGCCTCAAGGGCATCGTGGATCTCGCCGACCGTCGCCGTCGGGGAGACCTCGGTCTCGATGATCCCCGGGCGGCCCTGAACCTGAATGAAGGCAATGACGTTTGACATCTGCAAACTCCTTTCCAGGGGTTCTGCCCCCTGACGAGGAGAAAGCGATGTCAGACCGGAAAAAGCGGAAGCACTAGGAGTGGCAGGCGAAGTACGCGGGGCAGTTGGGGCACCTTCTCGGATCCGGGGCGGGCGTGAAGTCTCCCCCTTCAATGCCGTTGATGGCGTCGAGGTACTTCTTGAGGCTCTTCTCGTCGTTGCCGCTGTCGATCGGGACCCGCTTGCCGTTCGACAAGTAGAACGCTTCGACCTGGACTGGCTTTCCCGGGTATCGAGCGACGGCGCCAGCACGGAGGAGCGCGTAGATGGGCTTCTCCAACTCGGACTTGGTCTGCTTCCCCGTGCGCAGGCGTTGCACGGTTACCGCCCCGCTCGGTGAACGAAGCACTCGGTCTGGCGTGATGGTGACCTTCCACGCCCCGAGAGGGATAGTCCACTCTTCGTGCCCGTACTCTCCGTCTTCGGACACCATCGCGGTCAGTAGCCGCGACACCATCTCCTGGGCCATGCCGCGGTAATACGGCTCAAAGGGGTGGTCGGCCGGGCCTCTGCTCGTCCACTCTTCGGCGAGATGCGCTTTCGCATCACTATCCGTGAGCGTGCGACCGGCGGTCTTCTCCTTCTCCATCCACCCGACGGTGGCGTAGACGCACTTGTGGAACGCGAAGTAGGCAGAGCTGTCCCGCGCTCCCCGAAAGCCGTCGATCATCTCGAAGCGGTATTGAGCGGGGCAGAGGATGTAAAGCTCAAGCTCTTTCTCCGAGTACAGGGGGCGACGGACTGTTGGCCCCTTTGCGATAGGGAGGGAGAACGCGGGTCCGGATCCTTTGTGCTGCCGGTGGTCGAGTGAGCGAGGAAGTCGTTCAATGTACTTTGATTCCTTTGAGGTTCGCGACTCGGTGTACTTGTCGGCCCGAGTCAGGCAGAGGTAATCGCGGGCCCGTGAGAGGGCGACAAAGAAGAGACACTCCTCTTCTGCGTCATGGGCAGGAGCATCCATGACGAGACGCGACAGACTCGGCGGCGGAGGGCACAACAGTCCCTTCCTGTTGCCGGGCGTGTATTGGGAAGCCAGTGCGGGGAGATGGACGGCTTTGAACTCCAGGCCCTTGCTGCCGTGAACGGTCATCACGCGAACCGCGTCGATGTCCGACGCCTCCGCCGCGATAGCACGGAACGCGGTGTCTTGGTTCAGAGCTTCCACCCTTCTAACCCGTTCAAGCAGAGCCTTGCGGCTGTTGTTGCCGGTACTCGCCTGATCACTGCAAAACTTAAGGAGGTGGTAGATGGCGATAAGCTGCTGCTGGGCCTTGGTGCCCGACTTCAGCGCCACCTCCCGGAGGTAGCCCGAGCGCTCGAAAAGCCAGGTCGTGAGGAGCGTCCATGCGGACGTGTTTTCAAGGCCGCGTAGCTCGGTCCCTAACTGCACAGCGCCGAGTCGCCCGGCGTCCGAGAGCTCGGGGATCTCCGCAGCACGTTCAAGGGCCACGAAGGGATGGAGCCCCTGCGTCTTGGACCAGGCGATGATCTTCGAGCAATCTTCTCGGGTGCCGCCGTACAGAGGAAGTGTCAGCACCCGAGTCGAGCCAAACCCGCCAGACTCTGCACCGAGTGACACGAGGGACAGAAGCGGCCGGATGTCGTCCCGCTCAAAAAGGTCCCCGAGGTAGAGAAGCGGTACACCGAGTTCCTCCAGAACGCTCGTCACGCGTGCGAGTGTCAGGTGCGTTCGAGCGAGGATCACCTGTTCCCCATAGGGCACGCCTTGTTGCCGTAGAAACTCGATTCGATCGCGGATAGCTTCTGCTTCAGCACGCACAGTCGTGGCGACCGTGAGTGACACCTTCGCACCCGCGCCGCGGCTTGGCTTCCAAAACCCCGCCATCTCTCCGCCGCCCATTGAAGCGGAGAACGACTGAAACGCCTCAACGATCGGGGCGCTCGACCTGTAGTTGGTGTCGAGACTCAGCCTCTCCCCTTTGAAATCGGTGACAAAGCGGGAAACGTTCGTAGGCTCGGCCCCGCGGAACCGGTAGATCGACTGCCGCTCATCCGCAACCACCCAGACGTTCGGCCCCGCCGCGTGAAGGAGCTTGAGGAGCTTCGCGCTTGCGAAGTTGACGTCCTGGTACTCGTCAACCAGGACGTGCTTGAGGCCAGAAAGATGCTTCTGCACCTCAGCGTTGTGCTCAATGAGCGAGATGGCATGAACGATCAAGTCGCCGAAGTCGACCGCGTCCGATGCCTTGAGCGCTGCTTCGTAGACCTCGTAGGCCCTTCCGAGTTCCTCCGCCTTCTCCGCCCTCTCCCTCTCCTCGTCCGTTCTCGCAGACTTGAGTGCCGCTGCGGCCTCGGCAAGGTAGACCGAAGGCGTGATGAGCTCGTCTTTGCAGCGAGAGATGGCTCGGAGAACGTTCACGAGGTCGTACGCTGGCTCGTACAGATTCTGGTAGTGCTTGAGTGGCAACTCGGCGAGCCGTTCCTCGAGGATGGCAAGCGAGTCACTCTCGTCAAGAACGCGAACGTTGGAGGTTCTGCCGACACCACTTGGCCATTTCGTGACGAGCTCAAGCCCGAAGGCGTGGAAGGTGCCCACCCAGATCTCGACTGCCTCTTTCGGATGTGCAGCCGCGAGCCTCTCCCTCATCTCTTGGGCAGCACGGTTGGAAAAGGTGAGCGCGAGAATGGCGGTTGGAGGAATCCCGCTTTCCAAGAGGTGCGAGATCCGGTGTATAAGGGTGCGGGTCTTGCCAGTGCCTGGTCCCGCGTCAACGAGCAGCGGCCCTCCGGCCCACGTAGCTGCTTTGCGCTGCGTGCCATCAAGGGCGATGGTCGCCGAGCCCTTCACCGCTTTCGGCTCTGGCAGTGACGGCAGCAGCAAGGCTCGAATGGCCTGATGGAGAGCCAGAGACTCTGGAATACCGAGCTCGCGAGCCACCTGTGACGGCGTCTTTCCGCGGATGAGGAGCTCGTCTCGCATCCAGTCAGAAGGACAAAGGAACTCGCAGGAAAAGATGTCAGCCTGGACTTCCTTCCGCTCACGCTCGGAGTACCCCTCAACTTTTGCGATGCCCGTGGCTATGGCGTCGCCCGACAACCCGGGATTGGCGAGCGTGACCTCGCTCCGGGGATCCAGGTGGAGGTGGTAGTGCCCAAGCTCGTGAGCGAGAACCCGAAACTTGTCCTCTGGTGAGAGCGTGACAGAGACGTGCACAAGTCCGTCGTCCCGCTCCAACACCCCTAGCACACCAGCTCCGAAGGGCTTCCCCGGCTCAAACGGCTGTACCTGGAGATCGGCCTTCTTAAGTGCCGCGGCAAGACACGCGGAGGCACGACGGTCACCGTCCGCAAGGGCGAGTGCTTCGAGGTGGCATTCACGGGCTCGGCGCCGAATCCCTGTCCAGTCCATGTTCAGTCCTCTTCGAGCCAGTACCTCTTTCGCTCTTCGGGCATTGGGCTCGCTTGAACGATGGCCTCGTATGACTGAGGCTCCATTGTCGGAGCTCCCGACGACTTGGCGTACCCGAGCTTCGGGCTCGCGAGTGCGGCTTGATGTAGTTGGTGGAAGAGGTGCTCCGGAATCTGGAGAGCCAGCGTGACTGCGTCGACGAATCGCTTTCTGACGGGGGCAAGCATCCGCCCCTTGAAGAGAGCAGCAACAACGGTGCGGTCGATGTCGAGCATGCTCGCAAGCTTCGGCACCGTGAGACCCCGCTTGTCGGTCGCATCTTGGAACGACTGAATGGTTGGAGCAGCCGCGGACGCGTTGTCGGCCTCGAAGAGCATGTTCAGCACGCGGCTGAAACCGCGGGCAAGCATTGTGTCGCTCACGGGAGGAGCTTCGCGGTTTTCGTTTGCAGCCAACTCTCGATTGATGGCGGCGAGATGACGGATGTCCTTCGCCAACTCCGGGTAGCGCTCGCACCACTCGATGATGTCCGCGGCCGAGGGCACCGGGCACGACTGGTTGAACGCAAAGAGGATTTCGTCCCGATCGGCGGGACGTGGTGTGGTTGTCATGACACGTCTCCCTTGTACTTTTTCAAAATCTCCTGGGCCTCCTTGACCCATGTCCGGACGGTGCGTTCGCTGACGCCGAGGGCCTTCTCGATCGAAGGCCCCTTCGTCGACTTGAACGGGACACCATCCATGTACAGACGGAAGGCGAGGCGTTTCTGAGAGTGTGTGACCTGTGAGAGCGCGGCTTCCACGTCCATTTCCTCACAGATCCTCTCGGTCTCTGCGAGGGTGTGCACAGACGCTTCACCGTCCGGGGATGCACGACCGTCGGAAGCGTCAGTCTCGGGGTTGAACTCAACCGCCGCATTCTCTTCGTCGTCTACGCGCCGCAGGACATCCAACAGGCGGAACTTGAGCCGTGGAACGAATGCTCTGCGGAGTCCTTGACCGTCCTTCGACCCGGGCGTCAGTAACGCGGTCCAAAGGACTGTGTGTACTTCCTCAATGATGTCTTCCCCCTTGTTGCGATGGTGGAGGCCCACCATCCCTCGGAGGATGCCAAGCATGCTGTCAGAGAGGTGTTTTGCGAGCGCAAGCTCAGTGGGCTTGTCCAAGCTCGCTCGCAGGTCCTGGAGGGCGACCACGACATCCTCCAGGCGGCAGTCGCGATAGCTTCCGTCCCTGACGGCCGCTTGCCATCCAGCGGCGTCGGTCGGGCCTAACGGAGGCTCAGTCTTGACGGCTGCATGTTGGGGTCTTGCCATTCGGCCTCTCTTCCGTTCACGGATAGCACCAGCCTGAAAGCGATGGCAGGGGGAAAAATGCGGAAGTGGAAACGGGAGAAAAGCAGGGATCGGCGGCCGTTTAGGAATCGGGTCCGACTCGCCCAGAGTATCCACAAGGGGGTTGGTTTTCGTTTCGGCCCCGGTGAGCTTGGGGGGTGTCAGAAATAAATCACTGTTTTTCTGACAGCTTGGCCACCCTGTTGACCGATGTCAGAAAAAGCGATACACTTTTCTGACATACCGAATGGACACCAACCACCAAGAGATTCTCGACCGCATTCAACAGGCTGGACCCGGCAAGGTCTTCACGCCCAAGGATTTCCTCGACCTTGCGAGCCGAGACGCGACCGACCAAGCCCTCTCGAGACTCGTTCGTCAGCGCTCCATCCAGCGGCTGGGACGCGGGCTCTACTACAGGCCAAAGCACAATCCCAGACTCGGTATCGATGTGCCGCCCGACCTAGACGAGATCGCAGCGGCCTTGGGGCGGCAGACAGGCAGCCGAATCGTGCCGTCAGGTGCCGTGGCTGCGAATCAGCTCGGGCTCTCCACACAAGTCCCCGCAAAGCCCGTGTACTTCAGCGACGGTCGGTCAAGAACCGTCCGCGTCGGCCAGTACACCGTGCAGATCAAACACGCTCAGCCCAAAGACCTTCCGGCAGGTACGCCCAAGACTGCCCTAGTCATCCAAGCACTCCGCTTCCTCGGCAAGGACGCGATCACGGACCAGGTCATCCAGACCATCCAGAACGTGCTGACCATGGACGAGCGGAAGCAGCTCCTTGACGATGCCAAGTACGCGACGGACTGGCTCTGCCAGGTGGTGAGACGCATCTCGCTCGCAAAGGAGCACTCCACCGATGGATGACGTAGCACGGCTATCGCCAACGGATCGGGCAGACCTCTTTCGCAGTGTCGCCGCGAAGCGCGGCCTGTCCGATGCCATCATCGAGAAGGACTTCTGGGTCTGTTGGGTCCTGAAGCGAGTCTTTTCCCTCGAAAAACCACCGGCGGGGATTATCTTCAAGGGCGGCACCTCGCTCTCCAAGGTCTACAAGCTCATTGAGCGCTTCTCGGAAGACGTGGACCTCTCCTTCGACCGAGCGGGGCTCGGGTTCGGTGGAGATGCCGACCCCATGAAGGCTCCGTCACGGAAGCGAAGAGAGGCGGCAGTCGATGAGCTTGCCAAGGCTTGCCAGGTCGCCGTGCGCGAGAAGCTCAAACCGCAGCTCGCGGAGTCCTTCGAGGCCGCACTCGGGACGAAGGAAGGCTGGTCCGTTGAATCGGCAACAGATGACGCGGATGACGCCACGCTGCTCTTTGCTTATCCATCCTCCCCTGTTGGCCAAGTCGACTACATCAAGCCGCTAGTCCGGTTGGAGCTCGGCGCCAGGGCCGACCACTGGCCCGCAGAGCCTGGGACTGTTCTGCCCTTCGCAGCCGAAGACTACCCCAATCTCTTCAAGGGCCCGTCGTGTGAAGTCAAAGTGCTCGCCGCCGAGCGAACCTTCTGGGAGAAAGCAACGCTCCTCCACAAGTGGTACCACGCGGGGTCTGACAAGCGGTTCCCCGACCGGCAATCGAGGCACTACTACGACCTCTACAGGCTCTCACAGAGCCCAGTCCGAGAGAAAGCCATCAGTCAGCTCTCGCTCTTGACCTCAGTCGCTGAGCACAAGCAGATCTTCTTTGCCCAAGGCTGGGCAAAGTACGAGACAGCCAGGCCGGGCACCCTTCGACTCGCTCCGCCCACTGAACGCATCAGGGAGCTCGAACGGGACTACGCGGCCATGCAGCAGATGATGTTCGGCGCGGCACCAAGCCTTGAGGTCATTCTCGCAGGACTCGGCGAGCTTGAGAGCCAGATCAACAAACTCCCCTCGCCGTAAGCCGCTCAGTGGGGAGAGAGACGTTCGCGTCGCCCTCCCGCCCTTATCGGTCATTCCCAACGCCAACACTGGCCAAGGACCGACGCACCCGTTCGCGGATGGACTCACTTCCCTCATCATCCGGTGTAGCCAAGACACGGGGACGCGGTTTGTTGAGCGCAGGTGCAAGCGTCGGAAGCACCCGCACGGCCCGTCTAGCGGCATCCTCATCTGACAGCGTCAAATGGTGCCAAAGTCCACGTTTCACAACCGATACGAAGAGCCCTTCAGCAGTCTTTCGCGCAAAGCGACGGGCATGCTCCGCCGCGGCGAAGAACTTCAGTCGCTCTGCCTCCGACCGCCCTACCCAGCCGCGAGCCAGAGCCTGTTCGAAGAGCCCACAAAGGCGACTCGTGTCGGTAAGGTCTTCCCGCGTGACTCGCGAGAGAGACGGTCCCCTTCCCGTTCGCTTGCGAACACCAGGCCGATTCGGTGCTCCGAGTTTCTGGTTCTCAGATCTTCCGAAGGAAGAGATTCCTGTTTCTCTAGGGCGTGGTGATTCGGTCGTGGAAACCGGGATGGGGCGTGGTGATTCGCTCTTGGGACAAGACCAGCCGAGATTGAGACGAATCGCGACGCCGTAGCGATTCATGACGAGTTGAGGCGTTGGTGAGCGTTGGAGAATGCCCACAGTCTCAAGTGCCTTACGCGCGGCTTTGACGTTTCGCTCATCAACGCCAAGAGTGTTGGCAATCCAGGACGCCTTGCAGAGCCCTTTGGGCTCACATCGTCCCTTTCGGAAGTACATGCAGCGAAGGAGATGCCCGATAGCAGTAGCCACCAGCACGGGCTTTCGCTCCCGGGTGAGGAAGCGAAGCAGTGGACGCGGGACTGGGATTCTCCGGCGATGATTCGTGACACTCTCGATGAACGCGATCGCGTCGGCTGGCAAGCCCTCAGATGCCGCACGGAACTCGATGCACGAGTGTGACCAGGACAGGAGTGATGCACGGGCAAGCCGCCGAAGAGATGCTCGGACATGCTCCCCGCCCACACCGCCTACAAGCCGCCCTACTTCGCCTTCAGTGAATCGTGGTGCCCGCCCCATCTCCAGGCTGCACCGCCTCGCTTTGACCTCGTGACAAGCAAGCCAAGCCCGCACATCGCGAAACTCGATGAGCCCAGCCTTGTACGACCACCACGTGGCCAGAAGCCCCGTCGCCGACACAAACACGAAGCCACCCTTCGGTGTCCCCTCCCCTTCCATCGTTTCCTCACCCTGACGGCGGACACACCTCGGGCGTCCGCTCTACCCGGAGGAGCGGGCACACCTTCCACGTGCCATCTCAAAGAATGGTGCTTTACAGCCGGTCATGGCCTGGGCTAGGGTGAACGGGAGCGTTTCCGGTTCACCTAGCCGTGGGCCATCATCCGACGACAGTCACGAATCAGAGCGACCCTGCCAGGTCGCTCTTTTCGTTTGTGGAGACGGTGTTTCTCCTCTAAAAATGCTCACGGCGGCGCTCTTGCCGCCTGATGCAGCCAAACCCAACGTAGATCGCCTCATGTGCTCGGCCAATCCCCTTTCGTCATGCCACGTTGCGGCACATCGTCGCGATATCGCGAGAACGCGATGACTCGTTCAGCCGTGGTCGCGAGAAGACGTGAACGCGAGAACGCTTGGTCGCTATGTCGCGAGGTCGCGACCTGCCCATAACGCGAGAACGGCTTGACGCGATGACGCGAGATAGCAACCTCGCGAGGTCGCGATATCGCGAGCGCATTTTCCATCTTGTGGGAAGCACTTGGGCCGGGCAGACTCGTCCCATGCCGAGAACGCGACGACGCGAGCACGCGAGGTAGCGAGAACGGCAAGACGCGACATCGCGATAACGCGACCTTGAAGGAGGGGAGCCAGATGGACAACCAAGTGCAGACGCCGAAAAGACGAGCCCAGATCATCGCCGTAGGTAATCAGAAGGGTGGGGTGGGGAAAACGACAAACACCGTTCACATTGCGGCGGCATTGGGCGAGCGCGGTCGCAAAGTGCTCGTCATCGACTTGGACCCGAACGACACCGCCACTCGGCACCTGGGTGTTGAAGGGGAAGCGTTCCTTGGCTCCTACGAGCTCATGACCGGAGACGAGACTGTTGAGGCACTCGCACTGACCGAAGCAGAAGTCGAGTATGACTTTCCGCCCGGCGTGCATCTCATTCCCTCGCGACGGAAACTGGAATCAATCGCTGAAGCTCTTCCAGAGAAGCACGGCAAGTTCTACTCGCCGCGCGACATCCTCATGGACCCGCTCCAGAACGTCCTGGACATCTACGACTACATCCTCCTCGATACCGCGCCCAACGCCGACGTGCCGACGAAGGCGGCCTATCTCGTAGCCGACTGGTTCATCCTGACCGCGATGCCTGAGCCCTTCGCGGTGAATGGACTTACTGACGCACTCCGAGACATTCAGGACGCCCAGAGGAAGCTAAACCCGAATCTCCGGCTCCTTGGCGTCATCATCGCTGGCGTCGACAAGCGGACAAGCCTCTCGAATCAGCTCACGGGCTATATCGAAGAGGCCTTTAAGGCAGGGAACGACACGGCCAAGTTCAAGACCATCATCAGCCGGTCAACCGTCATCCCCAGTGCCCAGAAGGCAGGGAAGACCGCTCTCCAGACAGCACCCCAGCACGCTGTCTCCCAGCAGTACAGGGCGCTTGCCGATGAGATTGAGGCCCGGATCAACACGCTCACCGCCATCGAAGCCCCTACGGCCCCAGCCCCAGTAGCAGAGGTGGCCAATGGCTAAGCGAACAGAGGAGAAGCCCTTTAGACCCCTTGACGCTTCGCTTGTGCAGGAGGTGATGCACGGGAACACAGCCGTTGCACAGCAGCCAACGCCAACACGGACGATTGAGCTCCGGCAACCCGTTCAACCACCGCCAGTCGTGAGACAAGAGCCGCCTCAAGTAGCACCGCAGCAGCAACCGACCCGGAGCTTTGCACCGCGACCAACTCCTCGGGTAAGGAGTGCCCAATCGCCACTGACAGAACGCATGGACCGCGAGAAGAGGGTGCTTCTCACGCCAGCAGAGGAACGAGCGTTTGAGCGGGCCGTATCCGGCATCGCCGCAGAGCTAGGGACTTCGCTCAAGGCAAGCCACGTGCTTCGTTCCTGTATTCGGCTTGTCGTGAACGCGGAGACCGAGCTCATCGAGCGTGCCCGCGAGAATGGTCGCATCATCCGCCCGCCAAACGGTGACTTGGCGGCGATCGAGGCTTTCGAGCGCGTAATTGCAACAGTCCTCCAAGTTGGCATCCGGTCCTCTCGTCCTATCCGGTGAGGGGCGTTGTGGCGACATCGCGTTATCGCGATAACGCCTGCCCCCTTTTGGCCCATCCCGCGCTTTTGCCGCCGACGGCTCTCTACCGAGTTTCCGCTGCCAGGCCCGACGCTTTGGCCACTTGCTCAACTCGCCGGGGCAAGTCGTGCGCCAGTCGATGCCTTCTGTCACAACGCTTGCCTCCGCCCGTCATCGTCTCGCACGGCGTTGACGCCGACGTGGCCTCCCGTCGTTGGCTTCTCCGTTCGCGGCGCTCTGTCCGTGTGTTGTGAACGGACAGGAGCACCACTCACTTGAAAGGAGAAGCCACCATGGCAACGCAGAAACCCGTTCACGAGATCCGCATCGGCCGCATTCGCGCAAGCATCTGGGCCAACAAGACAGGGCAGGGGAGCACCCGCCACAACGTCACCGTCCAGCGGCTCTACAAGGACGAGTCCGGCTGGAAGTCAAATGGGAGCTTTGGCCGCGATGACTTGCTGCTCGTCGGCAAAGTCCTTGATGCCGCACACACCTGGATATGCGGGCAGTCGAGCTGACTCTCGCGAGAGAGAGCTCGATGAGCACGACCGGCGGGTTACACGACTCGCCGGTCCGTGCATTTGGTCGCACGGGCTACAAGGTCGAGATGCGGGAAGGGCCAAGATCAAAGAGCAGCGGCTGTGGCACGGGGTGAGGCAGCCTTGCCCGCTCACGCTCAAGCCCGGCTTGGACCGAGTGCCATACGGACAAGGCGGCGATGGCGGTGACGGCTCGCCCGAATCGCGTGGTCACTCTGGCAAGCTGCGGCGTGACATAGTGCCGGGCAAGGATGAAGCCTACACGCTGAAACTGGTGATCGATGTAGCGGCAGAGGGTGGGGTAGGAATCGAGAACACCGTGGTTCAGAGAGAGATAGAACCCGGCAGCCAGGTCGGAATCGCAGTAGAGCTGTTCCGCGTCCACGCCCACGCCGTCGCCGTGGGGAAGTGTCGCTAAGGCTTGGTCCTCAAGCTCCTCGGGGAACGGCAGCAGCCGCAGAAGAGACCCATACGCACGACGCACCGCACGCCAAGCGACTTCCTCAGGCGGAAGTATGGTGTCCCTGCCCAAGGGCGCAAGCCGACTCGTGGCCCGGAGACAGCTCCCCGAGCCACAAGTCGGGAGTATTTCTGCCCACGCTGTGCGCCACATCGAAAGAGCCGCCACATAGGTCGTGTAGCGGCTGATCTCGATGATGCGGTTCATGGCGTCTGCCCCGAACTCTTCCCTCGCCATGCGAGCGAAGAGCCGCTTGTGGCTCTCTTCGACAAAGAGATGCAGAAGCGGAAACCTTTGGCGGACAAGAATTGCAGCAAGCCCGGGCCGCGAGGCAAGCTCACGGTCAAGGCCCTCAGAGACATCGCCGTGTCTATGCCACTCAGAGAAAAGGGACATGCACTCGCTCACTTCGTCTTGCTTGAGGAGGGTTGCGGCAGCCTCTTCGCTGGAGCGTCGACTCTTGGCTCCTGGGGGCCCGCACGACCGGCCAGTTCAAGCGTGTGCTTGACCGGGGTCGTCCCCATCGTGGGCTTTGCTTCCTTGGGTTCGGGATGGTGCCTTCCGTTTGTCATGACCTGGCTCCTCGGGCAGTGTGCCCAACAGCAGCGACGTGCCGCTGTAGTACTTCCGAAGCGCATCCCGAGAGCTGACCAGGAACACCCCGACCAGAAGGGACACGCCAAACTCGGCTCCACCAGTGGTGTCCACTCCGCCGCCCACTCGCCACGCCGCATACGCGACAACGCACGCGACGAGCGACGCCCCGTAGAACTGGTAGTAGCGGAAGTGGTTCTCGACGAGGTAGTCGAAGGCTTCGAGGTTCTTCTGAAGACCCGAGTCGTCCCAGTGAGGGTGGGGCAGCCCGGTCAGGTGATGCACTTGATCGACGGTGGCCCAGCGGACCGCGTTCAGCACGAGTCCGCAGCCAATCGACGCCACGATCACAAAGAGTGCCCCGCCGAAGCTCGGGCCCGCTGTCCCGGTGCCCTGAAGCCACACTCGGACAGCCTCTGAGCACCAACTCAGGCCCCACAGGGCGATGAACCCCGGAATGACGTACGCGATGACAAGGCCGAAGTTTCGGCCCGATAGGTCTCCCACGGCTTTGGCAAGAGAAAGGCCCCCGCTGGCCGACATACACCGAGATGGATGCAGCGTGAGGCATTGCTCTCCTCAGTGTATGTGACACTGAACTCGTGTCAAGCCTCACGACACGGAAACTGTGTCAAATGTCGACTAAGGCCCAGCACTCAAAGAGCTACCGTCCGATCCCCGAACTCCTCCGTCGCCTGCGGGAGGATGCGTCACTGACCCAGCGAGCGCTGGGCGAGCGTTTGGATAAGCCCCAGAGCTGGATCTACAACTGCGAGACTGGGAATCGCCGCGTTGACGTGGCCGAGTTCTGCGACTGGGCTTCGGCTTGCGATGTCGAGCCGGTCACCGCCCTTCGCCGCTTCCTTAAGGCCACGTAGCTGGTTTCCTAGCCCTCGACTCCCTTGCCGTTAGCGTGACGCCGCTTCGCACGCCCTCGGATCCGTGCACCGGGGCGGGGTCATCCGTCGCCGCCGCCGCGACCGGCAGTCCTTCACGCCGCCGCAAGAGCCAGTCTCGCCACGTGTGCTGGCAGCAGTTTGCCGCCCATGCAGCGTGTCGCGATGTACATCTTCGTAGCGTCCAATCCTTGCTCGCCTTCCCAGAGTCTCCCCATCGCTTCTTGAGGCCCGGGCTCTGAAGACCTCTCGCTCCGACTCCACCGCTTCACGCCGGTCCCTCATCCCGCGCGTCTTTCGTCATGCCGCGTCGAGTCTGAGCGTGCCGAGCTGAGTGAGGCCATCACCGCGAGTCGGACGAGTGAGCCTCTTGCTGCACTCTCAGTCTCGGCATTCGCCCGGGACACGCTGAGTCATCTATTCGTCTGCACGCTTTCAGGCCCGCTTCGGGTCTAGCGGTCCATTCGTCCTTCGGGCGGCAGCCTCGTGCCAGGAGGAACCTGTCACTCCGGCTGCACGCTTTGCGGCCCTCAGTCCTTTGTCCCGCTGCCCCTGCGCTTTCGTCCGTCCGTTCGTGGTTTGGGGGTCCGGGGGTCTGGTGACCGGACCCCACAAACCAGAACAGGAGGACTCAACCATGAAAGCCGCAGACGCAACCAAGATGATCGACGATGCCCTGGCGAAACTTGCCAGCGACCTCGAACAGGGCAAGAGCGAGGCACTCACTCGCTACCTCACCGTGATGGCCCGATTCCATCACTACAGCTTCGGCAACATCATGCTCATCCTCTCCCAGCGGCCCGACGCGACGCAGGTCGCGGGCTTCAGGACCTGGCTCAGCATGAAGCGGTGGGTCAAGAAAGGCGAGAAAGGCATCGTCATCATCGCCCCGATGCTCCTCAAGAAGCGAGAAGGAGAGGGGAGACTCGAAGGCGAGCCAGAACGGTTTGTCCGCTTCAAAGCTGTCTACGTCTTCGACTACTCGCAGACCGACGGCGAACCGCTCCCAGAGACCGCACACGTCTCCGGCGATCCTGGCCACTACTTGCAACGACTCAAGGACCACGTCCAGTCGCTCGGCATCAAGCTCTCCAATGACCCCGTGCCCCTCGGCGCCCTCGGTGTCTCCAAGGGCGGCGAGATCCGCATCGTCACCGGGCTGCCTCCGGCAAGGGAGTTCGAGGTACTCGCACACGAACTCGCTCACGAGCTGCTTCATCAGGGAAGCGACGGAGTGCGGGAGAACAAGACCGTCGTCGAGACGGAAGCCGAAGCCGTCGCCTTTGTCGTCTGCCACGCCATCGGGCTCCACACCAGCACCGCAGCCAGCGACTACATCCAGCTCTTCCAGGGAACCAAAGAAACGCTCGCCGCATCGCTCGACCGGGTGCAGAAGACCGCAGACCGCATTCTGAAGGCGATCGCCGAGGAGGTTCGGGAGGACATCGCGGCATGAGTGCCGCATTCGACAACTTGACCCGTTTACCGGCTCCTGACGGCACGACCTTCAGGAGCCTTTTCACAGAGGAGATGACCATGATCACACGACTGCAACTCGGTTCGACATACGCAACGCGGGGCGCGATTGCTTCGCTCCACCCGGAAGACATGAGCCGGGCCCTTCTCCGGCACGCGTCCGGCGACTGGGGCGACGTTCCGCCCGAAGACCGCGAAGAGAACGAGCTCTCGCTCAAAGAGGGCTTCCGAATCCTGTCCTCCTACACGGACAGGAACGGTACCCGCTTCTGGATCATCACCGAGGCTGATCGCTCGGCGACGACCATCCTCTTGCCGGATGAATACTGACGCGACTACAGGCCCCGCGAGTAATCGCGGGGCCATCTACGGAGCACTACACATGAAGACCACGCTACCCGCGATGAACACTCGAATCTCACCGCTCGCCCGCGAACGGATACACCCGGCTGACGCCATCCTCGCCATGCTGCGTCACTGCCTTGGCCACTGGGAGCACTTGCCCCCAGCAGACAGGAGAAGGAACAACTTGGCGTTAGAGAACGGGCAGGAAGTTGTGACGCCCTTCACCGACCGGAACGGTGTCGCATTCATCGTCGTTACTGACGCACACCGAACTTGCACGAAGATCAAGCTTCCAGAGGAGACCTAGAGACTGGGCCTCACGTGCCCAAAGAGATGCGGTGGCTCTCTTTGGGCAAAGGCTGATTCTACGCGGACGTGGCCGCGATCCCGAACCCGGAGCTACTGCTCGCCCGCGACTACCTGATTCACGGTCGCTTTGAACACGACGGGCTCGTCCGAGTCGCCGACATCGTGCTCCTTCGCCACCACACGAATCTCACGGAGCTTCAGCTCCTTCAGGTCGCTGTAGAGCCGCCCGAGGTTTCTTCCCTCAAGCTTGAGCGTGTGCGACGAGAAGTGGAGAATGATGCCGATGTCCTTGTCCCAGTTCATCCAGACAAGGTGGCTGTAGAGAAACGCCATGCAGTGCCCAGCCCTGAACTGAACGTTGAGGGTGGGGTTCCAGAAGTCAGAGCGTTTGGCGTCGGCCTGACGGCCCGATCCCGTGAACTGCTCTTGAAGAGATGGACGCTCGTGATCCATGGCTTACCTCGACATCGCCCGGGTCCGCTCCTCCCGCATCGCCTCCTCATGGGCGCGGTTTCGCATCGCTTCCTCCATAACCCGCTTCCCTCGCTCGTGAGCTGGTCCCTTCTTCGGCGTGTAGCCCTCAGACACCACGGTCGTGGCACTGAGCGTCTCGTCAGGCCGAGTCACGGCGTCCAGGAGAGACTCTTTACTGTCCGTGTACATCCGAACCGACTTCGAGCCCCGAGTCGCCGCCACGTAGAAGTGGCGAGGGTTCGAGGCCATGCCCGCGTCCGAGGTCATGAGCCCAATCGTGCGATCAACCGTTAGTCCTTGGGCTGACTGGGAAGTCACACAGTACCCATGGGTGAGGTGGCCAAAGTCTTTCGGCAGCTGGAGCCCGTTCTTGAGCGTTACCTTTCCGCCTGAACTCACACGAGCTACCTCCAAGAACTGTCCATTCGTGACAGGGTGGCTCGGTTCGCGACGACCAGGAATGAACGGGGCCAACACCTTGTCAGTGATGGACGGGACAACGGCGCTCTTGGTGATCCGGATCTTGTCACCGGCAGCCAGTTGGATGGTCGACCGTTCGTAGACATCCCATGCCGCCGCCTTGTGAACCGGAAGAGCAAGAATCTTGATTCCACTGCTCACCACTACATTGCCGAAAGGATCGTGGCCGAGCACACTCCACCGGCTCCTTGCCGGAAAGATGCCACCCGTGAGCCCTGCCAGCGGTGTCTTGACAGTCCGGTGGAACTCAACGATGTCTCCGGCTCTGTACGACTTCTCTTCGCCACGCTCAAACTCGGTAAGACCACGACTTCTGAGGGTGATGACTGACTGGTCCTTCTTGAGCTCGCCGCGTTCGCGAAGTGCCTCGCGAACATGGACCGTGGCATCCGCCGCTTGCCGATGGGTTTGGGTGACCAACAGCACGCTTTCACCTTTGACACGACTGGCAACATAATCAGCTGCCGCAGCTTTCTCCACATCCCGACGCTCTACAACTCGAAGCGCCCCGATGCCCGCCATTCGCTCGACTGCACCGGCCATGTCGCCGCGGTTCAGGCGCTCGACAACTTCCTTGTACGCTCCTTTTTGCCGCATGACGCCCTCGACGGTCGCGACCTTTACGTCGGCGTATCGCTCCAACGCGTCTCTCCATCCACTACGAGCGACCGAGCGATGCTGGTGATCGTCCATCATCAGCACCACCCGAGCCTTAAGGTCAGTAGCGTGCTGAAGCACACGATTCAGGTCACGCGTGCCGAGTAGTCCTGCCTCATCAATCCAGATGATGCCGCCCTTGGCAGTTGCCCTGAGCTTCTCGTCTGAGAGGAACTTGGCGACGGTGTCGGCTCGGGAATGGCCCTCGCTCCGCAGCACGTCACGGGCAGCCCGAGCCGTGGGTGCCAGCATGCAGACGGGACAGCCGAACTGAACCCACGCCTCCCGTACCGCCGAAGTGGTGAGCCTTGTCTTGCCGACACCTGCACGGCCCTCAACGATCGTCACCAGATCCGATGAGGCCATCGCGACCCGAACCGCCTGGGCTTGCTCTTCGGTGAGCCCTTTGAGCGCGCCCACATGGTCCGTTGAGCGAACACCGTACTTCTGTTTGCCCTCGGCGACGAGGTCGATGAGCTTTCGCTCCTCCGCAACCGCCTCCTTCGTGGTGCAGACGACACGGCCCCCTAGCTCCCGCGTAAGCACCCCATGCCGAAGGAGGCTCTCTCGCACGTCCTCAATGTGGACCTTTCCGGGCAAGGCCTGGAATCCAGCTTGGAGGAGCATCCGCTCTGGGACGTTCGCCGCCCGCTCAAACGTTGCGCCGACTGCCACTCGGATAGCCTCATCCAGGACTTTCTTGTCGCCGCTGGACAGCGGAGACCGGCGATTGCCCTCGGTGAATCCGAACTCTGCCGCTTGGCCTCGTTCACGTTCAGAGTGCTCCCGTGTGGCACTCTTTCCCTCGGCGCCTCCTCGACGACGCTCCGCATCTCCAGTCACCGCAATCAACGCGGCGTGCTCGCTCATCGAAAGCCTTGATGCCCACTCCGCCCGAATATCCGAGTAGACGGCACCACGCGACTTGGGCTCTCGGGTTCTAGCTCCCAAACCATCTCGGTCCCTGGCATTGTCTACTCCGCGTGCCGCGGCTTCGTTTTCAATGACATCCGAGCGTCTGGAGAACTTGTCGAGAACAGAGTCTGGTACCCCGGCAATCTCCCAGCCACCGTCACGAATCGTGATCTGGTATCCCATCTCCGTCAGTCGCCGAGCCAAGTAGGAGTCGAAGACCGCTTGGAGGAGCTGGGCGTCCTCCCAGATGCCGCCAGCCTCCAGTGCCTTCCACTTGCCTTCCATCGGGTCGAAGCTGTGGTTCAGGATGAAGTAGTGGACATGCGTTTGAGGGTCCGGGGCGCCATCCACGGGTCGAGTCACCCGATGCACGAACTCGGCTGCGACGATCTCGCCCGTACGGCGATCCTCATCAGCCCCGTTCTTTCGCACCCGCACTTGAGCCCGAGCCTCGCCGTCTCGCATGGTCTCTCGGGCTGCCCACACCACCGCCGAATACACGCCGGAGTCGGGCAGCAGTTCAGCAATCACCGAAACACTCTTCGGCGGGTCAATCGTGACATGCACCCCGGCACGCCGAGCCGCGGTGGAACGCCCCAGCGTGGAGCCATCCAACGGATGCGTATTGCCGAGGAGTGCCGCAAAGTGCTCCCGAGTGACGGAACCATTGAGCCCAAGACGCTCAGCCCCTTTCCCAAACCATCGACCCGAGTCGGGCAAGGTCAGGGGCGTGATGTCGTCCTGTGACAGCTCCGTCAAGAAGTACTTGAGAGCGGAGACAGCTGAGGGATGTGCGGTAAAGCGGACCATGGGAGCACCTCGCCTCAGTGATACGCGGCAACAAAATGCGGGTTTCGTAGAGAAAATTCTTGAGGGGCGTGTCAGTGCTCTCAACTCAGTCGCACGCGTTCGCGGAGATGCTCCGCGTGTCTCATGCGGTCGCTTTGGTTGCGGAAAAATTCGTTCGAGAGCTACGAGTTGGTGAGGAGCGGTGAGAGACGAGATGCAGACTGATTGTGGTGTCAGACATCTCTCCGATGAGTCGTGCCGACATAGATGCGCCTTCGTGAGACTGAGCTGGCTTGAGGACTCGCGGTTGGAACCTCGCTGCGGTGACAACGTACAACCGTCCGTCACACGACGGAGCGCACGCCATGAAGTCTCGCAAGCAGCAGTATCTCGAACAGTTACTCTTTAGCTTCGGCGACGGTGAGGCGTTCCTCGGTCGAGATGCAGTCGAAGGCATCGCAGTGACGGGCGGTAATGGCTCGGGAAAGACGACCGGGTCCGGCGCCACGATCTGTGGATCGTTCTTGGACGCCGGGTACGGTGGCCTCTACCTGACGAGTAAACCGGACGACCTAGCGACGCTTGCCCGCGACTACTTCGGGATGTCCGGTCGTGACCCACGCGAAGACATCGTCGTCATTCAACCTGAAGAGCTACCTCCCGGCAGTGTGTGGCCCGAAGATGTTCTTGGTCCACCGAGGCCGTGTCGGTTGAACGTACTTGAGTACGAGTACGAGCGAGGGGGACGGCTGACCGCGAACGTTGTGGACCTGCTCGTCGCCGCGACCGCCGGGACGACTCCGCATTCACACCGTGACCCGTTTTGGGATGAAGCGCTTCGAGAGATGCTTGTTCACGCCGTCGATCTGTCCGTCATTGGTTGCGAGCTTGCCACGGGGCGGCCCCACGTTCGCCTGAACGAGATCCTCGACATCATCGTCAGTGCTCCGACCTCGCACGATGCCGTATCAAGCCCCCGCTTCAACGGAGGACGCTGCGGGTCACTGATTCGGATGGCTGACGAAGGTCGGCGGCGACTGTCCGTACCGCGGTACCAGGACCTCCAGCTGACGGCCCAGTACTGGCTTCAGCAGTTCCCGGGAATGGCGGAAGAGACACGAAGCTCCATCGTGGCGACCTTTACGTCCAAGGTGAGCGGACTGCTCCGGAGTCCTCTGCGCGACCTCTTCTGCGGGGACACCGATGACGAAGCGGATCCTGTCCACACGCTGAATGCACGGGATGAGCACTCTCACCCCAAAGTACTCGTTGTCAATCTGCCGGTGAAGCTCTACCACGGAGTTGGGCGATTCGCGCAATGTCTCGTGAAGACTGTGTGGCAGCATGCAGCGGAGCGACGTATCTCCGACATCAACGCCAACACAGTGTTTTGGCGTCCGTCATTTCTCCTGGCTGACGAGGCCCAGTACTTCATCACTCCTCAAGACCTGGGCTTCCAGCAGACGGCACGCGCAGCGATGGTCGCGACCGTCTATCTCACGCAGAACCTGCACAACTATTACGCCGCTATCGGCGAGCACGCGACCGCAGGGTTTCTGGGCACGCTTCAGACCAAGATCTTCCACGCCAATGGAGATCCGACTACGAACGAATGGGCTCAACGACTGTTCGGAGAAGCTCCAGCACCGCTCCTGTCCAGAGCCGTGACTGGGAGAGGTGATGCCAGTGCATCCCTAAGCATCACGCCTCGCATTCCAGCGATCGCCTTCACCGAGTTGCTCAAGGGCGGCACTGCGGCCAACCCTGTGCAATCTGGGCGAGTGGGTGCGTACATCTTCCAGACAGGGCGGCAATGGGGGAGCGATCGTCCTGATCGGCACTACCACGAGTTCTTGCAGGGATTCTCCTCGTCGGAGGTGCAACCGTGAGCCAGGGAACCTCTCGCTCCCGAGACGAACTCAGAGTAGCAGCGGTTGCGCTGATCGAGCGGTCGCGCGTCCATGAGCTGATCCCGGAGGTGCCTGTGTGGCGGCCGTCGCGTTTTGCGATTGTTCACCACATGAGACGCCCCGTTGTCATCTGGATCGCGCTCTTCGCTATTGCGACGCTCGGATTGCTCATCACGGGGTATTGGATTGTGTCGTCTGTTCCAGCGTTGCTGGCGGTGGCCATCACCTTGGCGGAAGGGCGATTGGCTAGGATGAGTCTCAAGGAGTGCCAGGAGGATTGGCAGAGAGATGTCGACACGTATTTGTTCAGTACCGGCGGCCCCACGGCTATCCGAGAGGGCCTGGAGAGATCAACCGAGGATCTGCTTTACGCGATTGACCACGTGTGGACGGTGAACTGGGTTACTGCGATCGTGCGCTTTTTGACTCACGGGGTAGGGGGACGTCAGTACGCGGCTAGCTGCCACCGGACGGCGGTCATGTCGTGGCTAAGACGGCTGCTGTTCCTTCAAGAGGTCCAACGGGCAGTGTGGGCGCAGCTAGAGAAGACCACCAGCTCGCTGGAGTCTCCAGCGCCGTGGATCGAGGAATGGCTCGCAAAGAATCCTGACGCTCCGGCGCAAGTGCGAGAGTACATGCGTCTCCTGAAGGTCGCGGTTGATGACGCGGAGCCCGCCCGTGCCAGGAAAAGAACTGAACGCGAAGACTTCCGCCGCAGCCAAGCGGAGGAATCGGCGCGACGCAGAGAGCGCGAGGAGCGGGAGGCCGCAGAGCGCCGAGCCGCACTGGCGAGGTTGGAGAGAGAGCGTCGCGACTGGGTCCCCTATGTGCCGCCGAGAGACTATGAGAAGGAGCGGGCGCAGCAGTTCGAGATGTCGCTCTTGAAGCTGCAACTCGGAATTCAGATCAACACGCTCAAAGAGGTCTACCCACAGATGATGCAGCGTGGAGAGTTTCTGCAGGCCGACGAAGTGCGCGCACGAATCAGTGAGCTTGAGCAAGCCCTTCGCAACCCGTGGTGAAGGCTCAGAAAGGAAAGGTAGAACGTGAACCCGTTTGATGACGCAGAGCAGCGATTGCAGAGACTGCGGGATGCAGTCAGTTCAGAGTGGAGCGGCAAGGAGAACCTTGTCGGGACGCTCGTGGATCGCACCCTGTTGCGACTTCAGGACTGCGGCGACCACGCCGACGATGCTGTGATCGTGTTCCTCGAAGCCCTGCACGACGCTGGAGGGCAGGGGCAGATCCTCGGAAAGCTGTGGAAGGCGCACCGCGACCGCCACTGCATTGATGCCTGGTTCTACGACCACAACGAACGGTGGAGGTCGGTATCGTTCGAGTTCTCGTTTCAGCGTGGGCTCCCGAGCACCGACCTGTACCTGAGCGTCTCGACATTTGTACCCATGGGAGTCGACGACGACCCGTCCCACTATCCTGTCGAGGAGACCACTTCCTATCTGCGACCCACACAACGGCTCCACGCTGTCTACAACCTGTCCGCGCGACGGAGCCTTTCGCAAAGTCAGAGCGAGACAGAGTCGTGGGATCAATCCTCCAGCAGCTACAGTGGCAACGACCGTACGAAGCGTGACAGCAGGGCACTTTCCCAGTCTACGTCCCACGGTACCCGTCAGTCTTGGAGCCAAGGTGATGAGTTCTCAGAACACATCGATGGCTCACATGTGCTTGGGGAACGCAGAAGCACGTTCTCCAAGCGGCATGGATACTCGGTGGACGTTTCGGTTGACAACCGTGAAGACAGATCGTGGAGCACGTCGGACGATGATGCCAAGAGTTCCGGTAGCCGATCTGAGTGGACGGACCGCTCTGCGGACTCGTGGTCTGACGAGCAGACAACGGAGTTGACCGCCAACGTCGACTTCGTTGGCGTCGGGCCGGACTTCACCCAGGTCGACAAGATGTACGCGGCATGGAGAGCCGACCCCGGCAACGCTCAGTCCTCGCTGATGATCGATCTCGTTCAGATGTCGCTTCCGGGACTTGGGCAGTACATCGAGAATGGCGTGGCTCATAGGCGGCTTGCTCAGCGCGCCCGATCGCGCGGCAGTCAAGCGATCCAGTTGGACTTCTGGGACGAGGCCCAACAGCTCATCGGCGGGTATCGACCCGAGGCCTTTGGGCAAAGACGAGAGCTCTGGCACTCGGGCTATCCACAGGCGATCGATGCACCGCGGATTGCAAAGGCTCTGGACGCCGCGCGTGGCGACTTGTGCGGAATCGAGAACCAGCGGTTCCTGCTGCCCTGAAGATCAGGCTTGCCAATGCACCATAACGTCCTTTATGGTGCATGGACAGGGGGCCTCAGAAGCGACACGAACGCGCTGAGCCAATCGCGGTGCGGGGAGCACGGACAGTCTGACCAGAGAGAAGAAGACCGACAGCGGCCCGCTCGTCATTCGACGAGCCGAGCCAGCCGTGCCCGCGATGATTGCCGCCGGCGGACGCCAAGCGTCGCGGCGGTTCCTTGAGTTCTTCGCGGCCACGATTCGGAATCCCAACACCCGCGAGGCGTACGCCCGCGCCGTTCGTACGTTCTTCCAGTGGTGCTCTGACCGCGGCTACACCGAACTGCATCAACTGGAGCCGATGACCGTTGCCGCGTACATCGAGCAGCTCGGCCAGACTCAGTCCAAGCCCACGGTCAAGCAGCACCTCGCCGCCATCCGGATGCTCTTTGACTGGCTCGTGGTCGGCCAGGTACTCCCGACCAACCCGGCAAGCTCCGTCCGGGGCCCGACCCACGTAGTCAAGCGGGGCAAGACCCCCGTACTGTCACCGGAAGAAGCCCGACGGCTTCTGGATTCCATCGACACCAGCACGGTCATTGGCCTCCGCGACCGGGCAATCATCGGGGTCATGGTCTACAGCTTCGCCCGCGTTAGCGCCGTGGTCGGTATGCTTTGTGAAGACTACTACCCCGAGGGAAAGCGGTGGTGGCTCAGGCTGCACGAGAAGGGAGGCAAGCTGCACCAGGTTCCGGCCCATCACGTCATCGAGGAGTACCTCGACCAGTATCTCAAGGCCGCAGGGCGGGGCGAGCGCCGTTCTCCCCTCTTCCGCACCGTCGACCGGGGGGGCATTTTTACCCGCGAGGCGATGACCCGAAATGACGTGTTCAGGATGGTCAAGCGTAGGGCGAAGGCCGCGGGCATCTCGGCGGACACGTGCTGTCACACCTTTCGGGCGACGGGCATTACGGCGTTCTTGGAGAACGGCGGGACGATCGAGAACGCTCAGGCGATCGCGGCACACGAGAGCCCAAGGACGACCAAGCTGTACGACCGCACCAATGATGAAATCACACTGGACGAGATTGAGAGAATTCGGATCTGAGCTCGCATGACCCTACTTCCATTGAACCGCCCCGATTCGCCTGACCGCCGATTTCCCGGAGGATTGCAATGAAGGCAACCGAGGCCAAGCTGCTCGACTTCCTGAAGAAGTCTCCGCAGTTCATCATTCCCATCTACCAACGGACGTACTCATGGACAGAAAAGGAGTGCATGCAGCTCTGGGACGACGTCGTTCGCGCAGGAAGCGACGACGGAGTTTCCGTGCACTTCGTTGGATCCATCGTGTACATCGAAACGGGTCTGTCACAGGTGACCCATCAGGCACCACTCCTCGTAATCGACGGTCAGCAGCGGCTTACCACGGTCACCCTGCTGCTTGCTGCGTTGGCTAATGCTCTCGGAGACTCGGAGCCTGTGGACGGATTCGCGCCCCGAAAGATCCGCAACTACTACCTCCTGAACCCTGAAGAGAGCGGTGACCGTCACTACAAGCTCCTCCTATCGCAGAACGACAAGGCGTCCTTGCTCGCGATCGTGTCCTCTGCCGAACCGCCTAAAGAACACTCGATCAAAGTCGTCCAGAACTTCGCGCACTTCGAGAAGCTGATCGCGGACCGCCGAGAGAATCTCGCCCCCATCTGTAAGGGCTTGGCAAAGCTGATCGTCGTTGATGTCGCGCTAAGCCGCGAGCACGATAACCCGCAGCTGATCTTCGAGAGCATGAACTCGACCGGCCGCGAACTCAGCCAGGCTGACCTCATCCGCAACTTCATCCTCATGGGGCTCGAGCCCGTCCTCCAGACTCGCCTGTACGAGCAGTACTGGCGCCCGATGGAAGTCGACTTCGGGCAAGAGGGCTATGCGACGCATTTCGATGCGTTCATGCGGCACTATCTCACCGTTAAGACCGGCGACATCCCGAACGTGGGCGAGGTCTACGAGGCGTTCAAGGCCTACGCGAGGTCACCGAAGGTTGCCCAGGCGGGAGTCGAGCAGTTAGTCAGAGACATCCGCAACTTCGCCCGGTACTTCTGCGCCATGGCTTTGGGCGCTGAGACTGAAGCGGAGCTCAAGCTCGCATTACATGACCTCCGCGAGCTGAAAGTTGAAGTCGCTTATCCGTTTCTTCTTGAGTTGTACCACGACTACGCAGCGGGACACCTCTCCAAAGCCGACTTTGTGTCCGCGGTACGGCTTATCGAAGCGTACGTGTTTCGCCGGGCAATCTGTGCCATCCCCACCAACTCGCTCAACAAAACGTTCTCCACGTTCAGCAAGGCTCTCAAGAAGGACCGCTACCTGGAGAGCATCGCTGCACACCTGCTACTTCTCCCCTCCTACCGGCGATTTCCATCCGATGAGGAGTTTCGACGCGATCTTCAAACTCGCGATCTCTACAACTTCCGCAGCCGGAGCTACTGGCTTCGTCGCCTGGAGAATCATGGGCGAAAGGAACGAGTGCCGGTAGATGAGTACACGATCGAGCACATCCTTCCGCAGAATGAAGAGCTCTCCGGAGAGTGGAAGGCCTCGCTCGGACCTGAGTGGGACCGCATTCGCCAAACGTGGCTTCACACGCTCGGAAATCTCACGCTGACGGGATACAACTCCGAGTACAGCGACCGGCCGTTCAGCGAGAAGCGAGACATGCAGGGAGGTTTCAAAGCCAGCCCCTTGCGCGTCAATGCCGGACTTGGACAGCTTGCCAACTGGAACGAGGACGCGATCAAAGCCAGAGCCGCCCGGTTGGCCGACGCGGCTCTGGAGGTGTGGTCTGCACCCAAGCTCTCGTCAGACATCCTTTCGGCTTACAGCTCGAAAGCAGAGGCCGTTGCCAGCTACAGCATTGAGAACCATCCACAGCTCCTGACCCCAGCAATGCGGCCCGTGTTCGAGGCTTTCCGTAAGCAGGTGCTCGCGCTCGATCCGTGCATCACCGAAGAGTTCCTCAAGCTCTACGTCGCCTACAAGGCGGAGACGAACTTCGTCGACGTAGTCCCGCAAGCAAAGCGGATGCGGATTTCTCTCAACATTCCCTTTCCGGAGATCCAGGACCCCCGCGGCCTGTGTCGGGACATCACCGGACTTGGACGGTGGGGAAACGGTGACGTAGACGTGACTCTCTCCTCAGCAGAAGAGCTCCCGTACGTGATGGGGCTCGTGAGGCAAGCCCTTGAGAGGCAACTCGGCAACGGAGAGGGCGTATGACCATTCTCCCTTGCCTGCCGCCAACGGCACCTCTGGAGCTCTGGCGTTGATGACGGATTACCACGCCAAGCTGCTCGCGCACGAGCTCGCTCGGAGGTGCCCCTCCGACAGCGTCGAGAAACTCGCCGCGGTGCTGTCCGATGCGCAGGTGGACCTGAATCCCCATCAGGTTGAAGCCGCTCTCTTTGCGTTTAGAAGCCCCTTCTCCAAGGGCGCCATCTTGGCTGACGAGGTCGGACTAGGCAAGACCATCGAGGCCGGACTCCTTCTGGCTCAGAAATGGGCCGAACGAAAGCGTCGCCTTCTGATCATCGTCCCCGCGAACCTCCGCAAGCAGTGGGCACAAGAGCTTGCGGACAAGTTCTTTCTCCCCTCCGTCATTCTGGAGTCCCGGTCGTTCAACGAGGCCATCCGTGGCGGCAAACTGAATCCGTTCGACCAGAAGGCAATCGTGCTCTGCTCGTACCAGTTTGCCAGGTCCAAGGAGCCATATCTTCGACAGACCCGGTGGGATCTCGTCGTGATCGACGAAGCTCACCGTCTCAGGAACGTCTACAAGACGACCAGCAAGACAGCACTTGCGATCAAGGAGGCGGTGTCGACGTTTCCCAAGGTGCTGCTCACAGCGACTCCCCTCCAGAACTCCCTCATGGAGCTCTACGGGCTCGTGAGCATCATCGACGACTTCGCGTTTGGGGATCTCAAGAGCTTCAAAGCACGGTTCGCACGGCCTGGAGACGGCGAGGATTTCGCCGAGCTGAAAGAGCGACTCCGCCCGATCTGCAAACGCACGCTTAGGCGGCACGTTCTGGAGTACGTCCGGTACACGAACCGCCACGCGATCGTTCAAGAGTTCGTTCCGTCCGAGCAGGAGCAGCGACTCTATGACCTGGTCTCGACGTACCTGCAACGACCGACGCTCTATGCCCTACCCGCCAGTCAGCGTCAGCTCGTCACGTTGATTCTCCGCAAACTACTCGCCTCTTCGACGTTCGCCATTTCCGGAACTCTCCAAGGGCTTGTTGATCGCCTGGAGGCCGCATCGAAGGCTGCATCAACCGTCGATTCGCCACCGCCAGAAATCCCGGCGGACGTGGAGACGGCGGACGAGCTCGCAGACGAATGGGACGGCGAAGACCCGTCCGACGGCGGCCCATCAAAGCCCAAGCTCTCCGCAGAGCAAGTATCAGAGATGAAGGCCGAGCTCGAAGAGCTCCGCCGGTTCCATCAGCTGGCCAAGTCGATCTTGAAGAACTCCAAGGGCGAAGTTCTCCTCACAGCCCTCCGCCGAGGGTTCGAGGCCGCGGCGGAGGCCCGCGGCGAAGCTGCATCAGGAAGCCGACTCCAGCAGAAGGCCGTCATCTTCACCGAGTCCCGACGTACCCAGGACTACCTCTTCCGCATCTTGAATGAGACCGAGTTTGGCGGGAAGGTCATGCTCTTCAACGGCACCAACTCAGACCCCCTCTCCAAATCGATCTATGAGCAGTGGCTTCGACGCCACGAAGGCACAGACAGGATCTCTGGCTCTCCAAGCGCCGACATGCGGGCTGCGCTTGTCGAGCACTTCCGTGAGTCAGCCTCGATCCTGATTGCCACCGAAGCCGCCGCCGAAGGCATCAACCTCCAGTTCTGCAACCTCGTCATTAACTATGACCTCCCCTGGAACCCGCAACGCATTGAGCAGCGGATCGGACGCTGCCACCGCTACGGGCAGAAGTTCGACGTGGTGGTGGTCAACTTCCTCAACAACTCCAACGCCGCGGATCAGCGGGTCTACGAGCTTCTGGACCAGAAGTTCCGTCTCTTCCAAGGCGTCTTCGGTTCGAGCGACGAGGTGCTCGGGGCCGTCGAATCAGGCGTGGACTTCGAGAAGCGGATCGCGGCAATCTACCAGCGGTGCCGGAGCCCCGAGCAAATCCGGCAAGAGTTCGACGCCCTCCAACGGGAGCTTGAAACGGAAATCGCGGAGGGCCAACGCGACGCTCGGGAAAAGCTCCTCGACAACTTCGACCAGGAAGTCGTTGAGAAGGTGAAGGTACAGACCAAAGGAGTGCTCGACCGCTTCACCGAGCAGCTATGGCGGCTCACACGCCACGTTCTTGCCGACAGCGCAGACTTTGACGACGCGGCGTACTCCTTCACGCTGCGACGCAACCCATTCAAGCTCGCCCCCGATGAAGTCATCCACGCGGGTCCTTACCGCATCGGCAAAGGTGTCACCGACGCCAATACCTACCGCATCGGTCATCCCCTCGCTCAGCACGTGCTTGCCTTCGGCAAGCAGCTCTCGCCACCACGGGCAGAAGTCGAGTTCCGGCTCACTGGCTGTGGGCGGAACATCGCCGTGCTTGACCCGCTCAAGGGACAGCGGGGGTGGCTCACCTGCACGTGCATGGCGGTCACTTCGCTCGAAACGTCGGACACGGTGCTGTACGCGGGTACGACTGACTCCGGGCAGGCACTCGATGAGGCGCAGTGTCGCCGCCTATTCGATATCGCGGCGAGCGTCGGCACAGCGTGCAACCCCTCGCCGACCGTGGTCGCTCAACTCAAGGCGATACTTGATGCACGTCGCGTGCAAGTGCTCGAAGAGGCGGCGGCCCGGGACGGGCAGTGGTTCGACTCGGAGATGCAGAAGCTCGACCGCTGGGCCGACGACCGCAAGGTCGCTCTTGAGCAGGAACTTCGCGACCTGGACCGGTCAATCACCGAAGCCCGGAGAGCGGCGGCCATCGCCGGTACCCTCTCTGCGAAGCTTGGAGCCCAGAAGCAGGTCAAAGAGCTTGAGGCAGAACGGGCGAAGCGGCGAAAGGACTACTTCGCCGCACAGGACGAAGTAGACGCCCGGAAGGGTCGCATTATCGACGAGATCGGGGCGAGAATGGGACGCACGGACGAACTGACAGAACTGTTCACGATACGCTGGAGTGTGGTGTAATCAGGCACGGGATGAGCATGGCCAACGGCAAGACACGACTGGAACTGACCTGGATCGGCAAGGAGAATCGGCCCAAGCTGGAGCCGCGGATTCTCCTCGAAGACCCGTCCAAGAGCTATCACGCCTCTGTACGCCGTGGCAAAGACGACCACTTCGACAACCGGCTGATCTTTGGGGACAACCTCCTTGCACTCAAAGCACTGGAGTCGGAGTTCGCGGGGAAGATCAAGTGCATCTACATCGACCCGCCGTACAACACGGGTTCGGCCTTCGAGCATTATGACGACGGCATCGAGCACTCGCTATGGCTATCGCTGATGCGAGATCGCCTTGAAGTGCTTCGCAGGTTGCTCCGAGATGATGGGTCGATTTGGGTCACGCTCGACGACAATGAAGCACACTACGCCAAAGTCCTCATGGACGAGCTCTTTGGCCGAGCAAACTATGTCACGAGCATCGTCTGGGAAAAAGATAAAGGCAGACGGAGCGACACTGCATTCTCTCAGTCACATGACTACATTTTGCTGTATGCGAAGGATCAGGCTCAATGGTCCAAGACCCGGAATCTGCTGGCTCGCACGAGTGATCAAGAAGCGCGGTACAGGAATCCGGACAACGATCCCCGTGGTCCGTGGTTGCAGGGTGACAACGGGACTGCCAAGAGTGCCAGCGAGGGCTCCCGCTTTCCGGTCGCACTTCCGTCAGGTCGATCCGTCACGCCACCGCCGGGGCGCGGTTGGGCTTTCTCAAAGGACACACTTGAACTGGCTCGCCGAGAGAACCGGGTCTACTTCGGCGCAAACGGCGATGGGATGCCCATTATAAAGCGGTATTTGTCGGAGGTGCAGGGAGGCGTGGTGCCGCGTACTTGGTGGCCAGCAGATGAGGCGGGGCACAATCAGGAAGCCAAGCGTGACCATCTCAACAAGCTACTGCCGGATGTTGAACCGTTTCCGACCCCAAAGCCCGAACGGCTCATAAAGCGGATTCTGGAAATCGCCACGAACCCCGGTGACTGGGTTCTAGATTCCTTTGCCGGTTCGGGCACTACCGGGGCCGTCGCCCACAAGATGGGCCGCCGCTGGATCATGGTCGAGCTCGGCGAGCATTGCCACACACACATTATCCCTCGCATGCAAAAGGTGATTGACGGCGAGGATCTCGGAGGTATCTCGACAACGCAGAAGAGTGAGGCAACTGTCAAGCTCTGCAAGGAATGTCGAGACTCACTTTGCGAGGAGTGTGCCAACCTTGTTGGCAAATCTGAGAAGGGTGGCGTGCGCCAGTGGTTTGGCGGCGGCGGGTTCCGCTACTACCGCCTCGCTCCTTCCCTGCTGAAGAAAGACAAGTGGAAGCAGTGGATCATCAACCCCGAGTACAACGCGGAGATGCTCGCGGCTGCGCTCTGCAAGGTCGAGGGCTTCCGGTACGAGCCTTCGGCCAACGTCTACTGGCAACACGGCTACTCCACCGAGAACGACTTCATCTACGTCACGACGCAGATACTAACCAAGGACATGCTCCGCAAGCTCTCCGACGAAGTAGGCCCGCGTCGAAGCCTTCTCGTGCTCTGTAAGGCCTTCCGCGCCACCATCGGCAAGGGCGAGTTCCCGAACCTCACCATCAAGAAGATCCCCAAGGCCGTGCTCGCCAAGTGCGAGTGGGACCGGGACGACTACTCGCTTGAGATCAAGGCCCTCCCCAAGGCTTCGCCAGAGCCCGAGCCGGACGAACCGTCCAAAAACGGAGCCAAGCCTCCGCAGGGCGGCGGCGTGTCGAAGTCGGTTCGTCGGCGTGCCGCGGCTGCCGTGCAGGGCGACCTGTTCATGAAGGGGGGCAACTGAGTCATGAGTGCCAACACGTTCACTTCAGCCAACCCCAAGGTCAACATGATCTCGAACCGGCTCTCGCTCCGCGACCCGCAGCGAGTGTCGTTGGACATCATGGCCCAGCTCTGCGACATATTGCCGCTCCAAAAAGCCGGTTCCCCGGAAGAGCTTGCGGCATCGCTGGCCGCCGTGAAGGCACAGTTCCCGCAGAACACGTCGTTCAGCGACTTCGAGCGAGAGTTCCCCTCGCTCTGCTTCGCCATCGCGACGGGCGTTGGCAAGACGCGCTTGATGGGTGCCTTCATCAGCTACCTCTATCTAGTTGAGGGACTCCGTCACTTCTTCGTACTCGCCCCCAACCTGACCATCTACAACAAGCTCATCGCGGACTTCACTCAGGGCACACCGAAGTACGTCTTCCAGGGCATCAGTGAGTTCGTCACGAATCCGCCCGAGATCATCACGGGCGACAACTACGAGTCAGGACGCGGCGTCCGCGCTGAAGTTCAAGCCGAGGCGCAGGCCGCAGGCTCAGTCGGCTGGTCACTCCAGTCGGCTCCAGCGTTTCGCCAGGCAAGACTCTTCGGCACTCTGCTCGACGCGCCGATCCACATCAACATCTTCAACATCTCCAAGATCAACAGCGAGGTCCGCGGCGGTAACGCACCCCGCATCAAGCGGCTAAGCGAGTACATTGGCGAGAGCTACTTCGAGTACCTCTCCAAGCTCCCCGACCTCGTGCTCCTCATGGACGAGAGCCACAGGTACCGGGCGAGCGCCGGGGTCAAGGCAATCAACGAACTCCGCCCGATTCTCGGCTTGGAGCTCACGGCAACGCCGCAGGTGGAGAGCAGCAAGGGCGCAGTGCCCTTTAAAAACGTCATCTACAGCTATCCCCTCTCGCTCGCTCTCAAAGACGGATTCGTTAAGCAGCCCGCAGTGGCGACCCGCCAGAACTTCGACAAGAGCAACTACGACGACAAAGGCTTGGAGAAGCTGAAGCTCGAAGACGGGATTCGTATCCACGAGGACACCAAGGCCCATCTCGCGGCCTATTCGGCGCAGCAGGGCGTGAAGCTCGTGAAGCCGTTCGTCCTCGTGGTCGCGAAGAGTGTGGAGCACGCTGAGGATCTCAAGACCACAATCGAAGGCGATGGGTTCTTCGAGGGGCAGTACAAAGGCAAGGCCATTGTCGTCCACTCCGAGCAGGGCGCCTCCGAGAAAGACGAAACTGTCGCCAAGCTCCTAGAAGTGGAGAGGAACGACAACCCGATCGAGATCGTGATCCACGTCAACATGCTCAAGGAAGGTTGGGACGTCACCAACCTCTACACCATCGTCCCGCTCCGGACGGCAGACTCGAAGACGCTGGTGGAACAGTCCATCGGGCGCGGTCTCCGCCTGCCTTACGGACGGCGGACGGGAGTTGCTGCCGTCGATCGACTGACCATCGTGGCTCACGACCGATTCCAGGAAATCGTGGACGAGGCCAACCGGCCCGACTCGGTCATCCGGAACAAGTTCGAGGTTGTGTACGTCCCTGAAGAGCGATCCGTCGCGGTAGTCATACAGCCGCGCTTGATGCAGAAGCTCACGCCACCCTCTGACCCGGGAGCCACCCAAGGAGCGCTCTTCGACAAGAAAGAGGACTTCGAGGCAGCCCAGGCGGCTATTTCCGTGATCAACGAGTTGCAGACGCTCAGGAAGTCCGAGGACCTTCTCAAGCCCGAGGTGCAGAAGCAGATCGTCGCGAAGGTGACTCCCCTCATCGTGTCTCCCCAAGGAACGCTGGATGGCGTTGTGCCTACGGTCAATGTGGCGGACGTTGTCGAGAAGGTCAGCAAGCTCGTAATCGACATGTCGATTGACGTGCCCCGCATCGTCATCGTCCCTAAGCAGGGCGCCGCCGCTGAGCACACGTTTACCGACTTTGACCTTGACTGCAAGTCGGTCAGGCTCCAGCCGGTCGAGGATGACATCCTCATGAAGTACCTCGACGACAACCGGGTCGAGATGCTTGCGCGCGGCACGGGCGTGCTCGAAGAGGAACGTCCCGAGGACTACCTGGTTCGAGGACTAGTCGACTACGACGACGTGAGCTACGACGACCATGCCGAACTCCTCTACAAGCTCGCGGGACAGATGGTGGCACATCTCCGCTCGTACTTGCCTGACGAGAAGGCCGTCACCAACGTCCTCCAGTATCACCAGAATCAGCTCGTCGACATCATCCACGGACAGATGCAGAAGCACTGCAAGGAACCGGATGCGACCGAGTTTGAAGCCCACGTCAGCAAGGGGGTTGAGACGCTGAAGCCCGGAAGCGTCATGTCGGCTCGGGGCGAAGCACCCCGCTCATTCCGAGCGCCTGTGGACGAGAAGCTCTACATCCGGTCACTTCTCTTCGATGGTTTCGCGAAGTGCCTGTTGGACAAGCAGCGATTCGACTCCGACACCGAGCGCCGCTTCGCCGTACTTCTCGAAGACGAGAAGTCTGTTCTGAAATGGATCAAGCCAGCTCGGGGACAGCTCCCCATCTACCTGCCAAACGGTGAGGTGTACGAGCCCGACTTCGTCGTGGAAACGGACACGATGAAGTATCTCGTGGAGCCAAAACGTGCCAAGGACATCGAGACCCCGGAGGTTCAGGCCAAGGCAAAGGCCGCTGATCTCTACTGCGTTCATGCCACAAAGCACGCCGAGGAATGCGGAGCCAAGCCGTGGCTTTACGTGCTAATCCCGCATGACGCGATTCGCGACGGGGTGACTCTCTCGGCGCTCGTGGCCAAGTACGGCAGAAAGTAGAACGAGACCCTCGCCATCGCGTTGGCTTTCAGAACTGAGCCGAATGGAGCCAATCCGCGTCAAACTTCCCGAGCCTTCAGACCCGCTCAGGTCAACAGCCGCTCTGGTCCTGTCATCCGCCCGGGCCGTGCCGCTATGGACCAGCCGCGGGATGCTCGCCATGGCCGCGGATCTTGCGGTCACAGCCCGCGTCAATCTGGAGTGGGAAGATGCGAGGACGCGAATGCCGATGGACGTGGTGGAGGCGGTCTCCTGGGCCGTTCGTGACGCTGAGAAGCTCATCGAGGGTGACAGAGTTCCTGCCTACTCAGTTCCCAGCGAGCGTTCAGCCCTGAAGGTCGCTCTGGCCGAATTGCGGCAGGTCATTGAGTCCTACGAGGACGATCGAGGTGGGGGCTCCGCTCCAAGCCGTCAGGCTTCGGAACCGGGTTGATGAGACGGGGAGGACGAGGCCCCTCCTCCCCGCTCAAGCTCACCCCACCTACCCCCCACGAGCGCAGAGATGGAGTCGGACGAGTTACCAAACGGCTTCACGATTCTTCGTCGCAGCCGGAGGCATTCGACCGACACCTGGTTGAAGCCCGCGGCCCTCCGAGCTCGGTTCACCAGTCGGAGGAGCTGCAAGAGCTGACGCCGGACCGGGGCATACGGCTCGTACGGAAGCGAGCGAAGCTCGTCTTCCAGAACCTCCGCCCTTCGGTGTGTTGCGCGGCTGAGGAAGTAGGCCTTGAGTTCCTTGAACTCCTCTCGCTCAATCCGGATGTGGGCGTGTCCCCTCTTGTAGCTCAGTGCGTAGCCAAACGCCTTGAGCGGGACTCGCCGCAGGTCTCGAACCCGATCACCCTCGGCCTGGAAGAACTCGTGCTCACCGTGCGTGGCGACGAGCGTGAAGAGGCGATCTCGCCGGATGTACTGGATGTTGGCCTGACCCGACCGTTTGCGCCTCGCCCGTGTCCACTTCGAAATGCCCACGCCGTATCGCTCGATGAGCTTTGCATCGACCCGGGCCGGGTCCTTCCCCTCCGGCACCTGGCCGGTCACATAGAAGAAGTATCCGTTGGAGATGTATGAGACGGCGAGCTGCTGGATAAACCCCTCCACGCTCGCGGCGACACAAGGGTACATGAGTACGGGATCTACCGACAGCTCCCGGAGAGCACAAGGCCAAGGCCGTTAGAGATCGATGAGCAGAAGGAAGTCGGTTGTTTGTGGGCACAACCGACAAAGCCACTTGGGACCTTAAGGCGGCAAGCAGAGCGCAAACGACTCTGTTCACACTCCGCCGTGTGCTCGCGTGAACCTCCAATCTCCGCTCCCGTGCAGAATCGCGGCGCGACTGGTTCCCCAGTTGCAGTTGCCCAATCCATAGCGGTAGCGGTAGTTCCCAACCTCGATGACCTCGCGGGTGCTACGAGCACACCGCGAGTGTTCATCGTCAGTCCGCCGCCAGAAGGGGCGGGCTCTCCCGAGCCCGTCCCCTCTGACCGCGTTGCTCCCTTCTCAAGAATCCGGCGAAACGACGTTTCGCCGGGACATGTTCAGACAGGCCACATGGCCCGTCAGCCCTTTCGTCGATGGTTGAAGTGCCCGGCACCACCCGTTAGCACCCATACGAGCCGCCACTGCCTTGCAGCGATCATCGCGGAGCTTCCGCTCTCTTCTACTTGAGCCACTCTCCCAGTCTGCGGCGTTTGGAACACCGAGAGCTCTCGCCCCCGGCACCGGGATCCCGCCCGGCAGCCACAGACCTTCCCGCTTTAGTCATGATCGTCTTGCACTTCGTCACGTCGGTTCGAGGGTGTTACCCCTCACGCTTTGGACACGCTGTACGTCCGAGCTTCCGCTCCGGCGTAGTTTCCTCCAGTGCCGTTACCGGCGCGGAGATTTCAGGGGGCAGGAACCAGAGGCTCCCCCTTACCCAGTCAGCGGCCACGCATACCAGTTCAGCTCCGTCTCGAAGATGCAGTTACCAGCAAGCCCTTGCGGGCCTTTCGTGGTTGAGCTTTTCGCCGCCCGAGATTTGCTCGGGACGCCGAGGAGGATCTTCCCCGGTCAGTCGTGTCGCCACAGACTGAGCTCCCCACGCTGGCCACGGTTGAGCGGACCTCTCGGGCCCGAACCCCCGGGTGTGGATTTGCACCACTTCGATCATCACGGCCTCAGCCCTTGGGGGCAGAGGTGTTTCAGCGTCGCCCTGCCCCCAAAGGGAGGCGTGGGCGCCATCGGATAGAACGCAGGGATTAGTCTCTCGTTTCCCGAGAGGGTTTAGACCTGCGAGCCTCCGTCGATCCGGACGAGCCACTCTCATGGCATCCGGCTCTACGGGCAAACCGCGTCCCAGGATGGATAGTCCTGAGCCCTTAGCCTGGTTGGTAGCCAGGTTTACCGGGTGCGGTCCGCCTGTCTAAACACGTCGAGCACACGTTGTGCTTGAGTGACGACCGCAGGCAACGAGCCTGCCTCCCCGTTATCCCGTATTCGCGATCGGTCCGAAAGACATCCCAGGGGCACCGGAAGGCAAAGACAGGGCCAACTCCGCGTACAATCGCGTCCCCTACGCGTCAAGGAGGCCTCGAATCGGGAACATGGCCGAAGACCAACCAGAACGCCGAAAGCAGCCCGGTATTGGCTCCGCTGACACCGCGGGTGTGCCGAACACCGACGTGGGCCGAGCAGAGCATCCCGAGGTTTTGATCGACCGATGGCTCGACCTTCAGGTACCCCATTGGTACCGAGAGTTGGCGTCAAGGTTCGTCAGCGACGCATTCGGCGCTTCGCCAGAGCAGATGAGTCTGGGCCTATTGCGCCCGCGAGAAGGGTTTACTGCCTTCGAGTGGTACCGCAGCGTCGGAGAGAGAGTCGAGCACAACTTTGGCGGGCCAGGCGTGGAGAAGTTGGAGCGTGCCGCGACAAGGGCTCGACTTGCGAAAGTGTGCTTCATCAGAGTCCTGTCAGCAACCGAGTTGAAGTCGCTCGCGGCGGGTGCCCCGCAAAGCCTGTACTTCACCTCAGACTTGCCTTGGATTGGTGAGCGTGAAAAGCCTCGCGAGTCCTGGAAAACAGTGGCAAGCCGCGTCAGCAATGAACTCGCTGGGCTAGGCCTCCTTTCCGTCCAAGATCCCGCTTCTCTCTCCGAGCTGACCGAAGTCTTGGGCACCAAGGGCCGCGACCGCTGGTACATGGCATTGCAGGCGGATCCCAGCACACGCCAATCGCTCGGAGTAACCGCCGCTCCGCATCTGCTCTTGTCCGACGACGTTGCTGCGATCCCAGCTGATAGAGCTACGTACTGCCTCGATGCACTGAAGCGAATGCTCGTCGAGAAACGAGCGTTCGTCCTGGTTGTCTTGACTGTTCTGCCGCCGTCGTGTTTGCATCGATGGATGCGGGAGGAGAGGTACCAAGAGTTTCAGAGCGCAGTCCTTGAGTCGATGAGGACTTTCGATCTCTCTCGTGAAGAGCTTGCCCTCTCGTCACGAGAGCAGCTTTCGCAGTTGCACTCGATTTGGGTTGCCATGCGTGCCGAGATCAAGTCGCGCTTTGAGGCTGTGATTCAACGTCTGTCAAGCGAGCGATTCGAGACGTTCAAGGAGAAATCCGAAGTCGCTGACGACATCAATCAGCTGCTCCGTGATTGGGGTTTTCGTGCCATCAATCCGGCGTCCGGGAGGGCGGCCTACTTGCGGTGTCGGCAACAGGACCGGAACCCACGCGGTCAGTTCTTGTTCCAAGACATCGATGGTGCTGAAGTCGTTGCTCCCCCAGACGAAGGCGCGCCAAGAGCCACGGTGGCTTTGCCCGTGTTTCGCCTGACTGATCCACCCCCAAACCGACGCGAGACCCGAGAATCCTGACAAAAACCAAAACCACCCCAAAATATCGCTTCAGATGAAACAGTACGTCTTTTAGTACTGTATACTCCTTGGGGCTTCTCGCGCCCACAGGAGTATTCAGATGTCGCAGTTCGCTGGTTTCGACCCAACGACCCTTACGCCGCAGCCCTCTGGCTTCCGGGGACGGCCGCCAGGCAGTCGCCCAAGTCCTCCGGTACTGACCGGTTCGGGTTTCGCCGACCCCGACGACGGGGACGGCCGAGACGAGCTGATCAACGCGTGCGAGTTTGCCAAGATCCTGAAAATGAGCCGGGCTGCCTTCTACCGGCTTAAGTCTGCTCGCAAGCTCCCGCGAGAGCTCCGTATCGGAAGACGCGGCGTCAGGTGGCTCCGCTCGGAAATTGAGTGGTGGCTTCGGATGGGCGGGCCCGACCAAGACGGTTGGGATGACATCCGTGGACCGCTGGGCTTCGGCCCAGGCGGTGGCAAGTGAACGCTGACCGGGAGGCATCCGAACTAGTCATCACAGCAGTTCGATTCGCCGTTGACCGCATCGAGTCCACGCTTCTATCGGGGCAGCCGGTAAGCGCCGCTCCCCCTGACGCTCTTGCCTTTGTCTCGCTTCTCTGGTGGCACCGACTCCTCGGGATTCTTCCCGCTCATGCTGTTGCGTCTCTTGACCGACAGCTTGCGGAATCGGGCCTCACCGTCACCGAGTACTTCTCGATCCTCGCGGATCGACGCGCTCCGGCGGTGATGACGTTCTTCACCACGGTCAGACAAATTGCGGCGCCCCGCCCGATTGCTGCCTGACACTGGTTGACTGTCAAGAATTGCCCGGGATGATCCGTAAAGGAGCACGCCATGCGTGTTTTCAAGTCCACGTACAAAGACCGCCAGGGAAAGACCGTTCAGACGGAAACTTGGTACATCGAGTTCTCCGACCATCGCGGCTCCGTGCGCCGCATCGCCGCCTTTACGTCGAAGGCCGCAAGCCTCGAACTGGGGCGGAACCTCGAAAAGCTCGCGGCATACGCGAAGGCAACTGGCGGACAGGTAGACCCGTCGCTCCAAACGTGGGTGACGAATCTGCCCGCACCGCTACTCGCCAAGCTCGCAGCCATCGGTTTGGTGACGAGTGACAGAGTCGCGATCACGAAGCCACTGAGCGAACACATCGTCGACTACGCTAAGGCTCTCAAAGCAAAGGGGAGCTCGGAGAAGCACGTCCAGCACACAACCAGGCGAGTGCAGAAGGTGTTCAAGGGGTGCGGCTTCAAGTACTGGGACGACCTTTCGGCAAGCAGCGTTCAAACTTTCCTCGACAAACTCCGGCAGACGCACAAGCGCGGGCAGGACGAAGTCGCGGGAATCAGTGCTCAGACGTTCAACTACTACCTCGCCGCGACGAAGGCCTTCTGCAGGTGGATGGTTAAGGACCGGCGGGCGACTTTCTCGCCCATCTCGCACTTGGACATGCTCAACGCGCGGACAGACCGAAGGCACGATCGGCGGGCGTTGTCCGCGGATGAACAGCGAGCACTTATTCGCGCCGCTCGTGAGGGCAAGGAGCTCTTTGGGCGGAACGTGGAAGGTCGGATCTCGTGGCGGCTCCCCGGTAGCGACAGAGCGATGCTCTACCAACTTGCCTTAGAGACCGGCCTTCGAGCTGGAGAACTCCGGAGCCTCACGCCACGCTCGTTCTCTCTGAGTGATGACCTCTCCACCGTCACGGTGCTGGCAGCCTACTCAAAGCACCGCCGCGATGACGTGCTTCCGCTTCGACCGAGTACGGCACTGGCATTGGGCGAGTTCCTGATGGAGCGCCCCTTGGACTTCCCCGTCTTTCAGTTCCCCAGACGCGAAGAGCTGGCTCGCATCCTCCGCGTTGACCTTGAGGTCGCAGGGATTCCCTACCGCGATGCTCAGGGCCGCGTGGTGGACTTCCACGCACTTCGGCACACCTTCATCACCAATCTCGCCCAAGGCGGCGTCCACCCCAAGACCGCCCAAGTGCTGGCGCGGCACTCCACAATCACCCTGACCATGGACCGGTACAGTCACTCGGAGCGGGAGGATGAGGCCCGAGCCCTGGACCGACTTCCGGATCTGAACGGGCACAAGAAGCCAGACTCAGACGGCGAAAATAGCCCGGCTGTCTCGGCGGATTGCTTGGCGCAACAGGTGCGCCCGGGCGAGTTTCCGGAAGACTCCGCGAGACCCAACGGCCACATTCCTGGCCGGAAGAAAACCGCTGCAAAACAAGGCAAAACCGTCGAAAACTCAATGGCCCCGGTGGGATTCGAACCCACACGTCCCTTGACGGGACAACGGATTTTAAGTCCCATGCGTCTGCCATTTCGCCACGGGGCCGGCGGTCAGTGTACCGGCCGCGGCCGTGCGAGTCGGGCGTTTACGAACGTCGGCGGGTGCGCGGGGCACGCGACGGGGCTGGGTGCGTGTGGTCGGACTTCGCGGCGTGCGATGCGTGCGAGCAGCCGGGGCCGCACTGGTGTGCGGGCTCGGCAGAGCCGCCCTCGGCCAGGCGCGGACGCAGCGGACCGCTGGCCGCTCGGCCCGTGCGCGCGGGCTGGGGCTCGCGCGCATTGCAGGCGGCACACAGACCCAGCAGCAGAAGATCGTGGTTCTCGAGGCGGAAGCCCGGAGGGGCCAGATCGCTGAAGTTGCCCGGGCACTGCTCGACCTCGAACATGCGCGAGCAGGCGCGGCAGTAGAAGTGATGATGGTGAGCCTTGCCCGAGATCTCAAAGCGAGGCGGTTCGCCGGGCAGGTCGACCTGCACCACTTCGCGTTCGGTCACCAGCGCTTTGAGCGTTCGATACACCGTCGCGATGCCCATGCCGCGCACGCGTCGCTGGGCGAGCCCCAGCACCTCTCGCGCGGAGACCGGGCCGTGGGCTTCTTGAATCGCCTCGCGGATTGCTTCGCGTTGCTTGGTGCGACGTTCCATGAGCAGAAGAGTAGTGTCGTGAAGGTGCGACCAACCGGGCGTTCGGCCGGTGCGTGCGTCTAGACCGCGGCGAAGCCTTCGCGGATCGCGAAGCGTGCCAGCTCAACGCGGTTGTGGACGTTCAGTTTGGCCATGATCGACGTGCAGTGATTGTCCACGGTTTTCGCGCTCAGCGAGACGAGTTCGGCGACCTGGCGCTTGGTGAGGCCTCGAGCCAGATGTCCGAGGATCTCGGTCTCGCGCCGGGTCAGGCGCGGCGTGTGGGAATCGACGGAACGAGCGAGGCGAGGGGCACCGCTCGACAGATCGATGCGAGATCGGATCTCGGGCGAGTAATAGACTCCGCCGTCTGCGACGATGCCGACCGCCAGCACGAGCTGACCGGGGCTTTCGGCGGTCGAGAAGAGGCCGGGGATGTGCCGTCGCAGAGCCTCTTCGAGCACGCGGTCTGGCATCGCGTTGCAGAGAAGAACGATCGCGCACCCGTTGGAGGACCGGGTTGAGCCCGCCGGCGGCTCAGGCAGGTTTGGGACCAGGTTCACGAAGTCGGCGCAGTCGAGCACGACGACGTCGTAGCGAGGGGCGTTGGCCGGGGTGGAGGCCCCAGATGCCAACGCGGCCAGAGCCGTTGGGCAATCGCCCGTGCTGGCGGACAGTCCGTGGTGGGTCAGGCAATCGGCGAGTGCCGCTCCGACCAAATGACGCTGATGGACGACGAGGATTGAGAGTGGCGAGGTAGGCATTTGCAATGGCAACCCCTGGTTTTCGAGGTATTCCCTGCCAATTGTACCGGGTTTCGGCAAATCGGACAGTGGGATCTGATCGTTTCCGGTCGTTTGGCTGCATTGTTTCAAAATTTGTGTGTATTCTGTTTGGGCGCGGCTTTGCGGAGGCGATATGACCGGGTCGGAGCCTGACGACACATCCCATGCAGCGGCTCCGGAGATGCTCGAACCCGATGCGGTCGGAGCGATGCCCGGGCGTGCTCGTGCGGGGGAGGGTGACCCAAGCCGGGCCGGGCGGCTGCGGAGCGGGAAGCTTGCCGGGCTGTCGATGGGGGCGGCGATCTGGGTGCTCTCGTGGCCGATTCTGCTCGAGAGCCTGCTGAACTCGACGGTGGGCCTGACCGACACGCTTCTGGCGGCGGCGATCGACGACGGCGGGGCGGCGGCCGACGCGATCGGCGGGGCCTCCTACGTGCTTTGGTTTGTCGGGCTCATCGTGGCGGCCTTGGGCGTCGGGGCCACGGCGATGGTGAGCCGCGGCGTCGGTGCGGGGCGGCTGGCGGTGGCGCGGGCGGTGGTGGGGCAGACGATGCTGCTGGCGATCGCCAGCGGCGTGGCGGTGGGGATCGGGATCGCGCTCCTGGCCCCGACGATCGCCGCGCTGCTTGGGCTCAAGGGGGCGAGCGCGACGGCGTTTCTCGAGTACATGCGGATCAACGCGCTGGGCGTCTTGTGCAACACGCTCCTGTTCGCGGGGATCGCGTGCCTGCGCGGGGCGGGCGACTCGATCCGACCGCTCACGGCGATGGTGGTCGCGAATCTTGTCAACTTGGCCGTGAGTTACGCGCTTTCGGGCGTCGATCTTGCCGCTTCGCGGCTTGTGGACGGCGAGGTGCGTCGGGTGGTGCTGCTGGAGAACCCGTTCTCGTTCGACATGGGCGTGCGCGGGATCGCGTGGGGGACAGTGATCGCGCAGGGAGCGGGGGCCGCGCTGGTGCTGTGGTTTTTGATTCGGGGGGTTGCGGGGGTGAAGCTGAGTGCAGCGAGACTGCGCCCGCACACGCACACGGTGATGCGGCTGCTTCGGCTGGGCTGGCCGAATTTTCTCGAGACCTTGGGGATGTGGGTCGGGAATTTCCTGGTGGTGATGATGGTGGGTTGGCTGGGGGCCGAGAGCCTGGCGCGGACGGCGGGGTCGGGCGGAGGTGCGGCGGCGGGTGGGTATCTGGGCGCGCACATTGTCGCGATCCGCATCGAGGCGTTCAGCTTCCTGCCGGGCTTTGCGATGGGCGCTGCGGCGGCGACGCTGGCCGGGCAGTTTCTCGGGGCGGGTCTGGTCGATCAAGCGCGTCGTGCGGTGTGGCTCTGCACGTGGATCGCGATGGGCGTAATGGGCTTGGGTGGGGTGGTGTTCTTGTGTGTGCCGCAGACGATCACGGGGCTGGTGACGTCGCAGCCTGTCCACCTGCAGACGGTGCCGACGCTGTTGATGATCTGCGGGGCGGTGCAGATCCCCTTCGCGATGTCGATCGTGCTCCGGTCGGCGCTGCGTGGCGTGGGCGATGTGCGTGCCGCGATGTGGCTGACGTGGGTGACGACGTTCGGCGTGCGCCTGCCGTTGGCGTACCTGCTGAGCGGGGTGTCGATCCCGCTGCCGTGGGGAGGCGTGGTGCCGCCGCCCATGCCGGGTCTCTTTGAGAGTCCTCTGGCGGGTCTTTGGGTCGGTTTGTGCGTCGAGATCGTTGTGCGGGCGCTGGTGTTCTGGTGGCGCTTCGGTTCCGACCGTTGGGAAAGCCGTCGGATCTAGCCGGAAGAGAACGAGCGACGCGTTCGGCAACGCTTCGCACAGGCGGCGCGAATCAGGAACCGCTCGCGGGGGCCGGCGCGCTGGTTGTGGCTGGAGTGGAGGTTGGAGTGGGGGTTGGCGTGGCGGCTGGAGTCACCGTGGAGTTCGGCGCTGAGTCGGCGGGGGCGGAGGTGTCCGGGAACAGATCGATGAAGTTGAGGCGCTGGCTGAGCGAGCGCTTGTTGAAGGCGGCGTTGAACGCGTCGGTGTCGAGCTGCGTGGACTGGAGCCGCGAGAGGAAGAAGTCGCCCTCGACGCGCATGCGTTCAACGCTCATGGGCGAACGGCCGACGAGCTGGACGATGGCGAGGTTCAACGGCTCATCGAGCGGGATCACGAGCGTGCGATCGGGCTTATCGGCCTGGTCGATGGGCTTCATCACGTCGAAGCGAGCGGCGGCGGCCAGAACCGCGTCTCGGTACGCGGGCACGTCGAACGAACGGTCGTTCAGATTGACCGCGTTCTTCGCCAGTTCGATGTTGCGCTGCACGGGCGGGATGGACACGCCCTTGTACGCCTCGGTGAGAAACGACTGCACGCCCTCGAAACCCTCGGTCGCGGCGAGCGAGCGGATCAGTTCGGCCTGCGCCTTGAGCTGCTCGTACTGCGTCAGTGCGCGGGCGTCGGCGACGACGCTGTCACGCACGAGATCGAGCGACGCGGGCGGCTCAGCGGGGCGGGTGTCGAGAATCTGGAAGTAGTAGCGGTTGCCCTGCACGTCGGCGGCGAAGCCGTCGAGGAACGGGACGCCGGTCTGCAGGATCAAGTCCTGTTCATCGGGCGAGAGCTCACGAACGCGCATGATCAGATCGGCGAAGGGCACGGAGTCAGCGCCCTGGCGCACCGTGGCCCCTCCGACGCCCGGCAGGGCCGCGAGTTGCGATCGGGTGAGGTGTTCGCTGTCGCGGATGATGACGGCGGGGAGAGCGATCTTCGCCTTGGCGGTCTGTTCGACATCGGTGACGATGAGCTGGGCGATCTGCTCCAGCCGGGGCTGACGGGTGGCCCAGTCCTCGGGCAGGACGCGATAGCCGCCGCGGACGCTGACGCGACCGATCAGGCGCTGCGACTCGGCGCGGAAGGCCTTGTCAACGGCGTCGAGGATCTGCGTGGTGCGCTCTTCGCGGAGGAGGTCTTCGATGCGTGAGCGTTCGGCGGCGAACTCGCCGGGATAGGTGGCCCGGTTCTCGCGCCAGAGGCGATTGGCGGCGACGGGGTCAACCTCGACGCTCGCGCTGATGGCGGCCTTGTCGACCGTCATCCATTCGATCTTGACGCGGGGTTCGAGGCGGTAGCCAAAGCCGTGGGCGCCTTCGCCCGGCGCCTTGTCCTTGTTCTCGCGGAAGAGGCGCTCCACCAGGTCGGCGGGCGGGTCGGAGGCGAGGGGCGCCAGGCTGCGGGCCGAGATGCCGAGGTGATCGACGTACACGATGTCGCCGGCGGAGGCGGCCTCGAGCGCCACACGCCGGTCGGAGACGCGAGCGGCCTGACGCCAAGCGGCCTGCATGCGTCCGACGGACATTGCGTGCGCGAAGGCGAGGTTGAGATCGTCGGGCGTCATGCGGCCGCCGCGCATGGCGGTGTTGAGCAGCGCGGGCATGAGGCGGTCGGTGGTTTCGTCCAGCTCTTTGCGGGTCTCGGGCTCGTTGAGGACCATCGAGACGAGCTGGTTTCCGAACTGCGAGTTCATCAGGCTCGGGCCGTAGCGCTGGCTGGCCTTTCCCCGAGCGACGAGCGGCAGGACGACGGTGTCGCGGATTTCACGTTCAAACTGAGCGCCGTCGGCGGCGGTGGCGAAGAAGCCGCCGGCGCGGGCGGCTGAGGTGAGCAGGAGCCAGTGGGTCGCGTCCTCGGCGCCGAAGAGTTCCTTGGCGAGGTTGGGGTTGGTGGGGAGGCCGAGGGGTTCGAGGATCGAGCGGAAGGTGTCGTACTCGCGACGGGCTTTGTCCATGTCGAGCGCGGTGACCTTGCGTCCCTCGATGGACGCGACCTTGCGCTTCATGGGATCAAAGCCGAAGTGGTTGGCCTGGGGCAGGATGAAGGCCACCATGAGGATGACCCCGAAGACGACCATCAGCCACTTGCGGTACTTGTTGATGAGCTTGTACATGGGGGAGCGTAAAGAGGCGGGGCCTTGGGGTGAGCGAACGCGGAAGGCCGAAGATCATACGAAGAACGCCCGGCCCCGCGGGGGGCCGGGCGTCGTGTGCGGAAGACCGGCAACCGCCGAGCGGTGCGCCGGACATCGGATCAGCGATAGAACTCGACGATCAGGTTGGCGTTGACGTCGAAGGGGATCTGATCGGTCGTGGGCATGGCCGCGACCTTGATCGAGAGCTCGGAGGGATTGAGCTCGAGCCAGCCGGCGACTTCGAGTCCGGCGAGGGATTCGAGGGCGTCCTTGGCGAGCTTCTGGACCTTGTCCTTGATGGTGATGACGTCGCCGACATTGACGACGTAGGACGGACGGTCCACCTTCTTGCCGTTCACGCGGACGTGCCCGTGGACCACAAGCTGACGAGCGGCCCAGATGGTGCGAGCGAGGCCGACGCGGCGCACGACGTTGTCGAGGCGGCGTTCGAGGAGCTGCATGAGGATGTCGCCGGTGTTGCCCGGGCGGCCGCCGGCCTCGGCGAGAATGCGCCGGAACTGGGCTTCCTGCACGCAGTAGTGGTACTTGACCTTCTGTTTTTCGTTGAGGCGCACGCCGTAGTCGCGCAGGCGACGCCCGCGGAAGCCGTGCATGCCGTTGGCCTGCAGCTGGCGCTTGGAGGTGTGCTTGGGGGTGTCGACGATCGGCACGCCGACGCGACGGGACAACTTGAGCTTGGGACCGGTGTAACGGGCCATACGAGAACCTCCGTCCTTGCCCGCTACCTGACACCCATCCAAGGGCAGATCAGGGTCGACGCGGGTGGTGCCCCGGAGTGCGGGGCGATCTTGGGTGTGTGCCGGGTGACCGAGACTTCGGGACCGGCGATCCGGGAAACGTGAAGAGAATGAAAGGCGCGTGAAGGGCCGGGGTCAATCGAGGGCTGAGGGGCGCTCGATCGGCGTCCGGGGCGATTTGGCAGCCCTCGGGCGATCGCTACACTCCGCGCGGTGAGCGGCGACCTGTCACTTCCCGTCCTGCGCGACGCCTGCGGAATGCCCGCGGGGATTTCGCGTGACGCGGCGCGACAGCCCCTGGGCGAGCGCGAGCGGATCGCCGAATACGAGAAGAAGGAAAAGTGCGGCGTTATCGGCATCTGGGGTGCCAAGGACGCGGCACGCCTGACGTATCTGGCCTTGTATGCCCAGCAGCATCGCGGGCAGGAGTCCGCCGGCATCACCGTTTCCGACGGTCAGAGACTGCACGGCGTCACGGGCATGGGGCTGGTGCCCGAGGTGTTTGATCGCGCCACGCTCGACGAGTTGAGCAGCCACGGCGCGACCCGCGCGATCGGGCACAACCGCTACGGCACGGCCGGCGGAAGCCTTGCCTGCAACGCTCAGCCCCTGTTGATCCAGTACGTCGGTGGCCAGGTCGCGGTGGCGCACAACGGCAACCTCATCAACGCCGAAGCGCTGCGTCAGGAGTTTGAGCAGGCGGGGCATCTGTTTCAGACCACGGCCGACACCGAAGTCATCATCCATTTGCTCGCCTCGCCCCGGCAGCAGGCCTCGCCCGATCCGCTGGCAGCGACGCTGCGACGGCTGCAGGGGGCGTACAGCCTTGTGTTCCTCTTTCCCGATCGTCTGGAGGTTGCGCGCGATCCGTGGGGATGGCGGCCGCTGGTGCTTGGAACACTCGAGGGCGGGGGGATCATCGCGGCCAGCGAGACGGTGGCGCTGGATGTGCTGGGCGCGACGCTGCTGCGTGAGGTGGAGCCGGGCGAGATCGTGACGGTGAGCGATCGCGGGCTGGAGTCGCGGCGATTCGCCGATGCCTCGCCCGCGCCGGCGCACTGCGTCTTTGAGCACGTATACTTCGCCAATCCTGCGAGCGTGGTCTTCGGGCAGAACGTGCAGACGGCGCGGGAGGCGATGGGCGCGCGCCTCGCCTCCGAGGCGCCCGTCGAGGCCGACTTCGTGATGCCGATGCCCGACTCCGGACGCAGCGCGGCCCACGGATACGCCCGGGTGAGCGGCCTGGCGTATCGCGAGGGCATCGTGCCCAATCGCTACGTCGGACGCACGTTCATCAAGCCCACGCAGACGGAGCGGCAGGCGGCGGTGCGGCTCAAGCTCAACGTCATCGCCGAGATTGTGCGCGGCAAGCGTGTTGTCGTCGTGGACGACTCGATCGTGCGCGGCACCACCACCAAGGCCAAGATGGACCAGATCCGTCAGGCCGGCGCGAAGGAGATTCACCTTCGCATCTCGTGCCCACCCATCCGGCACCCGTGCTATTTCGGCGTGGACTTCGCGACGCGGGATCAACTGATCGCGCACGGCAAAAGCGTCGAGGAGATTCGCCGCTTCCTCGGCGTGGACTCCCTGCACTATCTCTCGCTCGAGGGCTTGCTGGCGTGCATGAATCGGCCGGGCGCGTCGTACTGCACCGCGTGCTACAGCGGCTCGTACCGCCTCGACCCCAACTCGCCGCAGACGGGCGAGGTCGCCGAGCATGATCAGATGAAGATGTTTGGTTGATCCGGTTGTCGGATCTGGCTGTACGCGCAGCGAGCGGGCGTGTGCCGTGCTTCGGAGGGCTTGATGTGACGCAGCAGATTGATCCGCCGCCCATCCTGCCCGGCCCGGTCGGCCTTCGCTACACGCTACGCGATCATCGCGGGGCCGTCGTGCTGCTCGCGCCGGCGTCGTGGGGAGATCGGGTGCGCGTGCTCTCGCGTGCGGGGCGGCTGGTGTCGCCGCTGAGCGGGACGATGTCGACGGCCGGGTTGCTGGTGCTGGTGATGATCAGCGTGACTGCGCTGCAGGAGGCGGGTTCGCGGATGGCGGCGACGTTGACCGGCCCCGGCTCGTGGGATGTGGCGGTGCAGGCGATCGGGTTGTTCGGACCGCTGGCGGTGCTGCTGATCGTGTCTGCGGCTTCGGTGCTGTTCACGGCCGCGCGGGTGTGGATGCCGGGCGTCGCGCGTGCGTGGCTGAGTGAGGGTCGGTGTCCGAGTTGTCGGTATCCGATCGATACGCTCGATGCGGAGGCGGACGGATGCACGGTCTGTCCGGAGTGCGGCTCGGCGTGGCGTGTTTGGCGCGAGCCCGCGAAAGCACCGGGCATCTCGTCTTCGGGCTGAATTCGTTGCGAGAAATCGCCGCGCGAGCAATCACGGACGCGCGCGCCCGCTATTCTTCTCTCCCGGTATGAACCGGGAACTCCCTCCATCGGAAGGCCTCTACGACCCCGCGCACGAGCACGACGGTTGTGGTGTTGGCTTTGTCTGCAAGGTCGACGGCACAGCCTCGCACCACGTGCTCCAACTCGGGCTGATGGGCGCAGCAAATCTGGCTCATCGCGGCGCGGTCAGCGCGGACGGGAGCACGGCGGACGGAGCGGGCGTGTTGACGCAAGTTCCGCGCAGGCTGCTCTGTCGCGAACTGCGGGCGGCCGGCTTTGCGATCGACGAGTCGGACGTGGCGGTCGGGATGGTCTTCTTTCCCAAGGCTCACGCGCCGGCGCGGGAGCGCGGGCTCGCGATCGTCGAGGAGGAAGTGCGCCGCGCGGGCATCATCCAGCTCATGTGGCGCGACGTGCCGGTGGACAACAGCGCGCTGGGAGAGCAGGCACGCGCGACCGAGCCCACGGCACGACAGATCCTGATGAAGCGGGCGCCGGGCCTCAGCGACGAAGAGTTTGAGCGCACCCTCTACGTCTGTCGCCGGCGCATCCAGAAGCGCATCGCTCAGGCGGGGTGTGACCCGTTCTATCTGTGCTCCTTCAGCTCGCGTACGGTGGTGTACAAGGGGCTGGTGGCGACGCCGCAGCTTGCGGCGTACTTCCGCGACCTTGCCGACGAGGACTATGAGACCGCGGTGTGCGTGTTCCACCAGCGGTTCAGCACCAACACGTTCCCGACGTGGTTCCTGGCGCAGCCGTTCCGCATGATCGCGCACAACGGAGAGTTCAACACGCTGCGCGGGAACATCAACTGGCTGCGGGCGCGTCAGGCGTCGATGACCAGCAAGGTCTTTGGCGAGGCGATCGCGGACCTCTTGCCCGTGGTGAACGCCAACGACAGCGATTCGGCCACGTTCGATCGCGTCTTTGAACTGCTCACGATGGCCGGGCGTGATCCGCTGCGCGTGCTCATGATGCTTGTGCCCGAAGCGCACCAGCAGGTGATCGACCTCGACCCCGCGGCCCGGGCGATGCACGAGTACAACTCGACGCTGATGGAACCCTGGGACGGGCCCGCGGCTCTGGTCTTCAGCGACGGTCGCGTCGCCGCGGCCTCACTCGATCGCAACGGGCTGCGCCCGATGCGATACTGGGTGACCGACGACGGGCTGGTGGTGGCGGCGTCGGAAGCGGGCATTCTGCCGCTCGCGCCGCGCCGGGTCATCGAGAAGGGCAAGCTCGCCCCGGGCGGGATCTTCGCGGTGGACATGGTGAACCGTCGCGTGCTGCACAGCCGCGAGATCATGGAGCGGGTGTCGCGTTCGCTCCCGTTTGGCGAGTGGCTCGAGGCCAACCGCGAGCGCGCGGACCGCAAGGAGATCGCGACGACGCGTGTTCCTTCGGAGCGGACGTTCGAGTCTGCGGAGTCGTTGGCGCGGCTGCAGAAGGTCTTTGGCTATGGCAAGGAGGATCTGGACCGGATTCTGGGTCCGATGAGTGCGGACGGGAAGCCGCCGGTGGGTTCGATGGGCGACGACACGCCGCTCGCGGTGCTGTCGGCGAAGCCTCAGCCTCTGTACCGCTACTTCAAGCAGCGTTTTGCGCAGGTGACCAATCCGCCGATCGATTCGCTGCGCGAAGAGATGAACATGTCGATCCAGACGGCGGTGGGTCGGCGCGCGAACCTGCTGGACGACTCGCCGCAGGCTGCACGGCTCATCCGCTTCCCGTCGCCGATCATTTCGGAGGCCGAGCTGGCGTGGCTGATGCGTCGGGAGAAGGACGGCTTCGGCTCTCGCACCGTGAGCGTGTGCTTCGAGTCATCGGGCGGTGCGGAAGCGATGGAGGCGGCCCTTCGCCGGGTGTGTGAGGAGGCGGAGGCGGGCGTGGACGCGGGGGCGTGCCTGATCGTGCTTTCGGACAAGGACGCCGGTCCGACGCGCGTGCCGATCCCCATGCTTCTGGCGGTCGGCGCGGTGCAGCAGCACCTGATCCGCGCGGGCAAGCGACTGCTGTGTTCCATCATCGCCGACGCCAGCGACGTGCGCGAGGATCACCACTTCGCGTGCCTCTTCGGCTACGGCGCGACGCTGGTCTTCCCGCGACTCGCGTTCGAGAGCGTGGCGGCCTTGGCGCGGGCGGAGGGACGCGACCCCGAGGCGGCCGTGCGCCACTACACCAAAGCGGCCGAGGCGGGCATCCTCAAGATCATGGCCAAGATGGGCATCGCGGTGCTGCACAGCTATCGCGGGGCCCAGCTCTTTGAGACCGTCGGCGTGGCGAAGGAATTGATCGATCAGCACTTTGAGGGGACGCCGCACCGCCTCGGGGGCGTGGGCCTTGCGGAGATCGCGCGCGATCAGCTGGCCTTCCATGCCGAGGCCTTCGGCGAGCCCGTCGCGGCTTCAGCCGCCGAGGCCGGACTGCCCGATCGCGGCATCTACCGATATCGCAAAGGCGCCGAACACCACACCAACGCGCCCGAGGTCTTCACCGCGCTGCACAAGGCGGTGCGGACGCAGTCGCGTGCGGCGTTTGACGAGTACGCGAAGAGGGCCGACGCGGGGCCGCTGGCGCGGGTGCGCGACCTCTTGCGGTGGAAGGCCGCGGAGACGCCGATCCCGCTGGAGCAGGTCGAGTCCGCGGCGGAGATCGCCAAGCGTTTCTCGACGCAGGCGATGTCGCACGGCTCTCTGTCGCGCGAGGCGCACGAGATGCTGTCGGTCGCGATGAACCGTTTGGGCGGGAAGAGCAACTCGGGCGAGGGCGGCGAGGACGAGCGGCGCTTTGCCCGCTACGGGTCGAGCTCGCTGCCGCAGCTTCGGGCGCAGTACAAGAGTGAGTGGGTGCCGGGCGAGGGCGATTGGGGGAGCAGCACGATCAAGCAGGTGTCGACCGCGCGATTCGGGGTGACGCCGCTGTATCTGGTGGCGGCGAGTGAGCTGGAGATCAAGATGGCCCAGGGGGCCAAGCCGGGCGAGGGTGGTCAGATCCCCGGCTTCAAGGTGACGCAGGAAATCGCGGGGCTGCGTCGTGCGGCGCCGGGAACGATGCTGATCTCGCCCCCGCCGCACCACGACATCTATTCGATCGAAGACTTGGCGCAGTTGATCTACGACCTCAAGCGTGTGAATCGGCTGGCACGCATCTGTGTGAAGCTGGTGTCGACGGTGGGCGTGGGCACGATCGCGGCGGGCGTGGCCAAGGCGTACGCCGATGCGATCCAGATCTCGGGGCACGAGGGAGGCACGGGCGCTTCGCCCCTTTCGTCGATCAAGCACTCGGGGCTGCCTTGGGAGCTGGGCCTCGCCGAGGCGCAGCAGGTGCTGGTGAAAAATGGCCTGCGCGGGCGGGTGCGGCTGCGGGTGGACGGCGGCCTGCGCACCGGGCGCGATGTGGTCTTCGCGGCATTTCTGGGTGCGGAGGAATACGGGTTCGGGACGTCGGCGCTCCTTGCCTCGGGCTGCGTGATGGCGCGTCAGTGCCACTCCAACACCTGCCCGGTGGGCATCGCGACGCAGCGTGAGGACCTTCGTGCCAAGTTCCCCGGCAAGCCCGAGCATGTGATCTCGTTCATGCTCTATGTCGCGGAGCAGGTGCGGATGATCCTCAGCGAACTGGGCGTGCGCACGCTCGACGAGATCATCGGCCGGGTCGAACTGCTCGAGCCGCGCACCGATGTCACGCTGCCCAAGTCCGACCGGCTGGACCTGACGGCCCTGCTCAGTCGGCCGAGCGTCTTTGACGCGCGTGCGCGCGGGGCGTCGGCCAAGGCGCCGGTGCTGCGGCGCGTGACGCCGGCGAACGTGCGTCCCGAGTACGAAATGCCGCTTGATGAACGTCTGCTCGCAGACGCGTGGCCGGTGATCAACGCCGGCGGACGCTTTGAGCAGGTGTACTCCATCACCAATCAGGACCGCACCGTCGGCGCTCGCCTGGCGGGAGAAATCGCCCGGCTGCGCGGCGAGGCGGGCTTTGACGATGGCACGATCGAGGCGACGTTCCTGGGCACGGCGGGTCAGAGTTTCGGCGCCTTCTGCACCCGCGGCATGACCCTGACGCTGCGCGGCGATGCGCAGGACTATGTCGGAAAGTCGATGCACGCCGGGCGGCTGGTCATCGCGCAGCCCGACGACTGCCCGGTCGAATCGCATCTGACCACCATCATCGGAAACACGGTGCTCTACGGCGCGACCGGCGGTGAACTCTTCGCCGCGGGGCGAGCCGGAGAACGCTTCTGCGTCCGAAACTCGGGCGCGACGGCGGTCGTCGAGGGGTGTGGCGATCACGGGTGTGAGTACATGACCGGCGGGACGGTCGTGATCCTCGGCGTCTTTGGGCGAAACTTCGGGGCGGGCATGTCCGGCGGCGAGGCGTTCGTGCTCGACCTCCATGGACACCTCCCCGAACTGGCCAACCGCGAGATGATCCGCCTCGCACGCGTCGGGCCCGGTGAGGCCCACGACCGGCTGCGACATCTGATCGAGCGGCACCTGTCCCTGACCGGAAGCGCCCGCGCCCGGGCCATTCTTGAAACCTGGGACGAAGCCCTGCCCACCTTCTGGCACGTCACGCCCGTCGCGGCCCCGTCTTTGGCGGGTGCTGCGGGCAGCGGGGCGGCCGCGTCCGCGCCCGCACAGGCCGGCAAGCCCGTCGCGTGATCGCTCGGTCAGGCCGGGCGAGTTCTCGTGCGCGCCCGGCGTAGCATCCGCCGATGTCTGCGCCGATCCCGCTCACGCTCGCCCATTCCCCCGACCCCGACGACGTGTTCATGTGGTGGCCATTGACGGGCAAGATCCGGCCCGACGGGACCATGCTGGAACCGCCGCGGCTCGACACGGGTCGGTTCACGTTTCGTGCGCTGCCGGCGGACATTCACCTGCTGAACCGACGGGCGATCGAGCGGGGCGATCTGGACGTGACGGCGCTCTCGGCCCGGGCCTATTGCGACGTGAAAGACAGGTACGCGATCACGTCGTGCGGGGGGTCGTTCGGCGACGGATACGGGCCCAAGCTCGTCGCGCGAAAGGACGTCACGCCCGACGAGATCGCCGTGAACTGCATCAATTGTGTCAAGGCCGCCGATGTGCGCGTGGCGGTGCCCGGCCGACAGACGACGGCGTTTCTCTTGTTGTGCCTTGCGATGGGTCTGCCCCGAGAGAAGATCGCGCAGCAGCAGGCTCGCTTCGTTGAGATGCCGTTCGAGCGCATCATCGGCGCGGTCGCACGGCGCGAGGTCGAAGCCGGGCTGGTGATCCACGAGGGTCAGGTGACTTTCGGCGATGCGGGGCTCCGCATGGTGCTCGATGTGGGGGCGTGGTGGAAGCAGCGAACCGGGCTGCTCACGCCGCTGGGTGTCAACGCGGTGCGTCGCGGGCTGGACGCCGAGCACGGCGTCGGGACGGTGACGGAGGTCTCGCGGCTGCTGCGGGAGAGCGTGCGCTACGCGATGGATCGGCGAGAGGAGTCGACGGCGTACGCACTCCCGTTCGCGCTGGCGAATGTGGATCGCGCCGGAGCCGCGACCGGCGAGACGCCGACGCTGGAGCGCGTCGATCGGTACTGCCGCATGTACGTGACCGAACAGACGCTCGACATGGGCGAGTCTGGTCGCGAGGCGATCGTGCGGCTGCTGCGCGAGGGTGCGTCGCTTGGGCTTTGCCCCGATCCCGGGAGCGTCGATCTGGTGTAGCGTGCGTCGGCTTGGCCGGGTGCGTACGGGCGCGCGCCGGGGTCTATGCTCGGGGGTCATGAATCTTCTGCGCACAGACCTGGGCGTCGCGGTGGAACTTCCGTCGGGCTCGCCGCTTGTGATCCGGCACATCATCGGCATCGGCATGAACTATGCCGCGCACGCGCTCGAACAGGGCAAGGGCGTGCCCGAGAGGCCGGTGCTGTTCACCAAGAACCCGGCGTCGGCATGCCTGCACGGCGACGACATCGTGATCCCTCGGATCTGCCAGGACCGCCCTCAGGTGGACTTTGAGGCGGAACTGGGCGTGGTGATCGGCGAGCGCACGCGCGATATCTCGCGGGAGGACGCGCTTCGGGTCGTTCTTGGATACTGCACCGCCAACGACGTTTCGGCCCGCTGGTGGCAGAAAGACGGGAGCGGTGGCCAGTTCTGTCGCGGCAAGAGCTTTGACACGTTCTGCCCGATGGGGCCCCGACTCACGCCCGCTGCGCAGGTGGCCGACCCTCAGCGGCTGCGTCTGACGACGCGTGTGAACGGCGTGACGATGCAGGATGCCTCGACGTCGGACATGATCTTCGACGTGCGCACGCTCATCCACGAAATCAGCCGCGGAACGACCATTCTGCCCGGGACGCTGATCCTGACGGGCACCCCCAGCGGCGTGGGCTTTGCAAGAACGCCCCCCGTGTTTCTCAAGGCGGGCGACGTGGTCGAGGTGGAGGTCCAGGGGCTGGGCACGGTGCGAAACACCGTGCGGCTGGAGTCGTGATCGACAGCGCGATGAGAGAGCATGTCCAAGGCCAAGAAAAACTCCGGCGCTGACGAATCGCTGATCGAGAACCGCAAGGCTCGCTTCGACTACGAGATCCTCGAGACACTGGAAGTCGGCATCGCCCTGCGCGGCAGCGAGGTCAAGAGCGTCCGCCAGGGGCACGTGTCTCTGCAGGAGGGCTATGTCCGCGCGACGAGCTCACCCCTGGAAATGACGCTGCACAGCGTCAACATCGGCGAGTACGGCCCCGCAGGCCCGCTTGGAAACTCGCTCCAGCACGCGCCGACCCGCGTGCGCCCGCTCTTGGCGCACAAGCGCGAGATCCTCAAGTTCGCCAAGGCCAGCGAGGTCAAGGGCATGACCATCGTGCCGCTGAAGATGTACTTCAAGAACGGCTTTGCCAAGCTGCTGATCGGCCTGGGCAAAGGCAAGAGCAAGCACGACAAGCGCGACACGATCAAGGATCGTGAGTCCAAACGGGAGATCAGCCGCGCGATGTCGAAGCGACTGAAGTAACGCGCTCTCGCGGCGTGCCGTGGACGTCAAGATTGCCGGTCAGATCGAGCCGCGAGCCTTGGCAAGGCGGATGCGTTCGCGGGCGCCGCGCATTTCGCGCTCGCGGCGGGCCGTCTTGACCTCGCGGTCCGGGTCGGACAGGCTGATGGCTTCGCGCTCGGCCTTGGCGAGGGCGGCCTGCGCATCACTGAGCACGATTTCGCGGACGGGCGTGGCCCGCTCGGCGAGAATCGTCAGTTCGTTGCCCTTCATCTCGAGGACGCCGCCGTCGACGTAGTACGAGGTCACCCCGCCTTCGGCTTTGGTGCTCGCGTCGGGTGCGAAGGAGAGCTGGAGCTCGCCGCAGCCGAGCTTTCCGAGGATCGGGGCGCGTCCGGGAAGGAAGCCCATGAGGCCGTCCCAGAGCGGGACAGTCGCGCTCTCGACGGGCTCGTCGAGCAGACGTGCGGCGGGGGTGACAAGGCGGCAGCGGAAGCTGTTGGTGGCCAAGGCAATCGTCTCCAGAACCCGCGGCGGACCGCGGTCCTTTGTGAGGGGCGAATTGTACGCCCCGACCTCGGCGCGGGTAGGCTCCGGCCTGTGACCACGCGGGCTTTGGCCATTCTCGGGTTTCTCGCGCTTCTGGCGGCTGTCGTCTGCTGGCTGCGGCTTGGAGTGGGGGGGCCGCTGCCCCCGGGGTCGGAGGTGATTTGGGAGATCCGCTGGCAGCGCGTGATCGCGGGGAGCGTGGTCGGGATCGGCTTGGCGACCGCGGGCGTGCTGCTGCAATGCCTGTTCCGCAACCCCCTCGCGTCGCCCGATCTTTTGGGCATGTCGAGCGGGGCGGGTGTCTCGGTGATGTTCTGGCAACTGATCGCGTTTCACATGGGGTCGGGCATCGCCCAGAACGCCGTGGACGTGGGCGTTGCACTCCCGGGCGCTCTGGGTGCTCTGGCCCTGACGTATCTGCTGAGCCAGCGGCGGGGAATGATCGAGCCCGTCTCGCTGATCCTCACCGGCGTGGTCGTCGGCATCGTCGCCGCGGCCTTGATCTCGCTGTTGCAGCAGTTGCTTCCCGACCGCGGGGTTGCCGCCGCTCGCCTGCTTCTGGGATCCATCAACGACGATGTCGGCTGGCCCACACTGGCGATCGTCGCGGCGGTGACGGCGATGCTGCTCGTTCGAGCGCTCCTCCTCGCTCCGGCGATGGACGTCGCGTCGCTCTCGGACGATGAGGCGCGGGCGGCGGGCGTCGCGCTTGGGCGTCTGCGGCTTGAACTCTTTCTTGTCTCGGGCGTGCTCACGGGCGTCACGTTCGCCCTTGCCGGACCCGTCGCGTTTGTCGGGCTGGTCTGCCCGCACCTCGTGCGACTCGCAACGGGGCCGGGCCATCGTGTGGTGCTGGTCGGCTCGGCGCTGCTCGCCATCTCGATGGTGGTAGGGGCCGACGCGCTGGTGCGCGTGCTGGACTTGGGCAGCGGGCGACTTCCCATCAGCGTGCTGACGGCCATGCTCGGCGGCCCGCTGCTGATCTGGATGCTGCGCCAGCGGCGCACGCCGGGGATCACCTAGCGATCAGAACCGCGACGAGAACCAGACGCGGTCGATCAGCCCCTCGCGCACGCGATAGATGGCGACCACATGCGTGTCGGGACGGTCGGGCACGCCGGTGACAAACTCGGTGTCCAGCACGATGTCCCCCGCGATCTGGCGTTGCATCAGACGCACACGCTGGTTGGGCCAGCGCGTGAACTGGGCGGCATAGCCCTCGCGGAACGCGTCGATGCCCTCGTAGCGGATCTGGCCGCTGGAGAGTTCGGCGACGACGACGTCATTTGCGTAGCAGGCAACGAAGCGCGCCGCATCGCGGGCGTTGTACGCATCGAGCTGCGCCTGAACGATCTCGGCCGGTGTGTGAAGGGGGTTGGTCACGCCGGGATGGTTGGCGTGCCGAACTCTGTCTGCGAGTCGGGCCGCGAGTCGGCCCGCGAGTTGGGTGCTCCTGCCTGCGGTTCGAGGTCAGACGTTGAAGTACTTCGCCTCGGGGTGGTGCACGATGATCGCGCTGGTGCTCTGCTCGGGGTCGATCTGCCAGTTCTCGGTGAGCACGCAGCCGATGCGGTCGGGCTTCAGAAGCCGGAACAGCTTGTCCTGGTCGCTCATGTCCGGGCAGGCGGGGTACCCGAACGAGTAGCGGCTGCCGCGGTACTTCTGGGTGAAGAGATCCTTGATCTTCGGGCTGTCGTCGTTGGCGATGCCCAGTTCCTGGCGGATGCGCTTGTGCCACATCTCGGCGAGGGCTTCGGCGGTCTCGACGCCGATGCCGTGGAGGTAGAGGTAGTTGGTGTAGTCGTTCTTGGCGAAGAGCGCCTGGGCGGCCTCGCTGGCGTGCTTGCCCATGGTGACGCAGTGCAGCGGCAGGACGTCCTTCTCGCCGCTCTCGATGGGGCGGAAGAAGTCGCTGATGCACAGGCGGCGCTTGTCGCCCTGGCGCGGGAAGGTGAAGCGCTCGATCTCGCGGCTGTGGTCCTGCGGATCGAAGACGACGAGGTCGTCGCCGTCGCTGTTGCAGGGGAAGTAGCCGTAGACGACGGCGGGGTTGAGGATCTTCTCGCGCTTGCAGCGATCCTTGAGCTCCTCGAAGATCGGCTGGATCTTGTCCTCGAGCAGTGCGTCGTACTCGGCGTCGGACATCGCGCCCTTCTTCACCTGCCACTGGCCGCGGAAGAGGGCGACGGGGTTGATGAACGGATAGACGTGATCGAGGTTGATGTCGTCGATGACGCGGGTGCCCCAGAACGGAGCCTTAGGGACCGGGACAGACGTGGAAACGTCGGAGCGGACGCGCTCGCGCACGGCGGTCGCGCTTGCGGCGTCGGCGCTTCTCGAGGATTCGCCGTCCTTGTTCATCGCGGCAAGCTTCTCGATGCGCGTCTTGTTGATCGCTTCCTCGGCCTTGCTGCGCTTGCCGAGGCGGTCGTCGATCTCGCTGGCGAGGGTGTCCATCTGCCTGGACATGATCATGTCCATGGTGCGGAGGCCCTCGAAGGCGTCCTTGCCGTAGAAGCACTGGCCCTTGTACTGCGAGCGCAGGTGGCTCTCGCAGTAGTGGCGCGTGAGGGCGGCGCCGCCCAGGATCAGCGGCACATCGAGGCCGATGGCGTTCATCTCATGGATGTTCTCTTCCATGACGTTGACGCTCTTGACGAGCAGGCCCGAAAGCCCGATCGCGTCGGCCTTGTGCTGCTTGAAGGCCTCGACGATGGCGCTGATCGGCTGCTTGATGCCGATGTTGAAGACCTTGTATCCGTTGTTGGTCAGGATGATGTCGACCAGGTTCTTGCCGATGTCGTGCACGTCGCCCTTGACGGTGGCGAGCACGATCTTGCCCTTCTCCTGGCCCTGCACGCGCTCCATCAGCGGCTCGAGCTGCGCGACGGCCATCTTCATGACCTCGGCGCTCTGGAGCACGAAGGGGAGCTGCATCTTGCCCGAGCCGAAGAGCTCGCCGACGGTCTTCATGCCTTCGAGCAGGTGGTCGTTGATGATCTCCAGCGGCTTGTACTTCTGGAGCGCGACCTCGAGGGCGTCCTTGAGGCCCTGCTTTTCGCCGTCGATGATGTGCGAGCGCAGGCGCTCTTCGATCGGCAGATCGGCGAGCGACTTCTTCTGGGCCTTGGCGGCCTGGGCGTCCTTGAAGAGATCGATGAAGGCCTGCAGCGGATCGAAGTCTTCAGGCTTGCCCGCGGGCACGCCCGTGCCGCCGTTCTTGGTGGAGCGACGGTCATAGATGAGATCGAGCGCGGCCTGCCAGTGGGCCGGGTCGATCTTGTTCTGAGGCAGAATCTTGCTGGCGTGGACGATGGCGCCGGTGAGGCCCGCCTGGCGGAGTTCGTGCAGGAAGGCCGAGTTGAGCACCGTGCGCGCAACGGGGTTCAGGCCGAACGAGACGTTGGAGAGCCCGACCACGCTCTGGCACTCGGGGAACGACTCGCTGATGCGCCGGATGCCGTTGATGAGCTCCAGCGCCGAGCGACGGTCGCTTTCCATGCCCGTGGAAATGGGCAGCACCAGCGGGTCGAACATGACGTCGCTGGGGTCCATCTTGAACTTCTCGACAGCGCGGCGGAGGCCTCGCTCGGCGATCGAGTGCTTGCGGTCGGCGGTGCGGGCCATGGAGGCCTGCTTGTCCTCGTCGATGGAGCCGATGAGAATCGCCGCGCCGTAGGTCTTGCAGAGCTCGAGGATCTGGTCGAACTTCTCGTCGCCTTCCTCGAAGTTCGCGGAGTTGACGATGCACTTGCCGCCGGCGTGCTTGAGGCCCGCCTCGATGGTCTTGACCTGCGTGCTGTCGATCATCAGCGGTGCGTCGACCTGTCGAACGACGCGCTTCACGATCTCGGTCATGTCGCGGACGTTGTCGCGACCCGCGTAGTCGACGTTCAGGTCGAGGACGTGCGCGCCTTCACGCACCTGCTCGCGCGCGAGCGAGACGATCTGGTCCCAGTCTTCCTTCTCAAGCAGTGTCTTGAACGCTCGGCTGCCGCTGGCGTTCATCCGCTCGCCGACGATCAGGAACGAATTGTCCTGTCGATAGTCCGAGACGCTGTACAGGCTCGTCGAGCCCGGCTTGGGGCTGTTCTTGGCGATCTGGTACGCCGAACGCGTGCCGACGGCGTCGCTCAGCAGCTTGATGTGCTCGGGCGTCGTCCCGCAGCACCCGCCGACGATGTTCACGCCCGCCTCCTCGACGAACTTGAGCATCGCTTCGACAAACGGCTGGGGCTTGAGCGGGTACTCGGTGCGGCCCTCGACCAGCACCGGGAGACCGGCGTTGGGAAGGACGCTGACGCGGCGTGCATCGCCCCCCGGCGTGCGCCGCCCGCGGACGTTCGCCCAGTTCTTGCCAAGCCAGTTCACGTGCTCGGCCATTTCCGTCGGGCCGGTGGCGCAGTTGAGGCCGAGCGAAGCGATCGGGTACTGAGCCAAGGCCGTTGCCGCGGCTTCGATCGATGAACCCAGGAGCATCGTGCCCGTCGTCTCGATGGTCACGCTGACCAGGATCGGAATGTCAGCGACGCTCTTGCCCGCCTCGTCGAGCGCGGCAAGGCACGCGTTGACTGCGCACTTGACCTGGAGCAGGTCCTGGCAGGTCTCGATCATGAAGCAGTCGATTCCGCCCGCGATCATGCCTCGACACTGCTCGCGGTACGAGTCGAACATCTCCTCCCAGTTCGTGTTGCCCAGCGTGATCAGCTTGGTGCCCGGGCCCATCGAACCGGCGACGAAGCGGGGCTTGTCGGAGGTGGAGTGCTTGTCACACGCCGCCCGCGCGATCTCGGCCCCCATCTTCGCGAGCTGGTAGCACTCCTTGGTCAGATCGAACTCGCCGAGCACCAGCTTGTTGGCGCCGAAGGTGTCGGTCTCGACAACGTCGGCGCCGGCGCGGAGGTACGCCTCGTGAATCCCGCCGATCACATCCGGACGCGTCTTGACGAGAATGTCGGTGCAGTTTTCGCAGCCGCAGTAGTCCTTCTCGACCGAGAGGTCGTGGGAATAGATCTGGGTGCCCATTCCGCCGTCGAAGACGATGACGCGCTTGGAGAGTTCGTGAAGGAATCGAGATGCCATCGGAGACTCCGGATCGGTCGAACGGGGTGGCCGCGGGGCCGGGACGTGTTTCGCATGCTGCGTGCGGCAGACGGCCGGCGGGGGCAGCATGTGTCCGAGAAGCCCGAAAAGCTGCGGAGGCGTCGGACAGGCCGACCGCGGCGGTGAGTATATTCATCCGTCTATGCGGATCAATGGATAAAGCGGGGTTGCACTTCCTTCTTTGGTTCGGTCCGCCGAGGGCCGTACGTCGGCCCATTTCGGCAATCCGACCGGATCCGACGTGCCTCACGACGCACGGCCCGCGAAGACAGCCCCGCACCCACGGATCAGCGCTTGCAGATGCGATGGAAGGGGCACCGGCCGCCAACGGCCCCCGGTGGGCGACGGGCGTGCCGGCGACGAGTGGTGGGGGACTAGACGCCAAAGAGCCCCGGATTTGGAGGGCAAAAAAGGACAGGCCCGGCTGGTTTGCCGGGCCTGCAGGTCAATCGGGGACAAGCAAAGAAGACCGAGCCAACCAGCGCCTTAGGCGTTGGGCTCGGCGGCGGGGGCCTCTGCGGCCGGAGCGCTGGCAGCAGACTCAGCAGGCTTGGGGGCCTTCTTCGGGCGCGAGGCGGCGGCTGCGGCGCGAGCGGCCTTCGCCGCGGCGCGCTCGTCGGCGGCCTTCTTCTCTGCCGCAGCGATGGCGGCCTTGCGCTCGGCCTCGGCCTTTTCCTTCTGGCCGAAGTAGTTGGTCTGGAACTTCTTCTGGAACTTCTCGACGCGACCGGCCGAGTCGACAAACACGTTCTTGCCCGTGAAGAACGGGTGAGAACCGGACCAGACTTCCACGTGCAGCTCGGGAACGGTGGCCCCGACGGTCATCACGACCTGGCCGTTGTGATAGACCTTGCAGTTGTGGAAGTACGTGGGGTGAATGTCGGATTTCATCGCAACTCTCGCTGAACGCTGGGTCTGGTCCGAAACGTCGCCGCTCGGCGTGCGATCTCGGGCCATGACGATAGGCCGATTCCGATGCACGGTCGAGTGCGGCGGCCCACCCCCGACACCCCCACACCCCGACACGCCCAGACCCCGCGACGGCTGCGATGGAGCGCCGGTCCGGACCGGACCCCAAGGCCGCGCACAAACCTCGTGGCCTGCGATGCACAGCGTTCCGACTGCCGCACCGTTGGCCCCGCCACCCCGGAGCGAGCGTCTGAACCCGCGGCACGCAAGACGCCGGGCCGGGCTTCACCAGCACGTGACGATCAAGCGGGACCGAGCGAGCGTGCCCCGCCGCGTTCGAAGCGAAACACCCGTGAGCACGCCCAAACAGGGGGCGAAACGGACTGGAGGCGGCCGCCGGAAGAGCCGATGGGAACAAGACGGGCTTGACCGGCCAGACAAAGCCGCTAGCCTTATCCCCCGTTTCCCCGATAGCTCAATGGTAGAGCGAGCGGCTGTTAACCGCTAGGTTCTAGGTTCGAGTCCTAGTCGGGGAGCTTCCTTCCGACCCCGCCTCACGGCGGGGTCGTTTGGTTTACAGGCGGCCCGTTTTGCCCGTCGCGGCGGGTGGGCCAGAAAGCCCGCAGAATCCGGGCGGTTTGGCGATCGCGGGGCTTGGCCCGCTGCGCTCTCGGTTCGAGATCGATTCAGAGCCAACCGGTCAGGACACCGGGTGTCTCGTCATGGGTGCGTCGAAATCCTCTCAAACTCTCGGAGTCTCGGGTTGACGGGCGGAGGGGTTAACAGGGGCGGATGTAGTCGGCAAGTGGCGAAGACCCACTCACTCGCGACGTCGTACGCCGTGGTGCTGGGCACCGTATCGCGGTAGCCGCGACGCCAGAAAAGCAATCGCTTGCTCGGCGGAGTCCGCTCCGAACACCTGGTCATCTGGCTCGTCCGAATACCGGATTCGGTCGTCGATCCGTTGACCGGCAACACGGCCACTCCACCCGTCAACCCTCATGGCGATGATGAGCCGTTTGTAGATCCACGCCAGACAGATCTCGGACATTGTGCCCGCTCCCCCGCCGATCGCGATCATGGCGTCCGCGTGGGCCACCACCGAGTTGCGGACGTGATCGAGACCAGAGGGGATGACGATGTCGACATGCGCATTGGCCTCGGCGGGATCATGCCCTGGCAGTACCCCGATGGTGTCGCCTTCAGCGTATCGGCTCGACGACTTCGCCCCACGGCACGCAGATTCCATGACGCCGCCCAGTCCACCGGTCATCACGCGGTAGCCCGCGTCAACGAGTGCACGCCCGATCTCTTCGGCGAGCACATCCTTTGGTGAACCGGCAGAAACCACGGCGTCGCCAACCACGGCGATCACCTTTCGACGGGATTGGGGTCTCATTGACGCGGCTCCTGTTGCAACGGTTTGGTGCCCGAGAGTCGGAGTGTGCCCTCTTCACGTTCCGCTCGGTCGATGGTCTGATCAAATGACGCTGACGCGATGCCAGTGAATCCTGCACGGGAGAGAAGGAGTGTCAGACTCTGGCAGTCATACGCGAACAGATGCTCGCCGAAACGATCCCGGAAGTGGTAGTTCAGGTGCTCGATCGGCAACTGGACCTCCGGTGGATGCCATCGTTCCCGAGCCATGCGAAAGTAGTGCGCGTCCTCGCCTTCGACATACGCCCGAATGGCCTTCTCCGTATCCGGCACCCCGACTCGGACAGTGCCACCCGGGGTCAGCACGCGGTAGCACTCTGCGAGGACGTGTAGCGCCTCGTCCGGATAGGCGACGTGCTCCAAGACATGCTCAAGGCGGACGCTGACCAACTGCCCGTCGGAAATGGGCCAGCGGGCACGGATGTCGAACATCACGTCGGCCTGTCGATACAGGTCAGCGTTGATCCATCCAGGAATGAGGTACTTGCCGCACCCCAGATTCAGCCTCTTGCCTTGGAAGGCCACGCGACGCGCTCTCCAACGACCGAGGCAGTGACGAACCGAGTATCGGACCTCGCGCAGGAGTCCACGGAGTGACCGATCAAGGGGCGATCGATGAGTCGGGATCGTGCTTGTGGCAGGCTTCACGCTCGCACCTCCTCGCACGTCCAATGGTCTACCTCGTCGCACGGCACAAACACACCGCCAAGGTACGGCACCGCAGTGACACGGACACCTCTCAGGGAAGCCAGCGCTGCCATGATGAAGAAGTCGTGCGTCACGGCCACAGCGCGATGAGCGCCCATTCGACGAGCAGCGGAGGACAGGTCACGGATGGCTCGCTGAACCAACTGGTCGCAGGGGACGAGGACTCCAGGCATGAGCGAGCCGTCCATCCACGCCCCCATGAGTCCCGCCCACCCCAATCGGGCTTTGACGAGTTCATAGAGATCACGATCGGCAGCGCGGAAGTCGACAAGCGAATCGAGAGCTATTACCGACTGCTCATCGCTGCCTGCTCCGCGAGCAATCGCCTTGGCCGTCTGCACGGCCCGCAACACGGGACTCGACATGAACGCGACACCACGACCCAGCCTGGAGCCGAGTGACTCGGCCTCTTTGTGGCCGTTCGCGGTGAGGTGTACCGCGTCCTTCTGCTCGGCGCTCAATCCGGCGAAAGACGGCCGTTCACCATGCCGCAGGAACAGGATTCCGCCGCAGTGCCCCCAGATCTCGCTCGTGATCCGCTCCGGTGGAAGAGCCACAAGAACATCGCTGGAGATACGCGGGCGACGGGGGCTCTTGGCGACGAACGCCGCGATCTGAGACTCTCGTTCTGGCCGATCGGCCCCCTTGCCCATGCCGGACGGTTCGTAGAGGTACAGCGGCTCGCGGATCCAGGCCCGTCGCTCGGCCATCTCGACGATCGGCAGCATGAAGCTCCAATCGACCGCGATGTCAGCGTAGCGGTTGCCGACACGCAGATCGTGATCCGGGATCGCGTCGAACAGGTACTTGCGGAAGGTGCGCAAGTGCTGCCACACGTTGCCACCGCGAGCCTGGCGTGGCGAGTCAAAAGTGACCGGATACTCCACATGCTTGTCGGTGCGGAGCATCGAGCCGACCGTAACCTGTGCTCCATCGGCATAGGCCTCGGCGACTCGATCGAGCACCTTGGGACCGATGAGCGCATCATCCATGTCCAGAGTGACGATGACGCTGTTGGCTTCGGTGCACACATGCCGGATCGCGAGCGTCATGTTCGCGAGCTGCCCTCGGCGCTCTCTCGGTTGGATCAACGTCACCCGATCACTCCAAGGCCCAACCGCCAGTTGCAGTGCCTCGCGAGACAGGCCATCGGAGCCGTCGTCAATGACCACGGCACCCCAATGCGAGCTCTGCTGAGCTCCGATGGACTCAAGACACCGCGCCATGCGGCCGGTCGGCACATTGCGACCGGTGATGACGAAGATGAACGGCTCCGAGCGATTGCGAGGCACCCAGTCCAAGGGGCCGCCCGCGAGATCCACTCTGCCGACCTGAGCCGCAGGCACCGGGAACTTCTCCATGAGATCGAGCAGCAACATCCAATCCTCACGGCTCCGCTTGAGCTCGTTTGGGGGATGCACGAATGCGGTCTGAGCCGAACCTCCGCGGAGCGAGGCAATACGACCGGTCATCGCGGCTTGATCCATCGCCCTGTGCCAGGATGCCGACGGTTGCCCGTCAGCCAACGGGTTCAGGAAGGGCCGCGCCGCCAGGAGTCTCTCGCGGTGAAGCAGGCACGCGCGAACCTCCACACGCCAAGGCGCTCCGCCGTTGCAACCGGTGAATCTGGTGCTGGCTGCTTGAGGAACGCTGAGCGATGCGGTTACAGCCTTCGGATCGCCTTCTATCGCCTGGACCATCTCGGAGAGGTAGTCGTCGGTGTGGGAAGTCCGTTGAACGAGAATGTCTGAGTCCACCTGCAGTATGTACTCGCCCACGCACTGCTCGAAGGCCAGAAGTGGAGCGACGAGCGGAGCTCCGTGAACGCTGTGGGTTCCTTGGTAGTCAACATCGAACCACTCCCGCATCACCACACCGGCGGACGCTCCCGGGCCTGGACTGACGATGACGCGGTCGACGACACCACGGGAACGCAGTCTCTCCGTCGCTTGCATGAGTTCGTCAAGGTTGGCTGATGAGTGCTGGCGAACGAAGCCATCGCGGAGAGAGTCGACAACGAGAACGCGCTCGCAGAAGATGCGTGGTCCTTCGAGCTGGCGTACGAGGTGCGTCACCTGCCTCTCGATCGTGGCGGCCTCCATCGCGCAGGTCTTGATCACGAGGGACACCCGCGGGACGGATCGCTCAACCTGCACAGGTCGACACACGAGCGTCAGGAAGTCGGAGGCGGGCTCGAAGCGTTCCGTATCGACGGTCTCACTCGCGATGCGGCGTTCCACCCGCAGTCCATGCCTCAAGAGATCTCGCTCGATCTTCGCCAGCGGACGGTGGAACTCCCTGCGTCCGGCCCCGGTCTCGGCGTTCTCGACGTACCAGAAGGAGTCGTCGTAGCACTTGCCCGCCGGGAGGTCTCGCCTGCGATGGAGATTGGTGGGCCCCCCGAATGTCGCAATCGGATTGCAGAGCGTGATCACGACCAGGCCATCAGGCTTCACTGCGGTGCGAAGGTCGGCGAGAACCTGCTCGTACGCCGCGTCGTCACCGAGTTCGCAGAGGACAAGCGACGAGAGGACTGCGTCATACGGGGCCGCGTTCAGCGCGGCGAGTCGCTCAGAGGTCAGCGTCAGACACGGCGGCGTGGCTCCGAGGGACTGCCAACGGCCTGGCATGTCGACACCGGGATCGAAGCCGACTGTCCGGAGCCCGGCTTCAGCGAGGTGGCGAGCACTCCGGGCCTTCTTCCCACATCCGTAGTCCAAGACGCTCTGCGCCCCAGATTCCAGGATGATCGGGTCAACGATTGCCGACACGATGCGAGTCGCGGAAGGCCGCTCTTCATTTAGCGATTTCCAGAACCGCTCAAATCCATCGAGTTCCGGCATCGATTTGTCCACGAGAGCTCGTCGCATGAGTTCATCGAGATCGGCGCGGTGCGACCAACGCCAAGTCAGCCACGCCCGCTCCGCCATCGCTCGATAGTCCGCATCGCTGAACGGGCGAATGTCCGACCCGTAGTCGATGAGCTTCAGCCCGCTTGGGGTCACGCGGAGGTTCTTTGGATGCATGTTCCTGAACGTGATCCCGTACGACTTGCACTCTCGGAGGAGTGCCAGCAGTTCGGCTCCGTGGCCGCCCGAGTAAGGCGTTGAGGCCTCAAAGGGATACACCAAGAGCAGCGTCTCGTCTCGTGCCTCGACTCGGGTGAGCGGGTACAGGTGCGTGGGAGTCTCGATGCGTGCAGCAAGGCCCTTCAGAGTTGCGAGCGTGTCGTGATTCGGTCGCCGCTTGAGCAGATCGAAGACCTTGAACACCCGCTGCTCGTCGGTGAACACGATCCCCTCTCCGCCAGCACCAAGCAGACGCAGATCCCGAGTGCCATACACCCTTTTCAGCAACGCCCTGGCCCGTTGCTCGCGGGAAGCGGCCACCACCGTATCTGCAAGGGATGGTGTCTGCCTCGTTGCTCGGTACTCGCTGATCAGCCCGTCCATCGATGCGAATGCGTCTCGAACACTGCTCTCCGAGGCTGCTCTGCGCACCTTCTCGGCGAACTGGGCAACGGCGGTTGGCTTGAAAAGGCTGCAGATCAGATCCATTTCGCCAGCGATTCGTCCGAACGCATCGCGTGCAGGGCCTTCGGCCCACGGCGACCTGGTGGCCAGCAGGCGTCGTGCTCGGCCGCGAATGCTGTCCGCAAGCCCCAGCACGCGCCATGCGCTGAGCGTGAACGCGGCGAGGCGCTCCTCCGTGTACTTCCGAACGAGACGAGCACCACGCTTGAGCTCTTCAGACGACCAAGCCAGCAAAGGCTCGCGTCGGCGAGACTCGGATCTGGTCTGCATCAGATCGCTCGTCGCGCGATACAGCGCGTACCCGAGAATGTCCGCCAGAAGAGTCGCATCGTCCAACCGGCTGGGCGTTGTGAAGGAGCGGTCGTGACGCACCCCGGCAGATGCGTGCATCACGATGTTGAGTCCCATCTGTTCACGCTTGAGCATGGCGGTGAGCATGTCAGAGCGACGGACATACAGATCGCCGAGGCGAGCGAGCGTTTGTGGATAGGCCAGCAGATGTTCCGGGGTGAAGAAGATCGTCGATCCCCCGCGCTGCACTGAAGGCATGGCGGACTCGATCTTCAGTGAGCCGGTCTCTGTGGCCAGCGGGCGGAACACGGGCTCTCCTGCCAGCAGTCGCCCCACTCGGCCCGCGATCAGGGTCAGGGCATCCGCGTGGGTCGCGCTGCCGCTCGATGGCTTGAGTGAGAGCGGAGTCTCAAGGTGATCCGTGTGCCGCGACAAGTCGTAGTAGATGTCCTGAAGCGATCGTCGTGTCGCAGCGTCGTCTGCGGTCTCGTCGATCCAAGGACTGTCCGGAGTCTGGCTCTCCCACACAGCCACATGGTGAGCCAGATCGAGCAGCTGCATGCGCAGCGTTGCCGTGAAGGGGAGGGGTGCCGCGCCTGTATCGGGCCCGATCACAATGTCCACGCCTAGATCACGGAGCGCAAGGAGCGCACCGATGTCAGGGCTCGCTCGAACCGCTGTGAAGCCTGCGTCGTCGACCGACACCGATAGTCGCTTGTCGTCGTCGAGGATCCACGCCACCGCGCCTGGATGACGTCCCGCCCACCGACCGACGTACGTGTTGAGCACGGTGCGTGATACCGCGATCGGCATCCGCTGGCGTGACGGATCCGGCGTATCAACGAGAGTCCCCTGAGCCCAGTCTTCACGTTGGCGTTCAATCGAGATGAGCTCGATTGCAATGCCCTCGGTGTGAAAGCGATGGAGGGTGTCATGAAGCGGGCGCGTCCCATCCTTCGGGAGGGGACCGTTCTCGACGACGACCACGGTCACGCCGGAGACATCGGGACGGGACTTCAAGCTGAGAATGTCGGACAGCAGGCCCTCAACGTGAGGCTTGGGCGTGGCGTCGGTGACGAACCCAATGACAAGCTCAAGCGAACGTGTCGATGGCACGAGGGGCGGGGTGTTCGCCTCTGGCAGCACAACGGGCTCTGGCGGCCGCCAACCAAACAGTTCGAAAGCCCTCGCGGCTGCAGCGTCTCTCGCGGCAGCGTCGAAGCGGCGCGCGTACTTCCGCCAGAAGCGCGTGAGTCCGTCGTGCTTTGCCCGGGAATCCGTTGAGGTGAGGCGGTCTGGACGTGGGTCCGCGTAGTGATGCACGGTGTGCACGGACGTCGCACCGAATCGGAGGGACGGCAAGTCCGCCAGCCGGATGCACAGATCTCGATCCGTGCAACTCGGGAGGTGCTCGTCGAAAGCGCCTGCCAAGAGCAACATGTCGAGCCGAACGAACAGGTTCGAGCCCTGCACGTGCTGGCCCCTAATGAACTGTTCGCGGGCGCAGAGCGCGTCGGGAATGGAGTGTGGATGTCCAGGGCTATCAAGCGACTCATGCCGGATGAGTCCCGACGCGACCATGCTCAGATCGCGAGAGATCGCGGCTTCGAGGCATGACTCGATGTGCGTGGGCATCCAGGCATCGTCATCGTCGAGAATGGCGACAAACCAGAGATCGGCGGAACGAGCGATGCCCGCATCGCGATGCAGTTGGTCGATCCCGGTGTTCCATGCGCCGGCGGCTCGTGCCGGGGTGCGCCGGTTGCGCGTCACGGTCACGCGAAGCCGATCACCACACTGTGCCTCGAGCTGTTGCCTCAGACGTGCGAGATCCTGATCATGCATCTCTTCCTTGGTCCGATCCACCACGATCACGAGCCGGTCAGGCGTTCGCGTCTGGGTGAGAACCGAAGGGATTGCCCGCTCACGAAGCAGGTCGAATCTGCCACGGGTGGCAATGAGCGCAACGACAGCGTGGCCGCTTACGGACTGTGGACGTGTGTCCATGACGAGACCTCCGATGAGCGAGGTGGGAATCCGCTGATGCCGCCATGCAGAAACGCGTGGCTATGCCTTTGGGGCACATCCCTCGATCGTCGGACTAGCCGCGTGCAGCTCGCTTGAGCTTGGCCGCAGGAGAGATCTCGTCGCTCATCGAGTCGAGATCCGAACCTCGCCTCACGCTGCCATCCGGCGAACAGGGAGTCACAGTCAACGGGTGATACTAGGAAAGTGGTCATGTGAACGTCAGAGGGTGGGGCGACAGGCAGACTTCACCATTCGCCACGCCAGTGTTTCAGGGGTCGCTTTGCTCGATAGGCCGTCAAGACGACCCCGTCATTGGAGATGACCACCGCCAGGTTCTCGGCCTCAACGACGCGCTGTCCGAGCAGTGCCTTGGCGGCCTTCAGCGCCCGTCGGCTGAGGTACGCGACTTCGCATCCTTTCCCGGCGTAGAACCTCTCGCCAAACTCGATCGCGAGTTGGATCGCCCATTCGCCAATGCTGCGTTGCTCGAGCCGTTCGCTCGCGTGGGCGCTGACCACAAGCGTGGGTTTGCGTGCCCGACGCCTGCTTTCGCGCGAGGACACAAGCGCGACATCGCCGCACTCATCCGACCAGGTTGTCTTAAACACGGGTTGCCCTGCCGCGATGCCGAATCACCCTGTCGGGGCTCAATCAGGAAGCTCGGCTACACGCCGACTTCGTATGGTCATCGCAGCCCAGATTTGCGTGCGGGCTGCGAGGGGCGGAGACCACATCCCACTATCGAGACCGGACTGATGGCCGGTGGGCAAAAGCCCAAAGGAGGCGGGCGGGGACGACCCCCGGGGCCGGCGTATCAGGACGTTCATCGGATTCCTGATCTACCGGATTTCTCGCCAGCTTTCCCGACGAGGGACGAACTGAGCATCTCTGTATACGGCCGAGTGGGCGAAAAGTTTCACGCTACGTGATTCGGACTTCTGAAGCCGCTGTCCTTGAAGGACTTGCGCCTTGTTTGCAGCGGTTTCGGGATTCCATCCTCCAACGGGTTAGTTGCTCTTTGGCGGGTTGCTGTTGACCCGCGAAGGAGCCGTTCGTGTCCCAGCAGGACCCTCTGAACTCCGCCGCCCAGCGGCGGGAGGTTGTCATCGCCACGCTCGCCGCCGCCATGCACCGCTGGCACCGGGAGCGGATTCGGGCGGGCGTCCGCGCCAGCCGGGCGGCCAGCATCGCGCCGGCGGAGCAGCGAATACCCGAGAGTTCTCGACTTGACCCTGCGGAAGATGATCGCCCTGATCGTCCGCTCCCGCTCGATTCCGACACGGCCGCGGGCCATGTCGGGGCCGAGCGGGCAGGAGGACTTTCATGGCGCTGAACATTCATGCAGAACTGAAGCGGCTCGGAACGCTCAAGACGCCGCAGCTCAAGGCCCGCTATGCCGAGCTCTTCGGCGAGCCCACGCGCTGCAACAACCGCCCGTACCTGATCAAGCGGATCGCCTGGCGGCTCCAGGCCGACGCGGAGGGCGACCTCTCGGAGCGTGCCCGCCAGCGGGCGGCGGAGTTGGCCGACGACGCAGATCTGCGGCTGCAGGCACCGAGCGGGATCGCGGAACCCGCGAGGATCAGTGACGCGCCGTCCCCCAAGCACGCCATCGCCTCGCTCCGCATCCAGCGGGCCAGCGACGTGCCGCTGCCGGGGTCGACGCTGTGGCGAACGTACAAGGGCAAGGCGTACGGCGTGATCGTGCTGCCCAAGGGCTTTGAGTGCGAGGGCAAGGTCTACCGCTCGCTGTCGGCGGTGGCCAACGCGATCACCGGCAGTCACTGGAACGGCGCGAAGTTCTTCGCCGACGCGATGAAGATCGCCTCGAAGGAACGGGCGTCGGCTGAGGTTGGAGCGGAGGCCGCATCATGAACGGGGCCGCGACCTCGAAGACACCCGGGCTGATCCGCTGCGCGATCTACACCCGCAAGAGCAGCGAGGAGGGCCTCGAGCAGGAGTTCAACTCGCTCGACGCCCAGCGTGAGAGCGGCGAGCTCTACGTCAGCAGCCAGCGGTCCGAAGGGTGGGTGTGCCTGCCCGACCGCTACGACGACGGCGGGTACACCGGCGGCAACATGGAGCGGCCCGGCCTGAAGCAGCTCATGGCCGACATCGACGCGGGCAAGGTCGACTGCGTGGTTGTCTACAAGGTCGACCGCCTGAGCCGCTCGCTGCTGGACTTCGCCCGGATCATGGAGGTCTTCGACCGCAAGAAGGTCTCGTTCGTCAGCGTCACCCAGCAGTTCAACACCACCCACTCGATGGGACGCCTGACGCTGAACATCCTGCTGTCGTTCGCACAGTTTGAGCGCGAGATCATCTCGGAGCGCACCCGGGACAAGATCGCGGCCACTCGGCGTAAGGGCAAGTGGTTCGGCGGCAAGCCCATCCTCGGGTACGACGTGGTGGGCGGGAAGCTCATCGTCAACCGCGACGAGGCCTTCCGGGTGCGGGAGCTTTTCGCGATCTACATCGAGACGCGTTCGGTCCGCGCGACGACCGAGGAGGCGCTCAAGCGCGGGTGGACGACCAAGAGCTGGACCCAGAAGGACGGGACCAAAGTCGGCGGCGTGCCGCTGACCAACCCCTATGTCCACCGCATCCTGACCAACGTCTCCTACCTCGGCAAGGTGCAGCACCACGACCAGTTGTTTGAGGGCGAGCACGAGGGGATCATCGAGCCGACGTTGTGGAAGCGGGCGGCGACGATCCTGGAGGCCAACGGGCGCGACAAGGGGAGCGATGTCCGCAACACCCACCACGGGCTGCTCAAAGGCTTGGTGCGGTGCCGCAACTGCGACAAGCCCATGTCGCACACCTTCACGACCAAGGCTGGCAAGCGCACGTACCGCTACTACGCGTGCCACGCGGCCCAGAGCCGGGGCTACCACACCTGCCCGTCCAAGTCGATCCCCGCCGAGCCGCTCGAGTCATTCGTGGTCGAGCGGCTGCGGGCGCTCGGCCGCGACCGCGAACTGGTGGGCGTGATTCTCGAACGCGCCCGGGCCCACTCGCGTGAGCTCACGGCGCAGCTCGAGGACCGCCGCGCCACGCTTCAGCGGGAGCTTCGTTGGCTGGCCAGCGACGAGCGCCGCGCCGGGGCCTCCAGCGACACCGACCGACTCGCGGAGGTGGCGGAGCGCTCGCGGCAGATCGGCGAGCAGATCCGCGAGATCGAAGAGGCACTCGCCGACGCCGCGAAGAACGAGCTCCGGCGTGACCAGGTCGATGCGGCGTTCGCGGAGTTCCAGCCGCTGTGGGACCAGCTCAGCACGCGCGAGCGCGCCGAACTGCTCCGCTCGCTGATCAAGGCCGTCGAGTACGACGGCAAGGCCGGCGAAGTGACGCTGGTCTTCCACCCCGAATCGTCCCGCCTCGCTGCGGAGTGCAAGCCATGAGCCTTCCGGATCGCGCCACGTTCAAGGTCTGCTTCGAGAGCGGCGTCAACACGAGCCGCACGATGCGCGTCGGCAACCCACCGCCCCCCGTGCCGAAGCTCGCGTCGAGCCGGTCGCCTCGGCGCGTGCCGCGCGTGGCCAAGCTCATGGCGCTGGCGCTCCGCTTCGACTGGCTCGTGCGGAGCGGGCAGGTGAAGGACTTCGCCGAGATCGCGCGGCTCGGCCACGTCACCCGCGGGCGGCTCAGCCAGATCATGGACCTGATCAATCTCGCGCCCGACATCCAGGAGCGACTGCTATTCCTCGCGCCACCCGAGAGCGGCAAGGATCGGATCACCGAGAAGCAACTGCGGCCGGTGACCCGGCAGCCGGACTGGGCGACCCAGCGGCGGCTCTGGCGGGCGCTCAATCGGACTGACGACATGGTGTCAGGCCCTGCGCCGGACGGCGTGGTGGCGATGCGGGCAAAGGCTGCGCAAGCCGAGTAACTGTCGGATGTTGTGGACGCATTCGGGATTCCCTTTCGGACCCTGACAAATACCGGCTATACTGCATTGTTTGGGATACACTCGGGTTAACCGCCCCGGGTGGAGACCGGGGCTTTCTCGTAGGCGGAGTCCCGGTTCATGAGCAGCCTGTTGTTCCGAAGGTTCACAAGCGCGTACGCGCTGCGGGAGGTCGACCCCGCCGTCCTGATCGACTTTCTGCGGCCCCATGCCGCCTTCCTCGCTGCGAGCGGCGTGATGCTGCCGACCGACCCGGCGCACCTCGACGTCGAGCGTGTCGAGATCGCGCTACTGAGCGACATCGGCGGTCTGCCGGTGGAGTTGGTCGACGCCCTTTGGCACCTGCACGAGATGGCCACGCCGATGGGCATGGAGTCGCTGCAGACCGCCGCCGAGGTTGCGGGCATCGCGCTTCCGGACGACCACGCATCGCCGGCGGACATCGCGGCGCGCGTCTGGGTCGAGAACCCCGATCTGGTCCGACGGTGCCACACCGAGATCTCGGTCTCGCGGCGGCGCTCGTTTGAGACGTTCGTCCCCGCAGCGGGCGCGTCGCTGGTGTGGGCCACGCCGGGCGACGAGCGGCTCGCGGCGCTGGAGGCGGGCGTCGTCGCCTGGTACGCGGCCCGTCGTCGCGGGCCGGGGGCACGGGTGCTCTTCTTTGACCACGGGGACGAGGTGCGCTTCCTCGTGCGGCACGGCGGCCCTTATCGCCGCGAAGGCAGCCTCGACGACGGCAAGCCGGGGTGCGTGCGCTACCGGCCTATGGCCCACGGGCTGATCGTCTTCGACCGCCGAACGTGGGAGTTGCGGATCAATGCGGCGACCAAGGGCGAGTGCGCCGCGTACCGCCAGCTCGTCGGCCAGCACATCTTCGGCCGGGCCGACTTCTTCCCGGCCGACCAGGAGCGTTACGACCTCGAGCCGCTCCGGGCCCGCGGCCGGAACAGTCTCGCGTGCAAGCACATCACGGGGCTGGCGTCAGTGCGGCTGGTCGAGCTCACGATGTACGTCGGCGGCCCGTTCCACCGGCGGAAGGTCGAGAAGGCTGACGATGTGCTGCTGGCGCTCGAGCACGCCCGCGAGTCGATTCCCGAGGACGCGCTGCTCAGCGCCGCCACGTTCGAGGTGCGATTCACCGACGGCCGCAAGCCCAGGCCGGTCACGATCCGGCACGGCAACCGCGCGACGTACACCCGCGACACCGACGCCGACCTGATCGAGGCGTTCCTGCGCGGCGGGGGCTTTGTGAAGGGAGGCGGCCATGCGCTTGTGGCAGTCGCTTGAGCGGGTGCAGGGCTGGGCCGGCGTGCGCTCGGTCTGGCGCGAGCACATGGGAGACGAGCTTCAGTTCCTCCAGCCGCTGCTGCGGCCGATGGAGGAGCTGGCCATGTCCGTGCCGTGGCCGGGCACGATCGAGGGGCGCAAGGTGGTCGTCCACGACGAGGACGATATCGTTGCGGTCGATCCCGAGACGTGCGAGTCCGCACCGCTCCGGCGCGAAGACATCGTGCTGTGGCAGCTCGACGCCGACAGGCTGTTCAAGGGTGTGGCAGCGGCGCTCGGACTCACGGGAACACCGTCCTCTGTCGGTATGGGCAACAGGCTGTGGTGGCTGGGGGAACTGATCGCCGAGGACTCGGCGTTCGCGGTGTACCTCGCGACCACGCGGAGCGCTGCTGAGCTCGCCCGCAGCGCCGCTCACGTCGCGGCGTGGTCGCGGCGGCCGTTCGTGCTGGTCACGCCAACGCACGGCGGTGGGAGCGACGAGCTCGACAGGCTGTTGGCCGGGCGCGAGGCTGCCCGGCTCACGCTCGACTCGGTGCTCGAGTGGAGAGGGGAGAACGTGTTCCACGCCGCGCGGCCGCTGCAGGAACACCTGGAGTCGTTCCTGGCTCGCCACGCGCCGGCCAAAGCGATGAGCAAGCAGCCGAAGCAGTTCCCGACACCGCGCGGCTCGGCGTGGTCCGATGTGTCTATCCGCTTCCTCGGCTCCGAGAGCGTCCACGTGACTGTTCGGGGTGAAGTCCGCGAGCTCGATCCGGCAGGCATGAACCTGTTGGATGGGCGGACCAAGAAGCCCAACCTCCAGTGGCAGTTGCTGCGAGGCTTTGGGCTCGCGGGCGGCTACATCAGCTGGAAGAAGGGCGATGCGTCAAAGGAATACCAGAAGCGCAAGGAAACCCTCTCCAAGGCGCTCAAGGCGTTCTTCGGCATCGATGGCGAGCCGATCGTCATGGACGGGAAGGACTGGCGGTGTCGTTTCACAGTGGTCGCGAAGGAAGACTGACTACCTGTCGGCAATGTCGCCGAGGCGATCGATCAGCCAGACACGCCCGTCGGCGAACGTCGCGGTCAGATGCAACTCGCCCCCGAGCGCCTCGACGTACTTCCGAAGCGTCGTGAGGTACATGTCGGCGGCGTTCTCGATCTTGGACACGCTTCCCTGTGCGACGTCGAGTTTGCCAGCCAGGTCGGCCTGCGTCATTCCGATAGCCTTGCGGATCTCCGCCAGCGGCATGGTCTGCAGCGTTGCCTTGACGCGTGCATCCACACGCGCCTGAGCCTGAGGGCTCGTCTTCCGCTTCAGGTTGTTCCACTTGTTGGCCATCGATCTGCCGCCTCCCCTGTTGCCCTTGATCGGACATCCCGCAGGCCACGATATGCATCTTGGCGCATAATCGGAAGCGATGCACAGCGCTGAATTCCCGTGCGTTTCCGGGGCTGGAGGGCGGTTATGGGTCCGCGAAGGCCGGTCTTGGGCATTTCTCGGGGGCACAGCGAACCCGAATTCCATCCGTTGCGTATACTTCGGTTGTTGCGGTTGCTTCGTTTGGACGATACCCTTGAAGTAACCGGAGGACCCCATGCCAACCGACCTGCTCGAAGCCATTGAACCCGTCGCCGCCACTGACGCGGAGCTTCCGCTGGCACGTGAATCGAGCCGGCGGCTTGCCCAGTACGTCAAGCGAAGCCTGCCGCTGAAGGTGACGCCGGAAGACGGCAAGGGCGCGGAGGCCGTTGAGCTGCCGGCTTCAGCGGTAAGGCTGCTTGTGCGTTTGCTGTCGGAGATGGCCGCGGGCAACGCGGTGACCCTGATCCCCGTGCACGCGGAGCTCACCACGCAGCAGGCTGCCGACCTGCTCGGGGTCTCGCGCCCCTTTGTCATCAAGCAGATCGAGTCTGGAAAGCTGCCGCACCGCCGGATCGGGACGCACCGCCGCGTGATGTTCAAAGACCTCATGGACTTCAAGCGGCGGATCGACGCGGACCGTGCCAAGGCGCTGGAGGAACTCGCGGCCGAGTCGCAGCGGCTCAACCTCGGCTACTAAACTGAGTCCCGTGAGCGGCACATTCACGGTCATCTATGACTCCTGCGTGTTGTACCCGGCCCCGCTGCGGGACCTGCTCATGCACCTGGCGCTGACGGGACTGTTCCGCGCTCGCTGGACGGCGCAGATCCATGACGAGTGGATACGAAACGTGCTGGCGAATCGCCCGGACCTCAGGCCCGAGCAACTGGCCCGCACGCGTGAGCTGATGGATGCCAACGTGCTCGATTGCCTGGTGACCGGCCACGAGAAGCTGATTGGTGGGCTGACGTTGCCCGATCCGAACGACCGTCACGTGCTGGCGGCCGCGATCCGCGCCGGCGCGGACGTCATCGTGACGTTCAACCTCGCGGACTTCCCCTGCGAACGTCTAGACGAGTTCGGAATCGAGCCCCAGCACCCCGATGAGTTCATCACGCACCTCATCGATCTCGACGCAGCGCTGGTGTGCTCAGCCGTCAAACGTCAGCGCCAGAACCTCAAGCGCCCTCCCAGGACCGCCGGCGAGTTGCTCGACACCCTTCATGCTCAGGGCCTGTCCCAGACGGTCATCCGGCTCAGATCCTTCGAGCCGCTGCTGTGATCGAGTTTTCGATCACAATTCCGGATCATTCTCCAAATTCCTGACGCGCTGACTCTCCGCTGAATCAGCCGCGAGGCGGCACGTTGACGCCCTCTCCATCGCGCTGAATCGAGTTTTCGCCAGTCGGGGACGACAGGCCCGCACCCGTCGTCCATCCACGCCCCGGGGGGCATACCTCCGGACCTGTCGCCCCCCGGGGCTTTCTGGCCACGCCAGGAAGGTCCGGCCCCATGCCCACCCGATCGATCGATCCAGCCACCCTCACCTTCGCCCAGTCCCTCGTCCGCATCAAGGCCAGGCAGCTCGCCAAGATCATCCCGTGCCCGGCCGTGAACAACCGCAAGGACCTCGAGCAGGATCTGCTCCTGGAGGTCGTGGTTCGCTGGAGCCGCTTCAACCCGAGTCGCGGCTCGGCCGAGGCGTTCGTCGAGCGTGTCGTTGAGCGGAAGCTCTGCAAGCTCCTCCGCGATGCCAAGCGCGCCAAGCGCGGTCCACGGGCCGCGATCTCGCTCAGCTGCGACGACTCGGTGGACGAGCGAGACAGCATCCGCGCCACGTGCATCCGCGCCGACGTGCGCGGCGTGATGAGCGCGATGACCGAGCGGGACCGCCGCGTGTGCGACCAGCTGCTGCGCGAGACGGTCTCGGAAGCAGCGCGACAGCTCCGCACGCCCCGCGCCACGCTCGAGTACGCCGTCAGCCGGATCCGCGCGCAGATGAGAAAAGCAGAAATCCACGAGTACCTCTCGTGAAATCGCGCTCCAACGGGTTAGTAGCTCTATGGCGGAATGCAGTTCCGCGTCGGAGGACCCCATGACGACCCAAGCCCGCACCGTGTACCGCTTCGAGTTCGTACACCGCGTCGACATCGACGAGGTCGAGCAGACGCTGGCGCTGTCCATCCTTGCGGTCGGATGCCTGCAGGGTGAAGCCGCCATCCGCCTCGACGCGGGCTACGCGATCGACCGGGACAGTCGCGTGATCGTCGTCGACGGCGACACCGAGATCGGACGCGCCGTGACGCGCGTGTTCACGGGCTTCTGCATCCACGAGTTCGGTGACGACGCCTTCAGCGTCAGCCGTCCAGTCGAGAAAGGCCCGCGCAGCGGGGCGGCCGGTCCCTCGCCCGTGAGCGCCGTCGCGTGAGCGGCCACCTCCCGCTCGTCCGCCTTGGCCAGGGTGCGTTCACCCGCGAGATCTGGCCCCACGACCTCGATCCCTCATTCCCCACGCACGGAGATCCCATGCACGCAACCGCGACCGCCACCACCCACACCCTCATGAACCAGATCAGCAAGGGCCGCAAGGCCCGCCCGCGCCGCGTGATGCTGTACGGCACGCACGGCATCGGCAAGAGCACGTTCGGCGCGATGGCCGAGAAGCCCATCTTCGTCCCCACCGAGGACGGCCTGGCCGACATCGACTGCGAGTCGTTCCCGCTGGCTCGCAGCCTCGGCGAGGTGATGGCGGCGCTCGAGTCGTTGTACTCGGGCGACCACGACTACCGCACGGTCGTCATCGACAGCCTCGACTGGCTCGAGCGCCTGATCTGGGCCGACGTGTGCGCCGACGAGAACGTCGAGAACATCGAGAAGATCGGCTACGCGAAGGGCTTCTCGTTCGCCATCGACAAGTGGCGAGCCGTTCTCGGTGCGCTCGATGCGCTTCGCAGTGATCGAGGCATGACCGTCGTGCTCATCGCCCACGCGAAGATCGAGAAGTTCGAGAACCCCGAGACCGTGCCGTACGACCGCTACTCGCCGCGACTGCACAAGCTCGCGTCCGCGCTTGTGCAGGAGTGGGCCGACGAGGTGCTCTTCGCCACGTACAAGGTCCACACCGTCAAGGTCGACGAGGGATTCAACAAGGCCAAGCACAACGGCGTTTCCACCGGCGAGCGAATCATCCGCACCGTCGAGCGGCCGGCGCACGTTGCCAAGAACCGCCTGGGGTTGCCCGAGGAGATCCCGCTCGACTACCGCGTCTACGGCGCGTTCGCACGCGGCGAGAACCCGTTCGCCGACGCCTCTGCACCCGCCACCACCACCGACAACGCCGGCACCAACTGATTCATGGCGCGGCACCGCCTGCCAAGTCAAGCCTTGGCGAGCTGCGGCACGGCATGGCCCTTTCTCATCACACACTGGAGACAGATCAATGGCAAACCTGAACTTTGACGCAAACCAAGTCGACCCGTCCGTCGCGCTCGACCCCCTCCCCGCGGGCAAGTACCTCGCCGTCATCTCCGAGTCGGAGCTCAAGCCGACCAAGACCGGCGTTGGCAAGTACCTGCAGTTGACCTTCCAGGTCATCGACGGCGAGTTCAAGGGCCGGCTCGTCTGGGCCCGGCTCAACCTCGAGAACAAGTCCGAGATGACGGTCAAGATCGCTCGGGGCGAGCTCTCGGCTATCTGCCGCGCCATCGGCGTGATGCAGCCCAAGGACTCGGTCGAGCTCCACAACGTGCCGCTGGAGATCAACGTCGGGCTCAAGAAGCGCGACGACAACGGCGAGTTCACCAACGTCATCAAGGGCTACGCCAAGAAGAGCGGGAGCGGGTCGTCGGTGAGCGGCCGGGCTCCCGCCGGCGTCGGGCCGGGAGGGACGCCGCCCTGGAAGCGCTAAGCCACCCAAGCCCACATGGTCGTGTCCTCGAGCTCCCGTACCCGCCCAGCGTGAACCACATCTGGCGGCGGATGGGCTCCAGGACCGTGCTGAGCCGCGAAGGGCGGCGCTACCGCGCGCGCGTGTGCGCCGCCCTCGCGGCGAGGGCGGGTGGGCGGGTGGTGCGGATGAACGGGCGGCTGGAGGTGCGTGTCACCGTCTGCCCGCCCGACCACCGCCGCCGCGACCTGGACAACGTGCAGAAGGCCCTGCTGGATGCGCTGGCCAAGGGCGGGGCGTACCGCGACGACTCGCAGATCGACCGACTGGTGGTGGAACGCGGACCGGTGATGCCAGGTGGGAAGGTGCTGGTGATGATCGAGCCCATCGCTCGCCAGGGATCGGAGACCGAGCATGAGCATTGAAGAACTGAGCCTTACGAACCTCAAGATCAACGGCGGCACGCAGCCGCGGCAGGCGATCTCTGACGAGACGGTTCTCGAGTACGCCGAGGCCTTGCGCGACGGCGCGGTCTTCCCGCCCGTGGTGGTGGTCCGCGACGGCGCAAATCTGTGGCTGGTCGACGGCTTCCACCGGTTCCACGCCCACCGGAGCTGCGGGCGGGAGACGATCGCCGCCGATGTGCGCGAGGGCACGCTGCGCGACGCCGTGTTGCACTCGCTTTCGGCCAACGTCGCACACGGCCTGCGCCGGACCAACGCCGACAAGCGCAAAGCCGTGCTGACCATGCTAACGAACAAGCTGGTCGCGACGGACGACCGCGGGAACCCGTGGTCCAATCGAGAAGTCGCGCGGAGGTGCAGTGTCAGTCTTGATCTCGTGAACCGCGTTCGAGACTCACTGAACGAATCGCTCAGTGAGCCAATGCAGACCGAACGTGCGTACACCACCAAGCACGGCACCAAGGCCGTCATGAAGACCCGGAACATCGGCAACCGAACAGCCGTCAGCACTGCTCGCACTCGCGGCGGGCTGGCCCCGACCGCGATGACGCCAGTCCGCGGGCACTCCACACCAAGCAAGAAGACGGCCATCGAGCTGCCCCACGACCCGCGGTGGGCGGCCCGCAGCCTGCTGAGCACGTTGGGCGCGGCGTTCGTCCGCGCCCTGATCCCCGAACTCACCCAATGCCTTGAAGGAGACGCCGAATGACCACGATGACCCCGCGATTCACCCTGAACGGTACCGCCGCCGCCGACACCGCTGTCGAGCGGGCCCGGCGCGCCTCACGCAACGCCACGCTTCCCCCTTCCGGCCCCGGGCCGACGGTCACCCGCGTGCTGGTGACCCCCGCGATGGCGATGGACTGGCTCGACAACGCCAACACCAGCAACCGCAAGGTCAGCGACGCGCACGTCCAGCGCCTCGCCCGCGACATGACCAGCGGCGAGTGGAAGCTGACGCACGAGGGCATCGCCTTCGACCCCAGCGGCATCCTGCTCGACGGCCAGCATCGGCTCTGGGCGGTGGTGATGTCCGAGACGCCCGTCGAGATGCACGTGTGGCGCAACGTCACCCGCGAGGCGCTGATGGCGATTGACTGCGGGAAGCCCCGCACGCTCTGCGACGTCCTGCGCCTCAGCGGTGGGCACGGAGATGTGGGCACGACGGATATGGCCGTGCTCCGCGCGATGCTCGGCGGACTCGCCGGGCCCGTCGCCCTCACGTCCTCCCAGGCAGCCGACGCGCTGGGCAAGCACGCCGCCGCGGTCAAGTTCGCGGTCGAGGTGCTGCCGCGTGTGCGCGCGATTGCGTGCGCCTCGACCCGGGCCGTCATCGGACGGGCGTACTACTCGTGCGATCACGACCGGCTCCGCGACTTTGCTCGGATGCTCGGCACGGGCGTGGTGCCCGAGGGCGGGTCCGTGGCCGTGGTGCTGCTCCGCCAGTTCCTGTGCGAGAAGGCGGGCCACTCGCGGCAGGCCGGGCACGAGCGGTACACCAAGACGCAGCGGGCCCTCGTCGCGTTCCTCAAGGGGGAGCCGATCTCCCGGCTGTACGCGGCGACCCAAGAGCACTTCCCCCTGCCCGAGGAGGTGGCGCGCTGATGATCGCCGCGACCACCTCGGGGCCGCGCATCGAGCTCCGCCCCTACCAGCGCGAGGCCGTGGACCGGGTCTACGCGCACCTCCGCGAGCGGGATGACAACCCCTGCGTTGTCATCCCGACCGGCGGGGGCAAGACGCCCGTCATCGCCACGATCTGCCGCGACGCGGTTGGCCAATGGGGCGGCCGCGTCGTGTTGCTGGCGCACGTGAAGGAACTCCTCGAACAGGCAGCCGACAAGCTCCGCGTCATCGCGCCCGACGTGCCGATGGGCATCTACTCGGCGGGCCTGAAGCGCAAGGACCTGGGCTACGCGGTCACGGTCGCGGGTATCCAGAGCATCTGGAAGAAGGCGTGCGACCTCGGCCCCGTCGATCTGATCATCGTCGACGAGGCGCACATGGTCCCCGCCGAGGACGACGGGATGTACCGGCAGTTCATCGCCGACGCCAAGGTGGTGAACCCCAACGTCCGCATCATCGGGCTGACCGCGACGCCGTACCGCCTCAAGTCGGGCGCGATCTGCGCCCCCGAGAACATCCTCAACCACGTCTGCTACGAGGTCGGCGTCCGCGAGCTGATCGTGCAGGGATTCCTGTCGCCGCTCAAGACCAAGGCGGGCCTGCAGAAGATCAGCACCGACGATCTGCACGTCCGCGCCGGCGAGTTCGTCGCCAGCGAGGTCGAGGACCTGATGGACAAGGAAGGGCTGGTCGAGGGAGCGTGCACGGAGATCGCGCAGCACACCAAGGACCGAAGCGCCACCCTGATCTTCTCTTCGGGTATCCGCCACGGGCAGCACATCGTCGATGTGCTCAAGGCCAAGCACGGCATCGAGTGCGGGTTCGTGACCGGTGACACGCCGGACGGAGTGCGTGCGGCGATCCTCGGGCGCTTCCGCGCCGGGGATCTCAAATACCTCTGCAACGTCAATGTCCTCACCACCGGGTTTGACGCGCCCCATATCGATTGCGTGGCGCTCGTGCGGCCGACGATGTCGCCGGGCTTGTACTACCAGATGGTGGGCCGGGGCTTCCGGCTGCACCCCGGCAAGGGCGACTGCCTCGTGCTCGACTTCGGCGGCAACGTGCTCCGGCACGGCCCCGTCGATGCGATCCGCATCGCCACCGACGATCGCGGCGGCGGCCCCCCCAACGAAGCACCCGCGAAGGAGTGTCCGAGCTGCCAAGCCCTGATTGCAGCGGGCTACCAGACCTGCCCGCAGTGCGGCCACCAGTTCCCCGAGCCGAACAGGCAACAGCACGAGGCGAAGGCCAGCACCGAGGGCATCCTCTCGGGGCAGACTACGCGCGACGAGCACCGCGTCAGCGAGACGACGTACCACGTGCACTCCAAGCGCAGCGACCCGTCCGCGCCGCTGACGATGCGGGTTGAGTACCGCGTCGGCTTCAACCGCTACTTCCGCGAGTGGGTCTGCTTCGACCACACCGGATACGCGCGAACGAAGGCGGAAGCCTGGTGGCGGGCACGATCGGTCGAGCCGGTGCCCGGCGGGACGGAGGAAGCGGTCGAGATGGCCAAGGCCGGGGCGCTCGCCCCGACGCTTTCGATCACCGTCGAGAAGAAGGCCGGCGACCAGTTCGAGCGTGTCACCCAGCACGTGCTGGGTGATAAGCCCGCGCGCCTTGACAGCGAGGAAGGCCTGCCGGACCGGCCGCCGGAGCCCGTGGGCATGACGTACGGCATCCCCGATGAGGAGATCCCGTTCTGATGAGCGATGGCCCCTCCATCCTGCTCGAGTCGGCGCACACGTACCTCTCCCGCGGGTACGCAGTCATCCCCGTACCCGCGCGGAAGAAGATCCCCGTGCTCAAGGGGTGGACGGATCTGCGCCTCTCCGCGAGCGACCTGCCGGCCCACTTCAACGGTACCGGCAACATCGGCGTGCTGCTGGGCGAGCCGAGCGGGTGGTTGGTGGATGTCGACCTCGACTGTGAGGAGGCGGTGGCACTCGCGCCCAAGTTCCTGCCGCCGACGGGCGCGATGTCCGGGCGGCCAGGCAAGCCCGCGTCGCACTGGTGGTACATCTGCGAGGGGATCAAGACCCGCAAGCACCAGGACCCGGTGTCCAAGAAGATGATCGTCGAGCTGCGGAGCACCGGCGCGCAGACGGTTGTCGGACCGAGCATCCATCCCAGCGGGGAGCCGTACGACCCGCTGGATGGAGAGCCTGCCGTGGTCGACGCCGGGGAGTTGGCCGCCGCCGTCGCGGCGCTGGCCGACGCCGTGACCGAAGCACGGCACGGGCGCAAGGAAACGGTCCTTTCCCAGCCGCGATCACTAGGAAACGATCGTTTCCTAGCGGACGACGCCTTGCTCCGCCGCGCTGCGGCGTACCTCGACTGCATCCCGCCGGCGATCTCCGGCTCGGGCGGGCACAGCCAGACCTACACGGCCGCAACGGCGATGGTGCACGGATTCGGCCTCGATCCCGAGGCGGCGTTCTCGCTGCTGTGGAACCGGTACAACCCGCGGTGCGACCCGCCTTGGTCGGAGAAGGAGCTGCGGCACAAGGTCAGCGATGCCGCGAGCAAGCCGCACGACCGCCCTCACGGATGGTTGCGCGACGTCGACCGAGCGGAGGACCTCGGCGGCGTTGATCTCTCGCGCCTGGTCGTTCGGGGGCGAGCGCTCGAAATGGATGCCCCCTCGCCACCACCGCCGGAGGACCCGGGCCTGCTCCCGCCCGAGGCCCTCCGCGTTCCCGGGTTCGTCGGGGAGGTGATGGACTACTGCCTCGCCACAGCGCCCTACCCGAGCCAGACGCTGGCGTTCTGCGGGGCGCTGGCCCTGCAGGCGTTCCTCGCGGGTCGAAAGGTCCGCGACCCCGGCGACAACCGCACCAACATGTACCTGCTCGGGCTGGCGCACTCGTCCTCGGGCAAGGACTGGCCCCGCAAGATCAACGCCCGCGTGCTCCGAGAGGTCGGCCTTGGCACGGGGCTGGGCGACCGGCTCGCGTCCGGCGAAGGCGTGCAGGATGCGCTCCACGGCACGCCGTCGATGCTCTTCCAGACCGACGAGATCGACGGGCTGCTGCAGTCGATCAACCGTGCCCGCGACGCGCGGTTCGAATCGATCATGGGCACGCTGCTGACGATGTACTCGGCCTCCAACTCGGTCTTCCCGATGCGCCGCAAGGCCGGGCAGAGCGAGCCGGGCGTGATCAACCAGCCGTGCCTGGTGCTCTTCGGAACGGCGATCCCGAACCACTACTACGCCGCGCTCTCCGAGCGGATGCTCACCAATGGCCTCTTCGCACGCATGCTGATCCTGGAGTCCGGGCCGCGCGGCCCAGGCCAGGAGCCGACGGTTAGCGATCTGCCCGAGCGCGTGCTCGCAACGGCCAAGTGGTGGTCGGACCTGCGGCCAGGCCCGGGCAACCTCGCCAACGACCATCCAACACCGCGCATTGTGCCGCACACCGACGAAGCCCGGGGGCTGCTCGTCGAGCTTCGCCGGGCAGCCGAGGATGCGTACGGCGAGGCTGAAGCCCGGCGCGACGCGGTCGCGACGACGGTGTGGGGGCGTGCAAGCGAGCAGACCCGCAAGCTGGCGCTGCTTTACGCCGTCAGCGAGAACCACGCGGAGCCCGCGATTGGCGTCGAGGCGGTGCGGTGGGCATCGCGGCTCGTCATGCACCAGACCAGGCGGATGCTGTTCATGGCCGCCAACCACGCGGCCGAGACGCCCTTCGATGAGCTCGCCCTTCGCGCGATGCGGAAGATCCGCGAAGCGCCGGGCGGCGCGCTGCCGCACAGCGTGCTGCTCAAGCGGATGAAGATGGACTCCCGCTCGTTCCACGACCTTGTCGACACGCTCGTGCAGCGTGGGGACGTGCTCGTGGATTCGGAGTCGACGGCGGGCCGGTCGGCGCTGATCTACCGCTTGGCGGAGAAAGAAGGTGAAGGAAGGGTGAAAGAAGAGGGGGCAAAATGCGGGCTCTAGACACATACACACACTTCTTTCCCTCTTTCACCTTCTTTCCCCCACCCCCGCGTGCGCGTATGTGTGTGTCTGCGCGAGGGGGGGGGTGAAATGGTGAAAGAAGGTGAAAGAAGCCGCCCGACGAGTTCGCCCATGCAGGTCGTGTGCCAGGCCGCGCCTAGCGGGAGCCTTACAGCCGGAAGCCTTACGGGAGGGGAGGCGGATGGCGTTAGGTACTTCCCGGGCCAGATCGCGTGGCTTGGCCCGCGGGAACAGCCGCGCTTGGCGACAGAGTTTGTTTGGGCCGTCCGAGCGCGGAGCGGCCCCGTGGCGGGGTTGGTACGCCGCCCCGCCAAGGACGCGACGTGGGCCAACGTGGGCGGACCCGTGGCCAACGGGCGGGGCCAGTAGCAGGCGGGAATTGGGGCGCTGAGCGCCCCCGGACGGGCCCGTCAGCCCGAGCGATCCAGCCATCCAGCGACCCACCGATCCCCGGACCCGCCGCGTGTGCGGCGGGCCAGCACGACGCATCGCGCGGCGGCTCGCCGCCGCGCGTTCGAACGGAGATCGCTGTGAACATCGAGACGCTTCCCATCGACGCGGTCAAGGAGTACGACCGCAACCCCCGCACCATCAGCAACGCCGCGATCGATGCGGTCGCCAAGAGCATCGAGGCCTTCGGCTTCAAGATCCCGATCCTGATCGACGCCGACAACATCATCATCGCCGGGCACACGCGGCTCCGCGCGGCGCGGAAGCTCGGCCTCAAGGAGGTGCCGACCATCCGCGCGGATGACCTGACGCCGGAACAGGTCAAGGCGCTGCGCATCGCCGACAACAAGGTCGCGTCGCTGACCTCGTGGGACATGGAACTGCTGCCCATCGAACTGGCGGACCTGAAGGGCGTCGACTTCGATCTCGCGCTGTTGGGCTTCAGCGCCGAGGACCTCGCGGCGATCATGGCTCCCGCCGGCAACGAGGGGCTCGTCGACCCCGACGACGTGCCCGCGCCGCCCGACGCCGCGACGACGGTCCCCGGCGACATCTGGGTGCTGGGTAACCACCGCCTGATGTGCGGCGACTCGTCCAAGCCCGAGGACCTGGACCGACTGCTCGACGGCCAGCCGATCCATCTGGTCAACACCGATCCGCCGTACAACGTGAAGGTCGAGCCGCGCAGCAACAACGCGATCGCGGCCGGGCTGTCGTCATTCACGGCTACGCAGCGCAAGGACGCGAGCGCCGGCGACCAGCAGTCGGCGGACCTGCACCGCTACCCCGAGAAGTCCAAGCCGACGCACAAGAAGCTCCGGGCCAAGGACCGGCCGCTGGCCAACGACTTCGTGTCCGACCAGGAGTTCGACCGTCTGCTCGCGGCGTGGTTTGGCAACATCGCCCGTGTGCTCATCCCTGGCGGCGGCTTCTACATCTGGGGCGGCTACGCCAACTGCGCCAACTACCCGCCAGTGCTCAAGGCGATGGAGCTGTACTTCAGCCAGGCGGTGATCTGGATTAAGGAGCACCCGGTCCTGACGCGCAAGGACTTCATGGGCAACCACGAGTGGTGCTTCTACGGCTGGAAGGAGGGCGCGGCGCACCGCTTCTTCGGCCCCAACAACGTGCCGGACACCTGGAGCATCAAGAAGGTGAACCCGCAGAGCATGGTGCACCTGACGGAAAAGCCTGTGGAACTAGCCCGACGCGCGATCGAGTACTCGTCGCGTCCGGGCGAGAACGTGCTCGACCTCTTCGGCGGCAGCGGCAGCACGCTCATCGGCGCGGAGATGACGGGGCGGCGGGCGTACCTGATGGAACTCGACCCGCTGTACTGCGATGTCATCGTGCAGCGCTGGGAGAAGTTCACGGGCCGGAAGGCGGAGCGGGTTGGCCCAAACGCTGTGGCCGAAGAGAAAGCCGCGACACGCGTCGCGGCTGGGAGCAAGGCGTGATCTGTGCCTCACTCGTCGAGCGTGGGCAGAGCCCCGTCGGTCGCTTCGTCCCAGTCGAGGGCGTAGCGCTCGGCGATGTCCTCGAGGT